>Ga0308164_10000007_pt1 | contig 788683 bp, 1000 predicted proteins | sample PhyTR2_FD_201031 | JGI IMG/M metagenome (GOLD analysis project Ga0308164, IMG submission 201031) | Phyllosphere microbial communities from UC Gill Tract Community Farm, Albany, California, United States - DLSLT.R2 | ecosystem: Host-associated > Plants > Phyllosphere > Unclassified | place...
AACCTCCCCCTCTCGCAGGCGATGCACGGCAAGAACTCCTCCTCCGCTGCCAGCCCGATGGACAGCCGCCCGAAGCGTCTCCGCAGCCGTAACGCTCAGAAGAAGTTCGCCACCTCCTACGGCTGGTAAACATCCTCCACTTGAAGCCCTCACCTGAAACATGGTGGGGGCTTCAGTCGTTAAGCCCCCAGCTCCAGAATCCTTTATATTCCGAAACTTTTTACATTCCTTCAATCCTTTACACCAGAACCTGCAGCAGGACGCCGGCAAAACTCATGTCTTTTTTCATCACCTCTGATTCGCTTCATCAACTGGATACCTGCAGCTGCTGCTGAACACAAATCCCGCAAAACTTTTTCACCAAATTATCCTTTTCGGTTTGCACGACACCAGCGGATGTGTGTATGCTTGAACCAACGGCAAGGGAACAGCCCAAGCCACACACTCTTCAGGAGAACATCATGTCTGCTATCGCTACCGCTGCTGCTGAGTACGCCAAGGTTGCCGACCTGGACAGCGACATCGCTGTCATCGACGCTGCTCCTTCGCCCTTCCCCTACCCCGTCCCTGCTGTGGTCACCGCCGCTGAGCCTGAGGCACTGTTCATCATCACCGCCTACATGGCAACCTCCAACCACCCGTACTCGGTGGCACTCACCGCGAAGAAGCTCGGGGTTGACTACGACGAGGCTGCCGCTCGCGTTGAGACCGTCATCAGCCTCCTCGAAAAGATGTAACCTCAACTCCTTCTCGAATTCGCCCTGCATCAAAAACACTGCAGGGCGAATTCGTCGTTAAACGGTTGCTATTTCTCTTGCAGATGTGTACGCTTGAACCAACGGCAAGAGAGCAATCCAAAGCCGCAAACACTTAGGAGAACATCATGTCCAACACCGCCGCTCAGACCCCCGCCCGTGAGAACGTTGCTGCTCGTGACATCGCTCCTGGCGACTACATGGTTCACCCCCTCCGCAGCTCGCAGGACCCCATCCTCGTGCTGGACCGCCCTCAGGCGAACGACAAGGGCATGATTCGCTTCATCCTCGAAGTCAAGGGTAAGGGTGTCTCGGGCAACCAGGCTCTCACCCTGCACGGTAACGACGAGGTGGTTCGAGTCAACCGCTAACCAGGACAAGAAACAGCCCCAGAGAAATCTGGGGCTGTTTCTGTGTTTCCAGTTGCAAATACCGTAGGCGGGTGGTAGTCTCTAATCAAGGAAGAAGCACACAGCTACCTCCACAGCCGAAGGGTAAAATCTCATGTACAACACCGTAGTCACCATCCCTCGCATCACCACCGAGAACATCATCGAGCTGAAGAGCATCGTTCCCAACCTCGACAAGCTCGTGACCATCCCTGTCACGGAGAACGAAGCTCAGGCTCAGATTCTCGCCACCCAGAAGCTGACCGCGACGCTCGCTGACCCTTCCTACAGGTACGAGTACATCCGTTCCGTGGACAGCGTGACGCTGAACGAGGACGGCAACGAGTGGGCAGTCTCGTTCACCATCGCGGGCGACTAGTTCACTCCGCAGGTAAGGCTCCACTCAATCGGGTGGAGCCTTACCTGGTTCGGTAGTCATCTCTCCTTACTTTTCGTTCAGCACTGTTTGCAAGCTCTAAGTCTGCACGTAGATCGCCCCGAAAATTAGATGCGACAACTTACGTTTTTGGATTGCATTCCAGGCGGAACCCTGCTACGCTTGATTCATCAAGGGGAACAAGCTTTTAGGTTCGGTCAAGTCCTGCCTAAGTAGCACGAAAAAGTTCCCCGAAGCCCTGCATGGCTCTAAGTCATGCAGGGCTTCTTTGTTAACCCCTGACTGCTTTCATCATCGTCAAGTGCAACCATAGAGAACCTTGCCGGCAGCTAAGTAAAATATTGAACTCATGCTTCATATTTCTTCCATTCTTTTTATGAATTGTTCATCCTCAAAAGTTGCATCCTTCTTGGGAGGGGTGTAGTGTTGATTTCAGCAGGGAGGAACAGCCTCCCTAAAGTTTCGGGAGAACATCATGTCGAACATCCTTCCCCTCGTCATCATCGTCGGTTGCCTCGTCGCTGTCGCAGCTGTTGCAGGCATCATCGCCTGGTTCCTGGACTACAGCCCCAAGGCAAAGGCTCGTGCCGCCCGCAAGGAGGGTTACCAGAACGGGTACACCTTCGGCAAGGTCTGGGTCGGCAACGGTCAAGAGGAGAAGGGCATGGAATACACCTACCGCAGCCTGTACACCACCAGCTTGGAGAACGAGGCTTACCGCGAGGGCTTCATGAACGGCAAGCACTGGGGAGCCAAGGCTAAGAACCTCGAAAAGGCTAACCGTGAGGCGTACCTCGTCGGCTAACAGTTACCTCCAACATGTTTACCTCTCTGCTTGCGAAGCGGGGAGGTAACATGTTGGAAAGCTACTCCATCCCTCCTTCGTAAATACCCACTGATGCAACTCATGTCTTTTTTCATGACCGTTCACCAGGTGACTTCAGAAGTGAGCTGGAGCCAGAACAGAAAAATTTGATTACATTAGCTCTCCTAATCATGTAGGCTGGACCTGAACCTGGCGGAGTTTCACCATCCCTGCTCAAAAATATGTTCTTACTATTTTCCTAAAAACTTTTCTCCCCAGGAGTTGCATCCTTCTCTGAAGGTGTGTAGTGTTGATTTCAGCAGGGAGGAACAGCCTCCCTAAAGTTTCGGGAGAACATCATGTCGAACATCCACCCTCTCTTCTTCGCCGTCGCTTTCCTCGCTGTCGTTGCGGTAGTCACCGTCATCGTCAACTGGTTCCTGTACGCCAGCCCTGCCGCAAAGACGCGAGCCGCCCGCAACCAGGGATACAAGGACGGATACACCTTCGGCAAAATCTGGGTCGGCGGCGGTATTGAAGAGAAGGGCATGGAGTACAGCTACCGCAGCCTGTACTCCACCGACTTCGAGAACGAGGCTTACCACAAGGGTTTCATGAACGGCAAGCACTGGGGAACCAAGGACCAGAACCTCGAAAAGGCTAACCGTGAGGCGTACCTCGTCGGCTAACAGCTACCTCTAACGTTTGCCTCCTCCGCTCAAAGCCGAGGAGGCAAACGTGTTTAAAAAATCTTTCTCCAGAGTTGCACGAACCTGCCATTGTGTGTAGTGTTGATTTCAGCAGGGAGGAACAGCCTCCCCAAGACTTAGGAGCAAATCATGTCGGTCTCCATTCACATCGTCCGTGACATCAGCAACCCCCAGAAGATTGACCTTCAGCAGGAGGCACGAGCTTACTTCAAGTGGCTCGGTCACACGGAGGACTGGGACAGTCTCACCGCCGACGTGCAGCACCTCTACACGGACGAGATTCTGCAGAAGAGCATCCGTGAGGGTGACTGGTTCGTCTGGTCGGACGGAACCATCCGCACGCAGCCGTCCAGCCCCTGCACCTGCCACTGAACTTCCCGCTTCGTTGTCCCCTATGCTCGTGGAGAGTGTAGGGGACAACGTGTTTAAAAAGTCTTCCCTTCAGGTGTTGCTTATTTCCATCACACTTGGTATGGTTAAGCTCAGCAGGGAGGAACAGCCTCTCTCCCAGGTATGCGGAGAATACCATGTCGACCTTACTCACCGTTTATGGCGTCATCCTTCTGAGCGTCGTCGCTGTAGTAATCATCTTGTTCCTGACCTGTGGCAGCTTCGCACAGAACCGTGCCACCCGCAAACAGGGTTACGCTGACGGATACCAGTTCGGGAAGACCCAGGACATGGAGAAGAACCCTTCGACCTTCTCTTTCCCCGAGTGGAACCCCTACCAGAAGAACACCAGCCAAGAAGTCTACGCGGCGAATTTTTACCTCGGCTGGATGGAATCTAAGGTCAACGAAGCCGAAGCCAGACTGGCTCATCAAAATGACCTCATCCCCAGCAGGAGCAGGTAAGGCGTCGCTGTCCCCCATAAGGCTCAAGTGGTCCTCTAGGTCATTGTAAACCGTGCCTATTTGTGGTAGATTTGCTATATACTGCAAATCACTGACCATCGACTAGGAGAACCAATGGATACCAGTCAGCTCATCGCGTCTAAGAACAAGCTCTACAAATTCACTGAGAATTACAATTCACCCCCTGCCGACGTTGCCAAGTACATTGCAAAGTGTACTAAAGCACATGCCGCTCTTGCGGAGTGTGAACTACAGTGGAAGCAGTGGCTTCGTGACTCCTACGGCGAAGGCTTCACTGAGGCGCAGCATCAGCTGGTCTTCCATAAGGCATGGGATATGGGCATCCGCTTCGGCTACCATGAAGTTGAGTTCTCTTACAAGGCCCTCAAATCCTTCCTGACAGACTTCAACGCGTCAGCCTGAACATAAAGCTGCAGTGTGACCCAACCTGAAAGCATAGGTTGGGTCACACTCGTTTAAGCTCACTGAATCGCCGGCGGCCTACCGTCAAAAAAATGTCCCTTCTGCTAGTGATGATGCACGAGCAGAAGGGACTGATACCCAGAGGAAGCAGGACTCACACAGCAGGAAGCAGCTTCCCTACAAACGAGCCGTTGAGATGAGAAATCGCACCAGCTCGCACCAAAGCATCAGGCTCACCGCTCATGTCTTCGTCCGCGTACACCAGAACCAAACGATTGTCCTCCAGCCCCTCCACAGAGTCAATCATCGGTGCAGCTGCAATCTCATCAGTGGACACCAGAACCTTCACAGGGCTTGCATCCTGTAGGAATGTCTCAATGTTTTTCGATACGCTATCGCCCGCGAACATGATTCCGTAGCGTGTCGTCACTACAGCACCAGCCACAGTCGCAGCAATCAAAGCCGTCTCATCTGAAATAATAGTCATACTGTATTTTACCATGACACCACTGTCAGCACAACCCACCCAGAAAAACATGAACCCCTGACCAGTTCGCACCAGTCAGGGGTTCATGTTTTTCGTCTTTTTAGCGGCGGGGAGTGTCCTGCCCCGACTCGCGTCGCACCCGTGCCTCAGCAGGGGTCATGGCGTGGTACTCCTCCATCAGGCGAAGACCAGCCGCCAGCACATCCTCATGCTTCACACCAGCGATAGTACCCAGGTACCAGCCGTCCTCATCGACCATGTACACGTCGAACAGCTCACCCGAAGCATCACGAGGGGCGTACAGGCGGTACTCGATGGCAACCAAATCCTGGTGCTGAGCCTTCAGGGTGAAAAGCTCCTCCCACAGGTCCCGCACAACCTCATCCCCGCTACCAGCGATGACCTCCGCCAGACGGAAGGACTCAGGTCCAGGCGTCATCAGAGCGTACTCCTGGTACATGTCGTACTGGCGGAACGGAACCTTGTCGTAAGCGAGGAACATGATGACTCCAAAGTGTGAGGGAAGAAGCCGTTCGCTTCCTCATACCTACAGACTACACACCCACAGGACAACATGCAACCTGATTCCGAAAAACAGCCCAAACTCTGAGCTCGGCCTCAAACGTCCGTCCTATCTCAGTCCATCTGCATCCAACAACCACAAACCTCCTCTATTTTTGACCTCAGAACCTGCCGGCGATTCAGGTTGCAAAAACCCACAAACACGAGTACAGTCAACACTGAACCTGCCGGAGTTCCACTACCCCTGCCTAAAAACAAACCTCCTACCTTTTTCAAAAACTTCCCGACCTGAGCTTGCACCTGCTCCTCTCGTCATGTATCTTTGAACCAACGGCAAGGGAACAGCCCAAGCCTCACACTCTCAGGAGAGCATCATGGCGAAGAAGAACGGTTACTCGGTCTACTCAAACTGGCTGGACATGCCCTTCAAGTTCCTCGGTCACTTCAAGAGCAAGAAGGCTGCTCAGGACTTCATGAAGGCAGACCGCAAGAAGCAAATGATTCATAACCACCTCATCATCAACGAGCCGCGACCCACCCTCGAAGTCGGTGCTGACGCTTCCGACTGGAACGGCTACCCCGTCAACTACGTCCAGCCGACCCGCTGAACCCACACCTTCCCCGAACTGCCTCCAAGTCAAAAAACTTGGAGGCAGTTTCGTTTTTCAGGTTGCACACCCTCCAAGGGAGTGATAGTCTCTAATCAAGAGAGAGCGAGAGACTCCCTCACCAAGACTCAGGAGAACATCATGCACACCACCGAAGCTGACCGCATTGACTTCTGCAGCAACGAAGCCTTCGACATGAGCATCCTCGATGTCATCGAGAACGCAGCCTACGACGACGGCTACGACGGGTTCCCCATCTCGGGTGACATGCTCGCCGCCCTCGCCGCCGAGGACCTCGACTAACCCCAGCTTCCAGAACCGTCTCAACCCACACCAACGGTTGAGGCGGTTCGTCTTTTTAAGACCCAAAGTTTTTGACACGAAAATGGTCGAAAAGTTTCCGCCCTCAGGTTGCCAATACGGACAGAAGGGTGATAGCCTCTAACCAAGAGAGAGCGAGAGACTCCCTCACCAAGACTCAGGAGAACATCATGGCTGGCAAGCACACCAAGGACACCGCTCGGGTTCAGTACACGCACCTGCACCGTGAGATGGTCAAGTCTGTGCGACAGGTTCGGGATGACTACCGTGCTGAGGGCAACGGCTACTTCTATGACGTCTACAACGGCGGCTACGCGGGTACCTTCCGTGCCTCTGCCTTCACCACCTGGTTCCTCATGGTTCTCGCCACGGTCGGACTCCTCCGCACCCAGTCCCCCTCCAAGGAATACCTCGTCCGCGAGTACGTCACGAACCGTCGTTTCAGCCGTTCCGCATGGCGTTACACCTCCAACGCAGCCCGTGGAGCGTTCGACGCCTGGGACAACTGGATGTACGAGTTCAACCGCCGCCTGGTCTAAGCTTCACCATTCATGAGTTGCCTCACCTGAGATTAGGTGAGGCAACTCATGAATTTTTTTGCAAAACATGTGTTCTGAGCTTGCAACCCTAACTCTCGTCATGTATCTTTGAACCAACGGCAAGGGAACAGCCCAAGCCCCACACTCTCAGGAGAACATCATGAGCATCACCGTCAGCAACAAGACCCGCAAGGCAGTCAACGCCCTCGGAGGAGCTGCCCTGATTCTCGTCACCGTCGCTGTCATCGCTCTGCTCTCCATCGCCTCGTTCGCTATCTTCACCGCTGAGCAGGGCGGGGTAATCCCTGGACTCGTCATGGCAGTCGTGACTCTCCTCCTGGCTGCCCTGTCCTCGGTCGTCATCCGAGAAGGCTGGTATGCCATCATCGACAAGTAGCTCCAACCCTGAACTGCCCGACTGAGAAAATAAGTCGGGCAGTTCGTCTTTTTCAAGTTGCACTCACCTCTGAGGGGTGATAGTCTCTAATCAAGAGAGGGAGCGAAAGACTCCCTCCAACAAAAACAGGAGAACATCATGACCAACGTCATCATCCTCATCGCCTTCGTCATCGCCCTTGCTGCCCTCACCCGTTGGGTCATCATCCCCATCGTTCGTGAGCAGAAGGAAGCCGCTCGCAGCCTCGCCGCCCTCCGTGCCAGCAACAGCAAGAAGCAGGACGAACTGTTCAAGACCTGGGACCGAATCATCGAGACCAACGGACAGTCCGCCGCAATCCTGAAGGACCTCGCCAAGCGGTAACCATTCTTCATGCAAGTAGCTCCACCTTCTGAAAAAATTCGGAAGGTGGAGCTACTTGGTTTAACGCAACGTCCTCAGCTCAGCCGTACAGCAGAACCGACACATTGCCGTAGTAGTCTTTCAGCGTGACCTGAACGCCATCAGCCAAAGCCGTGACATCCAACACAGTCCACTCAGTGTCTGCCGCTTCACAGTCGCAGAACCCGTAGCCGACGTACAGAGCGTCACGCTCCACATCATCAGCCAACGACTCAGCTCCTGAATCTGACAGCACGTTCGAAATACCGTGACCTGTCACATCGTTGACGACTGACCAGCTTTTGTTACTCTTCCCCATGATGGGACTCCTTCTATAGTTTGAACATGAACGTGTCACAAGACACCGCAAGCATAACGTTCACATGCTCAACCCAAGAAGAGTTACTGTAGAAAAAATGTCCCTATGAAGGGTTAGTCCTCGTAGAAGGAATCAGACTCCTCAACATCCTCCCACTCGGTCGTGTACACAACCACCTCCCAGCCAATCGACTTGCCGTGCTTGTCCGTGAACGGGTAAGCGTCATCCACCTCGTCAAACATCTCATCGACCAGGTGAACCAGTGTGCGTGCCAGAGCCTCGCCAGCCTCGCACGCGTCAGCGTCCGATGAATCAGCAGGGAGAGTGTCCGTGGAGATGAACCTCTCAACAGGGTACAGGTACAGAACCCCGTTGTTAGCGAAGTACGAAACCATCTCATTCCGCAGACCATCTGCTGCGATAAAAACACTGAACTTACTCATAAGCACACCCTACCACACACCGCCGGCGACTCGCACCACTTTTTTCCAAAAAAGATTTTTCCTTTTCGAGTTGCACACCCGGCCTCAGGTGTGTACAGTGAATCTCAGAGGGAAGCAGAAAGCCTCCCCAAAGACTTCCAGGAGAACATCATGAAGAAGCTGCTCGCAACCCTGACCATCGCCCTCTCCGCTGTCGCTCTCCTCGCTGGATGCAGCACCACTCCCGACCCCGCCAACACGCAGGAAATCGAGGGAACGGACCTGTACCCCATCGCTGTCACCCTCCCCAGCGGCAACCAGGTTGACTGCCTGGTCATGAACGGCTACAAGGCAGGCAACGTGACCTGCGACTGGAAGACCCTCGGCAACGCCACCGCAACCCCCAACGACTTCTCCGAAATCACGGGCGTCACCCAGGTCATCGGAACCCAGACCGTCGAGTGCGTCATGTACGAGGGCTACAAGGCTGGCGGAATCGACTGCAACTTCTAACCAGCTGACAGAACCACCTACCAAGCAACGCCCCCAGCATTCAGAATGTTGGGGGCGTTATCCTTTTCCCCTCAACCATTGATCTCCACCCGAAGATGAGATACACTCTCCTGTAGGACAGTAAGACATGCACGTCTCACTGACAGCTGACAAGGAGAACACTCATGGCAACAGAGAAAGACCCCCGACCTCACAGCCGAGCATGCGGGTTCAAGGTTCACCCCCACGGTCCCCAGTGCAGCACCAACTGCCAGACCTGCCACGGCAAGTAAGAACACTCCAACCCAGACGACGACCCCTCCATGGCGATGTGGAGGGGTCGTCGTCCTTTTCCTCAGGGTTGCACATTGCCCTACACAGGTATATACTCAAAACGACAGTAAAGAAAAATCACTCTACCCAAGCCTCAGAGAAGAGAATCATGTTCAACCGTTTCAAGAAGTTCAACCAGAGTGACCTCCGTGACCTGGTAGTGCTTCTGGCAACCCTCACTGCCATGACCTTCGGCATCATCGCAGCTTTCTTCCTCCTCACAGGGTTCACGCTCCCCATGACTGAGACCTGGCTCGCCAGCGGTCTCCTCCTGCTCGCAGCTAAGAGCTTCCGCCGCCGCACCCGCCGCACTGCCAGCTCACGAGCCGCCCGCTAAGACACTGGCTCCCTGCCCCAACCGAACAGGTAAACAACTATGACCTACCTCGAAGAGGATTACGTCTCCGACGTTCCCTACGTGTACAGCCGCAACCTGGCTGCCTACTACCAGGAACTCCACGGAGAAGACCCGAGCCTCACCAATGACTCCCCCATCGTGCAGAAGTTCTTCAGCACCTGGACAGAGAAGAACCTCTGGGAGCAGCCTGTCCGCATCAAGACCGCCTATGGTGTGTTCCTCTGGGACAGCCACTACAACAGCCACGGTCACGAGCGACCCGACGACTGATACCCTCACCAGCTCCACAGCCACCCCTCCGAGAGTAACCCTCTCCCAGGGGTGGCTGCCCTGCGTTAAGCCAGCACGCAGTACAGCCCACTCGTCAGACAGAGACTCAGCCATTCCTCCCCCACTGTTCAAAAAATGTCCCTAACCAGCAGGGCATCGGATACGAACCTTGACAGGACACCAGCCCCACCTCACAGACCCGCACTGTCTCACCAGCTGCCCAGAACTCTACGCAAGCTCACCCAGAGGACAACCATGACCAGCAGCTGAACCAGAAAGAACACAGCAGCCCTACTCGGACTGCACGGGACGGGAGAACTCCGCTCTCCACTCCTTCCTCGTCCACCAAGCTGACTTCCTCATCCCTACAAGCCGGCGAATCACTTCCCTACTACCGTCAAAAAAATGTCCCCTTGTACACTGATCGGTCAAACCATCCAAAACGCACATCCCTCACTCCTTGCATCGTGTCAACACAAGTGATACGCTCTCCCTAAGAAACCAACCTCGACCTACCACCCCACCTCTAGGAGATACCATGTTCGGACTGCGCAAGAAGCGAAAACCCTCCACCCAACCCCTGGACATTCGCCATGGAAGCCCAGCTCCTGAGAACCGTGACGGATACCAGTCAAACCTCGACCTCCCCGCTGCCGTCATCACAGACGGACCTCAGGCAGGACAGTACGGTGTAGCACTCCACGGAGTCATCTTCCATGGAGAGGACAACAACCTCCTCCTTCAGCTCACGCAGCAGCACAACATCACGGTCACCTCCCTCCGCTTGCAGCTGGAAGACGGCTACACCAAGCACACCAGCTACTACGCCCACGGGGAGAACCAGAGCGAAGTGGAAGCCTTCCGCATGAAGACCTCCGCCCTCAGCTGCCACCGTACAGAGCAGTACACACGACAGCAGCAGGACAAGTTCCTCTTCGAACTCGTCACCAAGTAGCCAGAACCAGGTACACCCTGTGCAAGATGGATGCAGGGTGTACCTGGCACGCTCCTTCACTGGCACCCACTGACATCCCTGCCTACTGTTCAAAAAAATGTCCCCAACCAGCAGGGCATCCGATACCACCCCTCTTTCCTTCCAATAAGCACTTGCACTCACAGCTGAACAAGAGTAGGCTTGCAAGTACCAAGGGGAGAACAGCTCCCCCTTCACCCACCCTCAACTTTCCAGGAGAACATCATGTGGTTCAGCAAGAAGAAGCGAGCAGCCCAGGAAGAAGCCGAAATCCTCGAAGACCTCGCCTTCAGGGAGAGCGACACTCCTGAAGAGGGAGAACTCGACTACGAAGCCTCCGCCGTTCAGTACGACGAAGACCGCGACGAGTACACCACCCACTTCTACACCGACCTCACGTTCTTGAAGAGCGACGAAGCAGCGTTCAACCAGCTCAGCACTGAAGGCATTGGGTCAAGCCACTACGGTCCCCGCACCGAAGGTGACCGCATCGTCATCGAAGACCTCACCCTGACCTCGCAGAACCGAGACGCCCTGGTCCTGGTGCGTACAAGACTCCTCGCACTCCACGAACTCCGAGCCAGCCAGAAGGCAGCAGCCGACAAGACTGCCGCTGACACAACCTTCTCCGAGCTGAACGCCTACCTGGCGACCAAGTAACACCCGCTTCTCTGTATCCCCTCCTGCCAATGACTCAGAGCAGGAGGGGATACAGGCATGCTCCGATGACAACCGAATAGAACACCCCTGAATCATGAAGCCCTGCACAGACTGACGTGTAGGGCTTCACCCATTCCCAGCAGCCCTACTCGGACTGCACGGGACGGGAGAACTCCGCTCTCCACACAGAGAGAGAGAACACCCAGAGAAGGAGAACCAACCTGCATCGCCACACCCAAAGGTCAACCCACCCTCCCCAAGCCGGCGAACCACTTCCCTACTACCGTCAAAAAAATGTCCCCAACCAGCAGGGCATCCGATACTACCCCTATCCTTCTCCAATCCAAGACAGCGAACCCCATAGACGCAGACGCAAGGAACACCCTCCCGTAGAGGGGAAACCCACCAGCCTGAAACCAAGACCAACACGCATTCCTGAAGAGGAACACGTACAGCTCACCGAAGGGAATAGCAGCTCCACACCGTCTGGTCGACACAAGACAGTAAGAGGTACTCCCTTCCTCGACTGCACATCCACCTACCCTCAAAGGCGAAGCATCCCACCCGCAGATGCACCAGCGTTCCACTTGCAGGTGTACACGTAACAAACCAAACACCATCAAAAAAATGTCCCCAACCAGCAGGGCATCCGATACCGCCCTCCTCCTGATACATCAACCCCCACAACAACATCACCCGCTCACTGACACAGCCAGCTCCCGTGCATCCAAAGAACACACAGAGAGCAAGCAGCACCAGCAGAAGAAGGCACCCAACACAAGAACCACCAGAGGGAGAATCACCAAGGGGGAGAACACCAGGGTCACCCTCAAAGAAGCAGCCCTACTCGGACTGCACGGGACGGGAAGGGAAACCCCTCCCAACCCTGATTGATCCATCCTCACCCACACCCCTCGCTACACTCAACTACCGTCAAAAAAATGTCCCCAACACGAACGAGCTCGATCCATCGCCCCTCGCTACTCCAGCTCCACCAAGAAGCAACGCACTCCTTCATGCATGCAGATGCACCAAGAAGGAACACCAGCACACAAGAGGGAGAACACCCGAAGAGCAAGCACCCAAGACAGGGAGGCAATACCCCTAAAGGGTAAGCCAACAAGAGAAGAGAAGCAGCACACCCATACACGCTTCCACGTAGAGGAGAACCAACCAAGGGTGGATGCTCTCAGCCCTACTCGGACTGAAACGGGACGGGAGAACTTCGCTCTCCACACAAAGGGGACACCCCTCCACCCTACGTAACATACTGTCGAAAAAATGTCCCTGTGTATAATTTCGCACCAAAAAAGTCCAAAAAGAAGCCTACCACACCCCGCCCCAAAACACAAGCCCCTCGCCTCACATTTTCTTCACAGCTTCAGCAGCTATTTAACCAAACCCCTTAATTAACCAACACCTTCTTCTTCTCTTAATTTAACCATGACCCATGGTAGCTGTGTGTACCATCTGCACACTTTGCATGCAGGACCTGACACGGGTACTGGGTGTAGGAACGCATGGTGCGTGGGGTGCTGCCGCAGGCAGCATGCACGTCTTGACCGATGCTGGGTTTCGACCGGAAGGATGGTACGTGAGTACCTTCGGAGGGAGGTGTTTACGCTCTTCTGTTTTTAGCCCTGCAACAGGTGCTCTCTGTGTTCGCAGGTGTTTGCTGCAACCCTGCGGGTTGTGCCCAGCTGCGCTGGGGGTCGCTGTGCTCCGGGCTGTGCCCTGACGCTGTGCGTCGGGAGCGTGCCGCTCCGGCTTCGCTTGTGTTGTTGGGTTGCTGCTGCGCTGCGCTTGCCCTGCCGGTGGCAGGGTCAGCCGGTGGCTGCCAGCGTGAGGGTTTGTGTGGGGCTGTGGAGTGTGACTGGTTTTGCAACCCTCCGGGTTGCTGCCAGCGGAGCTGGCCGCCGCCGAGCAACCCTTCGGGTTGCTGATGAGCTACGCTCATCTGACGAACAATGTTCGTCACACCCTCTCTCCTTTTCTGGAACAGACGCTCATGTGAACAACAGCTCACATCCTGCCCACACTCTGCCAACAGCAACCTGCTACCATCCATGGAGTGCGGTACACCCCACCCTACCAACGAGTGCCTGCAGGATGCGAAACGGAAGAAACGTGTTCCTCCACGAAGTGGAGGGGAACGCGCCAGCGTTCAGCCCGAAGGGCAACACGATTCTGCAGAGAAGCATCCAACCCTCCGAAGGAGGGTTCAGCACAGGGGGACAGCGCAGCTGTCCGGAGGGCACAGCCCGACCAGGGAGCGAAGCGACCGCCCTGTGCGGCAGGCACGGTCTCTACGCAGTAGGCATTCTCCAGAACAACCAACTCTTTTCTCAAAGTGACCAGACGCGAAGCGGCTAGCCGGTAGTTACTGTACCATCTCTGTAACGTGACGTTCCTTCTTTCTTGTGAGGGTGCGAAGCGCAAGCATTCGTTTGTTCACGGTACGTGAGCGGTGTTAGTAAACTTCAGTTTACGTGAGGGTGTTCACCTGTGGTGAACTTAAGCATTCTTATGTGTGCATTACTGGTCATGTGGTCCTGCCAGGCAGGTATGTTCCCGTGTATAATACGGGATGTGTAAATGTGTATTTACACAGGAGCTTTTTCTTTATTATTATTCTATGGAGGTTGAGTGGTGATGTAAGTGTTTATTCACCACATTGTTATAAAAGATGGTTGATTTCATGGGGCTAAACGGCAATGTTCGGCACTTAGGATTCACGGTGTTCGTGCAGCCAGTGTGAATAGCACTATTTGCAGGGGTTTTACACCGATATACACATGAGCAATGGATACCCTTTGCATACCCTCTGTTTAGGGCGTATTCCCCGCTGTATCAGGCTTTCTCACTATGTACGAGGCGCCTTTTACCCCATGTTTTTGGTCGTGTTAGAAACGCTTACAGGAGGGCGTTTTGAGAAAGGAGTGATGATGAACTGCAATGGTTACCATGCATACTCTGCCCACCAACCCTCTCATTCTTCCCCTATGATTCCCTCCCCTTCCTCTGGTCTCCCCCTCAAGACGAACCCTCTACACACATTCGTTTCTTCCCCTGATGCTTCTTACATGATGACCGCATATCACAGTGTTACCTCTCTACGTTATACAGTGCTTTTCTCTGTACGCTCTCCCTTGCATTCCTCAAAGAAGAGTATTGATTATGTACTACGTTCTTATGGAGAAGTTCCTATAACGGAGAAAAGGAACGCTTGTATCTCCCCTGTGTTAGATGAGTCAGTGTCTGCGTGTTCTTCTATGGAGGGGTTACGCTCTATAGCTTTCCTACGTGGGTGTCTGTATCTTAGCGAGCATGTACAGTACATCATTGTTTCGCTTTACGAAGATGCTAAATATGTTGTTTGTGTTGGTGGTCCAGGTTGCATTATTACGGTTGATACGACGGTTATTCTATTCGCTGGTCAGCTCGTAGAAGTGTCGAATGGAGTATGTGAATGGTCGTCTGATGGTCTGATTTCATCTTCTGTGAATGCTTGTGAGAAAACTAATCAAGCAGTCGTGGATGGTTTTGATGACCGTTTTGTTTCCCTGATGGAGGCTTCAGCGAATGGTTTTGAAAGCTGCAACCTGATCGTTATAGAGTCTTCGAAGAGCTTGATGAATAGTTTTTCGGAAGACTATGACGCTTCTTTTACTTCTAATTTGGATAGCTTTTCTTTACTGGAAGAGGTTCCTGCAGAAGATTTTGATTGCTATTTCGAGTTCTTTTCGCGTGATGAATTGGACAGTTCGTTGTTGTTTGAAGATGAGTATGGTTGCTATGTGTGACGGTTTTGTTGGTGTGTTTTTGTTCATGGTTGGTTCTTTACGGAAGGTTGTATGATGGCTGGTTTGCAAGCAAGGGATGAAGGTTATACTAAGCCTGGTGTTCCTGATGAGTTGAAATGGCAGCCTGTGATGAGGGGTTTCCCTGAAGATGTGGAGGTTCTCACTGAGTATGGTTGGGTGCTGATGAGCAACCTTTACCGTGCTGGTGTGAACGGTACACGGAATGACTCTACACCTCTTTTCATTAAGGAGAAAGACTGGACTGAGGAGCATAAACCTCTGCGGGAGAAATGGTCTGAGAACAAGACAGCTTTCCAGGAGCCTTACGATTTCGCTCATCATAATGAAGTTGATTTCACTAAATGGGTGGTGGGTGGCATGTTCCCACGACTGGCTACTTTGACTCCTGACCATGTGGTGAAGAACCGTGCACAGCATGGAACTATTGTTTTTGAGCGACCTGATTTCGCTACACGTTTCAGTTACCAGAACTTACAGCTGGTTCATTTCAAACGACGTGGAGTTGATTTAGCGGTGCCTCGTTACACTGATGTGTTAGTGAAGAATCGATTCCAGTCTCACTGGTCGTTCAACGTGGCGGATGACTTCTGTGTTGTGAAACGAACTGACGGTGCTTATAAACACATGGTGAACAGGTACACTCCTGCTGGTTCACTGTACGGTGACGTAGATGTTGAACGTGTGTTGGAGTTGGTTTCCACTCATGAGTTGAGGGCTTTGATGACAGAGGAATACCCTGTGAAGATGATGTCCGGTGGTAAACATGCTAACCGTGAACGCATCTGGGAGGTGTACCCTTACCCTGAAGTGAGGGATGCTGAGACAGGTCGTTACATGAAAAATCCTCGACAGAGAAACAGTGTTGAATGCTTCAATTTTGTGCTGCCTCCTGGTTCATCACACACTCTGATTGTACGTCGTGCCGGCAAACAGGTAGAAGGGGAAAAGCCTCAGACGTTATGGGTTGGGTTCCCTGTAGTAGTTGGTGATGGTTATGACAAGAACCGAATCCATGTGGACAGAGTGCAAGGTCTGTACAGTTCATGACCTCTCATCCCTGCAGTAGAGTCTTCACATAGAGTGTTATCTTATGATGAATGATTTAGCTTTGAAAGCAACTACTGAACTTGCTGATGGAACAAACCAGAATGTTTATAGTGATGCTACTTCTTATGTGGAGGGGTGTTTTGTTACTGATGATTGGTGCAGTGAATCTTCTTTTGACAGTTTCATCACTGCATCTTTGCAGGATGGAGTACACTCTTTTGACACAGGTGAGGGTCTTACCGAGTTGTCTGTTGAAGAATTCTTACATAACCCATGATGTTGATGAGCGTGTTAGTACTTCTGGAGTGTCAGCTTATTTCCTTTGTAAGGTTTGTGTAGAGAGAGGAAATGAATACTCATGGCTGGCTGTTAACTATATTAGGAATGGTATAACATCCAGGTTTATATTCCCTTTTCTGGGGTCTGGTTTCATTGACGGAACCGATTTTTACTGTATAAGTTATTTTGTTTTCTTTGCAGTTCCAGGACTGTTTACAGAGGATAACATGATTAGCTGTTGAAAACCGTTCAACCATTTCAGCTTCCATAACGCTTTACCAGAACTACGAAAGACTACCCAAACATTATGACAAACAACCCTTTCAACCCGAAACCACCTAAGCAGATCAACCCACGGTTCTCTTTAGGTGGCTCTGGTAATGGCACTGAGACAGAGGACTTCTCTCCTAAGAGTTCTGTCCCTGAACGACTCAAACGACCAGCACCAAAACCTATTGGTGAGCAGGTTGACACACCAGCACCTTCTTTCCCTGAGCCTTCTGCTACTCCTCGCGTGTCACCTAACAGTATGTTTGCTGGTGAAGAGAACGATGATTTGAATCTTGATTTGGGTGTCAATGAAAACGAATCAGAACTGCGCCCAGCATCTAAGGCTGTTCCAGTGGTGAAGTCTCAGCCAGCTGTTCAAGCCCCAGTAGTGCGTCAAGATACTCCAGTAGTTCCTGCTCCTAAACCTGTTATTCAGGTGGAAGAGGATGACATCAACTTGGATGTAGGTGTCAACGATAAGGTTGAAGAACCATCAGAAGCTTATGTTCCACCAGTAGTTACACCTGTTGTGCCTACTGTACCTGCTGCTCCAGTAGCGGTAGTTGCTAAAGCAGAGCCAGTGGTTGAGGAGTTCGAGGAAGAGGAAGAAGAGTCTACTCCTACTCCTGTGCAGGAGGTTATTGTTGCTCCACCTGTACGTAAGGTTGCTGAGGTGAAGAAAGAAAAACCTGCCCGTTCAGTGAATCCTTTGTTCGCTGACCCAACTCCTGAGGTTGAAGATTCTGATGATATCAACTTAGATGTTGGTGTAAATGATGCTTCTGCTGCACCAGTCAAACGTCAGATTAATTCGTTGTTTGACTTCAAGAACGACAAGCAAGCTAACCGTAAAGATGACCCTGACCGTCTCCCAGGATGGAAGAAACCTGGTCCATTGATGGATACATCTGACGGTGAGGAGTTCAAGAAAGAGAAGAACAAACGTTCCAGTAAGAAGAACCAGAACACTGGTCGTAGAGGTTTCCAGATTCAGGAACGTGACATTACTTTGCTCCGCTTCTTGACTAAGTACCAGTTCTCCTATGTGGATGCGATTGCTCGTGTACTGAATTCAACTCCTCAGTCCATCAACAATCGTCTACGTACTTTGGAAGAGTATGACCTGGTGAAGCGTCAGGTCATTGCTGCTGGTAGCACTTTATGGCAGACCCGTAAAGCTGGTATTGAGCTTTCTGGCATGGCTTTCACTGAGAACAAGAAGGTCATTCCTTTGGGTACAATCCGTCACACTATTGGTCTTGTGAACTTGGCTGCTGAACTGGAACGTGAAGCTGATGACAGTAAAGACATTCTTGGATTGGCTGAGAAATTTGGTGAACCTTTCCCTGTGATGAACCGTTGGCCTGGAGGGATTCGCCTGTATGGTGAGGAAGCTTTGGAGTCAGATTTGACTTACGGTGAGATGACAATTGCTGAGCGTGAGATTCGCCAGGGGCAGAAGAGATACCGTGGTGGTCGTAGTTCTGCTGAGATGAGAGACCTTGTGGACTTCTCAATTTTGAACCCTGAAGGACCTGAGCTTGAAGAAGGTAACGAAGGTTTGTTCGTTGTTTACGGTACAGGTGGTAAGACTGGTGAGCATGTTCCTGACCTTGTGGTGACTCGTCCTCGTAACGAAGATGGTACTCCTAACCATTTCGCGGTAGAGCTTGAGCTCACTCCTAAGTCTCCTTCTGACTGGAAAAGAATCCTTCGTTCTTACCGTGATGCTGGTGGAATGTATTCCCGTTTGTATTACTTCACACCTGACAAACCTATTGCGAACATGATTAGAAACGCTGACAAGGAAGTTGGTTTGGGTGATAAGCTCATCATTCGTAAGTACACTCCGAAGAACAAACGCCAGCCATTCTTAGGTTGATGACATGAAGAAAGCCCACCAGGAACGATTCTGGTGGGCTTTCTTCATGTGTTGATGTGGTTAGTGGCTGAGTCCCCATACAAGTGCGTACAGGATGAGTGAGATGATGGGAAGCATCACTACGCTGAGCAACACTCTGAGGTATTTGTGTCGCAGCCACCATTCTCCGAAGGATTTTGTGATGGTTGGTGGTCTTACAATGTGACGGTTGATTGCTCTGGACATCTTCTTGAGGCTGGCTTGGTCAAGGCTGGTTGCAGCTAAGATTTTACCGTTTTTTGACAAGCTCATCACAGGGTTGTTTTCATCGTCATCAGAGACTAAAGGAGCATTGATGCTCCAATGGTCAGGGATGATGTCTTCGTTGATGAAGGTGTTATTCATCACTGTGTGGAGACCGCTGAAGTTCTTTTCTGTGAAATCAAGAGAAATGATTTCGTTATTTTCTTTCAAGAACACAAAACGGTCAGGTGTAACAAGGTTACCTTCAGAGTCTTTCTCCCCAGGCACGACAAACCACTCGTCAGGCTGCACAGGAAGGGTAAATAACGGCGTTACAGGCTCTTCGGGAGTGGTTGGACGGTCAGCGTTTTTTAGGCTCTTAGAATCGCTCTGAGGGTTTTTACTTTTGCCGGCTTTGGCTTTCTGTGCTGCTTTGTTGGCAGCTTTTTTCTTAGCTGCCGCTTTCTTTTTACGGTTCTCTGCAGCAGCTTCAGCGTCAGGAAAGTTCTGTGGGTCAGTCATGGTAGGGGTATCTTATCACGGTTAGTTATTTAGCGGCGGTGAGAACTGTGGGTGGGCTGGTAGGAGTTTTCATCCCAGCAGGCCACTCTCCGAGGATGGGGATGAGCCATTCCAAATCTAAATCAGACATTGTATCAATGTCCAGTTTAAGAAGTTCTTTGTGGAAAATGCCACCTTTTTGTGCCATGTAGGTTGTGAATCCCATTACGACGTTCTTCACGAAACGGCTGGATAGTCCGGTTTCAGTGACAATCTCACGGTAGTTCTGCTGTTCTTCATATGGCTGCATTCCAAAGAAACGTAAGATGATATCTCTTTGTTTCGAACCAACACGCATTTGGATGAACACTTCTAAGAAGAACTTTCGTTTCGAATCAAGTACTGATGCGTCTTCAATTTCTGAAACATTAGCTGGTTCGGAAGCGGACAAGGTGGATGATGATCTTTCGTAGACGCCTTCTTCTTCAGCGTCAGCAGGTTCGTTTGACTGCATAGCATACAGTTTGCTGGTCAACTGTCGGGATGCTTCAATGTGTTCTAAAGTGAATTGGTTTGACCTTTTGGTAGGTGCTTCAACTACTTCAGGTGTTTCTTCTTCACCAGTCTTACCCCATTTATTACCAGGCTTTTGGGTACGATCATTTAATGATTCAAGAAGTTCAGTATCCGTAGGTTCTCTTTTTAGCTCTGTGGTCAGTCGTGAACGCACAGCAACAATACGACGATTTCTTTCCACAATCTCATAAGGAATGAAGAAGTCATGTTCCATCACTTCAAGCTTACGGCGAATGGTTGTAACAACCCATTGTCCAAGATAGTTAGTGGCACTATGCTTGGTTGATGTTGGTTTGTATGACAGTAGACCTCGGATGAAACCACTGATGGCTTCCTGAAGTATGTCTTCGTAGGACACACGTGAGGACCATGCTTTGCGTCGTGAGAACTCTTTGGAGGCTAAATTCTTGATAAGAGGCAAAGCTGAAAAGATTAGTGTTTCTTGAGATTTTTTACCTGTTCGAACTTGTTTACGTAGTTCTGTCAGTTCACGTCGTTCAGTTTCATCAGATGGTTTGTAGGCATCACCAAGCGAGCGAATCTTTTCGTTCGCTTCATAACCTGCTTTGACAACAGGGACATGCTCAGCTAAAAGCTCCAGAGTTAAAGGTTGAGCGTATGTCTTTTGTAGGATGGGAGAGACGTTCAAGGGTAGCCTTTCTGGTTAGTATCCTTGACGAATGAAGTTTGTAGGAATGGCAATTGACACTCCTCTTTGCTTCAGGAACATCTGGAATTCATCACTTGGACGATTCTCGAAAGAGAACCTTCCAGTGTTGCGGTCGAACCTGAAAATGGTTGAAGTCTGGATACCCAAACCATTCTGGTTTACTGTGTCGGAAACTTCTTCAATCTGGGAAATGACGTGGCGGCCATCAATGAGGGACATCTGGACAATGATTTGGACAGTGGAAGCGATATCTCTTAGAATAGAGGTTTCGCTTTTCACGCTGTCGCTTTTCAATGACAGCGAGAGCATCTTGTTGATTGATTTCTGAGGTGAAGAAGCATGCACTGTAGTCATGGAACCATCAGCTCCTGAGTTAGCTGCTGTAAGGAATTCAGCCATTTCAGCACCACGAACCTCACCTACGATAATACGGTCAGGTCGCATACGGTTGGCCTGACGTACTAACCACTCTAATGAGATACTGTTGTGGAGGTCTTCTCCAGGTCGAGCCTGGTGGGAGCGAAGGGCCACCAAATCAGATACTGGAAGGCTTAGTTCTTCAGTGTCTTCAACGAGAACAATACGGTCAGATACATCAAATTCACGGCTCATTGCTTCAAGCAATGTTGTTTTTCCTGAACCGGACAGACCTGAGAACACAATGGTGGCACGTCCACGGGCTACGCTTTTCAGGAAGTCTCCCATGTCTCGTGTCAATGCACCTGAAGCAATCATGGCGTCAACTGTGTACTGGGTACGAGCTTTCTTAGCGATAGTGATTTTAGCGTTGTCGACTGCTGGAGGAGCAACAATATGAACACGAGCAATCAGTGGTGGGCGTGTTGGGTTGACACTATCTGGAACTACAAGCTGACCTTCAATAAGATGAGGTGTCTCACCAATTCGGTCACGAGTGTTGGTCAAAGGCAGTAAGAAGCTGTTGATAATAGCGTGGTAAGTGTTGGTGTCAATGAAGTCAATGGTGTTGTCAAGGAACCTTTGACCGCTTCTTTTGAAGCCTACAGATTGTGGTCCGTTGATGGTTACTTCAGAAGAAGTGTCATCTGTAATGAGTTCGAAGAGTCTGTGGATGGAACGCTGCAACTCTTTGGGAAGGTTGTTGATTGCATACTCTCGACGCTTTTGTGCTTCTAATTCAGCATCGGACGCATTTTCTTCATCGAAAGAGAGAGTCTCAATACTTGGAGCTGCTTCAGCTGAGTTGACTGGCTCAGACGTTACTTCAGGGGCTGGTGGAACGACATCCGCAAAGACAGGCTCAGAGGCTGCAGGAGCTGTTGGAGGGCTTACAGGAGCGGTTACTCGCGGAGGCAGTACAGACGCCCCAGGGAGCGTCCTGGGGGCTACTGGAGTAGTTTCTGCGGCGAACTGAGGTGCAGCATCGTCTACAGAGATGTACTCTTCTCCAGAACTAAGATGTGGAGTCTCAACAGCAGCAGCTGGAGTCTCTTTCGGATTGTTACCGAATGGACGTGACGGTAAACGAGACATAAAACAAGCCTTCCCTTGACAACTAAATGGCAAGGGAAGTTATCGGCTCATACCGAAGCTTGTTAGTTAAAGGTGTTAGTGAGGCGAGAGGTAGAAGTAATAGTATAAGTGAGAGTGTCAATTCCTAAGAATTTAAGGAACACTGTATTGGCTTGTTCTTGCACAGTCACTGTCAAATATCCACCGTTTGCCAATTGCCCATTAGTAGAATAAGAGAAGGTAGTAATCTTGAAATTGCATTTAGAAGAAGGTGCTACAACTACGGACCCTCCACTTGGCTGGCAGATGATGAACGGTACACCTTCAGCTTTAGCTCTGTCTGCATAGATACCAGAACGGTTTGCATCATACAGTTTGATGACAGAAGCGCGAGCTTGAGCATTAGTGAGTCGAGGCTTACCACCATCAGTTTGGTTCTTAGAAAGAGCTGTTGTACCCTGTGTGGCAGCATCTAAACTTGTCTGCAGGCTTGCTCGGTTAGATGACACAATGCTGGTATCTACGGCAAGTCCTACGGCGGCAAGAAACACTGGCATCATGAAGATATACCAGATAAGCATGTTCCCTTTTTCGTTAAGAGAGCTTTTTGTGCGCTTGGTAACGAATCCTACAATGTTTTTGAATGCCATTATCAGCCTCGTTTACCTGTCTCAGAAACATAAGTAGCTGTGACAGAAATAGGCTGTCCGAATACACCGTTCAGACCTTCAAGACCTTCAGGGACAGGAGCGATTGGGGAGTAAGGGTATTTGATGTTACAACTAACTGTTTGACCTGCAGTTGTAGCAGCATCAGGGGTACAGTCAACTACTGGTTTTGATGAACAGAATGAAAGGGTACATTTTTTGCCATCCCACATGCTGGTAATAATGGTATTTTCGACAGTTTTACCAGTGTTGTTACGGATAGCGTTTGTTCCCTGACCTCCGTAAAGAGCTGTTAAACGGGCGCCATCACGAGCGATGTTCTGTACCTGAGCTCTCAACTGAAAGTATGAGGAGAGGTTGATTAACGCGAACAGTAGGAACAACGCAATTGGGAACATGAAAATAGTCTGAACGACATCTCCACGCTCGTTCAAACGACTCTTGATGAGATTCTTGATTTTAAACATAATAGATTCCTAACACTCCACATTCATTATCGGGTTTAACCGAGGCTTGTGGTGATGTTGGTCAAGGTTGGAGCCAAGAAGATAACAAGGAAGGCTGGCATCATGAAACCTGAGATAGGTACGAAAAGCAGTGTTTGCAGACGTGCAATCATTCGCTCAATTCGAGCCTCGTGGTTGGCGCGGGCTAAAGCGGCCTGACGGACAAGAGTATCTGTTACGTCAGCACCCAGCTTCTGTGTCTGGATGATAGCGGAAGTGAACGCTGCAGCTTCTTCTGATGTGTTGCTTCTTGAGAAGGACTTCATAGCCTGTTCAAGAGTTGCACCAGCTTGAAGTTCAACATGCATTCTTGTGAACTCTTCACGGAGGAAGCTTTCAGGAAGCTGGCTTGTCACACGGCGAAGAGCTGGCTGGAAAGTAGAACCAGTAGCGATAACAACCTGCAGGAGGTCCAAAGCTTCAGGGAGGTTTCTCTGCACATCTCGTGCACGTTTGTCTCTCAATGATGTGTGAACAGCATAAGGAAGGAAGACACCCAGGGCAATGAAGATGAGTGGGAAGATAGCTGGTGGGACTTCAGGTAAGTTGGTGGCTGCGAAAAGGGCAAGACCCAAACCAATGACTAAACCAATGATTCCTACAGCAATCTGCAAAGCGAACAGTTCTTCAGAATTGATTTTCCAGGGGTTACCAGATACACGTAACAATTCGCTGTATCGTTTTGCTGCTTTCTCAGGAACGATGTCTTCAGGAAGAGAAGGCATGAAGTTGTCAAGCAAAGGACGAGCGTAACGACCTGTGGAATCGGCTGTCTCCATGTTGCCTGAGGAGTAGTCTCCGAATACGTCTTGAGCGATTGTACGCTGTTTTGGAGCCCGTACAGGGCTGTAGATAGCGTAGAGTAGGAAGAAGACTGTAAGGCCTGCTGTGAGCCCTGCAAAGGCTGCTAATGAACTCTGTTCCATGTTAGGCTTCTTTCACTTTCTGAACTTGACGACGGGCTACAAGAAGACCCAGTGCATAACAAACGGCGATAAATGTTGCGGCGAGAAGACCTGGTAAAGAGAACCAGAAATCTCTGTTTGTTTCGTTTGATGTGTAGCTGAAGATGAAGCCCAATGGGATTGCTAAAGCTGTAACATAGATAGCTGGTTGGGCTTGAGCTACAGCTGTTGCTAATTTGTTTCGAATACTGGCACGCTGTACAAGAATTCCTTGAAGAGTTTTGAGCAGGTCATCAAGGTTCGCACCCTGGCTGATAGCAATTCTCATTGAAGCTACAAGGAAGTGAAGCTCACTGGAAGGTACACGTCGGGAGAAGTTTTCCAAAGCAAGGTCCAAAGGAATGTTGACATCCAAATCAGCTTTGAGCTTTGTCAACTCTTCAGCCAAAGGAGAAGGAACTTCGCCTACCTGTGACAGAATAGCCTGCTGAGGAGTCATGTTAGCTGACAGGTTAGCTCGCATACCTGAAAGCAAAGCAGGAAGCTGAGCATCAATTTTAGCTAACCTTTTGTTGCTCAGCTGGATAAGAGCCAGACGGAAAACGGCAAGGCTTGCTCCACCAAGAAGGAGGCCAACGAGAAGCTCTCCTGGCCATACGAATGCTCCTAAGAAGAAAGCTACGAAAGCAATACCACCAGCGAGCATTCCTGTACGGTGAGGGTTTGCCTGCACAATTCCTGCAGCAGCCCCTAAACGATACCAGTAACCGGACCAGGTTTTAGGTTCTGGTACGTCAGCGTTTTCTCTTTCAGCAGCGATTTCAGATTTAGTAATACTCTCAATGAGTTCATCCATCTGACTTTCACGAACAAGGGCTTTATTGTTGGCAAAAAAGCCCATTACTAAAGCAAATACTCCTGCACCGGCAAGCAGTGCAATTGTAAACGCTATAACGGCATCAAAATTCATGGGATTCCTTCAAGTTAACTATCTCAGTTATCGGCTGCGGAGTTCCCAGCTGTTTTAGACATCTGTAAGATTTCTTCTAATGAATAATGCGTACGGTGACTTAAACGGTGTTTACGGTCCATGGAGTCTGACAAAGGTTTTCTTCTTTCCCAGTTACCAATTACTTGGTCGTTTTCATCAAGCCCAGTTTGTACGAATTCCCATAAAGGAACAGGCTCTAAACTGGACTTACCAGCTTCACTGACAGTTACACGGTTAGGGATTTCATAAATTCCGGAGCAACGACGGGAACCATCTTCATAATGCTGGATGGTAACAAACAAGTCAACACCAGAAGAGATAAGAGAGAGAACACGGTTAGAATCAACTGCGTCTCCACCTTCTGAAAGCAAGTTGACAAGACGTTCAATACCCGAATACGCATCGTTAGCGTGGACTGTAGTCATGGAACCATCGTGACCAGTGTTCATAGCCTGTAACATGTCATAAGCTGCGAAGTCACGAACCTCACCAACAACAATACGGTCTGGACGCATACGCAATGCGTTCTTTACAAGGTCACGAATCGAAACTTCTCCACTGCCTTCTTGCTGAGCTGGTCGAGCTTGAAGGTAAAGAACATCACGTTCGGCATGAAGACGGAGTTCGGAGGTGTCTTCAATAACTAATACACGTTCTCCAGGAGGAATACAACCAGATAATGCGTTAAGCATAGATGTTTTACCAGAACCAGTACCACCAATGATAACAGTACTCATACCTGCACCAATGTAGTTACCTAATTCTTCTGCCATTTCCTCATTCATTGATTTGAATGACAGTAAATCTTCCAGAGTGAAAGCAGTTTCTGGGAACTTACGAATAGTCAGGTAAGGACCTTGGTTTCCTACAGTAGGATGAACGATGTTCACACGGGAGCCATCTACAAGGCTACCGTCCTGGAGGGGATGAGCAACGTCAATGGAACGGTTGATGGGAGCAAGAATTTGCTGGCATACGTCAAGTAGCTGCTCTGGGTCGCGGAAACGAGCTCCAGGTACATCATGAAGCTTTCCGCCCATTTCTACACGAATCTTGTATGGACCGTTAACCATGATTTCCGTGATTCTATTGTCTCTCCAGAGAGGTTCGATAGGACCAAGACCTAACACTTCATTTGCAACCATGGCCATAAGAATTTTGGCATCAATACCGGATACAACTCGTTCTTTCACAAAGTAGCGTGTCAGAAGGCTCTCAATAAGAGCATACATCTCGTCATACTTTGTACCACGTTCATGTCGGGCTTGAGCAATTTCAGCAGTACGTTCTTCTGCTGCAAGTAATTCGGTCAACCAGGCTTTCACTTCAATAACTTTAGGCATCAAATGCTCATATCGAGCCCAGTTGTTTACCAATAAGTCCTGAGAAGTAAGTTCTGAATGAAATAGAGAAGTGTTCTGAGCTCGGGTTGGTGCGATTTTAGAAAGCTTTTTCAGTCGCTCTTGTACTTCTTTTTCTTCAGCCTCTTCAATGGCATCCATGTTAGCCCCTCGGAAACTACGAGGAGTAACGTCAGAGGAGTTTGAGTCAGAAGATTCGCTCAATGAAGGAAGTTCTGGCCTAACAGGCTTTTTGATAGGAGGAACACCAAGACTGGGAGCTTCAGGAACTGCTTTGTTGGTATCTTTGTTGTTATCATCACCAGGAATTGATGGTCTTAGGGGTACAGCCATTTGTTACAGCTCCTTATAGCTTATTTGTCTCGGCCGAAGCGGCGTTTTGGAGCGCTTGCTTGTGACAGAGGGGTGAAAGTGCTTACAGCACTGGAATTATCTGTTTTACCTTTAGCTGCCAACGCGTCATCACGAGCTTTTTCAGGAGATTTCAAGTAATCCTCTAATGGAGACATCAAAGGAGTCTTTCTCCAGATTTTAGTAGCAAGCTTGAAGTACTCTGAACCAATTGTTTCGTGTTTACGAATCAGTTCGTTCAGAGTACCTTCGTTAGAGGCTTTCGTCACTGCTCTGTTATCAGCAGGGATAGCTACAAGAAGAGGAGCTCCCTTTGCGGCTTTACGAACCAAATCAAGGTCCATACCCACACCGCCAAGAGACTGGTTGATTACAACACCAATTTTTTCTTTAGCAACTCCAGCTCCACCGTCTTCAGTGGAAGTGATTTCTTCCATCCAACGAGGCATCCCCAATACAGCACCCTTTGATAGGTTAGTTACCAGCAAAATAGCATCTGATTCAGGGTAAACTACCTGGCTAAGGAGAGGGTCTAAGTAGTTCACAGAGGTGTCTAAGATGATAAGGTCATACATCAGGCGAAGCTTGTGTAATACATCAAGGTAGAACTGAGGAGTCAGGTAGTCAGCAGTACGTCCTCGTTTAGGAGCAAGCAAGCAGTCAATCTCAAAACGGTCCACTTGGATGATGTTTTTCTTGATTGTTGGGATGCTGACATCCTCACTTACATAAAGTGTAAGAATTGATGGTGAGGTCTGGTTGATGGAGAATCCAATCTGACCGTCACGAACGTCCATGTCTACTACACAGACTTTGAGAGGAGGGAAGCCAGAACCGTTCTCAGAAGCAATACGAGCTCCCTGAGCAATTGTGATAGCTGTACACATAGCTGTTGTTGTTTTACCAGAACCACCTTTAGAAGAAGTGGAAGATACAATCAGTCCAGGTTCACCTAAATTGTTCTCAATCTGAGCAATTTCTTCTGCAGTGTAACCATCAAACTGAGTGGTGGGTGCAGCAACAGCAGGAGTTGCCTTTTCTTCAACAAGTGCTGGTGTTACAGTTGGTGAAACTGGGTCATAGCTTTCCAGGCCTGCTACATCAGTTTGTTCTGCCGCAGGGACAGAGGACTCAGGGTTAGAAGCTCTGAACTCAGAGTACAACTTTACAATTTCATCAATTGAATCGACAGGGGATTCGCTGGATGTATCAAAGAAGTAGTAAGGTCCCTGTTCGACTCCATAGGTAACAACAGCGTCAGCTACGGACTGATTGATTGCGTCGATAAGACTTGGGTCTTCTACAGTGACAATTACCAAGAAAGTAGGAGCAAAACTCGAAACGACAGCAGAGAAGTTTGCTGGGTCTTCTGCGAAGATAAGGTCAGAAATGAAAAGAATTTCACTGTCTGCTGATAATTCTCCGCTTTCGAGGTAATCCCACACTGTAGCTGCATCAGTTACAGGGACTTGGGTATCCCATTCAGGCTTCAGCCCACCAACCCACTCTTGAACAGCGGGATTTGCGTGTATAACAATAGCTTTTGTAGACACTTGTAAGTTCACTCCTTTTGCTTTCAGCTACACTATCGGCAGACATAAAAGAAGGAGCCAGACAAATATACTGTCTGGCTCCTTCTTTTATGTCTTTTGTTATTCGAGTGTGTCAGAACTTTCCTCAGTAGGGTCTACTGGTACAGGTTCATTAGATGTATCTGTACCAGAGTTTGCGTCTTCATCTGAGTTGTCAGAAGAACCAGTTGTAGGAACTTCAGTACTGTTCCCGTCTACTGGCTTGAATGTGTTGTCAGTACCCAAACCGCTGTCAGCTGTAAGACCAGTAGTAAGTTCATCGATACCAGTACCCAAGTCGATTTCAGTTGCACCGTTTTCAACAGACTCAGCGGAAGATAAGGTCACGAAGAAAATTTGACCACTGTTTACTGCCAAAGCAAGTTTAGATGCGTCCTGCTGTGAAATTCCAACAGTGTACACTGCTGGAATGCCAACACGGTACGGAGCAACGGCGGTTTCATCATCGGCGGTTACAGTCTCATCACCTTCACCATTTTCAATGCTACTCACAGCATCAACAATGAGCATACGTTGGAAGACTAATTTAGAAGTTGCGTCATTAGCCAAGTAAATGTCAATGTAGTCTCCTCTTGTAATGTTACCACCAGCGGAGAAGGTTGCAGGTGCGGTAAAGGAAGCGATTACATAATCTGTTGGAATACCATCACGAAGAGGAACTAGGTCTCCTGCGTTACTTGCAGTCAGGATGTCACCTGTTGTCAGATTTGTTTTGGTGTATACATCACCATTAGCAATAGCTGCGATATCAAGTGCAGTAGGTGGCTGTCCACCTTCGCTTGTGGTTACCTCAGTAAGCATGTCTTGGGTCACCAGAGTACGAGCAGCTACATCTTTGTTGAGGACGTAGTACTTGGTTGTACTAATTAGTCCCTGCAAAAACACAACAAGCACGATTAGGGTTACGATACCTAAGCCGGCTGCTGTCCAGAACCACATCTTGCGACCCTGGAAGAATGAACGTTTCTGAGTATTAATGTTTGGTGTGGTCATTATCTTCCTTTACAACTCTTCCATGGTTATCGGCATGACCTACCGTTAAAGAAAAGAAACCAGCCGCTAAGCTGGTTTCTTTTCTTCTCATAACAACAACAACACAACACACACAACGTTACGAGAAAGTTTGTTCTTGGTAAAACCTTAACACACTTTTCAGTTGGAAGTCAAATTTTGAGAAAAAGAGACAATTTTTTCTTTGTGAGACGGTTTTAGAGACTTCATTTCACCAGCAGTGGCTCTTACAAACCGTTCAAACCCTTTACTTGTGAGAATATGGGTGACGCCCAAGGCAAAGTCTGGTTGCTTCCATTTAGAAATAGAAACTGAAGTGATGGGTTTCAAGTTCTTAGAGGAAGAAAGGACTAATAAGACAGGAATTACTAAGTCAGGATTGATGGATTTTTTATTCTTTAGGACTTGTTCTTGACTGAATTCAAGTAAAGGAACTAAATTGGTTTTATCACAAAGGATTCCTGCACTACTTATACTGAAAGTTTTAGAAGGGGCTGCAACTGTTATGAGGAATGCTGTTTGGTCAGTGTAAGCAAAGTAATGACCGCTGCCTAAGAATGAGGAGGATGGGACTTCGACGTATTTTAAACCGTTTGCTTGGAAAAGTTTTTCGACTTCTTCTTTTCGACTTTTGACAAGGGTTGAACGGGTAAGAGCTGGTCGTTTTTTATTATTAGGCGAACGCAGAATCAAGTAAAGAAGCCCAGTGAAGAATCCTGCTACTAATGCTAGCACGTAGAACAGTGTAGCAAAAATGAGTACTGCTGTTGTTGTTAGACCAGCAATGATGAAAGCAGTGGTGAGATTCAACCATAACCGTCCTCGGGAAAAACGATAAGCAGCATATACATAAGTTGCGATAAGAACAAGACCGAAAGAAGCAAGCATAACAGCTATAAGGTTGACATCAATTGTCAACATGTTAGCTACTTCAGTACCGTAGGCATACACACCGATGATAAGCCCAGTGTAGATTGCTGCTTGTAGAAGGATTACGATAAAAGCTAAAAGACTGTTCAGCTTGGTGAGAAAAATGTGTAGAAGTATCAAGCCACCAAGAACAAATCCTGCTACTACAAAAGGCTCATGAGTTGATTTCCATCCAATGATGAAAGCGACTACAGTTAGTGCTCCCATCGCAAGGGCTTGGTATTTCAGAGGAAATCGTTTGTACGCGTCAATCATTTAAAGAGATTATACCATTTTCGTCAAGTAGCACAGTATACTGTGTAAAGTCAGCTTCAGCTGCCGCGTCGCTTTCCGCTAATACGCCAGACCAAGCAACTCCCACGATTACTGAGATGTTACCGTTTTCAGCTAATTGTGGTTCATCCATAGCTTCAACAGAACATTCTCTTTGGTAGTAGAATTCTGTGGGGTTGCTGTATAGACCACTATCGGGACTAAAGTAAGGCTGCATCTTTGCTTTTCTCTGCTCAGTTGTTTCACCTGGAGCAATGTTACAGAAAGCTAATATACCGTTTTGTACTTTGTCTTTAATTGCTGCTGCGTTAGCCACAGAATCTTCGTTATCATATACTTCAGAATCTGCTTGCTCTTCAGCTCTTTTATTGCTTTCTTCGATGATTTGCTTCTGCTGTTCGTTATATTCTTGTTCTTCGTCAGTAGGTTCAACATCAGGAGCAACGGGTTCACTTGTAGAAGGTTCTGTTGTTTCGTTTGCTACTGGAGCTTGAGTAGCAGTGGTGTCATCGGTAGCAGTAGGTTCATCAGGGTCAACTGAAGGAGATATGATAAACATGGCAACAACTACTACCCCTACTAATACAGCACAGATGGCACCGAAAACAATTTTTCGAGTCTTGTCACTGTATTGGGATAAGTCGAAGAAGCTTTTCTTATAGTCCTGATTGTCATTACTCATAATACACCTATCGTACCCATTCTTGTGGAGGCCAGCAAGCTAAATATGTACCAGGTAGCGATGCTCCGACTCCAACAGTTTTTCTATTTGCTGTATAAGGAGGGCAAATGTCCACTCCCAAAATTTGTAAAGCAAGAGCTGGGTCTCTTAAACCAGGGGAGAGTGAACCAGGTCCTGAAGGCAATGCTTTCAATGCTGGGTTAGTTGACCCAGATACATCAGCTTCGATATGTAAGTGAGTACCATAGGAGTTACCAGTGTTAGCACATTCCCCGACAGCAGTTCCAGCAGTAACTGGGCTTCCAGCTTTCACAAAAGTATTACGCAAATGGCGGAAAATAATCTTAGTACCATCAGCTGTTTTGATGTATACGTGACCTTCTGGTGTTCCTGAACCTGAAGGGTTACCATTTGTAGCTAAAACAATCACACCATCAACAGGAGCGTATACGTTCTCAAAGTCGTTACCGCAGTCAATATCCATTCCACCATGAACTCGACCTTGACGGATTCCCAAACCTGGCTGTGCCCACTGTGCTGTTACTTGATAGAGTCGGCTTTTATCAAGAACAAGACCTGTGCCGCCTGTTCCACATGCTGGTGCTGTTGAAGGAGAGTCTCCTCCCCCAGCAGCGACATTTTTGCCTAAGTCATACAATTGGACTGTAGCAGCTTCACCTTTGTACTGAGCAAATAATGACTGGGCTTCAGCTACTCTTTTAGCGTAAGCGGTAGGAACGGCAGAAACTTGGACTCTTTGAGCTACAACGCCATAGTCCATCTGCTCCCAATTTGCAATGCCAAGCATTTTGTCATAGAACTTTTGTGCTTGAAAAACAGGGTCCATCAAACGTTTGATGGCATTCTGTGGGTCGTTTTCGTAAGTCGAACTACCCACAGTTGCCCACCAAGCTTGTTGCTGGAACAGGCCAACAGAGCTGGCGTCACTTCCAACAGCATCATGAGGAAAACCTAGAGACAGCTTGATGAATCCTAATGTTACATCTGGTTTGACTAGAGTCCTGTCAGCTGGGTTTCGACTGGTGTCGTAAATTCCGTCATTAGCGTAGTTCTTTAGATTAGATTCTACTAAAGCGGTTGTAATTGCAATAACTTGACCTTTGTCGGAAACTCCCATAGCTTTACCTGTACCAATAATGGTTTTTACATATTCAGCTGAGTTAGCTGGAATGTTGTTTGTTGCACCATCAGCGACTGCACATGTATCTGTACAGTCGACTCCTGTTACAAAGTCTCGTACAGTTTCCCAAGCATCAAAAAGATTAGGTGGAGCTTTACAGTTTGCTGGACCTTCATTCAGAGCAGCTCCCACCCCTATCGCTGTTCCAGCTACTACTGTTCCAACACCAGTAACTACAGCGATAGGGATGAGCAGGGCAACAGCAATAATAACAGCAAGGAGGCCAACTCCTATTTTGCTATTTAGAAACAGCTCTTTCATGCTGTGTATTACCCTTCTTGTCCTTCTTCAGCTTCTTCGGCCTTCTTTTGTGAATGTTTTGCCTTGATTGCGGCCGCGGTCACTCCGATTGCTGCACCTGCAATTGTACCAGCAACTGGCACAACAGACCCGGCAGCGGCACCTGCGGCAGCGCCACCTGCAACTCCAGCGGCTGCTCCCCCAGCAGCGGCAGTACCACCTGCGGCAGCAGCCGTACCAGCGGCAGCGGCAGCAGTACTACCTGCAGCAGCCGCACCACCTGCAGCAGCGGTACCAGTACCAGCAGCAGCCCCAGCTGCCATTACTGTAGGTGCTGCACTAACAGTTGCCGCTCCTGCAGTTGTACCAGCAGCTGTACTTGCAGCAGAACCTGCAGTTGTACCAGCAGCCTGAGCAGCTCCACCAGCTACATTACCTGCACTGCCTGCTGCTGTTTTAGCGGCTCCACCAGCAGTTTTAGCGGCACCAGTAGCGACGTTCCCTGCACCACTACCTGCAGGGAACGGAGTTCCTGTAGGAGTAGCATTTGGAGTAGGAGCTACACGTGGACCACTTGGAGTGGAAGTTGACGGAGGAGTGCTACTTGCTGGTGTTCCGTTTGTAGTAGGAGTTCCAGTAGTTGGTTTTCCGCTTGTAGTCGACTTGCCAGTAGATGTAGAAGGTTTCTTAGCAGAGGATACTTTGTCAACAACTTTTTTAGTCTTCTCTGTTGCATCAAAGACATCTTTACCTACTCTTGCAACGTCTCCCACTTTCTTCATAGTACTCTTTTCAGGTGGTTGAGTTGAAGCAGTAGGGGAAGTGTATTTAGGACCGCCACTTGGAGCGCCGTTACCCATGTTAGCTCCAGGACCAGATTTCTTCACTGCAGCAGTAGGGTCACCCTGGAGACTGAGGTTCTTCATATCGCCTTCAAGGTCCTTGTTACCCTTACGCATAGAGCTGTTAGCTTTACCCCCACCGAGGAGAGCTCCCAAAGGACCAGCTACAGCCAAGCCTAATCCAGCTCCAGCTACACCAGCTCCAACAGCTGCAAGTTTTCCACCAGGTAGACCAATGTCTTTGTTTCCACCGAAGTTGATGTTTCCAGCAAACAAATTCACGAAACGTCCTCGTGCAACAACTGCGAATACTGCAAGAACAGCAATCATGATGAGCTGAAGGAACAATGAAAGTGGATTTGCTCCGGCAATAATAAGCTGGTAGAAGTTGAAGTAAACAGCGAGAAGGAGTGAAGTAATAATACGCTTCACAGCAAGACTTGTCAGAATTTCCGCATAACGCATCAATACTCTACGACCCCAGTTTGGTACGATACCGAACAGGAAGAAGAATGGCGACAAGATAACGGCTGTTACCATCATCAACTGGTAAATAAGCAAAGCAAAACCGTAAACAAATAGTACCAAGGTTGAAGCAATAACACCAAAGAACATGAGAACAGCAGCAGAAATCTGGTTCATGCTACCACCGGCCCAAACACCGTTAATAGGGTTTCCACCAGAGCCAGAAAGTTGAGCAAAAGCGACTTCAGAAATCTGGAAAGATTGAGTAGTTGCTTGACGGTCAATCATGAATTGACCCCAGTTAGTTGGCTGTACAGTGTTCTTGCTACCATACTGAATACGTGCACTGCTTGAACCTAAGAACCCTCTAGGGTCTTGAGTAAGGTAGCCAGCGGAAGGACTCATGCTGCTACTTTCTTTGGAGTTCACAGAGATGCCGAACTGACCAGAAACCCATGGAGCATAGATGGTTGAATACCACACTACGCACTTGATTTCTCGGGTGCTTTCATTAGCTATGTTAGCTTGATTCGGGAAACTACACATATCGTTGTCTGAAGTAAGCACAGTTTCATTGATAACTCGCTGAGTTTGGGCTACAGCACCATCAATATAACTTGAAATAAGTGTTGGTTGGGCCAGGAAGATTGTACCTGCTGCAATAGCTCCAATCATCCACAGAGTGCTTTGAAGAGCGTTAGAAGCAGCTCTTTTGATGATACCCACATATCCAACCCAGATTGCACCCAAGAGAATGAGCGGAATCATGAATGGGATGAACAAAGTATCCTTCAAGCCACCAGGAGCAGTAATGATAGCATTGATACTGTTACCAATAGGGTATAGAATAGAATCAGGCTTTGAGATACTTGTACCATAGCTTGCACCATAAAGTTCAAGAGCAACAGTGCTAATATAACGAGAAGGTACTGTCATGATGTTAGCAATACCAGCTTGAATAGAAGGCAGTAGAGCTACACAAGACAGAGCATTTGTTGTAGTAAGAGCGGATGCTCCTGGAGCTACAGTATCAATGCTCTTTACTGAATCAGCATTGTCAGCGTGAATACCAGATGTAGGGATTTTTCCTTGGTCGTTGTAAACACCATTTTTTGTATTTACACCTTTGAAAGTGTAATCTTTGTCAGCGTAGACAGGAATCCAAGCATCAAAACGAGGATATTCTAATCCATACTTCTCATAAGCAGTAACGTACTCAACACTGGAAGCACCTTTTGTAGGATTATCTCCAGGTACTAACAAATTATCGAGCTGACCAAAATCTGACCAGTTTGCAGCGGATGTTCCACCTAAAGCGGCACCTGAAACAGCAGTTGTTGATTTGATGTTTTCCATGCTGAAGGCACTTTTTCCACCCATGTTAGCATAGCGGTTAGAACCAGAATCCCACTTACCAGCATCATCACTGTTTCCATCAATACACACCAAGTTAGTCAGCACATCAGCTTTAGCTTGTGTGCTGGTTACTGTGCTGGCAGAAGCAGTTGCTACTAAACCGCCGCCAAGAGCAGCAATCACGAGGGCAAAACTAGCAGCCGCTTTGACAGGAGCAGCTAAACGCTTTCTTTTTACCTGTTGAACGGTCTTTTTGCTTGTGGTTTCTGAAAGAACTCTTACGGAGTACTCGGCTGGTTTTACCCTACGGAGAAAATCGGATAACATAACTACTCTCGATTAATGCGGCATTGTTGCGTGTGATGTAGTTATTACTATCGTCTTACGCGTCTTCATAGCTGTTTTGCTCAGCGTTTTTACGTTTTGCAACAGGGTTTGTCTCAAATGCAATAGACATTTTAGCATTCCAGTTATCAATACGAACAAGAGCAACACGTCCGTCAGCATCTTGAATGAGGCATTCTCCTCGATTTAACTCCCTGATTACCTTGCGATGAGGTGCATCTTTAGGTAAGGCAAAGAATGAAAGTACATTGTCAATCTCTGCTTCATTCTTTGTACGGAAAGCCATTTTCACGGAGACAGAGTTGGTTACGTTTTCGCCTAAGAAGTCACCAGCGTTCTGAGAAACAAGAACAATAACAGTATTCAAAGAACGACCCATACGAGCAACTTCCAGAACCATTTTAGCTCCCTGGTCAGTTGAGGTAATAGCCCACGCCTCATCAATGACAATTGCCTTAGGCAAGTATTTCTCTATCTCATTGCTAATCATTAAACGACGAGTGAATGAAGTAAGCAAGAACAACACAGCAACAGCAAGTTGGTTACGTGTTGAATAAGAAGACTTAGGAGTCAAAGAACTAGGCATTTCAAGACCCAGAAGAGTAATGATGGTTAGTCTGCTGTCCAAAGTCAAATGAGGAATCTCGTTTCCTCTACTGATTGTGGAGAAGCACAAACGAGCGAATGGAAGTTTACGAATGATACTCAATCGTTCTCCCAAAGCTGCAGCATCAGGAATGCGTGAGTTAAGAAGCACTTCAGTCAGTTTGTTCATAGAAGGATAACGGTCCTTCAGAACAATCTTGATGCTTTTAGAGAGTTCAGCTTCAGCAATGGAAGTCAGCTTGTCACCAATAAGCATTTTGATAGTGTCCAACACCAAATCAATTCGCTCACCATCGGTCTCACCTAATTGGAATGGGTCCAGTAAACCATCATGACCTTCTCTAAGGTCAACAATCATTGCATCTTCACACCCAGGTAGAGTTTTCAGCGGTAATGCATCCATTTTAGGGTCAATGTAGATAGTTTTGACACCACTAAGAACCATGTTGTATGTCAAAGTGAACGCAGTGAATGATTTACCAGAACCTGGGGAACCTGTAATAACAAGACCTGGAGGGTTGTCTTTTGCTAAAGCAGAATGCAGACTAAGGAACACTGGGTCAGTTACCCGAGAAGTTGTATAGCCAATGTAGGGACCTAACCATCCTGAAATGGAACCATCAGGTTTCTGTTCAGGTAGGTCTCCTGCACCACCAGAGCCTGCTGGAACGCCTGCACCAATGATTCCGAGTTCGTGTCTCTGGTAGTAAGAAGAGAGCCTTACACGGTCGCTGGGCATTCCTTCTAACAGCAAATCAAGCTGGTCGCCTGAAGACCAGACAACTAAAATACCCATTCTCTTGTAATGGTCAATTACTGCCTGGCAGCGTTCTTTCAGCTGGTCTTCTGTGGATGCTTCTACTGCAATACGGTGACGCCCATACAGCCAAGGAGTATCATCTTTGCTCAGGGCATAATCAAGGTACTGACCTAGCTGATAGTTTTCTCGAACTTCGATAGAGAGTTCTCCACCAGCTGAAGTCATGTTAGTTGCTTGGTCCTGAATAGCTTTAATCTTATTGCCAACTTGTTTCTTTACCTTTTTTGAAGGCACAATAGAAAAGCGCGAGTTGATGTCAACAGGGAATCCCAGCTGAGAAGCTGAATGAATCCATGGTTCTCTTTCAGGGTATCGCATTACTTCCGGGAACTTCACGAAACACAGAGTAGCTCGGTACCCTTTTTGTGTTTTTCCATCAATTTCTTGAGTGATTTCAATCCACTTGGCTTTGTTTTCAACGTCACCATCAGCAAGTGTAGCAAGTTCGCCGGCTCCCCACCTTTGGGTTCCAGCAATTGAAAGGTCATCAATACTGGGTGATTCCATCGCTGGGAACATATTTTTGCGAATAATATAAGCCAGCTCTACACCTCTAACGGTCTGAGCCTGCACTCCGCCTTCGTCTAAGAGAGAAAATCTAACCAGACGAGCTTTATCTTCCCAGAATGCTAATTCTTTCTCAGAAATGTATTCGTCAACTTCTCCAGTCAAGCGAGTGATAAGGTCATCAATGGCTTTTACCTTGAAGATACTCTTCGTTGGGCTAAAGTCAGTTCGGTAACCTAAGTTTACTCCTAAGTAAACATTTTTGTCTCTGAACTGGTAAGCATAGATGTGGTTACCCATTTCCATAGTGTAATCACCAAAATATTCAACAGGAGAGGCATATGCGGTTTGCTCTAAATAGCCGTTCCTCCATTGATTAACGTCAAATACTTTAGAGGTCACAATCAGTTGACAACCTAACTCATTTTCTTCTGAGTTCAGAATGTTAGCTAAAGCCAATGATTGATTTTCCGCAATCTGCTCACGGGCACTCTCTGTCTGGAATTCATAATGGTTTGGAGAGAGCTTTACCCAAAGATATACATCTCTTTGAGAGAATGACAGGTCTTCATGAATTGCAGTGATGCTGGAACGTGGGGCTTTGTTAGCCATCACATCTCCTTCTTGCTTAGAGGTTTACGGGTAAATACTTTTGTTAAAATTCTGTATGTAGCATTGATGTCGTAGGTAGGAGTTCTCAAACCAGCAAGTCTTTTAGGTTGCAGATAAAAAGAAGCCATAGACTTTACGAATTGACCAATACTTTTTCGCTGATAAATTGGTCTGCTGGCAATGTATCCAAGAGCAATAGGAGGTAACACCCATGCTAAGTAACCAGGGTTACTGAACGGAACATTGAGTAATGCTAAAATGCCCCACCAAGGAATTCCAGTGATAAAGAAAGCTCCAACAACCTTTAATGAGATAGGTACAGGTAGAGAGATGTCTTCAATAGCATAAAGTTTTCGCTCCATGTTCCAGAAATTTGTAAACGTACGTATTTCCATTGCTTCCCTGTCTTTCTAACAGTTTTGAATATCGGCACACAAAAAAGACTGGATGTTTAGTCCAGTCTTTTTTGTGTGGCTATAAATCAGTTATTAGTTCCAGCTAATTTCGCCTCCAGCACCTTCACCAAGTCCTCTAATCATGTCTGGGACGTAGATAAGAGCTGCAACAAGAATTGCAATGATGATGAAGATTACGAACTGCATAATCTGGCGCTGTACGAGGAACACGAGGGAGATAACTCCCACGATAGCGAGGAAGATAGGTCCGATGATGCTCTTGATGAGTTCCTGAAGGTTCTCACCAAGCCCAGCCATCACAAAGTAGTTTGCACCACTTGTAAGAAAGTCAGTGAATAAAGCGAGCATTTCCTTTTCCTTAGGTTGGTTTGAGATGTATATCTGAGTTATACCTATCGGCTTTTTACAGTAACTTCACATTTATGTAAAAAAGTACCCAAATTTTAGTTCAAAATTGCAAAGTTTTCAATATCGTACACTGACCAGTTATTTTCTTGGTTCAAACCAAGTAACATTCGATACTGTTGTGGGTAACTTAAGCCAGTTGCAGGGTCAAACCATGTAACTGTTATTTCAGCACGGCGAGCATTGGCGGTGTTAGGTCGGGCCTCATCGAGAGGTTCTACAATAAACTCATCCAAAGATTTGAACTGAACAGATTTCTGAAGCCCCTTCTTGGCGTTATCAGTAGCACCTTCTAACAAGTACCTGTTAACAATCGTGCTATCAGACAGGGCCCATGCATTGAGGTAGGCTTCTAAGTCAGGAGTGAAGTCTGCTTGAATTTCTTTATCGCCAGAACCAAAGTCAACAGTGTATTCAGTTTCTTCAGTTGAACCTGTGTTCTGAATTGGTTTCACAAAGCTTGGAGGTCCAGCTAAGGTCAAAGAGTAGTTCTTGGCGTTATACTTCACTGGAACATCCATGTAAAGAACAGCCCCGCTATCTAATCCAACTTTTACTGTGAAAACAGCGTTATTTTCGTCTCGGTTGTCTGTAGATACTACATAAGGTCCATATGTTACTTTTTGGGTAACTGAGTAATCGTTATATGATGAACTTGGATTTGCTGCTGTATATTCACCAGCACTAATAGGTTGAATATCAACTTTTTTGATGAGCTCTTCAGAACCAAAGTTAGACAGGGCTTCGAAACGTTGGTCATCATTGTTATCATAATTGAAATATGTGCGAGCAAAGTCGATAGAGAACTGCTCACCAGACAAGGTTGGGAACCCAGTATAGTTCACAGCTTCTTGAGCAGCGGCTTTTACCTGAGCAGGACTCGGACCATTGTTTGGAGCAACAATGGACTTCATCCCAGCTATCAAAAGTACCCCAGCAACTAAACCAACGCCTAGTCGGATGTAGAGGATTTTTTTCCTATCCCCATCCCATACCTTTTCTGGTTTTTCTTTAGCTGCCTTCTTAGCTTTGGGTTCTTTCTTAGAAGACTTTTTAGAAGCTTTACCTTTACGTGTAGTAGGTTCCTCTTCAGGTGTACTGAGAGCAACAGGAGGCTGCGTATAAGGAGTACTTACGGCAGCTGACTGGTAAGGAGGTGTAGGAGTATAAGCTGGCTGAGGAGCTTGTGCCGGCTGCTGAGAGTACTCAGGCTGTCTTGGCTCGGGCTGAGTACGTTTTGCAAGTAAATCTTCTAGGTAGTCAGCTTCTTTGGTATCAGCTTCAACAACTGGTTCTTCATAATCAGGTTCGAAGTCTTGAAAATTGTTTTGGATTGGCTTAGCTGGTAAAAACTCCTTTTTAGCAGGAGCAGTAGGAAGACGCTTAGGTAAAGGAGCCTGAGGAGTTTTTTCTGCTGGCTTGGCAGGAGTACCAAAAGGGCTTTTAGGCGGCAAAGATTTCCTGGGTTCAGGCTTTTCTGCAGCAGTGTTTGGTGCAGAAGGCACAGACGTAGGTCTAACTGGCCTATTAAAAGGAGACGGTGCAGCAGCAGGCGTTTTACCTGGAGCTTTCCGTGACGGGTCTAAACTCATTCCCGCATCATTGTCGTCATTATCAAAGGTGAGCATTGAAGCCTTTACTTTCGTTTATCTCTACTGCTTGCTTGAATAATATCGGTACATCAAAATTCGTATGGGCTTTTCGTAGGTGCTGGTTTTACTGGACGAGGAGGAACCTGTGCTGGTTTTACAGGACGATTTGGGAAACCAGCACCAGGGTTTACTACAGGTTTACTTCCTGCAGGAGCAGCTCCAGGGAAACGAGGCCTTGCTGGAGTCGTAGATTTAGGTGTACTTGATACAGGAATATTTTCTGCAGGAACAGGCGTGAAGTCAGGTTTTTGAGTTGTACCATTAGCAGGAACAGCCACGCCATCAGCAATGTCAGATTCCTGCTGAATATCTATATCTTTTTTGCTGTTGAAAAAACTTCTAAGCAATCCGTAGTTGATTTCCACTTTCTTAGATTCTCTTGCTTCAGCAAATGGGTCGTATTCTCCTTCAGCTGGAGCGTTCTTTTTATTATTTTCCGATTTCGCACTCACGAAAGATTCCTTTGACAATGTAGGTGAAGTAAACTCCTGGTTTACTAATTCGGGCTTTTTTGTAAGAGTTGGTGTTGAAGTTGACTCGTTTTCAGATTCAAATTCAGTGTTTTGGTGGGTTACTTCATCCAAAGCGTCAGCTGTTCCACCTTTTACAGGGTCAGCAATGTCATCGATAATCACTTTGACCTTTTCAACACGATGTCCAGAAGTGTTAATGTAGAACATCTCACCCTGGTCTAAGTCTTGAATTTCGTGGGGCATTACTTTCCATTGCTCTACTTCTTCAACAGAAGCATTACCTGTTCCAACTCCAGTACCAATTCCGCCTAATAGATTCTGAGAATAGTTTGCTGATTGGCGAACCTTGTTGACTGTAGTATTTCCGGTAAGACCTGAGTACACTTCTGCGTCTTCGAAAGTGTTTGCACGGTGAATAATGAATGATGAGATAATACCCATGATTTGCATGCGTAGGCTTGGGTCTTTGACTACCAAGTCACCTAACGTCTGAGTGGCCAAAGTCACGGACATATTACTTGCTCGGGCTTTGTTGATAAGACCCACAATGTTGTCCGAACCGATGGCGGAGAACTCATCGATGAAAACATTGAAAGGTTTGTCAGCTGGGTTTCGAAGAAGCTCAGAAGATACGGTCTTCAAATCTTGAATAATCAAGTTAGCAAGGTTAGCTGATAACGGGCCATAAGCTTGTGAGTCTAATGAGAAGACAACAACATCTCCATTATAAGCGGTTTCTAACAGCTTGATGTTATTACCTTTTTTATCAAGTTTTAACCATGGACCAGCAATACCCTGAAGGAAGATTTCAAACTGACTCCTGTTTGTTTTCAGGTTTTCAGTCATTGCTCCAGTAATTCCATCATCGTTTAATGCATCAACTGAGCGTACTAATGTAGCAAAAGTCTGGTTTCCATCAAGAACACGAGCCCTTTCCTGGAGATATTTAGGACTCATCAAATCAATAGCGTCTTCGAGAGTTGAAATTTCTGGTCGAGGATTGTTGATTAGAACAGTGAACATAAGCTGGAGGTAAGCTTCTGTCATTTTCTTAAAGTAATCAGCGTTTGTCCAGTCACGCAAATCAAGTACCATGTTAGCTCGACGTGTTGGGTCTCCTTGAGCTAGAGGGTCATAATGAGCATTTCCTTCTTCAGCAGGACCTTCATATGGCTGCGTGTTATCCTGCAGTGTGAAGTGTTTAAACCCGCGACCATAGCGAACTGCACAAATTTTAGCGTAGTTCGCTAACTCTGGGTCGTTCTTCAAGTCAACAATTACTACAGCTTCTCCACGTTTGATTTGGTCTCGGATACGCATCATAGCTGTACGAGTTTTACCACTGTTAGAACCACCTACAATGAAAGTATGGGCAGCTGCTTCTTGTGTTGTCTGAACAATACGAACACCATCACGTACTCTTACTCCCAGAGTCATACCATCGAGAGGAGTGTCTTCATCATTTTTGATTTTCTTTACAGTGCGGTTGTACCGCATGACTTCCCATGGAGTTCTGCGGAATTCAATTTCTTTCCAGCGGGCACGGGTGAACCAACGCCAGGTGGCAAAACCCAAACCAACTAAAATTCCAATAGGAACAGCAATCCATAGCTGCTGGACCAGCATAGTAAAGATTCCTACAACAACAGGGTTGCTTTTATCTACAATTGTAGGGAAAGTCTCAGTCCAAGAAGCAATGAAGGTATTCACTGCTGGCTTGATGAAGATTAGAACACCCAAGAAAATTGGAATAGAAAAGATAGCAATTACACTACGTCTGATTTTCCCGTATGAGAACATCAAATAGACTGCAAGAGCAGTGATAACTGTCACAGGGGACACAACAACAAAGGCTAAGACAAGTAAAATCTTTACGAAGTTCTCGTCAACGCCTTGTTTGTCGTTTTCTTGTGTATTGATTCCCGTAGAGGAAGACATGTATTTCCTATGAGTTACTTGAGGTTGGTGATTACAGATAATGCTTGGTCGTAGTCAGATGTAGTTGTCTCTCTTTCGAGTAACAATCTTCCCAATTCATCTTCGACCTTTGTGACAACGTTACGAGCGTCTTTCAGTTGTTGCTCTTTTTCCTGTACGGAAGAATTGATGCTATCAATGGTCTGTTTCTTAGCTTCCAGACCATCTTGAAGTTGTCTTACAAGACCTAACAGGTCAGACGTAGGATTGGTAGGTAATGACATTGTTTTTGATTCCTTTGTTAGTTCTACAGGGTTCTCATTTGGTTCTTTGGAAGCTTCTTTGCTTGGAGTGTATAAGTCTGCAATTTCTTGCTGGGCTTCGTACTCTTTCAAAAGCTCAGATTCAGGTATTTCCTGTCTGACAGCTAAAGAAGCAAGTTCAGGTTTTTCTAAAGGAGGAAGTACCTGCTGAATTTCTAAAGAGCTCGTGTCATTGATGATGTCATCATATGATTGCATCTCTTCTGAATTTTCATCGACAAGAACAGGGCTTTTAGTCGCAAATGTTTCCTGAGTTTCAAGCCTGGCTGGTTCAGGTACTTTGTACTCTGTGTTGAATCGTTCTTGCATGTCAATGTCTTCGTCTATCGCAGAGAAGTTAACTTTCTCTTTTATGACACCAATACCAGGAGGAATGACAGGAATGGTAGCAGCCTGACGGCCAGAAGGATTTTCAATCATGATTTCATAGTTATCAGCTAAATCGTCAATCGTATTGATGATAGAGAAAAGAGAATAACCAGTACCATCTTGGATTCCTTTGATGATAAACTTATTCACAGTGACGATTAGGTCTTCCAATCGCGTTTTTGGTGGGTAAGAAGTTTTTTTGCTGCTACCTAAATCTACTGACAAGTTACCGTAAAGGAATTGGCTGTCATCTTTGAAACCCCAATCCTGATACTTTTCGTACTTGTAATTAGCTCTGTTTACTGTGATAGTAATGAGACGGCTCAACGGCAGGTCTGGGATAGAGGCAGATTCATACTCGAACTGCTCGCCTGCTCGCCATTCTACTTGTACTTGCTTCCACTGGTAAATGTCATCAAGAGACCCAAGTAGGTGTTCTTTGAGGACAGCTACTGCAGCATCATTCTTTTGTCGAGTCTTTCGAAGTAGTTTATAGAGAGAATCTCTTTGACTTTTATTACTTCGGATTAGCGAACGCAAGTTCCCATGATTAAGATATTCTTCAAATTTGAGTTGAACCCAGAGGTTATGCTCGTAATTGAGGTTATCAACCGCATAGATATTTCCCTGTTTCAGAAAAATTCGTCCGATGTTCCCATCTGTTTGGGTAAAAGCAATCGAACCCATTCCGTTCATTACTTCAGAGTCGGAAAGTAATGATGGTAGCACGTTTGCTACATCGTATAAAGCAGTAGACACTGGTAGCCTTTCTAAATCCTTATCTGGGAATCCCTATCGGTCTGAAGGAATTCCCAGATAAGAACAGGCTTATTTCTCTACTGACTTGCTTAGTCTGCCTAATGCTCCTAAGACCTTTTCTCGGTCATGATAAAGGCCAACTCCATGGAAGTTATTGAGAATAGCCCGTCCATAGTTCTTTGTAAGGAGTCTAACATCGTAGAATACCACCACTACTTTGTCGGTTTTCGCTCTCACCCCTCGACCGAAAGCCTGGCGGGCCATCCAGTCAGCTTGTGTAACATAAATTTCCATGAAACCATTACGTCCCATTTTGTCAGCATAGTTTTTTCGAGCAAGAAGCAGAGGGTCTGAAGGACTAGGGAAAGGCAACTTGTCTACAATGACACAAATCAATGTAGAACCAGGAGCATCTAAACCATGCCATAGCCCCATTGTACCAACAAGAGAGGCTTCTTCTACTCGTTTGAATTCTTCTACCAGCTGAGGTGTTGTTCCATCTCCTTGGGCAAGGATAGGAGTTTTGAGCTTGTTTCTGTAATGCTCGCTCAGTTCGTTTACCCCATAAGTTGTGGTGGAAAGAATAAGGCTTCTTCCGCCGGCTGCTTTGATGAAATCAACACTGTCTTCTTTAACTGCTTTGGCATGTTCGAGTCTGTCTTCTCCTACTGGCATAGGGAAGTTAGCTGGGTCAGGCACATAAAGCATAGCCTGCTTTTTGAAATCGAAGGGTGAATCCAGGATGACAGTCTTGTGAGCTTTGTCTTCCAGCCCAAAGTTATGGAGAGGGATATCAAACTTGCCTGAAACTGTAACTGTAGCAGAAAGACCAATCATGATGGCTTCACGTTCAGTCAAGAATGACTGCAGTTTAGGTCCCACTCTCAATGGAGCAGCATGCAAAGAAATAGTGCTGGCATTTTCTTTACGGTCGACAACTTTAGGTTTACTCTTTCCAGCAAATTTGCTGTTCTTGCGTTTCTTGTAAGCTTCGCTGTCAGCTGTCCAACGAACAGTTTCAATGCTGCGATTTGCAAGAGCCCCACCAATGTCAGCTAATTCATCAGCTACTTTTTTAGCCCCAGTGTAAATTCGTTTAAGAGCGTCACTGTTTGCATCTTTAGCTTTTCTGGTGATTTCAGTGCTGAGTTTTGTAGCGGTGCTGTACAGCTTGATGATGAAGTTTTCCAGCTTGATAGAAGTGTCATCGTTATCAATAAGACCAACAGGGATGCTTTGTAGAGCACTATCGTATTCATCAAGCAAGGTTTTCAGTGCTTCGACGTTTTTCTCATCAATAGATGGAATGGACTTCAACAGTTTGTAAGTTGTTTCTAAGCGACGGTAAGTAAGTTCGCCACCCCAGGCTGAAGACATGTAGTTGTCAAGTTCATGGAGTTCGTCAAATACGAAAGCATCGCGGTCGCCAAGTAGTTGTCCGTCTGCAGCTAAGTCCAAAGCCACGATTGCGTGGTTGGTAATAACGATATTTGCTGCTTTTGCTTTGTCCCGGGCAATTTCAGCAAAACAAACATCCCCAAATGGACAAGAAGCTTTGCCTGGGCATTCGACATTCGTACTTGAATACTGACGCCATGTTTCTTCAGAAATGTTAGGTCCATGCGAGCGGTCACCTGTTTTTGTATCTTCAGCCCAGGCACTTACCAAAGCAGCTTCTTTAGCAATCTTCTGTCCCTCAGCAGAAACAGGGTTGACTTCTTTGACATCTTCAATGCTGAACAGTGAATTAGCCTTGTCATCCAGACGTTTCATGTCTTCGAATTTAGACAAGCAGAGATAATTGTCTCGACCTTTGAGTAGTACTGCATCAGCACGCTTACCTGTTTTGAGCTCTTTTAGAGCTTTGTTCATGAATTTGATGTCTACATCGACAATCTGTTCTGACAGCTGTTTAGTCGCTGTTGAAATGACTGCACGTGTATCATTTTCCACCAAAGGAATGAGGTATGACAAAGTGTTATGAGTCGGGATAAGAGCCTCTCCTGCTAAGAAAAGGTGATCTTTTGAATCAACTGTGATGCATCGAACCATCTGAGATTTTACGCGAGAAATACTTACAACGTTCTCATGGGACTCATCTTTAAACACCTGTACCAGGTTAGAAGCACCTAACTCATAGTCTCTTTTGTCCAACTTAATCTGTGTAGCTGCCAAGCCCAATGATCGGGCAAGAAAAGCTACATCTTTGGCTAAAGAGTCGACATTGGTAGCAAAAGAACCAGACAACTCTCCTTTCAAGAGTCCTGTAAGGAGTTGTCTACGTTCAGCTAAGCTACTGTACTTGTAGAAGTCAGGGATGGTTGTGTTAGTCGTTACTCCCAACTTCAGAAGAGTCTCTACTTCTTCACTGGTAAGTACTTTTTCCTGACCAGTAAGCCATTCTCCGAAGAATCGAGAAGGAACAGGAACGCGGTCCTGCTCAGGGAAAGTGACTGGCTTAGTCAAAGGAATTTTGAAATGAACTCTATCGTCACCCTGTTTTTGGATAAAGTCATACATTTCGGTGGTACGCCAAGTTTTTGGGCGTCCTAAGTATTCCACATACATGTTTTCAGCAAAACTCTGAGCATCGACAGTAAGTGTTGTAGATGTTTCTTTGATGACAGTACAAGCACTCATAGCATTGAGGATGATTCTTCTATCCACACCATCATTTAACTGAGTCGAAGATAAGGCTTGTACACCATTTTTGCCTTGAATGTAGAACTCTTTAGATTGAATGGACTCTACTCTTTCGGAGTCGACTTCAACAATATTTGGTAAGTCGTAGAGTGCATCAGCGTGCCAAAGGTGGTCGCCATCTGCAAAGATTGTTTCTTGATTTGAGAATCTCAATCCGTATAGTTCTTTACTTACAAAAGGCTCGTGGGCTTTGGTGACGTTGATGAGTTGACCGTTTAAGCCATAGACTTTATCTCCAGCTACAAGCTCTCCCATAGTTTTCCAACCAACTGAGGTCAGAATAGGAGTAGAAACAAGAAGGGCCTTACCTGAACCGGTAGGGGCTTCGAGTAAAAGGTTTGTGTCAGTTTTGATAGCATCGTCAATTTCTGAGACGGCGACTTCTTGTTGAGTACGAACTTCACCGCCTGGCTTGAGCTGGACTATCTTTTTGAGCATTTCAACGGAATCAGGCATTCAACAAGTATAGTGCATAGAGTGGTTTTTCATCATTTACAACAACTGCTGAGTCTGAGCTTTCTTTTCCTCTAAAATGAGCTTCGTAAGATAAGGCTGATAGAATTTAACATGATGTAAAACATCAACAACACGCTACACATAAGAACGGAAAAACGAAATTGGCTAAAGACGCAGGAAATACATTAAGCGAAAAGCGTGAAGCAGCTTTACGTTTAGCAATGGCTAAACTGGAAAAGCAGCTTGGAAATGGTACTGTTGCAATTTTAGGTGAAGAGCCTAAAGTTCCTGTAGACATTGTACCTTCTGGCTCCCTCGCAATTGATATTGCTTTGGGACGAGGTGGTCTTCCCTTCGGACGAATCATCGAAATTTGGGGACCAGAGTCTTCAGGTAAAACACTGTTCACCTTGCACGCTATGGCACAGGTGCAGAAGCAGGGTGGTCGTGCGGCATTCATCGATGCTGAGCATGCCTTCGATGCCGAATGGGCTAAAAAAATTGGTGTTCAGACCGACGACTTGCTCTTCTCTCAGCCTGACAGCGGTGAAGATGCTTTCGAAGTTCTCGAAACTCTTGTAAACTCGGGTGCTGTGGATATTATCGTAGTTGACTCTGTTGCAGCTTTGGTTCCTCGTAAGGAGCTTGAGGGTGACTTCGGTGACGCAACCATGGGTGTCCAGGCACGTATGATGTCTCAGGGTCTTCGTAAGATTACAGGTGCGGTGAAGAAGAACAACGTAATTGTCATCTTCATTAACCAGGTGCGTGAGAAGATTGGTGTTATGTTTGGTTCACCAAAAACTACCACTGGTGGTAACGCTTTGAAGTTCTATGCTTCAATTCGTATGGAAATCGCACGTACTGCTTACTTGAAAGAAGGTACTGATGCGTTCGGTGCCCGAACCAAGCTCAAGGTTGTCAAGAACAAGGTTGCTCCTCCCTTCAAAGAAGCAGAGTTCGACATCCTTTGGAAAGAAGGAGAAGAAGGTTACTCACGTGAGTCTGATATTCGTGACTTCGGAGAGAAAGCTGGACTTATCCAGAAATCCGGTGCTTTCTACAAGTACAACGGCGACGTAATCGGTCAGGGTGCTGAAAAGACTCGTATCTTCTTGAAAGAGAACCCAGCTGTTGCTGACGAGCTTGAAGCTCTTATTCGTGAGAAGTTCCTTAAGACTGGTGAAGCCCAGCTTGATGAAATCAAAGACCTCGAAAGCATCGACGCGGATTCCGAGTAACATTTATGCCATCATCATCCATCGCTGAGGGAATCCTTCTTTATTTAGATAAACTTGGCGAAGATTACGCTCGCGTAGTTCACGCTCCTAACCGTCTACTGGACGAAAAAGAGCGTGAACTACGCGAGCAGGGTGGTTTTATCTACCCTTTCGCTCCCATCCATGTATTAGCTGACAAATCTTTAGTCGCAGTAGATGGTGGTCGAGCATCTCAACAGCTCTCAGGAGGCGACCTCATCGCTGCTGGAGCTACATTAGCTGACGGTGTGAACAGCTTGCCTAAATATCGAGATGAACCCATCTCCGAGGCTTACGCTACCATCGTTCCTCATACTTCAGATAGCGAAACCAGCTTTGGTGCTCGTATCATGGCTGCATTAGAACTACGCGTATTAGAACAAGCTGACACAGACTACACCATTATTGATGGTGCCTATTTAGGTAACACTTCCGAAGTCCTTTTCGGATTATTGAGCAGTAACCCTGACGCTCTTGAACAGCTCCTTTACTTCAACAAAGATGGCAAATTGAATAACGCAATGTTGCGTATTCTTTGTCCACCATCTGATAACAGTAGTGGTATCATTGCTGTACCAAAATCAGATTCTTCGTTCGTTCAGAGTAAAGAGCTTTTTGGTGATAACAACTTTGCCCGTCAGATTTCTGACCGAAAGTTAGCGTCACACATGTTGGCTCCTGGCGAGTTCACGCAACCAAGACCTCTTGAATCTAACCCTATCTTGATTAGCTCTTTACAGACAAAAGCTAAAGGACTTACAGGAGAGGCCCGCCAGGTTGTTGACAAGAAACTAGACTTCCTGAAAGACTTAGGCGGAACTTGGGACACAACCTATGAGAACAGGCTTTATACAGCTTATTTCAAACCTTCTGGCTGGACCAAGTTTGATAGAGCTCTCAAAATTGAGTTTGTGTACTACCCAAATCAGGAAACTTCTTTAGTTGAGCATACTGAACGCATTGTTCAAGCAGTCAACGATGATACTGTGGACAACTCACTGATGGAGCCTTACAGTCAGTACATTGCGGACAGAAGAGCAAAAGAAGTAAGCACCGGCATCGACATTGCCAAGCAGGCTCTTCTTAGCCAGATTGACTCTTTAGAAGAAGCCAATGGTATTCTCAGAAACTACAGAACCTAATCTTGTAGACCAACAAGGTGACGGATAGCAGTAGGCAAGTACAAACTCTTGCGTGTGGTTTTCAAATCTTCGGTAAGACCCAGCTCTGCCAGAATTCCATAGATGCTTCCAATAACGGAGGCCGCAATAAAGGAACGCAAATCAGGGTAGCTGACTAAAACAATCTCAGACAACATTTCAGCCCAGTCACTGATAGGAGCTTGCTTTGATGAGTTATTCTGTTCTGTTTGAGCATTGCCGGCTTCATCCCAATTACGAGAAAACATTTTCTCACTGTACTCGTTAGTATTCAGCTCCTGTTTCACAGCAGCAAGATACATACGAGGAACAAGAGCTGATACTGGACTTAGCAAAGTCTGAAGTTCATATCCAACCCAGAAGCTTTCTTCTTGGGTTAAATCAAAAGCATCAGTAAGCAAGTAGTTCATTACTGATGCTACTGCGTTACTGATGTCTTGAAGCGAATGATTGACAGGGACATGCATCTTCACCTGTGTCTGCTCGCCTAGAGCAATGCGAAGTTGTTCAAGAGGGGATAAAATCATGTCACTTTCCATATCTAATCCCTAACCATCATCTTTCTTAGTCGATTAATTTTGTTCACATTTTAGGTCAGAATGGAGCATCCATATCGTCATCCACAGGAGGGTTTGACGGTTTAGGTGCTTTTTCAGCTTTGTATTGAGGTTCGGAAATGCTGTAGTTTTTGGAAACTACATATGATTTCACTTCGATTTCAGCATCAGGTTTTCTTGCAGCAGGACGGGAAGGTCTGGTCATGGTAGGGTCAACTGACGCAGCTGTCACTCTACCTAAACCTCGTGAAATAATGATGCGGTTAATCCACTTACTATTTGCTTCAATAAACTCTTCAGCACTTGTAAACATATTCAAGAAGGTAGGAGAATTCGTGAAGATAAGAGGCGAGATGGAACCGACAATCATCATTGGGTAGATGCCTGTAGATGCTGGAGAAATGAAACCTTTATAGATTTCGGTTTGAGACAAATCGGAATAACGCTCTTCAAGGACTTTGATGTCATTACCAACAAGACCATAAGCTGCATAAATATAAGTCAGCTGAGACCAGATACCTCGTTTAAGGTCTGAAGGTGACTGAAGAATGTACGTCCAACCAATACCAAATTTACGTGTATCGAAAGCGAATCCTTCCAGCATGTTAGCCAGCTCTTCAATCTCAGGAATAGCTTTACCTTCAGGAGCATAACGCCATGCTTCGTCAAATACAATCTGGGTGTTGAGATTTCCACCTGATGAGGCGAAAGCAGTTTCAGAAGCTTTTTTGATTTCAGAGAACAATACCTGGAGAATCAATGCTTTTACTGCTTCTTTGTCCAGCATTGTCGCCATGTAAGATTCTACATCATCTTTATTCAAAGCCCTTTTAGCATGTAGCTTGACATTTGGAGACATGTCTACAATCACGTAAGGAGCAGGCTTCGACCCTTCACGACGCACCTGGAAGATGTCAGAGAGAACACCATTGTCTCCAGACAGAGAATGACGACGTTCACCATTGAGGTTCTTAGAAGAGAACAAGTTCAGAAGAGGGCGGAACACTTTAAGGATAGAAGCCCAGCTTGATTCCACATCTTCAACTTCTTCTTCAGAGGGACCGTCATAGGAATCGTCTTCAGCTAAGCTATCAGGAATTTCTCCTGCAAGTGCATAGAGTTCTTCTTTGAAGATGTCACGAATCTTATCATCAGCATATACTCGACGCATGGCTGCCTGTGAACGTGCGATAGACAAGAAGACCTTTGTTAAGATATCTCGGGCATCACCATCGAGATTTTCTCTCATAATACGCTCAGCAACTTCTTGAGAGAAAATTGCCTGGTTCTCAGTACCCATACGACGTAAGCGTGACCAAGCTTTCATCTGGTCAATCAATCGAGAGAGCAGCTCAACATCTTTAGGTAGGCGAACTTCCTCTGCAATTCGAATGATTTTGACTTCTCGACCCATGGCTGCAGCAAATTTCTGGGGGGAGAAGATGAATCCATTTTCATTAGCCCACTGGCCTTGAGGGTCTACTACCAGAATGGCATGCTGCTCGTGTCGCATGTAGGTGCACAAAGTAAACGTGTAACCACTTGTTTTACCAGAACCAGATTTACCAAGAATACCTGAATGGTAAGCTCCACGGTTACCACCAAAGTCAGGGGTGTTGATAGGCATTGGCATATCAAGACCACGGAAAGTACCGATAGCAGGCAGTTCTAACCCTTGTGTCATTTCTTCCAGGACATCAGCGTCTAATAAATGTACAGTTGAGCTTGTAGCAGGAGAAGTAGGAAGGAAGGCTCCAGACTGCTTCCATTCAGTGTCTCCTACTTCTTTAACGAATACAGCCTGAGTGATAAAGGATGAAGTTCTAAGGTCTTTAGAAATTTCTTGAGTATATTTACCTTTAGCTACTACAGAGTTGAAGGATGGGTTGAACAAAGGATTTTGTGTCATAATTTCGGTGACAGTACCGATTGCACGGTAAACACGATTCTCTACTTCAGTGTCGAAGTAAACCATTTTACCTACAACAGACAGTAAGTTTTGGTCCTGGTCAGCAGCCAAGAAGTTGATGTTCTTGTTAGTTGACTGAGGAGACACATAGCCGAAGTTTGAAGACATACAGAAGTTATTCCTTTTGGTAGATATGTAAATTTTAGCATGAAATAAGGGGCAGACTCATTTTAGAGAATGCCCCTTATTTCATACTGTAACTTACGAGTTCATTGTTACTAACAACAATACGAAGGACGTAGTGTTGTAAAGAATGTGTGCAACCATTGCAGGAAGAATTCTTTGCAACTTGAGGGTAGTGAAACCTAACACCAAACCTAATGTTCCAGTGACAATAACTACCAGCCATTGTCCGAATGTTTCAGAACCTTGGAAATGCATGAATCCAAAGAAGATAGAGCTGATAATAATTGCCAAAGCTGAACGATGTTTGCTTGCCCAGTCACGGTAAGATACGACAACATTCTTTAGCATGAATGAACGCTTGCCAGCTTCATTCTCAAAGTCATCAATGTTGCGACTTTCCTTAGAGAAGCTAAAGTGATTCAATAGTCCTCTCATAATGAAACCACGGAAGAAAAGTTCCTCGCAGATAGGTCCAATGATGCTACCAATACCAAAAGCAATAATAAAGAACCAGACACCATCAAGAGCTTCGAACGTAGATGTGTTACCTGCTCCCTCCATGTTGATTTGAGGGAATAGAGATGGTAGTACGTTCAACACTACTAATTGGAAACCCATCATTACTGCAGCAATGCCTGCGCCAATAAGGAGGTCTCTCTTTTTGAACTTAATCCAGAAATTCTCCCTAAATGCTGTCCAGAACTTACGACCAAGTTGGACACCTGACCTGTATTTGGTTACCCACCACATAGAACCCAGCCAACCTAAGTACATGGTTGCCTGAGACAGGACTAACAGTAGAGGTACCCCAGCAATAATCGCATTGACATCACTGGTTCCATTTTGGATATCAAGCAAACCATTAGGCTGTGCGAATAAGATATAAGAGACCAAAACTACTGCGATGATGATTTGGATAACGAGGAATACGACAGCTGAAGAAAGAATTGCAGTACCGCCCCAGTAAGTTTTTACTGGAGCTAATCTTTTACGCTTAGGAATCTTTCCAGACAAAGTAGCTTCTGCTGTAGGAACTGCAGCAACAGCAGTCAATGTAGGCACAGACGGAGCTGCAAGGCTCTCTGACGGACTTTTAGCCTCTTGCGGTCCAGCTGCTCCCAGGAGCTCATATGAGTCCTTAGAATCAGTATTCTCTGAGTTCAAAAGATCAACCTTTTTGGCAGGGTGAACATAGGTTGACTCACCTTTGACCAAAGGAATTTCACTGTGAGACATTTCCTCATCAGCAACTTCAGGAGCATCTAAAGGATGTAATTCTTCAGGCTCAGGGATGTGAGAGTTGTCGCTCTCTGATTTATCACTCATTGTTGTCTAAACTTCTTTCTGGTAATTCTACAGTTGATGTTGTGCTATCGGATTTGTTTCTTACCAAGGTGCGTCATCTTCCTCACTTGGTGCTGGGTAAACTACTTGACCTTCTCCGGCGTTGGCGACTGTTTCAGCATCATCATAATGACCCAAATCAGGTTGGATAAGTCCATCTCCTTGAACATACTTACCAAATTCAAGCATAGGGACAAGAGGAATCTTGCCTGTAGGACCGTTTCGGTTTTTCACCACCAAGAGGTCTGCTTCTCCAGGTCGGATGTTAGGGTCAGACTGGTCAGGACGGTGAATAAGTAAAGCAATGTCTACGTCCTGCTCGATAGAACCAGACTCACGAAGGTCAGACAGAGCTGGTTTTTTGTCGATACGAGATTCAGACTGACGGTTCAGCTGGGCCAGCAAAATGATAGGAATACCCATCTCTTTGGCTAATAACTTAATACCACGGGACAAAGCTGCAACCTGATTTTCACGGTTGTAGTTTTTGTTGTTCTCAGGAACTTTCATAAGACCCAAGTAGTCAACAATAATCAAATCTAACCCAGCAGGTGAGAACTTCTGGCGAACAGCTCGTGACCTGATGTGAGATAACCCAACCTCAGGACTTGAATCGAAGAAAAGATTGTTTTCTTTGATTTTTGGTTCGACATTTTTCAAGAACATTCGTTCTTCAGCAGTAAGTGTTCCTTTTTTGATGTTCTGTAGCTGCACGCGAGCTTCAGCAGAAATTAGACGCATCATAAGCTCAGGTCCGCTCATCTCCAAGCTGAAGAAGAGTACACTTTTGCCACCTAAATAAGCGGCTCCTCGTGCAAAGTCCATAGCTAAAGCTGTTTTACCCACAGAAGGTCGAGCAGCTAAAGCGATAACTTGACCTGGCAGCCAGCCACCAGTCATATCATCCAGCATCGTGAAACCTGTAGGAATTCCAGGTGTACTACCCTCAGGAATAAGAGCAGCTTCTTCCATCCTCTGAACTGCCCCATCGAACATTTCGCTGGCAGACTCGGGACGGCTGGATGTTTCTTGCTGGGAGAGTTGTAGAATGCTTTCTTCAGCAATCATCAAAGCTTCACCTGAAGTAAAACCTGATCCCAAAGAAGCTGTTTCTTCCATGGAAGTTGCAATGTCAAGCATCTGACGGCGACGTGATAGGTCTTGTACAATTTCAGCATAACCGATGGGGTCACTACTGTACTGAGTCAAGCTGTTAGGAGAGAAAAGCTCAGTGATGTACCCAATACCACCAATAGAGTTGATGAGGTCTTGCCTTTTCAGAGCTCCCGCCAGGTTGATAGGATCGTAAGATTTACCATTTTCCTGCAATGTGATAGCTGCTTCAAAGATGATTTTGTTTCGCTCTTCGAAGAAATCACTTGGCTGAATGATGTCATGGAGGTCATCCAGCATCTCAGGATTGGTAAAAATGGTAGCTAGAACAGCCTGCTCGGCTAGAGCGTCATACTGTTGTTCTGCTGGCATGCTTGATAGTCCTTTTCGTTGGTGCTGTTAAAAGTATAACAGGGGAACCTTTTTCATCTTGAAAAGGGAACCCCTGTTAATAAATAGGCTGAGTTACAGTACTTCGACTACTGTTGCAGGTACTGTATTACCGTCACCATGCTTGTCGCAATACACTAAATTACCAGCAGCAAAAGCAATACCGCGAACATTATGACCGCAGTTGAGCTGAGCCACTGTGATGGGAATATCACGAACTTTCAGCTTATGCCCATGGATTTTAATTGTCTGGTTTGGGTTAGCTGTACGAGTATTGACTGTTTCGCCGTTGTCAGTCAGGATACTGTAAGGGTCACGAATTTCCGAAGTTGTTGATGCACGAGACTTAGCCATAATGACCAGCCTCCTTTCTGTTAGTCGTTACTCTGGTAGAGAGGCTGGTCTAAAAAGACTACTTAGTATTCGCCTTCTTCAAATGCCTCACGTTTTGCTTTAAGCTTTGCTTCAATCTGGTCTTTCTTCTTGTAGCGGCTTGGTAAAGCCAATACTACCAGCTTTTGACCCAGTTCGTCTCGACTGACACGCACTTCGCGGCCAATCCATTCGTACTCTGATTTCAAAGCATATAAACTCTCTTGGTTACTTGGGTAAATAACCAAGTTCCTAATTTTTGCCATTCGCTAAACCTATTCTTGTCGATAATCCTTTAACTTCTATAGGATACCAGTTTTTGAGACAAACCATGAAATTGAGAAAATATTATTTTCTGCGAGCAGTGAGGAGGTACTCGCGTGCTTCTAAAGCTGCCTCAACAGCACGACCCGCAGAAGTAATGGCTTGACGGAATTTTTTATCAACAGCATCTCCAGCAGCGAAGACTCCTTTACTGTTTCCAGCAACCTTGTTTGAAATTCCGTCTCGGATGATGTAGCCTTCCTGGTCAAGAGCTACATTACTGTTTGCAAGGAATGAAGTGGAAGGGTCTCGTCCAATAGCAACGAACAAACCATCTGTGTTAAGTTCGTGAGTTTCCCCATCAGTGTGATAAGTGACAGAAGTCACAGTGCCATCAGTGCCGTTGACGGATTGCACTGCACTGTGCCAAATGATATTGAAGTTACTATCTTCTTTTTCACTGAGTTCTAACGCTTCACGAGCATCAGGTCCTGTGGCACGGAATGAATCGCCGCGAACAATCATGGTTACTTTTGAAGCGTAACGACGCAAGAACAATGCATCTTCAACAGCAGTATCACCGCCACCTACAACAACAACTTCTTTATCTGTGTAAAAGAATCCGTCACAGGTAGCACAGGTTGAAACACCTTTACCGATGTAGTCCATCTCTCCTGAAACTCCAAGCTGACGAGCAATTGCTCCTGTAGCGAGGATAACAGCTTTAGCCTTGTACTCAGTGCCGGCGTTGGTCGTAATCGTGTGCCAACCACACATATCTTCACTGAATGTAACTGACTCTACAAGTTCGGTGACAATATTTGCACCGAAGTTCTCAGCCTGAGTTCGGATGGTGTCGATTAGCTCAGTTCCCTCTCCTCGCATAAATCCCGGGAAATTTTCGATTTCAGGAGTCAAAAGTAGAGCTCCACCTGGCATGTCAGTGTTTGAAACAAAGTCACCTTCAATGATGAGAGTGGAAAAACCATCTCGTGCAGCATAGATACCGGCAGATAAGCCAGCAACTCCACCACCGATGATTGCGATATCAAATCTGTTCATGAAATCTTTTGTGGTTTCGTCTGAGGAGTTAGGGTCGGTCATAATAGGAGTCTTTCCTTCTTTCTTGGGCTAAAGATATAAGTTGATTGTAGCGGGTTTTATTCCGTAGGACGCGAAAAACGGGAGTGCCTATTCGCACTCCCGTTTTCAGTAACTATTTAGTAGATACTGGCTAAAGCTGGTTCGTACATAGTGATGTAGGTTTTCCAAGCATCTAACTGAGGTTCATTTCTCTTAGCTCTTGAAAGTATGCTTGACATAGGGCTTGGAGCTTTCAAGATACCCTTAGGTACATGCCAACCCATCTGTTCCAATGTACGGTCAGATTTTTTGTTGTTACAAGGCTTGCAAGCAGCAACACAGTTATCATAAGTGGACAGACCACCTAAAGCACGTGGTACTACGTGGTCGATTGTGTCAGCAGGTTTACCGCAGTAGACACAGTTGTAGTTGTCACGGGCAAGAACGCCGTGACGTGACCAAGCAGCACCTCTGCTTTTACCTTGTTTTACAACATAATTCAGCAAGACAACGTAAGGGACTTCAATGCGGCCCTTTTCAGAATTGTGAAAACGTCCAGAACCATCCAATGCAGTCGCCTTGTTTTCACGGATCAGCTGCAGAGCACGTCTTGCGGACACAATGGAGAGCGGCTGGTAACTTGCGTTTAATACCAACACGGATTGCATAATGATTTCACCTTCTTATTTTTGTTGTATTGCTGTTAGATTGCGATGGGAGGAGGATTTGAACCTCCGAGGGTATGGACCCTACCAAATGTCAGACACTCAGTTGCATTAATCCGCTCTGCCACCCCACCTTATCAGACAGAATATCGGTAGTAATAACAGTACCATGAATAATTGTATTCCGCAATCTTTCATATTAAATGAAGTTGCCCTCTCTTTCGAGAGGGCAACAACTGTGGAACTGGCGGGAATTGAACCCGCGTCCTGAAACGGCTGTCATCGTACTTCTACACGCTTAGGCATATTACACATTTTATCAAGCTTTCTGCTTTGCATGCCTCAACAGAAATAGAGCTTTAGCTGTCTTATTTTCGGATTTTCCATCAACAGCGAACGAAGAATCCTACACCTCACTTGATGAGGGAACTTACACTAAGGTGAGGTGGCTCAGTTCGTTCCCCGCATTAGGCTGCTAATGCGTATGCATTTTTGTTTGCATTTATGGTTTGCTACATCTGTTTTGAGAGTGTGTATAGCATTACTCTGCGTGCTTCTCCGAGTCTAACCTCTCAGTCGAAACCGATCAGTCCCAGATATTCAGTTATAATGTTACTATACCACAGTATCGGTGGTAAGTCTAGTTAAGCTGAGCAGATTCATCTCGAATACTTACAGCCTGAGTAAGAAGTTTCGCTTCACTCTTACGGTAGTGGTGGGAACAGAACATCAGCTGACCATTGTCAAAGTTGACTTGGAAGTAAGCCTGAGCTCCACAAGAATCGCAACGGTCATGGGTGGTCAAGAGGAAATTGTTAGTGGATACTGAAACTTCAGCTTTGGTGGGAGTTGAGTTCACAGTTGATTCAGTAGCGAGGGTGTTTGTCATGATGACTTTCCTTAGGTTTATTGTTACGTTATCACTATACCATTATTGGACTTGACTTAGCAAGTCCTCAATTCCTTTGCGCAGATTTGTTAGCACGAAGGAATCATTATCTTCGTCAGCTGTTATTCGTTGCTGGACTAAAGATAGGTTGCTGTCAAGACGATTAAGGAAGATTTTAGCTAACTCTTTTTCGTCGTTATTTTCCATGTCCATCGAACGGTTAATCTGTTTTAGAAGGACAGTGAAGGTAGAATTATCAATAGCTGTAGATTGAGCTATAATGTTCGTTTCAGCAGGATGATTAGGAGCGGCGTATCGGATAAGAACGTTCACTTCTGAGGGAGACACAGTTACAAGAATTGTTTCATTGGGCAGGTCAGTGGAAACCAAGTAATGTTTGGCTGGTTCGGAAAATAGGATTTCATTCATTACTTACCTCAACAATCTTTTCCATGTAGGTATTCCTATCGTACCAATTTTTTCTTTCAATACAATAAGTCAGTGTTGGTACACACGTGCATGTACTTGTCTATTGTACCAGTCTTCGGAAATTTCCTTGGCCTTTTGTAACGATGAGGCCTGACCTAAACTTCTTATAGAATCCACATCGTCAGACTCTTCGTAGAAGACTATACCTCTGGTCTCATCCCAATCAAAGTGATACTCTTCACCTGAACGATATTTACCAGTACTCAGTTTGATAATTTTCCGACCAGTCGGTGTCTCGACTTCAGTTGGTGCAAACTTTAGCGAAAAACGGACGTATCGTTGATTAGCTGTTTGATGAGCTGAAGCTTCCTGAAGCTCAGAAAACTCTCGCTTTTGGTCAGCTTTTTCTAAGATGGACAACCAATGTTTTCTTGTGATGGAGTCAGTTGTTTTGTTTATGTGTTCCACCAAGCTGTTACGTCCTTCGTCGGTGGAGTAATAGTCAGCTTCTGCTTCTTGCAAACTATGGTATGCGTCCATCTGTTCACTTTGTGTATTTGCAGCTTTGTACACATTTCTGGCGAGCGACATTTTATCTCGTAGTAACCGCGTGTGAGAACTGGAACGCACGCCGTGGTAGCGACACTCACGCGGATTCGCAGCTTTACACACAGTTGTTGTCATTTGTCATCTCTAACGAATACTTCCTTACATTAGCAGCAATGCATACAGTAAACGTAAGGGTAGTCTAAGGATGGTAATACCGATAACTTCCCTATGAGTAATGACTTGTTCCAAAAACAGCAGATGCTTCCTTATGTAGACGCAAAATACGATCAACCTGTAGACTCTCCTGCTGTTACAACCATCATAGCCCCAAAAACTAACGGGTTTGCTCTTGTATCTATCATACTTACCGGAGTAGCATTTTTGGGAGCAATTCTTGTTGTTCCATCAGTAGTCGCAATTGCTTTTAGCATTATTGCTTTGGTTGTGTCCATTCGACGCGGAACCTCCAAAGTTCTTCCTTTGATATCACTGATAACTTCTGCAGTACTTTTCGTCACAGGTTTAGTTGTAGCAGCATTGCTTTTCTCAGCTTACGATTCTAACCATGAAGCTCCAATTCCAGCGAACTACTCAAAAGATTATGTGTCGAATTTGGCGTACAAATATGAGCCAGGAACACAAGTTCCGTGTGATGCAAATGGGTTGTGTACTTTAGAGATTGACCTGCTGGCAACAACAGATGATTGTTCAGCAGGAGGTACTGCAACGCAGCAAGTATTTAGCTTATCAACAGGCTACGAAGTACCAGCAACAAGTGTGGAGATACCTTCTATGAAAGTGAATGATACCTCCACACTTGTTTTCGAATATCAGTCTGCTGCAAACGACACTTTGAACCTAGTAACAGAACCAGATTTACGCTGCAACTAAATCAGAGCGAAACTCAATCGCTTGAAATGCCCAAGCAAAGCAAGTGCCCACAGCGAATGGTTTAGAAAAACTATTCGAAAGTAGTTCTACAGCACCTAAAGGTGTTTCTTCTTGATAGACATGCGATAAAATCTCAGCAGTTGTCAAATGGCTCATAGACTGGACTTTATTAGAGTAAAAGAATGAACATGCTCTATCTAAATCGTACGCTGATGGTAGTTCATCTAAAATACGGTTCGCTTCTTCTGCTGACATATAAGGTATGTTCCAATTGTCATACTGATTCAAATTAACTTCTCCTTTAAGGTGAGCTATCACAGCTTGAAGGTAGGAGTAAAGATTCCTTCCATATTGAAGGGCATTTGTACGTTCATCGACAGCAACCTCCATCAAAGGAAAAGCTATCGATTTGATACGCGTTTCTCGACTTTGAAGTCGATCCGCAGGCAAAGTGTTCTTGCCGACTAATGTAAGTTTCCGTAGAAACTTCTTGTTCAGGGGTGAAGGAGCAAATGCGATAGCTGTGATTTCATCCATCAAGTCAGGCTCACGAAAAATGATAGGAGATAACCCAGCAGAAATAGACTGTTCATTCAAGAAGAACAGTTCTTTTGCATTTTTAGCCGCAAGTACAATGATGGAATTGGAATCTCTATGCCATTTTGAGGCTATAACGGGTTCTGCTATAAGAAGTTCAGCGATAGCATGTGCTGATTGTGCAGTTTGATATCCGGTAGAGAGTTCTTGATGAGTTACTATATAAATTTTATCTTCGTGTTGGGTCGAAGAAGGTTCCATAGTAAGAGATGGGAAAATAGAATCAATTTGAGGAGTCTACAACATGAGGGTATTATCTTTCTTTGTAAATAGGAGTTTACCTTTTTGAAGCTTACCATAAAATCGGCTGGATAGCGATACTGATTTACATACGTGAAAAGCTTTTCGGCTTGTAACCAAGTTGTTTTTTAGCTTTACCTGAACTGTAGGTCCTTTCAAAGCCAGTTTGTCGCACTTCGTATTCAGATATTTGACCGCTTATCTTGGACAGTTGTAGAGCAACCGCAGTATCAATAGAATAGATTTTTAAAGGCTGAGCCACAATCATTTTAATCGCTTCATACATAATGACAGGGTTAGCATCAGAAATGTTATAGGCCTCTGCTTTTTCATTTTCGACAGACATGGATAAGTTGATGGCTTGGATCACATTATCAATGTGAGTCAAAGAATGCATCACTCGACCACCTTCAGGAAGGATTAGTCGACCTTTCTTGATTCTCTTCAGAAGTTTGGGTAACAGAGTTGTATCACCTGGTCCATAAATACCATGTGGTCGAATAGAGACGGGAGCGATTGTTCGCTCGGCAGTTTTATTCAACACAAAGTCTTCTGCTAAAGCTTTAGTTCTACTGTATTCATTGTAGAAAGGGTAACTGTTAACAGAAAATTCTTCTTCCCTAACATGGTAAGACGGTCGATCCAATCTGTAAATAGAAGAAGAGGAAAGATGTAGGAACTTACCTTCAGGATTTAGCTGTAGAGCTCTTTTTGTTCCTTCGAAGTTAACACTTTTAAAAGCGGCACCTCTACCATCTTCAGTCAAAGCAGCACAGTGTACTACCGTAGAACGCGTAAAGTCTGTAGGGAGAGCATCTGTTGAAGAAAAATCTGTTCGGATGAAATCTAAACCAGGTATTTCAGGGTTTGTACGGCTCATGCCAACAACAGGAAAGCCTTTTGAAAGCAAATCTTTTGCGATTGTGCGACCAACGAACCCAGACACTCCAGTTACCACAATAGGTTCAGTCATTTCAAAGCGGTCCTAACCAGTTCAGTTAAAGCAAGTCTGTCTAATTTATCAGCTCTTCCCGAAAGAGGGAAGTTATCTAAAATAACCACATCTGAAGGGATTGCATCGCTGTCAACAAAGCGGGCCATATTCTTTGTCAGATTCTTTTTCAGTTCTTCAGTCGATACACCTGGCAAAGCTGTAGCAGCTAAGATTACCTGGTCATCTCCGTAAATATCAGGAATTCCTACCATTGCAACTTGTTGAACTCCTTCGATGGTAGCTAAACCAGGTTCGTATAACCCCGGGTAGACATTCATGTCCCCTCTAATGAACATGTCTTTCTTACGCCCCTTGAGAATAATTTCTCCTGATGCCAAGACTTCTCCGAAATCACCAGTTGCTAAAGAATCAAAGGCTGCTCGTCCTAAGTAGCCTTTAGTCAAGGCCGAACCTTCTACGAAAAGTTCATCTTCGTTTTCCACCACTTTAGTGTCTCCTACGGGGAAGCCTACAAAATCTCCTTTGGTAAGATATTCAGATTTTTTGCGAGCATCACCAATAGCGATAGGAAGAATCTCTGTCATACCATAGACGCACATGATACGACAATCATTACCCAACACTGAATCTATCTCATTAACCAAAGAGGGTAACACAGGAGCAGCACCTATACCTACAGTTTTTAGCGTAGATGGTATTGTAGTAGCTTTGACAATATCCAACCCTTTCAAAATGTCAGCTGGTGTAGCGAACCAAACATCACATTCAGGTAGACAAGTTTCATCCGCCGGAATAATCCATTGGCCACCTTTAGACATAGTAACCAAGCCTAAAGTCATAGGCTCTGCATAAACTTTAGTCCCTTGTTCAATGTGCATCTGCTGAGCAAAATCTTCAATATTTGCTGATAAGCTACCTAACGTATGAACTACTCCTTTAGGTTCAGAGGTTGTTCCAGAGGTAAACACAATGATGGCTTCTTGTTCTTCAGAATGCCGAGCATATGAATTTTTTCCTGTTACGCCATCAAGCCAAAGTTTCATGTTTGGTCCAGAGCCTAAGACACCAAAGCTGAAACAGTTTGGTACGGCATTTGCAAGGTTAGCTATTTGTCGCCCTGTCGCTTTGTAAAATAGCTTGTTCCACCGTCCAAGATGGTAAACAATGGGATTAGCAACAGCATAAGTAGGACTTACCAAATTGCAACGATTTTTGAACAGCTCATCCGAAGTTTGAGGATCAACAATTGCCACTGTCATTCCAGCATAAACCAAACCTAATGCCAAAGACAGGCTCTGCAAATTGGGCTTGCAAGCGAAAATGATTCTTTCCCCAGGTACCATCCCATTAGTTTTAGCATGGTATCCAACACTGCGCATGTTGGAAAAAAGCTGCATATACGTTAGGTGTTCTTTCCCCATTGACATAGCAATGTTTTGAGGGTTTTGTTCCGCTTGCTTGCTAATGTTTTCTATGAAGTCTGGCATTGTACAACTAACTTCTTGTAGCTTCCAGTATGACCTTTATCATTGGAAGTCTGTTCGACAACGACTAATGGTTTCTCTTTGTTTACTTCAATGAGAATAGAAGCAAATGCTTTAGCTTCAGCAATGGCTAAGGGAAGACCTAAACACAAATGCACTCCAGCCCCGAACCATAATCCTCGTACATCTTTATCAATTCCACGGAAAGGGTCAAAATCACCATAGCGTTTGCAGGCTTCTACCGTAGAAAGAACCAACCGTTCGCCTTTTCTGATTTTCACGCTGTGGAATTCTACGTCATTTCGAGCAATTCGAGCTGCAACAGGTGTTGGCACTACGACTCGTAAAGCTTCATCGACGCCAGCAGACAGATGTTCTGGATTATCACTGAGGTAGTTCAGATACCCTGATTTAATAAATAGAGCAGTCATCCTTGGAAGAAAACTGATTATTGTTTCTGTTCCAGTGACCATAAGAGCTTTTACAACGGAAATTGCAGCTTCTTCGTCATAACCTTCTACTTTCATGAGACCAGGGATACTGGTATCATCGGTCGCATTACGATATGTTTCACGAGCCAGTTCTTCAACGAAAAGTAGCTTGGCTCTGGCAATTTCAGCTTGCTTAGGAGACAGTGACTTCCTGGTTACCGTAATACCTTCGGTAACGGAACGAAGCGTATTTACAGCGATTTCAAAGTTTGCTTCAGATAATCTGTTTTGAGGCAAACCAATAATTTCCCATAGAGAACGGTAAGCAAAGTTAGCTACTTCTTTCACAATGTCAACTTCTTCACCAGCTAAAAGTCTGGCTTTCAAGTCATTATCATGATTCTCTAATACTCGGTTGACAATTTCAGGGCAAATCTTGTTTGAGAAAGCTGGAGCTAAATTTCGTTTTAGCTGCAAGTGAAGTTCGCCGTCCATGTTGACAAGACCAGTTTCACCAATTACGGGATTCCAAAGGCTTGAAGAAGCACCTTTACCAATTTTGGTGAAGTTAGCTTTATCCATGAATATTTCACGGATGAGAGCTGCGTCTGAAACAATTGTGCCAATTACTGGCAGGCGCTTCAGGCGCCACTTTTCTCCTACGAATTTGAGAAGGCGTGAACCAGCTGGGTGGACTGCTTTCAGTAAAACAGCATCTTCCACTGTTGCTTGTCGGGCAAGTTCAGGATCGATCATCGAATATCTACAACCTCAGGTCTGTAAGAATGGTTTGCGTACCATTTCATTGTATTTACTATACCCCATTCAGCAATTCGCCGTGCAGAAACCTCAACATGTACATCTTTGAGATATCCATACTCTGATGTGATTCTGCGGACAGCATTAGCTAACATGTGGTCTTCGTGTACATCTTCGATTTTAGTGCGAGGGAATCCCCCAGAATCTATGTATAATTCAGATTCGATAGCCATGTTGCAACCAGCTGTCATGACATACGAGCCTTTGAACTCTTCACCTTGATTCAAAGGTCTAAACTTTCCAAATGAAGCAGCGAGAGGAACAAGCAGGTCAAAAGTTTTAGCTTTGATCTTTGTGATGTTCGTGTCATCTGTTCGTGCTGTAATACGACCAGAAATCATTTTTATGGAAGATGTTTCAAAATGATTTTTTATTGCACTGATCCAGGTCTCAGAAGGGAGGCAGTCAGCATCGGTTCGAGCTACATGAGTAGCTCCTCGCAAAATTGCTGTTCGAATAGCTGTGTCAGCAGCAGCACCTGTACCTTTTTGATATTCAGAAACAATAACCCAGTCTAAATGATGGTTATTGATGAAACTTCTTAGTAGTTTTACTGTGGAGTCAGAGGAGTTGTTATCGCAAAAGACAACTTTGAAGTCATCTGATTGATTCAGTTTGATAAGCCTGTTTAACAAAGAAGAAATGGTCTTCTCTTCATTAAAAACGGGAACAGTTACCCATAAGTTCATAGTTCAAAAATTCCTAATCCGGTAGAGATGCCTCCACCAAGTCCGACAAATGCAAATAGCTCACCAGGTTTTACTCTTCCTGAATTCATAACTGTTTCCAGTTGTAGAGGCAGCGAGTTAGAAGCTAAGTTTCCATAGTCTTTGATGGTAGCTACAGCTTTATTTGTTGGAATGTCGAGTTCTTTCAGAAGCATTTCGTTGTAGATGGAAGATACTTGGTGCATACCGACAGCGGCAAAATCGTTCCAGTTTAGTTTTCGCTCTGAAATTTTCTGGAAGAGCATGTCGCAGCCAACTGATTTGAAAGCATTGTAAAGAGCGTGGCCATCCATATTGAAATACGTAGCATCTTCATCACGAGGGAATCTGGACCCACCTGTACCAAGAATTCCTACATCCCACATCTGAGAATTGGCGTCCATGTCTATGCTAATAATGCCTTTATGGGTCTCCGAGGTATCAGCTTGCAGAACGACAGCTCCACCGCTGTCTGACATCGAAAAGCCGGCGAAGGATTTTGTAAATTCTTCACGGTTGCGGCAGTTCCACCGCATTGAGACGCTTGGTGTTTCACCTGTAACGACCAAAACAGTTTTATAAGTGCCAGAAGTAATGAAAAGGTTAGCTACTTGCATACCATTCAAAAAGGAATTACAGGCATTCTTGATGTCAAAAACAGGGCTGGTTGTTCCCAGGTTGTGTGCAATGATATGAGACGTAGCAGGTTCGATCAAATCTTGTGATGCTGAAGCGAAAATCAGCATGTCAATCTCATCAGGAGATACGCCAGCTTTATGCATAGCCTTCTTAGCAGCCTCTGAAGCTAAGTCTGAGGCGTTTTCACTGTCTGCACGGTGAAACACTTGCTGAACCCCTGTCAACCTCTTGATGGACCGTACAGGCAGTTTTGCTTTGCTTTCAGAACTGTCAAGAATTCGCTTCTCAATCTCATCCATAGAAATAGGCGAAGACGGAAAATGCGTTGCGGCAGCTAATATACGAGTAGTTATCACCTCGTAATCATAGCATAAGCTGCCGCAACGCATTTTTATAGAAGATTAGACAAGCATGGAAGATACAGTTGCTCTGAATTTATTTTCAGCTTTAGAGCGTTTCAACCAAGATGTTGCAAACTTAACTCTTTCATCCTCGGATGCAGAAGATTTGATGGTCTTGCGAGTAGGTGCATCATAAATTTCCATGGAACCAATTAGGGAAGGACCCATAGGAGTATCAATCAGCTGCTTCACAAAATCTTGTTTTACTTCTGGATATGAAGCTATAACTTTTGCTTTACGCTCATTGTAGTCAGCATCTGCAGCTACGTAGTCAGCATATGCTGACTGGTAACTATCATTGGAAGCTTCCTCACCAACAATGTCAGTGCTGTTGGTGTGTAGCTCTTCGACGCTCAAGCGATCTAATTTCTTTTGAGTTGAGCTATCAGGGTTGAGAACTTCTTTTTTGATTGTAGAATCGTAGTAGAAGTGGTTAGCCCCATTCAAGCCATATGGGCAGTCTTCAATATGTGCTTCACAAACCCCACTTGTGTTGTCAGGGCGAGTATGTTTCTTGTATACGGTCATGCATCATATCTAACAACTATTTCTGTCGTTTGTACGCTGCGTAGAAAGCTCGAACTACGTCAGGAAGCATTCGTTCTTTGAAGTATGGACCTTCAATCAAGTTCAACATTTCACCTTCAATTGAATCCTGAGCTTTTTCTAATCGCACCTTCATCATAAGGTATTGACCCAGTTCAAGCATGGCTTGACGGTCATTCATACGAACCTGTTGCTGAAGTTGATAGACTACTTTGTCAATAGTATTTGCTTCATGGAGTAAATTCTGATATTTCTGATAACTATGCGGAGTAAGGAACATGTTCCAATTCAGAGCAGCATATCTTTTGAAGTATCGAGTACCCATTTCGTAGTATGCGTCAATAGTTCTGGTTTGGACCTCATTGACAGTCATCATTTGGCCCATTTGATTTAATGTATGAGCAGTTTTATTGCGAACAATCTGGCTGGCTCGGGATCGGATAAGAGCATCCTTCACATAGAAACCAAGCATCACCATTCGAGCTTCACGAATGAAATCTTCCACACTGCACCTATCAAATACGGGAGAGCTTTACGGGCTCTCGTAACATAGAATCAATAACCATACCATTATCAGTTTTTGTGTACATTACTCGGAACCCAAATTTCTGGTAAAACGAAATAAGCTGGTTCTTAGGTGTTCCAAAAACATCATCTGGTTGAAGTTTTATCATCAATTCATTTAGATCGGCATAGCTGGCAATTGCCTCCATAACACTACGACCTACACCCTGCCTTCTTTGAGAAGCAGGTACCACTAAAACGTCCAGGTCAAGAGTATCGCCTGAGGTCTTAACTAGAAGTTGAAGACCTGGGTAAGTGTACTGAAGCTGGTCAATAATTTGAACAACTGTTGAATCATGCATACTTCACCTTACCACCTTTCAGAAGTGCTGTGTGTGAACGACTAAACCTCAAAGTATAACTATCTACATGGATTAGGTATGCATTCAAAAAGATGATAAACTGCAGCTATGACAGTCGTGAACTCTTACGGTATTCTCTTGTACAGAGAAGGCAAACGTAAAAAGAAAAGCAGGAAGCAGCTTGAAGTCTTCCTTATTAAGCCCAACGGTCCCCATTTTTGGAGTAATCAGAAGATGGCAGATGTTTGGGGTATTCCTAAAGGTCGAATGGAAACTCATGAAGAACCCATGGAAGTAGCTCACAGGGAATTCTACGAAGAAGTGGGAGTGCGAGCTCCTGTGGATTTGAAGTATTACCAGCTGAATCCTTTGGTCACTTTTCGAGGTAAAGTTATTACGATTTTTGCAGCAGATGCGTCTGGTAAGAAAATTGAATGGGCCGGCTCGAATACTCAGAGTCGTGAATGGCCAGTAGGCACAGGTAGGGTTATCACTTATAGTGAAACCGTTGCTGGCGGCTGGTTCCCTGTGGAAGAAGCTCTACGAAAAATCGGGGTAGGTCAGAGAGCAATCTTGCAGGACCTCCTCAATAACCAAAAGGAAAACTAAACTAAGGAAGCCCTCCACTATTGTTAGTGGAGGGCTTCCTTAGTTTAGAAGACTCAGTGTTCGATTGCTGGTGTTGCGTGGTCAGCGTGAATCTTTTTTACTTCTGGCTTGTGAGGAGCGTCAGAGGTGTGGTTGTTGATAGCTTGGGAAGCTACGTTACCTGTAACGATGGTGTCACGGACCTGGCTGAACAAGTCAGTCATACCGCTTGGGCTACCTGGAAGCAAGATGCTGTTAGTACCGTTCTCACCCATCTGAGCAAGAGTGTCAAGGTACTGTGTGAACAAGATGACCTGGATAATGCTGTCCGCGTCAATGTTCTTCTCTTTCAGCTCGTCAAGAGAGCCGGCAAAACCTTCGATGATGGCTTTACGCTGGTCTGCGATACCAACACCCTGAAGACGCTGGCTTTCTGCACGAGCCTGAGCATCTGTAATGGTGCGGATTTTCTCAGCCTCAGCCAATTCCTGGGTTGCGACACGCTTACGCTGAGCAGCGTTGATGTCGTTCATTGCAATTTTGACGTTCTCAGCAGGGTTTACGTCTGCTACCAGAGTCTTGACAATGTTGTAACCAAATTCGCTCATTTCATTACCAATTGTGGTAGAGACGTTCTCAGCGATGTCATCTTTACGCTCGAACACGTCATCAAGGTTCATTGTTGGTACGTTTGCACGGATTGTGTCGAACACGTAGCTGGTGATCTGGCGCTGGTGGTTAGAAAGCTTGTAGTGTGAGTCGTACACACGCTCAGGGTTTACCTGGTACTGGACAGCAACAACAACGTTGACGAACACGTTGTCTTTCGTTTTTGTCTCAACCTGGATGTCGAGCTGCTGAATTCTCAAGTCAGATGTTCCTGCTTTGCGGTCGATAACAGGAATCTTAACATGTAATCCAGGATTCGAGATTCTGTGGAACTTACCGAATCTTTCAATGATTACGTTAGACTGCTGTCTCACGCTGAAGAAAATAGAAGGAACAATTGCTGCTACTAGAGCTAATGCTCCAACGGCTATTGCGATGGTTACCAAGATAAATGCACCTCTTTGTTGTTTGGTTGTTGGTTAATTACTTACTTGGTTAACCTTAGCCCAAAAGAAGATGGCACCTCATTTTTTAGGATTATAGATTTCGCAGTCGCCGGACACGGTTGTAAATCAAAGCATCAGATGAATCTTTCAGGCTTTTTTCTTTCTCCATATAATCATCGTTTCGAGTAGCCAACAAGAGGATATGACCCAATTCTTCATCTTGAAGTGTTTGGTAGATTGGAGCGTTTATTTTTTGAAGCTCAGGGTGTCGGGGAATTGGTTGCAGCCCAACCAGGCTATATCCATCCAAGTTAGAGGGAGAAACGAATGAAGTGTATAACGTAATAGCTACAAAATCTAAGCCTACTAAATTAGGAAGAGCGCTTTGCCAGTCGGTGTCTGGGTCTTCAGACATGTCTGCAAAGCTACGAAGAATTATTGAAAGGTCGGCAATGTTGTTTGTTTCTTCCAAAACAAGTACATGGTCACCTTTATGAACAAGTTGGTCACTCACCGAACAGCTCCTTTGTTGTTTCCTGTAAATATTGTTGACTTTGAGCTTTTGTTAGAATGTAGTTTTCAATAATTTCCGTTACAGAAGCTTCTCCTACATGCTTGTGGGCCACAAAAAGAGGAAAACAATAGTCTGAGGGGTCTAAATTTTCATCATCAGAATCAGGGGTAAGCCACTTTACCATAGCTAAACCAATGTAGCTTTGAGGTGTGATTTGGTCTCGGTAAGCTGCAATAAAGCTCACCTTGTCCGCATCCTGAAAACTTAACTGGATTCTATTAGACAAATCTGTAGTTAGCTCCATGTCTTCACTCAAATCGAACAACATAGTAACTAATTGCACGTTCATAACGTTAACATTAGTCACTTCTTCTTCAACGATTTTGTATGGACCAATTTTAGTGATCGACATTATCACCCTCAGATTCTGCGTTTTCCTTTACAACTGCTTTGACTTGAACTTTTTCTCCTTCTGCTACTAACGTGGCAGAAACAGGAAACTCAGTACCAGTTTTTTCATTAAGAATACTACAAGTTAAAGTGTGAGTAGAGTCTGCTGCCATGTTGATAACGGTCGCTCCACAGTTGACAGAGACTTCAAAATCAGTTGTTTTCTCTAAAGAGGCTTGAATCGATTGTTCAACTTCGGGTAGCGAAACTTGCACAGCTGGCGGGGCAGCTACAGGCATAGCAGCAATAGCTACTCCTGCTAAAATTGACCAAAGCTCATTCAAAACTATCTCCTGTAATACGTAACATTGAGGCTATCGGCCATTACTGCTGGTTAGTTGTTTCGCCTGAATCACTCTCAGTTTCGAGAGCAACTAAATGGTATTCGACTGTATCAGGAATCGTTGGTAGGCTCACCCAAGTCCAGGCATGCAGCCACCAGCTTCTGTTGGCCGCATATTGAGAAGCAATCCAGAAGTCAGCAGCTAAAAGGATACGGATATTCCATCTTCCTCGAAGAGTGAGCTTTTCTTTCTCTTCGGCGGAGAACTTTTGAAAATCTCCAATTTCAGGAGCTACATCAGTGTAATCTTTGACGTAAACATTGGGTTCGGCATCTTCTACAGTGAGAGGGACTCGAAGCCAAGTTCCTTCTTCAAGACCAAAGGTTTGGGCAAGGTTCAAGGCAGATTCATTGTCGCTTGCTCGAATAAGATATTCAGGTGCGTTAGTTGTAGTCATAATACTATCTATCGTATCTTGTTAAAGAAAAAAGTGCTTTTTTATCAGCTTTTGCTGACTCAAAGCACTGAGATGGACCAAATTATTCAGAGAAGGAATAGTCGGTGAAGATATTTTTCAAAGCTACCAAAACGGGTAATGAAAGATGCGGTTGTTCTTGTAAGGCTTGTAGGTTCTTTTTTACGTTACTGGAATTAGGACACAGGACAGGAATTGTTCCTACTAAAGAGATGCTCTTTCTCAGCTCATCAGTCATTCTGTGCACAGTGAGTAAATCTAATGAGTTTCGATTTAGAATAACGCCTGTCGTGTCTGAGTTCAAACCTAGCCCTCCTGCACTTAGTGGTTGAACAAATTCTTCTATTTGGTCCATTACAATGGATATTGATTGAGCATCAGGATTACTTACGCACAACACCATGTCAGATTCCTGCAACGACAGAAGGGTGTACGGATTGCGTGCAGAGAAATCTTCAGTGTCAATAAGTACAACATCATAGTTCTCACTAAGACTGATAAGAAGTTCATTGAGCTTGTTTCGTTCATGGTCAACTCTTGGTAAACTGTCACCGAAAAGGATAAAGCAATCAAAACCTTGTTCGGTTGCAAGTTTGTGATTATTGATGTAATCAGAATTGTATTGTTCCGAGTCAGATAAGCTGACAAAATCGAACTCTAAAGTATCTGTGGTGTTATACAAATCTGGATGGTGAGTGTTCAAATCCAGCACAGCTACTTTGATGACTCCGTTTGAGGCATGATTTAGTGTCGCAGCCAAAGTGGTTACAGCTGTTGTTGTACCTGCATATTTGATGGCTGAAGTGACAGCAACCACCCTGAAACTGTTTGCAGAGTGAGTCAAAGTTTCAGGGTGTACATAATGAGGAGGGGTTCCTTCATCTACTACTTCAATGTAGGCGTCATCTATAAGATTAGACGCTAATGATGTATAAAGAACTGACATTACAATTACCTCCCCTATGGTTTCTTACAAGGGAGTATCGTACATTATGTATTTTTTTGACGCAAATTTATCAAAACAAACACAGAGGCTAATAAACTTGCACACCCAGAGAAGAGCATAGCCGTTTGTAAGCCTTCTAACCAGAACATCTGTAAATCGCCGGCAACAGAACCAGCTAAGTTATTTACAGTCGAAATAGCTTTTTGTGAATACTCTTGGTAGCCATTTCTTTCTGCCAAAGAAGAATAACGAAATGCCACAATACTTCCAAGTATCGCTATGCCTAAAGTGCTTCCTAATTCTCTTGTCGCATCATTCACGGCCGAAGCCATTCCTGAGTCTTTTTTCTCGACAGAGCTAAGAATCAGGTTAGTGGCAGGAATCGAGGATATGACTACTCCTCCAATAATGATGACAGCTGCTATCCAAATAAGAAGGTAACTACGATCATCTGACCATAAAGCTCCTAAGAAAAATCCAATGGATAAAGCCACTGTTCCAATAGCCAAAACTTTCACTTCACCTATCATTGCTATGATTTTAGGTACAGCTATAGCAACTACTAATACTGGTATCAGGATAGGGAAGGTTCGCAAAGCTGCCTCTAATGGTGAATACCCTAAGATATCTTGGAATAGCTGACTCATCATAAACAAAATACCGTTCACCGCAAAGAATGCCAAAGTTATTACAATAACAGCAACTGTGAATGTCTTGTTCTTGAAAAGTCGGATGTCCAGAATAGGGTTTTGGTGCTTCTTCTCCCAATAAACAAATCCGAATCCTGAAACTGCAGCAACAGCGAAGAATAAACTAATAAGAAGAGACGGTAATGTTGGGTTAGCCAACTGTAAGACTGCATAGGTAAACGAAGACAAACAAGCGAATGAAAGTACAGCTCCTACCACATCAAAATTTGTATAGTTCGCATTTTTAGATTCAGGAGCAAACAAGCTGCTACCTAGCAACGCTATGACAGCGATAGCTAAACAGAGTAAGAAGATAGAACTCCAGGAAAACATGTTCAGCATGATCCCACTCAAAAGAGTTCCCAGTAGAACTCCTACGCCAGAAACAGCACTCCATATTGTTATAGCTAATGGTCTCTGGGAGGTAGGAAAAGTGGTATTCAAGATCGAAAGAGTCGCAGGCATTGACATAGCCCCACCGATGCCCATGACAATTCTCACCAAGATTAGCTCAAACGAAGTGTCTGCGATAAATGCCGCATATAGACAAGCTACAGAGAAAATAGTTAAACCAGCCTGGAGAATCTTCTTTCTTCCATATTTATCCCCTAATGCTCCAAAAGCAAACAAAAGCCCAGTAAAAACTAAAGGGTAAGCAGCGATTATCCAATTTAGTTCCACTGTAGTAGATTGCAAATCTTGACCAATTGTAGGCAATGCTAATGTCAGTACACTATTAGCAAGCATAACGACAAGAAGACTCAAGCACAGAAAGCTGAGTATCAACCACCTTCGATGGAATACAGAGAGGCTGATGCCTTCAGCTAAAGCCTCAGCCTCTCTTGTAGTTTTGTTGTTCTTCATCTCAAAATTGTACAGGACTTACCCTATAACAGGGATAAACCTGTCTTTGTTGTTAGGATTTGACGAAAAGTGGGGTATTTCCTTCAGCGATAGCACTGCGAATGGAGAAGTATTCGTAAGAAGTAACTTTATCAACATTCCACTGACTTAAGTTCTGGTTGAATGCGGTGGCATCTTGGAACATTCCTGTCATGTCTGTCACTTTACTTGTATTCCATCCACTGATGTCTTGGTTGAAGGCTTTAGCCCCCATAAAAGTTCCAAACATATTAGTCACTTTTCCAGTGTCCCAATGGCTGATATCTTGATTGAAATTATCTGTGTAAGCAAACATGTATCCTATGCTTTCGACATCTTTGATATCCCAGGAAGTTATATCTTGGTTGAATGAAGAAGCCCCGTAGAACAGAGCCGACATAGTAGTCACATTGCTAATATCCCAAGAACTGATGTCCTGGTTGAATGATTGAGCATCTTGGAACACATTGTTGAGATTTGTTATCTTGGAGATATCCCAAGTGCTAATGTCTTGGTTAAACTCTGTTGCTCCAATGAAAGCTCCATCGATAGTTGTCACCGTTGATGGGAGCTCCTTAGGCACGGAGATAAGATGGGTGGCTCCAGTAAAAGCGTATGAAGCGTAAATTGTTCCTGAATTTTCGCCCCACGAATCCATAGACTTCAAACAAGACCTTGTTGAGTAAGGTTCAGGTGTTGTATTTGATAGGTCCGTGAACGTTCCATCTAATACAACTGTATAATCAACTCCAGGAATAACTTCTTTGGCGGGTAGTCTATTGCTACTACCAACTGGGGTGCTAACTGTTCCATCATTCCATGTTGCAGTCCCATCAAAGAATCGGACAGGGACCTGAGCTAAAGTTATTCCAGCTGGGCAGTTGAAAGTAAACGAAGAAAGATTAGGGTCAACAGGTTCGGTTATAGGTTCAGAATTTTCTTCTGTAGTCAGACAAGTTGTAGAGCTTTGAGTTTCTACTGGTTTGGGTTCTTTTGTCGTAACTGTGAATATTTTACCAGTTGCAGATTTAGAGAAAGCTTGATAAGTTTTACTATCTGACGATTTTACTACACAGTATTGAGGATTTGCAGTCAGGAGTCCTGCTGTGTCAAGTTCTTTCGAATCGGCAAAACGGTAGTTACCTGAATCAGTGGATAGTCCGGCATGTGCTGACTCAGCTTGGACAATTGAATCCAGTTGTTGTTTTGCTGTTTTATCTTGGGCCCAGGGAATAACGGCAAAAATTGTGGCTGAGATAACACCACCAATTATACCAATGATGATGACACCAACCATGATGGAAGCTAAGTCAATAGCGGCGCGGGAGGAGGAAAATATTCTATACATAAAAGCTTTCTTGTGTGATTTCAACTCAACTTATCGGTCGTAAGTCCTCCATATGGGGGACCGTTGAATTATCACTGGGAAAGAGAATAAATATATGATAGGATTCTCATATGAGCCTTTTACCTTCCAATTCACAGTTTCCAAATATCTCCTGGATCGATGTCGAGACAACAGGCATTAAAGTTAAAGATGGTAGTAAGTTACTCGAAGTAGCTTGCTTAGTCACAGACACTAACCTGAATATTCTTGATGAAGCAGGTTACACTGCTGTTATTGCATATAGCCCAGAAGAAGTTTCAGACATGTACAAAGCTACAGTTCCTTTTGTTCAAGACATGCACACTCAAACTGACCTGTGGAGTAGAATTACCACACAAGGAAAGCCTGTATCACAGGTAGACCTTGAGCTGCAGGAGTACTTGGCACAGTTTACTAAACCCCAGGAGTCCCACCTGGGCGGGAACTCAATTACTTTGGACCGGAATTTCCTGGAAGCTTTCCTCCCTGAATCGTTCAACCACATCCGCTACCAGAGTGTTGATGTAAGTTCCATTGCAGCTGTTGCAAACTGGTGGTACGGCGAGAAGTTTACAAAGAAGTACACTCATAGTGCTTTAGCTGACATCAAAGAAAGTATTGCTGAGTTGCAGTACCTGCGTGGTAAAGTTTTCAAATAAAGCACCCAGAGCGGGCAGAATTGATTGAATAGGCCATTCTGCCCGCTATTTTTATGCCGTGAAGATGTGTCAATCGTTAGAGATACCACTACAATTGCTTCTGAATACCGATAATTCAAGGAGTAAGATTTGTCCTAACTCTAAGGGTCCTTCACGTAATGAATATCAAAAAGAAACTACTCGTCCCGGGTATAGCTTTGTTAGCAGGCACTCTCCTGCTTACTGGCTGTGTCCAAAAGGACGATAACACAACCAGTCCAACCACAAAACCCACTTCCTCAAGCACCCCTAACCCTTCAGTTACTCCTCTTCCTGCAGAAGCTGATGACCCTAAACCAATTGAAAATGATGGGTCAGCTGATTCTGAATTAGCTTTCGCTCAGAAGTTGTTCCCTGAAGCTAAAGCTACAGATAATTTCTCTAAAGAGGATGTTCAGTTAGCTCTGTCAACAGCGACAACTTACATGGCCATTGGTACTTCAAGTGCTTACTACTCAAGTGGTCAGTTTGAAAAAGATGGTTATCCTTTGAAGCGCCTCCAAGACGACTTCAGAAATTATTTCTTATACACCTCTTGGCAACAGTTTGAGAACAACATTGAAGATAAGACTTCTATTGCCAAACTCAAAGACGGTACAGAGATTCCTCAGTACATCAACACTATGCGAGGTATGACTTGGTTTACAACACTTAACGGTGGGGCTCAGTCTGATTGGATTCCAGCTGCTTGTTATGAAGAGCTTGACTACAATGCTTGTGTTGATGGTATTCCAGAATACAGCGACTTGAGTGTTTCTGAAACTGAAGACGGTAAAGCAATTGTAGTTACACAAGATGTAACATTCAATCAAATTTTCATCAACCAGGGACAGCAAGGAACACAGCCTACAACTTTCCATTACAAAATGCAGCTTGTCAAGAACGACCCTAGAGCTGTCGACTACGAGCGTGGAGTTCCTACCTATGTCATCAGTGAATACAGCAACAACGCTGAATGGGAAGCATGGTCTGCCTCATGATTAAAAAGTTCCTTATTGGCGTTCTGTCAGCTTCACTTGTTGTCAGTACTTTGACTCTTATCAACATTAGCCAAGCCACACCTGCCCAAGCAGCTGGTGGACCTCAACTTTCAGCCGGAGTAACAATTCCTGTTAGCGTAGGTGGAGGTAGCTCAAATGGTGGAGGTTTCAGTGGTGGCGGCGGTGGAGGCGGTGGCGGTGGCGGTTACACTATTCCAGCTGGACAGTACAACACAACCTTAACTTGTGATATTGCTCGTCAGGTATACCGTGATGGAGTAACTTGTAACAAGAGAGCTCCATATATCTTCTCTGACAACTTATCATCTGCTGGCCTCAACATTACTTGTAGCCCACGAAACGGTGCCAGTGCTTACGCTATTGTCGTACGTTACCAGACTTGGAGAAACGACGGTAAAGTAACTGGTGAAGGCGTTGCCACAAGGTCCTGGCCAATTGCTTACACCTGCCAGTACCCTTCAGTACAGTCCAGAGCTCCTATCGTAATCAGTAAATCAAGATGTTACTACGACTTCGCTGGCCAGTACTACTTCTCTACCAGCAAGTCCGCTGTTCAGTCAGGTGGAACCAGATTAGGTACCCGTAACCCTAACCATGAAGGTGGAGACCCATCAGGTGGAGCAGGATGTAACACAAGCTCCAACGGTATCAACTACAACGCAAATGCTGGAGATTACGGTTACTACCGCATCGAAGCTTCCCTGAAGTACAGAGATAAAACAGTTTGGGGTTACCAAGCTTGGACAAACGACCCTAAAACTTGGGTTACCTGGAGTGGTGCTGGTTCAGCTAACGACCGTAAATACTACGCCTACAGCTGTTCAATCGGTACTTCTAACTCCTTCTACGGTCCAGCTGGTTCAGCAGGAGCATTGCCAACAGTAGAGTTGGATGTTTCCAAATGTTCACAGAGCCAGTGGCAGTGTACTCCTCAGGGACAGTTGAACATTAACAACACCCACAATGCAGTTCAATTGATGCGTGACGGTAACAAGGTTCCATTTACAGCTCCTAACATGCTCATCAATGGTAACGGTGTTCGCGGTTACAGCGGACAGTCTTCTGTTGCAGATTCAGATACGCAGTACAAAATTGTTGTAAACAACGGTTCAAGTCCTTCAAGTAATACGGACCCGAACAATAGCAAACAGTACTACAAGTTGTTTAAAGCTAATGGAACAACAGCGGAACCGTTTGGCACTTGGAGAACAGGGGCTAATAGTAACCGCGACAAGGTACTCAACTTCTACTGGTCTTCTGACAACGGTGCAAGTTGGAGTGCAACACGCTCTACCAAGTTCAATGCTCAGTTCCTAATTCCAAGAGCAGGAACTGTCGGTGGCGGTTCTACCATGGTTTGGGTAAGAGGAACAGGAAACTGTGTAGACCTTACCTCAAACAAAGCAACAATTGTTCGTTCAGCTAACGGCTAACAACATATAGCAAAGGCCCCAACCGAATCGGTTGGGGCCTTTGCTATATGTTCGAATTACTTTTGTACCTGGTTATCGAATGAGTTCTGGTAACCGCTGAAAATCCAAGAAGAACCTTCCTTTTGGACACCATACATGAATGTCATTGTACCCTTAATGGTTGTTGTGCCATTTTCGTCACTCAATTTAGGCAATGTTGCAAGAACATCTTCCTTTGTGCGTCCACTGTCAACATAAGCTTTCAACACGTCAGAGTTTTTAGCTGTGTAGTTTGTTGTGTAGTTACCTTCAACTACAATTACTTTACCTGAATCAAACTGTTGTGCTGAGATAGAAGTGAAGTTAATATCAGAAGAAGAAACACGTGGACCGCCATTACGGATGAATGGGACATTGATTTCGCTCTTGGCGTTGTTATTGATGAACACAGGAGTACCATCTTGAACTAAGCTGTCACGGTACATAGGAACCATGTACTTAGAAGCGTTGTCGTTCAACCACTGGCTGTATCCTGCAGCTCCAGTGTCCAAAGCCTTTGAATCGATACCTTCAGAACCTACGAAGTTAGCTACATATTGCTGAGCTCCAAGAACATCAGCTTCGCTCCAGCCTTCAGCCTGAACACTGCCATCAACAATTGCAGGGTCTACTTGTTTATTGAGAGGGTCATTAGGGTCCAGCTGAACAGGCTGGTACGAACCATACTGGTCAGTAATCACAACAGCCTGACCATCTTTGGTCATTCCGATTACTTCTCCCAGGTCACCTTCGGGAGTTGGTGCTGCTGTTGGTTCAGCAGAAGAGGTAGCTGTTGGAGTAGGAGTTGTGGGTGCGTTATCTTTTACGCTACCGCAGCCAGAAGCTCCAAAAGCTAAGACTCCGATGATACCTGCAGCAGCAATTTTTTTAGCCATTTTGGAACGCACTGCTTCAGTCAAGTTAGACCAGGCGTGGAACTTGGAGCCTGTAACATTTTCCATACGCATTTTCTTCAAACGGTTGAGTTGAATTTTACGGTCATGGTCATTGTATTTAGGGCTGAATTCTGCACTGAAACGCTTTTTGTCAAGAAGTGATTTTACTTCTTCCTGTGTTGGAGCTTCATGGTTACGTCCTTCTTTACCAAGCTCGGTCAATGTCTCACTGATGAGTTTAGGATCGGCTTTAGTTTCGACTTCTGCTTCTTTGGAAGAGAACTTGCTCATCGTGTGGTGGAAGAGACAACGCTCACCTTCACCTTTTTTGTTGCACATGGATAACCATCTTCTTTCTTGTTTGAGGAGTCATGCGAGTAGTTATAGGATATATCTATCGTCTAGCCCCTCAAAAAAGACATTAAAGTTGTTCTGGAACCAAAAAAGATGTCTTTTTTGTTGTCTTTTTCAGATTCTGTTTCGGAATTATAACGACAACTGATGTTTCATCTTCTTTTTTGAAAGTGATACCCTCAAAATGCGTAACTTGACGATTCAAAGAGACTTTGTTAGTCAGCTTTTTAGTTTCGTTGCCTACAATATCATTTTTGCTTCCTGTTATCTCTACGACCAAAGGCTCAAGTTCAATGTTGACTTTGATTTCAAAGTTTGCAGGGATGTCATGCGTGAAAGTTAGCATAACGTGAGTGTCATTTTCATCTACTGCAATTTTGCTGCTCTTGACAGTAGTGGTAGATGTTTCGAACATAGGAGAGTTTCCAAAATCTTTGAAAGGGTAATCTCCATGGGTGGGCATAAAGCCTGAAAACAAATTCATGCGAACTCCTAAACGTTTTGATTGTACTTACTATAGCAGGTTAACCCCAACGAGAAGTTAAGGGAAGGTTATCCAGTGGAGATGCATTTTTCCTGGGAGATTTAGAAGCCCATTTAGCTTGCACCTTTTTACGTGAACCGAAATAGGACTCTAATACGCTTGTCGCTTTACCTTCCAGTGACTTCGCATACGGCGTTGAAGTAGCCTGGCATAGAGTAGCTAACGAGTTATCAGGCAGGTTAAGGTGCTTTGATGACAGTTCGTTAGTGCTAATAACTGAGCTATTCAACGGTGATTGCTTGTTTAGTTCCGAAAGCCACAACCTTGAAGATTGGTCGTTATCCAACACGATAATCTTACCTCTCAGTTTTTCAGCAACGCCATGAAGAGAAGTCTGTGTTGAGCTTACAATTCTGTCTACTTCTTTACCTTTGTTGTTGTACAAAACTACTGCAACTTTGTTTTCTTTGTTGTCTACGTTAGCTGTCGCAATGATACGAGAGTTCTTTAGATAATCAGGAATAGCTTCTGTGTCTGAGCGTAATCTGAAAGTAGCGTACATTGAAGCAGCGTCAGATGGTGCCATGCGAGTAGTTGGGTCGTTTACAAAACCTGTGGTGGTGTAGTCTCCTTCTACCCAATTCTCGGGAGGATTCGGTTGCTGCTTTGCCGGCAAAGAAGCGTACTTGTCCTTGTATTCTTGCCTGTAAGCGTCATGATAAGCTTGTGATACTTTCATTGAGACATCTTGCAAGATGGATATTTTCTGAAGTTCTTTCTTCAATGATATCTGAGAGCTGGATAGATGGCTTAACAGATTTTTGTACGTATCGATGCTGACTTGCTCTTTAGGCGGTTTCATTCTTCTGAGTTCAGTTAGCAGCTTCTTTTGTTTTTGCGTTAGCTGCTCAGAAGACTTCAGCTCTTCTTCATAGTTATTCAACATTGAGAAATACTGATTAGTAGCTTCTTCTTTGTCCAAAGATTCATCGTTTTCTGATGAATTCTCTTCTTGCCTACGTGCAGCAGCCAAAACAGAAGCAACTTCGTCTTCGTCATAGAATGTCTGCATCGAGGTAACTAAAGTAGAAATTTTTTCCTGTCGACCGTTCCGTATTTCATTTAAAGCTTCTACTTGGTAATCCCTGATTCGTGCATACTTCGAATAAGTATCGTCATTACTTTTTTTCAGTTCTTCTAATCCATCAGGAGTTGATTTGTACTCTTCGCAAGCTTCGTGGTAGCCTCTTTCAGATTCTTTGACTTCTAAGCTATCAGCTGGATATTTTTTGCGGTTTTCGACAAGGGCTTCCCATTTACGCTCTTTTTTCTTGCTGGCATGGTTGGAGCATCTAGGGCCAGGTTTCTCGGTACACATGTATTATCACTAACCGTTTCTTGCTTTTAGTCGTGGGAATGTTTCAATAAGGCGTTCGCTGTCTGTGTTGGCTAAAACTTTTGTTGTTCGTGTCAAGACTAAGAACAGCTCAAATTGGTTTGGAATATGGCGTGCTTTTACTTCATAGTAGATTGTCCCAGAAGGAGACCAATGAGGGACGAAAAAGAAATGAGTTGTTTGACAGTTAGATAAATCTGTCACAGGAGCATCAGTCAAGTAAGTTCTTTTGACTCCATCGATTTGCGTAGTTTCGACAACCGAATCTTCAAAAACAGTACCTTTTAGTTCTTCTCTTAACGCATCAGAATTACCATGACGGTAAGGACTTGTTCCACCTCGTTTAGGCTTTTTCTTGAAAGATAAAGTGTGTGTATCAAAGATCGATTCAACTGGTATAAAATGAACTTGTTCAGTTCTGACATCGACAGAAGCAACAAAGCGGACGTTATTATCCAACCAGTTGGTTACTACCCATTGTTTGAGGACTTCCATGGAGGCATCTGAAACAGCTTCAAAAGAGGTGTAGGTGTTGAAAATTTCTTCAACTGACGAATCAACAGAATTATCGATAAAGAAGAGATGCTGTGTGTCAGCATCAGTCTTCAGCACGCTGTACACGCTCTGGTACTTCTGCTGCATACAGAACACTTTGTAGAGTTCCTGATCTGTAAAATCACGAACTTCAATCATGTCATCTCGAATGATGTGAGCATCTATTGAAGTGGTTTCATAATGTTTCATTAGCTGATGAAACGCTATTCCCACAGCAAGTTTTTGCTTATTACCAGTCCGTAGAACTTCTTTTATGTCGCTTTGTTTGTTCTCTTGAGCAATTTTGTACGCGACTAACTGATTCTTTCTACTGATAACTCCGTTGCTCATGTACAGCTTGAGTGTAGAAAGTTCATCTTTTTTGGAATCATCACCTGCTGTCACTAAGGTTGACAGGGAAGCAATGTTACGATGGAGCTCGTTTTGTCCTCTTGGAGTAGTATAGTAAGCTTTCTGGGCGTCATCTACTTTAGCTTGAAGCTGAATTTTTCGACTGACGTTAGTTTCAAGGTTTACCGCCTGAATTGCTCGCATCAGCTCTTGATGAGCATGATGCGAGCATCGAGGTCCAGGCGGTAAATAGCACATATCCTAACTATCGGGTTATTGCTAAAGCGGCCTCCACTATCTGCCGAACAGCAGGGTGATTTACTGGGATATCTACAGACCCACCAGCTGTCCTCTTTTTGAGAACATTGCTGGAGGAATCGTAAACGTACGTGTTGTCTTTAAATGTAAAAATCGTTACCATGTTTCCAGTATAACATACTGTAGGTAACGATTTTTACAACTAATTGAGCGTGTTACTCGTTAGGGATGGTTGTCTCTTCGCCTGGTGCTGGCTGGTCAGCTTCGGTAGCATCGATGATTTCTTGGGCAGAGAATCCTTGAAGTACTTTTTCCATGAAAGGCTGGAAGCCGTCATATCCGTAAGGGAATTTCACTCCGTCTACAAGAACTGTAGGAGTTCCAGTGACTAATTTTTCGCCTGATTCGTTTGTGCGAGCCAAAGCGTTCTCGGTAGCGGTCTGAAGCCAGTTACCGAACTCGTCAGAAGTGTTACAAGCATTGATTTGCTTACGCTCATCTGTGGTCAAATCTAAGTCTTTCAGTACAGAGCGAACAGCTGATTGTGTTGCTGTTCCAGTCTCTGCATTGTAAGCAAAGATACCATTGTTGTAGTCAAGGAACTGACTTGGTGCATAGTTTGCAACACATGCAGCTGCGTTACCACCAGAGAAAGAAAGAGGGGTGTTGAGAACAACAATAGGTTTTACTTCTAAAGTAGCTCGACCTGATTCCAGAAGACTGGTAAGGTAAGGAGAGTTGGCTTCTTCAAATTCGCCACAGTGAGGGCATGAATAATCAACATATACCTCTACATGAGGGACATCAGACTCAGCTAAAGTTTCAGAAGAAACTGCAGCTTTACCTGAGTCAAGATTGTAACCTGTGTTTTCTACTGCTTTAGTTGGAGAAGTGAGGATTACGCCATCAGTCGCCATGTTTGCTGGAGCAGTCAAAGAGGCTGCTACTTTAGAAGCGTTATTTCCTATAACAACGAAAGCTACTAAAGCTCCCACTGCCAGTAGCCCCACCCCAGCGGTTGCCCAGCCAGTGATTTTTCGACGTTTTGCTTTCTTCTTTTCTGCTAAACGCATCGCAGCAGCTTTTTCACGAGCTGCTACTCGTTTCTCATTCTTAGTTAATTGTTCTTGTGCCATGATAAATAGTATATCGGTTGTCCAAGAAAAGCCCTTTATTTAGGGGGTAGGTAAATAGCTGGTCTTACTGGGGCTTTAGGAAGAATTGGGGCAGCTCCCGAAGGAGTAATTACTACACCACTGTCTTTTTCTTCTTGTTTAATCAGTTCGCTGAAAGAAATTGTTGGCTTGAAATCTGCTCTGAACGGGAACTTAGGTAACCCTTTGTCTTCAGATACTGTAATTTCTGGTTGGTTAAATGCTTCATCTTTAGAGATTGAATCTAGTAACTCTTGCATTTGGTCAGGAAGACTTGCTTGACTTAGTGCAACTTTTTCAGCAACAATGTTTTGTTCAACTAACGTTTTGAAATGATGTTCAAATGTTTGCATGCCATAAGTTGTTCCATTTTCAAGTAGGTTCCTTAGCTCTGAAGGGGTAGCGTCGGCTTCCAGAGCTAACTTGAGTTCATGCGTGTTGAGAAGAATTTCGTTTACAGGTACGCGAATTCCACTCGGGTCTGTAGACTCAACCAGTTTTTGAGATACAATACCGCGAAGTACATCTGCAAATCTATTTCTGGCACTTTTCAGGTCATCATCCGAAAAATAGTCCAACATTCGGCTAATAGAAGTAATAGTTGTTTTACCATGGATTGTAGAAATGACTAAATGACCAGTTTCTGCCGCTTTCAACGCAGCCTGAGCTGTTTCTTCATCTCTAATTTCTCCAATTAAAATAACGTCTGGGTCTTGACGCATAGCATCTCGCACCCCATCTGAGAAAGTCATGACATCTGTTCCGATGTTTCTTTGAATGACGTTAGCTACATCACTTCGATGGAGGATTTCAATGGGGTCTTCAATAGAAATGATGTTAGCAGGACGTGTCTTATTGATTTCGTTAATCATGGCGGCCATCAGTGTGGATTTACCTGAACCGGTGATACCAGAAACAAGAATGAGACCTGAAGAAAAGTTGGCTAAGTCTCGAATAGGAGTCAATGTATTCAAGTCATCAAAAGTCGGCGGAGTATCAACCAGTTTACGTGCAGTAAGAGTAATTGCTCCCATGGTAGCAAGAGCCACCATCATACGGAAGCGACCAATGTTAGGTAAATCATAAGCATAACCGTGGTCATACTTTCGGTCAATGAATTGACCTAAATCTTTGTCAGACATTGTTTGCTGTCTCAAATCATCTGTATCAGCTGAAGTCAAAGTCCGAATTTGCCTTATAGGAAGCAGATTTCCATTAACTCGAATTTTTGGTGGAGCACCAGGAATGAGGTGGATGTCAGAAGCATTTTGTGAAACAGCATATCTGAACAATTCAATAGCATCAAACTCATCTTCTTCATTGACAATTTCAAAACCATCAATTGTGACACTGTAGTCCCTGTCTGGGTCTTCATAGTCTTCTAAAGTATCTTCCATAACATCATCTACTATCGTCTGAGCCATGATCCTTGCAATTATTTGCCGATAATAGAGTTGATTCTTAGTTTCGCTTCTGAAAGTTGCCCATGAAAAGCTTCCGCCAAACCTTCGCCTCTGAAAAAGGTGTCATTGACCTGCCCTCAATCATCACGGGTGTTATTATCACAGGTATCTTAGCGGCTGTTGTTTCAGCCAGCTTGATTGTTGTTATTCCCTGGTTCCAAACTAATGCTGCAAAGGATGATCTGACAGCTGTTCAGGTTGCCGAAACAACAGCCAGACAAGACTCAGGGCAGTACGCCAGCTACAACAACCTCACCAGTAAAAACTATCTCACCCCTCGTGACCAGAAGATTTGTATTCAAGTACTCAATGGGGGTTCAGATTATGAAGCTTTTGTGAGAGCAGCTAATAATAAAGTATGGAGACTTACTTCTGCAACCACAGGCGTCGCAGCTAACCCGAAAGCTCCAGTTCTAGCTGACACGATTCAAGAATTCACAGGGACATTGCCTTGCACCCCAGCAGACTTGAGAAAACTGTAATAAGTATTCAGTAAATAAGTAAGGCCGTTAACTACATTCAGAGTTGACGGCCTTACTTATTTGCTATTCTCCGTAGATAGTTTTACGGATACGCCCAAGGAGAATATGAATATCCTGATGAGCTTTCCTCTGCTCTTCCCGAGTGAAGTCTTCAGCTTCTTCGTCTTCGTAAACATCAGAGAACTCTACATCCCTGCTGAGGTACTCGTAAACAAAGTCATTCACAAATTGTTCTACTTTATCGCCTGCTTTAGCCATCCTACAAAACCCTTCAATGTGTATAAGTGTACATCCATTCTACCAAAACGCTATTTACTTTTCAACCTTAGTCTGCGTGAATTTTTCGTTATTGACAAGTAGGATGATCTTATGCTAAGGTAAGTTGCTTCGAAAGAAATGTTTCAAAGCAACTATGTTGTTCTCCGGCAAGCAAACAGCCGTTCGATTAAAGGAGAGCAACATGCAATACCCATGCTTTAAATGCAATAGAGTTTTACCAGTAATTAGCGAAGACGAATTCTTCTTTGAAGAATCTACAACTAACGGAGTCCGTTTTACCACGGACGCGTATATGCGAGAAATATGGGATGACCTAACCGAAAACTGGGAGTGCAAACGCTGCTGGTGGGCAGGTTGGTGGGACATTTGAGTTTAACTGGAGAACGCTCTGACTGCTGCAGTCAGAGCGTTCTCCAGTTAAACTCTTTGTTTAGATACTCAAAAGCTCATCAATAGCCACAGCATGGCTTACTTCGTGTCCATAGCTGTGTGCTGTAAATACAATGGCGCCGTTCTTATCGACTTTGAAATCACGAGAGTTACGCAGAGAAGCAAAATCTCTTCTTTCATCAAAATCTTGAGCTTGTTTGATTTTAGCCGCGAAATATTTCTGTTTCGGTTCTTCGAGTTGTTCAAGCAGCTCATCTTTTGTTTTTTCAACTGACTGAGCCAAAGAAAGGTATTCTTCAAAAACTGTTTTTGTAGTACGCATGGGTTCCTCCAAGTAAGCTATTACACTCTATCAGCTCGACACTCTTTATTTTATCCAGTTCCTTCCCGATATTGTTACTATGGTAACTATGCAACCTGACAATAATCCGAGTAACAGACCTTTCTGGATTTTCGCTTCGATAGGAGCACTGGTTGTAGTTTCTGCAATCATAATTGGTTTTATCTTCGCAACTGGCAGCCAAAAAGAAGATGAGACTGCCAAGGGTAATGACGACACAAGTTCTTACGAAATTTCAGATACTCCTCCTCAGGTGACCGATGTAGAATCATCCGCAACAGAAACTGTTCTAAGTTTCAAAATTCAGACTGAAAGTTACGACCAAAGTAAATGGCTCTTGGAATATGACTTAGCTGACCAGAATAGAAAAACTCAAGAAAGTGGTTACGCTAAATCACCAGCTTTTGAAAGCACAACTGATTTAGCTGGTTCTGCTTATTACCGTATCAAAGTTAGACTCACTGATAAAGACAAAGTGAGTGCCTGGAGTGACAGCTTTACAATAAAGCTGGAAGACGTTTCTGGAATGAAAACTTTGCAACCAGCAGACAATTACTACTCAACTCCTTGGGCTAACGGGCAGGGAAGTCAAGCAAACCTTACTGAAGCACTTACTGTCGCGTACGGAGCTGTTCAACTACCAGCTGAGCAAGCAACCGGTGAATGCATTCCTCTTAACTCAGGAGTAATGACTCCTGAGTTATTGTTACCACCCATTCCAGGAGTGTTCCCCACTGGGGTTCAGTTAGCTTTTAGCGTAAACTCGTGGAATGAAACAGACAAAGAAGGGCAAATTACCTATTACTGGTGCTGATTATGACTTCATTCAATTTGTTAGCTTACGAGAATAAACCTTCTGTTGTTGAAGCAGCAGTTCAAACGGCAAAACCGAATGCAAAAAAGAAGATAGCTTCCTATAGCATTCTGGTTCTTGCTTTTGCTGCTTCATTCGTTTTCGGTTTACTACAAGCTGGTCTTCCTGGTTTAGTGCTGACAGCTTCAGCTTTATTGCCTTTAGGTGTTCTCGTCACCATTACGCTATTCGCTTCTTCCAGAGCTGAAATTCCATTATGGCTCAGGTTAGGTGCCCTCATTTGGGGCGGGGCAGGAGCAACTACAGTTACATTTGCAATCATTGGTGTTCAAAATGCCCTTGTTGGGCAGTCTAACATGACCGACAGTGTTGTTGTCCAGGCTGCCATAGTAGAAGAGTCTGCTAAAGCTTTGCTTCTGTTCGGTCTATTTTGGTTTTTCCGCCAGCATATTAGAACACCTATCATTGGCGCCATGTTGGGAGTGTTAGCTGGTGCAGGTTTTGCTTATGTAGAAAACATTCTATACTTTGCTAATGCTTATAACCAAGGTGGATGGGAAGGCTTCTGGGGAACTTTCATCGCCAGGGCTCTGATGAGCTTTTTCTTGCATTCAATGGCTACAATGTTTACAGGACTTTTCATTGGGTTTGTCGTTAGCCGTAATTTCGGTTGGCTCAAATCATTCTTCATAGTAGATGCTGGACTTATTGCCGCTATGACTGTTCATGGTATGTGGAATGGACTGGCTTCCATTACTACTGTTGACGCAAAGTGGAACCTAATTTATTTGTTCTTCTGGCTGCCTTTTGTAGCAGTTATGACATTTACTGTGATTATGGTCAGGAAAAACTCAACAGCGAAGCGAGTAGCTGTCTTAGAGAGATATGTTTCTGCTGGTGTAATTCGTCGTATCCAAGTTGAAAAAATGTCGAATCGAAAAGCTCGTCGTAAAACTTATAAAGCAGGTAATGCTCAGAGTATTATCACTTGGGAACGTTCTATCAGTTTGAGCGATTACTGGCAATCAGAATTTGACTCGCTACCACCAAAAACAAAACACGACAAAAGAAGAGCTAAGCACTTCAGCCGTAAAGCAAAGCACTTAGCTCTTCTGGGTTCAGTTTCTGCAGCTGTCTAACTTTACCAAGGCTTTTCGACTTGCTCAGGTGAAGTCTCGTTATTCTCTTCTTGGTCAGCTTGGTCTTGCTTATTATCAGACTCGCTTTTGGACTGGTCAAGCTCTTCTTCAACTTGACCTTTACCATCTTCAGGGTCTCCTTGTTCGTCCCTTACTTGGTCGCCTTTTTCTTGAGAACTATCTTCAGTCTTTTCTAACTCTTCCCCAGTGCCTGAGGTGTCTGGTTCAGCTTTATCATCACTGATAGAAGGTTCACCTTCACCCTCTCCTTCTCCTGAACCAGATGGTGGTGGTGGTGGGAAACATGCAAGAGGTGCTTCTTGAACTGTCTGAACCGCTTTGTCATAGTAAGATTCAGAAGTGTCTAACAACTCTGACTCTTTATAATAGTCGCCTAACTTTTCGTAGGTGATTGACAAATTGTTACGAATCAAGCATTCATTGTAGTCATAGTCAACTTTTGCTAATGAAGCAGTCAGAAATGCCTCTGCGGAGGCGTAGTCGCCATTCTGAGCGTATGCGGTGCCAGCATTGTAAAAAGCCTTGTATGGCTCCATAAAGTCGCCTGAATAGGCTTGTATCAAATAATACAGTTCTGCGGGGTCGTAGTTACCTTGTTCTGATTTTTGGTTAATGACTTGAGCCATACCCATGACAAAAGCAACTCGACCTAATATGAGGATAGAAATAATGCCGGCAAGGACAAAGAACACTTGTGAGAACTTGTAAAACCCAGGTTTCATCTTCATTTAAATTTTACTCCTAAAAGTCGGGCTGTCCTGAACATGAACGCTGCTTCAATGATGACAAGCAAAGCAACTGGGATAAGGAAAATCCAGTAGTACTCTGATGTGTTATTAACTGAAGCTCCTTCCTCTTTCTGTAAATCGAGTTTTTGGTCATTAGTCAGTGTGACTGGTTCGATACGGCTGCCAGCATCTCTTTGTTCATAGCTTCCACCCATCTGAGTCGCAATGGTTTCCAGATTAGTAACATCTATTTTAGATAATCCGTCTTGTCCAGCAGAATCTTTGATGTATTCTGTTTCTTTGCTGACAATGTAATAACCTGTCTGGGTTTTCATTCGACCCCCAGCTTCAGTTCCGTAACCATACACACGAGATTGCTGTAAATATTGAGAGACTGGTTGGAAAGATTTGGGTGAGTCCTGGCTTGTCTGCTCGCCATCTCCGAAGTACAAGACTATTTTTGCTCTGTCGCTGCTCTCCGCCTCCCCGGCCAAAGTTTCTTTCAATAAGTCTACAGGGGTGCTGATGCTTGAACCTTTGGAATACAGAGTTACTTCTGGTTGCATCGTGTTAGCTGCTGATGCAATGGCAGTTGAATCAGGGGTAAGTGGCACTCTAAGATTAGCTGTTGAGTTGAAAGTTATCAAAGAAAACTTTGCACCTGCATAATCGTCCAGTAAATCATTGATGTCTTCTCGGACTCCATCCAATCTGGTGCTTTCATCCGCATTCCAATCTTCAGCCACCATGCTGGAAGTCAAATCGACAACAAAGTAGACATCGTATCTACTGTTATAGAGCTCAGCACTGGCTAGCGATGGAACTGACGGCCTAAGACCAGCAAACAAGATGAACACTGCTGCTAACCCTCGTAAAGTCCAGTGAATTCGTCCAGATTTACTTTTTATACGAAAGGCTTGAATTCCTGCTGCAACAACAGAGGCAGCAGCAAGTAGAACCACAATCAGGATAGGTTGGAAGAACATTAGATTTTCCTCCAAACAGCAAAACCAAAAATGCCGAAAATGAGAGCAGAAAGTATATACAAGATTGCTTCTGGGTTGTCTTTCCTGAGAATCAACGGACTTCCTTCTACAATGGAAGTTTCTGTGTCTGAGATTTCATCCACAATTGTTGACACAGCGGCAGAGTTATTTAGAAGGAAGAACTTTCCTCCTGTAGCTTCAACTGATTCTTCCATGGAAGTCAAGGAAGAATCAGGCACATAGGAAATACCTGACCCTCGACTTCCTGGGTTGATACCATAAACACGGATGTTACGTTCCGCTGCTAACTGTGCAGCCTCATCCAAAGGAACAAGCTCTTTACCATTTACCACGTTATCAGTCGCTAAAATAATGCTCCGTGAGCGATTTTCGTCATCTTGATAGTCAAAACTCAGAGAGCAGCCATAAAGACCGTCTCCTACGAGAGAAGCTCCTTCTTCTCTACCTAAAGTGGAAGCCAAGTATGAAGACGTTTCAGGGTCGTTGTAACCTTTTTGGAATCTATCAATAGTCTTGGAAAGGTTCTCTTTGACATAATCATAATCGTCAGTCAAAGGAAACACTTGCAATCCTGTAGCGTTGAAAATAGTCAAAGACACACGCTCTCCTTTGAAGCCGTCAGCTAACTCATCGAACCTTTGTAGAATTTCAATATCGACATCAAACATGGAACTTGAAGCGTCAAGGCATAGAACAACATCTCGGTTGTATTTTTCGGGATTTTCTGTATCGATTGATACAGGTCGAGATGCTCCAAAGGCTGCAACAGCTGCAGCTACGCTCAATACTGCCCCAAAAGCAACTACTTTGATCCAAAGAGTTTTTAAGGCTTTTTGGTAAGCAGCAGTTTCTCTAACCCTAAAACTGTTAGCAACCAAAACAGTTTTGCTACCAGCTGCACGCTTTCTGGCTTTACTCTGGTAGAAAAGAAATCCACCTACTGTAACAATGCCTACAAGAATTAGGGCAGGTAGAACCCACCAGTAAGCTAACTCGAATCCTTGCAAGTTAATTCCACCATCCATCAAGTATTGCTCGTGAGGAGTTCATGAACTTCAAAAACTCTTCATAGTCGGTAACTGTTCTTCCTCCGAAGATTATCGGATAAGAGTAGTCTATGTTCTCCAGCAAGCGTGTAGGGGCATGGCTTTCTCGAAGCTCTGTCAAGGTCATCATGTTCGCAGGAACTTGAGTTTGCTGAGCAATGAACTCCCTCAAGATGAGACTTACTCTTTGGCAAGCCTCATTGATAGTCATTTGCCCTGAACTAACAAAAACGAAAGCTTTGTCGATTTCACCCGCATATCCAACATTCATCGGTTTTGGAGTACTGGTTTGAGGCTTGAGTATTCTCTTGATGCGCAACACCACAAAGATACTGATAAAAATGATACCCAGAACGATAAAACTCATGATCCAGAACCACACTGGGTTGTATCCCATCAGTCCGGCTAATTCAGCTTCTGTTTCGCTGTTCACGTTCCCTCCTCTTCAAAAGGGTTAGCAAAGAAGGGATTACTTCTTCAGAATTTGAAATCAAGCTATTGCTTACGTTAAGACGTTTGAGGAAGTCTTGGAGATGTGCTTTTCTGATTTGTTCATCAACAAACATCTGTTGAGTCAAATGAGAATCTGCTCTAAGTCCTTCAGGTATTGTGATGATGTCGGCAACATCAAAAACATCAAGATTTTTAGGGATAGTGACAGGATTGATGTCTGCAACACTGACCCATAAAACGTCATGTCTATGTTGCATTTTCTTTATCAAATCTTCGAGTTCTGCAGAAGGCGTTACTTCATCAGCAATGATTACCATGATTGTCCTGTTTCGGGAGCTCAGGTAAGCTTTTTTGAGCAACTCTTCAACATTTATTGTTGTGAGACTATTGCGTATGACAGTATCAATGGTATCTAAGATTCGATTGAGATGCTTTTCGCCTCCCATGTAAGGGAGTGATTCCACTACTGAATCAGTAACAGTCATCATTCCCACACTGTCATTATGTTTGACTGCAATGTAACCTAAAACTCCGACAACCTCAGATGCTAACTCATACTTAGCTTGGTAGTCTGGAGCAGCTCCTTGCATCGTGATGGAGGAATCAATGACGAAGAGAACATTGTGTCTACGGTTAGCTACATATCTTTTGACTAACGGATTTTGCTGTTTAGCAGATGCTCGCCAGTCAATATCTCTGACATCATCTCCGTAGGTGTATTCACGCAAGTCATCAAAGTCTAAACTTTTTCCTTTGAGTGCTGAGACATACTCTCCTTCAAGCATGAGTACAGAACGTTTTTTCGAATGGATACTCAGTTTGGTTTTTATTTTTTGCAGTTTAGCCATGCACGTTTCCCTAAGGTGTAGGAATCTGTTCGAAGATTTTTTCGATGACAACCTCAGGGGTTATTCCTTCGACTTCTGCTTCGTAGCTAACCATAATACGGTGACGTAGCACTACATCTTTCAATGCTTTGATGTCATCAGGAATTACATAGTCTCTTCCTTGGAGAAGGGCTAAAGCTCGTGCAGTCTTCATGAAAGCAATTGAGGCTCGTGGTGAAGCACCACATTCAATATATTTGTCAAATTCGCTGCCGAGTACTTCACCAATGTTACGGGTAGCGGTAATGATGTTGACAATGTATTTGTAGATGCTTTCACTGATTTTTACCTTACCAGCTTCTTTTTGAATCCAAAGTACTTCTTCCAGAGAAACAGATGCATCGACATGGGTATCTGATTCCAATACTCCAGAGTCAACTCGGGACATGATGAGTAGTTCTTCTTCTGGGGTAGGGTAACCTACAATTTCTTTGAGGAGGAATCGGTCAAGCTGAGCTTCTGGAAGACGGTAAGTACCTTCTTGTTCAATAGGGTTTTGTGTAGCAATTACCATGAATGGTTTGGGTAGTCGGTAAACTTCTCCACCGATGCTGGTCTGACGTTCCTGCATGGCTTCCAGCATCGCACTTTGTGTTTTAGCAGATGAACGGTTAATTTCATCGAGAAGGACAAAATTAGCATGCACAGGACCGAGCTTAGTTTCAAACTGACGCGATTCATGGTCGTAAATTTGAGTTCCAATAATGTCGGAAGGTAACAAGTCGGGAGTGCATTGAATTCTTTTGAATGATGCATGAACAGTATCAGCAAGAGAAGAAGCAGCAGTTGTCTTTGCCAGACCGGGAAGGGATTCCAAAAGGACATGCCCTCCAGCAATAAGCCCTACCAGCAAAGTAGTCTTTAGACCCTGCTGACCGACCAGTTTGCTACTGTAAGAGCGTTCTGCACGGGAAATGATGTCTTGAACGCGTGCCAGGTCAACTTCATTAGAAGGAGTGACCTCAACTGGAACCCTAGGGTCAGAGTCTTGTAAAGGCACTGATGGTGGGACAGGTAAATTTCCTGACACAGGTCGTTGGGGTAACGAATGTGAATTAGGAAGCAGAGACATACATATCCTTTGTGTTTGCGGTTCTCTGAGTCTATCGGCATTTTTCTGATTAGGAGGTTTTTATGCATCGTTTAGTCACAGTAACCTCATAAATACGCAAGTAGTCAGTTGACCGATACAATTAGGTAATTCGATATAGAAAGGCTTTATCATGTCAAACAGTTTTCCCAATCCTGGACATTCAGATGTTCCACAGAAACCAGATTTTCAGGAAGCCCCACAGCAGCAAACTCCTGTTGGTTACAATACACAAGCTTCTGTTTCAGGTGATGCTCCTCGAACTCCAGCGTTGAGTATCGTAGGTTTAGTCTTGTCTATCCTATTTCCTTTGATTGGTCTCATTGTGTCAGGAATTGCATGGAAGAAAGCAAAAGAAGATGGTGACAAGACTACTGTAGCTATGATTGGAACTATTCTCGGTGTAGTCCTTCTCATTGTTAACTTTATTGTCTCTGTTACTATTCTGCCTGGTTTGATGGAGCAAGCTGGTATGCCTTCCCAGCTTTAAAACTTAGTGTTAGCCTAAGGTAACTTGTTAAAATGCTGAATTTGCAAGAATGACACCCAAAATGGGCACAAACGTCCGATAACTACAATTAGAAAGTTGAGATAGGTTCTCACCTACCGAATCGAAAGGGGCTGGTAAAAATGAACAAAACGAACAACTTTCCCATGAAAAACTCCCAAGCTATTCTAAGCGGGATTACTGCTCGGAATATCATTAGGAGACACCGACCGTGTAGTTCTGTCGGGATGAGTCTTGGTTGTCAGACTTAATTTAAAAGTAGCCCCTCCAATATTGGAGGGGCTACTTTTTTGCTATCATAAAACTATGAAGTTCTTATGAGTAAGCTGAACATCATTTTCTGCTGTTACGCTGACAGATATTGTTGTCAAGCTTAACAAAGGGGACATTTTGACCAATTCAAACTATCAAACACCAGCACCAACAACTGGTAAGAAAAGGAAACTGAAAGTTTACGGTTTACCTATTTTGGCAGGTATAGTCGTATTTCTTTTAGGGCTGTTTGTCGGGATTGCTGTTGACACTGGTAACTCAGATAATGAACGCGGACCAAGACCAGAACGAGACAACCGACCAGGAATTAGCCGGAATGACGACTCTCGTCCTACTGGTCCACGGGAAGAACACGAGTCAGAATACAGAGGACAGATGGAGCAAGATGAAGAAAAGAAACTACCAGAATTTTCACCATCATCAAAACCAAGCGCATAACTAAGAAGGGTCCTGCATATGCAGGACCCTTCTTATATTTCTTCCAATTCAATCAACGTAACACCCTCCACCATTGGAGATTCGTCAAAACGTCTTCCAATTTTTCTCACATGCACATTCTCTTGAATTTTTACTACTTTGAATTTAGTCGAATGAGGAAGAAGCACTTCTTGTTCATTTCCATAATACCCAGCCACTTTTAGTCCCTGTTTGGCTTTCATCTTAATCAAGATAGGGTATTCTGATTTGCTAAAAGACAATGCCACACTTCGGTCGACTGTTGTAGATACGTAGCTACTGAACTCGACTATATTTCCGACTTCAGCTTCTTTCATCTCATGCTGAAGACTTTTGATACCTCTCCACAGTTCAACACCTTCCATGGATTCTCCATGATTAGATATCGCTTCATCCAAATACTTAATTCTTCGTCTAACCCTTTCTATAGGGTCTCCATTGAAATCGTAGTCTACCCCGGGGTTAGCCAATACCAACCGTACATGATGGCTGCCGTACTCATCTGAGTATGAAGCAACAGCTCCACTTTCGTCAGAACTCATTTTTTCTCGAATAGAATCAGCTTCACGTTGAAATTGTTGAGAAGCTTTTGTTTCTTCTGAAGCTGATTCATATTGCCTTTCAATGACTTCAGAAGGGCTAAGTTCAGCTTCTACTCTAACAAACACATCTTGAAAGGTTTTGAACTGAGTAGACATTGGATGCTTAGCATACTGTTTGCCATGGTAGCGGCAGCTCTCAGGACCATTTTTAGCAGTGCAATTCTTAGTTGCGTCCCGTGCGACTACAGGCTTTTTTGCTTCACTCATTTATGAGTCCAGTCTAAGTCAAAAGGATTCATTGCATTCAGTTCGTTGAAGTACTGTTCTTGGTTTTTGGTAGCTAACCTTTTTACCAAGGAAACGTTCTGTTTACTCAAAGTAGGGTCGAATCTACCAGTGTTGACCAGTTCGTCCAGGTTCAAAGACAAACGCAGAGCATGCCGGCGATATTTCTCCTGCTTCGCCCCTTCTTCCAGAGAGAAGCTTTTGATAGTACGTAGGTAACGAGAAACTACTGTAGGGTCAGCTGCAAACCAAGATTGACGGTACTCTTCGAAGAAAGGACTGACTGTTTTCTTTGAAAACATTGTTTCCAGTGCCTGAGGAACTCCGTTGTTGCACATTTGAACAAAAGAAGCGAAATCAGTAGTTACTGTGTCTAAGTCACCATCTATTTTGTGTTTAGCATTCAGTTGCTTCTTTGTATTTTGAGTAGGAGTTACAACATAATAATCATCGTCAGAATTTGCGTGTTCCAAACCATACAACCTTGAACCATGTACCGTTTTCAGCAACACAGTATCTTTTTCTGACCAAGAAGCCGTTATTCTGGGTTGAGCTAACTTGCCCAATGCAACAAAAGTAGAAGGAAGTTCTACATTGAGGCTGCCCTGTTTCTCCGGACAATTAGGGTTAGTGCATGCTGCAGGTCCACCTTTAGCTTGACATTTGGGATTTTTAGTCATGATCTTATTCCTTCGTTATTTGCTATATCTCTAACTTCGATAAAACAACAAATGCTCCTACTGGGAAATTACTTCAGTAGGAGCATTTGTTTTGTAAAGCAGTTGACTTACAGGATTCGAACCTGAACTACCACGTACTTATATTTATGAAAGTGGGGTGCTGCCAATTACACTATCTGTCTGCTGTTTTTTGCGTTGTCAGCTGGAGTGTTAGAATCCTGACCAAACTCTAACTCTCCTTCACCCAACGATGCAATGCTGCTTGTCAGTTAGCAGTATCACATAACATTCAGCAAGCTTTCTCAAAGCATACCTTTATACTTGCCCAGTTGAGAGGACCGAACAAATACAACTATACCAGATAAAGTAGAAATGCCGCTTTTTATACATTTAGAAACGAGATTTGTGTTCAACAATACGGAAACTTTCTAACGCGTTCTTGGTTGCATTGTCCAGCTTAGTTTTGTTGTCACAAGTTACAGTGACTGTAAGTTTGAGTTTTTCTTGAGCAAAATACCTTCCAAAGACAGTAACGTATTGGGATTCTTTGTCATATGAAGCAAGTTTCACGGGAACGTCAGCTCCATCGTAGCTAATGTTCCCGTTTCTAATATCAGCTGTAGGTTGACCACTTTTACTTGCGATGAGTTGGATGGTGGCTGTTTCTTCGGGTTCAGCTAAGAGCTTAGTCGTATCAAGCTCTCCTAAAACCGTGCATCGATTATCAGGTTGATAGTAGAGTGGGTAATAGCTTGTCGCATCGATAGCGTATCCGTGGTCTATCCTCAAATTTGAAGAATCAACTCCAAAAGGTTTTAGCTCTCGAACTTGAGAAGCATCCCAACCAAAAGAAACCACTTTGGGATCAGTTTTTGTTGCCTGTGTCCAAGAAATAAGGAAAACAGCTAAAGCTACCAGTCCAACAAGCCAGAACTTGTATTTTGAAAAGAAACTGCGATTAGGAATTTCCTCATAGTGTTGTTCATTGCTCATGAACAACACTATACCTGTATCTACTGTCAGACCCTGTTTATTACCACACAGTAACGTTAGATGATTGGGTCCAGCTTGCTTTTCCTGTCAAAGAAGAAAATACCAGTGAAAAAGCTGTGTCGTCTTTGATGTGCTGTTGAGTGACAAAGCCTTTATCCACATTCATTCTTACAGAGTACAATGATGGGGTGTAATCACCATATTTGAAAACCAAGTCAGATGTACCATCGAAAAAGTAAATTCCTTCATCAGTACCCACGTAAGCTCCATCTATGGAGTTATTTGTTCCATCGATAAGGAAAGTGACCGGAGTGTCGATAGACTGAGCCAAATCAGTATGAACTGTCTGACCGTTCAAATTCTGGATTGTGACAACATTGCGAGCTTTTTGTACCCAATAGTTCATTTCCGAACCATCCCAATAAAAACCAGACCTAAGCCCCGGTTTGTCAAGAGTCAGTATCTCTTCTCCGTTTTTATCCAACACAACAGACAGATTTTCATCATTCTGGTAGCTGTAGTAAGAAGTTTGACTCTCAGTAACTGAATCCCACTTTTGAACTGAAGAACCAGATACAAACAAAGGCTCTTGGCTATCTACAGAAAAAGCATAAAGTTTAGAAGTAGACTGGTTATCAATCATCTCTTTGCCAATGAATAAGAATGTATCATTCGAAGCAAACTCAATCTGGTTGATGAAGCTTTCCCCAGCAGGAGTAGTTTTGTCTTTGAAAGAATACTCTTCTACAGAGGTGGACAAGTCTGTAGTAGAGTACAAAGCAATGGCATTACCTTCAGGAGTAACTTTGAGAATGTAGTTAGGATTAGCTGCTGTTACCGATGATTGGCTACCCTCGTCGGTGTTGCTGGCTTGGTTACCATTTTCAGGGGCTGTAATTTCAACGGGAGAGGGTTCATTACCTGGCTCGGAGATGATAGTGCCGTTTGTTTCAGCGGCATCAGAAGTATTATCAGCAACGAAAGAAACATCAGGATTCTCTTTTTGCAACTCATCTATTTCAGACAAAGTAGATGAGCCTCCTGACCTCATGAATGCAAACACAACAGCGACAACCAGTAAACAGGCAGCAGCTATTAGGGCAATCACAATTTTATGCGAAAACGCTTTTGCGAACATGTTTTTCCTTTCGGTGCGGATACTCTCAAAATATCGGTATCCGCACCGAAAGGAATTTTGTTTAGCTGTTGTAGTAGACCACTACCTGGGTTCCTTTAGCAAAAGGAGGGTATTTCTGACTTCCATCTTTACGAGCAGCTGAACCTTCTTTGAGGAGTTGGTTTAACCCGTCGTGGAAGTTTTTTACCTGAGAACCATCTGCTTTGAATTGAGTTTTCATGTAAACTGTTCGACCAGTGTTGGAGTGGTAATTGATATCATCTTCTGCAACAGTTTTTGCTTTGTTGTCTTCTCTGGTAGATACTGTGTGCTGGTACTGCATGAGACCCACCAAGTGCTTTTTCTCATCATCTGTCAGGAGTCGGCTGGTAGCTAACATAATACCTTTAGGAGTTCCTATGGCTTTATCATGACGGGTCAAGATGACGACATTGCCTTCATTGTCCTCCAGAGTGTTTGCCTGAATAGGAAAAGCGTTCTGGTCATAGTTTACTGTTGCTGGGACTAATGGTTTCTTAGCTGCTGGCTGGCTTCTCTGAGTAACCCGACGAGTCTTTGGAGCTGACCCGGCAGGTTTTGAGTAGTTCTTACGTGCAGGATATTTTTTGTCATTAGCTTTTTTCGCTGGCTCAGTTTTTGCAACTTGAGCTTTAGGCGAAGGCTCAGTTACCACTTCAGCGGTTGGACCTTCTCTAAGCTCTTCAAGCCACTGACGTTTTTTGTATTCTTCTTCAGCCAATTCAACTTGCTTGCGTGAAGAGAAGTACAAATCCAAATCAGTAGGATCAGGGTTGCCGTTCTTTTCCATGCGGGCAACAGCTTCATTCATTGTGATGACAGCACCATGGTAGTAGCAGGTGCGAGGGTCCTTCGCACGACATTCAGATGCATCTCTCATAGTGGGTTCCTTATCACTGGATTTATACTTACATCTCTAACAATCAAGATGCAAGAAAGTCAAGGATACGTTGATACTGCTGTTCTGTCAAACCTACAGCAGGGTCTGTACGAACAAGTAAAGTATTAGGTCTACTATCAACCCAGAGAACTGCATCATTCTCTACTTCATCATCAACCCAAACAACTTTTTCATCCGCAGGAATTTGATTTTCAACCCAGTCCTTTACTGAAGCCAACTTCCATGTACCTTCATGATTGTCATTCATCTGTAAAGGAATGTACGGATAGTGCAAGGAATCCAAATGGAACCATTTTATCAAAGCATTAGAGTCGTCTCCCCAGCTGGATGCCCAGACGAACTTGCCTTTGGTTTCTAAATCCCTCATCCAGGCACCGTGATTTAACAAGTCTAAATCCCAACTAATCCAATCCTGATCGAAATGGACAAAGCCTCTCTCAATTAGGTCAGTAGCCATAAACGGATTGAAAACACCATCGATATCCCATAAGAAGTAAGTCATACAGGAGGTATCGTCCGAAAGTTACTTAGACCAATACCAGGTTGTTCCTTGTGGGCTGTCTTCAATTTGAATACCTGCGTCATTTAGCTGGTCTCGTACCTGGTCTGATTCTGCGAATCGTTTGGCTTTTCTTAGCACGTTTCGTGCTTCAATAAGTTGCTCCAGCTCAGGAGTAAGTTCTTTCTCCTCGAAATCAAACAATGAGAATAAGGTGTTGATTTCTTCAAGGAAGAGCTTGCTTGCTTTGCCTGGCTCAAGTGAGGATTCTTGATAAACTGTTCTGATATAGGAGAAAAGCACTTTTAGTGCTTCAGGAGTATTGAAGTCATCGTCCAGCTTTGAATAGAATTCTTTACGAGCTTTCTCTGTAAGGCTTTCTAACGGATCGGAATTCCAATTAGGAGCAACGTTACGGTAGAAAGCCTCTACACGCTTCCTGGCCCCTTCAGCGGCGGATAGAGTGGTATCTGTGACTTCTGAAGAAGAACGATAGTGACTACTGAAGAACATGTACCGTAAAGTGAGTGCATCCCATTTTTCTTTCAAGTCAGAAACAGTCACAAAGTTGTTCTGGCTTTTAGACATCTTTGCACCATCCACTAACAACAAGCCAGTGTGGGTCCAATGTTGAGCTACAGGAGTTTTCCCTGAAAGTGTTTCCATGATAGCTATTTCAGCTTCATGATGAGGGAACACTAAATCAATAGCTCCACCATGCATATCATATTGTTCACCAAAAACTTTCTCAGTGATAGCAGTGTCTTCAATATGCCATCCTGGTCGACCTTTACCTAATAAAGAGTCCCAAAAAGGTTCCCCAGGTTTATGGTTTTTCCACAGGGCAAAGTCAGATGATGCATTCTTTTTAGGGTCATCCCCAACTGTTGCAATAGGGTTAGATGCAAGAGAATGATGACTTCGAGCTTTCAGAGAATCGAAGTACCAACCATCTTCCAGCTGATAAGCAAACCCTTTATTGATTAGACGTTCGATTTGGTTGATTATCTCAGGGATAAAATCAGATGCCCTGGCAACTGTATCGGGGTGACTATTTTTCAACCAGATCATGTCTGCGAAGAACTCGTTCTCATAGAACAAAGCTATTTCTTCAAAACTGACACTGTTCTGGGAGGCTTTGGTAATGATTTTGTCATCAACATCTGTAATGTTCATCAAGTAATGAACGGGGAAATGTTGGTTCATGTACTTGACTAAAAAGTCTAACTGAGTATATGTTTTTGCATGACCTACATGCATGCTGCCATATACAGTAGGACCGCACATGAAAAGCTGCAGAGCTTCACTGCGAGGTTTAATTTCACGGACGTTTTTTGTCAGCGAATTGAACAGGCTAAAAGCCATAAGGTTATTCCTTAGAACGTTAGCGTCGCTCTGGCGGGACTCGAACCCGCGACATCACGATTATGAGTCGTGTGCTCTAACCAACTGAGCTACAGAGCGTTACGCAAGATTATCGGTAGATGAAGAGATATTACGATTCATCTTGACATCGCTGTTTTTCAGCTTTGCGTTCAGCTTTCAAGCGTTTCTTAGTTCTTTTAGCCTGTTTGACAACTTTTCTGAATCGTTTCTCCAGCTTTTCATTACCACGAGCAATGGGTGGAATGTAATCATAGACAAGCCATTTAGCGACAGCTTTACTGGTTAAAGTAGCTCGCACAGTGTTCTCAGTTATGCCATGCATGCTAGTAACCCAGCCTTTATTGGCCAATTTTTCGATAGCAGGAGAAGCTTGAGAGTCAAATGTCCATAGCAGCTCGCCTAAACGCCAGCGTGCGATAAGCACTTCCAACACCAAATCTTCGGTGGGAGTAAATTCACGTTTGGACACTTTAGTTCGCTTTCATTAGTTCATTACCATTATCGTATCAGACATATCTGGTAAGACACGAATGGGAACGAATTATCTAATTCGTTCCCATTCAACTGTGCGCATGGTGGGATTCGAACCCACACGCCCTTACGGACACCAGCACCTGAAGCTGGCGCGTCTACCATTCCGCCACACGCGCGAATAACTAAACTATACCATCTTTATCGGACAGATGCAACACTTATTTTGAAAGTCTTCTTGCCTGGTCATTTTTGACAAGTTTTACAGCTGCAGAAATTTCACGACGAGCATCTCGAACTTTATCGCTACGACGCAATTCTTCCCACTGAGCAACTGACATTGCTTTATTTTCTTTGTATGGAACATAAGTGTACTGGAAGATACCTGTCTTAACAGCAGTTACATTGTCGTATCCACTAACTTTTGCGTAAGCAAGAGCTGCTTTGCGAGCAAACTGGTTCTGGACAACTGAGCGCTGGTGCTCTGCAGCACTTGAATCAACTTCAGTAACTAAGAAACTAAACACAGATTTCTTTTCTGCATTAGGCATTTTGGTTCCAGGGAAATCAGTGGAGTAAGCTTTGAATTCTGGGCTGTCGCCACCCAAAATTTCTTTCATAGCCTGTGTTTCATAAGAAGCAATCTCTGATTCAATACTTTCTTCTGCATGGGCATGAACAAAGGGATCAGTGGCATCTCCCCTGAGATACTCCAAGCGATTTTCGAGTTCTCGCATACGAGCATGAGCTGCTTGGGCAGAACCTGGCTTAGCTTCTTTGAGCTCTTTTCTGCAATCTTTCATCTCTTGGTTGACTTGCTTCACTGTAAGTGAAGGGGTAGGCACACCATGGTAAGGACACAATGCCTTATTCTTTGCTTTACAAGTTTCTCTCATGCTCTATTACTAACGAGCTAAACGAGTGTTGATCCAGAAATTATCAACACCCAAAATGTTCTTAGCATCTTGGACAGTTAAACTGCTACCCTCTAACAGATCAATACGCTCGTCAGCAATGGGTTTAGTAGGTACTCCAGGGAAAGCCGTAATGATAAATGGTTGATGAGTAGTGTCATGGTCAGCAAGAACAACAACCGCTATTTGAGATTCAGGCTGCTGTTGAACTGTAGTAACCAAAGAACACGGGACACCTGGTTTCGTACGAACCACATCAAGAACAGTGTCATTCGCAAGGTCGGCTGCGTGTATTGCACCTAAAGAACCTGAAGTTTCAATTTTCAGATACCGGCAGGAAGAAGAGAACGCATTTGGGTTGGCGTTATGCTGTTGAATGAATTCGTTTCTGTCATCATCAACATAAAGATTTCTGCCATCATGTATGAGTATTTCTACTATGTCTTCTAAACAGCTCAATTTAGGATCAGTGAACTTAGAACCAGGGATACTTCGGTCAGAAGAAAAATGTTTCTTATCTGTTGCTTCATAGTAGGCAACCATATCTCCAGACCGAGGTACAAAAAAGGTTGGATGTTGACGCTCAGGACATTTCATGCCTGCTTTGCATCCTTGCACACCAAACTTAGAACGACATTTTACTCCTGGCATCAAAAATCATTCACCAGCCGGCGAGTCAAATCAGTTAACGACCCTACCACACGGACTCTTCCCTGCAGAGCCCCACAGTTACAGGCTGTGTCTGCACTCATACCATGTTCAATGTAGTCTTCTTCCGCAAATGTTCCATTGAATGAACCCCAAGAATTCTCTTCAGGTGGTGACATGTATGATGGTCCACATTTACGGTAATGAGCTGTTGCAGTTGCGTCACTCCAACCGCCGTAGTAAGTATTACCAACTTGCTTTTCCCACTCACCTTCGCTAATCAGCATCTGAGCAGCCGAATGGTCAAACTTGGATGACTCATTTTCTTCATCCAACACATTGTTGCTGGGAATTGTTACTGGGTTGATTCTTCTCAACTGGTACAAAACTGGGGTAGTCATATTCTGAAGATTGATTGAATGATGAAAATCATCAAACTTGCTTTCAATGTCATTTGTGGACATTACTTCATTTTCTACTTCACCACTGATTTTGTTCAGAAGACTACGACCACTGTAAGTGTTCCAATCACGGTCAGGATTTTCTTCTGAGTCTGACAAGAGCCTTTCAGACAGCTTTGTCCCATATTCAACCAAAATGTGCTCGAACTGTTGAGCTTTTTCTCGGTACTGAACACCAATGGTTCGATTGATGACACCGTTGAGGTACATATCTGCTGCACCTTCACCAAAAGCTTCAGCACGGTGGTAACGGCAAGTTGCTTTATTCTTAGCCCGACAAGGGGTTGTCTTTGATTCTGTCATATTCTTATTTTTCAAAAGTGTAGTTGTTGACTAAATTACGTGTAAGGTCAGTGAACGAACCTTGAACTCGGACTGAACCTTCTAAAGCTCCGCAATTACATGCAGTATCTGCTGTCATGCCATGGTCGGTGTCATCAAATGATGCAAAAGTCCCGGAGAAAGTTTCCCACGAGTCTTCATGAGGGACTGATACATAAGCGGGTCCACATTTACGATAATGGAGTGTACGTCGTTCATCTTTCCACGAACCATAGTATTCACTACTTTTGTCAACCCAGGAGCCTTCTGCAACAAGCATGTTAGCTGCAGAACGGTCAAACGGGGTCACGTTTTCATTAGTTAAAACATCTGTTTTAGGTTGCACTTTTGGGTTGGCACGATTGAACTGGTCTTTCAAACAATCAGCTAAAGTGTACACATAAGAATGCAGTTCAGAGAATTTTCTTGAGGAGACAGGATTATCCGTCTGAACTTTCTCGATAACTTTTTCACCTAACGTAGACACTTGTCGTGAATAGCTGCGGTCTTCAGGATCAAGCTCCCCAGATTTGAGTTTTTCATCCATTTCTGTCGCCAGAAGTGAAGCATACGCTTGAAGTTGAGGACGCAGTTCTTTAGAAAGTTTGGTGCGACCTTCGACGTTCCAGGTGGCTGAAGCAAGTGTATCGAAATACATTTTTACCGCAGAGTTTGCGAAAAAGCCGGCACGGTGATACCTACATGTAGCAGGGTTAGCAGAAGTGCACTTTTTTGTAGTTTGCAAAGCCATAGTAATCCAATGATCGTAGAGAGCAATTATCTTATTGCGGTATCTCTAACAATAAAAACTTTGATGATGCGAAGCCCGTAAGCCGTGTTCTGTTTTAAGCTACCATCTATCTACGCTACCTACCTGTTCATTATTGGGGCGTAAGACCCTAGAACTGCTTGGTATTGCTGGCAAGAACCTCAACCCTGCTTTTTAAGTTGGGCTTAGCGGTCAAACGATGATATGTTTCAATCATCTCCCACATGGTTATTACGCACCAGCACGGACTTTCCTAAACAACCTCGAAAGGTTGCCTCGGCAGCTCAGCTTCGCATCATCAAAGCGTGTATCATCATCATAGCAAACACTTGATTCAAATGTCAACTATTCAGCTGAGTCTTTTCCAAATAGGTTCAGAAAAGCGTCATTCTTTTCAGATTCAGTTGAGGATTCGCTGAGTAGAAGTGCCAAATTTGCTCGTTCTTCATCAGAAACAGCTTTGAAGTCTAATTTCGTGTAATCAATGGCTTGGAACCAATCACTGGCACAAATATCGCAACAAGCTGCATTCTCTTTTACCGTTTGCATCCTTGCAGCTTGCATGTCAGCTAATTCTTGTTCTGAAAAGTTTTCCATATTGTTCTTTATCGTCAGTTGTTAGTGTTAGTAGTAAAGTTTGTCAAGCTGCAAAGTCGTCTTCGGAGCATCTCTTGCGTTTTCATGACTTTCCCAATCATCATAATGCACAACTCTGGAAGCGAACTGCACATCAGCTTCAGGTGCATCTCTTTTCCAGTCATGGAAAGCTGATTCGCTTGAATCGAAAGTTCCAAAAGGCTGGAAGATTCGTTTGCCTTTTTTCAAGTAGCTGATCCCATATTCGATAACCTTACCTGATTCGTTGGAGTATAAAGTAGACATGAAACCAATAATAGCAGAATAAGGGTGTTGGGAAACAAAAGAGAGGAAGCTACCTGGTTCAGGTAACTTCCTCTTATGGCGGAGATGACAGGATTCGAACCTGCGGTAGAGTTTCCCCTACTCTTCATTAGCAGTGAAGTGCCTTAAGCCGAGCTCAGCCACATCTCCAAGATTATATTTAATTATGTAGAGCAAGCTGACAGGACTTGAACCTGCACCTTTTCACTGGAATGTGAACTGCCCTACTTGGACTACAACTGCATGGTGCGACTGACAGGACTCCAACCTGCAAAACATTCTTACTGGATGTAAGTGTTCAAGCTAATTATTTCAACAGCCACAAATTTTTAGTTGTATGCGAGCGGATAACGGGACTCAAACCCGCGACCTTCGCCTTGGCAAGGCGACGCTCTAATCAACTGAGCTACATCCGCATGATTTATTTAGTTATTGTGAGCGGCAGACGGGACTCGAACCCGCGACATCTACCTTGGCAAGGTAGTGCTCTACCAACTGAGCTACTGCCGCATATTTTGTTGTTACTTAGATTCTAACACACTATGTTTCCTGTGTCAACTTTTTTGCTGATTTCTTTTGTTTCTAACGCTATAGGCTTCGCAACCTACGATCTTGCTTGTTTCTCAACTATACCACATAAAATCAATGACCGCTACCTGATTATCTGCTCAATCTGCAATTCTTACAACACTACATGTGACCAGTAAGATGCATACATGATTTGAGAGGCATGGACCTAATAACCGATATTCAAATTATCATGAACCTCATCTTCAAGAAAACAACATTGGCTGTTTTGATTAGCCTGACAAGTATTAGCTTACTCGCCGGCTGTGGTGCTGACTTAACGTACAAAGAACCGTCTATTGATGTGTTGAAATCTAACGTGCCGGATATAGACCCTTCAGCAACAGCAACCCCTGTCACACTTCCACCCACTTTTCCAACCGTTCCTTTGCAAAGTCAAGAGTATGTTCCTGATTCGTATTCACACAATATGAATACCTCAGGTCAAGAAGAATCTCATGTCAGTGTCTATGCAGCACCAGAGGCTTACCAACAGATTGTTGCTGCATATCAAATAGAAGGATACCAACCTCAGGACGACACAACTAACTCTGATGGTTCTCACACTGTGACATTCGTAGGTGATGTTTATACGGTCACAGTTACAGGTAATCAGCCTGCAGACGATTTGTATCAGTATAGCTACCGCATTGTCACCAACGCTGTGAACTGACATGTTGAACAGGAACTGTATCTTGTTCTAACTAATTCATAGCTATAATTCTTCGCCGTTGGACAGAATGTATGGGATAAAATCATCCTCTAACTGCTTTTCAGGTATTTCTTCCCTAAACTCCACTTCCAGTTCTCCATAATGGAAATGAGTTGCTGACACGCTCAAGCTTTGTCCTTTTTCGTGAAGATGAAACTCTGTTCTATCAGGAACCTTTTTACCTGTGTTTGTCCAGTAAGGGACCCAGTAGCCTCCTCCGTTGCTGTAAGAGATGAAATCATTCGTATTGTGAAAAGGGCAAGGAATTCCCTTTTCTCGAAAATCATCATCTGCGTCACAAAGACCCCAACCGACGTAACCTTCTTCGTCCCAAGATATTACAGTTGCACACACAGTGTCAGGGTATGGAGCTCCGAAAGCTGACCAGGTAAAATGTCCTGGACATTTTTCTTCACCGACAAGAGCTGGAACCCCAAAAGGAGTTTCTATTTGACGAGCAGCTTCAGAATAAGGTTCTCCTGTTTGCTCCATACGTTTACGTATGGCTTTTTTACGAGTACTGTTGCGAGTCATTTTTTGCCTAACAAACTAATATCCTACGCCTACTAGTTCTTTGTCAAAATGAACTGTAGCTGAACAGAATCCACTGAGGACTTTGCTCTTAGCCTGAGTTTCTGCGTAGGAGATTCCCAGATAAGACAGGCTACTGTTACAGCCTGATAACACTCTATCATACTTAAACAAGAAAGCCTCCTGGTGAAGGAGGCTTTCTTTATGGAGGGGATGAGGAGAATCGAACTCCCATCTCATGCTTGGAAGGCGCGCATAATAGCCATTATACTACATCCCCATATAATCCACAGTAGAAGAACCTTCCACTATGAATCACTTTGCTGTTCTATTGTATATTGCTACCGGTCAACAGATCAGCACTTACAGATTCTTCACTCACGCCAGTTAGATACTGTTAGAACTTTTGTCGCTGCCCCACCTGGATTCGAACCAAGAATAACTGAGTCAGAGTCAGTCGTGTTGCCAGTTACACTATGGGGCAATATGGTCATTTAAGAAAAGCAGCTATCCGCAAGTCTCTGAGCTCGCATGTCTCTGAGGGGAGATAACATCTTATCTGACCTGTCGGCTGAAAGGGTGACAGTTGCCTGCTTACATCTTTCAGCCTATTGAGTTGTTCACCGAACTTTATCGGCATGTTTAATAGTATACAGGATTTTTCTTGACTGTCAACCTTTTTCTGCAAAAAAGTTATTTTTCTTTTTAGACACTAAGGCCTTCGTACAGAAATACAAGTGTTCGATTCAAGAACCCATGTGATTCACCTTCTTCTAACGGAGCAATGCCGCCAGTTAGTAAAACAAAACTAACTAACTTAAGATTAGGTTTTGTAACCTGACTAACGATAGCTAAGTCTCGTTCAAAAGTATCTTCATTCAATACAGCTTTTTCAGGGTGAACATAAGCAGCTTGTTTCACTACCTGAAACACATCCCCAACAGTAAGCTCTGTTACGTTCTCCACCGGCTCAAAAGGTTCAACTTCAACCCCACTTTTAGTCACAGTCAACGTTACATTAGCACTTGTTGTCGAGAACTCGGAGAATGCTTCAGGTAAACCAATGTAAAGTTTCACCAAGACTGAATAGTTGACAACAGAAACTGTCTTGAACAGGTCATGCTCCAGAATACGAAGTGCAGTCCCGCGAGCAGCAGCCAGCGTTTCAAAGCCACCCACAAGAAGAGTATTGTCAGAATTAAACACTCCGTAAAGCAGCTGTTCTTTTACTCCAGAAGCCGGCAGAATCCTTTGAGAGCGAGGATACTTAATTTCTACCCCAACTACATGCTTGCCATATTTATTACGGGCTTCTTCGAGTAGAACAGTATCAGGAAGCCCTTGATAAGCAAGATGATGAGAGCGAGTAGGAACATCCATAACAGCACCTTTTTCACGCAGAGCACCAGTGAAGTTGGAGTAGACAGTAGTTCGCATGGAGGAGCCTTTCGAAAGCATTAGGACTCCATAATCATATCCTATGCTTTGCGAAAAGTCAAACGAGCAAAAACGAAAATGGGCCAAGTTCAAAATTTTGAACTCGGCCCATTTTATTGGGGTGATTGACGGGATTCGAACCCGCGGCTGGACTCCTTCACAGGGAGTTACAATGGGCCACTCTGTCACAACCACCATACTTACAAGATGTTTCCTTGTATGAGTATAACTCTACCATACTATTTTCTTGAATGCAACTTTTTCAGAAACTTTTTGCAAAAAATAGTATCGGCTTGAGTTGGCTTTTTACTGAAGAATATCGTATCTCATCAGGTCTCGTGTTTCATAAACAAAAGCTCTGGCCATGTAAGGTTTACGGTCTACTCGATTAGCAACTAAGACTACTTCTTGCTTTCTTGTTTCTTCATCTCGTTCAATTTGAGTTACTTCAAAACGATTTTTGTCTAAAGTAAGAACATCTCCTACTTTGATTTGGTTGCCTGAGACAGTAAATTTTTGAACAGTTCGTTCATCCCTAATAATAAGGTTGTTGTCTGCCGCTCTTGTTACTAACAATCCATTGGATAAGAAAATATGGTCTGTTGCTGCGTAAGCTCGGATACGCCCATGTTTGGTACCTGCATAATCACCAGCAATGAAGTCTACAATACGAGCATGCTTTTCATGCCATGGATGCATGCCTTCATTAGTTTCTTTCATGATATCCATGACACCTTTTGCTGTTGCTTCACGCTCGTAAGTGCGGTGACCCTTGTAAGAGCTACGAAGGACGGCTAAGACTTTGGCCTGATCCACAGTAGGGATAGGGTCTCCATGAGTGTCTCTGGGTGTTGTGTCTTCTTGCACTTCACCGAAGAATGCTTTTACATCAGGGCTTGTTTTAGCAGCTTTAGCCATGTCCGTTTGTGCTTGTAAGTAAGCAGACATGTCATGGTCTTTCAAAGCTTTGTTGGCACGAGTTTCTGCTCCGTGGTAACGGCAAGTACTTTTGTCCTGGGCTTGACAGGGAATGGATTTAGTAGGCATGTTTTCATTTCTAACAAATAATTTTACTACTTAACCAAAATAGCCTCCCACATTGTGGAAGGCTATTTCTTTTGCGACCCGTACCGGACTCGAACCGGCGACCTCTACCGTGACAGGGTAGCGCTCTAACCAACTGAGCTAACGGGCCAAATGTATTACTTGTTATTCACTTATCGGTTGATATGTCAACTTCAACTTATGTTTTCAACTATATCAGATAATTCTGGGTTTGTCAAATATTTTCACTTTTTAGTTAGGTTGGAAGCAGAGGCGGGATTTGAACCACTTATGCGCGTATAAAAGCCTCATGGTTATGAGCCATGCGAGATGCCGAACTTCTCTACTCTGCAGTCTATGAGCAATGTTTACCATTGCAAGTTTTTAGTTGTTTTGTTGCGGAGGCAGGATTTGAACCTGCGGTCTCTAGATTATGAGCCTAGCGGGATACCGAACTTCCCCACTCCGCGATATTTTATTCTGGTGTTTGATGCTCAGAATGGTCATAAATCATTCTGGTTTTACTTTAGTTGATTATCTAACAGCAAGCAACAATTTCTTGTTCTGGGTCTTGGAAATTTCTTTCCGCAGGGTTACTGGTTTATAATCAGGCTACTACTAACCCTTTTTCGCCTAAATATTTAGTTGTTTCGTTGCGGGGGCAGGATTTGAACCTGCGATCTGAGAGTTATGAGCCCCCCGAGATACCGAGCTTCTCCACCCCGCGTCGCTTGTTATTCTATTCTATCGGCTTTTTGTTTTCATGTCAAGTTTTTGACATTTTTATTTTCAACCAATTTTGCGGACAGTGTGGGATTTGAACCCACGGTAGAAGAATAACCCCTACTTCACTTTTCGAGAGTGATGCATTAAGCCGCTCTGCCAACTATCCAAATGATGAACCCATATCCGTCCATGCGTTCCTGCTATAAGCTCTGGTCACGATTCTTCTTAGTAGACCACCCTAAGACTCTACCGTTTATCGCTAAACAGTATATCCGTCCATTTGACTTTTTCACAAGAATCTGGTTACGACTCTCCTTAGTAAACCACCCTAAGGCTCTGTGTCCATCTATAAACAACTATACCAGCTTTTTCAGTTGTGTCAAGTTTTATCCAGAATATTTTTCTGTATTTTCAAGATGTTCAACAAGGTACTGAAAAGTTTGGACCAACCCGCCACGCGATGTGGAAGTTGAAGAACTTTTTAGTACTACAGTAGGAGTTGACTGACCAGGGTAGTCAGGGATAAAAGGAATTGGATATGCCAAAGACTCGTTCATCTTGGCATGTTTCTTTTTTTCAACTTCAAGATCATATAAACCAACCTTCAAAGAGTAGACACCCCCACGTTCGCGGAAGTAGAACAACATGCCATCAATAAGTCCATAAGCTTGCACTGGAACATATCCTTCAAACACGCTGGTGAACTTCAACTCACGATGCTTGTACAAATTCTCCAAAATTTCAGCAACTTCTTCGTAAGATGGATGAACTAAACCATAGTTTGTCGATAATTCAGAAATATCCCTCTTCAGCTCTTCCATTCTTATTTCCCTAATCTGTTTAGCCAAAATAAGCTGACGGGCTTTTCGTTCTTCTGCATGAGTCATGGATTGTTACGCATCTTTCTTTTTCACGTTTAGTCTATACTTAGTTTTCCCAGCATCCCAAATACGGGAAATTCCATTCAAAGTAGCTAATTGTTTTTCTGATAATCCCTCTAACCATATGAGCTGGGAGTCATTTTTGAAACGCTTAAGCCTGTAGTTGAATTTGTGTACACGTTTTTTATTCACCACGTACGAATAATCTGGCTTTAGTTCTTTTTCTACTTCAAACCCGTTGTTTTCATACAGACCTCCGTCGCTAACAGTGTGGTCAGCAAAGGTGATGAAGGCAGAAGGAGAGTAAAGTTTTTCAGCCTGCCGAAGAAGCTTAGTAAAACCACCAGGAACATCAACAGAGGTTGCATAGCGTACAATATTCAGCACATCACCGTTTTGTTCCTTCTTCAAAGCTATTGCAGCTACTGTAATGTCATTATCTTTCAACCCCAGATAGTAAGAACCTGCGGCAAAGCCTTGAAGATGGTTTTGTTCAAAGAAGAGTCTAGCATCAGCTGTAGTCAGTGTGTGAAGTTTAGTTTTTCTTGCATAAACAACTACTGAGCTACTAAGGTTGAGTTTACGACTAATCATGGCCTTGATAAGAGCAGCGTTTTTAGACCAATCATCTTCCCATATTTGTATCAGTTGAATTCCTTGGTCTCTACATTTGTCCCATTTGTCTTGATGGTAGTACCGATGCTTGCCTTGTTCTTCAGTATGCCAGTAAATACCATTGAATTCAATAGCAAATGAAAGTTCAGGTATGAACAAATCCAGCTCCTGACCCTTTAGGATGCTTCGATTACCATGTTCGACTCGGAGGTGCAACTCTTCTTGTAGATAATGCAGCAGCTCAGATTCTCCATAAGAAGTACCTTTGGACACAGAGCATTCAGGACACTGCGAAGGTACGGATGAGGTGCGAGAGTACAGATAAGTATTCCACTCGTGACCTTCTGCACAGTGCCACCACACTCGTTCTTTGCTTCCAGGACTGAGCTCGTTCAACGGAACTGTATTTTTAGTTGGATGCCATTCAAGTAATAACCTTGGATTGAGAGTTCCAGCATCATTCACTCCAGGGATAGGTTTGCTTCCATTGCAGAAAGGGCAAGGATTTGTTTTATTCTTGAGGAATGTAGCCATCCTGTTTATCCAGGTGTGTCCAAATTCACAAGTCCAGAAATAGCGTAAATCTGGGTTTAATGGAACTTCAGACAAATGGATGCTGTTAGCTTCATTGTCCCAGTAATGTACAAGTTCGGGATATTTGTCTGCAAAAGAACTTTTAGGTCGAGTTTTACTGACGATTGGCTTTTTTCGGGCAAAACAAATAGTGCATTGTTTTCCATGTCGACTTCTGTTTACTACAGTACTTGACCAGTTATGACCTGATGGGCAAATCCACCATACTGAAACAGCAGATGTAGCCATTACCGCATTAGCCAACATAGGAAAGTTTTTGGCTTGATCCCATTCTTTGGCTAAATCAGGATGTGTTGTCTGCAGGTCGTTATAGCCGGCTTGGAACTTGTTTCCAGAGCAGAAAGGGCAGTTAGCATTTTTCGAAGCACGGGACTTAACAGGGGCTTCCCATTTATGGCCTTTAGTGCAGACCCAGTTGAAAATTTTATTGCTACCTGGGGTGACATCAGAAAGTTCTTCAAGAGAATGACGTTCAAGGTCAAGCTCTTGAAGAAGGTGGGGATGAGTGTCAGGTATGAATAGTTTCATGGGGTTCTTTCTGAATACTATTCTACACTATAGGCAGATTTGGAGGTGGTAACGAGATTCGAACTCGTGGTTGTACGGTTTTGCAGACCGTTCCCTTGGGCCACTCGGGCATACCACCAGGTTTTGTTGCGTGGGGCGGACGGGACTTGAACCCGTGACCGACGAATTATGAGTTCGCTGCTCTGACCAGCTGAGCTACCGCCCCTTGTGTTACTAAGCGTACCACAAGTTTTTCATGTAATCAAGTTAGTCCTATCGGAATTTGATTACACAACTGTTGCTTAGGTGGCAGGAAAGTATATCGGTCAGCTTACGCTTGCAGCCAAAAGGTAAAGTCCCAGCATCAAAACACCAATTGCGATGTTCAAATATCCAAGCACCAAAGCTACAATGGTAAGTGAGGTTCCTTTGTCTCCAACAAGTTGAAGCTGTTTCAACGTTTTATGTCCTGCAATGACCACCCCTAAGCCGGCAAAACCCACATACCAGTTAAAGAACAATGTAATGACTAAGAAGACAGCACCCAATACAACCAATGCAACAGGAGATTTGACTGGCTTTGTGACCACAGGAGGCTGTGTAACGCCATAAGCTGCTTGTTGGGGCAAGAACCCGTACTGACTGTCATAAGGAGGCTGAGAAGCTACAGGAGGCTGCTGAGACATCTCCTGGGGACCTAACGTGTAGTTCTCAGGAGGAAAAGGGATTGCAGGAGGTCCTACAGGTTTGTTAACAGGGACATTTGGCCTGGGAGGTAAATTATTTCCTTGACCAGAAGAAGGAAACTGAGGCACATTCTTGTCTGTATTGTCCATAAAAAAGAATATCGGATTATTGTACCCTTGATGGGGCTTGAACCCACTATCGCCAGATTATAAGTTTGGTGCATTTACCGGTTATGCTACAAGGGCAGAATTTGTTACCATGTTCTACTCTCTTTATAGTACCAGTCCTCTTCAGATTCAGTGAAAAAAGTAAATGTTTTGGCTACAAAGTTTCTCGAACCTAAACGATGAGCAACTCTATCAGTTACTGCTGTATTGATAATAGTGCGTTTCAACTCATCAAGCTCCACATGAGACCAGGTAACTGTAATGACATCAGCTTGACTGCCTTGTACATCTGAGTTGAGCCAAAGGTCTGGCGAAACACGGAAGGAAATTATGTTATCGACAAGACTCCAAAATAGTTCATCTTCTACCGATTCATTCATTTTGATAATGGTCATGGTTGCTGGATAAAGAGAATATTCTTCCTCTGAAGTCTCTTCAGGTAAATCTGGCAGCCATCCTTCCTGGACTGTTACTTCTTTTTTGCCGGCAAGGTAGGACGCATATACACGATGTGTGCCATTTTGGATGTAAGGATCATATGGAGGCACTTCACCGTCTTCATCCGGCGTGAAATCATGCTCTTCTACAGTGGAAAGAATAATAGGTTCACGAAAATCGCCGTCTCGTGCCAACTCTTCAAGAAGGTCTCGAATGATTTCTTTGTCATTTGTACTTGTTTCAAAAATGGCGAAGGTATCAGACCATAAATGACTTTCTGGATAGACTGGTTTGTAACTGGACAGAAGATCAGTAAGAAGCATGGATAAAGTGTACAACAAAAAGCTGGCGTATGCAATTGTTTACATACGCCAGCTTTGAGGAACAACCGGTTTGGTTACTTGAGAATCCACTCGGAATCAGAATCTTTCTTCTGGAAAGAAATTACTGTTCCTGTTGGGAGTTCTGGGTCAAAACGCAAAGTCTTCAATCCGGAAGCTTTGAGACCTTCCAAAGCCTCCAAAGCAGCTTTCAACTCTGTTTCTGTTAATGCTGGGACAGCCAATGTAGTCACCTTTCAAATATTTTCGGACTGACTACTCTATCGTCTGGAAGAAAGAAACAAACCATGTCTTTTTGAGTGGAGTTTCGTTTTTATCTACTTTGGAGCCTGCTACGGGGTTCGAACCCGTGACCTCTTCTTTACGAGAGAAGTGCTCTACCAGCTGAGCTAAGAAGGCATATGTGAACCTCCATGCATACCTGGATTTCTGAAATACCGCTGCTACGTTTCCGTCCTGACGGGCTTTTCCCAGTTCACCACCACACATGGAAGTCCGTGCCCCCAGAGAGATTCGAACTCTCATGTGTCCATTAACCTTTCAGCTCGCTCGGAACGAGAGGGTATATGAAGGCATATTCTATTTCGAGGCGACGACCGGACTCGAACCGGCATTTATTTTCTTTTGCAGAGAAACGGCTAACCATTCACACCACATCGCCATGTCATACAGTTCCAACTGATTTACGTACGCAGGTTCAGTTAGTGAAAGACCTCGATACACAACAACTTTCGCAAAGAACTGTATGCTACTTTCAAGTTGTTGCTCAAAACTATTCTAACATGCTTTCAACTCAGAATCAACAGTTAGTTAGTTTTACAAAAATTGCCTCCCAGTTATGAGAGGCAATTTCTTTGAGCCGCTTGTGGGGTTCGAACCCACGACCCCTTCCTTACCATGGAAGTGCTCTACCACTGAGCTAAAGCGGCAAGTGATGTAGGAAAGTTACTTTGCTACTTCCGACATCCGGCTTCATCATCACAGTAAAACAACGACTGTAACGTTCAGTAGCATTGAACGTCCTGTGAATCCGAGCGTACCCGCACCTGGAGTTGAACCAGAACCTCTACATTATCAGTGTAATATCCAGAAACCGCTAGACCATACGGGCATGTATGTTTTGTTATGTTTTTATTCTATCAGAAAGAATCGGCTCATGTCAAGATTTTTCACAAACTTTTTCTGATTGTGCTCCTACCAAGAATCGAACTTGGAGTACTACTGAGTCAAAGTAGCGTTTTACCATTAAACTACAGGAGCAGTGTTGAGTTATTCTGTGTCATTCGTTATCGGTAGGTTTTGAGATATAGAACACAATTGCCAAAATCACAAAAGTTATACCAACAATGGCAAAACTTCTGTTAGTTGAAACACCTATAGTGAATAAAGCTGCCCCGATGGCAAAGAAGCTCCATCCTAAAGCTTTGTTATCATCTTCAGCTTTTGCTTCCAAGTCAACCAGAATATCTTCTTTTTTCTTTTTTGTTCTCTTTGGTAACTTCATTATCAACCCTTCTATGCCTTGTATCTAAAAACGTATACAAAACTTATCGGACGTTGGCGGAAAGCGGAGTACTTGAAACCCACACCCGGAGGTGCTCTCTTCTTAGCAGGAAGGACCAGAGCCTTACTGGTTCACTTTCCATATCATTATGACAGTCCAGAACAGAGAGAACATTTGAGTGGAGCCTACGGGGATCGAACCCGTGACCTCTTGCATGCCATGCAAGCGCTCTACCAGCTGAGCTAAGGCCCCAGACCTATAACGATCAGATCGTCCTGCCCTCCTGGTAGTGGCAAGTCGCTGTGCACAAGACACAGACTCTATAGGAACTTGAAGGGATATTGTACGATAAGAGACCCCCTTTTCTTTAACCTGGCTCTATCATACAGAGTTGTTCCAAGAAAGAGTTCAACCTGATTGTTTTCGATAAGTCGAAACCAAGTTTTCAGGATTTGTAACTTTGGTGTCAACTGACCTTTGTTACCTAAGGACTACACACGACACGTGTCCCAGTGGTCAGTTGTTCTTTCTGCGTGTCGCCAACACCAAGCGGATGGTGAGGGATTTGAACCCCCGGTGGTTTCCCACAGTAGTTTTCAAGACTACCGCATTAGGCCGCTCTGCCAACCATCCAAGTCAACTCGTTTTCGGACGAATTGAAAACCGTTTGGGCATGTACCATTTGTGAAGTTGCTTTTCCCCAAACTCATTGCTATCTTCGCGGATAGGAGGGGAGTCGAACCCCTACGCGAGAATCACCCCGCAGACTGTTTTCAAGACAGCTTCCGGCGCCAATCGGATGGCCTATCCAGGATGCTTCCCAGCAGCAGACTTTCATAACTGTAACAATACCGTCGACTGTAATGCAAGTTCCTCTCTACTTAGAAGACTAAGCAGTATCCGAACTTATGCTGGGAGAGCGTTCGTTGCAAGTCAGAACTGTCATCAATCAGCGTTATTTCAGCTGTCAATGATTGAAGCGACTGTGTTACTTTCGATAATCTTGTCAGCATTTTCTGCAGACAAAGCTACCAGATCATTTAGAAGAGTGCTGAATTCGTATTCTTCGATTGTAACTGTTTTATGTCCAGCAGTTATGGTTACTGTTCCGTACATATAGCTACAAGTTTTACATCCTCCACCTTCTTCGTAACCCAATTCCACAGAAACTGAGTTAGCTTCTATGTTCTTGTGCCCGTGGGAAGTGAGAATATTGTATCCCCATAATTTTACGACATCATCGTATTTCATGTTTTCTCCTAATGTTGTGTTCTCTTTTAGAACCATAATCTAACTGAACCGCAACTATTAGAAGAGTAAAGGAAATTTTGAATCAACAGGGAGATTCGAACTCCCGGGCGGACTATAGCAGCATCAGTTTCCTTTTGCTACCTCAACCCGCCAGACATTGACAACATGACAACTTTCGTTGTTTTAGCTGCAACCTACATTGCTTTCAGCCGCTCAGCCATGTTGATTCAAAATAAGAGTCAAAACTCTCGTGGAGACTAGGGGAATCGAACCCCTGACCTTCTGCTTGCAAAGCAGATGCTCTACCAATTGAGCTAAGTCCCCAAAGCGTAAGAACCGTTGACCAGTTTGAAACTGGCTTAGATTGGAAGCGAACCACGGTTCTTTACCGTTCACCGACTGCAACAGTCCTGCTGTTGCCCATCGTGGAATCTGGGAGAATTGAACTCCCGACATCCTGCTTGCAAAGCAGGCACTCTACCAACTGAGTTAAGACCCCATAATGCCCGTGTACCTTTGGAGGGTAGACGATGGGCTTCGTCAGATGCCGTGGGACTGTGACCTCCCCGCATCCAGATACCGCTTAGTTCACAGATTCAGGTATCCGCGTTTATTTATGTTACAAGAAACTTTGTGGGACTCTCGACAACCCGACCTTCTGCCGAAGGTATGCGCTCCAATGAGGATTCGAACCTCAGCTATTCCGTGTTTCTTTGTGATGCGGACGGGAATTGAACCCGCAATCTCCCAAGGAGACACTAGATTGAAAGTCTAGCTGCCCGTGCCAGTAGAGCGACCGCACCATAGAACAAACCTTAGAACGCTTGTTATTTCTAAGATATGTTCAACTCATAGCAAGAGACCTTGTTCTTGCTTTCTTAGACAATGTTACCATTATCTTGTAGCCCAGGTGGGACTCGAACCCACACGTCCTTTCGGACACTTGATTTTGAGTCAAGCGCGTCTGCCAATTCCGCCACTAGGCCATGTTTATAGTTCATGTAAACTCGTGAGATAGTGGGACTCGAACCCACACTTTGAAGCTTCTCGCCTCCTGTGCCTGCCAATACACTATATCTCTGCTGGTATTGAGTGTAGCTCCAGCATCATGTCAAAGCGGTAACTTTTTCATGTCCCGCTACCCGAATTCAATTCAGTTACCGCTGAATTATCCGGACTGTAACAGTCGGTCGTTTGCTCCCGCAAAGAACCATTTTAAAGAGTCCCATCTGAAAATGCATGAAGATGAAACTCTGAGCGGTATGGACGGGACTCGAACCCGCGATAACTTGTGAGACAGACAAGTGCATTTGCCGCTATGCTACCAAACCAAAGTAGGCCCCCAGGGACTCGAACCCTGCACCCACGGATTAAAAGTCCGTTGCTCTAACCAGATGAGCTAGAAGCCCTCAATGTTGCCTGGAACCGAAACCTGAACCAGACAAACATTTTGTTGCCATGAGCCACCTAATGTGACTCTTACAAATTATGTTCGTAACTTCCCCCGGTTTGTTCAGTTTCCGTTACTTCCTGTTGACTGCAGTTACCTACTGCTTTATCTGGAACTTTCGAAGATACAGGCATCTTCGGCCAGAATAGCTACTCACCACAACAACATAGCGAATAACTGGTCGCTGCCCCACCTGGACTCGAACCAGGAACCTACGAGTTAACAGCTCGCCGCTCTGCCAATTGAGCTATAGGGCAATAATACTTATGACTTCTTGTATCCATGCTTTCGTCATAAGCTCCCTTCAGAGGGTTTATTGCAGGATGAAAACTTACATGTCCCACTCGTTTATTACAGCTGCCCCACCTGGATTCGAACCAAGACTAAAAGATTCAAAGTCTTCTGTGCTGCCATTACACCATGGGGCAAAAATGTTTTGCATTGTTACCTGCAAAACATATCTAACAACAAAACATTGCAGTAGTCAAATAGCACTACCCCACTGTAAAGTGTTAGTAAAAAAATATGTTCTCTCTGTAGACTTATCAAATAACAAATGTTGCTTTGTGTTTATTACAATACCAGATTTTTCGATTACTCGTCAAATTCAGTACCAGCGGATAGTATGGGATTCGAACCCATGCTGCGAGTTTCCCCGCACTACAATCTTTCCAGGATTGCCTCTTAAAGCCGGACTTGAGTAACTATCCATATTCAGTTTACACTGAGTGACCCATAGCGGGATCGAACCGCTCTTCTCCTGAGTGAAAGTCAGGCGTCATAACCACTAGACCAATGGGCCGTACTTTGTTGCTTTATTCATATCGGACTGTTTTACGTTTCCGTGACCCTAACGGGATTTGAACCCGTACTACCACCGTGAGAGGGTGACGTGCTGCCAATTACACCATAGGGCCTCAATTCTGAAGCTTGGTATCAACTTTCTTGATGTTTACATCCTAACACAACTTTTCAGTCTTGTCAAACCGTAACTATCAGAGAATTCGCTCACTCCAGGATGCTTTCTTCCTGGTATAAACAACATTACCACAACCTCAAAAAAGAAGTCAAATTATTTCGAAAACTTTTTCAAGACAATTTACTCACTTCTATTCTTTCCTATCGTACTTATCTGCTCATTTGCCCAGTTTGAGTCCGTCCAAAGAATTTCTGTCCTCAATTGAACGTTCAACACCGTCAGGTGCATAATACTTGTGAACATTAGCAGCCAAAGCCACATAACCTTCTTCAAAAGTTTTAGTGCGAACAGTGAGACGGTCATCTAAATAGAAGCTTGTATATGTTGTCTCCACATGTCCTCCATGCTCCAAACGGACAACCAACTCATCTTCGTGAGTGTACACAGCATGCATTAGATTATTAAAGCCTTCGTCAGTACCCCAGTCAAAAGTTTTCTCATCTTTAGCTCGGTACCAGAACAAAGGATGGAACTTCAAAAAGTTGTAAGACTTCACCCAATCTGCGGGGTCTTCTTCATACTCTACGAGAGTTTTTTCCAGCCAGATTCCATAGTCATGCTTGAGCAGTTCTTCGTGAGATTCAGAAGTGAAACCTACCAAAAGTCTTGATGAAGTCTCTCCTTCCTTAACATCCACGAAGAAAGAATCCGCTATGAGTTCTCCACCATGACCATTCAACGAAGCGTCTAATACTGTCTGTCGAGTATCATCTTCTTCAGCTTCATCATAGGCTTCAACAACTGTTGAAAATACTTTGTCCAATCCTTCGACAAGGAAGTTTCCATCTACATAAGACACAGCCTGGGCAGGCTTATGTTCAGGTAACTCAGCACGTAACCATTCAGGCAGTTCGGTGCGAGCAGAAATAGCGTAGTAGCTTTCGTCTGGGTTATCCTCTACGGATTTAAAAAATTCTTTCATGGATCAACCTTCTTGTTTGGATCGAAGCAGCTCGTTTTGGAAACACTATATCAACGACATTCTTCAGTCTACCAGGTTCTTGACATACTTTCCAGTAAAAATGCCGTGTTTTGGTATATCTGCATGAACCTATATTCTAAGGATGGAAAACATCATTATTCCAATTGTCATAGCTTTAGCTATCTCGTTTATCCCTAAAGTGAAATACCTTGCTCAGACTTTGGGAACGATTACCCATGAACTGGGTCACGCGGTTGTCGTGATGCCTTTTGGTGGTCGCTTGCAAGGTATTAAGCTTAGACTTAACACGGAAGGCGAAGCGGTAGTTGCAATTCCCCGCTATTCGTTTCCTTTCTACCATCTACTTCGGATAGTGAACTTATTCGCCGGCTACAGCGCTCCTCTTTACCTGAGTCTGCTTTTGTATGTCTGCTTAGTCAATGAATGGTATTTAGGTTTGACCATTACTTTTGGCATCATGAGTTTGCTAATTCTGTTCTTCATCAGAAATTGGTTTGGATTGCTTATTGCTGTGATGTTTGCAGGTCTGAACGCTTTGTTCATTGTAGTTTTACCTGAATACATTGACGAGTATGCTCTTACTGTTGCAGTCATGCTGCTGATTAGAGGCTTGGTTGACATTTACGATGTTGCCCGATGGACTTTCAAGAATAAGTTAGAACACTCTGATTTCACTATAGCTGCAAAAGAGCTGCATGGAACACCACAGCTTTGGTTTGTGCTGTTCAGTGTGTTCCATGCAGCTCTTTTGGGACTGCTTATTACTTTACTGGTTATTCAATCCGCTAACTAAATACGGTACTTGAACTTATGGTTGGTAAACTCTTTCATTCTTTCCGCTGCTTTATTCTGACGAGTCATTTCGTTGTCAGGTACTGCAGGAGGGAGGCTTCCAATGAAAGTGCTGAAAGCTGTGCGGACTTTGGTAGGTACATCGCCACGGTTGAATCTGGAGTTCAGTTCACCCAATCTCCATTGACCGTTTTTATCAGCAATCATTGAACCGTTATAGACGTTTTCACCGTCGAGGATACGGAAGAGAACGTATTCTCCTTTTTCCATGCGACCTTTGTAACCCCAAGTGCAGTTACCCATGTAGGTTCTGTTGTCAGCCAATTGTGTTGCATTGTTGACAAGCTCTAAACGTACTCCAGGAAGAAGCGTTTTCCCATCTGTTACAAGAACAGAAGTAGGGAAAGGGAACCTTGTTCCACCGTAGAGTTTGATGTTGGGGAACATTTCAGAGAAACTTTTGGGCTTTTCGGGCATCTTATAGTCAATATCACTGATAATCTCGTGAAGATTGTCAAGCAGACTTCCTACTGGGCTTTCTGGCCGTTCAAGAGGCTTCAACCAAGAAAGATGAGAAGCCAAAACGCCTGTGTCAGGGTCAACCAGCTTTTCTTTCTGCAGAGCTTCATTGTATTTTTCCAACGATTCTACAAGTTCGTCATCAGCTTGAAGCTTGCTGAACTGTTCAGCTGTTGCAGGTGTCCAAGTCAACTTGTGCTGGCTGAACAAATCAATGAGGTCTTTGCGAGAAAAACCTTCACCTTCGACCTCTACAACAGCTGCATTTTGTCCTGCTGTCAGGTCCCACCAACGACCTGTATGAGACTGCACCCACAGGCTATAAGCCAGTTTTTCACGTCGTTCTTCTGGGTACTCTTTCAAAAGCCTTTCCAGCTTATGTGAGAACTGAAGAGTGTAACGAGATGGTGCATAAGCGTTGTTGACTTCATCTAACGCACCAAACAAACGTGCAAGCCTGTCAGGCTGCAGAAGAGGCACTAAAGCTGAAATATATGCTGTAAGTTCAACAGCATGAGCATATTTTCCAGGAGTGTTCAATGCTGTATTCAATGACCGCATAACGTTCTTGGTAGCTTTAGGCTCGTTACTCCAGTTGAATAAGCTAACAGCAAGCTCTCGCAAGTTGATTTCCTTCTCAACCAGTTGCTCAGCTGTATTCGCTGCCAACAGGTCCAAAGCTGCCCGTGTTTTTGCTGTAGGAATTGTGTTGGATACAGCGGTTTTTGTTGCAGGTGTAGCCCCTGCTCCAAGAAGAGACAGGGCACCTCGTACTGCGGCTAAATTAGCACTCATGGTTCGTCCTTAAAGGTAGTTTACTGTACCAACAGCCTGAACGCGTCCAAGTCCAGGGAATACGCTGATTCCACGGTAAGAAGTCACACCAACTGCAAGAGTCTTGAGAGAAAGAGTACCCTCTTCGAGAATAGCGAATACGGCTTTCTTCTCAGAAGCATCTTCACCTGCATCTACTGAGATAAGCTGAATGGTGCCAAGGCTCTTCAAAGGCTCGCTGATAGGGTGGTTCAGGATAGTGTGAACATTCTGAACAGTAAGGGTCTCAGAGTCAAGACGCTTGTAGGAGATAGTGATGAGGTTGTCAGTGACAATTTCCTCACCCTCTTCTTCTTCAATGTCTGCGACAGCAGCAGCCGCAGCTGCAGCAGACTCTACTAAGTTTCCTGTCTCAGTGTAGTTTCCTTCGTCATCGGCAACCATGCCTACAACATCAGGAGTATTCAGTGTGTATTCGTCTACTACAGGAGGTGTGATTTCGTTATCTGCAAGAAACTCGTTAAAGTCTTCTTCAGTGAAACCTGCAGGGAGGAAGTTTGCCCGCACAGGCTCAGCAGCAGGGGCGAAAGCTTCTTCGCTGTTAAGTCGTCTTACCGCGTCAGCCAGCACCTGAACGGTGCGGTGGTCAGCAGGTAAAACAGCTGATGCTGAGATGTACAAACTTGTCAGCTGGTCGGTGATTAGTTTAGTGTAGTTGTTTTCGTCCATAGGTCAAGAATACCATAGAAAAGAAGATTTGTGGAGATATTTGTGGTAGGATGTAGGTAACAGAAAAACAAGTACGAGGAGATAATCTTGCCAGATTACAAAAGACCATTAACGCTGATTTTACAATGCGATGACCTAAACCGACCATTAACCAATCTGGTAAACGAATCTTCAGTCAGAATTGCTTTAGAGCCGACCGTCGAGTTTTTGTCGCTTCTTGACTCTTACAACTTTGTGCAGCGAGGAAAGTTCAGTTGGGCTTTGTCTACAAATGACAACCATGCTGTTATTGCTCGGTTCTTGAAAGAATACAGCAAAGACTTCCTGCCTGGCACTATGGCCAGTTCTATGGAGCAGTATACATATGAAGAAATTCGTACCGACTATGCTCTTTCAGGAACCCACCGCACCACACCTCAGCCGGCTTTGCAGGAGGGAACAGCTTTCCGTGACGCTCTGGGTCGACTCGGGCGGTTCAGAATGCCTAAGCTTGAGTCAGACCGAGCTTACGTAGAGGACATTAACTCTTACTACCGTAGAGGTGCTTTCAACGCTCAGAGGCGGAAAGAACTGATTCACAAGTACTCCACTTTAGGTGGTGTCCATGTGGAACTGAAAAACGACCTGCTCTGGGTACGTTTGTACCCTACAGCTGAGATTGCAGCCAGGTCTCATCAGATTCAAATGCCCAAAGTAAAGAACGTGCGATACCCATCTACGGTTCAGTATCCTCCCCGCCAGGCTATTATGGTGGTGAAAGAACTCATCGAAACTCATGGTGAGAATACCTTTGACGAGCGAAGTGCAGAAGTGTTTGAGCTTCTTGACAAAACACGTACGGTTGTTTCTGTGGGTTATGCCCCTAACAAGCCAGCCAGCGTGATTCTTACTCGTGGTGAGCATGTGCCTGATGGTCTTCGTAGTCCTTTGAAGAAATTCAAATACAACGAAGAAACTACCGTGCCTATGTCTGAGGTCCTTCGCTTGCAGAACAAGATGAAGAACGTGGAGTTCTTGGTCCACCCTGGCCTTTCCGATGTTGTAAGCATGGCTAACTCAGAACCTTATGATGGTGATGACCGCTTGAAGCCTTACCAGCGTGAAGCTGTGGGTCTGCATCTTTCAACTAAAATTGGGTACCTACAGACCTGTTCAACTGGTATGGGTAAAACTGTGATGCAGTTGACAGCCATGCGAGCTAAAGCAAAAACCATTGAGAACTACCGAGGCATTGTTGTCACTGAAGCGAACGTTCGTGTTCAGTGGACAGAAGAAGCCGCAAAATGGTTCCCTGAAGCTGAAGTCTTTGTTGTTGCAACAGCAAAAGATGTTGACGGTATGGCTGAAGCGTTGGGTAAAGAAGGTCCTGTAGTTGTTGTAGTTTCCTACGCTCATACCTTGCTTGCTCTGGAAGAACAGGAACGTAGGGATGCTGAAACTTTGAGACTGTCCGTAATGACTTATGCTCAAAGAATGAAAGCCTTGCAGGCTTCACCTATTCCTGAAGTAACAGTTGGTGCATTGCTTCTCGATTCGCGTTGGGAAGATATCTGTGCTGATGAGGCAGTTGTTATTCGTAACGGTTCGTCAAAGCAGTCCAACATCATGTGGACTTTGCGTAAAAACAGCCGTGTAGCTACAGCATTGACTGCTACACCTATCAACAAAAGTGCAGATGACATTGGCCGTCTTATTTCATGGGTTCGTAATGACAAAACGATGTTCTCAGGCAAGCCTTTGTCGGAAGAGTACGACACAACAACTGTAGAGGGTGCTAAAAAGCTGTTCAAGATTTTTGGTCCTCTTGTATTCCGTCGTGATACTTCAGAAATTTCAGATGAAATTCCTACAGTCAATCAGGATGTAAGACTCCTTGAACCTTCCACTGCTGAGAAAGCGTTGGCCGTTGCTGCTGAACATGAGCTGAAGCGTTGCTACCTTGAACTTGTCGCTGCTTTGGATGAAGTAGAGAAAGTCAAGTCAGACAATGCAGCAGATAGAGAACAGCTGCAAAAAGTTCGAGAAGAACTTCGTGCAGCTAACGGAGCATGGCTGGGTGGTACACAGTTGGCTCGTATGGCAACAAGTGACCCTGCAGCTTTGCACACGTCAAGTTCTGTGGGTGCAGCTCTTCTTGCTGGTCAGGGTTTGATTGAAGCTGCAATGCAGGACGAGCCAACCAAGCGTAAAGCTTTCGTTGCAGATGCTTTGAAGAGAATCGCTGCAGGACAGCAGATTCTTGTGTTCACTGAATTTGCAACAGTAGCTGAATTGTTGGTTGAAGCTTTGGAAGCAATTGGAATCAAAGCTAAAGCCTACACAGGTAAAAATGGTTCAGTTCGTGACCGAGCTCGTAAAGAGTTCCAGGATGGAGACCTTGACGTACTTGTTTGCACTAAAGCAGGTAACCGTGGGTTGACTCTTCACAAAGCTGCAGCTATCTACCACTACGACTTGCCTTGGACTTTGGAGAACATTATCCAGCGTACAGGTCGAGCTGTACGAATTGGTTCTGAGAACCCAGAAGTTGATATTGTGTTCCTCATTATGAGTGGTACTGTTGAACATCGTATGGCTAACCATTTGGTTACCCAGGGAATCAGTGCTTCATTGGTCATGGACCATTCACGTGGAGCTGATTTGAAACAGACTGAAACTGCAACAGCAATGAGCGGGCTCATTTCGGCTATGGCCAAGAAGAGCGATGACAAGAGCGTTGTCGAGTTCGGTAAGTTGCTTCTCGGAGTATAAGTAGTAACAAGTGAGGGAGCCATAATTCTATGGCTCCCTCACTTGTTTAATTGAAAGATTTTCAAAACAAGGAAGACCTTCGAACACCTCCCATTATGTTCTTAGAACCAATCTGTTGGTGGTTCGGTTTCGAATAACTTATATGATGAAGTTATTCGAAACCACCGCTAAGGCAGGCAGAGAGACTTCTTTGGAAAGCCTTGATACCAACTCTCTTCTTGAAAAAGTAGCAGAAGGTAACAAAGCAGCCTTTGCTGCACTCTACAGTAAAACTTCTGGCAAAGTGTATGGTCTTGTTGTGAAAATACTCAGAGACCCTGCCCAATCAGAAGAGGTAACTCAGGAAATTTTCTTAGAAGTTTGGCAGATTGCTGCCCAGTACACACCTTCAAAGGGAAGTGCTGTGTCATGGCTTATGACAATCGCCCATAGAAGAACAGTGGACAGGGTAAGAGCTTCAGAAGCGTCACGACAGCGTGATACTAAAATAGGAATTAGAGATTATGTGTCAACCTATGACAATGTTGTAGACACAGTTGACATGCATGTAGAACACGAGAAAGTTCAAAAAGCCATGAACAGACTCACTGATCTGCAAAAACAGACAGTAGTTCTGGCATACTACGGTGGTTACTCTTACAAAGAGATAGCCGAAAACTTATCCGTTCCAGTAGGAACAGTGAAAACCCGTCTGAGAGACGGAATGATTAGATTACGAGATGAATTAGGGGTGGTGGCATAATGAAGGACATGATGAACCTCACAGGTGCTTATGCTGTGAACTCTTTGAGTAAAAGCGAGGCTGAAGAGTTCGAGCTCTACTTGAAGACCTCTGAAGCTGCTCGAAACGAAACAACTGAACTGTTGGATACTGCTGTTGCCCTTGGTCTTGCTACAGTACCAGTAGAGCCTTCTGCTGGCCTGAGAAGCAGTATCATGTCTCAGATTGCAACACTGGAACAACTGCCAGCTCTTGCAGTCATTGAAAAGCCTACAAAGCTCACTCCAGCAGAAATGAAAGCTCAGTCTCGATGGTTTCGTAAACCCGTAATCATGGCTACTTCTATGGCTGCCGCTGCTGCTCTCATCGTTGGTGGAGTTACTGTGAATTCAACCTTAACTGATTTGCAAAGCCATCAAGTTCAAGAAAGCACCTTAGTTGCTTTGACTCAAGCTAAAGATAGCCACAAGACTTCAACTGCTCTGACAACAGGTGGTTCTGCGACAGTAGTTTGGTCGCATGATCTGGACACTGCAGCAGTTATGGTTCAAGATACTCCGGCTCTTCCTGATGACAAAGCTTATGCTTTGTGGTTCATTGATGAGGATGGTCAAGCTACTGCAGCTGGAATGCTACCAAAAGATTCTTCAACTTGGAGCGTCCTTGACGGCAAGTTGAAAGCCGGCGACTCTGTAGGAGTCACGGTTGAACCCGCTGGTGGTTCATCACAGCCTACAACTGCACCTATCCTTGCAGTATCAACTGCGTAGTTAAACAAGAAAGCCCGCAACCAGTAGTTGCGGGCTTTCTTTATGATGACTTGATATTGAAAACTACTATTCATTTTCGTATTTGTTGACAGTGAAGGATTCGAACCTCCGAAGTTTCTTTTGCTGTGTTGAGGATACTAAGAGTACGACTTCTGTTCTGCTCGCTACCGGCTACTTGAAACGGCCGTTTATGATCCGGCTGCATTTGCCACTTTGCTAACTGTCGGTTTTATCTGTACTATATTCTGAAAATTATGCAATTCATTTCAGAACAGATGAACAAGAACATCAAACATTCTTGTTCGAAGAAACTAAGTATGCTGCAGACATTTTAGTTTCTTCGAGGGGACGACGGGAATCGAACCCGCACCTTCAGTTTGGAAAACTGAGACACTGCCATTATGTAACGTCCCCATGTGGGATATCTACTGATTCATCCAGTAAATATGGTGCTCACTGAGGGACTCGAACCCCCGACCACCTCGGTGTAAACGAGGAACTCTAGCCAACTGAGTTAAGTGAGCATTAGTGTTTGTTCATTAGCCAGCAAACCGGTGTAACACGGGGAACAAACACACTGTGATTTCAATATTGGATTGCAACCAATCGGCTTCTCTGCTTTCGCTCCACCGTGTCACAGCTACTAAGTAGCTGAAGATTGTTTACAACTTTCGTCAGTAGTTACATGCTGCTTACTGTTCATGCTACAAAACAAACAGTCATCCGTCAACTCCGTTATGCAGATAAGCCAGTAAACTAACTTCATGCACATAACTGACGTTGTAGCGGTGCCCTCCACGGGAGTCGAACCCGCACACCCGAAGGTACGAGAGCCTAAATCTCGCGTGTCTACCAGTTCCACCAAGAGGGCGCAATGGATGTTGTTCAATTCCCACACATAAACAACATCCCAAAGAGCTGCAGCTTTTTGCCAAAAGCTTGGGAATGCAGTGAACGGACTTAACTACGGCAGTCACCGTTCATGTCAACAAAAAGGGTGGCAACCCTTGCCGTAGATTTCGTAGCCCAGGTGGGACTCGAACCCACACTCCCGAAGGAACTTGATTTTAAGTCAAGCGCGTCTGCCAATTCCGCCACTAGGCCAAACTTAAGTAAGTGTATCCTGGCTTTTAGACGACCTGCCCTTTAGTAGGACAGGGCAGGATTTCAACCTGCATCTACTTACTGGTGCTCACTGAGGGACTCGAACCCCCGACCTTCTCCGTGTAAAGGAGACACTCTACCAACTGAGTTAAGTGAGCATATGCTAAACCCCTTGTGTAAACCTCGCATTGTGTTAGTGTTTAGCCGCGAGACATAAGCATCGAAGTTGCATCAGACCCTATCTGATTTCAATGTTATCTTATGCTATGCGTAATACTGAGTCGCATCCCTCAGATGGTGCATTTCGCCATCTCACTTCCCGAAGAAAGATTGTCGCTTTTAGTTTTAGTCAGTTACCTGACTGGCTTGTTTTACCAAGCTGTGCCCCTTCTCGGACTCGAACCGAGGACCCACTGATTAAGAGTCAGTTGCTCTAACCAACTGAGCTAAAGAGGCATATTTACTTGTGATAAGTTTACTGTACCATACTGTTTTCATTCTGTCAAACAGAACCAAAACCGAGCCGCTTGTCGGATTCGAACCGACGACCCTCGCTTTACAAGAGCGACGCTCTGGCCAACTGAGCTAAAGCGGCAAAACTTCAAAACATCTTGAAGTAGTTTTCAGATTCACATCTGATATCTTATCATCCACTGTTGTTTTATCAAAAAGCTGTATCGGCTTACTTTCACCGTTGCTTACAAGTTCAATCATACCACACAAAATCTATGAGTGCAAATTTAGAACCGCATCAGAACATGAATTTCTTCATCCAGCTCTTCCATCGCACTACCATGAACAAGATTTACGTATGTAGGAAAAACATTATCTGCACTGCCGTCCCAAAAGAACGTCAATACAGGAACCTTATCAGAAATTTCGTAACCTGTCAAAGCAAGAATCTCTTCAGAAGAAGACTTAGTAACAAGTTCACCACCAGAAGGTTGTTCTTTCTGAGCGTTACGCAAAGATTCAATAAGTTTCATATGTTATTTATCGGTACCAAAAATGTTTCAAACCAAGCATGTTAGGAATAGCAGCAATTAAGGAGTTCACATGACCACAGTTGATTGCAAAGCAAAAGACCCAGAAACATGCCGTTACCACGGAAAATTTAACAAACAGTACGACAAATGGGTCGAAGACCATAACGGGGTTGAGCCTAATGTTGTTTTCCAAAACTATTCTATCCACAAGTTGCCTGTCACTGACGAACCTTTAGGTTTTGAGAAAGACATCAACGGACATCATTTCTTCTTCGCCGCAGAACAAGACCCTAAAATCTACGGTCTTCAAGACACAACAGTTTCCGTAGAAGGTCAAGATACAGAAAGCCTACTCTATTCAATAGGTAAAGAGCTCCACCCCAGTAATTCCAAAAACCCAGAATTGACAGATGAACGCAAAAATCATCTGAGAAAACTTTCTCAGGTTCTTAAAGACGGAGGGATGAAAGAAATCAAAAGACGCGACAAAGCTTTGCGTAAAGGTTTTGACGCTAACTTTGTCAACAACTGGGATATTAGCACTTCTCTGGTTTCCCAAACCTACGAATACGGAACAAAGGTAGATGCACTGAACAACCTGAAAGATGAAGAAAAAGCTATCATCTTAGCCCGTACCCTGATGAAGCACGAAAGCTTGATTGATTATCCATATGGCACTGATGACTTCCACGATACGGTAAAAGGTGTCTGGTCAATCTACAAAACTTACGGCAAAGCAATTACGAAAAAGTAACACTTACCAGTAAGGCCCACTCTTTTGAGTGGGCCTTACTGGTTGTGCCCCTGGCAGGACTCGAACCCGCAAGAAGGAGGTAGAAGCTCCCCAGTTTATCCCTTAGCTTACAGAGGCATAGCTATTATATTATAAGTGCCCCCAGAGGGATTCGAACCCCCGACCTACCGGGTAGAAACCGGTTGCTCTTCCGCTGAGCTATGAAGGCAGGACCTGTGTAGTACTAATACTAACAGGTTATCGGAAATAATGCAAATTTTACAGCTGGTAATCTTTAACATCTACAGGAATACCATCGGACCAAACCAATGAAGCCGTACTTACCGTGAGAACATTATCCTTTACAGAAAACTTCTCCAAATCGCCTTGCTCTTCTCCCAAACGAACAAGATAGCCATTCAGCAAGCAATCATCATTTGATGCTGCTTGAATAAGAGTATCTAAAATCGCTTTTGGGTCGTGCATTCCACCTTCGTTATGAGAAGTTTTAATTTCCTGTGCGGAAACGTCTAAGAAATGAGCAACTTCACCATCTTGTCGTAATGCAGCGATGCTGGCTTCGCTAAGACCAGTTGTTGCCGGCAAAGGCACGCCATTCTCAGCAGCTAACTTGACCAGCATATCAGGATAGCTTTTTCCGTTACCTGATACTGTGAGCGTACCTCTAAACCTACTTGCGTAACTCATGCTATTCCTTTCTAAGAACACCTAAGTATATCACAAAAACGAGAGGGAAGAAAATCAATAATCGACATATTGTTCGAATACGTCAAGTTCTTTCTGAGTAAAAGCAATCAGTGTCACTAACTCTATGGAAGACTCAGGATGTACCCTCGACCAGCCTCTGATGGCTCGTACAGCGATTTTCGTGGCATCTTCGAGCGGATACCCATAAGAGCCTGTAGAGATGCCAGAGAAGGCTACAGAGTTATAGCCTTCCGACAAGTCTAAACTGTTCAAATAACAAGCAGCTAAATACTTGGCTGCTTCTTCAGGCGTGTACTTCCAATACACAGGACCGACAGCATGAACGATCTTCTCCGCACTTGTAATGTCAAACGAATCAGTAATTCGAGCTTCTCCAGTAGTAGCACCACCAAACTTTTTGCATTCTCTCGCAAGCTCAGGACCTGCAGCTTGGTGGATTGCCCCGTCTACCCCGCCACCACCTGTGAGACTGGGACGGGCAGCATTTACGATTACATCAGAAGGGTAAGTTGTGATGTTTCCTTTGAAAGCGATGATATCTATCATCTTTTAACTATCGGATAACAAGAAAATGGCTCTAACTGGTATTACCAATCAAAGCCATTTTACTATGGTCAAATTTTGAGAGAACGGGAAAGCTCTACCATATCAATTTCATGATATTTGTCGATAACGTCATACCCTTTACCTATGCCAGAATAAGCAAAATCATACTCGAAAGAGTAGTAAGAACGCACAGTTGACCCAACAAGGAGCATGAGAACATTGGTGATATCCAACGAATGTCCCTCTTCAGCAAGTTTCCCATTTACGTACAGAGCTTCCCAGTCGCCAGAAACATCTTTGATGAGGATAATATCTACTGTCATGAACCGAAGCCCTTTCAATGTTTTATGGTCGGGATAGTGAGATTCGAACTCACAGTCTCTTCACCCCAAATGAAGCGGATTGCCAAATTTTCCTATATCCCGTGGTGGACGCAGACAGGAATCTAACCTGAGATAAAACTCACTGGAAGTACTAAACCAGTGTCGGCTGCAACAGCATACGCCCGTACTTGTTTGTTCATATGATGGTGTGCTACTACGCTGAAAGCTCTGGTGACCTTAGTATATCCAAGTCATGGGGGACCGCCCCACATTACGTTTTCACTTCGGATTTGCCATCCTCTATTATTCGCTATCTCAGCATACCCACAAGTTTACTCTCCTTGTGGCTAAGGTGGGGTGTATCTATAGGCAAAAATTCTCAACCCACTCGCTACTCTTTAAATGATGGCTGCTTCTAAGCCCACATCCCAACATATGAAACTCTATTTAGTTATGCGTGGCGTGTGAGGGATTCGAACCCCCGAACCCGAAGGAGCTGATTTACAGTCAGATGCATTTGGCCACTTTGCTAACACGCCGTACAAGTACCACTATATCTTATCTGCCAAGAAAAAGCAAATTAAATCCTTTTTGACCTACAATGATTTTTCCCAAATCATGAAGTCAGTACCAACGTAATAAACAACGTGAGGGTCTGCATGAGTTGCCGTAAAACCACATGTAGAAAGAACGTGCTGCATCGCTTTTGAACCAGGATGTACACTTGCAGTAAAGTGTTTCGTTCCAGCTGCCTCAGCAGTTTCGAGAAGCTGGTTGACAATTAAACGACCAGTACCATGTCCTTGATTGGAAACATATACACCCGAAATATAACCTGTGACAATATCGATGAATCCAGTGCCAACAATGTTTTCTTCATCTCTTACGATGAGACAGACATTTGAATCAAGTTTCGCAAGCATCTCAGAAGGGTTGTATTCACCTTCAAGCCATGTACCAATGTTAGGATGGTCAAGATGCGGCGAAACAAGCGACACCTTAGCGACATGATCGATAACTGACTGAATATCTTCAACCGTCATTGGACTAACTACAAGCCTAGCCAATTCCAGTTCCTATTCTATCTAATAACTTTTCTGTCGGGATGACAGGATTCGAACCTGCGACCCCCTGTTCCCAAAACAGGTGCGCTACCAAGCTGCGCCACATCCCGAAATGGCTACGATGTAAACATTTTCGCCAAATATATTTTTGCTCTAACCTAAAGGGTAAAGCTTTGTTCTAAACAGCCAAATTCCATAACTTTGGCAATCTGTCACAAAACCAATCAAACTCTGTGAAGTAGAAGCCTACACAGTAAAACTTATTCAATTGACAACAAATGCCTTAAGACATTCGTCGGGATGACAGGATTCGAACCTGCGACCCCCTGTTCCCAAAACAGGTGCGCTACCAAGCTGCGCCACATCCCGTAACGACTACTTCACCCCATTATCGGCAGAATAGTCCTCACACAAGAATTCCCGACACTGCTACCAGTGAGAAGCTCAAAAATTCTTTTCTTTCTTTGTTACAAGTATTACTCTACCACAGTTCTTTTGCAAAACCAAATTATGAACAAAAAAGGTAGGAACCAATTTACAGTTCCTACCTTTTTCATCAAGCAGCTGGGCGAGCGTACTTACTTTCATCCAACGTGCGATGCTGGTCAGAACGCAAGTTAATCCAAACAGTCTTCACGAACCACTTCTGTCCAGGAGGTTTCGGAATAACAACAATACACATGTCACGCTCTTCATCCAAATGGCCACGGTAAACAATCTTGCTTACACGGCCACTGCCTGAATCAACACCCAGCTCAACCATCTGCAGTTTATCAACGTTGATGCTGTTCAAAACAGGAATACGACCATAACGGTCATCCAAGGTAGCACTCATAGCATGAGAACCATAATCAAGTTCTTTACGACCGGAAGGTTTCACGAACGTAGAAGGGAAACCTAACTCCATGTGGTACAAAGTTTCTGGAGTACGCTGTGGGCGGCCATAGGAGCCTCCCTGACGATGCTGAGTAGGGAAAGGAGCAACTGGGCGTCCCTGCTGTGATCTGCCAGGAAACGGCGCTACAGGGCGTGCAGGGGAAGGAGTAGGACGAGGAGGAGCTACAGGACGAGGCTTAGGAGCTGTTGGCACAGCAGGAACTTTTGCAGGACCAGGCTTAGGAACAGAAGAGTTTGCTCCACCCTCCATGTTATGCTGAGCTGTAATCTCACGATGTTTAACCATCGCTTCATGCTCATCAAAGTTAGCAGGGCGGCCTGCATTGATCCGTTCGACCGCTTTAGCACTGAAATGCTTAGAATCCTTGAATTTACAAGACTCAGGAGACTGAGCGCCGCAGCTATCCAACCCTACAGTAGGGGACACATGTGACCAAGTTTTTGTACTCATGCAGTATTACTAACCGCACTTAAACAAGAATGCACGCAGAAACAAAAAATCTGCGTGCATTCTTTACAGCTGCCCCACCTGGATTCGAACCAAGACTAAAAGATTCAAAGTCTTCTGTGCTGCCATTACACCATGGGGCAAAAATGTTCCGAAGAACATAGATAACATAAGCTATCGTCTGGATGGCAGGATTTGAACCTGCGATACTCCTGTGACCAAGACAGGCGGGCTGGCCAAACTGCCCCACATCCAGTAACCATGGTTTTCAGACAGATAACACCTGCCACTTCTTTCGCTACGCGTCAGAAGACGGTTTGTTCCTTTTTTACAAGAAACCCATGTACCGTAGTCTCACTCTGAAAAACTAACCAGAGATGGAGAGTTTATTAAACTCTCACAGCTTGCCCGCCGAGACGAGAGGCGGCGCGGGACGCAGAGCGGTAACCGTCGAAACGTGTAATGTTTCTAACTTTGCCGTCTTTGTCAACCACAGTAAGGACCAATTCCTTACCATAGACATCCACAACTTTCCAGTCACGGACATCACTAAATGTGAACTTTCGCATATGTTCACCTCCTTTACTTTAGTCAGTAAAGGAGGATTAAGTGCTATCAACCATAGTGGTTGGGTCCCTTCTATTATCTATGACACCTTCGGACCAACGAAGGAAAACTAATTACGTACACGATTAGCATAACACGAAGCACAACTTTTGCTACGTTTTTGCTTAGCTAACCCGCACGCACAAACCAAACTGGAACCATCAACCCGCTTCTGGCGACCAAACGTAGGAGTCTGACGATGACAATTAGGGCAAAGAAACCTCAGATTGCTCAAACGGCAATCAAATCTGTTCCCATCCACATGGTCAACATCCAACACCAAAGGTTTACCCTGCCAATCACTGATACCACACTCACTGCACTCATAAACAACACCGAGTTCCATCATCGCACGGGTAAGATATTTTGCTTCTACTCGCTTGGCTAACGGATCAGATATCATCACTAAAATGTCTTCTGGAGCTTTACGTTTGAAAGACTCTTGTTCTCGATGAGCTTTGCTATAGGTGAAGTGAGAAGTATCTAAGCCGTATTGTTTGACTAGCCGAGATAAATAATTATAGCGGCTACCTGTGACAGATTTGCCCAAGAACTTCATAACACCAGCTAAACTGTCGGAGGAAGCTACTGCATGGGCAAGTATTTCTTGCGAGTAAAGTTTTGATACCATGTAAAAAGTATACCACCCAGTGAAATTTACTCTCACTGGGTGGTATTTTTACGTGCACATGACTGGATTCGAACCAGCACGTCCTTACAGGACACCAGCACCTCAAGCTGACGCGTCTACCATTCCGCCACACATGCATTCTGTATTCTTTTATGTTCACACAGTTTCCTGTGTTTGTGCGGGTAGCTGGACTTGAACCAGCGACCTCTGTCTTATCAGGACAGCGCTCTAACCAGCTGAGCTATACCCGCATATGTTTTGTATCTGTTTCTATTATACAGAATAATCGGCTTGTCCGCAACTTTTTACACTTTTTTCTTTGTGTCTTTTTTCATTCACTGGGATTCCGATAGGTTGTTTATTGTTAGTTTACTTTAGGATCATGTTTTGAACTTCTTCGATGTTGTGCTTTGGCCTTTGAAATGGGTGATTGAGGCTATTATTGTCTCTGCTCATAACTTCTTGACTTTGCTTGGCTTGGACCCAGTGTTTGGTGTCACTTGGGTGTTGTCTATTGCTATCCTTGTTGTATTTGTGCGTGCTGCGATGATTCCTTTGTTCTTGCGTCAGATGAGGGTTGCTAAGAAGCTGAAGGATTTGTCTCCTCAGTTGCAGGTTATTCAGGAGAAGTATAACGGTAAGATTGATGCTGAGTCTCGTGCTGCTCAGTCTGCCGAGTTGGTTGCTCTTTACAAAGAAGCCGGCACAAGCCCTGGTTCTTTTCTGTTTCCTGTTTTGATCCAGGCTCCTATTTTTCTGAGCTTGTTTGCTGTGTTGAACCATGCTGCTCGTAAGGGTACTGCTGGTGTTGGTTGGTTCACTGATAGGTTGGCTGGTGAGTTCAACGAGGCTACCATTTTTGGTGCTTCTTTGCATGACAGCTTTTCTTCTGCGGTGGTTGATAACATCACGGCAACATTGATTTTGGTCCCTGTTATCATTGCTGTGATGATTTTGGCTCAGTATCTTACTTTGCGTTGGAGTACTGATGGCAGTAACAGGAAGAGCAATGGTATGCGTTTACAGTATGGTGCTTTGATTTTGTTCTCTGGGGTGTTCGTGTTTTCTGGTACTGCGTTCCCTTTGAGCTTGTTGCTGTACATGCTATTTTCTACTTTGTGGACAACTGTTCAGCAGTTCATTTATCTGCTGTGGGAGCGTCGTGCAGCTAAAGCAGTTGCGGATACTGTCGAGGATGTTGATGTTGTTTAGTTGACTAGTTTTGTAGGCATAAAAAATGCTCTTACCTTTGAGGGGTAAGAGCATTTTTTATGTTTTCATAGTTTGGAGCGGACGACCAGATTCGAACTGGCGCTTCAGGTTTGGAAAACGTGCGTGCTAACCGTTGAACACTACACCCGCATTGTTGTTACGTGGGTCTCCAGGGAATCGAACCCTGATTTCATGGGTAAAAGCCAAGAGTATTTGCCGTTATACGAGAAACCCATTCTTTTTTCAGTGAATGACTGTTTGGTGGTTCCGATAGGATTTGAACCTATGACCTTGCGATTTTCAGTCGCACGCTCTTCCAGACCTGAGCTACAGAACCTTGGGGCAAATGGAAGGAATCCCACCTTCGTCCTCTAAGACCACTTTTCTTAGACGCATTGATTTTTAGTGAAGCCTTTCACGGAACACACCGCTCTCAGGAAAATGTTTCAGGTGGCCACCTTAGACATTAAATCACTTACATGCTACATTTACTTCTTGCACTCCGTATTGGAGTTTGCGATTACGACGAGAGTTGAACTCGCTCTAACACCGTGACAGGGTGACGTGCTAAACCGTTACACTACGCAACCATATTGTGTTCTACTCTTATGGGAGTATTGTCGCTCAGGGCAGACTCGAACTGCCGCATAACACCGTTATGAGCGGTGCGCCTTACCATCTTGGCTACTGAGCGGGGCGTGGAACTCAGCGAGGCTAACCAGGCTTGCTTTGTTCCACCAGTCATCTCGTTGACTTTGGGTACGTGGACTGTTTCACGACCGTCCTCATCGGGGCTTCTTAGCCTCGCCGGCTGGTTTTATCGCTACCAGCAACGCCCCATTTTCAACCTCAGTATGGGGACTGCAATCCCTGGTTAAGGGAATTCTTTTTATGTGACGTAGCGTTCAGCTTTTTCAGCTTCAATTGCTCTCATTAGTGGTGACACTGGAGTGTCGCCTCGATAAAATGCTTTCCATTGAGTTCTGCATACGTTGCATTCTTTGTAGAAGAACACTGTTCTTTGGGGGTGGTTGCATGTTGAACATGGTTTTCGTTTCATGTCCGACCTTCTTTCGTTGGGTTCCCAACAGGTTGGTTATCTGTTGTTGAACTTGAGAGGATGGTAGGACTCGAACCTACATTCGGAGGGTGGGCTTATTTACCATACGTATTCATTCCCGTGCAGAACCACTTTGCAGTCTATCCCCAAGCTTTGTTCATTTCATTGTGAAGCAGTCAAGAGTAGTGCTGGCGTGTCCAGTCTATGCCTTGAAAGTATATGGGAGAGTTTTTGTTAGGCTTAGGACCCGTTTGTCAAGAATATCCAGTTGATGCAACAACTGATACTTCTTCTCCCATGCCGACAATGTTGCATCATCACCGACAAGTTCTTTGTGTTCGCTGCGAACACTTTGTAGGCCTCCAGGGACTTGAACCCTGAACCCGCTGATTAAAAGTCAGCTGCTCTGCCAATTGAGCTAGAGACCCAAACAACGACAGTGGACTTGCAAGGTTATGACCTGCTAACGCCCACTGTCCGCCCCCTCTCATGAAAGGTCATAACTGGCGGTGAACTATGTAAACTCTATTGTGTTATCAATTATCGTTTTTGCGAGCCCCCTGTCGGATTCGAACCGACGACCTTCTGTTTACAAGACAGATGCTCTAGCCAACTGAGCTAAGGAGGCAAAACTGGAAACTTGTTACAGCTTTCAGTGTTGTGCAGGTTTCCCTGCTTCATGTTTATATCTTACCACACTTGTTTGGAGCATGTCAAGTTGTATTGCTGTTACATCTTATTTTGTTTCCTGACTGCTGTAGCTATCAGGAAACGATTTACAAGCACGAACCCTATTGAAAGGTTTTAGCCCGTGAGACAGCCTGTGGAGGCTTCTCTTACCTATCTGAGGGCTGCTTTGACAGCTATCAGAACAGTTTTGTCTTCTAAACAAGTACGAGATTTGAACTCGCGTGGGTCAGCCGTGAAACTGACACCAGACAAACATCGTTTGCATGCATTTGGCCGCTCTGCCAACTTGCTTAGAAGAACATCTATTAGAGTCGGGATAGCCAGATTTGAACTGGCGACTTCTCGCGTCCGAGGCGAGCGACCTTCCAAACTGGCCTATACCCCGTAAGGTTGGGAGTTGCAAAAACAAAGCGTACTTTGCCAGGCTTCCCCAATACTACTTCCTGAACACCTAAGAGGAACAACCTCTCAATAGTGCTAACAATCTTTCCTCTTGACTGTTCTTCCGTTTGTTACTCGGAAGTGAGGTAGTATTTTGCTGGAATGACAGGATTCGAACCTGCATGTCTGGTCAGACAGGGCTTGGTAGCCCCGCGTTTACCGTTTCGCCACACTCCAAATGTTGCTATCAGCTAATGCTTTTCAGCTTCATGACCAGTAAATCATAAAAACTTTCCAACCTTTAGCTGGGATTCATAGTTACTGCTATGTTTCCGTGGAGACTAGGGGAATCGAACCCCTGACCTTCTGCTTGCAAAGCAGATGCTCTACCAATTGAGCTAAGTCCCCAAAGTCCTTTACGACGCGCTACGACTCCTAGGAGTGACCACTCCGAACAGTAAATGTTCGGGGATATTTCCCGCTGGTATCGGCTAACAAACGTCCCTAAGGCACGTGGAGAATAGGGGATTCGAACCCCTGACCTCTTGCATGCTAAGCAAGCGCTCTACCAACTGAGCTAAAACCCCATATTCATTCATCTTTCCTTTAGCAGGATTTGAACCTGCACGCTATGACTTAGCGGGCTGTAGTTTCCACCAGACCACCTCATAGCAGTGGTTTCCCTGCATGTAATCCAACTCATCAGTTGAACTATTTAGCAGTAGACCACCATGTCTGCCAGTTCCATCATAAAGTACTTCTTGAATGAAGAAAAGGAACAGAAGATGTCTCTTCCTATTTACTTTCCGTGGAGTCTAGGGGACTTGAACCCCTCACCTCTGCCTTGCAAAAGCAGCGCTCTACCAGATGAGCTAAGACCCCAAAGTAACAACAAACTGTTACAGTAGTAAGCATACCAGGTTTGATCCTGTCATGCAAGTTGTTGGTGGATGTAACAGGATTCGAACCTGTAACGACCTGGTTACAGCAGATTGTGTTGCCAAGTGACTGTTCAGCCAAGGTAGTTACCGGTATGCCAAGGCTTACTGCATCACTGTTACACTATACATCCATAATCTACGTTTAGCAGATTGGTGTCCCAGGAGGGATTCGAACCCCCGACTTTTCGGTTCGTAGCCGAATACTCTATCCGCTGAGTTACTGGGACATGTGATACTAAAACAATTATATCTGGCTTGTTATATCGCATATATAATTGTCCGGCAGATAGGAGTCGAACCTACATGTATCCATTAACCTTTCTACTGGTTCGTAGCCAAAGGGTATACTGCCGGATAAACTAAACAACGTTGGTACTCCTGATATCTCTATCAGCGGCTTTTTACAGACCTGCGTCATTGTTTAGTCGTGCCCTCGAAGGGAATCGAACCCCTACCTCTGGTTTCGTAGACCAGCGTCTTATCCTTTGGACCACGAGGGCATGTCACCTGCAGAAGGAGTTCTCAGACCTTCATTTCCCGATTTTTACGGAAGCACTTTTATTGTACTATACAAGTAGCGGAGTTGCTGTTCTGTCTAACCCAGCAGTACTGGAAGGGTCGGCATAGGTGAACTCCAATTGCTCTATAAAACCGCTCCGATGGCAGGATTCGAACCTACATGCATATTTCAGCGGGTGGTTAACAGCCACTTGAGACGCCAGTTTCTCATCATCGGAATAATGGACTAAGGAAACAGCTATTTCCCGCACCAGGACGAACGGTATTCTTTCGTGTTCGTCGTATCTTCCTTTATCGTCTGTATAGGTAGGAAGACTCGCCATGACCTTCATGCGGTTTGTCCCGTTCACATGAGAGCGGAAGCATTTATTGAACCAATGCTTAGGTTCCAGTAACCTTCTGGATGGATACAACTGAGTTGCTATTCTCAGTTCTTGCTGCCCCTACTGGATTCGAACCAGTAACCTTGAAGTTAACAGCTTCCTGCTCTGCCGTTGAGCTAAAGGGCAATATTGTTGGGTAAAAATCCCGCATTCACTTCCCAACATTGTGAATAGTAATAGCTTTTCTGTTTTCACAGGAAGGCTATCAGGGCAAGCTGTCTCACCTGGACTCGAACCAAGACTAACAGGGTCAGAACCTGTCGTGCTGCCAATTACACTATGAGACAATGAAGGGCTGAGAATAAACCCTTTGTTGGAAGCCTTTAGTTGGATTATTGTTTCCCAACTTTTCCACAGTGTCCCCACTGTATCTTCCGTGCCTAGCTCCTTAGGGAAGCTACTCCTTATGTCACACGCTACTCCACTGATTTCGATTCGTAGATAAGCCGCTAAACTTCTCCACTGCACTACTTTCACATGAACTCTGATCTGCTTTGCGGGCTTCACAGAGGCTTGGTTCTTGTAAACAAGCCAAGCATTAAGGCACTTTCACGAGTGACAGGAAAAGTCTTTCGCTTATAATGATATGATGGGATTGAACCATCAACATACTGTTCCATATACAGGTGCTCTGCCAATTGAGCTAATATCTTTTGACTGGAGATGTGCTTTTCCGCGAAGCTCCGTAAGCTTTTGACTTACAGAATACTTCACACCTCCGATGCTTTCGTTGTCACACTAATTGCAATCTCCCGGACTGGCAAGGAAACCGGCGTTCCCTCTCTTCCGTTCGTGGAATATGCCCTTGCTTGACAGGCTCAGACTGAATTCCTTCCTTCCTGAAATGAAGCTTGCTGCACGTTCGCGGCTCCGTAAGCCTTACCAGGTATATAGCAGTTGCCCTTCCCTGGTCTAACGTGAAACTCGCAACATTGACACCCCATCACAGGAGTGTTCAACAGTTTCGGATTGCATGAAACACCATTTTCATGGCGGTCAGTTGTCACCTGACCTTTCCCCATCTTGCGATGGTTTATAGCGTCATACCGCTTTGCTCTCCCGGGAGGACTCGAACCTCCAACATCCTGGTTAACAGCCAAGCGCTCTGCCAATTGAGCTACAGAAGAATATTTCTGTGTCTGATGCTGAGATGTTATCCTCAGTATTTTTGTGAACTCAGATAAATTCACTCTACCATACTTGATGTATGGAAACATGTCAGACTGCCCCTCATGACCTCGCCTCTGACTTGTGTGAGTCACCTGTCACCTTCTCACACACCCTTGTTACAACATTCTAAACCAGTAGGAAGGAATTGAACCTTCGATATACTCCCTTAGGGAAGAGCAACAGGTTGATACCTGCCATGCTACGACCTACAGCACTCTGCTACCACAGCCACCCTAATGGCTGATGTTTAGAAATCTATTCAAGTCTCGGATGATGACTTCCAGGCGTTCCTTCCTGAAAGGCTGATATTTAATTTTACGAACACCATCCTATTCGCATTACTCCACCCAGGCACGCATCGAACTGCATCTCAGTTTCCTGTGTTCTACCAAATTGAACTACAAGGCAGGCTATCTACGTTTTGTAAGGAAGATTAGTTCGGTGTCGCGTTTGTGCGCACTTCCTTGATGACACTGAGTGGTATGTGAGGGACTCGAACCCCCGTACCCGAAAGAACTGGTTTACAGCCAGTCGCAATTGCCGCTCTGCCAACATACCATGTTGTAAACACTTGCGTGCTTTGTTCAGCTACACTGAACAATTTGTAGAAAAAGGTACTTGCTACCGGTGACCATTTCGGGATACGCTGCAAGTTTTATCTAATGGAAGCCCTTTTTCTTCGGGTGGCCGACGGGAATTGAACCCGCATTCGTGGGTCCACAACCCACTGTCCTACCATTGGACGACGGTCACAGTGTCAACGAGAGGAATCGAACCACTAACCTCTGATTTCAACCAGATGCTCTACCATTGGAGCTACGATGACTATGCTTTATCGTAAGCACTAAGACGCTGAGATTCACTCAGAAGATAACCAGTTATACGTTAGCCTCACGTACACTTAGTTATCTTGTTGTGCCAGCAGTCGGGGTCGAACCGACAACCTTCCGGGCTTCAACCGGACGCTCTCCCATCTGAGCTTCACAGGCATGTGTTGTTGCGTGGGAGTGACAGGATTCGAACCTGCAAGCCCCGAAGGGAACGGATTTACAGTCCGTCGAGCCAACCAGTTGCTCAACACTCCCATTTAGTGAGGCATGCCGTTGCCATTCGCATGCTTGGGAAACTTGCCCACTGTCAAGTGTTAGAGGTCCATATCCTAGGCGGTTCATACAGCACCCGTCCTCTAACTGTATGGTGGTCCTCCCGAGAATCAAACTCGGCACAACTTCCGTGTAAAGGATGTCTGCTTACTCAGAGCGAGGACCCTGCAATAACCTTTGTGGCTTAGACCTTCTCGCTAAGCACCTACTTGAAGTAGGACGACGTTATCGTGTCGTATCGTGGGTCCAGAAGGACTTGAACCTTCATTTCATGGGTAAGAGCCAAGAGTAATAGCCTTTATACGATAAACCCAAATAGAAAGCTATGAAAGCTTTCAGTCGGAATGGGGAGATTCGAACTCCCGACTCCCTCGCCCCAAACGAGGTCGCATGCCGCTTGCGTACATTCCGTTACAATGCTTCTCCCCGCCCCCGGGGATTCTACTGGTGTTGTAGCCTTATCCATTTTTATACTGGTGATAAGAAGTGCATGGGACTTCAGTTACGCCCTTTCTGGGATAACTAACCAGTTTTGTCGGAATGGCAGGACTCGAACCTGCGACCTCTTCGCTCCTAAGGAAGCAGGCTAACCACTGCCCCACACTCCGAAATGGTTTTGAAAAATACATTTCATCACCGTAAGCTTTTATCAAGCTTGTACTCCAGGTGGGACTTGAACCCACACTGTCATGGTTCTTAGCCATGTTCCTCTGCCATTGGGATACTGGAGCATAAGTGGCCTTCATGTTACAAACCACCACATTTTCAACCGAAGCTGAAAAAGGGTGCCACCTGTCGGGATTGAACCGACGACCCTGCGCTCTTCAGGCGCATGCTCTACCAACTGAGCTAAAGTGGCATAACTTAGAGGTTCCAGCGCTAAACAACTTTAGCCAAAATACAGCTGGTGGTTGTTGCCCTGGTCTCCAAGGATGGAATGCCCTATAATAGAGGACGAATTTCGAGCATAGCTCATTCGCCATATTATAGTTAGTTCCATATTATATAAACTCTGTGTAATTTTCAAAATACTCTCGCTCTCCTATTGGGAGACTAAACAACCTGCCGAACATGTTCAGTAGTTGAAACTAAAATCTTTACCTTTCCACCTTATCACACTGTTTTCCGTTTGTCAACTTCTTTTTTCAGTATTTTTCAGGTTTCGCAGGGGTGACAGGATTTGAACCTGCAGCCTACGGTTTTGGAGACCGTTGCTCTGCCAATTGAGCTACACCCCTATATTTTGTTACATTGTCCAGGTTTTACCCTGTTCGCACCAGTTGTAGGAATCGGACCCACGCTAAGAGGTTTGGAAGCTCTTGTACTACCATTATACGAAACTGGTATATAAAAGAACAAGCTTTATACCTGTTCTTCGTGCCAGTATCAGGAATCGAACCTGAATTTCAAAGGTAGGAGCTTTGAGTCGTGTCCATTGGACCATACCGGCTAAAGTGAACTGACATTCATCTTACATGTCAGGAACTAAACTGTCAAGAAGTATTTTACTTCTCAATCTATTCAGTTATAATTACTTAGTCTGCCAGGTATTGTGATGATACCCTGTTCGCTCAACCTGTTTGGCGGGCTTATTAAATCGCTGGCCGGCGGGGAGCAAGGGCATGGTGATGGAAGGTGTGCGAGTGATGAGCTGAGTAGCCATGTGAACAACACCTTCCTTTCGTGATTAGTAGTTTTACATCGGTGTTTGATGTCTTAGTAAGATACTAACAGAGTAATCGGTCCCATGTCAAGAAAAAAGACCTGTTTTCCGAAAAAACTTTAAAACTTTTTTCGAAACCTTGATTTTACAAGGATTTATCCTGCGTTACGTACCTGTATCTTATGCGATTCTTCAATCTTATCAGACTTTACTTCAATTTGGAAGGTCACAAGATGTACATCAACAGTATCCCACTCTTCAGATACCCCTGCCTCTGGGTCAGGAGCAGATACTGATTCCTTGAAACTGACCGGGCTGGCAGGATTCAACTCTCGACCAACTGCGTTGTAGTACTGAATAGAACTTTTACCCGTCACGTTCTGACTGAGAGTTCGCACTTTAGAATCAACCAATTTGTCGGAACTCGTGTCACATTCCATATCCCCATCAACAACCACCATGTCCTGGTAGACAGACAAAGTACGAGTTAGTGAACCATCTGCAATTTTCCAGTCAACCATTCTACATGTGTCATCACTTGAAGGAACATGCAGTCTAATCTCAGAAGAAGACACAGGAAGAACCGTTTCGGCGTTGATTACATCTGATTTGAACTCAGCATCAATCGAGGCAGAAGAAGTATCGACTTTCATCTGATTCTCTGCTTCAACTTTTTGAACCATAACCAGACTGATTACTCCTGCAACTCCCACAAGAATAATTGATGAAATGAGACTAGCTACAATTGTTCCAGGCAAAGATTCCCCTTTTTCATTAAGAGCATCTTTTAGGTGAAGGGGGCGAAGTTTCATGAGGAGAAGTGGGACCTTATAATGATAGGAGGGGATAGATCAAAACGTGTGAGGCTCCCTCTCCTGTTTAGGATTAGGAGCCTCACACGTTAGGTGTTATCTAATTGCAGCGTTACCTGTAGCTGTCTGGCTGAAACCAGTACCAGTTCCGTTGTAACGGGAGTATGGGTCACCTACTCCACGGTTAGCTGGAACTCCAGGGTTCAAGTTGTTTGCACCCTTAGAAGTCTGGCTTGCGAACTCAGTTCCACAAGAACCAATCCACCACCATGTTACGTTATCACTGAATGATGCCATGTTGTAGTAGTAGATGCTGATGTTACGTCCACCGTCTTGCAGCTTAGTAGCATAACCACTTCTACCGTTGTCGTACCAGTAACGGTATCCACCATTGCCGTCATCAATCCAGTGAGTGTTACGGTTTCCATTCACATCGAAGTTCAACCATCCGGTGTTTCCACCAGCAACAGGAGTTCTAGAAGTTGTTACGTAGCTTCCATCTGGAGCGTAAGGCTGGCGTGAACCCCATGTTGGGTTGAATCCGTTAGCAGCGATGTACAAGGAGAATGACTGTGGTCTTGTACCGTAGCCACACTGAGCTGTACCAAGGAATTTACGCCAGTAAGTTACAGCACCGTCAAGGTTAGCGTCGATACGTGAAATCCACTTATCTCCAGCAGTTGTTTGAGTACCCTGCCATCCGGAGTCAGCATTCACACCATCACAAATAGTCTGAATGTAAGCCCACTGTGGGTGACCTTGTTCTTGGGTTCCGTTAGGGACAGGACCAGAAGTTCCTGTTGTTGCTCCAGTAATCCACTGACCAGCCACGTTGTTTGCTTTAGTCTGCACGATACGGTAACGCAATGTCACCCCAGTAGCACATTCACGAGCTGGTGGTGTCCAGGTCATACGGAAGTAGCCGTTGTTGTCAATGTTACGAGCTACAGAAGGAGCGGTGACAATTGTTGTAAACCAGGTAGAATCTTTAGCAGAAACCGCAGGAGCTACAGCACTGGTTGAACCAACACAACGAGCTTGAACTGTATAACCAACCTTGTTTCCTTCATAGTTAGTTACACTACGTACTGTCTGGTTAGCCCAGGTTACGATGTTACCTGGAGTTGCTAAAGTCTCACCATAGTCAATAGTTTTGTCCATGTCATACTGAAGTGTTGTACCTGGGGCACATGTAACAGTTGACCATGTAAGGTTTACTACTGTAGGAACATAAGTCTGTCCCTGTTCAGGGTCGATGAATACAGGAACTGCAGGCTTGTTCAATACTGTGGTGAATAGTCTTGAAGTTTCAGAGTCATTAGTTGCAGACTGAGTACCTGATGCACTCACACACCATGAAGTAACTTTCAGTTGATACTGAGCTCCTTCGTAGGTGATGAACAAAGAGTTGATTGCACGGTTGACAGAGGTGAGTGTTCCAGTCTTGCTGATACCACCAGCAGAAGCAACTGTTCTGTCCACCATGTAACGTGGTGTACCGTAAGTCTTACCATCAGCACCAACACATGTTGCGCTGGCAGCCAAGTTTGAATTCAACGCAGCAGCAGTAGCAACAGGCTGGTTTGTGATGGTCACAACAGCTACAGGTGGAACAACGTCAGCAGAAACTACGTTTGACATCTCGGAAGCAATGCTGAGTTTACCACGAGTACATGTAGTAACTACGCCATAATCTACATAGTCGACAGCTTCATTGGTCTGAGTCAAAGTCAAAGTGTTAGTTGCCTGAGGTGCCATAGGTGTGTCGCTCTGGTACACAGTGTATGAACGGATGGTGTCAACTGGACATACAACATTGTTCCATTTCACAGTGTAAGAGCTACCCAATACTACTGGCTGGGCAGAAATGCTGGCAGTAGTAATTTTTGCGGGACGCTGTACCTGGGAGTCTTGAACTTCAGCATCTTTTTTCTGCTCAGGAGTAGCATAAAGAGGTGTTGAAGCAGACTGTTCTACAGTACGAGTTACGTTGCCTGTTTTAGCAACAATGGTGAACTTGTAAGAAATTTTTGCAATTTGAGTTGAATTCCATGCAGCTTTTACAGCAGGCTCTGAAGAAGGAGCTGCTGCGGCAGGATCAACTGGAACAACAGTTCCAGCTGAAGGAGCAGTGAGTTCACGACCTAAAGCATTGAAGTAACGAAGTTTGCTACCGTCTTCCAAAGATGAAGACAATGTACGCTTGTTTGACACCACAACAGTAGAAGCTGGGTCGCATTCCACTTGACCAGTGACTGTTTTAGTACCAGAGTAAACAGTCAGTACTCGGTCAAGGCTTGTACCGTTCACTGTCCAGGTGATAAGTTTACATTCATTACTGGTAGCTCCTGTAGCTGAAGGAACATGGAACTTAACAGATTTGTTTGAGACGGCTTTAATCGCAGTGGCGGCGGTTGAATCAGAACGCAGCGAAACGTCGATGTTAGTAGCAGAGGTATTAGCTTCTGCACTTACTTCTGCGTTTGTTTGCTGAGTCACGACTGTAGCTGTCACACTTGCTAATCCAAGCAGGATGATTGAAGATACAATACCTGTGACAATAGCAGCTGGTAACGCTTCAGCCCGCTCGCTTTTCACACGTTCAATTCTTGAACGGAGATTAGATAACATGTATTTCCCTAAGCTGAGTTTGGCTGGTGTTGTCTATATTCTTATCGGTTGTAAAAGGAAGAAGAACCAAAAGACAACGTTGTGAAGGTTTATTCGGAGAGATTGACCCAGACAGCGTTTCCTTCAGCGTCATATGACGAAATGAAAGAGTCTGCTGCCACTTTCTGGGCTGATGCCAGAACAGGGTATTTGAGGTAGCGAACCTGAGTTACAGTTGTAGTGTTCGCACCTTTGTATTCGGCTTTGAATGTCACTTTGATGCTGTTAGGGGTTGTTGAATCAGAAGGAACATACTGCTGGGCAGCAGTTACCCTGACTGTGGTTTTGATAGCATCATAGTTGCAGTACTTTTCTGCTTGGTTCTTCAAACTTAAGTTTGTAGTTGCAGTAGTATCACCGACACCCATATCTAATAGATTGGATTTACCAGAGTTCACATCCTGGTAGAAAGTTTTCTGGACAGAAGAACTGAGTGTTGTTTCGCAGTTAGAGACAGCTGCATTCAAGCTTGTCTTGGAGATGCTAACCTCTGAGTTTCTGGTTGTAGCAATAGCGAAAGCGCCCAACAGAACAGCGGTGGCAGAGATAAGAATAGCTGCACCCATAATTGCAGGTAAAGAGCCTTCTTCGTTGCGAGCGTTGTTAATACGTGAGAATAATGACATGAGTTCTATTGCTTTCAGGCGTCAGGGATGGCTTGGTAAACGAAGAAACGAGAACCTTGAATGGTAGGGTCTGTTGACTGCTGAGGGTCAGTCACATAAGTGTCTACATAGACGTCAACCAAAGTGGTGTTTGGTGGTGCTACGAAGACACCATAGACTGCTCTTTCAAGTTTTCCTGTTTCGCCAGCATTTGCTGTTGGGGTGAAGGTGTAACCAAAGAATGATTCTTCCCCTGGTTTACGGAAGTCAATAGACACTTTCTTGTTAGGGTCTAAGTCTTTCAGTAAAGCAACGAAACGTACCGTCCTGGAACCGTCTGGGTTGCCCTTCATGGAAGTCACGTCTGTCGTACCCACTTTACTGGTAGTGAAAGAGTTCCAGTTAGCACCGTAGAAGTTAGGTGTAGTTGTCCAAGGAGCAACTCGAACGCTCTGCTCCCAGTTTACGTCAGGGTATATATTGTAAGCTAAAGGAGGCGCCACAATTGAAGACAGCACATCATACACGACAACGCATGAGCTTGAGAGAGTTGCAGGGGCTTGAGTCCAATCGCAAGTCACAGTCTGACCCGCTTTTGGAATGGCTGTATAAATTTTTACAAGCCCACGGTCAGTACCGCTGGTTTCCAAAATACCCCATTGGGAAGCAATCACAGGACTGTTAGGTTGGATGGGTGCTTTCGCTGCATAAGTGTACTTGGCATAGGCTGCATTTGTTCCAGGTGCGGCAGAACTCAAAGGAGTTTTTCCTTGAGCTGTTACAGTCCAGCCGGCAGATGTCGCAATGGATCGTCCTGAGCTTGAATCTACATAGAGACCGTTTAGAGCAGCTGCAGATAAGCTGGAAGCTAAGTTGGCACGTTCTGTATTTTCTTGTGCTTTTGCAGTTGACACGGTGTAAGCCATGTAAATACCAGCAAAGCTTGCTGTGATGACAGCAAGGAAGAGAACACCAATCATTGTGCCAAGAAGAGTGTCCATGGCTGACTCTCCACGGGTACGAACATATCCATGGTAGTTCTTAGTAAAGAACTTACGCAGGTTCTGCAGCGAAGAAGTTTTCAGCATTAGTTACTTTCAAAATCAAGAGGGAAATAGTTTACACTCTGATTATCGGCTTTTAGGATCAAACATGGAGACATGAATAAGAGGACCCTGACCAGAAACTTGGTCAGGGTCCTCTTATTGGTTAATCAGCCCAATAAGTAGGGTTGCACTTACCATAAAGTGAGTTGAATCGTGAATCAGAAGAATAGTCTTGACCAGGAACGAAGTTGTTGACTTTCAGAATGTTTGAAGAATCACTACGGAAGAATGCTGTTCCTGAAGCAGACAACACGCCAGCTACATAACATGGCTGACCTTTAGCAGTTACTCCAGACAAAGCCTGAGCTCTATCAATACCTGCAGGAAGGAGTACTTTGTCTTTGTAGGCTCCAGGCTGGGAAGCATCATACATGCTTGGGTTGTAATCAAAGTAATAAACAGGACCATCGTCAGCGCTCAAACCAGCATGGGCGTTTTCTGCAGCTACAACAGAGTCAAGCTGCTGCTTGGCTGCGTTGTCCTGAGCCCAAGGAATAACAGCGAAAACGGTTGCAGCGATGACACCACCAATCAAACCAATCACAATAATACCGACCATGATGGAAGCAAGGTCAATAGCACCTTGTTCGTTGCGGAATGCGTTCTTTAGGTTACGTTGGTGCATTTTGTCTTTGATAGTCATTTTGGTCCTGTCGGTCTGAAGTTGTACAAAAGGAGTGGTTACAGTAAGGGTATATCGGTCGCATGTCCTCTTTTTGGAGGACAGTACTTTAAGTGGCTATTGACCTGTTATCGTGCAGGTCAATAGCCACTCAGCAGACAGAGGTTGCCTTGTACCCATCTAAGCTTACATAAACACTCAGATGTTTATCGTCTCATTTACAAGCTCTTAGAACGCGTATTACGATACTTTATCCACAACTACTTTTACCCAAGTTTTAGCCTTGGCAGACTCTGCAGCTTTCGTGTCATTGGTAGGTTGTGTTTTAGTGTCAGTAATGTAGAACACATTACCTGAAGAGGATTTGATAGCAGCTGCATAGTGAGCGCCAGAGCCAGTCCCAATGTTACCAATCGATAAGTTGACTCCTGAACCGTCAAATAGCTTCTCAACAACTTTACCGTCATTACCAACTGACTTCATCGAAGCTTGCAATGTTGCTGCATTTGTTTCACGGAATTCATAAGTAGTTTCTCCACTTACAATAAGAGTAAGCACGGCAGCTCCACCGAACGAAGTCTTAGAACCTCCGTTTGCATCAGCTGACAAACCAACGTAAGCAGACTGAGCAGCTGCTACAGAATCAAGCTGTTGTTTTGCAGCGTTATCCTGAGCCCAAGGAATGACAGCGAAGACAGTAGCAGCAATCACACCACCGATCAAACCAATCACGATAATACCAACCATGATTGAAGCTAAATCAATAGCACCTTGCTCATTTGTAAATGCTTTTTTGACATTACCTTGCGATGCTTTGATTTTGGCTTCTGACACTACTGACATAACATTTCCCTACTCATACAACAGAACAGCTCGTTCTGAACTAAAAAAGTTATCGGATGTCATACCAAAATCTACAATTTTGTACATAAACTATCAACGCACGCCTAAGTCACCCAAAGCTTTTTCGAAAATGTTCAAATTATTCATGCCAGGCAGGCTGCTGATATGGTTATCCAGTTGCTTTACAGCTTTACGGCCTTCTTCCCCATTCATTAGTCGGTCAAAGACAAATATGGTGTCTTCTCTTTCGCTAATACTGGAACCTACAGGAGCCCAGAATTTGGATAGTAGAGTTCTGGTCAGTTTTTGAGCTCTTACACTCTCAGATAATCTTTCCCGAGCTTGAGATACATAAAAAGCCACATGTTTAGTCTCTTGCTTTGCTATACGTTTTAGCAGTTCGCCCAGAACAGGATCACCCTCCAACTCAGCCATTCTTTTATATGCAGTAACAGCAGACCATTCATTTGCCGCACCCCAAGACATATGCACTGCAACAAAGTCTTTGCCTACAATTTTACCCAACACTCCCTGCTTGATAGGGTCAAAGAAATCACGCCAACCAAGTTTTAGCCGATTCGCTTTCAGCTGATCGTAATCGACAATAATGTCATGCTTAGCTAACACAGCAGCCAAAGCTTCACCATGCCAAAATTCTTCACGGTTCCACATAGTCATAAAAGTAGCAATTTCAGGCTCCTTATGCGAAGGAGTTGTCAACAAGTCTCTTGTATAGCAAACGGTATGATATTCAACATCAGCCATGTATCTAAGGACTCGCAGCGTGTCAGCTGGTAGAGGATGTTCATCAAAATAATCTAAATCAAGATCACCCCAACCAACTCGCTCTGAGTTGGCAGCATATTTATCAATATCAAAAGCCATTTTGTTCCTTTCAAGAGATACATTGTGTTCGTTACAAAGCACATGATGGCTTGGTTAAATAAGAAATGACCCAGCTAAGCCAGGTCATTTCTTAGAAAGCTATCTAATCAGCGAACATTCTCTACTGCAGCAGGTGATGGTGGGAAGGCTGCACGAACAACTTTTTCAGCAGTGTTGTTGGTAGCTGTTTCTGCACGTCCTGGCTGAGTCTTAGTGTCACGAACTAAGAAAATGTTTCCAGAGGCAGACTTAGCAGCGGCGATGTAATAAGCTTTACCATCCTGATTGTAGGAAGTCATGTAAAGGTTAGCATCAGTTCCGTCGAAAAGCACTTCACCTGTAGAAGCGACAATTTTCTTATGATTAGTTCCACCAGCGGAGTATGTGAATCCAGCAGTGTTCAAACCCTTGGCAGCGTCAGCTTCCAAACCTGCGAAAGCAGACTGAGCCGCTACAACGGAGTCAAGCTGCTGTTTAGCAGCGTTGTCTTGAGCCCATGGAATAACAGCAAAAACCGTTGCAGCAATAACACCGCCAATAAGACCGATCACAATGATACCAACCATAATCGAGGCAAGGTCAATGGCACCTTGCTCATTGCGGAAGGCATTAGATAAATCTTTTTGGTTTACTTTTTGCTTGATAGACATAAGTTCTTTCGTTTAGCGAATAATTTGTTTGGACTTAATCAGTATCGGTCCCTGTCCTCCTTTAGGAGGACTTTGAAATGATGAATGCGTTAAATAAGTTAGGGCAGAACTCATATGAGTTCTGCCCTAACTTATTTAGTTCTAAGTAAAGCGGATTAGGCTAGACTTATGGAGCTGGTACTGTAACTGGACCAGTTCCACCAGCTTCGTTTGTTGTGTTGGTCCAGGTTGTACCTGCACCAGTAACAGTTTCAACAGCTGACTTAGCAGTAGCAGCGGCAGTAGCACTAGCAGGTACGCCAGTTGGCTGGGTCTTCTTGTCAGTTACGTAGTAAACTTTACCTGAAGAAGAAGAAATAGCTGCACCGTAGTGAGCAGCGTTACCCTGACCAGCAGTTGCAATAGAAACCTTAGCAGCTTTGGCATCAAACAAGTTCTTACCAGTGTTCAATTCAGTAGCGTTACCGAACTTGATGTTACCAACGGTACCGTTACCGTCATCAGCTGAAAGACCGATGTAAGCGGACTGAGCGGCTACAACGGAGTCAAGCTGCTGCTTTGCTGCGTTGTCCTGTGCCCATGGAATAACGGCGAATACTGTAGCAGCGATTACACCACCGATAAGACCAATTACGATAATACCAACCATGATGGAAGCAAGGTCAATAGCACCGGCTTCGTTCTTGAAGGCGTCTTTCACGTTAGCGGAAGCAGCCTTGTTTTTTGCAGTAGCAAGAATAGACATTTAAATTATTTTCTTTCTAGAGATTGTGGTAAAAGGGGCAAAGCAAGGGCTGCATAGTCATTGCCGACTATGCAGCCCTCAAGGAATTACTTACGGAGCGATTGGACCAGTTCCACCAGTAGTTGTGTTGGTCCAGGTTGTACCTGTACCAGTAACAGCAACAACAGCTGACTTAGCAGTAGCAGCGGCAGTAGCACTAGCAGGTACGCCAGTTGGCTGGGTCTTCTTGTCAGTTACGTAGTAAACTTTACCTGAAGAAGAAGAAATAGCTGCACCGTAGTGAGCAGCGTTACCCTGACCAGCAGTTGCAATAGAAACCTTAGCAGCTTTGGCATCAAACAAGTTCTTACCAGTGTTCAATTCAGTAGCGTTACCGAACTTGATGTTACCAACGGTACCGTTACCGTCATCAGCTGAAAGACCGATGTAAGCGGACTGAGCGGCTACAACGGAGTCAAGCTGCTGCTTTGCTGCGTTGTCCTGTGCCCATGGAATAACGGCGAATACTGTAGCAGCGATTACACCACCGATAAGACCAATTACGATAATACCAACCATGATGGAAGCAAGGTCAATAGCACCGGCTTCGTTCTTGAAGGCGTCTTTCACGTTAGCGGAAGCAGCCTTGTTTTTTGCAGTAGCAAGAATAGACATTTAAGTTCTTTCTCTTTCAAGTAAGGGGGTTTGTTTTGTGTCTGTGTAATCGTTACCGATTCGGACATAAAACCTTATCGGCCATGTTGGAAGAAAAAATACGCAAACATGCAAATATTTTTCTGAAAATGGTAAAATACCTTTTTGTCCGCAAAAAAGGGGACAAAAACCCGCGTTTTGTGGCTATAACGCATGGTTTTTGTCCCCTAAAATGGGGGTAAAACTATTTTTACACTTTTTCCAAATAAGGAAGACCTGCTATATCAAAGAAGAATTTGGTAGCGATGATTGCGATAGGTAGAGCAATCGCCATTCCTGTCCCAAAAGCAATTTCTTTCTTCTTCGAAGTTACAAGTAACACCATTGTGGTGATAAGAGATAAGAAGAACCAGAGAGCTGCTAAGAATGGATTGATAACTCCCAGAACAAAAGCAGGGATAGGAGAGAATTTCAAGTCTCCTCCAGAGCCGAAACCTACAAAGATGACAAGTAGTAGCAATGTACCCATGATTGCGATGGCAGATACAACTCCACCGAGAAGATTCCACCATCCAAGCTGAGAAGCGACGAAGATTCCTAACGGAAGAGATACCGCAGCAGTAATCAGAGAATGACGATTCTTGATGAGATGGGTTTTACTATCTACAGCTGCAATTGCACCTGCAAAGAAGGCAAACACTGTAACCATAATCCAGGAAGGACCTGGAGCGAAGAAGAAAGCTGCAGCACCCGAGAGTGCTGCCGTCAAAACTGCCCATATTGCGGTACGAGCCACTCCGGTATACTGAATAATTTCCCAAGGACCACCATAAAGGTTATCGCTATGTTCGTTCAGCTCATCTTCTGTTTCTCCAGCTTCAGATCGCTCAGAAAGAACTTCTTCTTTTAGTTCTTCACCAGACAAAGGTTCGTCTTCAGTAGGAATACGAATGTCAGGTTCAACTGTATTAGGTTCTACTACATCCAATTTGGGCTTGTAAGAACTGAAAGAAGGGACCTCTGGAGGTGTCGGGGTTATTTTTTCATCAGGCATGTTGAGGCTATCGGCAAAACATGGAGTTGCTACTCAAAAATCAGTGGACACTGTATTGTTCTTGCAGTTCCTGAGCCTTAGCAGCATTATAAGCTCCAGGCACAAGAACTAATCTCAGACTTTTACCATAAGCGCTATCAGGACTGATGCGCACATTGTCAGGGGCATAATGCAAAGCCCAATCTTCAGTTACGATAGGACCGCCATCAATAGACATAAAAGCCTTCGACTGGGCATCAATACCAAAAGCTACAACATGTAAACCAGGTTTAGCAGTTCCATAACTTTGAGGACCAGCTCCACCGCTTCTGCGAATGATCCAGTTGTTTGAACCATTGACAGTTTGAGTTCTGATTGTTGTAGAAGAGTTCTCTACCACATCGTTCACTCCACCTGAACCAACCTGTACCCAAGGTTGTACTTTTGATTCTTCCGCGACCTTAGGAATGTCGATTACATAGTAGCCTGTCCAAGCTTTATCAGCTTTCAGATTTAGCTCAGTCTCCACTACACCAGAAACAGGTGAGCTGAAACCATAATCTAATCCAGCTCCAGAGGTTGGTTTGATTGGCCACATGCAATTAGTAGGATAGTTTGCAGGTCTTGTCCAGGTTGAAGGAACTAACTGTGGGGCTGTTTGTTTATTAGTTACGTAATAAGATTTGCCAGAACCTGATTTTTTGAAAGCAGCATAACAGTCTACGTTGTTTGACTCAAGAACAACTCCTGCAGAGTCAGTGTCAACCAAGTCAGCAATATTACGGGTGAAATCACCTTCGTTATCAACTTTTGCAAAGGTGTTTTGAGCTATTACTATGTTAGATAGTTGCTGTTTAGCCGCATTGTTTTGAAACCAAGGGACGACCCCTAATAATGTAGCTGCAACGACAGAGCCGGCTATTCCCATGACAATAACACCAGTAATAACACTGGCTAAGTCAGCTGCTCCGTTCTCATTTTTTACAATTTCTCGAAAAGGCGTACGGCAGACTTCTTTGGGATTGTCACGGAAGAGTTTCATGCTCTACTTATCGGTCCCTGTCATTATCAACAATCTGCAAACCAAGAGATAACAGCTACCCAATTATGCTCAACTTGATGAACGCACAAATTTTCTGTACCGTGTCTTACCAGCATCCCAGATGCGTTCTAAGCCATTCAATGCAGCCAGCTCACGCTCAGTAAGGTTTGGTTCCCACAGCAGCTCAGGGTCATTCTGGAAGCGTTTCAGACGGTAACCAAACTTATGCTTACGCTCATTTTTCACAACATACATGTAATCAGGTGAAAGAATTTTATCCGCAACAAACCCATTTGACTCATACAACCCACCATCACTCACACAATGGTCAGCAAATGTAATAAAAGACTCAGGTGAATAAACTTTCTCAGCATGTCTCAACAGTTTAGTGAAACCACCAACTACATTAGCAGCAGTGGCATACCTGATGATATTCAGAACATTATCCTCACCAGACTCTTTCCTTAACACCAACAAAGCCAGCACTGTGTCATCATTCTTCCCAGTCAAAGCCAAATAATAAGAACCAGAAGCAAACCCCTGAATGTGATTCTTCTCAAGAAAAGCTTTAGCTATCCCTGTGTCAACTAAACAGACTTGAGTAGAACGAGCATACACTCTCTTCTGGGAAGAAAAACCAAGCTTATGGGCCAGCATCTGCTTCACCTGCTCAGGATTACGAACCCACTCATCCTCCCACACTTGAACCAGTTGTATATCTAAAAGTTTACACTGCAACCATTTATCATGATGGTAAGACTTACCCTTTCCTGCACCCTCAGAATGCCAGAACAAGCCATTGAACTCCACAGCGAACTTCTTCTCAGGGATATAAATGTCTAACTCTTTACCTTTAAGAAGCTTTCTGTTACTTTGTTCAACTGCTAAACCCAAATCTTTCAGATAATTAGCAATATCTGTTTCTGCCTGAGATACGAATGTTTTAGCTTGGCATTCAGGACAGCTGGTTTTGTAATAAATGCGTTCTACTAAACGCGTGTTCCAAACATGCTGTTTAGTACACATCCAGAACACTCTTTTGCCGCTGCCTGATGTAATTTGAGAAAAATCTAAAGATTCATTCAAAGTTGGGTGTAGTTCTTTAGCTAAATCAGGATGTGTGACATGGAAGTTATTGAGTCCTTTGACGACTTTGTAGTTAGAGCAAACGGGACACTTGTTACCGTTTGCTCTACTAGCAATCGTAGCGTCCCATACATGTGAGCTATTTGAAGAGCAAACCCAATAAACTTTACGAACACTACCAGCTGAAACTTCGGCTGGAGTAAGTGTGCCATTTTTAGTCGGATGCCATTGGCTACTGAGTTCAGGATGTGTTGTACTCAAGTCATTAAAACCTGCTAACACTTTGTTGCCACTACAAAATGGACAGTTTCGTCCTTGTATGCGTTTGGATATTTGAGCATTATACAAATGATTATTTGAACAAATCCAGAAACCTCGGGCTCTTCCACCAGCATACATTTCAAAAGATTTTTTGGGGTTGTCAGCTAAATCCCATTCTTGAGCTAACTCAGGGTATTTGCTTTGTAAGTCATTGACCCCCTTGACTAATTTATGTCCAGAACACACTGGGCAGCCTCTTCCTCCTGAAGCTCTGGAAAGAATACTGGCCTCCCACTCATGACCGTATTCATCTATCCACCAGACCTTTTTCCTGCTGCCAAATGAGACAGTTTCTACCGAGAGTACACCATTTTTACTGGGGTGCCATTGTGCAGCCAGGTGAGGATGAGTATAATAAAGTTTGTTAGTAGTCATTTTCATTAGGTTTGATTATTAGTCCTATCTTAACATAGTTCAAAAAGAAAGCCCACAACACTGTGTTGTGGGCTTTCTTTTTGGACTATTATCCAGTTGGAGGTAACGGAGCTGAACCATCAGCCTGGTCACCGAAGTCCATAAGTGCAGGATACATGGCATACATTGGCGTCACAATCGCAACAATCAAAAGTCCGGCTACACCGTAGACAATATAAGTCATGATTGGCTCGGCGGCTTTCTGGAAACCGTCAACCTGAGTATCAGCTTCTGCACGGTACTCAGGAGCAAGTTCTGTCATGATTTCAATTTCCTGACGCACTGATGGTGCCGCAGCAACCATGTAACGAGCAGAAATTGGGAACAGTTTAGAGTTCACAAATTCTTTCAAAGGTAAACCGTCTTCACGCATGCGTTCTGCGTGATTGATACAGTGATTCTTGATGGCTTCATTACCCGCACCCTTTGCAGCGGACTCCAAAGCTGTTGGCTCTGTCATACCAATCTGTAAGTTCAAAGCAAGAAGGTCAAACAAACGGCTGGTGGCTGCCAACTGGATGATGTTACCAATCAATGGAATTTTGAGAACAAAAGTGTCGAGGTTTCTACGTACTTTGTCTGAACGACGACCGTAGACAAACCAGAATGCCACCAAGAGCAGGATAACGACAATCAACGCACCGATTACCCACTTGGTGACTTCAGCTGCTTGTCTAACGATAACAGACGCTGTTGGCTCTTCTGCATTCAACTGGGTGAAGATTTGGGAGAATCCTGGAATAATGAACGCGGTTGCGATGAAAAGGAACGCAATACACATGATGAGCATAATTCCAGGCTGAATCATGCTGATGATGAGTTTCTTCTTCACATCTTGGCTATTTGCTACAAGTTTTGCAGCTTTTTCCAAGTTAGTCTGCATAGCTTGTGCAGTAGGAGCTGCTTGAATAAGCTCTTTTACAGTTCGTGGGAAGATGTCGTTTTCATGCAAGATAGCCTGCTTGAATCCAGCTCCGTCTTCACGCATGGCATCTGCAGCTTTGATGAAAGCTCTACCAATGGTGTAACGCTTGAACTGTTCTCCAACAATCTCCAAGGCACGAGCTTCAGACTCTCCAACTCGCATTACCATGGCAAGTGATCTAATCGCACGAGCTACTACGTCTGGTTTGGATTTCTTTCCAGCTCCCCAGACGAACTTTGGTCCTTCTTTAATAGGAACACCATTGGCATCCAGAACAGCTTGCTGCTTGGATTGTTTCTTGGATTCCTTTTTGGTTTCCTTCTTAGTCTCAGGTTTCGACAACAGTGCCATTATTTTCTTTCTTCGTAGGCAGATGGGATGACGTAGTGAATATCGGTTTGTTTTCGGGTTAAGGGTGGCCGATAGGTTTGTTTGATTTAGTATTGGCTGATAAAGCCCTTGAAGTGAGTCAAGGAATGGATAACTGTGAGTAACGATAACACTGGAATTAACTCCCCAGGTGAAGACCGCGAGAACTTGTTGGAGGTGTTCAACAAGCATTTTGACGAGTATTTAGAGCGTTATGGAGTAGCTACTCCGAAGAGCCGTAAAGATCAAGAGCCTGCTTCTATCGAAGAAGTGAAGGCCCCTACAGAAGTAGACGATACTGTCGAAGAAGTTTTGGTTGCCAGTGAAGCAACTTTCGATGTAGAACCAGAGACTTCTTTCGACCACTTAGTTGAATCCTCTGCTGCTGATGAAGAACCAGTGTCTACTGAAGAAAACTCCTTCTTCCAAGCTTCTGATGATTTTGAAGAAGACGAAGACGCTCAGGTAGAGCCTGTCACTGTTGAAGATGACGATGAGGATGAATTTTACTATCCAGAATCAGCTTCAGCTGAGCTTGACGATGAAGATGACTTAGTTCAGCATGCTGAAACTGATGGACTCATTGACGACGATGAAGAAGATGATTTCTATGACCCAGAAGAAGCGTCTACTGAAGCTGATGAGCTGGTAGAAGCACCTGTTGAAGAAGTTCATGCTGAGCCGGCAGCTCCTGTAAGAGAAGTTGTCCGTGAAATCCTTGTCGTGGATCGTGACCAGGCTCGTGAATTAGGTTACAGTGCGGACAACTATGTAGAGACAGAAGCCCGACCAGCTCCAAAACCAGCTCCTATCCAAGCTCCTGAGATTTCTCGTTCAGTAAGTTTCCCTCCTGCAGAAACACCTAAACCAGCTGTAACTTCTACACCTCGACCAGACTTTGACAAAAAAGTTGACCTGCCTTCACGCAAAGAGCCTATTCGTTCAGAAAGCCGTGAAGAAAAGCGTTCTTTCTTGGGTGGTCTTTTCGGACGCAAAGAGGAACCAACTCCTGTTCGTTCAGAATCACGTTACGAAACTTCTCGTTTGAGGACGGAAGAGCCAAGCTCAGAAACAGGGTTTGTTACTGGACCAGAGAACAACGCTCCTATTAGCTTGAAAACACAAGAAGGTTACGACGCTCGTGAAGAACGTCTGCGTCTTCAGCATGTGAACACCGAAAAACGAGATGTTGACCCTGCTGTCTGGTTAGAGGAAACAATGTTGGACGCTTTGAAGCTTGACGCGTCGGACCTCCACATTGTTATCGATGGGGAAACCCGTAACCTTCGTGCTCGTATTCGTGTTGACGGTCAGATGAGAGACTTTGACTATGTTGAAGGTGTGCCTGCCCGTGTCATCATGGGTCGTTTGAAAGCTGCTACTGAGCTTTCCTCCGGTGGTTCTTTTGAACCAGAGGAAACTATCTACACGTTGATGCTTGATGGGGAAAAGCGTAAAGCTCGTGCTGTTCTGTTCCGTGTGGAAGACGGCGGTGAAGCTCTTGTTATGCGTTTGCCTTTGACAGGTAATTTGAAGCAGCTTGACGAATTGGACTTTGCTGATTACAACTTGGACTTAGTTTACCGTCTACTTGCAATGCCTTACAAGCTTATTATGATTGCTGGACCAATGGGTTCAGGTAAAACAACCACCGCCCACGGAGCTCTTCTGCATGTAGCTAAGCAGACCCGTACAGTTTGGACAATTGAAGACCCTGTTGAGCGTAGACTTCCTAACCTTGTACAGCTTGAGATTGACGAAGACAACGGTGCAGGTTTCGACGTGCTACTTTCCAAGCTTCTCCGTGCTGACTACAACACGTTGTTCCTTGGTGAGATTCGTGACCGTGCTACAGCTGCTGCAGCTGTTCGTCAGGCTAAAGCTGGTCGTCAGGTTATGTCCACAATCCACGCTGACGACAACATCTTCGCTCTTCTTCGTTTGATTGAACTTGCTGGAGATTCACCATTGTCTGTTCTGTCAGCTGTTGGTGGAGTTATCTCACAACGTTTGATTCGTCGCTTGAACCCTGACTGGGACGGCGTTGACCTTGACACTAAGTACAAAGGTCGTGTACCTATCCACGAAATTATGTTCATCAATGATGCAATCATTGAAGTCATGATGCAAGACAGTCCTCTTTCTGCTATCAAGCAGGCAGCTTCTGAAGCTGTAGGTTCTGCCTTCGCTCAGGATGCCCACCGTTTGATTGCTGCTGGGGTTACTGACCGAGAAGAAATCGTCACTGTTATTGGTGAATTTGAATAACGTGTTATCGTTTCGTCCGATAACACGACATGAATCTAAGAAAGTAAGGAAAGAATGAGTACCCCTTTGCCTCCTGCAGGACCATCAAGACCAGGTGTAGCCCCCACTGCACCTGGATTCCCTGCCAAACAAGCCGTAGGAGGGTCTGTACCAGCCAGAGCTCCTGGTTTATCTTCTCCTCCTCGTCCTTCCACAGCTAAAGCTCCAGTGGCAGGTCAGGCTAAATCTCCGCAAAAGAAGCCGGCTTTCTCTTCAAAGAAACCAGACACTCTTCATGGAAGTCGTGATTTCTTATTCAAGCTTCTTGATGACTGTGGCGCCAACGAAGTCTCTGACCTCCACGTACATCCTGGAGTTGGAATGTGGCGTTTGTCTTCTGGTCGTTTAAAGAAATTTGCTAACCCTGAGACTGACATCATTACAGAGCAAGAAATTTTGCGTTGGATGGAACATGCTGATGGTTACGAGGACATGAAAGTGGATGACCCTGAAAAACTGTTCGGTGAGAAAGGTCACACTACTGTTGCATTCGACACAGGTACTTGGCGTGTTCGTGGTTCTTTCCGTCGTTCCACTGTTGGAATCTCCTGTACCTTTCGTTTGATTCCTTCAAAGATTCCAACGGTAGAAGATGTTTACTTGCCTGATGTCATGATTGATATGATTAACCGTAAGTCTGGTCTTATCATTATCGAAGGTCCAACTGGTTCTGGTAAAACAACTTCTATTGCCGCTTTGATTGATTACATCAACACAAACAGGAACCTTCATATTTACTCCATTGAAGACCCAATCGAGTTCCATCACAAGCCTAAAGACGCAACAGTGTTTACAATGCGTGAAATTGGTGTACATGCTTCTGATTACCCATCAGCAGTGGAGAACGCTCTTCGTTCAAAGCCTAACGTCATCTTTATTGGTGAGATGTTGAGCAACGAAACCAAAAAAGCGGCTCTGCATGCTGCGACCACAGGCCATTTAGTTATCACAACAGCTCACGCTGGTTCCGTAACTGAAGCTATCGACTCTTTCATCGGTGGTTTCAACGCCGATGAACAGCCTCAAGTCCGTGGCCGTTTAGCTCAGTCTCTTCTAGGTGTTATGTGTCAGAGTTTGGTAGAGAACACAGAGGGTAATTTGGTTGCTGCTCGTGAAGTAATGCTGTCTAATTTGAACTTCTCTGAAATCATCCAGGAAGGTAAGATGCAGATGCTTCACGCTCAGATGGCATCCAGCCCTTCATGCTTCACCCTTGAAGATTCTCTTGTTGACTTGGTTAGGAAAGAGACCATCACAGCTGGTGTAGCTATGGAACAAGCTAAGCGACCTGAAGTTGTCAAAGCTGAACTTGAGCGTTTCGGCTTTATGTAAGGTGTGTATAAGAATAGCCCCTCTCCCGAATAGGAGAGGGGCTATTCTTATTACTACTATTAGCTTACGAGGCCAACTGTCTGCAGAAGGTTTACATCAAAAGCGAGAAGAAGGATATTGCTGATAAGACCATATGCAACAATCACCCAGAAAATGGGGGTAAGAATTTTAGTCTCTTGCCATTCTCCTGCTGTGATACGCAATCCTGCAGGAAGAGCAACATCATACCAACGCTTTCCTCTAATTTTCAAAGGCCACATCATTGGTGTTCCCATTTTAGTGATGGTGTCACCAAGAATGTGAGTGTACCATCCAGCTGCGACTACAATTGCAAGCCACTGGTAACCTGTTTCATAAGTAGGTAAGAAGACTGCAGTTGCAGCAGTAACAGCTAAACTTGCAGCCATCAACAGGTAAGGTCCGAAAGTCTTTTTTGCGTTCTTGATTTGCTTAGAGAAAAGACCAGCAAGTCCGAGATGCAGGAAGAACGCCATGATACCAATAGCAAACAGTTGACCTGTTGCGAAGGTCTTACCAAAAATTTCGGTAGTTCCAGGAATTGAAGTAAGACCCAAAACAAGAAGACCCATAAGCAAAGAGCCTACGATGGTATGCATGAAGGTTCTGTGGCCATTCTCCACTGGCTTGTCATTATGTGTTCTGGTTGCACCATGAACAAGCATACTTAGACCATTGGTGAGGTAGTAAAGAATTCTACCAAAGATGCCAAAACTTCGTGTGGCGGTGGAAGTGTAAGAGTCAAGGTCAGGACCTAAAGCGGCCCCAGAGAACACTGCAGTTCCCATGACTAAGATTGCTGGGTCGATGGCATTACCGGTGACCATTGAGTAGGTGGCAGTGCCTCCTAACCAAACAGCAGCTCCCGATAGAGAATGAGCAGGACCCATCATAATGCTTCAACTAACCTTTCGTCTGTGCCAGTATAACACACTACATTCTCTATCGGAATGCTCACCAAACTGTGCCTGTTTATGAAGAAGGAGTATACTGGGTATCGATAATGTTTCTATTTAGGAGTTTGTAAAGTTGGCTGAACCACAAATGCCGGTTAACACCGTTGACATCGCTTACCGAGGTCAAAAGGTTGATTTGGAAAACTATCCTGAAAAGTCAGGACTCCCTAAAGCTGTAAACATTCAGCAGCAGTACAAAGTACCTACACGAAACATTGACTATGAGCCTGATGCTGAGGTTGACTTTTCTGACTTGGCAAACATTAACCGAGAGTTGACTAATCTACGTATTCGAATTCATCAGGTTCGTAATGATTACAAAACGGCTAAACGCGTTGCTACTCATCTTAAATATGTTTATGAGCAGGGCAAGAAGCGATCATGGATTCAGCTTTCTGGTGGAACTGAAAAAACTCGTGAAGCAATTGCAGAAATCATGAACCAAGATGCTTACACTGAGTATTTAGTGGCTGACACTCTTGCTAATGAACTAAGTGACATGTCACGTGTACTGCGAACTGAGTTGGATGCTTTGAAGGAAATCTCCAACAACCAGCGTCGTCAAATTGACATCCAGTAACGGATAACTTATTCATCATGAGTAACTATTTGAAAACCTTGGTCAAGCCATCTAAGCTAACATCTTGGACTGGTTTTATCGGTGCTGTTCTGGGAGTATTTTTAGCTTCTACGATTTTAGTCGAGAAGCTCCATCTTTTGATGGACCCTAATTATGTAACTTCTTGTTCTTTCAACCCCATAATTTCTTGTTCGACAGTAATGTCCTCACCTCAATCAGCAGCTTTCTGGGGTTTCCCTAACCCTATCATTGGCCTGATAGGGTTCACCATAGTTGCAATAGTCTACTTCATTTCGTTCTTCGTTAAACTTCCCCGATTTATCTGGATTGCTAATGCACTGGGAACCCTGTTTGCTTTAGCTTTCTGCTTCTGGTTAGCGTCACAAGCTTTGTACGTTATTCAAGCATTGTGCTTATACTGCTGTGGTGTCTGGATAGTAACCAGCGTACTTACCTGGTTCGGTCTAAAAGCGGTAGTGCAGGATACAAAACATGCAGATTTGCAATTTTACAGTAAAATTGGCTTGGTGATAACTCTGGCTGCGTTCGCTTTCTTAGTATTCTTCGCTTTCCAGCAGTATTGGATGTCCTTGCTTACCTAACCGATAATTTAGGTGGAACAATCGATAAGGAGAAACATGTCTTTCCCGACATTTAAAAACACGCCGCAGTTCCAACAAGGCGGCAACCAACATTATTACAACTCAAATGGTCAGCTGACTAACCCTGGTATTCAACAGGGTAACCCTTTCCAGCAAGTTACTTCTAACACCATGAGCTTTGAAGGCACAATTCGCCGTGGAGCAATTGCATTTGGAGTGCTTTTGATTGCTGCGTTGGCTGGTTGGGCTGTACCAGCTCTGGCTATTCCAGGTGCTTTAGGAGCATTGGTATTGGGCTTAGTTGTTGGGTTCAAGCGGATTTCTAATCCTGGTGCCACTATTGCTTACTCTGCTCTACAAGGGTTAGCTGTTGGTGGTATTAGCGTTATCTTGGAATCTCGCTTCCCTGGGGTTGTTTCCCAAGCTATAATTGCAACTCTGTGTGTGTTTGCTGTAATTTTGTTCTTCTTCTCCAAAGGAGTGTTCCGTACAACTCCTCTGTTGAACAAAATCTTCGTCATTGCAGGAGTGAGCTATTTACTCTTCAGCTTAGTGAACCTTGGACTTGTTCTCACTGGCGTATCACAGAGTATGTTCGGTGTATATGGTGACCTGGGTGTCTTCGGAATTGTCATTGGTATCCTTGGAACGCTATTAGCCTCTTACAGCCTGGTCAGAGACTTTGAATTCGTAACTAACGGAGTGAATAACCAAATCAAATCTCGCTGGGAATGGCTTGCAGTATTCAGCTTGATTGGAACTCTTGTATGGTTGTACATTGAAATCTTGCGTTTGATTTCTCTGTTCCGACAGTAAAGTCTAAACGAATGAAGAACCCCTCCAATCTAAATTGGAGGGGTTCTTCATTTAACGCTAAAACTTGTTAGGAAGCCAGATAAGAGACTGCACACCATAATGGTCAGACAGCTCATATCCTTGAACAGTCTTACTCACTCCGAAAAGTTCTGGTTCTAATGGCATACCTGCACGACCATAAATCCATCCATGGACAAAGAGATAGTCTGCTCTTCTCTCAGGAACAGCAGAGGGAACAAGGATGCCTGTACGCTCTGAAGAGATGACTCCCCAATGACTTCCATGTCGGGTTGTGTCTTTGTTTTCCAACTCAGTATTTTCTGCTACATCTACCCAATAAGTAGATTGTGTGTCATCAGAAGCCTTACGACCTTTGAGGTATCTAACACTGTCACCGTCTGCTAAGTCATTGAATGTACCACCAGCTATAACAATGACATCTTCGTTCTTGTCTTTAGCTCGACGTGCGTAGTCGGCAAGAAGCATGGACTGTTTTAACCTGAGGAAGCTGTTCTCAGCACCCCAAGCCAAATGCACAGAAATTACATGCACTTCATGACCGTTTACATGCAGTACAGCAGTTGCCGCTTTCTGAGCTCCAGATAAAGCTGTCATGTTCAGGGAACGGCTCAATTCAACTGGCAGCTTTGAGAACACTGCAGTGCTTGAACTCTCCGAACCAATTTTCTTGTTTGCGGATGATTCAGAAACAAAAGAATGGATATAACCAGCATTTGCGAAGGATTCAATGACCTCCTCTTTTTCAGAAGCTAACAGTTCTTGAATTAGAAGGATATCCACATTTCTTTCATGGGATTCCTTCAACACTCCTGCAACTCTTTCATGATACAAGTCAGGATTACTGTGAAGATTGAAAGAAGCAACTCTAACGAGTTCTGTTGGATTGAGCGATGAAGTGTCCATTATTGTAATATCGGCTATTCGTAATATGGTATGATTGGTACAACACTTACGGAAAGCAGCTTACTGATGGCATTTGAACACAAAACTGGAGATATTTTCAATACCAAACTACCTGCGATTGGGCATGGAGTGAACTTATATGGAGTGATGGGTGCGGGTATTGCTAAAGTCATCGCAACTGTATTCCCTCAAGTATTAGCTCCTTACAAGGAAGCTTGTAAAACCAAACAGCTCACTCCTGGGACTATGCAATATGTTCAAGTGCAGAACAATCCAGCGTTTTACATCCTGAATCTGGCCAGCCAGGACCGACCAGGAAAACATGCTCGGTTAGAGTGGGTGGAGAGTTCATTAGAAGCAGCAATCCTATTTTGCAAAACTAACAACCTAAAAGGTTTTGCCGTTCCCCGAATCGGTGCTCGAATTGGCGGATTGGCGTGGAAGGATGTAAAAGAGATTCTTGAACGAGTCGCTTTGCAAGAACCTGACGTTTTGGTTGAAATTTGGTCATTACCTAACGCCGATGACTAATCCTTTTGTTGCATAGTTTGACCAAACTGGCGAAGGAAAGCGATAAGCTTTTTTCCTTCGCCAGTTTTTTGTTCGTAGACTGTGTAGATTGATTCGCTCAACACAGTCATACCCATCATAAAATCTTCTGTTGATACAGAGTTCTTGATGAGAATGGCTTGTTCATCATCTTCTGCCTGCACTGCTTCTAAGTATGCAACCGCAAGAAGAAACCTTTCTGAATTAGTCAAAGGTGTCATGTCTTTACCGTGTACAGAATGGTTATTCATCACTGAAGAATCGGTCAAAGTTTTCGGCATAGTCGAGAAGTGCTTTGTCTGAATGCTTCTCAGTATGGAATTCAACCCATTCTCCATTATCCCAAGAAAGACTTTCATCCCAAGGGCATGTTGCTCGGCGCCAATGGAAGTTCTCAGTAATTTCTGCAGGGTTGTTAGGATTCTGCCGTGAGTATTCAATCACCATGGTGTTCTGCACTCTATAGTTAGAGTCTGCATCCATCTCGTTGAACTTGTCGGGAGTCAGTCGTTCGATAACGAACTGTGCGACTCTAATGAATTCTCCATGAGCGACTCCAATAACGTTATTCACATTTTCTCGTCGGTACAAACTTGTCATCACCAGCTCTACACGAGAACGGACTCCAGTAGCAAGGGACTCCCCACCCTGAGGTTTCCAATACCATTCGTTCATTTCCTTCAGACGGCGAGACAGAACACTCATTGTGTCATGAAGGTTTTCATCAGGAGAAGCTACCTCACCCCAGTCGCGTTCGCGGAAACGGTCATCAACAATCCAGTCACCTTGAAGTTGCAAATGAGCTGCTGTTTCACGTGTACGCACATGAGGAGATACGTAGAAGCGGTCGAATGGATTCAAATTTTCACGAATCCATTCACCTGTTTTCTCAGCCTGATTGACACCCTTTTTAGCAAGTCGAGCGGTGGAATCATGTCGATCAAGGAATGTTGGATTGACCAAGCCGGCGAGAGTTGTAGTGTCTTTGTCTCGGATGAACTTCTGGATACGATTGGCCTCAGAAAGCCCATGTCGGACTAAAGTAAATTTCATAGGAAGAGTCATAGATAACTCCGTTTCTAAATAGTTTGTTCCTTACCTCCTGATTATAACATACCAGGAGGTAAGGAACAAACTATACGTTCTTACCAGTTATCTTTTGTTCCAATAGCAGTCTTCACAGAATTTGAACCATGGAGAACAAGAGTTGTGGCATGAAACACAATCACCGTATCGACCTTTAGTAATCACATGGTGAAGAGTGTTAATGATTGCATCGCTGAGACGTTCTTCATATTCCATCATTTCGCTGTAAAGCAAAGTTCCGGTGGTCTCAAACATGACGTTAGCCATCTTCAGCTCACCAATGCAATGAACGCTTTGTTCAAGAGGAGCTACTTCGTCACCCATGGTGTTCTTTTCATCTACCACAGGATGGTAGAGAGGAGAAATAACGGTCCTGAAATACTCTTCCAAGGTACGAGACTTAGTGCGATTTTTCTCTGTCAGCCAGTTTGCAATCACTTTAATGGAGTTACCCTGTGGGTTGAAAGGTCCTGAGATAAGAGTCCACAATTCTTCAGTTGTAATCCTCCACTCTCCCTGCTCTTCTGGGTACAGAGGGGCGTTCAGATGGTCTGAGACGCTATAAAGTAGGTGCTTCATGTCGTTCAGAGTGGAAGGCATAATTGGACGCTCAGAGAGCCGTACAGCAGCTTCTAACTCCCAAGACATCAACGCAGGAAGAATATCTGTAGGTTCTGTAACATTCAAGTCAGAGAACCGTGGAGTGATGATTGCTTTTTTCACATCCAAATCGGTGGGAACTAAACCAGCTCCAGCATTTGTTCCTTCTTTGATTAGGTCGACATCTTCTGTAAACCAATCTTTTCCTGAGAGAACATAAACTGAACCTTCAGCTGATAAACCAAATCGTCCAGCCCTACCAGAAATTTGTGCAATTTCCCAAGTATGTAAGTCACGATTTTTGTGACCATCATATTTTTCAGATTGAGCAAATACAACGTTGTCGATAGGAAGGTTGATTCCGTGACCGATGACATCAGTAGTGACCATGATGTCGTAGTCACCCTTCAAGTATTTTTCAATCTGGGCATTACGGGCTTTCAATGGAAGTGAGCCGTAAAGAACTCCAACTTTCTTACCCGCTTCTTCTAACATCCGAGCGACAGCATAAACAGTTTTTCGGGAGAAACAAACAACAGCAGAACGGTCAGGTACGTTGTAAACAGTCAGTTTACCTTTGAACTTCAAAGGTGTTTTGCGACTGTATTCTTTCAAATCAAGATTCTGTGCATCTTCGATAAGAGCAGCAACAACATTCAATGCTTCCATAGCTGTAAGGACATGAAAGTTTCTGTAACGACCACCAATGAGAATATTGGTCCAATGCTGACCTCTTTCAGCGTCTACAATCCAGTGAGCTTCATCCAATACAATAGAATCTCCCTCTTCTGGAACCATCTCCACAGTGCATGCCACTAAAGGGGCATCAGGGTTTATTTGCTCTTCACCAGTGATGAAACCAACATTGTCAGCTCCGTACCGATCAACCATCTTTTCGTAGACTTCGTAAGCAAGCATTCTAAGAGGACCAGCATAAACATACTTACCTGCAGGCTTTTTCTCATACTCAGAAAATAGTGACTGTAACGCATTGTATGTTTTCCCAGAGTTCGTGGGACCTACATACAAGGTCGCTTTCTCAGGGGCTTCGCTTCTAAGACGAATGTTGACATTGACTTCATGCTGGATGTTTGATTTTACATCAGTATCATAAGAGATAGACATGATGCACACCCTTCCTTTTATCTAATAGATGATTCGATTGTGTTGCGGAAGAAATGATGGTCACAGGTTCAGATGATGAGCAACACCCCCGCAAATCGGGAAGGAAGAAAAAGCCACACAGATATCTACCGGGGCAGCTACACTGCCACGCCTGACACTTAGTGTTTCATGAATAGTCAATATTCCAGGTTCTTTCTGTGTACTACAATCCTATCGGCTTTTAGCGAAGCATCAGCAAAATAGGAGAGTGTCACAGGTAACGTTTACAAATCGTTAACGCAGTAAATAAGAGATGGAATCAGCAATTGACTGCTTGTGGTCAAAGCCCAAAGGTAGGCTATCAGAGTCAGAGTATAAGGATTTGACATCAACGAGTTTTGCAGCAGCAGCATCATCAGCTGCTTCGAACTTAGGAATCTCAGGCAAGAAAGTAACGTGGGTATTCATGACAATATGCTTCATGCGCGGGTCTCTCCAGTCATGGTCATACTTTTTGACAAAATGAACCATATCAGAAGAAACATCCATACTGGTTTCTTCTTTTAGCTCACGAACAGCAGCTTCGTGAGTGGTTTCACCTTCATCAATAAAGCCACCTGGATGGCACCAGTATCCTTTGTAAGGGAAATTACCTCGTTCAATGAGGAGAATTTTCAACCTACCGTCATCGCCTTTAGTGAAGATGATGTTATCTGCAGTGTAAGAGTACCCTGCAGGGTCTGTGCCGTACTTCCAAGGGTCATATGTCTGCAAGTATTCAGCTTCTCCTTCTCGTGTTACAGGAGCAGGTTCTTCGCTGTAATCGTGATGGTAAGAGCCAGACTTAGCATCGATTGCTTTGAGCTCACTGGTTAGGTACAGTTTTTCATCATCTGTCAGATGAACCAGCTTGTTGACATTTGTCGTGATAAATGAAGTCATGAAATCTTCTTTCGTTGTGGTGCTAAGTCTACCATGGTGACGGCAGGTTGCAGGGTCTTTAGCTCGGCATTCAGAATGTTTTCTCATGATTTGTTATCTCTAACAGAAAAGCCCTCCAGTGCTGGAGGGCTTTTCTGTTATTTACTTTTTATTGGCTTCGTTTGTTTTGTTAGCTTCATTCACCTTGTCACGAACTACAGTGACAGTGACATCTTTAGCGATTTTTGCCGCTTTAGCTGCTCTGCCGCCAAACCGAAGACCAGCTTCAATGAACGGTTTTGCATCAAACTCAGATTTTGTTGCTTCAGGAACAGCTTTGATTCGAGGCTCTTCTTCAAGTTTTTCCTGGTCCAAGTCGATTTTGACATAGCCGAAGTTCAGAAGATCGACATCTGTGGCTTCAAAAGGCTCTTCACCCTCTACATGGACGTAAAGTTTTGCGGATACTTCTCGCTGGTACGCTGCTGAAATGGGCATAAAACACGCTTTCTTGTTGGGTTTACTCTTACATCTTACTGCATAGACTGCTTATAGTCAATTTTAGAAAGTCAGCGAGTCCATGTCTCAAAAGCATACTCAATTCCAGTGGAGGAAAGTAACTTTCCTGATGTTTCACGCAGAATAAACTGGTCAGTAATGTCTGGTGCAGTGACATGACCAGGTACTTCATCAAGGTAGACACGAGTAATATAAACTTCATTAGCATAAGCCAAAGCAAGGTTATAAATCTGACTTCCTCCGATTACCCAGATATCTTCTCTGTTACCAGATTGAAGCACTGCTGATAAATCATCTGATACAGTAGCTCCTTCCAGTTCAGAAACAGTACGTGAGATTACAACATTTTTTCGAGAAGGTAAAGGTCTGACTTTTGCAGGGAGCGAATCCCAAGTTTTTCTGCCCATCACAACAGTACTGTGTCGTGTTTTTTCTGCGAAGAACTTCATATCTTCAGGTAACTCCCAAAGAAGTTTCTCGCCGTCACCAATGACACCTGAAGGTGTTTGGGCCCAAATAAGTCGAGTAGTCATTAAACAGCCACTACTCCACGGATAAGAGGATGAGGGTCGTAGCCTTCAATTACTACGTCTTCGTACACATAGTCATCGATAGATGCTGCTTTGTTCAGTTTGAGAGTAGGGAATGGTCGTACTTCACGAGTGAGCTGTTCATCTACCTGCTCAGTAAGATTGTCATAGATGTGACAATCCCCACCAGTCCAGATGAATTCGCCAACATCCAAGCCTGTCTGCTGAGCAATCATGTGAGTAAGCAAAGCGTAGGATGCAATGTTGAAAGGAACGCCAAGGAACATGTCAGCGGAACGCTGGTACAACTGGCAAGAAAGCTTTCCATCTACAACATAGAACTGGAACCATGCATGGCAGGGAGGAAGAGCCTGGTCTGGAAGAGCAGCAGGGTTCCAAGCTGCAACAATCAAGCGACGGCTATCAGGATTAGTTTTAATCTCTTCAATAACTTCAGCAATCTGGTCGATTGTTCCACCATGGTAGTCTGGCCAGCTTCTCCACTGAACACCATACACAGGACCTAAGTCTCCGTTTTCATCAGCCCACTCATTCCAGATACGAACGTTGTGTTCTTTCAGGTAGTTGATGTTTCCAGTTCCTTTGAGGAACCAAAGAAGTTCATGCACAATTGATTTAGTGTGGACTTTTTTAGTGGTAATGAGAGGGAAACCTTCTTGGAGGTCGAATCTCATTTGATGACCGAACACACTGGTCGTCCCAGTTCCTGTTCTGTCACCTTTGTGGAGGCCGTTCTTACGGATATGTGCTAAAGCGTTTTCGTACTCTGTATTAACCATTCAACAATCTTATCATTTGAGGAGTTTTGCCCTCATTTATAGGCTAAAGAAAGATGAACATTGTCGTGTTTCAAAATGGAGGTTGAACTTTGTTCCAAGTTGAATCATCCCAGCTGTTGAAAGGCTGATCTTCTTCTTCCTCATCCTCATCTGGGGCAAAAGTTTCCCAACATTCTGGATGAGTGCCACTAATGAGAAGTTCTCTTGTATCGTCAGAGAAATGCGGCAGAACTACTTGGATGGGCTCTCGGTTTTTCAGCCTGTTGTATTGATCTTGAGATAGTTCAACCTGTGAAGTTTTGTGGCAGACAATGCATGCTGATGTGGTGACGATCATTTTGCTGACCCCACTTCAGAAGAATACATGTAAGACCCTGTTGAAGGATCAATAATTCGACCTTTGCCTCCACTAGCCATAAAAGCATCAATAGCTAAAAACCAAATAGCATGGAAAAGCACTTGAGGAATCAAAAGTAAAGTTTTCATAGTCTTATCTTACCACTGGTATGTCAAGCCGGCTAATAAAGAGAGCCGCACCAAAAGGTACGGCTCTCTTTATTATTTAGTTGTATTCTGTACCGTCTGCACGAGTAAGGTAATCATCGGAAACAAACTTCCCAATCTTACGCGAACCTTCGAAGATTTTATCAGAGTTCAATGCAGAAGGTCTAACTACTACACCTTCCCGAATGTTAGCTTCAGTTCCCGAAACTTTCTCAGGACCATAGGCTAATTCAGTAATCTTCTCCAAAGAGTAAGGGCCTTCGTACAAGCGAGGAGCCAAAGGCACTCCTGCTTCAGTAGCTAACTTCTCTGCTGTTTCTGGGTCGACCCATTCTGTGACATTACCTTCTTTAGTTGTTCTGGTCAGGTGGATGTCAAAGAGAATGAATCCAAGTTCATTATTCAGGCCGTAATGCAGGTCCTGAACAGAACCATATGTTTCTCCGAACAAAGCAACTTTCGAAATGTTCTCGAAACGAGATGCAATGAACTGAGCAAAACCCAGAAGGTCATACTTATGGAACATTCTCCAGTAAGCGTTCTTTGGGTTTTCTTTCAAAGCAAGGTTCCTGGAACCAATTCCTTTGGAAGTCACGTAAACTGTTGGCTCAGCTAAAGCATCCACAACAGTTACACATGTTGCTGTTCCATGCACTTTTTCATCAACTACAACAAGCTCGCCTTCTTTGAACATGTCAGGGAACTTCTTGATGTTTTCAATGTCAATCCAACGCACCAATTCTGGAGCAGGAGTAACATCACCAGCAAGAGCAACAGGAATTTCTGGTTCCCATTTTTCGATTCCCAGCTGCTTTGAGTGGTCTCGCACCGTACGGTCCAATTCCCCCTCAGCAATGTCCAATGAAGCCACTAAACCTTGTGACAGTAATCCACGTAAGCGGATTGGCTTCACACGGTTCTTGCTTCTACCGGCAAGTTTGCCTTCAAGACCTAAAGCTACGATAAGAGCTTCCGGAAGTACTGCAAACTCAGGGATGTAGAAAACTTCATCACCTGTTTTGTAGGTTCCTTTTGGCACCACTACGTTGTAAAGACCTACCTGAGCATACTCAAGACGGTCAGCATTAGGATGTGGGTGTACTGCAATGTTTTCAATTGTCACTTCAAATGTTGCCATCTGCGTGCTCCTTAAATGTAAAATAGCTGGGTCGGATTTCGAGTCCAGTAGGGCCACCAGATATTTTCCTGAAAGGAAACATCGTATTCATACTATCAGAGTCTTGAGGAAAAACCAAATACAAAGGAAAATTAATTACCGTCTGCTTTGTATTCTGCCACAAACTCAAAACGCTTGAATGAGTATTTGAAGTAATTGGCCAGCTGTTTCGTATCAACAGGCTCATGGTCTTCAAAGTCTGTCTTATCTGACAAATCAGCATAAGACCAACTGCCATCGGTACTCCAAGCAGCTGCAGTGGCAAACACTGTACTAAACGTAGTAGGGAACTCGTCAAATTTCCACAAGAAAGGAGAAGCCTCTCCAAATACAGGAGCAAAGACTTCAGGAACTCCGTTGAAGATAAACTGTTCTTTCGCTAAAGCTTCACTGTCCATTCCGACGAATAGCTCAGATTCATGGTCAAAAGCGTAAGTAAGAGCTGCTACAACTTTACCGTTCTCTTTGTAGAAAGCAATGTTACCTTCTTGACCCCCACCATCGTTAGATTTGAACACATCAAAGGAGGGCAAAGCCTCTGGAAGGAACTCTGCATATTCAGAATCTTCTGAAGCGATTTTCTGAGCTTCTTGATGTAAAGAGGATGGGTCTGGAATTAGAGAAATAATTTTGTCAAAGTTGTTCATTAGACTTCCTATACTAGATGATCCCTTATCATATCGGAAATAGCTGACAATCGCCTGTATAAGTAAATACCGATAGTTACTGCATGAGTGAAATGTTATTCCCGAAACGCAGTCGTTGTAAAACATGTAAGAAGAAATTAGATTCAACAGTGTTGAAAGGATTGTTCTGCTCTTACAAATGTGCTGAACATCCAGCACCTTCGCCAAATGTCTCTGCGGCCCCTCGTCACTGCAAAAGAGAAGTCAACAACGTCTGGTCTTGGAAAACAAAATATCGTTTCGAACAAGAAGTTCCTGAAAAATGGCGTAATGACCCAGCTACAAACATCTACCTGTGTGACTATTGCCTAAACCTTCATATTGGTCATTCCCGTGTGAAACCGGAAGATGTATCGAAACTTCGAAGAGTTGTTTCGGATGAAGTCACATTAGGTAGCGTCATTCAACGTCGAAGAGAGCAACTGAACTGGGATAAGAAAGTCCTGGCTAAAGTCCTTAAAGTGCCAGTCATTCGGCTTACTGAAATCGAAGCTGGCAACCCTAAGATGGATGTCTCAGTGTTGTTCAAGGTCCTGCAGAAGCTTAGGCTTACTGTAGAGTTTATAGAACGCTGATTTAGTACCAGTTACTTGCCTGTGAGTGACCCCAGGCTCCACAAGGTGTACCGTATCTGTCTGAGATGTAACCAAGACCCCACTTGATTTGGGTACCAGCGTTGGTTTGCCAGTCAGCACCTGCTGAAGCCATCTTACTACCAGGCAAAGACTGTGGAATACCGTACGCACCAGATGAAGGATTGTTAGCGTTTACTCTCCAGCCAGATTCTTTGTTCCATAAGGAGACAAGGCAGTTGAATTCACTCTGACCCCAACCGTGAGCCTGTACTTGATTCCAAGCCTCTTCTTGAGCGGAACCTGGGTTAGGAGTCACTGCTGGGGCAGAAGGTGTAGAAGGAGTAGCAGGTGACTTGACCGAGGTTTTACTCTTTACTGGAGTCTCTACAACAACTGGTTCTGGTGGTGGAGGCGGAGGAGGTGCTGTGATGCTATAGCTTTCACGTTCTATCGCAGGTGCTTTTACACTGTCAGACACAGTGAAAGACTGCGAACCAGTAGTGTCAGCAGAAGCAGAGTAGATTACGTCTTCTATATTTTGATCTGCGAGATTATTGTCAATTGGGATGGCTGAGGTTCCAGTGACTGCAAGGTTGAGAGCCAATGCAGTAGACCAGAAAGCCGAGGCTAAATTTACAAACATATGAATTGTTATCGGCCCTGATATTGAACCGAGTCTGGAATCTGATATTTTTAACTGAGAATGCCCTCTGAACTCAAGTTCAGAGGGCATTCCACAAAGGAAGTTTTGTGTTAGTTAGGCTCTTAGGTCACCAATTGCCTGGCGGAACACCTGCACAATTCCACTGCAGATTGCATAGAACCAATCCCATAACATGCCGATGAAACCAGCAATATTGCCTGAACGTCCCCATACCTCCCAAATAAACAGGACCACTACGCCAATACCGATAGCCATAAGGATCGTCTTGAGGGCTTTTTTAATCATTAGGATTCTTCCTTTGTTTCAACAATTGATACATTATCTCTATCAACTGTTTTTGCAATTTGACGTGTTCTGTCCGCCCAAATCAATCCAGTCCACCATCTTTCTAAAGTGCTTTCACCAGAAAGCTCCCAAGGGTCTGGAAACCAACCAGCTGGAGCTGAAAGGTAGGCAGGCATCTGATGTTGCTTGCGTTGAGAAAAAGAAGTGTCAGTCATCATTTAGTTATCCGCAAGTAGCAAGCATGTCTTTCAATGCTTGAACATCTGCTGCTGAAGCTGACAAGTTATAATTCTTGCTAATAACAATCCAGTCTGTAGCGTATGTGCAGTAGTTGGCAGTATTAGTTGGTTTCCACTCAGCTGGTCCTTTGTCGCTCTTAGAGCGATTCTCTCCTGCTTTCACAGCTTTCAGATGATTTGGGTTGGTCAAATCATTTGCAAACTGTTCTTTTTTGCTTTCATCCCAAGCCTGTCCACCATGTTGAGCAGCGTAGGACAAAGGAATCATGTGGTCAATATCCAGCTCTTTAGGGTTTGTGATGGTTGTACCAGAATAAGGGTCATTCCACGTTCCTGATTTTACAGAGCAAGCTTTGCCCACTTCTGCTACTGTTTTACCTGATTTGTCAGCAAGAACCAAAGTGGCATCTTTTACCGCTTCTTCATAAAGAACTTGGTCTCTTGTGTCCCAACAGCTTGAACCCTGTGAAATCCAGTGGTTCCACTCATCCCTGTCATAGGAAACTTTTTGAGGGTCAGCTACTGTCAAAGAGCTCAATGTGTTGGTTGCTTCTGAAGGAGCTGGTTCTGTACCTGTTCCTGGAGTGCCTGGATTGGTTCCAGGAACCCCAGGAGTGCCCGTACCTGGTTGGACATTGGAAGATAATGTGCAACGGCTAAAATCACCTTTGATAGCATTTGGTGCACAGTTCTTCATCCATGCTTCCACAGTTAAGGATTTTGACTTCAACATTGACGGGATATCGTTCAAGTTGGGATCACTTGGAATGCCAAAGAACCCAATAATGCACGCACCAATTACAAAGAAGGTAACAATGCTACCTAATTTTCCTCCACTGGACTTTCTTGAACGACTTGCCATTTCTATTTACTCACTTTTTCTAAGATAAACAACTTCCTAATACCTATCTGTTTAGGAACCAAAGGGGCTACCCTGTTTTGGGAAGTTTGTTTCTTTTTTCCCATCCTGATTTTGAAAAGGAGAAACAACAGGCTTGTTTGTAGCAGCCCCTGCTGGCTTAGCAGGGAAAGCAAACGGACTAACAGGTCTGACTGGTCGTACAGGGGCTTCCTGGGCGGTTTCAGCAGGTTCTGGCTCAGCTACTGGTGCTGGCTTTGCTACAGGCTTAGAAACGGTTTTAGCGGGTACAGGTTTTGAATCGAATGGTGAAGCAGACTCCCAAAGAAGAGCCGGCGGAGCAGCTTCAACTGGCTCTTCCGCAACAGGAAGAGGAGGGACTTCCTCTTGAATTTCTTCATCCAGGTCGTCCATGTCATCAAAATCATCCAGAATGAAGTCTTCTGGCTTCAAATCTAAATCAGGTTCGATAGTCTGTTTGTTTACCGGAGTGCGAACTGGTTCTTCATTGTCATTAGGTAGCCCGTTGAAAAAAGCAGGTACAGTTCTGTCATCAACATCCACGACAGTATCTTCTGGTCGTTTACTCAAAGCATCAATAAGGCTCTGATGGTTTGCGTCAACCTCTGCAACTGGTGCTTGATTCATAAAGTCAGGTTCTGGGTAAGAACGGGGCGCTTCATCTATTTCAGCTTTAGCGATAGAAGGAGTAGATGTTACGACTTCAGGAGCAATTTCTTGTTCTTGTTCTGATGATTCTTCTTTCAGAGGCTTCTTTCCCAAGCGAGCTTTGCGTGGCTTTTTGTCAGCTTTTGGAGCTTTCTTGGCAGAGGTTTCCAGAGTCTCAGCAGCTTCTTCTACCTCTGAAGTTTTAGCAGCCAGTTTTTCTTGGTATCTTTCGTAAAGATGTCCACCGGGAGCTACACAAGTAGGCTCAACGTGTGGGTTTTCAAGAATGAATTCATCAATCCAAGTAGGAGGTGCAAAGTAACCTTGGAAAGTCTCCAAACTTCCACCAACACGAAGAAGACCTCGACCACGGATACCTGGAAGGTTCACCGCTTCTCCAGAGTCCAAAATCATGGTAGAAGGGGTAGAGTCCATACGACCAGCAGCTAAACGAACATCCATGTTGGCCTTGAATTCGCCTCGTAGCACTACGGCGTCAGGACGCTGCATAGCTACAACCATATGAATACCGGCAGCACGACCCAATCGGAGAATCTTACCTACAAGGTCAGAGGCTTCGGCTTTCATCATGTCCTCAGCTTTACCTTCATCAGTTTTAGAACCAGAAGCGCCAAGGAACATTGTTGCCTCATCGACCATAAGAAGAATACAGTAAGGAGGGTCTTCCAAATCCATAAGGTTGTTCTGCCCTTTTTCTTCCATCATCTTGTAACGGTCCATCATAGCGTTATACGCATATTTCAGAACTTCAAGACCTTGGTCTACTTCAGTAGCAATACCCATGACAGTCTGCTTGTACTTGTTGTACGGGGTAAGCTCCACACGTTTGAGGTCGACTCCTAAGAACCTCCAACGGTCGTTGTGTTGGATTGTGTGGAACACAATGTTTCTCTGCAACACTGATTTACCTGTACCGGAAGGTCCACCTACGAGAACGTGAGGGAAGGTTTTTAAGTCGAAGGAAACAATACCGCTTTTAGCCAAACCTACAGGGAATTCACTCCAAGAGTATTTAGAAGAGCCTGGGTACTTGAGCTCTGTAGGCAGTTTGTCTACAGCTTCAATTGTTACTTTGTCATGTGTCAAATCCCAGACAGGGTTCCAATCGTGCTCATCAGTAACGTTTTCTGTGAACGTCTTATCAAAAGCGTTTTGAGCATTTTTGTCAGGTCCTTGACCAGCAGGGAAAGTAATGACCATTTTCTTGGGGTCTTCATCCGAAATCCATTCTTCAACAGTAATGAAGTTCCAGAAAGCAGGATGTGAGGCGTTCTTTCCCCGAGGGCCTGAAGAGAACTTGATAGTGTTTGAAGCAATAGCAAAGATACGGCCAAGAATCTTGTCACGTTTCTTCATTACAGGTAAGGCACGACTTATTCCGAAGATGAAACTAATGGGGAACACGATGAGAAACAAGAAGTTACCAGTAAAGATGTAGGCAAGGCTTCCAGCGGTCAATCCCAGGATGTGGAGGCTTTTCAAAGAAAGAAGTTTTTGAGCTAAAGGTGAACCTTTTTTGGCTAAAGTTGCTTTGTCTTCTTTGAAAACATAACTGTTCACTTCGCTGGCAATTTTTCCAAACGGCTTGACCAATTTACCTTTGGCTAAACGGGCTGGAACATATTTCGAGTTCCACAGCCAGCTGATAACACCAAAGACTATTGGTAGTCCTACAAGCAGAATACTTGCAAGAATAATAATACGGGGAAGGAGTTCGCTAATCATGTCTTTTCTAATATTGGCTCAGTAATCGCTGCGTTTGCAGGTCATGATTTGAACTATATCTCTATCCGAGTAAGTTACAATTGGTCAAGTAACACCTGTTTTAGAGCCTTAAATCAAAAACAGCCCCTCAACTTATGCGTTGAGGGGCTGTTTTATTTACTTATCAGAAAGGTGCGTCAACATCTTCAGCTGCAGGAGCTGGTGCTGAGTAGGATGAGCCGCCACCGTTTACACGAGGAGCGCTTGTTCCGCCACTTACCTTGTTGCCGTAAGCAGACTTATCTGTTACGTTCAAAATCTGGTGGTCCAGGCTGACTGTAACGTCATCTGCTACAATTTCGAGGCTCTGACGAGCTTCGCCGTCTTTGGTCTTGTAGGCAGAAACTTTAAGCTCACCGATAACGGTAACTTCCAAGCCCTGGTCAAGAGAAGCTACAGCATTCTCAGCAAGACGCTTGAACAATGTTACGTCATACCAGGTCAGTTCACCATCTTCCCACTGATTGGTCTGAGGGTTCAAGCGGCGTGGTTGACGAGCCAAGCTGAATGATGTTACAGCTACTCCAGAAGGAGTGTAACGCAGTTCAGGCTTACGTCCGATACGACCAGATACAAAATGTTTGTTGAATGATGTCATGATTTTCTTCGTTTTCTGTGATTGTTTGTTTTGTTTCAGGCGTATAAGGTTAAGTTTATTACGCTTGTTACTTCTATTCTAACGTTTTTAGATACTATATCTCAGATTTAGCATCTAAAACATAATTATTTGCGACAAGGAAGGGAACTTCCCCTGCTACGTCATAAGCTGATTTCTCATGGTTGCGTGTTCCTGCACCTTTTGCGAAACCAGGTAAATCTTTAGGTCGCCTTCCGCACAAAACATCAGGATATCCTGTACGGCTTGTACCATTGTGACCTGGTGGAACGATTACAGCATTACTAAATCTTTGAGCTACCGCTCCAAGAACAATTCCTGCAAAAATAAGGTATTTAGGGTTAAGGGGGGCTAACTTACCATTGTTGTAGCCCCTGGGAGCCGCTAACCCTTCTATGCCTATCTTTGCCTCTGGGAAAAGGTCAGCTACATCTGTCTGAATACGGGCACTGACTTCTATTGCCCAGCTTACAATTTCTGTTTCTTTCGGCTTCACATAAGTTGAAGACAAAAGAATCTCGTCAGTGCTAATGTTCCTTACGGAGACCCCGGTGTATTTAGCACCGGGGTCTATTCCTATAACTATCATGCTATATATTATAGGCTTGAAAGAACTGCTTTGAAGTTAGCTTTTCCGCTTGCCACATAGAAGTCCAAGAAATCTCCCAATTTGTCATCAGGGATGTTCGATGCCTTGCTGTAGGACTTTCCAAAAGTGTGAGACAAAAGCTTCGCTACCTGAGCCTGCTCAGCTTTTGTCTGCAAGCCTACCTCTTCAATAATGAAGCTTCTGAACTCATCCAGCAAATCCTCTGTAGGAGCGTTAGAAGAGTTGATAGCTCCTGGCTGAAGAAGGTCCTGTGGGAACCATTCGGTACCGTCAGAGACGACTACAGAGCTTTCAGGGGCTGTTTCTGGAGCAGCTGCAGCCTCTTCTGCCTCATATGCGGGTTCTGGTTCCACCTCAGGCTCACTGTAGCTTGGCTCAGGAACAGAAGAAGGAGCAACAGACTCTGTGTTGTCAATGACTACAGGAGCAGCAGAAACAATGCCAGAGTTTACTTCTGTTGAAGCTTCAGACTTGTCCAAGCTTTCAAGCAAGCTTCCTACCGTGACCTGCTGCATGGAAGCTTTGATTCCAGAAAGCAGGTTATGACGAGCAGCTTTTCCAACAACCTGAACGAACTGGTTCACGGCTTCTTTATCACCAGGTGTTCCACTGGAGGAAAGAGGAATATCTACTCCGCTGTCGATGATGGTGAATACAGAAGAACGAGCTCTTGTGTGAGAACCGGCAGAGCGGTCAACACGGAAACCTGTTCCGTAAGCACCAACCTGAATACGGTCAGCAATAGCAAGCACAAGGAGAGTGAAAAACTCTACTGTGTCAGCATTTGGCTCAGCTTTGGACTGCTTCTGAATCTTTTCATAAACATAGTTGTATGTGTTGATACCAGAAGCTACGGTAGCATTACCGAGGTTTGTTCTACCGTCACTGTTGTAGTCCTTGAAAGGAGGTGCTTCCTTGCTGAAAGCACTCTGAACAGCAGTAGGCTGCTCTCCAGGAATGGTTGCTGCTTCAGCAACTTCAATAGGAGTCGCACCAGCGATAAGAGCTTGAGCTTTTACTGCATCAATAACTGCCTCAGAAACTTCACGAGAAGTAGCTAAAGTGCGAAGAGTTGCAAGAACAGCTGATTTGTCAACTGTAGCCCCTCCAGTTGAACCTGCTCCTTCTGTGCGAGGACGAGGACTTGTCAAAGCGGATGTTGCCTGGCCTGTTGCAGGGTCATCTGCAGGGTTTGTGAGAGCTTCACCAGTGAATGAGCCGTTTACTGCTACAAGCTTTTTAATAATGTTCTTGTTGGCGTTTTCCTTGCGAAGCTCATTGATAGGAGTTTCGCGTGAGATACCTTTTTTACGCTGAGATTCAATGCGAACCTCAATTTCTGTTCCGTCTTCGTAAGCTTTACGAATTACTTCCAGAATAGCTTCATCTTTGTTCAACCAACCACTGATGGGCCAGTCTAAATATGTTGCTTCAATTGTTGCATTAACAGCGTTAGCTTTTTCTTCTAACTTGGTAACTTTACCTTTTGCTGTTGCTACGTATACCTCGGTACCATCGCCATCGTGTGAAACAAAAACGCTCATGATTTTCCTTTACTGTGTCTGTGTGTTTCTACTTCTATTCTATCAGGCACAGTTATTCTGGGTCATTTTCAGCATTTCGATTCACTACTTCTTTAGCCACTTCGTAAGCAATTCCAGCGTTGTATCCTCTGTAAGCAAGGAAGGCAACCATCTTGCTAATTCTCTTCTGAATGTCAGGTTCTCTCATGAGGGAACGCATCTTTTTCTCAGCAAGAATTTCAGCTGTTTCGCGTAAATCTTCTTCATCCACTTCAGAAAGAAGCTCATCAATGAGTTCTCTGTCAACCCCTTTTTGCATAAGCTTCATTTTGATAGCTGACACGCCGAGTTTTTCATACTTACGCTTGCTGTAAATGAAGTTTTCCGCATAGTCCCTGTCATTGAGGTACTTAGCTTCCAAAAGTCGCTGAATAGTTGCATCAATAATGTCAGCTGGAATGATTTTCTTACGCAGCTTATCTCTAATTTGCTGCTCAGTTTGAGGAGAACGCCCTAAATGCCAGACGGCTGAATTCCAAGCTCGGTCTTTTAGCCTTCGAAGCTGGGCTTCGGTGAAGTTGCCTTCTTCATCTGGGAGAATTGGTTTACGTGCCATAGCTTAGACATCAGCTAACTTTTTGAAAGTACGGGTAAACACGCCTTTAGGGTTCTTCAAAGTACCTTCAAACGCCTGAAAGTCCCAAAGAATTCTTAGAGCTTCGAACATTTCGTAAATCTCTTCAGAAGAGTCAACTTCCTGGAAAGTGTATGCATCAGGAGAAAGATGAAGCACAGCAGTAAGGTCAGTCTGAGGAGGAGACACCAAAGTTTTGCTATCAGGTGAAATGAACTCAACGTTCTTGTTAGCTGCCAACTGGAAAGCCACAGGAGCGTGGGCACCTGTACGGTTTGTGTTGTGAGTAAGCACACCACCAGTAACATGGTTGTGGGTATTCTCTACTTCGATAGCTACAGTGTGGACAGGTTCAGCGTTTTCACGAACGCGAATTACTTTGACTTCTTCAAGACCATAAATGTGGACCTGCTCGCCTGACTGGATAGGCAAACGCAGGACAGGATGACCAGTTTTGGGGTTCATTCCAATTTTAGTAACCTGACCGTTGTTGAAGTAAAGCTGCTGCAAAGACTGCAAGCTGGCAATTTCACGATGTTCAACAAAGAAGAAGTCTTCATTTACAGCTTTGTTAGCAAACACTTCCTGGACACCAGACATGAATGCTGTCTGGAAAATCAGAGGAGAAGAGAAAACAAAGTCAGGAATGACAGGGTTGTTGATAAGTTCCAACAGCTCTTCAATGCTGAGCTTAGCTTTATTAGCAACACGACGAAGACCTGTTTTTACCCTGATACGGTCGTCGGCAGATTTCAAGAAACCAAACGAAGCAAGCTCGTCAAGAAGTTCTGCACGAGAGGTGCCAGGGAAGCTCACTTTACCTGAATCAGTCCAGTCTACATCATTGTAGTGAGCCAAAGCCCAGAGGAGTCCGAACAGGTAAGGAGAAAGGTGTTTGTTGAAGGGCCATTCGGTCTCAGACTTGTAAGGTGAGTGGGACCATCCTGAAACAATGTACACATGGTCATCACGGGAAAGTTTCTCGCTCTCTAACCAAACCATGCCCTCTGCAGCCCGCTTCAGGAACTTGTGGTTACCAGTTACTGTAATGGACTGACCAAGTTCTGTCACCACAGTGTAAGTAGGCTGGAAGCCATTGGAGCCGGCGTAAGAAACTCGGTCTACCTGTAAGCCATCTTTTTCTGACCAAGAGACAACTTCATCGCCTACCTTGATATCTTTTGCTTGCTTCTGTGAACCGTCTTTCATCAAGACAAGTGTGTCATCAGTCGTGCATTTGTAATCGCCCAAAATATTTACTCCGTTCACAGTGGCGTGGAAGTCCGCTGTGCCAGCGAACCCTAAATCTTTGTTTCTTGTCTTACCAAAACCAGTAATCTCTGTATAGTTGAAGGTCGGCTGGAAGTCATCCAACCAACGCCTGAACTGCTCAACGCATCCCTTTTCATACTCTGTAAGAGGCATATGAGTGATGGTTTGACCGAGCGAGATAAGTTCACAAGCATTATGAACGTTAGTTCCCTGAGTGCCCCAGAAAGTCATGTGCTTATAGGGGATATCTTTGAGATATTTGAAAGCAGCTTCTTCTCGTTCGATGACGGCACGAGTGTGCTGCACTGCCATTTTGACAGCTTCTTTGGCTGTCATTTTCGCAGCCCAGTCAGTAAGGAAGGGATTGTTCTTGACATCAATCACATTAGTAATTGACGGAACAAGATCGCCTGACTGAATAAGTCCCTTGTAGACTGGAAGAGACTGGTAGTTCTCTGGTAGAATGAAGTCAGGTCGACGGTAAAGTCGTCCTACTTTATCCCAGCGCTCTCTGTAGGGAGGAACCACTCTTACAGAGAGCTGAGGATTTGAATCTAATAGTTCGGTCATGAGGGGCGGGGAGCTTTCGTTCGGTGCTTGTGTTATAACTTTAGCACCAAGAAATACTGTTTGTCAAGTTGACTTAGACCGAATTCAAAAAGATTGTTTTATGAATAGAAAGAGAAGAGCGTAGCTGCTCCAACAGCAATGATACCAAGGACTGCAATGGTTCCCACAACAGGAATAGCAGTTTTAATCAATCGAGCAATGATTGATTTTGTAGTTGGGCGACTATTGGCTTGAGGAACATAATTAGAGGCTAACCACGGAATCTCAGGCATGTCTGAGATTTTATCAGGTACAGGACGCTTTGGGCGGTCAGGAATACGGGTTTGAATATCTGTCTCAATGTCACCAAACATAGGGTCAGTTCCTTTCCTGAATGAAAGTCTTCAATGAAGACAACTTATAACTATCAGCATCGCTTGCTAACAGTAATCTTTCTAATGCTTTACTACTACCTAACATTATCGGAGTAGTCAAACTGTTTAGTATCGCTACATGTAAGTCTTCATCCACATCAAGATATTCTTCGATAGTTTCTTGTAGGTTAGAAGACAACAAAAAGCTCGAAGGGAAAGCATTGTTCAAGCTCACCTCATATACAGAACCGTATTTGCGGAGAGTGAAATTGACTTGATCCTTTTCTACTGCATACATAGGTGGAGCTACATCATTGATGCATAGATTCACATTGGGTACATATGATAAGAATTGTTCATCTTGAACTGAGTAGAACCACATGCCATTAGTGGCAATTTCTTCAGCCTCAGCATGATGACGAGGAAACATCTGTCTCATGACGTTTACCGAAACGACAGGAAATTTGGAGGTCAATAGAGTATCTCTTTCAATTCTTGATTTAAAGGTATTTTGCTAAGAAACTCATACTCGCCAGTAGAGAGTTTCAACGGAATGGCTCCATCAGCTTTCCCTAAACTTACTGCAATTCTTTCATATGCTGGATAAAGAACTTCGGCACGGCTTTCTGCTACTCCACATTCGATGAGGATGTTCTCAATATGAGGGTTGACTTCAGCCAAGTTAAAACGAAACTCATGGAGAGCTTCCCAAATGCCTTTAAGTTCTTGCTCAGACACCCATAATGTTTTCAAATCCATTATCAGTTACCAGCTTTCACATTCTGAACTTCTCCAAAAATGCTTTCACCTTTGATGAGGAAATAACTACCAGGCTGGCATTCACCACTCATGCATTTGACCAAGTACTCATCTTGAAGCTTGCGTGAGGAAACATCCTGAGGCTGACCAGATTCATCAACCAGCGTACCTTCATAGGATTGTGAACTTGAACCAGAGATTGAAATCTGGCCATTAGCTGCAGAGATAGTATCAACAGGTCCACTACTGATTTCACCTACGACAGGATTAGGAACACCCATGAAGGCATATTTCAATCTGTTTAGAGGGTCATCTTCAGATGCCTCAGTTCGTGAACCTAAAATTTTATCAGTTAAAGCTGGTTCTCCACCTAAGAATGTCCCACGTGCGACGAAGACCGGTTTGCCTTCCACGAAAGTGGTAAAGAATAGAGACACAGCTAAGGTAGTGTACAGCACAGCGAAGATAAGAACAGCAGACACTAAGAATAACGCACCGCTCTTGAGCCACCCTGCAAAAATCTTGAACCATGACTCTTCAGAGAACATTACAATATCTGAATTAGAATCGTAAGCCAAAGCTGGTTTGGCATCTGAGGTGTCAACAGCTAAACCGTGTTGCCTCAGACTGGGTTTGTAGTCTTGTATACGATGAACCATGGCTTACAGGTCCTCTGGGCGAATCTGAGGCAATGGACGACCTGTTGCTGATTCTGGAACAGCTTCAGCCTGTGGACGACCTTCAATCTGTGCTACATAGTTTTCAAGGTCTTTGATGTAAGCATCCTGCTGAGCTACTGCTGAGCTAAGTGTTTTCACTTCTGCTCTGAGTTTCAAGTCGCCTTCGTTAGTGAGTTCATCAATTTCATCAAGGGGCTTGGAGTCCTCTGGTAAGGAATTCAGAATACGCTGTTCGGCTTCCTGAACAGCTTCTGCAACAGCAGCTGTCAGTTCTTCCTCAGTGTAACCAGTATGAGCTGCCTCTGCCTCTGTACGAGCTTTTTGTTCAGCTGCTGCAACTGCGGACGCCGTGGCAGCTTCAACCGCTGCAACCGCTTTATTTTTCTCAGCTGTTTTAGTAGCTTCTACTTCTGCAACTGCAGCATTTTTCTCAGCTGTTTTAGCTGCTTCTACTGCTGCAACCGCAGCTGCTTTTTCTGCTTCTTTAGCGGCTTCAGCTTCCGCTACAGCAGTTGCAATAAATTCTTCGACTTCTTCATGAGTGTAAGTGTCGTCAGAGACAGCTGGAGCTACTGGGATGTTTGATACTGCTTCAGCAATGAGAGCATCAGCTTGCTCTTGTGTGTAGACGCCTGCGTTCTGAGACGCATCAGCTAAAATCTTTTCTACTTCTTCAGAAGTGTAGTAACCTCGGCTTGCAATTTCTGCTTCTTTAGCTGCTTCAGCTTCCGCTACAGCAGTTGCAATGAAACCTTCAACCTCTTCACGAGAGTAGTATTCTCCTTCAGGCGACTGTACCGGTGCTGAGGCCACAGTAGCTTGGTCCCTCTGGGCAGCTTTTAGTTCTTCTTCGAGCTGATGAATGCGACCGATGAGTACATCAGTTTCGTCATCTTTTTCAACTTCATCTACGGCAAGACCAATAGCCTCGTTGTACTGCTTGTTATCAAGCTGGGCTTGAAGGTTCATCACGTTCACTTCAAGTGTGTCAATGACCTCACCCAACTTGTGCACAGCTAAGTCTCTTTGGTGGAGAACATCTGCGTAATAGTCTAAGGTTGGCTGTACTCGTTCAAAGATAAATGATTCAATATCTCCAAATGCGTAGCCCTGTGGTCGAGAAACGCGGAAACGAACACTTCGGGCTTGCCCGGAAGTCATTATCTCTTCAGGGGGCGTAGTCTGCACTGGGATACCAAGACGCTCTAAAGCCCCTTGCTGCTGCTCGTAATTGCTCATATCCTGTCTTTCTTGGCTAATAAACTCTATGATTCTCTATCGTCTCAGAACAAAGGAATAAGCATTGTCGATTCTTTGTTGAATTAGATGACTGCAAAATAACGTTTTTGCGGTACATACCCCTAAAAATGAACTAAACGCAAGGATTGAGTTAACATAGACACACCTATGAACAACGATAACAGCTTTATTCCTATTTATATTAAGCTCTTCGAACGCAGCAGCAAGTCGTTAGAGCAACTTCTCCGTGATGTTGAGTCACTTTCAAAAGAGTGCTCTTTAGAGAGTGACGTTGAATTGTCCCAAATCTCTCGCAGCGAGAAGAACTCGTCCATGTACATGGCGGTATTTTGTGTGAACACAAAACCGGCACGACAGCGACACTCTAACTCTGTTGGTGTTTTCTTAGATAAGGTGTTTAGCCAGCTTGCTGACAAACATCCTGCTTTTGCCGAACCCTTGAACCCTGACCTTGAAAGCGTGAAATGAACGTTGCACAATACACCGAGCTTGATACGCTCCTGTTAGACAAACTTGCTGATGGGCAGTGGCATCCAAGCACAAAAATTTGGAGTCGTTTCGGTGACGAAGCTAAACTTCTTGATCCTAAAGTCTCCAAAAAACAAATGCTAACAATGTTAGATGAATTGGTAGAAAAAGAGATTCTTCTTAGCGGAGCCAACCAGTCTTACCGCTTTGTTACTCGTGAACTTGAGTTGTGGAGACTTCTTTCCCCAACTCTTGACTTGACCAGCCTAAAAGACACTCCTCGCTACTTTGGAGGAATCTTAGAGGATGACGGATGGCAACGAGCTCCTCTAAGAGAGTGTCATTTGGTTCATTTCAAAGCCTCTCGTAAGCTTTCAAAAACAGAGTTATCTAAATTGGTGTCAGAGCCAATGAATATGATTAACTTGAACGAGGATGGATTATATAAAATCTATTCTCGTGATAAAGAAACCACATACAACCGCGTCAAAGAACTGAAGGTTGAGTTCCCCGAATACGAAATTAGTGGTATCAGATTAGAAGCCAACTTACGTCGACGCAGTTTAGACGAACTGCACCAGCGCTACCTGTCAGAGTTATGCAGACATTATGGCCAGTTTGCTAAAGTTCTCCTTCGTGGACAGATGTCTTCAATCAAAAAGCATCTTCCTGAAGATGATGACGCTCAGCAGCAGATTTATCTCTGGGTGATAGAAGCTGTCAAACGTTATGATGATTCCACTTCTATTCCTTTTGCTGCTTATCTTGGAACCAGTATCAAAAAATGGGTTTACGACTTGAATCGCAAATCCTATGGCCGTTCCATCGCAGACAAAGAATTGAAGCACTCCCGAGCTATCAACGAATTCCGTGCAATTGAAGAGCGTAACCCTACTGCTGAAGAACTTGCTCGAATTCTCAACATTCCAGTTGATGAAGTAAACAGAGAAAAAGAAGACATCAACACTGTTGTAAATCTACGAAACCAAAAAGCTATTGAATACGATGACTTTGAGTTACCTCTTCCTGCTGAAGACCAAACAGATGCACATCTCGACAACTTGATTGAATCGACTATCCTGTCAGCTTCCATTACGACAGCATCTAAGTTGCCTAATGGTAAACGTAACATTGCTGGCTTGGTTGCTATCTATTACAAAACATGGGGTGTGGATGTTGAGAACAAGCGTATTCGATCTTGGATGCGCAGCAAAAGCACTGTGCAAGCTCTGGATGACATCACCAGCCGAGCTGAGCAAATCATTGTAGACACAAGAAGAGAAGAGCATATCAGCTGATGTTAGGTTACGTTAACTCTTTGTTAGCGATCCTTGTTACTACCATCGGACTCTCGTTGTATACTGTGAAGGACCTTGTTCCTTCATGGAACACACGAGAGTTCGGTGTTTTACAAGGCGCATGGAACAAAATGCTTATCTGGTCTTCTGTGGTAAGTATCGGAGTGAGTTTGTCTGTCTATCATGGCACGCAGGATAGCTTCATTGCATTATTGATCGGAACTCTTACTTACTTTGTATCTTTCGCGGCTCAAACAGACATCAACTTGCATCTTGTACCGAAAGAGTTCAGCTCTTTAGCTATCATTGTAGGAGCCTTGTTCGGCGGGGTTGGTCTCATCTTCTCTGAGACTAAAACGATCATGTTTTCGCTTTTTCAGTCTCCTTTGGAGATAGCGTTGACCAGCTTAGGACTTTATACTGCAGTCATCTGTTTGATCTTTATCGCTTTGGTGTTTGGAGCTAAGGGAGTCGGTTTTGCTGATATCAAAATGTTTTGGGCTACAGGTTTCTTTGTTAGCTGGTATGCCGGCTATATCAATATGATTGCTTTGTTCATGTTGGTGAACATTCTTCTATTTGTCCATCTCATCTATTTTAGGTTAAACAAAAGCAGGGAGAACATTCCTGTTCTCCCTGCTTTTTCCGCAGCAGTTATACTTGGTAGTATTTTACTGTTGGGGTAAGGTTACTTACTGTACTGTGAGCAACCTGTGGTGGTGTTTACACCAGAGATACACTTGCTGAGCTTGGTACCCTGTGATTTCATGGCGTTTGTAATCATTGTACCTACGACAACACAGATGATTACGAAGATACCGATGATGATAACGGTCTGAACAACGTCAGCACGCTCTGAGCTTTCGCCCTTTGCAACTGCACGTGCACGACGCATTGAGTCAGCTGCAAACATCTGTGTCTTCACAGAGGCGTTTAACATTAAGTCTTTCATTTCACTTTTCCTTTTGATAGTCAAGAACACTTGCTGATATACTTATCGGAAGAAGGGAAGAATTTGAGCGGATTTATGTAAAAAATCCCCTGTTTTGTGATATGATGTTTTTATTTTGTTTTTAAACCAGGAAAGCCCCACTATTTCTAGTGGGGCTTTCCTGGTTTAAAGCTTATTCTTCGTCAAGGTCGTCTAAGTCGTCTTCGACCTCAGGGACTTCTTCGCCTTCAGCGTTCTGCTCAGACAAGAACGTTTCAAACTTATCTTTGAAGTCGTTCAACCATGGGAGTACTGTATCCAGCAACTCACCAAACTCACCCCAACGCTCACGAGGAAGGAATGGTACCAGTTCTTCACCATCCCCTACAGCATTGATGTTCTTCAGCCCAGAGTACAGGTTGTAGATTTTGTCGAATTTACGACGGACATCATTAGAGTTTTCCATGGCATCATCATCTTCGAAGTCATCTGCTTCGTCAAATTCGATGTCATCTTCTTCTTCATCACCCTGCCACTGTCCACCAGTGCCGGTGCCTGCGTGAGGTGGTTCGGCAAGTTCTTCTTCGTCTTCGTCATTCAAGAAGTTATTAGCTTCCTGCTGTTCACGACGTTCGCGGATGATATCTTCGATGATAGCTCCAGCGTCATCTTCTTCATCCAAAGTCTCAACACGCTGTTCGATTTCTTCCAACAGTTCTGGAAGAACATGCTTCAATTTACTGGATACTGGTTCGGTGATCCGAATTTCAGTTCCTTCTGGAACTTTAGCTTCAATAGCTGCAATGAAGTTAGCTTGGTTCAAAAGTCGGTAAGCGTAGACTTTAGAGAAACTGAACTCTTCTTTGACATAAGCTTCGAAAGAGTTGTATCCTAATGCTCTGTATGCTTTACCAGCATGAGCTCGCTTTACCAGAAGGTAAAGCACATTGGAAGTTGTTCTGATGCGCTCAGTAATCTCTCGTGCAGAGTTTTCATCTAACTCTGGGGAAGAGAAATTGATTTGAGATACGACTTCATTGCCTTCAACATCATGCTGGATAAGAGTCGCAACTTCATCATCAGGGTTGTGATGAGCTGAAGAAACAACGATTTCCCCGCCCTCGTTATCTGCTGGGTCTTTGTCCCAGTCAATGATGCTGTCTGTCATAGTAAGTCCTTAAAGAGATTTTCCTACTAGCCCTATCGGACAAAGTACGCACTTCTTTTGTCTAAATTTGTTTTTTCGGATTCAAAATTACTGCCAGGTTATCGGGCCGTGGAGGATTCACCACAGTGCCATGGGTACCAAGTTCTTCTAAAACTTCGTTCAAAAAGTCAACACCCACTTGAGGACGAGACTTCTCACGACCTCTGAGCTGAAGAAACAGTTTCACCTGATTTTTCTTAGCAAGAAACTCTTTAGCTTTCTCAACTTGACGTGCTTTGTCTGCATCGCCTACATTAATGTGGAAACGCAAAACATGCATTTTGTGCTTTGGCTGCGGCTTTGACGCTGCATCCGGGCCGTACTTGTCAACCAACGGTTAGTCACCTTTCTTAAGTGTTATTTCATAGTCTACAATATCTTGAGCTTCTTGGGCATGATTAATCATCAAAATCTGATTGATAGGCAGTTTGCGAATCATGCTAAGAATTGCAGAACGACGGTCTTTATCCTGAGCAGTCAATGGTTCATCAAGCCAAAGCAACTCAGGGTTGCCTCCTGTGATAAGGAAAGCCACAGCTAAACGTAGGGCAAGAGCAACAGCTGATTCCTCTCCACCGGAAAGCCAAGAAACTGGCCTTTCCACTCCTTCCGCATCAACCAACGACGCTTTGAACTCAGTATCCAACTTAACTTCAGTGAAGTCACCGTTTGTCATATCAGAAATCAAAGATGTCGCATAATCAGAAACTTCAGGAGCAATAGAAGCCACAACTTCTTGTCTGAACTGTTCCAGAACATCTGTAGTCAAACTCTTAGCAGCATGGGATGTAGCAAGAGCCTTTTTCTTGTTCCACTGTTCATAAGAGCGAGTGTAGTTACTACGTGCAGTTTCAAAACGAATTTTAGACTCAGTTAGCTTTGAAGTAAGTTCTGTGTTGGCATTGGATGCATTCTCGAAGTCCACTCTGGTTTTCTCCAGCTTGGATTCAATGTCATGGAAGTCTCGTACAGAGAAAGCCTCAGATAATTCTTTCTCTTCCCTGCGAGCAGTTTCCAAATCAAGAGCAGCTACATCTTTACGCTCCAACAATGAAGCATAAAGGTCTCGGTCTTCTTTCAAGGAACGAGCTTTGCTTCCCAAGTCAACTACCCTCTGCTGTTCAGCCTCGACTGAAATTACCTGCTCTGTAAGCTCTGCAACTAAAGGAGCCTGAACATTAATCTGCTCTACCAATTCAGCCAGCTGAGTTTCAATGCTTTTTACAGAATCACGCAGTTCATCCAGTTCAACTAACTGCCTTTTTTGCAGTTCAAGCACCCGAGTAGACTCAAACAGTTTTTCTTGCTCAGCAAGCAAATCATCAATGGTTTCTTGGTTAGTCTTGATGATGTCTTTGAACTGATTACGCAAAGCTTCAGGATTAGCTAAGTGAGTTTTGCAGGTAGGGCAATCGTCATTGTCATGTAAAGCCTGTAAGGATTCATTTAGGTCTGAGTTCTGACCTCCCAGCTGCACAGTTCTACGGCTGATTTCATTCAGACGAGTAACAGCAGTTTCAGTTTCTGCATCCACTGATACTTTGTCTGAAGTAATAGACTCCTCAAGAGAAACAAGCCGTTGTTTTTTGCTTTCCAAAGATGAAGTCAACTGCGATTTACTTGTCTGCAAATTATTCACAGCAGCACGAAGGTTTGATTCCTTTGTGCGAGTTTCGCTTAGTAAGGCATTGACTGTCTGGTATTTTTGACGAAGGGTGTCAACATCTTCACCCTCATCTAAATCTTTGACATAGCTAACTCTTTGTAGTTGCTGCTCTAAGTTAGGAATTTCTGCAGTCAGATTGTTCACTTTGTTCTGCACCCGAGTCAAAGCTGTCTGGTTCTCCCGTGATGCATTGAGTTTAGTCATCAGAGCAGTTCGCTCATCCCTCAGAGCGTCAAGAGTCAGCTGGACCCTTTCCAAAGACTCTTGAGCTTCACCTGTAGCGTTATTGAAGAAATCAACATCAGCTCCAGCGTTATCTACCTGGTCCTGTGAACCAGGTAAAGCATCTAAAGTCTTCTTAGAGTCTTTTTCATCTTCACGAGCTTTCTTTAAAGCGTCATTGATGGTGTCAACACCAGCAAGCTTCTCAATAATAGCTTTACGCTCTGAAGGTAGAGCCCTAACGAAAGCGTCAAGCTCTTTCTGACGGACTACGAAAGCGGTAAGGAATCCTTCTGCTGTTACACCCAAGCGTCGTCTCATCCAGCCATCAGCGGCTCCTGAGGATGTCATAGACTCTGTTTGTCCGTCAACATAAATGTTTACGACAGGTCGGTTTTTGGCACCTTTGAGCTCACGAATTACTTCAACAATCTGTCCAGCATGTGAGAAAACAACACTTACTGAACATTCTTCTTCACCTGAGCCAATACGACGCAGACCTGCAACGGTAATGTCTTTGGGGCGAACGCCATATAAAGCAAACATTACTGCAGTTAGAACAGATGTCTTACCTGCACCATTCGCACCGAAGATACCGGTGATGCCTTCTTCTTTGGGCTGAAAAGTCAGTTCTTTGATTGCTCGGAAATTACGAATACGGATTGATTTCAAGGTCAACATTTAGTGGCCATGTCCTTCCAGCTCGGACAAATCACGAGCTTGTGCTAAGTAGTCTTCTGCTGATTTGATAACAATTTCACGGTATTCTTCTGGCACGCTTTTGGCAGCATGTTCAGTGAATAGCTTGTAGTTATCGATGAGGTTCACAGTTCTGCGGTTTGTCAGACTTGCTGCCACTTTGGTGTCACGCTTTTCAGCGGTAGGCTTCATGAGTTCAAGCTGCCAAGACAAAGTATGCTGACGGAGTGTTTTGATGCGGTTGTAGTCTAAACCTTCACGCATTACGCGACTGGTGTTCATGATTCGTTGACGTACGATAGGCTCCATATCCAGACCGACAGTACGTTCCAAGTGCATCTCAAGTAAGTCCATCACTTCGGAAGGGTTCTTACCTTCGGCATCAATGGTAGGTAAGTCGAACTGAGGACGTTGTGTAATGTCCTTAGGAGTCACTGTAACGGCGCCGTTTGGTTCAATCTGCACCAGGAGCCATCCACGTGGTCCTGGGTCGTCAGTGAAGCCACGACGGACTGCTGAACCTGCATACCAGGTGTTTAGCGACTCTGCTCCAACCGCATAACGTGAATGGTAGTGTCCCAGAAGGTTTGCAACAAACATGTCTTCTGTAATCAATTCAACTGGAATGATTTGTTCACGAGGGGAGTCGATACATTTGAGAAGCGTCTGATTCTTTGGGTCCAACGCAGCACCATGGGTAGTGAAAACATTCAACACATCAGAGGAAACTTTTAACTCTGGAGCGTCTTCTTCATGTAGTCCGTGGTGAGACATTGCATGTAGCAAGATACCATCAGTGAGTTCAATCACTTTGTATGGCTCGTAAATCATATTGATGTTACGTCCAGGGTCATGGAATGCAGCAACAGCGGATAAATCTTCAATACGGTCAGAAGAGTCATGATTTCCTCCTACTGCGTGAACAGGAATTCCTGCTTCTGCAAATTTACGCAAGTAAAAGTTTCCTACGGCCACATCTCTTACTGAAGGCTGAGAAGAGTGCGAAAGGTCGCCTCCATGAACAACTGCATCAATAGGTACATCTGATTCAAGGATGCCTTTAGTGATATCCCGCAGAGCATTATAACCGTCTTGCACTCGAATGTTCACACCGCGAGTGTTGGTCTTAGAATGGGCTCGATACCCTAAATGTGAGTCTGCAAAGAAAGCGATGTTGTATGTCATATTGGTTCTATTGTATCAATAACTACCGAAGTTCCCTGGTTTATGAGGCTTGTTTGCCTGATTTAGCAGCGCCCGCCGATAGTTAGCTGTAGTCAGCTGCCTGGAAGAGAAAGTCTGGAAAGATATATGAGTGAAAGCTCTGAACGTGAAGAGATAACCCGTGAAAACTGGGAAAGCTATCTCCAAAACCCGACTAAGGCGTTTGAAGCGAAAGTAGTCGAAACATACAGCTACATTCCCCGTACCATTGCATACCAGTTTGCACGTAAAAAACCACACCTTCTTGATGTAGAGGATTTGGTTCAAGCCGGCATGATGGGTTTGGTGCAAGCAATCTCCAGGTACGACCCAACTCAAAAAGCAAAGTTCAATACTTTTGCAACTTTCCGTGTTCGTGGTGCAATTCTTGACCAGATCAACAAGGTTGACTGGACTCCTCGACCAGTTAGAGAACGAATCAAAAAAGTGATTCGTGTCATTGAAATGCTCAATGGCCAGGCTAATGACGATTCATCAAATGACGCCAAGCTTATTGCTGAGCATATTGAGGACATGACTTTAGAAGAAGTAGAAAAAGTACTTCTTCAGTTGAAGAAAACCTACATCACTCATATCGATAAAGATGTCATGAGTGCGTTAGAGTTCAACAACCCAGAACAAGCCACCCGTGATAACAACCAGCGTCTTCGTACAGTGATGAACATGGTTCTTGACTATAAAGAACGCACTGTGATTGAACTCAAGTTCTTTGGTGGTTACAAAGATTACGAAATCTTGAAAAAGATGAACCTCACACAGCATCAGCTCAATCAGATTGAGAAGAAAGCTTACGAGAAGCTGGCTCACAATCTGACTGATGAAGATTTCAACTAAATAGAATCAGCCAGCTCGGAAAGATACTGGAGAATGTATTCTTTCCATTCGTCTGAGTCTTTCTTGAAGTCTTCTGACCTCATTACATTCAGTTCAGCGAGGATGTTCAATGCCTCTCCAAGCTGTTTGATGACTTCACTGATGTTGTCGTTGTTCTCTACTAAATCAGTAGTAGCATTTACAGAGTAGCAAGTCTCAGACTCTTCACCCATATCTTCCTCTTCTGCCACTTCCTCCTTGTAAGCAATGAACAGTGAATCTACAAAGTTTCTAATGAGAGGCTGTTTCTCGAATGCAATCATCATTGACTCGTAACCCCATTTTTCTTCAATAATGGTGTGACCGAATCGATGCATCAAAGCACCAAATGGGCTGTAAACTTTGCCTTCAGTGTCTTCACCTTCAGCTGATAAGTTCAAGAACTCATTGAAAACAAGGGGTTGAGTCAAAGTGATTCTTTTGAGGCCTTCTGTCAAAATCCACATGTCGGGTTCGTCATCATCGGACAAGTCGTGAACCATCATGGCCATAGCTAACATGTTGACTTCTCCGGGGGCGTCATCGCCTAAGACCTTAGCGAACATCTGAATTCTTTGAGCAATGAGCAGGGCCAGAATAATTGCATATTCTCCTTTGCTCACATAATCTTCTTCAGTGACGTTAGAGTCATTCCAGTTACGGCTGTACAGCAAGTCAACATTGATTATGTTACTAAGCTTGAAAAGACCTCCAAGTAGAGGAATTGTGTTGGAATCTCTTGTCAAGTAATCAACACGTTCTTGGTGGCTTGACTCCTCTGTAATAGTCAAAGCCTGAGGATTCTCTTCATAATATTTATCCAGGACACCTTTGAAAAGCACATGCAAATCCATTCCTGCTTCTGCAATCAGATGCTGGAAACTGTTGATGTCATCCACTTCGTTTTCGTCAACAATTTGAGTGACTAAAGAGTTTGGTGAGGTCTCCCTGTAAAGAGTAAGTAAGTACTCAAAAACAAGAAGAGCGTTTCTTTCGTCTGTGTTCAAAGGAGTGTTTTCCGCAATGGTCTTGGTCGCGGCATCCAGCTCTTCAGCATGCTCGTAAAGACTGATAAGAGCATCTTCATCCCCATTGATGAGAGAAATGATAATGTCGATTAGCTCTGCTCGGATTTCAGAAAGCTCTTCTTTGTGAACTGAAATTGACACTTTCGAAGCAAGATTTGTGAGCTGGTCAGAATCAACCTCCTGGAAGAAATCAATGTGGGAATGATTCAGTACCTGATTGAACTCAGTATTTTGTTCAGGGTCCTGGTCTTCAGGGAAGAATAGTCGCAAAGTAACATCTTCGGAGAACAAAGCCGAAATTTGTTCAAGCGAGTTTTGTGCTTCGTATCCTTCCATTTCGGATTCAGTAAGGATAGAGACAGCCGGTGCTTTCAATACAGAGTTGTACATCCGACCAACTTGAAGGTACTGACGAGGTACGTTGATTCGGTACACTTCGTCTAACAAATCAGAACCAAACGTAACTGTGACCAAAGTTGAGTTGAAAGTCTCCAAGGAGAAAATCTCTAAGTCAAGTTTAGCTGGTCGTTCTTCCGCTTCGCTTGCTTCGAACTCAAGCAATACAGCATCTTCTTCATAGAGAGGAGTGTTGTCAGGCAGAATCAGAAGCGGACACGGAAGAGTAATTCCTGTGGGTAGTAGCACTGAAGCTAAGTGAGCCCCAACGATTTCTAAGTTCACAGGTTGTGTCACGGTGGTCACCATTCTTTCTTTAAGTGCAACTTCTAAAGTATAACATAGTTTGAAATTGCATTAGACCGAACGGAGTTTAGATACGGTCTTCAGAGTTTTTCTCAATGAATGGTTCTTTGACATCATCATCAGCGAACTGAGATTCCAATGTCAATTCATTATCAGTATCCTGGTTTTCAAAGCTGAAAGCTGAACGAGTTTCTTTCATAGTAGCTTTAGTGATACCAGACTTATTGTAAATGATACGCTCTTTACGTTCGTCATCAGCTCGGAACTGTTTCTGAATTTGTTCAGCCAAGGAAGCTTCTCTGGGCAGTTCAGCTGCATCGGTGGCATCTTGTTTTGTCTGCCTTGAGTTCAGTAGCAGTAACGCGGCAAGAGCTAAACTTCCGATTCCGAAGATAGCGATAATGCCGTATAAAATGTATGGACCTATGGTAATCATATTAGTTTAGCTTCCCTCCGATGCCACCGCGTTGCTCATCATAATAAACAGTATCGGCTTCTGGCTCATTTGTGTCTTCTAAAGTACCCTCAGTGGATTGAGAGTATTCATCTTTTTCTTCAGCTTCAGCAATGTCTCTGGGGTCAGGAAAACCGTTTTTAGCCCATTCAATTTCCTGAGGGGAACGACGAGCTACAGCTAAGCATGTCAGAGCCAAACTGATAAGAATTGCACCACCCACACCATAAGGGATGTAACTTCCTAAAGGAATGAAAACTACAGCATAAACACCCAACCAGATGAGAATTCTACGGATTCTTTGACGGAAAGATAATCTTTCTCTCATGCTGAAAATGTTCCATTCACCTACTTTAGTTCGGTAAATGACACCCAATCCAATGAGGAAAAGGATGATTCCTGCAGGGGCCCCAATCAAAGCTGGAATCCAGCTGTTGAGAATCGCCAATGAATAAAGAACAGAAGATGCAGCAATAAGCACACCAGCGACGATGATACCCAAAATAGTTAGGTTCTTCGCTTTTGATGGCGTAAAGCCATCCACCCTGTTTCGGTAGTTGACAAACAATTCATCAAACGGAATTGGTTCTGCTTCTTTTTTCTGCTTAGCCATACAATTCTTCTCAAGTAACGGTTGATAGGTAGACTATCGGCAAATAGGTTGCACCAGCGAAAAGGAAGCAAATACTAAAAACCCGTTATACTTGAATAACGATGAAATACGCTATCCAAGCTAACCCTGACCAGCACAATATCACAGTCTCTGGTAGCCCTCTGAACGCTTTTAGTGAGGTGCCTGGCAGTGTCCTCACTGATGACACTGCTATTCTTCCGTTCACCAAAGACACTGCTGATTTGTTGTACAAGTTCCTTCGTGGCGAGCAGTTTGAAATGTCATTGAAAACTAAAACCATGCTCCGTCTTCTAAAGGATGAATCTTTCAAGCAGCACACTAACTGGCGTTGGACTTTGGACTTACCTGAGCTTCGTGAAACAGATTACGATAGTCGTTCTAAAACTCTGCTTACCCACTGGAACTTGATTCACTACATGCCTTTACGCTATGTAGACAAGTCCAACCCGCAAAATATTACAGACCTTGAGCTTGACACATGGTGCGTAGTTATTGGTGAAATCAAAAGCATTCGCTATGTAGCCAGAGCTGACGCTACTATTGTGGAAATCAAAGACATTACAGGAGCAACTCTTACCTCATGGTTCTTCCGTCAAAGATGGTTAGTGAGCAAATTCCATGAAAATGACACAGTAGTCCTTTCAGGGACTTATGTGCAGAAATTCAACACCTACCATAACAAGATGGAGGAGCTTATTACCAACGCAACCATTGACGCTGTTGGTGACTACGAAAGCTCTCACAAGGTAGTACCTATTTACTCCGAAAAAGTTGGTAAGAAGAAAGGTGCAATTTCAAAAGCTGTCGAAAAAATGTTGGACAGCGTTGGATGGATTGAAGACCCAGTACCTGATGTCATTTTGAACAAATATGATTTGATGACCCGTAACGAAGCTTACCGTAAGATTCACTTCCCTGATTCATTACAGGAAGCCATCGACGCTCGACGCCGAATCGCTTTTGATGACTTTGTTCGTTTGCAGGTGTTCTTAGCTGCTAAGAAAGAAAGTCAGCAAGAACTCCGTAAAGGAAACGAGATGACTGATACCGAATGGACTGAGCAATTCATCAGTTCTCTTCCATTTACATTGACAGGTGCTCAAGACCGTGTAATTGGTGAAATTACAGCCGACATGTCTTCTAATAAGCCAATGCGACGGTTGCTTCACGGAGAAGTAGGTTCAGGTAAATCTGAAGTGTCTCTTGCTGCTGCTTTGGCAGCTGTGAAAAGCGGTAAACAGGTTGCTCTTCTTGCTCCTACCGGCATTTTGGCAGCTCAGCTACAAGAACGTTTCATCAACGACCTTACCCGAGCCAAGCTTGAAGAGTCTGTGAAAGTAGGGTTACTTCACACCGGATTGAAAGTTGGTCAGCGTAGAACTACTTTAGCTGACACTGAATCAGGAGATGTGGATATCCTCATCGGTACCCATTCTATTCTGAGTAAAGATGTAGTGTTTAAGGACTTAGGATTGATTGTCATTGACGAGCAGCATAAGTTTGGAACGAAGCATCGTCAGGCTTTACAGGATAATTTCATTATCAAATCAGAAGTTGTTCCTGACTTGCTGATGATGAGTGCAACACCCATTCCTCGAACCATGTCTCAGACTATCTACGGTGATATGGACTTGAGCGTTATCGATGAGCTTCCTGCTGCCCGTAAACCTGTAGTTACCTACTGGGACGAAGATGACTCTAATGCTTGGGAATCAATCCGTGAACAGGTGGCCGCTGGTCATCAAGCTTACGTTATTGCCTCTCTGGTTGATGAGTCCGAATCTGAAAAAATGGAAAACGTTGAAAACGCAACTCAAACACATGCTTTTTTGCAGACTTCTATTTTCCCTGAATATCAAGTAGGTTTGGTTCACGGAAAGATGAAGCAGAATGAAAAGAACGAAGTGCTGGAGGGGTTCTACGCCAACGAAACTCAAATTCTTGTTTCAACAAGTGTCATCGAAGTGGGAGTGAACGTTCCAAATGCCACTGTGATGACTATTTTGAATGCTAACCGATTCGGTATTGCTTCTCTGCATCAGATTCGAGGTCGAGTTGGACGTGGTGGAGCTCAGGCTTATTGTTTCCTGATTGGTGATGCAACTAACCCTGATGCTGAAGAACGACTGAATGCTATGGTCGCTTCCAATGATGGTTTCTGGTTAGCTGAGAAAGACCTTGAGATTAGAGGTGAGGGTTCGCTTATGAAAGATACACAGCATGGTCAGAACGACATGATTGTAGCGAATCTTCGTGAGCATAGGAAAACATTAGAAATTGCTCGTAGAGTCGCAAAGTCTGCCGCTAAGAGTGAGAAAATGCAGAGCGAAGTAGGCTTTTTGTTTGGGGATGGTTCAATCAGTTCATAAACCTGATAGGTATATCAGACTATGAACGAACCATTCCCACCTTACGGGCAGAATGAATTCCCTCCAATGGGCGAATTCCACCCTACCTATGTCCACGCTCCGCAACCTGATCTAGCGAGCCAACGTCCAACACAGTACAACATCGTCATCAAAAGAAACGATGCACTTTACCGAACTTTGAGTATCCTCAATTCTGTACTATCCGTCATTGGCGTATTAGTAATTGTGGCTACATTCGTCACCGTATGCTATGGCGTAATGATGATTAGTGAAGTATTCGATACTGTAACTATCATCCAGAATCAGCAAGTTCCTTGACTTTAGCTGTTACCTTGAGTGCGGTATCTCTGCTCGTTCTCCTGGTAGATGGCATCTCTTCTGTTAACACCGGTCAACAAGATAGCTCCATCATCTCCTACAAGGGTGCGTAAACGGTCAAATGCTCGACCACCCATCCATTCACCTAAGCTATCTTTTCCTGTCTCAGCGAACCGCAGGTTAGTTGTAAGGACCAATGTCAGACGACGAGTGTACACGTGGTCAACCAGAGCGTACCAAACTTCTTCGCGGTGTTCTTTCTTGAAGAAGTAAGCTTGCCCTACATCGTCAATGAAGAAGACTTTATTACTTGCCCGTGTCAAAGTAGGCATCTCTAAGCGACGCTCAAATCCAGAGTTAGCAATAGGTGACAAAGTGAATGACTCTGTACCGTAGTAAACTTGTCCAGGTAAAACAATACCCATTTGAACAAGAGAGTTCAGGTAAGAGTAAGCGGCCCAGGTTTTACCTCTACCGAATTTGTCTCCGTGGAACAGAATAGAAGTTTTGTGAAGACCTTGCTTGGTACGCATTCTTTCAACGCGTTCTAAAACCTGAGGAATTTCAGCATGAGCTTTTGCGAAGGTTGCACCAACTTGGTCGGCCCAGTCCTTTGAATTTTTGATGTTCTTTTCAGTCTTCAACGCACCCAAGACACTCAAGTCTTTTTTGTTGGAAGCAGCCAGACGCTGAAGATACTCCTGAGGAGATACGTTCTTCTTCTGGTTAGTCTCTTCTCGCTTTGCTTCAGACATGCGGCGACGACGCTGAGCAGCTTCTAAGAGAGTCCTGCGTTCTTCTGGGGTGAGTCCTGTTTCGTCATTCATACTTACACTATCGTATCATAGAAACAAAAAATGGAAGGTCTCATTCACACGAGACCTTCCATTTTTTGTTAGTGAATTTTCACTTCCACGTTTTTACCCTTAGGAAGCATGCGAATGTTGTTAGCATGCAGGTCACGGGCTTCTTCAATGGTGGGGAGTTTGATGGTCGAACCGTTAGCGATGAAAACTTCCTGGACAGCGGTCATGCCACTGATTTCCTGCTCTTCTGGAGCCTGAGTGAAGAGGTGTTCTTCGTTGATGTTCCAGTCATCATCAGTGTTACGATAAACAGTCTTACGTCCACCCACGCTGGACTTACCTGTTGCCTTCTTTGCTACAGGGTGCAGCTCGCCGTCATCGTATTCCATTGCAACCAGCTTGTAGACAAATCCGCAGTTGGGGAAGCCGTCACCAGTAACAACAGCCGAACCAATACCGAAGCCGTCAACAGGAAGTCCTGCATCAGCAATTTCGGTTACGATGTCGTAGTCCAGGTCTCCTGAGAAGATGATACGGGTTTTTGTTGCACCCAGCTCATCCAGAAGAACACGAGCAGCAGGAATCTCAACCATAGGGTCACCCGAGTCAAGGCGGATGGCTCCCAGTTCAGTTCCAGCAACTTCAACAGCATTACGGATGCCCTGCTCAATGTCGTAGGTGTCAACCAAGAGTGTTGTGTCAACGCCCAAAGCTGCTACCTGTGCCTTAAAAGCATCCTTCTCGTACTGGTGGGCAAGGGTGAACGCATGAGCTGAAGTTCCGAAAACAGGGACTCCGTAACGCTCAGCGGCAAGCATGTTGGAGGTTCCGTTCCAGCCGGCAATTACTGCAGCTCTGGCTGCAGCGACAGCAGCATCCTCGTTGACACGACGGGCACCGAGTTCCTGCAGAGGGATATCCTTGGCAGCAACGCGAAGACGTGAAGCCGCAGATGCCACGGCGCAGTCGTAGTTCATGATGGAAAGAAGAATTGTCTCGAAGAGAACAGCTTCACCGAAGGTTGCTTCGATTGTCAGCACGGGGGAGTAAGGGAAGAAGAAATCACCTTCGTTGTATCCGTAGACAGTTCCAGTGAATCGGAAGTTACGGAGATACTCGATGGTCTGCTCGTTGAGGTGACCTGACAGGAACTTGAGGTCCTGCTCGCTGAAATTGAAATCATTGATTGCTTCAATTGCTCGTGCGGTTCCTGCCACTACACCGTAGTTACGGCCAGCAGGAAGGCGGCGGTTGAAGAGTTCGAAAACTGCTTTTCGGTTTGCTACACCGGATTCCAGTGCGCTCTGCAGCATAGTGAACTCGTACTTGTCAGTCTTCAGAGCCGTAGTGCTCATTTTGTCCTTCATTCTTTTTCGTCGTTGTGACTAATATTACCACATAGATAGCTATCGGGCAACATAGATTAGAAAACAGTTTTAAAATAAAACTGATCGTAGACGTCCAATCATATCCCACAAGCCACAGGATGCTATGTAACGATCTTCTAAGCTGTCACCCTCCTCGCACTTCACGCGAAGAGTATGTAGCGTTAGACAGGCATATAAGTAAAGCCCCACCAATTGGTGGGGCTTTACTTATTCAACAATCACACGGTTTCCGCTGGAGTCATATACATAATCTCCAGGTTTCAAATCGGTTAGTTTCATTACTGAAACTGTTTCAACTGGAGCTTCTTCAATAGGAGCTGATTCAGCTGCTTCTTCGAACTCTTCTGCTTCCACTTCTTCTTCTGGGACAGAGAAGATAAGATCAATGATCCGGTTAGCAAAAGTTGGATCAGTTTCCAACACAAAGAGCATAGCTCGCATGACAACAGAAGCGTTGATGCTATTCTTCAATGCGAAGAGACGCACAAAGTTTCTCTGTTCCGCTTCTAAATCTAAAGAGAAGCGAACAATACGACGACCGCTCATTACTACACACTTTCTAATAAGTTCTGCAGTAGCTATCGGCTAAAAGCTGTCTCAAAAAGACGAAAAACAAAAAGTTATGCGGCAATTCTCAAAACAGGAAGACGATTAGCAGTCTTAGTTTCCAAAGCGTGAGCTCGCTGGAAGCGAAGAGCTTCAGCCTGAGCTTTACGGTTTTCGAGTTCTCTAACATGGTCAGCATTGTCGCAAGTAGCAATCATTGCATCTAAATTACGGAGACCAGTCTTGGTTCCATCAATATCGCGTTGGTTATGGCGAACTTCTCTACGCAGATCATTTACTTTAATAACAAGCTTTTCTTCTGCTTTGCGAAGACGGGCGAAACGAGCGAAATCTTGTGCACCTGCAGCATTTTTAGCTGCAGAGCGATTGGCTTCCAAGTCTTTCTCCGCTCTCGTTAAACGCTTAGTAAGACTCCGTGCAGTAGCATTAGAGTCTGACCAGCAACGAGGGCCAGGAGATATTTGGCACATTTCTGATTAACCTTCCTTAAAAGACGAGTAGAGCCTGTTTCGTCTTTTTATGACTATCGGGTGAAGACCAGGAAAAAGACCATTTTGTAAGGTTTCGAACAAAAAAACTCCATTTTCTTCCACTTTGCTCCACATCTGTAGATTAAACCAATTCGGGAGAGTAACCCCACTAATTTCTTAGGGCTACTCTCCCGAATTGAGAGTGAACTAAATCACTAAATGATTAGCTGATAAACTTACGACGACCAACTAATACACCAGCACCAGCCAACAAAGCAAGTACAGCAATACCAGCTAAGCCAGCTACGTTTGTACCAGTGTAAGCCAAGTTATCTGGCTGAGTGTTAGCAGTTGCATCATTCTCACAGCCGATGCCGTCACCGTCACCATCAAGGTTACGGTCAGAAGTTTCGATGTTGAACTGACCTGCAGCAGCAGCTGCGTCACAGTTAGCATAAGTGGTACCGTTTACAACAAGACCACCGTTGTCAGCTGGAACAACTACTCCACCGCCGTCAACGTCGCCGTTGTCGCCGTCACCAGGAACAACTCCGCCGTTGTCGCCATCACCAGGAACTACTCCGCCGTCACCATCTCCATCACCAGGGGTGGTAGGTGGTACGTAAGTGTAGCTGTCAGGAAGTGTGGTGCTTCCGCCATCAGCACCAACAACAGTGATGTCAACAGTGTCTACACCAGAAGGAGCTGTTGCGGTGATTGTAGTGTCAGAAACAACAGTTACGTTAGTTCCAGGAGTACTTCCGAAGGATACCCCATCAGCACCAGTGAAACCAGTACCAATGATGGTAACAACAGTTCCACCAGCTTCAGGACCCTGGTTAGGAGTTACTGATTCAATAGTTGGACCTGGGAGGTAAGTGAAGTTGCCTTCAGCTACAGCGTCACCGTTTACAGTACCTACGACTGTCAATGGAACAGACCCTGTTCCACCAGGTGAAGTCACTCTGATTTCATTGTCAGAAACAACAGTCAAATCGCTACCTGGAGCGTCACCGAACAAGACTTCAGTAGCACCAGTGAAACCGCCGCCAATGATTGTTACTTCGGTTCCACCAACTTCAGGACCTCTTACAGGAGAGAACTCAACAACAACAGTTTCGTCATCAGCAATGTAAGTGAATACATCATCAGAAACAACGTCTCCATCATCAGTTCCTACAACAGTGAGGTTCACTGCACCTGTGCCGGCAGGAGAAACTGCAAGAATTTCGGTGTCAGAAACAACAGTTACTTCAGTAGCAGAAGTATCACCAAACAGAACATCAGTAGCTTCGAGGAAGCCTGTACCTGTAATGGTTACTTCAGTTCCACCAACTTCAGGACCAACGATAGGTTCGAAGTCGAAGATTGCAGCTGGAACAACAGCTGGAATATAAGTAAATACTCCGTCAGAAACAGCATCACCGAACTGGGTTCCAGTAACTGTGAGGTTTACTGCACCTGTCCCAGCAGGAGCGACTGCAAGGATTTCGGTGTCAGAAACAACAGTTACTTCAGTAGCAGAAGTATCACCGAACAGAACGTCAGTAGCACCAGTAAAGCCAGTACCTGTGATGGTTACTTCAGTTCCACCAGCTTCAGGACCTTCAATAGGAGTGAAGCCAGTTACAACAGTGTCAGGGTTTGCTGGGTCTGGACCTAATGCATTTGGTCCAACACTTGCCTGAGCAACATTCAGGCTCAGAACGTTACCTGCTACATCAGTAGCACCTAACAAGTTCACACGAAGAGCAGTCTCAGTGAATACACCATCAACTGCTTCTTGGTTGTTGACAGTCAAAGAAAGAACTGAGCTAAGTACATCGCTCAAGTCAGGGTAAATTGCACGGACTGGAGCCAACAAAGGAGTAGCATCTAACTGTAACTCGTCAAGACCAGTAACAGCAGCTTGGACAGCTAAGTCAATTAAGTCTGCATCACCAGCAAGAACGTCGATTAATGTTGTTCCAGAAGCGATGTCAGCTAAAGTACCGTTGATGTTTACATTCAACAAGTCAGCATCTCCAGCAACAGGGTTAGCAACAACCAAGTTCACGTTCAGTACTGCAGCGTCAAGAGCAACAGCAACTGCTTCGTTTACTTCATCAACAAGACCTGTAACTAATTCATCCACTTCATCAGTAATGAGGTTCAAAACTTCAGCGGAAAGAAGTTCACTGTTAGCAGGAAGGTCGTTCAAGCTCTGACCATTAGCAGCTAACAATGCTTCAATGTCTACAGTGATGTTTCCTGTAGCAAGGTCAATAGTAACAGGACCTTCAGCACCGAGTACTTGGTTAGCAGCTAATACTGTGTCTACAGTACCAGCCAAGTCAACATCCAAAGATGCTTCACTGGTGGTAACAAGACCTGTGTCATCAACTAAGTCAGTCAGACCTGTCAAAAGTGAACCATCTGGTCCTACTACAGCATCAACCTGGTCGTTTAGAGGACCAGTTGCAGCTGAAAGGTTGCCGCTCAAACCTGCTAAGGTTTGGCTGTTCAGTACCAGGTTAGCTCCTGCCAGCTGGTACTGACCAACTGCAGCTCCATCTGCAGTTTCAGAAGCAGAAGCTGTTCCAGCGCCTACTTCAAGAGTAAGTCCTGCAAATTCGTCAGCGAATTCTGGACCGACTAAATCTGTCAAATCTAATCTCAGTGGCCCTGGAGGGTTAGCTGAATCTGGAGCCAGTCCGATTGTGCCATCGCTGTTCACAGTTCCAACAATTGCACGTGAGTTGCCTTCAGGTGATGCTTGAGCGTACTGCCCTAACACTCCTGCATCAGCTAACTCTAATGGGATTTGAACACCGTTAGGTGCCTGCAATGTGACAACATCACCCAAAACGCTAAGGTTTAGGTTATTGCTTTCTACAGTATCTTCCGAATCTCCAAATAGGGCTCGGGCTTGTGTTCCTTGTAGCTCAGCGACGTTATCCAGGGAAGTGCCTAACAAGTTACCAGACAGGTAACGTGCTGAAGCTTGTGAATATCCTGGGTCAGCCAAAGCTGGTGAAGCGATTAGTAGCGTTCCTGAAACGCCAAGTGTTGCTGCAGTGAGACCTGCAAGTACACGGCTTGAGTTCTTCGCGTTGAAGATACCTCTCCGTGGTAAAGTGCTGCTTTTTGAGTCAGCGAACTTATTCTCAGTAGACATGTGTTACCCTTCGTTTAGTGCCCTTTAACGAGTTTGTTCATACTTTCTGATGTGCTATTTAGTTGTAAGACCTGCTTTCGTCTTAGTCTTGGGGTCGTTATCGGATGTTAAACGTAAAAAACGCACATCCCGCAACATTTTTTAAAAAGATAAACATTTTGCGAACAACCTAGACGTTTGTACCTCTAAAGGGTTACAAGAATTTTCGCTTTCATAATAGAGTGAGCATCGTCAACAGCCTGTTTTGCTTCTGCTGGTAGAAAATCAGCATAAGGTAAGCTACTGGCTTTATCATCGGCAATCAAATACTCCATAATCTTCTGGAATACCTTTTCGGTTTCCGATTCAGGAAACTTGTGTCTGTTAGATCGAGTATAAATTTCCAATAACACTGCATTGAAACGCGTCTCAAAAGAAGGCAAGACTAAATCGTTCCATGCTTTCTCTATTTTCTCCACCGTAACAAAATATGAAGCATAGTGTTGGTTGAAGAACCGTACAGAAACACCTTGAGGCCCTGTTGCTTCTCTCAAATCAATGGTTTCTTCCCACGCCGTAATTCTATCTTTCCATTCAGTTTGGCTCATCTTTTGCAACTGCGAGTCAGAACTATTCCAGTAGGAATAGTCTTCTACAACTCCTTCAATGTTAGCAAAACTACGAACGACTGAAACAGGCATGTTATAAAGAATCGCATACGTCTCGTCACGAACATGGTTCCTAAAGAACACCACTTGTGATTTGAAGTAACGAACCAAGAAAGAATCTTTATCCTTTTGAGCATCTTTGATAACTTGATTCAAAATATCTCGAAAAGAGACATTCTCACTGATGTCATACTTTTTGAGAGCCTCAGCAACATAGTCCTCATAGATTACCTTGTTGAGCTCTGGAACTAAGGCAATTCGCATTCGCTGAACAAACTCGAAAAAGTCATTGTTGTCAAGTTTGTAAGCAGGACTGATGTTTATGGACATTCGTTTATTTTACCAGAGAGAAGGTAAACACCAAGTTTACCGTTACAAAGAGGAAGAGCCACCAAGTGTAATGCTTAGTGGCTCTTCCTCTTATAGCTTAGCTGCTTTGTGTTCCAGCTCGGGCTCTCCAACGACCAATCGCTGTCATACCGAACAGCTCTCTAATCTCAGAAGTCAACAGAGTCGAAGGCTTTACCTTGATGGGTAACGTCTCTTCTTCTACCGAACCATCATAATTTCGAATGCTGACAATTACATCAGTTCCATCACTATTCTTACCTTCGTGAATTTGCATTCGAAGCAGAAGCTCCCCCTCGCCTTTATCCCATTGGTCTCGTGTTACTTTGACACGAACAGGCATGTTTCCTGAAGAAGCGAACTCCAATGGACGAATCATGTTGACGATGAAGGAGAAACCTTCACCCCGCTTCTGTGGATAACCAGACAGCGCATACAAACCATCAACTTTCATGAAAGAACCAAACTCCAAGAAAGTGTTCGAGAACATTACAAACTCGATAACTCCAGTTCGGTCTTCAAGAGTTCCAGCTCCGAACATTTTGCCAGCTTTAGTCTGACGTGCAGCAAAGCTTGGAACAATACCAGCAATTGTGATGTTTGGTTCTTTACCCCGAGGAGCAAAACCTTCTACCGCTGGAACATTACCTATAAGGATTTCTCCAATTCTGGTAGAAGAAATAGACTCAAGATTCAACCCATCAAGAGGATGACCTGAAACATACAATCCTAACATTTGACGTTCGAATTGCAGTTTTTCCATGTTAGGGAACTCTGGAGCAGGAACCAGGTCATATTTAGGCTTCAAGTCTTCTTCGAAGTCCATACCATCGAACAAGGAACCACCCATTGTTTCCTGTTTAGCTTTCAGCCGGTTTGCTTTTTGGTACTCTTTCAGAACATTTTCCAGTGAATCAATGACAGATTTTCTGGTGTAGCCCATACGGTCAAAACCACCGCCATAACCTAAGGCTTCGAACACTCGTTTGTTGACAATAGTTCGAGGCAAACGGTTTAGTACATCTGAGAAGTCGGCAAAGGGACCAGCAACTTCACGCTCTTCAACAATCAAGTCAGAAACAGCATCAGAGATACCCTTGATGGCTTTCAACCCGAAAAGAACTTCAGTGTCGTTCAATGGGAAGTAGTCACGCTGTGAGTTGTTGATGTCAGGTGGTAATACCTTCAAACCGTTATTCTTGGCATCTTCCAGGTAAAGAGCAGTCTTTTCTGTTGAGTCAGCAACGGAAGTGAGAAGAGCTGCCATGTACTCTGGAGTGAAGTTTGCTTTCAGGTAAGCAGTGATGTAGGACATGTAACCATAGCCGACACTGTGAGATTTGTTGAACGCATAGTCAGCGAATGGCAGTACAGTGTTCCAAAGTTCTTCGATAGCTGCTTTGCTGTATCCACGTTCGGTGGCTCCTTCATTGAAACGAGTCCACTGGAAGTCCATCTCAGCTTTTTTCTTCTTACCCATAGCACGACGCAGAAGGTCAGCTTCACCAAGAGAATAACCAGCGACCACCTGAGCAATTTTCATAATCTGCTCCTGATACACGATAAGCCCGTAAGTTTCCTCCAGGATAGGCTTCAAAGCAGTAGTCAAGTCTGGATGGATGTAGGACACATCCTGAAGTCCGTTTTTACGCAAAGCATAATCAGTGTGAGCATTCACACCCATAGGCCCTGGACGGTACAACGCAAGCACAGCAGAGATGTCTTCGAAGCTTGTAGGCTTCATCAGTTTCAGCAGGTCACGCATTGGACCACCGTCAAGCTGAAAGATACCCAAAGTGTTACCTTTAGCCAGCATGGCAAAAGTAGTAGGGTCATCCATGTCGTTCTTCTTCAAAGCATCCATATCAATATCGATGCCTCGACGTTGCTTGATAAGAGCCAAGCAGTCAGCAACGATACCTAAGTTACGAAGACCTAAGAAGTCCATCTTAAGAAGACCAATATCTTCACAAGAAGGATACTCCCACTGAGCAATAAGAGTGTTGTCATTCTGACGCATTTCCAACGGCACAGTCAAAGTCAGAGGTTTACCTGAAATCAAAACAGCACAAGCATGGACACCAGTGGAACGGGTTCTACCTTCAAGTTTCAAAGCAGAATCGATAACTCCTTGAGCTCCCAGTTCCTGAACCTTTTTACGGAAGCTGTCAGCCTCTTCGTAACGTTCTGACCCTGAATCATAGATGTCGTGAAGCTTCATTGACTTACCGAAGATGTCTGGTGGATAAGCTTTGGTAAGTTCGTTACTTGTGGAGTAAGGGAATTCGTAAATTCGAGCTTCGTCTTTGATAGAGTTCTTACCCTTGATTCCACCGAAAGTAACAACCTGAGCAACCTGCTCGTAACCATATTTGTTCACAGCGTATTGGTACACCTGGTCGCGGTAACGGTCGTCAAAGTCGAGGTCAACGTCAGGAGGACTGTCACGCTCTGGGTTCAGGAATCGTTCGAACAAGAGACCGTGTTTGATAGGGTCAACGTCAGTGATGAACATAGTGAACGCCAGGAATGAACCTCCAGCGGAACCACGACCGGAACCTACGGAAATACCATTGTTACGTGCCCAGATACACAAGTCAGCTGTAACTAAGAAGTAGTTTACGTAGTTCTTAGAAATGATGACGTTGAGTTCCAGCTCAAGCTGGTCAATGTATTTCTGGTCATCATACTTTTCAGGCAGACGCTCTTTGAACCCTTTGTAGGCAAGGTATCTGATGTATTCCATTTCATCTGCGACATCATCAGGAAGAGGGAAGTGTGGACGTAAGTCATCACGGTAAGCGATGCTGACATCACAACGTTCAGCAATGACTAAAGTGTTGGTGATGGCGTTTTTGAACTGTTCATCAGGGAACAGTCTTCGCATTTCTGCAGAAGACTTGACATAGTAGTTAGCTCCTTCGAAGGCGAAACGCTTGCCTCCTCTGTGGTCTGGTAATTCTGACATCACTGAGTTAGTCTGAATTGCCAGCATCTCTTCATGAGAATCGCAGTCCTCTTTACGAGAGTAATGGATGTCGTTAGTCGCTACCAGTTCAAGCTGGAGGATGTCTGCAATTTTCAACAGGTCCTCACGCACAGAACGTTCCAAGTCGATGGTCATGTCATGGTCCATGAGTTCAACATAGACATTTTCCCTGCCCATGATGTCTACAAGCTGAGCTGCGAAAGCCAAAGCCTGCTGGAACTGACCTAAACGTAGTCGAGTTTGAATTTCGCCAGAAGGACAACCGGTTGTAACGATGAGGCCCTCAGAATGGTCTGCAAGCATTTCCAGACTCATTCGAGGTTTACGGAAGAACCCCTCTGTTGAAGCACGAAGGTTCAACTTGAAAAGGTTAGCCAGTCCTGTGTTATTCTCAGCAAGAATGGTCAAATGAGTATAAGCACCCTTACCAGCAATGTCTCCACGACCGCCATCACTGAAGAAAACAGCTTCTTTGGCGCCATGAGTTGTGGTGGAAGGAGTGAAGTAAGCTTCAATACCAGCAATGAATTTAATACCAGCAGCTTTGGCGGCTTGATATCCATTGTACAGACCTGTGAGCTTACCATGGTCAGTGAAAGCAATAGCCGGCTGGCCCAACCGTGCTGCTTCGCTGATTGTTTCTTTGGCCGTTCCGAAACCATCTAAAAGAGAGGCATCGGTATGAGTGTGCAAATGCACAAATTCATCAATTGTAGTCATTTTTTCCTTTTGTGGAAACTAAGGAAGGGAATCTTCCTGTCTCGTTCCTGCGCTTCTCGCAGTCAGTTCCACATTGTTTGTAGTTTATATAGTACCAGTTTCTCGAAAGTTGCCAGAGAAACAAACAGCCGTCATAGGGGCGACTGCGGGAGTTAATATCAGCTTAAAATGTCCAAAAATGGGCTCAGAAATCATCCATCTTTAAAAACATGTAGGGGTTTGTTTCACCATAGTTATATTTGGTGAAACAAACCCCTACATGTTGTGTTCAGGTTATTTTTTGATAGTGTTTACGACAAAATCAAGCATCTCTTCAGAAGCGTCGATACCCTCTCGGGTGGTTCTGAACACATTCTTTTCAGCTGGCGGAACATCCCCGTGGATAGGGTTTAAGAAATAGTCCACTTCAGGAATCATAGTGAAATCAAGAAGCGAATCACCTGCTCCGAAAGTCATTGTTGAACCCCAACGAGTGATAAGTTCACGGACTGCTCGCCCTTTGCTGACAGTAGCAGGAACGAGGTAAGTTTTGCGTCCCTGCTTGGAACGAACAAATCCGGTGAGTTCTGCGATTTCTTTTGTAACTGCATCCACATAAGGTGAGTCTGAACTCTGAGCAACAACATAGTTGAATAACTGGTCAGCATCTCTTAGAGTTTTCACCTCATCGCAGCCTTCCAGCTTCTCCTGGAGAAGGTTCAGAACCTCCAGAGGAAGGTAATTGTGGGCGGCTACTCCCGCAGCAACCTCACGGCTCCAGTCCATGTCTTCTTTACCGTCAATGATGATTTGGGCACCATTGAGAACCACTGCAGCTTTGATATCTACTGCAGGGAAGAAAATTCGTTTGTACTGGTCGAAAGTTCTTGTGGTTGTCGGAACGAAATCAAACAAGTTGCCAGCGTTTGTTGCTAACTGCTGCCAGGTTTCCAGTTTGACAAAACTCAGAGGCATATCCTGATATTCTTCCGCCACAAACCGTCCGGCAGAAGACTGTCCTCTTTTATGAAGCTGGCTCAACGAGTAAATCAGGGTTACATCAAGGTCTGAGAATAAAGCAGGTACACTCATCAGGCTTTACCTCCATCAAAGCCAACAGCACCTTTAGTGAAGTTGGGGTGAATCAGACCAATGCAGGCGTAAGGTAAATCAGCTCTTTCTTCTACCTCAACACCACGCTGTTCAGCCAACAACAGGATGTGCTTCAAGCCAGCTTTGTCTTCAGGGCGAACAAGAATTCTCCAAGGAACACGACGAAGAAGAACTCGGGTTGTCTCACCAACACCAGGCTTTACCAAGTTGACGTTGTTAATACCGTATTCATCACTGACTTTAGATACCATCTTCCATCCAGACCAGTCTGGTTCTGCAACTACATGGCTGGAAGCAGCAACAGCACTTGCATTGAACAGCTCCTCAGTGAATTCAGCAGTGATAGCATCAATGAACTGATTCGACACATCATTGCCAGCGAACTCTTTGTAGAATTTCGCACCATGGAAGTCATTCTCGCCAATGAAGTCCTCATTGAGTACTGTCCGGGACACTAAACCAGAAACGGTGGAGTTTAGGCAAGCAGAAGGAATGAGATAATCCTCACGAGTTCCGTAGATACGCACGCAAGAACCGGGGTCAGCCAAAACTGCCAGCTCAGAATCAAAATGAATACCTGTGCGAGTTTCGAACTCAGCAAGAGCATCACTGAGTTCTTTTGTGATAGCACCCTTACCTGTCCAACCATCGACAAACAGAACATCTTCTGGGTTGTGGTGAGCAGCAATATACTTCAAAGCATTGTAATCAATACCTTTACCTCGGACAATGCTCACAGCGTAATGAGGCACCTCATGGCGGTAGGCACTTTCAAGGTACCGCTTCATGAGAACTCCAACAGGAGTTCCAGCACGGGCTAAGGAAACAAGAACAGGGTTACCTTTTTTCAAAGTGAAAGCCTGCTCGGAAACAAGACCAATTGCTTCCGCTAAACGCTTTTTGTTCTCCTGAAGAGACTCAAAGAACAGTTCCTGGTATTCAGCAGTAGGCATGTACTCTACAGGCAAAGACTCAGCATAGTGAGCTCCGCCTGACTGGATGGCTTCTTCTCGCTCTTCAGTGGGAGCTTCCAATTCAGCATTGGACAAATCTTTCAACAGCCAAGAAACATCTTCTGCTTTGTAGGAACCAAAACCAGGTCCATGCAAAGGAGTAGGGAGGCCGTTAGTGTTCAGTTTTGCTTCAAGCAATTCAACAACTTTCGTTCGGGAGGTTAATGCATCGGTCAACTCATGGATGCGAGCAGTGCTGGCTTTTCCATCAGTGATGATGATAATACGGTCGAAATCAGTACCAATGTTGTATGCAAAACGAGGGGCAACATCGTCAGCAACGTTGTACTTCACTCGGTCTTTGATTGCGTAACTTTCATCAGGGTAAGCCACAACAGGTGAGCGTGTTGCTGATGAGAAGTAAATCAAAGATGAATCAGTAACAGACTTCTGCAGTTCATGACCGAACAGCAACGAGAAGTACATGTCTTCTTCGATGCCAAGGATGAGAACTTTTTCATTATTGACAGGAGCAGCGACAGAAATAAGGGCTTGAGCCTGCTGCCTCATACGCCACAGAGTCATTTCTGAAACACCTAAGCTAAGAGCAGGTGCTGCTTTTTCATACTGGCGAACAAACACCTGTCCATGACGTGAACCAGAGAAATCTGATTCAGGTAAGGATTTGATTTTCTCAATGATGGGTTCAGCTTTTTCAACTGAATCGACAGGAACATGAAGCTCAGCTGAGATTAGAGAAACAACATGGACTTTGATACCCATTTCTTTTTCAAACTCGACAAACTTCTCAACAGATTCGTTCGTACGCAAATCAGTCAAAGTCGCAATGTAGTACTCATTGTGATGGGCGTGACTTTCAAACAAACGGATGGTGTTCATGACAGTGTTACCCGTTGTCAGTTCATCATCAACCAAGACAATTTTACGGTTGGGGTTGTTCAGCAATTTCACATCAGCAGGCGTGATGTGGTGTGCTGTTGCATGAGAATGCTCTTCGTCAAATCCACCGTACTCAACAGAACCCGCGACTGGGTAACGTGTCGAGTGAATGTAGTCAGCTTCCAGGACTTCAGCAACAGAAGCACCCAAACTTGTTGCTGTCTCAGCATAACCAAACACTGTCAAGTTGTTCACGGAGAAGGAAAGCGTTGTTGGTGAATCAGGGTTCTCTTCAAGCCTTGTGTCACGACCATCCAGAATAGCAAGAAGCTTAGCCCTTGTGATTCGTCGGGTCACGTCTGCATCATAGCCTCTGTCAGCGTACATGTCGTGACGGTAAATCTGCTCTGCCAGCATGCGTGCTGCTGCCAAAATGACATGAGGATGCTGAGGAATGTGCTTACCTAGAACAGTAGACACCAAAAGATGGGCTCGCTTTTTGTTTTTGCGTAGAGCAATGCCAAGAAGTTGCTCGAAACCTGACGCGTCAGGTGCTTCAATGTCGAGTTCTCGGGAAACAAATTCGCCGTTCCATACTGTCATTTAGAGTTCAAACCTTTCAAGGAAGTCAACAAAATCAATGTCTGCGTTGCTTACACCGAACATTCTTGCTCTGTTCAATGTTTTGCGAGCCCAAGCAGCATGCGGCTTCACTTCATTCATCTTGTTGCGGTACACGGAAGCGTAAGCTCCACCTCCACCGTTATCCTCTTTCAGAACATCAGTTGCGTCACTGTACTCTTCATGAGAAACGACCAGCATGGAATGAACCATGCTGATGTGGCTTGGGTGAATTACTGTCTTACCTGTAATGCCGTTAATCTTGTCCAGCTGGATTTCCTGCAGGAATTTGTCATAACCTTCTGTGAGAAGTTTTGCTCGGAGAGCTTTATCTTCAGAGAACAGGCTTTCGCGGAGCATAGGCTTGAAAGTTCGTTCAGCTGGGGCAAAGTGTTCCCACACTGCACCTGTAATAACGTATTCGTCATCAGCTCTACCAAGAACATTCACAATGTCAGCAATCGCAGATGCAACCACATGGACATCATACACAGTGAAGTCTCGTGAGCGTCGCAGACCGTAAGCAGAAGACATGTCTGTTGCACCGATTCGGACAGCTAACAAGTTGTCCCTGGAGCCGGCTAAGACGTTGGAGATACCTGAAAGAGTTGCTTTACGGGTTTCTCTATGAATAATAGAAGGGGATTCCAGGACTGGCATGTAGTAAAGGTTAGTGGATTCAATCTTGTTTACTTCCTGAAGTAACCCTACGAACTCTGCAGCTCTGTCAGTCAGACCATCAAACTTAGGGAACACAAAACCTGTCACAACGCCAAGCAGACCTGTGTTCTGTGAAGCAATTTTGTAGAAATGTTCAGGTGAGCGAGGGCGAACAAAAACAAGAGGAAGCTCGTCCATGTTGTCCAGTTTGTTTAACTCAGTAAGCAGGACATGCAACTTACCTTCTGCCTCTTCAACTCTTTCGTCAGGAATGGAGTCTTCCAAGCATACAACAACGCTGGTTGCATCACGTTTACGCATTTTCTGCAAATCTTTGAAAAGCTCAGGACGAGTTGCAGGAATGTACAAAGTAGCACCTAAAGACGCACTCAGTAGACTCTTGTCACTGTTCTTGGTGAAAGAAATGGGTTCACGAAAGAATAACTCGGCAGCATCCTGCTGAGAAAGGAAATCAAAATGACGCAAAGTTAGCCTTCTATCTATTCTCTGAGAAGAAACTTCTCAAGCTGTTGTTACCCTGCACTGATGTAGTGGAAGGTGTGTATGTTCCAATTCGGAACGTTTCGTGGATGTTGCCTCGGAACTTTTCTGCTCTAATCTCCAAGCAGGATTCGACCACCGACATATACATTACCTCATTAACAAGGTAAGGCAGAGTTACAGATGTTCCGTTGAGTGTTGCTGCTTCAATGTTCTTTCCTTCAAGAGGGACAGCAATGATGCGTTTGATAGTCTTTAGTGACCGAAGGCCAATTACAAGCATGCCTCTATGGAATTCTACCACAGGTCGGTTCTTGAACGAAGCAGGAACAATTTCAGGCAATGCAGGTCGAGTTTCACCTGTCTTGTAGTTCACAACATCTGCAGCGTTGCTCGGCATGGCAGTGGAGTACAGGAACCCTGTAGACCCATCCAGAAGCTCCCAGGCGACGTATGAGACGTTTGCAAGGGCAAGTGACCCGACTGCTGACTGACGACGGTTAAGTCGCACAGCAGGCTTCTGAGCAGTTAGTACAGTGTTCTCAGTAGCAGCAGGAACGGTAGGGAGTTTCACTTCCACAGGACCAGTCGGAGGGGTGAGGCTAAGAGAGTTCGTAGTCTGTGTCTCCACAGGACCAGTGGGAAGCTTCTCCCCTACCTTCAACCGACGACGCAGATAAACAATATCTGGGCGAGGCTTAGTAAGGTTAGCGGTCATTAGAGAGCCACCTTGTAAGCGTTAGCAACACCAGACAGACCATCCTTGAATCCCTGACCCAAAGCTCGGAACTTCCACTCATCACGGTGCTTGTAAATTTCACCAAAAATCATGGCATTGATGGAAAGGTCAGCGTTCGGCAGGTCGAAACGAGCAATCTCGTTGTTCTCTCGGTCAGCAACACGCATGTAAGCGTTCTTGACTGAACCGAAGTTGCCAGGCTTACGGACATCAGGGTCAACGTAAACAATGAACACAATTTTCGCAACAGCTTCAGGAACCAAAGAAAGAGAAACCTCAATCTGCTCCGAGTCATCACCTTCGACGTATCGAACAGCATCATCAGGAGTTGCCAGCTGGTTGAAGAAAACAAAATGGTCATCACTGAGTGCAAGGTTGTTTGCATCCGTGATAATGGCGGAAGGAACCAGGTCAACCTGGGGTCCGTTGCTCTGGATGGTGTTCCAACCGAAACCAATGACAAGCTCATTCAGCAAGGGGTTACCCTTGGTGAGGCTGATGTTGGCACCTGCCTGGAGAGATGTAGACATTTGTAAGAACCATTCCTAAGTCAAAGCGTTGTTAAGTATGAAGACAGCTTAGCACACTGCCTTGAGAGAATCAAGTCGCAAAGGACTATGGCTGGTTATTGAAGCGGTTCTCGACAAAGATGGTCTGGCTTGCCAGGTTAGACTTCACTCGTTCATGCATTTCAGTGTTCAGTTTACGAACACTACGTTCGATGTTCTCACACTGGTCGAGGAGCATTACATCAGCTTCTCCGCCAGGAACCTGTTCATGTGAGGGAAGCTGATTGAAGATGTTCAATGCTGAAGGGATGTAATCAGTGACTGTAGACTTTAGGATGTACTCATCCTCAGGGCGAATGGGGTAGTCCTTGATGAAGCTATTTATATTCACCAGAAGGTCGCTAATAATTCGCAGACGGGAGTAAACGGAAGCTGACAGGATGCCGGAGGATTCCCTCTCGTACCAGTTCAGTTCTTCAATCCATTCAGCTAACTGTTCAGGGAAAGGTGCTGGAGCAAGGGCTGTTGCGGCGGCTGCAGCAACAGGGTTGTTCTGGTTATCACGGCGACCGCCGAAGATGGACCAAACCATAGTATTACTCCTTAGTCATCTGTATCAACCTGAGGCGGTTGATGCTTAATCTTACTTTCCCAGTAAAAATTCGTTACACCAATTTTGTGTTCATCTGAATATAGCAGAGCTTGGTTGATTTCGTCAAGTCGGCGGTTCATCAATTCATAGCTACTAATAACAGTGTGGCCGCTATCTGTAGCTTTTCTGCGAATGAAGAACTCATTTGCAGACATCAGGTAGTCAGTAAGTATTGCTTTGATGTCACTGGCAGCCTGAGCTGGAATCTTGCCGCTGCTGTACCTTTCTCCGATTGATTTGCTGGTGCTAATCAGGGAGAAGAACAGCTTTTTGGCAGTTTCTGGAAACTCTTCCTTAGCCAAAGTACCATACGTTTCCAGAAGGTACAGTGTGTGGTTCAGGAGGTTGTCTCCTGTTAAAGCATGAACGGAAACTGCTGACAGCGGTTTAGCTGTGTTCCCTTTAGTCACCTTCTTAGAGCGATGGTAGATGACCCAACCTGTTACCAAGATAACGAGGAGAAGAATAACTAAAGGTAGTACAAGCCTTGCCACTGTCAGCAGTTTCCGTTTCTGTTACTATTACTTATCGTCCGATAGCCTGGCGGCTTGTCTCAGATGCTTCCAATGCACGGGCACGGTCAAGCTGAGGACGGGCACGGTCCAGCTGAGCAGTCAGACCGTCGATGGTCTGAGCCATCGAGTCGTTAGCCTTCTGCTTGAAGACATCAATCTCATCCATTGTAGCGAAGATGTTATCGAATGCCTTCTCCAGAGTTGCAACAGCAACACCAGAGTTGACAGCCTGCTCGTGGACACGACCTGTCTGCTGACGGAGCATGATGGAGGTCTGCTCGATGGTCTTGTTGGTTGCCTCGTTGACAGCATCAATCTGGTCAAGGACCAACTTCTGGGTGTCAAGAGCCTGAGCAACAACAATGGCTGTCTTCAGAGCGTAGATGGTTGTGGTACGGGCACGGTCAACACCCTTGATGAGTTCGACGTTGTTCTTACGAACAAGCTCCATAGCCATGTAACCCTGGACAGAAACAGCAAGCTGTGTCATGAGGTCCTGACGACGCTGACGGATAGCGAACAGCATGTCGCTCTCCATTGTCTGAGAGGCTTCGATGTTACCAGCCTGCTTCAGACGAGCAACTTCGTTAGTCACTTCCTCGTCAAGCTTCTGAGCGAGGACACTGTACTCATTGAGTACACCCATGTTGTCCCAAAGTTCCTTCTTCTCCTGCTGGAGAGAAGCGTTGTCCTTCATCAGCTCATCCTGACCAGCAAGAAGAGACTTCACGATGTTGTCAAGCTGAACCTGAGCGGTCTCGTACTTCTGGAAGTACTTACGAATCTTGTTGCCACCAGGGATGAAGCCAAGAATCTTCTTCACACCTGTAAGGTCAGCAGCGTTGGGAGTGAGGTCCTCGACGGTGGAACGAAGGGTGGAAAGCGTTCCAGCAACCTTCACTGTAGCGTCACCGCCAGACTTCTTAGCACCACTGAGTGAGGAGGACTTTCGCTCCAGAAGTCGGCTTGTACCAACACCAGACTTGACAATCTCACTCTGAGCAAGAGTCTGAATGTCTGTCAGCTTCTGAGCGAACTCAGGGGAGTTAGGGTTGAAACGGGAAAGGTCCTTGACGAAGCTCTTAGCCTGCTGACCAATTTCCAGTTCGCGGTTCTTGTCCACTGACGGAATCATGGAAGGAGCTTTCTCCTCGGAGACAGTCTCGACAGGTGCAGGGGCACTGAGGACGAGAGCGGTCTCATCCGGGGGAGTAAGCATATCACTCATGGGTTAGTTTGCCTTTCTAAGCATAAACATTACAGGGAGAAACTGTTTCCCTTTGACGTAGATAATCGTACCACACATCTACGCCAAAGGCAAACACATTTTTTAGTCTTCGTCGTCTACGTTGATACCGAAGTCACGAGCAACGCCACCGAGACCCTGAGAGTAGCCCTGACCAACGGCACGGAACTTCCATTCACCGTTGTGACGGTAAACCTCAGCAAAGTTCAAAGCACGCTCGCTACCAGCGTCCTCAGAAAGGTCGTAACGAACAACTTCACGACCGGTGTCCTCGTTCACAAGGCGGATGTAAGCGTTCTGAACCTGACCGAAGCTCTGGTGGCGGCTCTTACCCTTGAAGATAGAAACAGTGAAGACAATCTTCACAATGTCAGCAGGGATGCGAGTCAGGTCAATAACAATCTGCTCGTCATCACCATCACCCTCACCTGTTCGGTTGTCACCCTGGTGCTGGACGGAACCGATGGCATCAGCCATCTGACCGTAGAAGATGAAGTCAGCGTCAGAGCGGACTTTACCTGTGTCAGCCAACAGAATGGCCGAGGCGTCAAGGTCGAAATCTTCACCATCAGTGGAACGAACGTCCCAACCAAGACCAAGACGTGCAATGGTAAGGCTAGGGTCTTCCTTGTTCAGGGAGATGTTGGAACCTTTTTGGAGAGTAAGAGACATAGTGGTATTTTCTTCTTTCTAAGTTTGCTGATTTGTTTACTGAATTTTGATTATAGCTTACAGGAAACTACGTGCAGGGTCAACCAGCTTGTTAGCGGTCCTGCCGTTGGTGAACTCACCGATAGCTGTGAATGCCCAGCCAGAACCTTCGCGGGTAAGCTTGGCGATGATGTTGGCAGTGTTGTTCTTGGACTCAGCCAGGTTGTAACGAACAACTTCAGCGTTGTTTCCGCTGGAAGCGTCAAGAACGCGAGCGAAGACGTTAGCTACCTTGTCAAAAGTCTGACCAGAGTAGGAGTTGATGGTGAACACAATGCTCTGCACGTTGGCAGGAACGCTTGTCAGGTCAACGATAATCTGCTCATCGTCACCATCGCCGGCACCAGTAAGGTTGTCGCCTGTGTGACGGACAGAACCGTCGCTGGAGTTCAGCTTACCGAAGTAAACAATGTCAGTGTTCTTACCCTGAGCATCGAACAGAAGAGCCGAAGCGTCCAGGTCAATCTCGCCGCCGCCGATGGCACCGAAGAATCCACCACGCTTAGCAGTGTCCCAACCAAGACCAAGAATTACTTTACTAAGAGCTGAGCCGTCGTTCTTTTTGAGTGAGAGCGAGTTGCCCTTGCTGAGAGAGAGTCCCATGTGATAGTCAACCTTTCAAGTTGTTATTGGTATAACCTTATCACATTTTCAGCACGAGTCAAATCAGATTGGAGATTTTCATGATTCTTTCAGAAAACTCATCGAGACAGAATGAGAGTTTCTTTGTCAGTAGGCTGAACTTTACCTGTTCGGACCAGATGCCAGACAGCATCCCGAGCAGTTTCTAAGTCCACTCCGAAGAAATCACGTGTCCATTCGAACACAACAACCCAGGGTAATTCACCGTACTTACTGATGAACTGAGTAACATTGGTAAGGTTCACTCGGTGGGAGTCAAAACCTGATTCAGGGAAGAAAGAGAACTCTGAAATAACATGGAATACAGGAGCCATACTTTCTAAAATTGTGCTGGTGACAGGTGTTTTTTCACCAGTGATTAGCCACTCTCCAGAATCAGACTTTACCGCCGCTAACCCGTCGAAAAACACTACAGCTTCAGGAGGTAAACTCTCTAAAGCTGATGATGATGATAATTGACGGTAGAACATGGTTTGTTCCTTTCCTAAACCTGACCAATATATAGGCCTGTAGCTAACAGAACAGTTATCTGAGTTTTAGCTGTTGGTCTTGGAGAAACTTTGCTCGCAAAAAATCGGTACTAATTTTCAACTCACGGACAGCATCTTCATTACGACCAGCTTTAATTTCTTCAGTTGCGTTCACAAGAATATCTAATTGCTCTGCAATTTCTGCAACCACAGTATGCTCTTTTCGAGCTTTAGCAGTCAAAGTCTCATACAGTCTTACCGAAGATGCAAGCTGGTCTGCAATGAGAAGTAAGTTGTGGTTATCTTCCACCTCTACAGTGCTTGCAGAATAGATTTCTTCAAGACTAGTCAACAGAGTAGAACTCTTTGTTTTTAGATGTGCAGGAAAACTGGAGTTAGCTAACACTTGTCGAGCTTCACTGAGATTAGATACAAGTTGAGGTTGGAGTTTCTGTGTAGATAATTCAACCTGCTTTCCAGAAGGGTTCGACTCCAATTCAAATGATTGATTTTTGGCAGTGAACATACGAAGAGTTTTGGTCAGTCGAACACGCTCGCTTGCTGCACCAGTAAGTGTCCCTGCAGCCAAACCAGCAGACATCATTCCCATAAGGACCATCATTCCAATTAGGGGAGTCATGAGATAGCTCGTTTCATTTTAGGAGAATTGCTTTTCAAGGCTTTGACTGCTTTTCTTTCACAGTCTTTTTTTAGATTCTGAGCCATGGTGCTTACCTCATACCTTCTATCATTCCAGATAGCTTGGCGGTAAGGTTCAGCATCATGAGCAGGAGTGCTGTCAGACAAATCAGCGAAAGCGTCAAGGATCAAAAATACTTCTTCAACGAAGACCACACGAGGAACAGTAGAATAGTCTCGTTCTATACGAGTTGCTTCATGCAAATCTTCTAAAGTAGAATGCGAATAAATGTTAGCCTCTTCCAAAGCATTTAGCACTACAAAAATTTCTTCATACGAAATCTTGTCATACCCAACACCCTGTCCAGAAACTTCTCTTCTAATAACAGCATTGATATTTGACACTAACGCAGCCCGAGGTTTACCACTAATGAGTTTACGCATTCTATCTCGGAAAGGAGTGTCGCTGTTCATCATATAATAATGAGTAGCAACACCTAAGCCGCTGCTTGTTACTATAGAGAAAATGAGATAAAAAAGTACCATAGTCAAAGTCTACAACATTTCTGAGAATGAAGGCTAAAGCTTCTCATCCCCACTACGGTTGTCGAAGTAAATCTTCTGAACATTCAAATTACGTTCCAAAATGTCAGCTATGTCTACCTCAAGCTTGCTTATATCCTGCTTTAGCCTTTTGAGAATTTCGAGCGTGTCAGAGTACCCTGCGGTCTTGTCATTCTTCAACCGTTTCAAATGCAAATACGAACGCACTACATCGAGCAACTCTGCCCTTGTATGCTCTACAACATATGCTTGCTCAATAGTCAACTGTTCAGAAAACACATTGATTTTCATAATCGATTGTTCAATCTCTTTGACCAAATTCAAGATTTCCGCTGGAATTTCATCAACCGCTGAAGTGTCAGGTAAAGCTTCTGGGGAATTAAGTCTCACCCCAAACACTTGGCCAACAGAGTTCTTTACTGTATCTTTCAGCAAATAGGCAGAAGACCTTTTCAAAAGTACAAGAGTGACTGACCCGTCAACTGCATTTCTCAACATGTAGGTGGATTTGTCTCTATCTGAAAAACGTAAAGTAGATGCTGGTTCATTATCCAAGCAAAACTTGGTAATCGTTTCGAAAACAGCAGACGTAACAGAAACACCGTATCTACGGAGTTCATCTCTAAGATTTTTCCTCACATCGCTTTTAGCAATGCTCCCTTTAGTCGCCAACACCCCTCTTGCTATTGAGGAAGTAGCGAATAATGTTGCTCCGACCCCGGCCACAACCACAGCTGCCAGCTCCAAACCGAAAGCCCCTAAAGTGAAGAACCCGCCTGCGGATGAAAGAAAAGAATACCCTGCGGTTGGGGTGAGCCAAGAAGATTTGTTTGAAGTCTCAATCAGAGCAATAGCTTGAGTTTTCTCTTGTGCAGGAAGAATCTCAACTCCTTCTCTGGAGTTACGTTCCAATTCGTCCAGGATAGAAATCATGTCAGCTGCCTCTGTTCAGTTGCAAAGCGTTAGTAGGGGCTTTGGTCTTCTCTTCAAGGAAATACATTTGACTTTGCATTTGACCCAAACGGTTCTTAGCATCTGTTTTCAAAATAGTATGCAAATGCTTTTCAATCAGGTCCACCTGCTCTAACAGAATTTGCTCGGCTTTAGCTTGGAAATCAGCATCCATGTAACGGAAAGAGTTGTATAGAGTCAAAGCGTCAGGAAGGTAGGATGTTGCAACCTGTCCAAGGAAATACTCCTCTTCAGATAGCAGGCTACGGTTACTCTTTTTTGCTTCAGCCCAGAGGAGACCCACATGATTAATCCGAGCATCAACATTTGCACTGTCCGTATGAAAATCAGGGAACTGGCCCACATCAGGGCTTATAAACTTAGGGGATAGATTAGCTGAAAAACTCAGTTGAGCCTGATGGATGGATGAGAGTGTGTCATAGATAGAAGAGAACCTTTGCACCTCAGCAGTATTGGAGTAATTGCTCCATGCGTGAGGTACACTGTATTCTAAGTAGCGGGTAGTAAAACTTCGTAAAGCTGCTGGCATTCTTTCTGAAACTATAATAGAAACAGTTGCAGCATCTTCATCACTCAATAGATTTCTATCAATGTCCAAAAGCTCATCCGCGATAAGACGAACTGTGTCAAGGTACCTTCTAAATCCTGTTTTAGACTCATCAGAGAGATGCTTGGGTTTAGCCACTAATGAGTTTGCTTTGTTCTTCCAGCCAGTAGCAATGTCATAAAAAACAGAGCGGGGAGAGGACTTCACCCAAATAACAGCTTGTTTAGTTTTGGCTTGTCTTCTAGCCTGTTCTTCCAGCTGCTCTATGTTGTGCTGCATAGTTACAAGCTGATTTTCCTTGCGAGCCATAAAGTACATCCAATTCTAAATTATGTATTGTCGTTGTGTGACTGAGAAGAAAAAGCTATTTGAGATTCAATGAAGAGTTTTTCTTCTGCCGGCTGCCAATGTATTCATCCTGTGCAGCAATTTTTCTTTCGATGGAAGCCACCTCATCGATGAACACCTGAGCCAGTTCGTCATTCAAATTATTCAAAGAACGCACTAAAGAAGCTCGCTCTTTGATAGGAGCGCCTAATGCAATGAGTTCAGAATTCAACCTGGTAATTTCTGCCAAGTCATTCTTGGTTCGGTCAACAACATGCTGAGATTCAATAGAAAGCCTACGACCAGCAAGTTTAGTCAACTTGCTTTCAATATCATCAAGGACGCTTGCAGCTTTAGATAAAGTCCTACGATCCCCAACATTACGGAACACATTCAATGTTTCCACCAGTTTATTGGACTGGTCAACGGCAGTGGCTGCCAACATTTTCTTTTCATCCAACACATATGTTCCGCGTTCAGTACGCTTCAAAGCGAACTTGCGTCCATTGACATCTTCCACAGTCATCTTCTTAGGGAACGCATTCACTTCATCAAGTTTTGATGATAACGTGTCAATGTTGTACCGTGAATGCAGCCAGTCTTGCAAGTTATTCTGGTTTGTACGCTTAATTTCAGCAATTTTCTGTTTTACCTGGTTTCGTTTTTGTACACCTACACCATAGATAATACCAGCTGCTGAAGGAAGTCCAACAGCTGTCAGCATGCCCACGAGAAGAATGTCCGCACCAGGGATACAGGTAGCGACTGCAGCTCCTAAGAACCCAGTCATAGCAGGAGCAAGGATAACAATAGCTCCGCCTCCATCAGACATTAACTCACCAAAGTCAAACTTCTCTTCAAGCGAATTAAGCTTGGTTTTCACTTCAGCCAGTTCATCTTCACTGATGACAGGATGATATGAATCTGCAATCTCAGAAGGAGATGCGTTAACAGTTACTAAACTATCTGATCTGGTCTGGACAAGTTCGTTGGACATAGCTCTCATTCTATCAAGGAAATGATTTTAAAACAAGTAAGGGGAGCAACTTCACGGTTGCTCCCCTTACTCAGACGTTATTAGCCAAGCTGAACGCCGAAGTCGCCAGCGATACCAGCAAGACCGGTACCGTAACCCTGACCAACAGCACGGAACTTCCACTCGGCACCGTTACGGTAAACCTCAGCGAAGACCAGACCAGTCTCAACAGCGTAGTCCTCGGAGAGGTCGTAGCGGACAATCTCCTCGTTGGTGTCAGCGTTCACGATGCGAACGTAAGCGTTACGGACCTGACCGAAGCTCTGGCCACGCTCATCAGCCTGGTCGATGGTTGCAGTGATAACAACCTTGTCCACATCAGCAGCAACAGTGCTGAGGTTGATGGAAATGGTCTCGTCGTCACCATCGCCCTCACCAGTGCGGTTGTCACCGTTGTAAACAACGGAACCGTCAGCAGCAGCAGGCTGGTTGTAGAAGATGAAGTCTTCGCCGCTGCGGACCTTACCAGTGTCAGCAACAAGAAGGGCGGAAGCGTCGAGGTCGAAAGCCTGACCGTCAGTGGAACGAGCGTCCCAACCGAGTCCGACAGTAACGTTGGTCAGACCAGGGCTGGTCTTGGTGAGGGAAAGATTGGCACCCTTGGTGAGAGTAAGAGACATGGTAGTTTATCCTAACTATAAGTTGATAAGTATGTTTCATTCGTTGCGAACAAATACAACCTTAGCATAAGTCATCGGTTGAAACAAATCAAACAAGAAAAAAGTTTGAGCTTTCAGGAAACTATCAGTTTGACTTGATTGTGGAAGTCAAACTGAGACGACCTGGATTGAACTTAGAAGCAAGATAAAGACGGTTCGTTTCCAGCTTCTTTTCTGCGTCTTTGATAATCGAATCATCCACACTGCCTACTGCAGCTTTCAAATTCTTCAACTGTTCCAAAACGCTCGCTGTTTGCTTGCTCTTCCTGAACCTACTGCCACCTAATGATCCAAACAGCTTCAAGGTTTCAGGCAGATGGGTGAACGCGATGGTTTGTAGGATGTGGTCTTGTTCCACAGACAAATCAGAATGTTTGCGAGATTCGATACTGAGCAAACTTTTCGTCAGATCAGTAGCAACTATTTTTACTTCACGAGGTAAAACTTCACTGGCCTGAATATACTGTTCCATCATGTTCACTTGGACCAAAAAACTATTGACCGGCGGTTCATCATTCGTAGACACACCAATCTGTTTTGATTTAGAGGCTCTCAAAGGTTTGCTGTCTGGAACTTCATCAGCAAGACCTCTCGCAAGTAACTTGAAGTATGAAGCATCCAGTTCTTTGAGTCGATCCCCATAAGCGACGAAACTTCCTATAGCTATCCCTACAGGTGCAGCTATTATCATCCAAATAGGAAAAAATGCTGTCACCCAGTAAGGCAATATGATTTCAGACATATCAGACTCCTCTTCCTTGACGTAACTGCAATGAGGTTTTCTTTGCTGCTACCTTGACAGTAGTTTTATGGTGTTTTCTTAGCTTATCCAACCAAGCGTCATAAGCTGGCCGCAGTGAATGCTTCAAATCAGATTTGACAACTTCTGGATGGTTAGATTCTTCGATTGTTTTCAAGTCGGCGCTGTAATCCACCAAGAAAACAAGTAGCACATCACAAAACAAACGGGCAAAATCTGGTCGGACAAAATCAGGATACGTACTTTTTTCTACTTCGAGCAAATTTTCTAACTTGTTCTCCAGGTTAGAATCAAGCTCCCAAGCTAAACCATATTCATCAGCAATGACCGTAAACGTTCTAAGATCATCATATGTCAACTGTGTCATATCAATCTGACCAGAAGAGTATTTCATTCTTAGCTGCTGCATGATAGCTTGGTTTCTCAGGAAACGTTGTTTGATCCTCTTACCTTGTGGTGCAAAACGAGCATCAGTAAATTTAGACAGACAGAACGCTCCAGTTCCAACTAATAAAGCTGGCAAAAAAGCCACAATCATGTTCAGCATAACGTTATTCGATCCTCAAATTATATAATATTCACATAAGTGTGCTACCAGTGTAACTCAGAATACTAACCAGATACTAAAAAAATATATAGTACGAATGTTAGGTTTCTAAAGTCAAGTCTGTTTTGCTTGTGCCAGACCTGCGAGCTTTATCCAGAAGGTACTCTCTTTGGATAATCAGTTCATTATGAGCATCATCAGTTTCAACAGCAAGAGTAGCTTTTAGTTGAGCGTTCAGAACCTGTAGCACTTCAACCAGCACTGCATCTGATGGTTGCTCATCATCATTCAAATCATTCAGACGCTGGAATGATGCAAGAGCCTGTTGCGTATCCCTACTAACTTGCTCAAGCTCATATTGGGATTCAATATTCAAGTTACATTTGCTGAGAATACTCATACGGAGTTCAATTTTCGATAACAGCGTTTTCACCTCATCAGAAAACACTAAAGCTGCTTTCTCGGGAGGGGCAATAGCTGCAGGTTTCATTACCTGACGCTGTGGGGACTCACTATGCAGATTTCTACTCTCAACAGGAGCCACAAACCATCCGATTGTGTTGGTCTCCTTTTTGAAATACCATTCATTGCCTTGTAAATCTTTGAATCTATTGGGGATATACACACCAGCTTCAAGGTCGTAACTACCTCCTCTATCTACAGCATCAGCCAAAGCATCTAAAGTTTTATCCCCGACAGTAATTTGGTACCTTGAGTTCAGCCACAAAGCTAACCCTTTCTTGTTAACTTGGTGGATTTGCGAAGCCAATTTTTCCCGGGCAAGGAACTTACCATTTGTCAACCAGCGTAAAATTCCATAAGTTGCTCCTCCTACAGCTGGAGTTCCCAAAAAGAAAACAGCTGCTGTACTAAGATAAGCTTCCGCTGGAGCAATCATAGCCCAGCCGGCAGAGACAAAAAAGACAGGCAGCGCTAGAGTGCCTGAGGCTAATGTAAGGGAACTGCGAAGCTCATCTGGTTTATGTAAATCACTGGAACCAACTACAGAAGAAAAAACTGCCTCACCTGTTCCAGTTTTCTGCAACCAACCCTGGACATCACTATTCACTACAACAGGACGTTTAGCGTCCAATACCAACTCTTTACTTGGTACTACTAAATCTTGTGATTCACTCATAGTTATAACGTTACCATTTTCAATCCAGCTGACAGGTTAAAGCCAATGGTTTTTTGGAGGTTGATTATTCCTTCTCAGATTCAGGTAGTGATTTCAAGAAGGCCTCTAACGCAGCCCTCAAACTCTGAGCTGACTCAGCAGAGCTGACAGCAGAGTCATCTTCATCCAGAGTTCGACTTAAAGCTAAAGCAGCTTCATGCACTCTGGGCAGGGAAGAGTCAACTACTTCTCCTGTAGGTTCAGGTGTTACAACCTGGTACTCAAACGAACCATCATCTGTCAACCGAGCAATACGGAAAGACTCCTGTGCTTTAAAGAACCATTGCAGACTGTTTGCTGCAGTGATATTTTTTCGAACCAAGTTCCATACATCATCCAAGTCAAATCCGTTTGGTAACACTTCAGACCAACGAGATTCATCAACCAACACAGAAAGTCCGTGTCCCCTGTCAAGCATTTCCCAAGGGAACCACAACACTCTACTGTCGGCATTGTCAACAACAACTGCACTTGGGTGCATTCTGAAGATTGCACCGTAGGGATCAAATTCGCTGTAATTATTCCAAGGATGAGGCATCTTCCAGTAATTAGACTCAAACGTGTGAGCAAAAGCCTTATCAGCTGGCGAATCAACCAAAGATTTTGCCCACGGAACATTGTCAGTCAAAACAGCAATATGATCGTTCTTAGATTCCATGAAAACTTCAGCAGCAGCTGTGCGAAGCTTTTCAATGTCTTTACCTACGAAAAGAGTCAGCCCGTTAAAAAGATCAAGGTTGTCAACAGAGGTGGTTACGAAGCGGTAACCAAGAGGTTTATCTAATTTTTCAGTATGAGGTAATTTGAATGTCATACTCACATCCTACCCGAGAAGTAAAAACCTCTTCAAAATGCGTACTTAAACAAAAGGAGGGAAGGATGTTTAGCCTTCCCTCCTTTTATCACTCTGGGATTTTCCAGTAACCCCACAAAGCGGCATAACCACCTCGAAGGTCATCAATGTTATTAAACACCTGGAGTTGTTTGTTCATATCTCCAATAGCATCCACAAGAGGTCGAATCTCATTATACCTTGAATCATCTGAACCGACCTTGGTGTCAGATACCATTACCTGGAAAGCCTCGACAGCTTCTACTCTGAGTTTTTCAATCTCCTGTCGAACAAACTCAGCATCTTCTTCATCAAAACCAACATGGTCCAACGCTGCAGCAATAGCATGCTCTTCAGTGCCTCGTGTAGACCAGCCTTTCTGACGAACTTCTTCCTTACCAAGCTCAGACAGAGCAGCCCATTCCTTTTCAGGCGAGTTGGTATACGGAATCTGGAACATGGCGACCATGGAGCGACTGTCCATTACGTAATACTCTTCAGCACCGCCACCCATACCAGTGATTTCTTTCACCACAACAGCTTTACTACCAGCTTTTACCAAAATATCCATTTACAACCTCCAAGGTTTACATTCTTAGTGTACAGCATATGAACACAAACTACAATTGTCTTACTTGTTAGACACTGAATCTGTCAAAGGTAAACTTACTTGCTGAGAAACACCAATAACAGGCTTCGTAGATTCGATCATCAAACCAGACCCAGGCTTCAAACCACGAGAGCTAACCCATTCAGATTGGACCTTCAACTCTTTTCTTACTGAGTCTAACGCAACATCAATAACAGTCTGCACTTCAGAGTTCAAGTTCGACAAAGTAACCACAACCTCATCCACATCTAAAGACCCACCCAGACGCTGTAGTTGTTTCATGTTACGAACCAAACCTGCATAATCCTGCTGCACCCGTGAAATAATATGCTGCTCCTCTGCAGCTAATTCATTCAAAGATACAATCGCCATCTTCTTCACCAAAGCTTCTGACAAAATAACAGCTTCTCCCACAAAAACATCTGGTTCGGAAGCAACATCGATGTTAGCTATCTCAGTGGTAGAAGAGTGTGCAAGGTCCAAGCCAAGAACTCGGCCCAGATTTTTATCAGCAGAAGAGTGTGCGAACTCCAAGCCAAGAACCAAACCCAGATTCTCATCAGTTATATCAACCTTCAACACCAGGTCAGTACCATCTTTAGATTCCAATACCAAATGTACAGCATGCTGAGCAGAGATACTGTCGATACTATCCCACACTACCTTCTCCTGCTCTGATGACAGTTGTAAACTATAACGGGCAGCCAGCCAAGTTTTCAAAGCTTCAAAGTTCAACGAATTTGCTGCATGGAGTTTATCATCAAAACGAGCTCGCCTAACTCCAACAGCAGCCGCAAGGCTTACCGCTATCGCAGTCGAGCTACCGATGATAATTTGAGCGGGTCCGTCCAAGCCAAGAAAAGCTGCAGTAATACCACCTACAGGAAAAGTAAGACCGCCAGAAAATAGTGGGAAAAAAGTGGCACCTGAACCCATGAAACTTGACCAAAAAGAAGTCTTCACCGGATTCACCACAGGATGAAAAGCTTCTAAAGCTGACGGAGCAGGAACCAGCACTTTGTTCTTCAGTACAACAGTTTTACTCATGCAAATTACCTAACCCTATTCTTCTCATATTCCGTGCCATCCACAGATACTGGTGCAACCTCATCAACAATAACAGATGCTGGCAAAACCAAAGCAGAATCACTCACCAACTGGCGTGATTTCAGATAAGCATTCTGCGACCTAAAATCATTCGCTAACACATCAGTTTCCTGCTGTAATAAGATACTCAATTCGTTGTTCAGAAGAGTTAGATTCTCTGCCAACAACGTAGCTGCAACCTCAACTTCACCAGCAGAAGAAAGCTTGCTAAACAAATTCAAACCCTGACGCAAATCTTGCTGAGAACGCAGCAATGCATGCTGAGACTCAGTAGATAACGACAAATCTTCCAACACGCGTTGCTTTGCTTTGAAGCTCTCCAACAGCACAACACATTCATTAGGTAACAGGTCGGTATCAACCAATAATTTAGCCTCAGCCAACTCCTGAGTCGCAACATTTTGAACCAATGCAGCAGGAGTCACTGTCGCTTCTTTCTCCGTTGCTGATTTGACTTCCTCAACAAACCAACCAGCTTTGACTGTATCGTAAGCAAAGTTCCAGAGTCTACCCACGTTGTTAGTGTCAACAAACTGAACAGGAGTCTCCCAGTAAAGATGGACAACCATATTACGCAAATCATCCTCAGGCACAGAAGACAGACTGTAACGGCTCCTAAGCCACTCTTTCAGAAACTCAGTATTGTATTGATGGTTCTCTTCAACCAAAAACTTGGCTGTATCTGCTTTTTCACGCGTCACATATTTGAAAACTCTAAAAGAAGCGTAACCCAGTAAAGTGAAACCAGTCGCACAAGCTCCGAAAGCTGCAGTCGCTATACCAGGTCCTACTGTATCCAAGATTTGAGAGCTAGGAAAAATTGAGACAAAAGCTCCACCTACAGAAGGAAGAATAAAGAATCGACCCTTACCACGGTCGTCTCTACCTTCGAAGCTTAACTCCATCCTCGCTTTTGAATCCAATAAAGGAGTGAACAATTCAGAACCTGACTGCATCTTTGGCGCCCAAGTTTCAACCATAGCCTGGAAAGCATCAACATCATAGCCGACGATCTTATCATTCTTCATCACCATAATATCAGATGACATTCTGACCCTCCTTCATGTCGACAGTTTTAGTTTCCAACATCAACGCAGAAGAAGTAACACCCTCAACAAGTTGGCGTGAACGCAAATAGTCTTTCTGTACACGGAACTCATCATTCAGTCCAGCAGCAACAGCAGACACCATACCCCGAGCTTCCTCATTCAACACAGTCAACACTTCAGCCAAATGCTGCTCACCTTCCACAATGCTCTCCGCATCATCCAACTCAACCAGCTTCACATAAGTTGAAACAGCCTGACGAACATCCTCACCACGCCGCAAGAAAGCATGCTGGGACTCAGTAGGCAAATTCAGCTTAGCCAACTTGGCCTGCCAGTTCATGAAACTCTCCATCAACAAAGCACACTCACCAGGCAAAGAAACTGTTTCAGACCTTGCTGCAGGTAAAGCTACAGAAGCTTCCTTAGCTTCAACAGTTTTAGCCTCTTCAACAAACCAAGAGTTGTTTCCGCCGTAGCTGAACTTCCACAGACGGTCTGGATGTCCATCATCGGAGAACTCCACATCCTTAGAATCCTGACCTTTGTTCACAGCACGAACACTATCCAACATCTTCGACACATAACGTGTTGACACAGTGGACAAACCATACCTGGAACTCAGCCACATCTGCAACGCATAATGCTCAAACTTATCGAGCTTGCGAAGCAGACCACTGTACGTATCCTTCTCTTTCTGCCGGCCCCGTCGCACAAGAGTCCATAAAGTCACACCCACCGCAATTCCAGCAGCCACACCTCCACCAGAACCAAACAACAGTAAATTATTCATCACCAACTGGACAGGCTCACCCCCAGTTGTCGCTAAATAAACGATAGGAGTGAAAGCACCAGCCAAGCCCACCGTAGTCCCTGCAGCAGCACCTAAAGTACCACTTTCGTCATCAGCATATGCCAGCTTATACAGTAGCTCCTGCTCTTCAGAGTTCACCAAAGAAGAGAACAACTCACCCCCAGAACTCATCCTGTTCGTCCACTCAGTTGTACGAACATCAAGAACATTAGTGTCAATAGACTCTGGGTAATCCTTATGATAAATCACAATATCAGATGACATTATTACCAACCACATCCTTCTTCTGAACCTCTAAAGCATCCAACACTAAACCAGGCTCCTGACCATAACCCAACTGACGGGACTTCAAATACGCATGCTGAGCTTGGAACTCATTGTCCAAAGACTCAAACTCCTGCTCCAGCAACACGTTCAGCTCCTCAATCAACAAACTCAAAGACTCACCCAACCTCACCGCAGCAATATCAGATTTACCCACAGCAACCATCTTCGAGTACAAACTTAAAGCCTGACGCAAATCCTCCTGCGAACGACGAATAACATGCTGAGCTTCAGTAGACAAAGACAACTCAGATAACGACAACTGACGAGACTGGAAACTCTCCAAAAGGACAGCACACTCACCAGGAAGCTTCTCAGCCTCAACCAGCTGCTCATCCTTCACACCCTTAGAAGCAACAAGGGAAACAGCAGAAGTCTTACCTGCAGTCAAAGCCAACCCAGCTTCCTTTTGAGCAACTGATTTCAGTTCCTCAACAAACCAGCCGTCTTTAATGGAATCATAAGCAAAATTCCACAACCTCTCCCCACTGTTTGCACTAAGGAATCGAGTCGACTCACCACGATACATATTAGTTACCATTTTAGACAGAGTGTAATCCGTAACAGAAGACAAACCATACCTGGTGTCAAGCCAACGCTTCAAACCCTGTTTGTCGTGCTTGAAAGCTTCATTTAGAACAAACTCACTCTTAGTTTTTTCTTCACGAGTAACCTTACGAAAAATCTTGAAAGAACCAAAACCAGTCACCAAAGACGCTACAACATTTGCTCCAAGAAAAGCAAAACTAAAAGCCATTGTTTCAGGTGAGGCAACAGCAAGCATCGGAACAGCTGAACCTGTAAAAATAACAAAACCTGGTAATAATCCGTATTTAGTCATTCCATAATCAGATTCATTTCTTTTCTTAGCAACAACCCGAGCTTGACCTGGTAACACTGGAACAAACAACTCAGAACCGGACTCCACAACAGCCTGCCAAGAATCCGCATGCTGTGCAAAAGTGTCAACACTGACACCCACAGGCTTATCCTTCTTATACACCACAATATCAGTAGACATTACTCAACCACATCCTTCTTCGAAACATCAACAGCAGAAACACCAGGAGCCAGAACCAATGCATCTGCAGAAGTCCTCGACCGCAAATACTCACGCTGAACCCTGAAATCATTCGCCAACACAGAAGACTTAGCAGTTACCAACATCCGAGCCTCATCATTCAACAAACCCAGAACCTCAGACAAAGCCCTACCAGCCTCAACAACACCATCAGGGTCACCAAGCTTCATCAACTTCTGATACGTGAACAGAGCCTGCTGAGCATCCTGCTGCATGCGAGAAACCTGATGAGAAACCTGATGAGAAACCTCAACATCAGAACCAACAGTCTTCAACCGGCTCAACCGACCCAGCAAAGAAACCAACAAAGCGTCAACACTCTCAGGCAAAGCAACCTCAGGGTCAGAAACAACCTCAGGAAGCTCCAGAACGCTCTCTGCTGCCCTCTCACCCGCAACAACAGCTTCCCGCTGCTCCACAAGATAATAAGCCTGCTCAGTGGCTCCAGCCTCACTTTCAGAAGACTTCAACTGATAAGGTCGACCAGATTCAGCAACAAAAATTTCAGACGGAACTTCATTCACAATGATAGCTTCAGCCATCAAACGAACATCCTCATCAGAAAAAGACTCACCATAAACATCTTCCAGCCAAACCTCAACCAAGCTGACAGTAACAGTAACCATCTTGCTAACAACAACAGCGTTCCTGGAAAATCGGGTCCTATGCCACAAACCCAGAGGTACTGCAGTCACAACAGCAGTACCCAGAAAAGCCAAGAAACTAACCATGGGACTCCCGCTGTCACCAAGCAAAGCTATTGGAAGTATGCCAAGAAAACCAGGACCAAAGCACAAAGGTGCAGTCAATTCAGCAGCAGTGTTGTCCCGCACACGAGTCGCCCACGCAGAATCAAAAATAGAAACAAACTTACCAGCAAATCTTGCCCCATCAGACACAGAAGAACGAGGAGCTAAAAACACATCCTCCTTCACAGCCTTCAACTGAGAACCAAAACTAAGACTCTCAACATCCGTTTTTACAAGATCACTACCCATGAACAAACCCCTAACAAAATATACTCCCCACACTACCACACCACAACCCAGAAAACAACTGCACACAACACAAAAAGGGGAGGATGTCAGTTCCGAAAAACCATCACCCTCCCCTCACAAACAACTTTCAGCTATTCGCTTTCTCGTCCATTAGAAGAATCAGTTATCCTCAGAAGAACATAACCATTATATGATTCATCCCAAATCTGGATACTGACAACCCCAACAAAACATCTAGTCTGCGTTTCACTTAGTGTCTCACACTGATCGGGGGTCAATGCTTTTGCCCTCTCAGTAAGAATGCTAAATGCTTCATCCCCTTCTATTCCAGCCTGGAAAAACGACGGAGAAAACACTCCATCCCCATGGTCGTACCGTGCAGTAAGAACTTCACCAGCTTCTGAATAACCCAAATTATCCCGTACATCATTAACACGACTGTAACGCTGTTCATCCGGCAAAGGCGTAAATTGCTCGACTGCATTAGACCACCCGCAACCACTCAGGGTAAAAGCCCCTACCAGCCCCAAAGTGACCATTACAAATGTTTTCTTATGTCCGACTGAACTACTCACTAAAGCTCCTATTCCTGATTCCCCCGCATAGCCAACGCCACACTCCTCAACGTTATCAGCTCCCTAACCCAAAACCCCCACACAACACAAAAGAAAGGGGAGGATGTCAGTTCCGAAGAACCAACACCCTCCCCTTCAAGAGAAGCTAAAGACTACTCACCAGCGTTAGCAGAAGTTGTAGCAGGCACCTCATCATGCGCACCCACAGTCTCAACCTCACCACCAGCAGCCTTCACACGCTTGTTACGCACCACCGAAGAAACCAGAGCCGCGATAATCAGCACAATACCAATCAAACCAGTCACAATCTCAGGAATCGGAATCGCAATCGACACAATCAACAGACCAGCCAACGCACCAATCGCCCAGTGAGCACCATGGTCCAAGTACACATACTCATTCAGAGTACCCTTACGGACCAAGAAGATGGTAATGCTACGAACAAACATAGCACCAATCAAACCAAGACCCAGAGCGATGATAATCGGGTCAGTCGTGATAGCCAAAGCACCAATCACACCATCGAACGAGAACGAAGCATCAATGACCTCAAGGTACAAGAAGCTGAAGAACGCAGCCTTACCAACAAGCTTAGTAACACCAGCAACACGAGTACGCTCCTCATCCTCCTCCAAACGGTTCTCAAAGTACGAACCCAAAGCGTTCACAAGAAGGTAAGTAATCATACCAGCAACACCAGAAGTCATCACAGTCACAGCATGGTCGCCAGCCTCAGCAGCAATCACAAGCAAAGCACCAGCAGCCACAATCACAGCAGCATAGTCAACCTTGCCAATCTTCGACAAAGGAGCCTCCAACCAACGCAGCCACTTAATGTCACGGTCCTCAAAAATGAAGTCCAAGAACAGCATCAGCAAGAAGATACCACCAAAAGCAGCAATCTGAGGATGAGCATCATGCAGAATGTGAGCATAAGTACCAGGCTCATCAATGCTACCACCAGCAAGAGCAAGGTTCCACGCCTCAACAGGGTTCAAACCAGTAGTCGCACCCACAATCACAAGAGGGAACGCGATACGCATACCGAAGACTGCGATAATGATGCCCACTGTGAGGAACATCTTTTGCCAAAAATCAGACATCTTTTCGAGGATTCGGGCGTTGACAACAGCGTTATCAAAACTTAAACTCACTTCGAACGCACCGAGCAACAGTACGAGCAAAAGAGCCTCCCAGCTACCATAAAGGTAGCCGGCGATGAGTGCCACAATCGACACGATGATGGACCCGGCGAAAATACGCAGCGGGTGGTGGGCGTTTGAAGCCATGTGTAGGGTTTTCCTTTTCTCTAAGAAACGTTATGAGAGTAACTGTAGCGCATCTAAATTATCTGTGCAACTCGCAATCGTAGCGGGTGCTTCAACTGCATATGCACTTACTATACTGCATCTGTCTTACCTTGTCAAATATCTCACGAGTTTAGCTTTCCAAGCCAACTATAAACCGCCTGGCGTAGCTCAGATGAATCTTTTTGTTGTAACCAATGAAGCTGAAGCAGATGTGGGTGGGATAAGTTTATAAAGTCCAAAGTAGCGTTTTTTCGAGCTTCTCGAATACGGACAACAAGATAACCTGCTTCCAATAAAGCTTGAGTCTTTTCAGTGTCTCGCAGTAAAGGAGTTGTTGCATCTTGTTTTCTTTGCCCAGAATGCCAGTACCAGCCATCGTATTCTATAACTATAGATTTATCTATGTACATGCCCAGAATGTCTACTTTAATTTGTTTCCGGTTCCGCCAGGGTACAGAGATAGCTGAATTGTATTCTTGTCTGACTTGGGTGACAACTGAATCTAGAGTAAAAGCTTCGCGGAGTTTGGCTTCAACAGAACTTGTATTACTTTGTGCACAAATTGGACATCCTCTGGCTTGCCAAGCATCAGTTCTTCCTGCTATCGCCGCTTCCCACTCATGTTTTTTGTCGCACATCCACCAAGCTTTCATCCCTGATGCACTCATCACATCATTCGGTTCGACCGTACCATTCTTGGTAGGATGCCATTGCTTTGCAATGTCTGGCTTGACGACAGCTAAAGATTTTTCAGCTAAGACACATCGATTGCAACCATAACCCATCCGACGCATGACTGGTCTCATTTCATAATCTGGATGTCCTGATTTGTCGCACGTCCATAAAACTTTCTTTTTACTACCAGCAGAAATAACCTCAGGAGAATCAACGTTCTGGTCGCTCCACTGAGACATTAGGTAAGGAAGTACTTCGGCTACAGTCTTACCAACTAAAGTCCGACCCTTGCAGCTCGGGCAGCCTTTATCGTTTTCTACTCGGTAACTAACTCTTGTTGACCATTCATGCTGGCAAACATCACATTCCCATGTAACAGGAGTTATCGCTTTTGCATATACCTGCTCAGGTTGTAGACTATTTTTGCTGCTCCACTGAGATACTAAGTGTGGGGCGATTGCAGCAAAAGACTTTTCGAAAGGAGGGGTCTTGCATAGGGGACATCCAACATTGGACAGTCGGCGGTTTGCAATGGCAGCTAAATATTCTGGGTGTTCGTCTACAGTACATGACCACCAGACTCTTACTCGTGATCCAGGTTTGTGGCCATCAGGAGTTGTCTCATTCTGAGAACCCCATTCTGCAGCCAGTTCAGGGTTCGCCGTTGTCAGAATCTTTTTACTGCAAGCAGGACAATTAGAGCTACCTGACAAACGATGTGAGATTCGAGAAGACCATTCGTAGGAACATTTAGAACAGGTCCAAAGAAACTTTTGCTGGCTACCTTTAGTGATTAAACTCATAGGCGAAACATTGTTGCTACTGTATTCATTTGCGATATTGGAATCAATAAAATTCAGGTGAACGAAATTTAATGATTCCATATCGTCATTGTAGCATAAAAAATAGTTTGATTGAGCAGATAGATACTTTATCTTAGTTAGGGACCAAATGAAACATTTTTCACATCTTATGCGTGATTTGAAGAACCAATCCAAAAATAGTACAGAGAAAGGAGACCTTTTCGAAAAAATCTCTGCTACTTATTTACTGAAATCTCCTGAATTTCATTTTGACAACATCACTATCGAAAAATTTGAAAAATGGAGCCGGAAGCATGGAGCTTGGTCGGGTCAATACATAGATTTAGGCATAGACCTTGTAATTACTAATTTAGAAACTGACGAACATATAGCTATTCAATGTAAATATAGAGACGAAGAATTTCAAAACAATTTACAATATGAAGCAGTCTCTAATTTTATCAATCAAGCTAAAGGAGATAATGGAGTTAAATTCAAAAGATTAATTCTTATAACAAATTTACAAGATGCTTCCAAAAATCTGCATTCAAGTTTGAATTTGCACAATATTAGTTTTTATGGAGCTCATTGGTTTAACGAAACAAATCTTTTTCTAAAAACACAATATGGGTTTGTTCCTGAAAAAATTACCGATTTATCTCAACTTTCTGCCAAACCAAGTTTGAACAATGTATTTACGGCTAGACCTCATCAACAATCAATTATAAACTCTGTTGAAAAGGCTCTAACTTATGCTGATAAAACTACAATTAATGCAGCCTGTGGAATTGGTAAAAGTTTTATATCCCTCAAATTGATTGCAAACAGTGCAGATACAAACAGCACTAATATTATCTTTGTACCTACACTCATGTTAGCTCAGCAGTTTATTCAGTTTATACATACTCAAAAAACATCAAAGCAATCTTTTGAAACGATTGCAGTTTGTTCTGATGAATCGGTAGTAGAGGCAAACCTATATAATTTAGACTTCAATACATCCGAAATCACAACTTTAATAGCACGAGAAGCGGATGACATTACTCAATTTATCACAAACAACAAGAACAGTAAAAGCCATAAAATAATTATAGCAACATATCATTCTGCTTACAAAATAAAACAGTCTCAAATTGCAGCTGGTTGGAGAGCGAATTTCGCAATTTTTGATGAGGCTCATAAAACAACTACGATGAGGGGACAATCTGCCTTATTTATAGACGCGGCTAAACAAATTTTCATGACAGCTACTCCCAGAATAATCAAAACTTCAAAACATAATTCATTCAAAGAATTTTCTTCTATGGACAACACAGATGTGTATGGAAAAATAGATACCACATATTCTTTCCGACAAGCTATCGATGAAGATGTGCTTACATCTTACAAAATAGAAATCTTGTTAACAGAAGACAAATATGTAGATTACGTGAACAATCCCCAAAAAACATATAATCCAGAGACAAAAAGTGAGATACATACACAATTATTGACAATTGGTAAGATTGGGCTGGAACTTCAAAAGGAAAAAAAGATAGGCATTGCCTACTTTAATTCAGTAAAAGCCTCTAAACTTTTTGTAAAAGTAGCAAATAGTTTAGCCAAAGATAGAGGTTTAATCCACCAAATAGCTTGGCATATAGACGGAAGCATGACCAGCTCTCAACGAAAGCTGGTCATAGAAGAAGCAAGTCTATCAGGCGGTCTGATTTCAAACGTTTCAGTTCTTACTGAAGGTATCGATTTGCCAGAGTTAGAAGCTGTAATTTTTGCAGAAGCTCGCTCTTCTCAAATCGATATTGTTCAAGCTATTGGCCGCGTTATGCGTAAGTCAATGTCTAATCCGCAAAAAGTAGGTAGAATCATACTACCTCTTGCTGCAACTGCAGAAGCAGATGCTACTAAAGCGTTTTTGAATAACAATCAGATGACAGCGATAAAAAATGTGCTGATATCTCTTGTTGAATATGACAATGTTCTCTACGATGCATTTATCCAAGCTGTATCAGTCGACCGAAAAAATTATAGTAATAGCGATGAAAAATTCAAATATTTGAATAATTTTATCAATATTTTTGATTTTTTACCTAAAATGACTCAGGCAGAAGTATCTCATTTTTTAGATAGTCTTAAGTTTCAAATTTTAACAATTCCTACCTTGAACTGGTGGCGTAGTTATTCAGAATACAAAAATTTTTATCAAAAAAACAACAAAAATCCTATCTATGCAAAGAATAAGAATCTTACACCAAATCAAGAACAAGATAGGCTTGCTTTGTGGGGTCAGACTCAAAAAGCTCTTTATAACAAAAATACTTTGGATTCACGTAAGGTGGAAGCTCTAGAACAATTACCTTCATGGTATTGGTCTCCATCCATATCGATAGAATGGGAAAAAAATTTACAGCTGTTGCATGACTTTATGCAAACAAATTCCTCTTTACCCAGTACTTATGCCAAAAAAAGTGCAGAAGAAAGAAAGATTGCTAATTGGGTTGCAATACAAAAACGGAAATATAGAAAAAACGCATTGACCTTCGAACAAAGAAAAAAAATAGAGCATGCTCTTGGATTAAGTGTTGAGTCTCACCCCAGGACAAGAACTCATTGGGAAGAAGTTTATGAAGAACTAACAAATTTCATTCATAAAAATAATAGGTTGCCCTTTGCAACTTCTATTGATTTGCATGAAAAAAAATTAGGAGTATGGAGAAATTCCCAAAAGCAAGCTTATATGGGAACTACTGTAAAAGCTTTATCTAACGACCAAAAAGAAAAATTATCCGCTCTACCCTTGTGGGATTGGGGTAAAAAAAATATCAGTTGGGATGATGCTTTTGAAGAAGTTCAAATTTTCATCGAAAAGAATAAAAGATACCCTATACCTTCCAAAACTGAAGAAGCAATGCTAGGGTTGTGGGTCAATAAACAAAAAACTAAGCATCAAAATACCCAAGAGTATTTGAAAGCCAAAAATATAAAACCACTATCAGAGATTCAAAAAACAAAGTTGTCATCTTTACCCAATTGGTATGCTTCAAAAGAAGACAGTTGGCTTGATATGTGTTCCCAACTAGAACAATGGTTTGCTATGAATCCTAATAATTTTATTGTAGATATTGAATTTGATATACTCAAATTATGGACATCAAAACAACAAGCTTATTATAAAGCTGGTACTCTTGCACAAGAGTATGTTTTCTTGTTGGAAGAGCTTCCAAATTGGGAATGGAAAAAAACTATAAATGCAGCATGGGCAAAAAATTTTAGACAGGCTCTTACCTGGTTTGAATCATATCCATTACATAGCAATCTTAACATACCTAGTGACATTAAGGCTTTTCTCAAAAAACAGCATACTAACTACCACCAACTTTCTATCTTGCAGAAAAAAATGCTCATAGAAGTGCCAACATGGATAACAATAAAACTTGAACAAGAAAAAGCGAAAAACGCTTTGCCCAGCTCAGTAACTATGTCTAAGCCATGGAATATGCCACGACAAATCGTAGAAACTATCAACAGCAAAGCAATTACATCAATAGTGCAACAGCTACTTGTAGAAAAACAAATACCGCTTCATTGGTCTAACCAATATTTATCAGTGGTCAACTATCGAGAAAATTATGCAATAGAGCTTTGGGAGTACCTACCAAATGAACTACTAAAATGGCTTGCTCAGCAAAAAACTGCATATAAAAGACAAACGCTTAGCCCGTTACAATTAGAGCTCTTGCAAAAAATTGATTTGAATCCAGATGTACGATTTATTTCTAGTTCTTGGCTATCTAAATATCAAGTAGCACAACAGTGGAAAGATAATAATAAACAAGCGAACATATTTGAACATCCTGATTTGGAAATATCTAGTTGGGTTGGCGCTCAACTTGCCAGGAAAAATTCTCTTTCAGAAAAACAGCGGCAGTTACTCTACTTGCTTATTGGATGATGTGTCCGTATCTGCTCTTCACTGAACGTTGCAGTGGGTTGTAGGTCTGCAGGTAGTGGTGTGGTGTTGTAGCCGTTCCCTGTGATGCTTTCTTTGAGCATGTAGGTTTGTGATTTGGTGAGGAGTGGTGTTTTCATTGTCCATTCTGTTATCTGTGCGAGAGCATTGTGGAACAGAATGGGTGCTGGGAATGTGAGCATTGGTTTACCGAGTACGCGTGTGATGCGTTTTACGGCTGTGGAGAGCGGCAGCTGTTCAGCTCCAACGATTGGGACTGTTTGGCGGCTGAGGCGCCCTTCTGCGGCTGCTGTGATGATGTTTATGAGGTCTTCGATGGCTACAGGTTGGATAAGGGGTTCTTTGTAGCCGAGGGTTGCGAAGAGTGGGATGGTGTTTGCCGTGTTGACTATGTGGGTGATGAGGTGGTCATTTTTGCCGTAGACGATTCCTGGTTTGAGGATGGTGTAGTCAAGTCCTGAGTTGCGTATTTTCTGTTCTGCTTTCCATTTGGATTGATGGTAAGCAGATTTGGTTCCGGGTCTTGCTTTGAGGAAGCTGAGGTAGATGATTTTGTTGACACCTGCTGCTTTGGCTGCGTCGATGATGTTCTGTGTTCCTCGTACATGGATGTTGAGGTAGGTTTGGTCCCCTTTTTCACGGTTGATGCCGGCGGAGTGGACTACGGTGTCGCATCCTTGGAAGGCTTGGGTGAGGTTTTGGACATCGTTGATGTTGTGTCCGTTGGTGCGGGAGATGATGACAGTGTTTTCTGGTGGGAGTGTGTCGATGTAGTGTTTGCCGATGAACCCTGTTCCACCGGTGACTGCGATTTTCCCCATACTGTTTCCTTTTGTCCTGGTTACAGTGTAGGTATCGGTTTTTGGGGTGGAGGTTTGTGGACAGTTTTGAGCTGTTGGAACACATGCTGATAAACTGATCTGTGTAGCTATCTATTGAAAGGGACTGTTGTTATGGTGATGCCGAAAGATTTGCGTGCTGGTTGGGATGATTTGGATCATGAGCAGGGTGTTGCTCATTTGGAGAGAGTCCAGGAGCATGTTCAGACGGAGGGGGATAGAATCCTGAAGCGTATCCAGGAGCTGGATTTGCCTGAGGGTGATCCTTTGCATAATGAGGTGGCAAGTGTGTTGGGTTTGGCGGTTCAGGGTTTGGGTTCTGCTGTTGATTCGCTTGTGTATCCTCCGAGGAGCCGCAGGAAAGCTGGGTTCTGATTCTTTGAACTGGAAACAGCTAACGCCACAGTCTGCATGTCGGGACTGTGGCGTTAGCTGTATTGTGGGTGTTAGTAGAGGATGCCTGCACCGTGGACGGCAAAGGTGGCGAATGCTCCTCCTGTTATCCAGATTCCCCATGACCAGATTCGGTTGGCGAGGATGAGCTTCCAAGCTCCTGTGCGGGTGACGAATGCATGGCGTTCTGCTGTTCGGAGTTGGTTGTTGTAGATGAGTCCAGTGTTGATGATGATGCTGTAGTAACTTCCTGCAACTGCAAGTGTTCCGAGTCCCCAGAGGGCAATGTCTGGCCAGTCTGCGTCAACATTGTTGACTTGGGTGATGATGTAAATGACCAGGCTGGCGATTCCTACGGCGGTGAGTAGGAAGTTGTGGGCGAAGGTTCTGGTTTGGGCTTTGGCGTTGAACCAGTACGCTGGGTGTTGGGTGTGTTGCCATTCATCTGCAGGGATTTGAGTTTTGGCTTCTGCAATCACTTTGCGGTGTTTGTAGATGGAGATGATGGCAACTGTGATGACGTAGAGTGGAGCGACGAGGATTAGTGGGATGAGGAGAGCTCCTGCAAGGAAGGCTCCTCCACCTGCACCGAGGACACCAAGGATGACGTAGATTACAGCGTAGAGTGCTACCAGACCAAGAATGCCTTGTCGGATTGGGGCTTGGGCCTGTTCGTTGCTTTGCAGAGTGTCCATGTGTTTAGTTTACCAGGTTTGGGAGGGTTTGTGGTGCAAATGTTATCGGTTTGGGGTTTTGATGATATTCTGGATGAAAATTTAGGTTAGGTTTGCAATATGTACTCTTTTGTTGTCACTGTGCCGTCTTCGTTGAAAACTGTTGAAGAGGCTAAAGGTTTGCTGCTGGATGTGCCAGCAGATTCCACGGATGTGATTCTGAACTGCCAGCATGCTAAAAAGCTGAGCGAAGAAGTGTGTGATGTTCTGGTGAAAGGTTTCACAGTTGATTTAGGGTTCAAGCTGAACGTGTTGGAAGCTAAAGCTTTGACTCGCATGAACATGACTTCATCTGTTGTGAAGTTTGATGTCAAAGATGAAGTGGTGTTCAACCAGTTCGTTTATGCATGATAGTGTTGGTTTCATGAAACCTTCAGCTGGCAATGACATTGTTAGAAATAAAGTATGACTACTTCAACTAAATGTCGGGCTAAGAACCCTTCAGCTTGCACTGACCCAAACTGTCCCAGCCGGAAAGGTTCGGCTGCTTCTCAAGTAGCTAAGACTGAGGCTAAGGCTTTGCTGCGGAGAAACAAGCAGAAAGATTTTGGGTCCATCAGCACTGAGGGTTACTGGCATCTTGAGCGGATGACAGTGAACCTCAGGGAACTTACTCAACCAGTTGTGAGTGCTGAAGCGAAGCAGGAAGCCCGAAAGATTGTTCGGGTTGAAGATTCTGCAAAAATTGATTTAGGTGCAGTCACGAACAACGTTTATGAGTATGCTGAGCAGTTGTCTAAAAGCATCCGAGCTATATTAGCAGCAGAGAAGTAATAAGAAGCCTGTTGTTTGCGGTGCAAACGTACTTGGTTAGAGTAAAAAGGAACCCCTCCAACTGGAGGGGTTCCTTTTTACTCTAAAACTTAGGTTTTAGTGAACTGCACGAGGGTTTCTTTCCAAGGCTTTCTTGTAAGTGTTGTAGATTGACCAGCAACCAATAAGCTGTTCATCATATTCTTCATCACCGTAGCTGTACTGTCTGAAGTTTTCATGCTTCATGAGTGATTCATGCATGACAATAGCTGTTTCTTCTTCACGCAAACCCAGCTTCTCAGCTTCTTGACCGTACTGGTAGATGGTGTGAACATTTGCTGGTGTGAAACCCCAGTCGTCTTCGATGTGGGGCGTGTTGCCTGCGGTTCGGATTACGTCACCTTGTGCGAACTGGGAGATGCCGCCTCCGTATTCGACAGCGTTGTAAGCAACAACCATTTGTTCGTTTCTACGGCTGTGAGTGTTACCTGAGTAGAGTCTGTCGACTTCTTTGTTCAGAGTGTCTGCAAGGGTCTTGTTTTCTTCTTTCTGAATGTCGAAAGAGTCGTCTTTTGTTTCAGTTTGCCCTGTCTGTGCGTTAGGTACGTTCTGAAGGAACATGAAACGGTAAGTTTTATTGTCACCTAAGTCACTGATGGAGACAAGGTGACGATTGTCCTGGGTGACTCGTTCGACGGTGACTTTCTCGAAAACTACCTGTGGTTCAGTGTTTGAGTCATGGAACGGTTTAGCGTATTCTTCGTATTTGCGACTGAAACGGCCATGGTAGCGGCAGACTGACGGGTTGGCTGCACGGCAGGTTGTGTTTGGCATGGAGTAAGCTTTCTGTTGTTGATGAGATATCTCTAACTGGGTGAGCAACCTCATTATGCGTGTGGTACAAGTCTACTACATTTCAGGAGCTTTCAGTAGCTGATGAAGGCTCTCATGACATCAAGTTTCTTCAAGATGGAGAATTGTGCTATTCAAGTTCGATGGCAATGCTGTTTCTTAGTTCATCAACCATTAGTCGTCTGTCTGCAGGTAAGTATGACCAAGGCGTTTCTTCTATTGTGTTGACTTCATATTCTCTACCGAAAGCGTCTTCCAGCATAAAAAGTCCTGTTTGTTCATCAATGCCACCTTTGAATGCATCTTCAAACCGTCTCATAGACTCTGTTCCTAAATCTACTCGGGAAGGCTTCATTTGGAGTACATATTCTCCTAAACTTTCCAAGTCATCCACGTCATAGTATTCATCGTTACTTCGATTCTTTTCGAAGACCCTGAATGCTTTCTTTAGACCGAAAGGAACCCGTCGAACGCTGAACTCATTCAAAGGAGCTTCTCCTGCTTCTGATGTGTCTACATCTACATCACCGCGTTCTACAAGTTCGATTAGGGTCAGGAACGCTGCAACTTGATTGTGCACACGGTCTTCAAAAGGGAAAGAATGTTTTTGACTTGTGCCGTTCTGTACGTGAACAAAATGAGCATATGTGTGTGGGAGTTGTAATAGTTTTGTCATGACATCAAATTTCTTCAAGATGGAGGAGGAACTTCAGGTTCTCTAAACGGTATGCTGTTACTCGGACTCGATCCGAAGATACATCCAGTATGAAGTCAGGTCCTATAGTAGGGGCAGAAAATTCGACTTGTCTACTGGGTACAGATATCACATGCTGCACAAGCATTGGATGATTTGTAACGAGAGGTTCGTTGAAATAAATATCTGCATCTACGTCAAAGATGTCACAATCTTCTACTCCTAAGTAGACACCATGTTCACCCAAGTAGTAGCGAATGTTATCTTCGTCTTGCCAAATATTTTCATCTAATACGTGTGGATCGGCGATTATAAACTGACCGAAATACCAGTACAGTTTTTGAATGTAAACAGTCATATCAAACCTTCTTTTCTCTTATATAAAGTATCGGTTTTGTTCGACTGTATGCATGCTTGCAGCAATACTATTGTTCTGGTAAACTGTGTTCATATTTGTTGGCAGATAGAAAGACTACTGGTTTATGCAGCGACTTGTGACGCGTCAGGGTTATGTGAAGTTTTGGCGTTTGGGTCCTATCGAGTTTGGTGAGCAGTCCCGTTGGAGTCGAGCTCCTCGCAGTCGTGGTCTGTGGGCTTTCCCGTACCCTTTCTACGATTTGTTCTTCACCTGGCACAAGTACATGGATTTGATTCCTAAGAACCTCCGACCTGAGCATAACCCTGATTTGGAGATGGGTGAGCAGGAGGAGTGGGTGAATAAGGTTGGGCGCAAAGTGTTGCCTATCCGCGAGTTCTGGTACAAAGGTGACCTGTTCACACACTTCACTCCTGCTGGTGAGGTTGGTGACCCTGGTTTGATGGGTGATGAGACTCATTGGTCTGTGATGGACGCTACCAGGTTTGCTCGTTGCATTGCCAGCACTGGTGCTAACAAGTCCTTCTACCGCAATAAGGACACTCTTGAGCGTATCGATACGTCTGTTGACCACATGGAGGTTTTCATTACCCCTAACATGGGGAAGATTCGAGACCGTCTGTGATGCGTTTGAGAGGAATTTTATCGACTATTTCAAGCCACATGTCATCTGAAATAAGGACTGTCGTAACAAAATATCCAAATTCTTTTGAATATAACCTTATTTCTTTGTTGTTGGCAAAAAAAGACCAAACAAAGATATTGTCAGTAGTTTTGTGGGGGAGATTCAACAAACTAGCAACAAAAGCTAAAACTTTTTTGAGTAGAGCCACATCCACAATATAAGGGTAATCATCAGCCAAGTTAATTCTATCTACTATTTCTTGGAGATTAGAGTGTTTGAAATCCTTAAAAAAATGAGAGACTTGCTCAACCGTATAAGTAGTTGTTTTTTTACCCTTATTTGAAAAGTCGTAGTTTGAATACTCGTTAAGAAGTGCTTTATGCTTATTTATACTATAATCCATGTATATGGAATATGGATTCATAGGCTTTCTCAATAAGGTGATACTTTGGTCGTTATGAAACTGTTTTGTTTTTTCTTCTGACTCATGTAGGGCGTTGGCTATTATTGGTATTTTTTTCGCAATTTGTTTAGTATCTATTTGATTTTTTACCTCATCGAAAAGTTCTGACAAGGGTTGAGGAACCATTATGCTTTGGATAAGGGAAGGAAGAGAAGGTAAGAATGACCTATCGCATCGATCTGAACGTCTGTGACTTTTGCAATCTGCTTTAGTTTGTTCTAGGACAATCTCATAAATAGTAAAATAATTCGACAAAGAGGCTAAGAGGTAAGGATTCATAAGTTGGACCAAACTACTTTTATAGTTATCCAAAGGTTTTACAAAAACATGCTGGTCATGATTTCGGATACGCCTAATCAAGTCTAGATTTTGGTAAAAGGGATTGTTTAATCCGTATCTTAGTTGTCCAAATAAGCCTGTAGATAATAGCGGATAGTAGTGCGTTTCTTTATTATCCTGCATTTTATGCTTGTCTGGTCCTAAAAATATAGATTCGTAATTTGGATGCTCAGAAAATTTATTCAAACAAGCTGACAGAGTATACCTGTGACCATTATCAGTATCTTCTATAAAGCAATTTGGTTGATTCAACATGGTGTCTGTTATCCAAAGAGAATCCCAAGCTTTGTGAATATAAGACAGACTCTTGAGAGTATCTCTTGACCTTAAATCAGAATAATTTTGAAAAGCGTCAATTAATTCTTGCGTAGAAGAGTATAAATATTGACATGGGGTTTCAGAATTTTTAGTGTTAGGCTTTCTCATTTTACTCGGTCACTCTTTCACGTATAAACTGATATCCAAAGATTTTATATATAAATCGTAAGCTTCTGCTATTTGTTCATCAGATGGCTTGTCTTTGTATTCTTCTATTGGAATTTCAGATATTAGCTTTTTTCTAAGCCAAGATTCTTTCCATCGATACACATTAGGATGTTTTGGAATTCTAATTTTTTCATCTTCTGGCTTCGGGGCTAAAGGATAATATGTGTTAGCCAAGGGACCTCCTGGTCCATAGCGTCGATGTCCAGGAAAAATTAGCCATTCTCCTGATGCTTTTATTTTTATCATACTACGTTTAACTGTTGCAGAAGAAAGTCCCGCAGACGCTGCAATTTGTTCCAGATTTGGATGAGCCAGCTGGGAATCGGTATTCCAGTAAGGAGCAATGCTGGCTGCAACGAATTTGGGGGTACCGCTTAATGTTGAATGTCTAAGTGTCCATTGAGATAATCTGAAAGAATTGATTGGGGGTCTAAAATCTCCAATTGCATTCTGAAGTGAAAAATATGTTTTACTAATAGCAAATATACTTAAATTATTGTTAGCCATTGTTCCTTTTATCTACATAATGATACTTGAGCACCTTGCATAATGATACTTCACCTATCGGCATTATGAGCCACCAACAATAAATAAACATCTAAGCCAATTTATAGAATGGTCGAGCTTTGCTTGAGCCTCGACCCCCTTCCACTGGAATCTACACCAAACAGGGGCGAAAATTGGAGCCAATATGTACTCTAAATATTCAGTACCTTGGAAGTTCGAGTAGGCTGTCTGTTACGCCTTCTTTTGGCTCGCTTTTGAGGTATCTTCCTCGAATACGGTCTTCAGTTATTTGAACTTCAGTGTCACTGCTGCCAACGTATACAAAGATAGCTTGTGGGAATCTTGCCATGAGGTCTAACCAGAAGATGAGATGAGATTTCTCCTGGAGTATCCCGTTAGCGTAATAGTGAGTGATGTAGGACTCTTCTTTTGGTGATTCAGAGTGTAATCTGATTCCCATAATTCTTATTGTCTTCACTGCTCTTAGCATTTTGAACATCCTTAGGTTGGGTTATACCTTTGGTTATCTGCCTTCAACCTGTGTGGATGCTGTTTGAAAGCTTGTTGTAGAAATTACCTTCTTGCATTTTATTCAGCTATGGGATACGATGGGAGCATTATGACAAACAGAGAAGGTACTCACATGCGAAAGTCTCTCATGACAGCGGTTGGCGTTCTTGCCATTGCTGGTCTGTTCCTCACCGGCTGCACTTCAGAGTCAGCTGTCCCTAACGGTGGCACTTCCGCTGCTGATACTTCGTTCGAGAATGATGGTTGTACTCACATCACGGTTGCTACTTCTTCTGAGAAGGTGAACCTGATGGATAAGATGGCTGGCGAGTTCAAGGATTCAGCTGAGGCTAAGGCTTTGGACAAGTGTGTCACAGTGAAGCCCATCAACGTCACTTCTGGTGATGGTACGAAAATTCTCTCCTCCGCTCCTTCTGAGTGGCCTTTGGAGAATGAGGAGTCCTGGCCTACTCTCTGGTCTCCTGCTTCCACAGTGTGGACTGACCGTGTTGCGGCTGCTGGTAACAGTGGTGTGCTGTCTGATGTGAAGAGCTTCACTCACACTCCTGTGGTGTTCGGCATGCCTGAGTCGATGGCTAAGGCTCTGGGTTACCCTGACAAGCCTGTTAGCATGGCTGATTTGAACAACCTGATTACTGACCCTGATGGTTGGGGTAGTGTTGGTAAGCCTCTGTGGGGTTCTTTCAAGATTTCGAAAACTAACCCGAACACTTCGACAACTGGTTTGTCTGCAATTCTAATGCAGTCTTATGCTGCTGCTGGCAAGCAGGCTGATTTGACTTCTGATGATGTCACTGCTGCAGCTGACTTTTCTCGTGAGTTTGAATCTGGTGCTATCCATTACGGCGACACAACAGGTAAGGTTCTGAGCACTCTGTACAACGAAACCCAGAATGGTGCTGAGAACACAGGTTACGTGTCAGCTATTGCTCTGGAGGAGACTTCTCTCATCAACTACAACATGGGTAACCCTGACTCTCACACTGTTCAGCCTGGTGAGACTCTGACTCCTCCTAAGGAGAAGCTTGTTGCTGTGTACCCTTCTGAGGGTTCCATGTGGTCTGACAACCCTGTTGCTGTTCTGAACTCACCTTGGGTTTCAGCTGAGAAGAAGGCTGCTGGTGCAGCTTTTGCTCAGTTCCTGCAGTCTGAGACTGCCCAGAATGTTCTGCCTGAGTTCGGTTTCCGCCCTCTGACTGATGGTGTTGACCTGGGCAAGCTTTTCACTGCTGAGTATGGTGTTGACCCGTCGCAGCCTGGTGTGACTCTGCCTTTGCCTTCCGCTGGGGTTGTGTCTACCGCTATTGACCAGTGGGAGCAGATTCGTAAGCCTTCTGCTGTGCTTGAACTTGTCGACATTTCGAACTCCATGAACGAAGGCATCGGTGATGGTCGTAGCCGTCTTGATGGTGCTATCACTGGTGTGCAGTCAACTGTTGGTCATTTCCGTGGAACTGATGAGGTTGGTGTGTGGGCGTTCACAACAGGTATCAAGTCTGACCTTGGTGAGAGTGTTGTTCCTGTTCGTGAGTTTAGTGAGCTGGGTGCTGGTAAGGAGACTCTGCAGGATTCTGTGGAGGATTTGAAGAACGCTAACAAGGGTGGTACTCCTCTGTATGACGCTATCAGCACTTCTTATGACTACATGCAGGACCATGCTGAGATTGGTCGCATCAACGCTATTGTGGTATTGACTGATGGTGATGACACTGACTCTCGTACTTCCCTGGAGTCTCTGCTGGTGAAGCTGAACAGCTCCAAGAGTGAAAGTAACGAGGCTCCTCAGGTGCGTATCTTCCCTATCGCTTACGGTGCGGAAGCTAACAAGGATGTTCTGACTCAGATTGCGAAAGCTTCTGGTGGTCAGATGTTCGACGCTTCAGATGCTTCGAAGATTGACACTGTGTTCGCATCAGTTATCAACAACTTCTGATTCGTACACTTTGAGTGAAGGCTCACAACCTGAATGTTGGGTTGTGAGCCTTCACTGTTTGTAGTTGTTATTGACTTTTGGCGGATTTGAAGTATACTGAGAGCATGAATATTTTCGTGAGAGTCACCAAATGGTCTGGTGTTGCTGTTCTGGCGCTGTTCTCGTCTCTGGTTTTCAGTTCAGCTGCTTTCGCTGCTGCTGAGTCAGGCTATGTAGGGGACGCTGTTGCTGGGCTTGGTTCAAGTCCTATCTATGTAGACTCTGATGCCACTCTGACTGACAGTGCAGCCATTGCTGCAGGACTGAACGGGTCAGATGTGAACGTTGTCGCTTTCCCTTCTGTTTCTATCTCCACATACAGCCCTACTGATTTGGCTGGCATGATTCGACAGGAGACAGGTAAGGACACTGTGGTCGTTGTTGTTGACAACGCTGGTCGTGACCAGGTTGGTGTCTCTTCTGAATCTAACGCCACTGAAATTGCTACTGTGGTGAACGAGGCTATGACTTCCACTAACGGTGATGCTGGTGCTGCGTTGGCTTCTACTGTGGAGCAGGTTGCTTCTTTGTCTGCGGATGAGACAGTAGCGGCTGAGGGCGATATTTTCGGTCCTACTAACTTGGTTTTTGTGATTCTTGTGGGTCTTATTGGTGCTGCAGCAGCTGTGGTGGCGTTCAATGCCCTCAAACGGGCTCGACGTAACCGTAGTCAGGCTGCTCTTCCTGTGGGTGTGAACCTTATTGCAGTGGAGTCAGGTTTGTCTGATGAGCAGCGTCTTATCGAGAACTCCATCACCACTCTTCAGCAGCAGCTGCGTGCCCGTCAGAGTGATTTCCCTGAGAAGATTAGCGCCAGCGTGAACGGAATCCTTGCAACTCTGCAGGAGCTTCTTCCTCAGTGGAAGCAGATGGATTCATATGCGGACCAGAAGTTCACCATCAACCGCATCATCACGGACTACCTGCCTAACATGCTGAACACGTACCTTGAACTTCCTAAGTCTTACCTTGCTCGTACGAAGAAGGACACTGAAGGTAAAATCATGGACCAGCTTCGCATTCTGCAGGATGCTGTGAATGAGATTCAGGACAGCGTATATGAGGGTGTTGAGCAGAAGATTGAAGAGCAGGGTCATTTCTTGGCTACTCGTTTCCAGACTGATAACACTCTCCGCCTGAAGTAAGCTTTACTTTCCCTGATTACTGAAATGAGTTTTGTATGACTTTGAACACTGTTGGTTACATCAAAGGTGTAATCGATTGGAAAGACTTCCATTATTGGGTGAATGCTAATCTGCTGAAAGCTCCGAATGCTGAGTTCACTTACAAGGAAGCCGGCTTGACGTATGACGAGTGGAATGGGCTTCAGGTTGCTGAACGGTCATCTTTGGATAACCGTGGCGGTCAGGGGTTTGCGGCTTGGTTCATGTTGTCTTGGTCTGACACTCCTTACCAGGATGATGACTGGGAGCAGGATGTTGTCCGTGAGTACTATGACTCTGATGAGGAGTTTGAAGATGCATGGTCCAGGAGTTTAGCCAGGCAGCATGCATTGGGTGATTTCTACGGTGAGTTCTCATTTGATACTGCTTACGGCTATAAAGATGAAAACGGTTTGGATTGCAGTGGTTTGCATGCTTCTTACCTTGTACGCATCTACCGTGAATATTTGGAACCTCGTGGGGTTAACATGGTGTGGATGAATGAATACACCAGTGAACGGTTCACGAATTTGGACGGTCTCGCTACTTTGCTTGGTTCTGGTGACAAAGCTGGTGATTGGTTTGAGAATACGGTGAAACCGCGTCTGGGTAAAACACTTGGAATTGATTTGAACGAGTAATTGAATGCAAGAAAGCCCTCACGTACTATCACGTGAGGGCTTTCTTATGTTTGTGGTTATCTATCTTTTACTACCACTGAAATGTTCTTCATTTCATAATTGTCTGGAGTGTAAGTGCTTGTGTTTTGAAAATAGAATTTGACGTATTTGGCATCAGCTGGAAATTCTGCTGCTGAACCTGCTGCGCCGAATCCACCAAAGCCGCCACGATACCATTCGTTAGCTTTGTCCGCTGGAACAATCATTGACGCACCATTGCTTTTGTAACCAGAGGAGTTAGCTACTAATGTTTTACCATCTGCAGCGTAGTAGTAAGCACCAATCACTGCTCTTTTCTGGTCACCACTGATGTAGGGCAGTTTTACATCAGCGTACACTGTATACTGCTTGCCTTCACCAATTTCCATTAGTGGCAGGGTAACAATGTCAGTATTTTTGTTGAACTTGACAATACCTGTCTGAAGGTCGACATTTGTTGTTCCTCCAGCTACCCACTCTGATACGGCAGGAGTGTTGGCTTGACCAACTGAATCTTCAGCGTTAGATGGCCAGCTACAGTCTGTAGGGTAGTTAGCTGGTCGAGCAGGAAGAGTGGTGAAAGATTTTGCGGCTGGAGCTTTGGAAGTCACATAATACTGTGTTCCTGTTGGGGACTTAGTAAATGCTGCGTAACAGTCTGCACCAGCGAAGATGCTTACTTGACCTTTTTCATCAGGGAGGAGGTCTTTGATGTGGCTGGAGAAATGACCATCGAGACCATATTTTGCACTTTCAGCTGTATGAACAGCTAATAGCGAGTTCTTTGAAGCATTGTTCTGGGCCCATGGAATAACCGCGAAGACTGTGGCAGCTACAACGCTACCGATGAGACCGATTACGATTACACCAACTATGATAGATGCCAGATCAACAGCTGCTTTTTCGTTTCTGAATGACTGACGTATCTGATTTAGGCTTGAGTGTATGTGTTTATTACGATTCATTGGGTTCCTGTATGCGAGGTTAGTTTGAGACATCAATAAACTTTATCGGTAAAATGTCCTCCTAACAGGGGACATAATATTTTTCTCAGTTATATCTAAGCATCAGGTGTTCTTAGGGAACCACGCATAACAAGAATGAGGGTTTGTGTTCTGGTTCGATTGATGATATGATGAAAGTATTCATTGTCCGAGAGAAAGATGATACATGTACTCCACCGATAAGCACCGCAAGATTGTTGGCTCTGAACTGTTCCATGCTTACCTGAATGGTTTGCTGAGTGGGGTGTTGAAGGACGCTAAGCTGAAGAAGCTCACCAGTAGCGATGTGATGACTCGGGTTGAGTACACTGATGATGAGCGTAACTACCGCATCATCACAGTGATGTGGGAGACAGCAGAAGGTACAGGCAGAACTGATGAGATTGTTCTGGCAACATCCGCTAACATCGGTTTCGACCACAACCCTTTCGGGACTATCGTGGGTAAGGAAATTGCCGCTGCTATCGACCCGAGTGTCAACATCCTGAAGACTGCTTCCAAGTTCGACCGGTACAAGAAGTAACTTTTTCACAAAGCAGCTGCCTACATTTAGTAGGCAGCTGCTTTTGTTTTGCCTGGTTGAGGCAGGGATGCTGATAGGAGACCCTGTAGGCTGTTCTGACGAGGTTTGGGTATTATTTGATGCAGCTGGTGGGTTGATTCAAACAGAAGCGTTACAGAGCGTTTTAGCGGGTCAGCTGTCTTATCCGAACTGGCTTTTTAAGCAATTATTTGATATAATAGTAGTATCGTTAATTAGAGATTGAAGACAATTATGCCAGTTACCCGAGTTCCGTATCAGACACACAACGGAGAGAAAACTTTAGCCAGCTATATCAGCCGGCACCAACGCGATGAATCATTTGACTGGGAGCCTAACTCTCCTTTCTATGCAGAAATGGAAATTACTTCTCAGTATGAAAACCGTGTTCAGCTGATGGATACTTTGTCTGGAACTGTTTATTCAATGTTCGTACATCGTCTTGTTGCTTTGGTCCAGGAAGGTCGGGTCCAGGGTGCTATTATCAAAGGTGAATGGAACGTCCATAAGCAGGGTAACGCGTACGCGGTGAAAATGGTTCATCAGTAAGACAAAAGAAGAAGGCAACCCTAACATTAGGGTTGCCTTCTTCTCATTTAATCAGAAATCTTGCATCGCTCGTTGTTTTAGCTGACCTTGTATTGTTTCGGGCCAGTTGAACTGATGTGTTTCTTTGTTGCCGCAGTTGACACAGTTCAAGGTGTAGTTTCCTGGAACTAACTTTCGAGCTCGTTGAGGCAGTGGGGTGCTGGTGTTTGTGTCAGTAATTTTCACTCCACCGTTTGAACCACCTGAGTAGTTCATGGCTTTCCTACCGCATTGTTTACATGTATACGACATTGTATTCTCCTTTGTTGAAGGTATCTAACAGTATCTGCATTTTGCAACTTTACATGCTGTGAATAGGTTCCGAGCTTATGCATGAATACCAGGTTATGGGATTAGCTTGATTTGAACAGCTTTCTTCACTACACCTGATACTGTTGTACCATCTCCCAGATAATGAGTTTGATACTGATATCCAGATACATAAAGGTTTCCTGATTTGGTCATGAAGTAACTCAAATCAGTAGTACTTGTTGACATTGCAATGTCAACAATTTCTTCCCCAGGAATAGTGATTTGTACAGGGGTAGTAGAGCTGGGAATATCATTTCCATAGGCTCCGTAGCTGTTAGTACCTGTCGCATAAGCTTTACCATCTTGACCTATTAATAATGTAGTGTAATGGCTTGGAATTATTTTTGCTGCTTTGAAACCTATAAACGGAGCATATTCAGTTGGGGTATAAGTTTGGCTACCACCTGGAACGGTTCCCCAGATAAAGATTTTACCTTCAGTGTTGATAGCAAAAGTTGTAATATACTTGGTAACTAAGTGAGTCACTGTTCCTAATTGAGGGTTTGTTGCAGTAAGGTTTGTAGGTTGTTTTACCGGCGTTGTGGTTGTGTATCCCAGTTCATTGTTCACAGACCTTCCCCACACCCAAACAGTGCCATCATCTTTTAGAGCCATGCTGCGTAACCCTGTTGCTTGGATGTCTTTCACCCCTGTGAAACCTGGAATAAGCTGCGGCACTGTTGATAGTCCAGCAAAAGTAGGGTTCACACCAACCTGACCTTGAGAATTCTTACCCCAAGCATAAACTGAGCCATCAGCAGTTAAAGCCATAGCATGCTCTGCACCTACTGCAATTTTTACAATGTTGGAAATACCTGGTATTTTAGTGGGTTCGTTGGGAGTGTAAGACCATGTATCAACTCTGCCCCATTCGTAGAGTTCACCAGAAGTGGATAACGCCAGACCGTACCAGTTGTTGTTGCTGACTTGAGAGAAAGAGCCTTCTGTCACTACGGTTGGAGTGCTAAACGCTGTTTTTGCCGAAGTTCCGTCAATTTGGCTGTATCGGTTATCTCCCCAGCCCCAAATTTTGTTATCATAGATAGCGAGAACTGTTCCACTACTACCATCAGTTATTGCTGTTGGCTTGAAATCAATTGGGTTGACAGGAACGTTAGGAGACGTTGGAATTGGAGCAGGCGTAGATACCCCTCCAGTTACAGGGCCAAGGCAAGTCTGGACTGGAGCTTCAACAGTGCCTTGAACTTGGATTGGAGTTTTGTTGCTGTTCTTGGCTGTGAACACTTTGCCCGATGCTGACTTGACATATGCATCATAGTCTTTACCATCAGAAGTAGCTACTACGCAGTAAGAAGAATCAGGACTTACTGCAAGAAGGTTGTTGGCAGCTAAACCATCTGAATGAGCGAATGTGTTTCGCCCGACACCACCTTGGAGTGCCTGAGAGGGGTCTGAAGATAAGCCAAACATAGCGTTCTCTGCTGTGTGGATGGATTCCAGTTGTTGTTTAGCCGCTTTATCTTGAGACCATGGAATGACCGCAAAAACGGTAGCAGCAATAACACCACCAATCAAACCAATGATGATGACACCAACCATAATGGATGCCAAGTCAATAGCAGCACGGGAGGATTTTAGGACAGGGTAGAGCTTAAGCATAAGGAATATAGACTTTCAGGGGATGAAAATATTTTTCGTAGAATTGGATGTGGTTTATGGAATGGAAACTTCTACTGGGATACTTGGACCACTTCCTGGAATACCCAAACGGCCATTGGCATTAGAACCCCAAGCATATAGTTTTCCTTCTTCTGTCAAAGCGAAAGAAGCTCCGTTTGTTGCTTGAATTGCTTTGACAGGGCTGTTTCCCATGTTAGCCTTAGAAACTTCAACAAAATTCGGTTGAGTGTAAGCAACTCTATTGTTCCCCAACTGACCTGTTGAGTTATCTCCTGTTGCATAAATTTTACCGTCAGAGGTGAGGATTAGTGAATGAGTTTGACCTAAGGACATTGTTGAAATGGTTTTACCTTCAAGTGGTGTTCCTACGGTATTAATTTCGGCAACGGTGCTGCCTACTGCAGCACTCAACATCCTGCTTGAATTTTTACCCCAACCGTAGAGTTTGTTATCTGAAGTGAGAGCCATTAAGGAACCTCCACCTCCTACAAGGTCAACTACTGTTTTCCCTTCAAGTGGGGTTCCTGTTACTGGCAGAATGTCGGTAGGAACACCGTGAATAGTTCCATTTTTATCCAAACGGATATAACTGGTACCTGAACCTTGGGCGTAAATTGTTCCATCTGTTGCTAACGCAAAGATGTTAGATGAAAGGACAGGTGTTGTAACAATCTTTTTGATTGTTTTACCGGGTAAGGTAGTTTTGCTAAAATCTATTTCTTTGAAGCTACTTGATGTTGTTAGCCCAGATGCTGAGATGTAAACTTTGTTATCAGTAGTTAGTACGTAGTAGCTGAATTCGCCACCAACAACCTGTTTGATGGTTTTGCCCTCCAAAGGACCTCCTTGAGTAGGTACCTGTCGTGGAGTCAGAACGTTGGCTTTCTCACCAGGGAAAGCCAACCAGCCGTTAGTGTTGATACCCCACGCCCACAAGGTGTTATCATCTTTCAAAGCTACTGAATATCTGTAACCTCCTGTGATTTGAGTGAAGGTACCGTCAAGCACAGTAGCTGGACCGACTTTATCAGTAGTTGTTCCATCTCCTACTTGCCCAGCATTGTTGTAGCCCCATGCGTATATTTTTCCGCCTTTGTTGATTGCCATGTGAATAGACTCACTCATCCCAGCAGGAAGAGCATTCGCAATTACATCTGTCGGAGGTGTTGTAGGAGTTCCAGAACCAGGTGCGTCTGTACCAGTTCCGGCCCCGATGCAAGTTGTTGAATTAGTTGGAGCTTCTTTAGGGTTAGGATTTGTATTCGTTGCTACAAAGATTTTTCCTGAAGCGGATTTTACTGCTGCTTCATAAGTTTTCTTAGCCGCGTCTGGAGTAACAACACAGTAATTATCACCTGGCTGCAGCCAACCATTAGTAGAAAGAGTGGCAGAGTCACCATAAATAGGCGTGTTACCGTTGTCTGCAGATTTACCGTACTGGGCATTTTCAGCAGTAGCGATAGCTTCTAACTGCTGTTTCGCTGCTTTGTCTTGAGACCAGGGAATCACGGCGAAGACAGTCGCAGCAATCACACCACCGATCAAACCAATGATGATGACACCAACCATGATGCTGGCAAGGTCAATAGCAGCACGGGAGGATTTTAGGACAGAACGTAATTGAAGCATGGAGAGAATCTTTCAGGAGGATGAGGCGTTACATTGAATGTTGTGTTGGCTTTTGTGACCAAGCAATTACTATAATTTGGTCACTGAAACTTCATCAACATACCCTACTTGACCAGCAGAAGAAGAATCTGTACCAAAAGTAACTTCTACCCAGTTGGATGCAATTGGAGTATCAACACTAATGAAAGTCCATGTTTTTGCTGGAATTTGCTTTCCAAAAGCTCCACCGTTCCAACGAATTTGAGCAGAAGAAATGCTGGCTGTTTCTGCATACACCCAAGCTGAAATTCTGTAAGTAGTAGTTCCAGGGGTAGCTGAAGTAGGCTGTCTCACCCCAAAAACAGTAGAACTAGTGTTTGCTCTCACTGTTTTTACCGACTGTGCACCTGCGTGTGACTGTTCAGTTGAAAGTACAGGTGTAGCAGTATTTGTTCTGGCTACGATAGTGCCAGGTAAAGTGGTTTCTTCATAGTCGAAAAAACTTACCAAGTTAGGGTTGGCTGGTGTAACTGGGGTTTCAGGAGTGGTCGGAGCTTCAATGACACCACCTGTTACTGGACCTAAACAAGTTTGAACAGGAGCTGTAGGAGTTCCCACTACTTGAGTCGGGGTTTTGTTGCTGTTTTTTGCGGTGAACACTTTACCTGAAGCAGCCTTGACATATGCATCATAGTTTTTACCATCAGTAGCTGCAGTGACACAGTAAACATTAGCTTCGCTTTTTGCCAACAAGTTGTTAGTAGCTAAATCATCAGAATCAGCGAAGCTGTTTTTCTTACCACCCACTAAATTTTGGCTTGGGTCCGAAGATAAGCCATAGAAAGCATTCTCTGCTGCGTGAATGGACTCAAGCTGTTGTTTCGCAGCCTTATCTTGGGACCAAGGAATGACAGCAAAAACGGTCGCAGCAATCACACCACCAATAAGACCAATGATGATAACACCAACCATAATGCTTGCCAGGTCAATGGCAGCACGGGAGGAGTTCAGGATGGAGCGTAATCTAAGCATTAGGTTATTCTTTCAGGGGAACGGTTGATAAATTTGGTACTGGACAGCTTTTAGTCAACTTTGGTAAGCAGGACATCATCCCAGCTTGTGCTGTCGCCGTATTGAGCGGTGCTGGGCATGTTGAAAGCTACAAGAATTTCTCGTTTACTGTCACCTGTGGTTGTGAAAGTTGTAGTCAACTTTGTCCAATCACCGTAAGGGACTGCAGTGGTTTGTGTTTCTGCCCCATCAGTAATCACTTTGAATGTACCTCTTCTATCTGCATTACCGAAGACTGAGAAGGTGTATGTACCTGCTTCAAGATTTTCAACAGTCAATCTGAAGTTAACATCATTTAGTCTTACTGTACGCAAAGTGAAAGCGGTCTGATTTCTTGTATCAATAGTTTGCGGTTGACCAGTAACACTGTATACAGTGCTTGCTGTTTTCCAAGCCCCAGTATTTGTGGCTTGTACTTCCAAAGTTCCCGAACCAAGAGCTGTCACGCCATTATGTGAGAATACAATGGTGGGGCTGTAAGGCTTAATGGTAAGCGTTTTAGTAATGTCGACTTGTCCAGCATTGTTTGTTGCGGTGACTGTAATAGAACCATTGAAAACAGCTGTTGGGCGACCAGTAACAGTTCCTGTGATTGAGTTTATGGACAATCCTGCAGGCAGGTTCACTGAAGAATAAGTGGGTGAAGGCTTACCTGATGCACTGAAAGTATAGTAATAAGATTTCCCTACTTCACCTGCAGGCATAGCTGAAGTGGATGTAGATACAGGAGCTGTACCAGGGGCTACAGTTCCTGGAGTTGTTCCCACTGGAGTTGTACCGTTGTCTACTACTGGGTTTACAACAGTAACAGGCTTACCGTCAATGATAACGTCAACACAAGGCACAAGACCTGCAGTAAGAACCTGTGCTTGTTTGTCACTGTTCAGGGCGTAGAACCATTTGCCTGAACCAGATTTAGCATAAGCATGGTAATCTTTACCGTCAGCTGTTGGAACAGTACAGTAAGTTGTGTTTGAGTTGAGAAGTTCTTTTGCAGACAGCTCAGCAGAACTGGCGAAGCTGTTCTGCTTCCCGTTCGTCAAATCTTGGCTTGGGTCAGAAGATAAACCAAAGAACGCATTTTGAGCTGTATGGACAGAATCCAACTGTTGTTTGGCTGCTTTGTCTTGAGACCAAGGGATGACAGCAAAGACGGTAGCAGCGATAACACCACCAATCAAACCAAGGATGATGACACCAACCATAATGGATGCCAAGTCAATAGCAGCACGGGAGGATTTTAGGACAGAATGAAGCTTAAGCATAAACAGTAATCTTTCGGGGGAAAAATAAAGAGGTAAGAGTTGTCTAACTCTTACCTCTTTATCGGTTATTCATCGAAACAAACTAAGGTCAGATGTTTAGTATAGTTGTTTTGAATTTATCAGGTTCTCATTTTTGCTGGAACTTGGGCGTTAGTCAAAGCACTTCCTGTTTTGAAATCAGTATATGTCGTTACAGCACCAACATTCCAGCCGCTGATGTTTTGGTTAAACGATGTAGTACTTTGGAACATAAGAGACATGTTTGTTACGGTAGAGGTATTCCATTTATCTAATGGCTGGTTGAATGATGTAGCACCTAAGAACATAGCATAAGTAGATGTTGCTGAAGTGAGAGTCCAGTTGTTCAAGGGTTGGTTGAATGATGTAGCACCGTTAAACATGTGTTGGAAAGAGGCAACTGAACTTACGTTCCAAGTTCCAATTGGTTGGTTGAACGATGTGGCACCAATGAACATGTCTGTGACAACACGCATTTTGTTAGTGTTCCAACCACTAATATCCTGATTAAAGGCGCTGGCTCTGTTGAACATTCCAGTGAAGTTGGTAGCGTTTGCGGTGTTCCATTTATCTAATGGCTGGTTGAATGATGTAGCGTTGCGGAAAATAGTGCTAAGGTTTGTCACCCTTGAAACATCCCAGTTGTTGACGTTCTGGTTGAACGATGTGGCGTTATAGAATAAACTGGTGAAGCCTGTTGGATTTACTTTACTGGTGTTCCAATTGCCAATAGGTTGGTTGAATGAAGAAGCAGAGAAAAATACACGGTTGAAATCTGTGATGTTTGCAGTATTCCACTTTGTAACGTTGGGGCTATTGAAAGAAGAAGCTCCTCTAAAAGCGTCAGACATGATTGTTACAGTTGATGGAAGCTGGGTGGGAACACTTGTAAGATTAGTTGCAAAGTAGAATGCATCTGCCATAGAAATGGTTCCTGATTGGCTTCCCCATGTGTCCATAGAGCGAATACAAGAAGCTGACTCGCTGGACATGACGCTTCCTGTCAGTGCAGTGAATGTACCATCAAGGATGACGGTGTAGGTAGTACCAGCTGTTACATTTCTTGATTTAGCCACTGTCGCAGAAGCATAAGTTTGTTTTGTTCCGTCACTCCATGTTTCTGTACCGTTGATGACCCCGCTCCAAGGCAGCTGAGCTGTTGTCACTCCAGTAGGACAGTTGATAGTGAACTGAGTTGTTGTGGTTGTGGCTGGAGAATCAGGAACTTCAGGCAACGCTGGGACTTCTGGAGTTGGAGTTACAGGGGTGGTTCCAGTATCTGTGCCAGGAGTGGTTCCTACAGGTGATGAACCATTATCAATGGCTGGGTTGACAACAACAATACCGTTAGCATCAGTAATACAAGGGAAAGACCCTGCGAAAACTTGTGCCTGTTTGTTACTGTTCAACGCATAGAATGTTTTACCTGAAGCAGATTTCGAGTAAGCATGGTAATCTTTGCCGTCAGTAGTAGCAACAGTACAGTAACTTGGGTTTGAAGACAGTAAATTATTTGAGGCTAAATCCACTGAGCCACCGAAGCTGTTCTTTTTACCACCTACAAGGTTCTGGCTTGGGTCAGAGGACAGGCCATAGAAAGCATTTTGAGCGGTATGAACAGAGTCAAGTTGCTGTTTCGCTGCTTTGTCTTGAGACCATGGAATTACAGCAAAAACGGTTGCAGCGATAACGCCACCAATCAGACCAATGACGATGACACCAACCATGATCGAAGCAAGGTCGATGGCTGCACGAGAAGATTTCAGAACAGAGTAAAGCTTAAGCATAGTAAGGGTAATCTTTCAGGGGATGGGAATGTCGGAGCTATTTGGCATTCTTTTATAGTTATCGGTAAAAGCTGTTTTATACGGGTGATGATAAATCAAACGGAGTGAAGTCTTCATAAATTTTAAAGACTTCACTCCGTTTGGTTAGTACTGCTTATCCCGCGATTTTGGTTACACGGTAATCATCAAAAGTTGTTGTGTTAACAGTTGGACCGTTAGCGCTCTTGTAGAATATATTGCTGATAACCACAGTCTGGGTTTCTGTGATGGTGAATTCAAGAGGAGTAGTGGTTTTAGGGCTAAAACCAACAATGTTTGTATCCACCAATTTACCTGGTACTTGTACTCTCATCAATCCACCACCACGAGAATCGACCCACGTGGTAACGCGGTATGTTCCTGGTTTCAGATTAGGAAGAGTGATGTTGAAGTTTGGGTTGTTAGAGAAACTTGCTGCTACATCGTTGCCCACTTTTGAACCAGCACCTGGGTAAGGGAAACTTGGGGCTTCACTTGGGGAAGAGAAGGTTGCTCCTGGGTAAATGTAGTTTTGTTCAGCTCCAGAAGTCAAACCTGTACGGGTTCCACCAAAGATTCCACCTGCACCCATGTTATCCCAGATAATTGTTGAGTTCTGGTAAGCGTTAATGGAAAGGTTGAAGCTTGCTTTGCTGCTACCTGCTGCGTTAGTTGCAGTGATTTCTCCACGGAAGTAACCTTGTACAGTTGGGGTTCCAGACATGACTCCTGTGTTAGGGTCCAAGGTCAAACCTGTTGGAATATTAGTTCCAACGTAAGTTACAGCAGTTTTGCTGGTAGCAGTGAAACTGTAGCTGTATGCTCGACCAGCTTGACCATCTGGCAAGTTAACTGCGGATGAGAATACAGGGGCGGTGTCAGTAGGTGCCGGCGTTGTTGTGCCTGGGTCTGTCCCAGTTCCTGTACCTGGTGTGGTTCCAGTTCCTGGAGCTGTTCCTGTCCCTGGTGCTGTGCCTACTGGGGTGGTTCCGTTATCTACAGCTGGGTCAACAACAGTGACTGGCTTTCCACCAATGTCAGCGGTAATACAGGGAACAAGTCCTTCGGTAAGTACTTTAGCTACTTTGTCACTGTTCAACGCATAAAACCATTTACCTGAACCAGACTTGGCGTAGGCATGGTAATCTTTCCCATCCACAGTAGGAACAGTGCAGTAAGTTACGTTTGAGGTCAAAAGACTTGCATTGCTGAGCTCAGCTGAGTTAGCGAAACTGTTCTTTTTACCGTTAGTCAAGTCAGTTGAAGGGTCTGAGGACAACCCGTAGAATGCATTTTGAGCTGTGTGGACAGAATCAAGTTGCTGTTTCGCTGCTTTGTCTTGAGACCAAGGAATAACGGCGAAGACGGTAGCAGCAATAACGCCGCCGATGAGACCAATAATGATAACACCAACCATGATCGAAGCAAGGTCGATGGCAGCACGCGACGACTGCATTACGGAGCGTAATCTAAGCATGAGTTTTCTTTCAGGGGATAAACGTTTGATATGTCATCTATATTTATCGGTGACATATCCCTAAAAGTATGTTTCTGCATACAAAGTGGATCAAGTTATCTGTACCCTATTCAAGGGTACTTCTTGTTATTAGTTGACGAAACCCGTTTTACCTGGTACTATTTGTTTATTGCTTCACCGAAAGTTACTCTCCTGAAGATTGTCTATGTTTACGATAAAAAAGGAGAATAACTAATGAATGATGTAATCAACAGCAACAACTTGGTATTTGTCGACAGCCTTGAGCTGGGAGACGGATACGACTGGACAAGCATGGAAGTTTACTACTCTTCGGAGAAGGACCGCTTCTTCTGGTTGTCAGGTTCTGGCTGCTCTTGTACTTGGTTATGGGAGGATGTGAGCTCGCTTGCATCTTTGTGTGACGGTTCACGAGGAGATGCTGCACGGGCAATGCGTCAGTTCGCTGAGGCAAACCGTCACAAGGAACCTATCACGTTAGCTACAGCAGCAAAGGGAGTTCTCGAATTCCGTAAGTAGCTAAAAAACAGTTATGGTCCCAACAAGATTTCTCCTGTTGGGACCATAACTGTTTAACAGCTTAGAACAATGTGCGTGAAGCAGTTTCCAAAATTTCTAACTCTTTCAGAGCTGGAGCTGCTTTACCTAATGATTCGCTGGTAGGGCTGTTCACCTGCCAGGAAGCAAGTAGAAACTGGTTAGGGTCATAGCTTGATGGCTGAATGACACCAGTCAGTTCGAAAGTACGGTAATGCTGGTCGTAAAACACAGCACGCACAGTATCCCCTGCTGTCAACTGGGAAATAGTATCTTTCAATGCTGCAGTATCAGGAGTTTTTGCTGGCTTGTTGTAGTCTCTAGTCATTAGTTTTCTTTTCAGGAAGTGTGTAACCAGTTTATCCTAATTCTGGGTTCATGCAGGTTTCTTGAATTTCACACAGCCTGAAATCGAGCCACTGTCCGAGCAAAAGCCCCATGGTTGACCTGAGCAGGCTCCCAAGTACTGGTCTGGATAGCTTTCTTCAAAGCCCACAGCCAATTTGCTGCAGTGCTGTATTCGAGGGCAGGAGCAATGTTACGGATGTACTCCTCAGCTGCACGAGCATTCAGGAAGGGCTTCAGGTCAACTTTACGCTGCTCACGAATAGCGTCCACCTGTGCTGTGAGACTATTCAGTTGACTTTCAACTGGAGCCCTTTTTGCTGCTGCTTCAACAGCAATGTTGGAGAAAGCTGCTCGAAGACTTTCCAGCTGAACAGCGTCAGCCCCAGCGTTCTCTGAAGCATTAATCTTTGCCTGAAGCTTCTCGTTCTTGGCATCTTCGGTTTTTGCCAAAGCTTTCAGCTTTTCCTGAAGAGGAATCATCTGGGTGGTCAGCTTCTCAATGGTTTGCACAGGAGTCTGGTAAGTGCGGAGAGCTGCGTTGTAATTAGTTTGAATGCTTCTCTGCAGGGTTCTGAGATGCTCAATAGAGAAGCCATCGTTGATGATGTCTTCGGGAAGCAGTGTGTAACCATAGTTGGCAAGGGCATCACGAGTGAGAGTATAAGTGTATACCGCTACTTCTTCGAGAGAGACCTCATCCTGCAGAGGTTCAAGCATGCCACCAAAAGGCATTCGAATGGTTAGGGCTTCCTGGAGCTCATCAGCAATATTCATACAATCATCTTAGCAAAAAGCCAGACTAAAAGCAAGCGGGAAGCTACTGTTGGGAAAGATGGAACACCAGTGTTGTATTTCTGTACATAAACCTGGTAGAATGTTGATTATGAAGCTTTTATCCCGTGACGCTTTCCGTGCACAGACTTTGGGCCGTAACAATGGTCTTTGTTGTGTACCCGAATGCGGAGATGAAGCTGTTGATGCTCACCATATTCTCAATCGCAACTTGTTTATTGAAGATGATGAATTCGGTGGATATTTCTTTGAAAACGGGGCTCAGCTTTGCTCTAAGCATCACTACGATGCTGAACTTACGTTGATTACGGTTGAACAACTCCGAGCCTGGTGCGATATCACAAACCCTGCTATCCCTGAGTTATTAGAATCAGAGGTGGTTTACGACTGCTGGGGTAATGAAGTAGTCGAGAACGGGTTCCGTATCGGAGGTCCTCTATTTGTCGAAGAAGGATGCCAGAAAGCGTTGAAGAACGCCAAACTTCTTTGGAAGTTCCTCTAACCTTCAGAGAAGAACTTCTTCTTAGCAGGAGTTTTGATTTGAGTGTATTTCTTAGCTAATGCATATTTTCCGTCCAAGAACAATGCATGAACCTTCATGTCACGCACGAGTTGATCTTCAACGTTACCAAGAATGTCTTCCAACCCATCTTTCATGGATGATAGTTGGGCATTGAGCAAAGCATCCAGTTCTTTACGGTTGCTTCTCTTAGCCACAGCTTTTTCAAACATCTTGATAGCATGAGGCAAGTATTCATTCAGAATAGTGTCTTTATTATGGGAATCTTCAATACTTAGATCAGTCTCATCATCCAACTTGTTTGCCAACAGTTCAATCTGAGTTATAAGATTACGTTCGTTGAATGACAGTTGCTTACGGTATTTCTCCCAAACAGTGTTTACCCTAGTGGGCTTGTATGCTGTTTGTTCCTTTTTAGCTAAACTGGGATTTGCTACGGTTGCTGCAATCGCTTTTTGTCCTACTGTTTCGATCTTTGCAGGATTAATCGACTTGACTGGTTTCGTGGACTCGTAGAAGAATCCATTCATGATTGCTTTACTTCCTTTGAATATCAACAGGACAAATAAAGGAAGTGCGACCATTGGCAGAATCATCCATATGACGTTTAGCATTTGGTCAATTGATTCAGTAAGAGCTTGATCTACTGAGCTGTCAACGATGCTTGCCTGAGCGTATGAAGATGTTGGATACATAGCGTTATCTTATCAAACAATACAACTTCAAAGCAGTTTGATGGAAAGCTTAAAGGAAGCAGCCCCAGACCTTGTAGGGGAAGTCTGGGGCTGCGGCTTAGGGGCTGTGTAGATTAGCCGGCTGTGTTTACGGTAATTTTTGCGATACCAACAAGCATGTCTGCCTGGATAGCGTCAGTTCCGAATGCATCATTCAGAAGAGGTGCTGCATCTTCAGAGATGAGAACACGTGTTCCTTCAAGAACAGCTGTTCCGTCATCGTTAGCCTGAAGAGGCATCAGAGTGGTTCCGTCAAGGTTGAACAAGAAAGCATCTTCTGCAGCTACTTCACCGTTTACCGTGACAGTACCTGTAAGGCGTGATGTTCCTGGGTCAATTACGAAGTCTGTCAATTCGACAACTGTACCGCCTGCTGTAAGGGAAAGACCTGAACCATCGTGGTCAATTTCACCCTGAACATATGGACGGTAGTCCTCTGCTGGGTCGTAGTACTTCACGTTACCACCGGTAATTGGGAAAGCCAATGTACCGTCAGTAAGAGTAGCTGCTCCGACAGTACCTGGTGCTACGCCAAGGCTGGTAAGAGCTGCAAGGAAGTCAGCATCTACTGCGACCTGGGTGTCTACACCACTAGAAAGGTTAGGAACTTCAGCTACTGGTGTTGGAGTTGCTGAAGCTGAGCTGGATGAGCTTGAACTTGGGGAGCTGGATGAGCTTGATGTACCCTCATCACCCATTGAGCAAGCTGAGAGACCGAAGATGAGTGCTCCTGCAGCTGCGACTCCGATGATTGGTTTAGCTAAGTTACGCATGATGTTATCCTCCATATTTGTGCGGATTTTGCTTTGTAACTATAGTTCGGTACCCTCCTCAAAAAGGGTTGGTCGCATTCAGGAAACTTTAAGGTTGTAATAATCGAGTCATTACAACAGCAAGAATCTCATGTATATCTTCTTACCGTTGTAGTGATGTATAATAGAGTATCATCAAGTCACTTGATGAGATTTTTACACCTAAGAAGAAACCGATAGCGTCCATATGAATTTAGAGCAAGTCAAAGCAGCGGTCAACGAAGCTGACACAGTGTACATTTTAGCTGGAGCAGGGCTTTCAGCGGAAATTGGAATTCCTGTATATTGGACAGGAGACCATGCTCGTTACGGTGAAACGAAATCTGAAGAAGGTTACACTGCGTTAGAACACGCTCATGGTCCTTTATGGAGCTATGACCCTGACGCACAGGTTGAATATTTCAAGAAACTGTATGCTTCAATCAAATCTATCTCACTTAATAACAGTGTATATTCGAAGCTGTTGAAACTGATGGAAGGCAAAAAGTATTTTGTCATTACATCAAATGTTGATTCGGCTTTCATCAACGCGGGCTTCGATAAGAAATCAGTTTTCGAAGTTCATGGTTCCTACGCAATTAGCCAATGTCTCATCGACCCTCTCCATGGCATTTTCCCTACCAAAGTAGGGGAAGAGACCTTCTGTGTAAGATGCGGCATGATTGCTCGCCCTAACGTTATGTACTTTGACGACCTCTGGTTCAACCCAGACCGAGCTCAACGCCAGAATACTGCCAGTGGAGACTTCTTCGAATATGTGGCCGCTAAAAGCAAAAAGCCTGTCATCCTTGAACTGGGTGTAGGAACAACTGTTCCCCGTATCCGTCAAATGGGTAACCGCATGTTCCGTGATTTGAAGAAAGCTCCATACATCCATGTCAATTTAGAACCAGAACCGGAGTTCCTGTTCTCTGGAATGGTAACAGTGCCTGCACCTGAAGTATGGATTCAGGACAATGCTGAATCAGTTATAGACTACTGGAGTTCATGAAACTAAGAAGGAGGAGATGCAAACTAACTGCATCTCTTCCTTCTTCTTATTTACAGAACCTTACGCCAGTGTTCTGGTTTGTACTCCCCGATTTCTGCATCTGTGATAGGAGATTCAAAAAGCTGCAAGTCACCAATGATAGCTAAAAGGTCCCAAGCTTCTGTAGGGCTATCACCCCAAGACATCCCGCCAGAAAAAACTCGCGGTTTGTCGTATGAGATAAGAGCTGTTTCCTGGTCGTCATAACATTCAAGAACAAAACTGGTCACTGAGTCGAAGAGGAACTCTTCAAACTTTTCTTTGTCTACATTCCCCTCTTCATCGAAAATGTCAGCAGTCTCAGCTGACATTGACTCTAAAAAGTATGGATATGATTCTGCTTTGAATCGAGTCAAAGCAACATCATATGCAACGGATGCGTTTATAAGAATTTCGTACTTGCCTTCCTCGTTTGTACGATGAGGAGCTGCAGGTGAAATTAGTAGAAAATCAGAACTCATGATGGTTTTCCTAAATAGTGTAGTGTTTGTGTGTACCCCTATTTTACCACAAAAGTCCTGGTCAGGCAAGCTTTAGGTCGGTCAATAGTCCTTGATGGTAATGCCCAATTGCTTGGTTCTTTCAGTCAACCATCCTTCTTTCCAGTCAGTTACTGTACAAGGAGAAGAAGACGAGTCCGCTACTTCTTTAGAGTAGCCTCCCCAGGATAGGACTCTACAGCTTGCATCTGCTTCCACTGCTGCAACAGCATCGACGTTTTCACCGTAACCTTCAAGCTGAATGGAACGCATGGTGTCGTAACTGTTCCACCACTGCAGGAAATGGGAGTATTCGTGAGCTAAAACAAACTCTCTTGTAGCTTCACTGGTACCCACTGGAGACCAGTAGACAAAGACTGTCTTACCGTACTGAGGGTTATAGCAACCAGCAACAGCTCCTTGAGCCATCGCATTTTCTTTCAGATTCTTCACCCCACAGTTGTACTCTGGGCTGTCAGTGAAAACAACTTTCATGTCACTGTCACCATCTTTGTTCATCCATGCTTCAGCATCTGGATAGGCCGCTAAAAATGGAGTCACTTGGGTGTTGTTCGGAATAGTTGCTGGCAAAGGAGAGACGGTATCTCCGTTTTTCCATTTCAGTTCATCCTGCATAGGAGGCTGAACAGGGAAAGAAGGAATTGAGGTAGGAGGAGTGTCTACAGGCTCTGTGGTTTCTGGGACTTCCTCATTCGGGACAGGCACAGGAGCTAAAGTAATTGGGTCGGTCGGAGGTACTGAAGCTTCCGAATCCGCTGTTTGTGCAGTCACCGCTGCACTTTCTTGCATCTTGGAAAGTCCGTACAGGCTCCCCAGCAGAATAGTTGGCACTAAGATAGCTGTGACTGTTGTCACTACAGCATTTCGTCTTCTGCGAGGTTCCTCTGGTTCACTGTTGTCTAAATCTTCAACTACAGCAGCACCTTGTTTCAGAGCCAGAAGACGCTGTACTTCTTCATCCCATAAACGTTTTTCTTCCAGTGCTCGCTCTTTCTGAGCGCCAGGAGGTAAAGCATTGGCGTAATCAGCCATTTTATTAGCATACTGCTGTGCATGCTTTACATCCATGTAGTTTTGTCCTTAAACGTTCAAGCTCTCACATAGCATTATCCGCTATGTGAGAGCTTGAACTCAGTTTTTAGCTATTTATCATCCTGTAGAGGGTTCTCGTACTCCATATTGCTGAAATCGTTCAGCATTTTTACCATTAAATCAACGCTGTAACCTAACAATGCATGGAAGTCGAGCCATTCTTCCTGAGTGAACTCGCCCGCTTTGTACATTGCACTCAGTGTACCCATATTGACAGGCTCGTCAGGGTGGTCTTCGTCCCTGTCATAGTCCACTCCACCATCAAATGTAGAACCCGTGAAGTAATTCACCCAACGCTTCTGGGAGACTGACATGAATTTACGGACAACTGGGTTACCCACAAACCTCTGCGTGCCATGTTCATCGATGTAGGTGTCATAAGCCTTACCATTGAATGTGACAACAATGATGTTGGAATCTTCAGTTTCAAGCTCGCCTTCAAAATTATCAGTCAAAGCATCAGCGATGACATCAAGCTCTTCCCCATCCATGACATCTGAAATGACATCACCTTCTGCGTTTACAGCAAGGTCAATATCGCCATGTTTCATGTAAGCTTTGCTCAAAGCATCAACGTCTTCGTTGCGAACTTCTAAATGCTTTTTTGCTGCAGCGTCTTCGATAACATGTTTGACGTTATCTTCATTTTTCTCAGTCATCTAAAGCTCCACTTCGGTACCAATCAGGGGTTTCTACTCGCAAGTGCTGGAAGTCGCTCAGGTCACAGAAACCATCAAGACTGTAACCGAACGAAGTGTAGAAAGTTAGCCAGTCATCATCAGAGAACACTCCATTGGCTCGGTATTCAGCAATTTCATTCAGAGTGAACGGCTTACCGTCAACAATCATACGGTTTTCTGACATGAGCTTCATGAAGAAATTGAACACAGTCTGAGTCTTGAAACGAAGAGTGCCATGCTCATCAATGAACGCATCAAATTTCCTGTCTCCGACTTTCACAGGCACCACTTCAGCCTGGTCTTCGAAAGCCTTCTTCGGGTCAGGTGAATAGCTATCGAAGAGGTTATGCAGTTCGCTTCTAATCATCATCAGCGTGAACCAGTCAACAAAATCGCTGGCTTTACCCTTCGTGGGGTGTACTGCATCCTGAGCAGCACCATGTTCGAGATAAGCATCTCGAAGATATACGATGTCTTCAGTCTCAAGACCACTGTCTTCGTAGACATGCTTGGCGAGAATCTTGTCAATCGTTTCAGGTGTTTTCTGCATGTTTCCATCCTAACTGAATACCTTTTGTTTGTCAACTGTGGTATTCTGTGACTATGACTACACTTATTTTACCAGCTAATCCTTTATCAGGTAAAGGATTTGATGAGGAATTCCAGAAAGAAGCAAACGCAGTCCGTTGGGAAGATGACTTCCAGGTTGCTTCAGTGGACCATGATGCACTGACCCGCCGTGGGAAAGTGACGCTGCGAGTTCCTCCTACTGCTACCGCATCTTCAATCTATCGTGGTTGGATGTTGAACACTGAGCAGTATGAGACGTTCTACAAGCAGGCAAAGATTAGTGGTTTGACTCTTGAAACGACACCTCAGCAGTACCGTACAGCTCACCGCATTGATGGCTGGCTGGACAACTTTGGTGATTTGACGTTCCCTACGTTCTTAGTCCCTGAACACAATGTTGAGGAGAAACTTACTGAACTCATCTCTTATCTCGAACCAGGCAAATACTTCATCAAGGATTACGTAAAATCCCAGAAGCATGACCCTAAGCTAAGTGTTGCAAACAGTGTGGAAGACATTCAGGCTGTTGTGAATAAACTCATCACTGAGCAAGGCGAATGGTTCACAGGTGGTGCAGTCATCCGCAAGTTTGTGGAGTTGCCTGTAGACAGGACAGAGATTCGTGGTTGGTGGAAGGATGGCGAATGGCGTGCCTTCACTCCTCATCCTGATTTTGTTGACACAGTAGGGGAAACTTTGGATGAAGTTCCTGCTTCATTGGTTGCTGAAGTAAACAACCGATTGAACGAGTTGAACCTTAAGTTCGTGAGTGTAGATTTCACGCCAACTTTAGATGGTGACTGGCTGGTTATTGAAATTGGCGACGGTCAGGTTTCAGGTTTCCCATCCAACATTGATGAAGAAACCATCGCTGAAGTCCTACGCTGACTTCTATTCCAACCGATGATGTCCGTATACAACTTGTTTTCGAAGGAGAAGGTAATGTTCGGCAGAATGAAAGTATTTTTGAATGAGCTTTTCGCCGCTGAAGATAATTCAGAGGATAGAGTGGATAGTTCTTTTGTCCAGTACGCCCAAGAAAGCCGGCTTACTAAGATGGGTTATCATCAGTATGAAGCTTAAATGGTTTTGCCTCCAAGAACTCAATCTTGGAGGCAAAACCATTTTCAGTTATGCAGCTGAAGCAGCTTTTCTTGCTTCATAAGCAGCTCGTTGTTCTTGACGTTCAACTGCTCGTTCTTTGGCTGTAGGCTTGAGCTTGTAAACAGGTTCTTGAGTCTCAATTTTCAGCTGGGTTTGACGAATCTCTTCTTCAGCACGAGATTGCTGGTCTTCCAAGGTTCGCAAAGCTGTACGCTGGTGCTCTTCAATGCTTCGTTTGGTTTTAGCTAAGTCAGCCTGCAGCTGTAACTGCTCCTGTGCCAGTTGAACAGGGTAGTCTCTGTTCGCTTTTTCGGCAGCAGCTCTGACAGCTTTGCGAAGCCATTGAGATACCCGAATGGGGTCATTCTTCAGGTATGCGAACGAGATGGAGTAGGTTCCTTCAAGGCGGAAGGAAGCAGCTTTGAACTGCAACTCCATCTCATCCATGAGTTCAATCTCCCCTGCGATGATTGCTTGTGTGATGTTTTTTCCATCAAGCAATACAGCATAATCGCTGGTTTTGACAGCAGAACTGAACGCGAATTCTTCAGGGATAGGAAGGGTGAGTTTTCTTCTCGTGTTTGTCAACACGGATAGAGTGTAACTCAAACGCTCTTCGAGTTCGTTCTTTGATTTGAAGTAGCCTGTGACTGCTTCGGTGAAAATGTGGTTGTTGCGAGTGTTGCTGGACATGATAGTCTCCTAATAAGTTTTGATAGTTGATGTGGTTTAGATTTTTCAACTATCCATTAGGATGTGTCCAATAGGGCAACCTACTCGTCAGGTTTTACTCCGGCCATTTGCTTCACCTCTTTCATTAAGTGTTCTTTTACTATATCGTACTCTGTTTACTAATCCTGATTATTTGAGGAAAATAGTTTTCAGCTGTTCAGGTTAAACGAATAACGACCTCACCTTGGTAGATGAGGTCGTTATTCACTGATATACTTAGATGACTGTAATCTTTTTCACTTTGTAGTCACTTGCACCAGAGCCAGAGTCTCCTGAGCTGAGGAGTAAGTGTTCTCCCTGAGCGTCATTGAATTCTTTCTGATAGTCAGAGGTCTTTAACACGCCAGTTGATACATAGTCAGAGTTGGTTGCATCACTTGGGTCATAGTTGATACCTTGGATAGTGTCATATGTGGATACTGAGGTGAAACCGTAGTCAGAACGACGGTAAGGGTCAGTTGAATCACCAAGGAAGACATCAGTTGAACCGTCTTCATACTCGACAGTCAAGCCGAAAGCTTTACGCTCAGGGTCAGGGGTTGGGTTTTCTGCCCTGTTGAGCATTTCGTGCATGTTGAAACGGTCGTTGGGGCTGATGTTTTTTGAACCATTCAACTTATCGTTGATAATACTGATCGCTGCACCTGTGCCATGCGTTCTGCATGTCGCTGGAACCTTTGCACGACATTCCTTTGCCATTAGATTACCTTTCTTCGAATCTAATCACATTCCTATCATCCAGATGCTACTGATTTGACACTTTCCTCCAACGGGTTAAGCCGATTTACTAACTGAGATTTCTCTTGCTTCACCCCCGAAGTAAAAGTTTTGGCTATCTGATTGGTTTAGGTTCTGGTATGATTTCTGATAACGTTGTTGTTCAATCGCTTTTGATTGTTCTTCTGTTCACCGTGGGTGGTGGTGCTGGTGCTCTGCTTGCTGCATTCATCTTCAGACTGTTAGGTAAAGTTGACAAAGCTGAAGATGAGCTGGATAAAACAAGAAGCATTCAACGTCGAGTCTACCAAGTTGCTATCGATGCTTTACGTGGCATGAAAGCCACTACAACTGATGAACTCTACAAAGCTAACTACCGTGCTTTCCGTGATGCCATTACAGATGCTGAAACTCTGCAGATGGAATCAGCTGGTGTATGGAGGGCTCAGGCTTTACTTGACACCTTGACCCATCGCACCCAGCCTGATGATGAAACCAAAATCCGTATCGATAAAACAGAACAAGAGCTTCGTAAGTCCCTTGAAGCTTTGATTGATGAAGAAGAGAACGCTGGTAAAAAGCGTAAGAAGAAGAAAAAGAAGAAGTAATAACACAACACACATACAACCTAAATAGTTATGGCCGCCAGATTCAGTTCTGGCGGCCATAACTATTTACTGTGCCTGTAACCACATGTCAACTTGGTTGATTTCTTCCTCCGTCAACCCTATCGAACCTTGTGTTGTCAGGCTCAAGTACCTACTCGGGTCAATCTCATGGACTATAGACTTCTCTGAAGTTTCACGGTTCCTTTTGATCCGAGAGAAATACGGAACATCATCACCTGAATAGGTTGACACGTTAGCGAAGTCGTCAATCCATACAAACTTCGAAGGACTAATCTGCTGGTCTTCAGAAATCGACCAGCCTTTACCAATATGAGGGTAATAATCACTGCGATTCACCTGCCATTGCAGGAACCCAACACTTTTGATGCCAAGAGCCTCATCAATAGCATAGGGAGCATTATGCTTCCAAGCAGTCAACCAGACAAAATCAACATCATCACGTTTCGACCATTCAGCCAACTTCTCTGCCACAAATTTGTTGTACACAAACAATCCGGTCATCACAGGAGGAGCATCTGGGTAATATGTGGAGTAACCGCGTTTCATATCGTAGATGGTTATCTCATTACTACCATCAAGACGGTCTAATTCTTCACGTGTTTTGATGATAGGCATGACAACACCATCTACGTCACAGTAAATGCGAATAGGTTTAGTGTATTTAGCTGCGACTGCTTCCATGTTTTCCGTGAAAGCCAGGTATTCTTCCCAGGTTGTTAGACCATCGGGGCTGGGTTTAAACTCTTTGACCATAGCCTGTCCTTTTCTGCTCCTCAATCCATTCGTCAATCCGTGTAAGCTCAGGGATAGTTAGACCTGAATAACTCTCTGTTGTTACTGCCAAGTACCTGTCAGGGTGAATGCGATGAGATACAGTTCGAATTCCTTCTGCAGTGTCATCATCGTCATCTTCAATGATGTAGTCCACTGAAGAGAAGTAATCTAAACCTGGCTCGTAGTAGTCGTTTACTTTGTTTGCAAAGTCATCGATCCACACAAACTGGGAAGGGTTTTCCTCTTGTTCGTTTCGGATAGCATGACCTTTACCTTTATGGTTGTAGTCGCTTCGTCTGAGATTCCAGGGAAGGTGTCCAACACTTTCGACACCAAGAATTTCATCCAAAGCAAAAGGTGCGTTGTGCTTCCAAGCAGTCAGCCAAACAAAATCAACATCATCACGCTTGGACCATTCGGCTAACTTTTCTGCCACAAATTTATTGTAAGCAAATACGGTGGTGTTTGTTTTGGTTGAATCCTCTGTGATGAGATAATCCGCATACACATGCTCGTACGTGACGATTTCATTCTTACCGTCAAGACGGTCGTACTCCTCCTGACCAGCAATGAAAGGCATGACAACACCATCCACATCACAGTAGATGCGGATGGGTTTGGTGTAGCTTTCAGGCTTAACAGCAAGGCTCTCTACGATAGCTTGATATTCTTTGAGCGTAGAATAGTCTGTTGGGATTGTTTTCTGCATAGGTTCTCTCCAGTTCACTTCAATAGTATCAGATAAAGCGGAGGCAGGCAACCAGCAAGGTCTGTAATAGGTCAGGGAAGCGTGAGGATGAACGCTACCGCCGCTAAAGGTGTAACGACTCCACTGACCCATAGCATGACCTTTGAGAGCTTACGTGGACGCTCAGCACTACGGGTCAATATTCCTCGCAAAGCTGCGATGAGAGCGAAGAAGAACAGAAAACCTGAATAACCGAATCCTGTAAGTAACGATAGCCCGATGAATCCTACATCACTGAACATCAGACCGTAATCTACACCAACTCCCCATCCGTCAGCTTTACTAAGGACAACAATGAGTATCATGTAGAAAACAGGTGTAAGTAACATAACACCAACACCCACTGCACCTAAAATGAAACTGACTATCCCTGCCCAGTCTTTTAGTTTCTTAGGTGTTGTCATGTAGGTCATATAAAAGTTATCGGATGTCTACCAAAATTCGTTTTGAGGACACAGTAGCTCATTTTTTGTGATACGTTAGAAGAACTAATGTGTTCTTTATTGATTAAACAGTAAAACTGTGCGATAATTGTTTATGTCGAGCTTGTTACACGCAAGTTCCGTTAAGATTACAACGGGGTGAGTCTTTCATAAGAAGACTTACCCTTTACTTATGCCAACAGCGTTTACCCAAGGAGAAAATCATGTTCAGCTGGCTCAAACCAACCCCATCCATCAGTAACGAAACACAGCTGGTCATTGATGACGACCGCCGCCGCATGCGTGCTCGTCGCAATTATGTTCGCCATGAGGAGAACCTTGCCTATGGTTCACCAAGCCGTGAATCCTTCACCCGACCAATTGAGATTATCACACGATAACTTCAAACTAAAGAAGCCCTGCAGAATGAACTGCAGGGCTTTCCTTGTTTTAACGTTATAAAGTAAAATCTCTCAACACTACATTATCCAGGTCAATGTTGTCCGTGAAAACAAATTTGGTAAACCCGTCAGCTTTGAGTAAGTCCAACTGCCGGCGAGTGTTGTTCACTTTACGAACCAAGCTCACACGGTAACCTTCATCCACAAGCTTCTGAGACAGCTGGATATTCTCCAACTGGTTTTGTGTATAAATCAAAGCAACAGACGGTTGAGCTTCAGTTTCAGAAACATTTACCAGGTCAATGATTCGTTCAAATCCTAAGGAGAAACCAACAGCAGGGGTTTTGGGACCAACAGGTCCACTGAGCATGTCATCATAACGTCCGCCCCCACCCAAAGAATAGCTTTCTCCTGGAGTGGAGATTTCGAAAATCGTTCCAGTGTAATAGCCCATGCCTCTTACAAGAGTTGAGTCGAAGACAGCAATTTCTTCACCCATTAGCTCATTCACCGAGTTGATAATTGCTGCCAGGTTGCTTTCCTTATTCAAGACACTGACTGCAAGGATACTGTATAGAACAGCATCTTCATCACCTAACTTAGCAAACTCGGCAAGCATTTTCTCTTTCGGCATTTTGTCCATCTTATCCAGAAGAACCAACGCTGAACGCTGCAAGTCTTTAGGAATTTTTGCTGCCTCAAGAGCGTCATTCAGAACAGCTCTGTCATTCACACGAATAGTGAAATCAGTTACACCTAAAGCTTTCAATGTGCGAGCAGTGACCGTAATGAGCTCTACCTCAGCATACATAGAAGCATCACCAATAATATCGATGTCACACTGGATGAACTGGCGGTAACGACCTTTCTGAGGACGTTCAGCTCTCCAGACAGGAGCAATCTGAATAGAGCGGAAAACTTCTGGAAGCTTCGCCTTGTTATCCTCGTAAAAACGGCTCAGGGGAACTGTAAGGTCAAACCTGAGACCCAAATCAACCAAGTCATAAGTAAGGTTAGTCTGTTGCCATTGCTCTGGTTTGAGTCGACGTTTGAGGACTTCGAAAGTCATCTTCGTGTTATCACCGCCATCACTTGATCGTAGACGTGACACATCTTCCAATGCAGGTGTCTCAATTTCATCGAAACCATAATTTCGGTACGATGAACGTATTGTGGAGAGTACTTGCTCTCGTTTCAGCTTTTCCTTAGGGAGGAAGTCCCGCATGCCTGTGACCATAATAGATCAATCTTATCCTATTAAGGTCATACAAGTCAAATGAACCTGAATGTTATCTGAACAAAAACTAAGAAAATTAGTTAGACAACCGATACAACTTTGCAACCCCATTAGAAAGGAACAGAACCATGAAAGTAGGAGCAGGTATTTTCCTGATGGCTGTAGGTGCAATTCTCGCCTTCGCCGTGGCCGACAACTGGGATGTCATTGACTTGACTCTCATTGGTTACATTTTACTTGGAGCTGGTTTCCTCGTGACAATTCTTGGCATCGTCTTTGCCACTCGTTCACGTAAAGCCACTACAACCACCCGGTCAAACGTTGACCCTGTTAGCGGAGAAGGGGTGACTCAGAGTGAGCGTTCTATCAACTGATAAAAAGACTGTGAAAGATGCACGCAAAAAGCTTCCTGACACAACAAAAGTTCATAAGCAGGCCAAGAAAGGCTACGATTCTTTCATCAAAGCTCTTCCTAATGAGAAAGCTGTTCGTAAACATCTGAAGGCATTCAAAAAGAATGTTCCGACTCAGAAGCAGCTCTCAGCTTTGAACAAAAAACTTGCTAAGAAAGTAGCAAAGAAGAAATCACCAAGTAAAGCACCTTCAATTCTTGGAGGCTTAGCTCTCATTGGTATCGTTGTCGGACTTGTCTACTTTGTAGTCAAGATGTCCCCAGACAAAGACCTTTGGGCTGCAGATGAGAATGAGAACGAAGACTCATTCGATTCAGAACCTAAAGAGTAACAAATTGATTTGAGATGGAAACAGCCCCGCAACTTTCAAAGTTGCGGGGCTGTTTTGCTGCTGTCATCTTATTCGTCGTAAGCTGAGTCTTCTGGAGAGTTCCAGTCTTCAGCCCATCTTTCACTCACTGCAGCACGGATATCAGCATCCTCAGAAGCATCCATCACAGCTGAAGCTTTCACAGCTTCTTCCTCAGCTGCTTTTATCTCAACTTTTGTTTGCTCGATACGAGCAGAAGCCATATCAAAATACTTCTGCGAGTTGTCGATGCCGATGAAACGGCGCCCTTCAAGAAGAGCAGCTACTGCAGTGGTCCCTGAACCAATTGCGTTATCCAACACCAGGTCATTCGGATTGCTGTAAGTGCGAATCAGATACCTGAACAGCTCCAAAGGCTTCTGAGTAGGATGACCACCTTTGATGCGTGGGTTAGAGAAAGTTAGCACGCTTTTAGGAAGACGCGTTCCTTCATTCTTTGTCTCTGAAGGTCGTTGAGCGTTGTACCCTGGACCTTCAAAAGTTGCCTTACGTTTTGCATGGTAAGGCTTACCTTCGGTCATCTGAGGGTTGTACACTGGCGGTTTTTTGTAGAACACCAAGACTGACTCATGATTACGTAAAGGCTGCTTATGAGCATTCAGTTGACCAGAGCCAATGGTTTTCTGCCAAATCCATTCATATTTGAACATTTTAGGGTTACTCATCACCAGCACAGAAGAGAACGGCTGTGTCGCGGTGAGAAGAATAGCTCCGTTTGGGCGGATGATACGCTCATACTGCTCCCACATAGGTTCTGTAGGAATGATAGTGTCCCATGCATTGCGAGACACCTCATATGGAAGATCAGCAAGGATCAAGTCAACAGACTGGTCAGCAATGCGAGCCATCTGTTCAAGTGATTCACCGAACAGCAGCTGGTTTTCTAAAGGATGAGGAAAAAGGGCAGGAGATGTCATACTCAGGTAATTCTATCAGACTCAGCTCAAAGGGAATGGTTTTGCATAAGAATCCAACCAACGCTTGTAATGTGTGTCAGTAGCAAGAGCCTTGAATCGGATTGCATATTCAACATCAACGTTGTTGTTCACTCCAGTAGTACCATGAGCTTTAGTCCAGTTTGTTGCTTCGAGTTCTTTATTCATGTCTTCTTTTGTGATGACAAACAGCTCACTCTTCCCAGTCACTTTGTCAACAATGACCATGTGGTAGTCGTCAATTTTGTGGTGAGGCCGAATCTGCACAAAGTTAACGTTCCTTTTTGTGCCTTCTTCCGCTGCAGACACTTTGAACTCAGTATACTTCTTTGTTTTCAGGTTCAGGAAATCTCCACGAGCCTCAGCTTTCGGAACAGACTGATGACCTAACTGATGGATGTAGTTAGCTTCAATCATTGGACCATAGGATTGAGAAGGAAGGTAGTTCACAGACCATTTGGCGAATTGGTTCCAAGAGATTGTGCTGTATGTTTTGTTTTTCTTGATAATTAGCAGTTGTTTCTTGATTTCATTACGTTGAATGTTCAACGACTCCAAGTTTTCTGCAAACAACTCATCATAAGTTTCATAGTCCTGCTCCTCTTCAAGAAGAATGGAACCTCTAACCATTTCGTAGCTTGCACGTGAGTGGTAGTAAGCATCAAAGTTGCCTGCTTCTTGGGCTTCTGTCATTGCGGCTTCTAATACTGCAACAGTTCCATGGTTACGGCAAATTGAAGGGTCTTTTGCTTTACAAACAGTCTCAGTGGGGAAGGATAATGACATACTAAATCACTATCAACTTTGTCCCAGTTTGACTACGTTATACGATAGGGAAAGGTTTCGAGTAGGTTAACTTCCAGCGGTCGTAAACCGTATCGCCAACAACAGCCTGAAAACGAATTGCATACTCTTTGTTCAGGTAAGTGTTAGTCTTTTTGCTACCATGAGCAAGTGAACTTCCAGTGAGGAGAATCTCCTGCTTCATCTGCTCTTTAGTAAGAACAAACAGTTCGCTGTCACCTGTACTCTTGTCTACAACGACAATATGATAATCATGAATGTCATGATGAGGTCGAATCTGGACAACATTCACAGCACGACCTGTAAGTTCATCCGCAGCGGTTACCTTGAACTCCGAGTAGTGGTTCGTGACAGGGTTCATAAAATCCCCACGCTCGCTTGATGAAGGCACCTTTGTCAGACCAAGCTTGGTGAGGTACATCTTCTCAAGGATTGCACCGTACGACTGAGCGGCAAGATGCTGGACAGCCAGCTTTGAGAACATCTTCCATGTTGTTCGAGAGTAATCACCAGTGCGATGAATTTTACGCAGCTGATGAGCAATAGCAGCAGACTGCTTGCGATTATCAGTGAGAGTCTGACCGAAACGTCTTTCTAAAGCTGTGAAATCACCGTTCTCTTCGACCATAATAGTGAAGTCAAGAGCTTCAAGCTCTTTACGGTGCAGGAAGTAGCTATCGTAATCTTCTGCCTTCATTGACCGTGCAACAGCAGCAACCAACTCATCACGCTTACTATGATAAGAGCAAGCGGAGGGAGTCACCGCCTTACACAGGGGTTCAATGAGAGCTTCGGTCATACCTTCACTATAACAAGTCATGCAAGCATTGTCAAATCAGGAAAAGTCCTTATCATGACTTCGAATATATGAACAATGAGCTATTGTTACCGATACCCACAGTATGACACATCCACCATTTCCTGGTAGTAAACCTCTTGGCTCAGTTGAGACCCCTAATTTTCCCGTGATGGAAAACTTTTCCTCTACTCCACCTCAATTTAGTAGACCATCTCCAGGACCGGCTGGTTACTCAAAGAAAGCAATTATCGCTCTTATTCTATCCTTTTTGCCTTTGATCGTGACATCCATTGCCGCTATCATACTTGGACGTAAAGCAATTGCAGATACTAAGCAGAGGAACCTTAAAGGTCATCAATTGGCTTTAGCGAGCATCACTATTGCTTCAATAGTTCTATCAGGAACAGTCTATTTTGCACCTAAAATAATTTTAGCAGTCGGTAGCACAGCTCCTCATGGAATTGGCATTAGCGGTCAAAAGAAATACAGCCTATACCCAGTAGACCATCCTAATGCACAGAAAGCAATTTCATTAAACAAGGATGTTCGCCGTACAGCTAATGTTGTATATGAAGTGCTTCGCATCAACCCTAACGCTGATGTTACTAAGGTAACGCCAATTCAAACAGGAGAGGCTGTTGTCAAAATTGAACTCATCGAAGGAGGCTGGCGAGCTGTAGGGTCGAACAAAACTATCGAAGATGGACCTACGGATTATATTGAATTCGATTCAGTAAAAGCTACTTACGTCATTCACGGTTACTATAACCATTTTTCTGCAGTTATTGCTGACAACTGTGAATGTTCAGAAGGCTTCAAGCAAGGTCGAATGGTTAGTCTTTCAGCTAACGACATTGCAGAAATCAACACTGTCAGAGACGATTTGCTGAGGACACAAGCCGCCATTAGGCAAAACTTAGAAGCCGACCCAAATTACAACATTGCTTCAACCGTCCCTTATTCAAGTAATGGAAACATCTACCGTATCGAAGTTGTTTCGCAAACACGATGGGCTGTTATTGGTTATCACCCAGGGTTAGGTCTACCCGACCAAGACTATGCTCAATACGAATCGTGGGAAAACACTACAAGATTCTTCAATCTGTATGAAGCTATACTTTAAACTAAGAATGGGCTACTTGAGAGTAGCCCATTCTTAGTTCTGTTCAAAGAAAACGGCTGATATCAATGTCGACGCTTTGTGTCTTCTGCTGGGTAAGAGGCGTTGTTGATGTTACAGCTGGACCTAAGTTATCCTGTTCAGCAATTTCGCGGTCCTCCGCCTGATACAGGTCCTCAGCAGTCAAAGCCCCAGCAGGAGACAGGCTCTGTACTCCAGTGCCTCCAGCGGCCAGCTGAGGCTGCTGAGAGACCTTTCCTTTGACTACCTGACGCAACTGCAACAAAAGCTTCTGGTTTGCAGGATGAGTGTAAGAACCTTCACGTTTAGGATGAATCGGAACCATTTCGTTGTTTTTGTTCGAAATAGCAATATGCCAACCATCAGGGAGTCTTACTAACTGGGTTACAGCTGCAGAGAATGTGCTACCAATCTTGACCTGACCGAAATGCTTTGGAAGGTTGTCATGGTCGTGGACATCGGAGAACATGTCCAGCCACTGAGGGTTGGAGCTTTTGATTTCGTACTGATCTGCTAACCATTTACGGACAAACTGTAAACGGTCGTTTGTCTCAATCTGGTCAGAGTTGACCATCTGGTCAATGGTGGTGTAATTGGTCATGGTTTGCTTTTACCTTTTCTATTCGCATCCATATCAACGACAGTCCACATGTTTTCATTCCCAGAACTTTCCTTTGGATTTGCTCGGAGAATGTTGTGAACTGTCTGTAGCGTGACATAACTTATCTATTACAGCACGATAATTAGATTGCAGTTACTTTTCCAGGTTGAGTTACAGGTGAGTACTGTTTGATGGGTCCTGTAACACAAGCAAGTCCCTCACCTGAGTTTCATTTCTCTTACCAGGTGAGGGACTTGCTTTTTAGCTACTTGTTCTTTTTGTCTTTGTTAGCTCTGTTAAGAAGTCCACCAACGCGACTGAAAGCCCCTGCATGAGGCATATTCCATGCAAATTCTTCTTCAAATGTCAACTCTGCAAGGAACTGAGCCAGGTTCACTGCACGAATACGTCCAGGCCAGAAGACGTTATCTAAAACACCTTCTCCTTTGTCTGTAGGCATGAATACAACAAGAGGAATGATTTTAGCTTGAGGGAAATGATGTTGCATAGCCACCATCGCCATTTCCATGTTCCTGGACATGGTTTTAGTTTCACCTACTTGTTTACCTGTTGGAAGGTCCTCACAGTAGAGTTCGTTTCCATAAGTGAAGTATCGAACATCTCCTGATTTGTAGTTTTTGAGGTCAAGAAGGTAGATGCTGTTCTTTGTTGCCAAAACGCAGTCGATGTCTGTACCGTATGGACCTGGAACAAAACTCTCCTGGTCTGGTACTGGAACGGACCAGACCGTTGCAAATTTGCCTAACAACCGGGTCTTGTAGAGGGCTTTAGCGAAGTTCTCTTCGCCTTGAACACCCAGGCTGATGTTTCGTTCTGTCATACCAGTAGCATCATGAAGATTCGCTCCAGGCACTCCTGTCATGTTTGGGAAACTTGGTACAGCAATCTCTTCCAGAGCCTTAGGTTCAAACCCTGTAATTCGACCATTCTCAGTTGCTGTTCCCACAAAGCCAGCAAGTTGAGGAGCGTTTTTACCAAGACCCCGATTTTTACCACTTTGCGGCTGTTTTGGTTTGACGCGAGGGCGTTCAGCTTCACCTGAGCCGTCAGCCGGAATAATAGGAGGTCTGCCCCTGAAGATTCGAAGCAACGGGAAAATGGTAAGAGTTCTGTTGAACCCAAAAATCATTATCACTGAGATGAGCAGAGCTATAAGAGGAGTCTCATCGTTGTATCTTCCATTAAACAGGAAGACGCCAGCAAGAAGCATACGCCAGGTGAGCATCCATGTCATCTTGACAAGGTTGAGAAGTTTTATGAGCATTATTTTCCTGAGTTCGTCAGTGTGGGTTTGTTACTCTGGTGAAGTTATCGACCAGCACAGCAAAAAGGTGGAACTGACAAATAGTTCCATTCTTACCATACTATATATTTTGGTATTATTCAACTGTTTAGTAGTTAGTAGCAAATCTTATCCAATCGCAAGAGATAGTCTAAACTCGAACCATGTATGTGAAAACCAACCAAGTAAAACCTTTTGCAGTTTCTTTCATCCCTGAGACGTTTAAACTTCTTGAAACTTACACTTGGCCGGATTGGCCAAGTGCTGAAGAGCAGATTGAGTGGAAGAAAGCCAGCATTCATGCCTACTGGTATGATGTCAAAGCTGGAATCAAAACCGCCTGCTATGGCGTCATGCTTATCAGTGTGCCATTAGAAGTTCTGGAAAGTTACGATAAGAATCCTGATGAGTTGGATTATGACACTCTAATGATGACAGCAGTGAAAAAATATAGCTACATCGCTGGACAAAGAGTTGGCTCTTTCTACCGCTACTCAGATAACCCAGTCCGCCTCGCACGAGGTAATTACTACAAAACGTACGGAACTGAACCCGAAGCTGACTATGACCAGGACAAACTGGTTCAAATGCTTGAAGTCGATTTACCTGAATTTGATGGTTTAGATGGCTGGTATGTTCTCAACAGTAAGCTTCCAATCCAGGCAGTGGCAAAAAAGTAACCTCATGTATATGAAACGAGAAGAGTTCCGCGACGGAATGATTACTTTTATTCCTGAAATAACTGTGATACGCAACTGGGCTAACATTGATGTTATCTGGTCAGAATACTTTAGCGTTCTTCTTCATGGCTACAAATACACCAGAAACAATCATGGTTTCTTCCCAGTGTTCGGGGTAGCTGAAATTGTACTCAATAATGCAACCATGCAAGCTCTGGGAACAACCGCTGAAGAACTCACCTACGAAGAAGCGATCCAACTTGCTGATTACCCTCGATGGATTACAGTAGCAAAACTTCAAAACGGTCTTCTGGCACCAAAGCCTGGTGCTAAACGCTGGCCTGACAGTCTACGAGAATGCGATCCCGCGATACTTGAACTGATGGCTGAAGTAGGAATGGATATTCCTGAAGGAACAGATGGTTGGTATACCTTCTCTAAAGTTCAGAATGATCTGAAAAGGCAAACTGTTATTCCTGTAGTTATGGCTCAACCATAATGAATTACAACAACTCCGGGTTGCATCACAATGTATAGACAATTTCTAAACCATAAAAACAAAAACTTAGCTTTCATCCCTGAAAGCTACAATTTGGTATGCATACACAAAGCTGACGATGTGTTGCAGAATCAGTATGTCGCCCAAATTCATGCATATCGCCATATCATTAAAAATGGTGTCCACTCAGCAGCTTACGGAATGTCGACCGTTCGACTTTCCAATCAACTACTGAACCGTATCCGCAGAACAGTTGAAAGTCTGAACTATCAAGAAGTTCTGGATTTAGCTTCAACTTATAACATTGGGTGGACTGCAGCTTACACTTTATCCCCGCAGCAGCCAGCCAAGATAGGTCGAGCGGTAAAGAAGCACCCAGAATTGCAGCAAGATTATGATGTAGGTGTTCTGCATTCAATGCTTGAAACCCCACTGGAAGTTCCGCAGAACACAGATGGCTGGTACCGAATGAATTGGCAGCCAAGTGAACTCGAAACAGCAATCCGAAACACTTGGATTAGACACATAGACCCAACAATGGACCCTCGTTAGGGAAAATGATGTACGAAAAAACTAAACGTGCAATAAACGGTAGTTTTGCTTTTGTCCCTGAAAGCTTGAAGATTACAGCTCCATTTGAAGGAACGAGCATAATTCAGATTATGGCATATCGCCATATAATTCATAAAGATAGCCACGCCACATGTTTTGGGTATGCTGTTGTTTATGAATATCCTTTTTTATTTGAAAGCATAGGCAAACCTTTATCAAAGCTGACTTATCAAGAAAGCTTAGATACGATTTCTTTTAATCCGATGAGGTGGAATACTTTACATAAGCTCAATGAAGAAAGTTTTAAGACCATGCCTCTTGCTCGAAAAAAGCCTGAATTGAATGAAGATTATGATCCCACCCTTCTAAGTCAGATGAGGGCTGATAGAACATTTATCCCTGAACACTTGGATGGATGGTATAAAAAGGCTACTACTTTGAGCGAAATTGAACAAAAGTTCTTGGATTATCGACATCCTGAAGAACTTTCGCTTACAGAGTAATCGTTCAATTTCTTCCCAGGAAGTTTTTGTGGTAAGCTAACCTTATTCCAAAAACCAGCTATATGCTGCTACAGGAATTCACTACGATAGAAAAGAAGGCATAGTTTGGCAGAGTCAAATACACCCGCGTTCCCGTCACCCGTTTTTGATCGACTTCTCAAAGATCGAATCATCTGGCTCGGAGAGGATGTGCGGGATGACAATGCAAACGAAATCTGTGCAAAACTCCTTCTCCTTTCAGCGGAAGACTCTGAGAAGGACATCTACCTTTACATCAACTCCCCTGGTGGTTCAGTAACTGCCGGTATGGCCATCTACGACACAATGCAGTTCGTACCCAACGATATCGTTACTGTTGGTCTGGGGATGGCAGCTTCCATGGGTCAGTTCCTTCTTACAGCAGGTACGAAGGGTAAACGATTTGCTACACCTAACCTTAGGGTCCTTCTTCACCAGCCGTCTGGTGGTTTTGGTGGTACTTCGAGCGATATCCAGACTCAGGCTAAGCTGATTATTGACATGAAGCACCGCCTTGCTGGTATCACTGCTGAGAACACTGGCAAGACTGTTGAGCAGGTGAACCTTGATGGCGACCGTGACCGTTGGTTCACTGCTGAGGAGGCTCTGGAGTATGGTTTTGTTGATTCCATTCAGTCGAGCGTGAAGAAAGTTAACGCAGTTGTTGAAGCTGCTGATGAGGAGAGCAACTGATTATGAATACACCTAATATTGAAGCCCGTTACATCCTGCCTTCTTTTGAAGAGCGTACAGCTTATGGTATGAAGCAGCAGGACCCTTACGCTAAACTATTCAGTGAGCGTGTTGTCTTCTTGGGCGCCCAGGTTGATGATGTTTCTGCGAATGATGTGATGTCTCAGCTTTTGGTTCTTGAGGCTTTGGACCCTGATTCTGACATCACGATGTACATCAACTCTCCTGGTGGCTCTATGACTGCTCTAAGTGCGATTGTGGACACTATGGAGTACATTGGTCCTGATGTTGCTACTGTGTGTTTGGGTCAGGCTGCGTCTGCTGCTGCAGTGATTCTTGCTGCTGGAGCTCCTGGTAAGCGTGCTGCTTTGCCTAACGCCCGTGTGATGATTCATCAGCCGGCTACTGAAGGTACTCGTGGTCAGGCTTCTGACATTGAGATTCAGGCTGCTGAGATTTTCCGTATGCGTGCTTGGCTGGAGAACAGCCTTGCTGGTTACACTGGTCAGGATATTGATGTTGTTCGTCAGGATGTTGAGCGTGATAAGTTCTTGACTGGTCAGCAGGCTCTTGATTATGGCATTGTGGACATGATTCTGCCTTCCCGTAAGAAAGCTCGTATGTTACGTGCAGCATAATTGAATAGTTTCAGCCCTCCAATAGTTGTTATTCTAACTATTGGAGGGCTTTTTCTGTACTATAACTGATTTATCCTGTTTTGGACAGCAGAAAGCCCCTCAATTTGTTGGTTGAGGGGCTTCTTAGTGTTAGCAGAACGAACAGGTGTCACAAAGGTCTAGATGGTCAGGAATGATGAGCCAACCTTTTTCTTTCTCAAGGTAAGCTCTGGCGAAACCGAAACGCGTCTCGGCGGAGTCTGTTTCAGCTACCAGGAAATCCCCTGATTCTTCTTTACCACAGTCATCGCAGAAAACGGTGATGTGTGCTGGATATGTTACTACTGCATCAGGCATTTGCCCCTCCTTCACTGTCCCAGTTGCTTTCCTGGTCTCGCAGGACGCTTTCTTCAGCAGGAAGCATCCGAATTCGAGGACGTTCACTGTGAGGAATAGCTCTATGTGCTTTCAGCATACCTCCATGCTTGATGATATCGCGGACACTCAGACCCTGAAACACAAGACGAGAGGCCAGTTCTTCTGCAAGCTCCACTGCTTCAGGAAGAGGAAAACGGAAGTTCTCGATGAACTCTTCAGTGCGTGAAGAAGGAAGGGATTCATAAGATTCGTTAAGGTTCGCATCGAATGCTTCGTTCAGGTACATCACAGCGTAACGTCCTTCTGAACGCCTCACGATGTTTACAGAGAAGTAACGCTCTTCATCTTCTTCGCGGATTTCTTTCGGAATCGCGGTAACAGTGAACTCTGTGACTGTCTCAAGGAGCGGAGCCAGCTCAGGATTTTCAATGTAAGGCAGAATACTATTCATTCGAATTCTTTCAGTAGATGTACACTATGATTTCATTCTACCACTAATGAAGCTCATAGTCCATTGTCAGTTACTGGTAATGCTATAAATTTCTCCTTGGTGCCTGATTTTGAAGTCTCCATATCCTGCATCGCTCAGTCCTCCCACATATTCAGCAAATTCGGTGAGTGACAGGAAAGTTTTGTCATCAATAAGAATACGAGCGTTCGGGCCAATCTCTGCTTCTTTTTCATTGCAGATGAGGACAGACCCAATAAGATTTGAAGAGAGTACCAAGTTGAGCCATTCTTCGTCCACCACATCTTCTGTTTGAGTAGAGTAACCTACAACTCGATGTTTGACTTCATTCCATAAAGCATCTATGCGGATGAGTTCGTTGTTTCTCTCAACAGCCAAACAGGTGAGAGGGTTATAGCCACTCCAACCTTCGGCTTGCTTTGTTGTTACTCCGTGAGTGAAGATTTCATGTGCAATGGCTTTTATTGCTTCACGAGGTTCATAATGAGCATCACGGTATTCAACATCGCTTGGGCTTCTAAGGATGACAGATTTGCTCACCATACGATGAGTAACGTACAAAGGTTCACCGATTCGAAGTTTGCCGGCTTTGATGAGGATGTCAAACTTTTCTTCACATTTGAGGTGTGAAGGATTTGGTACTGTGAACTCTGTTTCTGCTGAATCCAAAGTAGCTGGTTCTTCAGTTGTGAGCTGCGTTTCAGGGGCGATGATGCCTAAGCTACGTGCAATTTCTTTGATATCTGAACCAGCTAAACCAAGTACTGCGATTTGGTGTTCAACGATGATGCGAGCAACTGAGTCTGCATAGGCTCCGTTGACATTGGATGGAATTGTGACACCATGAGACCAGTTTTGGTTCCCTGCGTTGACAACACCAAAACCAAGTTCTTTCATCTTGTAAGCACATAAAGCTTCAATTGTTTTACGTGTTTCTGTATCCCACGGTTCACCTAAACTTTCAGCCATACCAATGAGAGGGTATTTGATAGTGGGCAACCATGGTGACTTTTTATGTGTCTGGTTGTACCTTGCCAGAGGAGTATCACTGGTTTCTCCAGTGTAATGAGTTAGGTTGTGCAGGTAGTCTCTGTCATCATAGAAGTAGACAACACTTGAAACATCTGATGCGTTACGAGGCTTCAAGTATTTGATGTCTTCCAAACGGTAGACCATTCTGACTATTATGTCAGGGTCAGGGAAAGACCTCCGCTCTTCAAGCAGAGCTCCGCCGTTACTTAATTTTATGATACTCACTGTTTAACTCCTGAAAACGTGGGGGATTTGTTTCGGTTATCGGTGAACGTTGTCATATTGGACAAAGTTTTGTTGACGAATATGACAAAATTGTTTTTAGGAGTAAGTAGAGGTCACTGAACCAAGGTAAAAAGCTCCACGACTTCAGCTTTATTGGTTGTAAGGAGCTATCACGATTATCGCTGTGTTGACAAAGACTATACATCCGAACACTGAGTATCCAATCCAGACAACCCAAGCAAGAATGGTTTCAATTCGAAGAAGAGGAGAAGCTGTTTTGTGTATGAAAGCACTCTGTTCAGCCATCATCATGACTTTAGGGTAAACCCAGAAAGCGTTGACGATGATGGTGATGGGAGTTAAAAACAACAGGGCGACAAGAGCAAGAATCATGCTGCCGTTTGCTGCAATGTTCTGTGTAACAAGAGCTGCAATTGCCCAGCAGATTCCTATACCTAACAGGACAAGGTGGAGAAGAAAAGAACCCATTTGGGAAAGCTCAACACCGTTTGCAGCTGTGTTAGTTAACTCTGTGTCACCTGCTGGGTATACACCTGTGTTGATCTGTCTGCGGATTTTAGCTCTGCGAGTTAGGATAACAGGCATAGCGACAAGACCGTAAAGGAGTACAACTCCTAAAAGTATCAATGCAAAAAGCACAATAGCAACCTTCTTTAGAACGATGGGTTCTTACAAAGGTTGCTATCGGTTTTGGTATGGAAGTTGTAAAAGTTTTAGGTCAACTGCCAGACACCTGTTCTACCTTGCGTCAAAGTCAGCAAAGTGGTGCCTTCTTCGGCAGGTTTGAAGGGGTTGGGATTTTTGTAGGAACGGAAAGGTCGAGGCTCTTCAGTAGAGCTGCTACCTGTTGCTTGACGAGCCCGGTCACGCATGCGGCTATGCACTCCTCGAAGCAAGTCTTCGATGTTTGAAGTGTCAATATCTGGGTTCATGGGTAATTCCTAACCATTAGATGCTTTGAGATAAGCATATCATAGTGTTTCTGGATCACAAAATCCTTGAAAAATCAAGTAAATGAGAGTCATTATTTCTAAGATGTTAGAATTGAGAAGTGAAATCAACTGTATTGGTGAACGGATGCCACTGTTCCGATATTGAAATGGATACAGTTCGAACAGGAAGAAGACCCAATTATGGTAGCAGTAGTTACATCTAACAACATTTACAGCCGAGACAACCGAGCTCCTGCACCTGCTGTGCATGAAGATGATGGTACGAACTTCCCTTGGCGTATGTTCTTTGATGAGAACCAGCGTATTGTGGATGCTGACACTCTTGCTGAGTGTTTAGATTATCTCATCGTTGGCTATTCTGTGCTGAATGATGAAGAAAAAGCAGCTGCTCGTGAAGAGCTTGCTGGTCGTGTGCAACAGCTTGCACGTGCAACCATTGTTTCCTCTATTACCCCTGAGCAGGCTGAGAAGCTTGCTGACTGGGAATGGAACTTGTTGAACTTCGGTGATAACAACTTGCAGAACCCTTACGGTTGGGGTGACGGCACTGGTGTGATTGGTGAAGCTGATGAAGAGAAGATTGATGAATGGAACAGCATCCATCCTTTGGTCCTTGTTGACACAAAGTACAAGCCTTTCACTGAAATCTTCCCACCTTTGTCAGGTGAAGGTGACTATGAAGAGGTGAAGAACATCATCTGGTTGCGACCTAATGATGAGTTGGGTTTCTTGCGTTCATTGTCACGCATTGGTTATATCACTTTCGGAGCTCCTTCTGCTGTTGTTGCTTTGGAAGTTGCACGTAAGAACTAAAGTTTGAAAAAGAGAAAGGCCCCAACCGTTTTGGTTGGGGCCTTTTTTGGTTGCTGTTACCAGCTGACCACGCGCTCTCGGACGTGTTCAATCCAGTCACCAATTTCGATGACAGGAAGAGATGCCTGAACATCTGCTGTCATGCTCTGGCCTGCAATGTAAATCCAGGCTTTACGCTTTTCTCCACCGAGAGTGAACTCGTGAAGAATGCGGTCGTAGTGGTTTCGACCGTAGTCTTCACCGTGGTATCCTTCGAGGGAGTCCAATCGCTGCATGGTGGCTTCATACTCATCAGACTTGATGTAGATGAGAGTTGCAGTGATGGTGTTCTCACCACGAGTGATGTAAGGGAACCCTGTACGACCGTACATGGTGAAACCTTCAAGACTAATGTCCTGCTCGCTAATGGTGTGACCCTGGAGGATGTAGTTATAGTTGTGGCAGGTAGGGCGAAGTGTTCCGTAAACAAGAACAGGATACTGTGCGTCAGTCATTGAGGCTAATGACCTTTCTAAATAGGTAGACATAATTGCGTATGTTTCTATTTTACCAGATGCTATAGATGCTGTCAAATCATGTATTTTAGTTACCGAGTTTTACTCAAAAATGATTGTTGGAAACGCAGATGTCTTTACACATTGCCGATAGTCATATAAGAGCAATCCTCTAACAGAAAGAATAAATATGTGTAATGCTATTCGTGATGGTGGGCAGCGTTGTCCAGTCCATCAGCACCACAACATTGCAGCTATCAAAGCAGCCTCCCATTTGAGTGGTTTGACCCGTCTGCAGACTGAGCGTTTATTCGCTGAGCTCCGCCGTGAAGGTCGTAACGCTGAACCTTTGACTAACCGCCTCCGTGCTGGTTCTTTACGTCGTATCCGTAACTCTGTTGCTGGAACTGATGTTGCTGAAGCTGTAGAATCCGAAATCGAACGATCACGTCAGCATGACACTGAGATTGACCCTGCAAGTGGTTATGCTCAGCGTGCTTTGTTGACTCGTTCCCGTGAACGTGCAGCTGCTTTGAATGCTCGTTTCGCTGAAGTTGCAACTCGTACTGGTTACACCCAGGAAGAAGTTGCAGCAAAGTACAAAGAATTCCGTAACGCTGTAGACACCAGTCGCGGTTCAGCTGTTCCTGCTGAATACGACCAGAACACTCGTCGTGCAGCAGTTCTTGCTAACCTTCCTTACGACCGTGCATCTGTTGTAGCTATCGAGAAGTTGAACACTCTTGCTCCAGCTGAAGAAGGTCGCCGTGTTGCTCTGCGTCCAGCCCCTGAAGGCTCACACATCAACTCCTACGGTTACGATGAAGGACGTATGGAAGTTGTCTTCAACAGCAACACTGACCGTATCTACGCTTACCAGAACGTTCCTGCTGAACTGTGGAACCGTTTCTCTGAAAGCGAATCACCTGGACGTATCTTCGCTCGTGAAATTCGCGGCGTAGGCGACTACCAGTACGCTTCTGAAGCAGCAGCTGAAGCTGACGCCCACCGTGTACGTTGTGGTTCCTGTGGACAGTTCCGTGCAGCTGCTCACTCCTGCCCTGAGCGTGAACAGCGTGAAGAGATTGCAACTACTCTTATCACTGCTGGTCAAACACCAGCAGAAGTTGCAACATTCATCGCAGAGAACGTTGAAACACCTGAAGACATCCAGAACCAAGCTGCAGCGACTGCCGCTTTCGAAGAATACCAGAACGACCTCGCTGCTGGGGTCTATGAAGCTTACGATGCAGAAGTTGAACCAGCTCCAACAGCTGAAGAAGTTGCTGCTGAAGCTGAAACACCTGTTGAGGATGCTCAGACCACTCCTGCTGCAGAAATTCCTGCCTACGACTTGAACGCTACGAACGGTTCGATTCTTACTGACCAGGACACTGGATACCTCAATCAGGTAGGTGTCGACAACGCTCCAGAAGCAACTGCTAACTACGTTTCAACAGTAGAAAACCAGCGTGAACCAGCAGCTTTGTCAACAGAAGCTATTTCTGTTGGGTCTGATGAGCTTCTTTCAAGAGTTCAAATTGCCAATAGCATGGACTCTTTGAACAACTACTACTACTGGAACCGCGAAGAGCTTGAAACCCATCTTGGTGCGGACACAATTGCTGAAATCGACAGCTCTCCAGAACACATTTACTACGTAGTTGGTGTACGTGAGGAAAGCGGAACTCCTGAAGTTCTTGCCAGCTACGACTCCCGTTACTACACTGGTAACTCCAACAACGCATGGGGAACTTCTGCTGCTAACTACCGTATGACTTACGGCTACAACATCACTCGTAGAGGTTTCAAAGCTCCTGAGCAGACTTTTACTGAAGAAGAAAGAGATGCTTTAGTAGAAACTGAAACTACTCAACTTGCAGGTTTGGTTGAATCTGGTCAAGCTGTCCGAATTGAAGGTACAACTTCTGAAACTCGCAAGTATGTTGTAGACGGTAACAAAACTGACAACCGTTCAAAGCTTTATGTCCGTATGGGTAACGCTACTGCTTTCAAACGAGCTATTCGTGAGAACAAAGTAGTAATCATGCCTGTTTCCATGCGTCACCCTTACGGCGTCAACTCTGTTGACGACCAGGGCTTCCATGTTGAAGCACGCAGCAACACTGAAGTTAAGGGTGAAATCGCTGTTCGTCGCAACAGTGAAGGTGTCATGGAAGTTATTAGCACCGAACGTAAACTTCGTTGTAACTGCCGTGACTACCGCCTGAAGTACTACTGCCAGCATGTAAACTATGCTCAGCGTCACTTTGCTAACGTTGCACAGCAGATGATTCCTGTTCCTCGTGCAGCTGTACCTGAAAGCGAACGTCCTCACCGCTTATTGACTCAGGCTCTGCATGACCGTGCAGACACCAGAGTTGTTGAGCCAGAGAACGAAGCTCCTTACATCAGTTTCGGTACAGAACTTTCTGGTGAAACTCGTTCAGGTAGCTATTGGCAGGCACGTAACTACGGTGAAATTCCAGCCGACTTACGTCCTGCAGACCCAGACAACATCACTCCTGATGAAGCAGCAAACTTGCAGGGCTTCAGCACCACTGTTGGAAACATCACCAACTTCTCTGTTCCTGTTGGTCCAGGTCAGTTGCGTACTGCTTTGCGTCGTGGTGATGTTGAAGTTCCTATTAGCATGAACTTCGGATGGCGTGGTTCCGTTGTTACCGGTTCACTTACCTTCAACCAGAACAGCTCTGCTGATTTGGAAGATTTGACTGTTCGTACCCGTAGCTTACGCTGTACTTGTGCTGCCTACCAGGAAAACTATGACTGCGAACACGTACGTGCTGCTGCAGCTATGGGTCGTCCTCTTCTGGGTATTGGTTCTCGTACCATCACAAGCAACACTCCAAACTCAGTATACGTTGCTGAGAACCGTTACCGTAACGAAATGCGTGCACAGGCTGAAGTTGCTGGTTACATGGCTCGCGGTATGTCTCGTGAGGAAGCTCAGGCTGAAGTTGCAGCTGAACTTGCTCGTCGTCAGGCTGAGCAGGCTGAGTATGAAGAGCGTCGTGCCCGTGAGCGTGCTGAGTATGAAGAACGTCAGGCTGCTGCACGTAGAGCTGAAGTTGAACGCATGCGCTCAATGAACGCTGATGTTATCGCAGGTAACGAAACTTACCGTGCCAGCATGCTTGCACGTTGGGAAAATGTTGAAGAAACTTATGCAGACAACCCTAAGCAGTTCTTCGATGACTACCAGGACACATTGCGTCGTAAGCGTGACGGTGAAGAAGTAATTCCTTTCCGTACAGAGAACGTTACTGACGGTATCTGTGCTGATGAGCCTGGTGCTCGTGCGTTCGGTATTGAACTTGAGTTCGACATCAAACGTGGTGTGAACAAGTCTGAAGCTTTGCGTAAGATTGGTCAGGAGCTTCACGCTGCTGGTCTTACCACCACTTCACAGCAGACTCGTTACCACTCTGCTCGTTCAAGCGGCTGGGCTAACTGGTCATTCGAGCAGGACTGTACTGTGGACGCTGAAATCGTTTCTCCTTTGATGAAGGACACTCCAGAACACTGGGAGCAGCTGAGAAAAGTTACAGAAATTGTTAACCGTAACGGTGGTATCGCTACCACACGTACAGGTTCTCACGTTCACGTGTCAACTGCTTCTTACGAAATGTCAAGTGCTAAGCATGCTGAGCTTCTTCGTACAGTGAACAATAACGAAGACAACTTGTACCGTTTGGCTGCTAACCCTGCAACAGGTAAACACCGTGGAACACGTTGGTGTGCACCTAACGCAACTGACACAGCAAACGACATTAGTGATGACGTGGCAGATGGACACCAGGTTCTTGGTTACAACCACAACAGCCATGGTGTTGGTTTGAACTTCGAAGGAACAGCAAGCACTACCTACAAGAAGTCTAACATCGAGTTCCGTATGTGGGACGGTACAATGGACCCTGCTGTTATTCAGCAGCAGGTTGCCATCTCCGCCGCTATTACAGACTACGCTGAGCGTAAGGTTATTGTGGACAAGGTTTCTAAGAAGCCAGCTGCTGGCGACCGAGTAACTATTGGTACCAGCAAGCGTAAAGAAAAAGCTGTTCTTACTGCTGCTAACACAACAACTCACACAGAGGAAACTTTCAAAGAGTCCAGTGCCCAAGCTGCTGAGTTCTTTGACAAGTTGTTCCGTCGTAAAGAAGACCGTGCTGCTGCAGCGTCATTGTTCGCTGCAACTAACTGGCAGTCATAATAATTGAATAGAAGAAATCCCCCTGGCAGGTTCTGTCAGGGGGATTTCTCATTTCTCTAACTTCAGCATAGGAGAAGCCGGCTGGAGACTTTTTGCTTCCAGAAACTCCAAATGGGCTTGCATCTGGCTCAGCGAATGGGCGGTATTCTTCTGAACGATACTACGAACCTGGTTTTCAATCAGGGTCAGCTGCTGCACCAGAATGTTAGCTGCCTGCTCAGTCACTTCAGGGGATACATTGCTGAGTCCATTGAAAAGCCGTAACGCTTCTGGGATGTAGGAGTTCACAACCTGCTCTAACGTGAAACTGTCTTCAACAGAGTTCTCTTGCTGCTGGGCAGTTGTAAGCAGGGATACAAGAGAGTGTAACCTGTCGTTAGCTTCTTTGTGGTTCAAGTCAATGACAGTTTCAGTGTCTACACTTTTCTTTCTAGAAGGAGCCAGAATCTGAGGCCAGTAGTTCAGGTGGTCTCTCATCAATTTCACAATGTACTCATTGAACTCATCAATCAAGTAAGAAGGGTCACCCTGATCCAACATCTCAGTCCTCATGTAACTGATTTGCTGAGGAAGACTCCTGTGAATGACTTCCCACAGAAGAAAAGCCTGAGGGTCCTTTAGCTGCTGCCTGTCAATGGTGGGGAGACGTGTGAAGAAATTCTGTAAAGTGCTTTTGCATCTTTTCTTCCATTTGTCGTCACCGAAAGCTGCTTGTCCGATGCGAGCTTCGAGAGTCTGATGAATTTCTTTAATCTCTTCGGGGGAAACTGTCCTAGTCCAAAGAACAGCTGTTTTAAACTCATCAGATGTAGATGAGTGTTGCTGTTGTTCAGCATTATTCTTCTTAAACCAGCTCATAGCTTCCATTGTACCAAAAATACAACCTCTTTACAACCACACAATTTATCTGAGAGTTTTCTGGGAGTATGCTGTTTTAGCTAAAGTATGGGAGTAATGACCGAACTACTTAACAACACATACTACAGTGTTTTACGGTAACAAAATGGAGGAACCACAAATGACTACCACAGAAACAACCGACAAGAAAACCAACACAGTAGACAAGTCAATTGACGTAAACGTGCCAATTTCAACTGCCTACAACCAATGGACCCAGTTCGAGTCCTTCCCTCGTTTTATGAACGGGGTTGAAGAAATTACTCAAACTGATGACACTCACAACCATTGGAGAGTCTCCATTGCCGGGGTCAAACGAGAATTCGATGCAGTCATTACAGACCAGCATCCTGATGAGAAAGTCGCTTGGAAGAGCGTAGACGGTACAACTCATGCTGGTCAGGTTACTTTTCATCGTATTGATGACAATACAACCAGGGTAACAGTCGAACTGGAATGGAAGCCAGAAGGACTGGCCGAAAAAGCCGGAGCGGCTCTACAGCTGGATGATGTTCAGGTCCAGCAAGATTTGAAGAACTTCAAGGAGCTCATCGAAGACCGAGGAGCAGAAGAAGGAGCTTGGCGAGGCGATGTGGATAATAAGTTTGGCACAGTAACATAATATTAAAATGAAAATGCCCTCTATGTCATCATGGAGGGCATTTTCATTTTAAAGCTGTTCAGAAACTATCACAGCAGTCCCATTTTCATCTGGTGATCCAGAGCTGGTTACCGACACAGTAGCTTGTAGATTATCCTTTACGAGAGTTATCTCTAAATCTTCATCCACTTCTGTATTCACTATTACAACCCAACCTTGGTCAACTAAACTAGCTGACCAATTTCGTGCAAAGTCGATATCAGGGTTAGTTGAGTATAAACTCATTACTCCCGAATCTTCGTCTTCAATAGAAGCTGTAAAAGAATGTGAAGGGAGATTATATTCATTCCATTGCTCAGGAATGGTAATTGCTTCTACCGATTCAGAAGGGGCTGGAGAAGCCGCTTCACTTGTTTTTATTGAATCATTTGTTTCAGGAACGTTGTCTACTTTAGCGCTACAACCCACTAAAATAGTCGTCGTAGCAACCACAGTTATTAGAAATGCAATTTTTTTCATACTTTTGATACTTCCTGACCTAACCAAACTAGTAACCCTTTCCCTGCCGCATGACCTGAAGTTTTAGCAAAGATGACATCAGAGTCATCTAAAACTTCCAAGTATCCAGTGATAATTTTTGTCCTGGCTCCACCCAGTTTTAAAGTTTTCAGCATTTTTCGCATCTTTTTACCAGTAAAAGTATCAAAATAAGCGTCAACTTCATCTAACCAGCTATCAGTTTCTGCCATCCATAATACCTGCCAAAGTACAATGTCACTTACTTCATGAACCACCGTTACATCCAGCCACCCTTCTTGGATAGCATCAACAAACTCTACAACACCGTCCACGGTACCTGAATCCGCTTGAATAGCTGGAGCAGCAGCCCAAAGTACCATTTGACTCAAACTTGCTTTTGCTAACGCCTGATAATAGTTTTCTATTTGAACGGTGTCAGCATTGTTGGCAATTACTGCATAATTGTAGGCTAAAGTGCTGAAATATTTCCATTCCTCATAAATTTCATCATTGGATTCCAAAAAGCGTTCGCAAGGCTCATACGTATTTAGCTCATATACATTTAAACTATATGCTGGATGGGCGCCTTCGACTAAAGTACTCATATTTCCATATGTGTAAGGAGCCATAACAGAAGTAGCTGTTTCCGCTGCACCTAAGCATTCTTCCATTGATGAATAAGGCGACCTATCTGACATAGGTCGAGTATCTTCAGCAGGAGTAGCGTGGGCTGAAGTTACAGAAACCATAACCATCGCAATCGCAACCGCTAATGAAAGTATCGATATACGTTTTTTCATAACATCTCTCAGTATTGTTTCTCTCAGTATACATGAAAACGAAAACACTCAGAACAAAACCTTGCAAGCGGAGCGTAAACCTGATACAGTGAAACCTATAAGTAACCCATCCGAACAAAAGGAAAGATAGAATGACTATCAAAGACACCCTCAAGGCTGACCTCACTAAGTTCCTCAAGGAGCGTAACGAGCTCGGCAAGACCACCCTCCGTGGCGTCCTCGGTGCTGTGGAGACTGCGGAGAAGTCCGGCAAGACTGCTGTCGAGTTCACTGACTCTCAGGTTCTGGAACTCCTTGGTCGTGAGGTGAAGAAGCGTCGTGAGACTGCTACCATCTACGCTGGGGCTGGTCAGGTTGAGCGTAGCGAGCGTGAGACTGCTGAGGCTGACCTCATCGCCAAGTACCTTCCTGCTCAGCTTGACCGTGAGGCAATTGAGACTTTCGTAGACAACGCTGTTGCCGAGCTGGGTGCTGCTGCGAACATGGGTAAGGTCATGAAGCTTGTCACGCCTTTCACTAAGGGTCGTGCTGACGGCAAGCTTGTCAGCGAGATTGTTCGCAGCAAGCTTGACGTGTAAGTAAAGTCAAGTAGAAGGGCGGAAGAACTGATTCTGGTTCTTCCGCCCTTCTTTTGGTATCATTAGGATATGATCCCTTCAGACTACCGACGTAAAATCTTTGGTGACGCCCAAATCATCAATTACAACGTCGGGTTTGAGTTCATCATGTACACCTTAGAAGTCTCTAACGCAATGATGGAGACATATGATGCTTTAGAACCAATGGAGACATTCCAAGTTACCCATGTTGTTCCCTTAGAGAACGATTTGGATGATGTCACTTCTTGGCTATCCACACCAACAGCAAAACTCATTGAGACTGCCTGGCGTGAAGAAGAAAAAGATTTGATGTTTGAAAAGCAAGAAGACACTCATATGGTGTTGTTGTCTTTGGGAGGATACGCAGTCCTCGTTCCTCTGCCAATGTATGGTTTTTTCGATCTTGTAGATAACACCGATAGCTAAATCATGACTGTTCGTGTAATTGATTTGTTCGCTGGTATTGGTGGTTTCCACCAAGCATTCCATAACCTCAACACTGAAGTTGTGTTCTCCTCTGAGTGGGAACCTAACGCTCGTAAAACATACCAAGCTAACTTCGAAAAAGTTTCACCTAAAGTGTTTGAAGGTAATAACTTCGCAGGTGATATCACCCAGGTAGACCCGAAGAACATTCCTGACTTTGATGTCATCTGTGGCGGTTTCCCCTGCCAGCCATTCTCCAATGTTGGAAAACGACAAGGCTTTGCTGATGAAAAAGGTCGAGGTAATTTGTTCTTCAACATTGCTGCAATCATCAAAGAGAAGCAACCAAAAGCTTTCTTTCTTGAAAATGTCCGTGGTCTTCTGAGCCATGACAGTGGAAACACTTTCTTAGCTATTCAGAAAATTATTGAAGAGCTGGGTTATTCTTTCCACTGGAAACTCATCAAAGCTTCTGATTTCAATGTACCTCAGCACCGTCCTCGTGTGTTCATGGTTGGTTTCCGTAACGACATTGACGACTCCAACTTCTCCTTCCCTGAGTCTGTACCTTTGACTAACACAATCAGTGAAGTGCTTGGAGGTGTTGTAACTACACCTGCTGGTAAAGATAGAGCAGTTGGTTTCACCCTTCGAGTAGGTGGGCGCCGCAGCGGTATACATGACAGGCGTAACTGGGACGGCTACGTTGTTGATGGTGTGGAGAGATTCATCACTGTAGATGAAGGACGCAGAATGCAAGGGTTCCCTGAAGGATTCGAGTTTCCTGTCAGTGATGTTCAGGCTTTCAAGCAGTTAGGTAACAGCGTTGCAGTGCCGGCAGTGCAAGCAACAGCTTCTCAGCTGCTTGACATCATCCGACACAGTTGACGTTACCTTGCAAATACGGTACAATCTAAAGTATGTGGTGGAAAACTAAGCAGACTAACGAGCTCGCAACTCATGCTCTGGAGATGGCTAATGCCGTCCAGAAGCTTCCTGTTGTTGTTACTGTTGCTGATAAGTTCCGTAAAGGTCAGGTAGATAACAGCATTTACGACCTGAGAAATGCATTCATTCGTCTTCCTATCAGTCCGACAACCCGCCAGCGTTACGCCAGCAACCGTACTTACATTTCTTTCCAGGCTCCTTATCCTCACCGACGTAAAACCGTCAGTCTATTTGACTTTCTCATAAAGAAGCTTCAGACGGTGGATTTTGTTCGAGCGGATTCTCGTACTCTCATGCGTATTGTCGATATTCTGAATGAAGAAATTCCTCGTAAAATTCGTGAAGCAGAAACTGAGTACACTCTGGAAGGTTGGAGTAACGAGGAGAAGAACAACAAAGATGTTGATGATGCTATCGAGCGTGCTATTGCTGAAGCTACTGCCCTTCCTTCCACTCTTTCAGGGCTTCATGCTGAAGTTCAAGACGAAGCAGGCAACATTCTTGCCTCCGACATTACTTTCCCTGACATCAGTATGTATTCAGAGCTTGAGGAGCTTTCTGCTGAGCTGGAGGCTTTGAAGCTTGATTGGGAGCATGCTCATTCACTTCCTATGGAAACAGAGGATGAGTTCACTATTGAGCAGGTAGCATTGTCTTATCTTCCTGACGCTCTCGTTCTTTTCGAACGATTCCGTCGCAGGACTAAAGATGAAACAAACAACCGAGCTAAGGACCTTCTGTTGGAGCAGGTGAAGCTCATTCGTAAGCAGGTGACGTTTGTACTGGAACAGCATACTGAAGACAGTTTCAGTCAGATGGAAGCACATATGAACTTCCTGAAAGCTAAGAACGACCAGCTTGGTCTGTGACCTTGGGGGAGTAAAGCCTTTACACTTGACTGAACTAAATCAAGTGTAGAGGCTTTACTATTTCCCTAATGGTAAAGACCCTGAGTTTCTAACTGAATGCAACCCGAAAAGGTCCATCTTTTTCTTCTGCCTGAAAGTCACTGTAGCTGTTTGATCTTCTCTGTAGTCCCAAACTACCAGAGGTCTTTTTGTTCCTGTTATCACACCATTACTGTGTTCTTTGACGTAATGCAAAGCCACATCCAGGTTTTGTGCGTAACAATACAGAATTATCTTATGATCTTTAGCTTGTTTGTGCAGTTCAGCTCGTAAAGCTATTCCGTATTTTCTTCCAACTGGTAAAGCGTAATGATTGAAGAAAGCCCATCTGTCTGAACTTTCAACACGAACACTTAAACCTGTTTCATGTCGTTTCGAATGGAACACATGAATGTTTTTACGGAAGTTATCGACAAACATTTGGACAACTGACATACCAACTAAGGTAAACACTGCTAACATTTCAGCTATAATCAAGTTGGATTTGAAACTTTGAAGAATGACTACTTGTAACATGAGTAAGAATACCAAGTTCAACCCGTATTCATTGATAAATAGCCGGCTGGCTTTGAACCTCTGTTGAGGCTTATGCATTACAGATAAAGGTCCAAGTATTGTTGAAAGATGGAGCAGTACTCCTTGTTTAGCAAGTTGTAATGTGTGAGATTGGTTCATGCCAACTGCTTCTACTGGGACTATGCTCATAACGAAGATATTGGCTGATTTCTCATGTTTGCGAGGAATCAAAGATTGTGTTATGATTGACTCACTCAACGAAAGGAAAAACCTAAAATGGGTTTGTTTGATTTTGCTAAAAAGGCCACAGGTTCGGACCAGGCCACGAATTCTGCTCCTGCACCTGCTGCTCCTGCAAGCACCGGTGGCATCGACCTCGGTAAGAAGAGCGGAAACATTTCTCTTGCCAAGGGTCAGCGTGTCACCATTGACAAGACTCCTGTCATCCGTGCCCGTGCCACATGGGACTCAAACACTGACTATGACCTCTACGCTCTTGTCCTTCTCAAGGACGGTACCCAGCTCGTAGTTTCCACCTTCGGTTCTCAGGAACAGCCTAACCCTACTCCTACCGTCCTGAACGGTGCTGTTCGCCACTTGGGTGACGTTGGTCGCGGCAGCAAGGGTCAGGCTGAGGAAATCATCGAGATTAAGATGACTGACGACATCGTGAGCGTTGTTCCTGTCGCTTACTCTGCTCAGAGCAACGGAACTGGTTCTTTCCGTAAGTACAAGGTCTCCCTGAGCATCGACAATGGTGCTGGTACAGAGGTCAGCATTGACGCCAAGAGCGCCAGCATGAACCCTGTCATCTACTCCCTCGCCATTGGTGCTATCCGCAACACTCCTCAGGGTGTTGTTATCGAGCACCTGGAGAAGTACTCCCGCACTGGTTCCGAGAACCGTCCTGCTTTCCGTAACGGCGAAGTGGTCATGGACGCTGGAGCCAAGAACCTTTACAAGTAAGTAGCAACATAAGTAAAGCCCCTCAGGAAGTTCTGAGGGGCTTTACTTATTGGATTTACTGTTGAGTGTTTTCTTCCGCAGCAGCAGGGTCGGTTACTTGAACTGTAAGACCGTAGTTACCGCCAGCGTTGATGTCTTCACCAAGTTTGACAAGAGAATCATAAGTGATTCCTTCGTCAACTGCACCGTAAGCAATTGTGACGTTCTTGTCAAGGCTGATGAGAGAAATTTCATTGGTAGCTGTGAACACTTCTTTGCCATACTGAAGGTTGAACTTCAGAAGGTTGTCAAAGTTGTCCATCTTGCCGTAAACTGCACCTGTCTGACTGTAGCTGTTCCCGCCGGCTTCTGGGAGGTTGATGGCAATCACATCGATATTTTCAGCCAAATACTCTTCAACGATAGCTTTAGTTGGAGCTACTTCATTTTCCTTGGTAGTGAAGGTTGCAGTGATTGAAGAATCCTTCTCGTTGGTAATGTCACGAGGAGCAATCTGCAGGTAAGCTCCATCATTATCTTCACGTGTCTTCAGTGCTTTTTTGACAAGAGTTGTAGTTTTTTCATCCTTCAACTCATCTTGACTAAAACCATACAGTCCAACGTATCCTTCTGTTACATCCAGCCCAATTTGGTAGTAGACTGTGATGTCCATGTCAGGAAGACGTTTCTGGATATCTTCGAAATCAGCTGAGGTAAGGGATGTTGTGATGATTCCAATTGAAGCACTGTCAGCTTCAGCGTTCTCATCTGTTTGAGCGTTCTGATCTGTACCAGCAAAGGTTTGAACTTTCACCTCTTTGAAGTAGTCGGCCCCGTCAAATGCTTTATCGAAATCAGCTTGGATAGCATTTGTTGTTTTGGGTGTGCTGTTTACGGTGACCAGCACACCTGCTACGATAGCCCCTGCAACAGCTAACAGTGCAACCACTGCAAGGATAATCTTGTGTCGTCTCTTCATGAGAACCTTTCATTTGTCTTAATGTTATATAGGCTATTGGGTTTGGAACACAGCTGTAGCAGTAAGGCTACCTGCTGGTACTTCAGTGAAGCCAGCATCATGGACTACTGCGTCCACTTCCTCTTCTTGAGGCATTTTGGAAACCTTCTTTACTGTAACAGCTAAACCGGACTCAACCCAGGCTTGCACTTTAGCGTCATTGGCATACATGAAGAAAAGCTGAACAGCATGACCTACCTGAGCAACCAGCTTACCTGTTGACATGTTCAAAGATTCAGGTACGCTGACTGCAAGATAAGCGTCAGGAAGCTCTGTACGCTCTGTCAGGTCCTCAGACTGTAGACCGGTCACCTGGAGCTTCCTCAGCTCTGCTGGCTGCTCTGAGAGGCGTACAGGGGCGAAGACGCGGACTTTAGAGCCGTTGTACTCAGCTTCAACAAAAGGAATAGCTGTGTTGGCGGTTTTATCCCAAGCTGAGTTACGAGCTCGTTTAACAATCTTCCGAATCCGACCAGACATCCAGGTTGCAACAGCAACACGAGTCAGTTCATCTTCATCTAATAAGATTTTTGTCAACGCTAAAGAAGATGCCTGTAGGACATCCCTTTCTGCTGGAAGCTCACCGAGTTCATTCTTAGTGTCATTTACGACAAAAATCATCGCATACGGGTCATCATCATCCTGGGTTGTCCAAGATGGAATTTCCTGGTTACGCAAATGTGCATAATCTACTTCAACCATAATCTACTCGCCTCTCGTTTCATTTCTATTCTACTATTTTCTGCTTTATTCAGCCAAGACTGTCAAAATATGAGGGAACCAAGCCTTTTAGACCTGATTCCCTCACGTTTTAGGATTCTGTTGTCATCTTCAACGCTGGCTGCGGACCAGGCTGAGCTGTTTTGTTATAGCCAGGGTCAATAGCAATTTGAATACTGTCAGACACCTGAGTAGTCACAGTGTTGCGGTCAGGGTTGACTTTTGATGCATCCCGGAAATCTTTCTCCGTTGGCCACCAGCGATTGCCCACAAAGTTGTATGCCGTGGTATGACCATGTACCTGGATGAAAGGCATTGACTCTTCATCCTTCCATGATTCCCAGACTTCACCAGTAGACAAAGCCCACACAGGACCGACAGGAGTCCATGGCGTATTCTTTGCACCATGGAGCATTGCACCTGGTTTGGTGACAACTTTGATTGGAAGGTTGTTGATGTCATTAGCAACCTTCATGACATCTGTTTCGTTCTTCAGAATCACATCCCAGAACTCTTTAGTTACACCAGCATGGGTGAACAAAGCACCTTTCCCTGGGATAGGGTAAGGGCGTGCAGATTTGGTCAACTCATGGAACAATACAGGACCTTCAACAGCGTAAGCCACCTTCAGGAGTTTCTTGCCTAACCAGGAAGCCAGAATCCGCTGGGAATCAGCTGGGATAACATCACCCCAGAAGAAAGGAGCCCCGTCGATGTACTGGAATTCATGGTTACCCAAAATCTGAATCCACTGGCCTGGGTTAGCTTCCATCACTTTGTCGACAAGAATTAACACCGCAGGAGAAGAAGGACCTTTGTGAATAAGATCACCAGTGTGAATAACAATGACATCTTTGGGAAGCTTATGGGTTTTAGGGTTCAGACCAATGGCTTCCAAACCAGCTTTCAACTGCTGATAATGACCACCAGTGTCACCAAACACATGATACGTTGTCATTTCACCACCATCTCAATCTTTTTTTGGGCAAAAGTTTTCATCTTACTATTATACCATAGTCAGCTGATTACAATAAGGCTTCTTTGTTAAACAGCTCTTCCAGAATGCTTCGGGGTTTTACCAGCAACCTTGCGAAATAAACCAACATGGAACCAGAAACACCTTCAGTCTTAGGCTTGTGGTTTTCGATCATGTATTTCAACTGCTCGACAAGCTTTTCTGACTCCACTAAACGATACGGTGACTTATACCAGTTCTTATCCCTGGTGACGAACACTTTCTCTTGAGCGATGCAGACAATCCCCATGACTTTGACATCTTTAGGTGTCTTCTTACGCCATGATTTCAACGCGTAACCAATTTTCACTCGACCTTGAGGGAAGTACACAGTTCCTCGCTTGATAGCACCTTTTTCTGTCACTGAATACTTACGCTGGGCTTTCCATCGTTTTGAGTCAATGACAACCACTAAATCTTTGTACACAAGAATATGGTCAGTGTCTCCGTTTGATTCGGGCCAGGATAGAGAATGGAACACAAAAACGCCAGGGGTGTCAGCAGCGAACTTGTCAATAATTTTTGCTGTATGCTTCTCGCCTTCGATGCCAGGAGCAAGAGAGGCTTTCATTCTGTTACCGTCAATACCCCATGTTAGGGAGGAAGCAGGCACACCGAACACTTTCTGCCCTGACCGAAGCAGTGTTTTTATTTCTTCGTTGCTGTTGTACAGATAGTCAGGTTTGAAGTCGAGTTCGAACTCTTCTTCAGGGTTGTCTTTCTTGTTCTGGATGTACTCATCCAAACGAGGTAACTCTTCAGGCATTAATTACTTTTCTTCCAGCCCCAACGCTTTTTCTTTTCTGGAATCTGCGTTGTTGTGGGGTTCAAGCTGGAAATAAGTTCGTTCCAGTGTGCTTCTTCGAAATCTGAAAGGTCAGTAGTGAGGCCAAGCTGGGAGTCAGGGCTGTTCTTACGAGCGAATTCAACCTGCTGACCTTCTTTCTCTTTGTACTCATTGAAGACACCTTTAAGAGGTTTTTCTTGTCTGGTGAAAGAGTTGATGATGCCTGTGTGACGGAAGTAATAGCAGAGAGCGCTACCGATGAGAGCAGTGAAAATGAAAGGACCTAACATGCCTCCTGCATCTCTTCCTACAGGGACTAACCAAAGTGCAGGTAATGCGTAGCAGAGGAAAACTTTGAACCAGTTGGGTATAACTACGGTTTCGTAGTCTTCTTTGAAGAGTTCATTTTGGACAAGCGAATCGAACGCTTCATCATCAGTCATTTTCATTAGGCTCCTATAGCACAGTCAGTTCAATAACTGTAACATTTTTCTGTTCGGGGGCGTAGAAACCAGTGGAATCATACTCAGCTCTAAAAGCCACGCCCGGAGTGATTCTATCTACAGTAAATCGGCTTAAAGGGGAAAGAACAATTTCCTTCTCGTTTGTTGTCAGTGATGTCACAGCGTAGTCCTGCTTCACACCTTTGATGACCAGCACTGCCGGCTCTTCTTCTCCTGCAAAACGAGCAGCGATAACTGGGTCTGTTGAAGTTGACAAGAAGAAGGGGAAGGAAATCTCCTGCCCTTCCACATAGTCTGAAACGAACTGCTGGCGGGTGCCGCGATACAGGACAGGAAGCTCTGCGGTAAGGGTTTTACGACCAACCGCAGCATGGATGTTATCGATGATTTCCTGGTAGCTTTCCTTAGTCTTCCTGGATTCGATAATTTCCTGGTTCAGCATGAGCTGGTTGATTTCTTTGTACCCGGAAGACGTGTAGAACTCCACGGCATGGAATTCGTTCGCAGTTAGTGCTGTCATGAAAATGTTACGGAGTTCCACGTACTGAGTATCAGGAACTGTCTTACTGAAAACCGTCATTTGGTAAAGACGCTTTCTTGTAGTGATGAACAAGGAAGTGTTGCTTGATGTTCATCTTAGCATGACAATTGGTTTTTTACAACTGCTTAGGACAGATGGGTACTAACAAGCTGATGCTTTCATCTGTGGATACTGAAAGTAGGAAGTTATCTGCTGGAGAGATATCGAAACTTACAACAGGAGCGAAAGCTAATGTCTTGGCTTCTACCTTGGCAATTACTTTAGGAGTGAGCTGGGGATGTCTTACTGAAGGGTTGTAAGTAAGAGTTTTGATGCCATCGCCTGGTTTTTTGTCACTAATGTTTACCCAGTTGTTGTCTGAGGCAAGGATCAATGTGCCTTCTAATAGTGTGAACTCTTCACCTGAAAATAATGTCACGGTGACAACTTTGATTCCTTCTGCTTCGTCATCTGGTGTTACATCCAGAATGTGGGAAGGAGCGAAGGTTCCTTTGTTGGTGAAGCGAAGTACAGTGTCTCTGTTATCAGCCTCGTCCAGAATGTCATCCAGAGTACGAGTCTTACCGTCAGTGTTGACAATGCTGGTTTCAGCTAAAGCAAAGAATTGGGGTTTCATGGGGTTGTTTTCTTTCATGGTTCAAAATGGTGATGCAGGTTAAGGGGAGAGGGGAGAGGAAAGCCATAGATGCTCTTTCCTCTCCCCTCTCATGCTTACCCTACATGGTCAGAAATTAGTTTCTGTTCTTTTCAGTTGTCGCAACGTCGTCATCATCTTCTTCATCGAGTTCATCGAGAAGCTCTTCATTGGAAACCTCTGTTGGGTCGACTACAGTGATGTCTTCCTCGTCGTCTTCAACTACTACAGCAGCAATGGCAACTTCTTCGACTTCGCCGTCAACTTCAACTTCGACAACTTCTACAACAACAGGGTTGCTGTCATCTTCATCTGCGTCTACGTCAGCATCCTCTTCAACTTCAACGTCGCCGTCTTCGCCTTCGAGGTCAACAGCTGGGTCTTCTACGTCAACATCAACGTCTTCAGAGACAACCTCTTCGTCAAGTTCGCTTCCAGCAAGAGCTTCGTTCACAGCAAGCTTGTCCAGCTCACCCTGGAAGAAGTCTGTCAAGGTACGACGAGTAGCAAATTTGATACCTTCGAGGTGCTCAATCTGCTGTGTCAAGTCAACAACCTTGAGCTCTGCGTTCTCACGAATCTTTTCTGCATCTGCACGAGCAGACTCAACATGCTCACGTGCAAGACGTGAAGCGTTCTGAAGAAGAGTTGAAGCCTGGATGGCTTCTTCTTCTACAGTGTCAGCAACTGGTGCGGCGACAGGAGCTGCTACAGCAACTGGAGCGTTCTCCAATTCGACTACACGAGCTTCAGCTACCTCAACACGACGCTCAGCGTCAGCCAAACGAGCTTCGAGGTCTGAAGTGTCAACAGAATCAGCAGACTCTGTACCTGCTTCAAGTGCAGCAACACGTTCGTTAGCTTCCGCTAATTCACCCTGAGCTTTTTCTGCAACTTCAACGCAGTAGTTCTGGTACTCAATAATTTTCTTGAGTTCTTCGTAGTGGGTTGTCAACCAATCATCGACAGATTCTTCCAGGTAACCTCCACGACGGGAGATAGGGAACTCTGGAACAGCGTTGTCAGTGATTTGCTGAATCTTCTTCACTTCATCAGTCATTGTTATCTATCCTTTTTCTTTCCTTGTAGGTTAAGCACTATTTGCTATCGGCGCTAAAACATCAAACTTGTTGATATTTGACTTTCAGTGCTTGTTGTTCTTGCATGATTTCCCAGAGCAGACTCTCATCTGCAACGGAAACACTGTCGTTAGAAGCAGCAGCAATGCGAGCATTCAATGCTTCAACTGCTTCCATGTATTTGATTCTCAAGAAAGTGTCCATCAAGCGGGTAAGTTGGACAGTTTCTTGACCTTCAGCTACTTTCAACTCTGTAAACATCAAAGGGTTGTCAGCTGGAAGATTGGCGATGATATCTGTTGCTCTTTCAGGGTCAGCAAACAGCTGAGCTGAAAGCCTTTTCTGTGCAAAGATTTTAGACATCTCAGTAGGGTACTGGAGGAAAGCAGCGAAAACTTTGTCATCAATCGTTAACTCATGTTCACGGTTTCGGTTCTGCTGTGATGACTGGTTCGAGTTATTCGAAGGTTTGCGAATCACTTCCAACAGCTGAGAATAAGGAACTCCAGACCAGAACGAAATCTTACGAACATACGCATCATGAGCTAACGGGTCTTTGATGAGTGCCAGTGTGGGTCTTGCTGCATTCACGAAACCAGTTCGCCCCTCAGGGGTTGACACATCCCAGTTATTCTTCTCAAGCTTCAGAATGAACTCAATCATGCTAACTGAGTTGTTCAAACGAGAGATAAGCTGCTCATCCCCGTATTTTAAACGCAAATCGCATGGGTCAAGGTGAACAGTTTTCGTATCACTCAAAGATTCTTCATCAGTGTCAGGCACTTCCAACGATAGGTCCACAACATAGCTGCTTAGTTGAATCTCTGGGATTCCGTTGAAGACTTTTTTAGCTGCTTCAATACCAGCATTGTCGGGGTCGAATGTGAAGTAAAACTTGAACTGGTTACCTTTTTTGGTAACAGTTGAGGCTAAACGTTCGAGTGTGTCAGCATGAGCTTTCTGGAACGCAGTACCACAAGAAGCGACAACGTTTTTGATACCAGCAGCCTGCATTGCCATCACATCAGTCTGACCCTCAACAACAAACACTGCTCGTTCGTCAACAATTGCTTTACGGGCAAAGTTCAAACCGAGAAGAGCTTTGGATTTGTTGTACAGTCTCGTCTGAGGAGAGTTCAAGTATTTAGGAGCTTTGCTACTTTTATCTTCGTAGATAATACGCCCAGAGAAGCCAATCGGTCTTCCTTCAACGCTGTAGATCGTCCACATCAACCTGTTGCGGAACTTCTCACGCACTTCGCCTCGGCTAATAGTGGCTACACGGTTAGTGTCTTCGTTGCCCATGATTTCAGTTTCTTTAGCCAGACCAGCTTCAACAATTTCTTCTTTAGAGAAACGGTGAGAGTAAAGAAGCTTCATTAGACCAGTGTTCGGTGCCCATCCAATGGACGGGTCTGTTTTAGCGAACTCCAGAAGGTTTCTATCAGCAAGATTTTGCTTAGCAGGATGCTGGTCAGGCAGGTTTAGGAAGTTTTCGTGGAAAAAGTCTGCAGCGATTTTTGTCATGTCTTGGTAGCGCTTCAGTTGACGATACTGTTCATCATCTTCATCATTGGTTACTTTGACACCAACTTCGTCAGCAATGTATTGGACTGCTCCTGCAAAAGAGAGCTGTTCCATGTTGCGAACTAAGTCGAAAACATCTCCTGTTTCACCGCAACCGAAGCAATGGTAGCGTTGTACTGCAGGGCGAACGTTGAAGGATGGTGACCGCTCAGCATGGAAAGGGCAGAGTCCCAAAAAGTTCGCTCCGCTAATTCGTAGTGCAACACCACGCTTTTCCAAGAAGTCAACAATGTCGGCTTTGTTTCTGACTTCATCAAGGGTTTCTTTACTAAACATTTCCTTCTATTCTAACAGTTAATGGGGGTTAGGCATCAAAACTTGGTTTTGATCGTTGCTTTACGTGGTCGGTGTTGACGGTCAGCCCATTTACCGTTAACTATCGCCTCTATACGAGGTTTTAGGATGTGCGAGTACACACTGTTTTCGTCATTGCTGCAGAGTATGAACTTGCGAGAAGATGTTGGGTCTTCGTAGTTCAAATCCAGAACAGCATGCCCTGTTGTTCCTGAGCCGGCGAAGAAGTCCATAATCAAAGCATCCTTTGGAGTCATCACATCAATGATATGTTTCATGAATTCCAAATCTTTAGGTTCTTCGAAAGAGACTTCTTCTCCCAAAATCTTCTGCAGCAACTTCTCTGGTGAGCGAGAAGGAAAACTGAACACTGAGCGGATTACTTGATCTGGAGTGTCTTTCAGGTAAAGCTTCTTGAGAGGCTGCTGACTGTCAGTAGTTCCCCAGATTATCTGGTCAGAGTCAATGAGTTCACCGAAAGTGTCTTCACTCACTCCCCAACCACGAGTGGGAACTGATACAGGATTGCCAGTACTCGGGTTGATGACTTCGTAATACAATCCGTTCCTGGGTGCTGACAAATCCGAGTATGTGTATAGCCCTTTACTGTCTGCGTTGTAGAACTGCTTCAACCGTTGTGGAAAGTTCTGACTCTTTAGCCATTCTCTTAGCTCTTCAGTTATGAATTCGTAGTTCTCACCGTGCTTGAGACGCAATTTTCGTTCTTGTTTGCGTAGAATATCCAAACCTTCACGCTTTTTACGCCATTTTGTGCCAGATTTGAGCAACACAGGCATAGATTTTGCGTATAGCAAGAGATATTCGTGGGAGGATGACACTAATCTTGCGTTATTGATGACGCTTCCTGTGTCAATTGTAACCATTCCAATGAAGTTGTCTTCACCGAATACTTCGTCCATGAGTAGACGCAAACGAGGTTGAATTGTGTCATCTGCTGATGCAGCAATGAAGCCTGTGTTCTTCAAAGAAGGGCGAGAAGCAGCTAACCTAATCCTCATAAAATCAACCCAACGTTCGTGGTGCTTTCGGCGGTTAGGTTTTGTTACTTTGTCTTTGGACAGAGAAGCAGTTTTGCTGAGATTCTTAGGTGGATCAATGTAGATGAAATCCACTTTGCTTTTTAGGTTCTGTGCATTCTCCGTCAAGAAAAGAAGGTTCTCCGATTTGATGACAGAGTGTTCAAGAAGAGCTTTTTGTTTCAACGTCATTGTTGCTGCTTCTCATTAGGAATACCGATTTCGTTCAAGGACGAAGCATCAGGAACAATCTGGAACTCCCCGTCAACTCGAATAATTTTCACAGGAGGAAGACTGTCTTTTTCTACTTTGGTAACAGACGACTCGGCAAGGATAGGCAAAGGAGCTGTAATCTTGGAACGGTCAATTTCATACACAGTTCCACCAAGCTCTTCATCCTCGGTCTCAGTAATTGCATCTAAGGGCAATTCTGCAGTAATAGGTTGACCTTTGGTAGCCAGAGACATCAGTAGAATACTGCTGTATGTTGTTCCTACGTTGTCGTAAGACCCGTACTCTACAGCAATTTTGTCAAATAGCTCAGGGTCGACTTCTGCGAACCGTTTGAAGATTACATCACGAACTGCATCTGTACTTTGCCCTGAAAGATTCTGCTTCTTCAAGTCAGCATAAGCAGCACTAATCTGTTCATTATCCAGAGATGTTGCTTCTTTCACATATTCAGAGTAGAAGCTGGCTACACTCTCTTGTTTCTGCTGACTCAAACCTGAACAGCCTGACATTGAGAACATCATGGCAGTGACAGCTGCCACTCCAACTAAAGATCGTACAGTCTTTCTAAACATTGTTCTATCTTACTCCTAAAACAGTTTCAGCCCCTGAATAGAAGGATTCAGGAGCTGAAACGTATGCCGTTGTGGTTATCTACCGAAGATTGTTGGCACTTCAGTTGATTTGCTTCCAGAAGCGTCACGTTTGGCGTTTACTGGAGGTAGAGCGACCTTTGTTCCTGTTGCATCAGTGGCAACAATGTCAGCACCAACATATGCTGCCATCAAGCCGTTTTCGCTTTTCAGCATAGTGTGTGAACGAACTCCACCAGTTGCTCGACCTTTAGCTGGGTAAGCTTTGAAAGGTGAAAGCTTCACCGTCTGACCTGTGACAGTCAAAACATTAGCGAAAGGAACTTCTTCAGCGGTAAGAAGGTTAGCGGCAAGAACAGTCTGACCAGCAGCCAGTTTGATACCTGCAATTCCACCGCCCTTAGCACCCTGTGGACGAATCTTGTCAGCTGAGAATGTCAGCAAGGAAGAGTCAGAGGAAAGAAGTACAACTTCTGAGCCTTCAACCTTCTCAACCCAACGAGCAACAACAATCTCATCACCAGCAGCAAGGCTAATGAGTTCGAACTCATCACTGCGAACAGGGTAATCAGGTGTAGTAATTTTCACAGAACCGAGCTTAGTAGCAAAGAATGTTCCCACCCCTGCTTTGATAGTCTCATCCTCGACTGGAGCAATAGCGATTACACGTTCGTTCTTACCCAAACCAGGAACGGAGACGGAGGAAGAAGCCGGCTTGTTTTCACTCAGGTGCAAGACATCTGTTCTGTACCCTTTACCTGTGTTAGTGATGAAGACTACTTTGCCTTTTAAGTGTGTTGGAAGTGCAGCGACAACAGGGTTGACTTTGCTACGACCAATAGGCTTTACATCTGTTGCTTTGTTACCAGCTACACGAACAATTGAGCCGTCAGCGTAGACGCCTACAACGCTTGGGGCATCTTCAACTTCGAATGAACCAGCACTGACAACAGCTTTGGTAGCTTCAAGGTGTTCAGCCAGAGAGCCATCGACAAGTACTGAACGGCGTGGACGGTCCATAACCTTCTTGACTTCTTCAAGTTCTTTCCCGATGGTTGCTCGAAGGACTTTTTCGTCGCTGAGGATAAGGTTGAGAGCTTTAATCTCTTCTTCGATGCCTTTTTGCTCGTTTTTCAAAACCAGCTGGTCGTATTTAGTCAAACGACGGAGCTCTAAGCCGAGGATGTAGTTCGCTTGAATTTCGTCAAGCTTGAACTTTTTTATCAGGTTAGTCCGGGCTGTCTCTACGTCAGCTGCACTTCGAATGATACGAATTACTTCATCAATGTTGACAAGAGCTTTCAGAAGACCACCCAGGATGTGTAGGCGTTCTTCTTTTTTCTCTTTCCTCTTTTTAGTACGACGAGTAACAATATCGATGCGGTGATTGATAAAGATTTCAAGCTGACGTTTCAAGCCAAGAACCTGAGGTGTACCATCTTCAACCAGAGCTACGTTGTTGAAGTTGAAGCTTACTTCGAGGTCAGTCAATTTATACAGTGACATGATAAGAACGTCAAGGTTGAAACCTGCTTTAGTTTCAACTTCAAAACTGATACCGCTACGTCGGTCAGTGTAGTCACCGACATCAGCGACACCTTGAATCTTGTTTTCTTTTATGCCTTCTTTGATTTGGTCAATAATGCTTTCTGAACGAACTTCGTAAGGCAATTCGTAGAAAATAATGGTTTTTTTACCACGACCAAGGTCTTCAATGCGGTATGGAGCTCGCATTGTAATTTTCCCACGGCCTGTGTCATAAGCTTCTTTGATTCCGTCGACTCCAAGAATCTGGCAACCAGTTGGGAAGTCAGGGCCTGGGACGAAAGACATCAGCTTGTCTAAATCAGCATTAGGGTGAGTCAGCAACCAGCGAGTTGCATCGATTACTTCTCCTGGGTTATGAGGAGCCATGTTGGTTGCAAAACCAACAGCAATACCTGACACTCCGTTTACTACCAGGTTAGGGTACTGGACTGGCAGGACAGTTGGCTGGTCAGTAGTTTGGTCGTAGTTGTCAACAAAATCAACTGGTCTCTCACTAAGCTCATTGACAAGGACAAGAGCTTCTTTTGAGAGACGTGCTTCTGTATAACGAGGAGCAGCTGCTCCTGCTCCAGGACGGTCACCAAAGTTACCTCGACCATCCACTAATGGAGTCATCATTGTGAATGGCTGGGCCATTCGAACCATAGCATCATAGATGGATGAATCACCATGAGGATGAAGGATACCCATGACTTGTCCCACAATACGAGCAGATTTTACGTGAGCTTTGTCAGGACTGTTCTTATCACGGAACATGGTGTAAAGGATGCGACGCTGCACAGGCTTCAATCCGTCACGAGCATCCGGAATTGAACGGTCACTGATGACGTAATATGCATAAGACAAGAATGATTCTTGTACTTCATCGTCCAAAACTACTGGAACGATGGATTTGGCAACTTTTGAGAAGTCTGCCTTGTTCTCTGCTTCTACTTTTCTTCTAGCCATTATATTTACATTACCTCAGCATTAACTTTATCACGGTTGGTTGTAATCCATTCTTTACGAGGAGGCACTTTCCCTCCCATTGCAAGTTCAAGCATTTCACTAGCACTTTCAATGTCTTTGACAGTAATCTGCTTCAAACGTCGACGCTCTGGGTCCAACAAGGTATCCCAAGTTGGGTCCACGTCCATCTCACCCAGACCTTTGTTACGTCCAATTTTGTAATTGACTTTGCGGGTCTTGAGTTTAGCGACTACTTCTTCCAGCTCTACTTCATCAACAGCATAAATAACTTCGTTATCTTTACCATTGACTGTTACAGCAAACAATGGAGGAATGAGGGAGTATAATCTTCCAGCCTCTACGTACTCTCTCATGTATTTCCAGAAAAATGTGATGAGGAGAACTCGAATGTGGTTACCGTCAACGTCAGCGTCAGCAGCAATGATAATTTTGCTATAACGAGAATCAGGAAGGTTGAAAGTTCGACCTGAACCAGCACCTAATACCTGGATGATAGACGCACACTCTTGGTTTGCAAGCATGCCTGCTGAAGTTGCTTTTTGAACATTCAGAATCTTACCTCGGATGGGAAGTAAAGCTTGATAACGAGCATCACGAGCACCACGCATGGTACCCAAAGCAGAGTCACCTTCTACAATCAGCAACTCAGAAAATTCTGAGTCTGGATTCTTGCATTCCACTAACTTTGATGGAAGGTTGTTGGAAGATTCGAGTTTAGACTTCTTGCGGTTAGTCTCTTTAGCCAAACGAGCAGAAACTCGGTTACGAGACGACTCAACAATTTTGTTAGCAATTGTCTTCAGGTTAGCGGCATTTTTCTTGTCCGCAGCCCAATCAGCTAACTCTTTAGTCAAAGCTGCTGAAACGACTTTACCTGTTTCAGTACCACCAAGACGCTGTTTGTCCTGACCTACGAAAGAAAGTTCACTCTGTGAGATACTGATGATAGCAGTAAGACTTTCCTGGATGTCTTCCAGAGTAGGTACTTCGTCTCTTGCTTTGAGTAACCCGCGAGTGTTCTTGATAGCGTCAAGGAACACTTTGGACATGGCTCTTTGGAATCCTTGAACATGGGTTCCGCCGAGTGGTGTGTACAGAGTGTTAGCGTAGGAACGAATGTTGGATACGTCGTAGCTGTCTCCCCAGCGGAAAGCTACTTCGATTTCTACAGTACGGTCTACGATTTCGTTCTTCATCGACCCGTCTGCTTGAGGAACAGGAACTTCTTCCTTGAACCCACCTGAAGTTGTAAGGTGAACAGGCTTTGTGATGGGCTTGTCAGTAGCGAAAGTCTCCACCATTTCAAGTAAACCACCATCGAATTCGTAGTCATCGAACTGTTCTTCACCGGAAAGTTTGCTGTCGATGATGATTCGGATACCTGGTACGAGGAATGCGGTAGAACGTAATGTTTCTCTTAGCTCATCAACACGGAAGGATGATTCTTTACCGAAGATTGCAGCGTCTGGCCAGAACTTGATTGTGGTTCCAGTTGGGCGTTCTTTTTTCTCTTTAGCTGTACGAGTGTCTTTGGATACTTTCACATCCATGGATGGGGTGAAAGCAGCATCAGGACCGCTATCATCTGCGAAATGCCCAGGAAGTCCTTGCTTGAAGGACAAGCGGTGGATGGTTCCATCGTTTTTGTACACAATGGTGTCAAAACGCTTGGATGTTGCGTTAGTTGCAGTTGTTCCCACACCGTTCAGACCAAGAGAAGCTGTTGCTGCATAACCACTACCAGCAGCACCGAATTTACCACCGGAACCAACTTTTCCGAACGCCATGAAGATACCGTTCTCACCAGTGGTTTTGTTCACACCAGTTGGAACACCACGGCCGGTGTCTTCGACTGAGGCAGCACCATCCGCGTACAAGGTAATCTTGATGGTTTTACCGTGTCCTGCTTTGAACTCGTCAATAGAGTTGTCAATGGGTTCTCTCAAAGCAACTAACTGCATATGGTCGTAAGGACCAAGTGTTAGTGAAGGTCTCTTACGAATGTGATCGATGGGAGACATGGAAATCATTGAGTCTGCGTTATAATCCGCTGGCCCTGCTGGGGTTGTCTTCTTTGTAGCCATAGGTTTTATCTTTGTCGTCCTATTAGTGGTGGTGGTTCTTAGTGTATATTCTGTCAAAATTTGCAGTCAGTTTTATTCATTCTAACTGTCTTTCATTCTGACAAGTTTGTGTTATCGGCTGTACTTTTGGTGCCTTGTTCCTGATTGCCACGTCTACAAAGCCTTCCAATGTGCTTTATAGCCTGATGAATGCAGGAAAAAGAAGAAGTTTAAAAACTTCGGGAAAATGTTTTGCTCAAGGCTTGAATTGGATGGTTAGCATCCTTTGCCTTCTTCCTGCCGTACAGGGAAAATGGTCTCATAGAAAATGAGTTACTGCGATTTTTGTCAAGTTTTCGCGGTCGAACAAGGTCAGTCATTTTAGTCTCAGTCATTAGTAGTTAGTTTCGTGTCAAATTAGTTATGTATAGTGCTTGTTGAAAAGCTTTTGTTATAAAATTATAGCAGCAAATCAGATATCGGCTGAATAAAACAATGTTTGAATAGTACACCTGACCAGGTATTTTACTATTCTGAATGGTATTATTTAGCCAATAGTGATGCTGGAATTTGGTTGTTAGGCCAACGGATAAATGAGCCAGCATCAAAGAGAAGTTCATGACCGTAATGGTTAAACCGGTCAAGCCATGGTTGATTAGTTTCCAGTTTTTTCTTAGTCAGGTAATCTTCTTGACCATGAACTACTGGAAGAGTTCCATAGTTTTTCTCATACCCATTACGGTCGTAGAAATGCTCTAATCGAGCTCTGTGGTTAATAGCATGCTGGACGTACTCTTCATGATTTTCATCTGTATGCTCCAGTGTGCCATCCCCACTGTTCGTAGGTGTTCCCGAAACAACATAGCCTTTTTCATCCGCATGCTTCAGAAGTGTTTTACGGAAATACGAACCCAACCCGGCTCCTCGTAAGTCGGCATCTACTCGCATATCAGCAACGCTGACTCTGGTTATGTCTTTCTTAGGACCATAGCCATCATACTGACGCAGGCTGAAAGACGCATAAGGTCTGTATGTGTCGTTTATGTGCTTCTCTAAGTCTTTTAAAGTTTCGAACGAAGGAACAGTTGTACGGTCTATAGAGTTGATGTATTCGAGAACTTCTGGTCTATTTGCTTTGAAACGAAGAGTATCTGTCTGTTCTTCTCCGCTATGGTTGACGAATAAAGCAGCCATGCCGTTATCGATGAAAAGCATGTTCGGTTTCAAATCTTTGAGCTGGCGGGCTTCTATGTACGCCATGACATCTTGATCTTTCAAAGCATGCTCCATCGCATTTTGAATGGACAAACCCTCAGGGCAGCGAGGGTCACCACAGCCTCCGAAGGAATGCTTCTTAGATTGACATTTTTTGATTGTAACCATGCTCAATATCTAACAACTCCGAAAACCTCATTTATATGGGCTTTCCAAAAAAGTTGTTAGACTCCATCTATGAGCAAATCAAAATCCAAATTCTGGCCCATCTTTTTCAAGGTTGCACTCATCGCTACTCCAGTGATCGTCTTCGCAGCCATCACTACTTTAGCTGCTACTATGGCTTATAATGCCCGTGGTGATTATGGTTTGCACCTTGTTCTTGGAACTGCTGCTCTTTGCACAGGTATTATCGCTGCTGGCTCCTGGGCTATTCGTTGGACCAACCGTGTCCCCTGGGCTTGATAAGAATTAAATAGTAATGGCACCCTCTATAACTCAGAGGGTGCCATTACTATTTTCAGACGAGTGTTGCTCCAGCTTTTTCCATCTCTACCAGAGCAGCAGCACTGCGTTCAGGGTCAACACCAGCAACGTAGTCAGTCAACACGTTCACAGTGAACCCCGCTGTCAAAGCATCCAGAACTGTAGCCCTAACACAATGGTCAGTGGCGAGACCTACAACATCAATCTCAGTGACATCCAAATCTCGGATAAGCTCTTCGACTTTCTTGGTACCACCCATGAAGTCTCGTCCTTCAAAACCTGAATAAGCAGCTTCGTACTCACCTTTGACAATACGAAGGTATCGTAGGTCAGGCTGTTCCTGCACTCTGGCAAGAACAGCTGCTGCCAGCTCAGCTCGGACAGCAGAACCATTCGTGTTAGCTGCACAGTGGACAGGCCAGGTGTCTACATAATCAGGTGTCTCTGCCCAGTGATTACCAGGTTTGATGTGCCAGTCCTGTGTAGTGATGACTGCATCATAATGAGTATTGAGAAGTAACTCAGCTGTGTTCAATGCAACACTTTCGCCACCTGTTACTCCAAGGCTTCCACCTTCGATGAAGTCGTTCTGGACATCTACAATCAGCAATGCTTTAGTCATGATTATTCCTTATCGTCCGTAGCCCATTGGGTCTACAGGTTCATGGTGAGTTGGGGTGAAAGTGCAGTAGCCGTCTTTGACTTCGACACGACCTGAAACAGTAGGCGAGAATTCCACTTTGAGTGAAGTGACTCCTGGTAGACCTGTTTTGGCTTTGTCCATCAGCTCCAGAATTGCTGCCAGATTGTCGCGGGTGAACTCGTTACGGGCTGTGTTCGTCATCGGTTTGCTCCTGTTGTTGTGAACTCTGCAACCAAAGCTGCTTTGTCCAAGATGTTTGTGTTGAAATCCTCAACTGTTACAGTCATCAGCTCAGGTTTTGTTGTGCTGAAGATACGTTCTCTGTCGTACATTCCTGTGCCGTAGTTAGTATCTGTATCAACGGCAATAACATGGTAGGTCTGACCGTCAGTGGCAAGCTGAAGTGCAGCTGTTTTTGCCTGAGCATAGGTCTCAACAATCATGGTGGGGAAGAACTTGTCATGGTAGACAGTGCCACCAATGCTGGCATCCATCGTATGACCTACAAGGTAAATGGTTTCAACGTTGAGCTTAGGTGCAGGAAGAGTGTCATTATCCTGTAGAGCCACAGTCATGTAGTCTTCCCATGCAGCGTTCAGAGTTTCGTCTGCGACTTGGGCTTTAGGGTAAGTCTTGATAAAATCTGTCTTTGTTCGGTACAGGTCACCGAAGTTCAGTTGATAAGCCTCCTGCACACGGTCATAGAAAGGCTTTGTAGTGTATGCAAACCAAAGTGCAACGTTGCGTTCTCGCGTGATGAGCGTCGGGACTTGCCATCCTCGACCTTCACACTGGTCGTAATTCGTAGCTGTGAGATACAGCATGATATTCTCCTTGTTGTTTTAGAGCGGGCGTTCAAGTAACCCCGTTATGTTCTTATCTTACCACTGTTAAACAGTATCGGCAACTTTTTAGTCAAATTGACGAAAAAATGTTGAAATGGCAAAAATAGTTTGATCTTTCCCCAAAATACTTGCCATCTGATGTTCATGCTAAACTTCTTCCATGACTGACGCAACTTTATACTCACTTTATGGCTTCCTTGGCGACCAGTATGGGAACCAGGGGTTCTACACGGAGACACTTCCCTTCTACAAAGATGACGAAGGGGTGTTTTACCGACAGAAACAAGAAGAAGAGGTAACCCGAGTAGAGCCAACTGAGATGAAATACATCTGGCCGGTCAAAGCAGAAGTGCAAGGCACCCTGGATCAAATTGTCATCATTACAGGTGAAGACTTCCTTAGCGACCTTGACGCACTCTCCATTGTAAATGACATCACAACCTGGGAAAAAGAAGATGTTTTCTTCTGGAAGCTTTCAACTCGTGAAGAGTACAAAAGCCACCAGGCTGCGTTTAAGAGCCGAGCAGTTGAATGGCTCACAGCTTACCTCAAAGCAGAGGAAAAGCCTTCAGTGGAGCTTGTAGACTCTGCTATCACTGTTATTGGCACGTCAGGAGAGCCAACCAAGGAAGACTATGCGTTGACAGGTCTTGCCAGCCGGCGAGCAGGCGACTTAGTTGGTTACAGACTCCAAGCACTTCTCATCTCCAGTCAAATCACTGATGACCACTATGACAATATAGAAGAATACGACAAAGCAGTAGATGCTTTAGAAGCGTCTCTACTTGGTTGAATAAATGAAACAAAAAGGCCCTGACAAATTTGTCAGGGCCTTTTTGTTAACTATGAAACTCAGTAGTAACCGTCGTCATCGTCATCGTCATCGTCATCATCGTAACTGTCATTATAGTTTTGCCAGTTGGTAACAGCAAACAATGAAGCAACTCTCTGACGGTCTTCCTGACGACGGAACAATCCATCGAAGAACTGAGGAGCTGAACCCATTGACTGCTCGAAAGTTTCACGTGTATGAGTACGGCTTGTGCCTAACAAAGTACGCTCTGCTGTACGAGCTGCACCAATACGTGAACGAGAAGCTGTCGGACGAGCTGATTCACCGTTGTTGATTACGTTACGTTCAGCCTGGTCAGTCATTGCTGCTGAAACCATAATCTGTCGCTGAATAACAGCAGCATCCAGAGTAGCATCCCACATACGGAACTCAATGTTAGAACGGCTGTAATCAGATGAGTAGGTGCCTTCGAAGTTCATAGCATAGCTGTGAGACATATGGCTACCCAAAACGTTATGGCTACTTGACACATCAGCAGAAACGGTTTCACTTGTATCGTTTACGTTAGGTGCACACCAACGCATACCACGGTGGCTACCACGTGCAGGGTCTGTTGCCAAACGGTACATCATTTCGTCATTCTGGTTCACCTGACGTAACAGCTCAAGGTGCTTCGCAGGAGAAGACTCATAAGAGGCAGTGGAAATATGGACGTGAGAACCAGTACGAGTAGTAGCAACCCCACCGTTACGAGTAATAATCTCCAAAGCTGTCTTCAACTGGTTCCAGTGTTCAGGAGTGTCCTTCATGATTGGTGAGACTAACTCACCATGAACAGTGCAGTCTTCTTCGAAGGACCAAGCACCCCAGCCGCTTGCACGAGCAGAGTGGTACTCCTGCTGGTAGTTCTCTTCAGTCAAACCAGCTTCGTAGAGTTCTTCAGCGATTTTACGTAATGATGTAGAACGGTTGTGACCACTTCCAATGTCGAACTCAAGTTCGATACCGAATGCACGAGCACCAGGCTCATCAGCACAAATACCGTCAGTGACGTTCTCTGTACGGAAGTCCATGTACTCTTCACCAGCACGCTTGCGACGGAGAGTTTCACGATAGTCTTCGTACAAAGCGTCGACGTTCCCAGTGTAACCAGGCTCTTCTTCTTCCCAGCGAGCCATCATACGAGTACGGTACTCATCGCTGGTAGCTACGACAGTAGCATTTCGTGTACGCAAAGTTTCAGCTTCACGCAGACCACGTTCCATGTTGATTCGTTCACGTTCAGCCTGAGAAGCACGGTAGTAACGTTCCTGCTCTTCACGCTGTCTCTGCTGCTCAGCACGCTCTTCTTCAGCTAACTCAATAGCTCTTGCACGGTCAACACCAGCGGTACGCATACGGTTACGAATACGCTCCTCATCCTGAACAGCAACAGAATGACGGTTGATGTAAGAAGTGTAATGCTCCCCTTCAACAAAACGACGGCTACGGTTGGTCAAGAACACATAAGGGTTACGGGCAGTTGCACGCACATGAACACAGTCGTAGTTTTCCTGATAATCAGCACAAGTACATTTCAGGTGGCGTTCACGAATAATAGCGTCTTCAAGAGTTTCGCCTTCAGCCAAACGGCCAATCTGGATGGTTCCAGAGACAGTGCTTGATGGCAACATTCTGTTAGCAGTATCAGGTGAAGTCATTCGGTTGAATTCTGCAGAAACAGGCATTGAGAAGTCAGCACGGTGCAAATTGTCTCGGACTACGTTGATGTAATGCAAAGTTGTCACAGTTGACAAAGCATTGAACGCATCACGAGTTTCAATCATTACCTCAAGTTCTTCAGCCGTAGGATTATCCCTATCGAAGAAAGCACGGGTGAATGTAGAAGGTCTACGGTTCTGCATACTGCCAGTGTGAGCTCTGAATGTCTCATGCTCAGTAAACTCTTCACCTAAGTTCACAACATGGCGAGTAGTTCCGTCTGGAGCCTGAGAAGTTGATGCTGTACCAAATGGCAGTCTCTCCTGGAAGTCTGCACTCGCAACATACTCAGCAACTTCTTCTTCTGAAGCAGACGAAGCATAATCAACACGGGTTAAGTCTTCTACTACGAAAGCAGCTTCAGGAACCTCAGGAGACACTCCAGCGTCCAAAGCTTCTTGAATGTTCTCTGCAGGGGTCCCAAAAGCAGCTAAGTTGTTTCGAGCTGCTCTTTCTGGGCAGTTGTGTCGCTGAGCTCGGAATTGTCCACAAGAAGCGCAACGTAACACATATCCGTCTGCTTCAGCTGCTTCAGGACTATCATAGGTGTATTCAGAGTTTCCTCTGATGCTTCTGCTGTATACAGAACCTGGACGCTGAGCTGAACGCAATCGTTCATATAACGCCTCAGGTACGTTCTGGTAAGCGTAGAAGGTTTCTGGTTCATGCTGGAAAGAGACTTCCAAACGACCTTCATGGTAACCAACAAAAGCTAAATTGGTGCTGTTGATTGGTTCATGGTTCTCAATGCGAGCCTGACGGTTATCAGGAGAAACAAGAGTGCGTACACGCTCTAACGCAACAACAGAGGAACGGTCGTAAGGAAGACCTGCTCTTCTTTGACGCTGAGTTGCTGCAGCAGTATGTTCTACCGGCATTTCTACGTTGTTACCAGTAGGAACAGCATCATACTCTTCATAGTATTTAGCTTGAACTTCTTCAAGAGTGTAACCTGTACGGTCGGCAACAGATTGTAGTTCAGCTTTGAGAGCTTCGGCTTTTCTTTTAGAAATTTCAACCAAATGCGTTAGAGCATAGGATGTAGCCTGGTCAGGTTCTTCGTTCCAACGGTCAGCAATTCTCATCTGACGTTCATACGCGGTCAGATCGTTAGCTTCTTCAGCAACAACCCGGAGGTTGTCAATTGCCTGCTGGCGAGCTGCTGGAGAGATTTCTGTAATATCCGCTCCTTCTCTGCGAAGTTCACGGAAAGTATTCTCTACCTGACGACGCTGCAGACCAGTGGCGGCTACGACTGCACGAATACCAGCGATGCTGGTGTGCTGATGGATTGGGCAACGGCGTCCACCGTCACGAACTGCATTACACATATTTTCCCTTGCTCATTTTCTTCTTTATAGCTATCGGGGACAAACCCTACTTTGTCCTTTGCCAGATGGTTCAGTTAACTACATTCTGAGCAGTTCCGAAAGCAATGTAACCAATACGAGATAATGAACGGAGAAAGTCAAGCTCGTATTCAGGGCGTAACCAAATTAGGTTCTTAACCTCTTCATAGTCTCCTTCTTTGGAGATTGGTCGAGGAATTTCAGTATGTGGTGCATATGATGTGGTTACAAGTACAAGAGGAAGGTCAGAGAACCAGAAATCAATAACTTCATCATTCTTGATTGTTCCTAATGTTCCTTCTCCCAAACCCCAGCCATAAGTATCTCCAGCACTTGTAAGAACTTCCCATTCCCAGTCTTTCAGCTTCTCTGCTGTTTCTGGAGTAATGCGAGATGCAATCATGGTGCGTGCTTTGAGCTGCACTGTCTGAGCTAAATTGATTCGAGCTTGTAGTTTGTCCTCAGCAGATAGAGCAGCGTATCCAGTGATGAGGACTCCCAAAGCATCTTCTGTTGTTTCGCAGTCAGCAACTAAACGGTTTGAATCATAGAACATACGCCACTCAAATTGGGACCCATCCATTTTTACAGCAGGCGAGGGAGCTCTATTATCTCTGGCAGCTAATTGGTTTGGTGTAATTACAACAGTCATGTCAATCCTTTTTCGGTATACCTCATAGAAATCGGTTTATTGGTACCAAAACGGACCAGGACAACTGAACGAATAAATTTCTATCACTTTTCTTTGCTGGTGAAAGTGATAGAGTTTTTCTCCTCATACTCCTGCCAACCTAAAGTCCTCATATTGTTCACCACTACTGAAAAATCATCAGTGTCGTTCACCGGAACAAATACTGTATCAATCGCATTTCCTTCAAGCCATCCTTGAAGGACTTCCACATCCGGTTCGTACATCAAATCATACGTCGTTTGGACGCGTTCTTTACCAATCAAGTCGTTTCGCCCGTCTAATGCAACTAAAACATCAGGTCTATACAGAATCAACGTACTTCCTGCTTCAATGGTTGACAGTACCCGTGCGTCCTGAGGAATATTATCTAACGAAGAAGGTCTGACAGGTAAAATGCTTTCCACATCTGTACTTACTCTGTATGTGAGGACACTTGCAAAAAGGAACGCAGTTATTACTGTGCCAGCAACGGCTGCTGACAGTGCTTTCCATTTATCTGTCCACCATTGCGGAACAAAAACTAAACCAGCCAACAAAATGACAACCAGATAAATTGACATCCTGATGGTTGTCACGGACAATACAACAAAAGCGACTACTGTCAAGGCGTAAACAAATTGCTTTGTTCTGACAGCAAAGAACCCCACGACCACCGCTGCGGCAATAGCCAAAGCAACCGACAGGTTCAAAGTTCCATTGAAAAATATGCCAGACCACTCTTCAATGAAGTTCTCTGACTCATTTTGAACTAACGACACTTTCAGTAATGCTGTAATACCAAAAGGCGAACACACAACTCCAATTGTGCAAGCTGCTCCCACTGCTATTACAGAAACCCATCTACGAACAGCAGGAACGTCTTTTATTGCCACATATGTAACGAACGGGAGTAACGCAATAGCTAAAACCCCTGTGAGATGCATGTTGATCCACAATATGCTTACACTGAAACCAGCTAACACAAAGCTGGATAGCTTATAGGCAAAACGGTTGATGTCTTTCAGGTATAAACTGGTCAGAAGGAAAAGAAGAAGCAGTACAATGTCTGCAGTGTTGGAACGGCCGTTCAGGTACACATGCAGTACCGCCCAGACTGCCCCCAGAATGACAAACTGCCAGATGGTCGGGATGTTTATCTTCCTTAGGAAAAGAACAATTGAAGTATAGACCACGATGTTAGTGAGCACAATGACCCAAAAGAAACTTGCAGTTCCCAACAAGTTGTAGCTTCCGTAGAGAACTACATTCCACAACCATGAATTAGGTGACCAAAGTTCGCCCAAAGTTTGCAGATTCCAAACATCCTTGATGAAAACTTGCACTTGACCAGACTGGACGATATCGCCCCCGTTACGAACACCCCATAGCATGTCCGTGCCTTGAGTAAAAGCTCCCTGGATAACACTCAAACTCAGTATCAATACACCGAACATGATGTATTTCCATGAAAAGGTTCTACGGTTGGATAAAAGTGACATAACCGTCGCCATCTTTCTCAATCCAATCTAACTTGTTCATGTTTTTCACAATAGGGCTGTAGGCTTCTGGGTCTTCAACAAATACAGTATCTACGTCATATTCTTCAAGCCAATCCTTGATGTCATCTAAATCATCAGAGAATAAGATGTTGGAAGATTCAACGAACCGCTCTTTTCCCATCAAATCATTTCTGCCATCTAACGTTACTTGTACATCTGGACGGTAAAGAAGCAAAGTTCCTCCGCTGTCTTGGTCTGTGGCCACTACCGCGTTTGAAGGAACATCTGAAAAGTTTGCAGGGTCAACAGGAAGAATGCTATTCCAGTCCGTTGAAACCTTAGCTGTAGAGTAGGCGCCTACCCCTAACATGGCAACAGCAACTAAGATGGCTACTGTTTGAACATATCTCCGATACGGTAATTTCCATCTGTGTACCATGCGTAAAGAAGCAAGAATGAAGACAAGCAAGAAAGGAGTGAATCTGATCGTGTCGAAAGTGACATAGCAGAATACTACAAGTATGGCAGCAATAATCCATTGTTTTTGCTGCAAAGCAACCAACGCCAAAACAGCTCCAAAAACAACTACTGCGATGACAGCCCAGTTGGGTGTTCCTGTAGCAAAGACGTTAGACCATTCGATGAAAAAATCTTTCGATTCGTTGGTTACTTGCGAAACCTTCACTAAACCTGTTACTCCAAAAGGTGTCAAAGGAATAGCTAAAAGGACTCCCATAAAAGAAGCAGCAGCGAATAGAAGTTTCTTTTTGAAAACATAGTTGTAATGGTGGATGTATACAACAGCTGGGAACACGGCGATGGCTGCTAATGCAGTCAGATGAAGATTCATCCATAACGCGGTTGCCCCGAATGAAAGCAGAGCATACAAGCCTGTTTTGAGCGGTAGCTTTTTGACAGTCCTTAGCTTCCCTGCCCCCAATAAGAACACTCCAAGAATAAGGAAATCAACGGTATTCGAACGGCCGTTCAAAAACTGAACTGTAACAGCCCAAATAAGAAATAAACCTACAAACTGCCAGGTTGGAGTCAAGCGTGACGCTCTCAGAGTTAACCAAAAGCATAGGTAGATTAGGAAGTTTGTTGCAGCTGTCAGAACGAAAAAACCAGCTGTGCCAAATGCTGTGAAGCTGGCATACAGGATGACATTCCATAACCATGAATTAGGCGCCCACTCTTCGCCTAAGGTAATAGCATTCCAAGCATCAGGAGTGAATACTGTTGCTCCATTACGGAGCAGGTCTCCTCCATTACGAGCTCCCCAGAGAATGTCAACTTCAGGTAAAAATGAAGCTCTGAAAAGACTAACTCCTGTGATGAAGATCAAGACTAACGCTACGAATGGTTTGCCGTTGAATGTGAAGGTCAAAAATTTCTGCAGCTTGTTCTTCATCAGCTAATATGACGCAGCATGGCTTTAGTCACTGCCTCCACGATAGGCACAGGAACACTGTTGCCAAACTGCTGCCATGCTTGGGTTCTGGAGTTTGGGAGTTGGAAAGTTTCAGGGAATCCTTGAAGCCTGGCGCATTCACGAGGGTGGAGTTTACGAACAACCATGTCACCGTTTACTCCTGCAGTGTAGTACAAACCAGTTTTCGCTCCGACACCTCCGCCGTAAGCTGAAAGGGTAATTGCATGTCCTAAGTCTGAGTAGATTCTTTCACCTTGACCACCTTTGCCCAGATGTCCCACTCGGATTGGTTTGTTCACAGCCACAGCTTTGTTGATAGCAGCCTGATTCAAAACGATGTCGTTACGGTGAGTGATGACTAAATCCTCTACTTCTTCTGGTGGCAGTAGAACATCTTTCAGAGAAATAGCAGTGTGAGGAGGTTCAGGAAACACGAATGGAGTGTTGTTGAGGTCTTCCCTAATAGCAGCCATGAACACTCTTTGCCTGTTCTGTGGTACTCCAAAGTCGGAAGCATTATACAGCTGATGAGTGAAGGTGTATCCCAGTTGTTCCATTGTGTTACGAACAACTTCTAAAGTCCTTCCTCCATCATGTGAAGCAAAGTTGCGAACATTCTCCAACAGCACCAGAGGAGGTCGTTTCTCTTTGATGATACGAGCTACATCGAAGAAAAGTGTTCCGCGAGTATCTTCGAATCCTAAACGCTTACCTGAAATACTGAAAGCCTGGCATGGGAAACCAGCGGAGAGGAGCGTGTGGTCAGGGACGCTTGTTTCATCGATCTTAGTGATGTCTCCATTCACTTCAACACCGTAATTGTTGAAAAGAACAACAGAACAGTTTTTGTCCCATTCTGAAGTGTAGACAGACTCAAATCCATTGCGTTCCAACGCAATGTGGTTACCGCCGATACCGGCAAAAAGGTCTATAAAGGTAAGGTCAGTCATGGATTAGCTATCGGTTTAATTGAAGTTGGTTTGTATCTCAAGGACATCATCACATGCTGAGTGTGAGCGTTAGGTAAATCAGCTGCTGACAGCTTTTTGACTGTCAACATGATGTGTTCAGGTCTATCTGCAGTGTTGCTACTTTTACGACCCAAGAACCATGTGTCAGAAAGATATCTTTCTGACAACGCCATTTTGTCATAATGCGTCCGGGTTAGCGTGACTGTAAGCTTATCCAAGTCATAGCTGACCACTCCAGTTAGAGAAGAAACAAAAGCTGCCAGAATTTGAGACACTTCCACTTTGTCTTTCAGCGGGACATTACTGGAACCTGACTTTTTTAGCCTCACCTTTTGAATAGTCAAAGAAACATCTCTTAGAAAATGTAAGTCAAACAAGCTAAACAATGTCACTTTTTCCCGGTAAGGTACAGCAACAAAAGCGATTTTCTGATTGACAAATTTCTTAGCCAACCAAGCCCTGGTGACAAAATTCTCTACTTCAGGTGTTACTACTAAACGAGATTGAGAAATTTGACTGATGTAGTCTTCCAGTAAGCTACCTGTCCGAGGTTTGCCTTCTGGTGTTAGAATGATTTGACCTAACTGAGCCTGGTAGGATTTCACCTCAACAGCAAAGAAAGGCTCTGTTTCTCCTTTGACGGAAACTTCGATATCATTCTTCTGAGAGTTAGACCCTCCATGATGCTCTACAGTAAGAACATCTGCGGGTAAAATTTTAGTTGCGGCTGAATAAGCTCGCAGTTCGTTGATTTCATGGTTAACCCCAGCAGCGGTAGCAGGCACCCCATGGTTACTCGAATAACGAGTGGCAGTCCAATTTTTCTTTGTAATGTCTGACAGTTTTGATACTACAGAAGAATAGAAACTGTCATAAGCTGACAAGATTTGAGTAATCTCAGTCTGAAGGTCTTCTGGAAGAGCTGCCATTTCAGGCAGAGATGCTAAACCAGCATCTCTGTTAACATCAGCAACCTTTTCCATACCTTTATTGTATCAAGACATCCCATCTTAACTCATTTTCTTTAGACTCCTGCAGAATGCTCTGTAAGCGATTAGAGTAGTAAGGATGACTCCGTGGAAGCAGAAGTAACAATGCCGTCTTAGACGAGCACCACAGGTCTATCTGACTACTTCTGGAAGCCTTCGGGCCACTGGCCTTGAGGTAGTCTGACGAGCTGAGGAGTTTGAGGTGAACCTAAATAGGTTTTACCCTGACTGGTGAATTTACTCATCTCTTGTTCGTTCAACTGCCAAGGCTGTTGAGTCAGTTCGTCCTTCCATCCAATTGGAATCCAGAACGGGTTCTGTCGAAAACCATTCTTCTGGTAGAAACGAGTGAGCCTTTCCCTATGAGCCAAAGCTTTAGCTTCATACTGCGGGTGGCGGGTATCTATCTTCTTATCCCCGGCAGAAGTCGGGGTGAGAAAAAGCATGCTGTTGTTAGCGTCTGCATGCTTGGTAAGAATGTCCATAATCCATCCACCAACACCTTGACCTCGTAAGCCAGGTGATACATAGAACTCTTTTACTGTGTGGCCAGCAACAGGGCTATTATGTAGAGTCGCACCCAGTAGCAGAACAACATTAGGGTCTTGTGTGAAAAACTTCTGGATGTCTGAGTAGGATGAGAAAGATGGGACTGTTTTCAGGTCGTACTGATGAGATATTTTTTCAGGAGCTATCCCTACAGTTAGTTGTTCATTGGTAGTGTCATCTGACAAGACCAGTTGATCCCATTCTTCTGCGTTCGACGCAGGGTAAACACCAATTGGTTTGAAACGATCCATCTCTTCTTTTACCGCGAACATCGTCTGATAGTCTTCGTCTAACAGCGCCTTATCGAAAACTTCTTTTAGATGGTTCCTCTCAGGACAACGCGGGTCGCGGCATTGCCCTGGAGTGCGAGCTTGGCAGCGGACGTTCTTCATAGAGTGTTCCTAACCGTAAAGGAATCACTGCTTTTTGTTGATATAGTCATCAAGTAGACTGTTACGAAGAGAATCTAATGTTTCCATAGGGGTAGACTGGAAAACAGGATTGTTCATTAGGGTAAAGTTCAGAGCAGCTAACATTCCCAGCATTTCAACTGGCTCAGTCAAACTATACAGCTTAAGGAAAAACTTACCTGGAGTGCTGTCTTCAGAAGCGTCAAGAAGATTCATAAGTTCAGTCTCTGTTCCTGAAAGACCGCCTTCAGGTGAAAGAAGGTTCGCTCGGAGCACATCATACATTCTTTTCGCGTTGCTGTCACCTGTAATCAAAGTGGACAGCACGCCTGAAACAAACACCAGACCTTTAATTAGCTCTTCAACCTGCATAACCCCCAGAACATCAACCATGCGTTCAAGTTTTTGGTTTGGATCGCAGTAGGCTTTCATGAAAGAAACCCCAGCAAGACCTGCTTCATTATCTTTGCCTAACAGAGCATCTACAAGCATATTCGTTTCCTTTTCTTCTGCTGTTACAACTGTGTACTGTAACAGTATTTTATGATTCGTTTCAGTTAACTACTTCATGTCGGATGCAGTGATCCATTGTTTCTTTCAGAAGAACAGCTGTAGAGCTTGTTGCTGTCTTTGCATTGTCCAGGACAAGACTTGCTTCATTGAGTATCTTTTCTAACGTAGACACATACAAGCCTGAATAGGAGCTGCCTGTTTTTTGAGCTTGACGCACTACATAGAAACCGTAAACTTTCATGAAGGGATATCTTTCACGATATGCAGCTACCTTCTTGACAAGGTTGTTATGACCACCCAAAGCGATTCTTTTCTTACCTCTGCGACCATACATTTTTCCATCAATATCAATTGAGACGGAATCAAAATTGGATAAAGATTTAGCTTCGATAATAACGAGCGTGTTCTGGTAGATCAGAATGTTGTCTGTCTCCCCGTCTTCATCTCCATAGTTTCCGATTGAATGGAAAACGTATAAGTCTTTGTAGTCAAAGATCAGCAGGTTGAGTAGATTAGCGACAGCATGCTCTGTTATCAAGCCTTTCATCTTCCCGTCATCATCAGCAGTGATTTTGGCTCGGGGATGAGGAAATGGGTATGGTGTTCCATACAGTCTACGATCAGAAGCCAGCATTTCTCTGACTTCTTTGGGGGTGTACAGTTTTAACCTGTCGTCTAACATTGGTGTCCTTTTTGCTTGTGAGAAGCTATCGGACACGTGAAAGAGTTAGTCCTTGGAAAGGTTCTCCAGTAACCCAAACAGGCGACCTCGAAGAACTTCGACTACTTCTTCTGTCGTCATGTCTGCTGCTGCAGCGTACTCCTGCATGAGAAGGAAAGTCAGGACAAGACCGCCTCCGCCGGCTGTCTGCATTGTGAACAGAGGAGCCATCAAAGAGCGAGTTTCATCATCCAAAGGACTGTCATCTGTCTTGTCATAGAAAGTCAGAAGCAGAAGAGCGTCTTCCATCATGGTGTTGAGCTTGTCTTTTGAGGTATTCATGGACCTACTCTACCATTTCTTCCTGGGAAACACCTGTTTGTTCATTGCGTACAAATAACGAAGAAGGACGCCTCCATCAGTAAGAGGTGTCCTTCTTCGTTATATTATGCCAAGTTATTCTTAATCCAGGCCAAACCAGATTCACGGGTGCGGAAGCCATCCGCATATTGAGCTGCTCGGGCTTCGTCCAAAGAAATTCTCATCCAAGGACCTGGACGACGGTCAGGGAACAACGCCATCAAGTCTTCACCTTTGACCAAATCAGGTTCAGGTCCATCAAGAAGACCTAAAGTGTGGGCTGTGTTCTGAATACGTTCTGCTTTTTCAGTCTCACCACGAGATTTAGCCAGGTAAACCCAATCCTGAATGGTGTTGTGACGGGTCAAAGACTTAGCCCAGTGTCTCATCGTCGCTTTCTCTTCGTCCTCAGGAAGCTTCAGACGAGAAAGGTTGTAAGCACCGTTCTTAGCATCATCCCCGATAGTTGTGTAGCTGAGGAAACTCTTAGCATCATTATCATTCAAATGTGAAGCAATGTTTGCTGACAAAACGTAAGCATACTTACTCTTAGGAATTGTTCCATCGTCAGCTAACGCCTGAGTCCTTTGCAAATTCTGACCCAATTTTCCATCATTGGCTTCAGCTAATCCACTGAAGTTAGCATCCCAGCCAGTAGACTTCAGCAGTTGGAAAGCTTTGTGAGGAGCTTTACCTTTTGAGTAGAGTTTCTCAAACTCAGTTTGAACACGCTCTTTAGCTAAATCCTGGAACTGTGGCTGTAAAGTCTGGGCTTTCACAACAGTGTCAGGGTGAAGCTCCATGTCGAAACGAGAAGCCATCTGAACTCCACGAAGAACACGCAAAGGGTCTTCATCAAAAGCATCAGAGATGTGACGCAGTTGCTTTTTGTCTAAGTCTTCAAGACCTTCATGCTTGTCGATGATGTACCCAAGCTGATTATCATACATCAAAGCGTTGATGGTGAAATCACGACGAGCTGTTGCTTCATACATTGAAAGCTCTGGAAGCAGTTCAGTGGTGAAGCCTCGATGACCGTCACCCACTTTAGAATCTTTACGAGGAAGGGACACATCAAAGTCTTCTCCCCCGATTTGGATTTTAAGCACACCGAAAGATTTGCCTACTTCATCAACTTGCCCAATTTTACGCAAAGAGGCAACAACTTCTTCAGGGGTAGCTTTGTACACTTCGATGTCAACATCTTTGGAGTCAAGTCCCAACAACGCATCACGAACGCTTCCACCTACAACGTAAGGTTCATAACCGTCTTCACGTAACTGGTTCAAGACACGCTGTGCATTCTCGGTGAGTTCCATGGAATAGGCACGGATTTTACCGCCATCAGCAGTCAGATGAGCTTTCTTCTCTCGAAGTTTCTCCATCTCATCGGTGATACTGGCAACACGATCAGTATTACCTTGCTTAGCATGGTACTGCTTCTGGGCTTGCAAATTCCTTACGTGAATGCCGAACGCGTTATCTGAGTTGCAACGGCGTCCACCGTCTTCTAATTTTCTACACATCTGATTATCCTTACTCTATGTCCCTTATACCTATCGGTTAAATGAGTGTGGCCACCTGGAACATGTCAGATGGCCACACTCATGCTGCTTTTTACTCGTTTAGAGCAGTTCCTGTGATGGGAGTAAACAGCTCAGCAGGAAGACCAGTGAAGTCCCCATCAAGAATGCGGGCATCTTTAGCAATGGCCTGGACTCCGTTGTTGGAAACAACCAAAAAGTCACCAATTGCAACGATGACTCGTGTCTCATAACCTCCACGCTGGTCACCATCAACAACAACAAACCCCTGCTTCTTCAGCTTACCCCTAATGACATCTTTAGGGTCCACTCCGGCAAAAGCGTGGAGGTTATTAGCAATCTCCTTCAGGTCCTCCTGCTTTACAGTGCTTACCGTGATAACAGGAAGAACTGGACGGAACTGGAACTTAGGCATAATGTTTTTCTTTCGTCAAATGGATAGAAACCAAACTTGAATACAGCTCACACTATACTCTTGTATCAATGTTTGTGTCAAGCTAATTTGTTAAACATTTGTTCATCATCAATGAACCGGTTCTTCAGTTTATCCAGCCATGCCAGGTTCTTGATTTTGAAAGAAGTTAAACGATTACGGTTATCGTAGCCACCTTTACAAACTACTCCTTCGAAAGTCATACCTTCCAGCGAACCTGTTTTCACTGCAGAAATGAACTCTTGGGAAGGTTTACCTTCAAACAACAGTTCAGGAGTATCGACATGCTTGAATATTTTGTTGAAATCTTTTGGAGGTAACATGCCTTGCTTATACACATGAACATCAAAAAGTGTTACATCATGAGGTTCGTCTTCGTGATATCCAGCGAAGCTGTGTTCTCCGTAGAATTCAAAGAAAGCTGTTGCTTTCTGATACTTCTGTTTACGGAAAATTTCATCCAGAACTTCGGTATATTTTTCTTGAATCAAAGGGATTGCTTCTCCCAGTAACGGGTTAGACGTGTCAATTAGTTGACGACGCGAACCGAACTTTGAGAACCCTGTCTTACGATTCCATTCAGCACGTATGTTAGAGCCATCTAACTTGTCGTATGCATAAATGTGGGTATTGCGAATAATCTTATCAATAGATGGGTATTGTTCCACCAGGTTACTTACTTTCTTAAATAGAATGGTTGCCTGCACTCAGGTGGAGTTAACTCGACACCTGATGAGGTTTATGTCATTAGAAGTAAGATTAGTAGTTCAGCATGGTTTTATTATAGCATGCTTTACTGCTGGATGCCAACTTTATTTGAAAACGCCGAAACAGGTAGTTTCCCCAACAGCTACCTGACGTGTCTGCAAGGTAGCTGAGCTGTTAGCAAACATTTTACCGGTGGTGGATTTTGAAGCTGACGCGTAAGTTAGTCCGTCAGCAGAGATGGTGCTACAGGTTTTATCGTTCACGGCTAACAATTTCTTATCAACCAGTTGAGCTTGAGTGCCATAGACATCATAAGCTTGCTTGTATGAGTTTTGTGCCGTGGACAGAGAAGTCAAAGCTTGTCTTGCTGAGTTGTTCTGAGCCCAAGGAATGATACCTAACACAGTCACAGATGTAATCCCAGCAAGAACACCTACTACAATAATTCCCACGATGATGGAAGGAAGGTCAACTGCACCTTTTGAAGATTTGAAAAGGTTCATCATATGGTTCCTGATAAAAAGGTCATGTGTCTTACACATTATCGGGCGTTAGAAGGAAATAGGGTGTTTCCCTAATCGTGCTCAGCTACACCGTGTTCTTCGTCAATTTCACGATGGACATCTCGTTTGACACGAGGGATGATTATCTTCTTGATAATGAACCCCCATATGACTGAGACAATCAAAATGTCAAAAACAACTGAGAATGCAAGTTCAAATAGAAGGTGAGCTGGGTCTGTTGCTATTTCAACGAACTCTTCAAGGACACTTCCTCCAGCTGAATGAAGGAAGAACATCAAGCTGCTTTCTCAGGAGAGTAACGGCGTTGAATATCGAGAAGCTTTGCTTTACCGTCAGTTAACTGGTTCAGAATGTTTTTGTAACCAATCTCTGAAATTGGCAAGTCATTGTTGACGTAACCTTGTTTCACTCTGTGTGTAAGCTCATCAATGACTCCAAGATACTTGGTTGATTTTTTGTACAATGACACTGCGGACATTCCTGCTTCAGTGTGGTGAAGTGACAAAGCATTGTCAGTGAAGTCACTGATTTTACCAACAGCTACACGAGGATTTTTGATAGCTTCGATTACATGGTCACGGTACACTGCATTTTTCTGAGCTGCCGGCATGTAACGGTCTTCGCTGATAGGGTTTGACATACCTTCAACCATTCGGGCTGCATTTTTACCAAAGTTCTTTTCGATGTAACGGTAAGAAATCTCACGAGCGTGTTCTTCGTCACGTGGTTCTTCTTTGGCGTATTCACGAGCAATCTCAAAAGGGTGGTCTTCCACAGTGTCGTGAAGTAATGAGCCAATCAGAGTTGCTTCATCATCGCACCCGTATCGAATGATTCTTAGAGTGTTACGCAGAGGGTGTTCGATGTAAGGAGTGCGCTCATGGTAGGCACGGTTAGCTCTTGTGTCTGTCTTATGTAAATCAGCTGCGAGAAGTAAAGCCTTCTTTACTCTGGCTGCGTTGATGCTGGGAGTCTTGTTAGCGTAAGCCATGACAACTGAAGCGATCTGGGTGCTGTCATAAGTCTTCAAAGCAGTAGTGAAAATCGCTTTATTTGAATGCTGGAGAGGGTACTTCACGTATTCACGAATTTCACGGTGAGCATCAAAACCCAAACCTGTACCATGTTTCCAGCAGGTTTTTGGGTTCTTAGCTCGGCATCTGTCTGTTGTAGTAGTCATAATCTATCTCTAACGATAGCATGACATGTTTATCAACCGTTTAATGAATAGAAAGCAACTGAGTCAGTCCAAATTGGTGAAATCTTTGTGACATCCCCCGGTTTTGAAGCATGAATGAGTTTGTTGTTGCCTAAGTAAATTCCAATGTGGTACTCAGAAGCTCCACTGTAGAACACTACGAAGTCCCCTGGCTGAGCTTCAGCTCGTGACACAGGATGAGTGTAGGCAGAGTGTGCTTCACTGCTGACACCATGAGGGAAGTCAATGCCGGTTACCTGATTTGTAACCCATTTGACATACCCTGAGCAGTCCCAACCTGAAGGAGTTGCTCCGCCGAACACGTACGGCACACCTTCATACTGTAAAGCAAGCTGGACAATCTGTTCTTTGGTGCTACCGTTGAGAGCAGTAGGAACAACTGGAATGGATGTAGTGGGTGTTGTAGTTGTGACAGCTGTGGCTGAAGTGAAAGGAGCTGATTCAGGGGCAGGAGGGTCAGTTACAGTGTAACTGTCTCGGGAGATATCTGCAGCTACTGAATCTGATGATGCAGTGAAAGTTTGGGTGTTTTCAGAATCTGTTGCGTAGATGCTTGAAAGGTCTAACGCTTGGGTGGTTGATTCTGGTTCTGGGAGTACAGAGATGGGGGTTGTTGCTGTTGTGATGATTGTAGAAATGGCAATAAGAGGGGATAAAACGGTAACGCTCATGAAAGAAAAAAGTCCTTGAGTAAACACAAAATAATGTAACGGAAAGATAACGACCTTATACTCTATCGTCTCCAAATGCGAATTCGTACATGTTTGACATTTTTAATGTCGCTTTAGGAGTAGGTCGCGCCGATTGGAGGCTTTGAGCCCAGAGTTTGGTCGTTATCAAAGATCAATTCGCCAGGTTGATTTAGACGAACCTGACAAGCTTATCACACCAGAAACAAGTAGTTACAGCTCATGTAACTCTCACAGCATCCTCTAAGTTCATTTGATTCGTCACCAGTAGTTCCTGGCTTAGAATGTGGTACTTTCTCTATAAGCCATCCGTCTGCCCTGAGGTGAACTCTTCAATGCCGCTGAGTGGAAAGCAAGAACAGCTTTAGCTAAACGAATTTTCTGATTCTCAAAACTGTCATCCCAGCTTTCTGATTGCTTAGCTAAATACTTAGCTTCGTCAAGATCGATGACAAGTTCGTTAGTTTTCCCTAAATACTTCATGCTCTTATTGTACCATTCTGACGAAGAAAAGACTCTGTAGCCTTTTTCTTTCTCAGAAAAGAGTTGAGGACCGATATGTAATACTGTTAAGAAGCATGGCCGCCTACGGGCGGCTTTTTTAGTTTAACCACATGTCCGATCCGTACACATCAAACAAAGTGAAACACCTCAACCAATGAACTCTCTTGTCATCATCATCGGGATACTCTCCTCCATCTGCTTAGTCATGTCCGGACTGTCCACCCAAAGAAAGCGTATGCTTATCTTTGCTGTTGCGACCAGTGCTCTATGCGTTGTACAGTACAGCCTCACCGGTTCGATTCTTGCTCTCATCATCTGCTTCATCGGAATCTTCCGAAACTTGACAGCTTTAGCTGCGATTAAGTGGCCCATCTTCCACAGCTGGATGTTTTTGGTGTTCTTCTTACTAATGAACACGGGAGCATTTCTTGTGACCGCTAAATGGGATGCATTCAATGCTATTGACACTCTTCCGTTGATTGGTTCGTACCTTGGAACAGTCGCCATTTTCTTCAGCAAGATGACAATTACAAAAAGCTTCATGATTGCCTGTGGAGCTACGTGGCTGTTCTACGAATACCACGCTGGAATTTACGGTCAGATGGTTGGTGAGACATTCACTCTGGTAGCTAACGTTGTAGCTCTTGCCACTCTTATGTCCGCATCTCGTCGCGGTGTTGCTGAACAGGATGTTGACAACGTGGACACTCAGATTATTGAAGTAATTACCAGCAGCATTCCTGTCATCACAGAAAAAGTCCGCACGGCAACCATTCCAGTAATGACAGTTGCAACAGCCTCAATCCCTGTTTACAAGAACGAGAAATAAAAAGAAGGGGAACCTTCTGCAGGTTCCCCTTCTTCGCTATGTGCGTTGTGTTATTACTATTCTACCATTAAAGTGCTGGTCAGACAAGAGAATAAGCCCCAAAAACCTTGATTTTATAAGGTTTTTGGGGCTTATCTATTTTGATTCCGCTGACGGGATTTGAACCCGTGTCTTCTATTTTTTCGCTGGCGCGCTTTCCCACGAATGACTCATGTAGGTTTGCAACCCTACTCAAATCAATTAGATGTTCTACCGAACTAATACTACAGCGGCATGTTTTGTTGTTATCTCTACTGTAACACACTCTAAATCAGAATGCAAATCCTTTTTCAAACTGCGGATGAAAGAATTTTCATGATGACAATAGAAGCTACAACAAGAATCACTAAGGCCACCAAAGGAGCAATGACAACGCCTCTGGCCAGGTACGGTTTGGGTGGACCTAACTCGTCAAGAGAGACAGTCTTGTCATGTTCAAAATAAGAGGATTCATCAGCAGTTTTATTTCCCATGAATAGAGATATCGGTCATGAACTGCATCTGGTCGAAAGACTTTGAAAAGGGGTCAAATTGTGGTAAAATAAGGTAACTTAAAGGCTTGGAGAGAACCATCATGGAATTTGTCATCAAAGACGCCACCCCTAAACCACAGACACCCAACTCATTCGAAGTAGACATCTCAACCATCATCGGAGATGACGAAGCCTACCAATCTTTCGTCGTTGGTCCTTTCATTAAAGACCAAGATGAGTACGCCTTGCAGAACCTGCTTGAGACTCTGACTGCAATGACGGCAATCGAACCTAACGGCATGGCTGACGGAGAACATTACGATGAACTTCCAGAGTTCAGAGCCTGGTTCAAAAACTCTAACGAATATGCAAATGAAGACGAAGTGCCTCTGGAACCTTGGAAGAATGTAAACCCTAAATGGTCGTTCTACTGGGTGACAGACGCCTACTCTTACGAACACAACAGGTATAATTCGTACACTGTTTACTATTATGATGAAAACCTTGTCCAGCACAGTGTATACGTGCAACTCTAACTTACCTTTAGAAAGAAGTAGAATATGAGTGATACAACAAAGACTACCAAAGCCGTAAAAGCAACAAAAGAGAAAGCGCCCAAACCTCCGAAAGTCACCAAAGCGGAGAAGATGATGGAAGAGCGTGCTGTTCATAACTTCGAGAACACGTGTGCTGCAGTGAAAAGTGTTTCACCCAGCTTTATTCGTGTGGCCATCGAAGCTTTGGAAAAAGCTAATCTCACTGCAAAAAGCAAGAATCGTATTCTTGTAGGCAAAGCTGCAGTTGAAGAGAAGATGAAAACAACTCCGAAGATTGTTCTGCCTAAAGAATGGTCCAAGCTTGATGAGCTGACCAAATGAAGAAAGCCCCTCATAATTGAGGGGCTTTCTTCATTATTAAAGTCAGGCTTTAGTTCTGCAGGTTGGACCTAAGCTGCCTTCACCTTTGAATGGTTTGCCGCAGCGAACACAGTTGCCGGTCTGGAAGACATTGTTGATGCTGATTGGACCTGTTGCTTCATTCACAAAAGGAACAACAGTCACTGCAACATCATAGTCACGCCAAGCCTGAATGGCTTGTGGGTTGTCGTCCACGCAACGCACAACATCGTAATGACGGATGATGTTTTTGTACATGTCTTTCTTTACTTCATAGTCTGGACGGAAGTCAGACTCTGGACGCATGTAAATGTTTTCGTAAGGAACATTGTGTTCGTCTAACCACTTTTGGGTAGTTTCACGGTAAGGTTCGCTGCGAGCAGTAGTAATGAGAACTGCGAAGCCAGCTTCGTGAGCATCTTTAGCCATCTGTAACACTTCGTCGTTGGCTGGTTCAAATTCGCTCATACGGTGGAATGAATCAAAGTCACGCTGACGACCTTGAAGGAAGTGACGGACTCCGCGAACATCATTCAAAGTACCGTCCATATCGAAACACACAGCTGGCTTTTTGGATGAAGGTTTCACGAAAGGCTTCACTGGGTATGAACCAGGGAAAACAGGGAACTCTCCGTTAGGGCCTAAACGACTGTACATACGCTTCATTACGTCTTCTGGCACTTGGCGTTCACGGTTAGCGTTACGACGCAAAGCTTCTTTCAAAGGAATTGGAAAGTCTTTGTGTTCTACAGTTGCACCTAAACGCTGTGCTGCTTTGATTGTCTTAGGCAAGAACTTGGTTGAAAGGTTAGTATTGTCAGACATGACATCTTTACCTGCACGGAGAGCTCTTTGAGTAAGATCAAATTCCATCTGGCTGACATCTTTTTCTCGACTGTGGTTGGATGCTGATCCAGTCAGAGCTTCACGAATGTCGTCACGGTTGATACGGACACGGTTGTCAGGGTTTTCCATAACCCATTGCTGAGCATATGTTGATTTACCTGAAGCAGGTATTCCTCTAAGGATTGTTAATGTGGGCATGTGCTATCTCTAACGTTTCAAGCTTGAGTAAATGAACAGAAAAAATGCCAGCAAGTAAAGCAGTAATTTCAATTAGAAATTCAAGATTATTCTCTGGTCTCTGAACCATAAAAGAAATACAACAAGTGTACAATAGTAACGCTTTCAGTAATCATCAAGGTTGAATCGAATCTGCAGGATGACCTGGGGTAATCCTGCAGATGTATATATATTAAGATGAGATAACGGTGTTGTTATATAACTTTCTATCCACCGATAACACGGTTAAACAGAAAGAGAAAAATGAACCGTAAAGCCGTTTTCAGCACAATCGTATTGACACTCAGTGTAGCCATGCTTACTGGATGTACTGCCAATACACCTGAACCAACACCTACAAAAACTTCGAGCAGTAAACCTGCACCCACAAAAACGGCTACACCCACACCCACCCCTACCCCAACTTCTACTCCCTCCCCATCAGCTTCTCCCACTCAAAAACCAACCACTAAGCCAGCTCCTGTACCAGTTCCTGCACCTGAGCCAGAGCCTGCTCCAATCAAAACAACAGTAGTTGAAATTGGTGCAGATGAGTTACGTTTTGAAAACCTGGGAGGCAAGACTCTACAGAGTTTCAACTACGAAGACACTCCAGTCAAAGCAATTGCTGCTCTGACCGACTTGTACGGTTTCGAACCAAAAACAGAGTACACTGGTAACCAAGTCTGCTACGGAGAGTTGAACATCTACAAATGGGACAACATGCGTATCTCTTTCTACACATCAACTCAAGACCCTAACCAGACAGAATCTTTCTTCGCCGGCACCAGTGAGCCAAACCAGAACTATGAGCGAGTCATTCAAGCCCCTAATGGTGTACAAGTCGGGTTCTCATACTGGGACTACGTGAACAAGAACCCTAACCTTCTTCACGAAGAAAGCAAAGCCGAATACCCTTACGGTAGCGGTAAAATCCAAGAATGGGCACAAGCCATGGCTGAGCCAACAGCGAAACCTTTACCTGAAGGTAACGACATGAATGCTTCTGGAAGTATCTACAGCGCAGAGAATGGTACTGTGAAATCCATCGGAGCTCCTCAGTACCTTTATGGTGACTGCTAAATAGAATAAGGAAAGCCCCTCAGACATCTGAGGGGCTTTCCTTATTGTGGGCTTAGTATCCAGAAGAGTAGCCTGCGACACTTACTACTATCAGGTAACCAATGAACAAGATGCTAAGGGCAATGCCAAGATAACCTAAGATAAGACCAGTAAGAGCCAATCCATAACCGTTATCCCCAGTTCTTTTAATCTGGGCCAAAGCAATGTGACCCAACACAACAGCTGCAATAGCTCCGATGAAAGAAAGTACAACTTGAGCAATGCCAGCAGCTAATGCGATAACAGCTAAAACGTTAGTTGAACTCTGCTGATAGACCGGCTGGTTATACGCTTGGTGGTTTTGTATCGCGTAAGGGCTCTGTGGGTGTCCATACTGATTTTGCTGCGGCTGGTAAGGATTCTGAGGGTAAGGACCCTGAGAATAAGGACCGTGGTTGACAGGAGCTGGGGCAGGAGCCTGTGCCTGAGGGCCACTGTAGTAATTTGGTTGCTCTGGGTCAGATTTCTTCAAATTTGGCTGACCATGAGGTTCTGGTGTGACTGGGTTGAAATTGTAATCTGTCATAATGAATGTATCGGTCGTTTATAGAAGAATGGGGAGTGAATACAGTTAGGCAATCCCTGTATTCACTCCCCATTCCTGAAACTCTACTTACCGTCCCAGGTGAGAATGTTCATAAGAAGCTCACCCTGCTCAGCTGCATCCTGAACAGCAAGATGGGTATGAGGCAGAGTAGATTTCAGCTTCTTAGGCATGAACCTTTTAGTGAAACGAGAAATGAGAGTGTTTGCCCGTGTTTTGAACTCGGTTTTGATGTCCAGATGGCGAGAAAAACCAAATGGCGAACCGTTCTTCGAAAATCTCACGGCGTACCAGTAGGTGAACATGAAGTCAAAACCAAGAGGGTAGGCTGCAAAAATTGCGTTGGTAGTGTCATGCTCTACCTTTTTCGCTTCAACCCATGCCGAAAAACGTGTCATAGCGTCAACTGGGTCTTCGCCATGCTCAATGATGTAAGCTCTTCGAAGCTCGCCTGTTGTGTCCTTCGCTGAGGCTTCAACTCCGAAGTTCTCAAACACTCCAACTTTCATGGCGTCACGCTGCCATTCATCAGAAATAGGCTTCAATTCAGCGTAGAATCGATTCTCAGGGGCTGTAACGTCAAACTTGACAACCTGCCCATCCTGGGTCTGATAACCCGCTACAACAGCTCCCAGAGCTGTCATGGAGTAAGGCCCTGGAATTGGACCGTCTGCTTCAATGTCTACTGAGATGTAAATTTCTTTAATCATATTATCTCAGGATAACATTATTACAGCCATCCTGCAACAATAAGTTTCTTTTTCGCTGGTGTTGTGTAGATTCGAAGGTTACTAAGGAACTGTTTCGTGCTGTGAGCAGTAACTGGTATCCCAAGTTCTTTTGATAAGCCTGACATCATAGATGACGTATCCGGCTCGCACCAACCCATCATGTCAGCGTCCCTCATAATTTGCTCAACAGGTCGATACATTTGCCTGCCAGGATTTTCTGTTGCCTGGATAAGCTGCTTCAAATAAGCTGGTGTCAACTTGCATTCAACAGAGAAGAACACTTCATAAAAATCAATGAACTTCAAAGCTTTGCGGATGTTGTCAGAGTCAGGACCAGCTGTACCAGTATGGTCATAGTCATGGAAGATACCAGCAACCAGAAGATGTCGTAAATCGTAAGAGTTGTAACCGAGTTGGACACCGATGTCGTAAGCATTTACTGCAAACACATAATTATGTTCATTGTTGTGATACGGCAAAGAAGCCGCAGGGTTCCTGGATGCAAGTTTCAAGATACCAGTAACAGGTAACTCTGCTTCTTGCAAACGGGAACGCACTGCGGCTTCTAAGCGGCTCATGCTTCCAAAGCCTCCGTGGAGCCAATCTTGTCACGGGTAACGCCATTGAAGGTCAACGCTCCGTCAACGAAATCAACCACGACAGCTTTGTTTTCAGTGAACATATCGAACAACAGCATCTCACTGACACCATCTTCCACAAGCTGCTGCATGGCACGACGCAAAGGACGAGCGCCCAACGACTGGTCGTAACCAACAGTCACGACATGCTTTTTGGCAGCTTCAGTCAAATCGACTGTAACACCAGCAGTGGCAAGACGTACATTCAGACGGGCAATGAATACGTCAATGATTTCAACAAGCTCTTCAGTGTTCAGGTGAGGGAACACAACAATGTCGTCAAGGCGGTTCAAGAACTCAGGCTTGAATTCCTGCTTCAGCTCTGTCAGAACTTTGTTCTTCATTGTGTTGTACGTTGCACCTGTGTCACCCAGAACCTGGAATCCGACAGACCCAGAAGCAATCTGACGTGCACCAAGGTTGGTTGTCATGATGATGATGGTGTTCTTGAAATCAATCACTCGACCCTGACCGTCAGTAAGACGACCTTCTTCAAGGACCTGCAAAAGCGGGTTGAAGATGTCAGGATGAGCTTTCTCAATCTCATCAAACAGAATTACGCTGTAAGGCTTACGACGAACACGTTCAGTCAACTGGCCGCCTTCTTCATGTCCAACATACCCAGGAGGAGCTCCGAACAGACGAGAAACAGTGTGCTTCTCACCGTACTCGGACATGTCCAACGAGATGAGTGCAGAGTCTTCGTGGAACAAGAACTCAGCAAGAGCTTTCGCAAGCTCAGTCTTACCCACACCGGTAGGTCCAGCGAAGATGAACGAACCAGCAGGACGGTTAGGGTCTTTCAACCCTGCACGCTGACGGCGAACAGTCTTAGAGATAGCCTGAATAGCAGCTTTCTGTCCAATCACTCGGGCAGCCAGCTCAGTTTCCATGCTCATGAGACGCTTGCTGTCATCAGTCAGCAAGGTAACAGGGATGCCTGTAGCAGCAGTCAGAACAGCAGCAATCTCAACATCGGTGACAAGGGTAGGCTCATCTGAGGTGGTGTTCTTCTGTACTTCAGCAGAGATAGCTTCTTTCAGCTTGCTCTCCTGAGCTCTTAAGTCAGCTGCAAGAAGGAAGTCTTCAGCTGCAATAGCTGTTTCTTTCTTTGTAATCAGACCAACAAGCTCCAGCTCAAGCTCTTTCACTTCAGGAGGAGTGCTAAGGCGATTGATTTTGGCACGGGCTCCAGCTTCATCCATCAAGTCAATGGCTTTGTCAGGAAGGAAGCGGTCAGGAACGTAGCGGGAAGAAAGAGTGACAGAAGCTTCGATAGCTTTGTCAGTCAAAGTGATGTTGTGGTGCTTCTCATATTCGCTACGCAGACCTTTCAGAATCTGGACAGCTTCAAGGATAGTAGGCTCAACAACATCAACCTGCTGGAAACGACGAGCCATGGCTGCATCTTTTTCGAAGTGCTTACGGTACTCATCGTAAGTTGTCGCACCGATTGTCTGCATCTCACCACGAGCCAGCACAGGCTTCAGAATGTTAGCAGCGTTCAGTGAACCCTCTCCACCACCAGCAGTGATGAGAGAATGGATTTCGTCAATGAACACAATGACGTTCGAATCCTGAATTTCCTGAACAAGTTTCTTCAGACGCTGCTCAAAATCACCACGATATTTTGTTCCAGCAAGGATACCGGCTAAGTCAAGCGACCATACATCACGCTCTTTCACCGAGTCGGGAAGACTGTCAGAGTTCAGCAAAGCCTGAGCTAATCCTTCAACGATAGCTGTTTTACCGACACCAGGCTCACCAACAAGGATAGGGTTGTTCTTGGTTCGACGGGAGAGCACCTGAAGAGTACGCTCAATTTCTTTACTTCGACCAACAACAGGGTCAAGCTTTCCTTCACGGGCAAGCTGTGAAAGGTTTGTGGCGAACTGTTCAAGGGTAGCAGTCTTCTTATTCGAACCAGCCAGACTTACTGGAGAACCTGGTGCAGTGGTACCCGCGAACATAGGAGCATCTTCAGGAGCACGCTCTTCACCATCATTGGCTTTGATGCTTGCCAGCACAACAGTCTCCAGCTGAGCAATGTCCACTGCAAGCATTGTCAGGCAGCGGTAAGCGTGTGACTCAGTGTTTCGAAGTACAGAGAGAATGAGAAAATCAGTTGTTACTTTCTTCTTACCCCCGATGTTGAGAGCGAAGAAGAAAGACTTCTCGATGATGTTCTTAGTGTCCTGATCGAAACCAGGAGCAGTATTACTGTTCCCAGTTGGAGCATAGGCGGTGGCGATAACCTGAGCTAATGTCTCAGTGGTAACACCAACGGAGTCAAACTTTGCTTTAGTGCTGGGGTGTTCGGTAAGAGCAAGAAGAATGTATTCACTTCCAGTCTGACCAGCTCCAGCTTCAGTAGCAAGGGCGATGGCTCGGCGGATAATCTGACTTGTGGTGTCCGTAAAACGGTCGTTCATAAAACCATACTTCCTTCTATGTGGTTCACGTAATCATAACACATACACCCAGGTAAAGTAAAACTGAGAGCCTTTTTCATGTGTCATTCTTGTTAACGTTTATTGGTGTTGTTTTGTTTCCGGGCTTCACCTATTTTATCCGATAAACTAGCATCATGAGTAAAACATGGAAAACTCGCCCTTTGATGGTACGAATCAACGACAAAGAAGACAAAGCTGTCGATGCTGTTGAAAATCATGACCATTCAGAATTTGAATGCTCTCTTCCTGATTCCCCTGTAGCACAGTTGAAACTGACCCATGAACAATGGCGTGCATTGAACTGCCGCTATGACTGGGGTTACTCTGGACACAACTTGTGTGGTTGTCCAATGTGTACAGACCGTTGGGGTAAAGAAAGCAAAAAGAAAGAGCGTCGTCAAGAAGGACGCAAACTTGCTCAGCAAAAAGACTACTGATTTTTAGTATCTTCAATTAGCTGCAAAGAAATCCCAAGAATCTTATCGATGCTTTCTTGCAGGTTCACTGAAGGCTTCTCAGTGATAATGTTCTCTTTCTGCAGCTTAGCTTTTTCTTCAGCTGATAATGGTGCCGGCCAGGTTCCTGAAATCATTTTGATGGCAATCATTCTTTGTTCAGCAGTACAGTATTCAGGGTACAAGTAATGAGCTTTATAGTAGACGACTTCTTCAGGACCTGAGCGTGGCTGCGCATAACATTCGGCTGCTGCTTCTAACCCAGCTGAAGGTAAGAACGGTCGGGTTGTTTTGTTAACTTCCGGCATCAACATTTCGAAATCATGGTTTAGCTGTAACAGATGGTAGTAGTAAACAGCTGATTGCAAAGGATTTACATATGTTGGATAGCCGCCTGCCTTCTCTGCAACCATCTCTTTCTGCAGCACATGAGCAAATTCATGTTTGTATAACAGACTGGCTTGAGAGAAGTTGCTGTTCACATTCTCTTTCTTTACATAGATGACCTGAGAATCATCCATGACGTTTACATATCCCATCACGGAAGCTGACCAAGGTCCTACTCCTCCAGAGTGCAAGTCTTCAACCAAACGAATTGATACTGAACCAAAATCTTTGAAAGGTCGAGAAGCAGAGCTATCCAGCTGGACAGTAACAGGCTTGGAGAAGAATATTACAGCAGCGTTCAAAAGATAGAGAGCTCCTACTGCAATGGCTAAAGTCAGAAGTGTTTTACGAATCATGATGATGAGAGGGGACTCCAGGCTAAGGCTTCACTGTAATGGGGAAAGGCTTGATAGTGAAATGAGTCTTGCCGTCAACTACAACATAGTCACGGTTATCCTGAGCGGAGAATCCAACCTGCTCCAGCACGCCTTCGATGTCGTTACCAGAAAAACTCCACATGCTGACCTTCCGACCAATGTACGGACGAACTTCTCCAACTGTGGTAACAAAATCTAATTTGTTAGCTTCGATCAATGCAAGAATCTGCTTGGCTAAAGCATCCTTCTGCTCCAAAGAATAGTTCTCGGTAAGGGGACTGTTAATAGTAATATTGATAGTCATATCTGATTCTACCATCCGGTTGGAAGCAAGTCAAATTGTTACAACCCTATCTCTTCATGAGTTCGAACAGGAGCTTGCTTGAGAATATCTAAAATCCACTTAGTTCGTTCACCAAGCAATGCTTGGAACGGTAGCTGACTATTTACTTCTTCAGCAGTGATTCTTAGGTATATCATTATTCTGTCACGGTTATAGAAATCATTTTCCAAATCGTTATGATGATGCCAAAGTCTGGTATTACCCACCCAAACAAAAATTCGGTGTTCACCAAAATTTTCTTGAGCTGCTATCCACGAGATACTGTCTTCCGAATTTGACACTCTCCAAAAGATGTAACTGTTCATGTTTTTACCTTTGCTTGACTTGCCGACTTTGCTATCTCAGACTGTAGATAACAACATTTCCTATTCAAGAGTAGCTCACACTTAGTTGGCACACCCGTTAAATAGCGTTAGTGCTACAAATCCACATTACGTAGAGTTGTAGCACTAACGCTATTTTTCAGTAGAGAATCACTTCCACCATGTTACTGCAGGGTCAACAGGGAGCTGACGCTTGTGTTCTGTCATCAGGTAACGCAGTTCAATTTTTTGAGCTGCAACCACATTGACATCCTTACCTTCAAGGTAGTCGTCAAGAACATCATAGGTAATACCCAGCTCAGTCTCATCAGCCTGACCTGCTTTGTTGTCCAGAAGGTCAGCTGTGGGAGCCTTAGTGATAACAAACTCAGGAGCTCCAGCAAGACGGAGAAGCTCTTTACCCTGGCGTTTGTTCAGACCACTCAACGGAAGAACATCTGCAGCACCATCACCGAACTTGGTGAAGAAGCCTGAAACTGCCTCAGCAGCATGGTCTGTACCTACAACAAGCAGCTGGTGGGTTCCAGCGTAGGCGTACTGTGTTACTGCACGGGTACGGGCTTTAACGTTACCTTTATGGTAGTCGCTGAGGTTATCTGCCTCATCTCCCGACCAGCCAGCAATGTCATTGTACTGGTCAGTGAAAGCATCCACCGCAGGCTTGATGTTGTACTCAATTACCTGGTCAGCCTTGATGAAGTCGCGGGCAATGGTGATTGCGTCATCAGCATCTTTCTGAGTCCCGTAGGGGAGGAGAAGAGCTAAGAACTGGTAGTTCTCACCTGTCTCATCGCGGAGTTCGCGGACAGCTGTCTGAGCAATGTAGCCGGCGAGAGCAGAATCCTGTCCACCGCTGATTCCAAGTACAAATCCTCTGGTGCCAGCATTACGGGTGAAGTCTTTGAGGAAGTCTACACGAGTGCGTAGTTCCTGTTCTGCATTGATGACGGGTTTTACCCCAAGAGTGTTGATAATCTGTTTCTGGAGCTTGGTCATGATACGGGTTTCCTTCCTTAGACCATTCTTATTACAGTATATCGTCATATTGACGAAAAAGCACGTTTTTGTGACTATTTCCTTTGAGAAAGTTTTCGAATGACTGTCAACGCATCATATCCGTGACCATACACATAACTTTCCCATGTGTGCGGAGTGAGCTGCTGTTCAAATGTCAACTCTGTAACCTTATCTGTGTTCCAATTCCAGCTGTTGTTATTACTGGTGATAAGGACAGGAACAGTATGATTCTGCCTGAGAAGAGTAATGACATCCAGCCAACCTTTATCTTTTTGGAAGATATCTGGGTGGGCATCTTGGATGATATCTGCTACCCAGTTTGTGTCTTCTGCTGCAACCCACATTCGGGTCGCGTGGTGGAGCCGGGAAAGAAGTTTCATACTGTTGTTACCAACACTTTGCACAGTGTTCAAGTTGATATTGTAACTATCCAACACCTGCTCTTCCACAACAAGGTGGAATTCCTTGTTATTGAACTCAGTAGTGAACTGTTCAGCCCAGCGTACTATATCTCTTGTCTCTTGCGAAAGAGAATTCTCTGCTGTAATTACTTTACGAAGGATGTCTTGATTCCAGGCAGGCTGGAGAAAAGCTTTACCTATGTTGTTGATGATGTCAGCAAATTTGTGACTTTCGCTGGGCTGAACAGTTACGGTGTTTGAGTCTTCACCGTGTTGGGCATGGAACTGGATGGCATTCATACAAGCATTCTACCATGAGATAACCTGTGTGTTTGATAGATGTTATCTGGGTGTTGTGTCGAAAATTCTTGCGAACGAAACTGGAAGGCCAGGTCTAGGAACGAAGAAAACCTCTCCGCCTTCGTTTCTCCAATAAGACTGACCTGAGGAAAGTGTGTCAAGCCTTTTACCAAAAAGTTCAGAGGTTTCTGCCGACGAAGAACGGTAAGCTATAAAGTCGGAGTATTGGCTGTTGTTTTCTTCAAGTTCACCTACTGTGAGCATAACCAAATTTAGGCTTCGTGCTAACCTACTGAGCTGGTTCAGTTCAGCGACATACTGGTAGTTCCTACCATCGACAATTAGCATTTTTGGTTGACTACTTGGTCGTGCATGTTGTTTAACAAAATGGAATACTGTTTGAACGATAGCTGCGTGCTGTCTTGCTTTAGTGGTGTCCAAGGCTTCTACTGGTGCTGTAAGCGGAACTTCAGCTGCATCAAAGACATAATCTTTTTCAGGGTCAATCACCAATACATTCTCAGAGTACCCAAAGAACGGAGCTCCGATGGAACTGAGACCCAAATGGGAAAGAGCAGCTGTTTCATATTGGAGTTCTTCATACTTGCTGATTACCTGCAGCAGTCCTGTCAATGAAGGCTGTTTAGTTTTATACTGTTGTTTGATGAGCGTTGTTAGCGTCTGGTTTGCTCGTGCTTGATAGTAAGCATCTCTTGAAAGTGTCAACGTGTTGATAAAGTGGAGAATATGCTCTGTCGACATATTTGTTTTGAATGGGTTCAGGTAGCCTGATTCCATTTTTGTCAACATCAGAATCTGGGTGTCTTCATTGAGTGTTTTCAGATAGTCAGATGCCAAACCTATGACGAAGGTAGGCATCTTCATTCCTTGGGCAAGAAATGCTGCGTAGGATGCTGCTACGCTTTTACCTGAGCCCGGCTGCCCTGTAAGAAGAATGTTTTTAGTCCTCTGAGTATCAGAGGGAATGTGCGATTCTGCTAGCAATGCTGAGAATGGGTTACCTGCGTAATACGGAATGGGTTCCATTTCGGCAACAGGATTAGACTCTGATTCTTTGATTAGACCGTACTCTACGAGCAAATCTCTGAGCGAATCTTCTGTTGCTGTCCCTTTGTTCAGGGTGATGTTTATCTGAGGAACATCTGGGTCTGTTGCTGTGAGGTGGATGGAATCATCTTTGTGTTTATATGAAACACGTACACCTTCAAGCTCTAAATAACGCCCGCGTTCTGGTTTTTGCACCATGATAGGTACTCCTTTGTTGTCTAAATCGAATAAACTGGTTTACTGCCAGGGCAGACATGCTAAACATGCTAACTCAGTCTATCGGAACAACTTCAGGCTGCTGTATTTTTAGTCCCTATTAGTAGACATTGATTCGACAATAATTAACAAATTGTTATGAGGAGCCTGACTAATTGATACAACCCAATTTGGGGCAAACGAATTTTTTTTATTGTTTGGAATAACTTGCAAAAGGTAGCAAGAGCGATTACCTTTATCAACAGTTTTATCAACCGTAACGCCGGCTCTTTTCCTATATTGAGCTGTTATTTTTTCGATTAGTGTCTCACTCAAATACACCGAATGTAATAAAGCAACACCACTTTGGATACCCGAAAAAGTCATATTGAACCCCTCCAGCTCTGTAACCTTTATAGGTTCTTTTAAGTACCTTTCACTACCTCTAATTACATCACCTAAAACAGTCAAGCTTCCATTCATATACTTGCGATTAGCATTGTTGATAAGCATGAATACAATAATCAAAATAATTGCAACAGTTATAATAGCGAATAGAATAGACATGAGTGAATTATCGGAACAACTTCAGGCTGTTGCTGTTTTACTCTTTTTCGCGGTAAGGTTTCGGAAAATACGTACTCCTACAACAATGACCAGTATTACTGCTACGGGTACTAATACTGGAATGAATATAGCCATAGCAACTAAACCTACTGTAAGAATGTTTTCACCAAAACTGACAATGGGTGTTACCATTCCACTCATTGTTGCGTTGATAAGCGGTCTGATGAACATCTTCATCAAATGAGGAAGTAAAGCAATAGCTAAACCAATGATGAACATGGGAAAGCCTGGAGAACTCACAAAATTGCTAATCTGAGTCACAGGAACATCTGTTACATGAGTACCTGCAGCAAACAGCAATCCGCCTGATGTTGGACGGATTGCTGTTTGGATGACATCATTCAACGAATCAACTGCCGCTATTTTGTCGGCAAAAAACTCTACTAAAGCTAAAGCAATCAAGATCGCTAATGTCCAGTTGTCTTCCATCCATGACCAGTTTCCTGGGAGAGCGAAGAAGTCAGTGAACTTTGATAACAAGCTGACAGCAATCAGAGGAATGTAAGCGTTCAACCCTGCTGCTAAAGCAAGACCTACCGCTGTAAGTATTTCAAGCATGCATCATGTCTATCATCTTACTGCAATTCAGTCATCAATTGAAGATGCTTTTGGCACAAGTCAGCCACTGTCATGTCTTCAGCAAAACCGAACATGGTGAAGTCCTGATGTTCTTTGATGTCACCTACCGTAATTTTTGTATTACGGTAAAGTGCATAGTTCAGTTTCCATAATTCGGTGGAGAAACTGTACACTCGGTCAGGGTTGATTCGAGCACGGCTTACAAGGTTCACATAAGGAGCAATGTAAGGCATTCTTGTCGTTTCTCCTGTAGGAGTTGCAACCGTAAGTCCGCCGTGTTCGGTTCCAAGGATAAAGTCTCGCAAATCAACTACGTCATACAAATCAGAACCCAGCTCAGAAATCAGGCTGTCCTGCTTGTCAACAACAACATCGTGCGTTTCCAGCATGTTGGAAACGAAACTCATTGTCTCCCCAGTAGCAATGTCATCATCCACAAGAGTGTACACTCCAGCAGGAATTGCTTCTACCTGCTCTTGAAGGGCTGGCGAGCCAGGACGGTTGACATATTTGATAGCATGATGCTGGCTACCTCCAGTGGAGAACAGGCGAGAGATTTCAAGGTTCTGTTCTGCTTTCCAGAAACAGTCCAAAGAAATCACATTCTCTGTCTCAGTATGGTTAGCCATCTGTCTGATGATGGGAACCCTTTTCACTCTCACTTTCTCGTAAGTCACATGCGCCTGCAAAAGAATAGCTACAGAGTCCGCAATGATTTTGTTCGAGTAAGGAGTAGGGTTTTCTCGGAACGCTAAATCCAGGTCTTCCCGCAGTACGTAAGTGGAACCTAAAGCACTTCTTCCATGGATATCGATAGCTCCAGGGTTTGCTGCTCGTGCAGCTGTAGAAGAATGGTCTGTGCAGACTTTCTCGCTGAAGACAACCCTTTTCTTCGCGTCAGGATGCACCAGGCTCAAGTCCATCTGAGCTCCTTCTCTTGGAACGCAAACACCATGACCGTATTCAGTGAAGCTGTTTGCAAACATGTAGTTGTCTCCACCGAAGACCATGTACAGTTTGATGTTCAAATCAGGCAACCAACGCTTCAGGTAAAGGTTGAATCTGTCATACAGTGTTGTGAAGTTCAAATCAGTGGGAGCATACAGAGCAGCCCAGTCGTCCACCTGCATCCAGGGTTCGTTTTCTACTGCTTCATGTAGAAGGGCGATGCGGTTAGGTGCGATGAAACGTTCGTCATGAGTTTTACGCATGATGTAGTTGTCGTGGTCGGGAGTAAAGTAGCCTGCAGCTACAGTTTCACCTGTTTGGGTTTCGATTGCTTCTTTGGCTAACCTCATAGCTCCAAGGTGTCCTTCGTGAACTGGAGCGAAACAACCAGGGTAGAACAAGACAGATACGTCCTTTTTACCTGCATCACGAATAGCCTGCAAAGGAGTTGTGTAGAATCGCACATGCGGGTTGACACGTAACGGCTTATTTTCAATCCAACCTGCTGTTACTAAGTCCTGCTTGCTGTTGGTTCTTTCGTAAAGAGCCTGGAAGTATCTGTCTAAATTCATCGTACTTTCCTGTACATAATGTCTGTTCTAATAATTGTTTTTGTGCCAGTTCCGGTGACCTTTTCAGCGTCATGCAGGAGGCGATGGTCGAAGACTACAGCTGTTCCGTCTTCAGGAGCGAAGCGAAGTCTAACTTCATCTTCGTCAGCGGCACGGTATTCATCACTAAGTTCACGCTGAGCGACAGGAAGATGAGCCTGAGGGTCGTGAAGATAACGAGTTGCTCCTCCATGAAGTTCACCTGGGTGTTCCAGATACACGACAAGGCTTTGAAGTGTGCGGACATCTTCTGATTCGACATACGGAGCATCGTAATGAACTACCAGCCAGCCTCCTTCTTCGTATTTGATGAATCGAAGAAGAGGTGACACACCGATGGGTTCCCATAGTTCATGACCGTCGAAGTCGGTGTTGTCTGCATCTGTGAATGTGCGGACAGTAGGGAAACCGTGCTTGATTCTGTTCCACAGAACGTCAGCATACTCAGGAGTGTAATTGGAAGCCCGGTAGGAACCAATAGGGTCGCCTTCTTTCCAGTTTCCTGACATTCCTGTCACTGACACAGGCTGCCAGTTGGATTCTTCCAACGCTGCCATGATGCTAACTTTTTCCTGTTCAGGAATGAGTTCAGGAATCACTACAGCTGTACGGTCAAGTTCAGGGAATGGTCTCACTTTAACTGCATGAGCCACAGCAGGGATTTCAAAGTTAACTTGGTTTACGAATTTAGTTGCCATTCTGGGGCCTCCAAGGCTGGTTGTTCCATCCGTTTGGGATTGTTGCGTTCATAATGTCCAGGTGGATGGATGGGGTTCCGTAGGTGTATTTATGTGCGTTGTAGTCATGTAGTTTTTGCAGGTTTTTGGCTCCTGTGACAAAGTGGGCATCTCGAAGAAGCTTCAACGGAACGCTACGTGCCTGCAGCCACAAATGGAACAGCTCTACGAAGTCATAAGAAGCTCCGAAAACTGTTTCATCTTCACGGCCGTCATACATGTCTCCTGTAGGAGTGGCTTTCATGACGCTTTCAGGAACTTCGAGCAAAGCTGCAACTTTGTACACTTCTGACTTGTACAAATCAGAGATTACTTGCAGGTCAACCATACCATCTGAAGCTTTTCCTACATAACCAAGGTATCCACCTTCGGAAAGGTTTGTTGTGCCTACCACTAAGGCAGGGTAGCCGGCGTCAGTCAGGATTGAACAGGTATTGTACAGGACTGGGGTTCTGGTGTAAGCCACCAGCTGTCCTTTAGCCCAGTCTGTTGATTTGATATCCAGGATGTCTTCCAATTCAGAAGTAATCACTTGGGAAAGAGATGTGAGCTTAGTGAAAATAGCTGGCTTCAGTCCCAGGTCCTGGCACAGGTCGGTAGCCTGCTGGACTGCACCGTCTTGGTTAGTTGCACCTTCGTAAGAAAGTGCAGGAAGTAGAAGAGGGACAATCTTCTGAATTGGACTGTTGTCCTGCTGGGATGCTTTGACGAGAAGTGAAAGGGCTACAGCTGAGTCAATACCACCAGAAACGCCTACTACAGCCCCTAAGAGCTTGTTCTGAGCGAAGTACTGGTTGATGAGGACAACCTTACGCTCAATCCATTCTGTAGCGTCAAAAGCCCGCACAGCTCTTAGCTGCTCTAAGGTCTGAGCCAGCTCTGCAGTCATGGTTACTGTGTCATTGTAGACTTTCACGATTCATCTTTCGTATGGGAGTTGTAGATATGGTTGGCGACTGCTTCAACGGAGTCAATTACGGGGAGTTCAGTCATGGTTCGGAGTGTGTCAGCCATCACGGATAAATCTGTGCAGCCTAATACAATGCAGTCTGAGCCAGCTCGTTCAGCAGCAGCTACGACATCTGTCAACTGAGGGTGGGATATTTGGTACTTCATCCCAGCAGCAATAAGTTCATCTGCAAACATGTTAGTTGCAATGTAGGCTGCATGGCTATACAGGTTGTCCTCTGAGGTGAGTTTGGAACCTACGATAAGAGGTTTGGAGTACTCAGAATCTACGACAGCTTGACTGGTGAGGGTAGGAACAGAATGTAGTTTGTTAGCAAATACTTGCTGCATGAACTCTTCTTCGACGTGGAAGGTGTTACAGATGACATAAACATCTGTGACACCTTGGAACAGAGGAGCTGTTTTACCAAGTTCGGTTCGTAGCATACCAAGGCTACTGATACGCCCTTCGGCATTGATGATGTCTTCAGGTAGATTGGAAATTACCATACGAGGGAAGGCAGTATCAGCGTATTGTCCAGTGCTGAGAACTTGCTTTACGAGCAGCTGCTGGAGATGTAGGGTGGCTACCGCCCCATATCCGCCGAGAATTCCGTATGTGTTCTTCATAACATCCTAATCATACCATCTTTATCGTCACAATGACGATAATATTACTAACATTTTAAAAGAAAAATGACCCCATTTTCAGGAGCCATTTTCTTCAGAATCAAATTACATGTTCCACAAGGTGTTCTCGTCCTCAGGCTTCACACGGTCCCAAATTTTATGAGACTGAACTACGCTTCCAACAGCGTTGCCGTTGAACTCAAGGTTCATGACGAAAGCTTTGTTTTCGGCTGGCACAAGAGGTGAGTCTTTCAAAGTGGTAGCAAAAGTCTTGCGGTCGTAACCAGCAGGAAGAGTTGCCTTGAAAGCGCCATGCTCATCCGTGATTTGGGCAATTTCTTTGTTATACCCAGCAGTGATTTTAGCCTGACGAGTGGATACAAACTCACTGAACTCTTCAGGCATGTTCTCTTTCCAACCTGCCATATCTTCACCCATACGCATTTTACGCCAGATAGTTTTGGAAGTCACGCCAGTACGGTTACGGTGGAGTTCAAGATAATCTGCATGCTTATACTTCACACGGGTGTCAGTATCGATGTAATGAACGATGAAACCTTCACGGTTTTCTCTTTCAGGAGAGTGAAGAACAGCATCTAAGGAGGAAAAGTCTTTGTACTCTTCAGCTCTTTTCCATTTCCATTCTTTGATGTCACGTAACGGAACTGATTTACCAGTTCGTTTGTTAACAGCACCGATGAGATGCAAGTCATCCTCATCGCCATAGTTAACCACAACACGGTTCTCTGGGTAGATAATTTCCCACATGTAAGTCAACTTAGGATTTGGCTTCCAGTTTCCTTCGTAACGGTCATGGTAGAGCTCTGTAGAACGTTTTGCTTGTTCGGATATGAAACTTCCAGAGGTTGCAATGTTGAATTTGCCGTTCTCATCAACATAACCGATTCCTAAGGAACCGTCCAGCTTGTCAGTCACGCTAATTCGACCATGCAATTTATCTCTGGGAACTGATGGTTCGTTGTGGTTGAAGAACTTAGCAAATGGACGAGCGACAATCTCGCCTGTCTCCTCGTTGAAAATGACACCACGAGAAGCTAAGGTCACGTCATCCCAGTCAGAAGCGAACTGAGTTGTCCGGGAATACTTGTAAGTCACATAAGGATGCTCAGGGTGGCGGCTGCACTCAATGCGACCATCATCGTAAGCTTTCTGGAAAGCTGACAGAGGAGGCAGTTCATTAGCTGGAGCAACAGTCTCAGCAGCTGTTTCTACTTGCTTGAAAAAAGCGACTTTCTCTGTATTTTCGCGGCCTCTGATCGAACAGTCTTTGGTCCAGCAGTTTGTACCATCGTTGTGATAGTACGGAGGTTTTCTTGTATTTGACATGCCCTATTACTAACAAAGAAACAGGCAACAGAATACAAAAAATTGAGGGACCTGCACTTTAGTTGCAAGTGCAGGTCCCTCAATGATACAAAATCAGAAGTTCAGGCTATCTTCCCAAAAACGACGAGGCACCAAGTAAGTGACAACTCGTTCGTAACGCTCAGCGTTTTTGTTCAGCCACAGCACGCCACGAGGGTTCTCATGAGGAATGCCTGCATGCTCTTTCATCATGTAAGAAGCAATCTCAGGAAGGGTGTCGCCAATGAAACCTGTAGTGTGTTCAGCGTCAACACCAACTCGCCAGAAGAAGTTCTCATAATGAGTGTCCTCTGGAAGCTCTTCCTGGAATGTCGAGAAAGAAAGAGCGTAAACTTCGAACTTGCGTGTGTCAACATGGGCCAAGAAACTTGCAACCACCTCATCCTGGTCTTCGATATCACCAATACTGTTCACCAAAACAAGCACAGGGCGACCAGCAGCAACATCAGCATCATACTGACTCCAAATGGAATCCATGTTAGGCTCATCTCCTGAGTCGATACGAACCACTTTGTCAGTACGCAGGTAGTTCGCAGCACCATACATGTCAGCTGGGGCGTTCACAGCATAGATTCGAGTGTTCGTAGCGTAAGCCCAGAGAAGATAGTTTCTGACGAAGTTCAGAACACCTGAACCGTCTTTACCTGCAATGGTGAGGTTCTTGTGTACACCCAGGTCAGCTCGGGAAGGGTGACCATCTGTTCTAACACCGAATGAACCTACCTGGGAGAGGTTGTTCAGGGGAACCGTCGACTTGACAAATTCTACTCGTCCCTGGTCTTCAAGAAGAGCTCGAACAGCTTTATCCTCGTCAGAACCTCGCGTGAGGGCAAAGCTAAGAGGAGAAGAGAAGTCTGAAGATGATGAACTCATAAGAGTCAAATCTTTCACTGCGTCGTATGAGACCTCAGCTCTAAAACCTAAATTTGTAGTCATAATGGAACCCTTTCAGTGAACTGTGTGATGCTGCGTTGTATGTTACTCAAGTTTACCACAGAACGCGTTATTCAGCAACAAAATAGGGTCAAAATCCTTGATTTTATCAGGATTTTGACCCTATTTACGGTTCACATTTCGTCGTTACGGATGTCCTTTTTGACGCTCTGCTTCTCCTTCTTGCGGAGAGCTCGGCGCCAACCTCGACCGCCAGTTGCAGCTCCAGTGCGACGCTTGCCTTTGAAGTGTCGGTGCTGCCAGAAACCATCATCGAACATAGTGCTGTCAACGTTGTTCACGGCACGGTTCTTGTTGGAAGCCATCATTCCAGGCATATAACCTCAATCTGCTGTTCGGTTCGTATAGTAACAACAGTATCGGATAAATGGTGAGATGTCAAGAAGCTGCTGGTCCATCAAGCTGTTAGAAATGAAGCATGTGTTACCCAAAACCTGGTCCCCGTTGTTCAGCTCATGCTGCAGCTACTTTCGCTAAAGCTCATCAAGCAGTCCTCAGTGCCTTCATGGACAACCGTAAAGACCCAGAGCTTGAGAAGCTGATAGCGGTAAGAAAAAAAGCTGAAGCGGAGTACAAGCTGACACCAGCTTATCTAAAGTCTCTGGAAAGACAGATCAAAAAGAACCCAACGCAAGAATGGCATGCGGAAGAGTATGAAACACTTTCTCAAGAACGTTCCCGAAGATTAGCTGCTGTTGCGGATCGCAAAGTCATCACCCACAGAAAAGCGCAGAAGGCTGCTTACACTTCACCAAAGTTTTTCAAAACTGGTGACACCCTCGAAGAGATGCATTACAAACATGCTGATTTGTTGAACAGTATGGCAGATTCCCAAAACTGGAGTGCCAAACTGGATGATACTGAAATAGCTACTCTTCGCTGGTATTCAGAAGATGGTTATGCTGACATCAACGGTCATCTTTCAGCTTCGAAGAACCCGTACGCAAAAAACGTTGCACCTGAAACGTTGGATGCAGCTGTAACCATTCTGGATGATGCTTTCGCTAAACACGAACCAGCAGAAGAAGGTGTGATGGTTTACCGCCGGCACCATCTATATGATGAAAAAGGTTACCATTCAAGTGATGATGCTCAGAATCTTGACAAACATTTCCCTGTTGGTAGCACATACGAACCTAAGTTCTTCATGTCGACAAGTTTGAATCCTCAGGACTTACCTTCTAAAGACAACATCAATGTTTCTCTACAGATTCTTACAAAAAGTGGTGCTCCAATCACAGCTATCTCATCGCAAGGTCCAAGAGAGTATGAGTTCATCATTCCTCGCGGTGCAAAATTCGAAGTTGTTGCTAATGATGTGAAAGTCAAAAGGGTCAATAAAAAAGGTGAAGCAACTGAACTGACAATTGTGCAGCTGCGAGAAATTTAAACAGGTAAAGCCCCGAATCAAGTTACGATTCGGGGCTTTACTCATGTTGGCTTAGAAGTCTCCGTAGTCAACCTGGAATACAGGAAGACCCAGCTCACGACGATAAGCGTCGACAACCTGGTTCCGGTCATCCAAAGCTAACAGGATGTTGAAACGTTCCCGAATATGGGCATCAAAAAGTTCACGCTTGATGATGTTGTCTTTACGGTAGTCGTTATGAGGTCTCATGTAGATTTCGTCCACAGGAACACCAGCTACTTCCAGAGAAAGCAACGTGTCTGCCTTGCAGACTTCATCTCGACCAGACATAACAACAACTTTGTAGCCCTGAGCATGCAGAGCTTTCACTGTTTCAACAACAGGCGGGTTAGGCTCGTCGTCAATGACTTTGTGCCAGTCAAACGGTCCACGATGTGAACCCATCTTCATGGCCGTACCGTCAACATCCAAAAGGATAGCTTTAGGCAGAGTCTCATCAGGAACATAGATTCCTGCTGCAGCTGCTTCGTAGTCAAGTACAGGGAACGGAGGGAACTTACCGCTCTGGATGTAACGCTTGAATGTTGTTTCAATCACCTGTGCAGGAACTTTACGCTCACGAGCAGCGTTACGGGCAAGAGCTGTCTCAAGCTCAACAGGGAAGTCCTGATGGACGACAGGAACGTTAGCTTTCTCCGCGATAAGGAGATACTCTTTGACGTACTTGGCTTTCAAATTCACATTGTCAACGACAACACTTTTGCGTGCAGCAAGAAGAGCGGTGATGATGGCATGCTCCACTTTGGTAACAGCGACTTCAAGCTCCTGAGGAAGCTCGTAGGAGCTGAACTGGCTGAGACGAATGTCATCACGGTTCACACGGGCACGGTTTAACGGGTCCTGGTTCACCCAGCGGATGGCTTCTGTAGATTTACCGGAGCCCTGTACTCCCCGGTGAATCCGCATTATCTGTGACATTTTGTTTCCTAACTTAAGATACTCCAACTTACCATGAAATCCGGCCAGCTGTCAAATACTATGTGCATTAGCTGTTGATGATAGAATTCTTTGACCGCTCATAAAGCTGACAACGATTAAGGAACATTAGCATCATGCCCAACGACATCAAACTGGAAGACCTAACTGGTTGGTTACCTCCTCATGATCTATCTGGGTATGAGAACTTCAACTTCTGGTTCCTACTCATCCCAGCAGGGTTGCTCATCCTGGGTATGATTATCCCTGCTATTAGACAACTTCCTGTGATTCTGACTTGGCTTTTCACTATACTCCTTGTAGGAGCTGCTGGTTTCAGCTTCTGGCACATCTCATTCTTTCAACCTCAACAGAAAGTAGCTGCCTCAGAAGAAAGCTATTTGAAATGGTTTGACAAGAACTACTCTTATCTTGACCTCACAAAAGAAGAATCGCTTGAGATGCTTCACAATCAGAACGGTTTCTTAGATGAAGATGCAAAACGTAACTACATTCTGGAAACCAGTACTGATAAAACTGACAAGCTCTACGTTTACTACCTGTCAGCAAAAACAGAATACGCTTACCGTGTAGCACCTCAAGATGTTGAGAAGTTTGACGGCTAAATCACATTGAAGTATCCGCTGGGTCACGCCACCATGTTGGTAAAGTGACACAGCGGATTTTCTTTTTGTCCGCCAACTTCACAGTGTTAGGTCGGATGTCTAAAGCGGCGATAATGCCAGTAGTCTGAGCAAACTCAGGGTCTTCTTTCATCGACTCGACATAACGTTGTGTTTGACTCACACTGTTAATCATGGCCACTCGTTTCACTTCTACAGCCACAGGATTACCTTCAGGGTCAGTGACCAGCAAATCAACAGCTCCTGCCCCTGTCTGATACTCTCTTTGAACAAACGTGTACCCTTCGCCTAAAGCTTCAGGGTTCTCTGCTAACCAAGCCTGCAACTGTTTCTCTGTCCCGTCACGGATCAATCCTTCATCGTTTCGGTCGAGGAGAAAGTCGGTGTCAGAAATTACTTCATGCAAGGTAATGCGGAGGCTTTCTTGCCTTGTGTCAAAAAACCACAGTTTATAATCTTCGAATTCAACTTCTGACAGCTCATTACCTTTGCCCATGTAGTTCAAAGGTTTGTTGCTTTTGTCGTTATGCACCGAAATGGAACCGTCATCTTTGACAATGATCGCTCGCACTGCTCGGGGAAGACGGGTATCTCCTCTTCCTGTGTAAATGACTGAACAATCAGCTACTACTATTCTCATGGTTCCAAATCTGGTTGGGCAGAGTTTCAGTCTACCGGAAGTCTATTTTTTACTATCGTCAGCAGTGTTTGAAGGATGCTTGTAGAGGGTAATGGTCACTGCCTTTGTCCTCTATCAAAGTCTCTGTGCGAAGAATGTCACCCGCTGGAAAATTGGAGAGTATGTGGTCAATGATGTAGTCACCGTTAGCAGCTGTTTCTTCCACATAACCATGGTAACTGTTGTACTGACCGTTCACGTTTTCGTTAGCAGTTTTCTTCGCACAGGTGAACCCCATGACAGTTGGGGAGACAGAGTTGAAATCTCCAACAATGATTGCAGGATTGTTTTCTGGGTTAACTTCCTGAGCAAATTCGTGCAAGGCTATCAGACCTTTTACCTGCACTGCTGCATATCTGGCAATAAGTTCTTCATCTGTTAGCTCAATAGGAACATGCTGCTGATGAAGATTGAAGAAATGAATCAAATCACCTGAAACATGCTCTAGCAGCACATGAGTGCTGTATCTGTTTTCAATATTAGGAAGCTCCTGCTGCTCTTCAGTAGTCCCTGTGGTGAGTAGCCTTACATGGCTTTGTTTGAGTTCAAATTTGTCAGCTTTCCAGAAGATAGGATTCCTTTGATGGAACTCATCGTCGTATTCGCTGAAGTCGTTATGGGAAGGTTCGTAACCGTCGAATCCGTTGTTGCGTAGTTGGTTTGAAACTTCTGGCCCTTGAACGTCTACATATGACACTTCTTGCAGACCGAACAGATCACCTAAAGTTGGCAAGGTTGCCAACAGCTCTTCTTTCCTTCCCTCCCAGCCATGGAATTCAGCTTTAGCGGCAGGTACTTGGATGTTGTATGAAGCAATAGTGAGAGTCACAGGGTTTCTAACATTCTTGTTTGTCGTTCAGAAGTTGTGTTCTTTGCTGAGTCAGCATACGCTGGTTTGCCGGCTTTTACCCGCCTGGCAGCTGCTTGAGCTTCTTTGTCGGCTTTGTTGTTCAAAGTGTCAGAGGCATGGCCTTTCACCCATTCGAATGTTGTTACAAGGTTTTTCTTTTTCCTGATTCTAAGAGCTTCGTAAAGAGCTTTCACATGGGTGAGGTTACTGACTGCTTTTGTCTGCTGGGTGTCACGCCACCAACCATTTTTCTTCCAAGTGAACATCCATTTGGTTGAAATGTCCATAGCGTAACGTGAGTCAATTTTGATGTGAAGGTCAGTGTTAGGGAAAGCATAAAGAACAGACAGTAACCCAATCAGTTCAGCTACCTGGTTTGTCCCGGTGGGTAAACCGTTTGCCTGCCAGCGTCCTTTGTTGTCCGCCCAGGACCACCCGATTGCACCGCCTGGATTTTTTAGGCATGAACCATCACAGGCAACTACAAGTTTATTCATGTCGACCTATATCGGATTCTTAGAACCGCACGTTACAAACGTACACTTCTCCATCGATAAACATTTCGTTACGCTCATCATTCTCCAGCTGAGAAACCAAAGCGTCCCAGTCAGTAGAAGAAAGAAGGTTGGAGGACACTTCAGATTTGAGTAACTCTTTCACTTCTTCACCAGAGGTTCCTGCTCTAAAGAAGAACCATCCTTGTTCGTCAGATAGTGAGTACAAGCTAATCTGAATGTTTTTCGCAAAAAGTAGCCAGTTCTCTATAGTGTCTGGTTGAGGTTCTTCTTCTGCGTAGAAACTACCTTGGAAGTTATCAAGTCCTGCGTTCAGTACGATAAGCCAAATACGTTCATCATCAGTAACTGGCTTGCCAGCTTCCAAAGAACTGATTAGCCTTTTCAGCTCAGGATAAAAGCTTTGGACTGTGAAACTTTCTTTCAAGTCAAGAGTTGGAGTCATGTTTACCATGTGAGTTCGCTGAAAGCCAGCGTTCCTTTCTTAGCGTGTGTTTCAACAGTGTTTACCCATGTGTCATAATGCTGAATCAAAGGGAAAGGTAATTCAGGACTAAATTGACGTGCAGTGTAGTCGTACACGGTGAGTTCTTCTGAAACAGGATCGGTGATACCTACTGCTACATGCCACCACACTTCACTCCCGGTAAGAGCTTCAACACTTACCAGCTCAGCGTTTTCAAGTAGCCTTGAGTTAAGGATGGTTCTGGAAACATCTTCACAATGTCCAACAGCTGCATAACTGTCATCCATTTGAGCAATACTGTAACTGTCGCCTGCAATGTCAGTGAATTGCAGTTGAATGATCTTGCGATGAGTGATTATACCTTCAGGGAGCATGCAATGATTATAGCTTGTTTTCTTCATGTCAGCAATTTAACCAATTGCGCCGCCTCAGTGAGAAGGCGGCGCAATAAAGGAGTTAGATAACACAGTTTTACCTGCACTACTATATCTAACGTCAGTTGATTTCTGAGGAGTTATTAGTCGACTTTTTCGATGTCATTAAGCAGTTCTCTTTGTCCCAATCCAAAGCAATCTTTTGACCATAGTCTCCGAACCTATTTTTGCGAACGACTAAGTTAACACCCTCTCCTTCAACATGAGAGGTAAGCACTACATCCGAGTTTTGAACCAAATCAGAAGAATGTCTGAAATGGGCTTTTTCGTGTGCAGATTGTGTACTCAAATGAGTAAGAAGAAGCACTGGAAGGTTCAGCTCAATCGCCATTTTTTTGATTTGAGCAGACATAGCAGCTGCTTCTTGGACCGTAGGCAATCCAGGAGTCAGAAAATCAAAAGAGTCAATAACAATGAGCTCGACATCAGATTCATCTTTGATGTCATGTACTGATGACACCATACCTTTCAAAGAGCCTACCAAGTTACCAAACTGTTCTCGCCCGATGTAGATGAAAATAAGGTCAGAAGAATCGTCATCCTGCTTACTGTCTAAAGTGCGAAATTCTTGTCCATAGATTTCCGAGGAAACATACAAAGCTCTTTTATTTTTGGCACCTTCTGCGATGCTGATAGCTGTGCTTGTGGCACCTCCTCCTGGTCCAGAGCCAAGAAGAGTAACTGAACCTTTTCTTAGTCCACCGTCCAAAACTTTATTGAGTTCAGACCATGGAGTAGGAAACTTGTCAGAGGTTCCATAAAGCTGGCGGGAAGCTTCGAGGTACGGTTCACCAGTGTGCTTCATTCGTTCACGAATGGCTTTTTTCTGGAAACTGTTTGTAGTCATCATTTACCTATTTTCTGACAGTCAACCTACGCTCAACCGTCAAATAGAATGATGGTGAGATAACAGAATCCTCGGGACCTTGCTCTCAACAGCGAAACCGCGTAGGAGTAATCACTTGAGACGGGCGACTGTTATCGCCAACTGAGACAAGTCTACCATCTTTACTCCACTCTGACAACTTTTTGGTATGTTGTTCGCTACTTTTGGTGTGCTTCGTACGTAGCCATTAGCCTTTTAGCTTCAGGAGTTTCACCATAGTTACTAAGGAATGTCTCGTTAGTCCAGTTCAGACCCATCGATTCTTTAGCTACCCATCTTTCAGCTGCTTCTAAAAGTACCTTGTAACGCTTCAAAGACTTTTTAGTTTCAGCAAGTAGCTTTGTCATATCACTCAATGTTGCAGATGTAAACTCAAAGAAATCGCCAGTGTTAGTGTCAACTTCAGGGTCGAAGCTGATAGCAGAGGCTTCAACATCATGTTTGAGGATTTCTAACTGCTCAGCTGCATCCTGAACCAGTTCTTTCAGCTCTGCTTTGTCCTCAATCAGATTCTTCTGGTCATAACCAACAGAAGTAAAGATGAACTTCCATACATCATCTTCGTTACCGACAAAACCCCAGTCGGATTCAACTAACTCAACCATTAAGTCGTCAGCAATAGGAATTCCTATATCTTTCTGACTGTCATATACACGCTGGTATTGTTTTACCAATTCAAGCTGAGTTGACTGCATAGGTACAGAGATATGGAACTCACCCTCTGGGGTTTCCAAATGCCACGTAGGAGGTGCATCATATGCTGCTTTTTCTACCAGCTTGACCCATTTACCGTTAGCTTCTACTTTAATGTTGTCCATGGTAACTCCTGTTACGCTTTATTGGTGTTGTACAGGTCAATTGTAACACAATGGTGATGACCCAGGCCGAACTATGCCGTTTCTTTGTTCCACACTATTTATGTCTTCTACCTAATTTGTTTGATACAATTGGATACCAAGACAGAATGGTTGAAACACCTAATGGCTAAAGAAACAAACAAACGACCAGCTAAAATAGCTGATGTCCTCAACACATTACCTAAAAGAGAACTTGCTCATTACGCTCATGGCGAATGGGCTAAGCTCATCCCAGTTCCTGAAGCTACACGAGTAGTCACTGCACTGACTTTAGATGAAGTCTTTGAAGCTCAACGCACAGGAGCAGAACTTCAGGTTACGGTGGTTATTTCTTACCGCCTGAGCATGTTAGGCGACAGTAACGGCTGGAACGAGAGTGACACTTCTCTGTATGTGAATGAAGATGAACAGGGACATAAGTCTGTCGCAATTAAGTTTGAAGAAATCCATAAGGAGTTGAAGTTACGAATCAATCAGGTTCAAAGCTTCCAACCTTCTGACGCTCGCCCGCATCAAGATGTTCCTCCATCTGCAGACACATGGGTGGCAAAAGGATACACAACTGGTTACCATGAGTACAATTACAACGCAGGTGGAGAATGGTACAACAGCCATTATGTTCTGACTTGCGAAAAAGGTGTCATCACCTGGGAATATATAGCTAAAAAGAACTAAGTAGAAAGGCCCTGACTGAAGTGTCAGGGCCTTTCTACTTAGTCGTAAAAATTTAATCTGAAAGGGACGCTACTATTGTTACGGTAGCGTCCCTTTCAGATTGTTTCAGAAGTTACTTCTCGTCTTCAACAACTTCAGCATCAATGATGTCCTCATCATCTTCAGTTGCAGCGGCAGGCTCTGCAGTAGGCTCAGCAGGCTCTGAGGCAGCCTGTGCCTGTCCACCGTACAGGCTTTGACCAATCTTCTGCTGTGATGCATTCAGACGGTCTACGGCTGTTTTGACAGCTTCGTCATCAGTTCCTTCAAGAGCAGACTTCACGGCTTTGATGTCATCTTCAACTTCAGTCTTCACTTCAGCTGGAATGTTCTCACCGTGTTCAGCAACAACTTTCTCAGCGCTGTAAGCCAGCTGTTCAGCGTTGTTACGGAGTTCTTGTGCTTCACGACGAGCTTTGTCCTCAGAAGCATGAGTCTCAGCATCACGAACCATGCGGTCAATGTCAGCCTTGGACAATGAAGAGCCACCAGTGATGGTAATCTTCTGCTCACGACCAGTACCCTTGTCCTTAGCGGACACATGGACAATACCGTTTGCGTCAATGTCAAAGGTGACTTCAACCTGAGGCAAACCGCGAGGCGCAGGAGCAATACCACTTAGTTCGAACTGACCAAGCTTCTTGTTGTCCTTAGTGAACTCACGCTCACCCTGGAACACCTGAATAGATACAGAAGGCTGGTTGTCTACAGCTGTAGTGAAAGTCTCGCTACGAGTAGTAGGAATAGCAGTGTTTCGCTCGATAAGCTTGGTCATGACACCACCGGCTGTTTCCAGACCCAAGGAAAGAGGAGTAACATCAATGAGCAGAACGTCTTTACGTTCACCATTGACCACACCAGCCTGAATCGCTGCACCAAGAGCAACAACTTCGTCAGGGTTCACATTCTGTGAAGGCTTTTTACCTGTCATCGAAGTAACCATCTCAACAACAGCTGGCATACGGGTTGAACCACCGACGAGAATCACGTGGTCAATCTTGTCGGAAGAGATGTTAGCATCAGCAAGAACCTGCTCGAAAGGCTTCTTGGTACGCTCAAGCAGAGCTTTGGTAATCTCTTCGAACTTAGCTCGGCTAAGAGCCTGCTCCAAGTTCAACGGACCTTCAGCTGTCAAAGAAATGTAAGGCAGCTGGATGGTGGTGTTTGAACCAGAGGAGAGTTCTTTCTTGGCCTGCTCTGCACCTTCACGGATACGCTGCTGAGCAATTTTGTCTTTGCTGAGGTCAACACCAGTTGAAGCTTTGAACTGTTCGTTGACGTAACCAATAATGGCGTTGTCCCAATCATCGCCACCAAGTCGGTTGTCACCAGCTGTTGCTTTTACCTGGATGGTAGCAAAACCATCGTCTTCATCTTTGTCTACTTCGAGCAAGGACACGTCGAAGGTTCCACCACCGAGGTCGTACACCAGAACGGTTTCGCTTTCACCAGCTTTGTCCAGACCGTATGCCATGGCAGCGGCTGTTGGTTCGTTCACGATGCGAAGAACTTTCAAGCCAGCAATTTCACCAGCTTCTTTTGTTGCCTGGCGTTCAGCGTCGTTGAAGTACGCTGGGACTGTGATTACTGCTGAGTCAACATCTTCACCCAGGTAAGCTTCAGCATCTTTCTTGAGCTTCATCAGGATACGTGCAGAGACTTCCTGAGCGGTGTATTTCTTACCGTCAACTTCCTGGGTCCATGTGGTTCCCATGTGACGTTTCACTGAACGGATGGTGCGATCTACGTTCGTGACAGCCTGGCGTTTAGCTGTTTCTCCGACAAGTACTTCTTTGTCGTTCTTTACGAAAGCTACGACAGATGGGGTGGTGCGGATACCTTCAGCGTTTGCGATTACTGTAGGTTCTCCACCTTCAAGTACTGATACGCAGCTGTTTGTTGTTCCTAAGTCAATTCCTACGGCACGAGCCATTTGTATTTCACCCTTTCTTTTTCGGTTATGAGTTTATAGTACACCATTTTGGGGGATAAGACAAATTAAATAAGAAAAACCTGAGTCACCACGACTCAGGTTTTTCTTATTTGCTATTTTCAGCTATTACGACGTGCGGCACGCAGGCGAGGAAGTCTGCGAAGAACGAATCCGCCAATCAGCATAAGGCCACCCATGAAGGTGAGGAATACAGTGGAGCTGGAATCAGAACCAGTGTAAGCCAAAGCTCGGGTGTTGGTGTCTGAACGGTCACCACGTTCAGTTACGTTGCCCAATTCGTCATTGTCGTAACCTCCAGTGTTACCCAACTCATCGTTGTCGTAACCTCCGGTGTTGAACTCTTCCTCAGGAATCAGGGATACTCCACCTGAAGAAGGGTCACGAGGAGTTGTTTCTGGTTCAGTCTCAGGAGTGACTCCTGCATCTGGGTTTGTAGGTGTGACTGGAGCTTCAGGGTCAGTAGGGGTTGTAGGGTCCACTGGAAGGGTAGGGTCTACAGGAGTTTCTGGGTCCACTGGAGTCTCAGGGTCTACAGGGATAACAGGGTCTTCTCCAGGAACGATAACTTCATCATCCTGGTTCACAACAAGAAGGCTGGTCCAACCAATGATGTTGTTGTCTGCATCAGACACGACGATACGATGTTCACCAGTTTGGGTGCCTGCTGGAATTGTGACATCAACGTTTCCATCAACGTCAGTCTGAACCCAGCCAGCGAGAAGCACAGGAGTGGAATGAATCCATACTGACACCCATGTTTCAGGAGCAGCAACGCTTGCAGCAGAAACTGTTACAGTGTCACCAGGAAAAGCAACTGCAGCGTTCACAGAAATAAGGTTCTCCACATCAACAGGAAGGGCTTCATCCTGCTGCATGACAGGAGCCTCTGAAGGTGCAGGGTTTTCTGTTACTGCGTCAATAGCTACAGAGAAGTCATATACTTCACCAGCGACCAATGTGACACCACCAGCAGGTAGAGGGTTGCCGTTGAGTAGGACAACTGGGCTTAGTGTTGTGTTTTCAATGTCTGGTAAACCAGTTACTGAGACCTGGACTGTAGAGCCTTCAGGGATGTCAATAGTTGTAGGAGGGACATCTCGGGTGAGGTAAACAACGTTATCCTGCACTTCGTCATTCACTAAAGAAGTGTAATGAACTTCAAGTGTTAGATTTTCAGGAACAGTTGAAGTGTCACCAGCGAAAGCTAAAGCAAAGGTTGTTGCAACCAAAGCATTTTCCTCCGCAGGGACCTCTTCAACTGGTGCTTCTTCAGTAGGAACTTCTTCAACTGGTGCTTCTTCAGTAGGAACTTCTTCTACTGGAACTTCTTCAGATGGTACAACTATTTCAGGTTCGGTTTCCTCTGGTACTGCAACCTCAGGAACAGGTACTTCTTCTGCGGTGGGGTCAGCTACTGGAGTAACTTCCTCAGTACCAGTTTCTACTTCCGTAGGAACATCTTGTGTTGTAGTAGGAGCTGCCTCATCTGCAAGTGCTGGGGAAGCTACAAACGCTACCGCACTCAATGAAACTGTAGCTGCTACAGCTACTCCTACAATTTTTTGACCAATTGGCATAATAACAGTAATCTTTCCGTATTTTGAACGTTAGCACCAGCTTACATTATATTTCAATGACAAGCAAATTAGGCGGTTCCTTATGTTGTAGTATCTGTAAAAACCTAATTAAATGCGATTCTTTAGCAAACTATTGTTATTGCTGTTTATACGGTAAGTTGATAAAGCCTTTGTTTGATTTCGAAGCTCAATTCTGGATGATCGATGAGCTTATCGTAATCAATTTTGTATTTAGAGAAAAAGAACAGCAGCATTGTTGATACTGAGCCTTCACTGTCTTCGATGTAATGATCGGAAGTAATAGCAACCTGTTCAGTGACAACATAACGGAGCAGAACGTTTTGAGCGTGCCTAGGTTTTTTACCAGCCGCAACAACAATCGCCACTAAATCAGCAACACTCATTCTTCTCATGTCCATCTCTAACCAATCGGATGCAGATTAGTTGACTTGGAGACCTGTCTTCTGCTATCGTTGATTAGATACTGATCTAACGAAAGAACCATCATGGTACACATTTACGATATTGCTCCTGCTGAACTTTGGGCAGCTGAGTTCCAGAACAAACACATCAACCGTCAGGTTCACCCTACGCTTGACTTGGCTATCTTCGACTATTCGCAGGTATGCCAGTTCGACCGAGCCTGGAACGCTGCCACATTAGCTTCACGAGGACTTATCGTTGACGGTTCCACTCAGGAGATTGTTTCCCGCCCTCTTGGTAAATTCTTCAACCACGGCGAACCAGATGTCCCTCAGGATGCGTTGACTGGACCTATCGTGGTCACAGACAAAGCAGATGGTTCTATGGGTGTTTCATATGTCAACCCTGAAACAGGTCGACTGAACATTTCCACACGTGGTTCGTTCAGCTCTGAGCAGGCTCTGCATGCTACAGCTCGTTACCAGGAGCTGTACGACGGCAAATGGGAGCCAATTGCTGGTGAGACTTACATCTGGGAAATCATCTACCCTACAAACCGCATCGTTGTCAACTATGGGGATTTGGATGACCTCATCCTTATTGCCCGAGTGAACACAGCAACAGGCCGCTCTGTGCCAGCATCACAGGTTGAAGAGTGGACTTGGTTGAAGGTTGAGCAGTTCGAGTACAGCAGCCTCACTGAAGCTTTAGCGGCTCCTGGTCGTGAGAACAAAGAAGGTGTGGTTGTTCACTTCCTGGATAGTGATGTTCGTGTGAAAGTGAAGCAGGACGACTACATCCAGCTTCACCGTGTCATCACAGGTGCGTCTTCGCGTCGAATCTGGGAGTTGCTCGTAGCTGACGGTGATTTCACTTCTTGGATTGTTGGTCTCCCCGACGAGTTCGTTGAATATGTAGAAACAACTCGTGATCGACTGATTGCAGAGCATGCCGAAGTGCGTTCAACAGTTGAAGAGACTTACAACCGTATCCTCTCTGAGCTTCCTGAAGGGTACACTCAGAAAGACTACGCTGCAGCTGTGCAGAAAGAAGACAAAAGCATTACTGGTTTGTTGTTCTCCCGTCACAGTGGAGGTCATTTTGAAGCTAAGTCTGAGAAGAAAATCTCTGACATCATCTGGAAAATGATTCAGCCTGAGTTCGAGAAGCCTTTCTGGAACTTGAACGGAAAAACTGCTGACTAAACGATAAAAGCCGGCACAACAGAATTCTTTGTTGTGCCGGCTTTTATCGTTTAAGGTGCAAACTGAAAAGCTGTAGTGAACTGTAGCTGGTAAAGAATTTTTCCTGTTTCTGCATCAGCAAACAACGTAGACACTTCACCGCCGTTGTACTGCGTCACTGGAATTGCGACCACATTATTCTCCGAATCATATGATAAGCGGTTACCTAACGTGTATCCAAGGGTGGACAAATCAACCAGTAAAGTAGCTCCAAGATTTGTGTCTTTGATAATGTACTCATGATATGCATCTTCTTCTGGTGAATAAGCAGTCACAGCCCACAAGATACTGGTTCTATCAATAGCTGTTGTCCCTGACGCTATCTGAGTTTTAGAATCCGCAGCTTCAGGTAAGACCAATTTAACAGTATTCAAATCGTTCAAGTTGTACGAAATTGGAGTCGAAGCATCAGCTTCAGTTCCCCATAGGAACAATGTGTTTCCTTTGTTGTAAAAACCTCCGAGATAACCCATCTGACCTAACTGCACAAACGGTTGCCATTGACCAGCTTCATCCACTTTCCCTGAGTAGACAGTACTGGTCAAACCAGCCTGATACACAACGTTTCCTGTTTTGGAGTTCACTTGCCATTGTGAGGATGCTTGTACTTCTGTGGTTGTTTCCTTCTTTTCTTGAGTATCGTATGAAACGAAACGCTGGGTTGTCGTATCTGTGTCACAAGAGTTCAAATACACAAAATACCTGTCGAATACTGAGCTGGTCTGAAGCACTGAACAGCCAGGGGTGGTGATGTCTTCAGCTTTACCTGAGTCCAAATCTACAAGCAGAACTTTCTGTGTAGAAGTGATAAGTAGTGCATGTGAATGGGTTAGTGAGAAAGAAAGAATGGACTCTGGACCAGAGTAGGCTTCCTCACCTGGGTCAGTTCCTTTTTGATGGTAGAAAGAGGAATCGACTAAGTAGTACCCGTCAACATTGTCTACTTTTGTTTGCTGGGTGATTCCGTCTTTGACAAACAAAGCAGCGACTAAAGCCAGAACAAGTAGTAACGACACCACTATGCTGCGGTTGAGATTATGCTGCGGTTTGGTTTGTTCAGTACTCATAAGGAGCCTCTGGTTCTACAGTTTTGGTTACACTATCAGGGATGAGCTCAGCCTGGTACCCACTGTTACTTGTAGTGTCACTAAACTCTCCTTGCACTTCAACCCAATCATTTTCTTGGAAGTTCTGCTGCCAGTTCACCTGGTGTACTGGTACACCAACTGGTTGAGCGTCAACAGCACAGCAATACACAACAAATCGGGACAAGTAGAAATTATTTTCATCGATGGGAACAACAAACCCTACTAAATCAACTTCTTTTCCTGAAAATTCATACTGGATGTCAGATTCAGCAAGTAACGCCCAGTCTTTGACAGTGAAATCTTGGTAGTCTCCTTCAGGATTAGCGAAATCTTGATTCGTGGACACCACTCCGCCGTTGACGACTTTATCTGAAGCAAAGGTGGAAGATAAAGCCCCTGGAGCAACAACGAACATGCTGGAAGTAGCTACCAAAACAGTTGCCGTAATTACTAACTTCCGTTTTGAGTTTTTCTTCTCATCATGCTGATGTTCATGTACCGAAGGTTGTTTCTTAGCAAAGCTTATTGCTACCAAAGCCACACCCAAGATGACCATGATGGCGGTGAAGAGGTTGTATCGAGGATGGATGAACAATGACAGCTTACCTGTGGATATGAGCCAGAGGATGAAACTCATGGCGACTGCAAGCGTCACCCAATGTAAAGTTTTAGTTATTTTCTCAAGAGACAAGGTTGACTCCTAACCCAATGCTGACGCTGGCACATACCACCAGCAGTACAATATACAGAACAGCTTTTGATGTGAACGTGGATTTCATCAATGCAATCATTTTCACATCAACTAAAGGGCCGGCGAGAAGGAACGTGATGAGGCTTCCGTTCGTGAAAGTACTGGCAAATGATAGAGCAAAGAATGAATCCACGTTTGAACATATTGCCACAATGATTCCAAGTAGGAGCATGACAAGAACTGACAGCACAGGGTCTTCCCCAATAGCTAACAACGTACTTCTGGGTACAATTACTTGGATGAATGCAGCAATGCCTGCACCTACAATCAAAGCTGGGAATAGGAGAATCAACTCTGAGGCTGTTTTGTTTGCTACATTGAAGATATTTTTCTTTTCTACTGCACCTACTTCAACTCGACATGAATGTTCAAATGCAGGGGCAAGAAACTGGGTCGCATCTTGTTGCCGGGAGAAGAGCCATCCAATGACGTTGGCTATGGCCAGTCCGCCTAAAATACGACAGATGAGGATGCCTGAATCCCATCCGAAAGCTTGGTGTGTTGTGATTATGGTGACAGGGTTGACGATGGGTGCGGCGAGTAAGAAGACCATTGCTTCTGACACTGTGAATCCTTTTAGCATTAGTCCACGGGCCATGGGAATGTTCCCACATTCACACACAGGTAAGAAGACGCCAAACAATGACAGGAAGAAGCGTTTCAGGTGAGGGTTGTTGGGAAGTATTTTTGTCAGCCAGGTGAATGAGATAAAAATCTGAACTAAGGCAGCAAGGATACTTCCCAAGATCAGGAACGGTACAGATTCAACAATCACGCTAAAACTAAGCATGAAGAAGTCGTTCAACAGCCCGGTGAAACTTTTCTTAGGCAGTAGAGCAACTGCTGCCAGTATGAGAAGCATACCTCCAAGAAACACCCCTGATGCTTTATAGCTTTTTAGGGATGAAGATACAGTGAGCATGATGATTCATTCTAACAGGTTTGTTGGTCTGATTTGCTTTTACCTGAAAAGTGCCATAAAATGAGTGTGCTACTTATTGAGGAGTTTTGAATATGAACGACGCTGGCTACCTTCAGCTTGCTATTGACACAGCTGTAAAGAACGTGGAAAGCGGTAATGGTGGACCTTTTGGGGCTGTCATTCTTTTCCCTAATGGCGACACGGTTGCTGTGGGGAACTCTGTAACTACCACGATTGACCCTACAGCTCATGCAGAAGTGAATGCTATCAGAGCTGCTTGTGCCAAGGCTGGAGTGTTCAACCTGGAAGGATGTGTTCTTTATTCATCCTGTGAGCCTTGCCCTATGTGTCTGGGTGCTGCTCTGTGGTCTCGTGTTGACCGGATTGTGTTCTCGGCTGACCGTTACGATGCAGCGGATTCCGGTTTTGACGATGCAGCGTTCTATGAGAAGCTTGCAGCTGGGAATGTTGCCGAGCGGATGATTCTGGATAACTCAGTGCAGCCTTTCACCACCTGGAATGAGTATCAGTTGCGTACAGAATATTAAATACTAAAATTCACGTTCTTGACCCCCAAACGAGGGATAGGAGCCGATTACCTTTGCAACCTAAACAGGGGATAACAAAGGGGTAATACGTGAACCACAAACAAACGCAACCTGCCCGATTCAGGGCTTTAGGCGTTGCACTATTAGCTACACTTGTTCTACCTTTCGCTACAGCTACATCCGCTTCAGCTGCAACCGCTCCGTCTGATGCATCCATTCTGTCTTCAATGACAACAGATGTTTACCAGTCAATCAATCCTAAAAGCCAAGCTAATCTACTCACTGTCAACTCAAAAGAAATTGACAGTGCCAAAAACAGCTACGGTTTTACAGAGACTAAAGGAGTTGTCTTCAAAGCTAACCATGACCAAAAAACAGGGTTAGTGCCAGTTTATCGTCTGCATAAAAACGGCGATTTCATCTGGGTAGCAAAATCTTCCTCCTCCAACGAACTTGCTGTTGCCCAGAGTAAATACGGGTACAAAGAGCAAGGAATCAATTTCTACGCTTCAACCAAAAACCTTTCCGGTAGCCAGCCAGTCTACCGTTTCCAGAAAAGTGGTAAGCATCGTTATGCAACAACTGAAGCTGAAAGAACTGCCCTGACAGCAGCCGGCTGGGCAGCTGAAGGAATCTCCTTTTACGGAGCTAAAACCTCCCCTGTTGTTACACCACCAACAACTCCGCCAGTAAACCCTGCTGATGCTGACGGAAAGTTCACAATGGCGGTAATCCCAGACACCCAACAAGAAGTTGGAACAGACACCAGATTTGTGAACAGGACACAATGGCTTGTTGATAACAAAAACGCTTTGGATTTGCGCTACGTCAACCACACTGGTGATGTCGTCAACTGGGATACTCCAAACCACGAACAGTACGTTGTTGCATCGAAAGCTATGAAAGTTTTAGATGACAACAAAATCCAGAACTCTCTCACCATCGGGAACCATGATACAGCTGCTGTAGGTGTTGGTGGTTCTGCTGCTGACCCTAAAAACACTCGCACGTTAGTACGGAACACCACCACTTTCAATAGCTACTTCAGTCCTTCTCGTTACCCAGGTATTACAACCTTCGAAGCTGGAAAAGTCGACAATGCTTACCAGACTTTCAACGCTGCTGACAAAAAGTGGTTGGTATTGACTCTGGAACTCTGGCCACGCACTGAGGTTGTTGACTGGGCAAAGACAGTTGTAGCTGCACACCCTGACTACAATGTCATTGTTTCCACCCATTCATATTTGAACGGCGACGGAAGCATTGACCAGTCAGCCAGTTATGGAAGCAACTCAGCTCAGTACGTATACGACAATCTTGTCAAGCAGTACCCAAACATCAAAGTTGTCTTATCTGGTCATGTCGGTGAAGCTGGCTACCGAGAAGATGTGGGAGTAAACGGCAACAAGATTGTTTCCTACTTGGGAACATTCCATTCAAACACCACTAACCCTGTACGGACTTTGGAGTTCGACACAAAAACAGGCAGTTTAACAACCCATTTCTATGGACCATCCAATGGAACAACATGGACACAGTATGACAGAACCACCACTGGAGTAGCCTTCGTAGGCTAACTATTGCAGACAAAGAGATGCGGGGCCCAAGTACTTAGTACCTGGGCCCCGCAGTGTGCAACGGAAGAAAGTTACACATGTCATCAGTTTTCTTTATCCCCCGAATCAAGAAGAACTAACCTTTTAACGTTATCGGACGATTTTCATCCTTAACCGAACTAAAAGGTATTTTTCTTCAAAAGAAATCTGATGACGCTTACCAATTTTCTACTGCCCCATAAGTTTAACAGCTTTTTTGAGGGAAAGTCATTTTCAGCGATTTTAACGTCTACGCCTTCTGGCTCTTCTTGGATTAGTTGCTTCAGCAGCGAAAGCTCTCCAAGCAAAATACTTCACCATGGATTCTGGGAAAGGTTCTGGATTGTTATTCGTCTTAGACTTCTTCACAACAACAATTTTCCCATTCTCAAACTCCCACAACCCACAACCCTCTGGAATATCTTCAGGGGATAACAAGCCTTTGGGCGTGAGGTAAACAAACCGGTTAGTGACAGCTTTCCAAGCTCTCCTTTTATCTTCAGTATCTCTTCTGAAATCAGCCTTGGAGACTTTCATCTCAATCGCTGTCACTGTAGGACCTTCAAACATGAGAAAGTCAATACGTCTGGTGAGCTTAGCTTTAGCCATGTCGTAATCATCAGGAACCACACCATCATAGGTGAGCCCTTTTTTGTCGAACCAGGCTCTGTACCGTGGAGACGATTGTGCTTGACGAGTACGGTAAATTAATGCAGCTGGTTCATCAGGCATGGTGACTTCTTTGAGGATAGCTGCTTTGTTGTGTTTAGCTCTCAGTGCTTGGAAGAACAGCTCTTCTTGTTCTCTCATGAAGCCATGAACTTTCTGTACGTTGCGACAACTACGTCCAGTAGTTCATCTTCATCATAACCAGCTTCAAAGTAGTACTGACGAACGCTTTCTTCAGATAGAACCTGTTCTTTCGGAACAAGATGTTCAGAGCAATAGCCTAAACCACCGTCTTCATTGTATCTACCCAGTAACTGTTCCAGATTAGGTGCATGGTTCCATTTTTCGCCATCAAACCATGCAACGAACGAAGCTGAAGATATTGTCTCTTCCCCATCATCATCCAGCTCAATGTTCAGATTCCAATAGTTTTCGTCTACATTAGAGACAAAACGCATAAGATTTTCTGGTACACCTTCATACATAGCAACCTGCTTAGCAGTATCTTCTTCTTCCCCTGAATAGAAGTTAGACGAACACTCATGGTCGAATGCAAGTAGAAGAATCTGACTTCCAGTGAAAAATAGTGTCAGCGACTGTCCACCGCCATCATCCCAATGATATTCGATATAGTCGCCAACTGAATCTGTTTTATGGGAAAAAAGTTCAGGTTTTCTATAAATCTCAGTCCAGCCCTGGCTTTCGGCTAAAGCTAAATGAATCTCTACTGACAACTCTGCACGCTTTTTCAGCTCTTCAGAAGAAGGAAATGAGTCTAAAATCTTTACGTCTACCATGTCTACCTTATCGGGTTGTTGACTTTTGCCTTCCTCCTATGTTAGCATCAGACCATGACAACCCTTACTATTATCCTGATTCTGGCAGCTATCGCCGTTGTGGCTGTTATCGCAGTGCTGGTGTTCCGCAGTAGGTCATCTTCGCAGACATACCGAGAGCCTACTCTTTCTGAGAGCTTCAACTCAACTCAGACTACTCGCCGTTCAAGCGCTGGTCGTTCGTCTCGTTCGTATTCCAGCTCAAGTTCGTCAGATTCTGGAACCTCCACCTGGTTCAGCAGCTACTCTGGTGACAGCGGCTCCAGCGGAGGCTATTCCGGCGGAAGCGATTCAGGCGGCAGCAGCGACAGCGGTGGAGGCGGTGGCTGCGACTAACAGCTTAACTAAGTAACGGGAACCTGGTAATATTCACAGGTTCCCGTTACTTAGTTAAGGAGAAATTACTTGATGGAACCTAAAGCGTTGAATCCTTCAGGAACAACGATGACGTTACCGTCTTTACCAAGTTCACTCAAAGTGTCCAGGTAACGCTGCTTCAAAACGTTATCGTTCAAAGATTCGGTAAGCAGTCGGTTAGCTTCTGCTTCAGCTGTAGCGTTAGCGACTTTCTGCTGGGCTTTCACTTCTTCAGCTTCCAGGTTGGATCGTTCTTTCTCAACGTTGATCTGAGCTTCCTGGGCTGAAGCGTAAGCTTCTTTCACGCTGTCAGGTACTCGGATTTCCTGCAAGGAGATTGAATCAATGATGACACCCTCTGATTTCCAACGGTCTTCCAAAGCTTCAAGAATCTGAGCTTCGATTTCGCCTCGCTTGGTAATGAGTTCAAGGGTTGTGAACTGTGTTGGCACTGAACGAACTACGGAACGGATATCCTGAGTAATGAAGGAACTCTTGAAGTTTTCCTCATCTTTGAACTGACGGTAGATGTCAGTCACTGAATCAGCTTTGATCGAATAGCGTAAGGTGATGTCAATGTTGGAAGAAACACCTTCTTTGTCCTGCACGGTAACCTGAGCTCCGTCAGCTGCACCGCCAGCGTTGTCGTTATAGCCTGTCTCAGCACTTCCAGCGAAGGATACTTTCTGGTTTCGGATGTTGAAAGTCACAGTGTCAACCCAAGGAGCTTTGAAGTACAAGCCTTCAGTGGTCGTCTGACCGACGATCTTACCTGTAATGGTGTCACGCTGCACAACAGCCTCACCAGGGTCCTGAGTGTACGCCATAGCCCCTACCAGGCATGCTGCAGCGATCAGACCGAACAGAACACCTGCACCACCAGCTGTGCGACTGACAAGTTTTGACTGCTTGGAGAATTTACGCCAAACAACAACAGCAATCAACGTAATCACTGCAAAAATAATGAAACCGACCAAGAGAGTCTCCTTAACTAATGTTTCTTAGCAGGAGCCTAGCAGATTCTTGTGAAATGCCTCAGAAAAGGCTAATGAAACAAAATCAGAGCTGCTCTAACTGGACAACAGTCATCTTCTTTGAACCGTACATGATGTTCTCTTTGATGGCCATGACTTTGAATTCACTGTTACGACCAATCAGCTTTTCTGACTCACGGGGAACTTCAGATATGGCAGACACAGGAGCAGCTTTGCGGGTTTTGATTTCCATGACGCAACCGAAGTCAGCAAAACGAGAAGCCTCTTCAGGCTGCACAGAAGTGGGCATGTAGAAATCTGATTTGTAGATTTCACCTACAACGAAAGATTTTAGAACTGCTGCTTTCTTCACATCATCTGACACCCGGTAATTGTTTGCCATAGGGGATGGGAGGGAGCCTTCACGGAAACCTCTGTAAACAACTTCATCATGATGTGACTCAAACTTACTCAAAGCTGAATCAACTTGAACCATACGAGATTCCAAATTCTCTGCAGAGAACAGACCACCAAAACGTTTATTGGTCATTGGTTCCTGCGATGTGCGTGTTAGCTTCCATTGAGCCGTAATCAGTCATCCAATGAATTTGAGAAAGCTCATCATCGTTCAACTGGTTGAACCATAGTTCTGCTTCAGCAACTAAACCTGCGGATGTCATTCCAGCATCTTTGTTCGAACGAACAATTTCATCAGAACAGAAATCTTCATTTACACCTTGTGTTCTTGTAAGGGTATGAGCCTGCTCCTGCTTTTGGTCTTCATGTAGCAAAGCTAACTTATCTGCTCTTAGAGCTTTAGCTTTGGCGTAACGGAGCTCAGTATCAGGATCATTTCGTTGACCCACTAAATCTTGTAAATCTTTCAAGCCTGCCGGCGTGATGTCATACTCAAGCTGAGCTTCTTCAAGACGCTCCTGATGAGCTAAATACTCAGCGAAATCTTGACTACCACTGGTGGAAGCAAGTTTTACGGTCGCCAATTTCACTGCAGCATGAGCTGAACAACGAGGACCAGGTTTGGGGTAGCACATACCTAATCTCTAACAAGATGCAAGCATGTGCTACCGTCATCAGTTAGCTTCTACCAGCTGAACGAAGGTGAAGTCCTGACCAATGTTGAACTGGAGTCTTGCCCAGGTTCCTGACTTGCCATCCATGTGCCATAGTCCCTTAGCGTCACGGTGGACCTGCTTCTTATTGGTTACAGCAAAACCTCGAACCTGGTACTGGATGTAACCCCAGATTTCTCCTTCACCCTCAGGTTCAAAAGGTTCCTGCTTTTCGTGAACCTTCTTTACCGTGTAGCTGTCTACGTTGTGCAAAGAGATGTATGTGTCCCCAGCAAAAATGGTCTGGATACGCATGGTGGAGCTGATGTTGGGAGAAGTCACAGTCCCTGTAATTCGGTCACCGTTGGTGAAGATGATTTCTACTTGGTCATCAACTTCAACATCATGCATGGTCAGGTTTTCGTTAGTCATGATTCCAGGTTACCATATTTGAACACAGCTTAGTTGAAAACATTACACTTTTGAGCAAGTAGCCGATAAGTGATTCTGTCCGAGTCCTAAACGAATGTGATATTATCTAAGACATGTAACGCAAATTTATCTTTTCAGTCAATAACACCAACTGAAAGGATAACCATGTCAAAAAACGTATCACTCCACCTCGGAAAACCATCCCCGGCCTCACAGCCTCATGAAGCCAACTTCATCCGCTTCACTGTGAACGGCAATCACATCTCAGTCAGTACCGACTACCGAAACAAAGACGGTGCGTTCTTAGAGGATACTCTACGTGCTGCTTTACTGCAGGTTGTTGAATACAACAGAATACTGGAGATGGTGAATAAGAGGAAAATGAGAAACTAATGAACTTGGCGGGTAGCTTACAATGGTTTGCTACCCGCCAAGTTCATTTTCTACCTCTAAACCACTCAGCGAAGAACGTTTGAGCTGTTGGTTTTGGAAGTGCTGGGATGGCTGCCTCTGCACTACGGTCAGGGAAATGAGGCTCTTGATGAGATATCTCTTTACCATCTTTGTCAACTTCAACCATTTGTACTACTGCAGCAAGCTCATCATGCGTTTCAGCTTTAGGTATGTTGGCACTTATTTCATACTGTGTTTCAATACCTGTTTTGGTTTTGTATTCCTGAGGCATAACATCAACTGAAACTACTTTGAAGTAGGTCTCACGAGGTAACAGTACTTCACGTTCGTGAGCATAGTTGTTAGTCTCACCCAAACCAGTGATGTCAGTTCCAGCGTTCGTTTTCATTTCAAAAACCACACCATTATGAGGCACTTCAGATTTGTCTCTGTTCTGCACCCAGTTCGCTGAATAGGCAGCTGACACACTGGTTGAAAGGTAGTTGTCATACTTGAAAATTCTGCCTTTTCGGTAGAACTTCGTCAAAGCTTCATGCCAGCCGTCCAGGTCATCCAACTGCAAAGTATTCCCATGTTCTTTTTCAATCTCAGCTTTGAGTGAAGCTGATGACATACCACGGTAAACAACACGAGCATTTTCCTGTCTTGTGGATAATGCTGCATCTAATGTCTCTACATAGCTTACCAATTCTGCCCGAGAGGCGAAGCTTTCTACGCTACGACGAGGTTCACGCCAAGAAGGTCGAGTGGGGTCATAAGTGACTGGTTCGTTTGGGCTACGAAGAATTCTTGACACGCTACCACCACAAGGATCATAGGGATAGTGGCTAAGGGCAACCCGCTCTTCCTCGGTTAGAAGTTCTTCTGCCAGCTCACGATTTTGCTGGACATGCTCAGCTAAACGATGAGGTATATCTGAAGCTAATTCTCTTGTCATACCAAACTGTTGAAATCCTGCAGCTGGAGCTGGATTATGCAGTCGACAATATTGTCCAGCAGGTTTAGCACAATTTGAAGGAGAAGTACGAGACATACACTATCTCTAACAAAAGGTTACTCTGGGATGATGTCGCTGATTTTTCTCTCTGGATGATGAGGTGCAGTACTTGTGATTGCGTTACCGTTTTTGTCGACTTCAACCATCTGAACAACAGCAGCTAAACGAGTAAAAGTTTTCTGCTCTCGTTCCTCAGGGTGGTTGAGCATATCGAATCCTGAAACAGTGTCATAAGCTTGTGGGTTCACATCAACATTGACAACTTTGAAATAAGTTTCACGAGGTAATACCACTTCGCGCTCATAAGAATTATGACGAGCTGCAGCTGTGACATCCAAGCCAGCATTGGTTTTCAACTCAAAAACAATACCGACTGGCACATCATTGCTGTCGTAATAGCTTTTCTTTGTTCCTATGGAATTGTCTGTACGGTCAGCCGCATAATAGGCTGATGCTGTTGTGGACAAGTAGTGGTCATGTTTGATGACAGTGCCGGGCTTGTAATATTCGCTCAAACCTTCTGCTAAACCAACAGCATCAGTAAACGGTAACTTCTTGCCTATGCTGTCACCAATCTCATCATGCAGTTCTGAGTAAATAGGAATGCCACGGTATAGGACTCGGGATTGTTCCTGGCGGGGAGCAAGGATACCATCCATTGTTTCCATGTAGTCAACTAAATCTTCACGAGAAACAAAGTCACATGCTCCACCGGGGGCCTCTTTCCATAGAGGAGCATCTTCATAGTACTCATAAGAAAACTCTTTTGCTAACAACACACTGTTGCAAACACCTGCAGCAAAGCCAGTGTAACCGTTCAAAGCTTTCTTCTGCATGTCTGACAGGTGTGACAGTTGTTCTTGATTCAACGCAATATGGTCAGCAATGTTCTCTGGAACACTTTTGTGCAATGTGCGAGTCTCTCCGTTCTCATGAAAAGAAGCACCAGGAGAAGAAGGTTTGGTCGGGTTGGCTTTGTTGAAGTCCTGCTCTGCTTTATTCAACGCTTCTGATGCGGAAGCATACCCACGAGGTTCAGGGTTGTGCAAACGGCAATATGCACCTTTTGGTTTAGCACATTTAGTAGCAGCGGTCATAGTTCATATCTAACGAGTGCGTCTGGTCCGAAACAGGTACTTCTGTTAAACGAAAGAACCCCAAGATTTTTTAGCTCTTGGGGTTCTTTCGTTTAACATATCAGCTACCAAATTCGCAAAGATAACGTACGGCCACCTGGTCAGTATTCCAAATAATCATTTCGTTGTTTCGAACATTGCAGGTTCCACCACGAACGCTGATGGACTGGTAAGGCTTACCAGAAGTGCCAACACCCTTGTGTGCCTGGCGAAGGGAGTTGTAGTCCCAACGCTGAGGGCGGTACTCATGACCCATGACAACATCATTCAGAAGCATGAAGCAGTTCTGGCTGGTGCGTGAACCATCCCAGTAGCCGTTGGCGTAGTTCAGGCTTTTGGTGCTCTGGTCGCTGAAGTAAACACCATCACCGAACATTCTTCCTGTCACAGGGATACCGCTACCTGCGTTAGGCACGAACAGTCCCTTTGTGAGGATGGAGAGAACGTTAGACGCTTTCGTTCCGTGCCAGAGTTCACGTACGTTTCCGTACTTCTTCTGGGCAGCTTTGTAAGCTTCCTTGCCCTTGACATCTTCCACTGCGTACACGTTCACCAGTTTGAGGTTACGTGATGTGTGCATGTTGTTGCGTGTTTCTTTGAACATCTTGTTGATGCGGTCGAAGTCTTTTCCGCTGTCGGAAATCTTCGCAAGGTTCATGCGGAACAGGTCTTTGTGAGCATCGATATCGAACTTGTCTTCGTCATCTGTGGTGACCTGAGCTGTGGTGTTTCGCCACTGTACAGAATCTTCAAGCTGCTTCAGGAAGTCCATCTGCTTGGCGAAGTTTTCCGTCTTCAGGAAGTCCTCTTCCCAACCACGACGGTACCCAATGTTCTGAGGAATGAGGGTGAGGTAGTCTTCCAGGAGCTTGGTCTGCCCTGTTTTCTTCTTCTGCATCTCACCAATGAGGTCTCGGGCAGAGTTGATGGAGCAAAGGTCAACAACACCGAGAGCAGTCTTTACAGTTCCGTCGTCGGTAATCTTAATCATACCACCAGACTGTTCCATAATCTGGTGCTGGTTTGATGCGATGAGTCGGTCAATGAGGTTGCTGATGAGGCTGTCTCCGCTGTCCTTGGACAGGAACTTCTTCGCTACTTCGTCAAGGTGGTTGACGGAACTCTTAACTGTGACACCTGTGCTGACAATAGGTGAGACCTTGTAGCCCTTTTTCTCCTTGGACTTGATGGCCCGCTCGTAACCAATTTTGCCTGTTGTCTCAACGGAGCTCGCTCCTTCAGCTCCTACACGTCCCCAGCGCTTGGTGACGACGTTAGCATCATCCAATGTGACATGGTAGAACTTGTTGTTGTTGTTCTTTGTGTCAACCATGACAAGCATTGTCTCTTCAATGATTTTTCCCATGCTCTTATTATAGCACGTTTTCAAAGTTTTGCAACTCTAATTTTGAGTCAAAAAAGCACTCTCATCAGGCATTTTTAGAAAGCTCCGAAGAAGGCTGCTGCGATTCCTGAGCCGGCAACAGCTATCACTGTGACAATTGCGACCACTCGAATTACTTTGTTTCGTTTCTCAAAAGCTGAATACTCGTCCATAGATTTCTTTCGTTAGGTATGGGGTTTCATACATCTTAGCATGGTTGAAGCCTCACGCCTTATTACTACAGGCGTGAGGCTTCAAAGGTTTGACTGGTTATGAATCCTGTAATGCTGGGTTCAAAGCTCCTGGGTTCAACTGGATAGTTGAAGTCTTACCTTCTGTTGTTGTGAACTTGACCATACCGCCTTGTTCGCTGACTGTTTTGATGTTCTCGTAAGTTGCTTCGTCAATATTACCGAAGTTACCTGAGAGGTCCCAATCGTAAATACGGAAATCGTCTTCACCTTGACAGTTAGCTACACCGTACTCACCTTGGTAGGTAGTTGGCAGCTTACCAGCCTGGAGTTCATCCAAGCAGGAGTTTGAAGTTGTTCCTGCAGCTGGTTTTGCTGCACGATAGAAGTTGGTCATTCGGTAGCTGCTTGTGACTTCAATTCCAACAGTTGGAGCATTGGAGTTGTATGAACTCTGGGTGTAGGAATCTGTTCTGTCTTCACGAGGAATTTCGTAGTAGAACTCGCTTGGGGTGTTTGACGCCTGGGAGAAGAACGGTGTACTTGAACCGTTGAGGTACAATTCAACTGTGGTTCCGTTAGCTGAAGTCCAGAACTGTTCCATGCTTCCTGGGCTGTAGTAGTAAGCCTGTCCTGTTGGGTCACAAGCAACTTTCTTGTAAGTTCCCTCTTCTGACCAGCAACCGTCAGTACGAGCGGTAAGTGTTGGCTGTCCCATTGTTTGGAACATTGACTCGTAAGATGTGAACATTGCAGACATGCTGGTGTTACAGTTTTGGTCAACATAGAAAGCGGTTGCAAGGGTTTCATTGGTTGTCTGAGCATCAGTGTATAAGTTGTTGTACTTGTTGCACTGACCGCCAGGCTGGTCACCGCCTGGAGGGGTGAAAGACCCTGCTACGTTGATGGTGATTGAGTCAGGACAACCAGCTGGTAGGAAAATTACTTGCCCTCTTTCAGCGAAAGTTTGAGCTTCTTCCAGGGTAGCTCCAATGTATCCGTTAGTGGTTTGGATGCCTACTGCTGTCTGGATTCCGTCTGATGATTGAATGTATTCCCAGCTACCAGCAATCTCAATTTCTTCACTGTCTAAGTAAGCTTTTACTTGTGTTACCTGTGTGGCTGGGTCTGTAGGTGCGCAAGTTGGGTCTGGTTCAACACCATAGTTGATTTCACCATTGCGAATGTGAATAACTGCTGAGAGACCCTGTTGTTCAAAATAGGTTCCATCAAGGGAGGAGTTGTATCCAATACCACCGTTGTCATCACCGAACATGTCTTCAAGGTTCAGACACTCTGACTGGTCACCTTCTTGGTACATGCGAGGTGCGCTGATTTTGTTGTCAATCCAGAAACGGTTGCCTGTCTCTGAGGTAATGACAGCAACATAGCAGTCTTTGTTGTTTGTTCCTGTGGAAACTATAAGACGTTCAGATTCTTGAAGCAAACCTCCATGTTCGGCTTTCAAATCGTCATAGTTACCAAAAGTCTGTTTCTTCTCTCCATCATCGCCAACGCTGAAACCAGCATATGCTGACTCTGCTGTATGTACTGAGGAGAGAGATGCTTTTGCTGCTTTGTCCTGTGCCCAAGGAATGATAGCGAATACTGTTGCAGAGATTACTCCACCGATGAGGCCGATGACGATGACACCAACCATGATGGAAGCTAAGTCAATGGCGGCTTGTGAAGAGCTAAAAGCTGCTCTTATTTTTGTGTAGTTTTGAATAGGCGGGTGCGTGCTGCCAGCAGACATACAGATTCTTCTCTCTAAGGGGGTTAGGTAGCTGAAAAAAGTATCGGTTATTAACAAGCTTTTCACAGGTTCTCATAACACCTAATTGAAAAACAATGGCGGTCCAGGACAATTAGCATCCTGGACCGCCATAATGATGGTTTGTTATTTGGCTTGTGCAATCATTTTCAACACTGCCGGCACTTCTTTCCACTTCTTCACACGATACTTTGAAGGGACAGCTGCGTTGTACGCATTCTCAAACGCGATAACCGTTTTACCGTTCTTCTGTAGAGTGTTAATCTGCTTGTCAGAGTCATCAATGTACACATCGATACCTGGGACTTTCTCTTTGTCCTCAGTGTGAGTGATAGAGGTGAAAGGAATGCGGTGACGACGCAACCACTGACGGGTCTCTTCATTCCATCTATTACCACGAGCTGTCACAACGCGAACTTCAACGTCACGGCTACTGACCAAAGTACGGAGAGTTTTGCTCACCCCATCAAAAGCTTTCATTTTGGAGTAGACACCATTCTCTTCCGCTGAATGGAAAGCATCCAAGAAGGAATTCACGTCAGTGAACCATCCTGAATCTACGAAAGAGTAATGAGTTGGAGGGCTGGGAAGAAGCGTCTCAGCCTGCTCAGGAGTAAGGCCCTGTGTCTTCATGACATGGTTACGAATAGATTCCGTAAAGTCACCACTTGTGTTGTCCACATCCAACGCGAGAACCAAAGGTGTTTTGCGAAGGTTGGTTTCACGCTCAGCTTGAGCGATGAGGTTTGCCCTACGGGTTTCATATTTCGCAGCTAACGCGTCTTTGCCTTGAGCTTTGAGGTCAGCGATACCAGCTAATGAAGTGAAGTAGTTCCTTCTTGCAAGCTTGATGCGTTCAAGATCACCAGACTTTTCTGCAGCTTCAAGTTTGATGCGAGCATGGTAGCTGCAACGAGGGTATGGTTTGCGTTTGCACATAGTTTTGTATTCCTAACAGATAGCAAGAAAAATCTTATCTGCTGCACACCATATCAGTCTTCGAGCATTTTTTCCAACGCAAATGACAGGAACACAGCAATTTCGTTAATATCATCGTTCATATTGTGTGAAGTCACTGTCACTTCCACTTTACCGTCAACTTCACGGAACCCTAAAGCAACTTTCTTCATTTCGCCTTCTTTGAAAGGAGGTAGTTGCATGGGAGCAAGGTCATTCGTAGTCATGGTTACGATATCGGCTGTAACGCCTTCAGGTTTGTTTTTCGGAAAGCAGATGGCGTGTACACAAGCAACACAGTCAGCAGCATCCAATTACCCTCAAGCAGCAGACGGGATTCCGTAAGAGCTTGGATGAACAAGCAACCACCGAGCAGGAACAAACCTAGAGGTAAGAAGCTGGAGTTTCTTCCTGCGTGCTCCACCAAGCGCCAGGAGCTTCCTAAGATGTACAGAGTCATAGCTGCTAAAAGAATGACACCCACTACGCCCAGTTGGAACCAGACATCCAGATATGCATTATGAGCATGAGCTACAGGCACTCCACCTAATGTGAGTATTCCGTTGAAAGGCTCCTTCCAGACAGGCCAGTAACTAACCCAACCCCAACCTTCAGGCTTCTGCAAAGCAAGGTCAGCAACTCGTTTCCAGATTTCAGTGCGGTTAGTGAGGTTAGGGTCACGGTCAAAAACACCGAACAATTTGTCGTAGTTTTTCAACGCAGCAACACCAAGAACAATGCAGAGTCCAACAAAAGACCATGAGGTTATCCGTCTGAACTTTTCTGGGGTGAAACGTATAAGCATCGCACCAACAACAATGATGGCAACAGCCAGCAAAGCCAAAGAGATGGTAGCTGAAACTGTCAGAAAATGTGTTCCTAACCCTACAGCTATCCAGCTAAGACTCACCCATTTGTTTGTGAGCTTCTCCAACAAAGTCACCACTGAAACAACGATAAGGAGCAATGCGACAAAGCCCAACAAGTTTCTGTTGCCCATGAAACCTTGAATTGGACCACCTGTGAACAGGTTGTTCTCTGACCAGTTCAACACACCAGAATTTTTCTCAATATCAGTCAAGCCCACGAATTCCATAAACACTGGCAGAACAGGTCTCCTGAACAAAGTGGCAACAACTGTTTCGAACATCAAACTGCCGACCACACAGATTTGTAGTCCGTAACCTAAGAGAACTATCAGTTTTTTCCATTTGTAAGCAGAGGCAACTAAAAGTCCTATGAGGCTGGTTGCTGCCAGGATGATACTGGCTATGAATGTTTCCAAACGGTAAGTGGACCAAATCGTGGACAGAGCTGCTAAAGCCACAAAAGTACCCAACAAAAATGGGGTTCGGCGTTTACTCCAGGTACCCCAAAAAAGCCAGACAGCTACACTGACGGTCACCAGGCTAAGAGTTCCGTAGCCGATGAGACCGATCAGGTTTCTCAGCCCTTGACCAGCGAAGAGGAGTACAAAAATCCAGACAACGAAACTGTCTTGAAATTTCTGGGAGTGTCGTACTGTTGAAATCAATGAAAACCTTAATTTGTTGTGTTACACTGTAGCTATTCTACAGTTTTTCTGATTTAGCCCACTTTGCAGCTGTTTCTAATATCAGCACGGCAGACATATAGAATGATCCAGTACCCAGAATGGTTACTGTAATGATAGAAAGAATTTTGATGGACGACGACATTACCCCCTCCTCTGAGGTTGTAACTCGTTCTAAGAAAAAACGCAAAATTGGTTTCCTTGACACGATCATCTTTGGTCTGGCAGCAGGAATCATTCTGAATCTATTCTTCGTGGACAGCTATGTTGTCCCTTCTTCCTCCATGACGAACACTTTGCAGGTCAAAGATTACATGGTGTCTGTTCCTGCATTGGACAACAGACAAGCACCTGACCGTGGCACTGTTGTCGTTTTCAACCCTCCAGCATCTTGGGGTGAACCTGCTGGAACGGTGTTCGTGAAACGCGTAATAGCTGTTGGTGGCGATACCATCTCCTGTTGCTCAGATGATGGCAAACTTCTCCTCAATGGTGAGGAACTAAATGAGGATTACATCAAAGATGGCGTGAACGATGTCAACAAAGAATTCACCTACACTGTCCCAGAAGGGCAAGTGTTTGTCCTGGGTGACAACCGGTTGAACTCAGCTGACTCCAGGTACCACCCTAATGACCCTTTCGTGCCAGTGGAAAGCATCCTGGGTCAGCCTAAGTTCGTTATGTGGCCGTTGAATCGTATTCACGCCATCAACTGATTACAGGCTTTTCAGGAACTGAACAATAGGTTCAGCAACAACTCGTCCCAGTTCGACAGGAACAGCATTACCTATTTGACGGTACTGTTTCTCCAGGACTGTGTTGGTTGTTCCACGAGAGGTTGTCACAAAATCATACCAGTCAGGGAATGTCTGGATTCGTGCAGCTTCTCTTACAGTGAATCTACGGTCTGCAGCGTCTAAGCTCCACAGGTCTTGCTCCAGCTTCTCCTGAGGCACTCCATCAGGATGCAAAGGCAGGTGTCGCCCTGTTGCTAAGATAGTCTTTGACGGAACATCCCAGTCAAGTTTGAACCTTCTGGAACGGTAACGTGAAGAGAAGTCTCCTTCATAGTGTTCATCGTTCAGGTCCCTCAAGTCGTAGAAAGCATCTCTTTGAGTTTTGTACGGAAGCAAGCCTTCACCATGAGTGGCAGCAGGGTGCTGGTATTCAAATTCAATGTCGTTTCGCACACCAACAATAATCAGTCGCTCTCTCATCTGAGGCACACCATGCTGGATAGCTTTCATCAGCTTGTAGTAGATGGTGTAACCTGCTGCTGCAAAATCTTCAACTATCTGATTGAAGGCTTCACCTTGACCATGAGTAAGCAAGCCCTTGACGTTTTCTGCTACGAAAATTTTTGGCTGAGCGTCAACAACAGCTCGCACGAAATGCAGGTACAGGAAGTTGCGAGGGTCATCCAGCATACGAAGACCTGCTGCTGAGAATCCAGGGCAGTTGTGAACTACGAATCCATCTGCTACGAATGATTCATCCTCGGCTACAGTAATATCGTAAACAGGAAGTACTCCCATTTCGTTTCTCACCTGTAAACGCTCCACAGGAACCCATACGTAACTGTCATCATGATGAGCTACGGTAGTGTCAGTTACAGTCACAATCCAGGAACTGTATTTTGGTGAAGACACAATAACATCCTGTGCAGGGTTCAAGCTACGAAGGATTCGAGCCACGCCAACAGCTAAGTTCTTGCTGTGTACTTCCTGGTCAGAGTTGTGGAATAGGAAACCTTCAAGGAAAGCTTTCTGCCAAGCTCGCGGTTTCTGGTGAACTTCTTCAGGAATGACTTTGTTCCATTTTGTGGTTCCGAACAGTTTCATCATCTTGTTCAGCTGTTCACTGTGCACAATGACGTTTTTACCTTCTTTTGAACAGACAGCATCAATTTCAGCCAACAATGCCAGGAACTCTTCATCATTGTAAGGAGTAAGGTAGCTTGGCTTGTGTTCATCGTTCAAAGTTTTTGTACCGCACTGAGCGAAAACGCCGGCTAAGTAAGCAAACTTGGCTTCTTTTTCGGTTACTTCATCTGTACTAAATGTGCTGATTGGGTGAGACACAAACCAACCTGGCTGAATGTTCTCAGCGTGGACCCATTTGGGTTCAGAGTCAACAGTTTCTTTCACCCAGTAAGGATGGTTTACAGTTGAGACAAGAGGAAGAGAACCGTAAGCGTGCAAGGTAGCTGATTTGTTGACGTTACGGGTCATGGTGTCGGTTACTTCACGGTAGCGACCTTCATGGGTGAGAACAAAATCACCTTTCTCGATGTCTTCAATGTTTTTGTAGCCTGTTTTTGTTGCTACGCCTGTTCCTTTAGGGAAGCAGGGGAATCCACCTAACAGAAGGTCTGCGTCAGGGAAGCTGTTGATTTTTTTGATGTCTCGTTCGTCAACGAACGTTTCAGGGAAGTTGAGACGGTAAGAAGCTACTGCATCTTTGAAGTTGTCATTCACGTAGACCGTGTGAATGAGGTTATCTTTACGGAGCTCGTCAAACACTCTTTTGTCTTTGTAAGCTGCGTCCACTTTCTCTTTACCGTGAACTGCTTCAAGTCCAGCTAACTCGAAACCTAAATCTAATCCACCTGCACCTGCGAACAGGGACAGCACTTTGTACTGACCATCAGGTAAGTTCACTTCTGGGTAGACATCCTTTTTATCTGACACTGAAGGTGAATGTTCTGCGATTTTGGCTTTCAGAACGCGGGAAGCTTTTGCAGGAAGTTCCTGGAGTCTTTCAACTTTTCTCAGGATGTTCTCCACAATTTCGCGTTCGTTGAACTGCACGCCAATCATCATGTCAAATTTGGTGTAGTCATCCAGTGCAGTTTCTGAGACATGGTTCAACTGCTCTTCAGTGTATTTGATACCATCACGCTTGTTTCGACGCTCTGCGAGAACTTCTTCTGGAATGTCAAGACGTAGAGCAACACCTTGATTGTCAACCACCGTGTCCATTTCATTAGGGAAACGTGCATCTGAAACGAAAATGAAGTCTGTTTCTGACTTGTTGACGAAGTTCAAGAACAAGTCAGTCCAGTACTCAGGACGCTGCTTTCTGCGAATCTCTGTACCAAGGTACTGAAGAGATTCACGGATTTTGACTGTTCGTGAGTAACCGTTGAGAGTTTCATCTGCAAGCACTTCTGTTCTCAGATTAGTAGCAATCAGGAGAGCATCGTCGTAGTTGATGTCCAGATTACGAGCGATGGAGAAAGAAAGAGTCAGTTCATCCTGTTCAGGGAAAGCTCGAATCATAGAGATGATTTCGTTGAGTTCCTGCTTCAGGGGTGCAGCGAAGGCTGTGTAGTCGATGGTAAAACCAAGACGTTTCAGTTCGTTTACAAGCTTGTCAGTCAGGTAATCTTTACCTGACGCAATTTTTCCTGATACGCCGATGAGGGTGGCCATCGAATGTGCCTGCTTTCTTGTTTACTGGGTTACTTTATTCTATCGGAAACCTCCGACAAAAGCCAGTTTGAACCAGGGGTGAGGGAAAGTTTATTAAAGTATTTTGTCCCCCACAAGAGCCTTGTGGGGGACAAAATTACAATTCAATGTTTAGGGCTTTTCAGCCTTTCCAACCTTGACGCTTCAAAACAGCTGCAATGTCAGGTGTGAAGAAGTTTGGTCCTTTGAGAACTTTTCCATCTTCGCGGTAGATTGGCTTGCCGTCTTCACCAAGTTTGGACATGTTGGAACGCTGTACTTCTTCCAGAACATCATCCAAGTCAATACCTAAGGAGAAAGCTGCAAAGTAGGCACTGGAGATGATTGTGGTCAGTAACGCACGAATCTGGTCTGGGTTACCTTCAAGAGTGTGACGAACGTAGTTGTCGTAAGCAACAGCTGTTTTGTTCAAGCCTGAAGCAGTCATGTTGCGGGAAAGAACGTTCAATGTTGGAATTGGACGAATCTTCTGACGCTGGCGGCGGTGAACAACACGCAAGACCTCAGCAGGGGTTTCTTTGTGTCCACCGAAGGAAGCATCAACATCGACACCATGAGTAATTGCTGCACCGTAAGCTACGTAAACCAGGTCAGCTAAAGCATCAGCCATTTCGACTAAATCGTTAGCTTTGTTAGCGTCCCAGAACTCACTTGCTTCTTCGAGGATCAGTTCGGATCGCATAAGCTTCTCAGGAACATCATAAACAGGTTCGGTGCGAACAGGCTGGCCGTAGGTTTCGTGGAAAGCAAGGACCAGGAGTGAAGGGGAGGGGTAGGTTTTCTTATCAGTCATAGTAAAAATAGTCTATCGGATCAACTCTTTTTGCCACAGTTTTCGTAGTAGGGCTTTCATTACCCGATAATAGAAGGGTTACGCCTTTGCACCTGGAAGAAAGAAGTCGCCAACCCCCATGAATCTTGTTCACGAAGTGTGTCGAATTCTTAGCCAGAATTACATCACCTACGGTATCGTGAGATTAGACTCTTTGAACCGTTCACCTCATCACATTCTCAGTGATAACGAACGTGTATTTGTCAAGCTCCTCCGGCCGGAAACTAACCCAGCTCCTCTGCAAACAGAAATTGATTTCGCAGTAAACACCACTTACGGTACTAACCCTCTATTCGATAATGTTCACCACAGGTCATCACGAGGACTTCCTCTTGTACTCTCTGCCTGGGAATGGGAACGTCTGTATCCTATTGGGACTAACATGAACCCAATGCAAGCAGCTCATGCAGCACGGGAGCTGTTCTACATCCATAACAGCTTGAAGTACCCTGAGCTGAATGAGAGCTCTAATGATGATTACTTACGCTACGGAGAGAAGCTGGGTTCTCCTTCGTTCAAGTATTTGACTGCTGAGAATCAGAACCGTCTACGGGATTTGTTCAAAGTGATTATTCAGCCTGTTACCAACATGATTTCTTCGACACCTGAAATCAATGTTGTCAGTCACGGACGTGCAACACCAGAGAACTTAGTAATGAAAGAAGACTACAGCGTTGTTTGGACCTCTTTCGAAGAATCAAGAGCTGCTCCGCGTGAATATGATTTAGCTCATCTGTATCTTCACCTAGTTCACCGAATGCACCGTCCTGAACTATGGACAGTTGCTCGTCAAGAATATGAGACTCTTTTGGGTAGGTCAGTAAGCGATTACGGTTTGAACCAGTTTGCAGCTCTTCTTCTGGGTCGTAGAGCTTTGACAATTGCTTCGAAAACGCTCCATGCTACTGATGAAGGCGAACTGAATTCTTTCCTCAAAGAGTTAGAGCCGTTAGTCAAAGGCGTATCTGTTGATGCTGTAAAAAACTTCACCCATCTTCACTAAAAGCTCGATTTGCGGTTCAAACGTTAATGCGGTAGGTTAGAGATTGACCATGAAGAACTACCATAAACAGCAATCAGGTAAGAGGCAAGGCGATTGGGTCCGTTGCCCTGCACAGAAGAAATGCACACTGATAAACGGAGAACACATGACTGAGTACCAGTATCATCAGCACAAGAATGCTGAGCTGGTTGAGAAGCAGCTCAACAGCACGAACGATGTTGAGAGCCTGCTTGCTATGTCTATCTTGAAGGAAGCTATGGAGCGTACCTACACTCCTGTAAGCTCCTACGGTCATCAGAAGGCTCTGAAGACTGTTGAAGAGGACAAAGCTAAAGCTGCCCGCCTGATTGAATCAGGGGATGAGGAAGCTATGGAAAGCTTCATTCAGGACCGTATCAACTCTGAGGACTTCACTGCCCTTCTTGAGAAGCGTGATGCAAACATGCAGCTTCTTGAGGAGACTAAAGCTGACCGTGACCTTCTGAAGAAGAAGTGGGAAGAAGACCCTGCGTTCCTGTACGAAGATGTTCGTCAGAAGGAACTTGCGATGATTGACATCAACGAGGAAGTCAGTCTCCTCCGCCGTCAGATTAACGAGTACAAAGACGTTGCAGCACCTGTTGTGGCTCATCTTGCTGACCTTGAAGAGAACCGTCTTCGTGAAGCCGGCGAATGGCGTGAGTATGACAAAGAGACTCTGAATGAACTCACTAAGACTGCTGAGTTCGAGTCAGGTACTCGTGAGTGGCTTGAGCAGCGTCAGAAGGGTATTGGTGGTTCAGATGTTGGAGCCATCAAGCGAGTCAAGGGTGCTTACAACAGCTACGAAGAAATCATGCAGTCCAAGCTTGAACCCATCACTGATGAGCAGGTTGCTGAGCAGGCACTGAATAACGAAGAGTATGCTGGTGCTGCTGGACGTGGTAACGCTTGGGAGAAGCGAATCTTCCTTCAGGTTGTACAGAACAACCCTGATGACAACATTACGTTCTGCAAGTCTTCCTGGAAACACAACGAGAACGAGTTCCAGTTCGCTAACTTTGACGGTCTGATGGCTGACAAAGATGGTAACCCTGACGGTATTGTTGAAATCAAGACTGCTTCTGTTGCTGGTAAATGGGGTAACCCTGAAGATGGCTTGGATGGTGTCCCTGACACGTACCGAGCTCAGACTCTTTGGTATGCCCAGGCTGCTGGTTTCAAGCGTGGTATGGTTGCGGTTGTCATTGATGACCGTGAATACCGTGAATACCACTTCGCCATGACTCCTGAGCTTGAGCAGGAAGCTGCTGGCAACCTTGAAGCTGTGAAGAAGTTCAACACCGAACTTGCTTCCCGCAAGGCTGGTACTTGGGAAGGACGTAACCGTGTTCGTGGTTTCTCCCAGAATGCTCTGAACTCCAGCTTGAGCAACAAAGAGAAGCAGGAAATCTTCACTGAAGTTGCAACAATGCGTGGTGTTGACTCCAAGGTTGTTGAGCAGGAATTTGCTGGCAACTTCGATGATGAGAACCGCAAGGACCGAACTTATGTTGCGGCTCAGCTTCGTAACCTTTACGTCACTGCAGCTAAGCAGGAAACTCTGCCTGACTATGTGAGTGTTGATTTGGAAACAGCCGGCTCTCAGCCTACTTCAGGTAGCATCATTGAATACGGTGCATCTGTTCGTACCAACTACCGTAACTCTACTCTGACTCGTAATGACACAGAAAAAGCTAAGACAAGCAAACTTTACGGTCTTTCAAAGAAGGCTCTCCTGACTCGCAGCACAGGTAACAGTGAGGTTCATGGTATTACTGAAACTCAGATTGCGAAGAAGCGTCAGTTCTTGAACCCTGCTGAAGGTACTGCTGTTCTTGACCAGTTGACAAGTGTGGGTATCATGATGGCTCACAACAAGACCTTTGAACAGCGTTGGATGTCCACTCATGTTCCTGGTTTTGCTGATGCTGTGAAGCATAAGAAAATCAAGATTCTTGACACTCTGAAGCTTTCTCGTCGTCTTTTGACTGATGTTCCGAACGACAAGCTCTCTTCATTCACTGCCCGCTACAACGTTCCTTACCTTGGCGCTCACCGTGCTTATAATGACGCTGAAATGACAGGATATGCTTACGAGCGTATGCTTCGTGAACTGCGTACAGGTCGTCGTGAACTGTAACTGATTAACTGAAAGAAGCCCTGACTGGTTGCAAGTCAGGGCTTCTTTCAGTTAACGCAATCCTACTCTTACGATTCCTTGGCATTGAGCATCTGGAGCTGATGAAAGTTTGCCTTTCATCTTTCCACACCAAGCACATGAAGCGTAAGGACTATCCATGAAGGCAATCCAGTAATGGTGTCCGTCGTAGGTGTCTTCAAATTGGGGTACAGTGGGGCAGTTGTATTGATGCCATTCGTTTACCATTGCACAGTGTGGACAAGTCATCAGGGTTCTTTCGTTAAACAAATAAGGCTGAACGTTTACTTTATCAGTAAAACGTTCAGCCTTAGGAATTCTTTTGTCTTAGCCTACCGTGTAGACAACTCGCTTGACGCCAGCCTCGATGAGAGCCTTCTCGCAACGGTTGCAGGGGCGGGAGAAACGCTCGTCGCCGCTACGGGTAACCCGGGCAATGTAAACAGTAGTTCCGCGAGCGTCCTTCACTCGGGAAAGAGCGTCAATCTCAGCGTGGACAGTGATGTCAGGGTTGTACACATCAGGAGGAGTCGGGGGAAGGTCGCGGTTCTTCCACTTGTTCACACCAACAGCAAGAACGCTGCCGCCACGAACAATGACTGCTCCGTGCTTGAAGCTGGCGTCCGAGGACTCAGCGAGACGAACAGCAATATCCAGGTAGGAACGCTGACGGTTGGAAAGAGCAGTCTTCTCAGGGAACTGCACAACACCCGCACGGGGCTTGTACCGGGTCTGAGGCGACGAGCCAATCTCATCAAACATAAAAACTTTGTTTTCTTCCTGGTGGAACGAATAAGGACTGTATGTTCCTTACCTTAGCAGGAAGATCAGAAGAATGCAACTCGGTAACCATATAAAATAGTTTCTCTTTAGAATCGTCTTTAACAGGTTGAGTGGTGTAAGCCGTCTACTTGGGTGGATGAAGGGTCTTAGGGCAGCAGACGAGCGTCTGTGGCTAATGAGAGACGTTTCTGGTCGGTTAACGCAAAGAGGGCTGACCCTGAACATTTGTATTCAGTGCCAGCCCTCTTAAGAAGCTACATGTCAGTGTAGATTAGAAGTCCCAGTCCTCTTCAGCCAACTCTTCACGAGTGGTCATCACGTAGGATGCTCCACTTCCACTGAAGAAGTCGTGAGTGTCAGAACCTGCGTTGAGCTGCGAAGTAATAGCTGCAGACACTTCAGGGTCTGGGAACAAAGGTTCGTAACCTAAATTAGCAAGAGCCTTGTTGGCGTTGTACTTCAAGAAAGCAATTACGTCTTCGGTGAGACCGAACTCGTCATACAAATCCTGGGTGTAACGGATTTCGTTGTCGAACAAGTCGAGAAGCAATTCGTAGGTGAAGTCTTTGAGCTCAGCTTTAGTGGTCTCATCAAGTTCTTCGATGCTGTCCTGGTACTTTTTACCAATGTAGAAACCGTGAACTGCTTCGTCACGAATAATCAGCTTGATGATGTCAGCTGAGTTTGTGAGCTTAGCCTGTGAGTTCATGTACAGAGGAAGGTAGAAACCTGAGTAGAACAAGAAGGATTCAAGCAGGGTTGAGGCAATCTTGCGACGCTGAGGAGCTAAAGGGTGCTCGGTGTCGCGGTAGTAGGACATGATGATTTCTTCCTTCTTGCGGAGGAACTCATTATGCTGTGACCAGTTGAAGGACTGGTTGATGTCCTTTGTGGTGGACAGAGTAGAGAAGATGGAAGAGTAGCTCTTAGCGTGAACATTCTCCATGAACGCAATGTTGGTGTACACAGCTTCTTCAAACAACGAAGTTGCATCTTTCATAATACTCAAAGCACCAAAACGACCCTGAATGGTGTCAAGCATAGTCAGACCAGTGAAGACATGGAGAACAAGCTTCTTTTCTGCATCAGACAAGGTTTCCCATGTTTTACGGTCGTTGGAAACAGAGACTTTTTCTGGCAACCAGAAGTTACTGGTAAGTTTCTGCCAAACAGCGTTGTCGAACTCATCGACGTTGTTCCAGTTGATTGCCTCATAAGCTGGGTGCTGCTGCTCACGAGGTTCGAGGTTGTTTTCTTCTGACATGTTTCCTTCTTAGTAGTTCAGTACGGGAAGTCTACCATCGTCCTGTTTTGAGGCACGTTTTTGAGACTTGATAAATTGAGCGGTATGGGGTTAATGACTATCGGGTATTGGTGGTCTTTGTATAACGCTAAAAAAGTATTTTTGATTCCCCTAAAACACTTTCTTTTGCTAAAGATTCGACTTTTATTCATGCGTCTAATGCACTCATGATAGGATCACATACTATGTCTGATGATCTTATTACCGGCTTCTCCAAAAATGATTTTGAAGAGAAAACGTCTGAACCTAAAACTGCTTCCAACACTTCAACTGATCCTATTAGCCCTGAGAACATAACGGCTGACAGTCAAGTGCGTTTCAAAGACATTACCAATGACATTGGAACTGCTTATTCCAAATCCAAATCAAAAGCACTCATTTGGTTAGCCATCCTAGGGGTTGTGTTCTACATTACCTCTATTTCTCTTGCTTTGTTCGGACCTCGGGTAAAAGGTCATCTGATCTACACCAACCCACAATACTTAGAGTGGGTTGATGGTTCGACTTCTATCATCACTTGGGTAGCACGAGCTGTGGCCATAATCATTTTCATTGGCTTGTTAGCGATGATCTTTGTTATCTTCTCTAAGGGTGAGAGGAAAGAGGTTGTTGGTCATGTGCTGGGAGCTCATGTAGCTCTTCTGACATCCATTTTTGCGGTCGCTGCTGTAGTATCAGTGTTCCTGCCTGGTGGATGGTTCACTAACAACAGCAGTACTGATGTCGAAAAATGGATTCTTACCAACTACAATGTCACTTCTACCGAATACGGAACCACCAGACGAGAGTCTTCTGTTATCACAGAAGGAACTGTTCGAAGCGGGAAACTGAAAGTGTATGTAGATGGAAATGAGAACATTTCTGAACGTCACTTCGTGGAACACGAAGACAACAGATACTACTTCGAAACGGTGAATAACTAATCATGGACATTGCCTCACACTCTTACACAAAAGAGCTATTGAACGACCCTGACATCAGTCAGCTGAGTCTGAAGTCTGAACTTGCAAAACTTGACTTATTGAGCAAGAAACAGATGAAAAGCGTACCTAACAGTCTAATCTGTTGGGACCAAACAGGTTACCTGCTTCACCTGAAAACAGAGAAGTCTGCATCAAGATATGTTCCTGACTTGATAAAAATTGATGCTTCGTTGGTTGAAACAAGAAAAGTCACTTACCGCCCCAAATTTGAACCGCAAATCTTTGGTGGTTTGGCAAGTGGTTACATGTACGATTCAGACGTAAACTTCTACCGTGCTATCCATGTTGACACTGCTCCGTTCCTTTCCGTGAACAATCTATGGTTAGCTGTGCCAAAATTTGCAGCTATCCTTGACAAGTTCCTTCCCACTGAGAACTTGCACAGTTCCTTAGAAAAAGTTGGTGACTTCTATGTCCCACGCTTGAAAATCAAGCGAAACTTCTTGAATGGTGACCGGCTGCCACCGGTAAGAGAATGGGTTGGTGACATTGACAATGCTCTGGAGTGGAATGATGCTGCAGTTGCATGGCAGCAAGTATCTGACGACTAAGGTTGCTTTTCCTGCTTTTCCTTGATAGACTGACGACTATATTATTCGCCAGACTTATTTTGGGAGATTCATAATGTCTGCAGAGACCTTCAAACCCGTTCCTCGTTACAAAGAGCAGTGGATTAGTTTTGACCCTGACATGAAGCGCTTCTACGGTCTCAGTGACTGGGATGAGAAACTTCGAGCTAACCTGTTCATGCTTGCTGGCATCCTGGGAGCATTGGTTATTCTTGTTCCTTTTTTCACCATGTTCGGTAATACAGTAAACGAGTTCTTTGGCACCGTCATCGGTTTTGCAGTCATTGCAGCAGGTCTTTACGCTGCATATCGTTACGGCGACAAGTATTTCGACCGGAAGAAGAAAGAGCGTTACGCTTACCGCACTGAGTACGCATCGACAATCACTGAGCGACTTCAGGCAAAAGGCTGGGAGATTGACAACTTTATCTCTGACGGGATTCTCAATGAGAGTCCTATGCAAGTCAAGTACAAAGACGGGCTTGAATATATTTCCCGAGATGTAATGTTCATGCAGGATAGGCTTCGTATCACTTTCATGCTGGTAAGCGATGTTTTCGTGAAGACGAAGGACGATGTTGACCCTGAAGCTGTTGCCATTGCTGACTCCTGGAAGGACGAGCGTCCTCGTGATGCTTTCCTTGCTGGTGTGGAATGGGCTAAACAGAACAAGGGTTGATTTTAGAACCTGCTTCTGGTAGAGTAGAACTAATACGTCCTGTTCCCCATCATATTGGAGTTCTTCAAATGAGTACAGATATTGCCGAAGGTTACACCGAGACCACCCTGAGCCAGGTTGACATCAACCACCCCTGGGTCGCTCAGTACCGTGTACCTGTTGTTAGGGACATGCATGTGGGTACGTTCTTCATCGCTGCTCTGGTGGTTCCTGATAACAGCAGTGAGTACAGCAACTACATGAACTACCTTGCTCCTGATGAGGAGGATGCTAAGCTTATCGCTCAGTACATCCGTTACCGTAAGACCCAGCTTACTGGCTGGTACCTAAAGCAGGTTGAAGCTCGCTCGCTTGACATCGACTCTGGTGTCAACACCATCACTTTCGCTAAGCGTGAGCATGGCTGGGTTTACCGTCGTATGACATGGCAGAACCAGCCTTTCGCCCCGAGCTTTGATGGCAAGATTCAGTACGCAACCCTTGCCGAGCTTCTTGACCACGTGAACACCTACGTGGATGAGGTTAGCCCGAAGTGGATTGCATTCAAGGAGAAGGAGGCAGCCGTTGAAGGTACAGAATGACGCTTGGTTAGTGGATGCTGGATTACTTCCAGAGTTCCCTGAGCCTAAAGAAAAGCATACTGATGGTAGTATTGACTTACGTGTGTTCATGCAGGATGAGTTCTGGGTGAACATTACAGGGGATGTGTTCAAGCTTGAGTCAATGGACCACGAATACCTTGTGAATGTGCTAAGTTTCATCTTCAATGAGGCAGAAAATTACCAGGTTGCTATTCTCGACTGGTATGCTACTAACATCATGCTGTTCATGAATGATTATTTAAAGCCTTCTGAGCAGGAGCGTCGAGATTTCATTGAAGAAGCAACTAAATGTATCGACATGACAGCTCACACCTGGCTTGCTAAGACTCCGTTGGTAGTAAAAATTGAGTCTCTGCTGGACTGACTTGACTTTACCCTTTGCGATGACTAAGGTTTAGTTATTGCAGTTTTGAACCGAATACTTATGTAACAAACAATTAGTTTTAGAAAGGTTTACCCGTTATGGCTATTTCACTTGATAAGATTGAGCAGAAGGCTCCTGAGCTTCTGAGTCTCTCCAAGAACGCTAACCACACCCTGAAGAGCAAGGGACTTGAGGGTCACCGTGCGAAGGTTGCCCTTTGCCTTGACTACTCCATGTCCATGAACCCCCACTACAACAGCGGTGCAATGCAGCGTCTTGCTGAGAAGGTTCTCGCTTTCGGCTCACAAATTGACGATGACGGTGCCATTGACATCTTCATCTTCGGTCGTGAGGCTGAGTACCTGGGCGAGCTGACCATTGACAACTTCCGTGACGGTCTTGCCAAGCTTCTTGGTAACCGTCGCAAGACCAGCACCGGTTACCACGCTGCCTTCGACCTCATCCGTGACCACTACTTCCCCACCAAGAAGGGTCTCGGCGGCCTCTTCGGCAAGACTGCCACTCCTAACGCCCCTCTCTCCGCTCCTGCTGAGCTTCCTGTCCACGTTACCTTCCTTACAGACGGTAGCCCTGACAGCCGTAAGCTGGCTCAGGAGTCCCTGGTGAAGGCATCCTTCGTCCCCATCTTCTGGCAGTTCCTCTCCATCGGTAGCGAGGAGTTCCCCTTCCTTGTGAAGCTGGACGACCTGAAGACTCGTTACGTGGACAACGCTGACTACAAGCCTGTTGGTGACGTGGACAAGCTGACCAGCACCGAGCTGTACAATGCTCTCCTTGACGAGTACCCTGAGTACATCCAGGTGCAGCGTGCGAACCGTCAGATTCGCTAACCTGTAACAAACCAATGAAGGCTGGAAGCCATATGACTTCCAGCCTTCATTCATTTAACCTGCGTTGATAGTTTCTTTCAGCAGACGCTTAGTGTACTTTTCAGTATTCATCCATGTGCGGTAAAGTAGCAGATAGCTCATGACGCTGATGAACAATGTTGTTCCTGCGATAATCCATGATGATGGGGACGGAGCAAAGAGTGCAATGTTACCAGCACCGCCGGCGCCGACAAGAAGTACAAATACATAACCAATTAAAGCTGTTGGTGAAGAGATGAGATTCTCACGAGATTTACCTGAGAAGGGTAAAGGCTTCTTCACTGAAAGGTAGATGGAAATGATTGTTGTTGCTGATGTCACAGAAATAAGTGACGGAATCACTTTCACTAACTGGTCCCATTCGATAGTCCCAATAGCCAAACCAACGCCGTAAACAATAGCGTAGATGATGACGATTGAAGCAAGAATGACAATCATTCCAGCATTCAACATCTTGCTCCGCCATTTATTGATTGACAGTAGCCAGTTGATTGAACCACTAATCAGACCGAAGATATTTGCTCCGAAGGAAACACCAACAGCAAGGGGCAACACAATCATTGTCGTAGTCAAAGCATTTTCACCCTTGAGCAGAAGAACAATGATGAGGGAGAACGCAAGAGAAGTCATAACTGGTTTAGTTACAGTGCTGTAACGGAACAGCAAACGAGTGAGCAATACCAGTGGACTCAAAGGGACAGAGCTTCCAGAGATTTGCTTCTCATTGGTCTTAGAAACAGTCAAAGGTTCTGGAATTTGTAATGTATGTGACGCCATCAAAGACAACGCTGAAATGGCAACAGCTGTCAGACCTGCCACGATAACTAATGAAGCAACCAGTAGCTTTCCATCACCAGTTGCTAACTGATTCAAAAAGTCGAACACTGTGTTAGCCCCACCGAACAACGTGGTTCCGTGCTTAGGGTCAATCAGCAGAACAAGTCCAAGTACTGCTACGAACATGCCTAAGAACAACAGTCTCATCTTGCGACCGAATTTACGTGAAATGAACTCAACAACCCAGGAGACTAAAGCCGTAACGATTGTCATGAAGACCCAGATACCCCAAGCAAAAATGACAGCGTAGGAAGGGTAAGCCGAGTCGAAAGTTATCAATTGGGCAGCAATGGTCAACCCAGTGAGTTGAATAAGAGTGAAGGATGAAATCACCTGGAACAGAACACTGTCCCCGATTTTGTAGGTGTCACCATTCTTGACAATGACCATTTCACTATGGGACACCATGCCGTGAATAACATACCCTGAGAACGGTACGAAGATAATGGAGCCTAACAGTAGAGCTACAGCTACTGTTACGAACACTTCCATGTTACCTGTCGTATACATTTCCAGGTATACAGACAGGAATTGTTGTAACTCTCTGGCTGTCTCTGCTGTAGGATCATCTGGCAGAGTTGCTGTCATGATAGCTCTGATGAATGAGGTTGTCTGCAGTGACGCTGCAATAGCCCCAATTGCACCAAGCAAGAAAAGAAGACCTGCTATTTGCATCCATGGTTTTGCGTTAGCGAAACGGAAGGCAAGTAAAGTGAATGAGTCGTTCAACCCAGCAAAGAACAGTTTCATTTATGCATTCTTCTCTGTGTGGGTAGTCAGCATGGTTGTGTAACGGTTCACACCTTCAGGCCCGATGAGCTCTGAAGCTGGGATAATCTGCAACAGTTCACCTTTAGACATGATGTTCACAGAATCAGATACATCAACAAGGAGGTTCTGAAGATGGGTTGAGACGATGACAGCTGTGCCGGCTTCACGAGCATCACTAATAGCTGCGTTGATGATGTCTACACCAAGAGGGTCTACACCGTCGAAAGGTTCATCGAGAATGAGTAACTTGTCTGCTGAAATGTAAGCAAGGAGAACACTGAGTCGTCTCATCATTCCGTGGGAGAATCCCGAGACCGGAGTGTTTTTGAACTCAGCTAAGTTGAATCGTTCAATCTCAGCTTGACCTTTTTCATACAGAGATTTGTCTCGGTGCAGTGAAGCTAAGAGTCGAACATGTTCCAGAGGAGTTGCTCCTGAGATGAGTCCACCTACGTCAGGACAATACCCTGTCAGCGTTCTTGCTTTGTTGGCGCCTTTGAAAGTTTTTGTACTCACTCCTCCAATGGTGATTTCGCCAGCAGTGGGTTTGATTACTCCACCCAGGACTCGAAGGGTTGTAGATTTACCTGCACCGTTTCCACCCAGAACGCCACGCACTTCACCAGCTTCCACGGAGAAAGAAACATCTTTCACTGCTGTGAACTCTTCATATTTCACTAACAGACTGTTGACACTAACCACATCATTCATAACCTCTATTATAGGCTGGTTATACGTGTAAGCCGATAAGTACGGAATCATGCTATACCGTGGAACTAAACTTATCTTGTCTGGCTTTCTGCTGGCAGGTGTTTCTATGCTTGCTTTTGGAGCGTTGAGTCAACCTTCAGCCAATCTTGAGCAGAACAGTGCTTATGGCAGTGTTAGCATTCCACCAGCATCTAACGGTATTTTGACCCAGTGCGGAGATACTTTCGTGTTCAGTCCGCAGGACGGTCAGTACGGAACCATTCCTGAAGATTACACGGAAGAAGTTCCTCGTCATCCAATGATTATCCCTGCTTACGGGTACATGTCACCCGCCCCATTTGATACTGACTCAATAGAAAGTATCAAACCGCGAGGCAATCCTTACAGCAATGAAGAAGTCCTTCGAGCTGAATGGGAAGGACACAAAGTTATTTGGACTTCCACTAACTATCCTGATGACGGTTATGAGTTCGTTCGAGACTTTGCTGACAAATGGAACGACACCCATGAAGACAAGCTACTTGTTCTGAGCTGGCCAGCTGATGCTGATATGCCTTCTGGTCGTTTGATTGCTTTCAGTCAATGGGGAGCAACTCAAACATGCATGGCTTTCTCCGAACCAACCTTCCAGGACTTCATGGAAAACGCCAATAAGTACTCTTCCGAACGAGATGAGCAGAACCCTCCAGTGGCACCAACTACTGACGGTTTGCTGGACCCTATCGCTGTACGTTCATAAGCCTTGTTCTTTTCTTCAAACATCTGTGATACACTTAGGGCATGGAAGCTTTTGATATTGTTGGTGTAGCAGGCGATTGGCATGGTAATACTGGCTGGGCTGGTATCGCAATCGCACGCTTTGCCGAGCTTGGAATCCAGCACATCCTTCATCTGGGTGATTTCGGTTTCTGGCCAGGCAATAATGGACAAAAGTATCTTTACAAGACCAACAAGCGTCTTGCGGCAAATGGGCAAGTATTGTATGTGACTTTGGGTAACCATGAGGACTATGTACAAATCAGCCGGCTGCAACCGTCACAGTTCCCTGGCTGGCGTTACAACCCTGAGTACCCTCACATTCTTGTAGCTGACCGTGGAGCAAGGTGGGAGTGGAATGGTCGTACCTTCGTCTCTCTTGGAGGAGCGAACAGCATCGACTTCATTGGTCGTACCGAGAATAGGACTTGGTGGAAAGCTGAGCAGATTACTCTGGATGATGTCTTCAAGACAGTGATGCATGGCCATGCTGACATCATGCTGGCTCATGACTGCCCTGCAGGTGTGAACCTGTTCGGGTCTCATCGAGAAGACCATGGTATCTGGTCTCCAACAGAGATGCGTTACGCAAACCAGTCACGTGCAATGATGCGTCAAGCTGTCGATGGAGTAAAACCTAACTTATTCCTTCATGGTCATTACCATTTCTTTGCAGACCATGAAACTGTGCTGAATGATGGGCTGGATGAGTACACTCTTCACAGCATCGGTTTGGATATGGATGGTTCCAAGAATAACCTTGCTATTTTAGAGTTGTCTACCCTTGACCTGGAAATCATTCCCATGTCTTGGAATGCTTTGAAAGAGCATTATGTTGGTCGTTAAATATTTGAAGCCCTACTGATTAGTAGGGCTTCAAATATTTGATAGTTCATGAGCCGAGAACTCAACCTATTTTTGTGAGTTTAACATCGTCCCATAAAATATTGGTAGGAAACTGACCAGGACTTTTTGGTGCATACGTCCTTACAATAATTTCTCTTGTTTCATCACCCGTAGTAGTAAAGGTTGAACTCATAGGCTTCCAACCATCAAGAGAGACAAGAGACCTACTGTATGTTGTAGCCCCTTCTGTTTCTATGTACCAAGTTGAGTTTTCTGAGATGCTTCCCAGTAAAGATAATTGATAGGTACCTGGTTCAAGGTCTTTTACTGTCAATCTTAGATAAACATTAGCATCTTTGAAGCCGTTAGTAGACAGAGCATCGCTGTTACTTCTATCAACAGTTGACCCTTGATTTGTCACCTGCCCTGCACCACCCGGAGCCCTCCAGGTTCCACTGTCAACTCTTACATCTAATTTGCCAGAGCCCGAAATAGTTTTACCATTATTGTAATATATTACAGTAGGACTAAAAGGGTTAATAACTAATGTCTTTGTAATTGTTACCTGCCCTGCTTTGTTAGTGGCTGTCACAACAACTGTACCGTTAAAAGTATTTTTGGGAGTACCACTCACTACCCCTGTTTCTGCATTCAAAGTCAAACCTAATGGAAGCGAAGCTACAGTGAAAGTAGGTGCAGGGGTACCAGAAGCACTAAAAGTGTAAGAGTAAGATGTGCCTACATTGCCAACTGGCATAGCAGAGGTGGAAGTAAAGACTGGTGCTACAGCAGGAACCGCAGGAGCTGTAGGGGCTGTAGGAATAGTATCAGAACCATCATCTATTGTTGGGTCCACAATAACAACAGGGTCACTGTTGCCATCACCGTCAACATCAACCTCAGCAGTAACACAAGGAACAATACCAGCAGTCAGGACCTGTGCTTCTTTATTGCTATTCAAAGCATAGAACCATTTACCTGAACCCGACTTTGCATACGCATGGTAATCTTTCCCATCCACAGTAGAAACAGTGCAATAAGTAGGGTTAGAAGTCAACAAACTGTTCGAGCTCAGCTCGACAGAGTTAGCGAAACTGTTCTTTTTACCACCCACGAGTTCCTGGCTTGGGTCAGAAGACAAACCAAAGAACGCGTTCTGTGCAGTATGGACAGAATCAAGCTGCTGTTTCGCGGCTTTATCTTGAGACCATGGGATAACAGCAAAAACTGTTGCTGCAATGACGCCACCAATCAAACCAATGACAATGACACCGACCATGATCGAGGCTAAATCGATAGCAGCTTTAGAGGACTGCAAGGCCTTACTGAGGGTAAGCATAAATGGATACTTTCTGTAGGGATAATTTTAATAGGGTATTGGTTGTCATGGTTCCAAAGTTTCCTACTATAGTCTCTATCGTATTTTTATATGACTTAGAGCATTATATTAGTTGTTAAATAGTTGATGTTATTTGAACTTAGGAAGTTCCGCCGCAACTAGTATACCGTTAGCATTGAAACTGGAGTAACCTGTAACTTTCGCTACATTCCATCCACTCAGGTTTTGCTTAAAGGCTTTAGCCCCATCAAACATAGATGCCATACGAGTCACATTGACGGTGTTCCATCCGCTGATGTCTTGGTTGAACGATGTCACTTTGTAGAACATTGCAAACATATCAGTCACTTTACTAGTGTCCCATGAACTAATGTTGCTATTGAAAGCATTAGCTAACCAGAACATACCAACCATATCTGTTACGTTACTGGTGTTCCACTTGCTCAAATCTTGGTTGAACACAGTATTTTCTCGGAAAGTGTTGTTCATCTTTGTTACGTTACTGGTGTCCCATTTGGATACGTTGGGACTGTTGAACTTAGTTGCCCCGTAAAAGGTGTTTGCTAAAGTAGTAATAAGCGGAGGTAATGTATCTGGAACTGATACTAAGTTAGTAGAACCGTAAAAACCGTTTGCGATGTTGTTAAACTTAGAAGTATCTCCCCATGAATCGACACTTACCAAGCAAGGGGCACTGGCTACACTAATACTGCTCATCTGACTGTAAGTACCAGTCATCTGAATAGTGTAAGTTTTGCCTGGGGTGACATCAAAAATTGGGTTAGAAGGAGACGTGTAAGTTTTTTCTACTCCATCGCTGAGAAGGGCTTTACCGACAAAATCAATTGTTGGGGTTGCATATTTATTGATATTTGCAGGGCAGTTGATGGTCAAAGCAAGAGGATTCACAGGAGCCGTAGGAGTTGTTCCTACGCCAGTGCCACCAGAACCAGTGCCAGGTGTAGTTGTTCCGCCACCTGTTCCGCCAGTGCTTCCTGGAGTAACACCTACAGGGGAGGTTCCGTTGTCTACAGCTGGGTCGACACCCACAACACCAGTAGAGGCGTCAACAACACAGGGGAAAGCACCTGTGAACACTTGTGCTTGCTTGTTGCTGTTCAAAGCATAGAAAGTCTTACCTGAACCAGACTTTGAATAAGCGTGATAGTCTTTGCCATCAGCAGTAGGTACAACACAATAGTTAGGGTTTGATGTCAGGAGTGCGTTGGAAGCCAGTTCAGCTGAATCAGCAAATGTATTCCTGAGTTCGCGGGTGCTGTTTGTTTTATTTTTCAGTGCAGTCGACGCATCAGCACTAAAGCCATAAAAAGCGTTCTCAGCTGTGTGAATCGACTCTAACTGCTGCTTTGCTGCTTTGTCCTGAGACCAAGGGATAACAGCAAAAACTGTTGCTGAGATGACTCCACCGATCAAACCAATGATGATGACACCAACCATAATGGAGGCTAAGTCAATAGCAGCTTTGGAGGACTGCAAAACCTTATTCAGGGTAAGCATAGTTAAATACTTTCTTTAGGGGATAATGTTGATAAGAGATTGATTGCGACGATTCTAAGTTGACCGTTGGAATCTCTATCAGAATTTTGAGAATTTTAGAGCGTTCCGGTCTTAATGATCTTCACGTCGTCAATCATGAGATAAGAAGTAGTCTCCCCTGCATCAGTTCCAGTCCAGTTGAGATAGTAAGTTCCTTCTTCTGTTACAGTGAAATCTACTCCATGGGTCTCCCAAACATAAGCTGAAGTCCCTCCGTTAGATTGGAACCCTGGAGTCCATGTTGTCGATGCTACTGTTGCACCAGTAGTTTTTTTAGCACTCAAAGTCCAGGTGTTCCAAGAACCGTTTGCACCTTTTGCCGTATAACCAGAAGCTGAATATGTACCTGGAGTAAGAGTTACTGTAGGTCCGGTTATATAACCATTATTTGCTGCGTTTCGCATTTCGAGGGCTTTTGTGGCGTTTATTCTACTGAAGTTTGCGTACAATCCAGAGTATTGAGCCCGGTTAGCAGATATTGCGTTAGAGTCTGTTGTCTTAACTTTCAAGTTCGCACCAGTGCCATTAGTACCGCTGGAATTATAGTAATTCCAGCCAGCTGGAAGAGCGTTGAAAGCTTCTCCTTCAAAATCAGTAGAATAAACTACTGTTCCGACTGGTACTCCGTAATCTGAACCAGGTGTTGGGGTAGGAGTAGTTGGGGCAGTTCCAGGAGTTGTTCCCACTGGAGTTGTGCCGTTATCGACGGTAGGGTCAACAATAACTACTCCGTTAGCATCAGTGATACAAGGGTAGGTACCAGTGAAGACCTGTGCTTGTTTGTTACTGTTCAAAGCATAGAATGTTTTACCTGAAGATGATTTAGCATAAGCGTGGTAGTCCTTACCATCAACAGTATTCACTACACAGTAGTTAACATTTGAGGTCAGCAAGTTATTTGAAGCTAATTCAGCTGAGTTCGTGAAACTGTTCTTCTTCCCACCTACAAGGTTCTGGCTTGGGTCAGAGGATAAACCAAAGAACGCGTTCTCTGCAGTATGGACAGAATCCAGCTGTTGTTTCGCTGCTTTGTCTTGAGACCAAGGAATGACAGCGAAAACAGTTGCGGCGATGACGCCACCGATCAAACCAATGATGATGACACCAACCATGATGGAGGCTAAATCGATAGCAGCTTTGGAGGACTGCAAAACCTTACTGAGGGCACGCATGAATAGAAACTTTCGAGGGGGATAAAGGAAATTACTTACTCTTTATCGGTCAATTCATACTCATGAATGAATAAGGGCCCTCCAAAATAAGGGTCCTTATTCATTATAGTTAGCCTGCCAGGACAGACTCCATGATTTCCATAATGGAATCTTCCTCTTCATCCCCCGACAAAATAGTCATATTTTCCATCTTGTTCAGCATGATATCCATAATTGTCTTCTCCACAGTACCCTCTGCGTACAAGAAGTAAGCGTTAGCTAACTGGCCATCACGGTGGGTACGACCAATAATTTGAGTCATTGACAATGCTGAGTAACGCATGTCGTGAATCAAAGTGGCTCGTGGGAATGGCGAAGCTAACGAACCGTCAGGGAGTTGCTCTTTCGCATGGAAAGAAACTGCTTCTTCAACTGTGAACAAGATGACTTTGTTGTCACCTTTCTGGAACAGAATTCTTTCATGCTCTTTATTGATGAATTTACGTCCAGAGTATTCTGATACATCAACGCCTAACTTATTCAGTGAACTTTTGATTGCTTCCAGGCTTTCGATGAATCGAACCGAAACAGCAACCTGGTAGCCGTTTTCTAACAAGTCAACAATGTTGTCCACTGTTTGTGCAGTTCGTAACAGAGATGCTTTCTGCGAGAATCTGAGTTGCTCAGCAAGAACTGATGTAGGGTTTTTACCTTTCATCTTCAAGTTCATGGCTTTGCGGAACTCTGTCCACAATTTCTGGTACTCCTTCTCTGCTTCCATACCAAGAGTAACAGGTAAAGCAATGCGGTTCACTGATGGCCAGCCGGCAATGTCTTCTGGTTTACGACGGATGGAAGGAGCTTTAGGATGGAACAAAGTTGCAGCAAGTCTTTCAACATCCTGCTTCTGTTGAGCTCTGGATACTGCATCTTCAGGACTTGCGGGTTTCACCCAAGTCCAAGTGCCGCTCTTTGATTTCTTCACATGGAAACCATTCGCATGCAGCCAAGCAGGGTAGGTTTCCATAGTCAGATTCTGCCCAGCGAACTGACCAATAAGAGGGGCTAAATAACCTAACTCCAAAGGTGTTTGCCCGATAGTGGCTGACATCCAAATCACGAAAGGTGCACGGGATGCGTCAGCACTGTATTGAGCAACCCGTTCAAATGCCTGCGTTCGCTGGGAAGTCTGATTTTTGATTTTGTGCGACTCATCACAGATGATGAAGTCCCACAGGATGTAAGGTTTCCCTGATTCGGCAATGTGCTTATTCTTCGTTTTTGTCTTCTTCACTGTCTCAGCAGATTTGGGAACGGTAAGCAGTTTCTTGTACTGCTCGTAGTTGATGACCAGGCATCGAAGGTTGTCAACACCTGAGTGGCGGATGGTGTTCTTCCAGTGAGGAACAGCACCATTTGGGCAGATGATGAGCATTTTAGCTTTCTTCTGAGCTGTGAAGCCTTTAGCTCTTGCAGCCTCTGACGCCCCTATAAGACCTGTAAGACTCTTACCTACCCCAGTGGCGTCAGCAACGATGAAACCTCGTCCACCGGTCGCTCCTGCCTTCTTGATAAGGTCTGCACCTTCTTGCTGGTGGGGACGCAACTGGAACATTGCTCCTTGAGCTTTTTCTACAGGACGAATCTTACCGTTGATCTGGTCTTCAACCCAGCGAGAGAATGAGTAGTCTTCTGTTCTATACCATTTCAGTCTTTCAGGCAGAAGATTGCCTGCATAAACGTAAGCTCTGAGCCTTTCGACGTATTCAGCTCCGAGAGCTCGGGCAATGTCTCGTTCCATGTAAGGAACATCTAACAGATGAACTTGTTTGTCTTTGTAGATAGCCCGCATTGCTTTTACGGTTTCTCCGAAAGAGTTCGGGTCTTTGACTCGTGAAGCTGTAGGTGTTGTGTTAGCTTTCTCTGCTTCTCTCATTTTGGCAGTGAAGCTGCCTTTGCTTCCAGGAACAGCTTTAGGGGGTGTGGGTTTGACCACAATTTTTCTTTTAGCTGCAGGTTTTTTGGCAGCTGTTGACTTTGCTGTTGGTTTTCTTCGTGGTGTAGCCATAATGGTTACCTATCGGATTAAACGGAAACCCCCGCAACATGTGAGAAATCATGTTGCGGGGGTTTCCGTTACGCTCGACTCCCTTCGAGAGAAAGGAGAGAACCAGGGAGTCGAGAGGTCTTACAGAACCTCTACGATTGTAAGGTTGCTGATGCGGTCGGTGCGGTAAGGACGCTCTTTCTGGTCGCTGGTACGAATACCAACCAGAATTTCCTTACCAGCGTGACGGTGGGAAGCACGGATGTAGTCAGCTTCGAGGTTCACAGTACGAGCCTCACCACGAGCGGTCGTGTAGTCGAAATCGACTTCCACAACCATGTCCTGGTTGAGCAAGGTACGAAGCTCTTCGAGTACGTTGCTGTTGTCATCGACTTCAGTCTCGTCCTCAGTTTCAGCCTCAACCTCGTCCTCATCACCAGCACTGACGATGGTGATGTCAGTCATGCGGTCGATGCGGTAAGTGCGAGTCTCGCCGTCATCCTCACGGATACCAACAAGGAGGTCACCGTTATTACGGATTTCCTCAGCCTGGAAGTTGGTGAGTGTGCGAGGCTCGCCAGCAACAGTGGTGTAGTTGAAGTTCAACACAACAGTATTGCCAATGGCAATCTCAGCACGCAGAGCCTCTTCAACAGTAGAAGCCTGAACAGCAACCTGAGTAGGAGCCTGGGGTTCAAGGAAGTGAGAAACAAGACGACCGTAGAAATCGTCCTCAGCCGCAGCAGCCTCATCCTGCTCGTCAGCTTCGTCCTGCTCGTCAGCCTCATCCCACTCATCTTCGCCACCGTAGACATCATCAAGAATGTCCTGGTCGATGACAAGGTTTGTCAGGTTAGCGTAAAGGTAGGAAGAAACCTCATCATTCTCATCAGCACCAATGAGAATCAGGTCAGTTCCGTTCATGCGAACTTCAGTCACAGCAAAGTCATCAACTGTAACATCGTCACCGTTACCACGAGTGTAGGTGAATGAAACAAGAACCTCATCGACTGTGGTCAGAAGGCTTTCCAGAGTGGTGATGTTGTTGCGGTCTACCGTGTCCGCACCAGCGGAGTAGTGAGTGGTGGTAATCTGGTGTTCAGCCAGACCGACAACCTTGTAGCGGCTAACGCGAAGCTTCTGGAACGAAGCATGCTCAGGAACAGCTACAACATCACGAGGGTTAATTTTCACTGTAAGGAGACGGCCGTTTGCATAGTTACTGGCGTAAGCATAGGAACCAGCGTGGAGTCCTGTGCTGCAACCAACAGAATTGTCAGCATCCACCTTGGAGCGAGGAATCTCAACAACAGCACCCAGAGTGTTAGGCAGGTTGCTGTTCTCAAAGACCTGGTTGTTCACGATGCCATAACCTGCCCAGCGTGAAGTACCGTCAGCGTTCACACCCTTGTAAGCGTAGAAGTCACCGTCAACGTCGATGGTGAGACCATGGCGGGTAATGAACTCGTACAGAGCGTCAACCGACTGTCCAGAAGGGTTGGTGTAGAGCTTCTCAAGGAAGGCAACAAGGCCGCGGTAGGAGTCAGGCGAGCCACCCTCATCAAGGATGCGGAAGATGTGGTCCACGACGGAGTTACGAATCACGTCACCGTCGAAAAGAATCTCAGAACCGTTGAAAGTAATGCGGTCAGAGTAACGCTGAAGGCTGCGAGAGATGCTGGCACCAGGAGCAACAAGAGCTCGGAGGTTGGTCTCATCAATCTCATCAGCAGGAGTGGATGTGAGGGTGTTGATAATTGCTGCGTAATTCGCATTGCTCGAATCAACAGTCTCAACTGAACCGTCACCGAAGATGAGTGTAGCGCCTGAACCCTGCGTTTCGGAATTGAAAATTGTATACATAACTGTCATGGTGGTTCTCTCCTTGTGGAATGTTTAGCTCGTTTGTTCTTGTTTCAAGTTTACCAGCTTTATGCCAGTGAAGTCAAGTTTCTGAGCAAACTTTAGCGGTTTTTTGGGAAAAAGATTGGACTCAAATCAGTGTTCAACATGTTTACAATCTCTTCAGAAAGATGCTGGTCAAACGCCTTATTTTCATCCAAAGTCACACCGCAAGAACAAGTGTTTGCATCTTTGACTGTGTGGGCTTTTACTACTTTCAGCACATGCTCAGTGTCATGACCTGCTTCGAGCCGGCGAACATACTCTTCAATGTGACGTACCGCTGTTGCAAGGGTGCCGTCTGTCGCCCACATAATAGGACTGGCTTTCCATACAAGCTTTTCATGGGCGGAACGAATTTCGGCGTAAAGCTCTTCTGTTGTTTTCTCAGGCATAATTTTCTCCAAAAATAAAAGGGTATGAGGCGGGACACATTTCTATGTCCCGCCTCATCAATGTTTAGTTTGTTGCAGGGAACTTGAAGTTCAGGTACTCAACAATCAGTTCCACAGAAGCGTCACTGTTGCCACCAGCAAGAAGCTCAGGGTTCAGGCTTTCAAATTCAGTGTTGTACTCAGGGAAAACTGAAGCGTACATGTCACTGGTCACAATGCTGATGAATGTGGAAACCTTACGGTTCATCGAATAATCGAGGCCATCCACCTTAGCAGCCGCAGCCGTCCAGGCACGCATCTCTGTGTTCTGAATGTCATCAAGAACAGCTTCCATGTTCTGCGCCCAGGAAATATCATTACGGCTGTTCTCGAAGATGTTGATTTCAAGAGCAGTCAGAGGTGTAGCTGCAATGAAGTTTGCAACAGCAACAGGCAGAGCATCATCAAGGCTGACAGCTTCAGGCACAGCAGACAGGAACGACTCAATTCGCACGTTGGTAGGAACCCGAATGAACGCAATGTCAGTCGAAGTAATGCCAGCATCAACATTGTAGTTGTTCTTAATGAACGAGATGGTGTTGTTGACCAGACGCAGTTCAGAGCTTGTAGCGCCAGCACCACGACCTGTGAGTTTGGCAATCTTGTGGGACAGTGAAGCAGTGTCAGCATCGTTCGTCTGAATGTAGACAACATGCTTCTTACCAGCAGCAACAGCAGCAGAGTAGCTGGCAGTCGAAGGACGACCGTTGCCCCATGAGTTGTTCACGCTGAGGAAGCTGACAGGAAGTGAACCGTAGTTCACTTCGCCACGAGTAGTTGTCCCGCTACGCAGGGCTCGCTTCTCAGTGTTGATTTCCTTACGGAGTTCAACACCCTTAGTCTCGAACTCCTCAGTAGTGTAGATGCCAACAGCAATCGCAGGAAGCCACTTGCCAAGGTCACCCTGCTTAGCAGTGGTGAACACAAGGTTGAAGCCATCTGAAATGCCGGGGTGCTTGACCTCGAACGCCTTGCGGAAACGGTTCAGGGACTGAGCCTCAGCACGGTCCTCCACGCCATACACAACCAGCGAACGACCGCTGAGTACACGGGAGTAAGGCTGAACAGTGTTCTTGGAACCTGAAGCACTGTAGAAGCTCTTGAAGTCCTCGAAAACAGGAACAACCTTCTGGGGAACAACCTCACCCTTGTACTTCCACTCCTGGTTGAAACCAGCAAGACGAAGCGACTCAGCAATGTCAAGAGCAGTGGTGCGGTTAGGAGCATCCTCGAAACGAGTCTGAATGTTCTTCACGACCTCCTTGTGGAGACGCTTCGTACCCTCAACAATGGCCTTCTTCGTCTTGTCGGAGAAGATGAGAGTGTCACGAGCAGGAGTCATGTCAACAGAACCGATGGGAAGGTTCACCACAGTGTAGTCGTCAAGGCTGCCGTAGGTGCTGCCGTAGTTCTGGTCGTCAAGCTCAGACTTGCTGAACGTGTAAGAAATGGGACCGACAAGAACAATCTTCTCGTTGTAGTTCTTGTGAAGCTTGACGCGACGGTTGTTCTTCTCCCAGTCAACAAGGTCATTCAGCATCCAGCCAGCCTCGCCAAGAGCGGTGAAGCTCTCAGTGTTGTAGACGCTGTTGGTGTTCAGCTGACCGTTGACGCTGACACTTCCTGCAGGGAAGCCAAGAAGAAGGTTGGAGTTGTTGAAGATTCGGGAAAGACGCTCAGGGTCAGGAAGGGTGATGGAAACAACAGTCCCGTTGCCGTCCGTGGTGTTCTGAGGAGCAAGGAACTGACCCTTGCCGACGTTGTTCTCACCCTTGCGGAACAGAACGGTGTGCTTCACGCCATCCTTGACGGAGGTGACAACAAAGTTCGTGGCGACGCTGAAAGCAGACTTGGCTCCAAGACCGAAGCCACCAATCTGAGAGTTGGTCTTACGCTTCGTGGAAGCACCGTACTTGGGGAACACGTTCTTCAGGACATGCTTGTCCATACCAGTTCCGTGGTCACGAATGGTGAAAGTCGGGTTCAGACGGGTGGGGAGGGTGACCTCGACAGGGTTGGGGAAGACAAGACCGAAGCTGGTCTTTGCACCAAGAGCAGCAACCATGGCGTCCAGAGCGTTCGCAATGTACTCACGGGCGATTGCCTTGTACTCGTCAACGTACATGTTGGTGAGCATGTTCATGATGTGGGGAGTGGACTTTGCATCGAGAGTCATGTCGACCTCATCGTCAAACGTAGCGTTCGTGATGACTTCTGCGACCTGGGTGTCAATCTTCATTCTGGTTTCTCTCCTGAATCGGAAGGGATAAGTAGGGGGTGTTTCTCTCTAACAAGTTCTACTTTAGCACAAGGGTTGAGCGAATGCAACCCCTCATCCAGCATTTTTACCTGAGTAATTATTTATCCACTATTTTACTCTTGAATGATATAACAATGAGGTATAAATACCTTACTTTGGTTTCCTGTGCTAAAGCTTGTTGCATGCTATCATAAACTAAACTCCTACGAAAGGTCTTCCCATGCTTACTCTTGCTGATTTCTTTACCCAGCAGAAAGCGGAAAACCCAGACGGTATCGAAGTTCTCATCGTAGACTTGAACGGTTCTTTAGAACACCTTGCCGAAGAATTCCAGAAAAATGACATCATTCACGAATATGCCACAGAACCCCGAGAAATCAAAAACCTTCTCACCTCTCTTCATGAAGATGCAGTTACTGAAATCAACAAAGCCCGCAAGCTTCGACGTAAAGTGTTCCTTTATGTAAGCTCAGCAGCAATTAGCAAAGCCATGGACGAGCAAGTAAACAAAATGCTTGCAGAGTTGAACGAAATCGGACCTAAAGCCAACATCAACATCGCTAACTACCTAAACCAGTAGAAAAAATAAGGAAAGCCCCTCAGAGCGTCTGAGGGGCTTTCCTTATTTCTATGTCAAATTAGTTCGTAAACTGCTTCAACATGCTGAGCTTTGATTCTCTTCCCAGAGAAGAAACCTGCTTTACGCAAAGCTGCAGCCAGGGCAGGGTCACCAACAACAACCCCATGAACAGTAGCCGGCTCGACCTCAGGGGTTTCAGCTTCCACTGCAACACGAGGACCAATCCATCCTGTCTCCAGAACATTATCCACACCAAAAGCTTTCGCCTTGGCAAGAATCTCCTCACGGGCCAAAGACTCTTTCCCTGAAATCACATCCCAAGGACGAGGAAGGGTAGCAAACAGACGAGTGTCAATGTGAAGCTCCTGCCCTGAGTTGCGAGCCCACCACACCACATCAGCAGCCATCAGACGAGGAGCTTTACCAGGAAGGTACACATCCAGAACTGAATCCAGGCCAGAGGCCACAGTTGCTGCAAGCCAAGCTGAACGCATTGTGTTCAATGCACCAGCAAAGGCGTTCCAGCTGGAGCTATCCACGCCCTTAACCATGACCATTTCGTCACGCATACGCTCAGGAAGCGTCACGAACAACGCATCCAAACGGTCAGCCGCGACAACCATGTGACGGTGGAAAACTCCACTCAACTGTCCAACAGTTTCCTTGTCAAGACGGTTGAACACATCAACTGTAGGTGAAACAAGAGCAATCTGCTCCCAAGCAGACGTGTCATCAAGCAAAGCCTTAAGACCTTCAACAATTACGTCTTTAGCCTTCGACTGACCACCAAGCATGAACAGCGAACGGCGGTTTGCACGAGCAGCAAGGTAAGCCACAAAAGCCAACGACACATCATCCATCTTGGATGCATCAACAGCGTACGCCAGACGGCTCTTAGCCTGCATCTGGGCATGACGAATAGTGAGAGAATCCTGCACACGTGCAATCTTGTCCTCAAAGTTCTTCAGGAAACGCAAACGCTTCATGAAAGCCTTCTTGCTGTCCACAAAAGAAGCATCCCAGTCCAGTTCCAACCGCTGACGCAACGCATCAGAAGCAGACCATGAAGCAGGAACAGCCAGGTCATGCAGAGCTTTACGCAGGACATCCTGCAGCTGCTGAACGTACCCTTGAGCGTACACATCAGATGTAACAGTTGACACGTCAGCCTGAGGGAACAGAACCTGCAAAGCAGCAAGCTGAGTGTCAGCTGCGTCAACTTTGTCAAAGTCATCGTTCATCTGGTAGCTGTAGCGAACATAACGAGCATGCTGGCTACCCAGACGCTGAAGCTCAGCATGAAGGGCAGGGACATGGTTAGCAACACCCAAACCAAGGATAGCTGCAGCGACAGCTCCAGTCGATGAACGACGGACAAGGCTGTCCTGCAGCATTTTGCGTGCGGAAATGTGATCCATTTTTCTCTCCTCGAAAAGCCGTTCTCTCTGCGGCTTGTAAATAAAAGTCTTGTGCAACAGGGTGGATATGAACCACCAACTACCCGGAAAGACAAGAGCCAAGCGTTCTATAACCTTGAACTACTGCTGCAATAAATACTCTACCACAGGACATTTAGTAATGCAAGAAAATGTGAAAAGTTTTTGGAGAAGACTTAAATGAAGGAACCCGTACCTCACTTTCAGGTACGGGTTCCTTCGAAGAAGCTAAAGAACTTCCACTTCAGTGATTCGCTCTGCACGATAGGAGCGAGCAGTGTCCTCATCCAGGTAGCCAGTCACAATCTCGTGACCTTCCTGAGAGTTGGAAACTTCATCCACTGTAATCGAATCGACAACAGTCTCGTCACCGTTCAGCTTCTTGTACTTGAACTTAATTTTCTGGTTCTTCTGAATATCTGTAGCCATATCATTCTCCTTGTCAGTGAACTTTGTTTAGCTTTTCACAGGTAGGGTAACAGACACCACTGACATTGTTAGTAGATGTCAACTTCCTGAGTGGTTTTCTGTGAAATCATCACGCTGATGTTGTCATACTCACTATCAGCGACAAGAGTGAACGTCACAGGCATAAGTCGCTCAGTGCCGTAATCGTAATCATAAACCTTCGTACTCACTGTTACTTTGCGGTTACGAATCAGGTTTTCAGCAGCGGCAACAGTGACCGGAAAGTCGTTATGCTTCAGGAACTCCTGCAGGCTCACCGCCCATGTCTGGATACGCTCTTTCTCAACCTGCCGGTAGGACTTCACGGCGAAGCTGATAACAATGGCGGACAGAGAAGTCAGCAAAAGCGTACTTGCCAGAGTTCCAGAAAGAAGAGCTCCACCATCCAAACCCTTCACAGCAAAAGCCAGAGCAACCATCCCCAGGACATAACCTACAGCTGTGAAGAACAGGGTGGCAATCCAGGAGAACTTCAGGGAGCCTTTCACGTCAGTGAAACTGAAGTCAGCAAACCCGAGATACTTGTTAGTCTTAGCCATTGTCATGCTTTCTTTCATAAAGTGGTTGATTTACTCTACAAGTTTAGCAATAAGCTGTTCAGAATGCAAGTAGGCATGAAAAAGCGGAGACGATGCACCCCATGACAAGGCATCGTCTCCGCTGGTTATTTCGCTGCTTTATGCTTCCTGGTAGTGTTTCTTGATTGCGTTCTGAGAAGCAACTCCAATGATTGGAGTAGCGTTCGCCTGACCGTCTTTGAAGAAGCTCAAAGTAGGAATGGACTGGACACGGAAAGCTGCAGCCAACTCAGGGTTAGCATCAACGTCAACTTTCAGAAGAGTAACATTGTCATCTTCATTGTCGATTTTGTCCAAAATTGGTGAAACTGCACGACATGGACCACACCAGGTGGCCCAGAAGTCAACGATAACCTGCTTACCTTTGTTCTCTTCACTTTTCAACTGCTCAGCGAAATTTTCAGGGCTTGTAATGTTGACACTCATAATATATATCTCCGTTCTAGACTGTCATTACCATAACAAAGCCCGACAGGTTGTTATTCCCGTCCCCTTTCTGCTACACTTATCCTGACCGCTGTCTTCCTAAGGTACCCATGATCCGAAAACTCACCTCTGCAATAGCTGTTGTAGCTATGACCCTTCTTACAGTCTCCAGCACAAACCTGAATCTTGAACCGGGCAAACAAGTCAGTACGGCTCCTACAGTCTCAGAATCTGAACAGGTCTACCAGGAAAGCCTGGCTTTATTGAAGCAAGCTGCAGACAAAGCATCCAAGAAAGTCACTCCAGTGAGAAAAGGAGTTGCTGCTACGTTTGAAGTGTCCAACGAATACGACAACCTCATCAGCCTTATCTCACAGTACAGGCAAGGGCAGCCTTTGAACAGTTACAATCACAGCAGCTCTTCTTTATTCTCTGAACTTCGTACCCAAAATCTCAGCATGACTACTTCGGACATGCGAATCATCACATCAGAAGCTGTTACCTCCTTGGAAGAACGAGTAGATGCATGGACTACGTTGGTCGATGATATTAACCAACAAGCTGCTCCAGTAGGAGAAACTACCGAACAGCGTATTACTCGGTTGCAGCTTGCCATCAACCAGCCGTTCCCTTTTAAAGTGGAATCCTGCGTCAACCATGACGGCATGGAGTTAGCTTGGGGATGCTACGAACCTGGTGACAATTTCTATACTTTAACTCCTGAACTATTGGAGTTTGATGACTGCTATGTGAAAACTACACTTGCCCATGAGTACCGCCATTATCAGCAGTGGACTGAAGGGTTGATGGATGGTCCAGACTTGAAACAAAACAACTGGTTAGAAGATGACGCCCGAGCTCACGAATGGCTTGGTGGTGGTTGCTAACTTGCTTGCTAACTACTTGCTAACTTGCTTGCCAACTTGCTAACTACTTGTGGTTGCTACTCATCAGTGGTAGAGTAGCAACCACACATTCTTAAGGAGAAAACATTATGGCTTCAACAATTGAGCGTCCAGTTACCGCCCCTTACACTTCGCAGGTCCATCAGGCAACCTGGGCGGCCTGGGATGCGTACGTCGAGAAGTGCGTCAAGGAAGGCATTCACCCTTCCCACCTTGAAAGCTACATCGTCCGTAAGTCCTTCATGGATGGTTTCATTGAAGGACTGAAAGCCTAACTTCATCACAGCAACAGATAAGCCCCGAATCGAAACATGATTCGGGGCTTATCTTATTTGTGTTGTTCAGTTCAAATGGCAGTAAGCTGAATACCTGTGGCAACACGATGAGCATGTACAGTGAAGTCACGCGAGTCAAAACTGACACCAGCATTAATCTGCTGAGCAACCAGTAAAGTCGGTTCAAGACCCTGACCTCGCAGACCAGGAATCTCATTCCAGCTGTTACTCAGAAGCTTCACCTGAAGGATAAGATTTGACACAACGCCCAGCTTTGCAAGCATAACAATGTTCGTGGTAGTCCGCTGAACCTCAATGAGAGTGTCATAAGCTTTAGTGAACTCCTCCTGAATCTGGGCGTTACTCAACTCATGGTAAGTCGGGAAGTCAGTCACAATCAGAAAAACCTTTCAAGAAGCATCCCCTATACGAAGGGGCTGGATTCTCTGAGTGTACCAAATAAACGCCGTTATTACAAGTTGGTCTTCTTCTGGACTCGTTTGCGTTTCCACGCTTGATAACGACGTTTCACCTGTAACCACACATAAATGAACTTACCCCGAATTTGCTTGTTCAGCTTCTTGAACAGCGGAAACTCTAACCCTAAAAGAGCTAAACCAGCGAAGACAATAAGCCATCCAGGACCTGGTAAAGGCACCATGACAAGACCTACCGCAACAACCAGAAAACCAACAACAGCGATGAGCAGCTTGTAAGTTATCTGCAGGATAGGGTGCTGGTCGTACAACCAGGAGCGGAAACGCTCATGCTTTGATAACGGAGGAACATCCACAGACATATAAACTAACGACGATTGAACAACATTGACAATATGATGTATCGGTTGGAAAACTGAGCTCTTTCTGAACCTACTAAGCTAATCCGCTGTTCAGATACAGGACATCAACCATGATGACAGCCGTGACAGGGTAGACACCCCAAATGGTCCAAGACCAGATATGGTTCAAACGAATAAGTTTCCAAGCATGGCTCTTCTTCTGCAACGCATACTCTTCAGCTCTCAAAAAGTCTGGTTTGTATAGCAATGGTGAGTTAGCGATAGCTAAAGCAACTCCACCAATCATCGCAGCTGAACCTGTAGCTAACGCTGCAACTTCCCACACGCCCAGAAAGAATCCGTTATCTGGGGCTGGGTTCGTAATCACAATCAAAGCAAACACAATGCTTGCAACCAGGTTCACGCTCAAGATAGCGTTCAAAACCAAACTGTTTGCCTGAGGAGCTGATTCGAAGTTAGCTATCTTCTCCATCTCATTATCCAACGTAACCCTGCCGGCTAAAACAATTTTCTTAGCAGCTTGCCTTGCCCGCAAAGCAGAAAGGCTTGCAGTGAACGCATACAAAATGGCAAAAGGAACAAGGAGAATGAACAGTAACCCAAACACTCCAATGACTGACACCACTGAAGCGACAGCAATGAGAATACCAATCACGAAAGTGCGAACAATCAAACCACCTACAGTGGTACTAATATCTCTTGATGCTCCCACGCCTAATGTCCTCTGATCTTCACCTGCTAAGGTATCGGTTCTTACCTAACCCATCTCTATCAAGGGGTGCAAGATGAGCCTTGCAACAAGCCCATCATCATGGTAAACTGGTGAACATTCTACTTACAAAGGAAAACTGATGCCTAACCTCATGCTGGATCACGATACACTCCCCAAGCTTCCTGAAGCTTACCTGTGGGAGATGGAGTACACCATGAAAGGTGAACCTATCCTCACTTTGAAAGCCAACCTGGCAGACCCCATGTTCAGCAAATACAACCTGAAGCTGGAAATGGATGCTATCGAAGACACCAGCTACGAAATTATTGCTGAGTCACCCACCACAGCTAAGAAGGTCAACAAAACAGCTGAGTACCTTGCAGCTAACCTGGAGAAGAAAACCCACAGTGCTGTGAAGAACCTTCTTGCTGAGCGAATCATTCGCAAAAAGAATTTCCTGGAGAAGCGAATCGCTAAGATTCAGGCACGCTTCACTAAGTAAAAGAGAGCAAGTAACCCAGCCAGGTTACTTGCTCTCTTTCAGTTAAACACTATTAGCTCACTTCAGTGCTGATTCAACTGCTTATACAGCTCAGGTTCAAGAACTGTTCCGTATTCTCTAATCCATTCAACAGCCTGTTCATCTTGGCTCATGAAAATTTGAAACTCTTTCTGCTCACCTTTCACCGAGATGATGCCTCTACCACGAATTTTTGGCAAAGTAACAGCTTTCGAGTTACGCAACACCATTGTAGAAGGAGTTGCATCCATCCGACCAGCAACTACTCTGGTCTCCAAGTAAGCTTTATGCGAATCAGTGATGATTGTCGCATCTGGACGTTGAGATGCCACAACAATGAAAATGTTCGCATCTCTACCCTGCCTCAGAAGGTCAATGAAAGCCTGACGAATCTGCTCAATTTGGCTTACCAAAACATCATCAGCATCTTTAGGGACAGGCATAGCAAGCAGTACATTCGCTTCATCAATAGCCAAAAGGATGTTCTTGCCTTTCGGCCGAGAAAGCTTCGAATAGCTCTGCACTTTCTCGGCCGACATCTGTGCCAAACGAGTGTTCAACACTGTTCTCACTTCAAGAAGAACCTCAAGTGCATCTTCAAACGTTGATGCGATACGTTGAACTGTGTTCTTATATTTTTTGAAAGGAGCAAACTCCACAACCTTCAAATCGATACCATAAAAATCCCAACGCCTGTTATGAGCCATGCAATGGTAGAAGATATTCCTCAGAAGGACACTTTTACCTTGACCTGACCCTCCAGCGATGAGCATATGGGAATTTTTCTCTGGGTTCCAGAACACAGTCTCATCATTAGCTGCAACACCTAATGGAAAATAGCCAGCTGATTCAAAGTTCTCAGCCCAGTCAAACACAGCTGACTCAGGAATCAAAGCTGGTTGTTCTCTCTCACGAATCAAACCTTTCTCAGTCAACAAGTCACGCAGAACTTGCTCTGATTCAGAACGGTTACCGAGGGTTAGATGGAAAGGCATCCCGCCTAAATCTTCATCCACTGAAGTGATATGAATGGTGTTGTCTTTAGCCCGGTAAGAAACACGGACTCCATCCAATTCCAGATACTTCTTATTTTTTGACACTGCAGACATAGCTGTCTCCTCATTTTCGACTGGTTCCTGCCAGAACACGAACAGAAAATCTGTTCAACTACAGACTATCGGGAGTTATCAAACTGGAACCAGAAAGTGTCAATTTTCTGTTACAAAAAAATGGCCATGCTGCCGTTTGTAACGACTAAGCATGACCACCTTTTCAAGTAAAGAGCTTCAAACTGTTAGTTGACTTTTTCAAGAACAACATCATCAATGAAGAACTGAGGAGGCCTGTTATCGAAAACGTTCTGAGCGGAGAATGTTGCACTCATGCTTTTAGCGGTTGGAGTGTATTCAACACTCACTTGAACCCATTTTTTGGTATCACTAACCAAGTTAGAAGTTTGACCAGCAATACTAATCTTGATGTTCTTAGCTGGGTAATAGCCTGAGTCAGTATAAACCCATGCAGTCATACGATACTTCTGACCAACAACATAGCTTGAATAGTAGTTGCTAATTGAAACGTTCTTGATTACAGTGTCAGTGTCACCATACAAACTGTATGATCCACCATGCTTGTAGGAATTAGATTGACGACCAGACCAATCGTAGAATGACTGGTTGTTAGCTTTTTCGAAGTCCCAAGTAGACACAGGAGTGTACACAGGCTCAGGGGTAGGAACAGGAGCAGTTGAACCAGGATTCGTACCAGTCCCTGGGGCAGTTCCAGCATCAGTAGGAGCTGTTCCCACCGGAGTGGAACCGTTATCTACAGAAGGGTCAACAATCACGACAGGTTTGGTGTCGACAACCGCCTCAACACAAGGAACAATACCAGCAGTCAGAACCTGTGCTTGCTTGTTACTGTTCAACGCGTAGAACCATTTGCCAGAACCTGACTTCGCATAAGCATGGTAGTCTTTACCATCAACAGTAGCAACAGTACAATAAGTAGGATTGGAAGTCAGCAGGCTATTTGAATCAAGCTCAACAGAGCCAGCGAAACTGTTCTTCTTCCCACCCACAAGGTCCTGACTCGGGTCAGAAGACAGACCAAAGAATGCGTTCTGAGCAGTATGGATAGAATCAAGCTGTTGTTTCGCCGCCTTATCCTGAGACCAAGGAATAACAGCAAAAACGGTAGCTGCAATGACGCCACCGATCAAACCAATGATGATGACACCAACCATGATGGAAGCCAGATCGATGGCAGCATGAGAAGATTTCAGGGCAGAAGTAAGCCTAAGCATAAAGGTAAAACTCTTTCAAACAGGGGACGATACCTAATCCTTATCGGTTACATACATAAGAATGAACCCAAAGCTGAACATCACTCAATTCTTGAGTCTATACATGTCGAATCAGAGTCCAAACTATTGAATACTGAAGCCATGTTTGGTATACTAAGAAGATGATTAGTGAAGAGCATCTCGCCAGCCTGACAGCCGACCTCACCAGATACCCGATCACCAAAGGTCCCTGGTACACCTCACCAAACGGTCGAGGTGGAGGACGAATTCACACTGCCTCAGGACCAACCATCCTCGAAGGACCCAAACACCATGACGTAATCAGGGCAGCAGCAGCTGTTGTGTTCCTTGAAGAGCTACTTGAAGAAGTCACAGCACTCCGTAAACTACCCGGCAACCATCACCAGGAAGCAGGACTTTACCGGACACTCACCCGTATCGATGAACTGCGAGCTCTTGCACCTGGCTCCCTCATCGAAGACGAGCAGAAAACCCAGTGGCGTTCACGGCTGGACAAAAAAGTCATCCGCTGGGTCAACCAGACAGACCCCACGCAGCAGCGGGTTACTGCCGAACTGCCAGGGCACCGCTACATACTACTCCAGGCAGCGTAAAGAAAAGTCACTCTTCAGCAGAGTGGCTTTTCTTATTTGACCGTCAATCTGTAACGAGTCTTACCTGCATCCCAGATACGTGGCAAGTTGTTCAACAGTGCCAATTCACGTTCCGTCAAACCTTCCTGCCACACCAAAGAGTCATCATTCTTGAACCGCTTCAGACGGTAACCGAACTTGTGTTTACGCTCCCCGCCAACCACATACATGTAATCAGGAGACAGCACTCTGTCAGCATCAAAACCATGAGACTCATACAACCCACCATCACTGATAGTGTGGTCAGCAAACGTAATGAACGAACTCGGCAAATACGTCTTCGTAGCATGCTTCAGCAGCTTCGTAAACCCACCTGTAACGCTCCCAGCCGTCGCGTAACGGACAATGTTCAAGGTTTCGCCCGCTTCCTTCTTCAACACCATCAAAGCCTTCACAACGCCCTCAGCGTCCTTCAAACCCAGATAGTAAGAACCAGAAGCAAAGCCCTGCACATGATTCAAACCCAGAAACAGCTTCGCATCCTCAGTTGATAAAACAGCAACAGAAGTCTTCCGAGCAAACACTTTACTCGTCACAACATTCAGCTCAGGATACAACTCAGCCAAACGAGAAGTAACACCTAACTTATGAGCCAAAGCACGCAAAATCACCGGCTTACGGTCACGCCAGTCATCCTCCCAAATCTGCAACAACTGCACACCAGCAGCCTTAGCAGCATCATACTTATCCTTATGATAGTTACGACCCTTACCAGCAGACTCACTATGCCAATACAAGCCATTGAACTCAATACCGAACTGCTTCTCAGGAATGAACAAGTCAATCTCCTGACGGTTCCCCAAGACTTTACGGTTAGACTGCTCAACAGCAAAGCCTAGCTTAGTCAAGAACTCAAACAGCTCTAACTCAGGCTTAGAGACAAAGTTGTGGTTCAGAACTGCACACTCGGGACAGCCTCGGCCTATACGACCATAAACAAAAGTTTCCCATTCATGGCCATAATCGCAAATCCACCACGCTCGATGCTCAGAGCCTTTGCTTACCAATTTAGGAGTCAAATCTCCATTTTTTGTTGGATGCCACTGAGCAGCAATGGCTGGATGAGTTGTTTCTAAATCGTTGAATCCAGCTAAGCGCTTTTTCCCAAAGCAAATAGGGCAGCCTTGTCCTTCTACTCTTTTGTAAACAGCGGCTTCCCATTCGTGACCGTATTCATCTACCCACCAAAATTTGTTGTGAGAACCATATACAACATCAGCAGGGGTAACCTGGTTGTTTTTGGCTGGATGCCATTCAACTGATAATTCTGGGTACAATACAGCTAAACTGTTGCCCTCATCTGTCTTCTTATTTGCACAAAATGGACATCCTGCACCTCGGGCTCTATTTTTGACAGAAGCTTCCCAATCATGACCGCATCGACCAGACCACCAAACTTTTGTATTTGTGCCTGCTGACAGAGAACTGATTGTTAACCCAATATTTTTAGTTGAATGCAGTTCAGAAGCAAGTGAAGGAGTTGTAGTTGCTAAGTCATTGAATCCTGCTAGCACTCTATGACCAGAACAAAATGGACAACCATCATTTCTGGTAACTCGTTTTCCAACAGAAGCTTCCCATTCATGATTGCAAGGACCAAGCCACCAAACTATCTTAGAAGAGCCAGCACTAAGATGATTAGGTAAGAGCTCTCCGTTTTTTGTTGGATGCCATTGTCTTGCAATTAGTTCAGGAATTTGTTTTTTTGGAGCTTTTGTCGAATTCTTTAAAGCTGGACTGTTACAACTGGGGCAGCCTCGTCCAGCAAAACGACTTCTGAGCTCGGAATACCATTCGTGTCCGCACTCACCCAACCACCACACTTTTTCGTGACTGTACGGTGAGATAGTAGCCAAATTCAAATGAGCATTTTTATCTGGATGCCATTCAGCGACTAAAGAAGGATTCTTAGTCGCCAAATCATTGAAACCAGGAAGGATACGCTTACCCGAACAAATAGGACAACCAAACTGCCGGCGAAGCTTCACCTGAACATCCCACTCATGGTCATGCTCATCAACCCACCAAACAACAACTTTGCTTCCCTCAGTAACATCCTGAGGAGTCAAATCACCATTCTTAGTAGGGTGCCACTGGGCAGTAATTTCAGGTTGGGTAGTAGCTAAATCATTGAAACCAGCCAACACTGCACGGTTAGAACAAAACGGACAACCGTTACCCTTCAACCGAGTCTTAGGAGCAGCCTCCCAAGCATGACCACAATCACCCAGCCACCAGGCTTTCTTCGCGGAACCCGAACTTGCCTCAGAAGCCAGCCAACCCTCATTCAACACAGGATGCCACTGGGCAACAAGAGAAGGAGGGAGAGGGTTTTTCATAACACTACTATTCTAACACTTAAACCAAACATCCCCTCCCTCTCAATGGTTTTTCAAAGAGAAGAAGGGGATGTTCAGTTCAGAGAGTAACTCGAACTACGCAGAACTTACAATGCGCAGGAAACGCAAGTCTCGTCAAGAGTACCTTCAAGTCCTACGTTGTTCACACGAACATAGTACAAGGACTTGATTTCAGCATGAGGGTAACGAGCCAACAATTCGCCACGCTCATCAAGTGCCTTAGCAGAAGGCTTGCCCTTAGAGAATGCATAAAGGATGTTCTTTGTTACGTCCTTGGTTGTCACAGTGGACTTGTAACCCAAAGTCAAAGAGATAGCCTGGTCAACATAGTACTGAACAATAGAGTTCACATCAATAACATGCTTAGCGTCAACTTCAAACATGTTGTGACCTGAGTAGTATTCCTCGTTGCCTTCAGCATAAGCGTTCGGCACATATACTGAACCAATCTTTCCTTCTGTTCTCTTCTCAATGAGTGTGAATGTTGCTGGAAGGGTGGATGGTGTGGAGTTATTTACGTAAGAAATGCTACCCGTCGGTGGGATTGCTTGAAGGTTCTGGTTGTAAATGCCATGTTTACCTACCAACCCTGCAAGTGTTTTCCAGTCTTCTGTTGTTGGAATGTAGATGCCGTTTTCTTCAACAATTGTTTTCACTTTCTGGGTTTGTGGTCCGAAAGCGAATTCTGGGTTGATGTATTTGTTGAAGAATTCTCCTGAAGCGTATTTTGATTCCCAGAAACCGTCGAAGGTTTCACCTTTTTCTGTTGCAATGAGGTTTGATGCTCGGATTGCGTGGTAGAGGACTACGTAGAAGTAGGTGCTTGTGAGGTCGAGGGATTCTTCGTCTCCGAAGTACATGTGGTTTTTGGCGAATGAACCGTGGAGATTCATGGCACCAAGACCGACTGCATGGCTTCTTCTGTTTCCTTCAGCTACTGTTGGCACTGCATCGATGTAGGACATGTCTGAGACCTGTGTGAGGGTTCGGATTGCTGTTTCTACTGTGGTGCCGAGGTTTGGTGATTCGAGTGCTTTTTGGATGTTGAGTGAGCCGAGGTTGCAGCTGATGTCTTTTCCAATTTGTGCGAAGGTTTGGTCGTCGTTGAGGATTGATTCTTCTTGTGGCTGGACTATTTCTACGCAGAGGTTGGACATGTTGATTTTTCCGGGCACGTTGTTTGCTCGGTTGACTGCATCTTCGAAGATGATGTATGGGTAGCCGGATTCCATCTGGATTTCTGCGAGGGTGGAGAGGAAGTCTCGTGGGTCGATGGATTTTTTGCGGATGTTTGGGTTTTCTACGGCTTCACGGTAGATGTCGCTGATTGTGAGCCATGCCATTTCTTTTCCGTAGACGCTGTTGAGGTCGTGTGGGGAGAAGAGGTACATTTTTTCGCCTTTGCGGGCGAGTTCGAAGGTGATGTCTGGGATGACGACGCCGAGTGAGAGGGTTTTGATTCGGGTTTTTTCGTCGGCGTTTTCGCGTTTGGTGTCGAGGAAGTCTTCGATGTCGATGTGGTGTGCGTTGAGGTACACTGCACCGGCTCCTTGTCGTGCGCCGAGCTGGTTGGCGTAGGAGAAGGTGTCTTCGAGGATTTTCATGACTGGGATGACACCTGAAGCTTGGTTTTCAATCTTTTTGATTGGGTCGCCTTTGCCTCGGATGTTGGTGAGGTTGAGTGCTACTCCTCCGCCTCGTTTGGACAGCTGGGCGGCACTGTTGACTGCTCGCATGATGCTGTTGAGGTTGTCTTCTACGTTGAGGAGGAAGCAGGAGACGAGTTCGCCTCGTTGTTTCTTTCCTGCGTTGAGGAAGGTTGGGGTTGCTGGCTGGAAGCGTCCTGAGATGATTTCGCGGGCGAGGTTGCGGGCGAATTCTTCGTTACCGTCTGCGATGAAGAGGGCTGTTGCTACTACACGGTCTTCGAAGCGTTCGAGGTAGCGTTTGCCGTCGAATGTTTTGAGGGCGTAGCTGGTGTAGAATTTGTAGGCTCCTACGAAGGTGGCGAAACGGAATTTGGCTGCGTAGGTTTCTTTGTAGAGCTCTTTGACGAAGTTCCAGTCGTATTTCCTGATGAATTCTTCTTCGTAGTATTCTTCATCGATGAGGAAGCGGATTTTTTCTTCCAGGTCGAGGGTGCTGTACATGTTTGGGTTGACATGGTTGAGGAAGAACTGGCGTGCGGATTCGCGGTCTTTGTCGTATTGGACGAAGGTTGTGCCGTCTGCGTTGGTGCCCCATTGTTCTAACTGGGCGTTGAGGGAGATGTAGTCTTTCCCGGCGTCTTTTGATTTGAGGGTGGAGTTGACGTTCTCTACCCCGTCTTCTTGGGTGAATGCGCTCATGCTGCGTTTGCCTTTCGGTTTTTCTCTGATATTTGGTTGATGGTGTTCTGGTCGAGTTGGGCGAGCCTTAGCACCATGTTTGTGTCTTTGTGGAACCCGGAGAGTTCGAATTTGTACAGGATTGGGATTTGCAGTTTGTGGCTGATTGCGTCTGCTGCGGCTGCGTATTCGTCTCCGAAGTTTATGTTCCCGGCTCCGATGACTCCTACGCAGTGTTTCCTGTTGTTGGGGTTGCTGAGGAACTTTTTGACTTGTGGCGGCACGTGACCGTTTCTGTCTGTTCCGTAGGATGGTGCGATGAGGATGTAATCTTCGGTTGTTTCGGGTTGTGCTCCTTTGAGGGGGAGTCTTTGGGTTGTTACTGGTGTTTGGTTTTGTTCAGCTTCTTTTGTTAACCGGTTGATGAACCGGTGTGTGTTCTCTGACACGTTTGAGAAGTAGATGATGTGTAGCATTGTGTTCCAGTGTAGACGCTTCTGCCTGCCGACCCCATTTTTGTGAGGTTGGCAGGCAGTTGGTTTGTGGGGTGTTTGGTTATACGTATTCTGCGATTTTTTCTGGACGGAATCCGCTCCAGTGGTCAACAATGTTGTTGTCTGCGTCACGTACAAGCACGACTGGGGCTTGGAGGTAGCCGAAGCCTTTAGCTGTTTCTAATGCGGCAGCGTCCTGTGTGAGGTCTGTCTTGGTGTAGTCAGCCTTTTTACCTTTGAGGTTGCGTTCTGTGGCTACGCACTGTACGCATGATGGCTTTGACAGGAGTTCGATGGTCATTGGTTTTCTTTCTCTATATCTTGGGGTAAATTATGGACGCACACACTGCATGTTGCGTTTGTTTCAGATTATGTAGTGTAATGACTATCGAACCATTTTGGCTTTTTTGGTGAGTTTAGTTTGGGATCGAAATGAGAGTTTTAACCTTTCTGGGCTGGTTGACGGTTTGCTTGTTGGCCTGTTTTGGCGTAGCTCGAAGTTTTAAGTATTTTGGAAAGTTTTTTGTCGTCTAGGAAAGACGATTTTTGTTAGTAGATTTGTTCATTTTGTAGTGTTTTAAAGCCCTAAAAGGGTCAGTTGTTCGAATTTGTGTTCGAAGTTGATAAATTTATCAACCGTTTCTGGCATCTTGATAAATTTATCAAAGCCGATCCAGTGAAAAAGATTGGTGCTTGTTTTGGGTTAACGAAAGAGCAGCTGTACCCAGTTGTAGGCACAGCTGCTCTTTCTTATGTTCAGGGAATGTTACACGAGGGACTTGAGGAACTTGTCCATCTTGCCGTTCTTCGTCGTGATGCGGAACAGCTCAGCACGGGCAACCTCAATCGGGTTCTCAACACCCTTCTTGATGGCGGAAGTAGCCTTCGAGAAGTCCTTGTCCCACGTCTTGTAGTGCCAGAGACCGTTGTCCTTGGCAAGACGGAAGATGCGGTCAGCATCCTCTTCACCGAAAAGCTCAACGATGCGGGCAAGCACCTGAAGCTCTGTGTCACCCTTGGGACGGTGCTTCTCAAGGTCAGCCTGAGCAGCGGCCACAATCACAGCAGCGGCTTTCTCAGCAGCGGCGAGGTTAGCTGCAGCAGTCTGCTCAGCTTCGATGCCAGGAAGGATGGTTGCCTTCCAGGTGTCGAAGTCAACAGCAGTAGCAATGTCATCAAGACCGTCAAGGTACTCTTCGTACTCGCTGAGACCAGTGAGGGACTCACCGTACCATTCCCAGTTGTCCACGCCACCAATTTCGAGAGCGTTGAGGAAGTTAGCATCATCCTCGTAAGGGTCGGACGACTCCTCGTAGTTCTCAAGGGAATCGCCATACCAGTCCCAGTTGTCTACACCACCAGCGAGGAGGAGGCTGACCTTAGCCTTGGTGAGGAGCTGCTCAGCGGTGGGGGTTGAAGTGGTTGCCATTATGTTTTTCTCTCCAGAAGATTAAAGGGTATTGCTTCGTATGTGTTCAGTCTACCATTGTTGGGTGCAGAATGCAAGCTGTTACCGCCCTTGCTTTCTGTCATTTTTACTGGTAGGGTGAGGTTATTCGTTTCCACGGTTTACATTATTGAGAGAGTGTTTCATGCTTACTGGCAATCTTTTCTTCCTGGCTCACATGGACCAGGAGGGTATTGTTCCCATCAACACGTTCGTGTATGAGGATGACCGGTTGAAGAAAATCCATTTCTACGTGGATGACATTCTGCAGAAGTTCTTCAAGGAGAAGCTGGAGAATGTGCTGTGGTTGGAGGATGACAGCAACTTCGACCCTGATGAGAAGGAGCATTACGGTTACGTGTATGACGAGCGTAATGCTGATGACAAGATTGAGCTTCCTTCGGATGAGTATGAGGCTGCTAAGGTTCTCGTGAAGGCTCTGTTCGACCATTCGGCTGGTGAGATGTTCCTGGATAAGGATGGTTTCACTCGTACTGAGTTCACTGTTGCGGACATTCCTGAGGTTCCTGCACCTATTGACACTGATGAGCCAGTGGATGAGCGATTCACGGTTGGCGAGAAGGTTGTGGACCGTGTTGGTCGGGTGTTCAAGTACAAGGGTGTGCTGTTTGACCCTCTGATTCCTCAGCAGTCTGAGATGAGCGTCACTCGTGACAAGAGCGTGTACATTGGGGTGGATAACGATGATTACGTGCGTCAGACGGCTCTTGATGAGCTGTGGGAGGTGACTGAGTTTGAGGTGTACCCTCTTCCGTTGTTCGCCAGCCGTTACCTGTCTAAGGACAAGAAGTGGTTTGCTCGGGCTTCGAACATCAACCAGCATGAAGGTTATGGTCGCACTCAGGAAGAGGCGAAGAATGAGCTGATGGTCAAGTTCCTGTTCGGGCAGAAGAACAAGAAGAAGTAATTCAGTAGGTATACATAAAAGAGAGCGGCGCCTGCAGGTTTTTACACTGCAGGTGCCGCTCTTTGTTGTTGTTACAGGTTGTTGCGGTTGATGTATGGGGGAAGTGTTTCGAACAGGTCCATCAACTCAGCTGGGATTCGGTCAGACTCCCAGCTTTGCAGCATTTCATTAGGTCGTTGACGGCATGCGAAGATTACTCTTGCCCAGTGTTCAGGGTCACGGTCTTCATTGTCATCATCTGTTTCAGGAAGGCGGAACAGAACCTCAGAGATAGTTTCTTTCAGCTCTGGTAGGTTTTCTGGAGTGAGGATGATGTCATCACTGCAGCCGAAACGGAATGTTGAATTGGCCGGCAGTTGGATAGCAAGTTTTGGTTCAACCAAAACCCACCAGCCTGCTTTGTGGTCAAATTTGCTGTCAACAATGTGGTAGGTGATGAAACCGAACCAATCTTCGAAAGCTGACGCCACTTTGATTGCTTTTAGAACGAACTGACCTGTTTCCTGGATGAGGTCACTCAGGATAGGAAGGTCTTCTGCTGTGGGTGCTATCCAGTTTTTGTAGGAGATGAAACCGTTTGGTAGGTGTTTGTCTGTTTTGTGTAAGCGTGCGACTGTGGCGTCCATCAGAACTTCAGCACCTGAAGGGGACCATTCAGGGTCAGCGCCTGTGGCTTTGTAGATACGGTCGTATTCTTCAGCTGTGGTCCACAGAACAGCAAGCTCTTCCAGAGTGTTGAGCTGGAAGGTTACTTCTTCTTCGATTTGTCCTTTGTACTGGGATGTGAGGACGACAACGTATTTGTTGGTTGGTTCATCAAAACGGATTTCTGTCCATGCTGAGAGGTCATGTTTTTCGGCAACCAGGATCGAGGTGAGTGCGATGCGTTCGTCTAAGTTATTCACTGTTCCAGTGTATCAAAGTTTCAGGCAGTATGAAAGCTTTCTCACTAAACCTGACAAAGAACAAGTGAATGTGCTGATGTTTGCCTGGTTTGTCCCCTGTTTGAGGGTATTTTGCTTCGGGAGGATGGAAGTAAAAAGCCGATAATAAGGCTGTTAGGGACTGTATAGTCCCTTATTTTTATCTCCCCTACGAAAGCACCTTTATGAGTAAATTCCGTTCCACTATGCAGTCTTCTAAAGCTGCTATTGACCTTGCCTCCATTATGGTGGGTATCATCGTCATCGGTTTGATCGGTGGAGTGATTGCTGCTACTGTCTTCGCCGTCATTCCTTGGGCTCAGGATAACGCTGCCAAACAACAACTTGAGTCTGTTCATTCCGCACAGAATGCTTTCTTCGGTTTGAGTGCTGACCCAAGCCAGGACCTTGTTGGTGGTAAGAAAAACAGCTTCGCTAACTCTGCAGAATTAGCTTCAAATAACTTGCTGGCAAGCAACGCAAACTATTGCACTGTTCCAACTGCTGATGGTAAAGATTACCGTGCGTATTCCAAATCTGGTTCAGGTAAGACTTACTACTCTTTGAACAGTAACAAACAAGCTAAGGTCTTCACTGGTTCTTACCCTTGCGTAGCTGACGCTAACGGCGTTGTGGGTGTGAACCCTGCAATTGATAACGGTACAACCCCTGTTGGTACTGCACCAACCACTGGAACTGGTGGTACTGGTGGAACAGGACCAACTACTCCAGCTCCAACCACTCCTCCTTCATTCGCTTTCTATGATTTTGAAGGAACAGTTGCACCTGGAGCCTTTGCTGGTTCATCAACGGTGTCTTTGAGTAAAATCAAGCCGTATGAGGGTTTGCAGTCAGTGCGTATTAGTGCAAACAGCCAAAACGCATCAAACTTCGGCTTCATACAGAACACTCCAATGGTAAAAGGTTCTACCTATGTTGCCAGTGTATGGGTCTACGTGGATGACACTAACGTACAAAAAGTTAGTTTGTTGAACGGTACCGCAACTATTGCCAGTGTCAGCACTGTTGGTAAATCTGGTCAGTGGTTACAGATTAGTGGAACATTCGATTCTACTGTAAGCACGATAAGTGTTGTTGGAGAACGTTCTGGTAGCAACACTGGTCTTCTCTTCTACGCTGATAATTTGACCATCAACACGAAATAATTTCACAGCAACGCTGCTAATGAGTGAAGCCCTGAACTAAGTTATAGTTCAGGGCTTCACTTGTCTGTACGCATGGTTTTGGTTACAGTCCTGCTTCGTTCTTTAGTGCTTCCGTGATGAGGACAGTGGCATCCCAGTAGTTGTCTACAGAGTAGCCTGCAGCTTCAAGGACTTCACACACATCACTCTGCCAGTCGCTGTTACCGAAAGGTCGTTTGCTACTGAACTCTTCACCTTCTTCCCATACGCGAATGGTGAGAAGGTAAAAATACTGGCGAAGGTTGATGGTGGGTTTATTCTCCCATGTTCCACGGTCAGGGTTCAGGATAGGAAGGTCAAGAATATTGAGGAGGGGCATGTTCGGGGGCTTTCTGTGTCGGTTTCTTCCATTGTAGCAGAGCCGATAAGTTCATGCATGAGAGCTGACATTACTGAAGCGTTACGTGGCCGTGGAATTACCTTTTTAGGAGCCAACCGTGAGAAACGCCGGCTGGTGAATTACCTGCATGACGGAGAGATTGTTCATGACTTAGCTCCTTGCAGTTTCGGTGAAACTGGTGGGCGAGCTCTGCTGGTTGCCACTGACGAACGTGTGCTTGTCATCAAAGACGGCTGGATTTTCAAAAACTCCCAAGGAATGGGCTACGGAGACATTCGCAGCGTGGAGATTACAACAGGGTTGTTGTTCTCCAAGATTGAATTCCATGGTGAGGGTATGGACTTTGAAGTCACCAAATCTGGTCGTTTCTCCTCTGAACATATTGTGAAGCTCATCCGTGGCCGTATCGGTTCCAGGTATGCTGCCTGGGAGCGTCAACGTGAACTGGCTTTAGGCAACAATGTTGCCCAGTCAACACCAGTTGCAGAACCCGTTGTGCCTGAAGTTCCTACTATCACGTTCCCACCTGTAGCAGAGATGCCTGCACAGTCTCATAACACCTTCCCACGGACCTCAGGATTCCCTAAGCCAGCCCAGGAGTTCACTTCTGAGCCAGTTACTCTTGACGCTTTCCTACGACCTCCAGTAGCCCCACAGGAGTCGGCACCTGTCACAGGTCCAGTTACTACAGGACGTAGCCTCATTGAAGAGTTGGAGCGTTTGAGCGAGTTGCACAAATCTGGCGCCATTAGTAACGGTGAATACCATCAAGCGAAACAGCGTCTACTGAACACTTGAGCCACTTTACGTTAAGGCTGAAGGTATGATAAGAAAAGTAGAGAAAGAGCGTCATGGGTTGGTTTGGTAAGAAGAAAAAAGAAGAAGAGAACACAAGTCCTAAGTTTTCAGCTGAGGAAGAAAAAGTCATTGACACCATCATGACAGCTCAAGCACCTATCGATGTCAGGCAAGCTGTTACTATGATTGACTCTTTAGTTCAAACACAGATAAGCAACCTTGTTCTTCAACTTCAGGTTCATAGGCTTATTTCTGAGAGTGACATCTGGGAAGGTGTGGAATCTTCTTTGCGTAACCCTGAACATAAGCACATGTTTGCTCTGATTGCGGATTTGCCTTCACAGATGAAAGCTGAGCAAACTCAGAGTGGTTTGACTTTTAATAATGACACAGTAGGAAATTTGTTACAGCTTGCTGATAACACTGTGGCTGATGAAAATGAACCTTACTTGGTTGTGGTATTCATTGAAAGTGAAAACCTTACAGCACATGGAGGTAACCTTCAAGTTCTGGAAAAAGGTTTTGAAGTAGGACCTGATACTATTCAAGGTCTAGAAACCATCATTGCTGACTTTATCAGCACATATCGTTTAATGAATAATCAATCTCCAGCAGAAGCTGTTCTCATTCTCCATTACCCAGAACTACCAGTAGGCGTGGTGCTCGCAGCAAATTTATATTCCGTCTTCAATAATGCCGGTATTCGTTCTCAAGCAGGAATTGTTCGGGCTGGTAGTCAAATCACTGTTGTCCACCATGAATGACATTTTAGTTTGAATTCAAAATACCTGTTGTTCAAATATTGTTATCATTTAAGATGGCTGCACAGCCAATATTGTCAAAGCCTTTTTCATATTCCCCAAACCCTGCCTCTGTGAGGGGGCTTACTTTATGAAGAGAATCAGACGCTTCCCTAAGCAGCTCTTTTGTTGATTCTCGAATCTGTTCTCTTCCTGCTACTTCAATGAGAAACAAAAACTCCTGACGAGAAAGATTTTGTTGAAGAGCTGCTTGTATAAATTCGTCTGGGTCGGTCTTAAAGCTGATATCAGAAGGTAGATTTGGTGATGATTTTATGTGGGTAACAGTATTATAGACTTCGTATCTAAAACTATCAAACCAAGAGGAGCTGAATTTGTTCATGTCGAGTAGTAAAAATCCATCAAGAGTAAGTGATTTGGGATTTGACTCCAGGGCGTCTATGATGCAGACCCAGCTATCATAGGCGTCAGTTACGGTCTGAGATTGCTCTAATATGTAAACAACTTCGTCATCTGTCAGAGGAAGTGAATTTTCTAAAAGTTGTTCAAAAGCTAAATGCTCATCATAGAAAGTCATGATATATTCATCATCTAACACCTTGTACTTTTCTATGTCTCTCATGAAGTCTCTAATCATAAAAAAGTTATCGGGTTCTAAGAGAAATATTACGATTTATGATAATTTTAGGTACATTTCGCCATCCGTGGAGATTGCTAAAATATAATCAAAGTTGGTTGGTACTATCCAGTACATATCCTGCTTAAAGTTACGTTCTGCTACATACCTAAGCATTTCTTTCCGAGAGCCATTAATAATGGTCACAGTGAATTCATAATAGTCATGAGTGATGATGAAGTAATCTCTTCTCTTCCTACTAAGAATTTTTGCAGGTTCGAGTTTCTTATTGTACTCACCAGTTTGTATGATTCTACCGTTTGTAGAATCATACAAACGACGACCATAGCTTGCAGCCTGAGCTTCTTCCATGTAAAACAGCGACAATAACCCTTCTGTTTCCAGTAAAGGAACGAGTGAAGACAACTGCTCTAAAACAGGGTCTGCCAAAATGAACTCTGGACTTGCCTGGGGCAGTAATTGATTTTGGATATGCTCAAAAAACTCAAGTGTAGAGAACTCTAAATAACGAGGAACCCATGGCTCAACATCGATTGGACCTCTTTCGTATTCTATGTAGTAAGCAACCAAATTAGGAAATTTTTCAAGAAGCGGCAAATTGACCAGTCTTAAATTAGCACCTATCCTTTGATGAGTTTTTGGATACATGTAAAAAGTTGCATAATATTGGTAAACGGATATTAGCTCATCAAAGTTTTCAGCCTTATTCTGCACGTAGGCTGGCATCAATTGAAAAGACAAAGCTAATCTGTAGTTTCTGCTGGGGTAATCCTCTTGAAGGGTTATCTCTGCAAGCTGTTGCAAAGAAGTCAACATGTCTTGATTTTGACAAGGTAACCCATCTCTGTCATCTGGATGGTGAAACGTTTGACCGTTATTTGCTAAAAACTCGATTATGTCCATTGTTATTTCCCCGGTTGTTACTGTTGTCGAAATGATAGTTCTACTTCAGTGAATCAAATTCCAGATAACCTTGGTTTTCTAAGTCCTGCAAATAAGCACTCAAAGCTGCTGCATTCTCTTGACCTTGAACACTAACGGCATGGAAAGAAGGTAGAAATTCTTCTACTACAACCCCAATTTGGCTAAAGTCTTCAAGTATACGCACAAATGGAGCATGTTGATGAAGTTTGATGCGATATGTGTAAAAATCTGAAGATATTACTAACTTATCAAACAGATAACCGTTCTCTTCATCAGGACTAATTTTTATTACGTCTTGATAATTCACAGAATGTGAAAAGAAGGGAATGCTCTGTACTTGGTACAATTCATTTTCGAGTGGCTCTACCCACAATACCTCTTTTTCATTTTTTTCTTCAAGGAAAAAAGTCACCAAAATAGTGTTGCCTATGTATGGTGATGTGAAGTGATTATATGTAGTCATAACGAAACCTTTTGGATGGAAGATTGATTCATTTCTAGCCAGTGATTGAAATTGGCTATTTCTTCTACAGGGACAGCCAAAGCATAGTCAGAGTTGGTTATTCTTTCTGTGCAGATTTGTGCAACTTTGAAATAACTCATTATAGTTACATATTCTGCATCTAATGATAATCTGACAAGAACGTTTGCATACTTTTCTTCTCGAAACACTGTGTCAATAACATGTTCACCATTTATAGTCTCAAGTTTTAGTACGTCAAATAACGAAAATTTATTTGTCATGTATGGAACACAAATAACTTGGTATAAATTGTTGCCCATTTCATGAACCAAAATGTTTTCAGTAGATTCGGAATCCACCTCAACTAAAATTGAGTCGTCAGCAAGAAGTCGAGCATAAGGCTGGGGATGAGTAAATATTTTTTTCATTTAATTTCTCTGTTCTATGGTAAGTTGAAATTCTGTTTTACCCAAGATGGAGGCCAATTTTCATTAGGCCATGTCGAGTTAAATCCTTGAGGAGCGGTCTTAGGATAAAGACCGTCATTTTTAGAAGTATTGCAATGTTGACAAGCAATTTGCCCATTTTCAAGTGTAGCATCTCCTCCTTTAGACTTTACTTGGGAATGGTCCACATGAGTTTTGTATTTAGCTCTTGATACTTCCATCCTACAGAATACACAGACATTATCAGGGTTTTCAGCTTTTACCTCATCCTTTGTTTTCGGAGTAAAATTTTTTCCTGATGTTGGACCGTTTGATTTCCCTGCTTTGATAGGTGGCCAACCATAAGAAGGCGGCGTCGGAGTTCCTGGAAATTTACCAGAAGAAGACTTATAAGTGTTGAGTATTTTTGAATCAAGCTTGACAAATTTGCCACTAACTTTTGTTGGTACTCCACCAGGGAGTGCCATACTGACACCCAAGGTACCAAGTTTTCCTACAGTGAACTTTGGGTTACATACATCAACAACGCCTGGAATTTTTTCGTTGAAATAATCTGTTGATAAGCCGAACGTAAGCTCATCCATAACTCCGAATCCAGTGCTACCAGTAAAATCAAAGTAACCAGTGGGTATGGTGGTGAATAGACCAAGTGGGTCAGTGAAAGCTAAAGGATTTCCTGAGGCATAAGAATAAGCTTCGTTGGTAGCCTGCTCCAAAGGGTCTCTGGAAAGGAACCCACCTGTGCTTGGTTCATACCAACGAGCTCGAAGGTTATACAGTCCTGTATCAGAGTCTAACCATTCGCCAGCAAAGCCGTATCTAGTTTTTGAATGGGTTGGGTCTGTAGTTCCTTTGGATTGCAACTGACCATACGCAGTGTAGACGTATGTTGCTATCTGTACTCCAGTTTTGCTGGTTGCTGAAACAACTGAGCCTAAAGCATCCGCATGAAGATATGTGACTGTTCCTGTTGATATTTCTCGTTGAGCTATTGGTGCGTTGTATGGACCATAGAAGTATTCGTAATCTCCGTCAGAGAGTAGTAAAGGAACGCTACTTTGGTAATCCCAAACGAAGTCATCTTTATCTGAATTGACAGTTTTGGTTTTAACCAAACCATTAGTATCATAAGAGTAATCTACTTGTTTGGAGCCTTTGGTAATGCTTGTTAGCTGGTTCTGTTCGTTATACGAGTACTCAGTATCAGTACCAGCAATACGGTTTCCACGAGCGTCATAAGAATTTGTTGAGTCTTTTGTGGTTACAAGTTGGTTTGCTTGGTTGAAGCTTTGAAGGTTTCCTAAGTTGTTAGTTAGGTTACCAGTATTAGTGTAAGAGTATTTTCCTGCAGTGGTCTGGTCAGAATCCACTGAGGAAATACGACTCAACGCGTCATAAGCATAGGTTTCAGCTAAAGCATCTGGAACGTTTTTAATAGTTGTTTCTGTACTACTTAGGTAACCAGTTTTCTCGCTATATCCATAAGCTTTTTCGTACAGGCTGGTGGTCCCAGCTTTGACAATCGTTTTATTGACAGCATCTATATTTGTGTATTCATAGGACTGTTTTGTAGTGTTAGGGTTTGTCGCAGTTGTGATATTGTTAGTGTTATCATAAACATAACTGAAAGAGCCCGTGTCAGCGTTCGCTGCTGTAAGTAAGTTTCCTACATTGTCGTAGGTGTAGTTGATGCTCTTACTTGAAGGGTATGTGATTGAAGCAACTTCATTCCGAGGGGTATAAGTGTACTGAACACCTGCACCTGTAGGAGGACCTCTGCTTGTCACGTTACCAACGTTGTCGTAAACATACTGAGTAACGCTTGTCCCTTGCTTTTCTTGAACAAGATTGTCGTTTGCATCATAAGCATACTCATTGACAGCATCTGCAAAAGTCTCTTTTACCAACTGATTGTATTGGTAGTCATAAGTTGCAACTGAGGTATCTGGACGAACTTCTGTCTTTAGGTTACCTGCGGCATCGTAGGTGTAACCAGTAACTGAGTTATCAGTGTTGGTGAAACTGGTTGGTTGTCCTATTTTGTTGTAAGACCATTTTTTGAGACCGTTATCAGAATCTAAGAATGACAACTTTTGGTTCATGTTATTATAAACGCTTGTTTCTACAGCAAGGTTGGGTAATATTGTTGAGACTAAGTTGCTATTAGCATCATAAGAGTAGGAAGTGGTTTTCCTTTGGGCATCAACTGTTTTAGCTGGTCTTTGCATGGAATCATACGTTGTTGAGACTTTTATTCCGTTACTGTTTATAGTTTCAACAACATTGCCATTTGCATCGTAGTTATAGTGAGTTTCATTGCCTTTAGCATTTGTGAGAGTAACCAAATTACCAACTGAATCGTAAGAGTAGTTAGTCTTCTTGCTTCGAGCATCAGTCATTTCAAGAAGCTGCCCCATGCTGCTGTAAACATAGTTAGTATTCTTCAAGGTTGCATCGGTTGTTCTTGTGATGTTACCCATTGAATCGTAAACTTTTTTAGTCACACGGGCAGCAGCATCTGTTGCTGTAAGTTCACGATTCATCGCATCGTAAGTATAAGTGTTAGTTTTACCTAAACGGTTAGTTGTCTTAGTGACATTACCGTTTGCATCATACTCAATTGCTTCACTATATCCGTTAGGATGCTTAATACTGCTCACTAAGCCGGCAGAGTTGTAAGAATAGATTGTTTTGAGACCTAATTCATCAGTGGCAGTTTCCAGATAGCCATCAGCATTGAATGTCTGTTGGGTACTGTGGTTTAGAGGGTCTGTAACTTGAGAAGCAAGACCTTGAGGAGTGTAGTTGAAAGATGTCACTCCTCCATCAGAAGCTGTCACTGCAGAGGTTGTACCATCTGAGTTCACTGCATAAACGGTACGGTTACCATTGAAGTCTATTAAGGCTACGAGATTTCCATTCGAATTGTACTCATAGGTGCGAGTTGACCCTGCTGGGTTTGTTTCAGAGAGTACACGGTTCAAAGAATTATACGTGTAGGTGCTTATATTTCCAGAACGGTCTTTTACTTGTAAAGGATTACCACTGGCATCATAAGTTGTTTGGACGCTACTTCCATCAGGGTATGTCGTAGAGGTCCTGTTTTGAGCTTCATCATATTCGTAGTATTCGTCATAACTCTCAGCAGCTACATCATATTCGATATGATAAACCTGATTTAAGTTGTTGAAGTAATGATAGTCTTCTCTACCATTGGGGTTTGTTACTAAAGTCTTATCGATATCATAAGATATTGTGGTGATTTTACTTGCAGTGTCAGTTTGTTGAGTAACTCTCTTCTGGTCATCGTAAACATTTTTAGTGGTTCCACCTTTTGCGTCTTTGAAAGAGGTAATAAGATGAGCAGAGTAAGCATAGGTCACGCTTGTTGCATCAGGGTAAGTCACTTTGGACAAATCTGAACCAGTAGTGTAAGCATACTGTGTTGTTTTTCCTCCAGTTGTAGTCACTGATGCAATGAGGTTATTTGTTCCCCATGAGATGGTGAGTTGTTGACCTTTGCCGTTCGAGATTGTAACAAGTTTACCTGAGGAATAAGTCAGAGTAAGTGTGTTACTGTTTAGGTCTGAAATGGTTTCAAGTTGACCAGCCGCATTGAAAACAAATGTTGTCTCCTTGTCTCTGGTGAAGATGAATTTGCCATTTGCTTGTTGTAGCGTAGCTCGTGTTTTTACATCTGTTGTCCAAATTCCAGCAGAGCTTTTAGTGAAACTTGCAGTTGAACCATTTTCTTGAGATAAAACAACACTTGACGTTGCATTCAAAGCTGTTGAATTTGCAGATTTGATATTCAAATCGTAGTTACTATTCCAGCCATAGCCAAAGGTACCTTTGACTGCACTTTTACTCGTTCCGTATTCACGAGTAAAAGTAAGAGGAGTGAGGCTTTGAACATCCGCATCGGTTTCGGACAACCAAAATTCACCAGTAACAGTATTGATAGGGTCAACTACACAAGTTTGGGCACATACCTGTGAGGTTGACCCTCCTCCAGTGTGAATCCCTGGAGATGCCAAACTTTTACTTGATGCAGAAGATGGAGCACTTCCTCCTGAATTAATTTTATAGCTAACGGAAGCTTGGATGTCGTACATATACCCAGCAGGCTCTGAAGTCACTCCGGCACCAGATTCACTCCAGCGCCCTACTACATAAGTAATTCCATCTGCCACGTCAAATTTTTCATTAGGGTATCCATAAGTGCTACCTGCCCCTTGGGCGTTACATTCTGAAGCATATTCACATACTTCTAAAATTTTTGAAGTCTTATTGTCAACAATTGCACTTGAGAAGTAATGTAAAGTCTGGTTGAGCTTACCCTGGTAATACACTTGGTCATCTACTAGCGATTCAGTGGTTACATTAAGGACAAAAGGTAATCTTTTGACAGTTGTCGTGTTACTAACGGCTCGAATATCAGTCAATTCCTCAGCAGAAGATTCTGCATCAAGGTCTGCATTAGCAGCTAAGTATGCCTGATACTGGTGCGAACTATCATATTTGATGTCAGTCTGGCAACTATGTTCATTCAAACCTCCAAGACAATAATCTGAAGTTACGCTTACAAAAGTTTGGGCAGTAACATCGTAGATGTAAATACGATGGCTATCAGGAACTACTTGGTTCGCAGTTGCTAAAAGACTAAATGTGGCTCCTTCTTCGACCATGGGATTGTCAGATTTTAGCTTCAGCACCCAAGGAGTGCGACTCACCGTAACCGTGTTCGTCTGAGCAACAATTCCTGCCACCCCAGAAATATTAGTTCGTTCACCCCCATCTGCAATATATCCAGTGAAAGTGGAAGTGTCCTCCGACTGCATTTCAAGATACAGGGTGGTGCAGTTTGCAATATAGTCACATTCTGCAACAATTTCACCTGTGGAGTCTTCAACAATGACTAAGTTTTTACCAGATGGCAGTGTACCTTCTGACTCAGCATAAATTTCGTACTTTTCCCAGCTATCTACAGTCTCAGAATCTGAGTAGAGAAATACATCTGGTACTTGATTAGCTACTTCAACTTGAGATGAAGAAACATTTGCTGTACGGGCATAGAAAGATTGGTTGTCTGTGTAATCAGAAGCAGGGTATTCGTATATACACGAGGTGCCTGTATCGCACTGCTGCACAGTCTCATTGGTAGTGGCATTAATAATCGACAAATTATCTTGTGTTTCACTTATGTCAACATCAGCCGTAGCAGTTATTTTTACTACATCACTAGATTCTTTTGTCTGGTCAGTCGTGATTTGAACAGACTGGACTTGATGAGTATCATCCAATTGAGTGGTAGGTATTTCTGGATTCACATGAGGGTCCGGTTCAGCTGCCATAGCTGGTTGAACTGTTAATCCAGTAAGAACGAGAACAGATGTTACAAATATGCCGATTAGACGCACAGGCTTTTCCCCACGAAAGTTTATGTAACTAAACTATCGGTCAACCTGAGAAAAACCTGTGAATTATTATCGAATACTTTTTAACTGTTTTATACGTTCAAGAATTCGATCTTGTCGCTGAAGAAAGGCAGAATGTTGAACAGGAACAATGTCCAGGCAGTCACAAGGAGGACTGAACCCAGGACAAAAGCGTCTTTGATTTTTGTTTTGGTTGAAGTGTTTGAATTTGACATGCAACAACTATAACACGTTAGACTTTAAACCTGGAAATATTGCTTCAACAAACTAACAATCTTCAACCTGCTTCTATCTACGCGAACTTAGCAAACATAGCCAATGAAAGAACAAAAGAAGCAATTAGGCATACTGGAACCATAACCAGATAATCTATGTTGAGGAAGGAGTGCTTGGCCTCGACTTTTACATCAGCCTTGCCTCTACTGTTCACCCATATTGATTCAATTTCTTTAGAAGGTCGGCATCTCAAGCCTAAATAAGCACTGAGTAAAAAGAATAAGTTTATAACAGTAAAAACAGTTACCAAATAGTGGTAGGTCGGTTCTCCTTTTGGAATTATTAGGTACCCAACAGGTAATAAAACAACAGCTATGAGAAAACCAAGGATAAAAAGATTGCGGTAAATTGTTTCCAACAAACTATGCCTTTGCAGGGAGTGGCTCGTTCGGATAGACTATCCGTGACCTCTTTTCTCTTTTATTCAGGACTATCATAATCACGAATATACAAATTGGCAAAAGATAAAAACCAATAGCCAACTATATGACTGATTTCATTGCCAAACAATAGATTTTTCATAATGAGGACCTACATTCTAACTTGGAAGTTGTGTAAAAATTTGTATAGTAAGCTGGTATTATAGGTTAGAAATAGCTTGTCCTCTGAGCCCACGCGATCAATATTGAGCTGGACTATTTGTTAGGTAGAATTAAGCTTGAGATTTTTCAGTATCTAAAAATAGCATTCAATGGATGAACAGCAAACTTTCATATAAAATGATACTTGCTACGTTTAAAGATAGAAAAGTACTTATGATGAAAGCAGCCATATAATCGATGTTGAAGTAATCATCTGAAAAAGAAACTTTGATGTTCTGTCGAGAAGCTTTATCAGATTTTGCCCATTTCTCACTTTTCCAATACACGGGTAAACCTCTAAAAACAAAATAAGTGGCTGCAAAAAGGATGAAAGTGGCAATGCCAAAACCTATTGCTACATACATAGATAAGTAATTTTTAGGTATAGCAAGTGCAGTTATAGTTACAAGGAAACCTAATAAAGCACTTGTAGCCATTAGAAGGTAGTATAGTCTTTCAAAAACTGAGTTACGCCAAAATGGGTTAGCATTCTTACTCAAACTGCGTTCTACTTCTTCTATTTTTTCTTCAACAGTATCAGAAGAAGCGAAAAGGTTAGACTCAATAGTGAGTGTCAAATAAGCAATTTTCTTATTGATGCTGTTGCTGAGCAAAAAAGACTTCACAGATGTAACCCATTTCTTGTTATGTGGCAATATGTAGTTCTTACGAACAAGATTGCACCGTTAGCCATATAATCCTCTTTAATTCCTACATCACTAACCGAAAAGGTCTACGGAAAGCCATAACGACGTTGCAATGCTAGTAGGCACCATTATGAAATAATCGATGTCTAAGTAATCATGTTTTGGCATCACCACTATTCCTGTTTTGTCTTTTGTATTCACCCATTGAGATTCAATCAGTCTTACTGACCAAGACCTCAAAGCAAAGTATCCACTTAGAATGAAAAGAGGTGTGACTAAAGTAAATAGAACGATAAGATACACATTGAGAAATAATCCTTGAGGAAAAAGCAATCCAAGCATAACTCCCAAAGCTCCAATACAAAAACCAAGTGCTATAAGATTCAGGTAAATAATTTCCAACAAGCCATGTCTTTGTAGGGGATTAGCTTGTTCGGATAAGCTTTCACTGACTTCTCTTCTTTTTTCTTGAGGGTTATCATAGTTATGAAGATACAGATTAGCAAAAGATAAAAGCCAATACGCAACTACATGATTGATACGATTGCCAAATGCAATCTTTTTGACTTTCAAATTCGTACTCATCTCCATGGTTGCCAACTCATCCTGCTAAAAGTATCGGAGCATTTTAGCCATTACTCAATCGTACACTGTCAGCTATTTGCGGTTACTGCAAACTGATGGTATGATATGAACAACTATTAGAAAAGGAAACACAGTGAAAGCTTTAGCCATGACAGGTGCAGTGTTAGGTCATCTGGTATCAGTTGCTCTGACAATTCTGGGTGTCGTTCTCATCATCATGCACTTTGTTCAGAATGAAGCCGGCTATGAAATGTTGGCTTGGGGGATTGGTTCCACTCTTGTTGGAATCATCCTCGGAATCATCATGGTCATGGTAACTGGTTGGAGCGTCCTTCAACTGTTTGACGACATTGACTTCCCTGACTTCTTCTAACACGCGAAGAATCCTCCACCTCGGTGGAGGATTCTTCGTTTAACGGTTAGTTATGAATCAAGACAACTTTGGAAAGAAGAGCAATGGTTACCTCATTTTTGGACAGCTTGGCAGTTCTGGTCACGATGATTGTGATTGCCGTGTTAGGCTACCTCGGCATTATTGGTCTGATGGATTTCTTTCGAGATGGAGCTGGTTTCCTTCAAGTAATTCTCAGCGGTGGCGCTTTACTTGTAGCTTTAGCTTTGACTGTGTTCTTGGTAACAAAATTTGCGGGTGAAGCTGGTTCCTGGATTTGGAACATCCTCATCTATCCGTTCAGCAGATGGAGAATCTAAACCAGAAAATGAAGAACCCCTGACTGCAATAATCAGGGGTTCTTCATTTTCTTAGCGAGCGAACTGATTCTTCAGACGAGTGAACTCTTCGAAGTCTTCTTCCTTCTTTGTCTTCGGCCCGAAAACAAAATCACGAGGAACTTGGTACTGTGTGACTCCGCCGTACTGGTCGTCACGGATGTTGACGTTAATGATTTTAGCATCCGGGTTGAACAGTTCGTAGTTTGCAATCTCAGTCACGCAACCATTCTGGTCAGTGAAATCAACTGTCTTGTTCTTCTCCATAAGAAGGTAGAACGCTGCACGCTGGATGACGAAAGCTTTCAGCTCTTTGATTTCTTCAAGCTGCTGAGCGAGGCGAGTGACATCATCAGTTGTGAATGTAGCCATGATATAGATACTTCTTTCTTGTTGTTTTAGAGCGGGCGTTCAAGTAACCCCGTTGGTTTCATTGTAGCATCTTTTTCTGTTTTTGTAAACCTTGCTCTACCGTTTATCTTCCACGCCAACCCAAGCTTGGTTGCCTACAGCAGAATCAGGTCAGAATGGCTGCAGAAGCAACTCTGACGGCTTTAGAGGGTCTACTGAAGCAAGTCAGCGAACTATTGAACTCATCCTCTCTGAGAGGCTTCTATCGCTTTGCTCATGCGAAACTCATTCTGCGAAAAGACAGCAAAAAGGCGGGTCCACTTCAAAACGGACCCGCCTTTTCAGTGTTGCTTCGTGATTAGAAGCGGTATGCTGCTACCGCATCCTTCACGCCCACGTTCAGGAAGTGAACTGCATCTGCACCGATGACAGCGAACGAGAAGAACTCAGTGCGACTGGCGTTGTGGACATGACCTGACACCTCAACCTTCAGGACGCCCTTCTCCAGCTCAGCGTAGTCAAGCTCAACCGTCACATCAGCGACATGAGCGTACTTCGGAGCAGTGTCCCGACCGGTGAGCTCCTTGTAAGCCTTGTTCAGGATGGTGCGGTTCGTGGTGTTCATTGAGTTCTCCATAAAGTAGGAAGCTGATTGAATACATTGAGCCTATCAGACTAAACGACTGAACACAAGAGTGTATAACTGACTGAATCCCCAACCTTTTCAGTCAGGGATTCAGTCAGTTGCGATTACTTACCAAGCAGAGCCAGGAACTCGTCAGGAGTCACGATGCGGATTCCGAGGTCCAGAGCTTTCTTAGCCTTGGAAGTGTCACGCTCGTCGGCAGGAGCGACCAGAAGCGTGGTCTTAGAGCTAACGCTGGAACCAGCAGTTCCGCCGTTGTCCTCAATCAGCTCTTTCGCTTCAGTGCGAGAGTAACCAGGAACGCCACCAGTGATGACAACGCTCTGACCTGTGAGCATTGCAGTCGCAGCAGGAGCAGCAACTGTTGCAGCAGCCTCAGGAGTAGCTTTCAGAGCTTCAAAACCAACCTGGCGGTACTTCTCCAGAAGGTTCTGCTTGGCGTCCATTCCTTCACGGATGGCAACAGCCTTGTCCTTCACACCGTCAACCTGCTGCATCTGCTCAACAGTAGCGTTTACAGCCTTGTCGAAGTTCTTGAAGTGCAGAGCGAAACGACGGCCGAAAGTACGACCCATGAAACGCACACCCAGCGAGGAAAGGATACGGTTCAGAGGCTGAGCCTTCGAACCCTGGATGTTTGCGTACAGGGTAGCAGCAGTGGTTGCACCAAGAAGAACAGGGCTGCCGTCCTTCTTGTAACGACCCATCTTCAAAGAAGCAAGCTTGTCAGCCGACAGACCGTAGATGTCAGTCACGTCCTCGATGAAACGCTCCTCCACAAGACGCTCAACAAGCGAAGTGGAAAGACCTTCGATGTCAAGGTGGTCGCGGGAAACAGCATGGATGATGCCGTTAGCCTGAGCACACTCAGGGTTCAGGCACCGCCACACAACAGAGGAGGTGGTGTCAAGGTCGGAATCACAGTTCGGGCAGGTGGTGGGTGCAACGTAAGGTGTGAGGTTCTTGCCTTCACGCTCAACGAAGTTCACGCCCACAATCTCAGGGATAATCTCGTTCGCCTTACGAACCAGCACAGTGTCACCAATGCGAAGGTCAAGGTCAGCAATGAAGCGGGAGTTGTTCAGGGTAGCCTTAGCAACTTCAGTCTCAGCCAGCTCAACAGGCTTCAGGTTGGCAACATAAGAGATAGCTCCTGTGCGACCCACGTTGCGGGTGATACCAAGAAGAGTGGTCTCCTTGATTTCTGCCTCGTACTTGTAAGCAATAGCCCAGTAAGGGTGACGCTCAGAGTTACCAAGCTTTGCACGCAGAGCAAGCGAGTCAACCTTCACAACCACGCCGTCAGTCGGGTAGTCAAGAGTGTCTTTGAGCTCACCGAACTTGATGACCTTCTCGCCAAGGGTGACATCACCGAAGTCAGGGATGAGTGAAGCTGCAGTGATGAAACCAAGCTTCTCAGCGTGCTCCAGCTGGGTGGTGTAGGACACAACTTCAGTCTCAGCACCGCTGAGGGGAATGAAGTCGTACACAGCGAAAGTCAGCACAAGACCTTCAAGGCGGGTCTCATCCTTCGACTGGATGGCACCAGAGACAGCGTTACGAGGGTTCTTGTAAGCTGTGCGACCCTGAGCCTGGCGGAAAGTCTGAGCGGTCTCGAAGTTCGTGCGGGTGATAATCAGCTCACCACGAACCTCAATCTCACCCTTGTAGTCGATGGTCTGAGGGAGGCCCTTGATGGTGGCCTGCTTGGCACGGGCGGTCACGTTCTGACCTGTACGGGAGTCACCTCGGGTGGCAACCTGGACAAGCTTGCCGTCCTTGTAGGTTCCAACGATGGCCAGACCGTCAAGCTTAGGCTCAATCAGCAGAGTTGCAGCGTGAACGTTCATCTTCCCGATGAACTTGTCCAGCTCTTCAGCGTTCTGAGCCTTCGAAAGGGAAAGCATACGGACACGGTGCTCAACATCACCCTTGCCGTTTGCAGCACCAGCAGCAACCTCTTCAACGAGGGCAACATGCTCGGTCCAGTTGTTGTCATCACCAAGACGCTCAAGCTGAGCAACAAGGAGGTCATACTGCTCGTCAGTCAGGGTAGAATCCTGACCATCAACGTAGTAAGCGGTGGAAGCCTTCTGTGCTTCCTTCACGCCGTTCAAGTAAGTGGCACGCAGGTCGTTTGTCATGCTTCTATCATACCACGAAACCCTGACAAAATCAAGCTTTAGGCAGGAAGACAGTACTTACTTGTACCAACACCAGCTTGAGGAGTACGTTGGTTTTCGTTAGCATAGAAAATATCATTTGTTGCAGGAATCCTCACTGCAGCAAGATAAGACTGTGGGTATGGTCCGGTTCCTGGAATCATGCATAATGTTCCTGCTGAAACCTGCTGAACATAGTTTTTAGGAATGAAGTCACCGTTAGCAAGCTCTGTAACAGATGCTGGGTAGCGGTCGTTTTCTGTGTAGAAAGACTCCATGCCTGTTGACAGGACACGCAAAGAGGATTTACCTGAGTCGATTGCTGTCAGTCGTACCATTCCAACAATGGACACGATGGCGACACCCGCAACGATAGCGGACACAATGACACCAACCATGACTGATTGAAGGTCCATGAGACCTTTAGAAGATTTGAAAACCTTAAACACAACGCTCCTGGATAAACAAGGATGAATAGAGAACTACATCATCTTTATCGGTTGTCCAGGAGCGTTTGTTACGGGGTGACAATCATGTTGGGAAGAACCAGGTAATATGCTGCCACTAACGCAGTACACACTGCCCATACAGTGAACAGAAGGTAACTGAAGATAAGAACAGCTGTCAGCCTGCCTCCACCACCCAGGTTGCGGGCTTTGATGGTGGATTTGTGTCTGTGTGTGATGATGAGCAAAGGAATTGCTGAAAGACCAGCAATAGGGAAGAGGATAGGCAGCAGCACATAGTTGAGTACTGACCAAACAACTAACCATTTAGAAAGTGTCGTTGCAGGCGGGTCAACAGGAGCCACATAGTAGCTTGCAGCGTTGCGGAACTCCACATAGTTGTTCACATCCTGCTTGTCAAACTCAGGGTCCTGCACCATGTTTGCGTAGTAACGCAACATTTCAGGGTTCAGTTGAGGAACTTCAAGCTCGCTGAAAACTGAACTGAAGACTGAGCCTAAACCGTTCAGATTACTGAACAAATAACCTGTCTCAATTGACTGGATGGTTTCAGATTCACGGTTGGCAAGTACTAACGTGGCGTGGACATTGACATCAGAGCTGATGAAGTGCATCTGCCAGTCAATCATCTGCCGGCGGAGATGAATTTCTCCACCAACGAACTCGTAACCGTCACGGAGGACAATATCCCCAGAATCAGTCATCTCAGCTAAGTTATAGGATGCAGCACGTTTCCAGTTTTTACTGTCAACCAGCAAAGCTGTGTTACCTTGGACCACAATATGGTCTATGTCCCCAACCTCACCAGGAAGTTTCATGGAATGAAATACGTAAGTGTTAGGATATAAAGAAGCCAGTCTTTCCAGTTCAGCAGCAACTTTCTGCTCACCTTGGATGCCAGCGTTGATGGCGTTTGCATCATCAAGATTTGCATGGTAAAGTGATGCACCAGGAACACCGAATACTCGTTGGTTTGGGTCAATCTCAGTGTTGTAGTACAAAGATTCAGCACCTTCACGGAGAATCTGCGCAGGCTGAGGCTGGACGTTGGAGCTTTTAGCTGCTATCATTGAAGCAACAACCCCACCAAACATTCCACCTATGAAGCTCATTACGAGTCATCTCCTTATGTTATAAATACTCGTTCTTGAGTGTAACATACAGTGTGTGATGCTGTCAAGTATTTAATATGAAATAGGCAACCAACATTATCTGCTGGTTGCCTATTTCATATTAAGCGGAAGCTTAGCTGATTTTCTCTACAAGAACATCATCAATAAGAACGTCACTTGATGAGTTTGTGTCATAACGACCGAATACGTTCACATCATTGCTGGATGCTCGTGTTGAAGCTGTGAATTCGATTGTCTGCTGAGTCCATGTGTTCAAAGTTGTCACTGCTGATTTACTGCTATAAACAGAGTTCGCACCTATGTAGACTGAAGTACCAGAAACCATTTTTACCCACATAGTGACACGATACTTTTGCCCAGGTTCAATTTTTGTTACTGCAGATGTAGCATAAGTGGTCTTAGTAGTTCCACTTGAGCTACCTATCATTCTCAAAGCTTTAGTACCATGACCTTCAGAAGCTGGTATGGTAGCCACTGAAATTGAACCAAAGGTTTGACCACTTACCCAACCCTGTGTTGTCCCGTCTTCGAAATTGAATGTCGAAACAGGTACGGTAGAAGCAGGTTCTTCAGGTATTGTCGGGTTCGTACCTCCGCTTCCAGAGTCACCTGTTCCAGTTCCTGGTGTTGTTTCTGGAGCTGGAGTGTTTGGGGCAGTACCCACTGGAGTTGTCCCGTTATCTTTCGTAGGATCGACTCCTACTACACCGTTTGCATCAGCTACACAAGGAAAAGCAGCGGTATGCTCGACAGCTGTTTTATTACTGTTCAATGCATAGAAGGTCTTCCCTGAAGCAGACTTGGAATAAGCATGATAATCTTTCCCGTCGACAGTCGGAACAACGCAGTAGGTTGAGTTTGAATCCAATAAGCTGTTTGCTGATAATTCTGCTGAGTCCGCAAATGTGTTACGAAGTTCACGGTTACTACCAACTTTGTTCTTCAATGTTGTTGATGCATCTGAACTCAAACCAAAGAAAGCGTTCTGTGCTGTATGGACAGAATCAAGCTGTTGTTTCGCTGCTTTGTCTTGAGACCAAGGAATGACGGCGAAAACAGTTGCTGCGATAACACCACCGATAAGGCCGATGACAATGACACCAACCATGATCGAGGCCAGGTCAATAGCGGCTCTGGAGGAACGTAAAACTTTGTGAATATGAAGCATAGTGTTATGACTTTCGTTGGGGGATGAAGACTCAATTTCAAATCTTCATCCCCCATTATCGGCCGTAACTGTATGTAAATACATACAATTGTTATGACTAATATATTACACGAATTTTGCAGGGATGTTAGCCTGTGCCAGGGCTGAACCTTGGTAGAATTCTGTGTAACTGGTGACGTTAGCAACATCCCATCCAGAGATGTTCTGGTTGAATGCACGAGCGTTGTAGAACATGTTCTCCATGTTGGTGGAGTTAGTAACAACCCAGCTGGAGATGTTCTGATTGAAGACTCTTGCCTCCTGGAACATGTTGCTGAAATTTTTCACCTTAGTAACGTTCCAGTTACCAATGTTCTGGTTGAATTTGTAAGCATTCAAGAACATGTTACTCATGTCTGTTACGTTCGCTGTCTCAAAACCGTCAAGACGCTGGTTGAAGTTAGCAGCAGCAGCGAACATGTTATGCATGTCTTTGACATTAGTGGTGTCCCAATCATGAACGTTACCGTTGAAAGCTGTAGCGTCCTGGAACATCTGAGTCATATCCTCAACATTTCCAGTCTTCCAGTCATTCATATCCTGGTTGTACGCTGTAGCTGCACGGAACATTCCGTCCATCCGAGTGAAAGAAGAAGTATCCCAAGTGTTCAAATTTTGGTTGAAAGTCTTAGCCATGTAGAACATGTTCCCAGCATCTTTCACACTGGTGAGTTTCCATTGACTGATATCAGCGTTGAAGCCCACAGCTTTCTGGAACATGCTTCTTGTGGTGGTGACGTTACTCATGTCCCAGTTGTTCAAGTTCTGATTGAACACGTTGGTGTTACCGAACATGTAAGAAACATCTTTCACTGATGCTGGCAAAGTAGATGGAACAGAGGTGAGGTTAGTGGCTCCCCAGAATCCATATGCTGCAGAGGTGGTACCTGATTCGGTACCCCATGAGTCCATGCTGCGAATACAGGAACGCAAGTCAGTTGACATGACATTAGCAGTCAGAGAATTAAATGTACCCACAAACTTAACTGTGTAGTTCTCACCCGAAACAACAGACCGTGGTGAACCTTCAGAGTTAGAGTATGTCTCTTCTTTCCCATCACTCCAAGTAGCAACACCTGTAGCGTTTTTGATAGGCAACTGAGCGGTAGTCACACCTGCAGGGCAGTTGATGGTGAACGATGAAGTCTTAGCAACATCTGATGCTGGGGTTTCAGGTGTTGGTGTAGGAGTTGAAACAGTGTCAAGACATCCGAAAGAGCTGGTCAGAGAAGGCTTCGTGTTCGAATGAGACACAGTGAATACTCGACCTGTAGCTGATTTGGAGTAACCTACATACCCTGAAGCGTTGCCCGTGGGCTCAGTACAGTAGGTTGCTCCTGTCTGCAGCAGCGAGTTCTCAGACAAAGCTGCTGAACTTGCATAAGTGTTGACTTTTGATGCACCTTTCAGCTGGTATGAAGCATCTGAGCTCAAACCTTTGTATGCGTTTTGGGCGTTGACGATTGACTCAAGCTGTTGTTTAGCAGCTGAATCTTGCGCCCAGGGAATGACAGCAAAAACTGTTGCTGCAATGACGCCACCAATCAAACCAATGACAATGACACCGACCATGATCGAGGCTAAATCAATGGCGGCTTTGGAAGACGCTACTATTTTGTGAATTGTGTCCATTTTAACTTTTTCGTTGGGGTTATACTCATGAGTATCGGACAGTTTAGTATTATGCCCAGTATCACCCTCGGATGGTGATAGGAATGAAATTATGAGCAAAGGTATCAAACAATCAGACGGCACAATGTGCTATGCAAAGAACCCTGCAACTTGTCGTAAACACAAACAGCAGCAGCCAGCTAAAACTCCAGGTGAAATTTTCGAAGCAGCCATGCAACGCCGGCTCAAAGGCACCAGTATGGAAGCCCAGATCATGTACACCAGACACATGTACAAGACTTTGCAAGAAAACTACACGGCTGAACCTTTGACTGAAACAATTGCCGGTTATCGTGATTACAGTGCTGCCTCTGTGGAAGCCTTACAGAAATACAACGAAGAGTACCTAAAAGTGTCACAGAACTGGTCTGATGAACAGAAAACAGCTGTTCGAGACTACACTGGTCTTACTTACAAGTCAGTGAATGAGTTTCTTCGAGATGAGAAGAAATGGGAAGCTGAAGTCAAACCTCAGTACAAAGCTGCCCAGACTAAGATGATTAGCGAAACCATCCACCATCTGGACGCACTTTTTGAGGAAGCGAAACCCACAGGACCTCGAACCGTTTACCGCACTGTCGGCCAAAGTACGACAAAAACTTTTACTTCCTCTGAAGACTTAGCTAAAGCCCAAGGTTGGGTTGAAGGCGAAACTGTTGAATTCTCTTCCTACCTTTCAACAACAACTGATGCACATTTAGTTCCTCAGAGAATTCACCAGGATGAAGACGAACACACTGATGTGGTGTTTGTCATTCAAACCAAACAAGGCGTTCCTGTGGATGTCACTGTTCTGGATAAAACGAAACATTCTTTCACTCAAGATTCTGAACGTGAAATCCTTTTGCCTCGCGGGATGAAATTCCAGGTAGAGAGAGTGACTCGCTCTGTTGGATTCGAACCTAACCCTGATGGTCGCAATGACAGGACTATCCAACCTTTGACTATCTTTTTGACAGAAAAATAGAGTCAACCCTCGTCTATTAAGGTTGACCCTACTTCTCAGTTACTCAGTTGCTTAGTTCACTTTTTCAATTGTTACATCATCGATGTAGATTGAAACACCATTAGTGTTTCCTGAGGCTCTTGTTGCAAGGAACCCAATACTCCCTGAAGCCGCAGTGAATTCCGCAGTCACTTTTGTCCATTGGCCTGTCTGTGGAGTAGTGTAGGTAGGAACAGCATTAGCTTCATTGGAAACAATACCAAATTTTGCTACATTTGCATTGCCCGTATGCATCCATGCAGTAACACGATAAGTGCTACCTGGTGCCATTTCTGGGAAGTTTATCTTTGCTCCCCAGCTGACATTGTTAACATTGTTGAAATCTGCTTTAACTGAAGTGGTACCGCCACGAGGCATTGCGGTTGAATATGAGACAACACTGTTTGAATATATAGCCAAAGCTGGTCGGGTTGTCTCAAAGTCATAAGAGCTGACAGAAGAATATACTGGTCCAGTTGGAGGATTTGTTGTGGGAGGGGTAGTTGTTGGAGGAACAGAGAAGCAATCAGTACCTGTAGTATCAACAACAGGTGTTTTATTCGCATTAGTAGCTTTGAAAATTTTACCTGAAGCAGACTTCACATATGCAGTGTAATTATTAGCATCAACAGAAGCAACACAATACACTGCACTGTTTTCAACTAAAAGACCAGCTGATGCAAGTTCTACAGAAGTGGCGAAGCTGTTTTTCTTCCCATTAGTCAAATCAGTCGAAGGGTCAGAAGATAGACCAAAGAACGCATTTTCAGCAGTATGAACAGATTCTAACTGCTGTTTAGCAGCTTTATCCTGAGACCAGGGAATGACGGCGAAAACAGTAGCAGCAATAACGCCACCAATCAAACCAATGATGATGACACCCACCATAATGGAGGCTAAGTCGATAGCAGCTTTAGAGGACTGCAAGGCCTTACTGAGGGCAAGCATGGAGTATTCTTTCGTTAGGGGATTTGACCTTTAGGTCTTGTATTATAGTTATCAGTAAAATTATTTTGAGAAGCAAAAGACTCCTACAGGTCTCTACTACGGTTATCTGCACAAGCAAGAAGCCTCCACATTGTCGGGGGCTGTGGAGGCTTCTTAGGTTGGGGGAAATTTAGTTAGTGTTATAACTACACACTATTATCGTCCCAGTTTGCTGTTTTGTCCGCATTAAGGAGGACATTTTTATCTGAATCGTGGTAATTCAGCTGGAATCATAGGGTTTCCGTTAGAGAAACCGACACGGGAACTCACTTTCTGTACATTCCAGTTGCTCAAATTCTGCTTGAACACTGTCGCATGTTCGAACATTGACTGCATGTTCACAACGTTGAAAGTAGTCCAACCGGTGATGTCCTGGTTGAATACATTATTGTTGCTGAACATGAAGCTCAAGTTAGTTGCATTCCTCATGTCCCAGTTCAAAGGCTGGTTGAAAGCCTTAGCCTGGTTGAACATTCCAGAGAAGTTAGTACCGTTCGTAACAACCCATTTACCAATAGGCTGGTTGAAAGAAGTCGTACCGAAGAACATTGCATTGTAGTTCTTCACAGCTGTAACATTCCATCCGCTGATGTCATGATTGAACCCAGTGTTCTGGAACATTGAACCCATGTCTTCGACTTTTGCAGTGTTCCAACCAGTAATATCCTGAGTGAAGCTGGTGTCAGCAAACATGAAACTCATGTCTTTAGCTGCAGAAGTATCCCAATTCCCAATAGGCTGATTGAAAGCTTTGTTCAAGTAGAACATGTTAGAGAAGTTGTCTACTTTTGTTGTCTTCCAAGAACTCAAAGGCTGGTTATAATTCGTTCTGTTGAACGTACCATTCATGTTAGTAACAGCTGAAGTATCCCAAGAACTCAAATCCTGGTTAAATGATGTTGCACCGTAGAACAAATCGTTCATGGAAGTCACACCAGGAAGGAAAGCAGTAGGAACAGAAGTCAAGTTAGTTGCATTGCGGAACGCACCAGCAACTTTCTGAATTCCAGCACCTGTACCCCATTCATCAACTGAACGCAAACAAGAAGCTGAAGCTGCAGTTACATGGTTAGAATAAAGCTCACGCACTGTTCCTTCAAACACAACAGTATAAGTAATACCAGGAGCAACTGTACGTGTAGCAGAAAGGTTGTTGTTGAAATAACGAGCACCAGTAGTGTCAGTTACATAACCATCAGGATGGTAAACTTCAGTTTTCCCATCACTCCATGTTGTTGTTCCCACAGGGAAGAACAATGGCAGCTGCATTGTAGTCACGCCGGCAGGGCAGTTCAAAGTCATAGCAACACGACCAGAAGTTGCTGGAGGAGTCACAACAGGTTCTGTAGTTCCAGGGTTAGTCGTACCAGGGTCGACTGTGCCTGGGTCTGTAGTTCCAGGGTTAGTGCTATCACCAAAAACACAAGGAGAAGTAGTAGTTACCACAGGAGTTTTAGCTTTGTTAGAAGCAGTCCAAATGCGACCAGTAGCTGACTTAGAGTAAGCGTTATAATCCTGACCATCAGGAGTCATCACAGCACAATAAGTGGGTCCTTCAATAAGAAGGTTATTCCGTGCTAACAAATCAGAGTTGGTGAATGTATTCCTTTGAACCGTATTGCCTAACAGCGTGTAGCTTGGATCAGCACTCAAACCATAGTAAGCATTCTCAGCTGTATGAATGGACTCCAACTGATGCTTAGCAGCTTTATCCTGAGACCAAGGGATAACAGCAAAAACAGTAGCGGCAATAACGCCACCAATAAGGCCAATGATAATGACACCAACCATGATGGAAGCCAGGTCAATGGCGGCTCTGGAAGACCTCAGAGCATTAGATATTTTCAACATATGTTGCTTTCAGTTAGGAAACGGCAGTGAATTTGACGGGAATTCACTAAACATTATCGGTTAACTAATAACTAACAGTATGAAATAACAACACCTATGCTACAAGATAACAACCTGTTTACATAACTCTTTAGTAACAGCCTCCACCATGGGAACACAAATACTGTTACCAATACGAGCCCAACGTTCACCCACAGGACCCACCAGCTGATAATCATCAGGGTAACCGAACAGCTTCAAACCCTCAACCAAAGTCAGCTTACGAACCCCATAAGAACCATCCTGACGCTGCGTATGAATGAAATACCGACCAGATTTCTCACCAGCAGACAAAGTAGGATGAGTACCCAAATCTGAATAGATGCGGTTAGGCTGCTTATGAGTACGAGAATGATGGATGTTGCCTTCAATCACACCAGCAACCCTGAAGTTCTTGTTCCTGTACCCCACAAAACGCAAACCAGAACGTTTCTGTGTCCCCACCAAAGACTCATCCAGCAATGTGTACTCAGACTCATCCAACCAATCAAACTGGTCATCCGGTGCAACCTCAAGGATGTCCTTGATAGCCTTCCGAGGCTGCACAGGAACCTGAGCGAAATCAAACGACGGACCATCCAAAACACCAACAATCAAAATACGTTCCCGGTTCTGAGGGACCCCAAAATCAGCAGCATTCAACACCTGAGAAGAAACAGCATAACCCAAATCCTCCAAAGCAGCCACAATAGTCTTCAGAGTGTTACCACCATCATGAGTGGCAAGGTTACGAACATTCTCCAGAAACACAACCTTAGGCTTCTTCTCCAACAAAATACGACAAATGTCGAAGAACAAAGTACCCCGAGTGTCTTCAAAGCCCAACATCCGGCCAGCACGAGAGAACGGCTGACAAGGGAACCCGCCACACAGCATGTCAAACTCCTGCAGCTCAGCAGGAACAATCTCAGTCACATCCCCAAAAGAAGACTCCCCGAAATTCACTTCATACACTTCAGCAGCATGCTTGTTGTTATCAGAAGAATGAACACAAGAAAAACCATTGCGTTCCAGACCAAGCCTGAAACCACCCAGCCCAGCAAAAAGATCAATAAAAGAAGCCATACCCAACCCTATCGGATTTTCAGTATGGCTTCCCTTATATGAAACAAAGAATCAATGACGCAACACTGCTGGACGGTTAGCAAAACTCATGCGACCCGTAGGAACACGCTCCACATACTCCTGAACCTCAGGCTTGATAGGAGTCACCGGGGCAATAGCAGAAGCAGAGCTGTAATCCTTATGAGGCTTCAAGCACATAGTAGCAAACTGTTTCACAGCAGCCCAAGCTGGTTCCTTCAAATCCTCAGCCTCGCTCATCTCCTTACGAATCAAAGACATGATGTTATCCAACGAAGCAACTTTGTAACGCCCGTTCTCGCTCCAGGTTTTCACTTCGTCCCTTGAAATGGCAAGGATTGCTTGAACTTTGCGGTTAGGGAACTGGTTTTGGTAATGAACAACCTTTTGGAACACGTTGGAATCGTCAACACGACGACCTTTACCTTTGCCGTAGGAAGCTGTCAGTACACCTTCACGGTTCACTTTGTATGAAGTGTAACCGGAGAACGCTTTTGTTTCAACAAGGATGATTCGGTCTTTGTACACAAGCACATGGTCAATTTCACCGCGAGTGTTGTCAATGAAACCGACAGAGTGGCAAATGTAGGCGCCTGGTGTTTCGATGGCGATGAGGTTCAGGATGCTACCGATAATTTCTTCACCGTAAGCACCTTTGGCGTTGTTCAAGTTGGACGAATGTTTCGTCTGGCTCGCCGCAGGCAACCCATAAATTTTGTTGTCCGCCAGGCGGAGCTCAGCAACTTCATGGCTTGTGTAGTAGCGGTTCAGCAACTTTTTACACTGCTTCCTTGTAGATGTTCATAGTGTATTCCTATCGGTAGTAACTATAGTGCGTCCATAACAACAGTATCATCAAACGTTGAATGCTCTCAGACTGCGTTATTCCGTTATCGGTGGTGACAGTTCAGGGAACACAACAAGCTTGTCGAAATAAGCCATCAGAGCTTGTGCTTCGAAAGAGTTCTTCTTCATTATCACAGTGTAAAGATGACCGTCAGTGACTTTGAAGTCCGTGAGGACTCTCAGCTGGTCACGGATGATTTCCAAAGACACGATGCGGTCGAAGCGAAGGTAGAAAGATTGACCGTTGTTGCCGTTTATTTTGATGAATGGGGTATCTGGTTGGGTTGTCATTTGAGTTCTTTTCTGTATCGTGTTTTGCCGGCGTCCCAGATGCGGGGGATGTTGTTCAGTAGAGCAAGCTCTCGTTCACTCAGATTTTCATCCCATAGAAGAGTCGGGTCGTCACGGAACTTTTTGAGTCGGTAACCGAATTTGTGTTTGCGTTCCCCTTTCACTACGTACATGTAGTCAGGTGGAAGTTCTTTATCTGCGACGAAACCGTTGTTCTCATACAGCCCGCCATCACTGATGGTGTGGTCAGCAAACGTAATGAAAGCAGAAGGCTGATAGACACGCTCGACATGCTTGAGGAGCTTTGTAAACCCGCCTGTAACGCTCCCAGCTGTCGCATAACGGATGATGTTCAGAGTGTTGTCACGTTCTTTACGCAACACCATCAATGCTCTTAGAACGCCGTTGGAGTCTTTCAGACCCAAGTAATAAGACCCTGCTGCAAAGCCTTGAACATGGTTTGAACTAAGGAATGTTCTTGCTTCTGCTGTAGTAACTTCAACCACGCGAGTCTTACGAGCATAAATTTGGGCTGAGACAGTTTCCAGTTCAGGATAAAGTCTGGCTAACTCTGAAGTTTTTCCTAACTTATGAGCTAGAGCCCGAAGAATGACTGGCTTACGGTCACGCCAGTCATCTTCCCAGATTTGAACCAGGGTTATGCCCGCAGTCTTAGCTGCTTCATACTTGTCTAAATGGGCGTCTCTCGATTTCCAATGTTCATTGTGGTAATAAATACCATTGAACTCAATAGCAAAATTCTTATCCGCAATGAACAAGTCAAGCTCTTTGCCTTTGAGTGCTGAACGATTGGATTGTTCGACAGACAGACCCAGAGCAGTCAGAAAATCGTAAAGTTCGTTTTCAGCTTTAGACACAAATGTAGAAGACCAGCATTTAGGACAGCCGTTACCAGCTACACGATTGTTAATGGCTGAAATCCATTCATGCGAACAGTCTGCTTGCCACCAAATTTTCTTCTCGCTACCTCTACTATGAAAATCAGGTAAAAGTCCGTCATTTTTGTCAGGATGCCATTCGGCGGCTAACAAAGGATGGGTCACGTTCAAATCATTGAAACCAGGTAGGACCTTACGACCATCGCAGTAAGGACAATGGGGATTAGCTTTTTGCTTTACAACAGGTCTTTGCCAGCTGTGACCTTTGTCATCTTTCCACCAAATAGTCATCGTTGAACCTGACATTATGGTAGTAGGATCAAACTCGTTCTTTTCTATGTCCCAAAATGCCATTAGTTCAGGGTTGGATGCAACATCTGTCAGCCCTGCAATTGCTTGCTTTCCCGCACAATAAGGGCAATTACGAGGATTTGCAGATGTTCTACCATCTACCGTGGCTTTCCATTCATGACCTTGAGAGCATTCCCACCAAATCTTTTTAGTTGAATGAGAACTAATTGAAGTCAGCTCTTTTGCCTCGTTTTTGGCGGTTGATACCTCTTCTACCAAATGGGGATGAGTAGTCAAAAAGTCGTTTACCCCAGGAATGACTTTCTTCCCCGAACAAACAGGACATCCACGGCCAGCAATACGGTGAGCAACTGTGCTTTCCCATACATGACGAGAATCTTTACTGCATAACCACCAGGCTTTTGAGGTAGAACCAAAAGTGTAATCTGACTGAAGTTTGTGTCCATTCAAAGTAGGATGAAATTCTGCTGCAATGTCAGGATACACAGTGGCTAAGTCATTAAAACCTGGAAGAATCTTACGACCTGAACAAACTTGGCAACCATTTGAGTTGAGTAGTTCTCTAAACTTTTGGGACCATTCATGTCCTCTAAGGCACCGCCAATGAACTACTTGGGTTGCATTATCGCCAAAGGAGCTGAACAGTCTTTGATTTTTTGAGTCGTCAAATAACTGTTCAGCTCCTTCACGAGATAAAGACATTGCTCATTCCTCAATCAGAGATGAAATTACTTGAGTTCTTTTTTGACACGAGCAATCAAATCAGCAACAGTCTTCATCGATTTGTCATCAAACACCTGGTTGAATCCAAGACGCTGAGCTTCCTTCACTCGACGGTCAGCATAACGAGCAGCACGAACTTCTCCAGTCAAAGAAAGCTCACCGATGAACACACTATTCTTCACAGGAGGAACATCATAATAGGAAGAAATCAAAGCTGCAGCAATCGCAAGGTCAATGGAAGAATCCTTCACAGTCACACCTGCAGTCGTAGACACATAAACATCCTTGTCACCAATCTTCAAGCCTGCATATTTCTCCAGAATGGCCTGAATCATCAGGCTGCGACCGTGGTCAATTCCTGAACTGAGCTTCCTCGGATTCGGCAATGGACTGGGGGTGACAAGGGCCTGGACCTCGACGGGAATTGCTCTCATACCTTCAACCATGACGCTGGTTGCATAACCAGTTACACGGTCACCGTGAGGGGCAGTAAAGAACCCTGAAGGGTCTTTGATTTCTTCCAGCCCATTTTCGGTGTGTTGGAAACAACCAATCTCATCAGTATTTCCGTAGCGGTTCTTAATTCCTCTCAACAGACGAAGTGGGGAGTCGGTGGAGGCTTCCAGGTAGAGTACAACGTCTACAAGGTGCTCTACAACTCGTGGACCAGCGATGCTGTCGTTTTTGGTGAGGTGTCCAATCATGAGGACTGGAATGTTGAGCTGTTTAGCAATTTGGGTGAATGTGTTAGCAACTTCTGTTACCTGGCTTGGGGAACCAATGCGTCCTTCACTGTTTCCTGACAGCAACGTCTGGATGGAGTCAACGATGACAAGTTCTGGACGCAAGTCGTAGATGGTTTCTACTGCGTTGTCTGCGTTTGATTCTGACAGGATGTAGATGTTTTCGTCTATGGAACCAATTCGTTGTGAGCGTGAGGCAATCTGTGTTTCGTTTTCTTCACCTGAAACGTAGAGGACTGTTTTACCTTGTGATGCTACTCCTTGGGCTACTGCGCCGAGTACTGTTGATTTTCCTGAACCTGGTGCTCCTGCGAGCAGCATTGCTCCTCCGCCAACAATTCCTCCTCCGAGTACGCGGTCAAATTCTGAAATACCTGTGGAGAGCCGGTCTTTAACATCTTGTGCTTTGATGTCTCTGACTCGTTTTGGTGTGGCGCCTGTTGTTGCTTTGCTGAGTCTGTCTGCTGCTGCCGGCTTGAGTGTGCTTGCTGCTGATTTTGTTGCTACTGGAACGGTTGATTCTTCTACTGTTCCCCATTCGCCGCATGCTTTGCAGGAACCCTGCCATTTTGGGTAGGTTGTTTTGCAGTTGGTGCATGCGTATAGTGTTTTAGCCATGTGTCTCTCTAGTTTCGTGGTGTTTTTGTTCTATTGGTTTAACGTTTGGGGTGGCAGTTTTTGTTCCTGTTTTTGCCAGAAAATCAAGCCTTTGACTGGTTGTTTAGCCGGCTGTGTCTTCTGTGATGAGAGGACCTTCTGGGGATGCGTATAGGTTGATGGTTACCACTTCACCTGTTGGTTTTGTGTACTCTGTTGATCCGAATCGTTCAGTTCCTGATGCAATAGGTCCTTCATAGCATTTTGTGGAGAATAGGATGGTGTCGCATCTGAGGTCTGTAAGCTGTTCTCTTGTGAATTCAATTCCGTATTCGGCTTGAAGTTCGTCACCAAGGGCTGTGACTTCTGCCTGTTCGACTGCACTGGCTGTTGTGTTGTCTTCTTCTGAGGGGGTTGAGCTGAAGTCAATGTTTGCTGCAGCGAACGCTGTTCCGAAGGCAAGTACTGAGATTGTGAGGAAAACTGGAGTTATTTTAGACATGTTCTCATCTTACCAATCAGGGTGTTTCTTCAGCATTTTTCGAAGTTAACGAGGAATAAGCAGTCAGAGTGTTCACTTTTACTCTGACTGCTTATTCTGGTGTTAGTTGACTCGGTTGAGGAACTCTGTTACTTCAGTGAGTTCTTCTGTGTAACGGTTCTCCAGATGTGCTTCCCATTCTGCTGGGTAAGCATCGAACCCTTTTTCTACACCGATGAACATTCCTCCGAATGCTGCGATGGAGTCACTATCACCTGAAGTGTAGACAAGACGACGGACAGCTTCTACAGGGTTGTCTGATAGGTAGTCTGCTGCGAGTAGGCCATTGATGTAGGCTTCTTCTGCAACCCATCCTCCTCCGAAGAATTCACAAATGTCGTCATTTGGACCGGACTGGAGGAATGCTGGGATGTTGTTCCTGATGATGTCAATGAATTTGAGTAGTTCTGTGAGTCCTTCACGGTAGCTGGCTGACCAACTACCTGGGGCGTCTGAACCTTTCAAATCTAACTCATCTGCCAGTTCTCTGGTTTTGCTTTCAGCCCAGTCCAGGTATGTTCCTGAACCGGAGATGATTTCTTTCTCGAAGATTGCTTTCACTGTGAGTGCTGTGAGTACGCTTGAGGAAAGAGCTAAAGGATGACCGTGTGTTGTTTCTGATTGCAGGATGGAGAGGTTTACAATGTCTTCCTGGGGCAGGGGAAGCAAACCTAACCATCCTACTCTCATGTTGGCTCCGCAGCCTTTGGAGTTGTCGTGGCAACCTTCGTTCCCTTTGAGGGGTTCTTCACGATAATTTTCATGCACTTTGAGCTGGTTGTAGCTGCTCAAAGCGTTCATGCATGTCATTCCTGGTGCACGGTTGTTGTCTGGGTCTTTGGCGAACTCCAGGTAGGATTCAGCGAACGCACGACGGATGTAGTTTCTCTTGTCTTCATCTTTGTGTAATGCTGTGACTGTTTCGGGAGCGTTCTCTACTTCGAACATGATGGCGTAGAGAGTGTACAGTGACATTTGTGTGTCGTCTGTGACTTCTGCTAATTGCGGAAATTCTGCATGTTCATCGATGTTCTGAGCATGGGACTGGAACTCTGCTTGATTTCCCCATGAGTCGCCGTAAGCGAATCCGTATGTTGCTCCTTTAATTCGTGCGTCTACCATGCGAACTACCTTTCATCGAGTCATATATTCTATGCTACCACAGGTTGCTGATTTGGCTGAGGCTGAGCATCAGCGGTTGGGGCTGGCTCTGCTTTTCGTGGCTGACGTACTCGTTTACGGAGCTCCTGCATGACCTCTGGTGGCAGTTCGATGGTGGAGAGCTTCTGGTAGTGCTCCCATTCATCTTTACGACGCTGCTCTTCAGCCTGACGAGTTTCTTCTCTAAGAAGACGGCGGTGTTCAATTTCACCGTCACGCTCTGCTTGGCGTGCAGCGTTGCGGCTGGCAACAATTTTGTCCTGCTCAGCTTTCTGGAGAACTTTCTCTCTTGCTTTTGATGCACGACGTTCAGCTTCTTGTTCACCACGACGTTCACGGGCGTCGAGTTCTTTCTGGTCACCTTGGATGAGGTTACCGATGGTGCGACGACCACCAATCATTGCTTGACGCATAGCCATGGAGCGACCGTATTGGATGATTGACGATTTTTTACCTGTAGCTGCTTGATGGGCAAGGCTGAAAGCGAGAACGCTGGCACCGGCAACAACGATGAGGGTGAGCATCATTTTACGTTTGCGAGCTTTTGCGGCTTCTTCTTCAGGTGTATCGATGCGGTCGTTCGCACGGTACTCTTCCAAAGCTTTTTCGTATTCTTCTCGCTCAGCTCGGGCTGCTTCGAGTTCTACACTTGACTGCTGTAGACCGATGAGAGCTTCTGTTTCTTCTTCTGAAGCTTCTTCGTACATGTCCATGGCTACTGTCTGAGCAACTTCAGGACCTTGTTCTTCTTCAACTTTGTCGAGAGTCCTGAGAGCTTTATTTTGAGCTGCACGGTATTCTTTACCGGCTTCGAGACGGGCTGTGAGTTCTTGGACTTTGGCTTCGTCACCTTCAGCGGTTGCTTTTTCTAAGTCTTCGTTGAGTTCTTTCTGGCCGACTGGGCAGGCATGGTATTCGAACTCGGCTTCAGCTAACGCTTGCTCCTGTGCTTCGACAACACCTTCAAGACGCTCTTTTTTGCTGATGCGGATAGCGTCACGTTTGCCAACGTCTTCGCCTTCTTTGGCAAGTGATTCGGCGTATTTTTCTTTGTATTCGGAGAGTTCGTTCTTGGTTCTCTCTAAACGTTTCTGCGTGACATCAAGCGTTCCAACTGCATAGTCGGAGCATCGTGGGCCTGGACGGAGTTTGCACATGGCGGGTTACCTTTCGTTCTCTACATAACTATCGGTAGTTTCGAAAAAATGTCCCTGACTTTCTGTGGGTATACCGTGTTTGTTACTGTCGGCTTCGGTGTTCACCGATAACAGCTTTAACCTTGGTCATCCCATCTTTCTGTTAGGCTGCTATAATGCCATCCCTTGTCGCTACAACCTCCACGCCTTCTCTTTACTCAGAGTTACTCAAACGAGTGAAATCGGAGAACCTGCTGGAGAAGAAACCTTCGTTCTACACGAAGCGTTTTGCCATTATCAGTGCTGTGTCTGTCCTCCTGTGGGGCGGAGCAGTGACTCTTGGGTTAGCTCATTCCTGGTGGTGGGCTGCTTTGCCTATTGTTATCCTGCTTGGAATGTGTGCTGCTCAGTACGGTTTCATTGCCCATGAGACTTCCCATCGTCAGGTGTTCTTGTCTAACAAGAGGAACGACTTCTACGGCCGTGTTGTTGCTAACTTGTTTGCTGGTTTGTCGTACGGGTTCTGGATGAAGAAACACAACCAACATCATGTGACTCCTAACCAAATTCATAAAGACCCTGACATTCATATTCGTGTTCTGGCATTTCGCACGGAGGATATGATGGAGAAGAAAGCTCCTGAGCGTTGGGTGACTAAAAATCAGGGAGTGCTGTTCCCGTTCTTGCTGACCATGACTGCGTTTGATTTGCTGTTGGATTCATTCTTAGCAGTTGTTCGTAAGTCTGACACTAAGAATCCTGTGCAGTACCGTTTTGCTGAGTTCGCCATGATGGTTGTTCGTCAGGGTGTCCCAATTGCAGCGTTGCTTCTGCTTTTCGGACCTATTTTCGGTGGAATTCTTTGGCTTGTGTTCATGATGACTTTTGGACTGTTCATGGGTGGAGCTTTTGCTCCTAACCATAAAGGTATGCCGTTGATTCCTCAGGATTCTAAGGTGAGCTTCTTGGAGCGTCAGGTTTTGACTTCACGCAATGTGCGTCCTTCTTGGGTGAAGGACAACTTGATGGGTGGCTTGAACTACCAGATTGAGCATCATTTGTTCCCTTCGATGCCTCGTCCTTCGTTGAAGCGTGCTCGTGAGATTGTGATTGAGTTCTGTGCGGAGAAGAACATTCCTTACACTGAGAAAGGCTTGTTTGAGTCTTACGGGATTGTGATTGCGTATCTGAACAAAGTTGGTTTGTCTACGAACAGCGATCCTTTTGTTTGCCCTATGGTAGCAACTATGAGACCTCGCAACTAAACAGGTTGTAGTGCAAACAAGAAAGCCCCTCAGAGTGCCTGAGGGGCTTTCTTACGTCGGAGATTAGAACATGGTGGAAAGGAGGTCGTATGCTTCGTTCCAGTTGCTTACACGAGGCCCTGCAAGGTCTCGGTTGTATTTCTGGTCGAAGACTACCACTGTGCGTCCAGCTGCTCGCAGGGCGTTGATGTTGCCAGGCGAGTCGTCCAGGTACACATCCGCCATGACATCAACCTTGTTTCGCACGAACATGATGTCATGGAAAGGAATGTCATGCTTGTCCAGCGAAATGGCTGTGTCGGTCAGCACACGAGCATGCTGTCCGTTTCGGACGAACCGCTTGGTGATTCCGTAAATCTCAAAGCCATGCTCTTTGATGAGCTTGTGGAGAACAGCAGAAGCGTTGTCCATGACTTCAAGGTCCTTGAAAAGACCTGCCTCTACAGCTTCGCAGTGGTACTGCTCGAACTTGCTGCGGTCATTTCCGATGAGCGTCCAGATGAACTTGTCATAGGATTCCAGCTCAGGGAAGTGTGAGTCAATCTGCTCAAGTGTCATGTCTTTGAAGAAGTCGGATTCCTTCTTTACGATGAAAGCCTGAAGGCCTTTAAGGTAATGGAATACCGTGTCATCAAAATCTAATCCCAGTACGGGCATTGTCTGTTCTCCTAACAGTTCTATACCTGCATGAGCATACCCTATTCGAGGGGCGAAGTCAAATCTCTTCCTTTTTTCGTTAAAAGGGTACGTTGATCCTACACTAATAATGATCGGTGTTTAGTGTAGGATCAACGCTTATTGAGTTGTTGCGAGCGTTGACTTATTAGTCAGCGAACACACCAGCAGAGGACTCGCTGGAGTTGACCATTACAGAAACTGCAGGAGTCTGACCTGTGACAACTTCTGCGGCGTTTGCAGAGAAACCTGCAACCACGTTAGGGTTTGTCAGTGCAAGAGACCCAGCAAGTACACCTGCTGCAAGGGAGATTGCAGCAATGCCTGTAACAGCTCGACGGTTCTTAGATACAAATGTAGCCATGATGTGTGTCCTTTGTTAGGCAAGCCAAGCATTGTTGTGGGATGCTTATGTGGCTTGCAGTTGTGTTGTTTGTTGTGTAAGTACACTCTACCACACTACCACTGACAATGACAAGAAAAATCCGGAAAAAGTTTTGTGCGAAACGCCGACGTGACCAGGGGTTTAAAAGAAAAATTAAACTCGGTCAGAAACTATTTTAGATGCCTGAAGCGGCATAAATACTCCCCAGAAAGAGGGGTGTTTTGGTTCGATATTCGAGTTCTCATCAGGTAATTACATGATTCTGGCATGGATCAAAAGTGAACTATTTTCAACAGTTTCAGCCATCTTCCCTGAAAGAGAAGGATTGGTGGCATGTTGGTTCGTCAATCAACTGTTTTCTGAGCCTACTAATCTTTTGACTGTACAGTTGTAATTCTTCAGGAAGAAGCTTTAATTCAAAACGGTTTCCAAGTTTTGCCCTGAAAGGAGTTCTTTCGGTTTTTACCTCCGATAGATATCTCCTGCATGAAAACAACGAAAACACAGCGTGATTGATGTGTGACGAAAATATAGGATGTTCTGCCAGTTGAATGACTGGAACGGAAGGAGAGTGGTAGCTATCTTCCGGGTATACGAAATGGGCCCACCGGTTAGTCACCGGGTGTAGTGAGATGCGAAAGCGAAATGTACTGTTCGAACGCCTCCTGAAAAAGGAGGATCAAGAGTAATCTTGATTTGAAGTTGTTGTAGTAAAGGCAGACCCGAATGCAACACCCTGAACAATCACAGGAAAATACTTCATCGTCTTTACCCGGTCCTGATTGGAAATAGAATTCCAATGATAGCCTCCACATGGTGGAGTGAGATGCGTAGATCATACAATTTGCTATCCCTTGAAAGGAAAATCGTTTCTTTACAGAAATTTGTCTTTGACGCTGATTTTCCTTTCAGGGGATATTTGTCGTTAACGTTACTCTCCTGTGGAAGACTTCCCAGTGCTTACAGAATGCAAACACCGAGCAAATCAGAGTCAACTTTTCACTATCATGATGAAAGGTTAAAACGTAAGTCACCTACTCGAAAGAGTGTCTTCTGCTGTTAACTAGTTAACTAGTTAACAGCAGAAGCAAAAAAAATTTTAGAACATTTCTCCTAATTTTGTAATCATAAAAAGCGAACATTTATTCGAAACACGCATTCTAAAGCTATCCAACATGCGAATACTTTAGTCGAACAAATCTTCTACGCCAAACTTTTCTCAAAGCGTCCGATAAAGTTTTCATGGTTAACGTATCAAAGAGGCTAATGCCTGTCGCCCTGATGGGGTTACTGACATCTTCTTTGCTATATGGCTCAGCTCCTTACTTGATTACCTCAGCTCAAGGAGGACCTCTTTCAGATGAACTCGGAGGAGTCATATCCTTCGCTCAAGCTCAAGTCAACAAATCTCTTGCCTTCGAAGCAGCTGTTGTAGAGAGAACAACATCTACAGGACACTCTTTCTGGCTGAATGATAAAGAAGAGGATAAGTTCCCCCGAGGAACCAACATTGCGGTAGTGCAATTCACTGTAACGAACAACTCAGACAAAGATGTCGACTTATTTGGCCTTTACGTGAAAGCAAGCTTCGAAGGAACCGATGAACTTGCAGCTACAGTCACTCCAGTAGCAGAAGCCCCTCATGTGAAACTGAACTACCCAGCATATCTCATCGACCAGTTCGATATCAACGAAGATGCCTGGATTCTTCCAGCGGGTGAATCTCTGAACTTTGCAGAGTCTTTCTATGTCCAGGGAACTAAAGTTCTCAACGTGTCAGTTGTAGCTCCAGAAAGAGATGATGTCACAGACACTAAGACAGTCTCCTCTGAGTCGTTCTCCCTTGTGTGTTGAACCTAAATTTACTTCTTCAGCCTTGAAGTAACAATGGAGATGATGGAACACCATTTGCCCATAATCTTTTTGGCTTTGTTAATGTTTCTTTGTTTAGAGAAGCTGTGTTCGTCATCAACGATGCAAGTGATAAACTTGGTCTTCTTCCTACCTTTAGGCTGTTCTTTAGGATAGTCATCAACATAACCGTCTGTGATGAGAATTGAGATGTCTTGACCTAATTCAGCAAGTTTGACATATCCTGGTCTCATTCGTGTTCCTCCTCCAACGGGGAGTTTGTCAAGCAAGAGTAGAGGATTATTCACTGGTTTGACATCACTTACACCAACATTGACAGTAAAAGCGAGAATGTCTTTACCTCTAACCCCAGCGGCTTTCATAATTTCCATGACTTCGACCAGGATGACTTGAAGATTTCCACGGTTGGAGCCTGAAACGTCAATAGCTAAGCCAATTGTGGGATTGGGTGAACGTAAAGCAGGGTAGATGATATCAGGTACAGGCTGCCGGCGAGCTGGTCGACTTCTTACGTAGGTCAATTTTCCTCTCGATTGAGCAACAGCTTGCTGGAATTGACCTCTGAACTCATCCTTCCATGGAGTGGGTTTAGCTTTGAGTTGATTCTTCGCCCATTTACTCACTTTCTGAAGAGTGCTATGACGACTCGAACCCACTCCTTTTCCTGAAGCTTCCATCTCTTTCAGAGATTTTTCGATAGCTTGAGCCACATCTGAAAGAATCTGCTCTTTTTCATCATCATCTATCTCATCAGTAGCTTCAGCAGGGAGTTCATATGGCTTCTTGGTTCCAGCAGCTCCACCACAAGTTCCTTCATCCCAAAAATCTTTAGGGGGCTTCTCCTGTGACAGTTCGCCAGAATCTGAACCGGAACCTGAACCTGAACCTGAACCTGAACCTGAACCTGAACCTGAACCTGAACCTGAACCTTCACTATCTGACGAGTCTTCAGAGTTTTCTGACTGCTCTGAGTTTGAATTGGAACCTGGCTGAGAGTTACCAGAACCTTCAGATGGAGAACCTTCTGAATCCATGGACCCTTCAGAGCCTTTTTCCCCAGATGAGTCTTCGTCCTCAGATGAGTTTTCGTTGGTGTTTTCATCGTCAGAACCATCTGATGATTCGTCAGAAGAACCAGCATCACTTTCCGATTCATCTAACTCAGCTGATTCGTCATTCCCTGAACTAGCACTGTTTTCTTCACCCTCTTCTGATCCTGCGTTGTCTTTTTCTGCAGATGAGGAGTTAGAATCTGATTTTTGTTCAGAGTCGTCTTCATCTGTGCCAGGCTCTCCCTGAGAAGAAGAACTCTCTTCAGACGGTTCAGATTCTGATTCATCTGACTCATCTCCTCCCTCAGAAGAGGAGTCAGGGCTACTGTCGCCTTTCTGAAGCGTTTTGTCTTCTTGAGAGTCAGGTTGTTCTGATGGCTGCTTTTCTTGAGGCTGAGGAGCATTTGCGGGGCTGTCAGGGTGGTCTGCGGCCAAGATACTGGGAAAGTCATTCGCAATGTGGTCCAAATCGCCCATCATCTGGTTGTAGTACTGATGAATTGTTTGGTTGTTTCGGTATTGCTGAAAAGTTGCTCGCTGAGGGGCTATAGCAGATTGTGGTAGCAGGTCAAGAAGGTCGTCATTGATTTCGATATCTGCAGCTAAATTGCTAAGAACATTCTTGTGGTAACCCTTTGGTGCAGCAGGGAGCTGATCCATTACTGTGTGATGGCTTCGTAGGAGATGCCAGATTTCGTGGTTGAGGATTCCTGAGGCGTAGTCGATCCCTTTTGCTTGCATTTCAGCGAAATCGATATAGCATCGCCAGTGTTCGTCAACACTCATAGTTTTAGAGCCTTCAACAGAAACTGGAATCAGTCGATAAAAGGCTTTACTGAGGAAAGGTTGGCCGTAATTTGGATCACTCACAACCCGATACATAAGGAGTCGGTAGAATTTTTCTTCGTCTTCGGTCAGCTGCAATCTGGTTTGAACCATGATGACCTTTCGTTGAAAAACTTACTGACACGGGTGAGAGCTGGCTTGAAAAATTAGTTGCAGCCTCACTATAAAATCGGTTCATTCATAAGAATTGGCGACATGGAAGATAGATTAGAACAAGCAGTAATAGATGTTGACGGTCCTTTCGTAGGATTCTCTTCCGTCACAAAGAAGTACATGAACTTCATCGAGATTGCTCTGGACACAAGAATTACACCTGTCCTATGGGCTGGTCCTGGTGTGGGTAAAACCGCTTTGATTAACGCCATCATGCGTAAACGCAACATGCTCATGAGGACACTCATTGGTTCAACCATGGACCCTACAGATGTCGCAGGTCTACCAGTTCTTACTAAACTGGATGATGGTGTCACTGTTACTGCTTTCACGATGCCTGACTGGTTCCATGAAGTAAACGAATACGCCAGAGCTCACCCTGAGTCAGGAGCTTGTGTTTTCATTGACGAAATTACCACTGCCACACCTCCTGTTCAAGCAGCTCTACTTACTTTCATCCAGGACCGACGCATCGGCAAGTTCTTCCTAGAGAAGAACGTTCTCATTATTGCTGCTGGTAACCCTCCTTCCCAAGCAGCTGACGGATGGCAGCTGGCACCGCCAACAGCTAACCGTTTGGCTCATCTTGATTTTGTACCATCCGTGTCTGACTGGTTTGCTGGCATGAAAGTAAACTGGAACAACCCAATGTCGGAAGCTGAGAAAAAGCACCGAGGCTACATTGTAGGGTTCCTGACTGAAAACAAGCACCTTATCAACAACATCCCTGACGACCCTGACAAAGCTGGCCGAGCATGGCCATCTATGCGTCAATGGGACAACGTTGCTCGAATGTTGGGTCAAGTTACCGAGAAAACTAAGTCCATGGCGCCTATGATAGTCAAATCCTGTGTGGGAGATGAAGCAGGCAAAGAGTACATCTCTTGGCTGGAAAATTTGAAGCTTCCTAACTATGAGGCTTTGATGTACAACCCTAATGCTATTCCATGGAACACATTCAGAGGCGACTCATTGTTCATGTCGTTGAATCTTGTTATTAACAACATCACTGTTGACAACATCGAACAGTCTATTCAAGTGTTTTTAGCCGCCCGTTCAGCAAACAAAAATGACATCGTAGGGTCTCTCATCCCATCTTTGCAGAAAGAGTCATTCAATGTGCTCAAGGCAGAAGAGATGAGCCCTTTGCCCTGGAGGCGTAATTTTGCTGAACTGAGTTTAGCTGTTCTTGGAGAGATGTTCCAAGCCAGCTATTGACCTTACAGTTCAGTTCCGATAGATGCAGTATGTCTTCCACACCTAAAACCTTGAACGAGTTAGTTGAGCAGCTGATTCAGTATGAGAATGAAATTCGACAGCTGAAGAAGAAAAATAAAGCTTTAGACCAAGTGCAGGAACGAGCCAGAAAACAAGCTGTTTCTATGCATACAAAAAGCAGCAAGAAGTCCTCTTTCACTAACTACGAAGTGAAGCAAATGTCGAAGGATATTCTTGCTGCTTTGGAGAAGCCACCTCTTCTGAAGTAGCCGTTACCAGATACTCTGATACTCAGCTGTTACTGTCCATTCGATGGGTTTCGGTTTGTGGACCCGCAGAACTCTACCGTCTTGGTAATCAGTTTTGGTGTAGTTTCTCAGGTCGTCAAAATGTGTACTGTTTAGTACATCCGAAACTTGAGTGAAGGTGAATACGCTTTCAGGGTATTCACGGGAGAGTTCTTTGACATCTTCTGATTCGTGTCTGTTGACTCCCCAATGAGGACCAATAAGAGTTACCGTGTGGTTTTCTTCAATGAATGGTACTGGAGCTACACTGTAGTCAACGTTGTTGTGAGTATCAATGATTTCGTAAAGCTTTGCCCAAACTGGGACTGTTCCTCCTTGAGGAATGCTTCTATCCACGCTTAGCTGGTATTTCATGATGACTTCCTGGTTTCAGGCTGCTTCAGGAAAAGCTTCTTCGGTGTTGGCTACTTGGTTGAAGTAGCTGAGCGATTTTTCGAAGGAAGGTATTTTCGCAGCAATGGTTTTGTGTTTCCGGGTGTTGATTTCCAGAACGGTTTCACCTTGCCAGTTGTTCCTGTTCAGGAGTTCATACACTTCCTGAATCGGCATGTCACCTTCTCCAGGTAGAAGGTGTTCGTCTTTGATGGAGTCACCTCGTGTATTTTTTCGGGTACTGCCATCTGTGAGGTGAATGATGCGAACTTTGTCATGATAGTTTGCGAAGAATTGCATGACGTTCATTCCGGACAAAGAAGCATGGGAGAAGTCAAAAGTGAGATGGGTTGCCTGTTCAGCTGTTTCTTCATAGGTAGGACCGTACATTTCACGGGATTTGCCGTTGAAGGACCAAGGGAACATGTTCTCAATAGCAACATCGACAGGTGAATCAGCATTCAAGCTGTTGGCGTGTGAGATGAGCTTTTTGCTGTAAGGGTTGTTCTTGAAAGGTGGGTGTACGACGACACTTGTTGCACCTATTTCTTCAGCGAATTGAACAGATTTTGTGAGCTTGTACCCTGGTTCTGTTCCCCATACAAACTTGCAGAGAAGAAGGGTTGGTGCATGTACTGATGTCACAGGAAGCTGATATTTCTGGATCAGTTCTTTGATGTAGCCAGCGTTTTGTATTTCTTTGCTGGGAGATACCATCAGCTCAATTCCGCCGTACCCTGTCTGTTTGGCTACCTTGAAGGCTGCTTCAGCTTTCATTGGCTGAACTGAAGAGGTTGAAAGGCTAAGAGTTCTTATCATTCCTGTGGTTTCTGGGTTCGGTAGGGCAACAATACCAGCATATTATCGGTGATTGTATTTTTCTCCCGATAGCTTCCTGGATTGGGTTTGTGATCGATAAGAAGAAAGCTGATGGCTACTAAGGCAGAGTACAAAACGTCCTCCAACTTGTCAGGTGGAGCCTTCTTTACTCAACTCATTGCTGCCGGCATTTTCGGCTATATCGCCTACAGCTATTTCACTACACCAGGTCAGGATGTCCTGTCTGAGTCATGGGTCATTATCTCGGCTTTGATTGCAGCTGTGTTTGCAGTGGCTTCTTTCCTTCTGTCTGCTGGTGCTATGAGACAAATGTTGAACGGCTACACCGTTCTGTTAGCCATGTTAGGTTTGACGGTATTCATTGTTTCGGTAGCTGCATGTGCAGGCATTTATTTGGTAACTGAGGGTTCCTTATAGATTTTGCGTCAAAGTGACTAAAAATGAGCCGATACTGTTTACATTGGTATGATGGAGAACAGAAAGGCAAAAGATGCTTACCTTAGACAAGATTCTCGCAGCGACACTCTTCACCGACTTATTCGTTGACGGTACAAAGAAAGAGCTACGTCAGCTTCTCAAGCAGACACACCCAGACTTGCACCCAAATGACAAAGACAAAGCAGAAAAAGCTTTCGTTCATGTCAATCTCATTTGGACTAAACGAAATGACCCTACCCCAACCAAAGCGGGAAGTAACCCTACTGCTGCATCAACCATTCCTGATGACACCATCATCACCAAAAAACATTCATACTTGATTTCCAAACCCCGTAGGACAAACAATGGTGTCAATTTTTACGATGCAACCTATGATGCAGGGCAAGAAAAAGTCAACCTGGTCATTGCCACACACCCAAAAATCAGTACAGCACTAATTGAAGGTACGAAGAATCTAAAGACAATCAGGGCAGCAATTCCTGAGGACTACATTGAGTTCTTCCCTGAAACGTTAGATGCTTTCCACATCCAGCAAGATAAAGGTGTCAAATTCTCTGGAATTGCCCAGCCAAGTACAAAAGAGTTCTACTCTTTGACAGAAGTTGCTGAAGACTACCCCAAAGGGATCAGTGCTAAAGATGTTGCTTGGATGTACAGGCGAATGCTGGTTGCCTTAGGGAACGCTCATGATGCAGGTTATGCACACGGAGCTCCTACGAAAGATGCTTTCCTTATCTACCCAGAAACACATTCTTTAGTTCTGACCAACTGGCAATTCTCGCAAGAGCTGGGTCGGAATGTCTCCATGGTGACAGCTGATATCAAAAAGTACTACGAAGATGACCGTCAGACAACCGCAAAGAAAGATTTGCAGATTGCATCAGCTGCAGCTGCCAGCTTACTTCACGAAACATCACCCAAGCGTATGCGAGTCTTCTTGAACGGTATGAGTAGATACCCTACAAATGATGCTCGCCAAGCTTTGCAAGAATTTGATTCTCTGTTGAAGGAACTCTACGGGGAGAGACTTTTCCACCCATTCAGAATGAGAAGAAATCCAGCTTGATATAGTCCAAATAGAAGAAGGCCACCTGATAAAGGTGGCCTTCTTCTATTTGTTCTTCTTAGCAGCCTTCTTGGCTTTCCTGAAAGCTTCTTCGTAGATGCTGTAATCAACAAGTCGATGTTCAGCTCCCTTGCGGCTCTTTCCTTGGACTACCTTAGCTGCATCTTCTCTTCCTTTGAGAATCAACCGCCTAATTTCTGCGTAACGTTTTGTTTTTCTACTCATCATTGTTCCTTCTTTTCCTTATCTCTATCTTACCACTTTAAAAGCCATAAAAGAAGTGGCATAACGTCCACTTTGGGAATGTTTTGACCCCCCATAATGGTTACATTTAGAGAAGATAAGTTGGCTACAAATTGTATTCAACGGACATGGACAGGACACATGCAAACCTTTTTACCTTACGCAGATTTCGAAGCATCGGTTCAAGCTCTTGATTACAAAAGGTTAGGAAAACAAAGAGTAGAGACTTACCAGATTCTCAAAGCCCTTCTTGGTTCACAAGGAGGGCTACATGGCGGATGGGCTCGTCACCCAGCTTCTCGTATGTGGGAAGGCTATGAATTAGCTTTACTCAAATACCAAGAGGAAACCATCAAAGAATGGGTAGGTGTTCGAGGATATAAAGATACCTGTTGGGAGAAATCTTGTGCACTGTTCACCCCAGAACAATTAGAAGACTATGCTGCAGGAAATTACGAAATGCCAGAATGGTTTGGCAACGAAGATTTTCATAACGCACATATTTCGAACTTGTTAAGAAAAGATTCTGAATTTTATGCGTTAGCTTTAGGTCGTCCTGTTCCTGACAACTTGGAATACATCTGGCCAGGTAAAACATTGGAAGAAGCAAAAATAGCTCAAAACGTTTGACGCTAAGGTTGCTTTTGCCCTTCTCTTCAGATAGCATATAACCAATAGCAGTCTTGGTTATCAACTTGGAGAGAAATGCCTGTCGCCACCACACGTGGATATCGTGTTGCCATCAGCTGGGATGAATTTGACCATGACTTCATCTACCGTTACAGCGAGTGGTATGACATGGGTCACGGTATCAACAACCGAGACACAGCAATTGCTTCTGCTGAGAAGAACTATGGAGCAGATTCTCGTAACAGTGCGGTCTCTTACAAAATTGAAGAGAAGACCACTATCACAACTACAGATGTCGACATCAGTGAAGATGAAGTGGTGACAGAAACTACCACTGTCGTTGTCCGTACTGAAGTTTTCTGCACTCGCTACCGTAAGCTTGCTGAGTACACTCAGAGTGTACTGGTTCCGCGTCGTGCAGCTGAGCAGCGTCGAGTTGATTCAGGTGAAGCAGCTTTAGAAGAAGCTTACCTTCAAGAAATCGAAGACAATACGAAACGTCACAGCAACAATGAAGCTATGGTCTACACTGCGACAATTGCATACTTCAACTTCAAAGACATGGAAATTCCTACCTACATGGTCCCTCCTGTAGTAACACCTAAGCAGAAGAATCTTATCAAGAAGGTACTTCGACTCAAGTGAGAGTTAAATAGCAAAGTCCCTCCAAAACAGAATTTGGAGGGACTTTGCTATTTAACGCGAGCTCAGTTGTCTTTAGCCGTTCGCTTGCTTAGTGAGTTCAGCTGCTTTCGCCTGAAGAACAGCTGCCTGAGCCAACAGTTCAGCACGGAGCTGTTCAGCAGCTGACTGCCCTGTCTCAAACTGCTCAATCTCGTCAAGAGTCTTCGCTACATCAGAGTAATCGTTGCCACCCTGCATGAAAGCGTCGCTGTCCCTGACATCTACCTGAAGAAGAGCACTGATTCGCTCGTCAATCAGATAATGGTCGCCCACTTTGTCCAGTTTGCCGTCAACATACAGTGCGGACCAGTCACTTGATCCTGAATAACGTACAAGTTCCATAACATCAACCTTTTCTCTCAACACTTCTTCAAAATAGAAGAAATAACCTTATCATTTTACCAGGAAAACAAAGATTCGTCCACCCTAAAAGCGGATTAGGATAATGACGGGTTTTGCTTTATGCTCTAAGCAAAGGAAAGGTTAAATCATGATTTTTACTGTATGGTCTGAAGGTTATAACGCAACAGGCGAGAACTCGCCGGCTGTTCTTTTAGGGACGGCAGACACTCCTGATTTTGATTCGGCTGTCCGTTTTGTTCAAGCTCGGTCAGATTCCCCTGAACTATACCGCCAGCATGATGACGGGCATTGGACTTACTGGGGTTGCCGCTTGTTTGATAACCGCACAGAAGCTGTAATCTCATTCGGTTGAGACTTGCAGGCTACTTTGCAAGCATTTTTGCTGGTATTGTGTTGTTCGGCCAGCGGACATAAAAACCAGTTTGAGATAAAAACTGTCTGGCTGGTTCATTGAACTTCGCTTCCCATTCAGGGTTGACTGGAAAACGCTCTTTAGTCAACCAGTCAACAGACAAAGCCGACCTGTAGCAGTAGTTGTACTCATACCCTGTATCCAAGTAGAACTTTACCAGCCTGTTGCGATGGGACAACGCATTCGCATGCTTCGCTTCAGCACGGTCTGAATTTTCTGGAATGGTTCCATCTCCTACGTTGGTAGGTACTCCAGATAAAAATTTGCCGTTCTCGTCTGCATGCTTCATCAGAATGCTACGCAAATGACGCCCAATCCCGTAACTTCGCAAGTCAGCGTCGACTTTGATGTCTACAGTTACTGAGGTGTATCCATTCAGCGTGTCCTCATACAGCTGATAACGTAATCCTTCAGGGTATGTTGCATAAGCGTAGGCTTCTATGTCCTCAACACTATTAAAAGAAGGTATAACGGTTTTGTCTACCGCTTGCACTTGCTCAACTAAGTCTGGGCGAGTCAAAGGAACATGGACAAGAGCTCTTCCGCCAGTGACAGCATCTTTCAGCCTCAAAGCTGCAAAACCATCCTGTTCCATAAGCATGACAGCTTCAGGGTTGCTCATCTCTTTGACTTTTAGGTAAGTGCTAATGTCTTGATCTTTCAGGGCTTTATCCATCGCATGTTTGATAGATAGCCCTTCAGGACAGCGAGGATCACCGCATCCACCCATCTGGTGTTTTTTGGATCGGCATTTTTGTATTCCCATGCAATGTATCTAACAGATCAAGAAAGAGAAAAGGAGAAGCTTCGAAACAAGCTTCTCCTTTTCTCGGGGTTTTACCTCGAAATGGTCTGCAGCATCAGTACGGTCTCTTTCTGCCTACGCATGATTTCGTGAGCTGTGTGAGCAACAGCCTGACGATTGTTCACCTGAATGGTTCCCATGTTGGTAACCATATCAACTGAGTAATGGACATCTACGTAGCACTTGTTATCAGGACCAATTTCTGACGGGACAGGCACAAAACTGGGGTCAAGAATGACCTGAATCAAGCCAAGCGGGATGTTGGGCGTAGTCCAGTCAGAGTGGCGGAGCTCGCAAGAAAGGGTGACTGAACTGCCATCAGGGTAAGAGTAAGTGTTCTTGTACATTGGTTCTCCTGGCTTCCGTAAGTATTGAGGCTAACGAAGATCAACCTATCAGGGTTAGTATCTCAATGCAAGTCCTATTCATAATCCGTTTCTTGGTTTTTATGAGTAACTACAGTAAGTCAGAATTTTCGCTACCATGTTTATGAGTAACTCCACTAAGTCAGAAAAATAAACGAATCCATTCTGACTTAGTGGAGTTGATTAGTACCTTTGTTGTTAGCGGATAGCTGGAATTGGTAGGGTAGGGTTCCAGCTAGAAGGATCATGAGTGTAAATGATCCTTACATCAGGAAAAGAAACTAAGTCTTTAGCGTTGAATTCCCCTGGAACGAAAGCACTAACAAAGTCTCGGAAATAGTTGTCTTCAGCTGCACGCACAACTAAGTGTTCCAAAGCAGGTAACAGTTCTGGATCGTCAACATCAGCAGGAACGCTGAATCCGACAACACTTCCAGTGGGTAACGCCAATAGTTCTTCAACAGTCATGAGGACTCCTTTTTAGGTGGGTTACTACTGTACCATTTTAGCCCTTGTCGACTCAAAATGGGAGTTATATTATATAGATAACTCGCCTCTCATCAGGAAAAATATTTTTGTAAACTAATTTTGGGGATCAGAGTTGACAACCGAATTCTGGAGGAGTATAGTCTCACTTGTAAGAAACCAACGGGGTTACTTGAACGCCCGACAAAACAACAAGAAATGAAAATCTAATGGCTATTCGCAATGACCAGATTCGTCCCGCTCTCACCTCGGCAATGGATGCTCTTCCTATCCATTCGTATGGTGAAAGGGGACTCGGCAACTACCGCATCTTCCTCGAAGGACTTGTTCCTTATCCTTTCGGTCTTGCTGCTCGCAAGCTGAAGAACGGTCGCATGAAGCTGACTCTTTCGGCTGATGCTTACTACGGACTCTACGGCACGAACCTTTTCGAGGGTATTCCTACGGTTGAACTCACCGCAGGTCAGTTCATGAACCCTGAGACGCTGGGTGAAGCTATCCTGGCTCTTATCGAGCAGGAGAAGGCGATGTTCATCCCTCGGGTTGCTCCAGTGAACGCTGTAGACCTTGCTTACACCGACTTGGTTCTCGACTACATTTACCTTAACGGTTACAGCGGAACAGAGAAGAACCAGGAATACCTTCGCTCGTTTGGTATGACTGTCTAACCACTAAAGCCTGAAGCCCCATATAACAGTGGGGCTTCAGGCTTTTAATGATGAAACAGGTTGGGTCCAACAGAATCTTGTACTGTTGGACCCAACCTGCTAGGAGAGCTTGTATGAACGAGGAACGGCAACATTCCAACCACTGGCAACTTCAACATAACCAGCAGCATTCAAAAGCTTGGTCATTCCAGGAATGTGTCCAGCTCCCCACACAAGAGTGACTGGCTTGGTCTCCTTCAAAGCTGCATCGATGGCAATCTCGTTCCGGTAATCAAGAATCGCCGGGTCCGTATTCAGAGCAGCAGGACTGAAAGTTTTGAAGAACTTCTGAATGATTTGAACCCAACCCATGTTCTTTATAACCCAGACCATGACCTTGCCTACTTCAGATTCAGACTCTTTCAACTCTTCAAACTTGTCAACTGCTTCTGACATGCTCTTCAGAGACTCAACCGTCATTCGCCTGGCGACAGAAAGAACATCCGCGTCGATGTTTTTAGCGTTCAGGCCTTCGATTTTCAAGCCGGCTTTCTGGAAAGTCAACTTAGTAATTTCAGCCATCTTCAGAGAAATCGAAGCCATACTCTTCAGGCTGTCAACCTTCTCACTCTCCTCCTCTGACAAAGGACCAACAAATCCTTTGACTCCTTCGAGGTGGAGGACTCCTTCTTTCGAAGCCTGGTTCATGAAATCTTGCAAGTTTGCCCAAAAGCTGTCATGAGCAAGGTGCATGACACCAGCAATATTGATGACATGCTGAGTGGCAGGGTTTTGGAACCGTACTGTCTTCACTTCCAGACCTGCGAAGGTGGAACGAACAGATGAAGGCATTGATGACCTAACTTTTAGAGTAGTGATGTTGAGAACATTCTACCAACAAATAAGGGGTACGTCAAACCTGGTTTGACGTACCCCTTGCCTCATTTGTTAGTAGATTCTAATCGATACACCACTCATGAGGTCTTGACCAGTGTATTTTTCAGGACATTCTGCTTTGGATTCGAGGAAGAAATCCCCAAATCTTCCTTGGTCTGAACTATCACGTTCACGGAAGTAAAAGTCATCACTGGATCGGAATGTCACCTCAGTGCCTTCAAGTAATTCAAGGTCTTCCAAAAGCCAATCATCGTTGCATCCATCTGCATAGGAGTAAGTGTCGACAAGCCATTTCTTCAGATAATCCAGAGCTGTTTGCTCATCCGAAGTTCCTTCAACATACCAATAACCGCCATCTTCACCAAACTCCTCGGCAGTCAGCTTAGGAGTTGGCTCTCCTTTAGCGACATGCTGTAAAGCTACAATGTAAGATTCGCCAGTTTCAGCTGCACGAGCTCGAACAGTTTTCTTTAGGGAGTTGTTCTTCGTCATAATTTTCTCATTCAATCCTGCAAACACCCCACGCCTGCTCACATATGTCTATGAGTAAACGGAACGAACAGGATTCACAGGGAACCTTCCTTCTCATTAACGTCAGCTACGTGGGAGCTTTGACGTTTCAAAGATGGGCTGCTGTTACAGCCATGAGAAAATAATACCATGAGGTGGAACAGCGGGTGAGAAAACGTTACCTGTTCAGCTTGAGGTGGAATGTAGAGGATGGAAGAACTTTTTTCAGGTCTTCTCTTACATAGAGGTTGTTGTTGTATCTCCATGTGTCTAAAGTTTCATGAACTGCGACCTGCCAATTTCCTTGAACGTCTTGCCACATGTAGTGTTCATCCACTGCTATGTTTTTACCGGTCTGAATGATTTCAATTTTCCAGTCATCATGTTCGTACAGTGTAACTCGGGACCCGTCTTCAAGCTTGAGGTCTAACACCGGGCCAAAGTTGTTGGTGGTGTAAACCCTTGAGACGGTTCCTGTAAGTTCTGGGATTCGGGCGTCTTCTTCATCCCAGGGTAGATCGATGTCAGAAAGGTAGAGGTCTTTGTTGTATTCAGGATTGAACATGCGAACATTGTCGTTTTCCCGAAGGGCAGAGAAATGGTGGTGAATAGTCATAGTAGAAGCTCCAATTAGTAGATGATGAGGAAAGTAGGTATACACATCTCATCTTTGGAGGAGCTCTGGAACTGATCTACAAGAAAATATTCATGTGTAAACACTACCATGAAAGCATTTCTAAAGTCAACAAAAGATAGTTGATCTGCTACTAATGGCACCTGGCTTACAACTGTTAGAAATATGACATGATGAAAAGTTTTTTCAAGAGTAGAGCCATCCGATCAGAAATACGCAGATGTCGTTCAGTTGATCCTTCACAGTGTCGCTACCATAGTCTTTACACTGGTTTGGCTGCTGCCGTAGAAGAAAAAGATATGAGCCGCTACTTAGACCTGAAAACAGCAATCTCAGAAGCGAACCGTGAAGCAGAACTGAAAGGGTTTATTGATGAGTCCAGCATCAGTTCAGAACCCGAATCAGCAATAGGCAAAAATGAAGAAGCTGAAAAATTGCTTGCAATTGGTGACTTCTTGACTGATGACAAGGGAATCATCCAGGTGTACAGCAAAGACACTATAAGTTTTGAAAAAGATTACAGCGCCATGTATACTTTTGGAGAGTTCACTGACTTGGAAACAGCTAAACAACTTCATCAAGATGACCCTTACAAGAAACTCCAAAATGGTGACTGTGCTGACTTAGCTCATGAGTTGTACAATAACAACCCACATGTTGTGAACATCTCAGAAGTCAATATTGGAGAAAGAATGCCAGGTATGGAAGAAGATGAATCCATTCATGTCATTGCTTTACTCAAAGACGGTAACTATGTGGACAGCCTTGGAATCTGGAGCAAAGAAACGATGGAAGCCGCTTGGAAGCAAATTGACCCTACCTCCCGTGTTACAGATTTCCCTTCCTTTGAAAAGAAAAAACCTTCACCAAATAACCTCCATCCCATCAACAATACAATTCGCAGAATGACGGATGCTTATTTCGAGAACAAGCAATAAGTTCACCAGCGATGCACGTAACTACAACAAATAGGTAATGCCCAAGCTATACACAAAGCTTGGGCATTACCTATTTGTTATTTATTGTATAGTCTCTGTTCTCTTCGAGCTTTCATCCGAAGAAGAATCAGTCCTTGCGGAGGAGCAATGAACTTATGACTTACACCAAGTTCACTCACCCACAGTCCGCTGGCTCCATGTGACCAGCTTTCACCACACACAGCACATGAGTTAGGGTCAGGGATAACGATGTCCTTCGACATGTTTTCATCTTTCCGCACCAGTCAACAGTTTAGGATTAACCAATTCAATCCTACGTGACAAAAGATAATTTACCACAGAGTTGTAGCAGTAGTCAACAAATATTTAGGGTTTTCGTCAAAATGACTAAAAATGAACCGATACTTAGAAATGAGTTACAATTAGACTATCAACAAACGATGAAAGGAACACTATCATGGGATACGGAACCTACTCAACAAGAGCTTACGCAGCCACAACAGGAGCAAAGATTGCTTCTGGTTCAACCTTCGGATACGACCGCACAGCCCGTTCAACCGGACGCTACGAAGCCCACGACTCACTTGACCCTAAGAAACTGAACGCTGAAGGCAAGAACCTCCGCGAATCTCGTGATGGTGCAGACCACCCTAATGCTGTACCTATCGTAGTCGGATTCGACAGCACAGGCTCAATGGCTAACACTCCCCGAATCGTGCAGGAGAAACTTGCCAACCTGTTCGGTCTTCTCCTCCGTAAAGGCTACGTAGAAGACCCACAGATTTCCATTGCCACATACGGTGATGCATACTGTGACCGTGTGCCACTCCAGATTTCACAGTTCGAGTCAGACAACAAGATTGACGACAACCTCGACAACCTTCTTCTCGAAGGTGGCGGCGGTGGAAATGGTGGCGAGACCGCAACCCTTCTCTGGTACTACCTCAACAACCATGTGGCTACTGACGCTTGGGACAAGCGTGGCAAGAAAGGCTACCTCTTCTTGATTGCTGACGAAGTTGCCCTGGATTTGCGTCCTGACCAGATTACCAAATTCGTTGGTGCCACAGAAGCTCCTGCAGCTTCTGAACTGACAGCTGAGAAGCTTGCTTCGAAGTTGCAGGAGAAGTGGGAAGTGTTTGTTCTCCTCCTCGACAACCTTAGTGCTCACAGCCAGGGTTCGAAGAAGTTCTACGAGAACCTCTTCGGAGCCAAGAACCTCATCATTCTTGAAAACGATGAAACAGTCAGTGAGACCATCGGTGCCGTTCTGGGTCGCATGGAGAATGATGACTTGGATGATGACGAACTCATCGATGACCTTGTTTCTGAAGGTGCTACTAAAGCTATTGCAGAGAAGACTGCAACTGCTATCGCTCGTCTTGGTAACGCTCCTCGCGGGTCTGTTGCGAAGACTAACGTTCGCGTAGACACTTCCGACACAGGTGTTGAGTTCCTGTAAGAATTCATGAAAGAGGGGACTAATCATTTCAATATGGTTAGTCCCCTCTTTTTCGTTGATTGTTTGTCCGATACAGACTGAACTATTACCCAACCTTGTGCGATATAGCTATCTCAGTTATACTACAATTATGACAATGTATTCTGCATACCTGGAAGAAGACCAAGCTTTTGTTCAGCTGTCTTCTCAGCAGATCAATCAAACTGTTCAAGACAGAGGAATTCTTTTACTGAAAGAAATTTTGGCTCTTTTCCCACAACAGGATGTTAGCTTAACTCCGAATGCACAGGGACAAGCCAGAGAAGCACTCTTAAAAGTGCTAACCCGCAAACCAACACGACCTGAGAAAAACAACCAGCTTGTTGTTGAGCATCTGTACTCCTACAATGCTGACTTTGATAATTTCACTGCCTCTTTCTTCTACGCATACAGACAAGGTGTACTATATTTCAAGTATTCAGTTGATGGAAAAGCTGGACCGAGCAGAATTTTGTCGGAAGACCTTCTCAGCTTAGGTCATTGGCAGTCATACAAAAATGGTGAGATTACCATTCACCCGTCACCTCTGTCAGAGAATAAAACCAATCTTCAGTTGCTACCAATTCCTGATGTTGTTCTGCCTTCGAAAAGCAAGACGCAGGTAGAAGTAGAAATGCTTCTTGACGGCTTGTATGCACAAGAGAGAAAGCTCAGGACCGGAACTCTGTCAATCGAACAGGAGCATGTCCTTGATTCAACTATGGCTTCATGCCAGCAGATTGAAACTCTTATCTCAGGCAGTCGAGATTTTGCTACTGAAGACCAGCAAGAAAAAGTCTACTCAAACGCCATTCCAGCTTTGGACATGTTAGCTGTGCAACTGGATGCTGTCCGGCAAGAGATGAATGCGGACGTTCTGCGTGAACTCACTATCATGCAGAGCTACTTGGTGTCCAAGCACAGCAATCTGACCCTGCCAGATAGTTCTGATGAATAGGTTCTTCCAAATAAGATAAACAGGTGATGCTCTGCTGCTGCATGATAAAGTGGAACATCACCTGTTTTCAGTTTGATTGAATGAGAAAGTTTATATAGATGATCCCTCAGTTCCATATAGAAAGAGCTAAGTCGCGTTATGCGATTCTCATCTATTTGACCGAACAGCAAATGGCTCCTTCTAATATTGAGAATGGCAATCAGATTTTTTGCGAGCAAATATACCGAGCAACTCAAGAATTTTTCCCCGCTTCTGATTATGCTGCTGACCATATAGTATCGATGATACGTTCTTTACTTTTTCCATCTAAACGTTGGCTATGGAAATCAGCAGAACAAGGCAATAACGTCCGCTCTTACTCTTGGGGTAGTGACTCCCAGATTACTGTTACCATTAAGTTAGACAGAGAAACTCGCACTTTGCGATATCAGTATGTAAGCACTCCTTCAGCTGACTACAATTACGGTTCGGGCGGTCCAGTGGAAAATGAGAGTCTGAAAAACCTTACAAACGTTTTGACTGAACAAGATCAGCAAAAAACATTAGCACCTCAGATAGGTCAGAACATTTTAGTTACATTACATGGTTTGCAAAGACACATTGACAAGTTGAGGTCAAAGAAACTCTCTGTTGAGCAGCAGTTTGATTTAGAAAGACTGGCAAATGCTTGCAGAACTGTTGACAGGCTCTTGATCGAGCTGAGCCAGAATGATAGTTCTGAGGACGTTCAGCAAGAAACCATCTTAACGGCTGAGAAGTCCCTGGCTCAGATAGGCTCTTCAGTATCTTCTTTGGAGAAAGAACTATCTGAGGATGTCCTCCGTGAGATGAAGGTCCTGCAAATCTATTTGAACATGAGAAAAAACTCACTCGAAATCGAATGAGTTAAAAACTGAAGGGTCCCACCTCTAAGATAAGGTGGGACCCTTCAGTTCTCTATTGAGTAGATGGTTCAATAAACGTCTTCTTCGTACCCTCGGTTCCTGTTGTTGATTTCAGGAGCATCTCTTTCTGCTTTGCTCAGAATTGTCTGCATTGCAATGTAGTACGCTGCGATTACAGCAAGAATGACAATCACAACACCGATGAAGTTCAAACCAGTGAAGAGGCGGATGATACTGAAGTACAAACCGAAACCAGTCAGAACAAGACCAGCAACTGTCATACCTGAAATGGGAGCTTTCTTAGCAGCTCCAGTAGACTTCGTGGTTGTCTTCGCACTCTTATGCAGGTAGAAGTTTACTACTCCTGTCAGTAGCCCAAGGAACGGAGCGATAAACGCCAGTACAAGTGTAACCGCACCTGCGATGAGAGCTCCTTTAGGGGAAGACCAGGCTCCAAGAAACCTGAAAAATTTAGTCTTAGCGAGTTTCTCTGTCGAAGAATCTCCATTGAGATTGGATGGATGTCCAGAAGTCATATCTGTTCCTTATAGTTTCGTCATGCCCAGTGTTTGGCTGTCTATAGTTCAGTGTATCTGAATATTCTGAAGTACTCAACAAAACTGAACCATGAGATTTTCTCAAAATGGATACCAGTCGGAATGTGACCGATAATAATTTCGTATCCATCCTTTATAACATTGAAAGACTTCCCCTATGCTTGGGCTTCGTTCCGTATTGCAATCTTCTCGTGCTGCCATCGACCTGGCGAGCATCATGGTTGGTATTATTGTCATTGGTCTCATCGGCGGTGTTATCGCCGCCACTGTTTTCGCTGTCATTCCATGGTCTCAAGACAAAGCAGCCAAACAACAGCTCGATTCTGTTCACACTGCAGAGAACGCATTTTTCGGTCTATCTTCTGACCCAAGTCAAAACCTTGTAGGAGGCAAAAAGAACAGCTTTGCCAATTCAAGTGAACTTGATTCGAATAGCTTGCTGTCAAAAAATACTTCTGGTACTTACTGCGTTGTTTCGACAACTGACGGCAAGGACTACCATGCCTATTCTAAGTCTGGTTCAGGCAAATGGTTCTACGCATTGAACAGTAACAAAGAAGCAAAAGTGTTAACTACAGGAGTTGTTCCTTGTCTGTTATCAGGTGATGCAGCTGGAACAGTAGACCCCACCGTAGATGATGGTTCAGGAACAGTTCCCACAACTCCTGGCACAGGGACAGACACAGGTACAAATCCTACTACACCAGCAGTTCCCGCTGATGTCCTCATCAAAAACTATGATTTTGAAAACAAATCAACTACCGGATTCTCTGCTTTGAATTCTCCTCGTAGTTACTCCTTCTCTGTTATTCCCACAACACGCCCAGGAAGCACAAGTGCAAACGCTTTGCAGTTTGTTTCAGAAGCAGACTCAGTGGCTACTCAACCAACCATTGTTGTAGCGATTCCAAACATTGAATACGGTCAGAAATACCGTGTCACTGCATGGGTCTACAGAGGTCACAAAGATGCTAATCGAACACCAGTTGACTTCAATGTATTTGGAGTTTCCTACAACGGTGTTGACGGAAGAGGAGACCCTGTTCCAGCGGTGAACACCTGGACAAAAGTAACCTATGAAGTCACTGCCAAATACAGAGGTCTCGCCAGCAAGAAAATTGTTGAAAACAACTTCACCATTATCAACTCAGCTCCAGCCTATGTCAATTCAAGCTTACTGGTTGATGATATTTCAATCGAGAAAATTGGATAGTAGTTATCATCTAAAGACAAAGGGAACAACCATTGTGGTTGTTCCCTTTGTCTTTACTTCGTCAGCTTCCTAAGAATGCTGGCGTTCAGCTCATCCCAGGTGGTCTCACCTGCTCCCAGGTTAGCCTTCATGATGATGTCAGCACCTGTCGTTGCTGTCAAAGAATGAGCGTAAGCAATTTCACGCAACTGCCTCTTGAGCTTGTTGCGAGTGACAGCGTTACCTGTCTTCTTGGTGATGATGAAACCGTAACGTGTTACGTCATCGTCACGCTTGCGGATAAAAATGGTGACGGCAGGAGTGTGTACACGCTTACCCTTACGCATGGTGAGCGTGAAATCCTGCGGAGCCGTGATTCGGTTCTTCTTGGGTAACATCGTGTTACACCTCCTTCGTAGATTTGACTGTAACAGACGATTATCTCTTTGTCAACCATTGCCTCTTCTATGCAAGACATGGTATGATTGAAGAAGTAAATCGCAGGAGAAAACTTATGACGCAAGAAAATATCACTACTGAAGCTTTAGCTGTTGCCGGCTACCCTCTCGCAGAAGAGATGGTGAATCTGGTAAACACTGACATGCTTCAGTTCTGGGATGAACACGAACCAGTTGAATACCTCTGGACAGAAAAACGTAAAGTTGTTTCGCTTGTCGATGAACAGGGTAAAGATTTCATCTTCAAACGTGAAGATGGCGGACAGCTTGGTGTTTGGAAAGAGTATTTCCTGGACCCAGAGCAGTGGAAGAAAAATCGTGTACTGAAGATGCAAGGCATCACGTACTAACGTAATACTATTAATGCAGAAATGAACGCCCATGGTAAGTAGCGTTCATTTCTGCATTTTTGCTATTCTGATATATTGAATGTACATTTACACATTACACATTTACACATCGGATGTAATGAAATGTTTGTAATATAGGTAAAGCCCAACCGAACCTGGTTGGGCTTTACCTATGGCATTACCACTCTTTCTTGGGTCCGTGCAGTTTCAGCTCAATAGCTGCGAAAGCAGGAGCAAGCTTCTCGTTAGCCTCAGCTACCAGCTGCGACTTCGCCTGAGTGTAGAAGCTGAAGTGTTCGTTTGTCATGTCTTTCGACCAGAGCGTATCTTCATGAGAAGGGTAGCCTGCCTCAGCAAGTAGTACGTTCAGCTTCTCGAAGATGCCCTTGAACGCCTCCACGTGAAGGTTGTACCGCTCAGCGATAATGTCCAAAGGCTCATCAGAGTAGCCCCGGCTTTCAGCCCAGTCATGAAGTTCGCTGCTGCCGCGTTCGATTTTGTTGAAAGCATCCTCCGCAGGGGTGCCCTTCCAAGCATCAGACACTCCGAAAGGCTGCGAGAACTTCGTCGGAATGCGGATAACCCAGGTCTCGTCGTAATCAAGCTCAACAATGGCATCAGGATGCACATTTTTGGCGTAGGCCAGCATCTGCTGGTGGCTCTTGGGTGAAGTGTCCATTATCTTGTCTTTCATAGGCGAATATATGGTTACCACCATACACCATGATTCAAAATAAGTCTACCCTCCCTCGAACAGGGGTCATGACCCGAATTGACAGTATGAGTGTTATATTGTAATATAAGAGGTGTTGAAGCACAGTGCTTCCAAGAACCACCACTGGAGAACCATGTCCCCCGAAACGAAGACCTCAGCAGAAGAAGCTTACTGGGCTGCTGCTTCTGAAGCTTTCAAAGCAACTGAGAAATTCGGGAAGAAGCTACGTAAAGACGCTCTTTCTATCTCACCTCGAAAATTTGACACCGAAATCCATTCACTTCAGAAATTCCGTGAGCAGTCTGAAGCTTTCTCTGACCAGCTGGCTGAAGAAATTTCTACTCTCAGTGAACAGCTTTCAGTTGAAGAACTTTCCGCTAAAGTGCAGCTGTTTTTCACAGTCCAGAAGCTCAGTGACAATGTTGACATGGTAGCCGCTTCCACCGCGAACACCCGTGATCGCATTCAGCTTATCAAAGCTATGTATTAAATAGTTATGACCCTACCTGAAGCAAAGGTAGGGTCATAACTATTTAAGTCACTTATCGCAGGCGATGCCATCTCCATCACGGTCAAGCTTGGAAGCATAACCAGGCTGGTCTGCTGCTAACGGGGCCTTTCCTGCAGCTTTTACTTCATCGCAGTTGGAGTAAGACACTACAGGAGCTGCTGGGGCTGGTGCTTCCACAACTGGTGCAGGCTCAGGAGCTGGGGCAGGAGCCTCTACAACTGGTGCAGGTTCAGGAGCTGGGGCTGGTGCTTCCACAACTGGTGCAGGCTCAGGAGCTACACTTTCACTAATTGAAGGTAAAGTTTCTTCAGGTAAAATTTCAGGAGTGGTTGATGCACACCCACTAAGCAGTAAAATTCCTACCGCTGTAACAACTACTTTGCGTAATAACATTTATTCTCTCTCTTGAAGGGTCAAAGAAAAATATCGGTGGCATGAAGGTATTCGATCTTGTAGTTTGTGTCGAGAATGTAAATTTTTGACACAAACTCATATAATAATGTGGTAGACTGAGGGCAGAAAGGTTTATTATGAGGAAAGATGATATTGTCACAGGACTATTCTTAGGTGACGAAGGAAAAGGGACCGCTGTCGACTATCTTGCACACCTGAACCGACCAGTTTCTGTTGTTCGAACAGGTGGCCCGCAAGCTGCCCACAATGTTGTTAGCCCTGACGGCACCCACCACACCTTTGCCCAGTTCGGCTCTGCTTCATTGCAGGAAGTTCCCACTATCCTGTCCAAGTACATGTTGGTCAATCCTTTCAACCTGGTCACAGAAGGTGACCTTCTGTATGCGAAAACTGGAGGATGGAATCCTTTCAGTGACCTTCTCATTAGCGATAACTCGCTCCTCATCACGCCCCTCCACATTTTCCTGAACAAGAAAAGAGAAGACGCCCGAGGTAGCACTGCTCATGGTTCCACGGGTGAAGGCATCGGAGAAACACGGCTGTTCCACATTCGCCATCCTGAGTATGCCCCAGTCATGGGTGATTTGCAGCTTGGGAACTTGGACCGCCTGAAAACAAAGCTGCAGGTTTTGTACGAATACGTTGAAGAGGAATGTTCCAGCATCTGGGACGAAGGAACTGTCGACTCGCTTCATCAGGAATACGTGAACTTAGCGACAGATGAATTCCTCAACATCGTAGATGACGAGAAAATATCTGAACGCATCCGAGAGGGTTACACTATCTTCGAATGCTCACAAGGCGTTCTCCTGGACGAATCCTTAGGTTTCCACCCACATACCACCTGGACTGGTTCAACGTCTCAGAACGCCCAGCAGCTGCTATCAGACGCGAATAAGCCTGCTGGTACAGTCATTGGAGTAACAAGGACGTACGCCACAAGACACGGTAATGGTCCTTTGCCTTCTGAACTCCCTAACACGGATGCAAACATTTCCAGAATGCCTGAAGACCACAACGCGTACGGTCATTACCAAGGAGGTTGGCGTCGAGGACACCTTGACCTGCCCTTGCTTGAGTATGCAGTTCGTGCTAACAAAAAAGTAGACTTACTGTTCCTCACTCATTGTGATTTGGTCACAAAAGACTTTCAGGTAGTAACCAGCTACCGAGACTGGAAAGACATTCCTTCAACGTTCTATGACCGCGATAGAGTCAAACAGGAGGAAGTTACCTCCCATCTCATGTCGTTATCTTTAGAAGACGCCGAACTGACACAAGTTGAGTCTTTGGAAGAGCTGGAAGAACTTCTTGAGCAGAAACTTGAAGTTCCAGTTGGCTACCGTTCATTCGGTAAAACTTACGATGATAAAACTGTTGTTCAGGTAGGTTTTCAGCCTTCTTGAGTTCCTGATTCAAGTAACGCCCCTCCGAAACGAGGGGCGTTACTTGTTGTTAGAAATACTGTTATGACAAGAATGAGATATCCAAGAGTTGCTGTAGGTAACGGCAGCTACTGTTACGCAGGACCTAATTGTAAGCTGCATGGCAAGGCTGCTGACATAAAAGCTGAATCATCTGATCTATCCACTGGGAACTCACCAGTTCAAGCAGATGAATGGTCACGTCAAGATTTTGCTTCGAAGTTGGAAGCCTGCAACAAAGCCTATGACGAAGCAGTCAAAGCTTCCAAGTTTGTAGAAAGTCTTTCCGACCTAAAAGGTAACGCCCTCATGAAAGGCTACCTTGCAAGAGAATCAGATGACGGCACAGGCTACCATGTGTACAAAGCTGATGCCTCTTTGTTAGCGACTGGAACAAAAGTTTTGTACCAAGAAATTGCATCTGCAGCCGCTGATGGTGTGCTGGCGCCTAAGAAAGCCAACGACCTCAGGAAAGAGCTGTCTGAGTACTCCAACCAAGTATTAAGGCCTCAAGCTGCTGAAGATAAGAAGCTGATGGAGAAACTCCAGAATCGTTACATCAAAGAAGGTGCTAACCAAGGAGCGATCCATAACCGCCAACAACAGCTTGCTTCTGCTCGTATACGTCAAGGATTGCCTGCTGTTTTAGATAAAGACACAGTTACTCCAGCTTTGTACCCAGTGACTGAGCTCAGCAACAAACAATTATTGGAATACTACCAGTGTGGTAGGAAGAAATCTTTCAACTCTGAACAAGAAGCCCAGTATTCCATTTCAGTTGTCGGTGACCCTTCTTTGCAGTCATATAAATGCTCTCATTGTGACAAAACACATACCGGTCATGGCGGCGGCCAGAACTCTGAAGAAGAACAACTACTAAGTGCCGCACGGCATTGGGAGAAGTTCCCTGAAAAGTCTAACATGTTTGCTTTTGCTAAAGGTTTCATCAATTAGGAACTGTTAGAAATAGTTCATGACAAGAACTCGCTATCCACGCGTACCAGTAGGCAATGGTAGCTACTGCTATGCAGGACCTACCTGCAAAATTCATTCTGCTTCCTCCGCTGGCTACCATATCCGGAAAATGGATGAAGCTAACGCAGAAAGTGTCAAAACTTTTCAGCGTTTAGTCAAAGAAGAAGGGCAGTTTGTTCCTGCTTTAGAAGACTTAGGTGATGAAGCTCTGTTGCGTGGAAGAGCTGCCTACTATTCAGAAAAAGATAAAGGCTTCTACGTGTACAACTCATCCGACATCAATGTTGCTGTTGTAGAGATAGTCAAAAAGCCGTTGAAAGATTTCAACCAAGCTGTAGTGGATGGTGTTTTCCCTAAAGACCAGGCGAACGATACAAGGAACAAGCTTCTCGCAATCTCAAAAACTCCTGGTTACAAAAGTCTACAAACTGAAAACCGCAAGACATTGACTGATTTCCAAAACAGTTTCGATGCTTCTGAAGCTGCCATTGAGAAAAGAAACAAACAGCGAGAGTTAGCTCGTAATCTTTCTATCATACAGCCAAAAGTAGTTTATGACAGACCCGTTATGGTTCCTGAGAGTAAAATTGATGATGCAACCATGTTGGAATACTGGAGATGCGGTCGCAAAACAAAGTTCGAGGATGCTGCTGCTGGCACTAAAATGATTCAAGAACTCAACGAGACCGAAACTATGAGTACTTACATGTGTGACTACTGTCCTAAAGTTCACATTGGTCATGGTTTCGGCAAAGGTCCTGAGGATGAGGCTTTAGTCAAAGCTCGTGCTCATTGGACTGAGAATGCAGAAAAAGCCAACCTTTTCGCTTTCGCTAAAGGCTGGCTTAACTAATTTCTGCAGTTAGAGGATGGACTGTCTAATCTGTCCGCTGTTAGCTTCCTGAACTTGGTCATTCAGAGTGACTGCTTCGTAAATCCAGTAGACGAACAAAGCCAGACCAATGATTCCACCGATGAAGATAGCTGACGTGATTGCTGCGATGGCCCATGCGGCAAGAATGAAGAGACCACGTTTCATGTTCCCGATGTAATACTGGTGAACACCGAAGATTCCTAAGAAGAACCACAGGACATAAGCTAAGACAACATTCTTAGGAGCTGCTGGTACTGGATGGGAAACTAAGTTCTTCTCCCAGGTGAGACCGAAGATGTTGAAAGCTTTCTTTGGCTCTTGAGGGTTTGATGCTTGTTGGTACCCGTATGGGCTTTGGTCTGACATGAGGTTCCTTCCTACTCAGGTACAAAAGTTATCGACTGTTTCAGGGTTTACAGAGAAAACATTCAGTTTGCATTCAATTAGTGAAACGAATCTCCACAAGCACAGCTGCCGGCAGCGTTAGGGTTGTCAATAGTGAACCCTTGTTTTTCGATGGTGTCCTGGAAGTCCACAACAGCTCCTTCAAGGTAAGGGCTACTCATTTTGTCGACAATTACTTCAAGTTCACCGAAGTTCTGGATGAAGTCTCCATCATGTTCTCTTTCGTCAAAGAACAATGCATAGATGAGTCCGGAGCATCCTCCAGGACTGACTTGAACCCTAAGCCTCATATCTTCACGATTCTGGTCAGAAAGAAGCTGCCAGGCTTTCGTTGAAGCCTGCTCTGTAAGATTGATGGGGAATGACATTGATTTTCCTTTCAGTACCTGGTATTATCAGTACATGTCTTCTATTTCTAAGGATACCGGAGTGTATCAGTCTTACTCATTTAGCATTTCTCCTCGGGTGAAGCGTAAGCAGTATGTTGTGGCGGAGAGCTACACCATCCCAGCGGAATCGACTGACCTGGTAGAGAAGTACAACCTGGAGCGAGACCTGACTTCGATGACGAAGTTGTTCCTTTCCATCGACCACATCATGAGCGGTTTGGATGAGAAAGACGAAGATTATGCGGGTCTTTACTACATCATCAAAATCATCCTCATCAAGCGCAGCGGTTCTGTGTTCCGTGAGGTCTTGGAGAATGTTCCTGTTGACCTTATCTCTGACCGACTGTGGTACGCGTTCAACATGTTTGGTGACTGGTATTCTTCCACTGGTCCGAGCTTTGCCTACATGCCTAAGCCTGCCCTCAAGCGTTTCTTGAAGGCTCATGGAGAGGAGCGAATGCGAAGCATGCATTGGGATGAGGTCAAGCCTTACCTGCTGATGCGTGGAGATAACATGTCTAAGAAGAGTAAGTTCTTCAAGGCTCTTGACTTGGCGTAACAGTTAGAGCAAACAAAGAGCTTTCAGCCTCACAATTGTGAGGCTGAAAGCTCTTTGTTGTTAGAATCTGCTTATGAAGAAAATTCTTATTATCAGTGCTGCTGGTCTTGTTATCGTGGGTATTATCGTTGCGATTTTTGTGATGTTCAAAATTGAGCATGACAAGATTATGGCAGAAGGCGTTGACACCCAGAGTGTCTCTGCTGTAGTCGAATCCAGGAGAGAATCACACAGTACAGGCACAGGTAACACTCGTCGTACCACATACGATACCGTCTACTATGTTGAGTATTCCTATGAAGCTAACGGTAGAGGATACGAAATTTCCAGCCAGAAATTCCAGACGAAAAGTTCAGCTGAAGCTCGCAAAGCTGAAGGTACAGTAACCATTCGTTACCTGGAGGAGAACCCTGACAGAGCTATCCTTTTTGACGCCAAGAAGTAAGGCAGTTAGTAAAACGAAGAAGCCCCTCAGCTGAGGGGCTTCTTCGTTTTACTTCCAACTCCAAGTGCGGGACGGGCGTCCACGACTGGTTGAGTATGAAGTAGTCGACACATCATTTTGGGTGATGTAGTCGGAGGAACGGCTCACAGAGACTGCTGAGGCGGACCTGATAGCGGGTACTGTACCATAGTTGGGAGCCTCTTCAACTGCAGTGTCAACCCAACCGGTGCTTTTCAGTTGACGGGTCAGGTTTGAAGGGTCGTACGAATGGTCGGTGTCAGAATCAATGTTGCTCATCTGAGTGAGAATGCCTCGAACAACTTTAGTGGTGAACACATCACCCAGGACAGACTTTGTGAACGTCTTAGATGACAGGAACTTCTCACCGAACATCGTCACAGCTGCACGAACAATTGTGTTGTGGTCGAAAGGCAACTTCACTTCATCTGACGCAATAAGGTGAATAGGAATACGTCGAACTTTCTGCCCGTCTACTTCCACGTTGGGGTCGATGATGGCCAGCTTAGCAATTGCTACGGTAGCACCACGAGGGTCACGGTCGGGGTTATCAAAAGTCCCAAGGTCAAACACTGCACGCACGGTGTGGGCAGCGATGAGAGTCTTGCTGGCAAGAGCTCGAAGAGCAGCCTCTTCAAGCTGCTCGTGCGGGGTGAGAAGCACTCCAGGAAGGGCTGGCTCGCCCAGGAAAGGCTCGTAGAGTCGTTCAGCAACGAATACTTCAAGCTGGTTTGTTCGCTCGTTCACAGCCAACGGAATGACATCAACACTGATGTTTGGAAGGTCATACTTGGGGGCGATAAGGTCAACAGCAGCAGATGCGTAATCCTCAGGGTTGGCGGTACGCCAGTCCACTCCATCCAGGTTCTCTGACCAATGGGTGGTGAGCTTTTCTGTGAGCTGACGCTTGCGAGCGTTAATTTCAGTCATAATGGAATCCTAACATGCTTTATCATGCAATCATACCACAATTATCGTCACTTTGAAGTAAATACAGTGATGTTAGTTCTTTTTCTTGGAAGAGCGTGGCTTTCTACCATTTTTGCGAACATCTGCTGAACGGATAGCTGTTTTACGTTTCCTCAAACGGCTATTGTCAAGTCGGGAAGAAGGTTTAGTCTTAGGTGTGGATGACATAATATCAACCACTGAAGCCAGCCTTCTTGGTGGACCAGCTGCTAACCGAATGAAGCCTTTATTAGCTAAGCCAATAACGATTTTCTCTGCATTTGTTGACAGAAGCATGCTTGGAATAGCGTTCTCTTCCACCCAGTCTTCCTGAGCTACGAAAGTATCCAACTCATCTAACTCTTTTTGCTGTGCTGAAGATAAAGAGAACCAGAAAGAGTTGCTGGCTGAATCCAAGTTGGATGCTGCTACATTCTCTTGTTTGCGGTTTCTGAAACTGCTGTAACCAGTAAGGAACCAGCCTACAACCACTATCAGGATGCAGATGACGGTGAATAATAATACAGGGGTTTCCATGTTTTTCAGTCCCAGCTAAAAGGTAAGTTTACGGATTCAAGCACACGCACAATCTGCCCATGTTCACCATGTTCGCAGAAAGCCAGCTTCCTGAAAGGAACCCTCATCTGCTCCAGTTCAGGGACAGCAGGAAGTTCATCTACTTTATCCGCTACTCCTACTGTGAAATGTGGAGAGTATGATTCCAGATTGTAACGATACCCTGTCTTTTCGTAACTGACTCGCTCAGCTTCATTACGGAACTCAGTCTTTTTCGGTGCGGCATCAACATCAATCCAGTCAGCAACAGAGTGGATAATAAGCTCATTCAGCTGCTTCAACCAGCTTGGGTTGGTGACCTCGAAGAAAAGCCAATGATCGTTGACATATTTCAAAGAACTGAGGTTTGCTTTAGGTTCACGATTCAGCAGGTCAGAGTTTTTGAACTCTTCCAGGAAAGGAGTTGCCGTAAAGCCGGAGCGGATAGGAGCTTGAAGGACTGTGACATGAGGAACAGCTGTATGGTTGTTCAAAGCTAAAGGCTCTCTGAAGTATTTCTGGTTCAGATGGATGAGCTTAGCTTCAGTCTTCTTGTCAGGGAGTAAGGTAAAACCGTGCATACATTCATTATAGGTGCAGTAACCATTCCAGGTGAAGAAAACGTTGTTCTGGCTTTGAGAACGTGGTATAGTTGGCGTTAGCAGTGCAACTCTGCAATTTAACCGAGAAGGAAATATTATGACACAGAATTACCATACCCTGTCCACCCTCACCGCTCTCGCCATCGAAAACGATGTAGACTTCGAAGTCTGGCATGGTGTTACCACTGCTGCAGACCAGCGAACCCGAGCTCACATGATTATCAGTCCTGCCTACGCCCCGGCTGTTCAGGTGACTTTCGGAGATAAGAAGCACGACCAGCGTGTCTCCCGTCTGGTCCTTGCAAGTGGCGACCTTCAGGTGAAGCTTGCAGACCTCACTCGTACGATGAGCGAGAACACGGTTCGAAACCGCTGGAAGCATGACCTTCCGACAGAGGACTTCTCCTACCAGAAGAAGTTCGAAGGTAAGGATGACACAATTGCGATTGACGGTCAGGTTGTCGAGTATCTTGGCAAAGAGGGAATTGTTCACTCTTACAAGGTGCTGATGAGGAACTTCATCCAGACAGCTTCAGGAACCATTGAGGAAGCAAGTCCGAGCGAGTTCCTGTACCAGGACACCATTGTTGTCCTGCCTTTGAAGAAGCTCAGAGGTCAGGGCAAGTACCAGTACCCGAACGTCATCACCGGGTTCCAGGGTACAATCACTGACGATTAACAGCAGGTTTTAAATCTGATTTTAGGCTTTCAGTATGCAGTTTTTCCTGCTATACTGGAAGCCTAAAGCATTTAAAAGGAGTAGTTCCATGGGTAGTTTTGACATTGGTTGCGGTGTAAGCAACCTGCACATTGATTCAGGAAATCGTACAGGCGTATATCTCGTATCCACACGCCGGCGGGATCGTTACTCTGTCAGAGATACAGAGACTAAACTCTGCTACATCAATAACACTGATGTCTACAAGCCCATCTTCCCTCCTGTGTTCGGAACTTACGATGACTATGGTCAGTTGACCAACATTGAGGACAGCCTGACCACAAAGATGCTGGAGAAGATTTTCAACCGTCCTATCCAGGTCATTACGGACTGCATCGGCAACTCTTTCCGAGGTGGAGCTTATGACAACTCTGGTCCCATCCTGAAAAACTACGGACCTCAGGACAATAAGTTGCTGTCAAGCTATTCAGCTAGCACTTCAGACATTCTGAAATCAGTAGGATTCGTCCAAGAATCTGAGGATGTCTACAACTTTGGCAAATACCAGCTTGCACTTGTAGGTGGATACAAAGCTCAGGTGAAGAATACTGAAACTGACAAGGTTCTTGCTGATAATAGAACCTACAACTCATCTGACCCTTTGAATGTTTTCAGCGACGCTACAGGTATCTACCCTGGTTTTCAGCCTGAAGACTACGAAGCTGTTGACCTTTTGAACAACTCCAGTGCCATGTTCTTCCTTCCTTCGATGATTGAAGGGGTTTATGAAGAAATTCAGAACGAATACCTGGCTAAGAGAGACCTGGATTATCTTGTGGATGATTGGGAAGGTTTCCAGAAGCAGCATGAACCCAAAGAAGAGCTTGACCCTTTCAATTTCTCCCGCTTGGGTGAGCGTGTCTCTGAAACCCTGACGAGGGAGACACATCTTCCTCACCAGTATTTCTCTGCATTCGCCAATGAACTCAGCTTGGATGAGCTGCTTTCGATTCAGAAACTACTCACTGTTACAACAGCTGTGAATCGCATGATTCAGCCTTCCTACTGTGGGGAACAGAATGGAAACGACGAAGCTTCTTTGGCTTTGAGTAAACTGTCTGTAGCGTTCCTTGAAGCTCGTAGAGCAGAATGGGATGAAGAAAACGGTGAATACTATGATGAAGATGAAGATGGTGACGAAGACTGAATCATCGTAGTTGGTTACGGTTGTAGCTTTGGTCTTGCAAAAATAGCAAATCGGCTATGATACGGTTCACGTTTTCTCGATTCACATCCAGCTTCTCCAGTAGAAGTTCTTTGGTGTTGGTGATTCTCAACGTGTAAATCTCGCAGCCGAAAAGAACTGCGTTGAACACCTCTGAAATGCACCCACGAGCTTCAATCCAGTTGCCAAACAGGACCAGCACATCAGCTTCAGTAAGAGCGTTCATTTGCTCCCTGAAGCCGTTAGAAGGCTTCCCAGTGAACCTGGCGTCATCGTAGGTAACTGATGATGGGTTGAAGATGTTTGTATATCCTGATGACTTCAATGTTGCTTCGGTGACGTTGAAAGCATCCGTTGACAAGTCGTTGTTCATTGACCCTGAAAGGTAGATGCGGGAGTCTTTTTTCATTTCGAAAGTCTACCTGCTTCAATGTCTGCCCAGGTGGGTGTCACTAAGTCAGCTCGGACATCATAGTGTTCAGGCTTCCAGTCATAGTCAAGCATGCTGTTTCGTGTGTTCTCAGCACGGTCGAACAGCTTTTTCTCCCAAGTTAAACGAACGAATAGTCTGGACCCATCTCGTGCGTTACCGCCGGCTTCATGCACAGCGTAAGCATCGAAGAAGTAAAACATCTTTTCTTCAGCGATTCCATACACTGGATTGCCGTCATCATCTTTAGCTACCTGAAGGTCGAAACCTTCGAACACGTTGAACTTGCTTGCATCTAAGTTAGCTACAAAAGGCTGTGGGTAATATCTGGTTCCACCATTGGTGACTGCTACATACGAACGTGAAGTTTTTGTTCGTTCAGCGACACGCACTCCTTGGAACCCGTCAGTGTGACAACCAGCATGACGCTGCTGTTCACCTGCAGTCAGAAAAGGTGTGTAATGCATACTCAGATAGGTGTAATATTCTTGCCAATTGGGATTGTTGGTGTGTTCGATGTCAATGATGTCTTGCAAAGTAGGCGCCAATCCGACCCAGTTGTCAGGGATCGAATACTCTGTATCTCCTGCCATCCGCACTGGCATGTCTAAACAGTCAGCAACTTGGGCGTCAAACTCTTTCTCGTTTTCAATTCCCAGAACTGGTACTGGAGCATGGATTTCAGTTTCATGGTACAAAACATCGAATGGACGTTCATCTTCTTTGATGTCGTCAACCACCCACATCACGTGAGGTTCTGCGGTGAGAATAGTACCAGTGGAAAGGGAGCGTGCAGGACGTTGAACAAAACTCATAATAGAATTCTTATCGGGTCTCGATTGCCGTTTAAACAGCTGACGTGAACCATCCTCAGCATATTTGAAGGATAGTCCACGTCAGGGTTGTTACGCAAAGCTCGTTTTTTAGTTTACAGTCTCTCCACCGTAGATTTCGAACCCCTCGCCACCCTCTTCTTCTTGGTAGTCGCTTTCGAGTTCAGTAATGAAAGTGTTGGTGTCTCCAGTGCTGTCAATGTCAATCTTGTCAGCAACCTCTTCAGCCTTCTCCCGACTAAAAGGTCCGTAAACATTGACGCTTCCGCCTTCGTCCACTGCAACAACTACAGTTTTGTCTGCCATGGTGTATGTCTCCAAAAAATAGTGAGGGTAGAACCGAATCAGTTCTACCCTCACTATACTACAACGCTACTGAATTATCAAGGCACGTAAGTGTATGATGTTGCCCAGTCAACCTGAAGGTTTCCCTTCAAGGAAGGGTCTGGAATTCGAGCGTTCCATGTTTCTGTTTCAGCCTGTAAAGTCCAACGGAAGTCAGTGCTTGGGGACTTTGTGGTGTAGTTCACCAATTCACCATCCCAGTACCATTTGACTCCAGAGGGAGTCCATTCAGTGGTGGCTACATGCCAGTTTGTAGCGTTTGTCTTGGAGAAAATTTCTTGAGCAGGTTCGAAGTTCATGCCAGAGTTTGTGAGAGTACCTGGTACAGCCAAACCTGGACGCATGTGACCGTCAAGGTTTCCTTCTGGCCAGTCAATTTCTCCTTCGTTCCAGTTATCACTACTTGGCCACTGCATGAACGCAATTTTGTAACCAACAAGTGTGTCTGAGCGGAAACGAATCGAGTAACGACCATAGGTTTGTCCTTTGTAGTCGTTCAATACAGGAGTTGCAACTAAAGGTCGACCGTTTTCGGTGTGAAGGTTGTAGTTCAGCATTCCGTTTGATGCGGTGAGTACTTTATCAGGAGCATAGGTGCCGTTTCCTGAAGTGTCGTTGAATCCATCATAACCCCGCATGGAGGCTCCGTATACTTCATCAATTTGACCCAGACCAGCATTTTTGGTGAAGTCTTCTTTGAAGTTCTGCTTCCAGTTAGGCAAATCTCCAACTGGCATTGTGTTGCTGACAGGCGTTGTGGGTGCTTTCACTGTGAACTGCTTTTTAGTGCCTTCCCACCAGCTGTTCTGATACTGAATGCAGGGGAAGTAGCTATAGGTTCCAGGAGTGAATGAGCTTGTTGCACTATAAGTGGTACCTGCAGTGGTGATGACTATGTTCTTTTTTGAAGTGTAGTCCTTGTCTTGATTGCTGGAGTTACGTACACAGATACTGTAATCCTGGGCAGTAATTTTCTGGCTGGATTTTACAACACCTGAAACAGCAACATTTAAACCTGAAACAGTTGCATTTGATGAAACGGTGGTGAAAGTGGTTGCTGCTACTGCTGGAGTGGTACCTGTTGCTAAAAGCAAGGGAAGAGTTATTGCAGTTGCTAGGGTGAGCAAAATTTTCTTTTTAGACGAGTTCACGGGTGTCCTTTTCTCGGGTTATTGAACTTATCTGTAGATTACCCCATTATGAGGGTCAATGTCAAAACGGTTTTCCATAAACGTACATATAACTATGGTATTTGTATCGAAATCATGGTAGAATGATAACATGCCTCATATTCATACAGCGCCTGGACAGCATGATCTAACAGCTTCGGCGTACATCTTCAAAAAGAGCCCAGAAGCATCTGATTACCGCCTACTTCTTCACATGCACAAAAAAGTGAAGAAACTGATGCAGCCAGGTGGTCATGTCGAGTTAGATGAAAGCCCTTGGCAGTCAATTCAGCATGAACTGTTGGAAGAGACCGGTTATGAGCTCACCCAGTTGAGTTTGATGCAGCCAGCACATTTGACCCACATAATTTTGTCTAACCCTAAAGTAACTGTTCACCCTTATCCTCTTATCATGAACACTCATGAAGTGAACGACGGTCACAATGTTCATGCACATAACCATACAGATGTTAGCTACATGTTCTTCACCGAACAGGAGCCTTTGCATCTTCCAGGTGAAGGTGAATCTCAGGATTTGCGTTGGATGACCAAAGAAGATATCCAAGCTTTGACTTATGATGAAATTAGTTCAGTTGCTTGTGAAGTCAGTTTAGCAGCATTTGCAATGCTCGAATCTGGTCTTTGGACGCCCACAAAGTTGGATCTTTTCAACTGACAAAATGGTTTCTGACCAGCAATTATGGTAGAATTGTAGTACGGAAACAAACTCTCAAAGGATAATTATGGCTGAAGATATTGTATTAGATGAACTGACCAAACTCTTAACTGATGACTATTACGAGCTTTCCATGGAAGGCGATAAGATTGAGGCAGAAAAAAGTTCTGGTTTCTTTGAGACTGTTGCAGTAATCGAAGGTGATGACCGCCGCTGGGTACGAACAAATACAGTCATTACGTTACTTCCTGATGGTCGTTATGTTTCCTGGACGTACGACCATGGTCTGACTGAATCTCAGGACAATACTGGTCCTGCTGAGTACGGTAAGCCTCAGTATACTTTTGTCACTCCACGTGAAGTAGTCGTAACGACTACAGTCTGGGACAAAGTTTCCTGAACATAGAAGAAGCCCCGCACCGTGTCAGGTGCGGGGCTTCTTCTATGTGGAATTACCTGTGGTTGATGATGAGTTCATCGCCGTTCATGAGGAGAACGTGGTCTGGGAGGTTTACCAACTGACCTTCATACAGGCTGATAGCAACTGCAACACTCACCTCGATGCCTTCAAGTTTCAGGGCTGGAATGGTGTACTGCGTGGCGAATGCCTGCTTGCGGAACAGAGTGTCCTTCTCGATGCTGGCTGTGTAAAGCTCTGTCACCCACTTACGAAGGCTTACATTTGCTGCACCAGAAAGCAGAAGAAGCCAGACGATGAAAGCCGCAACGCTATTCATCACAACCAGACCAAGAACGATGCTGGCAACTGCAACCACAGCCCCGACCAGGCTGGCACGCTGCACGAGGTTGATGCTGGCAACACGGGATGCTCTACCAGCAAAGTCGAATGGCGAACTTTCGACATTGATTATAGTCGTCTCTTTGTCCTGCGAAATAATATTCATTTTTCTCCTCTAAAACCTTTGTCAACCATAAGTGTTACGAACAGAATGATCGTAACAGAAGCCCCTCCAGAATGCAACTAGCACAGCTTCTGGTTGACAAAAAAGAGGGTTCGGAGTAGAGTTCAGAAATGAACGATTTTATCTACATCATCCAGCGGTATTTTGACCCGATTATGTCGAACAGTAACATAATTCTCGTCGGACTGGTTTTCGAAGAGGCGGAAGCTATCAGCATCGCTGAGGGTATTGACAACTACTACAGCCCGAGCGTCCACCGTGTTCCTCTGAACATCTTCGAAGGACCCGATGGCACGAACCTGGCGAACCGTGAGAGCGAAATCTACGGTTACCGAAAGGCAGCTGACGGCGGCTGGCGTTGTGGTCGAATTCTCAACGGCGTTGCTGTCTGATGCGTAAAGTTGACGTTCAGACCCCTGAGATGACTGAACTGCTTGCTGTTGCTCCTCTGATGGACAAAGTAGGTGAGGTTATCGCCCGACAGGTTGAGGTACTCACCCCTGTCTCCACAGTTATCAACGGTGAGTTTGTTGAAACAGAGAACTTCGCCCAGCCAGGTGACTTTATCGTCACCAACCCTGGCGGAGAAGACTATGTGCTTACCGAAGCTAATTTCTGGACACGTTACAATGCCAGTGAGCGCCACGGAATCTATGTCCCTAAGGGTTCGATTCGGGTGATTCCGAATCCTTATAACGACGACATTGAGATTGACGCTCCTTGGGGTGCCCCGCAGTTCGGCGAGAAGGACTGTTACATTGCTGTGTCCATCACTTCAGACATCAACGATATTAGCACTGACCGTTACATCATCGCTGCTGATGCTCTGGCTGAAACTTACGCTTTTCGTTCCAACTAAGTAACCGAGAAGGACCTTCCTGAATAGGTGAAGGTCCTTCTCTCTTTTAAGGCTCATTTCCGGCAAGATCAGGTATTATTGTAGTACAAGAAAAGGAACGACATACATGACTATCGTAGCTATCACAGGACACCGCCCAGAGAAAATTTTGAACCAAGACTGGGTTCATAAAACGTTAGCTGGTGTACTTCAGGAACTTGAACCTGAGAAGCTTATCCAAGGAATGGCTGCCGGCGTTGACTTGCTCTCCGCTGTAGTTGCCCATGAATGCGGTATTCCTTTCCTTTCAGCTCGTCCTTGGGCAGGTCACTCTCCTCGCGTGCAGGACAGCAACTTATACGCCTGGGCAATTGATAACTCTGCTGAAGTTGTGAACGTTGACCCAGCCCAGCATTACGCTGGACCTTGGGTTTACCAGAAACGTAACGAATACATGGTTGACCATGCAACCATTGTTGTTGCTGTGTGGGATGGAACGTCAGGTGGTACGAAGAACTGTGTTATGTATGCCAAACGCAGGAAAGTTCCTTTGGTTGTCATCAACCCTGAAACGATGACTGTTACTTACCCTGCTGGGCATGGACCTAATGCCAAGCCTGTGGAGCCTGTTGAGGACGAAGCAAACTTCTTATTCTAAACAGCTATAAAGTGTGATAGAATGAAGCATGTAAGCAAGCCAGCTTTTATGTTAGGAAAAATCATGACATTCGACCACACTCTTTACCTGGACTTCGATGGAGTTCTGAACGCTGTCGAACCTCAGCATGACAAGGTTGAGAACTTCGTCATCAAGATTGAGAACAGCCTTAACTTCCTGCCTGAAACTTTCATTGTGTACTCCCCAAACGTGGTTGAGACCCTTGAGCGTCTTCGTGAGCAGTACAAGATGGAGCTGGTGTGGCTGACTACCTGGAATGAGAACAACACTGTCCTCCGTCTTGCCGAGCATCTCAAAGGTCTGGACCATGGTCGTGTCCTGCCTGCGAATCTTCACACTGCCAAAGTTGGTAAGCGTGAATGGACTCAGTGGAAAGCTGAAGCTATCCTTGAAGACCAGAAGGCTTCTGAGCGTCCTTTCATCTGGGTTGATGACAACGCTCACAAGTACTGGGGTGAGGCTGTCAATGAAGGCACAGTGGCTTCCAGCCTCTTCGTGACACCGAACTCCACCTGGGGTCTTACCAAGAATAACCTTGACAAAATGGAGCAGTTCCTTAGCCAGAACTGAAAAACTTATGATGCATTTCACTTCAGACCACCATGCGGGTCACACAAACATCCTTCATCTGGGTGATGGTCGAGACTTCAAAAGCATCAGCCATATGCATGCAGAGATTATCAACAGGCACAACAGTGTAGTTGGTTTCGATGATGACGTGTACTTCCTTGGTGACATTGCTATGGGCACTCTGGAAGACTCACTGAAAATCTTCTCAGGAATGATGGGTAACAAGTTCCTCATCCCTGGCAACCATGAGAAGATTTTCAGTGGGACTAACTCCAAGACTCGAATTCAGACATACACCCCTGTCTATGAAGATGCAGGGTTTACTGTCCTGCCCGAAAACACTTCAGTTGTGATTGACGGCCAGGAAGTTCTTCTTAGCCATTTCCCTTACTCCGAGAAACTGTTCAACAAGACACAGACGGACAAGTTTACTAAGAACCGTCCTGTAGATACAGGTCTTCCGCTTATTCATGGTCACACTCATCAGCGTCACCAGCATCAGGATGACAGAAAACGAATGTTCCATGTGGGAATGGATTCAACCAACTTCACTCCTGTGTCTGAAGTTGAAATCGTTGACTGGCTAAACCGTCTTAGGACGAATAAGATTCTCTGACCTTTTAGCTGGCACAAGGATGTTCTGAGTCAGCTCTTCAGGCACTTTATCCATGCTGAACTCTTTAATACTGCCGTCCCTGTTCTTCCCTAAAGTTCGAACGTAGGCTTTCTTGGTTTGATTCCAGATGATGTAATCACCTACGTTGACGACAGTGTTCGTGTAGTAATCAATCGAATCTCCATAAGCGGAAACACCTTTCTGCCAGGTGATCGAATTTCCGTCTTTGCTGAGCTCCATCGAGTGAGGTGCAGGACCACCGACGAAATGAAGAAGCCGACTATTTGATTTTTGATTCTTTAGCAACTCAACCAAATCTTCTTTGGTTTCAATGTAAGCAACACGGATTCGAGGCAGTTCAATAGTGTAAGAGGCAATCTCTTTCATGATTTCTTTCATGTAGGGTTGGTTAACAAGCATACCAAGAGGTGAACCATCATTGAACTTTTTGCTGTTTCTTGGTATGATTGAACCACCTCACATAACGAAAGATTGCTTATGCTTGCCCGAAGTGCCAAATTTACGAAGTCTAAATTCTTCTACGCTTTAGACTTCGAGAACCCTTACTCTCTTGAACTCAACGAAGGAACATCATCTAACGGTGTCTCCTACAGATACATCAGCGTAACTTACCCTGCAATCTGGTTCAAAACTAAAGCAGGCTTGCTGACTGTGACAGAAGGTTCCCTGTCTCATAACACAAAGCAGGACACTGAGTTCAACCCGCAAGCAGTCAAAGAAGATGCTTTACGACACTTTGACGGTCGTTACGGTGGAAGCGTTGACTTCCAATGGAATGGTGACAGCATGTGGTGTAGGCAGAAGACTCTTGCTGAGATGAATGAAGCCCAAGAACGACTTGACCAGCACCTGAAAAGATTCCCTCTTGCTCCTGAAGGATATGAGGGTTGGTACAGCATCAAGGATTAGTTTTCAGAAACGGTTTGCTTTTTCTGCTGGCAGGGTGTATGCTCATGCTTGTAAGAAACAAAAACCAACGGGGTTACTTGAACGCCCGCTCTAAAACAACAAGAAAGAATAGAAACCATGTTTGATGTAGTGCTTGACGCAACTACCGAAGTTACCAAGCTTGAAACTCAGCTCGCTGAGGCTCGTGCCAACCTGGCAAAGAAGGAAGCCCTCACTCCTGCTCAGCGTCTTGCTGAAGCGATTCATGAGGCTAAGGGCGGCACTGACGGTCACCCTGATTGCTACTGGCGGGGTGAGTTCGCTTACAACGAAACCCCTGAAGGGTTCCATGCCTGGGAGCATGAGCGTTTCCTTGGCAAGGCTGAGAAGGTTCTCGCTCTTGTCAACAACGACCTTGCTGCTGCGTTGAAGATTGTGGGCATCATCACCCGCGATGACACCTACTTCGACTAAACTCCACCCACACTAATTCTGCAGGGTTACTTGAACGCCTGCTATAAAACAACAAGAAAGAACTACAACCATGTTGATTGAATTCACTCACGACCACGTTACAACCCGGCTTTTCTTCCAGGATGACGCTGGCCGCCGTAGAGCCCTACTGCGAGCTATGGCTGCAGCACCTTTTACCGTCAACGCTCCTAACGAAGAGCTGACCAACCTTGGCGTCATGCGTGAGTACATCGATGCTTACAAACTGCCTCAGGCAATGGTGGACATGGCTGGTCCTGCACTGAAGGCTCAGCTGGAGAAGCAGCGTAACTTCACCGCAAGCATTGTTGCACGCAAGGAGGAGGAACATGACCTCACCCTGCACCGGGACCAGCTGCTTGCCCTGCCAGTAGATGAAGCTATCACTAAGGTGTTTTTGGTCAACGGTGAAGTTCAGAACGCTGTTGACTACATCGCTGTAGAGCTGGACAAGCTCTACACGAAGGTCACTTCGGACGGTTACACATCGAAGAAAATTTACACACTGCACGAAGCTGAGATGGCATAGCTTAATTTTGAACGAAACGACCAGCATAAAAACTGGTCGTTTCGTCGTTAAGTGCTAACCTTGTACACAGAGGCATCCACACAGCTGCCCGTCTCAGATGTTCCTTCCTACGCAAGGGCATCGTTGAGAGCAAGGTTTTAGAAATCCTGTTAACCATTTCGGTTGAGCGTAGGTTGACTGAGAATGGAAATCAAATGACGAACGACCGCACCCGAAAACTCAAAATTCGGGACCGCATGACAGCTACCGGGGAAGTCTTCTCTGTTGCCGCGAAAAGCATTGATGCTGAAACTACCAGCCACAAACCAGGCTGGCAGGCTTTCCTCGAAGGATTCGGGAACACCAACCCAACCAAAGTTTGGCGTCCTGAAGGACTCAACTATTGGACACAGCCGGTGTACTCTCTTGTAACTTCAGCCTGGGAAGGTGACACTACATCGCTACATGCTTTAGGTGCAGCCTACAAAGCTTTGGAAATGAAAGGTCATTACTTCTGCTTCCATCACTACACTGTAGAATACATTCAGTCCTGGTTCAGTCAGAAGCAAATTAGCCCATCAATGGACCAACTGCGGAAGACCTTCAACCAGATGCATGACACTTTTCAATACCTGGAAGACCATCGCTGGTTTGATTCAGCTTTAGCGGATGAAGCCACAGTTGAAGCTGCTCAAAAACTTGTGCAGTTCACAGAGAAAGACATCATCACCCGTATCAACGAATCTTTACAACAAGATGTCCGGACAGCTAAGAATACAAACTTCTACACCACTGACGGCATCATCATGATGAGCCTTCTCTGGTCAGCGCTTCCGCAGGACGAACGAATCGTATTCGTGGAAGGACTAACAAAGCTTCTACAAAACCTTCCATCAGTAGAAGAAGCTAACACTGATGACATCATCTACAACAGGTACTACGCTCAACCTCCAATTGCTCGCCCAGAGCTTGCAGTGGGAGATGAAGTGAAATTCAAAAAAGACGGTCAAAAGTGGACTGTTCGTGGCTCTTCTGAGAACTACACAGTTCTGACTCGTGTGTCTAAAAGTAAAACCACGTTAGGTCAAGATCAGTACACTATTGTGGACTGGTCAACAAGCAACCGTGGAGCTCACAGCAGCTACGGTCATGCTGTGAAAACTGATGCTGAGGTACAGACTATTCTTGAAGTTTTGGAGGACTCTACTAACGATATTGAGCTGAGTCGTAATCAGGTACCGTGCCGCATCGAGCTGGTAAAGAAAGTCAAACAGGGATAACCTGTCAGGTTAAACAGTTGAGCCCGCCTAGTGATTGCTAGGCAGGCTCAACTGTTTTGAATCAGATGGTGGGAATCTCAGTTTCGATGAACTCATCGATTTCAGAGATGGACAATCCGTAGCGAATGGAGACTTTATTGTCGTCCACTCCTTCTGTTCGAACAGTGACCTGGTTCTGGTAAGAAACCATGATTTCTGCATTGATATCAGGGTAATCCCATACGATGCGGATGCTGTTGTCGTTCACAATGAACAAATCAGTGGGCCAAGCTTTGTCTTTGCTGTTGGCAATGAGAAGAATGTTGTTAGCATACTCTTCCAGATATTCAACCTCATCAGACGCTAAATGCTGGCTCAACTCATTAATCTGCTGTTGTGTAATCATGTCCATAATCTTATCAGGAGGAAGCTGTATAGGGGTGAAAATACAGTTTTAGAAAACTTCAAATTGAAAGTTTGGATTCAAAGCCGGCAAGAGCTAACAGCTGTGAATGATAGAATCCTGATTCTGCTACAGATGCACAGATAGGAGGGAAATACTCATCTGCCCAGAATCCGTGCCAGTCGATGGAGCTTTCTTTTCTGTGTTTATTGATGAGGTCTTTGAGTCTGGTGCTAACTTTAGGGTCTTTTGATAAAAGCTCTAATATGCCAGAGCCTGCATGATTTCCATAAGCTCCAGAATAAGTCATTCCTCTTTTTAGGAATGACAGGAACTCTTGTTCTTCTTCAACGTTGTCAAAAAATGTTAACATAGTTTTGTTTCTTTCTTGGTAAAGGTAACTCTCTTATCGGATAAATGACTGGTTTGTCGGACATGGTTTAGACTTGCATATATGACAGACACTAAAGAGACTTTCGCTCAAGACGAAAAAGAATACGTGGACAGCCCAGAACTGATGGACTCCAGGCTATGGGTATTCTTCGGGACTGCCACAGCTGTTGCTTTAGGAGCAGGAGCTGGCGTGCTTGCGTTGTTTCTTTAAGTAATTTGACCCTCCCAGAATGTAGCTCTGGGAGGGTCAAATTACTAAGATGAGTTAGGACTGGCTGATTCCTGCATACTGGCTCAGGAGGTCACGCAGAGCCGTCTCATCAGCAGGCGGAGCGTACAGTACGGTCTTGCCATGCTCAACTGCCACAGCAATCTCAGCTGCCGTACCAACAGCCTCCGTGTCAGCAGGAGTGACGACCACAACCACATCAGAGTTGATGATGGCTGAATCGTTCACCTTCTGAGCCTTCTCATGCCAAGCACCCTGCCATGCCTTGTGAGGGGAGTAAACAAGGTGACCTGCGTGAATGGTTGCAGTGCGGACGGCTTCACGCCAGGTGGAGTACTCAAGGTACTCGGGGGAGTCGAGTCGACCCCACCAGGTTCGAATGGGACCTACGATGACAACAATAAGCGGCTCACCATCAGGAAGGTGGGCTTCAACAGCTCCATTTCCCTCCTGGGCAAGAAGCTTAATGAACTCAGGGTTGGTGTTTTCTCCACCTGAGAGAACGGAGTCTTCGATTGAAATGGGCATTGATTTCCAAACTTTGAAACGGATACGAATACCGTGAGAGTATCAGCTTTTTCTGTAAAAAGCAACACCTGGCAGATAACATTGGCAATCATATGTAAGGAGATGCCATGTCCACCGTAAAAGACATTGTGTTAGAAAGTACAAATTATGAGTTAGCTGTCCCCGTAACAGCTAAAGAAAGCCACGAAGAGCTCACCCTCAGCGTCATTTTCCAAGCCGAAGATGACTGCGAAGCCAAGATGCTGTCTGTCGACATTCTAAACATCTGGTTAGGCTCCAATGTCAACAAGCCTAAAAGGTATGCCTCTTTGAATAACTCAGATGAAGGCTCTTTTGTCGCTCAACTGAACTGGTAGTTCAGGATTCGATGGCTACATCGATGAACGCTTTAGCCTGCTCCAAAGTGGAATCTTCAAGAGTTGTGATTTTGTCATGAGATGCAGGGTGTAAGTCGAAAAGGCTCATGACAGTTCCACCAGGCTGAATTTCGATGTTTGTGACGGCTGTAGGACTGGACCATTCAACCAAGACGCCACCATCTTCCATTGGGAACACTCCAGGCATTTCGGCTTTTGTGTCCCAAGCGTAAACTGCGAGTTCCCATGCAGTATTGATTGCACCTTCATCTACAGTCTCAGCAATAGCTCCTTCATCCCAACCTTCGGGTAAATCTCTTAGGTAGTTGAAGCGTTCGAAAAGCTGACCTACAGGTCCCTGTGGTTCAAAATCTTTCATCATAATCTCATCTTTCAATATTGTTTAGCCAAACTGCTTTGAGGTATCTTACTGTACTGCTCGACCAGCTGCTGAACAGTTGTTTTACGAACGCCTTGCCTCATGAGAGTGTACTCTCCACCAGCTTCAGTGTAGTAGACATCCCATTTGATTGTAGAACTGTAAGAGTGTTTGGGGTTTGCTTCAATGGCATGCAAACTACCATCGAGACCATCCCATTGAAAACATAGTCCACCTGGGGACATTGGAATAATGGTCGGAAGATGACCACCTGCTTCACGAATCTGCTGCAGTAGAAAAACTGTTTTCTTCAGGAAAAAATCAGAGAAGCTTCGGTCAGTTCGTTCGCCATTCCATCCATCTGGGAAGGATCTAAACTTCTCATACTCCCAATACCATGGGTCATCCAGTTCAACATAAGCCATAATCTATGTCCCTCTACCTTTTCTTCTGCATCTGTTGAGATGATCTGTACATATTCTCTACTTCACGCTCAGTGAATTTCTCAACCAGCAAACTGACTACTTCGTCAGCATCGGTTGTGATTCTTGATTCCAGTAGGTTTGTTCTCAAGTCCCAGTGAGTAAAACAAATTTTGGACAACGGCAAATCAGGGTCATGTTCTACTTGCACAGAAACAGTGGTCATGATTGCAGCATCCTGCCAACTCATAACCATTCCTCGCCCTGCAGCTGCAACACGAACAGGTTCAGGGAACCCGAAATCAGAGCAGAAACTAAGCACACTTTCAGTGATGTTCAAAGAACTGACAGCTACTGCAGGTTCTACAGTTTCACCCCACCCGTTTTGAAGTTCGCTGAAGAGAGCAAGTCTATCAACCCAGTCTTGGGTGCTTGATCGAACGGTACTCATTTTTCTCCTAAAACAATGGCTTTCACCTTACTCAATTGTAGCACAAAACAGAGAAGTAACAAAGCTTCAAAGTTCATAGATAATGGGATGTCTCAACAAATAAATCAAACTGGGAATACCTGGTATGCTTGATTTCCAAGCCCCTATAAGGAGTGAGCACCATGAGCGTTTCATCTATCCCTGATAAAAGCAATATCAGTAGCGAACATGTTTACTATGATGTTCCACTGAAAGACTCTCGAACTGATTACCGAACAAAAGACCTCAATGAAGCTCAGAAAGCTGCAGCAGGTGCGTTTGGTGACGGGTCTGGCCGGATCACTAAAATCACCAACTCGACCCACCGTTTCGACAACTCTGAAGGTAACTCTGTTTACGCTACAGTAAAAACTCGGGAAGAGCTAAAGCCAGTGAAGAAATTTGACACTGACGGTAAGAAGCGAAACAAAGAGTATGCAGACCGCCAGAACTGTAACCACCCACAGACAAAAGAAGTCATGGTCGGCGCCGGCTGCAATAAAGACTACTACAGCCAATGCACCAAATGTGGTCGAACTGTCGGATAAGCTCTGCAAGGCTCTGTGACGGCTTAACCTAAAAACTCGTGACGTTGTTCACGAAGACCAACAAAACCCCTCTGACAGTCTCCTGCGACCGCTCAGAGGGGTTTTAGGCTTATATCACCAGGATGTTTCAGGCAAAACAGACTCCAAGAACATTTCGTGTTCTTTAAGGTTCCTGGACCTGTTTCGACTGCGAGGGATAAGCTCGTCAGCATCCTCAACGAGGTCTTTCACACTAATAAAGTCCAAGTCGTTCGTGATAATTAAAGAGACCTGCTGAATGTCAAACTTCCAAGTGAAGCAAAGACCAGAGCGAGGAATTGCTTCAATCACAGTCGGGACGATACGGTTGTTCTCGCCACACAAACTGGTGAGTAACTCTTCAGCATGCCCAATCATCTGATAACGAGTTTCAGGGTCAACTCCATACCAACTGCTATCTTCGTCGTCATCGATAAGCTGGAAAGACTCACACCATACATCCCACCAAGCTTCCCGAGTGTCGTCCACCAAAGGTGTCTTGGCTGTAACCACATACTTGAGTAAATAGCTTTCCAAAGACTCAAAATTCAGGGCAACTAAACTGGAGCTATCCAACTCAGGATGGGTGGTGTGAATCGGATAGTCTGAGTTGCCTGTAATAGTGACAGCAATGCGAGAATCGTTAGTTCCATCCCATTCCATCACCACCAAATACCCAGGAACATTAGGATAACGCGAGTTACTCATTTTCAGTTCAGGTTGTGGCTTATCATTAGCAACCATCACATTAGAGAGTCGTGAAACTGTTTCAAAAATTACTTCAGAACTAATGACTCCCTCAAGACGAGAAGACATTTCTACCAAAGACACAGGAATCATTGGATCAGTGTTCGTATCGTTTACCGCGTTGCTCATGAACTCTTATCTCCTTAGTTATAGTCTTTCCATACAGTCTACCCTATTTGAAGTTTTCGAGCCAGTGAATGTAGCACCTAGTAATGACTCCTTGCGTAGATGCGATCTATCTGCTATTCTTCTCTCAAGCCCACACAAACAGAAAAGGAGAAGGTGAGTTCAATGAATGAAGTAACAAGTGCCCTGTATTCTTATCCCCGGACACCTCACCTTCCCGAAAGTCCCGGTTCGACTTCTGACGACAAGTGGGCATCGCCGGCGACTCTGGAGTTCCTGGATTCAGGAATTGAGCTGGTGACCACCATCAAGATGGACGGTGGAAACGTTAGCCTTTACCCTGACTACTTCCACGCACGTAGCCTTGACTCTGGAACACACGCTTGGGACACCCTTGCTAAGCAGATTTGGAGTCGAGTTCGTTTCGACATTCCAGAAGGTTACCGAGTGAGCTGCGAAAGCATGTACGCTCGCCGCAGTGTGGCATATGAGAACCTGAAAAGCCCTCTCTACGTCATCGGCATCTGGAATGACAACAACGAGATGATTTCCTGGGACGAGACAGAAGAGTGGGCTGACCTGCTTGAACTTCCTACTGTTCCTGTCATCTACCGTGGTACCAGCCTGAAAGACGCTCGAACTGTTTGGGGAAAGAACTACGACTCTGAGACTTCAGAAGGTTTCGTTGTTCGAAATGCAGCTGCCATCCCTTACGACAGCTTCAACCAGAACATTGCTAAATATGTCCGAGCCAACCATGTCACCACACGTGCTGACTGGCGTCACCGCGATGACTTTGCTTTGAACACTTTCCAGTAACCTAAACGAAAGAAGACCCTGGATTAGCCAGGGTCTTCTTTCGTTTAAAGATCATAAGCAACAAGCTTGCCTGTTTTGTCATAACCGACTTGGGCACAGTCTACATAGCCTACCCAATCAGGAAGTTCAGAGTACTTTGCTGAAGTGGTTCGAACTTTCTCCATGACAAGAACATCAACTCCGTCAATTTTATCCCAGCTGTTAGTGGCAACTGGAATAAAAGGGTCCTCTTCTTGACCTGCACGGTATTCGTAGCCGTTTGCAAGTTCACCTTCATCAGTGAAAGGGACTTTGAGTACGTTTCCGTCTTTCAAGTCAAACACTGCACGAGTTCGACCAATTTTCGGTGTCCCGTATGCGTCAATCATCTTTTTCATGAGAGCACGAACTTTTGCTGTGTAATCTCCCCAGTCGCATCTGCTGAGGTTGTCTTCGATGTATGCTAATCGAATTTCACGAGTCTTTTGTTTCTGCTCTTGTTCTTCTCGTATCCGTAAATACTCATCAGCGTTAGAGGTCACAGTTTTTGAAGAAGGTGTTCCATGAGTGCGGCAGCGAGCAGGTTCTTTGGCTCGGCATCTCACTTTGGTTGTCATGTGTTATTACTAACGGTTTTGCTCAGCCCAGGTTGAGAGTGTTCCTTCACAAACTGCCACAGCATGGTCGCCGCTGGCTGTGTTGTGGATGATGATGTCCTGATAGCTGATTTGACATTCAGCTTCACCGTTAGTGGATAGTGATTCGACTGTCATTTTCACTTTGTCCCCTGCAGCTCCACTGGTTGTCTTTGTCCACGGAACAAGGCTGTCTGTTCCTGGTTCACCTGTCTGGTCTGTTGAGGTGGGTGTGATGGTCACTTTGACATCATCAGCACCATCGCCAGTCGTTCCGTCAGCTCGGTAGATTAGACCTTGGACTGTTTCGCTGTTCTGGTAAATCTCTTGACCTGGTTTGGATTCTCCTGCACAGCCGGCTAAGAAAACGGTGGCCAGTAATGGAATTGACACAATCATTGTGCGTTTAAAAAAGTTCTGCATGGTTACCAGTTTATCGGTAACCATGCAGAACTTCAGTTTTTGCTGTTTAACGGTTTTCTTGTTCCGCAAGTACAGCTACGTCGTTACGGAAGAGGACCACACGGTCATGACTGATGTGAATCATGTCACCTTCTTCAAGAGTTGGCTGGATCGAACGGTAGAGGAACTCGAACATGAGTGTGATGCCCAGGTTATCAACATCGATTTTACGTTTTTCAACTACAGTGTTGTAAGCAATCTGCACGTCTTTGATGAAATCAATTGCTTCTTGACCGTCGTACTGGAGCTCGTAATAGTCTGGCTGGTATGCACGATCACTTGGGTCGTGGAAGAGGATGCCGCGAGGTTCAGGACCTTCTACGTTTTCGTCAACTACCATGTTGTTGAGCAGCTTTACACTGGTGCGTAAGTCACGGAAACGTTTGGCTTTCATGACTTCCCCTTGCTCAATTTCTTCTTCCGCTTTGACGCGGGCAAGGTAGATTTCACGCTCTTCTGAGGACTTCCACATGGGGTTCACTTTCATATAGTTAGATACTGTAACAATCGGCGGTTACCACCTAATTGGTGCATCTAATGCAGATGATTCACAGTAAAGTTCGGGTTGTGTCATATCGCTAACAAGATGAAAATACTATGAGTGGTTTTCATGTGCAAGATATGGTAGAATTATGGCACTTATACAGAAAGATGTGGAACTGCTCATGGCGGATGCTGCGGAAAGAACTGAACCCACTGTGTCATCTGACACAAATTCTGACAACCCTGTTGTTACTGCTATCCAGCAGGTCAAAGAAGACATTGCTAATGGTCGTGTTGCACAGATAGAAATCAACCAGAACACCACTCGTCCGATTGACGAGTTGGACAAAGATTTCATGCAGTACGCTGCTGAAAGATGGGATGACTGATGTCTGGAAAACACAACGCTAAAGACGCTGTTGAAGCTCAAAAGACTGAGAAAGTTACTTCTTTACGTACTTGGAAGGAAACGAAAGACACGTTCCAGAAAGTATGCGATGTCAGCAGCTCTGAAAGCAAAGCTGGGGCAAGACCGGAGGATGATGTCTGAGTTCTGGAAACCTCGTTACGGGGCAGCCCGTAAAGTCGCCTGGCGCCGAGTCAAGCACCTGCTCATTTGTGTAGTAGCTATGGCAGTTAGCTTGAATGTCTTACAGGATGCACCTAAGTTTATTCTGGGAACTGTTCTTTTGGTCGGTCTTGGAGCTGTTGCTGTATTCTTTATCAGGTACCTCATGGCTGAAGCGGATGCATTTCAAGCTGCTATTTTAGATGAAGAGAAGAGTGTTACTCATGACCACAAGCATTGACCGTTTCAATGAAGACCAGCTGGTTCATTTTGTTGCCACTTATCGCTGGTCTGGTTCAGATTCTGACATGGACCTTCTATACCAGGTGATGGATAGCGACAATTTCAGCCATGAAGTTGACGAGCAGTTGACTGGGGCTTACCCTACATGGCGTCGTGATGTAGTTGCTTATGGGAAAGAGAACTCCTAACTCTGGGTAGAGTTCAAAGGTGAAATTATATGATGTTAATGATGTGGATTGCGATTGCTGTTAGTGCTGTTGCTCTGGCTGGATGCGTATTTCTTTTGTTGACTGCAGCAACTCCGAAGAAGGTTGCGAAGTCACAACAAAAGGCTTTGGATTCTTCCCTTGCGTTAGAAAAAGCCCTTGAGGGGATTAATGGTACTCTGAGAGAAGACTCTCCGCAGCAGAACCAGAAGATGTAAACAAGATATGGATTACCAAAAAAGAGCAACTCCCATTTTTGATGCCTTACATAGGGATTATCAGAATGAAAACCCGCATCACACAATTGTCACGAGTGGTAATTTTCATCCAGTTGATGACAATGAAGAAGAATTTTTCAAATACCAAGCAGAACGATGGGATGATTAGCATGACTAATTTTGACAAGAACGCAGCCAAGGGTTTCCTGAAAGCTGTAGTGAACGAAGCTAAAGTACAGAAGGAAAAGCTGCCTGAGTACACTCAGAAGGCTAAAGAAGTTGCGGCAGAACAGAAGGCAAACCTTCCTGGCAACATCGAGAAAGCTAAAGTTGTTGCTGCTCAGCAGAAAGCAAATATGCCTGAGAATATCGACAAGGCGAAAACTGTTGCTGGCCAGATCAAGCGTGGTCTGTTCAAGTAAAGTCGCATAAAATAGGGAAGCCCTCCAAACCGTTAGATGTTTGGAGGGCTTCCCTATTTTGGGTTTAGCTTAGTACAAAGCTAAATGTTTGTGTACTTGTGTGAGCTGTGATGGTTGCACCCTTGAGGTGTTCCTGCATCTGGCTGTAGGTTTTGTAAGGAGCTTTGCCCTGGAAACCGAAGTAGTCCAAAGTGATTGACTTGATGGTTTTGTCTTCGTTCAGCACAACTTTCATGCGGTCGTTGTAGTTGACTCGGCTATTGTAGTCAGTTGGCTTCAAGTCTGATTTGTCTCCTACTTGGGTGTACACTGTACCATCAGTAGCAGTCATTGTGACGCCTTTACCGTAACGGTCAAGGTAGAATTCTGATTCCCATTCACCAGCTTCGTTCTTGAAGAACATTTCACTGGAAAGGTCAGTGAACCCTGCAACCTGTTCAGCTGAAGGGTTTTCAACTACAGCGTTCATGGTCCAGTAAACTTCTTGGCGGTTCTGAGCTTTGATTGCGTCAATTTCAGCTCGTGTACCGTAAGCACTACTGTTCATCTGGTTAAGTGGGTCCATGGAATATGTGGCGTTAGTAACAGAGCCTTCTGAAGCTCCGCCACCTACTGGACCGTAAGCGATGCTGTCATCAGGTTCAGCAGGTTGTCCGCCACCATTGTCACCACCATCTCCAGGTGGGGCTGGCTCTGTTTTGGTGGGAGTTGCTCCGTATCGAGTGTCAACGGTAAAAACGTTGCCGGAAGCGGAAGTTACGTAAGCAATATAGAATGGCTTGTTGTCGTCTTTGCCGGCGTAGATGTAAACTTTATCATCACCAAATTCTTTCAAGTCAAGCAAAGAACCAACGTCTTTACCCTTCAAAGGTGAATCCAGGTTCACAACTTCACCATCACCTGTTTGACCTTGAACATCTGCTTTAGGGTCTGCAAGAGCGTCTTTGTTTGCATAAGAATCCTGGCCAGCTTCTGAAGCGAAACCACGGTAAGTGTTCTCTGCTGTTGCAATTGAGTCAAGTTGCTGTTTCGCTGCGTTGTCTTGAGACCAAGGGATTACTGCGAAGACTGTTGCAGCGATTACACCACCGATAAGACCGATTACGATAATACCAACCATGATGGAAGCAAGGTCGATGGCACCGTTTTCGTTGACGAATACTTCACGAGACAACTTTCGTTGACGCATTTTGTTCGTGATGGCATTTTTAGGCATAAAGGTAGAGCTCTTTCTAAGACGTTAGCGGAAGTTTATACGATTATCGGTAGTTCACCTGCTAAGCCACAAGACTGTCTAACTATTTTTAAACACAAGACGGCGGCATCCTTGTCGATGAAGGATGCCGCCGTCTTGTTTATGACCAGGAGTTACTCGTCAAAATCTACCATGATGTCAAGATTCAGCGACTGAGCCAGCTCTCGAAGCGGGACCAGCGAATCTTCATCAGGCACAGGGCCGTCCTCCTGTGCCATCACGATGATGGTGGTCTTCATTGAGGTTTCAGGAGAAAAGACTTCGAACTGCTTAATACCCATCGTCGTGAGGTCAGCGAGAATAGCCAGTACAACCTCGACTGAAGCTTCCTTGTCTACATCAGGCTTGTTGGCAGTGACGTAACGTGTTGTCAGCTCACCCTGAGTACTTAGCGACGAACCAGCCAGAAAGTCGTTGGCGAAGCCTTCGTCGTAGAACCCAGCTTTTGCCGACCAACCATAGTTGCCGCTGCCGGCGTAACCGTAAGTCACGACGATGCTGTTGAACCAGTAGCCTGAACCAATCATTTTCTCTCCAAAGATAGGGCGGATGATGGAGTTCAGTCTATGTCATATTCCTCGGATTGTCAATCAGCTGAGTTTGAACGTGTACTTTTCTCCTGCACTTGTATTCACTTCAACTGTAGAGTTCTTCAGCATAGCTTTGGTTTGGCTGTAAGTGAAAGTGCTTGGGTCTTTAGCTCTGAAACCTACATAGTTCATCTCAATGGACTTTATCTTCATGTTGGAATCAAAATTCACCACTACTGCATCACTAAAAGTGAAAGGCCCGTCACCTGTTTGGAACCCGGAACTTGCACCTACCTGGGTGTACACATCACCTGTTGGTGTGGTGATGGTTATTCTGTTCATTCCGTCAACCCAAGCCAGTCCCGTGGTTCCACCACCCTGAACGCCTGTAAGCTGAATGTTTGACATGTCAGGAAGTGTTTGAACGTCAGCTTCGGTGAGGTCTGACACGCTCATGTTGATTGACCAAGCAGTAGAACTTCGGTCAGCTGCCTTCAAAGCGTCAATCTCAGCTTGTGTAGGGAATCCTGCAAGCTGACCTGTTCTGTCATCGGCTGGGTTGATTTCCCAGGTGAGAGGTTTGTCCAGCGAACCTACTTTTGTTCCATTATTCACTGGACCTTTGACAGGGTTATAAGGGTTGGAACTGGTTCCTATCAGAGTAGGTTTACGATTAGTGGAAGAAATCATCCAAACGTTACCGCTGGGAGAAAGGACAGCTGCCTGGTATTGGGGATTTCCTTTGTCATCAGAGTAAGCATAAATTTCAGCTTGTCCTGAAGCTGCCATTTTTTCAATGTCAAGGAGAGAGTCAACGTCTTTGCCATGTAAAGGAGAAGCCTCTGAGTCTGGGTTTGCTAAGAAGTCAACTGAACCGTATTGAGGTTTCTCTGCATCAGAGGTCAGCCCGAGGAAAGCATCCTGGGCTGTTGCGATTGAATCAAGCTGCTGTTTAGCTGCGTTATCCTGAGCCCATGGGATAATAGCGAAAACTGTTGCAGCAATAACGCCGCCAATAAGACCTATGACAATAATGCCAACCATGATCGAGGCCAAATCGATGGCGCCGTCTTCGTTGACGAATACTTCACGGGACAATTTTCTTGTTCTAATTTTTGTTGCAATAGCATGTTTAGACATATAAAGAAAGTTCCTTGAGAGAATATTTATGTTACTTCTATTTTCTTATCGGTGGTTATGAGGAACTCTCATTATAAATAATATATAGTGATACAACTAACGAAGCCGTTAGCCTGATAAACGAACAATGTCATAAAAATTAGTTCGTTCACCAGGCTAACATTGTCAATAGTGAGTTATGATTTAGTGTTTGCTGGTTCAAAACCAAGGGATATGCTGTTCATGCAGAACCTATCTCCGGTTGGTGTTTGGTAAGCGTCATCGAACAGATGTCCTAAATGTGAACCGCATGTTGCACAGAGAACTTCTGTTCGTGTCATGAGCCAGGAACGGTCTGTTTTCAGCTCAACTGCTTCAGGAGTGATGGGTTCATAGAAAGAAGGCCATCCTGAGCCGGATTCGAATTTTGTTGTTGACTTGAATAGAGGAGCTTTGCAAGCTTTGCAGTGGAACACTCCGTCATTGTGTTCGTCTAACAAAATTCCAGTCCATGGTCGTTCAGTTCCTGCTTTGCGAAGTACATCAAATTCTTCAGCTGTTAGTTCTTCTTTCCATTCTGATTCAGTTTTCTCAACTTTGTATGACATTGTATAACCTCCATGGTTGTTTGTGTCATAGGTATAACAATTGCATCCACTGAAAAGTTCCCTTAAATGACTTTGACCCTCCCCTGTATGGGGGGGAGGGTCAAAGTTTATTCTTAGTTCAAAGTTGTTTCACGGAGGGTCAGCTCCTGCTTGGAAGGTTCAACTACTGCAGGCACAGAGAACAACATCTTGTCCATCAAAGTGGAGATGAGTTCCATGGGTACTGAAGTCCTTGAAACCTCCCGACGAGGAGAATCACCCTGGTACTCAACAATCTGAGCCCACCCGCTGTAATCAGAACGATGAATGATTTCGTATCGACCGTCGATGCTTTTGATGGTTTCCATTTTACTTCTCAGGCTCCTTTGCCGTGTTGAGTAATCTCTATCGGTTTAACCCGTTAGTTGATGCAATGTCAGCGTCTTTGCTGTTAGTTGGAAGCATACTGAGTGTTGAAAGAGAAGTCAAGATTTTTCTCAACTTCTTCTTGAGTAAACATCTCATGTCCGACCACTTTGAACATCCAGCGGTTGCCCATGATGCTGATAGTTCCAGGGTCTTCGTAAGCGTTCACATAACGCTGGACGCCTGGCATGTATCCATGGCTTGCATGAGTTCTTTCATCAACCATGATGCGACGTACTAAAGGAGCAAACTTGCGAATCTTCAACTCATACATATGAACAGGAGCATCCTGCTGGTACTGCAGATTGGCATGAACCAACTGGTTTGCCCGAGCCAACGCCGTGTCATGAGTGCCAGCATGAATGATAGTGTCACTCGTCGTCTTGAACACTGCATCCCAGTTTTCATTTCTGGAGGAATGATACCAAGAACCAGACTTAGCGATATCAAAGTCAAGCAAGTCTGCTGCAGAAGATAAGACGTTGATTCCACTGTGAATTACCTCTGAAGTCCACAGATAGTAACCACAAGGGCAGTCTGACCTTTGACGATTCACCATGTAGTAGCTTCGAGGGAAGACCTCAGCACATCCAGGACAGACAATGCCTGACATGTCAGGATTGCTTTCCACTGGGAGAGTGCTGCTGAGAACCTTCATACTGTGACCCTACACCTACATTTGAAAAGAGTCAATGCCTCTGTAAGCGATTCTAAGAGGGTCGAGGCTTACTACTCACACGGAGACCATAAGACGATTAGCTGCGGGGAGAACGGCTCACAGGAGGGTTTAGAGGCAATTCAGAGCTGTTCAACGGATGGCTGGTATTATCAGAGTTATGACTGTGTACACATCTCCTGAAGTTCTTCCAGAGCATCTCGAACTGCCTATCTTTTTAGCCGGCGGGATTAGTAACTGTCCTGACTGGCAAGCAGAACTAATTTCTCAGTTAGACGGTCCTACCATCACGCTTATCAATCCTCGTAGAGAAAAATACGAAGACAGCGAAGACATTGCCCGTGCACAGATCAAATGGGAGTATGACGCTTTCAAGCAAGTCGAAAACGACCCTGTAGTTGACAGGGTGAGCAACTGGGGTTCTGTACTGTTTTGGTTCCCTGAAGAGACTCTTTGCCCTATCACTTTGCTTGAACTCGGCAAACTCACACAGCAACGAACACCTATTTTTGTGGGTGTCCATCCAAACTATGCCCGCAGGCTTGATGTTGAAGTACAGCTGGAGCTTTCTCGCCCTGAAGTAACTGTTGTTTACTCCTTGGAGGACCTCGCCCAGCAAATCAAAGACCATTACGTCCTATAACCGAAAGAAGAGACCATGTTCAGCGACGGACAGAAACTCCAGATCAATGGAGACCGAAAAAGTATGCTTTTCAAAGCAATTGAGTTTGCTTTGGACTATGCGGACTTCAAAGTAGTCAGCTACAAAGTAGAGGGAGATAAAATTACCTTCTACTGGCACGCAGTAGAAGGTTCCTACCCTCTACCTCCTACAAAGAACTTTGAAACAATCAGCAACATGGCGTGGGACCATCTTCAGTCAGAGGAGGCTCAAGCTGCTGGTGACAAAAAAGATGATATCGATGGTAGCATCAGCAAAGGCTGGGAGATTTTCATCCCTCAGACCTACATCTACCAGGAAACAGAGCAAAACAAAACATACAAAGACCCTCAGGCTTTTTACGCGATCTTCGCAGTGAAATTTGCTTGGATGTACTACGGCAAGTAGCACCAAAAACAAAGAAGCAGGAAAGGAATTTTACCCTTTCCTGCTTCTTTGTTTTAACGAGTCAGTTCGACACCATAGTACACTCTACGCAGTGTCCACTTTTCTCTCTTATCTATCGCCATATACCTTTGAGCCTCTTCCGCAGACGGGAAGAAGAACACGTTTGTTAGTTCAATGTCTCTACCAAACTGTCTACCAATTGTGTGAACAATCCAAGCTTCAGTACCGGTAGTTTCGGTCACTGGAAATCCAGGAGCCACATACCGAACGTTCTTATGGTCATTCATTTCCCATCCGTGGCGCAGCATCCGCCCAAAAGGAAGAAAGCTAACTTTTACCCCAACGTTACGAGTATCAGATGCAACAAAATTAGTTGCTGCTTCCTGGGTGAGAAACACTCGCAGTAACGAAGCGTTGAAGTCGTTGTCCCTTACTCCTGTACGCATTCCTTCATAGAAGGCTACCCAGACACCAAGAGCGTTGTTGAATCCTGTTGGAAAAACTGTGTTCATGATAATGCTCCCTTTTCGGAACTATATCAGGCTTTTTCCTTGTATGCAAACCCTTGCTTTAGCGGGTGATACGGACCACTTCACATCGGCTGACTTTTGGTTCACCATATAGAGTGTTCAGTTTTGTCAATGTACTTTCCTGAAGAGGGGCAAAAGAGTCAACAATGATGTGTGTTGTTGATAGCTGGGCTCCAGGGACTCCTGCTTCAACTAATTCTTGAATGACGAACATAGGGTCTTTGTTCGCAGCAGAGAACCTGTACCTGAGATGAGTTTCATTTCCTGGTTTGTACACAACTCGGACAGCATCTTGATTGAAGAGTTCACGCAAAGCAGCTGCAACTTTTTCTATGTCCTTGCGACTACCTGAAATTTTTGTTGTCACTGACGGTTCATGTGAGCCTTCCCAAATACCAATTGTTTTGTGGAGAACATTCGACTGGATGTTGTTGCTTGAAACCAGTTTGTTGTAAGTATCAACAAAGGTACTGTACTTGAAGGAAGAGTAAAAGGGGTCGTCAAAAGAAGGTTTGACACTCACATCTGTATCAGTGAACGGGGTAAGACTGTAGTAAGCTTTCATGACCAATCAGTAATAATCATCGGACGTAAACGTTTCCATGAGTCAACATTCACGAAAAGTTCTAACCATTCGCAAACGTTGACTACATCTGTAGGGACATTCGGAACCTTGCGGGAAATCGCTTGCTCGATGGACTCATATCCGCTTTCAGCAGCAGCTCTGCGAGAGTAGTCATTGTCCAGGTTGAACCTCAAAGCGTCCATAATCTCTTTGGAAAGAACTTGACCAGTTTCAGAGTCCATGTAAGACCCTGAATAAGGGAACTGACCGTACTTCAAAAGACGGTAACTATTCTCACCCATGAGTTCATCATCAATATCTTCAGCTTCAGCATAATCGATGGCGTCATCTGAGTGCTTCCATTCATTGATAACGATAAATGGAGTCACAACTACTGCAGTTTTGCCATCTGGCATGTCTGCAATGGTTACAAAATCTCGGCTGGTGATTTTGTTGAAACTACCGTTGATGTCATTCTGCAACCAACTGATGTCGTTCCCTGGAAGGTCAAGCCCTTCTTTTTCAGCAGGGTTAGCTTCTTTCCTTTTCAAGAACTCCAAGTATTCAGACATGGACAAGTTCTTGCGACCTTTGTGGTTAGTGTTGATTACAGAATCATACTCTTCTTCTGCGAGGACAAAACCGTACCCCATCACCTTGTGAATTCTGATCCCCATGCTTACTCCAGTAGAAATTGCGGCTGTTAAAATGTCTCAGTTGTGAGACACTTCGTAGGAGGTGTCTCACAACTGAGATGTAGAAAGAAAATTATTCCAAATTCTCCAGGTCGTACCCTTCGTACTCACCATCGGCACGGTAGTCGATGACAGCCAGAGCAAGAGGAGCAGGGTTACGCTGCTTGAAACCTTCAGCGTCATCAGTAGTGAACTGATGGGCCTCTTCAGGGGCAACACTGATGACCTTCTCCAACGCTGCAAACCATGCGTCTTCGTTCTTCTTCTCACGCTCCCAAACAGCACGGCGCTTCTGGATGGCAGCCCGCTTCTTCTTTGTTTCACTCAAGAAAGGCTCAGGCAAAGCTTCAACCTGTGCGTCAGTGAAAGCAGCAAGCTTCTGCTCTTCACTGTTCAAAGGAAACTCACCGTCGTATTCACGGTGGTACCAGTAACCTTCTTCGACTCTCTGCTTCAGAATCACAGCACATGCTCGTGCCAGCTTCTGGTTGTCAGAAGCATCAAAATACCGCTCACCATACTTTTCTCGGAAGATGATAACGCGTCCCATATTAGAGTCCTTTGTGTAGAAAATATACTTACGATTAGTGCCATTCTACCACTCTTTCCTTGCTGTTTCAAGCCATAACTGGTAGAATAACAACTATGAGTACAGAGTACAGTGGGTATGTCGGATATGGTTTCTATGCCAACTATTCAGCTGACTCTTTCAACATCCTAAAAGAGTTCTACGAGGAAATCACTGGTAACGAATACCTTCTGAACAAAGACCCTGACTGGGCTCACTGGTATGTTGAAGCTCTTGATTTTGGTTTACCTGTCCAAGTCAGTGTCGAAAAAGATGGAGAGAATCGAATCATCTTAGTGCTTGCGGATAAGCATTCCTGGTTTGATACTACTTTGGTAGGTGCCAGACACGTCAGAACGCCAGATGCAGAAAACCCTTCCAGAAAACTGGTGGATGACCTTGCTAAGAAAATGGATGTCGAAGCCGGCATCATCATGTACGCAACATACGAATGAGAAGAGAAAATAATGGGATTAGATTACAGCGGTAGCGTTGGTTTTGGATTTGTTTCACCTTACAACAAAGAGGTGTTTGAGATTCTCAAAAGCTTCTACGAAAAGAAGACCAGCGAAACATACGAACCTGAGGACGAGTATGACGGCATGGACCAGAACATCTCTCATCGCATGTTCCCTGGTGTGATGGTTCAGACTGTCTGGTTTGAAAGCACTGGTAACCGTCAGATTTTTGTCATGTACGACAAAACTCGTGTTTCCTTGGAACGAACAGACATGGAAGGACGCTACATCACCATTCCCGAAAACAACTCGGCTATCGACATCATCGAAGAACTTGCTGACTTGCTTGGAGTGGACACAGGAATGGTAATCTACTCCGAATATTCGTGAGTTAGCGGCTTTCCACTAAAGTAACTATTGTGGCATGAGCAGAGCTTCTTCTTGCTGTTTTGGAAGGGTTGCTTATTCTGCGATGCGGGAGTACTTGCTCCACGACAAACTCTTTGTCTCGTGGGTGCAGGTACTCCTGTTCTTTTTCACTGAAAGTCTGTCCGTAGTTTGACACTGGAGCTCCAGGACGGGTCTTCATAACGAAGACAAGGTTACCTAAACCTCTGTCTGGTTCATCCGCAAGGTATTCTTCCCAGTCAGCTTGTGTTGGGAACGTAGATGTACCAATGGGTGGCTGCAAGTCTGCATGAGACTCTGGAAGGAAGTCGAAGAGAGCGTCAGGGTTTGGTGTGGTTGAGGTGAATCCAGCAAGTTTTACTCGACCTTTGACAGGGAACTGCTGTTTTACCCATTCTTCAGCTTCTTCTTTGCTTCGGAAATCTTGGTAGCATTTTGTGGCACGGTAAGTGATGACTGTTTCTGCTGGAGCAATCTCTTCGTATTTTTTCAACGCACTGTCAAGCTGTTTGATTCGCTCAAGAGTATCTGCAGAAGGAGTCAAATCCGCACCATGCAGGTGGGCGTTCATTTCCATATAGCTCTGGTCCAAATAATCTGTAACCGCTGCTACTTCGTATTTGTTGAGGAACAGCTTCAGCTTTTCCGATTCCCGAGTATGAGTGTTGTAGTCAAGGCTGGTTGAGGTGAAAACGTACTCGCCAGTCTCACCATGCACACGGCAAGCGGAAGGGTTCTTTGCTCGGCATTTTCTTTTCATGGAGAATTCCTAACAAAAAGATTGGGACCCCTCCCATTTGAGGGGTCCCAATCGCTTCATTCTGTCAACTATTTCTGGGTTTCATCCAAAATAGCCCGCATTTCATCCTCAGTTTTGCCGTCAAACTTCTTACGCCACATCTCCTGCTGGTTTTCAAAGTAAGCTTTGCTGGCATCCAATCCTTCATACAGCCAAATCCTGTCCATCTCTGACAGCTGCTTATCTTCAGGCACATCTTCGAGCTTCGCAACCAAGGTTGAGAAAATTTCAAACGCTTCATCATTAGTAAGGAACCCGTTATAGCTGTTGTCCTGACCTTCATGCTCAGGGCCAGAAGTGGAAGCAGCTTTTGCAATGAGAGTAGGTGAGAACTGAGTCTCATTCTCTGCCGTTACTCCAGCATAGGAAGTTTTGTGACCGAGAAGGTTTTTGCTCATTTCATAGTCGTTTTGACTAATTTCCTTATTCAAGTAACGCTGTTCAAGCTTCTCCAAATTCTGAATCAGGCTTTCTTTTTCCCTCAACGCTTTAAGTTCTTCAATCTCCACATCGTAAGGACCCAATCTGAGACGAGCATGGTTATGACGGAACCGGAAGTAGAAGCGGAGACCATCAAGGTGACCGAAAGCCTGAACAGGCATGGCTCCGTAGAAAGGAGCTGTGAACTTCAAACCCCTGTCAGCAAACTTAGACTCCAGTTTTTCGACCATCACTGCAGTTGCTGCGCGCTCAGCTGCCAGGTTCTCCAAAACATCAGCGTCGATGTCTAAGATCATCTTAAAAGCATTCTCAGTGTTGTCATCCATCATATTAGGCATAAGCTTAATTCTAACACAATAACAGCTACAGGACAAGCCCGATAGCGTTAGTATGACTACTGCTATTTCTCATATGGATTGCCTTGAATTTCTGGCAACCTTACCTGACGACAGTGTTGATTTGGTTCTCACTGACCCTCCTTACCAGATTGGGTTTGACGGAGGTAAAGGTTGGGACAAGCAGTGGAAAACTGAAGCAGAGTACCTGTCATGGTGTAAGCAATGGACTGCAGAATGTGTAAGGGTCCTCAAACCTGGACGCATGCTTGTTGTATGGGGAACGTTGAAAACAGATACTTTTTTACGGTACAAACTGGATGTTCTGAACAGCTTCGAAGAACTTGCTGGCCAGAATGAAATTATCTGGTCCTACAACTGGGGTGGGCGCAGCAAGAAGAACTTTGCACGCAAACACGAATATGCTTGGTGCTATTCAAAAGGGAAAGAGTTCCTGTTCAACGCTGATGAAGTGCGGGTTGAACGTAAAATGAAAACCAGCATGAGAACGGGAACAGCTCATGACAAAGGAACTATTCCTACTCTTATCTGGGAGAAAAACAACCACACCATGTCGAAAGATTTTATCAACTGGCATCCCACGACAAAAAACGTGGATATCCTTCAAAGAATCATTGCGGCTTACACTAACGAAGGCGATACAGTCCTTGACATTTTCATGGGCTCAGGATCAACAGCTGTCGCAGCTCACCACCTGAACCGGAACTCAATCGGATGTGAAAGAGATGACGAGTATTTCGAAAAACTACAAACACGTATAGCTAACGCTGGGAAAGCTCAGGATTAGGTTTACCTATAGAAAGTACAATAATTACAGCAACTGTGATGATTGTAGTGAAGAAATTATACATCAAACCTCTATCGAACCATCCTGGAAATTTGGAGTTCTCTGGCTTGTCGGCAATCAGTGAACCCATATCGTAAAATCCCAAGTAGTTTACATACAATCCTACAACGAACATAATAAGAAGCAGTAAAATCCACCACTTGGAACTTTTGTAAGGAATACGGGTAGGTATCTGCGTACCATCCGCTTGAACTAACATCTTAGCCATTATGACGTTATTGCCCCGTAAATAATCCACACTACTGCAGTCACAGGAATAGCTGCTACCGGCCACCATGCAGCTAAACGGCAGACTGCCCGTGATACTGGCTTGCCTGTTGTGCGACTGATTTCGTTTCTTATTCCATAGATGATGAAACCGTAAGCAATTAGCCACACAAGCGGGCTGATGAACGTGCCAAAAACAAGGATGAAAGAATCGAATCCGTTTTTGTCTCCAGCGGCGGAACTTCCAAAAGCTGCTGGGTAAAACAATCCGAGGATGAAAGTCACGGCAAAGAGTCCCACAGCAATCCATCCAGCATTGTCACGCTCTTTTAGGGCATTTTCGTAAGATGGTTCTTGGGAGAAGATTCTGTCATGGGCTGAGCCCGGCATGTTGGTCATAAGAAAGTCTCTAACATTCGGGGTGGCTTAGAATATCCATGTGGCGAAAAGGAATGTCGACAAGCATGTAAGTACACCCCAGATAACTAACCCAGTACTTTTGATTGCTGAGTTAAAAAAATATAGTCTTGCTGATTGGGGCACGAATCGCATGGTTCCAAAGAAAACTGCAGCTAAACCAGAAAAAGTGCCGTACAAAATGTATGCACCTGAGAAACAAAGCGAAGCAAGGGCGAACAGTACAACAATTGGAGTTGCTTCAACGTTAAACACAGTCAACAGTGTGTAAGCCAAAGGACCAGCCACAAATAAGAACATGCTAATACCCAACAAAGGCAAAGCGAGAACTCCGAGCCTGTTGCTTTGTGTTTCCACAAAGGTATCTGTGTCAGGAGTCAGTTCTAAAGTCATGGTAGAGGAATGTATCGGCTTTACCCAATATCAATATTGAAGACGCTGTAAGCGGTTCTAACGGACTGAATGCAACCGGCAACACGTTGCTCACAGTCCCCTCTAAAGCCGCTCCTGAGTCATCTGGGAGTCACACAGAGGTATTCTACGGCTTGTTGTCAGACGTAGAGAACGTGCGGGGAGTTCTGGCGTACTGTAACTCGCATGGGCTTGAGCTTAGCAACGGTAGCATCCTCTACAAACAGCCCCGCCCAGCGAGCAAACTGGACGACTTCAGCAGGTACCCCAAGTCTGGTCTGGTTCAGGAAAGCCGCACCACCAGAGAAACCGAACTGCTTCGCAAAGCTATCAACCTTGTTCTTTTCTTGAACATCGCCATAAGTGAACATGGCGAGGAGGTTCTGGTACGGCTCTTCAGCCAGGTGCTGCATTCGACCTTCAGGCAGACGAACATAACGCTTGGTCTGGTACGGAGCAGGAGCCTGATTCAGCTCTACCGCTTCCACAGAATTCTCAGACTGAAGAGTGTAGTCAACAATGTTGTCCACTCGAACGCCAGGCTTACCCGCGAACGGCGACAGCACCATGAGAAGACCTTCTGTTTCACTCACAGGGATGATTCGGAAGAACTCATTAGCTTTGCCTGAAGCGAGGCGAACACCATTGAAGACGGCTGTCTTAGCATAGTCCGCAAGGTCAGCCAGTCCAGTCAGAGCCGGCGAAAACGAGTTCACCCGGGCGTCAGAAAGAACGCCATTAGTCAGACCAACGCGAACAGCGTATCCGACGTAACTGGTTGTAGTCAAAGTTCCTCTTCAAGTCTAAAGGCGGTGGAGCTTGAATATATCAAAGCCCACCGCCTTTGTCAACTTAGGAGATAGCGTTCTCAACTTCATGAACCAAAGAAGGAATTGTTTCCCACCCTGTGATGAGGTAACTGTTACCTGTGCCTCTAATCTTCATGTCCATTAGAGTGTACTGCCCTTGCAATGCTTTCAAAGAAAGACGACGTTTTGAGTTCTCAGGGAAGGTCACTCGTTTCTGAGTAACTAAAGTGCCTTTCACTTCAGCGAACCTAAAATGTTCACCGTCTTTTGCTGAAGAGTACTCCCAGGTTGCTTTGTAAAGGTCTTTTTCGCATATCTCCATGATTTACTCCGTTACCAAATCCTGTTGGAAGGATACTCAATGTGGAACGGTGTTTGCTCCCCATCGACAGTCAAAGTGGTAGTGAAAGCAGAAGGTGTTGCAATGTCAGGGTCTGCAGTCGACTTCTCTTTGAAATCATTAGTAAAAGTCCCTTTGTCTGTCCCTGCTGGCACTGTCAAAGAAATGGTGTTCTGGTTTGTTCCTGCAGCACCTGAAAGGTAGACGGTTGTCTTCTCAACACTGTAAGTTGATGTTCCAAATCGACCCATGTAGGCGGTAGAGTTACCCCAAATTGCTGCATCAGGAGTAGCTACAGCATTTTTCTCATCTTCTGTTGAGAAAGCCCCTTCTACTGTGACCCCACCATCGGTCTTGAGAGTGACTTTGTAGGAAGTGTTTTCAATCACAGGAAGTGACTTGATGATGCTGTCCCATGCACTGGCAAGGACTTCTCCACCTCCATTGTTGCTGCTAACCATTTCAATGGTCACAATTCTATGTCCCGAAGCGTCAATGTTTGAGGAGTACTTCAATGAAGAGTAGCCGACACCTGATGCCAGGTCGTTGAAAGAACTGTACGCATTTTGGTAAGTATCATCCATGTAATCTGAAGGTGACACGCTTTCGAAATCAAAAGCGTACTGGTCATCAATAGAAGTACCTCGCACGTTATAGATATGAGGCTCCTCTTGAATCTCTTTCTGAATGTTAGTACCCAGAACACTCAACCCACCTTCACCCAAAGCAGCTGAAGTCGAGCCATTAGTATCAGCGAACTTGAAAACAACATCACTGGAAGGTAAACCAGTTGCCACTTCACGGTCAGTGGTTTCAAGCTGAAGACCCTGCAAACCATAAGGAACATAGTTGTCACTGCGGAAGTTGTTTGTTGGGAAGATTTCCAGTGTGAATGCCCACAGGAGGATGGCTACTCCCATGGCTACAGCCACAATACCTAAACCAGTGACAACGAAGGCCTGTTTTGTTTTTGTTCTAATCATGTTCTCAGTTCCCTTCAGAAATCAATGGTAAAGCGTAAGGAGTGTTCTGGGTGGAAGATGAACCTAATACGTTGTATGAGTTGGAACCCCAGCCCCATACAACACCGTTAGTGTCAACTCCTAAAGCATAACCATTGGCAATGGAAATCTGCTCGAAGTTCAGTGTCACCTGTGTTTCCTGGTCACTGTTAAGCTGGAGAACATTGTTTGCGTTATCTCCCCAACCTTTCAGCTCACCATCAGTAGTGATACCGAAAGTGGTCCCGTTACCAGCAGCGACAAAACTGTAAGATGTTGCCGTGTCTGCTTCAGTCAGAGTACGCTGTTCTTCCTGGTTTTGAACACCCAAAGAGTCATCGCCCCAGTTCCACAGTTTGCCTTCCTCTGTCAAAGCAAGCACATGTTTGTTGCCTGCTGCAACTTGCTTCACTCCAGCCAAAGGATACTGCTGGACTTCATCACCTAAGCTTGAACCCCAAATGAAAACAGTGTCTTTACTGGCGGCAATCGCTACTTGCTGACCTGCTGCCAGATAGTCAAGGTTGCTTCCAATTGGGACAGGAACAGGGTACAAACTGTTAGCTGTGGCAAGAGGTCCGAGGAGTTTGGATTCGCCAGAACCCCAGCCCCACATCTGACCTGTTTCATCTACAGCCAAAGTGTACAGATACCCAGCTTTAGCTTGCTTGAATGTGTCAATGATTTTTGCAGTGACAGCAGGCACAGTTTTGTCTGAGGCAGCACCGTTACCGAATTCACCGTCAGTGTTCTGACCCCAACCCACTAACTGGTTTGAAACATCCAAACCAACAGCACCATTATTGTAAGGTGCAACTGTTCTCAACTGACTGGTCAAGTCAACTGGGGCGAAAGCTTGCTTCTCAGTGCTGTTCGCACCCAGTTGGCCTTTAGTGTTGTCACCCCAAGCTCGGACAGTTGTACCTGTCGTAGCATACACAGTTCCGATTCCAGCAACTACAGTGTCATAGCCTGAAGCTCGTTTCTGAGGCGTCAAAACTTTCGCTTCCTGAGCAGGGTCAGTAAGCAGTTCACCGTTAGTGTTTTTACCCCAAACATAGACATCAGTGGTTGACACTGCAGCAGCGAATTTGTTACCTGCCGTAATTGAGGAGGCTTTTGCAAGAATGCTCACAGGAACCTGCGTGTGAGCGTTAGCATCATCCACGTTGATGCCTGTCTGACCGTCAGCATCAGAACCCCAAGCGTAGAGACGGTTTAAAGCGTCAATGGCGTAACCGTTCTCGCTACCCAAAGCAATTTTGGTGAACTTCAGCTGCTGTGTGATGATTTCAGGTGCAACAGCGTTGCCTCTCAGTGCAGGTTCTGCGATGACAGCAGGTTTGATACCTGAAGTGTCAGTTGCCTGGAAAGTAGCATCAACCTGGGTGGTGCACTCAGCAACGTAGTCATCAGGGTCGACAGGAGTTGGCTGAATAGGTGCAGGTGAAGGAGCTACTGTCGGTTCTGGGCTTCTTGTTGGTGCAGGTGTTGCTGTAGGGTTAGGTGTTGGAGTAGGCGTAGCAGTAGGTCGAGGTGTAGGGTTTGCTGCTTTGTAAGCTGCATCCTGCTCAGTCTGTTTGCGGTCAGCTTCTGCTTGTGCTGCTGCACGAGCGTCAGCTACTTTAGCTGCCACGCAAGCGTTGATGAGACCCTGACGACGAGTTGCATCATTTGCTTTGATTCGAGCAATCTCTCGTTCTACTCGTTCGTTTTCTTCCACCTGAAGCTGACGCCAGTCAGTACCAATACCAAGTTCTCCATGGGCGTTCTCACCCCATGAGTACATGTAACCGTTTGAACTCAAAGCAAGAACAGTCTGGGACTGAATGTTTGTTGCTACAGCGTTCCAGCTGTTACCTGCAGCGGTTGGAGCTGGTGTGTTTCGTGCAGTGTTAGTTCCATCACCAAGCTGCCCTGCATCATTGTTACCCCAGGAGTAAAGTTCACCTGCTGCTGTTCGTGCGAAGCTGAAATTCTTTCCAGCGTAGACATCTGCAAAGCGAGCATCAGTTGAAGCAACACCTGGTGTGTTTCGTGCAGTGTTAGTCCCGTCACCAAGCTGCCCTGCATCATTGTTACCCCAGGACCAAAGGCGTCCTTCTCCGTCCAAGGCAAGAGTGAAGTCTGCACCTGCTGCGATTTTATCGTAACGCAAAGCTGCTGTCACCTGGGTGGGGGTGTAAGTAGGATTAGTTGTACCGTTACCAGATTGCCCAATGTCGTTAGGACCCCAGGTGAAGATGTGACCGCTTTCGCTGGTTGCAACACTGTGGTCGTAAGGAGAGTTGATGCTGGAGATTTTCTCAGGCAGTTCGACTTTGTTCCAACCGGAGATGTTTACAGTCTGACCTGCAGTAATACCCAGCTGACCTTGGCTGTTCCAGCCTCGTGAGTAGACAGTGCCGTCGCTGGCGATGACGGTTGCGAAAGTTTCACCAGCGGATACCTCTGCTGCTTTGATGAAGTTCTGCTCTTCGGAGGCTTGCACGTTGGTAAGGTTCTGCGAAAGCACTAAAGCAGCACCTGTTACGAAAATCGCACCGATGGTGAGAAGCTTCTTACCAGTAGTGGCTAAAGGTTTTGTTGTGGCATCCATGTTGTTACACTTCACTTTCTGCGAAGAACGATTTCATTTCTTCTACGCCGTTATGGTCGTTTCGTTCTTCAATACGACGGGTTGCTCGTTGTCTGGCTTTGCCAATGTGTCTAATGGAGCGTTGGTCCTGTGACAGGCGTCCATGCATGCCAAAAATGTAAACCAGTCCAAGGGCAAAAGCTGCAGAGAGAAGCAGGATGAGACCCAAAGGTGAGCTGGCGATACTGAATAGGAATCCTACAGCGGGGACACTGAACTGCTCTTTGTAAGTCACATCTCGAATTTTGTAAGGAAACTCATCAGGAAGAGCTCGCTGGTCGCTTTTCAACGAAATGTTGTAATACTGCTCATCGTCTGTACTAATTTCAAGTACTCGTCCAATGAGATTACGTTGAGATTCACCAACACCGATGGTAACAATGTCACCAGCTTTGATGTCTTTCTCAGGGGTAAGCTTGGAAACGATCAATGACCCGTTACGTACATCAGGTGACATAGCACTGGTAGCAACAGGAGCGACACGCCATTCAGTAAATGAGTTCACCCCTTGAATGCCTGCCGCTAAGACGCTGAAGACAGCAACTACGCCAAGTAGAGCTGCAACTAATTTTCGTTTCACTTTTTTCCTTACCCGAAATCCTGAATGTTACTCTACCACAGGTTCGGGAAGAATGGAAGAACATAAAGCTTTCATTCTAAAAAAGCATTTTCTGTAAAATAACAGATAAAAGGTTGACATTGCTGCAAATTGTGTTACCGTTATAGCATATACATACGTGAAAGGACAACATAAATGCTAAGGCACCTGATTGGACGGGTACTTTTAGTCCTCGGTGTAGCCTTTTTCATCGCTGTTGTTTCACCAATCATTCTGACATCGCAAGCTGCGTTGATTATTTTGTCCGCAGCTCTGATTACGTTGTCAATCTCACTATTCACAGCATTGATCGTGTCAAAAGAAGAAAAGGTGGTCCCTCATGCCTGAGCAGAACAACTGGAAGTTCAAGTATGTCGCTTGGTCCCGCAGATTAGTGTTTGACAGGATGATCGGTTTCCTCTTCTTCGCCATCGGAATTCTCTTTTCAGCTCCTTTGCTGATTTGGTCAGGTTCAGTGTTCTTCCTTCTTGCAGCAATCGATGCTCATTACAAGAACAAAGCCGAAAAGCAAATCGAAATCGACTAACTCATTCCGTACAGGTCTTCAACCAGATGGAATGGCAGCTGAATAGTTGTCGATAAATCTTGTACAGGAACGCCTAAACGAATGTACTTCAAGGCATCCTGATATTTGAAGTTAGGGTTGCGTGCTTGGAGGTCATCCAGGACTTCCAACCAAATCTCTGCGTCTTCGGAGATGCCGGCAGCAACCATGAATGCTATTTCGGTGAAGCTGTACTGACGTACCAGGCTGTTCATGGTGTCAATGTCAACATCCCTGAACATCTCAGCGTTATCCAGATATACGTCATCGGCAGTCGTGACATACCCTTTTCTGAGCAGAATGTCAGCACGCCAGTTTGGGCTGTTTGATTGAGTCAACTGGGCATAATCTTCTGCAATTTTGGATAGAAGAATGTTCAGAAGCATCAGGTCCCGAGATTCAGGGTAAGGGTTGAAAGAAGCTTTTGTAAGCCCTGAAGATGGTAGAACCCAACCTAACCCAACTCGAAGAGCGTCAATTCCTTTTTCAGGGTTTGGTGGTAACACTGTTGTGAAGGTGAAGCTATTTTCCAGCTCTTGCCTTTTCAGGAAGCCGTCCAGCTCTAACATTATCCATTCGTTCATGAAGCTACCTCTACTTTTGTTACACGAGGATAAGTTTGAGAGATAGGGATGCTCACTCCTGTTGATTCAAACTTGTAGCTTTGGCCCACAGTAAGATTCGCCGCAGGTGAACCTCCTTGAAGAGCTTCTGTGTCCCATTCGAAACGACCGCAGTCAGTTTCGAAGAAGTTGGTTGTGTTCGTCCGTGTGACAGTGCAGGTTTCTGAACGTTCGAAGTATTTTCCTGATAGTAGATCAGGGATGGTCTGTGGATTCACAAACAGGTAGAATCCAAGGCTTACTGCGATGAGGATAACAAAGCCAGTAGCAACCCGGCGAAGGTTCAATGCGCCTTTCTGAGTCTGACCTGCAAGTTTTCTGCGTTTACGTTTTGTCGTCATACGCTTAGGAGCTTGAATAGGAGCTCTTACTTTGTTTCCAGCAGATCGAGTTGGGGTCTTAGAAAAAGATGGAGGCGCTTGAATAGGAGCTCGGGACTCACTTTTTTCGTCAGGCATAATTTTCCATTCGGGTTACTTTCTACAGGGTTAATATCGGAACACTGAGGGTTGACTTTACTATACTCGTCTGGTAAGCTTCTGATAAGTCTATTTACACGAAGAGGATCGTTCATGACATTGCTTGTCAGCCAGATCGAGTCGACCAAAGGCTCTGTAACATTTCCGTTTGTTCAAGAGTTTGTAACAACCTTGCATTACGGAAACATTTTGAAACCTGTACTTGAAACCACAGGTACTTCACACACTTCAGACATTTCCGCTGTCGATGGTGAAGCTGTAGAAACCTTGGTAATTACATTCAACTCTGTTGAGCAGGTTTTTTCCTACCTACTGTTCGAACAGCGTTACGTCATTGCAGAGATGCTCAAAGAAACTGCAGCTCTTGAGCAGCAGAAAGTTCGCAAGCCTGGAAGCTTCAAAAAGATTTCTGTTCCTACAACACCTGCTAACGAAATCATCAGACGTATCAGCAGGTCTTACTCGAACGTAATGGCGTTGGTTAGTGACACCACCCAGAAAGAACGGTTTACTGTTGAAGATGCAGTAGTAGCAGACTATTTAGCTCTCATGCACAGCGAATCAACCTCTCAGTGACATGCTGAAGTCCAATAGAGAACACAGGTCAGCATGCAAGAAAGGTATCCGAACGTGAAAACAGTCCATCTTATCTCCCACCAGAATTGGCATCGGGATGAACTGGCGACTTCTGGTGAATGGACTGTTGATTATTCGCATGGCTTAGATGTCCCTGCTTACGAGCAGAAGGATGCATGGTGGCTTCCTCAAGCTCAAGCTGTTCAGTTACTGCGAGCGGTAGAACATCATGGTCTCCCCGAACTCACTTTCACTGCGCCAGCTCCTTACCTTCTGGATACTGTCCCCTCAGAACTTTTGGGTCGAAGAGTTGAAACGATGACAGCTGAAGAAGCTGTATCAACTCTTTTCGAATGGCCCACTCTGTGGTGGAAAATGGCTACCGCTAAGAACGACCTGTTCCTGGCTAAAGAACGAGACCATGCAGAGCTTTTGAACTTAGTCCAAGCCTTGGAACTTCCCACTACAGCAATTCTTCAGTCTTCAACAGCTTTACCGGAAATCATTTCAGAGTATCGTTTCTTTGTTGCAAAGAAGAAACATGAGTATCTCATTCTGGCATCCAGTGGGTACCTCCACAAAGGGGTCAGCGTATATGACGGAGCTGTGTTTGAAGAAAAAGAAGAGGAGAAAGCTGCGGAAGTTGTAGAGCAGCTTTTTGACGCAGACATTGACCTTCCGCCTTCCTTTGTTGTGGACGTTGCTGTCACTGTTGATGGGGCCTTCATTCTTGAGTTCAACCCGTCCTGGTGTTCAGGGTGGTACGCATGCGAAATTGATGGGGTACTCACTACCATCGAGCGAGGTTTTAGAGTGACTCCTCGTGAGTACAAAGCCTGGGCTTACAATCCTGACCCTGTACTGTTGCAAAAGTTCGCTAACCCTGGGAGACGCATCTGGGGAACCAGTTGACTTTTTAGAATACACTGTGATATGTTTAGTGAACCGAAGCAGGAGAGCTTCGGTCCACTAAACATTTGGAGAGAAAATGACTACTGCAACGCTGATTACTCTTCCTGCCTCTGGCGATAAGGCTGTCCAGAGCGACTACAAGGTGAAGAGCTACACCCCTCGACAGGGACGTGACACTGAACAGTTCACTGCAAGCATCTACCGTGGCACGAAGAAGGTTGCCATTGTGGAGAATGAAGGCTCTGGTGGAGCTCACTGGTTCAGCTTTGTCAGCACGGAGGAGGCTCGCCTTTGGGATGAGTATGTTGCTCAGTATGACTGGACTGAGGACATTGAGACTGAGTACTACAGCTTCACTCTTCACTTCGACAAGGATGCTGTGTTTGACCGTCTTGCCAATGAGGTCGTCGCTGCACGCTGGCTGAACAAGATGGAGCGAACCCATCAGAAGTTCGTCATCGTCAAGGACCTTGAGGATGTCAAGAAGAATGTCTTCCTGATTGCAGGAATCCTTGATGTCGGAGATTTCGTGTGGAACGGTTCTGGTTGGGACCTTCACCAGGAAGTCTGAACCAACTAAGAAGGGCTGCAACCGTCATGGTTGCAGCCCTTCTTTTAACACTAACTTATGAAGCGTCTTTACTTTTTGCTTCTTCTGCGGCTTTCTTCACTCGTGCAGTAGCAGCACTAACACTTTCAGATGCGTCTTCCTTCGCAGCTGTGGCTTTGCTTTGTACTGTGCGAGTTGTTTTCTTGGAAACGAACTTTCCATCAGAGACAGCATTATCAGCTGTTTTTTCTGCCTTTTCCTTTACCTGACCTACAACGTCTTTGGCATCCTCTTTTACTGATTCGACTGTTGTAGGGGTTCTATCAGAAGCTTCTTTTACTGCATCTTCCGCTTTGTCTTTGACATCAGCTACTTTGCTTTTCACTGCGTCAGCGGCTTTGCCGGTTGCTTTCTTAGCCTCTTCAACTGTTTTGTCACTGTCTTTACTGTCGACCTTAGCTGAAACTTTTTCTACTTTGTTTTCAACAGCGTCCTTCACATCAGCAGCAGTCTCTTTAGACTTTTCTGCCAAATCCCGTACAGCAGTTTTTCCTTTGCTTGAGGCACCAAGGATGACATCCTTGTAGTCCTCAGGATTACGCGGGTCCTTATTCTGCTTCTTTACTAAGGCGGACAGACCAGCTACAGCGCCGGCACCAGCAGCTACGCCAACTACTGTCCAGGAGATGATTGGATGTACTTTGAAGGATTTGGCTAATGTTTTCATGAAACTAGGTATCGGTCACTTTTTCCAACATCCTATGTTTCTTTCAGGATTTGTACAGGAAAGCATATAAAAGCCCTCTGGTTGAGAGAAAACCAGAGGGCTTAGCCTCCCCGTTGAGGCTGAATAAGTTACTGCTTGACGAAACCATCTTCTATCTTGACTACATCCCCTACTTGAAGGTAAGTACATGCAGAAGCTTCAGCATACCCTTTTACTGGTACCCCGTCTTTAGCTTCTGCTGTGACCAGACAATCTCGGTTGTCAATGTCACTGTTTTCGTTGATAACCCTGTGAGCTTCAACGACATGTAGCTCCTGATTGCTGAGCCATACGAAGAGAGCTATCCAGATGACTGCAATCACAGCCAAAATGACCACGATGGCTCTTTTAGGCATGGTTTAGCTCACTGACTCTAAAAACTGAACCATATCTTTTTGAATGTCTGCAACTTGACGGTCTCCGTTAAACAGAACACTTTGGCCAGTTTCAGAGTAATAGTTCAGCACTGGGTCCATGGTTCGAGTGTAGATGTTCATACGCTCTTGGATTACTTCCTGGGTGTCATCTGCTCGACCGCCACTTTTAGCTCGGTTGAGCAGACGCTCGACACAGGTAGTTTCAGCTACCTCAATGTTGAGAACATAATCAATTCTGATGCTCTCATCTCGGAGGAAATGCACTTGATTGAGAGTGCGAGGGTACCCGTCAAGAATGAAGCCATTGGTGCAGTCAGCTTCCTGTAGTCGTTCTTTGACAACCTGGTTGGTGATGTCGTCAGAAGTGTACTGACCAGCTTTCATCGATTCTGTGATTGCTTTGCCCAAAGGAGTCTGACGTTCCACATGGTCACGGAAGATATCACCTGTAGAAATATGGGGAATGCCGAAATGTTCAGCCAGCAGCTTAGCTTGGGTGCCTTTACCTGAGCCTGGCCTTCCAGCGAAGATGAGGTTGTACATTACAGCAGCTCCTTAGTTGTTTTTCAACCAGTCAGGAGTTCTCAACCATTCAGGAATAGCATCTTCCTTGCGTGGGAACTCTTCAATATCCTCTTTGTAGTCTACCACATCCCAAGGAGAGTTATAGCTTTCAGTCTCAACTTCAGGAGCGATGTACCACTCTTCTGGAGTCGCCCCACTGTAAATCTGTTTGTCGTAATTGTAAAAAGTCTGAGTGATGAAACCATCCGCTGCAGTGGTGAACTGAACGGAGAACCAAGCACCTTTCTCTGCGGAGAACTGCTGAGTTTTCAGTTTGTAGAGTTCGTAGATGCTCTCAGGGTTGATATCGCCAAAGCGGAACTTGCCATCTTTGTTTTCAATGATACTGCTGACGAACACGCCATTTTTAACTACAGATACAAGAACATGAGCTCGTTCGTCAGTGGAGGTGAGAACTTTGAGAAGCTGAGCCTGAATGTCAGCTCGGATAACACCAAGCAGAGTCAAGGCATCAGCAGGGACACTTTCAACTGAGAAAGTAACTTCGGGGGTGGGATTGTTTTCAGTCATGTAAGGCATATCGGTTCTTATGACCGATAGAGGACATATACCAGTTACGCAATAAAGAACAGGATTCACATGACTGACGCAGCACCTGATTATGACATTGACAGCATCTTAGAAGCAGTTGACGAGACTGGACTTCTTTTCGCCGGAACTGGGGAGCTTGAACTCCTCAAAGAATCCGTTGGCAGTGTCATTGTCGTTGACACCATCATGTTTGCTTACACACAACTCAACGACCGAGTAGTAGCAAACGGCAAACCTCGCAGGTACCGCTTCCGTTCACGCCTTGTGAGTTCTCTCTACACTGAGAAGAACACCAAAGGTCGCTTCGTCTTTGAAGACGGTACAGTAGTCTACTACGACCGTAGCGTCCTGGACTAAGAAAGTTCGTTTAGTTTTCGCTCAATCTCTTTTGCCTGGGCTTTAGTCGTCTTCCTATCTGAAGCAGACACGTGGTTAGACTCTTCTCGGGCATCATCTTTCGCGGGAGATGGTTTTACTAATAAGCTGATTGTCACGCCTGCTACAGCCAGCATGCCTACAATAATCAAGTTGAACATTTTTTCCTTTCTCCGCCCAGTGTAACCCACATGTTTAGTCTAAGAAGAAAAACACTGTTGGGTACAGTGTCAAAATAATCATGTGCAGCACTGTCAGAATGAGCAGAACCAATTTGTGATTAGTTGGTTGGTTCTCTGAAGAACGTCGGACGGCACTGATAGCAAACAGAAGACCTGTGCTGTGGATAACAAGAACTGTTGTCATTACTCCCCAGGAACGGATATAATCTAAATCTATGTCCCCCTTTGACGCAGAGTTGATAAACAGTAGAAGCATGAGTACAAACAAGGCTCCTGATGCAATAGCATTTCTGCTGTAAGTCTGTTCGAAAAAGCTCTTCATCCTAAGCTCTCCAGTTGCAAGGTCACGAAAATTACGATGGAGTAAGCAATAACAAGAAGCTGCACAGAACCCAGAATCATGCTTGCCGCAAACGTCATTACTAACGCTTTTCGGTCAGGGTCAGAAACTTCAACAACTTGATGGTCCAATGATGTATCATAAGTTTTTGTTTTGTACGCCTTGATGCTCTTGCTACTCTTCATCAACTTCTGTTGAAGCAGTAAACCTTTAGTTGACAAAGCCATCCCCAGAAGGATCAGAACAGAGACAAAGACAGTCCCTGGTAGGTCTTCCTCAGTCACGTATAAGCGAACAACAGCTAAAGGGAGAATTACCAGCACAGCTCCGAGTAAAGAAAAAGCTAACTCGTTGGGCTGTGATTCCACTTCTTCGTTCAGGTGAAGAGTCTGATTTGTTGGATCGGACGACGAAACATCAGCACTTGTGTAGTACACAGGTGCTGATTCGTTATCGTTCGTCTGGTCCATATGTTTTAGAACAGCTGTACAGACCCGAGGATTTCAGCGGCTTGGGTGAAACTCCACCAACCTGCAGCCAGCATGCTTGTTCCAATGATGAGAAGAAGCCCAAAAGTAGGCTTACGGCGCTCCTTGATGAAATCATCCATCTTTACAGTACCTACGTTAGGCAGGAACAAGGTTGGGGCGAAAAGCAAAGAACCGGCTGCAAGGAACAAAGCCACCACACCTAAAAGCAGGTAAGGAATCATAGGCATAAGCTGACCTAAGCTGGCAAAATCTAATGTGTTGTTCATGAACTATTTTCTCTCGTGTTAAAGAAGTATCTGTTCGAGGGTAGCTTAATTTCCAATTCCAGCCCCGTAAAGGAGGGTTGAAATCACTGGAGCTGAACTCATGACTACTCCGAAAGATACAATTCCAACCATCGTCCATTTTTCCCAAGCCGGCTGAAAACCAGTCTTCTTGATTTGGAAGGCTGCCGTTATGGTGCCAGTAAGAGAGAAAATAGCACTGAAAAGCCATGAAGTAAGACTGTTCATGTACCGCAGTGTTTCCAGGTTATCAAAGGAAGCAATGAATGCTGGCAGACCTAACAGCACGAACACAGCACAGAAAGGAATAAGCCAGACTCTGTTTCGGTAAGGAGAAACAGGAAGCACATATTGTCTGTTCATCTGGTTCGGGTCAAAGTTGTTTGTCTCGCTCATCAGATACCTCCGACTGTCAAGTAGCCTAAGAAAATTACTAATGGTGCCAGCACGTTGATAACACATAGAGGCACGATTACCCACAGATTAGGTTTCATGACGTAAGGGTTGTACCTCATGTCTCCAGTGACTCCGCTGTACCTGAGGACAATCTCTTGATATCTCTTCCGTAGGAGTTCAATGCTGAGCGACACAACTGTCATGGATAAAGAGAGGAATGCGAAAAGGATGATGGCGAGAACAGCCAGGAAGCCTTCAACTGGAGCGTTACTGGGGAAACCGAAAACTCCGAAGAATATGATGATGCTGAATGCAGAGAAAACAGCTGCAACAACAGCTAACGACAATGAAGAAATGCGTGAAGGCGGATTCTTTGGAGGCAGCATCAACGCTGATTGGGAAGGCATGCTCATAATGAAGAATATCGGGTCACGGCGACTTTTGGTATAGAATCACTGCTTGTGAGCAAATTATATTTCCGACATAGTGCAATGAATGCGGGTAAAAGCACAAACCTTCTTCAAGCTGCCTACAACTATGAAGAGCGGGGTCAGCGAGTTATTATCGCTAAACCCAGCATCGATACCAAAAGTGATCGTGTCTTATCTCGTTTAGGGGTGTCAGCTGAAGTGAACTGGCATGTAACGCCTGAAGTGGATGTCCGAGAGCTCCTTCGCCAGGAGACCTCCAAAGTGGACTGTATCCTTGTGGATGAAGCTCAATTCCTTTCACCCGAGCAGGTGGATCAGTTCTTCTACATTGCAGTCCAGGAAGACATTCCAGTTTTAGCTTACGGAATTCGTAGCGACTTTGCTACAAAATCTTTCCCTGGTTCGATGCGTCTTCTGGAGATTGCTCATTCCTTGGAGGAGATGAAAACCATCTGCCGTTGTGGACGTAAAGCGTTGTTCAACGGCAGAAAAATCAATGGTGAATTTGTCAAAGAGGGTTCCCAGGTAGCTATCGATGGGCAGCAAGCTGAATATGAATCACTCTGCGGAAACTGCTACATCAAATTTTTAGGCTGGTCATAACTAAACCAGCAACAGGTAGCCAAGGCTAATCCGAATCTGGCTTCTCTGCATGCAACACACATAAGGATGTATGACATCCGTTAGGGAGCGAAATGAAAATTGAGAAAAGCGTCTACTACTATTTGGAAAACAAGTACATTGTTGTGTTGCATAGGCAATCTAATGATTTTTCTGTTACCTTAAAAATGTGGGAAGTGAATAGTTGGTCATATGATGAAGATAACAACACTCAGCCCATCTGGGATGAGGCAACTTTCTGTTTTGAGCTGTATCGTAGAGCTGACGGTAAAACGTTCTACAGCTTCGGATCAGAACCAGTTTACTCCGAACCTGAGGTTTTTGCTGAAGGTATCAAGCTTTCTGCTCATGTAGCTGATTTGTTCATACTGCAAGAACGGCCTAAAGAGTATATTCCCCAATCAGATTGGGTTTACGATCCAGAGAAGAAAAAGATTAGGTTAGTCCCTATTGATTTTAAAGGTGACGACCTTTACACCTTGTTTCCCTCTTTCTATGACGAAGATTATATGATAGAATGAGTTTATCGTTTCATTCTGAACATAAAGGATTTGCAATTCATGTCTTCTTCTGAGTACATTCGCCCTGACCAGGCTTCGTTCGCGGTTCACACGGGAGCGTTCTACTTCCGTAACCTGGAGCAGGCTCGACTTGTTGGTCAGATGATTGACCACATTGCCACTGAGTCCAACGGTGTTCTTGCTGGGACGCAGCGCTTCGTGTACCTGCAGGAGATTGGCGGGGGTCGCCCAGCTCTGTACCCTGCCCAGGTTGACCGCTCGAAGATTACTCGTGGTCAGCAGGAAGTCAGCGCCCGTTTGGGTTCACTTGTCAAGAACCTCCGTAGTGCAATTCCTGAGCTGGCTGAGGTTGACTTCCTCGAAGAGGTCATGGTTCTTGAGAACCGTGACTGGACAATTGACTACCAGCGTCTGTTCTCAAACATTGCCGAGCATGTCGACCGTGCAGCCACCCTGCCTGTGTTCAAGGATGCGGTCGCTCTGACACTTCAGAACGAAGCTCTACGTGGAGTGAAGTAACCCATGCCTGACCAAATTATTGCTACTGTCCCAGAGACTGCTAAAAATCCAGGAGTTTCCCTCTTTGATTTACTGAATATGCCTAAAGGCATCTCAGACCCATTAATTTTTGTGAAACCTGGAAAAGCCGAGCAGTCAGTAGAGAGTAAAGACCCTAACTATCTGTACTTTGAAGACGCAAAGCCAGTCAAGTCCTCAGACAAGGGTGACATTTATGCGTATCCCAGCAGGTACCACGGAAAGTCAGAATCTGGCTTTCCTTTGGAATCTACTGATCTTTACGTGAACGATAAAACAGTGATTGTCAAAACTGTTTCTCATTCAGAGGGCGTCTCGAAGACAGATAAGAAATGGCATCGTTGGCAGACCACACGAACCATCGTGTTTTCGCTGAAACAAGAGCGTTTTGGCATGCCTCATCTTCGCATTTACGAAATTCTTCCTAAACGAAAGACTCGGCACCGGACTTTTAGAGATGTATCCCGGTCCTACAACATTCCCCAGCTGCACACAAGTTGGTCTATGTCCCGCAAAGATGTAGACCATATTCAGCATGCAATAGCTGGTAAAGTTTATGTCGGTTCCAAAGAGGATAGTTATGCTGGTGGCGTAGACTCCAGTGCTGCCTACTACCATGCTTTGTACCATGTAGTACAGAAGTACAAAGAGCTTGGTGGTGCTATTGACTTGTCCGCTATCGATTCTAAGAACCTATTTACCTTCTTAGCCTATCCAAGTCTTCGAATGTTCCAGTCTTCCAATCTGAAGAACATTGCTTTTGCTGTGCAAGCTAACAGCTCAGCTTGGTTGCATGAGCCAGATGTTCGCGTGTTTGTACGAAAAGTCTTCGGCAAAAAAGCTGTCCGTAAAGATGTCATCAAAGCTGTAGCTAAAACAACTGATGCTTTAGCCATCAGCATCTGCAGCTACATCAAAAACTATGTACCTGCAGACTGGATTAGGGATTTGCTGAACGACCCAGATAAGTACCGTCTAATCACACCAGCAAAAACTCGTGCAGTGTGGGACACTCCTTCCGAAGTTCTTTACCCTGAACTGAAGAAACTCTTCAAGAACGCTTCTGAGCATGAGAAGCGTAAACTTGTTTTCCTTCCTGCAGATAATGACAAAAACAGTGAAAGGATGTTCACAGACTCTTTGCTGTCGTTGTCTAAAATTTCAGAGGAAGACCTGGTTGAGAACTGGAAAGTTCTCGATTTTACGAACTGGAAAACTATTCATGACAAGTTAGCTATTGTCCATCGAAACATCAAAATCAAACCTGTCCCGATTCCTCAGGACGGTCTCATTGGGCTGCTTGATGGAAAGACTTTCCAAGGATTGAATTCTGAGGGTAAAGAAAAAACTTACACTATCGCATCCCCTAAAGTGAACCATGACTTGTACGAATGGGGTAACGAGATGAGTAACTGTATTGCCAGTTATAACGACCGAGTGCTTAGGAACGAAACTTACGTGTTCGCTGTGTATGAAGGTAAGACACTGTTCGCTAATATCGAAATTTACGGTGAACGAGTACGACAGTTCTACGCAAAATACAACGGACGAGTTGAACCGCATCTTCACACAGCTTTGCAAACTGTCTTGGATTCCACCTTGCTTGAACTCAGAGCTCAGGAAGAAGCAGCTGAGAAGAAGAAAAAATCTAAGCGAAAATCAGCTGTTTGAGTTGTAAATGTCAGAGGTCCTTGATACAGTGTAACTACTGAACAAGGAGAGATTATGACTAACGTGGACTACTCGAAGCATGTGGCAGCTGCATACATTGACGAAGCTGTCGCTGACGGCTGGACTGTCAGTGTTGGACCCTGGGGTTCCAGAGAGGATGACAACACTGTCATCCTTCGCAGAGAGGTTCCTGAGCTGGACGGTTACTTCAACATCTGGGCGGTGGACCGTGCAATGGGCTTCCCCGGTCAGAAAGCTGTACTTGACCGGCACATCTCTGGATGGTTTGTCGAGTACACGGAAGGTGACTTCCGAGCTGACCGTGAACAGGCTTTGAACTTGAAGCCCACCTTGCTCTCGGAAGAGTACGACATGAATGTGTTCCTGTCTGCTGCTAACAAGTGTCCTCAGTGTGGAATTCAGGTTCCTGCTAACCAGTTGACTGGCGTATCTTTTGCCAGTGCAGCATGCGACGTTTGCCTTCCTGCTGCACGTCAGCGGCTTGAACCTGCTGGTTGGTACAACTAACTTCTATGCCTTACAAAAACCCTGCTGAGCTGCAGGGTTTTTGTGTTTAAGCCGATAGTTTCATCAGGAAACATCCAGAAGAAAGGCATGTTGGAAATGGCTGACATGGACAACTACATTCCCTCCGAGAATGAAATTGACGAAGTGCTCACGCAATACGATTCATGGTTGCAGGAAGAGTACGAAACTCATGGCGACCCTGTTATTGCAATCGACAGAGCGACCGAAAGAGTAACCAGCTCCTCCTCCCACAAAGTCTTCTTCTGGGTTGCAGAAAATGATAATGCTCGTATCTACGATGTTGATGATACAATAGTCAAATGACTAATTTCTTCAAAGGTGAGTATGACCACGAAGCACAAGCAAGTTACCTAAAGTTCTGTGACTGTGCAGTAGAACACACGGCTGATTACACGCTGTCAACAAACTATGTGATGTTGGCTGACTACGGAGTCCCTGGACATGGAGCTCAAGAGCATATCATTGGTGTCGAATTCTTAGCTAACCCGAATGATGAGAAGCAATTGCGTGAAGATTTAGAGCTACTGGAACTCACTGATGAGCAGAAGACTCTCATTGTGGCAGCTCGTGTCTGGTTCCCTCAGGAAGAAGCTGAAGAAAAAGAGGAAGCTTTGAGACAGCTTGTTGCGAATGACCCTCAGACGGTAGAGGCTCACAAGAAGATGCACAGCAACCCTGAGCTATTCACGCCGGCAGCTGATTTACCCTGACTTACATTAAATGAAGAACCCCTCACCATGTTTCAGGTGAGGGGTTCTTCATTGTTAGTTACTCAGCGAGGTAGTCACCGAGGACGAGGTTGATGGCTTCGTCCAAATCAGTGGTCACTTGGACATCCTTGGCGTAGAACTCTGGGGAGAACTTCGGCCAACGCTCACCGAACTGTGCCTTCATTCGAGACTCAGCGATGTCGCTAAGACGAACGATAACATCCTCAGCAATAGCCGGGGACACAGCGAGGATGAAGCGGTCTGAACCTTCCATCTCAAGCGGCTCTGCGGCAAAAATTAGACTAATCGTTTCCATGAGGTAAACACTACCTCATGGAAACGATTATGTCAAGCTTAGAAAAGCTTCAGGAAGTCCTGCTCCATGTAAGCTCGCGTGGCGTCCTTGGACACCCAACGGCTTCGAGTGACAGTCGTCGGAGCATTAGCAGGGCGACGCACACCTGCAGGAACAGCCTGGGCTGCATCCTGCTCGAACGTCTCCTTGAACGCCACACGACCGTTGAAGAAGCCCTCAGGAAGCTTCTCGTAAGGCGTACCCTCCAGAAGCCGCAGACGGTCCTTGGAGGAGACACTCATCAGGCTCTTGTGGGAGTGCAGCACGTTAGCTGCCATCGTCACAGCGTTCTTCTGAGCATCGAAACGACGCCAACGCACGTACTCATCCACCTCGTCCACATCAGCAAGCGTGTGAACACGAGCATCGAACACAGGAATCTGACCGACTCCATCAAACTTAAGAGCCTGCATGAACAGAGCAGTCACAGTTGCAGCACCGATGGAAAGCATCTTGTCGACACGACCACCGAACCACATCTGGCTGTTCTCACCAGCAAGGTCCGAGAAGACGATACTGATTTCGTCCGACTGAGTGTAACCAGCGATTGCTCCAGGGATGGTCGCAGCCATCTTACGGGTCACTTCATCCATAACGCCCATGAAGTTTAGGTCGTAAGGCTTCTCGAAACGCTTGGTGAATGTGGAGAAGTTCTTACCGTCAAAACGGATGACAGCGTAAGTCTTCTCTGGGAGGTAACGGAAAGAGTCCTTCTCCAGACCCTTGAACTTCACTCCGTCAGGGAGCATGTTGTTATCAGACATTAGCCTTCTCTTCTGTGTTGCGTGCCATGAGCTGAAGCCACAGCAGGTCATAAGTTCCTGAATCGACAAGCATTCGCTCGTCGTTGTTCAAATCGTACACGTAAAACGCTCCGATGTCCAGCTGCTTGTCTGCAGGGAAAGCGTCATACCATGCAGCAAACTCGTCAAGGGTGTCCCAGCCATCCAGACCAGGGAACATGCAGCGACCGTTCTCGTCATTGTCCGTGACGTTCTCGCCGTGAATCTCCTCATCAAGGTACGAATCCCAGCCGGCAGCATAAGCGTAGTAACGCTTCTCATCAGTAGTCATGAAGAGAACATTACCAGTTTATATATCCCCTGTCAAACCTTTTGGAGGTTAGCTTCTGGGAGTCAGTCTTCTCTGCCAAATCATGGGAACCTCAATGTAAGTTTCTGAATCCTCAGACCATTCAACTTTTAGTCCTTGATCTTTCAAAGCACCGAACACTTTACGTGCTACAGCTTTACTTCCTTCTTCACTACTGGGAATGGAATTGAAGTATAAGAGCAAACCTCGATGGGAGTCGTACGCTTTTTCGCTGGACTGCTCGTTGTAGAACACATACCCTTCAGCGTCAGGATACATTCCTTTTTCAGCTTTGGTCTCGTAATCGACCCAGGCACAAGAGTTACAACACCATTCATCGTGATGTCCAACAATGGTGGGTGCCAACTGTGCATAAGCTGCGTCAAGTCGATCATTGTCTGTTTCGAATGGCCATGTTTGTTGTTTCAGTACTTCTTTGTCCCAAATTTTTTCAGCCATGGCAGGAGCAACAGCTGCTGCAACTTCTAACAGCTCAGCAGAAACATCTTCATATTCGCTATAGTCCAAATCGTTTGCCTGAGCTAGCTCTTCCAGATAATCAGGGAAGTAATCTGGTCGCTCGATGAGTGCTTTAAGGAACTCCTCATAAGAAGGAGCAGCCCTTGCCAAATAATCCGAAGGAGTAGTGAAGAACAAAGGATCAGGAAGCTGGTAATCCATGAGTAAAGCCTTTCAAATAGTATGTTCAATTATCTCACATGAACCTCAGCTAAGCCTAAAAACCGTTTTTGACTTTACAGTTGACAACACGAAACACTCCATGCTATAGTGAAGTTATGACATTCTACTAGACATTTATTCAGTACCTGGATTCTTCCTGATGCCTGATGAAATACTCAAACCATTTCATCTAACATCTAATCAAAGGAAAAATACCATGTCCCAGAACAACTTCCCCCTGTACGATATTGCCGTTAAGTCGATTGAGATTCAGAACGAGCAGTACAAGTATGAGCAGGAGCAGCACAAGCAGAAGCGTGAGTACGAAAGCCGACTCGCGGAATGCCAGGCTGAGCTTGCAGTCCAGATTTCGAACTACAACACTGTTGTCACTAACACCCTGAACAAGTTCCAGAGTGAACCTGGCATTGTTTCTCGTGTGAGCGCCGAACTCTACATCCCTCGTGATGCTGTCATTGTGAAGGTCTACACGCCTTACACTGCTACAGAGCATCACTACGTTTTCCAGACTGGCTACGGCGAGAAGAAGATTCCTGTTTCGCTGTTCAAGAACGACCCCATCAAGGTTGCCCAGTACACGCGAAAGCTTGTTCGTCAGTACCAGGCTGAGGCTCGTCGTGCTGAGTTGAAGAACTTGCAGGTGACTCAGGCTGCTGCTGAGAAGCAGCTTGCTAAGGCTCAGGCTGAAGCCAACGAAGCTGCACGTGAGGTTGAGCGTGTTGCTGCTCGCATTGAGGCTCAGAAGAAGCGTGAAGCGAAGAAGGCTGCACGTCAGGTAGCTGTGACAGCTTAACTGAACAGTAAAAGGTCGGAACGAATCGTAACTGGTTTGTTCCGACCTTTTTGTTTGTCCTTTTCGAAGTAGCTGGCGACGGAATTTGATGACAAAAGAAGAGGCTAACCTCCGTACTGCAAGGTTAGCCTCTTCTTTTTGGGTTCTAAACGTTGCGGTTGAACACAGCGTAAAGAGCGTCAGTCTCTCGAACGAAGTCCTCAGCGACATGACCAGCGGTGAACCGCTTACGGGCGTGACGGGAGATGCTGTCAGCGATGTTGTTCAGGCGGTGGGCACGGTGACCCTTCACCCACTCAACCGTAACAGCACGGCTGTTCACAACCTCCATCGTAGCCTTAGCCATGCTGACAAGACCGTACTTGCGAGCCTCACGAGGAACGATGCCCTCAACAAGGTCGTAGTTGAACATGTCAACTGCGTTCGCACTGTCAGAGAAAATGTGGATACGACGAGCAGTGCTGTCAGCGTTAGCGACAACAGCGTTCATGATGCCCTCAAACTCAGAGACGTTCACGTTCACAAGACCAGAGTCACCGAAATCGTAACCACCGTTCACGCCGTCAGAGCACCAAGCCCAAGCGGCAGGGATGTTCGTAACGCCGTCAGGGCTGAGGTGACCACCCGAAGCGTCAGAGCCGATGTAGAGGATGTTCTGGTTCACCCGACGACGAGGAGCCGTCTGCTCGAAAGCACGGTCGAAGAACGTGTTCACGCTCGACTCTGTGATGGGCATGAAGTGAGCTTTAGGGAACAGAACAAGCATGTTGTCCCGAGTCTGGGCGTTCATCTGAGGGGAGATGACAGTGATGTCCTCGCCAGTGGAACGGACAAGGAACTCAATGACAGTACCCATCTGAACGGTAAGGTCACCGTCAGGTGCCGTCATCGTACCCTTGCCGTGGTCCGACAGGTACGCCCAGTCCGAACGGGTGTTTCGCATCTTGCGGATGAATACTACGCTGGTCATTGGGTTCCCCTTTCTCTTGTCTGAAGCATAGCACAGGAAAAAGGAGGAAGCAACACCTAATTGTTGGAAAGAATGATGATGGCTTCAGTCTCAGTGGACAGGTAAGAGTTCTGGTGGGTTGCTACTGCTGGTGCTGCTGGGTTTTGGTTTGTGTTCTCAGACACGATTTTCCTTTGGATTGCGGTTGATTTCCCTACATCTTTGGAAGGTTTGGTTCAGGGGTTTACTGTTTTTATCGGTCACCCAGCGTTACTTCTCAAGCAGGAAGCCCATTCAGCATCTTGCAGATGTCTGCAGCTTTTACTTCAAACTCTTCAGCTGTACGAGCGTAGAATGTGCAGGAAGCTTTACCGTTCTCATCAAGGGGCGCCCAAACGATGTCAGGGAGCTCACCTCGGAGGATTGTCTCGGCTGCCTTAGTGGCATAGTACTCCTGGCGACCTTCACCGTAGAAGATGCTTCCCTTGAAAGCTACATAGTGCAGTTCAGGACCATCAACCAGTTCAATTTCGGCAACATAGTACAATGACCGGGAGTGTGGACGGTTTTTGAGGTCAGCAAGATTCTGTGCGACTGCTTTGTCTGCAAAGATTTTCTGAATTTCGGTATGTACTTCGTATTCGTGCAGCAAGATATACATGTTTTCTCTTTCCTAAAAACAATGGGTTGACCAACTATACCATGAGCAGGTAAGGTCAGTCAACCCATTGGATGCAGTTGAGAGTCAGTTCTTTCGAAGTAGCTCATGCTGCAGGTCTGAAGCTGCGTTGTAAGCATTGGCTGTGTAGATAGCTTTCAAATTTTTATTTGGATCGTCAGCTCCGTTGAATTTTGACATAGCCGGCAGGCTTCCCCACTGTCGGTCAAAATCGATACGGCCACGGTCTTTTACCTTGTTCAGGTAAGAGTGGAACTGTTCCTCTGAGTAGCCTCGTTGAATTCCAGTTTTAACATATTCGAGAGCTGATGTCAGCTTCATTACTGTGTCAAGTCGCCCTGGTTTGTTACGGGTTTCCTGATTTTTTGATTCGTCTTCATACCTCAAGATAAGAGTATTCGCTTTATCGAAATAGGCTCGTTGGTCTTCAGTAGGCTCAAGACCTTCGAAACGAAAACTTGCAGAGTCTTGTTTACGAAGCAAATCTCTGAAATAAGGTGAATCCACAACGCTGGCTCTGCCTGAAAGCCACTGATATCCAGGTGCTTTTATCTGGTCAAGGTTGCCAGCATTATCCTGCTCTTCGATTTTCTTGTACTGACGCTTCTTCTTCTGAACAGCAGCAACTTCAAGCTTCGCTGTTTCATAGGCATCATAGTCACCATTCTCTACTGCTTCATCAAGACGGATGAAAGCTCCGTGGTAGCGGCAGACTGCTGGCTGCTTAGCACGACAAGGGTAGTCTGGTTTCAAGGCACTTTTACTCATACCTTATATCTAACAACTGTTTTGGGTTAGAACGGTGAAGGCATGCTTTCATTTTGAGCATGTGGCAGTTGTTCATTCAGCTCGGTTACCAAAACACGGGCTTTTTGAAGAGCTTCTCCAGCAGTTGCCCCATAAGTTGAATACAACCAACCCAGTTCATGATTCGACATGTCATCTTTGAGTGTCTCAGGTACTTTAGTGCCTTCGAGAACAATCTGCATCGATGGAGACTGGTTGTACGAATAAACACGGTCAGCAACAGGAACAATCTCTCCTGATTCGTCCATCAGGAAACGTGATACTTCAACTTTGAACTGAGGCACATAGCGAATGTCGGTTTCTGTGTTCAGTTCCTGCTGGCGGACAACCCATAAGCCGTCAGGAATTTCGTTAGCTCTTTCCTGAGCGTTCAACGCATCACACACAGATGCAGCAACATCCAAGTCAGAGAAAAATGGGTGATGATAGTGAACCATGTCACCATCGTTCATCTCAACTACGAAAATATCAGCCATTCAGGGTTCCTTAGATATATGGTTATATCCAAGTATATCAGACTCAGCTGACCAAAGAGAGAACAGGCACTTGAGCTCGGTTGAGTTTCTCCGCAGCAGCTATAGCTTTAGCTTGAACTTCTTTCTCTGTACGACCATAGACTGTAGCTGACCAGTACTTCCATAACGAGTCAGGTTCGCTAATTTTATCCTCAGGCAGAGGGGTGCCGGCTGGAACTAACGTAATTTTTGGTTCTTGTGAGCTGGGAGTGTATTTCTTGCTGAATGGTGCAATACCAACCTGCTGGCACACTTGAGCCACATACTCTTTAGCGTCTTCACGGACTGGCGTGGTAACAATACCCCAGTTATCAGACCCAGTTGCTTCGTTCAAAGCTTTACAAGCAGACTTCGCTGTGTCTTCATTGGTGTAAGCAATGTGCTTGATTGTTGAGTTACAAGGGCCGTTCAGGTTAGTGACAGTGTAGATAAGGTCAGACATTGATGTTTTGTTTCTTTCAAAGAGGGGGACAAAACACTTATCGGATTTTTTGGTTGTTTCCTTGACACTGTTTTGGTTTCTGACTCAAATCACGAACGACGCAAGGCTTCCTCGAACTGTTCATCGTCAGCAACAGTGATTTCATGTGTGCGGTTCACCTGAAGGGCAAGCTCCACAGCTGACTGCTTCGCTTCTTCATAGGTGCGGCTCGACACGACATAAGTCCAGTGTTCATTACGAGCATGAGGAGGGAACTCAGCTGTCTCAGGAAGCTCCAACTCTTCAGGAAACAGCAACACATTTTCCACATAACCTGCTGGCTCATAACGTGAACGCTCTGTGCTCCAGGAGACCCGCCACATGACAACAGGGGAGAAAGATACTGAATCCTGAATGAGGTAAACCTCGCGGATGCTCCACAGTTCAGTAGGGAAATCTGTGTCCCTGTCCTGAGGTCCAATTGCTGCGTTCAACGCGTCACGTACTGATTCAGCAGTCTGCTGGTTCTCGTAGGTGAGAGTATGCAAGAACACAGGGTCAGGATGCACAACTTCATAGGTCTTCTTGTTACGAGGAGGTGTACCAAAAGCCTGGAAGAAATTATTAGGGATAGTCATGAGTTTTCCAATGTTCGTTTGATCGATGTAGCGAAAATGTAAGGTCAAAATGAAACGAGCTGGCTCAGACCTTCAAAGGAAGGGCATGAGCCAGCTCGATGGGGGACAGGCTGATGAGTAGTTCACGGAATTCAGGGTACGGCAGGTGTGCATGCTCCATGATGAAAGCAATACGCTCTTCAGACAGTTCAGGTGCGTAACGACCTGAAACCAGCATGTCCTGAAGGTTGAACAAAGCCCTTAGAGCGTGACGCTGCTTCCTGAAACCAGTCTGGGCTGCGAACTTGGTGATAATTCGCTCGTAAGCAGGAACAACTTCATAACCAGCCTGGTAAGAAGCCCGCAGGCTACCCAGCAAGTCAACCAAAGGCTCAGCAGCGAACATGGCGTCCAGAGCCTGATGGGAACCAAGAGCTGCTCGCTCCATGAAGTGTGAAAGAGTCATCTGAGTGGTGTCAATACCGTCCACAATGGTCTGACGGACCTGACGGGGAGCCTCACGAGTTTCAATCATGAAAGGCTCAGTGTGGACTTCAAAGTAGTCGTCGTCGGAAGCGTCTGTGGCGTAACCATACAGACGTGAACCAGCTTGCACTCGAAGCAACAACATGATGCTCTCCTTTCGTATGAAAAGGACTATACCTGATTAGGTGATGACTGTCAAGTATCGGGTCAGTTTAGGCTGCGACTTCAAGAACGGCAGGGGAAACGAATTCAGCCCAGTCCAAATTCTTGAACGTCTCATAGTCAACCCCTAAGTCCTCAGCCTTGTCATCGGCAGTGGACACAAGAGTCCATTCAGCCGTCAAAGCGAACTGGTAAGGAATAAGGAATTCAAGATTCTCAGCTTCGATAATAGCCTCAGGGTCATGCAAGGGAATGGAATCTTCCCAGTAATTACGAATGACATCCTTAGCAGCTTCTGAAGCAATACCGTTGTCATCATAAAGGTAGGACTCGGCAGCTTCAAATAAGCTCAACCAGTGACCATGAACAACAACCTCATCAGGAATTTCAATTCTCCAGATGTCTGCATCACGCTTACTGAACAGTCGGTAATGCTGCCAAGCTTCAGCCTGCTTTAAACTGGCGGAAGCGAACACGCTTTCAGAACGAGGGGATTTACCTTCCAGGGACTCAGGGCAAGCAGAATCGAACCAGACAGCACCTGTGTGCTTCAGCTGTGCTAACGGTGTGATACCACCTGACCTGTAAAGGAACATACTTGTGACTTTATACCATAACTATGGGTTAACGCAAGTTATCAGGAAAGAAAACATGACCCCTTAACTGGGCGCACTATCTGTCAGGTAAATCCAGGAAAGCTCAGCCGGTTCGTTAGGATAGAAGTAGTCAGGAACAAAATCAGGGTCACTTGTAATTTTGATGTAGTCGTTTCTATATTCAGTCCCTTCAGCTCCCCCATAAAGAACCCAAGGGTTGCCTATTGAAGAAATCTCTTCAGAAAGGGCGTCCCCGTCGCACAAAGTGTAGTCATCCTGATCTGCTTCATGCTCAGTCAAACATTTCACATCAAATTGAGGTCCGACACGTTCCTGGACCCAACCCACTAAAGCATGGTCATGATGAGGGTCTTGTTCCAATTCGGAGTAAAGGTCTTCAGGAGTCTGCTGGTCTTCAATGTAATACCAGTCTACAAAACGGTCGTTGAGTTCAAGGTGGACATTACCATTGCTGAGGACAGTTTTCTGTGTCCCTGCAAACCATTCAAGTACTATGCTGTAGTCTTCAGGGTAGCGAGATTCTATCTCTTCACGCTCTGCTGTGACAGTCTCTTTGACCGCTTCACATGTTTCGTGGTTTAGGCAGGTAAAATCAGCAACCAGACGCTGAGCAGTAATAGTCAAAGACAGGTAATGATCGTCAGCTTCTGGTTTGGAGTTAATCATGTTCCTACTTTACCACACAACTGTTTTATGGTAAAGTAGGAGGATAATAAGTTACGGAGAGAACTATGAGTAGAACTTGGCTAATGTTTGGTGCTAAGTCAGAGGCCGCTACCACGGAAAATGGAGCTGTACTGTACAAGCACATTTGGGAGAACCCTCGTGCGTTAGCTATGTCCGGGGTTCCTTCTGACAAAATTCTTCAGCTTGAACTTCAGGAGAACCCTGAAGGAGAGTACATGGGCTGGATTCCTGGGGATCGCCCAGAAAGCTTGAACATGGTGCAGCTGAAAAAGATTTTTGCCGTTCAGTTCCCTTATGGAGTCAAAGCGGCCATGGAAGCAGGACAGGGCGAAGCTGTTCCTTTGAGTATCGTAGAGAAGGTTCCAGTATGAACTGGGAGCTATTCGGTCGAGCTGATGTGAAAGAGAACGGTACTGTCGTTTACAGTCGATTCCATGAGAACCGAAACAGAATGCGGTTCTTGTCAGTCCCTGAAGAGGATATCAAAAAGCTTGTTGTCACAGTGGATGAGAGCGGACCTTACCTGGGTTGGGTCCGAACAGACCGAACCATGATTGAACTGATTCTTCCTGTTCACATTTTTGACATTCAGTTCCCTTATGGTCACAAGGCTTCAGAAGAAAAGGGTCTTGGTAAAGCTTACCGTGTTTCTATCACGGAGAAAATTGAAGGAGATAACAAATGATTCTTTCACAGAATTCAGAAGGTAACTGGGTTGATGTCCAGGATGAAGAGGGTAACGTAATTGCCCATCTGGGTCGAACACACTCACCCGCAAACTGTGCAGGACGAGGATGTGCTATTCACAACCATCCTTCCCAGCATCCTTTGAACGATGCCCCAATCAACTGGGTCAACGACACAGGTGTGCTTGAACGAGTTTGCGAGCACAAAGTTGGTCATCCTGATGCTGACGCTGCTGAGTTCCAGGCAGCCCAGGGTCGTGACTATTTGAACGTCCACACTTGCGACGGTTGCTGTGGGGCAAAGGCCGATAAAGCTGACAAGTTCGCAGCTTCTATGCGTATCGAAATGCATAACGGTCCTCGACCTGTTGATGTCCTTTTTGGGGGTTCGGAGGCAGCGTATAAGACTGTACCCAACCCAGTGGCTCCGCCTCTGTCAAACCGCATTGGTTTCCAGCGAGCTGACACACCTGAACCGGCGAAAAGGCAGGACACTCTGGAAGAACTTGACTTGATAGAGGATTTGTTCTATGCTTGGAGGAAAGAGAGCGTAAACAACAGCTCTTACCCGGCATCTCTCAAAGATGCTTTCCGTGCAGGATACCAAAGCCGACAGAAAAGAACTGATGACTAAGACTGAGCAGTATGAGAACCTGAGGGTCCGTGCTTTCCGTGCCATTGAGCGCCGTGATGAGACTGCACTGAAGGTCCAGGTGAGCATCCTGTGGGGGTTTGCTGCAGGAACTTTCCCTGAAGACGGTCGACTCGCGGAGGAGCTGGTTGCTTTCTCTGGAAAGGCTCCCACTTTCACTTTCCACATGCTGGTTCGTGAGCTTGGTCGTATTGATGCTGTCTACCGAGCTAACCAGCTGCGTGAAACCACATCCAGCACTCTTCCTGCTCTGAATCAGAAGTCCAGTCTGTTTGACCTCATCTGAAACAGCTTAAAACAGTAAAGGCAACCCAGGTTAGTGGGTTGCCTTTACTGTTTTAAGCGTAAACGCCTTTGATTGACACTGTGTTCTGAATGTCAACATGCTTCATATGCTCCATCACATGCTGATCTGTCGATTCGATGAAAACCTTACGGTAATGAGTACGTCCAGTTTTTTCTTTCACTGATGGCATTACTACAGCGTTGGTTTTTGTCTCATCTGAAGCAAGGCGAGTGACCAGGTTGCCAACACTGGTGTCCAGAAGGCGATGATCGGAGGAGCTAAGTACGAAAGTGAAAGTTCTCATGCTCAAAGGTTACCATGCATAGATGAAGTACCAGTTTTATCTATGCATGGTAACTTCAGTTCGTCATCAAATCGGTGAAACCGAACAGGTACAAATGTGTAAAGAAGTAGACACTGGAACCCAGAACCAAAGCAGCCCCGCCGGCTTGGATAAGGCTTCTCCGAACGTACCTTCTTCGGGAAGCTCTCTGTAGGTTTTTGAACCAGGCAAATCGAGCAGTCTGCTCTTGAAGTTCATCTTTGTAAGAATGAGACCAGAAATCGCTGAGAATCATCTCCTCAACAGGAAGTTCGGAGCTCAAGTTTTCTTTGTTCCGGCTCTTCTCTTGGGAACGTATGAATTTTACCAGCGTGCTCATTTCCAGCATCTCAACATCTGAATGAGCTTTAACTGTGAGAGATTTTACTCCTACGTACACAATTAGAGGAATTACTGAGGTGCCGTATGCAAGCTTTTTCTCAACACGATCTGCTTCGTATTTCGAGTTACGGATGTAAGGTTGATTCTTTCCATCAACAAGCACTGTACGGTTGGTTGACCAAATTCGTTTGCCTTGAAGGTTCTTAGTATTGATAGTGTAAACCACACCTGAAGGAGTAATGATTACATGGTCAATATCTGAACCTCGTACCCCAATAGGAACAGAGTGAAGTACGACATAACCGTCTTTTTCCAGCTCCTTCAGGACTTTACCGACCTGAATTTCGCCTTGCAGCCCGATGTACCAGCTCCGAGTTTCGGGCGTAAGAGGTGACGCTCCGAAAGCACGAGCCAGCCAGTTTTGTGCAGGCAGCTCTGTTTGGAGTGAGTACAATTTATTCACGAGGCTGTACCCTGGCCGGTGTTCCAGAAGATTAACCATTGTTGTACTATCTGTTCAACGGAAGCCGAACGTCACCCTTCCGTCATAATTCGGTGAATGAAACGGTTTGCAATAGCTGGTTTGCGGCAATACCACATGAACCCTGAAGCCGCGGTTTTTCTCCTATTCAGGGGCTTCTTACTGTTCGTTCCGTAGTGATATCCGTCGCAGTGAGGGCAAGCGTAAACTTCTTTTACCCCGTCTGCTGCAACATTAGTGAATTCTCGGATACCTCTGGCTGCTTCATCAGGAGAGCTGTAGTGGCGTTTACGACCACAAACCATATATTCGACCATCAGGTCGATTGAGACCAGTTCGGGCGGGAGAATGTACTCCAGAGGCTTTACAGTGACATTGTTGAGGTACTTCAACCCTGCAAGGTTGTATCGTGCAGGGTTAGAGCTGGCAGAGGTCTGCACTGGCTTAGAAACCTGCACTTGACGCACTTGTTCGACGGAAGAAGCTTCTCGGACTGGTTCGAAGATGACCTTTTTCGGAGGGTTGACTTTCTTAACCGCCTGAGTTGTTGTTTTGGTTTTAGAACCAGGAGTGGAAAGTCCTTTAGCTTTCAAGACCACACCAAAAGCACCTGCAGTCCTTGTCCTTTTTCCTTTACGACGAGTAGATGTTCTTACGGAGATACTGCGGTTTTCAACAGCAGCTTCTTGGCTCGCAGAATAACGGCGAAGCAGCGTGTTGAAGACACCATCCAACATTTCTTCAAGGTAGACGAAAACAAGTTCAGGAGTTGAAGGCTTCAGTTTCAGAAGTTCATCTTTATAGGATGCTTTAGAAGCAAAGTGTTTAAACCGCTTGTCCTCTACCGAATGGAGGTCTTCATGAGTTCTACAGTAGCTCAACCGAGGCGTTATGATGACGGCATTGTTCTCATAATTTGTGCAAGCTTCATCCTGTAAACTGGCGACAGCTGCTCTACTCTCTTCCAACCAGTGGGAGACAATGGTCCATTCAGGTCGAGCATGAATGTAAGCAAGGACTTCATCCGCCACATCTACTGTCTGAACTTCATCAAAGAACTGCAGAATCTTAGATTCAGGGAGAGTCTTCGAATGAGCAATCTCATCCCGAGCGGACTCCCAGGAAGAAAGGCTGATGATGTGATTCTGGTTACAACGAGAACAGGTCACAGCAACATGGTCTTTGACGCTGAAAGTAGCATCCTGCTGATTGAGTTTCACATTTCGAGTACATGAAAGTTCATAGAATGAATCAATGGCAGACTTGCGTTTAGTCTGACGCGGTTGACCTTTTCGTTTTGCCATGACACTCTCCTTAGACTCTGTATTCTATCAAAGAATGAAGCCCTTTGCAACTGACTTCTTGTATGGTATTATTAGGTATCAACTAATTAGGAACGCATCATGTACACCTCTGACATCACACGATACCCGCAGTCTGACAGACATAAGACGTTGAACGATCTTGTGAACGCTCTCCTTCAGGTGAACCCTGACAGTCCTCTTACTTTCCGATACTTTGGAACACCATCCCTTAGGTTTGTCTCTTACCGAGGTTACTACCAGGACCTTGCAGTCACTTCAGGTGAAACTGATGTTGTCACAGTGAACGAATTCATTTTTGCATTGCATAAAGCAGTCGGAAAAACTTACGTCGGATGGAAAGGTGGAGATTTCGTAGCTGACTTCGATTCCCCGATTTGGGTTGTTTACGATGCTTCAAATGTTGGAGAGTTCGTCACTGAAGTAACTGTTGAAAGCGACGGTTCAATCATCATTGAAAGCGAGAGCGATGACTGAACAGAAGAAGCTTGTCCTTGTCGATTTTGATGGAGTATTCAATGCTTTAGACACCATTCCTTCTTCCTACCCTTCAGTGGTTCAGCATGCAGATTTAAAGCATGTCCGTTACCGTCAGACAGAAACTGAAGGTGAGTTTGTTAACGAAGCTCTCATTTCGCAAACAGCGGTAGAGGGCTTTGTATCCGCTACAGAAACAGCTGAAGTTATCTGGCTGACCACTTGGCTGGACCGTACTGAATGGTTCCCAAAAGCATTCGGATTCCCAGCTTTTCCTTACGGGGGTTCAGAAGAGCATGTCAGCACTACAACAGCTGCTGACTGGTGGAAGTTAGATTACCTTCAGAACAACCACCTGGATAGGGAAATTCTGTGGATTGATGACGACTTGGCCACTGAACCTGAAGCATTAGCTTGGGTTGAGGCTCAGCAAGGGCGTGTAACTATTATCTCTCCTGACACCCGCACCGGGCTTACTGTGCAAAATTTGAACACAATCGAAAGGTGGGTGAACCAGTAATGGCTGAAGAAACTCCTCGTAAAGAATGCCGGTCAGTTGATTCTGAAGGAACTCCTTGTGTCAAAAGTCGTGGACATAAAGCCGCTAAGCATTCGGATGGAAAAGGTGGCTACTGGCTTGCAGGGATTAACAAGCCTGCAGTCAAAGTACCTAAGAGTTCTCCTGACCAGTTTGCTAATGCCAAAAAATATGTTGATGACGGTTACATGACAGAAGGTGACTACCAAAGCTGGGGTCGCATCGAGTATTTTTGATTAGAAAAACATCGAATAGAGTGCGTTGTGTTAGAATGGAAACCGATACAACCACCAGACATAAAATACCAGTGTTTGCCTACCAACCGAAAGAGTAAAATGTTCTAGCTTCCTACCGCATCATGCAGGTCCCCGTAACGTTGACAGAAGAATTCAGAATCTCATCAACTACTACAAAGGACTTTTATAACCATGCATGAATCAAAGCTTGACACTACTCGCACTTTTGACACTTTTGTTGTCCCACCTGCTCAGAACATCTACGAAAAATATACGTTCAGAGCGGAGAAAAAAGAAAACCGACCTGGTACTTGGAATTCGACTGTCGTAACAGTGGAACTCCATCATGAAGATGGTTCTGTGGAAGACATCTTCGAATATGAGCGTAACTACTCTATGTACAAAACGTTCGAACCGTTCCGCCAGTTCAAAGACGGGGCTTGGCATGAATATGCTCTCATCTCAACCCGTTATACACGTTTTGAAGTGTTGGATTTGGAAAAACGCGAAATCGTTGCGGTGGAGCCTTACCCTACAATTACGGAAGAAACACATGACCGCTGGCGTGCAGCTGGTTATGATGAGCTGTGCGAAAAAGAACCTGTTGGTACAGAAAAGCCTGGGGCAGGGTTCTGCCCAGTAGAGTTCTATGTCCCTGATTGGGCTGAAAACAAAGACGAGAACTCCCCTTACCTTCTAAACTACAAAGAAGACGGGTTCCTTTACGATGAGGATGACCTTCTTGACAGGACTGGTCAGTTTGCGTTGTACATGGGTTGCATCTGGGGAGATGACTCTGGCGGCTGGAAGATTCGTTACATCGACCTGAGTCGCATCAGCGAAGGTGTTGTCACTTCGGATGAGCGTTTCGGTTACATCTCTTTTGCTGGCAAGTCCTTGAAAGAGATTGACATTTGGGAAGAGGGTCGAATGGTCATCCCTGTTGAGATGATTGTTGATGCCAGTACAGGTAAAGCTTTCAAGATTGAAGCAAATTGGTCTGACGAAGATGAAGACTAAACTGAACGCTTAGCACTAACCCTGCTGATGACACTGTGGACAAGGATGAAACCAGCGAGAGCAAACACCACTCCGAGGACGAAAATGCCTGTGCTGAAAGACAGAACAGCAAGAACGAAAAGGATAGCAGCAAGTGCCACGCCCGGAGCAAGGTTAGAATCTTCTGAAGTGTTTGAAGTGGTCATAGCATCATCTTAGCACATTTTAGTATCAGTTTTTGTAGAAAAAAGAGGTAAGGCTCTGAATCGAGTTAAGATTCAGAGCCTTACCTCTTTTTGTTAGCTCAGTCGAAAATCAAGCTCTTCCTTGTAAGCCTGACGACCCATGTCGTCATCCTTAAGGCTCCAGATGCGCTCCTCATCCATCTTCCTCAAACGAGCAGCATCCTCAGGGGACAAAGTGTTGAAGTACTGCACTGCCTGCTTACGGAACTCCATCAACTGCTCATCCGTGAAATTTGAGCCAGCAGGAATCTTGCGGAGGATGTTTCGGAGTTCACGGTCGATGGTGTACTCCTTACCTTCTTCAGACTGAAGCCACTTCTCGTTATCGATGCGAGCCTTCTCGCGTCGAGTAATCTCAGCCTTCTCAGCAGCTGCAGCAGCTTCCTCCCGCTTCAGACGGGCTGAACGGTGGCTCTCCATGTACTTAGACAGACGAGTCTTGACCCCCTTCACGTCATAGTGAAGGGTTACTTCGACCTCAAGAGGGAATGTGAGTTCTGCCCCAAGATTCACTCGGGGAGCCTGGTAAGGGTAGCCGTTGTTAGCGTAAGGGTCCTCATCACTGTTCTGTCGAACAGCACCCTTGAAGGGGTTGAATTCCTCGTAACGCTCATCCTGGAAGTCCTCAGGGTAGAACTGAGCCGAAGTCAGCCAACCAACATAGGTGACTGTATGGTGGAAAGTCGATGCCATCTGCAAACCCTTGAGTTCGAAGTTGGCAAGAGTAACAGGGTCAGTCTCCTCATCACGAGCAAAAGCATGTCCCAGCTCGACCCTGAACTGGGGAAGCGTTGCACTGTCACGCTCGTGCATCTCGATTGAACCACCAGCGATGTAGAACAGCCTCCGCTCACCTTCCTTGTAACGGTCAGCATGCTCGATGGTGATGTAAGAAGTTGCCTCGTTATGCTCATCATCAATCAGGTACGGGAAAACAGGGTTCTCGACCGTAATGTGCGAAGGTCGCTGCTTGGAGTCAGTAGTCATGCTTCCAGTCTAACTAATGCAGAGTTGTTTGTCAACTGAGACTGATGAAATGACTACTTGGTCTCAGAGATAAGTCGTTCATCAACCATCTGGATAATAGGGAAGTTCATGTGGTCTCCTTTTTTGAACTTACCCCATCGCTGGTAACTTTCATCGCTCTGTGAATAACCTCTACTGTATTGGCTGTTGAGGTCTTTCCTGTCTGAAGCGAACTCAAAACGCTGTGAACGACGGCTACCTGTGATACGAAACTTCGTATTACGAGGGAGGAGTATCTCCTTCTCCAGGGATTGGATGTCTCCTCCTCTGGATTTCTCCTCAGGCTGAAGGGAAGCTCCTTGCTTTGAGAGTATCTCCATGACTACATAGCCATGGTTTTTGTTCCCACCGTTCCTGTCGTGCATGTGGGCCATGATGAATTCAGGGTCAGCTGTAGTTGACATGAACCCTTTCTCTTTGAACGCTTCTCCTGTTTTGAAGTACCGTTCGATGTATTCGTTAGGTGACACTCCAGCTGGCACTCTGAAGAAACGGTACAGCTTGCGAGGACCTTCAGGCTCCTTCGCGGAAGCTAAAGCTTCGTCTAAGTTCTTGATATCCCGGGGAACATTCTCCGCTAAGTCTTCTCGGTAGAAAGGGTTCTCTCGAATCAGCTCTGGAAGCCCTTTCTTCCTCAGAACAGTGTTCACTAATTCGAATAAAGTCATTGTGTAACGTCTTACGCTGTTTGACTGGTCTCGGGTGAGGCTGTTAGCCCACTCTTCTTGCTCTTCGAAAAGCTTAGCTGTGTGGGCAAGGCGTTCTTCAGTGTCAAGACCAGTTATAGCTTCACGTGATTTCTTGCTCAGTAAATCCAGCAGCTCTTGAGGTACAGGCTTCTGATTCGGCTTCTCCTGGAAAGGTAACGTCTCAGGAAGGTGTTCTCTCACCAAGTCCTTGTGGGCTTCTTTCCAACTCTGGACGGCTTTCTCTGCAAGACGTTCTTTGTTGTACTCATTACGATGCTTGTAACGTGCTTTTCTTCTGACATTAGCTATGGCGTCTGCGTATTCACAGCGTTGTCCGCCATCTGCTTTTGCTTTGCACATAGGATTCCCTTTTCTCCGTCTTTTGACATACTCTTTATCGGTCAATTCCTTATGTTTGCAAGGAATTTAGAGGGACCAATTATGAAAAGAGGCTGATTATATAGGAACTTTATCTTGGTCCCAGTCACGCCCATACTCTACTATAAGTGCATATATGAGTGGTTTTAGATACCCTGGTGCGATTAGATCAAGACTGGTAGATTGAAGTCCTATTAAGGAGAAAATCCAGTGCTCAGCTTAGGTATTATTCTTGCCCACCTTGTAGGTGACTACATCCTGCAAACCGATTGGATGGCAGCAGAGAAGACCAAAAGGTGGAAAGCCGCCATCATCCATGGCCTCGTCTACACCATTCCTTATGTCTTCGTGACCCAATCACCTCTGGCTCTTCTCGTCATCGGTGGAACACACATGGTGATTGACCGGTATCGTCTGGCTCGTTACGTTATCTGGTTCAGCAACCAAATCGGACCCAAGGAATATCGATACTCCTGGGAAGAGGCCAAAAAGAACGCCGGTTACGGTCCTAACAAGCCTGCCCATATCAGTGTCTGGTTGTTGTTCATTATCGACAACACCATCCACCTGGGTATCAACGCAGCAGCTGTCTACTGGCTCTAATAGTCGACAATTTTGCCTCTTTGGCGATTCTCTTTGTTTCCCTGGTATACTTTCTGTAGTGGCTACCGCAGTTGCCCGCCTCGAAACATTGTCTCCTACGCAGTAATGTTGATGAGAGTAAGGTTCTTTGAATCCTGCCAAATCTTGTCTAACTCATTGAACCTACAATCAGCAGACAAGCGTAGGTTGTGTGCAGAAAATAGGAAATCATGACCAAAGACAACGCTCAGAAGACAATCATTCGCAACCGAATGAAACGCACAGGTGAGTCTTATGCTGTCGCCATGCGAAAACTGCAGCCACCAAAATTTGAAGTCATTGAGCTGGGCGAAGATGGCGAATGCTGGTTCGTCGTTGGCACCCTTGATGAGAAGGAAGCAATCACAGCCATCAAACAGTGGATTGACAACATCATCTGGCCCGACCCAGGAACCCCTGCAGGATACGACCACCCTGATGAAAATTATTTAGCCTACGTTGCAGGCGACGATTTCTACTTCGTTCCAGCATACCCAGACAACCCAGACACTGAATATGAGCTGAAGAAGGTGTCGAAGAACCCTTCAGAGTATAAGGATGAAGAACTGTTTTCAGGTATGCTCGTCCAGGTATAACAGTAACGCCGGCACAATTAGTTCATGTGCCGGCGTTACTGTTTAATCATCGAGAAGAATGTCTTGTTCCGTGTCCACAATTGCATGGACATCTTCAAAGCTGTTCTCAGACATGTATTTATCAAACTCTGCCTGCTCTTCTGGAGTTCGCTCCAATTTACCCCACCTAATCAATGCTTCTTTAGCAATTGGGTTACCATCTGCAGCAACAGACTGTCTCAAAATTTCTGTTCTTGTCTCATGCTCAGTGGGGCGAGACAAAGCGAAAGCGAAGGCTTTGACAGCTTCTTCATCACCTTTAGTTAGTTTATCCATAGCTACTCCTTAGCCTGTTTTTGTTTAGTCAAGTATTAAATCGTCTGTACTGCCTTTGCGAATATTGCTCAGCCCTCGTCTTGTAGCTGCATCAAAAAGGTCCTCAATTGTATTTTCTGGAGTCGAGACGATTACCACTTCTTTCACTCTACGAAGCTGCAGCTGCCGTACAAGCTCATCGCAGTAAAGAGCGCTGGCATAGCTAACATTTCGACCTACCAGTATGACTTTCTTGTCTGACAAGTTGTTGAGCTGATGCGACATCAGCTCTTGGGCTGCATCTTGAGACCCAGCTAACCGAGGAAGAGTGATCCGTACCTCGTCAGGATTTTCTAAGAGCTTGAACTTGCTGGTATCAATGTCCCGTCGCTCCAAAGTGACATTCTCGGACAAAACACGAGAGGCAAAAGCGTCGCCGTTTTCGGCTTGGATGCGGAGTAGCTCCAAGGTAACATCCGTAGAGTTAGGAAGAGCTAAGGCTGCAGCAAACTGGCTTAGCGTCTTCCTATCATGATCGTTCATCGTTTCCAGATATTGGTTCAAATCCATTGCTCACTCCATCAAAGTATAATGGTTACAGTCTACACCATTTGTTGAGGTAAAGACACCCTTGAGAACTTAGGTAGAGCTTTTCGTAGTTGCGGGAATAATGATTCCAGTTAGTTAGTTGAACTCTATGCAAACGCATAGAAAGAAGGATGAAATGCAATTCGGAATTTTTAGTGTCGGAGACATTACTACTGACCCAACCACAGGGAAAACCCCTAACGAGCACGAAAAGCTCATGAACACCCTTACCATTGCCCAGCATGCAGAGGAAGTCGGTCTGGATGTGTTCGCCACAGGAGAACATCACAACCCACCATTCGTGGCATCCCCAATCCCTATGTTGAGCTACCTGGCAGCCAGGACGAAAACCATTACCCTCTCCACAGCCACAACACTCATCACGACAAACGATCCTGTTTTGCTGGCTGAAGACTACGCAATGCTGCAGCACCTGTCAGAAGGTCGCATGGATTTGGTACTTGGACGCGGTAACACCGGTCCTGTTTATCCTTGGTTCGGTAAAGACATCCGTCAAGGGTTGAACCTTGCCATTGAAAACTATGCCTTATTGCACAAGCTGTGGAGAGAAACAGAAGTCGACTGGAAAGGACACTTCCGTACACCTCTGAATAGCTTTACTTCCACCCCACGACCTCTTGATGGTGTTGCACCATTCGTGTGGCATGGAAGCATTCGTTCACCTGAAATTGCCGAACAAGCTGCTTTTTACGGGGATGGATTCTTCCACAACCATATCTTCTGGAACAAAGAACACACTCAACAGATGATTCAGCTGTACAGAGAACGTTTCGAACACTATGGTCATGGAACGGCAGAAGAAGCAATTGTAGGTATCGGAGCTCAAGTATTCATGGCTGAAAAGTCACAGGATGCAGTGAACCAGTTCCGTCCTTACTTCAATGAAGCCCCAGTCTACGGTCATGGTCCTTCTCTGGAAGACTTCACAGAACAAACACCATTGACTGTTGGGTCCCCTGAACAGGTCATTGAGAAGAACTTGAAGTTCTTAGACTACACAGGTCCTGTTCAACGTCAGCTCTGGCTTATCGACCATGCTGGGCTGCCTTTAAAAACTGTTCTTGACCAGATTGATATGCTGGCAGAAAAAGTTGTCCCCGTTCTAAGAAAAGAGATGGAATCACGTCGACCAGCAACAGCTCCTGCAAATCCACCGACTCATCAAGAGCGTGTCAAGCAGGCTGAAGACCAGTTGTTCTCTGAGTGAGCATGAACTTGTTCGCTCTGAATGCGTCATACAGATACCATTCTCGTGCGTCCTGCACGACAGCTTCAGCAGTGTGCTCTCGAAGAGCTTTCACTCCGTAATGGTACCCCTCGCAGTATAAGCAGGAGTAGATGGTTGATTCGACTTTGCCGCCTAAGATAATGGCAGCAATGTAAGCCTCTACTCCTGTTTCATATCTGACTTTACGGCCACACTCATAGAACTCTTTCAACTGCTCATCAGTCACCTGGCTGACACTAACAGTATGCTCTGCAGCATAGTTGTAGTTGCGGATGCCTTCTCGCTCTTTGATCCCGAGGAAAATTTTGTTCAAAGTCACCAAATCAGAATGAATCAGGTCTCTGATGAAAGCTTTCACCAGGTTGAAACTCAGAACAAAGTCAGGAGTGAGCAGTTCAGCTGACTCATCAGCGTAGTAGAAAGCTGCAACAAATTTTTGATACACCTGCTCGTCAACATAGTGTTTAGTCTTCTTGCCATGCTGGAAGCAGTAAATGAACCTTGTTGATGTAGGTCCAGCGGACAGTGCTGACTGATGAACCTGCTCAACAAATTCTGCATGCAGCTCGCTAAAACGATTCATGATTTGAATAGCTTTGGGCCATTCAGGTCGATTCTGAACATAAGGTAAGCAGTAATCGAAGACATTCTTTTCTGTTTGCTTCACACGCTCCAAAAACTTCAATCGATGTTTCAAGGATGCAGGAAAAAGTTGGTCTTTGACACTCTGAGCCACATGAGTGAGGACAAGATGAGCTTCATTAGTTTTTGGGTTCACGTATACCGCGTTGAAGGAAGGTACGAAACGATGCAGTTCAGCGGGTAAGTCAACTTCGTTCTTTTTGAGCTCAGCATAGAACTCATCAATCAGGTATTCATAGTTCTCAGCTTCTTCAGCTGACCAGGAAGTCACATATTTTTGAGCCCGTTGGTCAATCATTGCTTCTAGATGAGCAAGAACAATAGATGGCATAGTCTTAGCCAAGTGAGAGTACTGTTTCTTCATGTCCAAAGAATGCAGAAAAGAGTTCACTAAAGCTGTGGGAACAGCCACACGGTGAGTAGCAGTGCGAAGAGTCACCAACGTCAAATCTTTCAACGGCAGAGCATCTCGAACTGCAGGTTCATCAGCCAGCACAGTTTCCTCAAACTGGTCAATGAGAAGTTCTTGCTGAGCAAACCAGTAAGGGTATTCTCTGCTCCATGTTTCATGGGCTTCGATTTCTGCTATGTACGCTTCACGAAGAACACCACTACTAAGACTGCAATGAATGAACTCGTTCTTCTCTTTGTTCGTCAAAGAGCTGCTGTTCACTTCAGCCAGCAAAGCTTTCCAGTGCTGTTTCTCAACTACATGAGTATGGCTGCAGTATCGACAATAAACCCCTTTGTGTAGTGAGGGGTTGTAATCGTCCAGCTGGTTTGGAAGATCAAACTGGTTCTCGCAAATGAGCTCGCGGAACCGAGTTCGCATGACTAATACTGGGTCCATTCAGTCCCCCAGCTTAGTTGGCTACCACTCGGGCGATGCGCTCGGCATCAAGCGGGAGCTTCTGGATTCCCAGAAGGATGGTGTAGTTGCCGTTCTCCTCCGAAAGGAGACCCGAGATTGCTCGACCGTTCTTCATCTTCACGATGACCTGGTTGTTGATGTTGTTCTGGAGCGACTGTGCGACGCTGTTCTCGTTGTTAATCATTATGGTTTGATACTATCATGGTCTCAGCAGAAAGACAAGAGTGCTTGAGGCTCAGACTTTCAACGAGTAGGTGAGGAAAGTGAAATCAGGATCAGGACTTGCAACCCAACCCAATTTGGTCAGTTCTTCAAGATGAGCGTCGGAGATGACATCATCGACAATGCTGATGGTGATAATTCCTGGACCGGCTCCTGGTCCACCCCATAGAAGGTACGAATCATATTCGGTGAAAATATTCATGCCGCGTGTCAACGAGTGATGTAAGTCCATTTATTCAAAATACCATAAAGACCGATACTTATTGATGTACGACCACTTCCCCCGAAAGATTACTGTTTATGCTTAAGCTTCACTCTGTCCTAAAATCTTCCCGTGCCGCCATTGATCTGGCTTCTATCATGGTTGGTGTCATCATCATCGGCCTCATCGGTGGTGTCATCGCGGCTACCGTTTTTGCTGTCATTCCATGGTCTCAAGACAAAGCAGCGAAACAACAGCTGGAAGCTATTGCTACGGCCGAAAATGCCCAGTATGGGAAATCCTCCGAAGGTAACAGCAAGCCTTTCTATGGTGACTCTGCGACTTTAGCTGCAGGTGGTTGGTTGCAGCAAGGCGAAAACTACTGTGTAGTCACTCCAGATGAAGATAAGCAATCCTACAAAGCAGCTGTCAAATCAGCCTCTGGAAAAGTGTTTGTTTCTACCAACAAAGCCCCTAACCCTGTCGAAGCAGTGACAGGCGAAACTACTTGTATTGGTGTTGGTACTGGAACTGGCACCACTAATCCTGCACCAGTGCCGGCACCAACAACTGCTGTTAGCTTCCTATCTTCCAGTATGGGAAGCGCTAATCACATGGTCGTAAACAAGAACAATGCGTTGTATTCTTGGGGAACTAACACAGCAGGTCAGCTGGGGGATGGTACTTTGGTTTCCACTACTCTCCCAGTCAAAAGCTTGGACGGTAAATTCACTCAAATTGCTTTGAGTAAAGACTGGACAGTTGCTTTGCAGGATGATAACACTTTATGGGCTTGGGGTAACAACGGTAATGGTTGGTTGAATGCAGGTTCTGTTGGAAAAGTTGTCACTCCCACAAAAGTAACTATTGCTGGTACTCCTCTTGAAGGAAAAACGATAAAACAAATTGCAGCTACTCCTAGTTTTTATTACGTACTCACAAGCAATAATGAACTTTACAAATCGACTATTCGCTTCTCCAGCAAGGTTAGTTTTACAGGAACGGCTTTAGTGAGTACCAACATCACAAAACTTGCTACTGATTCAGATTCTGATGCCTATTTTGTCATTTCATCTGAAGGAAAACTGTACGCAGGTGGTGAAGGTGGAAACTATTTGCAAGCTGATGGTAGCGGTGATATACACACCGCACCTCTCCACGAAATTGGTCCAGGAACTCAACTATCTGGAAAAACTGTCACGGATATAGCTGTTGCTGGTAATACTGCCCGTGCGCTGACTTCAGATGGTCGTCTCTATGGATGGGGTTACAATAATTTCAGTGAGATTGGTTTTGGTAGTAGCTATTCCGCGTTGAAGCCGCTGGCAACTCCTTTAACTGGTACGCCTTTAGAAGGTAAAACTATTACCAACATTGCAGCTGGTTCGAATCATACCTTAGTCGTCACAAGTGAAGGTAAAGTCTATTCAGCTGGTTCCAACGCATTAGGTCAAAGAGGTATTGGAACCGCCACTTCCATCAATGCTTACATGGCTGTAGCTACTGCCGGAACTCCGATGGATAACCAGAAAATTGTAGCAATTACTGCTGGGAAAAACGTCTCTTACGCGTTGGATTCAAACGGTAAATTGTACGGTTGGGGCTCTGGAAGTCAATTAGGTAGTGGTCCTATAGGTATGCAGAAAGCACCTATCGAAATAGCTCTTCCTGAGTAGCAATTCAGCCCATGTAGTAGATGCTGGCATCATCAAAGTAGGCGATGTGTCCTGGAGAAACACCTTCAGCTCTAATCTGCATACCAATCTTGCTGTAGTTCGCTTCGTTTACAGTGCCTCTGACCGAAACATACTGCCAGTCACCAGTGGCTTCTACCAGTCCACCACCGGCACCTTCAGAGTAAGGACCTTCGGTTCTTAGAGCTACATGCCAACTTGTTCCGACTTCAGCTTTGAACCACATTCCGGCAGTGTACGTTCCACCTTTAGTGATTGTGTTCTGCCATACAATTGTTCCGTCGTAAGGGTTCACTGTGACGATTTTGCGTGAAGTTCCTGGGGAATGAGTGATGGTCTTTTCAGTGCTTACAGTTGGACCGAAGTAGTTTTCCCAGTCAGTTCCTTTTTCGTAGGTTGGGTCAGCAAACAGGTTACCTGATTTGAAAGGACCCGCTGTTGGCCATGCACAGTTTGCAGGATAATCTGCTGGAGCAGCTGAAGGCCATGGTGTTGGAACGACCTTAGCCTGATTAGTTTTGGAAGAAAGGTAGAAAGTTTTTCCTGTTGATGAAGTTTTGAATGCTCCATAGCATTTGTTTTCATCTGAGAACACTGCAACTTGTGCTGCATTCAAATCCATGAGTTCAGGCAAGACACTTGAGAACCTGCCTTCAGTCAGACCTGAATTAGCACTTTCAGCGACAACTACATTCTGAAGCTGCTGTTTCGCGGCATTGTCTTGAGCCCACGGGATGATAGCAAACACAGTAGCAGCAACAACTGCTCCGATCAGACCTATTACGATGATACCCACCATAATAGAGGCAAGATCGACAGCAGCTTTACTGCTTTTTAGGACGTTGACAAATGATTTGTACATAGGCGTTTCTTTAGGGGAAGACATTATGCCTAGAGTATCGGTCATGTCTGCTTTCTAAGTAAAGCTTCAGAAAACGCTCAGATAGCGAATCGTCACTACTATTCAGAAAATCGAAAGTACCCCGTCAGAAGTCTATTTACAGCATGTAGTTATACTACTCAAACAGTTTGATTTTCGTACTCCATTTATCAAAGATGTAACTGCTTAATCTGTTATTGTCTTGATATGGATAACTTGCATCTTTCGGACACTCCAATATCATCTTACGAATCTGAATACGGTCTCATGCTTTGGGTTCTTCTTGGTATTTTTGTTATTTCAATCATAGGAGCATTTGTAACATCTGCCAAATGGGGAACACTGAAATTGTCCAAGAAAAAATTCTTGGTAGCTGGACACATTTTGGTTCTAATTTCCGTCATTGCAACGTCAACCATCTTTGGCGCCAAAGATCATCAAAATTGGATTGATAGCTTTGCTAAACAAGATGAACTTGGAGTGAGCACTGAGGAAGCTAACACACTAGCTTTTCAACAATGGGCGAACAATCGCTATGCGTTGTCTTTAGACAAAGCTGAGGCACGGGATATCTTGGGTATAGTTGACCCGATCAGGGAAGAATATAGATATGCTTCCTATAAGAGCGACTACTATCAATATGTTGAGAACCTGAAGCAACCTGTCCAAACGGGGGAAGCTCTTCTCAAGATTAATGGAGAGGTGATGGACATCCGACTTGTGTGGGATGGCGAAGAGTATTTGTTGATGCGTGCTGAAAGCGGAGAGTTAGAGCGCAGATGACATTCCATTCATAGAACTGTAAGCTTCATCGTTGATTATGGTTTAAAGGTTTTTCGTTGAGCATGTTCTCAAGCTCTTGAGAACCATTTTGTTCATATGCTCTTTGGCTAACCTTTTCAGGTTTCACAATGGACACAGAACGCATGTCTTTTTCTGCGGAGAGGAGTAATTCCCATTCTTTTGGGCTGTACTTTTTGGGTTGCTGTTTGGCTCGTTTCATGTATTCACGCATGGTGATACCTGAATCCCAGTATTCTTTGTGATGGGCTTCGTTGTCATTCCCAGAGGAAGCTTTTTCCCAAGCATGGATGGAGTAAACATATGTGGAGTCAATGTCTACTCTGATTTCACGGACCTGGATATCGACAACATTTGAATGCCATTTACCTCGGACCCATCGCGTTACTCCACCAAGAGTTGGTGAAGCGAAAACGCCGTCAGTTCTTCCTTGACGATTTTCTGGCTTCATGCTGTCAGACTTCACGTAAGAGTCCTTTTCCACCCCACGTTCTGTTGGGGCAAGGGGTTCACCTGAACGATATACAGAAACAGTGGTTGTTCCGTCAACTTCTTCTCGGACATCCCAGGAGGCTTCAAAATCTGGCGTGACGATGGCTTGGAATTTGAGCTCTTCTTCGCGTTCTCTGATCTGGTTCATGAACGCAATCCGCTGTCGGTACGCTTTGCCATGTAGCCGGCAGGTAGCAGGATTCTTTTTGCGGCATTTTCCGCGAAGGTCTTGTGATGGCATGCACGATTTCTAACAGCTAACAAAAGCAACGCTCTACCTAACTTGGTAGAGCGTTGCTTTTAGTTCCAGTAGCCAACGTGGCGCTGCTGGCGGGTGTTCACTGCGTCGTAGTCGTCACCCCACAGGTCGTCCCCGTCGTTGTAGTCCTCAGCCATGGCTTCCAGCATGAGGCGTTCGGTGGCTCGCTGGCTGGAGTGGTACTGGGTCTTCAAGTCCTTCTTGAAGGGGCGAGCGGCTCGGCGGTGGGAGTCGACCCAGGTGTAGCACAGTTCCTGCAGCTCGTCTCCGACGTAACGGACAGGGCGAACCTGCTTGTTTTCTGCGGTGCAGTGGTCGGGGCGGTGACCGACGAGGGTCTTCTCGCGGAGAGGGCGCTCGTAGGTGGTGACGATTTCGGTGGGCTGCAGGTCGTAGAAGTTGTACCAGTTCAGCTCTCCGCTTTCACGGAGCTTGAAGTACTCGGTGGTGGTGTAGACCTTGCTGGTGCGGTCACGGAAGACCACACGGTATCCCTTCACGGGAGGTCGCTCGACGGTCTCCATGACCTGGTTGCCGTCAGCGTCCTTCACAGGCAGCCAGTGGTAGACTTCCTCCCCTGCCAGGTGGTGGTAGTGGGAGACGCTACGCAGTTCGTTCTTGTCGTTAGAACGCACCCAGTACGGGCGGTCCTTGAAAGTTCTCGACATATTCTTTTCTACCTTTCGGTAGATAGCTCTCTGAAAGCCCCTTGTGGACTTTCCGGTCTATCTACTTATGAAGGTAGCGAATGGCGTTCGACATGTAATTCAATCCTTAGATAATGTTTTGGATAAGCGTTTGACTGCTTATGATTCTACTATAGTGCATGCCTGAGGTCTTGTCAACCTCAGAGTTTCAATCCCACCAACCGTTGTGTTTCTTCTGGCGAGTGTTCACAGATTCATACTCGTCACCCCACATGTCTTCAACATTGGATGCGTTTTTGGCAGCTTCACGAAGAAGGTTGCTTTCAGTGCGGCGAGCTTTGGAGTGGTACTGGCGGCGGTCCTTTTTGTCAGGACGATTTCTGTAGTAACGCTCCCAAGGTCTCTGAATAACAGGGAAGCAAAGGTGAGTCTCGTCAGGAGTCCACAATCCTTCGCTGTCTTTGGTCAACGGAACATCCATGGTGCAATGGTCAGGGTATGTTCCGACCACACGGAACTCGCGTTCGATGATTTTTCTCATGAACGTCTGATTGAGGTAAACCACTTCTTCGATGTTGGCAATCAGCTCATCAGTTTTGTGACTGCGAGCATGAGTGGTGAAGTAGTAGTCTCCTCTGCGTCCCACTTCAGTGCTGCGACCATTAAAGATGTAGAATTCCTTGGAGGAAACATATCTCCAAGTTTTGTCTCTGAGAAGGAAAGCATACTCGACAGTCATCGGAGTTGCGACGTACTTGTAGTCAGGGTTGCCGTTCTCATCAACAGCTTCAGTCCAGCGTTTGCGGGGACGACCAGCGTAGTGGTGGTTATGCTTAATTTGTCGTCCACGGCTGTTCAAGTCATTGCTTTTGACCCACAGTGGACGGTCTTTGAATGTGTTGGACATTCGTTCCTACCTTATAGGTAGGCAGTTCATATTAGGTCCCGAGTGGACCTGAAAGACTACCTACCTATGTAGGTAGAAAAATTTGTGAATTCTTCATAGATCATCAGTTCCGCTTTCTTCCATCACCAACTATTGTAGGCGATTGCCAACTATTATAGGCGATTGCCAACTATTATTGGCATGTATCAATCATTATACGCTCAAACGTATCCTAAGTCAATAAATTTGGTCTATGCAGCTTCCATGTTGAACCCACCATGACGCAGCACATCATCACTGATGCGAACAACAGCGTCACTTGATTCATCAGCAAACTCACCAATGAAAGAACCTTGATGATGGTCAAGAAGACGGACGCGACGAACGTCGGTACCTCGTTTCGGCACAAGTACAATGACAGGCTTCTCTCCGTTACGCACCTGTACGATCAGTTTGTTCACAAGATCAGTGTTCATAAGGTTCTCCTTTTCGTTAATACTATTCTAACATCTCCTACTGTGATATTATTATCCGCATGGCTGACTATAAACTGAGAGAAAATGTGACTGAGATGAAAACCTTCTCAGTCTTCATTCAGGACCCCCGCGAATCAGAAGGTGTCGGCTGGTCTTACTCAGCTCGTGAATCAGACGATTTTATCAGCTTAGACTGGGCTGGTAGCATCAGAAAACAATATCTACCTACTGTGATCCAGTTACTCACTTTCGTTGCCGAAAAAGATGTCGACCGGCATAACAGACCAACTTTCAACATCGGCAACATGGTGTACGACACCGACGAAGAGTTAGCTGATGATGTCGTGGATTCCTACTCTGAACCAGCTGTTGGCGTAGACTTGCATGAAATGTTCATCATCACTACAGCCCATGTTGAACCCAAACGTCGTCAAGTGACCACTATCACTGTGAACAGAATCACAGACAACTACCACGTCTTTGTGGGTTCGAGCCATACCCTCACTTTCCAGAGCTGGGAAATCGAAGGCGTCACAGCTCTGCTTCAAGCTTTAGCTGTTTGACATTGTTCCAGAAACGTGTAAGCTAACATCATGACCACAACGGTTCTTAGCACTGACGGATTCGTCATTGGCACCGAAACTGACTACAGCACCCGCTGCATCGACTGCGGCATGGGCTACAGTGATGAAATCATGGACAAAATGTGCCAGATTTTCAACCTGGGCAAGACTGTCAACTGCCGTAAATGCGGTAAGACTTACAGCAACATTGCAGAGTTCGAGATTTGGGTCCGTCATGACGCAGCCAAGTTCTTCAACGTTGACACTGTTCGCAAGACTCGCTGGTTTCATGCAACGGATAACCCGAACTGGTTTGAAGAAATTCGCAACGGCGGGAATGTGAAATCTGACTACTACGGTCAGGGCGATGTGATGGTCCATCTTGGAATTAAGGATTCAGCTCTTGCTCGTGCAGAGCAGCGTCATGATGAGTTCATCAGCTGCTACGGCGTTGAGATTCCCCAGTGGTACCTCTACGAAGTTGAGCTGAAGACTGACATCGAAATCTTCCCTGAGATGCAGGATGACGAGGACGGCTTCCCTTCAAACAGTGCAGCACCTGAGGACATGTACACTGACGGGTTTGAATGGAGTCCGCAGGGTGTGACTCGTTATGTGAACGCGTTCGAGCAACCTGGTTCTATCAGCCTTCTCGCTAACGCACACACTTTCAACCTGGTGGCTCAGCACGAAATCTAACCTATAGGAAAAGCCCCGACTGCTATAGTCGGGGCTTTTCCTATAGTGTCTATTGGTAATGCATCTTTTCAGATGTTCCCAACAGGATGGCAGCTTCTTTGAAGAAAAAGGTTACTGTCGAACGAGCTCCAATGATGACGACAACATGATCTGCATTCACTGTGAGATGACGGATAAGTTCGCTGCAGGCATCCTGACTGGCAAACACTGTTTCTTCGCAATGTACTACCACTGTAGCTTTTCCTCCAAGCGAGTCAGCAAGAAGTCTTTTAGCCATCCTTTTGTCATTGAACGTCTTCGGTAAGGTTACAACATGCTCAGACATTTCTATGTCCCTTATACTGTAAACTGGTGAGTGCAGTTGTTCTCTCTTGCCGCAACCGCAAGGATGGTCATATCTGAATCCTCAGGCCAATCTTTCAAAGTAGCTGTCCTCCATTGCCCTTTCAGGACCAAGTTCATCAGCTCTAAAGCGCCACTTTTGAACATAACGAAGTTGTCACTCAGGTCAAAGAGAATCAAAGTGGCTTCCGCCGGAACAGTCTGAGCCACCCGACGTGCACTATTTTTCGTCAGGAAAACAGGCATGCGTAGTACATGTTCAACATCAGCAAAATCATTCATAGGTTTCTCAAATCTCTCATCTCAGCCCAAGCTTCTTTATCCGCAAGGGAAGCGTTCGGTAATACATGGTAACCATAGTAACGGTAGTTGTCGTCATCCTGAGGAATAACAATATCCCCATATACTTTGTTCATCCGCTCAGCTAACTTAGCGTAGCTTGCAAGGTCTTCTTTGTACTCTGATGGATGGTCTGCACTGAAAATCAAACCAATTCGATATCGCAAATGGGTGCCATCAGCGAAAGCTTCAGGCTGGGTAGCTGCAATAGGGTGAGTGCGAAGAATTTCCTCTGTAACACTTTCCCTCAGCTGCCAATGGAGACTGCGTGATTCGACTTCATTGAGGATGTAACCTTCAAGTAGCGCCAACTGGGTTGCTTCAGGCAGAAGGTAGAACTCTTCAGTCATTGTGGACTTTCTTTTTCGCCACGATGAGGCAATTGCTGTTCGGGTAAGGGAGCCTCTTGTTTCCGGCCTGAATGTAAGCTTTCTCCATCAGGTTAGCAGGATACCCAGTCTGAATATACTCCTCAGCATGTGTCACTTCAAACCCGTGAGTTTCAAGGAACTGGACATACTCAGTCAGAGTGAACAGACCGTAAAGCTCTTGAGCCTCACGAGGGTAGTTGACTTCGCCCCAAGTGTAAGTGTACAAAAACTCCATTGCCGATTCCATGTCACCGACAAGAATATTGTCCGTTCCAGCTTTCAGCTGAAGGTCCACTTTCCGCATCCCAGCACCTCGGAAAGGAATCATGTCCAGGTATTTCTCTGCCAGACGAATCCCCTCTGGGTCCTTCATCACAACTTCCACAGGCATGTCCCAATCAGTCGGCATGATGCCGTCACGGATGACAAGGACTCCATTGTCTTTGAGGACATGGCGGAACTGGTTGAGGGAGTATTCGACGCTCTCAATTGTGCATGCAGTTCCTTCTATGCCTCGACCATACGAGTAAATTTCGTGAATGATGGAGGAGCATGTGATGGAATCGAAAATCAGAGGCGGAATCAGCTCGTCAATCTGATGAGTGTAACCTTCGATGGTCTGAACACCCAGGTTGGTGGAATGGTTCACAGCTTCCCTGGAACCGTCAAGCCCTGTTACCTCATAGCCTGCATCGTTCAACAGAGCAGCAAATTCACCACCACCTGAACCAATATCCAGAACCTTACCAGGCTTCAGATATGGGACCATGTGGGCTTTGTCTCCGATGGAGGACTTCATACGGTTGAAGTACACTTCATCTTGCGTTTCTGCAAGCATTTGGATGTTTCGGCTTTCTTCAATAGATGAATTGGTTTACACGATCATCTTACCACAGTAAAAAGCTGGTATCAATCCTTACCGAACAAGATTCGGGTTTTGAAAAGGTCTTCTTTAATCTCGCCGTACGCATTCTGGTAAGGAACCGATTCAGGGTACTCTCGCCAAGCTTTCAGGCATGAGTTAGCCAACTTGCGTACTTTTTCGTCAAAGTTTTCCGCATTAGTAAACGTGAAAAAACCCACAGGGCTTCCACTCTTGCGTCCGTGCCAGGACCAACTTGAGAAGGATATGTGTCGTTGAGGAGTAGCTGTACCCCAACCTTGACTGCTCCACGAATCACCAAAGCTCCAACCTTGACTCATCATCCAAGAGTAAGTGTCATACCCTACGACATCAGAGGGGACTTCATCTTTGTACTCATGTTGCTTAACAGCAAGCGGTTCGTCTTGTTTTGTGATTCCTTCGTAGAAAGAAAGATCACAACTGATTGATACTGGCAAAGCCTGTGAAACAGAACGAAACAACGGTAAAAGAGTGCTGTAGTCGTCAAAATGTTGAGCATGACCATTAAAGCGTCTTCTGGTTCGAGACCTGCTGAAGTTTGTGCTGACCAGTCGATACCAGGACGGGACACCATTTTTGTCGATTTGAGAACCCAGGGAAGTGCTGAAGCCAGAATCAAGCAACGCTTTTCTATGTTCATCAATGTTCGGGTATGACATAAATGGGTCTTCCGTAGGTGGAAACCCAGTTTAGCACAGAACTATCCCTGCTACAGGTTTAGAACTTACGACCAGACAACTGTAAGGCCCTCTGAGAGGGCATAGGAGCCAATCTGACGCAACACGGTCAGCTTTTCTTCCAGGTACCCTTCTTCCCGACCGCCGTACGTTACAGAGCCTTCAGTGAAAGGGAGCATTCCTGCGTCAGCAGGAGCGATAGCTTCTGCAAGGAGAACACGACCCAAAAATGCTTCAGCCTCCATGCTGCCACAAATACGAGTGTCATCTTCCATGATGCCCAAAGCGTCCAACACATGAGCTGCGTTGAAGTTGCTCATGTTGAGGCTCATGTCTTCACCGTCAATAGCTTCAATGCGTGCAGGGTAAGCACGGCAGAACTCGTCTTCGCAAGTTGAAGGGAACAGTGGGTGAGCAGTGACAGACTCCTGGTAGCTGTCAAAGACTCCTGACAGAGTGGTCATCCCGCAGCTGCAAACAAGCTGGAACTGATACGCATCAGCTTTCTGTTCAACAGCAAAGGTGATAGACAAGTGGTTTAGCTCCCGTAAGTAAGAATAAGGCTGCGACGAGCGTCGAACTCGTTGTTCAATGTCTGCCTTTTGATGGAAAGGTCGCGGAAAGAAATTTTCTTGCCGTTCAGTTTAGCAAGCTTAGCATAGTATGCACGACCAAGTTCGTCCAATGTGGTGATTTTGTCAAACATTTTTCTTTCCCTCTCTTAGCTCTTACGTACATAATACACTAACGGGTTCTGGCAAAACAAGAGCCCAGCTAAACAAATACGTCCATTTAAACTGAGTAGATTCCTAAGCTTGAAAAAGCTGGTAGAACAACTGACAAAAACTGAATGTTTTGCCCCAAATACCCGATAATGAAGATATGAAAACGATGAAGTTACCTTCTGAATCAGGCACCCCACTTGTTCTGTCAGACAGGATGAACAAAGTGGCTATTGGCGCCGCCTGCACTGCTGTTTTAGGGATGGCAGTGTTGGGTGGATGCGTTGCTGTAACTGCAGGAGAGATTCCTGCACCAGCGGATTCTTCCACCTCTCAAGCTGAGTAAAAAGCTTGCATTACCATCATTAAGTATGGTAAAATTATCGAATGCACAATTCTACGTATTCTGAAGATGGTCAGAACATTGTTTCCCCTGGGGCTTTCTCCTCTGAAACTCCTGATAAGTTTCCTGTTGAACTTCTTGATGCGATCCTCGACAGTAAGGTCAGCACCTACCGTTTGAAAGATGCTCTGTTTTTCCGTCGCATCACCCGAAATGCGACTTCTGAGTGGGTGAAAGTGTCTGACCTCGTGGATGTTGACCTGCGAGGCAAGTCTGTGTATATCTACTTCGGCAACTGGGAAGACTCCGAGTGGATGTTCTCTGACGGGGTTGCTTCTGTAGAGAAGGAAGGCTCAGACGAATACGGTCAGGCCAACTACGTCTTCAAGAGCATCGACCGTTCAGAAGGTCACAACTACTACCCTTTGGACCACATCAGCTGGGGTTCTCATGAGACAGCTCTCATCATTACCCCGAATGAAGAGGTTAGCTCATGACTTTAGTCTCTCTCCCTACAGGGGTACCTACTGAAATTCCTTTGTCTTTTGACATGCAGGAAAGCGAAACGTACGGTTGGTCTGAACGGATTCCTGAACAGCTGAACGGAAAGCGACTGAAACAAGTTCAAAAATTCTCTCTCTTTGAACTTGTCAACGTTGACCTTTCTGGAACGCATTGTGTCATCCTGTTCGACTACGGATGGGATGACCCTTCAGTATGGTTGGAGTCTTCTCATGTCAGGACGGTTGAACAGTTGCCATTTTACGACCAGGATGACTCTCGTTATCCGAGGTATAGGTTCGTCACAGAGGCTCACCAAAATGAACATTATGGTGAGCTAACTCAGAATTACACTTTCTCCGGCAGCAAAGATGTCTTCGTTGCCGTATACAAACAGAGGTAAAAAATATATGAACTATGAAGAGCAACTTGCTTACGGTCAGCTGCAGCGTGAAACTGAGCTGGTGCTTCGTACACTTGTCGGAAAAATGTGGGGCAACGGTGGAATCCGTTTTGACACAGACACCCTTGACCTGGCTGACCCGAATGACCGTTCCACTTTGACTTGGCTTGCCCGCATTACAGCTGGCTATGTCCTGGCTGAGCGTGACGCATGGAGTCCTCAGGTCGAGACGATGATTCACACAATCGATAAGAAGAATCAGCGAACAGCAACGCTTGACTCATTGCTTGAACAAATTCGAGACCTGACAAAAGCTGATGTGGTCGATGTTGATGAGCTGAAGAAGCTTGCTGGTAGTTACCGTAACCCTATGGAAAACCTTTATGATGAGATGCGTGAAAAGCGTGAACGTAATAAGTTTCTGAATGGCTGGGCTGAGGACATTAAGGCTCATCCAGAGAACGCAGTCGTTGAGACGGAAGTAGAAACAACACCTGACCCTGATGTGGTGGAGGAAAATATTGCAGCTGCAGCTGCTTTCACTAAATCATGGAGCGATGATTGGGGTAATGATGAAGATTACCAAGAACGTTCTGAAGGTACTCCTGAACAGTAAGTTCGGTTAAATAGTTGTACCCCTGAAATTCACTTTCAGGGGTACAACTATTTAACCTGGGAATCAGCCACCCAGCAGGCTGGTGACACCAAAGTTGTTGTTCGACTGTGTTGTCTGAGTGACAACAGATGGAACACGGGACTGTGTAATAACATCTCCAGGCCCTTGAACATCGACAACCAAACCTTCTTTACTCTTCATGCTGTTCAACCATCCGCCGGCTTTACGGGTCCGCATCTGAACTGTTGACTCCCAGCCAACAAGGTGACCTGTGTCAATGGTAAGACCTTCGCCAGGCTTGAGAGAAATAACATCCAAAGCGCCGTAACTGGAGCCAATAAGAGTTCCTGTGCCGCGAGCTCGAAGAACAACAAGTCCTTCGCCAGCGAACAAGCCGCTGATGGAAGCATCAGGCTTGATTTCAATGTTTCCGTCATTAGCCAGCCACGAACCTTTGGTGAGAACAAAATCAGTGCTGGAGTCAATACCGATGGCGAACACATCACCAACCATTTCAGGAATGATGTCTACCCAGCCGCCGGACTGAGGAGCCGTGAAAGTCGTGATGTGGAAGTTCTCGCCACCTACCATACGTCCAAGGCTTTTGAGAAGACCACCATCTGCTTTGGCTGAGATGTTCATCCCTAAGCTTTGGGCCATCATACTTCCAGGCTGTGCTTTGATTGATTCGTTAGGTGCCAGCGTACACCGAGCTACAGCGTAAGCTGGGGAATGTCTGATTTCTACCTGCATAATTCAGTCCTTGTCGCTCTCGTTTGTTGCGTTATCGGTTACTTTGTCCAGGAGGTTGTACTCCTTCTGGAAAGAAGTCAAAGCTTCACGAAACTCCGCAATCGAATCGAAAGCAGATTTCTCTTCAGCTTTATGCCATGTCCCAGCGGCATGGTTTTCGTTCATATGAACACGCGATTCATTTCCGATGAGCATAAGAGCAGTTGTTGAGACAATCCATTCTTCTGGAGTCTCCTGCCCGTAAACAAAGCTGAAGCTCACTGCTATCTTAATTCGAGCCTCGTCATATTCGGTAGATGTGGTGATATGGTCAAGTAACCAAGCGTGAGCCTTTTGACCCCAGACAGCTCGTTCAGCTTTATACTGCTTTTCTGGAGCAAGTTTCCAGTAGAAGATGTCTTCATACTCATACCAGGAACGAAGGTCGTGTTCCCATCCGAAAAGGTCAAGTTTGTCAGCAAATTCTTTTCCTGATACAACTACAAGATGGGTGTGAGGGTCTCCGTAAACATCTCCGGGGAGCTTCCATACAAAATCGTCACGCTCCCATTGACCAGTCTTTCGCAAAGGCTGATCTTTATCAGGGATCAAAGCATACACAATGTCTTCATCTTTGTGGAAGAACGGAAGATTGTAAGTGTAGCTTCCTTGGTTTCCGTATTGACCTCCACGCATACCGTAGAGCTTCAAGTTTTTTGTATCATCCATGTGTCTATGCTACCAGGCTTTACTTGGTGAGAACAGAAGAAGCAATTACAAGAATTGGGTCATGTCTCATCTACTCTGTACTACTGAGTGTTCTTCCTTAAAAGCTTTCAAAGCTTTACGAAGACTGTATTTCGAAGTGAAAGCTGCAGTTTCGTCCTTGGTTAAAAACTTCCCTGTTGCGTAGCCTTCGTAAGTTGACGTTAGACCAGACCCAATTAAGTTCAAAGCCGTAATAGAAGCAACCCATTCTTGAGCAGATTGTGAGCCATACACAAAAATGATACCAACTGCTACATTGACAGCTTTTTCATCCAGAGGTTCAGAAGAATTTATACGTTCCAGCAACCAACGGTAAACTTGAGGCGCCCAAGTTGCTCTTTCTGCGTCAAATGCTTCTTTGGAAACCATCTTCCAGTAAAACTTTTCAGCTATAGGGTTCCATGAACGAATGCTGTGAAAGATTCCCAGCAAATCCAGCTGCTGAGCGAATTCTTCTCCGGCAAGAACAACAACATCCGAGGAGGGGTCTCCATAGGTTTCTGGCTCAACTGGCCAAACAAAATCTGTTCTTTCCCGATCCGTTATGAACCTTAGGTCGGAGCTTACGTCAGCTGTTGTTTTGTAAACAAGCTGTGCACCTTGCTGGAAGAAAGGAATAACCTTGCTGTAGTATTGTTCGTTGCCCCATTGATCTGCAGGGATACCATACAGTTTTAGCTGTTCTGCATTTGTGCTCATAAGATCAGAATATCAGTCTTTGTAGAAGACAAGAGAAAAGGACTGAAAGAATTATCTTCTTTCAGTCCTTTCACAAGAGCTTACGCGAGGATTCCGCGTTTGTTGAGTGTCTGCAGAAGAGACGCTGCTGCCCATCGGCGTGTCAAGTTCAGCTTATCAAAATGGTAGTTCTTGAAGCTTTCGTTCTTCTCTACCCAAATCCAGTCACGGATTCCTCCAACGCTGTTTTTCACGCGTCCAATCGCTCCGACAACTGCTCCGTTGACGATGACTTTGTATGCTACTCGAACTTCTTCGTTGTCTGCGATGATGCGTTTAAACTGAACGTTCTTCCAGTTGATACGGTCAGGAAGGCTGGACGGCTTACGGTTCTCTTTGAATATGTTCATGACGGTCTCCTTGTATATGGCTAATTATCGGTGCAAGTAGAATACGGGCTGGAAAGACATTAAATCTTTCCAGCCCGTATTCTGTGAAATTTTTGTTACTGCTGGTGCTGGACCTGCTCGTACTGAATGGGCTGCGTAGCCTGCTGCTGCATGAACTCCTGCTCAATCTCCTCAGCCGTGTCGAACGAATCAACAGGAATGACAGCCTGACCAGTCACCGCAGCCTGCTGAATCGCAGCCTGCATGGCAGCACGCTGAGCAACCAGCTTCTTGCGGACCCGAAGGACCTCACGAATGAAGACAGCGGCAGGGACAACCGCCCAGATGACGAACGCCGTGAAAATCGTCCAGTTGCTCTGAGCCAGAGCCGTGGTGTGGATGGTGAGGTAGGTGAACGTGAAAGCCGCGACCCACAGGAAGCCGACAGCAATCTGAGCGAGGAAGGTCTTCCAGACCGTACCCCAGAGAACAGCAAGAACAGCCTTACCAGTCTGAGCCATGGGAGCAACGATGGGCTTCAGCGTCTCACGGTTCTGGTAAGCAGCACCGACCGCCGAAGTGACAATCTTAGTGGGGAAAGGCATTGGTTTCTCTTCTCTCTTGTTCAACCGATGATGTAACATCAGCTTATCAAAGGAAAATCACCAGCGCAACCTATTCAGGCAGAAAGAGGAAAGAAAATTGAAACTTTCTTCTGTAGAGCGGTTTCAGTTTCGTCCGTTCCATAGAAAACAGCCTGGTTCTGAGCTGCCGGGTCAATGACAGCTACACCCACAATGTCATTGTCATCCCTCAAAACAAGTACGTTGTTCTTAGGGAACACATTCGATGCTACAGAGAACAAGGCTGTGATGCTATTCCTTGTCGGTGTTGACATCTCATCAGGGCTGTACAAAGTGTAAGACTTCATAATACTTTATCTCTATCAATCAGGCTGGTGACAGCAAACGGAGTGTTCTGTTAGTTTGTTTTCTCGGCAGTTTCTTCAGAGACATCCTTCTTTACGAAGTTCTCATTTGGACCTTTTCGCCCATCCCGCAGTAGACCATGCTCGTCATAATCTCGGTGGATGAGTTTAGCCAACTTGATGTAGGCTTTGTCGAAGCTTTTCTCGTACACATCCAGGTTGTAGTCATGGTAGAACATTGCCGACCCAGGGGAGGAAGTCCCACCAGCTTCCAGCATCACTGTTGTCTTCAGCTTGCCCTTTTTGTTGGTCTTGCTGATAACTCCCAACCAAAGTGCGTCCCAACCACCTTCGGTTGACACTGAAGGGTGTTCACCTTTGTAAGGCTTCTCCAAAGTCCAGAACATAGGGTGCAAGTTGATGTACCTGTAAACAGCTGCCAAGTCAGCAGGGTTCTTCTCGTACTTTCTGACTGCGTTCAAGAAAGCTTTGTAGCCCCAACCAGCTGACTGCATGCTTGTCAGTTCAGAAGACAGCCCAGCAGTCATAGGAATGGAATAATCCTGGTGAGCAAGTTCGCCTGCTTCCACAGTGAAAAGAGGATGACGACCCTCTGTTTTCAGCAGTTCTAAGACTTCTTTGAGAGTTCCTTCGAACGGACGGTCAACACCTGTCAGTTCGTTGTATCGATGCACTTTGTACATGTTCACTGCATGGAAATCTACATCACGCAAAACGAACTTGTTTTCCCCATCAGGAATCACCACTGTGTGCGGGGTCACTTTGTCGGCATTGTACAGATCAAGAATCCACTGAGGGAGTTCTGTTTTCAACTGGTTTGTTTTTTCGGTACTCATCGTTATTCATGTTAACATGAAAACTTGAGTTAGTCAAATAAAGCTTCCATCTTTTTGGCAGTGTTCCATCTGAAGCCGATAACTCACAAGACATTAGCGCTCCTTGCAACACCCCCGGCAGTAGCGTGCAAACCCACGAGACTGACTAGTAGAAGGAAACTATGGAGCCGCTGTTTTATGTTGTGAAACTCTTAGCTTTAGCTTACATGGGTGGAATGCCCACACCTCCAACAACAGTACCTGCTGAAGTGCAGGTTCAGTATGTTGCAAACGCCACAGTAATCTCTGAAGACACTGTAGTGGTTGAGAAGAAGCAAGAAGAAGAGAAGAAAGAAGCAGAAGCTGCTGAGCAGACCCCTGTTGAAGAGTCACCTACAGTGAAAGAGAGCTTGCAGCTTCCACTGCCCGCTAAGTCATATGCTTTCACCAGCAATTACGGTTCGCGTTGTCCTCCAGCCAGAGGGGCTTCTTCGTTCCATCGTGGAATTGACTTAGCAGCACCAGATGGAACCCCTCTGTACGCCATCCAAGCTGGAACCATCACTAAGGTGGTTGACGGAGTTAAAGGTGGCACTGGTGGAACAGTAATTCTGGCAACCACCATTAATGGTGAGCGAGTAGACTTCTTCTACCACCACATGGGTAACTCGTCTCAGTATGTGAAAGCCGGAGATGTGGTTACTGCTGGTCAGCAGATTTCAGGTGTTGGTTCAACTGGTGTTTCCACTGGTCCTCACTTGCATATTGAAGTTTGGGAAGGTGGTTATGGTGAAGGAGAGTCTACCAACCCTGAACTGTACTTCAAGAAAATTCAGCTTCCAGTGATTGAAAATGCTTATGCTGTGACTGTTAGACCTGAAGCAACTTCTTGCCCAGCGCCAGTTCAAGCTCCTGCTCCTTTGCAGTTCCCAACTACAGTGCCACCTAAAGCTGCCGCCCCAGCTCCATCAGCAGCTCCTGCAGCCCCAGCACCTTCGCCTTCAGCTGCACCAGCACCAAGCAAACCAGCACCCGCTCCAAGTCCTGCTCCTACTACGCCAGCACCGGCTCCTGCACCAAGTCCTGCACCAAGCCCAGCACCTACTACGCCACCTAAACCTGTAACACCGGTGCCAACAACGCCTCCAGCTCCTGTAGTTCCTGTGGTCCCGTCTCCAGTTCCGAGTTCGGTACCAGCTCCAGCTGCTTCAGCTATTCCTGTTGGATAACTAACTAAGAAGGCCCGCAACCAATGGTTGCGGGCCTTCTTTATACACACATAGCATCAGGAGTACCTGACACTTTCAATGATAGGTTGAAGGTTCGAAGAAGTCAAATCGAAAACTGCATTATCCAAGCAATATCTCAAATAGCCCGTAAAGTAGATCAGGACGAAAGGAATAACCATGCGATTAGGTCGTATTTTGAACGTGCAGAACGTTGTAGATGTACCAGTTGTAGAGACATCAGATGAAACAGCGGAGGAGGACAGTCTTGTTGCTTCCTCCTCCAAGGAACGATGACTAACAAGAAGTACATTGGAACGCCTACAGACATCACAGACTCTTTAACTTCAGTCGTAGGTTACAAAGCAGCGTCTCTGCTCATGCATTTAAAAACCAGATACACATCAGTTCTCCCTGCCCATTTTAGCAACCAGTCTTTTGAATTTTCAGATCGGTGCCAATGTCGCAAAGCTGCAAGGAAGAGACATGATTTTCTTAAATGCAGCTGCGGTTTCTACGCATACAAAGATTTAGCAGAGGCAAGCCATCATCGGCACATTCAACAAGGGACACTTGTTTTTGAAGTTGCTTTGTCTGGAACTGTTGTCACAGCTGAAAACGGGTACAAAGCTGAACGTCAACGAGTGACTCGCATTTATGCAAACAACTGTAAGTACTGTCCAGAAGAAGCTTACTGTTTCGCTTTGCCTGAAGTCGTCAAATCTCCTTTCGAGCGTTTAGCTACTGTGTGCTTTACCCATGCGTTACACCTGGACTCATCTCAGCGGATAATGTTTGAAGAGATAGCCCAAAAAGCTTCTTACGAAGGATATTCACCTGTTGACATAGCTCCTAACAAAAATTCTTTGCCCTACTATCCTGAAGGTTCCTACTAATGCCCAGACATGCGAAAATGCGTCCAGTAAGCAAGAAGAGAAAAATCTTACGTGGAGTCGGACTTGTAGCCGGTTTCGCCCTCATCCTTGGAGTAGGTGTTGGAGGCTACACTGTCTGGGATTTGAACAGAAATCTGAAGCAGAACTCGGTTGACATTGGAACTGGCAACCCAACCGCTCAGACCAAAGCTCCTGAACCTGAGACAACTGTTGACGAATTCGAAGGGGCTTTCACTATGCTCCTTGTCGGTAACGATGATGGTAACGGTGAATCCAAATATGGAGTTCGAGATAAAGCTTTGAACGACGTAAACATTCTCCTGCATATCTCCGCAGATCACACTAAAGCAACCGCAATTTCAGTCCCAAGAGACACTCTGGTTGACATCCCTCAATGTGCTAACGAAGAAACTGGAGCAATCACACCAGCTTCTTACGGAGTAAAGATTAACCAGTCTTTAAGTCGAGGGGGTTTGAAGTGTGTGGTTGACACTTTCCGCCAGTTGACAGGTGAAGAAATTCCTTATGCTGCGATGATTCAATTCGAAGGCGTAATTGCTCTGTCTAACGCAGTCGGAGGTGTTCCTGTTTGTGTGTCTTCAGATATTGATGACTCGCTTTCTGGATTGAACCTGACTGCTGGAGAACACACTCTTCAAGGAGACCAGGCTTTAGCGTTCCTGCGTACTCGACACGGAGTAGGTGATGGTTCGGACTTAGGGCGTATCTCGAATCAGCAGGTTTTCTTGTCTTCCTTGATGAGGACTTTGAAGTCATCTGACACTTTATCCAACCCTAAAAAGGTCTATGACATCGCCCAAGTTGCTGCCGAAAACATGACTTTCTCAACCAATTTAGCTTCAGTACCCACCTTGGCGTCTTTGGCTTACACATTGAAGGATGTTCCTTTGGGTAACATTTCATTCCTACAGTACCCCACTTACTACACAACTATCAGAGGTTCTGAGCAGGTTGTGACAGATGATGCGTCTGCAAGAATAATGCTGGATGCAGTGTTCTCTGACCAGAAAATTGAAATCACAGGAGGTACTGGTCCTGGACAAATAGGCTCTGTGGACCAGACTCCTGAACCAACAGCAGCTCCTGTGAATCCTTCTGTCCCAACTCCTGCTCCGACAAGTACAACTGGACCTACTGGAACTCCTACTCCAGAGGAGACAGCTGTAGCTTTGCCTGACTCAGTGACAGGGCAGACAGCTGAACAAAGTACTTGTTCTCGTGGGTTCGGTGACTATTAAATAAAGAAGACCCCTGAGCTGCTTGAGAGAGGAGAGAGAGATTAGCAGCTCAGGGGTCTTCTTTGAGGAAGGGTTATACCAGGAGGTGTCTCGACCGGCACATTTTCACTCGACCATTTTTAGGAGAGAGAGAAGTTAGGCTTCGTGAACCTTCCTGTCAGTAATAAACACTACACAATGAAAAAGCATTCCGCTTTCTAGCTTTGTAATGTCTTCGTGCTGACATTGATAACATTACTCATTAGAAGCTCAGAAGTCAAATTGTCTATCATTCGGGCGTGTCGGGGTTTACTTCAAAGTTGTTTGAGCGTACCCGCCGACAGAGTTGCCACTTAGAGCAGTCATGTACACTTCATAGTTCAGCTGGTCAGGCATCATAGAGTATTGCACTCCAACCAACGAAGGGTAACGGTTTACAACTAGTTCAGCTGGTGCTTCTTCAGGGGCAGCTTCAGGGTTTGCTTCTAACCAGCTTGTGATGTTCGCAGCTGTTGCTTCTGTATCAGCAGTAACTTCACCCTGCACTCTCATGGTGTCTTTTACCTCAGTGTACTCAGCAAACTGTTCAGGAGTGAGGTCTCTGGTTTTTGGGTCATCCTCAGGTAAGGTTGCACCCTTTTCAGAGTACTGCTGCCAACGTTCTGCATCATGGGAAATGGGATTGTATGTTGGGTACTTTGTCTGGTCTTCTGGTGAGACCTGTTCGTTGATGACGTTTCCGTAGGATTCGGTAGGTGCTGGCTCTGGAGCGTCATTGGTGCAGCCAGCCAGGAAAAGCATAGGCAGGACCAGGATCGGGATAAAAATTTTTTTCATACAACCATTATCGGGTTTTAGGCCGATGATGCTAGAACAACTGATAAAATGTAAGTGTTGTCTATTTAGGAGAAAATATGTTCGCATTCCTTATTGTACTTTTTGCTGTCATCGGCGGTGGGGTAGGTTTCTTGCTTTCCCGTGTCGATAACACAGCTTCCTCAGCTTTGAGATGGAAAACCATTGGGTTGGGTGTACTTGGAGGAGCTCTTGTTGGTGCAGGTATCTGGCTTTCCTTCTGGCTCCTTGCCGCAGCAGTTAGATTGATCTTCTGGGTCATTCTTCTGGTGATTGCAGCTGCTGTAATTTACTTCGTGTACCGTTCGCTGAAGCGTCGATACGCATGAGTTCAGTTCGAAAAGAACTCCTAAGAGGAGGGTTCGTGCTTGCAGTGATTGCTGCAGCAGGGGCCCTCCTCTTCAGCTGGAAAGCATTTGCCATGCCAAGTCTATCTGCAGCATTCCTTATCGATGGTAATGCGGAGGCTCAAATTCAGAATTTGCTTCTCATCATGGGCATTATGCTGGTCGTACTTGTCGGTTTAGTCGTATGGACTACAATTTTGACAGTGAGAGTATTTCGCAAGTCTTAAACATGAAGAAGGCATACCATGAGCAAGTAAACTGGTATGCCTTCTTCGTGTTCTTTAGAGTTAACCAACCAAGGAAAGGTTCTAATACCCTTTTCGGTAGAAATTAGCGTTTCTGTACAAAAAACGCACTTTATTTCTGTGAATCACCTGAATCGTTCGATTTGTGTACTTCTACCTAAATCACGAACCTGTACAGTGAAATCTTCTGAAACCGCAGGCAGGTTGGACACCTTCCATACTGTAGGTCCTCCATAATCAGCTGTACACATCCCTGAATACTGCTTCAGATGAACTTCTGCCCCTGTCCCATTCAAAGAAATACGTTCGACTTCTGGCGGGCAGGAAGATGATCCATAAAGGTAAAGCTTGATGGTTGTGTCATCGACTTGGGCCCAACCTGGGGTTAGCTCTGGAATGTTCTCTTCAGATGTGTTCTGATTTTTTTGGAAGTCAGCGCCTGATGCAGCAGAACATCCTGCTAAGAGCATGGTCAACCCACTGATTGTTAAAACTGTCCCGGCTACTATGTTAGAGCGTTTCATCAGACAGTACTTCGTAGTTGTATGAAACTTCGTCCTGGTCGCTGTATGTGTCACTGATGTAGGAATCTATGTCCTCGTAGTAGAGCCATTCTTCATCATTGGGTGAAATGAGAATGAAACTCACGCTGTCATCCCCGGCTCCAGCTGTAATTTCTAAGACTTTATGTTCGCCTTCCTCATAGCCGGCAGAGCCACCATAGAAGTCTTCGTCATCATCATCTGGTCGGGTGACTTCAAAGATGAAGACAGCTTCGATGATTTGGGTTATCTCTGAGTTGGCTACGGACGCAGGCATGTCAGGGTCTGGAATAAAAGCAGTCTCTTCTTCCAGATATTCTAAAACAGTTGTCATGATGTTCCCTTCGTCTTTTGCACAGTGTGGTCTTATTTGTTCGCAACCCTAAGAAAAATAGTTAGCTTTCCCCTTGAAGTATGTTTTCTCTTGTGTCTCGTTATCAGTACAAAAGCTGAGTTTTGGGTGTGAATCGCCCAAAACTCCACGTTTGAAGGATAAAAGCAAGCCATAACACTGATTCTTCCCAAAATCTGTTAAAGTTGGTCTTGTACAACTCGCAAAGGGGAAGATGAATACTTTCTCAGGAAGGTCCGATTCTATGTCTTTGAAAGCTCCTCATGTCGTAATACTCGCCGCTGGTATAGGCTCCCGTTTAGGTCGAAGCCATCCAAAATGTCTCACCGTACTAAAAACAGGTGAGACCATTCTGCAAAGACAACTTCGGCTCATCAACCAAGTCAATCCAGCGTCAGTAACGATTGTGGTTGGTTTCGAAAGTGATACTATTCGAACTGTTGCAACTGCTCTATATCCTGAAATTCTTTTCGTGGAAAACTTACAGTACAGATCGACCAACACGTCAAAAAGCTTATTGAAGGCTCTAGAAGCGACAAACAGGCACCAAGATACTCTTTGGTTGAATGGAGATGTCGTATTCTCAGAGACCCTCCTGCCTCAACTGTTGACTAATCTGCACTCATCAACAGTGGGGGTAACGAACCATCAGGTTGGGGAAGAAGAAATCAAGTACACTCTTGATGAAGAAGGGTGCATCCTCAAGCTTTCTAAAACAGTTCCGCTGGAAGAAGCGGAAGGTGAGGGAGTTGGAGTGAACTTTGTGCAGGCTGCAGACAGTCCACGGTTCATTGCAGCTCTGAAAGCTGTACAGAATGATGACTATTTTGAGAAAGCTATGGAAATCACAGCATTGACAAAGCAGATCAGCTGGGTTCCGTACAATTTGTCAGATGAGTCATTGACAGCTATCGAAGTTGACTTCGAAGCAGATTTGCAAGCAGCAAACGCATCCCTTTAACTTGAAAGAGGGCTGGAAGTTTTCTCTTCCAGCCCTCTCCTTTTGGAAAAGGAAATGCAACAGCATCAAGGATTACGATGCCTAATGTTATACTATCAATTGATTTTCAAAGATTTGATTTTCAGCGATTTTACACCATCAACTGATAAGGTGATTATCACCTGTTGAAGAAAGAAAAGTATGTCAAAAGTTGTCGAAGTGGAAGCACCAAATCTGCATCCAGATATTGTAGTGCCTCGTTTCCCTGCAACAAGGCTGACAGACGATCATTATGCCAGCCTCCGAAGAGTTTCGAAGCTCCCTCTCGTTTCCTTCATTCTCACCATTGTCGCGTTTGTTGTAGGTCTAATCAACGCTGATTGGATTCCAGTTCTGAATCTGCTGGCTTTAGCTTTCGCTGCATTAACAGTTTTGTCGACTGTCGTGTTGCTGATGTTTGTCATCCAGGCAAGGAAAAAGCAACAAGCAGCCCTGCAGTCAGCCATCCAGGTACTGCTACCTTTAGTTCGTAAGAAGTACGACTTGGATGTCAATGCTGACTTACTGGAATCTTTGATGTCAGGAGCGAACCTTCCGTTATTTATGCAAGGTGAGATTACTCGTGTCGGGTTACGAAATCTTCGCAAACAAGCAATCTTGGTTGTCTTTGAAACTGTCGAAGAACCTGAAGACAGCATTACGGCTGAATAACAGTTGCCGGGAGTTGCATGTTTGCAGTATCATTAGCCTGTAAGCTGTATCTGAATTGCAGATAAGATAGTATGGAGGAACAATGAAGCAACATTTACACCCTGAGACATTCCCTGTCACTCCGTACACTCCTAAAGAGCTGATGGCTTTGGACTGGTTAGAGGAGGAATGGACGAACAACCGTCTATTCGCCTGGGACGTACTGAACGATGACGCCAGTGGCTTGTCCCTGCTTGAAAGAGGAGCTGCTCCTCTGATTTCGCTCATCGTAGGTCTGGACTTGATTCTTCTCATCATTGCCCTGCAAGTGCAGATTCCAGTCAATGGAATGGCAGCTTTCACCAGCCCTATTGTTGTGGTCTTAGGTCTTGCCCTGATTCCTTTCGTATTACTGGCAGCAAAAGTGAGCCGTGTGGCTAAAAGCCTCCGTAACGCAGCTGACTCCACTATCTTCAGCACTGTCGGTCGTTGGATTAGAGCTCGTTACGGTGTATCCATTGATTTCGGAGATAATCTGGCTGACATCCTCAACGAAGAAATTGTGAGGAACGGGAAAAACGAAGACTACTACTTGGACGCTGTTGTCCGAGGGGGCAAACCTTCGTTGATTGTTCGTCAACGTGATGGTCTCGAAGCACCTGTCCTTAGCTGATTCGGTTTGGGGAGCTGAAAAATGTATTCTGCTTATGAGGACCTTCAAAACTTGAGGAGAAGCTGGAGAGCCAGTAATCCTGAACTGAAGCTCATCCTTTCTTTGGATGGTTCTGTACTGACCCTTCATCTGATTGAGGTCCCTGTCTTTTCCCGTCGTCAAGGATACGGCAGTGAGATTATGGAGGAGCTGAGCTGTATCGCAGACCGTCATAACTTGAAGCTTGTGTGTGAACCTGATGACTCACACGGAACCTCGATGGAGGTTCTTGAGAAGTTCTACTCCCACTACGGATTTACATGGTCAGCTGCTGGTCTCATGATTCGTGAACCTGCTTATTCGGATTTGTTTGCAACAGCAAACTGACTGTGCTACAGTTCAGGTAACGCCGAAAGAGCCTGCTGCTGGTTAAAGACGCAGCCCACCTCCACCTGGATAACCAGATGCAAGGTGGGCGTAAGTCTACAAAGCTTTGTAAACCCAGTGTATGCCTTCTTTCGGCGTTACTTGTCTAACCAGTCAATTTTATCGACATCTGACTGAAGAACAATTGTATTTCGCATCAGAGGTACCAAATCACTGTATTCTTGCTGGGCTGCATGTGATAAGAACCTCATAGCTGTGGCGAATCCTGCCATTACTGCTGCGTTTAGTTCCTCTGCTGAGTAGGTTGAGTGCAACATTTTAAGCTTCTCAACGTCATGTTCGAGGAAAGCTTCATAAATGCTGAGACCTAAGAGACTATTATCTTGAGCTTGCTGATAATCAGACTTGTTCATGTGAATCTCCTTCGTATAGTAGTTATATCATAACAGACAGCAGAGAACAGAACAACAAACGCTAACACCAGGGTGGCCAGACAACAGCCGATATTTTGTAGGTACATGCAGATCGGAAGGCACCCATGGATGACATCATTCAGTTCACTACTCTTACGCAGTCAATTTTGACTGTTGGGGCTGGAGCTTTAGTCATTCTGTTAATTGCTTCAGCCATCTGGTACTACCTACGTAAACGTAAAACAGGGTCAGAAAAGTCCCGTTTTCGTTCAACAATAGTTGGGGTTCTTATCGGCGTAGTAGTCCTTGCTGTAACTGTCACCGGCGGGGTGTACCTGAATAACACCAGCAATGACAACACTCTTCGTGAAGCTCTGAAGAACCAAGACGTTTCAGTTACTGCAACAGAATTCGAAACCCTCAAAACTGGTCGGACCATAGAAAAAGGGGAAGACACCGTAACTTTGGTACCGCTGGACAACAAATCACAGGCTTATGAACTGGTTGTTCTTCCTAAAGACACCAGCGTGGAAGAGCCGGAAAATATTGATGATATCCTCACCCCTGAGGATGCATCAAACTAATCTTTTAGTTGCAGTTTGTTCTAAAAAATGATATCGTTGTTCCATGACGAAACTTTTCTTAGACTTTGACGGGGTGGTGAACTTCGAAGGCTCACGCTCTGCGTATCGTAAAAACAAAGACACCCTTGGTTACCTGCAGCAGGATGTAGTTCATAGCCGTCTGGGAATCTTTCGGATCAATTACTCTGCCGAGCTTGTCCGCAAGTTGAACTCTGCCCACACTGCACACGGTTTTGAATGGCTGTGGCTTACCACCTGGGTGAATGAAGCAAAGACGCTTCTGGACCCTCAGTTGAGTTCCCATTCAGACGGTTCTGTGGATTGGGACCCTCACAGCCGTCTCGGAGTTGACTACCAAGACACTCGTGCTTCCCGCAAATATGAAGCTCTTAAGAAGTCTTATGACGGAGAACCTTTCGTGTGGGTTGACGATGAAGCGACAGTCAAGTTTGATGCTGCTGATTTTGACGTACCCACGTTGGTAGTAGCACCGAACCCAACCTACGGGGTAAGCAAAACTGAGTTGGCTACTATGCTTGAATTCTTCGCTGCTCACAGTAGAAAGGATTCATAACATGGGTTTATTCAGCAAAGCCTCTACCCCAGAAGTGGATTCGAGAGCAAAAGTTGCCTGGGTCAAAAATGCATCCAAGAAGGACTTGAGTGCTCAATGGGCTGAAATTGTTAACCGTTTGCATGAACTGTTGACAGGTGATGTTTTGTACTACCCAGAGCAGCAAAAGAATCTGCTTTCCAGCATCTCACTCATTCGAGATGAATGGATGCTTATCGACAAGCAGCTTATGACTGACGAAGAATCAGTGAACATGTACTGGGTAATCAACAAGGAGATGCCTAACCTCATCATGAGCTTGGGTCAGATGAAAGCTGAACGCAGTAGCTCTTCAGCGAACCATGAAGGCAACTACCTTGAAATCTCCAAAAGGGTTAGACAGATGCAAGAAGGAGTAATGCGGCTCCGTGCAAAAACTGATGCAGAAAAGCTGTCTCGTTTCACTGACCCAGCTAATAGCAACTCTCACCAAAATCTGTCAACTCTGTCCTTTCCCGCATACCCTGATTTGCCTGTAGCTATCCAGGAGAAGCTTGCAGAGATTGGGGTCCTTTGGAGAGAACTTCAGGAAGAGACTCATACCACTGAAAACGAGTACTTGCTGGAGCGCCTTGTAACGGATTACATTCCCAGTTCTGTTGAGCTGTACCAATCCTTCACCAAAGCCCGTGAGAGCCAGCTTCAGGAGGCTCAGGAAACGCTTTCCGCTCAGCTGGAGCTCATCAAACAGAGGGTAAGTTCCATCCAAGAGGACATCCTTGGTCAGCAGCTCAAAGCCATGAATGCACAGACTGATTTCCTTACTCAGAGATTGAACGGCATCTGATGAAATTTTTTGACTATAAGAACGCTTTTGAAGGTATGTCTGAAACTGAGTACCTGAACCTTGTTGCTCACATGAGAAAACAGTTCGCTAAATTTGATTTAGACCATCGTCAGCTTGCATGTTATGGTTCGCAAAACAACAGTATGAAAAGTAGCTACACTGCAATTCTAAACAGAGCAGTCCAAGCTAATTTTAATCGACCTGGCATGTCAAGAAAGTTAGCCCCTTTGCTACTAAAGACATTGAATGGTATCTACTTGGATATTGAACAGTACTCGTCTTTAGGTCGTAGTATGTCGGATTCCAAATCGAAATCAATCATCAGGCGCTTCCGTCGTTTGTATCGAAAGATGTCCAAGCTTGTTACCTCCACTGAAAACTTAGAAGTGCCTAAACTTGTCAGCGGTTTCGAATTTACAAATAAAGTCTTACCAGCTCAGCAGACTTCTCTTCCTGGGTTGAACTCCCAAATTGATAAGGTCAAAAGCCTGGTCCTGGTAGCTAAAGCGTCCCCTCTTGAGACGGAAGAAAAGTATTTCCTTCAGCAGATTGAAGAGGATTACTTACCCAACATCGTGTCAACCGGCGTGAACATTCGGAACGCTTCTGAGAACATCAAAAAAGAAGCTCAAGTACAGTTCTTGAAACAGCTGAACTCTATTGAAGCTGAACTCATGAACATTATCGACGGAGCAGCCAGCAAGATGCTTCAAGGCGCCACCATCCAAACTAATTTCCTGGAAACCAAACTTGGTAAAAGCCAGGGTAAAGGAGAACTGACGGTATGACTGAATTCGGAAGCAAAAAATGGTTTGACCAGCTTTCCGCTGAAGACTACTCTCATGTTGTCGGTCATGCCGAAAAACAGATTCGTAAGACTTTTTCGGTCTCCAGATTGAAGAAAAACCAGCAAGACAAAATCAACGCTCACTTGCTTAAAACAATGGAGATGCTCAACCGTTTGAACCTGGAGCATCGTCCATCTAAAACGCATGCTTTCAAACTGTTGTTCCAAACCTTACCCAAGTTCTTGGAAGATGCCATTCTGTATTCTGAGATTGAAGCTACTGCTTTGCAGCACAGTGTCGGAATGTATGAACGTAGCTTGAAAATGTACGAGACTACGAAAAAGCTGTACGAGAAATTCTTGGAATGGGAGCGAGCGGCGAAACCCAAGAACAACCATCTGAGCATGTATGATGGAATCACTTTGAGCGAAAGCGGAACAGTCCTGTTGGACACCCAAACTCCTTTCCCAGTGGTGAACAAACTCATGGATAGAGTGAAAGCTCTGGCAGAGTCAGCTGTCCTGGTCAACATTTCAACTGAAGATGCCTATTTTGTTGAGCAGGTAGTGAAGCAGTATCTTCCAGATATCTCTGACTCATCCAAAAATCTGACACTGGTCACCGATTCGATGAAACAAACAGCAGAGAAGAACTATTTGCAGCAGTTGAATCTGTTGGCTGAGAAGCTTGAATCCCTTATCGATACAGCTAACGAAAAAGCTTTGCAACAGGTGTTAGATCAGACACAATTTCTGACAGAGAAACTTGTCAATAGACCGAAGGAGCTAACCCGATGACTGAATTTGGTACTGTCCAATGGGTCCAAGAAGCATCCCATGAAGAGTGGGCGGAAATGCTGGGTCATCTTCAGAAACGTATCAACAGACTGCTGATGGCCGAAGACTCCTTCTGGGATAGCAACATAGACGAAAGTATCAGGGATGACCTCAACGATGCAATCAAGTTGTTGGAAAAGCTTGACCCTGCCAGGAATTCTGCAAAGCTTCATAAGCTGGTCTTTATCCACATTGTCAACATGGTGAAGCTGGTCAGCAAATATGACACTTTCAAAGCAGGTAAAATTGCATCCATAGTGGCATGGCGTAAAGCCAGGCGCTGTTACTACAAAGTAGCCAATCATGTCAAGAAGGTGGACAACAAGAAAGAGCTGCATGTGTTTGCAGACTTTTTGCCAGCCCAGAAAGCTATCACTTCAACCCAGATGACTCCTTTTGAAACAGTGAACACTCGAATCAAGGAGATGGATGTTGTTCTGAGTCAGCTTTCATCAGTGTCTTTGACGACAGAGGATGAGTACTTACTCTCTGAAATCAAAAATTCTTACATCCCTCACATTGTGAAAGCTGCTTCTGAACTGAAAATGTCTTCAGCTATCAACACAACTGAAGTGGAGAAGCATTTCCTGACACAGCTTGAGCTTGTCCAAAAACAGCTGCAGGAGCTGGTGGACCGTAAAGTTACGGACACCTTCAACGATGTTCTCACCCAAACCCAGTTTTTGTCCGAAAAATTTGAAGAACGCAAAGGAATGACAGTATGAACAAACCAGGGTCCTTCAAATGGTTCTTTGAACTCTCAGACAGTGACTATGCTGCTCTCATCGAACACCTGAAAACAACAAACTATAACCTGTTCAAGAATAAGCAGCTTTTAGCTTACATTATCCATGATGACCAAGTTCGGAGCCATGTTTCACAGTTTTTGAAAGCAGCAAGCAAAGCTAACCGGGTAAAAAAATCCGCAGCTCGTAGACTGTATAAGCTGATGTTCAAAAAACTGGATGTGCTGTTTTCCGAGCTGGCAAAATACGGTCATGTTCAAGCAGATTTTACTGCGTCTGGCATGATTGTGGATTACAGCGAAAAGTTGAAAAAGGACATGAACACACTGTTCGCAAAATATGATGCAGTGGAAACTTTTGAGATGCTAAAAGGTTTGGAACTGAGCTCAGGACTGGTACTTCTTCCTACCCGAACCCAATTCCCTCAGGTCAATAACAAACTGGAAGAGCTGAACCAGTTAGCCCTGCAGGTAGGGAAAACACCCCTGGCTGTAGAAGAACAGTATTACGTTGATGAAGCCATCAAAAACTACATCCCAGGAATTCTGAAAGCGTCTGATGCTGTCCAACAGCTTCCAACAGCTGAGCTGAATGAGCTGGAGAAGAATTTCATGTCTCAGATCAACTCAGTAAAAGAGCAACTGCAGCAGATTCTTGCAACAGCTAACGCCCGCACTATGCAGGAAGTGCGTTCCCAGACAGCTTTCCTGGAAGCTAAGAACGCTCAAAGCCAGCTTGCTCTGCCTGCGGCGGATAGCACTACTTTACTGAAGAAAGAGAATAGCCATGTCTAATAAAAGTGCAATCATGTCCGAACTTGCTGCATTGGACACTCCTTGGAGCCGGCGTCTGACAGATTTGAAAGCTTCAGAAAGAGTGTCTTCAGCTGGTCTTGAAACACTTGTCAAAATTTTGAGAACCCCAGAATTAGAAAGCTGGGACACTCTTGGTATTTTCCCTGGAGAGTACAGTGGCCTTCGAATTGAATTTCATGACAACAGGAAGCATCTGACTATCGAAATTGATAAGCAGGATGAAATCTATGTTGTCTATTTCGACTTTGAGAACAATGTTGAATTCCATGAAGAAACTAAGTCCCATGAGAAAGCAATCAAGCTGGTCATTTCTCATCTGAAACGAAAACAGTAAACATATTAGGCTCCTTGTAACAACCAGCTATTTATGATAGTATCAAGTTGGTTATATAAGGTGAAAGCCTTATAATGAAAGCAGGAGAGAAAGAGATGCCGTCTAAAAGGGATTATGAAGAGGCAGCGAGAAAGTCCAACAGGGACACTCTCAACGAGATTAGAAGAACTATCGAGATACGAACTGTAGCTAAGAACTACAAAGAAGCTCTCAACGCAGCCCAGATGGCTAACTATAAGAACCTCACAAACAAACAGCTGTACACAATTTTTGACGGCTACACTGGTAAGATCGAACTGACTCTCAAGAAGCCTGGTTTAGAGCGAATTTATGCGGCTCATAACACACACAGCTCTTACCTGAACACCATTTCTTACTTGCGGAACGTTGACCGTTCAGTCTGGGCCGCCCGTCTGAAGCTGCGAAAAATTCTGGGCACCTCTTTACCCAAACTCTTTACCCTGTTTGATAAAGCCTCAGAGACCTCTGACGATTTTGAAAACCTGCCCGATGTGGAAGCATTTGCTGTCAAAGTTGAAGCCACCTCCAAAGCCCTGTCGGAGCAGTACCCTAAACCAGTCAAAGCCCAGCCTCAGATGTCTGCCACACCCTTGAGAGGCACAGGACAAAAGGCTCTACCTGCTGTTGAAGCTAACGTTGCCCCTGAAGTCACTGCTGTGTTCAGAAAAATCGCAGCCCTCGTGGCTGAACTGCAGAAGATGGAACTCAGCCCTGAAGATGAGTACTTCATGGAAAGCATCACCAATGAGTATCTTCCGTCTATTAGCAACGCAGCTAAATCGTTGACAGTTGCAGATGAATGGACTCGGGTCGAAGCTAACCGAAACTTTGTTACTCAGCTGTCTTTGATTGAAAAAAGACTGACGGAGCTGCTTGACGGAGCTCATGAAGGAACTCTTCGTGAGGTGAAAGTCCAGACAAGCTTTCTGAGACAAAAATTTGGAGACAAAGACAAAGGACTACAGCTATGAGTGAACTTGGCACACTAGAATGGGTGAAGAACTCTTTCCAATCTGAATTCGACGCTTTCATCAAGACCTTAAAAGCCGATGTCCACAAGTCTTTCAAGCAAAAAGAGGTGCTGTACTGGAATTTTCAGAACTACTCCGCTGCTGACGAACTTAAAGATGCTTTGGATAGGACCTGCACAGTAGACCGAACTAACGACATCGTAGCTCACAAAGTTTACAAGCTTCTTTTCAAGAAGATTGTCCCGTTGCTGGATTTTGTTCGAGACTACAGAGAAACCAGTCTCAAAGATTTAAGAAGTGGCTACCATCGTAAACGAATCAGTGGCATGTATCGTTATGCTAAAACTATAACCAGATACAATAATGCTCTGCATGGCATAGAGCCTGGAATTCTGACCACATATTCAGCTTCTCTTTCCGGAACAGCTGTTACCACTCCGAATGATGACACCGTGTATGAGCAAACACAGTACACCTTAGTCAACTCGCTCATTTACGATATTAAAACTCTGAGAACTGTATGTCTTGAATCAAGAAGCACTCCTGAGGAGGAGTACTTCTTGGAGCAGATTATCACGTCTTACATTCCAGCTGTGGTCAAAGGTGCTGCTGCGGTTGCTAACGCTTCACCTGAAGTGAACCAGCAGGCAGAGAAGAACTTCATTCGCCAGTTGAAATTAGTTCGCACGAAGTTGCAGGAGCTGGTTGAGAAAAACAGCCTTGCTGCTTTGAAGGAGGTGGAAGCTCAGACAGAGTTCTTGACAACCAAGTTTGAAGAGAAACCAGTCAACCAAGCTTTGACTTTGGGAAAGGGCGCATCTGCTCTGAAGCCACTTCCTCAGGGGCCAACAAAAGTGGTTGACTCGCTGGGCTTTGACGGTCGCCCTATTCGGTCTGCCAAAAAGTACCCTGCAGGTGTTACATCTAAAAACACAGTCCTTTTAGGACATCAGAACTCGCATTATTTTTATGAGAAAAGTTGGTCCGATTGAACTACCAGAATAAGCGACTGACCGTACTGTTCTGTTAGTATATTGAAGAAGCAAATGCTTCATATTCAAGGAGGAATTATGTCTCACACGCTCAACCCTGTGGATGTTCGAGAGATAGCAACTAATGCTGTTCGACTGATCCAGTTCAATGATGACAACTGGGAGCAGGTTTACGAGTTCGTGAACTTCGAATGGGATGAAGACGACAAGAATGTGGGAGTTCCTGACCGTTTACTGTTGGATGCTGCTGGCCATGAAGAGCCTCTTGTTGTCGAAAAAGGTCAATGGATCGTGAAGTACAGCGACTTGATTGTGGATGTTATCTAAACCCATGGCTGTTTATGTGGATGACATGCTCATGGAAGCAACTGTAAACGGTGTCACATCCAGATGGTCTCATCTGTTTGCCGACACTACTGAAGAACTCATGGTCTTCGCCGGGAAGCTTCGGCTTTCACGTGCCTGGGTTCAATATCCTGGAACATGGAAAGAACACTTTGACCTCACCAAAATGGTTAGGCTGAAAGCATTAGGTCTTGGTGCCATCAGTGTTCCCATCATGTCCCAAGAGTGGGTTGATTTGCAGAACAAGAAAAGAGAACAAGCAGGTCTGCCTCTATTAGTGAAGCGGGTTGACCCTGCAGACTCTGAGCCAACTCCTGAGTTCACTTTGTTCTGACTCTGATGTAACTAAGTAGGGCCCGACAAATTCTGTCGGGCCCTACTTTTATGTTCAGCGGTCGCTGCGATGAATCTCGGTAATCTTCGTGCCATCAGGAACAGTGATGGTGGTGAATGTCGAGTAGGTGTTCATTTCACCAGAGGATAGCGTGACAGACCAATTGGGGAGAGCGTAATCCTCTTCGTAAAGACCCAGAGCTGCTGTCCAGCAACCGTTAGAGCGGTAGTCCACGTACAACATGGCAGTATCTCCATTAGGGGCTTCAATCACCCCAGACCAATGGCCGTTGACTTCGTTGAACTCGTCAGCACCTTCCACCCCACCGATTTCAATAAGGTCATCACTTGAACCATAAACTGTAAGCTCAGCCATTTTGCGTCCTTTCACAAACGTTGTTATGGTTCTATTTTACCATCATTTGCTACAGATGAGAAGACTCACGAGCAGGGACAAACTCCCACTGACCTACATAGCTCAGACGCACAAGTGTCTGCCTCTGGTCCTCAGGAAGAGTGTAGTCCAGAGTAGTTTTCGCCAAAAGCTCCATCTTACCTGAACGCTTGTCTCGGATTGCGTACTCTTTCCGAGCTGGCACCAGGTCAAAAGTGTCCAGCGAATCGATGACAGCATTCACCTGCTCATCAGTGAAGCCTTTGCTGGCGAGTGAGTTCATCAGAGCCTCAAGCTGGTCTGTCATTTTTCTATGTCCCTTAGCTAATTTTGTATTGAATGGCAAAGCCGAAATGTATGGAGAACGTACCAGCAACTCCTCTTGGAGTCAAGATATCACCATGGAACTTTTTTCGTGCCACCTTGGTCACTTTTCCTACTGTACCGTCAGGAAACTTCAGCCGGTCACCAATTCTTACTCCAGATTCTGCCGCACTGATAGAAAGAAGGTGCTTAGCTCGTTTGTTTCGTTCAGCAATGTCTGGCCGTGCAGGATTATCTGCTGTTCGTTGCCCTGTGTAGCCCAAGCTGGCTGCTTTCTTCTTCCATTCCGGTCCATGACCTGCTGAAGGCGGTAGAAGAGCATGAGCTATCTCATGAAGCATTGTCTGATGCACATGCTCACGAGTTCCAGCTGCGACCATATGCCGGCTAATGCTAATTGTCCGAGTGTGGAAGGTAGTCAAACCTAAACGATTTTTCGCTCTGTCAAACTTGAATGACCAGTTCTTCAACCCGTGACGCACCATGAGGTGTCGAGCAAGCCTTTCCGCTTTTTCTAATTCCATTTTTCCTTCTAAGATCAGCCTACATCGTACCATGAACCTCTAATTCAGAGGGTTACAGGCAGATGTTATTCGTACATCGTTCGAACATAAAGTAACAGTCGAAAAAAGTTCAGAAAAAGGCTTGCACCCTCATGCCAACTAGGATAGTGTCAGTTTTGTCAGAGAGAAACGGGTCCTGAGAAGCCCACAAACAAAGGAGAGTTCAATGCGAGCGTTCATCACGGGTGTTCTTGCCCTCACGGTCCTTGTGACCTGCACCACGGGTGCAGCCATCGAGGCTGAGGCTGCGAACGCGGTCCCGACCACCGTTGCTGCAGGTACCGCTGCAGTGGGTGTTTTCGCCTAATCGAAGCTGTTAGGAAGAGGGGAGCAGGAATTCCTGCTCCCCTCTTCCTGTTAAATCAATCGGACAAGCGACCACGCTTAACTCTGCCTCAAAACTTCTGATCGGAGATGACCATGACTGTACTCATTTTAGCAACCGCTTGTGCTGCAACCAGCACCTCCACTGTTTTCTTCTGGATAAAGTTACGTCACGCCAGGGCGGAAAACATTCGCAAAGAAGTGCAGCTGATGTACCGAAACAAAAAAGATGCTCGTTTGGCGTACCAAAATGGGAAACGAGATGGAAGAAAAGAAGCCAGCTCGTTGAAAGCTGAAACGGCTCAGATGCCTCTGTAAGGCTTCAGGTGACAACTACCACCAACGCCTCATACCTGGCTGTAAAGTGCCTCAGAGCCAGTCCAGAGGCTTCTCCTGGTAGATTCTGACCTAATCAGTGGAGTTTCATTCCATGTTCTTGTCTCTGACTGATGTAATCAAGATGAGCTCGCATGTTTTTGGTGCTGCCTGCAGAGAATTGGTCTTGTAAAATTTCTGCTTCTACCCTAAGCGAGTTCAAACCTTCCATCAGTAAACTTGAGCTCTGCTCTTTTGCCGATTCAGCATAGAGCTGTAACAGCTGATCCAAGTCTCCCAGCACTCTTTCCACAGCATGTCTTTCTTCTACGGAGAGGTTCTGGTTTTTGAGCTTGTACATTGAGTAACGAATTGCAATGCATGCTTCGTTAGCAGCTTTGTCCATTTCAGGGTCTGAGGGAACTACCAGCTTGTCCTCATGAAACACCTGTTCATGCTTTTCTTCAAAATGCACAGACAGGAGGGTTCCTTTTTGTGCATTAACAGTAAGAAAGCACAAATCTCCTGTGATTGATTTGACTTCCAAAGTGAACTTGTCATCATCTCGATACAGATGGGTAAAGCCTTCCCACAACCGGTCAGATGTTGCTGAAGGCAGCAGAAAGTGTTTCAGTTCAGGTTGAGCGTTCCACCATTTCCTGAACCTGTTACGGAACAGCTGCTGACGAGTTTGTCCCATAAAAGCAGACCATGCCCCTACTGTCATGGCAGCTGTACTTGCCAAAGTTGCCAATGCTCCGACGACTATGAGTTGAGGAGCTACTGCAATCAAGCCAGCCCCTGAGGACATGAAAATGGTGCCACCTAAGGTCAACGCCATTGCATTGTCACTACTGAATCCAGAAGAAAAACGGTACGGCTTTTTCAAGTCGACAGTGCGGGTGACTGTTTCGATTACTGTATTAGGTGCTGGTTCCACCTGTCTGTCAGAGGGAGAAGAGTTTAGATACTGGGTTACAGCGTTTTTGTACGCATCGTCTTTTGTAGTCATCAGCTCACTTCGGTGTCTTTCCTGAAACATTCAACAACATGTTCAGTTTGGCTAACATAGTCTGCTGGCTTGCGTTTGAAAGAGTCATGAGGCGAAGGTGTGTCAAACCATAAAGCAACTGACCAGTCTTCGACACCACGGTCAGATGCTATTTTCAGAATCTGCTTCAGTGCAGGGTAAGGTTTCCTGTTTTCATCCAGCTGGAAAGCCGGGTACAGCATAATTCCTGAAGCTTCAACACCTAAACCGACACGGTTTGTTTCTGCAATTTCCATTTCATCGGAGTCGAATACCATGGGCCAGGTTTTTAGGAACGCTGATTTCAGTTCAACAAGTCTGCGGGCAAAATCGTAAGTCATGGTTGAATTGTATCTCATTTCAGGCAAACCCGCAGGTAAAAAGCACTTTGAACTGTTGCAGGAACATGCTTTTTGAGCTATGCTGAGCGTCTAACTGACCATGAAAGGCACAACAATGATTGACCACAGTGACGCAAGAACGCAGGCTCTGGTTATAAAGCACGCAAATCTTCTTGTAGAGATTGCGTGTGCTTCACACCAAACCTTCAAGGAGACTGGACAGGCAGTACGGAAGGTTTGGTGCCCTAAGCATCAAAATGTCCACTTTGTCTACAAGAATCAGTACGCTTCTGTGTGGGACAGCCTGAAGAGCTTCCTTGACATTGAGACACCTCTCACTCTTGACCAGGAGAAAGAACTGAGTGCCGTTTCACGACAGCTTGTGAACATCCTTGACGGACCTAACGGACCCATGGTGAAGAGGACAACAAAGAAGCCTGCTGTTCAGCAAAAGACTGTTGCAAAGGTGAAGAAGCAGGTTATTTCTGGTCCCTCGCCTCTGAGTGCAGCTAAGAGCAACAAGAACATCCTGTCCTACAAGAACAACATCTCACTCACAGAGGCTGAAGCTGAAGAGTTCTCCAGCTGCATCCGTAAGAGAATGTTCATCAACGCAGCAGCTGCGGAGACCTTCCGTGATAGAGCAGCGGATTCTACTGACTTCCATGTCTACTCCTGCAATCATTGCGAATGGTGGCACATCGGTCACATCGTGAATGAGAATGCAGCTCGCCCTGAGGGTTATTACCGCATGAAGCTGCTTCGACTTTCACCTCAGGATAAGAACCTTCTGATTGAGTTCAAGAGGAAAGTTCAGGTCCGACGCGAATACCTGACACAGACTGCTTAAAGTAAGAGGGACCCTCCAAAGTGGAGGGTCCCTCTTACTTTAAGCCATGTGGTTGGAAGCTTGTTTCCATAGCTCAGCTGCACAACAAGAACGTTGGATAATTTTTTTAGCTTCTGGTTCAGACAACTGAATTGTCCATTGTTTGTTCAGAGGGTCGTGTTGGAGTACCCCGCGTTCAACAGCTCTGTCCATTGCAATGCGACCAGTTTGTGTTTTCAGAGTGAAAGGACTCAACTCCAAGTGAAAACGCAGTTCGCATTCAGCTGGGAAATGATCTTCGAATGCAGAGAATGCACGTACAAGACGTGAGTCCACGCATTCAAAGTCAATCATCTCAACGCCTTCGATGCGTAACGATGCAGTGATGCCATCAATAAAATCGTCCAGGTTAACGCCGGAAGTCAAAATGTTGTCCTTTCTTGTCTGTGAACTAAACGGGGGATGTTCACATATCTATCCTAATGCATAAATGTATTTTTAGTTGCTAAACACGCTTTAGCGGAGTATAGTTATTGTGATTAGCCGCCGTTATTGGAATGGAGATGCAATGCCTAAAGTAGTTGCTTATCAGGGAGTTTTACGACTGAGTATGCACCCGGTGAACCCTGAAGACTCGACGTTTGAGAAAACTGTGAAAGTTTTTGGCGAGACTCTTGGCCAGCTTCAGGACAATCTTGTCTTCGAAACTCGTAGGATTGCTGAGTTTGCTGAACAAGTACAATTAGAGCTGGACGCGAACTATTGGTCTTTTAGTGTCTCCTACCCAGCTATGCTGGATATTCATGAGGTAGGTAGTGACCTCAAAGAACAGGGCATGGGTACTGCGGTGAAGAGTCCTGCTGACATTATGAGGGCTGGCATAGGCAACCATCACAGTGTTATCTTCTCAGCGTTGAATGAGCTTGCCATGTCGCGTAAAACATTCAATGAGGTTCCGCGAGTTCAAGAATATGCAGACATCGACCTGTACCTTTCTTCAGAAGTGTCTGATGTGTATCGAGGAATGTCTCCTGTCCAGGGTGAATACTTCGATAAGGCTCTGGTTGCAGCCCAAGCTGACGGCACTCTTGAGGGTTACCGTCAGGAGCGTGTTCTCATGGCTCGCTATCACGAAATTTCTCGGAAACATCGTATTGAAGCAGCGAAGCCGACGCGTCGGAAGTTGCTGCAGCGTCTTGGTAGTAGTCGGTAATAAAGACTTGCAGGACTGTTGTTGATGGTGTAAGCTTTTGTTATATCTTCCGCAAGCCAACATACTAAGGAGAACACTAATGGCTCGCACGAACACCTTCGCTCAGATTCAGACCCTTGCTGGTCTGGAGAAGGCTCGGGACCTTGTTGCTGACCCGAAGAACATCAACCCTGATGGTCAGCTGACTGCACGAGAGACTCGGTTCCGTCAGAAGCACATCAGCGAGGACTACATCACTCGTCGTGCCCAGATTCTGATTGCACGAATGAAGTAACGAATTCAAGTCGTTCTGCCTGAACACGGCAGGGCGGCTTTTTTCGTGCTGATAGTAAAACCTATGCTCAGAATAGCCACCCAGAACCTTGGAATGCCTCAGAAGTCTGACGGTTGGAAACACCGTTGGAGTGCTAGGCAGAAAGCTCACGCAAATCTCCTGAACAGTAACCGCTTCAACTTGGTTGCTCTGCAGGAGCTACCTGCTGACAATTTTGATGACTTCAAGCACACAATGAATCACAAAAGTGAAACCTGGGAATTCGTTGGTGATTCCTACATGAATGCTGTGGCTTTCAACGAAGACTTCATCCATATTGCTGATGAACCAGAGACGTTTGTCTACTCAGACAATGCGGAAGGCTGCTCCTCAGCGTTCACTGCCGTTCCTTTTTACGACCTCGGTGCTGAAGTGTACTTTACGTTCATCGTCACACACCTCAACGGAGGAGACCGAGCCATTCGTACAAAGCAGACAGCAGAGCTTGTAGCGTATGCTGAAAGCAGGAAGACTTCTGAAAAGCCTGTTATTGTTGCGGGTGACTTCAACTCACTCTCTGCAGCTCAAGCCGTGTTCCGCTCCGCTGACTTCGCTGATTTGTGGGAAGCCACCCCGAACAAAGAGAACACGTTCATGGACTCCTACCAGGGTTGGACAGAGAAGTCGAAAGCTCGCCACCAGGAGGAGCGAGTTGACGCTATCTTCGGTTCAGGCAGCCTGCATGTGATTGAAGCAGGGGTTCTTCCTTCTGTGTGGCATAACGTTCAAGCGTCTGACCATAACGCTGTATGGTGCGAAGTGACGTTGAACGACTAAGGCTTCACATAACGTACAAAACCTGTGTGGTCCTCTTCTACCGACACAACCTGCATTGATGCCATGTCTTTAACCAGAGCCTTCAAGTGGGGGTCTGGACGCCAAGCCCATTTGTCTTCTTTGTAAGAACAGGAAGTTGCGACAGCTTTCAAGGCTTCCATCGGGTCGCATCCGTAAAAACCACTGGACCAGGCGCGGTTGGCTTCCACCACTAACCATTCGTTACGGTCCATGTCTAAAGCAACATCAAGTACATATGCAGGAGGGGTGTCTCCAACATTAGAGGTTTCGACATGCTGAGCAAACTCTTGGGCGTTAAAAAGTTCTGAAGAGTCAATGCCTGGATGGAAACCAACCCCTTTTACAAGGTACGGACTGCCGGCGATGACTTCTCCGTTGCGGATAAAGAACCGGTGTTCGTAGTCTAAGTTAAGGAAAGAGTCAGTCCATTGCAGATGAATGTCATCGGATAAACTGTTAGTCAAAAAGATGTCTTTCAGTTCGGAGTAACTATACCTACCTGGAGCCAGTGATTTCACTTTCGCTTCTGCTGGTTTGACCCAGATTTGGTCAGAAAATTCAGGCATCTCTTTGAAAGTAGTTGCAGTGATTTTTCTACCAGTCAATTCAGGGTCCAGGCCAGCTAACCATGCACTGCCAGGTGAGCACAACTGTGTAGCAAATCCAAGCTCTTGGAGCTGTGCTGCGTAAAGTCCGCCCATCCAGTAGATGGTGTCGTAGTTTGCCAAATCAGGGATGACCTCGCCGTAGCTGAAGAAGAGTTCTCTGTCAGTTATCCCTTTGCTGATCGATTGCACAAGGTTTACGCTGTGGGCTACAGTTAAGACGGCTTTCTTCATGGTTCGAGTATACATGATTTTACCAGCAATAGAAAGAGGACCTACCCCTGCGTCAGGGGTAGGTCCTCTTTCTTGTTACTTGGTTAGGTTAGATGACTTCCAGCTCATCCTTACGACCAAGAACCGTGTAGACAGCCTTGGTGGTTGCTACAGCAAGGTCCAGGTCCATGTGACGCAGGAACAGGTACTTGGTGAACAACTTCGTTCGGTTGGTAGCCTGGTCAGCGGAGAAGCTCTCCGAGAGAAGAAGAACCACAAGACGCTCTTCATCTCGGGCGTTGTAGCCGTGCTTGGTGTAACTGTCGGAGACGCTCTTCAGAGCAGCAAGAGCGTCAATGCGGGTGGTGGTGGCGAGTGTGACCATGGTTATCTCCCTTGACAGTGGGAAGTGCTGTTCACTTCCTGTAGTAACACTGTAGTACGAGAACGAGCAAGAAGCAAGTATCTCGACACATGTTTCTGGATCAGTTCTTGCCTGATTCCTAACGTTGGACAAAAGGATAAAAATGGTCTAAGATGGGAGTACTCTTTGAAAGGTTTTTTCATGCCCATCCATGTTGACATTAGGATCAACGACACAGTTGTCGAGTCGTTGCATGTGGGCCGTATGAGTAAAAACGGAACACATGCTGGAAGCATCAATGAATACTCCATCCTCAAAGGCAATGACCTTAACAAGCGAGGCTTGGTCTCAGAGCCAGACGAATCTGAATGGGACAAAGGTGTACGCTTCAGCCATCGTTATGGTGATGATGTACTTCTGGCTCTTTTTAGAGGTCTTTATGCTCTCCATGGGCAGCCGGCAGTAACTGAACGTGAGTTGGAGTTAGAGCAAGAAGTTGCTCGTCTGAAAGCGGTTATTTCGGCTGGTAGCTAAGAGTCTGGTCAGTTTAGCTCTTCGTAGTTAGCTGGTAGTTTTCCTGCATCGTATTGGCGTTCCCACTCATCGAAGCGTGAGCTCTGAGTGTCTAACCACTCTTGATGCACTGCAACTTTTGCGTGAGCTTGCATTTTCTTTCTTTCTACAGAACGTAGATACAAGCGGTGGCCGAGGAAGTTGATTCCTTGTTTCGCGGCAAAGCACATAATTGGGGTAAGTATGCCCATCCAAGCAATAGCTGAAATGGAGAAGCCTTCGTTCTGAAGGACGAACAAGGTACTAATGAGGGAACTGGCAACCGCTCCAGCGGCAAGTGTGTTCGTTACAGCAAGTACGAGCCGGTCAGGTTCTTCCTCTATGAAAGGATTAGAAGATCGACCAAAAATTTCTCCCATGAGCAAAGCCATGCATGCAACTGACAACCACATCAAGTTGCTGCCGCTCAAAGGCTGGTCGAAGGAACGGAAGATAACTGACCCTATTGCCAGGATCGCTCCTAAAGAAAACCACATGGTAAGAAACTTATATCGCATCCAGTTACATTATCAGCATGTTTTCAGTAGGAGTCATTTTAGACATTCAGGGTACAAAAAAGACCCCATTTAGGGGTCAAATTTGCCGAGTCAGGTGTTACCTGTTGTCAAGAAGAACCTTGAACATGGTGCTGAACAGCGTCCGCTGGACCTCCTCAAAGAGGTCAAAAGTCTGAGCAGGGACGAACACCAGCTCCACCTGCATCTTGTTGTGGATAACAGCCTTGTCCTCTGACATCACCACCTCGAACTCGACAGAAACCTTCGGGTGGACCTCACCCGTGAAGCCAGCGTGTCGCTTGATGAGAGGGAAAACATCGTTCTCCAGGGCAGCCTCAGCAGAAGCGGCAGTCTTCTCTCGAAGCTCCTCAAGCTGCTCAGCCGGGATGACATCCTTCAGTGCGGGCAGGGTAACCATTGTGTCTCTTCTCTCTCAGTTGAAGTAATTGATTGAAGCCTACACCATTCCACTGACAATGGGAAGAGTGTGTTCGGGATACTCTCATTATTTAACCCAGGACTACCATTTATCCCTGCTGTATGGTAAGATAGAGAATACGACTTACAGTAGAGGAAAACTATGTCTTTCACATTAGCTGAAATTAAGAGTGCCATCGATCAGTACGAGGTGGACCGTGAAGAAAACGAGGACACACCTTTTGCAGAGACCCTCATTGAAGGTGACTGGTCTCTCCCTCGGGACCAGCGCAAGCAAGAGGTGGAACTTCCTGGAATTGGCACAGCTGTTTATGTTGATGCCAAAGACGGAGCTGAAGGCGGCGGCGAAGACATCTGGGTTGTCTTCAAAATTGGAGAGCGTTTCTTCCGTCTGAACGGTTACTACGCATCCTACGATGGTTCCAACTGGGGTGAAAGCGGTCTTGATGAGGTGACACCCAAAGAGAAGATTGTTACTGTCTTTGAGACCGTTGACAGTTACCGAGGTTGGTGAAACATGTCTTTGACAGCTGCACAGGTTAAAACTGCTATCCAGAACATCAAAGAGACCAGCTACTCACCAGAGCTGGGTGCTGCTTATGGGTTTGCCGCCACTTTGGCTGATGGTAATTTCTTCAACAACGAATACGAGTACAGCATCGAAACAGATTTGGGTACCGCTGAACAAGTTGACTACAAGCGAAATGTGGATAACGAGTTGACGTTGGTGTTCCAGATTGGCACTCAGGTGTTCGCCATTGATGGACTCTATGATTCGTATGATGCTGACGAATGGTATATCAACTCTGTACGTGAAGTAACTCCTGTCGAGAAAACCATCATCGTTTACGAGAACCTCTAAGGGGGTAAGACTATGACTTCATTGAAAGACCTTGCTGCAGCTATTGAAGCCACTAACCTCTTCGTTTTGCAACTGGAGAACGACAAAAAAGTGAACTTAGGTTCACTGGGTGAAGCAGAATATGTTGACTCAAAAGTGCAATCTGCCTCCGTGGGCGATATCGTATGGGTGGTCTTCCGCCACGAGAACGACCTTTACCGCATGTACGGTGTTGTAGAACAATTTTTCTCGGAGACTGTTCGATGGCAGACTGATTCACTTGAGAAGGTGAAGAACTACGCTATCAAAGAGAGAACATACAAGAAGTCTGAAGACAACTCAAAGCCTGCACTAACAATCAAAAACTTTACCGACCTGGCAAAAAGCTATGGTTGGGGCTACTTCATCCGCTTAGTTCAGAAGAGCAGTAACACTGTAGCTGTTCAGGTCCCTAACTTCCCTTACGACATCTATATGTTTGAAGACTACCGAATGGATGGTGAAGGAAGCGGTGAAATCTGGATGGTCTTGCGAATTTTCGATGTTGAACAGAACAAAGACCGCTTCTTCAAAATCGAAGGTTACTACGACTCATACGATGGTGAAACGTGGAACCAGTATCACCTCCGCGAAGTAGTTCCACATGACCGAGTGGTCCGTTTTTACGACTCTGTACGGTCAACACATTAATAGATGGTAGAATGGTTCAAGTAACCATAAATTAGAAAAGAGAGAGTTATGCCCACAGCTTATTCAACCGAGGAAATTTCTGAAGGAATCAAAGCCTTCCATACAGACAGTAGCTGGATTTCGCCGGCCTCTGCGTTCATTGAAAAAATGACGTACGGGGATAAAACCGCCACCATCCCTGGCGTTGGTGTCGCTACTCTGAAAGACGAGAAACGAGGAGAAGAGGGAGAAGGCGAGAACATCTGGGTAGTGTTCGAACTTTACGGTTCGCTGTATCGCCTTAACGGTTACTACGGTTCTTATGACGGTGAAGACTGGACTTACGGCAGCGTTGTTCAGGTCAAACCCCGTGAAATTACAACAACAATCTACGAAGCTGTCTAACTAAAGCAGCATTCCCTTCTACTCTGGTTCTGCCAGGGCAGAGGGGAAACTTATTTGAAAAAGGTGTTACTGTGATCCCTGTCATCGCTGAGGGTAAAGGGGCTAAAGCTTTGGCTCGCTTGACTCCTATCGAAAATTATCGAACGGCTCAGAGAGTAGAAAAACTTCAAATTGCAAGCGGAGCAACAACCTTGTTTGGTTCTGCCATAGCTGGTATAGCCCTTCCAGCTATTTTTGCCCCAGAAGCCTTCTCTGTCTATCTTTCTGTCATTGGAGGTCTCCTCAGTCCATTCTTAGGGATGCGTGTTGCACGAAGCATCTATAGGCGATTCTTGTTCACAGATACAACTGACCTTGCGATAGGCATTCGAAAAGTTCTGTACGATTGGGCTTATCAACAGTACAACGTCAGAATTGTCTCACAGTACTGGATTGATACAAAAGCTTTGTACTCTGGACAAAAATCGGATCGCCATTTGGGAAACATGGAAGATGAAAAAGGTAACGAATACCAGCTGTGGATCAATTCTGAACAAAAACTGAGTCTTCAAAAACACGTAGGGGGACAAAGTTATAGCATCCAAAAACCTATAGCTCCTTTACCGAAGCAGCAAGCTTTGCCTGCAGCTGAAGCTAATACTGAAGAAGTTTTCTTCATCTCAAAAACACAATCTGTTGACATTTTGATTGAGTACTTAGAAGAACTTGAACTGGACGCTGAGCAGGCTCATTTGGTTGAGAGAGCGAAAGACGATTTAGCTTACGCTCTCAACATGTATGAGAACCTACTGAAAGTAGGGGAAAGTTCTGAAGCTAATCAGCATTTGAGGTTTGCGGTTCGCACTTTGAGAAACGAACTCCAGCAGCTGAAAGAGGAATACATCCAAAGTGTCAGAAGTCAAGCCCATCTTCAGCAAGAGTATCTAAAAAGTCGTACTGCCGGCTCACAAGATTCAGGCCAGCTGTACCTGCATTCAACGAAAAATAGTTAGACAAAAGGCTCTTCGTGTACAGCTTAGAAAAAGTCATACACGAAGAGCCTTTGCTTATATTCATTTTTTGGTGTATGATGAAATGTACCATAGTAGAAAATAGGTACTAACATGACTCGCAGTTTAACTCCTGCCTTTGCAGATATCGTCAATAGAGCGGATGCTCTTCATATGACCATCCCTGAACTCTACCAGCATGAAACAGCAGAGCTTCAGAAGTCCTTCTCTGGATTTGAATTAGCAATTCGAAGGAACGAACTGAGAAAGAGTTACGACCGTAAGTATGTCGGAGACAAAGACTAAAATCGTCCTTTCCCAATCGGTGACCAGTTGTAGAAAAGTGTTGCAAATTGCATTCAGTTAGGTGCATAACCAGCACATGGTACAGTTAAACGTATGACTTTACCAGATGGAAACTCAGCGCCAGAGACTTCTTTACATGAAGTTCGTCAGTATGCGTATAAAGCAGAACCTGTAGTCAGCCAAAAGTATCAGGTCATTTCCCCTATTTGGGTTATCCTAATGACCAGTGCAGCGTACCTCTTAGGTCTTGCCATTACTTTCGACATCACAGGTGATTACGTTGGTTGGCTCACCACTTCAGCCATCCTTATTCTCTGCTTAGCGAATTTCCTTCAACTGCTTGTTTTGTCGAAAGCATCTGAACAGTTGATCCAAGCTGCTCAAGCTAAGTACTCGGATAAGGTTTCCCGCAAAGCCCTTATGGCCTACAACAAAGCTGTCCTCTATCTTGGACCTGCTGGTTTGGCACTTGGAGCTGTAACAGTCCTCATTTTTTGAGTGAACTGTTTTACAACCCTTCAGCTATTTTGCGTAGAACTGTTAGATGGTTCTTCCAAGCTGCTCGACCTTCTTTGGTCAAAGAGACCATCGTCCGAGGGTATTTACCTACAAAGCTTTTCTGAACAGCAAGATAGCCGGCAGCTTCCAAAGCAGATATCTGTTTACTCAAAGCTGAATCAGTTACTTCGAGGTTCTCTTTGATTTCTTGGAAACTCAGCTTTTCAGCTTTGTCCAAGGACGCCATGATTGAGAACCGTATGACATTATGGAGCAGGTCGGTCAGCTGGTGACGTGGATGCGACTGTTCTACCGTACTCATCGTCGGGCCTCAATTGCGGCAGCAAAGAAAGTTACGAGAAGAATCAATCCAGAGGTAACTGCAGCCCAGATAACAGAGCCGTGCATGAACCCTACTACAGCAATGGCTCCTGTGTATGCGACAGCCCAGGATACAATGTATGCTGTCCAACGCTTACTCCAGGCAAAGGCTCGTTTTTCTCTGGTAGTGGCAAGGAAGAACATCAGCAGGGCGAACAACATAGTCAGTGTGGCTGTGTAGGCCAATCCGAAGGAAGCTCCTTCGGTTAGAGTCATGGCTAAGCTTCCGAAAGCTGTGACTATTCCTAGAGCGAGAATGAAACTAATGTAGGGCCATTTTACGGCATCGTGGGACTGCTTGCTGAGAGTTGTTGCTCTATCCAGCAGGTCTTGTGCTTCGGTGGGACTGAAAGGTGCTTGCGTATTCATGGTGTTCTCCTGTTCGTTTTCTCCATCTACTTTCCTTATCGGCAAGTACTTGACAAATGAGAAAATTTATTGCATTTTCTTTGGGTTGTTTTCCGTGTAAGCCTGTGCTAAGCTATGTAAGTACTTTGTTGGAGAATAGAGAGAAAACCAAATGAAGATTCTTGTCGGTTCAACCGCATTGAAGCATCACATGCCTGGTATCCGTGAGCCTAAGGACCTGGATTATCTCCTGGTCGACCCCACTCCTGAAGAGCTTGAGCTTCTGAATGAGGGACAGGGTGTTGATGTCTTTACCCACCCTGACCTTTCCAAGTGGAACTGGTCTGGTGAGGTCCCCTCGCTGGATGAGCTGTACACGCTCAAGGTCTCCCACTCTTTCTGGGAGCTGAAGAACGGCACTTGGGACAAGCACATGTTTGATGTAGTGAAGATGAGCGAAGCTGGAGCAAAGTTTATTCCTGAGCTTCATGCTATTCTTTACCCCATTTGGGTTGAGAAGCATGGGGCTAAGAAGGCGAACCTGGAGCTTGCTCCTGATGAGTTCTTCAACCCTCATGTTCAGCGTAAGTACGACCATGACTCTGTTCATGCCTCTGTTGCTTACCGTGAGTCGGGCATCCCGCTGTTCAACGAGATTCTTCGTGACGGTCACCAGGTTGCTGTGGACCGTGCCAAGTTTGAGGCAATGCCCCTGGAGACCAAGTTCCAGTTGGTTCGTGAGGAAGTTTACGCAACAGCACTTGAGCGTCGTCTAATTCCGTCCAACTACACGTTGAACCCTCGTGTGGGTTATGCTTATGCTCTGCGTCGTACCATCACGTCGTACACAAAGGGCTGGTTCCCTCTGTTCATCGTCCTAAACTTCGGTGAACTTCGTAAGCCTGATGTGAACTTTGTGCAGATTCATCACGAAAACGCTAACCGTCTCATTCCGTTTGATGATAAGGTGGAAGCATGAATCAGCCGCAGATTATCATCACCCTAAACTCGCGTCAGCAGGAGACTCTCCGAGACGCAGCTAAGTCCTGCCATGTTCGCATCCGCAGCGTCCTGAAGAAGCTGGATGAGACAACTCTCACCTCGCATGGTTCGGCTATTTTCTACATCTCCCCTCGGGAGCTGAAGGAGATTAAGCAGCTGGACAAGGCGAGCCGGGTGAACCTGAATGACATCATGGCAATGACTCGTTCAGGTAAGCGTCTGGCTAACCTGTAGTTTTATCACCACACTAAAGAAGCCCCTCCAGCAATTGGAGGGGCTTCTTTAGTTCAACTTATCTTACCCATTTAGGGTGCAAGTTGGTTGGGAAGGTTGAGTAGTCAGCAAAGAAGCGGTGGTCTGTTACTGAACTGACATTCCAGCTTGTCAAGTCTTGTTGGAATCCAGTGTTATTGTTGAAGGCATAAACCATTGTTTTCACTTTGCTTGTATTCCAGTTGTTCAGCGGTTGATTATATACTGAGTTGTCAGCAAAAATATAGTCAATTCCAGTGACATTACCAATGTTCCAGGAATTCAATGGTTGATTGAAAACTTTAGCTGCCTGGAACATTCCACCAATTACTTGAGCATTAGACATGTTCCATTTGTCTAATGGCTGGTTGAAGGCTGTTGTTTGAGAGAACATGGAACCAAAGTGGGTAAGGTGGCTTACATCCCAGTTATTGATTGGCTGGTTGAAGGGAGAACCGGCAAAAAATCCACTAAGTTTTTTTGTCCCAGTGAAGTCCCAGTTAGCCATTGGTTGGTTGAAACCTGAATCCATGAACATGTAATCCATAATGGCAACATTTTTTGTGTTCCAATGCTGGAGTGGTTGGTTGAAAGAAGTTGCTCCTTTGAACATGGCTAATGTTGAAGTAACGTTAGTGACATCCCAGTTAGAAATGTCAGGGTCATTAAATGCTGGGGCATTCGCAAACATGGAATTTATGGCAACAACATTTTTTGGAATGCTGCGTGGTACACCAACAAAGTTTGGCATGTCTCTGAAAGCGGCTCCTGCAACAAATGTCCCAGAATCAGTAGCCCATGCATCCATTGAACGGAGACAGTTTTTCTGGGTCTGAGTCATGTCTTCTGAAGTCAACATGTTGAACTTACCTTTTAGAGTTGCTGTATAAGTGACACCAGGAGTTAAGTTTCTGTTAGTTGGAGCATAGCCATTTTGGTTCAGTGTTTGCGAATAGCCGTCACTCCAAGTAAGCACACCAGCTGCTTGTTCAACAGGTACAGCTCCAACGGTTCCTACTGGACAGTTGATAGTAAAGGTAGTTTCGCCATAGTATACAGGTGTTGTTCCGCCAGGACCGCTACCTGGAACGCCAGGTACACCGCCGTCTCCGTTACCGCCAGGGTTGTCAACAGGAGGAGTTGTTCCGCCGCCTGGTGTTGTTGTGTCGCCACCAGTACCGCCTGAGCCATCCCCTGGTGTTGTTCCGCTGCCAGTGTCGCCACCATTATCTCCGCCAGTGCTTCCACCGCCAGTTCCTGGAAGTCCAGGGAAGGAGCCACTTCCATCATCTTCGACAACTTTGCCGTCAACGATAGGACCTAAACAGCTACCCAAATCTGTTCCTATGATGACTTTAGGGGTCTTAGCAGAATTGTATGATACGAAAATACGCCCTGAGTCAGACTTAGAATACCCTGCATAGTCTTGACCTTTGCTATCAGAAACAACTTCAGTACAGTACTTGATTGGCTGATTTGGACTTTCAATGAGGAGATTGTTCAATGCCAAATCGGCACTGTACCCGAACGTATTATTCTCTCCGTTGATGAGCTTATAGTCAGGAGTTGCACTCAAACCATAGAAAGCATTTTGTGCTGTGTGAATTGACTGGAGTTGATGTTTAGCTGCGTTATCTTGAGCCCAGGGAATGACAGCAAAAATTGTTGCTGAAATAACACCCCCGATGAGACCAATGACGATGACACCAACCATAATGGAAGCCAGATCGATGGCCGCTTTTGAAGAGAGCAGAGCGTTGCGTAGTTTTAGCATGCGTGCGGAGGACTTTCAGTTAAAAAGGATACTGTCTAATTTATCTGCTAGGCAGGGGAACTCCAGCTTGATATCGGATTCCTAACGACCAGGACAAAAACAATTGTCGTGCTGCATTTTCAATCCAGTTATGCTAAGATGAGAGAAGAACTTTATTAGATGACTAATTTTATGAGGATAGCTGGATATGCCTGAGACGAGTAACGGATTCCGGGAAGAGATGTTCTTTCTGAGCAATTTCTACGAAGCACCTGTCGAAATCGACTACCAGGGTGAGAAGTTTTCATTGCTCACCGGTGAGCATGTTTTCCAGGGGATGAAGATTGCAGCAGCTCTCCGCCCAGAAGGAAACGTGGAGGCATTGAGACGCCTGGAGGCTGCTCCGACACCAGGTAAAGCGAAATACTGGGGACGAAGCATCCGCATTGATGTTCCTCGATGGAATGCCATGTCTGAGCAATGCATGCGTCGAACGCTTGAGCTGAAGTTCACGCAACACCCTGAGCTCATGCAGCTGCTGATTGCAACTGGTGACCTGGAGCTTGTTGAGTACAACGACTGGAATGACCAGCTGTGGGGCAAGAATCAAGCCACCCGTGAGGGTCAGAATAAGCTGGGTCAGCTGTTGATGGAACTACGAACGGCCAACACAAAGTAAGCCTTAAATGAGTAACGCCCCTCTACTTAGAGGGGCGTTACTCATTTGTCTGTTTCAGCCCAGGTCACCTGAGGCATCAGCTGCACCGACGAGACTGCCGAAGAAGAACAGGACACCACCGAAGACCAAGCCTTCGTCTTTGATGATGAATCCTGCGACAACTGCAGCTGCCATCAGGAAAGCCATCGTGTAGAACAGAATTGCGATGGGGTTCACCTCTCGTGAGGTTTCAGTGTCCGACTGGAGAATCTCACTAACTTCGTCCTTTTCCTGCAGCTTATACAGAGAATAAGAAGCCTTTGAGAAGTTGTCCGTCTGAAGGTAAGAGTCTTTCTCTTCCCGGTAATCCTTCTCTTTGTACTCTTTCATGGAAGTGTTCATAACCTCAAACTATCTAAATCAAGATGCTTTGTCAAGTGGGTACAGCGAATTATTCTCCACAGCAGCTGAACGACGAGCGTGAGTACTCATCAGCTGATGTGCCAAATTCATACCCTTCATCATATCCTCGGCTGTATTCCGAGTAATCTCCTTCAGCCCTTCCAAGTTCGTACCCACGAGCATAGCCAGTTTCTCCAGCTGAACGAGCCCAACCTGTAGTGAACCTGAGGACTTCCTCAGTTGTTGCTACTCCCGAAGCGACTAAACGAGCTAAAAAGGCATTAAAATCGGAAGCTTCGTCCATTACTGCTTCTGCAGCTGCAAGACGGGCTTGTTCAACCCGAGCGGCTTGCACTTCCTCGGTCCAGCCGGCGAAGGTGCTGTCAAAGAAATCTGCGAAATCTTCTTCGACTTCAAAAACTCGGTCACGGGAACGACCAAGGTTTGAAGCTACTAAAATGCGTCGTGCAGCTCGGCGGACGGTGAAAAACTCATCATGAACACGTGTGCGTCGGTTCGCCCAGCTGGCTCCAGTTACTAAACGGCGGCCTTCGCGGATACTTACAGTCATTATTCCTTCTCCTTGTGAAACATGTTGTTTGGTTGATTTTTTGTTTGCGGTGCAAACCCATGTTTCTCAATAGCTGTTAAACAGAAGAGGGGCTTGCAACCGTCTTTGGTCGCAAGCCCCTCTGAAGGAATTAGCTTCAGTTGGCGTCTACAGTAAACCCAGAGCGACGGATGAGGTCGTGAACATTTGGGATGTTCGTATTCTGGGCAGGCTTCTCAGCAACAACAGTGGTGCTCATGATGTTTCTCCTTGGTCAAATGGTTGTTCTATTCCTATCGTAAGGAACACCTTTATCATATCTGATTAGCGTTTTTCCAGCAACTCAAATGATGACCCCAGTAAGAGGGACAAACTTTTTCGGACATGGTGTTGCACGGGGAGAAAAGCTGTGATAGGTTCAAGACATCAAGGAAGCAAGAGCTTCTTTCCTCTGACAAAGAAAGAAACAATGTCTTACTACAACAGTTACTCGACTCCGTTCTACAAGAGCGTCTGGTTCTTCGTGACTTCCGGTGTCGTTGTTACCATTCTGGCAGTCCTTGGATACCTGTGGGGTCCTCAGCTGATGCGTGAGATGTTCACGTATGGTCGCAACAGCATTCCGTTCACGCTCATCATCGTCGCCATCATCCTCCTGGCAATCGCTTCGTACGTGGTGTCGGAGCGTTCAGGGCTGGGAGCTTTGGTCGCAGCAGTTGTAGCAGTAGGACTGCTTGCCTTGCTGGTCACCATGTGGTTCCGTGTCAGCTACGACTCTGCCCGCAACTACGTGGATGACTTCGAGACCACTGAGTCTGCTTCTGTCGCCTACGCTCAGCGTGCCCCTCAGCAGGTTGCTGTTGCTTCTGCGACTCGTACGCTGCAGGACACCATCGGTTCGGTCGGTCAGGTCAAGAGCGTCGCAGATGAGGGTGAGGATGGTCTGTGGAACACGCTCGTCACTCGACCTGGTTTCGGTGTCGGCTTCGAGAGTGTCCAGTCCGTGAACGTTCCTCTCTACGGTCCTGTCTCCAACAAGGATGTCGAGCTGTGCAAGTTCGACCAGGACTCGGCAAACCGTCGCCTGGGTGGTGCCCTGCCGAGCAACAGCCTTGCCCGAGCCATCTACGCTGAGACTCCGTTCTCGGTCGGCTTCAACGGCAGTGACGCTTACGGTTACTGCGAGAACGACACCCCTTACGTTGTCGTCCCGCTTCAGCAGGTCAACGGCTTCTACGCTGCAGAGTGGAACGTGTACGGTGTTGCGGTCTACAACGGTTCCAACGGTGAGCTTGACGTGTACACTGACTCCAAGGATGTCGCCAAGATTCCTGGACCGACCTACCCCATGTCCATGGCTGAGCGTCAGCGTGACGCTGCAGCAGCTTCAGGCTCTTACGCTGACATGTTCTTCGGACGTGCAGGTTACGATGACACCGCTAAGGATGAGGGTGACCCCAACGGGGACAACAACACTGAGTTCCAGCTGCGAAGCATCGACGGCAACAGCATCAGCTACGTGACTCCTCTGACCACTCGTGGAGAGTCCACCACCATTGTTGGTGTGAGCGATGTTGCAGCACAGTTCACTGCTCAGGGTCGCAACCCTGTCGAGGTCACCAAGTTTGGTGATGACACTCGCTCCGCTAACTCTGCTATCGTCAACGACCTGCAGACGACTTACTCGAACCTGACTGACTGGGCTACTGGTCTTGAGGTCTTCGAGATTGTCCCTGCGGATGACGGCAACTGGGTTGCCTCCATCGGTAAGTCGCAGTCGGTTCTTTACCGTGCAGAGATTCACACAGACGGCACGTTCATTCTTCGTGACAGCAAGGGCAACATCATCCCGAACAACGACCGTGGTGATGGTACGAACCCTGACGCTCTGCCGACTGATGTTCCCACTGGCAACCTGTCGGAGCTTTCCACGGATGAGCTGAGCCAGCTTGGTCAGGATGTGCTTGACGAGCTTGCCCGTCGAGCCTCTGACACTCAGTAGCTTCAAAACTAAGACTCCCTCCCCTGAAAAATTTCAGGGGAGGGAGTCTTAGTTTAAGTCCACACCGTTTACAGGTGGATTCAACAAATTCTATGTCCCTATACCTGGTCTTTTAGACAACACAAAAGAACCCCTGCAGGTAACTTACCTGCAGGGGTTCTTTTGAATCAGTGTTAGCGGCGACCAGCCACAATGAAGTAGTCCTGGTGGTTGACCCGCTCGATGGACTCCTTAGGGACATCCAGGTCAGCCAGGAGCTTCTCCAGAAGGCTCACAGCCATGAACGATGACGTGTGGATGTAGACCTTGTGAAGGGTCAGGGGGTTGCCCTCACGCTTGCGGGTGATGAGGTGCCAGAGGAACTCATCAGCACTGTCGGTACCGATGAGAACATAGTCAAGCCACAGCTCATCAAGCTCCGTGAGGTCCTTCACCAGGTCAGCTGCGTCTGCACTGCGACGAGCAACGAGGGTAGAGCGTCCATCCTTGAACGAACGCTCATCGTCAAGCAAAAGAACAGTCATTGTGTGTCTCCATCTATTGTAGGAACTAAGTTGGTTTGACTGTACCAAGCTTTACGTCTCAACGCAAGAAAGTAGAGAAATTAGTTCTGTAGCACTGCCTGAGCTTCGATGGAAATTTTCACTTCTTCACTAACCAGCACTCCGCCAGTTTCAAGTGTACTGTTCCAGGTGAGACCAAAGTCTGTTCGGTTAATGGTGGTGGTTGCTTCAAGAGCAGCTTTTGTTTGACCATAACCATCTACAGTTACTCCACCGAACTCAGCTTTGAAAGTTGCCGGCTTGGTAACATCACGAATAGTGAGCTCGCCGTGAAGCAAGAACTCATCTTCGTCTTTTGTGGTCTCAATGGAGGTTGTGGTGAACTTCATTTCAGGATATTTTTCAACATCAAAGAAATCTGCTGAACGGAGATGGTTGTCTCGGTTATCTTCGTTAGTGCTCACAGTGCTGACATCAACTGAGCCTTCAATGCGGGTGTCTGCAAACTCATCAGTGACAACAGCTGTTCCGGTGAAAGCTCCGAAGGTGCCTCTCACTTTGCTAATCATGAGGTGGCGGACAGTGAAACCAACTGTTGAATGGGTTCCGTCGATGATCCAAGTGCCTGTAGGGATTGACATGGTTTTCTTCTTTCTGTAGAGGGCGATGTACACTCAAACAGACTAAACAGAAAATCTATTCCAACGCATAGACTTTTGTGCAAAATGGCAGTAGACATAAGAAAAGGACCCTCCCCCGAAGGCCCTTTTCCTATGAAAAGTATACAAGCTATTTACTGGACACGCTTGTTATCTTCATTTTCTTCTTCATCTGTATCTCCAGGGATGAAGACATCATCAACTCGTACGTTCACTTCTGCTACTTCCAAGCCAACAAGAGCTGTGATTGCTTCTGTGACTGAACGGCGAACATCGTTAGCAACTCTCTGTAAATCAACAGGGTACTCAGTCACAATAACCAAGTCAGCTGCAACTTGAGTTTCCCCTACTTCAACTTTTACTCCCTGACCCAAGTCAGTCTGGTTGAGAGCGTTTCGAAATGTCCCAATCGCACGAGCAGCTCCTCCACCTAAAGCATGAACCCCTGGAACTTCACGGGCGGCGATACCCACAATTTTTGACACAACCCCATCATCAATTGTGGTCTTGCCTGCAGTTTTCACTTGTTCGGATTTTGTGTTTGCTACTGTGCTCATGATTTCTCCTTCGTTCTTGTAAGGCTCTAACCTTATTCGTTTGTTGTACCTATGAGACGTAAACAAGACGCAAAACGTCACGGTTTTTCTCAAACTTTTTTGAAAAGAGTTGCATGTTCTTGTTCTTTGGGGTATCGTGAAGGTTATGACGAACGAAATTGAGAACTTGGACCAGCTTCTTACGATGGTGTTGGAGAAGACGTCTGAGGACGCCAAATTCTGGCGTTACTATGGTTCGCAGCATCAGATTGATGTCGCGGTCCACTCCATTGCGAAGTATTCGCGTACGGAAAACATTTACCGCATTCTTGAGGATGCGGGCGTGGAAGTCACCGATGGGCTTGCACGAGCTTTCATGGCTGTCTATGCAATTTGGATTGACCTTGATGCTGTTGTTCAGGGTCCTCTCAACATTCTCAACGAGCCGTCCGCTGAGGCAGGCTGGCGTGAGAAGTACGACCATGAGCTTGCTCAGTTCGTCATCAAGAACGGCGACCCTGTTAGCCTCATCGAGGACTACTACGGCTGGGTTGACACTGACTTGAAGCGTAGTGCTAAGGACAGCCCTGAGCGGACTGTTGTCGCGGTGCTTGATGTTTTCGAGGACCGCTGGAGTGAGTTCACTGACACGTTCAATGACTCTCACTACGGTCATGGTGCAACTGCCATTGTGGTCTACGCCAACGGCAACACTCGTAAGATTCGTTGGGAAGGCGAGCTTGATGAGGCTGTGCGGGCTGTGGTCCGCCGCCGAGGCTAAGCATCTCGTCCTCTTCCAAGACCTTATACAAAACCCTCTAACTTGATGTTGGAGGGTTTTGTCATGCCACAGGAACTTGCTGGGTTTGCTCTAACAATGTAGGAACAGTGATAGCCACGTTGTTTGCTTCCAACATGGCTAATGAGATTTCGTACGATGCAGCTTTTTGACCTTTTTTGGCCAACAAAATAGGTGGGTGAGAGATTAGAGAGCCGGCGACACATTCGACATGTCCATGTAGGACTCTCATGACGGTCACTATCAGATTCTCTTGGGTATAAGACTGTTCTCCATTGCACATGAACTTAGTTCCAGCAGGGACCGTCACAAGCTGGTTCGCATGGAAGGGCAACGAGAGCGGGAACATGATTACTTCCGAAGGTCTTTCTGGTTCATGCTTTTTGATATAGGCATATAAACCTCAAAACAGCCATCTCCCTATTCTCGTAGTTGAGTAGACCGGTCGCCAAACGCATGCAGGAAGCCCTGTGCCGGCTTCTCAGAGGCTGTCTGACCACATTGCTGTGGCTGTGTGTCAATAGTACCTAATCGCTTAGAACCAAGTCAGGGAGAACCCAAAAGCTTGAGCTACAACAGGAACAAAGGTTGCACCTAAGCACAGAACGCTCAGCAAGATACCAATCAGACCTAAAGCATCCCCGCTTTTTCCTTCTCTAGTACTACGCACTGCAATGAATCCTGTAGCCAAACCTACGATTCCCCAGATGTTTGTAAGAACCAGCAAAGGGAAGGAATCTGGGTTCAGAGTTCCGCTTGTAGGCTGCTGAATAGAGAACCCAGGGACATCCTGGAATGTCTTCACCAGAAACACCAGAACGACAAAGTAGGCACCAGTGATGGTTGTTTGCAGCACGCCAAGAACGAAAGAAGCTACAGCTGCTTGACTGAGTGGACCAACTTCAGTTTCTTTTTGTTTGGGCATTACTCATCTATCGGTCCTATTCACCGGCTATCTCTTACGAGGGGAGACCGGCATGAAAAACGTTGCAACAGATAGCAGGCTGAGAGCTCCTACCAAAATGAAGTTGGACTGCTTCCGTCTTTTAATGTCACTCTGCCTCTGCTCCCACACAATGTCATCATTAAGTTCTTCAGGACTCAAATCACTAACATAGCCGAGCTCTCGGGCTTTGTTCTCCCACACCTTAGAATGACCAGCACCTATCGGAGACAAAGCATGCGCAACTTCGTGGATTACCGTCTGTTCAACATAGTGCTTGCTGTAGCTTCGAAGATAGTTTTTTGAAAATTCCAGCTTCTTGTAATACACATTACATGTTGCAGCTGCCATTGTTGGAGTGCCATCAAGGTAACCACCATGAAGGGGTTTGCTTGTGATGCTATACGTCCAATAATCCTGTGTGAGACCGTGGGTTGCCATATAACTCTGAATCAGCTGTTCAGCTTTTTTGATACGCATAAACGACTACTTTCTTTTCCTGGGAGTGGACAGCCAGGGTACAATCACCAAAGCTAATGAAGCTCCGAATGCCATCCAAGGAAGACTTCTGACCATTTCAGACCTATTGTAGTTTTTGATTCGCTGAGCTTGAAGTTCTGGGTCCTGTTCGTCAAAAATTTCGTGCCAGCTCAGCCGAGAAACATACCCTAATTCACGTGCCTTCTGCTCCCATTCATAAGTATGGGCGCCCGGTACTAAAGCATGAGCAATCTCGTGGATTATGACCTGCTCAACAGCTTTTTCAGGAGAGCGGAGGATAAACGTGTAGCTGAACTCTATCCTTCGCTCATTCTGGTGACAAAGAGCTAAAATAGCTCCTTGTGGGGCGAACAATGTTGTCAATGGCTTTTTGGAAAGGCTGTAGCTCCAGTTAGGATCGGATTCGAACCTTTTCTTCTTCAGCCCTGAAAGCCCATTAGCTACCAGATGCTTATCGATCAGTTTTTCAGCAGCAGCAATATCCATGTTGTTATTGTATCAGATTACGTGCCATTTTACAACCAACCAGGAATGGGCGGTCAGACTTTTGTTAGTCTGACCGCCCATTCCTGTGTTTCCAAAACATGCTGATGAGATTAGCTTTTCTGAGTCTTTCGACCATCTCCACGCCAGTTCGGCACCTTCTCATCCATGAAAGCCGTACGCTCAGGAATGTTCGCACGAGTGGACCGCTGGTTGACGAGCCAGAAGTACATGAACATTTCCTGCTTGTCCGAGTTGTTCATGCGAGGCAGAACCCCGTCATGGTCGTTCACCCAGTCAACGAACTCCTGAGCCGCAACCTTCCAGTCCAGGCGGTACTTACGGCGAGACTCACCAGCCCAACCAGGAACAGCCTCATCCAGCTTCGAACGGTTCTCCCCAACAGCAACCTTACGCTGCCACTGACGCCAAACAGCAAGACGAGTCTCAGTCTCATCCCCACCAGTCTTCTGAGGGTTACGACCATTCTGCCGAATCCAAGCGACCATCTCGTTGAAGTTCTTCTGCCACGCCATGTCATTTGCAGAAACATGGTTCTTCCAGCCAGGAATCTCCTCGTTCAGGTAGCTCTCAACCACGGGGGAGATGGTGCTGTTGCGGTACGAAGTCAGTCGACGGGAGTTAGCCGTGCCTGCCTTGACGAAACCGTTCTGCTTGAACTCCTCAGCCACAGCCTTGGCATGCTGAAGCTGAATGAAGTCCTTGCCAAAAATCTCAGCATCCCAGCCAGGAACGTTCTGGTCCATGAACTCACGCTTCAACTCGGCAAGGTTCTCCTGCATGCGAAGGTTGATAAGCCACTGACGCTTAGCCGTGTAACGCTTATCTGCACGCTTCACCGCGTGGGGGATGCCGCCGTTCTCCTCCACGAACTTCACGAATTCCTTAGCCGTAACAAGCCAGGAAACGTGTCGCTGGTTGTACGGGGAAGCAGTTGCAGCAGCACGACGCTGCCCGACCAGAACCAGGAAAGACTTCACACGAGCTTCACGCTCAGCAGTGAGCTGAAGACGGTCCAGGGACTTCTTCTGGTACGAGAACCACGTGGCGAGCTGACGCTCCTTGTTGGAGGTGGTGTACACCTTCGGCTCCCGCTGGTTCGTCTTCACGAACTCTTCGAAACGGTCAGCGTTCTCAGCCCAGTTGAAGTCACGAAGCGACAGCAGACCAAGGATGGTGTTGATACGTGCCACACGCTCAGAAGTGACCTTGTTGTGACGACCACCAGCAATGCTGCGACGGTTGTCTTCCAGCCAACGAGCAAGACGGTTTTCCTCATCAGAGAACTGGCTGCCACGTCGGGGGAACTTGAAGTTGATGTTCACCCAGTTGGTGACTGCATCCGCTCGCTGGTTCCACAGCTCGTCGCGGGTAAGGGTTGCAGTGCCAGTCATTTTCTCTCCTACAGAACAGGCTTCTATTGCGTACATAGGAAACTTAGCACAGGAACGAACCATCTGCAACTGAACTGAAAACTTTCTACACAGCAGGGACGGCAGTGGCTTCAGCTGGCACAGCTTCAGTTTCCTCTGGGTGTTTACGGTTCCAGCGGATGGCGTGAATTGTGCACAGAACAGTAGGGAGGAGTACACAAATGATGATGACAATCCAGTCACTTAGCTGCAGGTACGGGGAGAACACGACATTGAACAGACCTTCCTTGTCAGGGTAGGCTGAATGGACAGTCGCAAGTTCACCTGGCCTGGAAAAATCAGAAGTTCCTTTGACAGCAGTCCCTTGAACTCCGAAAACTCCAGTGGAAACAAACGTCGTGTCACTCTCCCCATCTACAACTGTTTGAGCAATGAGTTGGGAGTTGAAGAAAGGTCGACTGAAATAGGCGCCAATGGACAGAAGGAATGAGCTTCCAAGAACCAGGGTTGGGAATTTGTATCTTCCTTCAATGAAACGGTTGACTGTCAAAGTCAGAGCAATCCCGCCGACAATCAGAAATGGCAAAACTCTGATGAGGAACCCTAATGACTGGACATGGAAAAATTCTGCTCCGATTAGATTTTCTGAACCTATTGTCCAAGGGTCAACCGTTCCGTTGATGTCTCCTTTTGTGAGGATGCCGTTGTCTGTAACTTTATCCACTCGATGGAAGAACGTATCTTCTGAACCAGGTGGGTTAAAAAGTATTGTGTCTTTTTCCTGGACCTTATTGAACGAAGCCGGCTTGCTGACTACAAGGGTCCCTACTGGAGCGTAAGTCCCCATCGAAGGAGTTTGGATGATGAACGACCTGAAGCCACTGATGTAAAAGACGCCAATGACAATCAGGAACGCTGCAACTAATCCGAAACCGATCCTGAAAAAGATGCGTGTTTTTGCAGTGGAGGTTGTCATTAGATGATTGTCTTGTTCCCGGACCATGTGAAGGTTTGAGTGAATCCGTTTTCTGTGATGCGTACAGGGATCAGCAGGTGAAGCCCTACGTCATAGTTGGCGTTGTAAGTGGTGTCTCTTGCTACAGATGTAACAAGGGTCTGAGATGTGGCAGGTGTTGATGGTGTCAGGTTTGCTTCAGCAGCATTAGCTAATGAATTCAGAGTGTAAGTGGATGACAAGGCAGGACAGGAAGTTCCTGCAGGATAAACACAGGCTCCAGCTGCTGTTCCGACTGTCACACGAACATGGCTACAGGGATTACCTGCGTTGCCTGGAAGGGTTCCTGTATAGGGGACAAGACCGCTGTCATCTAACTTCCAGTGGTGTGTTGCCCCAAGTGTCTTCACTTGGTTCTGGTATGAAGTTTGTGTCCCTGCTGTGTTCAAAGCCGCAACTTGTGCTGCTGTGAGTGGAGTAGGGATGACAGTGAAATTGGACAGGTTGCCGTTGAAGTACTGACCTGTTCCTGGGTAGCCTTCGTTAGAACGTGCTTGCCCAACTCGCCAATACCCAGTTGTGTTTTCTGCAGCTGCAGCGTTGGAGAATGTGCTTGTTGCTACCTGACTACCATCAATGTACAGAGTGATATTGGAGGTAGTTGAGGTCACTGCTGAACGACCAGTGGCTACTGCGTAATGCCAGTTGTTGTCATTGTAAGCAGCAGTACTGGTGACTGTTCTTGCCCCTCCAGAGTAGGTAGAGAAACCTACTCGGCCAGTAGAGTTCATATACATGTGGCGATCATAAGTACCGCCAGCAACTGTGGAGTTACTGTTACTCCAACCAAACATTGCTCCAGAAGCTGAGGAGGTTTTGAACCACACACCTAACGTGAAGTTCGTAAGACCTGTTCCCTGTGTGACATCGACAGAAACTGTGTTGGTTCCATTGAAGCTCATGGATTCAGAACCGCTTAGAGCTGCAGGTCCAACCTGGTCAAAAGTGGAGTCACCTCTTACCAACAACGGATCAGTTGTAGTGATGGTGTTATCTAACTTTGCAGGGAAACAGCTAAGTGCTTTGTAACTGGCTGAAGTGAAGTTTGTTGTCCCTGTGGCACTGAGCAAAGTATTGATGCTGGCTGTCCCTGTTGCAGGGGTTGCTGCGGGGATGACTGTTGCGGCACAGGAGAAGCTATTTGCGGCTGGGATGATATTGCCTGATGGCACTGAGGAGCATTGCTGTGTTCCGTTAGTGGAAGCTGTGAGGAATGATGTCCCTGTTCCAATTGTGTTGGTGGGGTTGTTAAGACTTGCAGTGAAACCTGCAAAAGCAGTGTGTGAACCGACTAGAACAATTACCGTCAAGAAAGCAGCCATGATGCTGGCTACAGCTGCTTTCTTGACGGTAATCATGAGGTTCTATCTTTCAGTGTTAATGCGGGTGATTATGATGCGAATGCCCAGGTGAGCGGCTTGTTAGCGGACAGTCCCTGGTGAGCGTTGGTTGCTGAGTTGTCGACCATCACGGAGAACTGGTAGGTACGAGTTGCACCTGGTGCAAGAGGTGTTGCAAGGGCAATAGGTGTTGTTCCGATGGAACTCAAAGTTGTTGTTGATGAAGGTGTTGCACATGCTGCAGCAGATGCTGGAAGAACACAGACAGGAGTTCCAGCTGTTGTTACGTCAGCAATGGTGACGTTTACTTTTCCACAGAAACCAGCTGCGTCAGAACCGTTCACGGCTCCGTTAGCGGATGTTACACAGTCACCAGGGGTGAGTGTGAAGGTGTTGGCTGGGAGAGTACCGTTGTTTTTGATGCTTACAGTGGACTGGATGACTGTACCAGGTGCAGCTGTTGTGCTTCCACCGAATTTGTTGATGGTGGAACAAGTTCCTGCGTTAGCAGCTGTGACTGTTCCTGCGGCTGAAGACAAACAGGTTGTTGCTCCCTGTGTTTCTGTCATGAGTAGAGTTCCTGATCCGACAGTGTTGTTGGTGTTGTTGATGCTGGCGGTGAATCCAGAGAACGCTGGGGTGAGAGCGAAAGCTGCGAAGGCTGTTGCGATGAGACCCATCAGAACTGTGAGGAATACTGATCTGCGGCGTGGTTTAGTTTGGGTTGTAGACATGGGGTATTTGCTTTCTGAGGCTTTTCGCCTGGTAATTTAGTCGGGTTTGACTGTTTGGATGAGCAAGTTTCTCGCTCCTCAAGTATCTTGATTATCGTGTTATTAGTTTCAATATTAGCACACAATTTTCAGGTTCCCTGTCCCCAATTAGGGGGACCGTTATCCTCCAAACGAATTTTGGGGTACTATTTCCGCTGTTTGTACTTGACAAATACTCATTCGGAAGCTACACCCAAATTGGTTTGGGGTACAAAAAATTATGTAAAAATTCAGAAAAGTAACCAGTTTCTGAGAAAAAGTCAAAACGTGAGACTCTTTACCAAAATCAGCTCCTATGGTAAACTTGACATTATGGAAAGCAAGATCGCATGATTCACATCATCACTGGCATCATTGATGATGCTTTCGCTGACTCTGAACTCACTCCCAATGACCAGAGCAAGGTACGAGACATTCTTGTCTCCAGCTATTTGGAAGATATCCATTTCTTCGATAGCGAGACAGCAGCAAACCACTACATCTACAGCAACCACATGACCGATGCACAGGATGTCCATCGTGTAGGTTCTGTTTGCTTTGTCCTTCCAGGTGATCTGAACATCAACAAGCAAGCAAAACCTTTCATCCGTAGCCTTCAGGATCGATACAAGGACAACCCCGAACGCATTGGGAAAGAAGTTCGGAAAGCCACAGCGACAATCCACTCTGTCCGACAGGCTTTTCTAAATTATCGCATCTCCCGAAGGAAGTACACAGAAGGCAGCCACCTGTTAGATGCTGAGCCTGTGTACCCTGAAGATGTCGTTTTGCAGAAGTTCTACGAATGCGGTCGTAAAGTCCAGTATTCAACAAAAGAAGACACTGAAGTCCATCTCCAAAGCGGTAACGATCCATATCAGTGCCATTGGTGTGGTAACTGGCATCAAGGAAGAAAGCCTTCAGGTGAGTTCATCCCGTTTGAGATGAAAAAGCACAGATGGCAGCAATCCTGGCGACGACATCATGGAATCTGATGTCTTTTCCCGTAAAGTGTTACAGTAGAGGTAATCCATCAGGCAAAAAGATTCCCCTGTCGCTTTGATGGAAGGAAAGTGTTCAGAGGAATCTGCTGTACTGAACGCTGGAAGCTGAACGAAATGCTCTCAGACATTGCTGGTCTTTGATGTGGATATCTGCTGTAGCCCGGGTTACCGGCAGAAGATAAGACCCCGTGAGCAGTGACTGATAACACCCGACATAGAAGCAAGCATCGTCAGCGAAATCCACATTGAACCCTCCGGATGTGCCCGTCCGGAGGGTTCAACCATTTAAAGTGTAGAACAAAAGTTGACAAAACCACAGTTTTGACCGAGAATGACTGAGACCATTAACCGTAGGTGAACAACAGGAGAACCATGAGCTTTATAGGAGGGTGTGCTTTGCTTGTCATCATCGTCCTATCCCTCATTAGCGTCCTTCTTGCACCAGGCGTCACTCACTATGTGATTACCAAGAAAGAAGCCGAGCTGGATGAGGAAATTGTTGAACTGAAAAGTTGACAATCAGCTCCCGAAGCTGTTACTCTACAGTTGATGCTTCAGAAGGAAAGCCCAGAAATCTGAAAGCATGGAAAACTGTTGGTTGGGTTATGTTATTACCTGCAGTTGGAAGCTGTAGAGGTCGTAAGTTTGGCCCGTTTTACGCCATGTGAGCCTGTCCAGAGATTAGGTCCTTTGAGCAGTTGGCGTAGGATAACCGACCAGAACTTTTACCACCTTAACCATGTGTCGCTCTACTTGCCGCTTGTCTCACAAAATCAACCCTCCAAGGGACACTCTTGGAGGGTTGATTTCTTTCTGCAATCCGAAACGTCAGCCAAGGACTACAGAAGCTGTTTTGGTCGATCCATCTCTTGAGTAAGAAACGGCCACAGAAGTTCCTGGAGCATCTTGTTTGATGACAGCTGTCAGCTGGGTTGCTGAACTGATAACAGAGTCATCAACTTTTAGGACAACATCCCCAGACTGCAACCCTGCTTCATCAGCAGCTGAGCCATTAGCCACTTCTTGAATTTGAGCTCCTGTAGAAAACGAAGTAGCATTCTCTGCGTAATCATTCACAGTGACACCCAACGAACCATGAGTCCCTTCACCATTTTTGATGATTTCATTAGTGATGCGTTTTACGTAATCTGAAGGTATGGCATACCCAATACCAATGCTTCCTGATGTGTTAGTTGTGGAAGCTATTGCCACGTTCACACCAACAAGGTTTCCGTTCCCGTCAAGTAAAGCTCCTCCTGAATTACCAGAGTTGATTGCAGCATCAGTTTGAATAGCTGACAACGCGATAGTGTCTGGATTCTGCGGGTTCGAGCTACGACCATCTACTTGGGAAGAGGTGACTACGATTGGTCGGTCTAAGGCTGAGATGATGCCGGTGGTGACTGTGCCAGAAAGACCTAAGGGTGAACCAATGGCGATGGTGGTACTGCCGACTTCAGCTTTTGAAGAAGAAGCGAATTTGATTGGAGTGATACCTTCTGCGGTGTCACTAATCTTAAGCACGGCTAAGTCTGCAGTGGAGTCATAGCCGACGAGTTCAGCGGAGTATGTTTTGCCTTCACTTGTCTGAACAGTGATTGTTCCTGAGTCTGTTGCACCTTCTAATGTTGCAACATGAGCATTAGTGACAATGTACCCGTCTTGGCTGATAACCACACCTGAACCGCTACCAGCTGCTTGGTCTGAGACCACTCCGACCGTGACTACAGATGGTAGAGCTTTGTTGATAGTCTCTGATAGGTCTGACGTTGATACTTCGCTTACTGTCTGGGTGACATTTGAAGACGTGGAGACAGGTGAGTTGTTGTTACCATCTGCCAAATTCACAGCCGTTCCTCCTACTATCCCTCCAAGGAGAGCAGAGGCAAGGCACGCAACGACACCGCCGGCTAACACTTTCTGTTTGAAAGAACGACCTTCATTCTTCCCTGGCTGCTGCTGTTCAGGCATGTCAGGGAAGTAGTAAGGCTGATAAGCTGGTTGGTACGGTTGTTCTGGACGGTTGTCACTCATAATGGGGTCTCCTTTGCTATGTTGTATAGCATCGGCAATAGAGCAGTGCTTGCAGGCTTCATTCAGTAACGTTACAGCAAGTACTTAGCTGAATCATAGAAAACTGTCCCCAGCCGTTAAACAGTGAGACCCCTTGCTTCCAAGGGGTCTCACTGTTCGTCATGCTGTGTCTCTCAATAGGGCATGTTCTCTCCAAGAATTTGCAGAAACAAGGTATTACCGTCATGGCCTACCACTGTGTAGGAAATGTTCCCCAGTAGACCTTCCAGTACCTGTTCCTCCATCTGGTCAAAAATGGACTCCATCGAACTTTCCAGGAAAGTATCCAAGTCCATTGCAATGACAACATCAATCATGCCGTCAGGGAATCGGACAGCTACTTCGTCCTGAGTAAGAGGCTTCTGCAGAATTTCCATGATGTTCGTGTCTCCGTTGTGTGTGTTGTGTTGTGTTGTGTGTTCTGTGAGTGTTTCTTGCTGTTGTTGTGTACCACAAGTCTACCATTAAAAGGCTGTTCTTGCAACTCTGAAGCCTATTCTGACCAGGTATTTTAATAAATTTTTGACCACTTTCTGATGATGATTTCCAACCCAGGTGAAGCTTCTATGTGGGTGAGGTTTTACGTCTTTTTCCAAGACCGGCAGATACTCCTTGAAAAGATTTCAAGAAAAGTGTTGACAGCCTCCTTCTGAGTGTGTTACGATGTTCACATAAGGAAAGAAGATGCTCAGGCTTCCGCCTCTGATACTTTCCAAGGAGAGAGCAATGCTGTGAGAATAAGCCTCAGAAAATCTCTCTCCTCGATCAGCTCTAACTCAAACCAATTTGGTTGAGATTACAGCAAATGAACTACAGTCCATTCCCTGGAACTCCAGTGGAAGAAGACGTACTCTACTTACAATTAAATAGTATTCCCTAACTCGGTGACCAGCCTATCCTCGTTATGCAAGAGGTGTGGCGAGTGTCCAGCAAGGCACTTCTTGGTTGGGGCGAAAATGAAACAGATGTTCAGCTTTGCTGAGCTGTTCACTCTGAATGCGGTAGGTTCGATTCCTATCATGGTGTAGCAACCAGCCTGGGTCCGGTAGCGTTCTCATTTTCAGAACAAGGTCTAGTGATGAGGTAACGAGTCCGAAGTGAATGCTGGTTGCGAGCCAGACTAAGAATCACTGAAACTTACGGATTGACCTAAAGAGTTTGAACAGAAAGGTGTGAGTGTCCTACTTACACCTTTCTGTTGTTTTACCTGATACGCATCCGTCCATCTAACCATCTCACAAAGGAGAACCATGGATTACCCTGTTATCACCAAGCTCACTGCAGAGCAGCTGCAGTTCTTCGCTGACGTTGACCAGAAGGTCGAGCAGGTACTTTCTGCTGAGTTCAGTAATGCTCATCAGCATTACTCCAACTTCTTCTACCTGACGGAGACCATCGACTCCGTGTTCGGGGAAGGCTTCCTGGAAGCTGCCCAGATGGTGGACTACATGAAGGTTCAGACTGAAGCTGACAATCTCACGCATACTGTTCTGGTGCTTCTGGACTACGCCCGCACCATGGGCGAAGCATCCAGTGTTGGTCGCTTCATGAAGTACTGGACGTTCTACCAGGACTTCAGGGACTTCCACTTTGAGGATGTGGAAGCCGCAGCTCAGGTCGCGTAGTTCCAAGCAGGCACTTGCTCCTTTAGCAAGTGCCTGCTATCCTCCAAGTATTCATTTCTTAGACAAGGACAAATCATGAACATCACCATCAACGGTCGGAAGACCACTTTCTCAGGTCAGAACATCACCATCACCAATGGCAAGGTCATCATCGACGGCAAGGAAGCCAACGTTGACGAGTTCGCCACGGACAAGGTGTTCAACATCGTCGTCCACGGTGACGTTGACTCCATCTCAGGAGAGTTCACTGATGTCACTGTAGAGGGCAGTGCCGGTACCATCTCCACCATCTCAGGCGATGTTGAGGTCAACGGCGATGTTGATGGTAACATCAAAACTGTCTCTGGTGATGTGGACGTGAACGGTGACATTGACGGCAATGTCACCACCATCTCAGGCGATATCAACAACTAATTTCTGCACGGAGCCTTCCCTGATATTGACCAGGGAAGGCTCCTTTGTTTAACCTGCAAACAAAATAGAACTTGAACCTATATTATCTCTATGCCTTACACCTTATTCCTTATTACTTTAGGAACGATCATTGGCGTTGGCGTTGGAGTGGTGTTCTACTTCTACCGCAAGCAACTGGATTGGGGTAATTCAGCCAAACGGGACTCTTTCGCTGTCGGGTCTTATGCTTTTGCTCTTATATTAGCGGCAGGATATGGTCTCGGCTTAGACACTTGATCTGTGGTAAAGTGGTTTTATGCCTAACTACAACTACAAGTTTACCTACTCTGAGCTGACAAAAGAGCAGGTTGAGTTCTTCCTCCGAGTTCATGCAAAGTCAGTGAATGTGCTGTTCTCCGAATTTGGCGACGCCACTAAGTTTGATGAATTCCGCCGGCTCACTTCAGAGCTTGATGAAGTGTTCGGTGCAGGAGCTACTGAGGCATCCAGTGATGTCAACACGACAGGGTACACGCACTTCGATGATTACACACGTGAGGTCCTTGCTTTGGTCTCCACTATTGTGGAGCTGCGAACGAGTGGTTACTTGGAGAACTTCTTCCGCAACCAGGAACACCTCGGGGACTACTACGACAGACTGGACATCGTTGGTCTGATTCGTAAGTATGAACTGAATGAGGAAGACTACGAGTGAATCTGACTTTGGAGTTGACAGCCTCACAGGAGATGATGTAGTGTCTTATCTGTAAGGCAAGCAGAGACGCAAAGCTTCAGAAAAAACAGCGTGGTAACTCATATGGTTTGAGCTTCCTATGAATGGGAGTTGGACAAAACACTGGGCGAAAACTCAGGGACATCGGTTCAAATCCGATTATGGGTACAGAGTTTGGGTGAACGACGTGAATCCGTTAAAGGCACCTGCGGGTTCGAGTCCCGCTTCATCCACTTAATAATTCAATATCTTTCTCATGGTTCAATGGTAGAACAGCCCTGATTCAGGGTAAGAGATGAAGGTTCGAGTCCTTCTACAGCCCTTGTGGCTGTATCGCATAATGGTAATGCACCCCTGCGGCAGGGCAACAGATGAGGGTTCGAGTCCTTCTGAGAAAACTCATTCTAACTATTTTGTCCTTTTCCTAATCCTGTTACAGAAATTGTGTTTTGGACCGATTATCTGGTTAGAAAGTTTTCGAGAATGATTTGCTTGGATTCAAATCCTGTGCTATAGTCATTCTCGTAAGGAAGAAAGCCTGAAGTTGAAGGCTCAATCCATAAGCACTACCAGTTCAGTTGACTGAGCTGCACACAATTCAACAGATACACAACTTCTCACAAGAAAGAGAAGATGGAATGCAGTCCGAGAAGGCAAATGAGGTTCAATTCCTTTCTAAGACAGTCAGCTGGGACGTTGACCATCAGTTCTTAAAAACTGGTGCCAGGCATGGTGAATGGGTTAAAAACCTGTCGCTGCATTTCTCCTCTCCTCTCTTCACAGAATATGCTCTAGTGGTGGAATGGTATACACGGTTGACTTAAAATCAATTGCCTTCGGGATTGTGGGTTCGAGTCCCACCTGGAGTACGGAAACAAAACAAAGCTTGACAGACTGAAAACAGTGTGATAAGCTGAAAGTATCAAGTCGAAGAAAACAGATTTGATTGATAACACAATAGTGGTCACATAAACTTCATGTGTCTGTCTGAAACGGCAGATGAGAAGGAAAACAATAGCATCGGCTGTGTTGGATGCTGTCCGTGTCAGATTGTTTTCCTCACAGGCACATAGATCATGGTCTGATATCCGCTGATAAAGTTGGTGTCAGATCAGCAAAACTCTCTAAAGCTTACGGGCGGCGGAGGAAATCCATGATGAAGGTTGCCTCCTTCATTTGACTGGAACGGTAATGGTCATGGTTGAATCCGTTCACTGCATTTCCTGGTTTCAAGGCAATGAACCGCAGCTTTTTGGTCTTCTCTGAGTGAGGAAATTAGGAGAAGACCCCTTTTTATAAACAGCAACACGTACGCTTCTGTGGTGGAATTTGGCAGACACGCCAGGCTAAGAACCTGGTGCCTGTAATGGGCGTAGGGGTTCAAGTCCCCTTGGGAGCACGCAACATGTAATGATTCTGTGACATTCTCCAAATGAATCGGTATGACAAATAAGGAGAACATCATGGAAAAAGTAACATTAGAATTAACCCTGGAAGAGCTGAAGTTCATGCGTGATGCCTTATGGTTTTACGAGAACGATAGCGGAAGATATGACGAAAAATTAGGTGGAGCTATTTTTAGTCAGTTTCCTCAGGGGATGACTACCTAACCTGAAAGACTGTAAGAAGCCCTGAACCAAGGTACCTGGGACAGGAGAGACAACAGGTGGACAGTATGGTATTTACTGAGATAGCATAAGCAAGGATAATGCGCACGAGAGTGGTATGCAGGGTTCGACAACCTGCCTCAGTTGAAAAAGAGGGTTAGTAAACTACCCCTGGATGTTATAGGGTTAATGGCAAACCAGGCCGCAATTGTGTGGTCCATGCAAGTTCGAATCTTGCTGACATCAAAAACATGCTCTTGTGGCGGAATGGCAGACGCGCTTGATTCAAAACCAAGTTTCGCAAGAAGTGTGGGTTCAAGTCCCACCGGGAGCACCCAATTTTCACACTAAAACATTCATGTAATTCTGAGAGAGAAAAACATCATGGACATTTTTGACAAGCTGCGAGCAAAGTTCGGCAAGACTGCTGTTCTGGAGACTGCTCCGAGTAAGCGAGAGCAGATTCAGGCGGAGCTGGACACCCTCCAGGAGCGGCGAATTCAGCTTGAAGTGCAGCAGCTTGACAGCTGGGAAGCAATCCTTGAGGTTGAGCCTCGTGCCGATTTCAATGCAGTATCTGGTGACCAGAAGATAGAGCTGGCTTTGGCAGTTCAGAAGTATGTGTTCACTAAGGCAATGCTGAGCCACATCAACCAGCTCATCAAGATGTTTCAATACGAACTCCTGAAACATCCTGTATTTCTGACCAAGTAGTAACAAGTAAAAGGGAAACCATGTATGTAATTATCAAGTCCGATGGTGACATTGACTACACTTCGGTGTTCGGCCTTTTCGGTACAATTGAAGAAGCTGAAAAAGTTATCCCCGAGGGTGACCCCAATTTTACTTACCGCGTCGTTCCACTCGAAGAGCCTTTACGGCTGGATTTTACTGCCTGGCTGAGAGCAAAAAGAGATGCTGAAAAGAATGGTGTTGCAAACATCTGAACATCATGCTACTCTTCTAAACATGAAGTAACTGCACCAACCAAAAACTAAATACTGATACATATTAGACACTTGTGTTGAGAGCTATGGAAACTATTGGATATAGAAAACCAAAAACTCACACAAGGAGAAAACATGAACGAGATTGATTACAACGACATTGACCGTCTTCGCAAGATTATGGTAGGACGCCGGATTGTTGAAACCCGAAAGGGTGTCGACAATGGCATGGATTCCTTGGAATTCGTCCTTGATAACGGAACCATCCTTCAGGCTCTCGAAGCTGAAGGTGGTTGCTGCGAGAACGGTTGCTGGACGGTTGACGCCCCTAACGATGCACCTACCCAGGTCATCACGGACGTTGAAGTTGTAGATGACTATCTGGATGATTGGCAGAGCGAAGCAACACTTCGAATGTTCATTTATGCAGAGGGAATCAAGACGGAAATTGTTCGCAGCGAAGGAACGGACAACGGCTACTACGGTTGGGGATACCACGTATTCGTAACCGAGAAGTCGGCTGACTGAACCAACGCCCAAGGGCGGTTCGAAATAACAAATGGCAGGAACCCTGGCTTCAGGGTTTCTGCCATTTTCGTTTTGACGAATGAGGAGGAATGACCGATAACTTTTTAGGCTATCTTCCCCTAAACGAAATTTTACCCATGCACAGATTTTACAAAAGCTTACACAGTTCAAAAGCTGCTATTGACCTTGCCAGCATTATGGTTGGTGTCATCATCATTGGTTTGATTGGTGGTGTTATCGCTGCGACAGTCTTTGCCGTCATTCCTTGGTCTCAGGACAAAGCAGCTAAACAGCAACTTGACTCCATCCATACAGCTCAAAACGCAGCTTATGGACTCAGCTCTGACGCTCAAGCTGCAGCATCCTCTGGAATGACTCCAAATAGCTTCCAAAGCTCTGCTGACTTAGCTAAGTACAATCTATTGTCAACTGGTACCAACTACTGCACCGTCCCTTCCTCAGATAAGAAAAACTACACAGGCTACTCTCTTTCGAGTTCAGGAGCGATTTGGGCTGCGACTAACGATAAGAAAGCTCAGCGAGTTGACACTGTACCTGCCGGCGACTGTGCCTGGCTGAACAGTTCAGCTGGAGGAACTCCAACACCAGTCGGACCAGCACCAGGAACAACTCCTGTGACCATGGACCCAACTACTGGATTTGGTACATGGGGTATTCAGTCCAGTAACTCTGGTTGCACAGTCAGCAGCGGTGCAACAGGAATGGTGATGAACATTACTACAAGTTTAACCGGATGTAAAGTGTCTCAATCCTTTGACACAGTGCCAGGTAAAACTTACACACTTCAGGTCACTTCCAAAGCTGCACGTAGCTACTCTGTTGGATGGGGTTCTGACGCTGGTTACCTCCTAATGAGCTCAGATGCTTCTACCGCAACAAAAACATCTGTATTTGACATCAGTGCAACACCACAGACTCTTAATTTGACTTTTGTGGCAACTAAAGACCGGACTGCTATCAGCTTGTTGAGCAGAGATAACACGACGAATCAGAACCTTCCTTACAAGCATACGTTCACCAGCATTAAGCTAACTCCTGCTGCATAATCGAAGTTCTTTCAAACTAAGAAATGGGTCTGTCAATCTAACAGACCCATTTCTTAGTTTGACCCTTGCATAGAGTAAAACCTTCTGATACGCTGACATTATTCCCGTTCAGTAGCAATTACCAGAGAGTTCGTATCATGTTCGCAATCCTCGCTGCTCTTTTATTCCTTTTCATCTTGGCTGCTTTTATTCTGTGTGGGTGGGCAATTGTTACGCTCATCCGCTGGGGGATTGAGGACACTCGCAAGCATAAGAAGTGGGAACAGCAGCAGGAGGAGGAACGTCTCAGCTGGCTGCAGACCCAGAAAAGGAATCGTGTTAGCCAGGAGGACTGGCTCGAATATGTCAAGGCAGAGAATGACCGTCACACCAAGTACGGCGTCCTTTCCCAGCACCTACTGCAGCTGATGCAGCAGGACAGTACTGAGTTCAACAACCTGGCTTCAGATGTTGAGCGACAGGACTACCTGAAGAACATCTCTGGTGTTCCCCTAATTACCTTCCTTGATGCTCGAACCTTCAATCGAGCATACCGTGCAGCTTTGAACACTTACCTCCCTCATCAGCTGAAGCTGCACACAGGACGAGGCGGAAACATCGCCAATGTTGCGAACGAAGGACCTTTCACGGACAGCTTTGCTCGCATCAAGGGTGGACGAAAGATTCTGGTCTCTCGCTAACAAACATCTTGACTTTTTATACATAGACTGATAGAGTGTAAGTAATACACCGCAAGATAATGGAACATAAAGGGTCGCTACCTGTTGTTCTGAGCGGATGAATCGAGAACAATAGCACAAACACTCGATGGGGACTGTTAGTTTACGAAAACAGCATCCTGAGGATAAACTTAGCCACAGTCTATTCCAGGAATGAAGACAGGCAAATCAATCAGCCTACAGTCACAAGTGATTCTTAGTATTACCCCTCCAACCGCCTCTAAAAGTTGATTTCCAGGAGCTTAAAATGTCTTTCATTTCCATCGCCACTGAAATGCCCATTCTCACAGCGGTTCACCTGAATGAGCCTGGAGCAATGCAGGGTCTTTTGAAGTCGCTCCAGGAAGGGACGCACAAGCTTCATGTTGTGGACAAGAACCCGATTGTCCAGGATGCTATCTTCGGTCAGCCTGAGATTGAGGTAGATAACCTTAGCATTATTGAGGGTAACCTTGATGAGGTAATCGTCAACCCGCATTTCATTGCTCATCCTGACATCCGCACCCTTGCCCACCCCACCAGTTTTGCTGTCTGGAACCAGGCAGGAGAAACTCACATTGTGGAGGCAGAAGCCGACCAGGAGTGGTCCAACGACCTTATCCCTGCTGCTCTTTTGAAGCTTATCCCTCGTGAATTCCGCGTATGAGCGTTTCTGTCCATGATGTAGTCAGCTACTTCTTTGAACTTGACAAAGATGGGCGAGGTTTCTCCTCCATGCAGCTCCACAAGCTGTGTTTCATCGCGGATGCTCTTTACCAGCGAGCTACAAGTCAACCTTTGTTCGTAGAGTACTTCACTCACGCAAAAAGAGGTCCTCGTTATGCTGAACTACTTCCTTACCATGAGAAGGCGTACACCATTTACGAATGGCCGGCAGGGGATACCAGTAGCCTGTCTTTGGGGCAGCGTAACTACCTGACTGAGATTTTCAAAGCGTATTCGTTTATTCCTGGTCCCCAACTGGCTGAACTGACGCTGAAGTACCCTGAGTATCGAAACACTCTTCCCAGGGATGTTTCGAAGTCGCTTTAACTTTTTCTTGTTGGGCTTGACATTGGTAAAAGCCAGGGTGTAAGCTCAAACATGAAAGGGCAGAGAGAAACTGCCACTAAGGACTGCATATGCTTTCAGTGTAAGGGAAGACCACGCAGTTCGTATTTCCGTTTAGTTTAAGGCAAAACAGAGGGCCGTGTTACTTGCGCCTTCTATACAGGTTCAAGTCCTGTCGCGGGAGCTCTGGAAGAAGCCAAGAAGGCGTCTTCCATTTTTCATGCTCAGAAAAACATCGGAAGGATGTTCAGCGTTGATTACCGAAACCCTCACCCTCTCTCATGGGGTCATGGTCGTGAAGGACAAGTTCCAGGCTGGGGACTTTGCCCGCAGCTTCAACCAGCGTTATGGTTCGAACTCCTACTTCGCTGGTACCTGGGAGGAGCTGGAGGAGCTTGTCTCCCAGCACCGTGATGACTTCGAGCCTGGTACTGGCAGCGTGGATAATGATGTCATCCTGGTGAACGTCCCCGCCGCAGGCTTCTACACGTGCATTGCGGAGATTACTTCTGAGAACCAGCATCTGGTTCAGGAGCGTACGCATGTCCGTCAGACGGGCGAGAAGCCTGTTGTGACTCGCACCATGGACGGCATCAAGCCTCCTGCAAAGTTCGTTCAGGTCGTCTGCTATCGTGCAGATGTCCTTGACCGTGATGACAGCCGAACGACGGACGCTGAGTGGGAAATCATTGCTGTGAACGCACAGCTGGATAAGTACACTCCCATGCACCCTACGACGATGCTGCGTAATGCAAATCACGATAAGGGCGGTACTTACCGCGAGTACTCTCAGAAGGACTGGGACGATGCTTACTCGTTCTGGGACAAGCATGTCTATGTGACTGAGAGCTGATAAGTTGGCGGAGAGCAAGGAGGTTATCTTGCTCTCCGCCAACTTTTTTGGTCTTTTTCTATTAGGTCTTGTGAAATAACAGATAAGTGTGCTAAGCTGTAAGTAACAACAAAATAAGCTTCCATAGCTCAACGGCAGAGCAAGCGCCTCTAAAACGCATGGTTGTGGGTTCGATTCCCACTGGGAGCACGCTAAATCAGATGTTATAGGTGACTGTAATATCTGGTAAAGCAAGTTACAGGTTCTGTTGTCCGGACGATAAGAACCTGTATGGAAATACCCTGCAAAAACATACGTACCAACACATAAGAACAACGTCGCTTTAGTAAGATGGTCGCAAAGTTCTGGGGGGAAGGACCGCTGGGTTAGCTTCTTAGGGAGTGAACACGTGGTGTTAGCAGAGTCTTACTGTAATTGTATTTCCGACAGTGGGTAATCACATTTGTGAATGCCAACTGTGCATGCTCTTGTGATGAAACGGCAGACATGCGAGCCTCAGAAGTTCGTGCCTGTAATGGGCGTGTGGGTTCAAATCCCACCAGGAGCACCGAAATAAGACACCAATAACCTATAGTGATAGACAGCTGGACAAACTGGTTATGTCTTACAGCTGATTTGCTTATTGTATAGGGGAATACAAACTATGTCTCGTCGTAATGCCTATGGTGCCAAAATGACACTGCGTGAAAGAATCACCGACCCGTCTCACGATCACAACGTGTTCGCCAACTGGGTTGTCGGTCTTGGTGTTCTTGGGAACTTCCTCGTCATCGTAGGAAGCTTCCTTGGGGCTATCATCCTGCCTATCATCCTCATCAATGCTGAAGCGAACCCTCAGGCTCTGCAGAAGTTCATGCTGTTCTCTTTCACCTGGGCAGTATTAGGCGTGTACCTTCGTCAGAGGGACACTACAGCGAGCAAAGTCGTCACCATCCTCATCGCAACGTTCGTTGCGTTCTACGGCTACTTGTTCATGTTCAACTTCTCCAACTTCGAAGAGCTTTCAAGTTTCACTGTTGGGATGTGGCTCATCTCCACAGTCTTCCTGCTGGCAATTGGTAGCTTCACCGCACCTCTGAGGCTTCTTTGGAAACTGGGTACTCATCTTGTGCAGAAGGTTCGCAGATAGCTCTCAAAATAGGTAACGCCGGCACATGAACTAATTGTGCCGGCGTTACCTATTTGTTTGCGACTACCAGGAGCTGCTTTCGTAGTTAATGTTCTTGACAATTTTTTGAAAGTTTTGGTCTGTGATTTCAGAGTCCTCAAGCTCAGCAATGAACTTTGTACTGAACCGAATCTTACGAGCATAAGCACCTGTCGCAGCTCGAACCCCCATCTGCTCTGCAGCATGTCGGGCGTCAAAGAACAATGTGCAGTCACGTTTGTCTATAGCAGAATTCATCATTTTTAGCAGCAGAGCCAGTCGGGGAGCAGGGGCGGCGATGTTCGGGTCGGACATGGGTACAGCCTACCAAAAAAATAAAATATTGTCCGTTTTAGTAACATTTTACAACACACTCTATTGTATTTCCTATTGAATCATGATACACTTTGTTATCAACCTTAGGAGTTTTGTGTCTGAACAGCCAACTGATCGTATTGCCGAGCTTTTCGCTACTTATCTTGAAAGAGCTACAGGTTCCGAACGAGACACAAGGGCTGGCACTCTGGACGATGGTGAAGCCGAAGAAGTGTACCTTGAAATTGGTCGTCTCAGCCAGTTAGATTCTCATCTGCAAGCTTTGTTCTACCTTGAAGGTGTGCTGAGTAAAGAAGCGGCCAGAGGTCGCAGGTGTTCAGTCTGCCTTCGCTACGATGACGAGAATTGCACCTACGACTGCTAAACGGCCGTTTAGTGAGCGAAATTAGAAGGATGGTATCCTTGAAGAGCGATACCAAAATGCCATCTACATAGGAAATAGCAATCATGCAGCTCTTCGACACTCACAAAGCTGGCTTTCTTCATTACGGGGATAGTCGATATGTTTTTCATGCTCTGGCCCTGGAATGGGTCTTGGGTGTCAGCTCTTGGCAAATTCCTGTGGGTGAAGCTCCTGAAGCTTTTCAAGCCCTAAAACAAGACGGCCTCATCTCAGCTCAAGGCGATGTCACGTCAGACTCTTTCGTCATCCAGTTCACTTTGAAGGGGGAAGAAGTCATCAAAAATTACGACTTCTTTTCGTTCACTGAAGTCAAAGAGAACTTTGTTGCTTTGGAAGAAGCCATCCGCCGGCAGAAATCATTTGACCTGGTTCAAAGTAACGTCCTTTCCCAGGAGCTACTCAAAGAAGACAATAGCCTGCTTGAGGAATTCATCAGTTTAGCTAAAAGAGTTGATGTTGAAGAAGTGAGTTATGCCTCTGAAAGAGGGATTATGTACTCGCTCAGAGGACAAAGCCCTACGGATGTTGCGGACTCCCTGTTCAGCTCCACTTCTGCTGCTTGTCTCGCTTTGAACGCTGTAGTGAAAGAGCTTCACATGACGGAAGAGTTTGATCCCCTGATGGTAGGAGTGAAGTCCCTCAATAGAAACACGCGGTTCTACGATGCGTCGATGAATCCTGTGCCTGTGCGTTTCACTGCAGTGGTTGCTCAAGAGCGGGTGTCTTTCGTCAACTTCATCCTCACTAAAGGTCCTAAATCTGACCAGTTCAGAGAAGCCGAATAATGCGATTCGGGTGCTGTTATGCGGTCAAATGACTCGAATAGTGGCACTATCAGCAAGTAGTTTTGTGAGATAAATGCTGGTCAGAGATACCTTTAGGTGTATCTGCAAAACTTTTTCAAAGTTTTTCCTGTTTCGAGTTGACAAAGCTTTCAAGCGGGTGATAGTGTGTACTCATAAGCGAGAGAGAAACAAGCAGATAATAACTGATGAACTTCTTTCTCCAACGTATTTTGATAACACAATAGAGAACAGATATTGTAAAACTTGTCAGGTCTTCATCAGACAAAGAACCGACGTACACGCTGAGAAGCGTTGACGATGATATAGCGTGTTCTGCCTGGCTCGTGCCACTACCAAGGCGTAGTGGTAGATGACAGAACCCTTCGGGGTGAAGGTCAATGCTGACAAGGCGAGAAATCGCCCCAGTAATACTGGCAGCCTAGCGATTACGGACGCGAAGCAGCCCTAAGATGTCATCTGATTTTCCTACAAAATATAGTCGGGATGGAACGCAAGTTGGCTCCTCGGCTAATGGAGGTAACAAAACACGATGCTGAATATTCAGTAAGTGAGCGAAAAAGCCTCTCCTATTGCCCCTTAGCTCAATTGGCAGAGCAGGAAGCTGTTAACTTCAAGGTTGCTGGTTCGAGTCCAGCAGGGGCAGCAATGCATCTCTCATAAGGAAATGCAGCAATATGTAATGAAGCAGTCCATGACTTTGGTTTAGGTTCGATTCCTATTTGTGACTGGCTGTACATCAGTGGAGGCGCGAATGCTTCCCTGGAGTGGAAGTTTGAATCTTCTACGCTGCTTCATGATCGTCTCCCAGATAGGCCTCTATCATCGGCAGATTGATTGTTTTGATTATGTGCTTGGCATGCGCCTCACCCTATGGGTCAGCCCCGCCTCTACCAGCCCAGAGCGAACAATTTGCGTTAGTCTTGACAAGCTCCTGGGAGCTTTATTTCAACACAGTAACAAACCCGCCAGGAAGCAATTTCTGGTTTCGCCCCTTTAGCTCAGTTGGTAGAGCAAGGCACTCTTAATGCTTGGGTCCTCGGTTCGAGTCCGAGAGGGGGCACGGTCGTTGTCAAAGAAACGCGTTCGATGACAACGGGTGAGTAGTAAGCGTGGTGTAAGACGAACTATAGAGAGTTCATGTAACACACAGGTTTTGACCCTGAGGAACCGCAGCTGGTCGGGCGGGAAGGTTTACTACAAGCAACATGGTTGAATCCATGTCCCAACATGCTTTCTTAGTTCGAGAGGTTAGTGCAGGCTGGGTTGTACCAGTCCAGCACAGTCAAACTTAGGTTTGAAGCCCATGGAAGAACGCAACCCTTGGTCGGGTTGAGATGCAGGTTCAAGTCCTGCAGATTGCACAACGGAGTTGACATGCTGAACACAGCGTGGTAAGCTTCAGATAGATCAGGAAGAAATGCTCAGAGAAAAAGTCTGAGACCACCTTCCACAATTATTGACACTCAAAAATGCAGGTCTTTTCCAAAGTTCGATTCTTTGGCTGGGAACAGCAACATTTCCCCAGAAAGAACGTTTGAGTCGATACAACCACAAGTTCCCTGGGCTGACCGAGCTTACAGAGAACATTAAAAAGATGGTTGGGTGTTGTACAGCACTGGAAGTAAGCTCGGACAAAAAGCCTCGGCTCAGGGGTCAATCTGAGTCATCATGGGATTATGGCGTAATTATGCAACTAACTTGCCCGCATACTAGTCAAAGCTGGCAAGCGAAAAACATTAGGTAACGCACTGGTCAGTAGCCAGAAGTTGTAGGTTCAAGTCCTGCTAATCCCACAAAGGTTGTGTGTATGTGCCATGCAACTGTGCCAGAGCATCGTATTGGATGCAAAAACTGGTCCTTATTCTGCACAGAACCTACCGAACATTGACCTCCTGGTGGAACGCCTTTACAGGTGCAGGAACTCTGAGACGTAGACATGCCCTTGTGGTGGAATTGGCAGACACGCTTGACTCAAAATCAAGTTCCGCAAGGAGTGAGGGTTCAAGTCCCTCCGAGGGCACGGAAGAAGAAACTCTTCTTACAGCTGTATAAGTCAGTCACTCGGTGTGTGGTAGGGGTTCGAATCCCCTAAATTACCGCTTCAGGAATATGGCTGCCACGGGCGACGTGGCAGCTGGTAGGTGAATTCGAACTTCACCGCTGACTTATATTATGCCCTTTTAGCTCAGTTGGTTAGAGCACTGTCCTGATAAGACAGGGGTCCCCGGTTCAAGTCCGGGAAAGGGCACAGGAGCTTCCCACCAGATTTCGTGAGAAGCAGAGGTAACAGGTGGTGTAGACGGAGAGAGTTGATCGCCTCACCAAAATAGCAGCATGTAACCCATGTCATCATCATTCGTCAGATGAACCACTTGTTACGGAATCTGCCAGCTTCATAACCTGGTTCCTTCAACTCAAACAATGTCTTTTCTCTTAGTGTTAGAACAAACAGCTGTAGCCAACCCCCAACAGGTTGGCTACAGCTGTTTAACTGGTAACGATGTTGAGTTACAGTCTTGTTTAGGTCGAATTTTCAGGCTGTAGTTCTTCCAAGTCGATTACCATGACAGCATGCTTGTTAGATGAAATCTCTAAGTTTTTCACTTTCGTAATTTTGGTGACTTTGTATTGTGAGCTCCGAGGAAGCAAGAATTCGCTTTCTTTCATCCCGTTCTTGAAGCTCACTGGGATGCCTTTAGCTGTGGTGATGCGGAAAATAGTGGGATGTTCGAAGCCGGCAATGAAACGAACAGCTGTGCTAATGCTTGAAGTTGCAGACATGAAACCTCTGTCAGAGTACACATCATTTTTTCGTAAGTCTGGAATCCCATAATGACCATGCACTCCACGGTAGATAGTCCTGGGTTCAGGAGCAACATAGGAGTTGGTAAGGGTATCCAGTTTGTCTATGACAGGAGCGTACTGACTTTCTGACCAGTTACCTCTTCGTAAAGCTGAATTGATGAGTTTGTGCTGGTAATTGTTTGTTGTCCAGTCAGCTATGGCTACCTGGTCGTCAAAGTCTAAAGTATCCCAAAAGTCCTGCTGAATTGATTCATACTCCACTGGTGACTGACTGGTGAAAAGAGGGGCTTTCTTGTCCTTACCCGAGAACAGTTGCAGAAAACCATGGTAGCGGCAGGAGGCTGGGTCCTTAGCTCTGCATTTTTCGGATGTCATGCCTCATCTCTAACGACCTCACCAAAACCAACTTTTGAAGACTTGAATTTTAGATCAATCAGCATAAATCGATGCCGGCAAAGCTATTTGGTACCATAGAACATGACCATCGAAAATTTTTACGCTCTCCACGAAGGTGTCGTTCCTTTTTACTACTGGGATAGTCCTTCGGATCAGATATCAGACAGCGATCCATCTTCCATCGTATTGCGTAGTCACGATGTTGCTGTTCATCGTGTCTTTTTGGGTAACTTGAAAGTACCTTCAGGAAAGCTCGCTGCTTCCGACCCTTTCGTTACGGTAGATGAACCCCTAGTTTTCAATTTGGCTCCTGGGGTTTACCCTGTGTATGCCACTGTTGCTGATGTCTCCAAAGAGCAAGATAAATCCCATTACAGAGAGGCCTATGTGACAATCGTCATTTCAGAGAAGGAAAGTGTCCACTTAGCTCCTCTCCTTCCTGAAGAACCAGAAGATGACAACGATGAAGACGACGGACTTTTCTATCACATTGGCGTTGATGCTGGTGCTGTAGCTTTCCATGATTACAATGCAATCGAAAAGTACCTTCAAGAATGCGGAGACGATTATGGCAAGTTTCCTGATGGACTCAGCGAAGTTGAGATTTCAACTAATGAAATCTCTTACGGAGTTTTTTCTCCTTACTCTGAGCAAGAGGGTAACCTAATTTTTTGCCATTCAGGTTGGGGTGATGGTTTTTACCCTGTCATGCAAACAACAGATATCGATGGCAAACTAACAGGCATCCATATCGATTTGAAAATTGTGGGCGGAACTGAAGACGAAGAAGAGTGATTTTGCTGTTGGCAACTAGCCCTCAACAGCAATATTCGGAGGTGAGGAAAATCAGCAAGATTTTTCTGAAAGAAGTTGGCATGTGCCGATTATGTGTGGTATAGTTGAATCAACAGCAAGGAAATGCCAGGTGAAAAAGCACTGGACCTAACTTGTTTATGCTCACTTAACTCAGTTGGCTAGAGTGTCTCCTTTACACGGAGAAAGTCGGGGGTTCGAGTCCCTCAGTGAGCACGCAACATGTAACAATTCCATACAGGATACGCCATTTTAGCTCAGTTGGTAGAGCATGCGCCTGAAGAGCGCAGGGTCGTCGGTTCAATCCCGACAGATGGCACTCAAAAGCGGTGTTTCCCGTTCAATTCGGGGACGCAGTGAAAACAGCTGAGTTGAAGTGTACGCGTAGCGAAGAAAAACTCGGAAATGAGCATTGTTGGCACATGGTTTGTGCCCCGCACTTTTTGCAACAACGATACAACAGTTCTGGGGACTTAGCTCAATTGGTAGAGCATCTGCTTTGCAAGCAGAAGGTCAGGGGTTCGATTCCCCTAGTCTCCACAAATAATCACTTTGTTAGTAGCTGAGCTGAGCTTACTTGCCCCACAAGCCGGTTGAGCTGAGCTACTAAACGTTTACAACTTTGTTGACAACCCCAAATTAATCTGGTAAGTTATAACTCAGCAAAGACAGCAACAATATTCCCCAACTCCATAGAGTGAAACATGAATCAATTCCATGTAGCCTGTGATGTTTCTTCGTCAATGATGTTCTGATGATTCTCGGAAAGTAATAACGACAAGGAGAAAACATAATGGACAACTACTGCGGTTTTGATACAGAGATTGAGTACAACAACTGGATTGTCTCGGAGTTTGCCACCTGCAAGGGTGTGGAAGTGACAGATGTACGCCAGGTTGCATTTGTAGAGGAAGTCCTCTCCGAGGACGGATGCTGTGAGGTGTGCTATGTGATGGATGTGAAGATTCTGTTTAGCTATGAGGGTCACACCTTGAAGCGACACGGAGACTACACGTACGATGATAACGACCGCCTCACGTTCACCCTCTACAACCAGTAACTCAATCAACAACGAAGACTGGCTTCGGTCATGTCTTTACGGGCTTGTAGCTCCAACGGTAGAGCGCCTCTTTTGCAAGGAGGATGTTGCGTGTTCGAATCACGTCAGGTCCACGGTCAGGAAACTGACTAACAATGCTGGGTGTCTTCCTCTGTGGACGGCACAGTCGGTGGGCGGTAGATTCCGTGGTCCACTTCCTCTATAGGTCAGATAGATGCATCTGTCTGGCTAACGGATTCATTTGCTCTCGTGGTGGAATGGCAGACACGATATCAGCGACGGCTGATGCCTAATGAGGCGTACAGGTTCGAATCCTGTCGAGGGCACCGAAAGACAAAATGCATTTTGGTTAAAAGTTGCATCTGACTTGCAGATGCGGTAGTCTTTCAGATGTAAACAACTAAACAGAGTTCATTCCAAATGAAGCTCACAATTTTTCCTTTAGAGAAGATGTCAATTGCTTAGACAAGCTAAGATAAAGGAGAAAGAAATGACGTATCACTTTGGATTTGACAGCGAGACCGACTTCAACGAGTGGGTGAGCCGCGAGTTTGACCTCTTAGGGGTCAAGGTTGAGGATTTCACCGACTTGACGGTTCAGGAGGTAACTCTTGACGAGGACGGCTGCTGCGAGATTTGCTGGTATCAGGATGTGGAGTTCCGTGTGGAGTACAAGGGTAACCTTGTGTCTTACCGTGGAACTTACACTGATGGTCACAGCATGGACGTAGGTGTTCTTTTCGAAAGGAAGGTCTCCTACTGACCATAAGAACAAACCCGCGTCACTATCTGTAAAGGATAAACGTGAAAAAATGTGCAGTCCAAGTCAGAGGCTGCAGAGGTTGTCTCAGGGAAGAGTACCGGAAAGGCCGCCGGAAGGGTACCTATCTGACATACGGGATTGTAGCTCCAATTGGTAGAGCGTCTGCCTTGCACGCAGAATGTTGTGGGTTCGAGTCCCATCAATTCCACGGTCAGGAAACTGACTACAATAGCTGGGTGGTGTCCTCAGGGACTACCACAGTCGGTGAGCGGTGCGTTCCGTGGCTCACTTCCCTTTGTTAGGTTGAATGGATGCATACGTTCAACTAACGGAACTTGAGTTTCAGTAAGCCTTCTGCATCGATGTAGCAGAAGGCTTACTGCTTTAACCCGAGATTTCCGATTGACACCTGGAAAACATAGATGTATAGTTGAGCTATGCATATCAATCCTTCTGACCTCGCATTCGATTCCCTGACCGAAGAGCAGGCTGAGTTCATCATCGCCGCCAGAGTGAAGGGTGATGCTGTGATGCTTGCTCCTTTTGGGGACCTCACTGCAATCATCGAGTTCAGTGAGCATGTAGCTCTCGTGAATGATGTCTTCGGTAAGGGAGTTTCAGAGTCGATGGCTCCGTTGTCAGTCAACGGCAACAGCCTGGATAAGACCAGCTCGGGAGTCAAGGCTTACCTCAGCTACATCACACGAATGGGGTCTGCAAATGAGCATGCCACTTTCTCTCAGTTCCTTTCTAAGCTGGCACAGTACGAAATGGATGATTCTTTCAACCGTGAAGTCCTGCGTCTTGGTATTGACGGTTATGGCGAGGACAACAGTTTCCTCAGTTAGTAACTCGTATCAGGGGAATGGTTTTACCATGTCTTTTACCCTGTCCCTCAAAATGGGGTAATAAAAAGGTGTGCATCTGCAGATAATGTCTGCTATAGTAGTCATCAGAAGGAAGAAATGCCAGGAGAACAAGTCTTGGAAAACTTCCTCCAAAAACTTCCCTCCAGGAGTTGACAACCACCAGGAACATCTGATAGGTTGTAAACAACAAAGAGGAACACAAACTTCCACGAAAGTGGTTTGGTAACTCAACAGAGAAATGCTTGAAGACTGAAGATTCTTTCGGTCTTTATGGCCCATTGGTGTAATGGTAACACGCTTGATTCTCAGTCAAGTATCTCGGGTTCAATCCCCGAATGGGCTGCAACTTCGAGAGCCTTCAACAGACGCTAGAGTTCATTACTCCGGGCTTGTTGAAGTCGCTGCGAAGAGAACCTCATCTTGGGGAGTCTGGGCAAAAAGTAATGATTTTTGTAGGAAGCCTTTAGGATGAGACCCATGCCTGTCTATGCAAATGGCTGAAGCAAGCTGGCTGTAAACCAGTGACAGAGAAAGACACGTTGGGGGTTCAAATCCCTCGGCAGGCACCGCTTCTTTCAGGGCAACCTGGAAGACGTTTGAAGGAACGAGAGTTAGGTTCGGACTAACAACTTAGATTGGTCATCTGCAAGACGTGCACATTTTGCAGGCGATTTTACTGGGAGCGTAGTGTAAGAGTGAAGTGTTCGAAAACTTCTGGATGCACGCCTCTAATAAAGGTAGACCCTTGCGTACTCGGACGGGAAGGTTGCCAGTAAAACATTCGGTGAGGTACACGGGATGCCAATCTCATGCTTCTATAGCTCAATGGCAGAGCAAGCGTCTCTAAAGCGCATGGTTGCGGGTTCAAGTCCTGTTAGAAGCACAGCGGCAAGAGGGTTGTGTGCAGACTCTCCAGCTGGGTGAGCTTAATTACCTCACTATAGTGCAATACTTGCACTGGCACGTTTGTAAAATGGCGAAGGATGATAAAGCAGGGGTTCGAGCCCCCTGGCCTCCTTTTAAAGGGGGTGAAACGGGTCCAATTGATTCTGCGGCAGGTTCAAATCCTGCAAACGTACGAAAAGAAGTAGTTCTGGTGTAAGACGGGGTTTCCGCATGGTTGCTCTTGTAGCACGCAGTACATACTGAAGGTCCGCAGCCAGTCACTGTGGAACACTACTTTTTTCTAGATTCGCAGCAGGAATTGCTGTGAACAACAAGAGTCTCTCCCTCTTGAATACAACACCGAGGACGCTACAGCTCCTCAGCTCCCGCACCAGGAAATCTCTCTCCTATCTCTCCCCTGGTGCGGGAGCTTTTCTCGTTAAAGGCTTTCACCTGCTGGCAGAGTGTGCTACAGTTACTCCTGTACAAGAAACCTTCAACCTTTACCTGAAAGAGAAGCTCATGACGAAGCCCATGTATGTCACGCTCGCCCTTGTCGCAGTTGTCTTCATCACTGCTGTCGCTTTCGTCCAGCAAGGTCAGTACCTCCTCGGTCTCGCTGGTAGCCCTCTCCTGTTCGGTCTTCTTGCAGTCCTGGTTCGCCAGCAGCGAGTCGCTGAGCGACGAACCGCACGTCAGTAGAGCAGCGGACAACGACAACAAGTAAGCCCCTCAGAATCGCTCTGAGGGGCTTACTTGTGTCTTCTACAATCAACCAGCGTAGTGGGAGAGAGTATACAGTTGCTTGCTCGTCTCATCGTCCAGCTCAACAGCTGAAGCTAAGCCAGGGTTAATGCTCAACATCGCAACAACAGCACCCAACCTGTCATTAGGGTCATCCAAGGAAGCTGTCAGAGCTTCAGCAGAATAGTCGAAGTACACCAGCTCATGATATTTAGCACTCTGTTTAGCCATCTTCACATATTCAGGGTCACCAGATAAGGCACCATCAGTCCAGACCAGGAACCGACCATTGTATTCGACAACAATGCTGGGGTTAGTTTTGCTTGGCATTACCATAATATTTCAATCCTATCATAAAGCAGCCCAGAAGCCGACAATGAAATTTTTGTAATGAACATCAGCTTTTTGGCGATACAGATTCATAAACCCGTCATTAGCTCCACCAAAGACTGACTCAGCTCCAACTGAAAGAATCTCCCAGTGGTCGTTCTCAGTGACCGCTGACAACCCTGGCTTATTTCGATAATCTCGACCTGCGTGGACAGCAGGGAAAGAGTCTTTATAGTAGGCACTCTTCCTGCTGTCATGGAGTAGGACTTTCTCTTCTTGTCCTCCAGTAGAAATACGCTCTCTCAAGAACTCTTCTTGAAGCCTTGCAGGGAGCCGGCCCTGTATGCGTTCCAGATGGTGAACATATTCGTGGATATGAGTGCTTTTCACCCGAAGAGGCAAAGCATCCCTGTACTCCCGACTACCAGCTTGCAAGTTGATTTGGATGAACGACACATGACCAGGACTGTTCAACTCTTTCTGTAGGTTGAAATTGCTCGCTAGTTTTTGTCGAGTTCCAGGAGAAGCATTATCTATGTTCTCAAGGTAGAAGCCAGCTTTATTGCCTTCTTCCTTTTTCGTGTAGCCAGTGTAAACTGTGTTCAAATTTTCACTTTCAGTCAGCCATTCTTCAGGAAAAACTCCAGCCATCTTACTGTACTCTTGCTGAGCTTCCCCTCCAGCTACTTTCACTTTGTCCGCTAAAGGTCTAATTTGACGGATGACATCAAGAATGGCAGCTCCTCTGTCAGCTGCGATAATCAAGTTATCTTCGTTGACTTTTCTCCGAGACTCTTCGAGTGCTATTGTGCTATCTCGGGCAGCTCGGCCAATTTTTTGCTGGTCCTCGATATCTTGTTGTGCCTGAGATGCAGAAATTGTTTTCTGCTGGAGCTTGCCATTGATAAGACCGATCTGACGTTGAGATTCTTCTCTTTGCGATTCATTGATGTCTATCTGGGTTTGATATCCAACAATTTCCGCTTGACGGTCATTCACTACTTCTTCGTCAGTTTTTCCTGTCTGAGCTGCAACCATGGAATTCACCATAGCTCCCATATGAACAGTTTCATCTTTCAATTTTGTGAGCAGCTCTTGTTGTTCTGCTGTATCAGTGGCAGCTTTCCATTTGGATTTCAGCCCAGTAATTTTTGCTGCCTGCTGCTGCATTTCAGTAATGGTGACCGGCTGACCAAAAGTAGGAGAAACATAAGAGAACGGTGGAGCTGGCGGGGATTCTTCTGATCTTTTGCGGGAAAACCAGCTGTCAACTCGATTCAGAGCTTCTCTGTTATGGCGACGCAAACGTCTTGCTTCAGAGTTGTCGCAACCGCAACGCTTCCCACCATCGGATTTACTTGTACACATGCAGCATCGCTCCTACTCGCCGGCTGACAAGAAAGTTATCGGTCAATTGTCCGTCCTGTCAAAGGATGTAAAACTATAAAGACTATAAAAGGTTTGTGCGATGTAAAACCAATGAAAATCTGCGACAAACCACTTGCCTTATTTTTAACCCACCGCATTAGCAGGTTGTTGTTTGCAAAAGAGTATAAAACTATAAAGACTATAAAAGCTTGTAAGACGAGAACAACCATTGAGGAGTAGCTTGTCTTCTTTTTAACCGAACTCATCAGCATCTTGTCCTTTGCCGGCAGCTGCTAAATCCGAGGAGCATCTTCTCAAGATGGTAGACTTATGCAAATCATTGATCTGGAGAACCATGCTTTTCTTTCTTGCCTGCCTAGCAGCTACTATCCTTATGGCCTTTGTTCTTAAGGACTCAATCAAGGACGGGTTCGGCATTATTCTCCCAGTAGTCACCATGTTAGTACTCTCTGGATTGGGCATGGTGATGGTGTTATTGATGGGTGCTCTGTTCGTTGAACAAGACAAGTACGCTACCAGTACTGACACTCAAACTGTTGCTCTTCAAGAAATAACTGGGTCAAACGGAGAAAAGACTTACCTTCAAGCCTACACAGAAGACGACATAACAGTGTACCAATTCTTGGGGACCAAAACAGGTTCAGGTAACACTGCTTCAGAGCTGGACACTATCAAAGCATCAAGCGCTGAAGTGATTGCAGATGGTTCCGAACCTCGTCTTGTTAGTGTCTCAAAATCCTACAAAGCTTGGTGGTTTGCACCATTTGCCATTGATGGAATGAAGGAGACCAATACCTTCTACCTTTCCACCAGTGACCAATTGCTCACCAACGCTACAACTAAGTAATCTCAATCCCTCAACATTTGGACAATCATGCTCTTCTTCCTCTTATGTGCACTAATTCTGGCAGGTATCATGGCTGCTGTCATTGCTGGTAAAAAAGACTACTTGGGGGAAGAAGATACTTTCTTCCTTTCCTTCCTAGTCCTTCTGCCTGGAAGTCTCATCGCATCTGCCATCATGTTTGGAGCTGGCTTCTCCGTAGTCAATGACAGTAATATCGAAAGTCAGACTCACCTTACCCAAAATCTGAAAACAGTAGAGTCAAACAACGGTCCACTGTACTTGTATCTCAATGAAGAGGAAGATACATATGAGTACCTTGCTGAAGCGATTACAGATAATCGAAAAACCGTAGAAGCAGGTGAAGCCTATACTGGATCATCAGATGTTGTAGAAGATAGCTCTACTCCTCGCGTGGAGACAACTTCAACCACATACAAAGCTTGGTGGTATGCACCGTTCGCTCTACCCAGTACCATCAAGGAAAAAGTGTTCTATGTCCCTGAAGGAACCAGCACTAAGAACCATGCTGTTCAAGTAGAAGCAGAATGAGTTTTGGCCCACAACTACGGCAGTTGTGGGCCAAAACTTTAGGTAGTTATCAGTAAACTCAAAGTTTACGAACTGACCGTGAGGGTGTCTGCCTTCTTGGCGTTACAAGGACTGCACATGGTGGCGTAGTTCTCGATGGTGTTAGGTCCACCCTTACTCTTAGGCAGAATGTGGTCTTTTGTCATCAACACTCGGTCACCGTCAGCGTTGATGGCGTACAGGTTCAGATGCGGAGTGATGTCTACGTTCTGAGTCTCAAGGACGAACAAGGTTCCTTCTATCCCGCAAGTGACACAGATTGTTCCTTTAGCTTTGAAAAGCACCAGTCGCCCACTGGTACGTTTGAACGGACGACCATCAGGAAGAACCGGCTTCGACTTTGACTTTCGAGGAGCGTCCATTGCTGAGAACACATCAGCAACGGAGTAAGTGGCAACCTGAATCATGAGGGCTTCCTGGTATGGATAAGAAGTGGAGTTCTTTCAGCTTAGAGTAAAGGTGCCTTGCTGTCAAGTATGGAACTTTTCTTGACATGGACCTACTATCAGGTGTACAGTCCTGAACACATACAACCTTATCTTTGGAGAACATAATGGGTGCCCTGGTTATCGATACTCTGTCCGCGAAAACTCTTCCTGCTTTGGACAGCATGTTCCGCAAGAGTGGCGGCACGGATGTGGTCACTGACATCATCATGAAGACCGATGGTGAGCCGCTGCTTCGCCTGGTTCTTGCCGCCCTGTCCCGTCACAAATACTTCGCTTTTGAGGAGTCAGACGGCAACGAGAAGCTGCTGGAGATGCTCATCGACTACAACTTCAAGGGCGGAGACCCTGAGAAGGTCCGCGAGGGCATCATTGTTGTTCTGGAGCGTGCTGGGGTGAACGTGCAGCGGATTCTACTGGCTCAGTCCATTGCACGTTTCAACATTTACGACAACCACGCCCTTGGCATGGAACGCTGACATAACATCTCAGAGTAATGGAACGTCTGCATAACATATGGTAGACTGTTTCTGAAAAGAGGAATCAAATGACGGACGACTACTTCGTAATGCACTTCATGGATGGAGCTCCATTACCTGGTCCTCATCCTTATGACCCGAACAACCTTCATGTCACCTTCTTGGCGTACCTGCATATGGAGCCAGAAGACAAGAAGGGTCTGGAAGCTCTTCACGAAGGGCTGAAAGAGATTTCCTCCGTGCTGACAGAATTTGAGCTGAAGCTTGGTCCTGTGAAGATGTTCGGGCTGAACAACAACATCCCTGTTCGAGAATGCGAAGAATCCAGTCGAGCCGCCGAACTGCATGTCCTGATGCTTCAGTTAGCTCAGAAAAACGGGTTCCTTCTGAGTCAGCAACAGTTCACTGATGAGAACTTCAAGCCCCATGTAACCTTCAACGCCAGCAACAACAGGTACGTCACAGGGGATGAGTTTACCGTGAACTCGTTCACCTTGGTCAGGCATCAGAATGGTTTAGGTAATGGTCCTGTTCAGGTAGTGGACAGCTACCCGCTTAGGTCTTTTTCCAGCACCTTCGCAGAATTCTTCTAACCTGAAAGGTGAGAGAGCCAAGTCGGCTTCCTCACCTTTCAGTCATTCTCCAGGAAGTTCATCCAAAAAGTTCATCGCGTTGAACGGTTGAACCACTGTCATGACCATTTCATCTTCACCTGCAAGGTTTTTACGAACCGCGATAAAGTCAGGCTGCAGAGCTTCCTGATGGCGAGGACGTACCAGGATTCCAGTAGCTGATCCCACAACTTGCTTTCTTCCTGAAGAGTAATCCACCAAGCCCAAAGCCTTATCGAGAATGGTCTTCGTCTCTCCTACCGTTCCTACTCCTGGAGCTAACTCAAGAACCAGTTTTCCGTCCTCTAAACTGTCTGCAGCAGCAATGTGACTATCCTTTCCGTGCGGGACCTCCACGAGGAACTTCGTCTGTTCAGGCAAAGCTGATGTACGCAGTAACAGCCGATCTAAGGTAGTCATTTACTGGTCTTTCTCTTCATTAGTGTCAGGATTTTCGAGGACAACTGCATCAGCAGGGTTTTCGGGGTTGTAGAACACCGACTGTAGCTGCTCTTCAGTGATAGACGGTGGAGCAGAGTGTTTCTGACGACTGTCGATGGTGTAAACGTCTCCGTTGACAGTGTATTCGTACACAACATAGTAAGCTCTTCGAGTTTTTGACGAATCGACTTCTAGAGGTGTTCCCGCTACTTCAACTCCAGTGGACACCAGACGGTTCTCTTTGCTGGTCTGAAGGTAGCTTGAAACGATGAGAATGATGACAAGAAGTACGCCGGCAAAGACCAGACCGACGAAATAACTTACGGCTTTTCTCTTGAACAAGACTGAAGCTTTAGTTGAGCTCATGTCGCCCCTCGTTGACCGTGTTTACTTCAGTGAACAGCTCCTGGATGGGTTCGCTCCATCGAGCAAATCTTGCAGCAGGAACGACTTGCTTTCTGAGTACCATGGCGAAGAGGAATCTTGTCTTTGCAGCAATCTGTGTCTCATCCCAATCTGCTGGAGCGGCTGCTTCCATTTTCTTGTACAAAGACTGGTACACAGCAACGTTCTCCAAGGTCATAGTCTCCCCGTCAGCTGTGCCGTAGTCGAAGAAATCTGAGCAGTCGCAGGTGATGATGAACCATGGTTCATCCAGCTTGACGAAAGCGTTAGTTGAAAAGTCGTATTGTTCGAAACGTACGTTGTAGTAGAACCCTGTCTCTTCAGATACCTCGCTGAGTACATCCAGTAGCTGTGAGAGAACTTCACCAGGTTCCTGCACAGCGTCTTCTTTGAGAGCCAGTGGTGGGAAGCTTTGAGCGTTGTGCCAGAAATCATGAGTTGACTGGAAGATAAGGCTTTCAGTCTCATTGAGCTCTTCTTGAGCCAGTCTTTTCCTGATGACAGCCAGAGTGTCGAAGTCGCTGAATCCGTAAGCAGCGTATTCAGGGTTCTTACGGTCTTCCGCGTTACCTACTAACCTTCCATTCAGCTGAACAAAATTGAGGTACTCATCTAAGGTTTTGCTGATGATTCGAGCATGGATCATCTGATCTAAGTAGATGAAGGTCTCTTCGCCTGAGGCGGCTTCTTCCATGGTGTACATTTTCAGGTACAGCTCACCGTCCCCTGTCTTGTGGACTGAAGTCATTGTGTCCAACTGAAAACGGGAGAACTGATGGATCATAAGCCAGATGGCATGGTAACTGGAAGTAGTCATCCTCGTAGTCTACCAAACACTGTCCTCTAATAGCAAATTTAGTGCTTAGTCCCTAATGTGCGATAGAATGGTCTTTCACCAAATGGATGGAGAAGTACTGTGCCTGTGACTGAGTTAGGTAAAAAAGCTGAAGCGGAGCAGGATCGTAGGGTTGCTAACATCAAGAAGGAAATCAGGTCTTCTCTTCGCAATGGTGTCAAGTTCAACCCAAAAACTCTTGTTGATTACTACCATCACAGCCTTGCTGTTGAGGTGCGGGAAGCCATGTGGCAACTCCTTGATGAAGATATCATTGAGCTGGCTTCTGACCGAGATTTGACTCTCCTCGAATCGAGGTAGTAACAGACATAAACGAATCCCCTCCAAGTACATACTTGGAGGGGATTCTCTGGTTTCAGCTGAAGTTCAACTGGCGTTCAGTCCAACCTCGGGTGTAGCTGCCTAACAGCCATTTGCTGTCCTTTTCCACAACCGTGTACGTCCACTGAGTTGTGAGTGCCCAGTTACCATCCTGACCATCGAAAAGCGTAGGGTTATCAGCTTTCATTTGTTCATCGTTAGCATCTGGAGTGTATTTTTTGAAGTAGTCAATTGCAACCGCATCAGTCACACGGTACTTGGCTTTCGCGGTTCCTGAAACGGTCACATAGGTCCCTGATTGAGCGGGCGAAGTGTCCACACCAGTAATGACTTTGGTCACATCGATGAGAGTTTCAGAGCTTCGAGGTTTACCGTCTCGAATCATGGCTGGAGTCTCTTCTTGGTTGTTGTTCTCAATTACTGAGCTACGGTCGTATGTCTCGTCAACTCCACTGCCGATGATGGCTGAGACTTCTGTGGGGTAGATGACAGTAGGGGCGACTTCTGTCTTCCATGTCTCCCAATTAGCCGTTGACTCCAAGGCAGGTGAATCCAGCGTTTCTTCTGCTACGAACTTCACGACTGCCTGCTGGGCTGACAGAATCTTCTCCTGAGACAGAAGTTCAGTAGCTGCTGGGTCGACTGCTGCGGCATCGTACTGCATTGCTTCAGCATCATCGTTGATTGTGGTTGCAGCGTAAGTGCCGGCTTTGTCTGTCACCAGCTTGTATGCATGTACGTCGCCGTATGAGGCGTCAGAGTTCACATCCACAGCACCTGCGTCCGAAGGGGCTACTGATGCCTCAGAGGGGCTTACAGGGCTTCCAGAGGGTGTTTCTGCTGGGTTTGCTGTGCAGCCAGTGAGTCCCAGCAACGCTACAAGGCTGATTGCTGAAAGTGCGATTGGAAGCTTCTTCAAAATGAGGTCCTTTGTCAGTTTGTTCACAGTCTACCATAAGTTTCAGGTCCTGAAAAGAGTCACGCAAAAATATTAGTCTTAAGCTTGCACTTCGAAGCATCAAGGTGTACGGTTGAAAACAAGCAGCAGGAAGAGAGACCTGCTCTACACACTCAGGAGACAAAATGACTGACACCATCATCCTCAAGGAAAGCACCATCAACGAGGTCTGGGACTTCCTGGACGACACCATCGCTGAGTTCCGTCGGTTTGCGAAGCACATCCAGACGGTCTCTGAGCTGGACTGCATCATCTCGAAGCCTGAGCTGGACATCCTGGTCAAGCTGAACAGCCTCGCTGGTGGGGCAATGCTCGTCCGTGACGCCCTGAAGGCTTACCGAGGTGACAAGAACACCCGCCAGCTTTTCTACAAGCTGGACATGCAGCTGACGGTTTCGCTGAACAACAACGACAACCAGTTCGCCGCCCGCGTCATCCACCAGGCAATTGCCGCCCTTAAGCTGAACGGAGAGTAACCATGATGTCCTGGATGTGGTTCCACCTGTACCTACCGCTCCTCGACCTGGTGCGTCCGTTCATCCTGGCTGTTTCTGTCGTGCTGATGGTAGTGTTTGCAGTACTGCTCATCCAGGCTTCCTCGGCAGGTTCGGCTTTTCTTTTCGGTGGAGCAGCGTTTGCTTTCCTGCTCCTGGGATGGAAAACTCTCAACCGCATCCTTGACTCCAACGAAACAGAATGGTAAAGTCTGACCATGACTAATTTTGACGAAGCTTTCACCCTCGGTGACGGGCATGTTGCCCAGAGAATCCTGGGTAGCCAGAAGCTGCAGCAGGGTAGCGTTTACCTCGATGGTGATGACGCTCCCACTCCGAACCAGGTTGCAGCAGTACTTCATGCTCTTGCCGACCACAGCCTCATCAACCTCATCCTCAGCGATAAGGTCAAGGAGCTGGGTGCCGACCGTGCTGACATGGGCGAGCAGTGGGTCCAGTCCACTGGGGTGGGTCGCTGGCTGCAGAAGGTCGGAGACGAGATGAACTACTCCACTTGGACTAAGTAGTCGAAGAAAAAGAATGTCCCTGTTTTGAGAACAGGGACATTCTGGTTTAATGAGCCTATAATGTGTGTACGGCGATGATTCACCGCCCACTAAGTTTCTGTCAGAGCTGCTCCGCACAGCTGGCTCATGTTGATAGGCGTAAGGTTTTTTCGAATCTGAATCATGAAGTTCTTTTACTCGAACATGTGTGCGGGCGTGTGCTAAAGTGAAAGAATAATCATGACCGAAAACAACCGATTCAAAAAACTCATTCGATTGAGGATGAGTATTACTGGGGAGTCCTACACCTCAGCTCAACGCAACGTACGAGGAGCTGACACGAAGCGAAAAGCAACTCTTTTGGAGAACCTGCTAACTGGTCCAGCAACCAAACTGGTTGAAGAGCGGCTGTCTATTCATGACACTGGCATGATGCTCATCGGTGGTCTAACTGGGTCAGGAAGGACAACTTTGATGTCTTCTATCCTACGCCATGGAATGAGTTCAGAGTCACTCCGTGCCGTAGTAATCGAGGATCACCCCGAACTGGTTTCTGATCCAAATGAATTCCCTTTTAACTGCGTTAGGTTCACTCCTAATGATGAAATATCCGAAGATGAGCTAATCCGTAAAAGCCTCCGCATGTACTCTAACTTACTTTTTGTGGGAGAGATGCGAACACATCTTCCAGACTTTTGGCTTGCTTCTTCAGTAGGAATTTCTTGCTTCAGTACCATACATGCAAGAAATGAAAAAGCAGTTATTCATCGAGCTATCAACCTTACGCACCGCGAAAAAGAAATGCCTGACCATATTTTATCCTTGCGTAGTATTGCCCTGACTGCACGACTGATGGTGCGCCAGGATGGAGAACTTCAAAGTTACGTCCTCAACAACGTTATACCTGTTACACCTGAAGCTCTACAGGCTTACTGTGATAACAAATGGGAAGAATATTACGAAGCTTCAGAATACGAGCTCGTATCTCAAAGAATGGAACGTCTGGGTAAGACTGTTCTGAAAGACATTGAACATAAATGGTGGTAGCCGAATAGGTCCCAATGTATAAACGAAGGCCCTGCGAATGTCTTTTCGCAGGGCGTTCGTTTATGTTCAGCGTTTGTAAGGTTCCATCCAGCGTTCCCAGAATCGAATTCGTCGGAAACCATCCACCACGACAGGGGAAGGAACTTTCATGGTCTTAGCGACAACTGTCACCAGCGACTCAGCCGCACTTTCCTGCTTGCTCTTCTCAGGGTAATACAAGTCGACCTTATCGAGCAGTTTGTACTTCTGCTCCAGGATGCGTCGCTTCACTCCTGAAACCTTCTCATCAGCATCCAAACGACTCACATGAGTTGTCCCTACCAGAGGAACATAAGCAGCTTTCAGCTCAGCGTTACGCGCTTCCCAAGGGATGTAAAGAATACCTTGACGGATCAGGGACTCATGGATGCGTGCAGCTGCTTCTACAGGTAGAGCATCTAACGCCGTGTTGAAGGATTTGATATCCAAAGTGAACTCCTAAAGTTACATGTACCCAGAGTCTACCAAAGATACGCACAGGAACCAAATTTTAGCTCCTTGTGTTCGGTCATCAGCAATGGTAGACTCATTCCATGGCAAACGACCTTGCAGCTGCAGACATCGCAGCGAAAGACCTTCACCTGGTGAAGACCTGGTATGAGGAGGATTCGCTCATCTGGGCAACAACCAGCGATTACACGAAGTCTGAAATCACTGGCGAACTGGCTGACCGCGTTCGTCAAGCGTTCAACATCACCGACGACAAGCCTGTCTACATTGTTGAAGAGTCGACAGAGTTTGGGTTGGACTCCACCACTGAAAGCTACCTCAGCTGTATCATCACCTGCGGAGACAACAAGAAAGAGTTTGATGAGACGTACAACAACCTCATCTCACTGCTAGACTGGTTGGACAAAGCAGCTCCCAAGCAGTAAACAAAGGACAGAACCAGATGCCTGGTTCTGTCCTTTTCCGTAACCTAACACCGACTTATAGTACTGTTACAACCCTCAAAGTGGTGATATACTTAGTACATGCTTGAATTCGATGACTATGTTACTGACCTGACAAAAGAGGGGTGGGAAGTGGTGTTACTTTCCGTAAACCCTGAAATCGAGGATTATATCCCTCACAGGTATCAGGTAAAGGCAAGAAAATCTGCACTGGGTACTGAACATGTCATACAGCTGGACAACTACAAACGCATACTGGAAGCCATCCAGCTTCTGAGCCAAGTAGTGGACAAAAAGCAAATCTCGATTTCCACTTTTACAGAGCTCGAATCCTCCTCAGCTCCTCCTTCAACAAGAGCACCTCATATTGCTGAAGGGATGGGAGAGATGGAACTGCTGAACGAGATGGCTTACGCCGGCTGGGGCTTCAGATTGGTTTACCCACCTCAGCATCGGACAAGTAAGGGTCAGTCAAAAACTTTGGTCTTTGCCAAGCATGTCTGGCATGGTCATGAGCTGGACAAGCCTGTCATTGTTGACAGGAGAAGCATTTTGAATGCCGACTGGAACCGCATCACATTCAATCTTGCTACCAAATGCTTACAGGGGTACGTTGACTTCCCTAACGCCATTCCTTATGTTGATTCGTTGGAGCAGCTCGTAATCGATGAGAAGCTAACTGCACAAATTTTTGGATGATGTTGGTCTGTTGAATCAGCTATTCATGATTCGTTCTAAGATGGAGCCAAAGCCTTCATTCTCGATGATGAATCGTTTGTTGAACACAGTTCCACAGGAGCAGGAGATGTCAGCTGCAATACCATGTTCTTGTTCAGATGAGAAACTGTCGTAGACGCTCCAGCTGAAGTTCTCAGCGTAGTTGCGAATCATTGCCGGCTTACAGCCGCCGCCTTCACCATCATTCAAATGAGAGGTGGCTTCGTAGTCAACACGACCACGTGTGTCACCCCAGTAATTGTCATCATGTTGATACGCCTGGCCATCTCTGACTAAAACGTTAGTGACGGCCAGCTTGAAGCCCTCAAGTGGCGTTTCTGCAGCTTTCTGGAGTGTCATCTCTTTGTCTACGTTCTGTTTGATTTCTGAGATGATGACATCTCGTTCTTCAGATACCAAACGGAGCGTTTTCTCCAGGTTGCGGTTCGGAGTTTTGTTGCTGGCTGCGGTCAGAACTTCCTGTTTAGTGTTCTCATGCCATGTACTGTAAGCACTTTCGGTTACTGCAGCCAGCGAGCTTACCTCAGCAGCTGCCAACTCTTTGACGAGTTTAGTTCGGGCTGTTTTACTCAACCCTGTTTCACCTTCCGAGTCCGCTACCTTAGTTTTTAGTTCGGCCAAATTTTTGGCAACTGCAGCACGGTGTGCACGGAAGTCATCGTTGACCCGTTTGGTTGCTGTACCAGTGCGAGCTGGATGTTTTCTACAGTTGATGTAATTCTTGCTGCAGTTACCGTAAGACTTGATAGCCATCGATTTTCCTTCTAAAAGTTGTTACAGGAGTTATCTGTTATCTCTAACAGCGGACATCCAATCAGCATAAAACGTCCTTTTCCAGATGGTGTCGGATCAGTCTCCACCACCACCACCGCCGTCTCCACCTCCTGAATCACCAGAGTAACCCGAGTCACCTCCACCAGAAGAGCTGTCTGAATCAGTAGAGTCCACATAAGCACCTGTCGCAGTAACAGGGACAAAGCCTGCAAGAACAGCAGCATCAGCTCCTCCTCCAGAATCAGTACTTCTCTGGCCCTCTTTTTCTTCACCCAAAAAGAGATGCTCGTTGTCCTCATCATCTTCTTCATCTAAGACGAGTCGTACCTTTTTGGCTTCTGCTTCATACTCTGTCTCAATAACATGTCCTTTGATGAGCTGATCCAATTCTTTTTCAGTCAGAGTCAAAGCATAGCTGTTCAGCAGGAATGGCTTGAGCTGGTTCTCTTTGTAGTCAGCTTGAGCTTCTTTTTTACCAGCACGGTATTCGACATGGCTGACAATGTTGACGAAAAGGCTGTAGAGACTGAAAATTCCGAACACTGTACCGGTGATACCGAACGTGTAGATCATCGGTTTCTCTGTTGCAACCCAACCGCCTAAACAAACAGTCATGCTTACTATAAGCAAGATGAAGAAGATCACCAACTGGACAGCTTTAGAGGTCCCAGGGATTTGGAGCAAATCCAAATTCTTAGCAATGGGTCTTCTTGGAGTCAAAGGTTCGTACAGTTTACTGTTCATATTTTTAACTATAGCAGCAGGATGAGCTACCTATCATTTTGATCTTTAGCCGGCAACTTTTAGTAGCCAAACGATTAACGAAAGAGGGCTGAATAGTATCGAAAATGGCTTTCTGACAAACTAACCTGGTTAGAAATAACAAGGCGTTTAAACTACCGAGAAAGGACTCAGCCCAATGTCCGACAACCCTAATGGATTCCCTCCCCGTTCACCATTCCCTGGAAATCATGGTCAAAAACCTCAACCAGCTCAAGACCAGAGCCAATTCCCAGGGTTTCCTCCTCAAGTACCTGGGCAAAGAAGCTGGGAAACTCAGCCACCCCAGCAGAATGGCTACCCTCTACATCAAGAATATGACAACGAAGGTAACCCAGTTCAATACCCTCAGCAGGCACAGCAGCAGAACCCTTATGAGCAGCCTAACTCATACACTCCTCAGTCTCAGCAGTTTGCAGGGCAGCAGGCTCCACAGCAACCTAATAATGGCGACAACAAGAACCAGCTGTGGAAAATAGTAGGCATCGTTGCCGGAGTACTTGTTGTTCTTATCGTTCTGCTCTCTGTTCTTGTCGCTGCAACTAAAGGGCTACGTGAGAATGACTCTACAGCAGCACCAGGAGCCTCAATTGCAGACCCAATTACAGGAACACCTGTTGCTTCAACAGATGACCCAGCCAAGGACCAAGCGTTCAACGAACGGTATGAAGAGCTTGAGGTGAAAGAGACTTTCGCCACTGCAGACAGTGCCCGTGGTTTAGCATTGGAAACTTGTGTCTACTTGGAGACCAACCCAACAGCTGATGAATTTGCTGAAGAACTTCTGGACAGTAACGGAGACCCATACCAGATTGGTAAAGTAGTCGGTGCAGGAATGGTAGTCTACTGCCCTTCACAGGAAGATCATCTCTTCACTTTGATGGGTCAGCAGTAACCTCGTCTTTTCCCAGACACATACACGAAGCCCCTCCAGATTATTGTAGTCTGGAGGGGCTTCGTGTATGTGGGTTAGTAGTCGTAGCCGTCACTGTCTCGCGGCACGATGATTCCACGGGTGGCAAGCTCCTCGGTCCAAGCCAGCTCACTCTGAAGCGTCGCCTGCTCAGTAGCCAGGTAGTCAGCACCCTTGCAGCTGGGGCAGGCGTACTTCTGGGCGTACTCGCCACTCTTGACAGAGCAGTCGGAATCTCCGTACTTGCAGCCGTGCTTACCGCAGCAGTGCATCACGTGGACACCAACCTCGTAAGGGGTGGCTTCCAGCTCAACCTCGTTCAGAACCTTCATTTTGTCTCCTAAAGTAGTGGGGTGAGCAGGTCTCTCTTCCTGCTCTTTCTTCACAGTAGCATGAACTCTGTCTGGTGACAACCCCGATAATGAAATCATGAAAAGATTGTCCCTCCTAACCTTATGCGGAGTTCTCCTACTGACTGGTTGCTCCACCACTCCTGAACCTTACGACGGTCCTACGCTTCCAGCTGCTCAAGTCAGCGAAAAAGCTGCTGAAAAGGTGAACACTGTAATTGGAGTTAAACCAGCTGTGACATGTGGTGAGAACCCTGTCCCTGCTGTTGATGAACACGTCATCACCTGCGACATGACAGACCCAGGTTCACGAGCAATTTTTGATGCAGATGTGACTATCCATATGACAGGTACTGACACTTTCGAGGTTGACGTAATTGTTGCAGATAAGCCAAAGTTTGAACCCGTAGCTTAAACAGAGAACGCCCTGAAATAGTTCAGGGCGTTCTCTAAACCAGTTGTTACTTTTTGGTCATGAATGTCTTCGCAGCAGATGCTTGAGAAGAGTATTTTCCATCAGCTGAGTAAGCAACTGCTGTGACAACAACAGTGTACTTGGTGTTAGCTTTCAAACCAGCTGGCTTCGCAGTCAACTGTGTGGTGTTGAAGCTTTTCACTGACTTTCCAGTGATGACTGACACGTTGTAGAATTTGATGTTACCAGTGACAGAGGTTGGTTTAGCCCATTTGACAGTAGCAGCGTTTTTAGTGATACCACTGACAACCAGTTGACCTGGAGCATTGATTGCAACTTTAGAACTCAAAACAGCTGCAGTGCGGACTGTTGTAGAAGCTGCAGCGGAAGCAGCTGTCTTTGTCTTGCTTTCAGACTGAGCTCGTGCAACTACTTTGACGGTGTAGCTGGTGTTAGCTTTCAATCCCTCGAAAGTGGCGTTCAGGTTAGCTGTGTCAATGCTCTTGCTGTAGTTGCTGCCTGAAATCTGGACAGTGTATCCAGTGACAGTTCCAACAACAGTGGCAGGAGCTTTCCATGTAACGTTCACTTTTGTGTCACTGGCTGCTTTAGCTGTAACGGCCTGAGGAACAGAAACGGATACGTTCTCGGAGAGTCGAACTAAAGTTGTTCCGTCTGTGGTGGCGGCAGCTGTTTTGACGTTGGTACCGTCATTGGATGTTGCGTTGGCAACAACTTCGAAACGGTAGGCTGTGCCGGCTGTCAAACCGGTCACACGCTGGAACCATGCAGTGGTGGTGAAAGTTTTGACTTTAGTTGTGCCTTTGTACACGTTGACAGTGTAAGCGTCGAGGTTTCCAACTACAGTAGCTGGAGCTGTCCAGCTCAGGTCAGCGGTCTCGTAGCTGGCTTTCACTGCAACATTCTGAGGTGCAGTGACTTCAACAAGTGAGAAGTCTTCCTCTGGAAGAGGTGCAGATTCGGAGGTGTATGAAACTGGTGCAGAGACTGACTCTTTTGTTGTTGCAAGGTCAGCTGAACGAGCTTTGGTGGTGACTGTGACGTAATAGTCGGTCTTTTCAGTCAACCCTGTGAATGAAGTGGAAGAAGAGGAAGTCTGGTTTGTTTTAACCAACGTTCCGTCAGCAGTGTAGAGATTGACAGTGTATCCCAGGATTGTTCCAGATGTTGCTGGTGCTGACCAGCGAACAGTGAGTCTGTCATAAGAATTGCTGGTTGTTGAGACGTTAGCTGCTGCGTCTAAAGTGATTGGTGCGTAACGAGCGAAGTTCTGAGTGTACCAGGTACGACCGGCGCCGTCGATGTAGTATCCCAAACCAATGTCTGTGTAATCACCGAGAATGTTAGCTCGGTGACCTTCTGAGTTCATCCATGCTGTGACAACTTCGGATGGCTTGTAACCGTAGGCTACGTTCTCTCCTACCTGCTGCCAGTCACCTGGAATCTGGAAAGAGTATTCAGGGTTGTGAGTCATGGCTCCGTTGGATGCCATTTTCTCTGACCAAGCCTGTGCCACTGGGTTGATTTGTGGGTTCAGGGTGAGGGGTTCGAGACCGTTCTGCTCACGAGCAGCGTTGGTTTCAGTGAGGATTTGCTGGATGATAGCGTTGTAGGCTTCATCTGAGGTAGCTGCTTGAGCTGTTACTGGAGCTGCTGCGTTTGTGGCTACTGTGACACCAGAAGTTACGACAGCTGCGGCGAGAACCAAGGAGAGAGTTCTATTGAGTCGCATGAGAATGGAAGGGCCTTTCAAAGGATGATGGAACCAGGTTGTATTCATCATCGGTCATTTATCGTTAAATGCTGAAGAGAGACTACCATAGAAAACTCAATATTTCAAGTTTATGCTATAAAATGACAAAAAAGGACTCCCCTGACCAGTTGATACCAGTCAGGGGAGTCCTTTTTTGTTCTACTTAGGAGACGGAGCGGGTCACTCCGAGGATGATTTCCGTCAGGTCAGCCTCAGCGGAGAACTTGTGGTCCTTGTACTCGCCACACTTGCAGGTGACCTTGACGGAGATGATGGAGAGCGTGCGGTGGGCGTCAGAGTCAAACGTGTCGAACACGCTCTCCTCAGAAATGTCCTGGTCCACATCAGACGCCTCAGCGATGCCACACTCGATGACGTGGGCAGCCTCAGCGGTCGGCTCATACGTCCAGGTCTGAGGGAGGAACTTCTGGCTTCGCCCGACGACAAAGCCTGCAACTGCGAGGGAGAAGCCAGGCAGCCAGGAAGCGTCCGTGGTGTCAAACATTGTGGTGCCTTTCGTAAAGTAAGTAGGAAGTTTGTCCTAACCCAGAGACTATCACAGCCATATGGGTTGTGCAACCAGTTAAATGACGGAAGCCAGACTAAGTTTTTCAACCTGTCTGGCTTCCGTCATTCAGAGCTTAGAACCACAGCTCGCGGTAACGCTCCTGCTCGATGCTCTTCTCAAGCTCGAACGCTTCACGCTCAAGGGCTTCACGGTACTCGGAGTCTGTGAGGTAAGTCTCATCCTCCAGGAACCGCTCAGCATCCATGTCATCCTGCAGCGTGTAGTCGGACTCGTCAAGGAAGTAGTGACGACCGATGATGTCAGAGCCACCGTAAATCGACTCATCCTCATCCCAACGGTTACCGTCCTCGAACAGAGCCATAGGAGGACCGCTGACGTAGGACGACGGTGCGGGAGCAGGGAAGCGAGCAAGCAGGTCCTCAGCCGACATCAGGGAAGGAAGCAACGAGGAGGCAGGAGCGGTGTGCTGAGCAGGAACCTGCTTCAGGAAGTTCGCAATCAGCGGAGTGATTGTGTCGTCCTGGTCCACGTGCGAAGCCTCAGGGTGCCACTGCGTACCGATGACGTTCAGCTCTGCAGCCTCAATCATCTCGACAATGCCGTCCGTGCTGTAAGCCGTGATTTCAAGCTTCTCGCCAAGAGCCTTGACCGACTGGTGGTGCGAAGATGCCACGCTGTACACACCGTCAGCAAGGACAGAGGAACGCACAACCTCAACATCGTGAGCAACTGCACGATGCTCGTAAGCACCAGCACCGAAGTTGTTGTGCTTGACCTTAGCCATGTGACCAATGTCAGCATGCAGCGAACCACCGAAAGCAACGTTGATGAGCTGCATGCCTCGGCAGATACCCAGGATGGGGATACCTGCACGAAGAGCCGCGTAAATCAGCTCCAGCTCGTACTCGTCCGTCGCGTCACCACGGCTGAAACGGTACTTGGAACGGTTCGCCCCACGGTAGTACGCAGAGTCAACGTCGTAACCACCGAAGAGGATAAGACCACCGAAGCCCTCAAGGTTTGCACCCTCCTGAACCATGTCAGGGGCAGCCTTCTTGACAGGGGTGAACCCCGCAGCAGCGACAGCGTTGGTAACGGTGTCATGCATGAACTGCGTGATGTAGTTGTGGTCTTTCTCCGACCGACCCTGGCGTCCAGAGGGGTCTGAGATGTAGATGGGGAGTGTCATTGTGAACTCTTTACGTCGTCTTTCGTTACGGATGGTTTGTCTTCTTCTATCAAGAATACACGATAGATCGATCATCCGCAACCCCTCACAGGAAATTTGTCTTTTCCCAGAAGCTGATACGAAAGGAATGGGTGTAGTACCCCTATATCGGGAGGTTCTCAACTCATCTGTCTTCAACCTACCAGGTGCAAGCTCTTCCCGCAACACCTTCAACGAACATTCTGAAACTTTTACCGGCTTTTGTCCAGACTTTCTGTTAGAATCAAAGAAACGACAGAAAGACGAACCTATGGGTGTATGGGAAACGCAGCGCATTGGTAACACAACGTTCACCAACTACTACAAGAACACAGACGAATACATTGCAGCTGGAGTTGCAGGTTTCTTCATCAACCTCATTCTGCTGGGAGGTTTTATTGCGTTCGTGCCATGGGCTTTCAGTTCACTCATCACCGCCCCAGGAGCTCAGCTGGCTGTTCTCTGGGTAGCCATCCTGTGGGCTACCATTGGCGTGTACGGTAACGTCAACGCGTCAGGTGTTCGTAGATGGGTGACAGGAATCCTCGCGGCACCTATCTTCCTGTTCGTCGCCTTACTCCTTCTCAGCGACCCTCTGTATGAGGAGAAAATCAGTGGAGTGACATTCTGGTTCACAATCATCGGCGTCATCGTCCTTGGATTCTTCGGTAGCATGTCAGCTCCTCTGTTCATCCTGTTCAGCGTCTTAGGATTCCTTTTTGGTCTTCTTTGGTACGGAATTGTCATCCTCGGTGCAGGCATCGGAAGCCTCTGGGATACTCTCTTATACGCCCGAGACTCCCGCAAACGCCGGCGAATGCCCTAACCCCACACTCGGCAGGAGGCTTTCCATTATGAGAGCCTCCTGCTTTACGTAGACGACCATTGAGGAAGAAGGTAAGAACAATGATTAATAGCAACAAGCTTCCAGCTTACGAAGCGTCTGCAACAAAGCTATCCTCGAAGCTCATGGAATTCATTGGGAAAGCTGATAACACAGAGGAGAAGAATCGGCACCTTTACACTCTGCATGCTTTGAACAACACCTTGTCTCAAATGTACAGTTTTCTGAAGCTGCAAACAGAGGAGCTGAAAAGCCTCCAAGCAACAACAGTGAAAGAAGTAGAACCTCTGGATGTCTATCGATTGACTCATGCCGTCAAGGACGTGCTGACTCCAGAAGCTCCCAGCTGGGAACCCCCTTCGGAAGAAGTAGCTCAGGTCATCGATACTATTCTGAAGCTTGGCTGGAAACCACCAAAAGTTGATGAGTAACAAAAAGACACCCCCTGATATCAGGGGGTGTCTTTTTACTTTGCCGTTACCTTAGAAGCCGTAACCCATCGACGGGCTGGAACCATCGAACGGGATGACAATCCCACCCATGTCGATTCCAGGCTTTCCACCGTAAGTCATGCCGTAACCGCTGCCACCATCGTCCGTGCTTCCGCCGCTGCCCGAACCAGTGTTGTCAGCAATGCTGCCCCCGACAGGAAGCTGCGGGTTGTCAGCAGCATCGTTCTGCAGGGTCGAACCACAGCCAGTGAGGGTGACAGCAGCGATGATGACGCTCAGAGCAGTAAGGGAAAGCTTCTTGAACATGTGTGTCTCTCTTCTCATTGGGAACGTGTTTCGTTCTCTCTATCCAGAACCATACCAACATTTGAGGATGAAGGCAACACGGCTTGTCAACAAATTTTGGTGGCGAATTGTCATTGAGTGTGCTACGCTGAACCTCAACAGCATTCTACTAAGAGAGAGAAAACACATGCTCAACGCTTCTGTCGTCATTTCGGTCGACTCCACCAGCGGTAACATCCAGAAGGAGAGCGTCCTTCGCTTCTACCTCAGCAAGGGATATGAGGTGAACCTCCGTGAGGATGTCACCATTATGGTGTTCGATGTCTACAAGCTGGACACCCCTTGGCTGAATGTTGAGGAAGTCCTCATGGCTTACCCTTGGGACCAGAACCTGCACCTGATTGCCACCTACTTCCACGGCATCGGTGCAGATGCGAAGAACCTCAGTGCTGGCACGTACGTGTCGCAGGAGGTTCTGTCCTTCACCATTGAGGATGGTAAGTTCGCCGCTCTGGTCGACTAACCTACTCTAACGAAACGCCCACTGGCTTCTGAGCTGGTGGGCGTTTCGTCTTTTGGAAAGCTTTTCTGAACAGCTTCTGAGTTATGGTCTTGACATCATTTACTGATTGTGGTAGAATTAATAGCTTTTTAGTCTTTTTTAGACGAGTAGTGCTACTGTTTAGTATCCACTACTATCAAGGAAGACAATGAACTTAGGAAAATCAAACGATCAGGAACATGAGGTGTTCACAAATCACATCTCAACTCCTGATCCAGAACCAGTTGTTACAGTCATAGACCCTCCTGAAGCAGATGCTTCTCCATCTGGTGGAGGTAGCCTTGTTCAAACAATTACCATGATTGCTGTGTTTGCTATCATGGTAATTGTCGTGTTGAGAATGATCGGAAGTTCTATCTCAAATAAAGCACAGCAAATTTCTGAAGCAATTCAAGCTTCAACTCCTCCTGCAGCTGTCGAAACAGCTTCTCAAGACAACAGCCCAATTGGTTTGATCTTGGTCATCTTCGGAGCTCTCTTCTTACTCGGCTTCACTGCTTTCATCTTCACAATGGCTAAAAGAACCATTCAGAGGAACAAGGCTGCAGCAGCAAAGGACGAGTTTGTGGCTCCTGAACTCATCACAAGCTTGAACGATGTCGATGAAGACAAGAACAAGTCATGGTTAGGTAAACGATAACCCATGGACTTGAACAAAAACGAAATTCGTACTCCGTTGCAAGCTTTTGAAACAGTCGAGCCGGTCCAAAAAGCTAAATGGAAGATGCCTGAACTATCCATTATCGATGTCATCATCGTCACCAGTGTAGGTATATTCATTGCCCTGAGCATTGTCACATTGCCGTCTCTGATCGATAATGCCAAAAACATTTCAGCAAATGATAATGAAACTCAACTAATTCCGAACTCTACCAACGAGTAATTAGAAGTCCTCTACAAAGACGAAACCTCCACTGAGTACTTTCAATGGAGGTTTCGTCTTTTCCCGAGAGGTCACACGATGAAGTACTGCTCCGCAGGCATCTTCTGCGTCATGTAGCCGAAGTGGGAAAGGGTCAGAGCCATTTGGTCCCGACCAACAGGGTTGGAGGTGTGAATGAACACCCAGTTGACGTTCACAGGCTCATCGTTGAACGCCTTCTCCGAAAGGTAGTCAACGACAGGCATGATGGTGTCCAGCTGACCGTTCGGCTCACCGAGGTCATGGTCCAGCCAAATCTCGTCCCAGTCGTTCTGCTCAGCCAGAATGTCCAAAGCCTCAGCGGACGTGCGAGCAATGGTCACATCTGCATCAGCGGTGTTCTCGCGGAAACGGAACTCGATGCCCTCACGGAAGTTGCGGAGGTCGTCAATCAGCAGAACACGCGGCTTCTGAGCCATGGTCTTTCACCTTCTTATAAACGAATGAATCTGGGTTAGGTTTTCAGTGTAGCAGACTTCACCACAACTGCAAGACCTAATCCAGATTCATCTGAGAAAACAGTGTCTTTTTTATGCAGGCACTACCGCGTCAAGTGTAGCCAGGATACTCTCAGCAGCAGCAATCATCGGTTCCTGCCCGAGCTGGTATCTACGAATCGACACCGAACCCTGAACAATCTTCAGGGTCTTTATAACAGGTCGACCGAAGAGCGTCCGTGAAGGAATGCGTGCGACCCTGACCAGCTCTACCACGAACCAGTCATAATCGCACTCTTCTGCCCGCTGCTTGGCTCGAAGGCGAACCTGCCACTCAGAACCTGCAGGGGCAGAAGGAAGAGAATCGATGAATGTCATGAGTCCATTTCTAACGTCGAGAATTAGGTATTAGGATGCCGTGGTGAGAAGGTTCCGACGACGGAGAGCCTCCTCGTCAGCTGCATCCTTCTTCTCCTGCTGGCGTCGCTGACCCTCTTCGCTGAGCAGCCACAGAGTGTATGCTGCAAGCTCTGCAGTTCTCTCGTTCCCCAACTCGTAATACTTGACAGGGAAGCTATCGATGACGACAGCTCGCACAACTTTCCGAGCCTTACGGAACAACGGCTTCTTCTCAACAACCTTGTCCTTGCACAGGCTGATGGTGTAGAAAGCGTAATCGCCACTTCCCGAAGAGTGAATGACCTTCCAGTACATCTCAGGGTCAACGGGAACAGGGAAACCCGTCTTTTCATCGACCTCGAACGTACCCCAGTAACGGAAGCTCTTCTTCATTGTTTTTCTCTCTCCTGCTATCAACAAGTGGTAAGTACTTGAACCCTACCTCTAAAAACTCAACAGTGCAACATCTACAGAAAAATTCTTTGAAGCCAGGTCAAAACTGCCGGAACAGAAGAAACTCACCCTGAGGAGAGGGTTCCGCATCTATGCGGAACCCTTTGGACTGTAACCACCGAATCATCTCCTGATGATATGGATAAATTTCAAGGTAGAGGGCATCGGCTTGAGTGTCAGCCAAAATCCTGTCCAGAAGAGCAGCACCTAAACCCTTGCGGGTAGAACCACCAGCGACTTTGAAAGTGGAAATTTTACTCACGACACCATGCAGCGAAGAAGGGCCGTCAGTGTCCACCAGCTTGACAATGGCAACAGCATCGTACTGTCCTGGATTAGTGCCAGCCACATACGCAGAACGGTTTGCAGTGTCTGATTTGGTCTTTTGTATCCAGCTAAGGAAACCAGGATACTCTCCGGTCAAGGAATTGAAAATGTCCGCGTTGGAGTCCACCAACTCGATTGGAATCTTTCGGACAGAGGGCATGATGAAAGAGTATCAGAGTTCCTGTTAACATGCACCTTAAATCTTGCAGACAGTACCAAAAGCTGATAATGTTCAGGTAAATACATTTAGGTCAAGAGAGGTAGAGATGAGTCTACTCAGTCATTTCAAGAGAACTCCTGCAGAGTTGCAGGACACAGGCTTCAGAGAATGCCGTTCTTGGTACGGGTTCGCTATCCATATTAGGGACTTGTCTGATGAGAGTGGTCTTGCCCTGTGTGGGTACAAGCCGTTGGATGACTTCAGTTCACCTTTGACAGTGGAACGGTACTTGCAAACGCTTCGAAACCAGCATGAGTCTTCGTTCTACTGCAACAGCTGTCGCATGGAGTTCAGCCGAAAGGTGCCTGTGCTGGCGTAACATCAGCACAAAAACAAAGAAGGAGGGACTGTACTCAATCAGGTACAGTCCCTCCTTCTTATAAGTCGAATTAGGAGAGGGCTTCCTTCTCAGCTGCCTCAACATAGCTGTTGATGAAAGCTGCGATGTCTTTTGCCTTAGCCGTCTTTGCGAACTTCTTCTCCTGGTAGGCAGAGACCCAGACTTCGGCATTTGCCTTGGCAAGGAACACGTCCAGAGGCTGGTCGAAGATGTACCCATCAGGCGGGTAGATGCTGATGACCGTCTCGTCATCGACAGAAACGTGAGCTTCGAAACCAGGGTTCAGTTCCAGTACAGCTTCCTTGACCTGCTCAGTGGTGATAGCCATCAGTTTATTCCTATCTTTCATCGGATGAAGCTCTTACGGAAAGATTACCACCTTATTCGAAAAGGGCAAGCCCAGGTTAGTCGTTCGCCCAGGATTCGTTCTCTTCGATGAAAGCCTCAACAGCTTCAGCGATTGTCTCAGCAGATGCGTCTTTGTCCAAGAAGCGGTTATCGTAACCGCCACAGTGCAGCTCAATCTCATCTTCGTACAACCACACATCAATCTCGTAGTCCTGCGTATATGACTTCGGAGGGTACACAGTAATCAGTTCAGGCTCATCTTCGGTGAGTACAATACGGTACTCTGGATTCAGCTCAAGAAGAGCAGCGTTGATTTTATCAGCTGTAGTCATTACGATCTTGTCCTTTGCCATTAGGGTCTACAAGATGAGGGTACCACCTATTAGGTAGAAGTACAATATTTTTGTGCAGAAAAAGAAGTTGATTTGCGACAACTAAAATGGGAATGATTACATTGACTGCAATGTTTGGTCCAATAGATAATTCATACCACTCTGCTCTACCTGGAATTCGAAGAAGACCCCAGGTAGAGCATTTTTATGCAGAAAGAACCCCATGACAGACAATCCACCTATAGCAAAGCCTCTAACAAAAACCGCCACGAACTGGATATTCGGCGGCTTGCTGATGGTCATGTTCCTCTCCTCCTTGGATCAGACAATCATCTCCACAGCTCTTCCCACCATCGTCGGTGACCTCGGCGGTATCGCCCACATGGCATGGGTAATTACCGCTTACACTCTTGCCATTACCATCGCCATGCCTATCTATGGAAAGCTGGGTGACCAATTCGGAAGAAAGCCTCTCTATATCACGGCTATAGCAATCTTCCTCGTAGGTTCAGTCCTGTCAGCTCTTTCAGCAGACATGACCCAGCTCATCACGTTCCGAGCCATTCAAGGTCTCGGAGCTGGTGGACTTATGGTTCTCTCCATGACAATCTTGGCTGACATCTTCTCCCCTGCTGAGCGAGCCAAACGTTCCGGAATCCTCGGAGGAGTCTTCGGTCTCAGCTCAGTAGTTGGTCCTTTACTTGGTGGATTTTTGACAGAGCATCTTTCTTGGCATTGGACTTTCTGGGTGAATGTTCCCCTAGGAGCTTTAGCTCTGGTCGTTATCATTACTCGTCTGCATCTACCTCATCGAGCTCATGCGAAAGTTCGTGTTGACTACCTGGGTATGGCTGTCATGGCTCCTGCCATCACTGCATTCATCCTTGCTTTCACCTGGGGAGGAAGTGAGTATGACTGGAACTCACCACAAATTGTTGGTCTTTTTGTCGGATTCGCCGTTCTGAGTGCTCTGTTCGTTCTGGTTGAACACAGAGCGCAAGCACCTATCATTCCTCTGATTCTTTTTAAGTCCCGTGCGTTTGTACTTGCTTCAAGCATCGGAATTCTTCTCGGTGCCGGCATGTTCGCTGCCATCTCCTACATTCCCACCTACCTCCAGGTAGTTACAGGAGCAACTGCGACCGCTTCTGGTCTGATGATGCTTCCTACCGTCATCGCAATTTTTGGAGCCAGCATCGGTTCAGGTCAAATCATCGCCAGAACCGGGGCTTACAGAATCTTCCCTATCATCGGTATGACCATCGCAGCTTTGGGAATCTTCCTACTGTCCACAATGACAGCAGACACTCCAGTTCCTCTGACCATGGTGTTCATGGCTGTACTCGGAATCGGTCTTGGTCTTACCATGCAACCGTTGATTCTCATCGTGCAGTCTTCAGTCAAAGCTGCAAACTTGGGAGCTGCAACAGCTACGAACAACTTCTTCCGTGAAATCGGTGTGACCTTAGGTGTCTCCATCTTCGGTTCAGTGTTCTCCTCACGTCTCGTCAGCAACATGGCTGAACTGGGCGGCGGAAATGAAGGTAGTAACTCGTTGACTCCAGACGTAATCAAAGCACTGCCAGCTGAACTGAAAAGCCAAGTCATTGACTCTTATGTCAACGCTTTAACCCCAGCGTTCATCTACCTGGTTCCGGTGGTTCTTCTTGGTGCTGTACTTGCTGTCTTTTTACCGAAGGTGGAAATGTCTAACGAGTCCGGCTTGGAGAGAGCTCAACGTGAAGAGTCCACACCAATGACTGGTAACGTTCCAGTCATTAGCTAACCAGAGCACGATTTAGGCCCCTCTTCAGTGACTCAAAGAGGGGCCTAAATCGTGCTCTGACCAGGGATATTGTTGACAAATTCTCTGATTCGTGGTATGATTTATTCATACTACAGATAGGAAAATCATGATTGATGTCTCCAAGGAAACGTTCTACCAGATTGACTCGAACACTCCCATCAACGGAGCTCCCTCGTTGAAAGAAATTGCGTCAACTCATTTCGGTAAGTCTTACGACCCTCTCGAAGCCCTTGCCCAGGTTGGTGAGATGTACAACGGTCTCTACCAGATTTTCTCAGTTGAAGGCTATGAGAAGTACGCAGAAGTGGACGAAGACACAGAAGCATTCGATGAGTGGATTAATCAAAGCGGTTCTGACCCTATCTACTCCTACATCATGTACCGTCTCATCAAAGATGAGGTGATTCCTGACGGGAAATACCTCATCAACTTCTGGTGGTAATCGTCCTTTCCCAGAAGAGTTGACAAGAGCTGTTCTGATGTGTAGGGTTCAAGTAATCATTCATTCCTACTGAGGAGAAAATCATGCCTGACTCTGTTCCGACCTACACTATACAAGCGACGAACGGCAGTATCCACGCCGACCGAGCTGTTGGCTTTGGCCTTGCAGCTCAGGCAGATGAGGCTCGAACTGCCAACATGCTGGAGTTCGTGAAGCACTACTCCACCCGTCTCTCTCGTGAGGGGCATGACGCAGCATTCAAGCAGATTGGCGAGCGGCTCAACCTGCTCTAAAGGAAACTTCTACAAAGTAGGGGAGGACCAATTATGGTCCTCCCCTACTTTGCTATTTACAATAGTCTGGTTCACCTGGTACTATGAAGTGTTAACCCAAGGAGAAGATATGAGTATCGCAGCTGTACTTGACAAAAGCCTTCCGTTTGAAGGTCGCGTCAACACCCCTAAAATCACCCAAGCGTTCACAGGTTCAGACGGAGCTGCTTACCGCGTGGAGGTGCGTTCTCAGGACACGAGTTGGTCTTTCTTTGACAAAGAGAGCAAAGACTGGATGGCTAATGGCACCTACCAGGTAGTGGGTCATGAGCTGGTTGCTGTCCTCAGCACTGGTGACCGTTTCTTCTCCATCCCCCTTGATTCTTTAATCCCTGACGATGGCTTTGATTACGAGCTTGAAAGTTTCACCCTGAGTACCCGTTTCCATGATGTAGCTTTCATTGTTCGGAAAGTAGGAACAATTCTTCCTGCCCGACTAATCACACCTGAAGATGCTAATCCTGAAGGCAAAATGGTTTGCAATGATGCATACACCATGTACGGGATGGATGAATTCCACTGCCAGCGTGAGCTCGGACATCTTGGAGCTCATCAGGAGTTCAAAAAGTTCATGCATAATAGATGGACTGACGGAGGTGGTCGTTCTGCCCCTAAAGCTGCTTTCGGAGTGAAGACCACTTGCCCTGGATGCCAGGAAGTTCTTTTCGAGAATGAGCCTCGTTGCTCAAGCTGCGAGTTCTGGAAAATGCAGCTCTCTAAGCCTGGCGGGTTCATCATCGAGGGAACCCACTACCGCCCTGGAAAGGGTGGCTTCGATGGACATGAATTCAAAGTGCAAACCAAGAATGGTATTTGGACTGGCGAACTGATGACGCAGGGAGAGATTCCTGTTTTCCTGAAGTCAGAGTTCCCGGATAATGCTTCATTCGTTAACGCAGAAGAGGAATACGCGTGAACGTATCCCTCTTCCAAGTCTGCTAACTAATAGGCAGTATGTCTTTTTACTGGAAGGACATCTGAAGAACCTCCCCGGTAGTGAACACAGCCACTGTAGGGGAGTTTTTCATTTTAACGACTGTGGCGATGGTGCCAGAAACCACAGCATGGTCAGCGATGGAATGAGTGTCCCAGTCAATGACAATGACAGGCACTGAGACAGGAAGAGTCTCTCCTGCTGGCAAAGAGTTGACTGCTTCAATCAAAGCTTCAGCTTCGATCTGTTCGATCTGGTTACGAGGAGCTTTGAGTCGGAAATCGGGAGATGAAGTATGCATAAGATAAGCTTAGCTTGTTTGAATTTTTTGTAGCAGAAAATAACATAACATGCTACAGTGGAACTCTGAGTTCGAATAAGGAAGGCGTATTAGCCATGGCAAAAGTAGCAGGCACGTTTGAAAGCATCGTCGGAGCTTACTTTGACGACTTCATCGCACCACTCCATGAAGTCAGCGGTGTCCCCGCTGAAGACATCCTTAGCATGCGAGGCAAATACGTTCAGGATGTCGCTGAGAACGAGAAAGCAATCGCTGAGATTGAAGACATCTACGGTGTCACAATCATTTGATTGGCTTAACCCTGATGAAAAGGAATAACTATGTCTGCTGATCTACATATCATTCTCATCGACCCTCAACTGATTGATGTCGAGCTGGTCAAAAAGTATGCCACTTTTGAGGTCCCTGATGATGTCGAGCCGTCTAAGTTCCTTGAGATGCAAGAAAAGCACCAGGAATTCATCTCTGTTCTTTACGGCAATGTCCACGACCTCGAATCGTACGTCTACCCTTTCAAAGAAGATGTCTGGGTTGGTCAGGTTTCCTGGCTGAAAGCATCCCTCTCAGGTGAATACGACAGGTACGTGCCTTCATTGGTAGCTCATGTCAGTCAGACATATTTTGATAATGGCGGAGCAGTAGTAATCACAGATGATTTCATTGAGTCGCTGCTCGCTGGTTACGAGCAGCCTCATGACGCTCTTTCCATCTATGAGGACAGCAGTATCCATGCTGAAGAACACGAGACTGGGGTGACAAGGAAGGAGACGCTGGAGAAGTTCCTGAGGAGTCATCTTGGAGAGTGGTCCTTCGCTGACTCATGGTAACCACACCAATCGAACCTTGCCCTACTTGCTCATTTAGTCTTTTCAATCCTGTTGCAAAGCTCAGCGTTTCTGACTGGGGTATCTATGATGACAGTCGCTTCCCTGGGAGAAGCATTGTAAAACTCCGTAACCATCAGGAAGATTTTGGTGAACTGAATCCGAGTGAGACAGCTGAGTTCATGGCGGATGTTCAAACCGTGATGGGAATCATCAAAAACCTCACCCATGCAGATAGGGTCAACGTAGCTATTCTGGGTAATGCAGTGCCTCATGTTCATGCCCATCTGATTCCACGATTCTCAGCTGAAGAACCTCATCCTAATCAGTCACCATGGAATGACACTCGCCGCAAAGAAGCACTTCCTCCTGCTGTTTTGGAAGAGCTAACTACCAGCTTTTCTTCAGCGCTTAACTAAAATACCCACTGTCTTTTTACACAGTGGGTATTTGCTTAGCCTACGAGTTCCAACTTGTGGAAGGTGAGCGTCTTTCCAGGGTAGAGATTGAAGAGCCGGCTCAACTCGGCGTTGTCATGAAACGCGTCCAGCACCAGACCAACGTTGTCTTCCATGAAGTAGCCCAGACGGACCTGACCAATCGCCTGAATTTTGTCATCCGCCATCAGGCGAATCAAGTCACCAGGCTGAAGGTCTTCTAACTCAACCGGAACCCATGTCAAGTTTTCTCCAGGAGCAGCTTGAGCTGCCTGGTTACTCACTGCTTGGACAGTAGGGTTGATACTCATGGGAAATCCTTACGTATGTTAACTTTCCCTTAATGTTACCGCAGTGACACCCATTCTGGCAAGTTTTTAGTGTCTTTTGATATGCGACACGCCGTAAATAAATGTTTTTCTTGCATTTGTATACTAATCGTGTTAGGCTGTTCACAACTCAAGGAGAGAAGTTGTGAGCTTTCCTGTTGTGTTGTGTGTGTTAAGTAAGGCCCGCTGCAATTACGCAGCGGGCCTTACTTACTAGATGGACTAAACGGTAGCGAAGTCGAAGTAGTCGTTCTTGTGCTTGTCCTCTTCGCACACTACATCTTTAGGGTCAGCACTGGTTTCATCAGCGTAGAAACCTTGAGCTCCACAGAAGTTGCAAACCCAGCTTCCGAAGTCACTGACCCAGAAGTCTTCATGACCGGTGGCGGCTTTGAAGTGAGCTCTTTGCTGGGCATAAACCTGGTAAGGAACCAAGACTGAGCCATGGAGCCCGATGCGTTCCTCCATGACCAACTCGTTGGTGAGCTCGCGGATGATTATCTCAGGGGCGCCTAAAATTTTGCCTAAGGTTGATAGATAGAAGCCTTCATCTGAATCCTGACCCAAGTACTCATGAGCGAAAGCTCGTTCTGCCAACTCTACGATTGCGTTTTTGCGATGGGTAGCCAGGAGGTCTTCACTATTGCCGGCTTCTACTTCCTCCGCAGATGTTTCTGAGGAACCCAAAAGATCGTCATCTAAGTCGAAGCTCAAACCACCATCGAACTGGTCCGACAGAATGGAAAAAGGTTCAATCTTTGCTTCAAATTCTCGTTTGACTTGACTGATTCGGAACGAGCTCACTGACTCTTTAATGTCTTGGATGTCAGCGTCAGCAGCTCCAGAAACGCCATCACGCAAAACCAAGAACTCGTAGTGTCTTTTCCCATTAGCTACCAAGGATTCAGTGGACGCCCAAACAGCACGGTAGGTGTGACCGTCATGCTGAATCTTGAAGACCCATTCTTCTTCATATTCAGAACCATTCACGTTCAAACTCATCTCAAGACCCATCTCCGAATAAACAATTACTGTTACTTATCGTCTCAATTCCCTCAAACAGGGGTCGGCAGAATTTTGGGTGTGGTACAGTTAACTCAATTACAGGCTTACCCCAAACCCAGAAAGCAGACACCCGAATGTCTTCGAACCTTTACACCCGTATCGACACCATCCTCAGTGACTTCTACGGATTTTCTGGCACCCTCACCGACGCTGTGCAGAGCATCATCGAGTCCACTGATGACCGCAGTGCCAAGGTGCAGAAAGTCACCACTCTTCTCAAGAACACACACGGTAACCGTTTCGGAACCAAGAGCATTGCCAAGAAGCTCATCAACGCAGCGTAGCCAGCCATTGCATCCACCACAAGAACGACCTGATTCGGACAAGCTAAGAAAGGCTTTGCAGAAAAAGGTTTCAAGTGCTAAGCTGCAAACATGAATAGCCTTCCTGTCCTTGTGTACGGCACCCTTCGCCCTGGTGGTAGCAACTACGGTGGATTCCTTCAGGGTCTCACCACCGCCGAGCAGAACGTGCAGCTTGAAGGCTTCATCATGTACGGGGAAAGTGGCTGCCCGTTCCTGGACAGAGGCGACCGAGTGGTCACCGCTACTCTCGTTCACCTGGAAGAGAGCCGCTACCAGGAGACTCTGGCTCACCTTGACCTTCTCGAAGGGTACCGTGGTCCTGGTGATGATGAAAACAGCTACGAGCGAATCCTCCACACGTTCGTCCTTGACGGTGTAAAGACTCAGGCTTGGGTGTATGTGATGTCGGACAGCCTGAAAGTCTACGTGCTGGGTAGCACTCCTGTTCTTGAAAGTGGTGACTGGATTGCTCATGTCCGTGACCGCGAGCAGCAGTGGATGGATGAGTTTGACCAGCACGCAGCAGAAGGCATGCCTCTCTACTGAACGAAAAGGACGCAGGATTTATTTTGCGTCCTTTTCCATTGCCTATGACAATCAGGTTGCATGAATTTCTTTCAGGTGCTACTCTGGAGAAAGAGAAGGTGCTAAGAGAGGCACCTCACCTGTTTTAGGAGAGAATAATGTCGACAGCACTGCTTCCCGTTCTGGTCTACGGAACCCTTCGCCCGATGGGTGGAAACTACGAGTACTTCCTTGGCGGACGCACGGTGTCTGAGCAGGATGTTGTCCTTGACGGGTTCACCATGTACGGTGGCGGCGGATGCCCGTTCCTCGCAGTGGGTGACCGTCAGATTGTTGCCACTCTTGTCCACCTCACCGAGGATGAGTACGTGGACACCATGAAGGGTCTTGACTTCCTCGAAGGCTACCGAGGTCCTGGTGACCCGTTCAACGGTTACGAGCGAATCCTCCACACGTTCACTCTTGACGGCGAGGAGATTCAGGCGTGGATTTACGTCGCGTCTGACCGTATCCTTCCGAGCATCATCGAGTCCACCCCTGTCCTCGAAGGCGGAGACTGGATTGCTCACGTGCAGGCAGAGGACCGCAAGTACGGTGTCATCGCGTAATTAAAACAGTGAGTCCCTCCTAGTAAATACTAGGAGGGACTCACTGTTTTAATATTAGAGGTAACTCTTCAACGTACCTTTTTTGAGTTCAGAAAGGTTATCCATAATGGTCTGCAGCACTTCTGTCTGAATCAGACCTGCTTCCTGCAGCTCAGGTGTCCCGTTGGCGAGGTAAGTGTCCGCAATTTTACCTTGAGCGAGTTTGAGCATCGTCTCAAAATCTTCATACGCTGCATCGATACCAGCAGAAAGGGCGTCGTTGACTGCCTTCTCAAGCATAGGAGCCAATGCTGCCAGGTGGTCAGTCGTGTCTTCAGGATCGGTCATGGGAAGTCTTTCATATAGGTTTACTGTTTCAGTATATCAGGAAAGATCACAGCTCGCAAGCTGTATTGGTCGAGTTACTCAACCATCTCGGCAGGAAGGTTGAGGAGCGGCAGATTGAGCTGAAACAGCTCCATGGCGTTGATGATGCTGTCCTTGTTCTCCTGAGGAGCGGGCGACGTACGCACCTGCTCGATGAAAACGTTCAGGGCAACCTGAACCTCAGACATCATCTCCTCACGACCCTGCTCAACAGCGTCGTTGATGATGGCGGAAATCTCAGGCATGTTCGACATTTTTACTCCTTCAGTTGAAGAGGCGTTTCCCCTTCATGATTTGAGCGTACTCCTGCTCCCTGGATCGTGTTACAGACTGGTCCAAATTTTTCTGGTCCTTTCCCCTTGTCTGTTACTGAAAATATTGTTAGAGGAGTTGCGAGGAGGAAGTTACATAGTGTAGAGTCGAACCATATAACTTTCGAATCGGAGATAAGATGACCGCTGCTACTACCATTACTTCAGATGAGCAGGTGTATGGGGAGTACCGCCGCGTACTTGCCCAGTACAGCACTGTTTACGCAAGCTTCCCAGCCCGAGCCAAGCAGGAAGCTCGAAAAGCTGTTGTGACTAAGTACGGCATGCCTTTCAGCAGCCTGAAGACCCTTATCAAGCAGCAGGACGAACTCAACGGGGTTGTTGAAGAGAAGCCTAAGGTCTACTCTTACCGCTACATCTGAAAAACAGGGAAGGAGCTAAGGCAATTGATGTCTTAGCTCCTTCCCTGTTTACTGGGTGTTAGCCCGGGAATTTGATCCCGAACTGCTCTTCGAAACGCTCTTCGAAACGCTCTTCCCCATATTTTTTCCAGAGCTGTTCAGGGGACTCGTACCAGCCTTCAACTTCAGCCATGAACGAGTAGTTCATGAAATCGCGGATGATGTCCCCGCCACCGATAGGATCAATGCCTTTGTCGCCAGTGACATAGTTGAACACGTCAATTTCTCTGCGGATCGATTCTTTTTCACTCATAGCACCAGCTTACCACTCGGTGAGCCGGCTGTGAAGAAAATACAATCTGGCCGTGTGTACTTCCAATGTCAGTGGTGTCTGCTATTGTTGATTCCAGAGCAGGAAGAGAGACCTGCCCCAATTTAGGAGAACCAATCTCATGTACTACTTCCTGCAGCTTGATGACAACAGCAGCTTTTCCATCGCAGCTCGTGATGCTTCCGCTGTAGAGTCTTACCTGAATGAAGGTCGTGCACTTCGCGTGCGGAACAACTGGGACTCTGAGGTTCGTGAAGTCATTCAGTTCCCTGCATCGACCACAGGGCGAATCTTTGTGGATGGTGAGCCTGCTGCAGGTGTCGAGCAGGTGATGGAGTACTTCAACGGTGACCAGGACACTCGCCCGAAGGTGGAATGGCGGACTGAGGAGTCGACCAGCCCTCTTTTCGTCTAAGCTTCAAGGCAGGGACACCCTCCTGCTGATCTGGTAAGCAATTTCGAAGTTTTTCCTATTTCGAGTTGCGTTGCTCTTTTCTGTCTGCTATGGTCTCAATTAGACAAAGACTTCAGCAACAAAGAGGAGAGAAAAATGACTGACATGTTCCCCATCCTGGTGTACGGCACCCTTCGCCCCACTGGTGGTAACTACGAGAACATCCTTGAGGGCTACACGGTCCACGAGGAGCTGGTGACCCTTGACGGTTTCACCATGTACGCATACAGCGGCTTCCCTTACGTGGCGGTAGGCGGCAACACGATTGAGGCGAACCTCATCTACATCCACCCTTCGCTCTACACGGAGGTCATGCGTAACCTGGACCGCCTTGAGGGTTACAGCGGTCCTGGTCGTGCGAACCACTACGACCGCATCCTGCACACTTTCACCCTTGAGGGCGAAGAGATTCAGGCGTGGATGTACGTTGTCAACGGCGACCTGAAGGCTGACGTGGAGGCGAACCTTCCTGTCATCGAGGACGGCGACTGGCTTGCCTACGCCTACTTCATGCGTCTCCTTCGTCAGATGGAGCGTGAGCAGGCTGCAGTTGAGGCTGCTGAGGTCACCGAGTAACACCATCTTCCGAATTTGAGGGAGTAAGCTTCGTTTGAGGCTTACTCCCTCAGCTCGTTAAACGATCCAATCTTTCACCACGTCCTTTTACATATGCCTACGCGGGAATGTATTTTGAAAAAGTTTTGCCGATACCTTCGAATATCTGCGACTCAAACGAAAAGAGTTGTTAGTATACATAGAGCATAACGAAGTCCAGAAGTGATTCATCTGGAAGCGCAAATATAGTTACTCCGTAAGCCAAAAGCTACAACATCAGGGACTGACACATCTGATGGAGAGATACAACGGAGGAAGTCCACCGGCTCGCCCACCGGTTGTAGTGAGAAGCATACGCTAAGAGGGGTCCATGAGCAGGATGAAGCTGTGGTAAAGGCAGACCGTGGCACAGCGAAACCAATAATCATTCAAGGGCAGAAAAACCCTATGTCAGCCTGTAATTACCGTCCTGGTCTAACTTATTCTGACACGACTTTTACTAATTTATATATCTACCCCTTGTAAACAAAGTCTTCCTTTGCTGATAGAGAACACTCTTTTTTATCAGCAGGGGGTTTTGTTACGTTAAGAAGCCTGTCCTGCCAAAGAAGAACACCAGCCTAAGAAGCGACTCAGTGTTAACAGTCAAGATAACATCTTCACTTAAAGATTGTGAAGTATTCTCTGGAACTTACTCATTGCATTACGTAAGTCACTCTCAAGACCCTGTTATCAATGTTAACTAGCAAGCCTGGACATTTTTTCGAAAAGTCGCTTTTTTCGTACATTTTCAAATGTCGTCTTTTTCGGACATTCTGAGCTGAAAACCTTATCTGTAGCTTTCAAGGAAAAGACGAAAAAACTTTTCACCCAGCAGGTTGCATTTCTGACCAGAGCGTGTACACTCGAAATTACCAAGGCAGGAAGAGAGAACCTGCCTCACCAACTAAGGAGAGAATCATGGCTGGAAAGCACCTCAAGGAGACCGCCTTCGACCAGTGGAACTACATCCGCATGGAGATGAAGGAAGCAATCGTTGAGTCCCTTGAAAGCTTCGAGGACCAGGACAACGATGGTTACACCCGTTGGTATGGTCGTCGTCACGACAAGGGTTGGCTGAACACCTTCCGCTTCTACTACTTCAAGAGCCTCATCTTCACCGCCCTTGCCTACTTTGGCTGGGTGAAGAAGCCTGCTGGTACGAAGGAAGGTGCACTTCTGGATTACGTTCACCAGGGTTGGAGCAAGAACCGACTGAAGAACAACGACTACAAGAACGGCTACAAGGCTGGAAAGGCAGAAGCCTGGGAGAACTGGTACCTCTACTCCAGAAACGGCTTCGGACTCGCCTAACTAATTCTCTCTGTGACCTCCACAATGCTGTGGAGGTCACAGCCATTTAAACCTGCAGGAGGCTGTCTAAGCTTCCCAGGGCAATAAAGGGAACAGCTGCGTTATTGGCAACCCTCAAGTCTTGTGAGTAGCTCACAGAGTCTCTGAAGTCATTCCTGGGCTTGCTACTTCGATTGAAGAGCTGAAGCTTTTCCGTAAACTTGAGTTCACCAACCCGTTAGCTTATAAAGAACCGAATATCCTCCTTTCAAGAAAGATCATCATGGCTAAATACCACATCAGTTTGTCTGGTAAACCAGCAGAATGCGGAGCTACCTCCAGAGAATGTCCTCGCAAAGGGACAACTCATTACACAACTTTTGAAGACGCTCAAGAAGCAGCCACGATGCTGAAAGAAATGCAAAAAGCTGCAGCAGAGAAGAAAGCTAGCGCCGGCGAAAAAGCATTCGTTCATGACGAGCAGTACCGGAACATTAAAAAGATGCCAGCTTTGTTCGTCATCGATAGACAGAAGCACATTGCTACAGCTGAGCTCAACGAGAAAGCGTCCTGGATTTTCGAAGAACCTTCCCGAGCTACCATCAAACGAGACGGAACAAGCATCACTGTCGCGGAAGACGGGACCATCTACGCTCGCCGGATGGTAAAGAAAGGCAAGAAAGCTCCTGCTGGTTTCATCCCTGCAGAAACAGACTCCTATACAGGTCATACGTTTGGTCTTGAACCTGTTCACCAGTCAGGGTTTGCTAAAAACTTCGCTGAAGCTGCAGACGGGAGAACCTTGACTCCAGGAACGTACGAGCTGTGTGGTCCTAAAATTAATGGTAACCCAGAGAATCTCGCTTCCCATCAGTTGATGGAGCATGGAGGAGATGAAGCAACTGAAATTCCCGACATGAGAACAGTAGATAAAGCTCAAGCTTACAAAATGCTGGAGAATGTCTTTTCCCAGTACAAGTCTCGCGGAATTGAAGGAGTTGTCTGGTGGGGAGCTGACGGCAAACGAACCAAACTGAGAGTGAAAGATTTCTTCGGGGACCCAAACCGTAGATAGCCTCCTACATAAAGAAGGACCCTCCACTAGATTTCTAGTGGAGGGTCCTTCTTTCATTCACGGATTAGAAGGTAGAGACGTTTCCCAGCTCTGCTCGAACCTGCATCTGCTCAGTCTCCGCACGAACCTTCTCGGTTTCAGCGCGAATCTTCTCTGCCTCTGCAAGGTCACGGGCAGCCTGAGTCTTCAGCTTGACACCCCTGGTGTACATCTCCTGGATGCAGTAAGGAATCACGAAGACGCTACAAGCCAAAACCAGATAAACTAAATTCATTTTTTCTCCAATAATCGTTAGGTTCTGACCCTATCAGAAATGAGGTTGTCTGTCCACTTGAAACTTACTTGATCCAGGACTTGACTCTGACTATGGGAACGGGTTAGAGTATGGAACAAGAAGAACCGCTTCCTCAGATTTGGAGAAAACACAATGAAGGCTGTCGAGAACCCCAACCGTCTCATCGAGCTTCGCCAGTTCGCCCGTTTTCCTGCCTCGGCTGAGGCTCAGCTGAAGCAGCTGGAGAATGAGGAAATCACCAAGTTCGACTTCACCAACGACCACGGTGAGACGTACACGCTGCACCTGATTCAGGAGCGAGACTACGCCTACGTTTCAGGTGCGTTCACCCCGAACAACGAGACCAGCGACCCTACCGTTCTGAGCCACCTGAACCTTGCCCTTGCCATGTCTGACATGGCAGTCGTCAAGGACAACCGTCACAAGAAGATTCTGGCTGACCGCTACGGCTTCTAACCTCGAAAGGTCGGTCCCTCTACTCACGGGGGACCGACCTTTCTTGTTGCATTCGGTAAATGAGTCTGCTAAGCTTGGATCATAAGCAAGAACACCTTCTAACTAAGGAAACCCATGAAGAAGATTGTCACCACCGTCCTGGCTCTTGGCCTGGCTGCTGTCGCCCTGACTGGTTGTGCTGCAGAGACCGCCACTGACCCTGCTGAGCCTGCCAAGCTCGGTACCAATCAGAACGGCAACGGCACCAAGTATCAGATTGAGTACGTTGAACTGGAGGACGGAAGCGTCATCAAGTGCCTGTGGTACGGCAAGGACTACTCCAACGGAGCAAGCATGTCATGTGACTGGGAGAACGTTACCGAGAAGTAGCTTTCCTTCAGAGCGTCTGACCTGAATTGATTCAGGTCAGACGCTCTTGTCTTTTTACCGAACCTTTTAAATGAGGAAGACCTCCAGCTCAGTTGCAGCTGGAGGTCTTCCTCATTTTACCTGATAGGTGCCGGCGAGACGTAGGTAACTCGACCCGTCTCCAGGTCCCTAACCCGAACAACCGTCAAGTCGGTCTTCGTCTGTCCCGACAGCTGCCAGTCCTCAATGACATCCGAGTTCGCCAAAGCATCCTCCAGCGAATCATACTGAGGCTTGCGGTCACCTGTGTACCAGAGGTCGTTATCACCCATCATCTCGATGCTGAGGGTACGGTACTGGATTTCAACTGCCATGACGGTCCTTTGGTTGAAGGGGATGAAAATGATCGAAGCGAGGAAAAATGTGTGTCTCAGCTGATGGAGGAGAGACCGTCAGCTGAGACACACCTGCGTATCAAAAAGCAGGAGAGAGAGAAAGCTCTTTGATACGGGTCTTGTTCTCTGCCAGAACGAAGTCAGCGAAGTCGTCAAGGACCAGCTGCTCCAGTTCGCACAGGAAATCGAGAGGGTTGTTGTGGTGTTCCTCACCCACGATGAGCTGTTTGAACTCATCAGCGTCCAACACCTGGAAAGAGGACTCCATACCCTTGAAGGCAGAAGCGATGCTTTCTGCAGTGTTCACGCCTGCAATGTCCAGAATCTGGTTCTCCCCGACCAACAGACCCACATGACCCTGCCAACCCCATTCAGGGTTCGAATCGACAGTGAACACGGCGAAAGGGAGACCCGTCTTCAGGTACATTGCCCAAGCCAGCATGGCACAGTGTCCCTGACGAAACAGGCTCATCGCCTCACTGTCAATGCGTCGCAGCATGAGAGTTGCACCTTGCGAACCGAAGCAGACGTCAATGGTTCCGTCCGACTCTTCCTCAGCATCTTCTATCCAAGGGGAGAACTGGAACGCCTGCACCTCAGCCAGGTTCCGAAGACGACGATTTTGCGAACGCGACCAGTGCATTCCGCTGTTGCTGAACCAGCTCATTGTCGTTCCCTTTCAGGCGGTTGGATGCTTACAAGATCATCCTGCCACACTCAGTAGCAGGATGCAAGCTTCACAGGTGGTACATGCAGCTTTCGCAGCGGATGCTCACGTTGAGTTCCCCGTAAATCATCCTGTCCCAGTCGTTCCACATAGCGAAAGCAGGCTCACCTGATTCACAGAAGGGGCAGACCTGAGGGTTCTTCTCCAGCTCCTTCTGAGCTGCAATCAGTTCTGCCTGAGGGTACTCGTGAACGATGCCGTTCTGAGCATCCATCTCACGAACAATGTCTCGGACTTCCTTCTCCGTGAGATGGAACCGCTTAGCGATGACCATTCGGGTCCTACGCTTGCGGTCAGCTGCCGTGTCGAGAGGAACAGCACTCGCACGGGCTGCCTTCAACGCAGTACGGTAGTTTCCGTAGACACGCTCTTCAAGAGTTGCGGTGTTTGACACTGGGTGCCTCCAAAGTTCAGAGTGGATGTTGCTGATAATTGAAACCTATCAGCAGGTTTGATTATTTGTCAACCTTGACAGGTGTCTACCAGCTAAAGCCGCAAAGCTGACGGGAGGTGAAGTCGCACAGAAAGCATGACACGTAGAGACGGTGGATACCAAGAAGCTTGGAGTAAGGCTCTGCTCGAACGCGAGTCATCTTGGTGCTTCCACAGGCACAGGGGACAGGGTTCTCTGCAAAAGCCTTTACTGCTGCACGGTACTCCATGTCACGGTGGTACTGAAGAGTGTGTTCATGGGTGACCCCGTTGATGAGGTCGTACTTGGCGACGATTCGCTTCACCTCAGCGAAAGGAACGTTGTAACGCTCAACTGTCTGCTTGCGTGCCTCCTGGCGACGTGCAGCTGCACGAGAATCGCGGGAACCGTACTGGTTCTTGAAAGAGCGAAGTACTGCACGGTAGTTGTTGTACACGCGGACCTCAAGGTCCTCAGTGATTTCAGTGGTACTCATAAAATGGTTTCCATCTCTGGTAGGAGTGGTGGTTGATATTTACAGCTTACCAGCTTTTATCCGCAAAAGTCAATCAAAGTAAGAATGTCTTTTCCCAAAACTAATGTCAGTGGTGTGCTGTATGATTACAAGGTAAGCAAGTCAGATGAGAGAAGAGAGAAAATCTTGGCAAAGCGTATTGATTCCCTGACCCCTGGTGAGAACATCACCCTGCAGTTCCACGGCAGCCGAAGCCTTGGGAACGAGTCGTACCAGCTTTCAGGTGAGTTCATCGGCATCGTCGGTTCAGGCGATGCCCGGCGAGCAAAGTTCGACCTGGACGGGTTGGACTTCGAAGCCTACCGTGACAACGGCCGTTGGGCGTACGGCATGTCGTCAGAGAAGCTGACTCTGGTCTAACCCCAATTCAAATACCATAGCTCCCACTCTATCTTTTGAGTGGGAGCTATGGTATTGTTATATCGATAACTATTTTAGGAAAGAGACTCCCATGGACATTGACCTGCATTCACGCATGTTTGAAGTGAAGCAGAAAGACTTCAATCGAATCATCGATGTTCGCACACGTCTTGCTTATCAGACTGAAGACTTCCGTAATCATGCTTACCAGGTTGCTTCGTTGCTTCCTTCAGAGAAGGTATCCAACAACGAGCGAGGCTACCATGGCAGAATGCTGCAGCAGCTCTCAGAACGAGCTCCGTACCGCATGGAAAACTCAGCTGAGATGATGGAAGAGCTGAGCCGACAGAAGGGAGCAAAGAAGCTCACTATTGGCGAAGCCTCCCGCCTTATTGGTACAAACCTGTACTTCAGCTACCTGTTCCCCCCGTTACCCCGTCCGTAAGGCCGGAAAGCCTGACTCCAATCCTCAGTCGGTTCTTGGCGCTGCCGAACTCCTGGTGCAGTCTTTGAAGAAGAAAGCTAAGACTGAGCAGGAGAAAGTAGACCTGGATGACTGGCTTCTTCTCTTGAACGTTCTTGCGTTGGAGCTGCAGGAGACTCTTGTTGACTACCAGGTCAGCGTTGAAGACCTGACCAACCAGGTTCGTCGTTACAACATCAGTCGTCGCAGCTGACATCTAACAGAATTAGAAACGCCCTCCATGTCTTTTCACATGGAGGGCGTTTTGGTTACAGCTCGTCTGGATTGTAGGGGTCGACAAACTGCCGGCTGAAAGTCTTCTTGCCGGCGAAGTAGTCTTCACTGATTTGCTCAGACATGGAATGAGCTCCTTGGTTGAAAGCAACAGACAGTTGTTTTTGACCAGCGGAACTACCGACAAGATATTCAGGGTCTCCTTCGGCTTTACCTTGCTCATAGGCTTTCTCCAGTAACGGGAAGATGGCTTCTTCCACTGAACTTTCTGGTTTCAGGCCAGGACGCCATTCAAGATCAGACATTTTGCTCCTCATTTAGACAATTACTCTAATTATATCACGCTTGTGTTGACTTTGCTGACATACAGTGGATAGATATACGGACAGATAGGAGACGTAAAAGATGACGTTTGAAGAAATTCTGGAAGCACTTCGCCACGCAGATACGCGGGTGAGGATGGCTCAGTACATTCTGCATCTTCCCAACTCCATTGTCTACAGTGCCATGTGCAGCAAACTGGACCTTCTACCTGACCTTCCGGTAGGTCAGGATGTCGCTACAGCTTTCCCTGAACTAACCCGCAACCCTACAGCTGTCGTCGCTGAACTCTCACTTGCCTCCTACCAAGGTCTTCTCGAAAAAGGAGCTGCAGCCAAAATGCTTCAGCAGACACCTTTCTTTCCTGAAGGGGTCATGAATCGAATGTTTTTGACTCTCCTGTTGATGATTGTCCTTGAGGAACAAATTGAAACAGCTAAAGGTGCTTACACGATAGGCAGCCTCTATTAAAAGCAGAAGGACCCTCTCAAGTCGAAAAGGGTCCTTCTGCTTTAGGGTGACTTCAGTTGCTGGCTGCTTCCATCCAGTCAAGGATGACTGCAACGTGACGGACCTGACCTCGGAAGCTGACACCGTAGTAGGAAGTCTCAAGCCACCCCTTGCTGATGTTGCGGACGATGTACTCGCCACCGCGAGCCTCGAACCCCATCCACAGCTGCTCATAGGAGCGACGCATGCCTGCACCCAGCTGAAGAACAGGGAACTTGAGCGTCATCTCCTCGCTCATCTTGCGTCCAGCCATCTGCTTGCGAAGCTTTGCGAAGTCCATCAGATTTCTCCTAAAAGTTGGGAAGCAGGTCTCTCTTCCTGCTGATGATCTGATCCTACACCCAAAGAACAGATAAACGCAACTCATTTACGTTTTTTCTCAGATTGACAATCAAAGCCCTTGTTTGCTATACTGGGAGAACAACTAATCAACCCAGCAGGTGCTGACCTATGACTATTTTTCTTTCCACCCGCCCCAGCTATAACGACCCTGAGCCCTGGATTCCTGCCGGCTACTACATGAACGTAGAGCAGGAAGAAGCCAATCGTTCTGCAACTGGCGAATCTTTCAACGGAGATTCTTACCGACCTCGCCCTGAATATGAGATTCCTCGTTCCTTCGAACAGAACAGTTATCTTCTCGACTTCAGAGTAGCTGAGAGCCTTGGTCTTCGTGTTCCTCAGCGGCTTGCATGGCTTGACCATGTACTGTCAACGATTGATGGTACGACTACTGATGAGGCTGAACACGCCAGGAAAGTTCTGGCTCGTCTGAGGGTCCTGTACACTCAGTAGCTTGCCTGACTATACGAAAGAAGCCCTCCATGTCTTTTCACATGGAGGGCTTTTTCATATCAGATGGTTAGAACCACTCATGAATGGTTCGTGGTCGTGGCTTTACCACTGCCACATTCTTGTAATCCCATACAAAATTAGTACTTGACACGCGGTAAAATTTATCTCGGAACTGAATAACAGCATGCTGGTCAGCTCCGTTGGAGCGAGCATTTTTTACATCGGCAAGGATGAAGAAATGACCATCAACATGAGCGGCACCATTTCGCCCCTGACCTTCTACCTCAGCCAAAATCTCACTGGCAACATTATGTTTCTCCATCAGAGCAGCAATCTCATCGAGAGTCAGTTCAGGTACAGGCTCTTTGTGGATGATGATTTCATTCACGTGAGGCGAACCCCATTTGTTGTTTTTGAGTTGACGGGCGACAAACTCCAAAGCTTTTGCTTCGTCTGTGAATTCGCTTGAATAGTTGTCGCCTCCTTCCCAAGTGGAAACGCTGTAGTTGACAGTGACCTTAGCCATGTGGCTTTCTCCTTCTAGACAGTATTTTAATCATACCATACTGGAGTTGTTTATGCAATGCCAAAAGGCGAAGGACCCTGAGAAATCAGGGTCCTTCGCCTTACTTGCTTCGGGTTACTGCTGGTCGTCCTCAGGAGTCAGGAGCGGGTCCTGGGTGCCAGTCTCGTAAGCCTCAACAGCCTGGTCGGTGAGAACGATTCGCTCCATCCGCTCCAGAGCGTCCTCACCAGTGTAGGTGACACCATTGTCGGTGACCTTCAGAGTCTTCGACGGGAATCCCATGTTCTCGATGACCTGACGCTGAATCAGACCCGTGTTCTGCCACGTCTGGTAGTCCCGAATCTGGTCCAGGAGCTTCGACTGCTTGTTCTTGTAAGCGTCACGTCCCGAGACCACCAGGTCCTGAACCTTGGCGTAGGACTCAGTGCTTGCCGTGAGGTCAGGGTAAGCCTCAGTGATGGCGGAGAACATGGCACCACCCGTGCCAGGCTGCAGGGACGTGTCGTTGTCGTAGCGACCCTTGACAGCCTCCGTGATGATTTCGTTCAGCTTGTTGCTCTGACGGTCTGCGATGCCCAGGCTCTCGTTGAACTTCAGGATGTAGCTTGAAAGCTCGTTCTGGTTGTCCTTGTACTGAGCGTTCAGTGCCGTCTCCATGCGAACACCATCCGTGTTGATGCTGTTCACCTTGCCGTAGATGGAGAAGCCCAGGATGATGACCAGTAGGGCAGCCACACCAGCGATGATGAGCTTCTTGGTCTTAGGGGCGAGGTTCTTCAATGTCTTTTTCCTTTGTCAGGGATTTTGGCTGCTTGCTGCAGCGTTACAAGTAAAACGTACCGCAACTGATGCGGTTTGTAAAGCTGAGAAGCCAAAAACTTTCTCAGCTTAGGTGCGTCTTCGAAAAGACTTACTCAGCCGTGGCTGTCGCCTTCGTGTTCCAAATGAGCGAACCCGATGACAGGAACGAATTCAGCGGGAACTCCTCATCCGAAGTTACACGGAGGTGAGACTGAAGCTCTAGGTCGTAGCTGACCAGGATTCGGTCCTTGCCCGTGATGACCGAGATGGAGTCCACCAGGACCTGCATCTGACCCAGACGGCGGTTCAGGAGGTCAACAGCGAAACCGTCGCCACGGTCACGAGCGTCCAGAGCGTCACGGACCTGACCCTGCAGGCGAGCGTACTCGTCCTTCGCACGCGTCACGTAGTCCTCTTGACGCTCCTGACGGGCGATGTCCTCCGCCGACGACTGGTACACGATGCGGTCACGGTAGATGACCTGAGGCTGCTTCTTCTTACGACCGAACATGTGTGTTTCTCCTAAAAAGTCAGGGTCTCTCTTGCCCTGGTGAAGATGACGCTACCAGAGCAAGAGAGACCCTGCAACTCTTTTGAGAAATTAGTTCTTCGACTTGCTGAACAGGTGAGCCAGGAAGTCATTCGTGCGGTTCGCAACCAGGTTGGTCGAAAGCATCATCGCACCGAACATGGCACCTGCGAACAGGATGCTGGCAATGATGTAGAACCACACCATAGTTGCCGTGTCAGGCTTCCAGTCGTCACCCAGGTAAGCAAAACCCGAACCCGAGTCCTCTGCATCAGCGGCAGTCATGCTGACCCGAGTGAACTTGTTCTCACCGTAAAGCATGCTCTCAACAACACCGTCAGTGTGAACAATCTTGGAGTGCTTCACGTCAAACGTCGGGCTGCCAATGAAGTTCTCATCAATGACCGTACCAGGCAGCTGAGAGCCGAACTGAGTCAGAAGCGACTCGTTGCCCAGCGGCATCCCCGTGAAGCCCTTAGCCCATGCCACGACAGGGGTACCAGTCGAAATGACAGGCTCAGCTGCAACACCTGCAGTGTCTGCTGCCTCCGTGCTGACAGTCTTCTTGTAGCCCTCAACCCCGACAACCAGGATGACCGAGTTCTTCGCAATCGCATCTCGACCGAACTCCTTCGACTGCCAGTGAGCCATGAGAGCGTTCCCGTAGTCCTCAGCACTCATCTCGATAGCAGAAGCCTGGACGAACACGACATGCAAGTCACCATGCAGGTCAGTACCCATAGCACCGTTCAGGGACTGAACGTTCTTCGTCAGAGCATCCTTGTCGACACCCTTCATGTTCCCGACAAAATACGCCTTGCTTGCGTCGTAGTGGTTCTGTACACCAGCAGCAGGAGAAGGCAGAAGGTTGTCCTTTTCCAGCAGGTCAATCTTGTCACTGTAACGCTTGAACAGTGTCTGCTCCGAACCCAGGATGAAGTTCTTGTACTTGCTGACCTTCGTCACACCACCAGGCGTACCTGCCTCAACACGAGCCTTCACAGCAGCCCAGTCAGCAGGAGGAGTCATCACCTGACCACCAGGGATTCCCTTGCTGCGGTACGGCTTGCCCGTCATCAGGCTGTCACCGAAAACGAACGTGTCAAGCGTGGTGTCCACGTAGAAGGTGGTCTCCTCCGACGAGTAAGGGCATTCACGCCACTTCGTCTTCGTCACAGGACGGGTCCGAGGCTTGCCATCTGAATCGTAGTAGGTCTCATTTTCAACGACCGTGTACGGGTCGCACGAGTACGTGTGCTGGCAGGAACCGTCAATCACGCACGTCTGGACCTGCGTGTAAGCCGCAGTCTCGTAACCGTTCCAGTACTCGTGGAAGGTCTGCTGGTCGTTCTTTGCTACTACCGTGGTGATGGCGTAGACAGGCGTCGGAAGCAGAACCGCAACCAACGCAACAGCCACGAAGCCTGTGACGTGCATGCTTCGAGCCTTCGTAAGGAAGACAGCCACTGCTGCAACAGCAAGTGCGAGGAGAATGTAGAAGACGACCATTTTAGGTCAGCCCTTTCACTGGGGGGGAGTAGGTACATCAGTGAGCATAGGGGTAAACCAGGGTGGATGCAACCTCAAACCCAGAAAAAGTGAAGAAACTTGAAATCACGTAGTTAACGCGCTGATTCGGTCCTTAGCCGGCAGCTGCCAAGACTTCAGAGTGAGATGATGGTGGACTCAGGCTTAGACGGAACGAACCTGATCTTTTCGTACTTCTTCAGCAGTCGTTTGGCTTTGAACTCTGCGTAGCGTCGGGTGGGAATGACCATCATGTGATCCTCAACCAGAAACCCGTTGTCGTAGATTCTGACAAAATAACTTGGAGGCCAAGGCTCGCTGTAATGTGGGTCCACAGACGCATACACAGCAGTAGTAGATGAAGCATCAGTCATAGTTTCGTCCTTTTGATCTATCAGGCAATCCTACCATCAACCACTCACACAGCTCTGGATGGGACAGCCCCAGAAAGCTGATTGACTTTTTCGTTCAGATGGTGGTACGTTGTCAGTATGACTACCGCGTTGAAAGAGCTGCTGCTTGCCACTGACCCTGTGGCACAGCTGCGAGAGCTGAAGGAGAAGGGTGTCCTTGGCGACTTCGAACCCACTCTTGAAGCGTTGGACATGAAGGTCCCTGCGGGTTACCACCACAAGGACAACTGGAAGCACTCCCTTGAGGTTCTTCAGAACGCAATCGACCGTGAGAACAACGGGGCAGACCTTGTGCTGCGGACGGCAGCTTTGTTCCATGACATCGGCAAGCCTGCCACTCGGGCGTTCGGTAAGAACGGTCTTGTGACGTTCACGAACCATGATGTTGTTGGTGCGAAGATTGTCCGCAAGGTCCTTGCTCGTCACAGCTACTCGAAGAGCGAAATCGACCAGATTGCTCGCCTTGTGTTCATGCACATGCGGTCGCACACGTTTGAGACTGGCTGGTCTGAGTCAGCTGTCCGTCGTCTGACTACCGACGCTGGTAGCGTCCTGCAGCTTGAGCGTCTTATCGTGGTGTTCTACTCGGACGCGACGACTAAGATTCCTGGTAAGAAGGCTAACCTGCATTCCAAGGTGAAGTCCCTTGCAGATGAGCTTGCTCGTGTTCAGAAGGCAGATGCTCGTGCAGCTCTTCGCCCTGCGTTGAACGGTAACGATGTCGCTCTTCTTCTGGGTCTTCAGCCTGGTCCTGAGCTGGGTAAGGTCATGAAGTTTTTGAACAGTGACGAGAACGTTAAGCTCACTCGTGAAGAGGCTGAAGAGCTGATTCTGAAGAAGTTCCAGAAGTAGAACCAATAGCACATGTTGAAGGACCCCACCAGAAGTTTGGTAGGGTCCTTCAACATTTAACGGCTGTGTCTGAGTGGTTAAACAAGTAACTCCCCTTGCGGGGAGTCTTGCTAAGCGGTCCATGCCCTAAAGCGGAGACTACATGGTTCAGATTTGCTTTTCACACTTTCATCCCAGCTGCAAGCAACTGGAGGTGGGCTGGTTCGTAATTAAACCGTCTGAAGTTTCTGTCTCACTTTTTAGCTCTCATCGGGGATGACTCTGAAGAACTTATTCAAGAAGTGAATTACGTTTATTAGTTCTGCCTTCTTGATGATCCAACTGTAGCACTCTTGATTGAGGTTTGCAACAGTTGAAAGTGATTACGCTCCTGTGATTTCCTTCATGGCGACGAACCAGGTGCTGAACCCGCCAATGACAGCCCAGATGACAGCTGCGAACCACATCCATCCAGGAGTGTCACCGAACAGGATGAAGAAAGGAAGAATCAGAACACCGATGATGGCAGCTATAGAGCTGAGACCCAGAACGAGAACGCTGACCAGCGAGGTGAGACCAATGAGAAACTCTTTGAGCTCACGGAAGTAGGAGGAAGTCATGTTGTTGTCTTTCAGGTAAAGGAACAAGATTGTGGTGTTGAGTAAGACTCTACACTAATTGCACACCAATGTGCAACTTTTTTTTGTCCTTTTCCGAACACCCACACAACCTGCTGGACTGTTAGGACTTGAAGAACCTGGAATAGATGTAGCAACTGTGATGTTATGCCTATACCTGAATGACAACACTGAGCCAGACTAAGGAGATGACATGGCTAACAAGAAGGACCGTAAGAAGTTCACCCCTACAGCCAACCCTGCTTTGGCTCAAGGAATGCGAGAGATTGCTTTCAGCAACAAAGCCGGCACTCATGACAATCGTCCAAACCGCCAGCGAACTCGCTCTACTCAAAAAACCGTTGCTATCAACAAAAACGGCTGGTAAGACCACCCTAATGAGTGAAGCCCCTGAACTTAGTGTCAGGGGCTTCACTCATTCACTCAGGGTTTGAGCTTCTTGTCCAACATGTCAGCCAGCTTGTACATCTCTCTGGCGTAAAGGCTTGAGCGGTCACTGAGCAATGCAGCTAAATCATTAGCGTAGAGAGCTTTGTTTACAGTGCGTGAATCACTGTGGATTAGCCCGAGGATACGGTCTCTGACCGTAGAATCTTCGATTATTTTCGTGATAACTTCAAAGTAGTCTCCGCCAGCAGGTAACACCTGGTTGAACACAAACCCGATTTTATCTTTTGGAACATTCGGCCCCAAGTTCGCTTTCCAACGGGCTAAGTCCTTATCAAAACCAAAGGTAGGCAGGGCAACACCCACAATAGCAGTAGCCGCAGAGTAGATAACATCATTGACTTGCTGGTCACCATGGTTTTGAGTGTCGACCAAAACAAAGTCGAAAGAGCTTTGAAGCTCAGTCAAGATACTCTTATACGTTTCAGGCGTGATGTACATGGCGTTACGAGGTCTATGAGGAGCAAGGAGTAAGGACACCTTAAGCTTGTCGTCAAAAATGAGGTTCTTGTTCACTGATCCCTCTGTAACTGGACCATCCACAACAATGTTTGTCACTGTTGGCTTACTTGTACCAGTGAACTCACCAATATGACCATCCCTTAAGTCTGCGTCAACGACAACCACTTTGAAGCCTTTCTGGGAAAGCATATGACCAACAGCTAAAGTCAAAGAACTACCACCGGCGCCGCTTCTCAAGCTGCTGAATGCAACGATTTTTCCACCCAGAACCAGCTTATGGTGGTTAGTATCGAAGAGCTGCTGGTTCATGTCGGCAAGAGGAATTTTCAATCCAGTGTCAGAATCCTCAAGAATGAGAGAGCTTCCTGGATTTTTAAGAAGCATGTCTTTTGCCAGAGCTGCAAGCATCCCAGTTGAGGACTTACCAGTTCCGCCTTTGGAGCTGGTAACACGGAGTACCTTGCTATGTTCTGATGTAGGTAGAATGAAGTCCTCCATAGAGACATCCCGAACTTCCCCGACAAGCACACGGTCAGGATCACTCCTCAAAGAATCCTCCATCGCTTTGAGCATAGTCTTACCAGGAGCGAAGGCTGGAGAATCGGATGCTAAGCCTTGAATTTTTTTGATAACGCCGGCTTCTTCAAGGAGCTGCCTTAACGTGGTTTCAGTCTGTGTTCCCCGGTTCAAGCTGAGATGGAAACCACCAGCTTGTACGTCAGGGTCTCCTGAGGTGATATGGATGTTGTCATCTTTCGGGCTGTACGACACCCGGACGTCTTCCAAATTGATGTACTTTTTTGATTCATGCGTCGAAGACATGATTGTTCCTTTTCGATTGTTAGTTTGGGTCTGGTTCCGCCAGGTCGGTACCAACAAATATCGGTCAAAAACAATCCTACTCAACATTTGATCCGAACCACTTAAACAGTGACATCTGCTGCTGGACTGTGGTACGATCTTCACAACCAACCAAAAACAGTAGAAAGAAAGGAAGTGACCCTCATGGCTAAAACTCGGATGTACCTTGACTTTGATGGCGTAATCAACGCCGACAAGCCTCCTTTTGATGATGTGGTCACTTTCACCCACCCCAGCAGAGTCAACCCTGACAAAGGTTTCGTAATTCGCTACAGCCCCACCATGGTCGCTGCTCTTCGTGACCTCATCCTCACTCATGATGTCGACCTGGTGTGGTTGACCACCTGGAACGAGAACTCAGACATCCATGGGGTAATGGCAACGGTGGGCGACTTCCCAACTGGTCGCGTCATCGATGTGGTTATCAACCGTGACGACTGGGATACGAACCGCCTGTGGACCAAATGGAAAGCTGATGCCATCATCGCTGACCTTGCTGACACAGACGCCCCATTCATTTGGGTTGACGACGAGGCTCACAAGTACCACAAGAAGGATGTCCTTGCAGCTGCAGGGGATGTTCCAAACCTCCTGGTCACCCCTCGGACTTACTGGGGTCTGACTCCTACGCACCTTGACGGTATGGATTCTTTCCTAGCCAGCAACTAAAGAAAACGGGTGAGGACCTTTTGTTCGGGTCCTCACCCGTTTCAGTTAATGTGCTTCATCCAGATTTCTCTGATGACATGATTCTTGCCTGAACCCATTTTCTGCCTCACCGTTTCTATCAGCAGGAGCTTCCTCAACTGATAGCCATCTCCTTTCAAAGGCAACGGTCTATCTTCAAGCTTCAAGTTGTTACCTGGTAGGTAATGACATCTGCTGACATCCATGTCTTTTTTCATAGCCTTAGTCATTTCAGTCCTTTGCTGATTTTGGAGAAGAAGCTGGGCGGAATTCGTCCGTTGGAAGGTTGGTTCTTCCACTCCTCTTCGAATGCTACCTCGTTCACTTTGCGACCACCTGCAGCGAACTTGGCTTGGTTGATGAGCTTCTTGCGAGCTTTCAAGTATTTTTTGACGGCCTTCCGAAACGCTTTTTCGTCTTTAGGGATGGCTTTCACTTGGTCTTTGTCTAAGAACAAGTCAGCTCCTTCAGCGAGCATCAAATTGAGGGTCTCGTACAAAGTTTCGTAAGAGGCCGACTTCTGTTTGCCGGCTGGTTGCTTATTTTTTGAAAACATGATGACCTAATTTCTTTCGTAGTTGACTGGAGCTTATGGTTTGCGGATCAGTTTCAACTCCCGAAGCGACAGACCTTAGCCAGTTCTCGAACTCAGGTCCAGCTTCTGAAGGGTTACCATGAACCACACGTTGGGCGTCTCTCAGTTCGGCTTCGAGTTCTGGAGTCAAAGCTCGGCTTCCCTGTCGGATTTCTTCAATGGTCGAGTCGAACCACTTTCCCTTGTCTGAAATGTAACGTTCTGTATATTTGTCCATCAGTTCCCCTAACCTGTGAGAAGGCTTCATTCAGATGATCGGTCCAGCACCTTCTACCTGCACCTTAATTCTACCTCCATATCAATTTTGACCTCCTCAAAACGACCCGTCAGTCACGTCCCATGAGTTGAACGTCTTCTGGATTGATTTTCTCCGTCTTTTGACCTACTCCAACCCCTCTACATCCCTTTGTTTACAAGGGTTTCGGGTCAGCACTGGTTCGTTGTATGCGTCTAATTATCAGACCTAAACGACCTCTTTTCATTTTTTCTGCAGAAAAGCTTTGACAGTTCACCTGAACCTCTGATACGCTCATCCCACACCCCGAAAACGGGTGGTCAGAAACCTCTTCGTTTCACCTGTTTTGGCCCCAAAATCCTTGAAAAATCAAGGGTTTTAAGTTGCATCAGACCAAGATTGGTGGTAGTATTGAGGTAACGCAAAACACAGCACACACAACTGAAATAAGCGGAACAAACGATCATTAATCTACTACGAGAAAGAATGGAACCATGCTGAAGAACTTCCGCATTATGACCATCATTGCCCTTACCGTTACGGGACTCACTATCCCCACGACCGCCAACGCTGACACGTTCACTGAGGTAAGCACCAACGTTTCCAACGGTGCAAGCTCGGTCGGAGTTTTCGGCTAAGCCGCTTCACCTGAAGAAAGACAGAATCGAAAAGGTTCTGTCTTTCTTCATTTAACCCCTTCCTTTTTGATTCCAGGTACGATACAATGGAAGAGATTGACGAGAGAGAAAAAGAGAGAGAAGAAAAGATCATGGATTACGACTACAACAGCCCCTGTGCTTTGCACTTTGAGGACCAGATTTTTACCCTTGTGGACGGAACGCCAAAAGCCGACGACTCCCGCACTGACGATACAGTCATGTACCTGTCGTTCTACGTACTTGCAGGAGAAGTGAACCTGTCAGTGTACGACGAGGTGAAGAACGAACGAACAGAAAATTTCGAAGGTGACTCTTTGGAGGAGTACCTCGAACTTCTTGACCACATCGAAGTTCGTTACGGTCGCACAGCTCCTGCAGCGTTCCGCACCCTAGTTTCGGACTTCTACGCAAACAGGGACGAAAGCTTCAGCGTTCACACCAACCTGGCAGAAGAAATCTACATTTGCGACACCTGCGGGGATAGCGACATGCAGGAAATCCAGGGTTTCTACTTCCCTGCAGTGAACAGCGAAGTGCCTGCATCCATTGCGGTGTACCAGGAAGGTGGCTGCTTCGGCGGCCCCAGTGTTTCTGGTATCGCATCAGAAGTGTACGACGAAGCTCTCAAGCTCATGAAGTACGCCCTGGAGACTGGTGATAGTAAGTCAGGTAAGGACGAGCTGAAAAGCTTCATCCAGCAATTGGAGAAGCTTCAGCTCAGCTGACCCTTTTCCAATGTCTTTATCCAAGACCCATTATTTTTAAGAAAGGCCATCATCATGGCAACCTATGACACCGCCGAAAAATTTGACGTGTTCGCTACTACCGAACCTCGATTCACTGTCACCGCCGGCATTACCCGCACAATGGCTTTAGTCCTTCCGTATAAGCTTGAAGCCCGTAATGTTGGCGTGGACTCAACCTTCAACCGAGAAGCAGAAGAAGGGGAAGTCGAAATCCCTTTCGCTCTACTCAGCAGCCTGGTTGAAGGAGATGACTCAGGGAACTACATCATCAACTACTCTCCGAAGGAAGCTGCCGCCCTCAAAGCAGCAGGATTAGCTGATATTGCAACCCGAGGAAACATGTATCCTACTGAACACCTGTATGAAAATTACGACCTGTACTACAAATGGGTTGACACGGCTGAAGCTGTAGAGACAGACGCTGAACTCACAGCAGCTACTATCGTTTCAGCTCTGACAGAGGCAGAGAAAGTTGCTTTGAAAGCAGCGTTAGCCGACATTTGACAGACAAAACAGAGAAGGACCCCGCCAGAATGTTGGCGGGGTCCTTCTCTGTTTGATGTTCAGCTGAAGATTCGGCTCAGCAGACTCTTCTTCGTCGTCTCCTCCGTCTTCGGAAGAAGATGTGCAGGAATCTCATGGTTGTGGAACTTCAGCAGAGCAATCTGAGCGTCATGCACCAGCGGCTCACCATTGGCAGTGCGTGCATGGTTAGCGTCCAGCTCCTCCTGGTAGGCGTCACTCAGAGCAGCCTCGCCCGAGTCCACCCGCTCCTGCTCACGCTTCTCTCGCGGGAGGATGACGTTCTCCGTGTACTCCTTCTCAAGGCGGTACACGATGGGCAGACGAGCCTGCGTCTTCGTGGTCGTGGTGACCTCCTGCAGGAAGCCGTTCAGGACCTTCTCCTCCACCAGAACCGTCTCCACCGTCTCACGAAGCTGGTAAGCGACAGCCGAGTTGGCAGAGTTCGCACCGTAGAAGTTCTCAGCGGAAGTCACCGCTTCCTCGCGGCTCTCACCCTTCCACTGGTACCACGAGCTGAACCCGTAGTTGTGGTCAGCACTGAACTCATCCCAGCTGATTCGGACTTCGTACGTCTGAACGCTCATCATGTCTCCTAAAACTGTTGGGAAGGAAGTCTCTCGCTTCCTTGATACTGTGAGCCTACGCCAGACACTTCTCAAATGCAAGCTTCGAAAGAAAAGTTTTTCTTGCCGGCTTCATGTGCTACAGTCGAACTATTCGAACCGCTCTTCCAACTCTGGAGAAGACATGACTGACTTTGCCAACCTCGTTGATGCTTTCGCTGCTGCCATCCAGCAGAAGCATCCCCTTCGTCCTCATGACCGTGCTGGTGTTGTGGTCAAGTACGGGAACAAGTTCGACCGCATCTACCTGAACGACAGCATCTACGCTTTCGTGGACAAGGAAACAGGTGAGCTGGTCAAGCCTGCAGGTCGCAGCCAGCCTGCCCGCAACAGGGACGGCGATACGTTCGGAAAGTACTTCCTGAACACTCCTGATGGTTTCGCCACTGCACTCTTCAACGCTGACCGCTACGGTTCGTTCCTCTACCAGGATTACCCCATCCAGCAGGTCGGTTAGCTTCAAACAAATGTGCCGCTCAGAAACTTGAGCGGCACATTTGCGTTCACGTTAGGAATGCGTCTACACTGGGATCAACCCAGACCTGACTTATTGAAAGCGAACCGCAATGACTTTTGTCACCCACACTCTTTCAGTGGATTTGCTCCCCTCCGAATCAGCTCAGATGCTGCCTTTCAGCTACCGTTGGAACCTGGTACCGATGTGCGACAACACTGCTGAACTGCAGTTGGTTCAGAGCTGCATCGTGAAGAAGCTGTTCCACAACAACCGCATCGATGACATCGTTCGAGGTTTCGCTTTCATTGACCTGGACGGTCCAGTAGAAGACATCCTGAACACCATGCAGAATCTGATGGACCAGAACCTTTAGTCCTCAAAAGACACTCCCACCTGGTTGGGTGGGAGTGTCTTTTTCCTTGACCTTTTTTCAAGTTGTGAGTTTGCTCAGAAGCCTGCAGAGAGTTGCATCCTGGACCAGCTTCCACTATGCTTGAATCAACGGGTCGAACAAGACGCACCCGAAAGCCAAGGAGAACAACATGCCTGTTATCACCGTCAGTGACCGCATCCAGCTCGTTCGTAACGACAGCACCGACTCCGACCTCATCCGCTACGACGAGGTTGAGTTCTCCTGGGAGACGGGAAACTTCGTGGAGGTCTCCCCGAACGCCAGCCCTGCTGACATCCTGGACAAGTACCTCCAGACCGTCTAAGCCCTTCATTTTTGCCCCTGTGACCCTTTCACCCCTGAAAGGGTCACAGTTTTTTAACCTGGACAGGTTGCATCCAGCTCTAATAATCGGTACACTCAAAGCATCAGCACTTGAGATTGAAGGAGAGAAGCAATGAGCATCGTCATGACACGCAACATTCCTGCTGCCATCGAGCAGTGGCAGGACATTGCTCACTGGTTCGAAATCAAACTCCACCAGGAGATGCGTAACCAGCTCGGTCGTGACAAGGACGCCACTCTCTTGAACAAGGGCATCATCAAGGGCTACCGTCTGGGTCTTTCCCAGGCGAAGAAGAACCTTCGACTCACCCGCAAGGGAATGCCTCCTGTGTACACGCACGCTTCGGATGCTTCAGAGACCATGCAGCACTTCATCCTGAACATGCGGTACAAGCTGAAGGAGAACTACTGCGACGTTCCCTACAACAACCGCAAGAAGGTGTACTACCACGGTCAGTACCGTGCGTTTGTTATCATGGCTCGCATGCAGTCGTGGAACAAGCTCAACCGCTAATCAATTCATGAATACCCTTCTCCTTGAAGGGTATTCGTCTTTTCCCATTGACTTACACAAGCGGTTAAGTTAGGCTCCTAACATAATCATTGTCAGAACAAAGGATAACTTATGAAGACCCAAGCTGAGCAGGCTCTAAAGATGCTGAGTATGCATCCCCTGTACACTGATGCAGGCACCTACATTGCAACTGTCAAGAAGCTCACTGACCCTGAAGTCATCGACGCTGCAGCTCTTCAAGCGGCACAGACTGTCCAGAATGAAAGCAGCCTCCGAGGCATCATTCTTGCGTTCCTGAAGAACAGGAACATGTCAGAGGACGGTGTTGTTACTCTTCTGGAGCGTGTCAGCTTCTACGGTCACACTGCCAGCGTGCTTGCAGCAGGCGACATTCCGCTTACGGTAAAGAAAGTCCTCTACCGCATTTACCCTTTCGACACGCGAGACATCTTCATCAACGACCCAGAGGTCATTCCTCAGGCAGATGCTCGGGAGCTGGCGAAGAACTCCCAGACCGCCGCTCTTGCCTACCTGAACATCTACAGCATCGAAGGTGACTCTGAACTGGAAGAGGCTCTTGTGGCTCTGGTTGCTCCTAACTACGGCTACCGTGGGACTGACCAAGGAATCAAAGCTGACCGAATCCTCAACCACATTCTGGCTGTCACTCAGAACACTTCCCTTCTCCGTAAGTACAGCCTCCTTGCTTCGGTCCTGGAAAACCCTAACGTGACTGAAGCAATCATCGCTCAGCATGTTCTGGAGACTAACCACAGCTTCACCCGTACCAACACAGCAGCTACTCTCAACCATTCTCTCAACCAGGTGGCACAGACGAGTGAACTTGCTCGTAACTTCATCGAGAAGGTGCTGAGTCAGCCTGGGGTTCCCATGAAGGACGGTGCAGCACCTGCAGATGTGGTGGAGCAGCTGAAGAATGAGAAGACCCGCAAGCGTAACCAGGACCGTCGCAAGTGGACTGGTAGGTACCAGGCTGATGTTGCAGGGGCTGAAGCTGAACTTTACCTCTACCAGGACAACCATGCCAACCTCATTGCTCGCCTCAACTCAGCTCAGCAGAAAGTTGCCGCTGGCACTGGTTCACTGGCAAAGGTGACACTGATTGAAGCCACACTCGACTCTCTTGAGCTGCACCGAAAGATGTGGGCAGCTAAAGAGTATCTTCGGACTCACAGCTAAACAGAACAACTAAGACAGCGGACAACAGCACTCAGAGCTGTTGTCCGCTGTCTTTTTACATGGTCTCTACATTCGAAGATGAGCTACTACTCCGATAGCTGAAGGGTTGAACCGAAACCAATCCCCTAGCCTTACGAAGAAAGCCGATGAAGATGAACGAGGAAGAACTCCTATCCCTGAAAGAACCTGAGCTTAAAAAGAAGCTTAGTGCTGCAGCTCCAGCAATCACAGGAGAGTACTTCACCCCTGAGCTGCTCCTCCCACGCGAGAACCCAGTTCGTAAAGAAGTAGGAACTCTCCGTGCAGCATGGCAGGCAAAGCATGCACGTCTGGTTCGCCTGCAGGCATTTATTGTTCCAGCCCTCATCTTCATCCCTGCAGGTATTGCTCTGTTGCTCAAGGCCGACCCCCGAGTTCCAGCGTTCTTGTTCGTAGGAATCATCGTCCTCTGCCTCATTTATTTCTGGTTCACCGGTAAAATCTCCACCTGGCGCTCAAAAACTCTCGACAAGCATTTCGAGATAGCAGAATCCGAAAGTGAAGCTCTTGTCATCCGAAGAGCTTCAACCTGGGCTCGGAACAGATACGAACTCCCTGCCGGCAAAATCGAATGGAGTGCCTACGGGTCCGAATTCCGTTTAGGTGCCGGCGAAAAAACTCAAGTCTTCAAATGGGAAGAAGTGACTGTCACTGAAGAAGGTCTGGAAGGCTGGGTCATCCAGGATGTCGTCACTGGAGAAGAACCTCCTCTCAAAAAAGTGCCAACTAACTGACCTGTTGTGAAGAAGGCGGAGAGCTCGAATGGTGAGCTCTCCGCCTTCTGATTTAAATTGGAGTCCCGAGCTGCTTTCCTCCTCGCTTAATTACTAGACGTGTATCTATTTTGCTAGAACTCCATAAAAAATAACAAAAACCGAGTTAGCTCTGTTTGAGCTCCTTAGATGGCGAAGAGCTTGAGGTGAAAACCATTCTCACCTCAAGAACAGTTGACCCGACTTGAGGTGAGAACAGCTCTCAACAACGAGGTCAGAAAGAATCTGAAAAATTTGTTCCCAAACGGTTCCAGTGTGTGCTAATCTCAAACCATCAGCAGGAAGAGAGACCTGCTACCAACTTGAGGAGAACATCATGGCTATCACCCACACCAACCGTTTCGGAGAGGTCACCTACCTGCACGGCTACAAGGCTGTCCTCGCGGGCATCTTCATGGCAGTCACCATTCCCGTGATGCTGGTCCTGGGCTTCGTCCTCACCATCGTTACGCTGCTTCTCCCTGTCGCGGCTGTTGTCGCTGTCATCGCGGGGGTCATCATGGGCTTCAACGCTGGCTGGACGCTCCTCCCCATCCTGCTCATCGTCGGCGGCGGTCTCATCCTCGCTTTCACCCGCATCAGCATCAGCTAGCTCCTCCCGAGTTCTGGGCTTCACTCGCACAGGGTGAAGCCCAGAACTTTTTTCACAAGACGGTTGCGAGACTCCTCACAAAGGAGTACGATCAGAAGAACAGAACCATTCCGACAAGCATCCAGGAGAGAATCATGTCTGCAGTTCAGGTCAACGTCACCAACACCGCAACCCACACCGTCACTCGTGATGCCCAGAAGCACCCTGTGATGTTCCTGACCCTGTTCCTTTTCCTCGGTGCAGCCACGCTACTGATGGTCTCCATCGTCCTCATCTACGTGGCACTGGGAATCATGGGAGACATCAGCCTGTTCCGCACGCTGACGATGCTGGCTCTCGGAGTGGTGTCTGCAGGTATTTTCCTGAACACCATGCGACTCATGCGTAAAGAGGTCTTCAAGCTCATCCGTCGTCCTTTCACGAAGTAGTACACGAACACCCATTCATCCAGATTAGGAACCCATCATGAGTCAGACAAGCTCCATCGAAGTTGTGCAGCAGATTCTCGCTGCCCAGGGAATCGAAGCCACTCCCACGCCTGAAGCCGTCAAGGTTTACCAGGATGCGGTCGATGACATCGCATCCCACATCCACAGTGATGCTGCTTACGCCATCGAGATGAACGAGCAGCTCGACTCGTACAACACTGGCTGGTAAAGAAAAGTCGAAAAAGTTTGATTTCTGGCTTGCATTCAGTCACTTGGATGCGTAAGCTGTAATCAAGAGAGGGAGCGAGAGACTCCCACCAAGACTTACAGGAGAAAAAATGTTCAACGTTGCCAAGTCCGCCGCTCCCCGCTTCATCATCCTCGCCCTCGCCAGCGGCACCCTCAGCATCTCCATCATCGTCGGCATCATCGCCTCCATCAACAGCATCGTCAACACGCAGGACTGGACCCTCCCGCTCATCATCGGTGGTGTCGCTGTCGTCGCGTTCATCGTCTTCATCGCCATGTTCATCGAGCTGTTCGTGAAGACCAGCAAGGGTGTCTTCGGACTGGCGTCCAGGAACTTCCTCCGCTGAACCAAATAAGGAAGCCCTCCAGAAATGGAGGGCTTCCTTATTTTAACCGCTGAACCAGCTGTTTCGTCTGATGCGACTTTCCAGATCACCTTCATCGACAACCCCAGGGTTGAACTTTTTCGTATGGCTCTCCGTGAACATCAACTGTGTGTGCTTCGTGAGAGGTTCCAGCTTCACCTGATCCACCTGACCGAATCGACCTAACATGCTCTTCGTCAAAGCCCTGATGTCTGCTTGTGCCAGCATCTGAGCTTCAGGGTATGAAATGGAGACGTAGGAGTTGTTTGTCTTCGCAGTCAGAACACCATCCTGCAGCTGCAGTGTGTAAACCTGCGTGTGACCATACTCGGAGCCTTCCTTGCGAGTCTGAGGGGTGAACTTCACTGAAGGAGTCACGTTCTCCATGATGAGCAACTGCTGGGCTGCAGGTTCGAATAATTTCGGGATGAAGCAACTGCTGTCCACTGTCGGGGTTTCGAAATGTCCGTTGTTGAACTTGAAGTCATCCCTCTGGGACCTGCGAAGAAGCCCACCTTCATGAGCGTACACAGCCAACCAAAGGAGGATGGCTTTCTCAGGAGAAGGGATGAACTTGTTAATCTGAGGATCAAGCCAGGTTTTGGGTTTACGTACTGGCGACGCAGTTGGTGCTTCTACTGTGTTCGTCATGGGTCCTTCAATACACAACGAGCAGGACCTTCCTGCTCATGTCTTTTGCCGGCAGCTCTATCTACGCCTGCCGGCAACATTCAATAGCTAACAGCTGGAGCTCCTCGAATGAGTTAAGCTACCAGCTAAACTTCGTTAAAAATTAGGCTATTGCTTCATTGTAGGCGTTCACAGTCCAAACAATGGCATGCAGGTTCCACAGGTACTTGTAGTCGCACTCCTCAAAATCCCACTCCCAAGTGTCATAAAAATGGACACCTTTGTAGCTGAACTGATCCAAGTATCGAGCAGCCGTCTCAGGAGTGTCAGCAAACACCAACACCTCAGAATCAAGCCGGCTCAAGCCTTCAGTTCTCAATGACTCTTCCTCTGAAGGAACAGCACACACATCAGCCCGTTCATCGAATGCTTCGTTGAACTCTTCAGTGACAACCTGCTTAAAAACTTCTGGTGAGTACTTACGCACAGGTGAGCTGAACGAAACCAGCTTCTGTGTCCAGTAGGGTTCGTTGATTTTGCCAGGGGTCTTGTTGAAGAACTGGAACATGTCTTCAATGCGGGAGAACGAGTAAGTACCCATGTCGCCGTTGATGGTGAGAAGGCGAGGGGAGGTAATCACTTCAAACCAGTAGAACGAGGTTCCTGGTTCCTTCACCTGGATGTGACGGTACACGCCATCGTCTTTGATGATCTTCATCTCATGTTTAGAGATGTCCTCTTGGAAGTTTGAGTAGTCGAATAGGGAAGTAGGCATGATGCAAGTCTACAAGATTTGACGAAGGACCAGCGTTAAACGACGAACGCTCTACCTCTCAGAGAAGTAGAGCGTTCGTCAGTGGCTTAGCGAGGGTCGATGGTGATGCTCTCACCCAGCTCGGCAAGCTTCTTGCGGGACTCGCTCAGCTCGAACAGAAGAGCCTTGACCACCTGAGGGGAGAACGTCTCGATGTGGCGAAGGTCGTAGTTGGGGCGGACGTTCTCAGGAGCGACAGCAACCTCAGTCCATCCAGCGTTGAGTTGCAGACCGACCCGAGCATAACCATGCCCTGCCGCAGTGGCGACGTTCTCCAGACGCTCAAGGTCTGCGGTCATGTCGAGGGTCTTCTGCGAGTGGTGCTGGTAGCGAGGCTCAAGCGACATTTCATCTCCAAAGTAAGGGAGGAAGATTCTTGTGTCTTCCTTGTGATCTAAGCGTACCTGAAACCACCGACATTCGCAACGACAGTTATTCGTCTTTTTGAGACGGCCACATCCGTAAACTGTTGTTTCCAGAAAAACGATGGTCCACCACTCAATGTCTTTTCCCTGAGTGGTGGACCATGTGGAGTTTCGATTACGACCAAGTACGGATGTTTCGTCCCTGGATTACGGAAATCTTATCCTCTGCCTCTGCGACAATCTGACTCATCTGAGTCTTCATCTCATCTGTAGCTCCCTCGGAAGCTGCCCAGTAGTAGCGGAGACGGTTGAACTTCTCTTTTACCTGGACAACCTGGTAGTCAGGGTCGACTTCCTGCATTCGGTTGTGGGCATCCCACAGTGTGTCCCGCCAGGGGTTATCCATACCGATGCTGTCCAGGTACTTCTCGTTGGTTTCGCCAGCATCTTTCACCAAGCCATACGGCATGACATTCCTCTTCCTTCGTTTACAAATACCTATCAAGCATAGCACACCGCTCTCTTCCTCTGATTTCTAGTCCATTTTCTCCGTCTTTTGACATGCTCAAGACACTAAAAGCCCTTGTATTCACTGGGATCGCAGGCGTCAGCTGAATGAATTGAGGTCGTTTAGTTGGGTCGAAACAGGTCAAGATTTTGGAAGTTGTTGCGCACCTGGGCGTTCGTGTGTATGCTGGAGTTATCAGCCAGTCAACACAGTAAGGAAAGAACATGAACCAGCAACTTCGCACCTTCGTTGAGGTCACCATCACCGACCTCTACTCGGCTCTGCAGGCGGGCAACATCGGCTCCGCTAAGCTCAAGTTCGGCACCCTCGTCGGTGTGGCTGTCAGCATGAACACCGAAGCGGTCTACGCTCTCCACTCCATCGCCAGCACGGTCAGCGGCATGACCGAGCGTGAGGAGATTGCTTCCGCAATCAGCGTCGTGACCGACTACCTCCCCTGACCGTTCCTTACAACTGAATGAAGTTGGACCCTCGCCTGAAACACGGCGAGGGTCCAACTCGTTTAAGCCGCCCAAAATTTTTTCAAAAAAGTTGCCCCAGAAGTTGCATCCTCGATCTAAGTGTGGGTAGAGTTGAGTCATCAGGGAGAGAGAAAACAACTCCCACCGAACTTAGGAGACACCATGCAGGACTTCGACATTGACGAGGCTTACGTTCCCACCGAGGACGACTTCGCTGACCTGTACGACGAGCTGAGCGTCGAGGACGACACCGCTTACAACCTCGTGGCGAACCCCACCCGTGAGTGCCTTGACGGCGACTGCGACCACTTCTGCGGTGAGCCGACTCAGGCAGACCTCGACCGTCTCACCGCCCGTGGCTACGGTCACCTCGTGGAGGCGTACGAGAACAACCTCCACTACGTGTAACCGCTTCTCCCAATGGGGCAGACACCAACTCAGGTGCCTGCCCCATTGTCGTTGGTGCATGGTAGAATGAAGACACCAACACAACACAGGAGAACCAATGAATAACGCCACAGCCACCCTCGTATCTGAACTTGTCGGAGGAGAGACTCTCCTTAGCCGTGAAGGCGGGCGAACTGTCATCATCGGAGAAGTTAGTCCTTCCAGTGCAATGCCTGGGATGGTGTCAGCCGAAACCGACTTTGGCACCTTGTACCTGGACCCTGAAGAAGAAGTTTTCGTAGAGAACTGATTCACATCGAAGCTTTGCATGTCTTTTTCCAAAGCTTCGATCCTATCTCTTGCTCAACAACCATAGAAAGAACCTCATGCAGCTCAGCCTCACTATTGGTGACTACTACCAAGACAGCCACCGTTTCACAGAGAAAAAGGACATCACAGTCCACACTTCCCACACCTGGGATGAGGTAGCTTCGAACTACCAGAAAAACGTAGAGCAGTTCGGGTTCAGCCCTGTTACCGCTTTTGAAGAGAACCAGACGTTCGCTGTTGAAGCCATCAAAAAGCTCTCAGAGGTAGGTCTGAAGTTTGAGTTCTACGGAACTGACTACTCTGAAAATATCCGCCGTAGTGCAGCTGACAACAAGCTCATTTTCTGCTCAGACGTAAGTAACTTCTACCCAGGTACTGGCACAAGGTACGAGCTGGACTCACCAGAAGAGGTGACTCGCATCGTCATGTTCTTCATGGGTTACGGTCTGAATGACTTCACTTGGGGAGCTGACACTTCTACGATTGATGTGAACAAAGCCCTCAATTTGCAAGACCTTGGGCTTAGTTTCTGGGTAGACGAAGACTGATTCCAAAAAAGTTTGAGATTCGTGTTGCATCTTCACCTGAAGTGTGGGTAGAGTTGAGTCATCAGGGAGACAAGCTCCCCACCCAGACTTAGGAGAACATCATGGCTGACCTCAACGACATCACCGACGAGGCTTTCGTTCCCACCGACGAGGACTTCGCTGACCTCTACGAGTTCTCCACCGAGGACGAGGTTCTGGACACGGACACCTACAACCTCGTTGCTGACGCTGACGCTGACTGCCTCGCAGGTGACTGCGACCACTTCTGCGGTGAGCCTACCGAGGCTGACCTGGACCGCCTCACCGCCCGTGGCTACGGTCACCTCGTGGAGGCGTACGAGAACAACCTCCACTACATCTGAACAACACACGAAATGCCCTGAAGCGAAACAGCTTCAGGGCATTTCGTCGTTCCACTCTCAGACACATTGCAAAGCTGTAAAGCTCTGTACGCCCCTCAGAGGCGTTAGAGGGCATCTGAGCAACAACCACTCATCCAAGTACCTAAAACGGCTCAGAGAGGCATACAGCTGCTCTCTGAGCCGTTTCTGAGACCCGAAACCATAAGAGTTAACGTTTCTGGGATGGTGGAAGAAAAAGAGCTATCCTAAAACCCTCTCCCACCAGCAGAAAGATCATCATGGAAGACCTCGAACCGTTCCACTTAGTGGAACCCGTCAGACGCATCGCCGGCAGCAATATCGAAACAACCGAACTCCTTGCAGCTGAGCTCACCACATCCTTACTGGATCAAGACGTGTCAAAAAAGTTGAAAGCATTCAACCTTTACTGGTGAGCTCTGCCGGCAACCAACTCAATTCAGATGGCAAGGACTGTCTTTTCCCAAGACCATGTGAAGAACCCCTCCAGTGAATCGCTGGAGGGGTTCTGAATTTCAGGAGGACAGACCCCCGAAGAGCTTTTCTAAAGCTTTCATCTTTTGCCGGAACACAGCTTCAATCTGAGGTGCCAGACGAGCTTCGTACTCTTCGTCTGTCTCAGTCACATACATTCTGCGACCAGTGTCTGTTCCAGCTTGAAGAACTGAACCAGGGTAGTCATTCGTCCATTCGAGATACTGCTTTTCTTCTCCCTCCCGAGTCAGAGCTTCCCAGCGTTCAGCGAATTCTTTCCGTTTGGCAAGAAACTCCTTCGAGTGAGGAAAGAACTTCTCTTTGGTCTTACGCGGGTTGTTCACCAGAATCTGGTTTCGAGCCTGAGCCCGTAATTTGGCTTCAACATCTGTGATCGTGTCTTTCATATCTTTCTCCTTTTAGGCAAACCTTTTTCATCGACACGTTACCATAAAAAGACACTCGAAACAAGAGTAAAGCCCTCCTCTCAATAATCTGAGAGGAGGGCTTTACTTAGTGGCTACCAGCCGCCGCCACCACCCGAGTCGAAGCCGCCACCGCCACCGTAGCTGCTGCTGTCGTAGGACGGCGAGCTGTAGCTACCCGAGGACGACGAGCTGCTGCTCGAAGAACGGTGCGAGCTGGAAGAACTGGACGAGCTGGAAGAACCGTAGGAGGGCGTGGTGCTGAACGACGAAGCGTACATGGAGACGAACAGCGGCATCCACACAGCCAGGTCAGAACTCGATGCACCGTACTGCTGAAGAAGCTCCTGCTTCTTAGCCTTGCTGCGAGCCTGCTTCACCGCTGCCTGCTTAGTCGGCTCCAGCTTGCTCCAGAACTGCTTAGCCTCAGCCTTCTCACGAGCCTGACGCTCACGTACAGCTGCAGCCTCACGAGCGATTCGAGCCTTCTCCTCAGCCGCCTTCTTCACCCGCTTTTGCTCTGCCAGAACAGCAGTACGAGCCTCACGCTTCCAGCGGTCAAGCTGACTCAGGAAAGAAGTTGAACTGTCAGCCCTCAGCGTCAGCTTAGGGAGGTGACCACGCGGCTGGTTCGCCTTCTTCAGAGTGTGGGAGAGAAGGTCCAGGTAACGCTCCTCGAACTTGTCGTAAGAACGAGGAGCGAACTCCATGTCCTTTTCCAGGTACTCGGAAAGAGCGGCGGCGACAATGAGCTTACGAGCCGACTTGTCGGCTGCCTTCATGAACTCATCCAGAGTCGCCTCGTTGTTGATGAGCTTGTCCACCGACTTAGTGATGACCTGAATCCGCTCAGTTTCAAGCACAATCAGTGCCTGCTTCGCCTCATCTGCGACACGCTTCTTCTCATCACGGATTCGCTGCTCCGCAAGCATAGCCTTCTTCGCCTTACGTCGCTTATGACGCTGAATGCCATCCCAAGTCGCAAACGCAACGAAAATGATGAGACCGAGACCCAGAATGGTAAGCACAACACTGCCAATTGCAGAGGCTGCAGAACTGCTGCCGCTCACTGCCGCCTCATCAGAAGCGGTTCCCGTGTAAGCCTCAGCGATGCTGTTCACGCCAGAAGTGATGCCAGTGAAGTAGTCACCGTCACGGAAGGAAGGCAGAACGTCAGCCGCAGTGATGTTGTCCACATCCTGACCTGACACCTTCGCCCCGATGCCTGAACCCAGGGAGAAGTAAATCTCGCGGTCGTCACGAGACAGCAGAGCGAACACTCCGTTGTTCTTGTCAGCCTCACCCACACCCAGCTCAGTCGCACGAGCCGCCGCGACAGTCTGAATGTCTCGACCCTCCAGGTTCGTAACCGTCTGCAGAACGAACACCACATCCGAGGAGTCGTAGACCCGCTCGAACTCATCCTTCAGAGCAACTTCCTGCTCCGCACTGAAAAGCTCAGCGTTGTCCAGCACCACATCAGGCTCAGCCGTTGCAGCACCAGCAGGAGCGGCGAAACCGAACACCAGCGTCGCAGCGAAGACTGCTGCAACCATGCCCTTGAACTTGCTCATCATTCGTTTCTCTCTACTTGATAAGTTGAATTGCTCTGAACATAGCACACAGAACTGACACTGGCAACAAGAACCAGAAAACTTGTCTTCCCTGAGAATAATCTGTTGACTCACACAGTTGACTCCTGTATAGTTGAACCATCTGAATAGTTTTCAATTCGAGAACGAATTCCTCACACTTCCCAGAAAGATTTCCAATGGTAACCGCACTCACCGCTGATTCTGACCTGTTAGACTTCATCGCTTCCCGCACAGCTATCATCGAGCCTCTGTACGCCAAGTTCATGAAGACTGGGCTGCCTGTGAACGACTGGAAGCGTTGGGAGGACCATGAGACTCGCCCCACTGACGACATTGGTCCTGACGGTCTTGTTTGGAAAGTGAAGACAGCTGACTACGGAAAGACTGTCTACTTCATCTACCGTGACCGTGCACCTGAGGGCGAGGACCGTTACGAGTACACCCCGAAGGGTTGGGAGAAGACCTACATGTCTCAGGCAGCTGCAGACAAGGCTGCCGCCCGAAAGAACAAGGCTGCAGCAAACTGACTTTTCTTCACACAAAGGTTGACACACGTCTACCTGTTTGATACGGTGAAGTAATTCATCACCCAAATCTTTAGAGAGAGAACCCGCAATGACTGAGACGATTACGCTGCCTGTTGACGCAGTGAACAAGGCGTTCGACAACGAGCTGCACGAGCTTCGCCGTACCGTCGAGTCCGTGAACCTGCCTGGCTTCACCGACTTCGATGCTGCTGACATCAGCACGGATGTCAACCACGGACGGGTGGATGCTCTGTTCCTCATCACCCGCATCGAGGACGGTAAGGTCTTCGGAGCAAAGTACGACAACCCTGTCGTGGACTACGAGTACGCAGAGACTCCGTTCTACAAGGGATTCGGTGATGTCACCTTCACTGAGGTCATCAAGAAGACCCGCACCATCACGGTCGACTACTGGGAGTTCGCAGAGTAGCCGCCAAGCTCTAACCTTTAACCGTTAGAGTCCAACCGTGTCTTTTTACACGGTTGGACTCTTTCCTTTAACCTCAAACTATCCAGTCGCTAAAACGAAAGAAAGTACAATGAATTTTCGCACCCACCCCATGTTCAGTAAAGACCAACACTGTACACATCCTGATTGCTTCACCTTCAGCCACACGGCAGATTATTGCAGTGCCGACCAGCCTCGCTTCTGTGAATGTGCATTCGACTACGCGGAAGGCTTCGCTGCTTCCGTGAACGAAGACCCGTACATTGGCAGCATGGAGAACGTCAAGATTCGACAGATGCCTGAGTTCAGCGAAACCCAGCATTGTAGAAACCCTGACTGCTTCACCTTCAGCCACACTGCCAGCTACTGCAGCAGTGACCAGCCTCGCTTCTGCGAATGTGCGTACGACTATCCTGAAGGCTTCGCTGCTGAGATGAACGAAAGAATCGCCGTCTACCAGTAATAGTTGAAGAATCAAAAAATGGAGGGCTGTCTGAGTTAGACAGCCCTCCATTTTTCATGCCTGGTCAGGCCAGGAGACAAGACCCAATGCATGCTTCAATCCGTACGGATGGTGGATGAGATGAGTGCGGGACCGAAGCCATTGCTTGGAAGCTTCAACAGCTGCATCCAAATCATCCCAGCCGTAATCAGTTTCACCGTCTTTTCCAAAGATATACGTGAACTCAACGCCAGCAGAGCCTTCATCCTGGCCGTAGCCTTGGACCATCATGAACTCATCGTCAAAACTTGCATAGAAAAGCTCTTGACCGAAGACCACTTCAACGACAGCCTCTGAGACTTGCTCTTCCTTCAAATCAGACCAGTGACCTCCGCTCAGGTGGAGGTAAGGAAAGCCTGGTTCATGCACTGCTTGGATGAAAGCCACAGCAGCGTGACGGTTCTTTCCAGCAATTCTCTTCTGATCTTCTACAGTATCCATAAAAAAATTCTACCACCATACCATTTTAGACATCAGTCTGCACCTGATTTAGCGTAAGGATTCCGTAAGGATTGACTCTGAAATGCGACTATGATAAGCTGTCGTTGAAAACTCAAACGAATGAAAGACGACTTATCATGTTGAAAGCCGCCAAAGCAGGACTCATCCGGGGAAACAAGCACCCCGTCATCGGTGAGGTGTTAAAAATTGCCGCCATTATGGTCGGCGCCGTTCTTGTCGCTATTGGCCTGGAACTGTTCTTGGTTCCCAACGGGTTCCTTGACGGCGGAGTAGTTGGTATCTCCATCATTCTGACCAGCTTCTTCGACATCCCTCTTGGTGTCTTCATCGGAATCCTGAACATCCCGTTCTTGGTGGTCGCATTCAAGCATGCTGGATTCAAGTCAGCCGTGCGAACAGCTCTCGGTATCGCCACCCTGTCGTTCAGCACCATCCTCCTTCATCACAGTCATCCTCTGACTGAAGAGTTCGTTCTTGCCCTGGGCTACGGTGGTCTACTCCTTGGAGTCGGAGTTGGTCTTGCACTTCGCTACGGTGGAGCTTTGGATGGTACAGAAATTCTGGCTGTCACTTTGGCTAACCGCACCAGGTTCGGTGTTGACCAAATCATCCTGGCAATCAACTTCTTCATCTTCCTTGTCGCTGCGTTCGTGTTCACCCCTGAGCGAGCTATGGCGTCCTTCCTGCTGTTCTACGTCGTTGTGACTCCCATCATCAAGAAGGTCATGGAGGGCGGTAACGAAGCGAAGACTGTCCAGATTATGTCGAAGATGCACACTGAGATTGCTGATGCAATCCATGAAGCCCTGAACCGTAAAGTCATCTTCGTTGACGCTCATAAGGACGACATCAACGACACCTTGAAGATTGTCACCACGTTCTGTGCAAGGGCAGAAGAGGCAACCCTGATTGAGGCGGTTGACGCAGTGGACCCTGAGGCGGTTATCATCATCACCGAAGCTGCCAACATTCACGGAAGCATCTTCAGCAAGAACAAGCACCACTAATGAGAAATGCCCTCCATGTCTTTTCACATGGAGGGCATTTCTTCGTTGGTTCAGTTAGCGACGGTCAGCCTTCTGAGCGATGACCCAGGAAGCGGCACACACCACACCCAGACCCACCATCATGGCGACAGGACCAGCGACCATGTAAAGGCTCGTCATCACGACGAACGAACCCACCAGCAGGAGCAGCGTCTTGACCTCCGTGCGAGGCAGACCCGACAGCTTCGACAGCTTAGCGATGATTCCCATGAGACTCTCCTACGTTCTTGGAAGGAGCTTGCCGCTCCTTGATGATCCCACTCTACACACTCCACCGCTCCCATGCAACACTGACCAAAAATCAGCTTCTCGACCAAACCTTGGTACTCTGAGAAGGACTATTCGAAGAAAGACACTCCATGACAGATTTTGATGACCTCATTGAAGGCTCGCCTTTCACTTCAGCTCAGATTCAAGTTGCTTCAAAAAACTACGAAGCCCAAGTTGACCTCCTGGACCAACTGCAGGCTGTATTTGACGAATCCGAAATCACTCTTACTGAGTTCGCTGAAAACTTGGGTCTTTCAGAAGAGGAGGCAGAAGCTGTCTTGGCAGGGGCTGTAGATTTGACGCTAACCGAGCTCCGGTACATTGCAAATGCTCTTGAAGTGGTCATTGACTACCATGTACGCCCAGCTTCTCGGACTGTTGAATCTTTGATCGCAGAACTGGAGCTTGCGGATGAAGAAGATGGAGCTGCCCGCCGGCTGCTGGAAATCATCAAAAAACATGACAGCTGGAGAGAAGAGAATGAAGCTCCTCTCAACCTTGACGCTGTTGAGCAGGTGATGGCTGTCCGTCAGGAATTCCCTGACAACCGAATCCCTGAGACCATCAAAATTTTCCCAACCCACACAGGAGGGCTGGTCCTTCAAACACGAACAGAAGACCAGACCGTACTCGTCAACTTCGAAGGTGATGACATGGTGTTGGAGTGCTTCAAAGTCAACGAAGAAGACTCGCTGTACGCGAAACTATCTCTGTCAGCTGCAACAGCTTTGCTGCTTCAACACCTCTGACCATCAACGTCTTTTCCCTTGACCTAATTTGTCAAAAAGAGGGAAATAGAATCGTCAGAAGCTTGCAACTGGCATCAAAAAGGCGTACGCTTGAACCAACGGAAAGCATCCAGCTTTTCTTCCACCAGGAGTGACATTTCATGGATTCCCTCACCAGGCTCGACAAGCTCACCGCCACGAACACCCTCATCGAGGAAGTTCGAGCCGCCCACAAGGCTGCCATCTCCCTCATGAAGAAAGCTTCCACTCAGGGAGACATCGTGAACCCGACGTACCTGATGGATTTCGTCGCCACGAACGGTCGACTGTCTGCCGCTGGCTACGTGGACCTGCTTCTCAAGCTCCAGCCTGCACGGTTCGTCGCTGAACTCAGCAAGTACATCCGCACGAACCCCAACACCAGCGACCGTGTTCACGAAGCAGCTGAGTACGCCTTCTACCAGGAAGTTCTGAACATCTGGGAGGACTAAACCCCTCCTGCAAGTGGAGCTGACCTGAAACCAGCTCCGCTTGCTTGCTTCTCCTGCTCCGAGTGTGTATGCTTTCAAACAGGAAGCAACAACGCTAAGGAGAGCATAATGGGTAGCACGGTCATCACGGTGGACAGCAGCATCAGCCTCCACTACTCGCACACTGCGAACGGTTTCGACTACTTCGGTATCCACCAGCTCGGCACGGGTTTCAACCACAAGCTGATGGACGTGGTGGAAGACTCCACCGACCAGCAGGTCATCAACGAGTACCGTGTCCGCAACCCCAACCTCGCCTTGGTTCTTGCCTGAACCACTCTATAGACAGAAGAGACCTGAAATGCCTGACAACGCTCCTGACCACGAGGAAGACACCATCGACTACACTCCGTTCTTGAACGGGGTAGAGTACGGTATCGTCCTTGACGACCTTGGAAGCACCGACATCTACGCCACCCTTGAAGAAGCACGTGCAGCTCAGAAGACTGCCCAGAAGCTGTACGGGGCTAAGGCTCCTCTTGTGAAAATCACAACCGAACCCGTCGAGTAACTTCCCGTCGCTGCAGCCCTCCTGACCGAAACCTGGTCAGGAGGGCTGCTTTGTGTCTTTTTACTGGACCATTGTGTAATCGCTTAGCACTCCTCGAGCTCCGAGGTGATGATCCAACTCCTCCGCCGGCACCTCAACCAGTTGTTCAAATTTTTAACGAGCCCTGCACGTTCCAGACATCGCCTTCAGCAACCTTGAGCTGCATAGAACCCACCAATGACAAGAAAGGACCCCTTCCAATTTCCAGGAAGGGGTCCTTTCTTGTTTGCTGCTTACTCCACGGGAGCGTGCTGACGCATGTACTCGTACATGACAATTCCTGCAGCCACAGCAACGTTCACGCTGCGAGGGGTGACACCCTGCTGAGGAATGTAGACCATCTCGTCGCACTCCTCAATAATCTCACGAGGGATACCAGGACCCTCCTCGCCGTATACGAACACCGACTTCTCGGGAAGGTCAGCACGGTACACAGGCTTCGGGTCGAAACCGACCGTGTTGTCCACCGCGAAGATACGGTAACCATCTGCACGGAGAGCTGCGAACAGCTCACGCCAGTGGGTAATGGCAAGATGCTCGACCGTGTTGTAGTTCTGCACTCCAACCGACCCACGCTTGTCCCAACGCTTCGTACCCTCACGCGTGTCAATCTGGTCGTTCGGACGGTTCAGGAAGATGAACCGACCACCAGTGAAGGCACTGTGGTTACGGAGAACGCTGGACTTGTTGAAGTCATGCGTCATGTTCAGAGCGATGGAGACCATCTTCGTCCTACGCTTCTCCTGCTCCCCTCGGATGATGTCCTCGTTCATGCCCTTGAACATGTCGATTACGTTGCGAGTGTCGTCCGCAGGGTCAATGGTGGGGGTAGCAGTGGTCATAGTAACTTGTCTCCTATAAAAGTAGGTCATGGTCGGCTGCATTTGTGCAGCGATGTCAACTATAACAGCTGTCAGAAAGAAAAGCAACTGCAGAGAGCGAGTGTATAAACGAAGGACCCTCACCTGAAAATATCTTCAGGTGAGGGTCCTTTTGTCTTTTTGCTGAGTATTAGCCGAAGTAGTTGACGTAGAACTTCGCGTCAGCGGTGACGTGGCTCCTGAACCGCGTCTCTCCCGTACTCCTACCCCGCATGTCGGTCACGTACTCGGTGGTGGTCACGGGAGTTCCGTTCAGGTGTAGGTGGCTGTACTGGTAGCCGTCCATCGTCCCGCCGTCCTCCTTCAGGGTGCCGAACATGAACATGTCCTGCTCCACGATGAGAACATCCTGTCCCGCGTACAGGTCGTTCGCCTGGACCTCGACGGGCTGGAACTCCTGCAGGAGGATGTTCGCAACCTGCTGCACAGTGTTGGTAACGGTAGCCATTGGTAAACTTTCTCTTCAAATAATTGGTAAGCGTTTGCTTGTGAAGATCAGACTACCAGCTTCATGGCAGCAATGCAATGGGATCAAACAGTTAAAAAGTGAATCCGACCCTCTTAATCATAAGAGGGTCGGATTCACTGAGGGTGCTTAGAAGCGAGTCCCGTAGTACAGAGCGTTCGGGTTGTGTTCGATGAAATCAGGCTCATCATACTCAGCCTCGTTATACCTGCGGCTCGTCTCCGCATACTTGCGAGTAGTGAGGCTCTCCCCGTTCATGTTGAGGTGGACATGGGTGGAACCCGTCATGTGAGCGGTGTCCTCGTAAAGCTCACCGAAGCGAAGACCGTTGTTCTCCAGAATCAGAACATGCTGACCCTCGAAGAGGTCCTCAGCACGGACCTTACTTAGCTGGAACTGCTCAATGATTGCGTCAGCAACTGTCTGCGTGTCGATGTTCTGCGTTCCCATGATTTTCCTTTGTTTAGTGAATAAGTTCAATATCAGACTATCAGGTAAAAAATCTGACCGCAACTCCATTCTCGTCCTTTTCCAGTATCCTGCACATCGTTGCTTTTGTCAGCGGAAGATGGTACTCTGAAGATGAAAACATTACCCCTGCCAGAAAGCCGAGAACCACCATGCTTCGTTTCCGTAAGAACATCGATGCTTCTGTGGTGAGCCGCTGGGAGAACCTTGTGGCATGGATGAACAAAGCAGTCACATCTGCTCAGCAGGATTACTTGAAGACAGACGTAGACGCTCCTGTCCTTGACGGTTTCGACCTCACTGATGCAGGCAAAAAGCTGGCAGCAGTGAACGCCTACGAGTATGGTCTGAAGCTTGCCCAGCAATGCCTCACTCTTGCTCAGCAGGGGAAGAAGACCAAAGCTGTTCTGAAAGGGACCAGCGACACAGCAGCACTTCTCAGCTTCCTTTACTACCTGGTTGAAGACCGCCGTCAGGAAGACCTGAAAGCACAGAAGCGAGAAGCCGAACTCGTCATGGCACCTCGTGAAGAGTTTGATAAAGCCTACATCTACCAGCTGGAAGTCGAAGAGCAGCACCGCATCTTCACAGACTGCCTGGACTGGGTAGACGCTTTAGTTTGAAGTACATCCCCTAACTGAAAGAGAACGACATGAGCCAGAACACGAAAACGCTGAAGGTACTCAACCGCACAGGTGGAGTTGTCGGAGCTGTCATCACAGTGGAAGCCCTTGAGGACTCAACTGTGGTCTACGACAGCTTCCTCGGAGAGAGGGAGTTTTTCCTCTGGAAGGGTCACCGTCTCACCCTTCGAGTCCGTCGTCATTCCACTTTCGAAGGAGACACGCTCTCCATGAACCGCCTGGTCGGCATCGCAATCGACTGGGCTAAAATCCCCTGGCGTTGGGCATACTGACAGGTCAGGGGTAGAACCCACCTAAATTATCAGGTAGGCTGTCATTCAGAAGCCCGCCTTTGAAGCATTGGAGAAACCATGCAGAACCTCACCACCCACCTGGTCAAAGTCCAGAACGTCATCTTCAACACCATGCACTACGGTTACCGAAGCTCTGCAGAGCTGGAGGAGCTGCACCAGGCTCTGACCAGCACGAAGCTGGAGTCGCCTGTCTTCATCGATGAGTCCGATGAAGATGGTGTCCAGTTCAAGCTGGTTCGCACTCGCACCCTGAAGGACAAGGACTTCATCCACGGCATCCGAATTGTCAGCATCAACTCTTCCGCCGAGGAGAAGGCAGCCAAGGCGAACCTGCAGCTGGCACAGCTTGACACGGAATACCCTGAATGGCTGTGGGCTGAGACTCCGTTCTGGTCCGTCTGACCCTAACCCTGAACAGGAAGACCCTCTCAACTTGAGAGGGTCTTCCTGTTTCTGTATGTCTTTTTACTGGACCTGAAGAAGAGCCATCTGCTTCTTGCCTTTCTTCATCAGCAGGAACCCACCAGCAAGCACTGTCTGGCTGGATAGAACCGCATCAGCATCTGCAACTTTTTTGTTGTTCAGACTCAGACCATTCTGCTTCACCACACGCCGAGCTTCACCCAAACTGGAGACAAGACCTGCAACGACAGCAGCAGCGGCAACAGTCATCTCAGACGAGACCGCAGTTCCCTCCAGAGCTGTGAACACCTGCTTCAGGACTACTTCACGAACACCAGACAGCTCTTCAAGGCTGAACAGCAGACGACTCACTTCAACCATCTCTTCAGCAGTCTCAATGCCATGAACCAAAGCGGTGACTTCAAAAGCCAGCACCTTCTGAGCTTCACGCAGGTGAGGGGTTTCAAGGACCTGCAGCTCAAGAACACGAACCTGTTCCCTGGTCAAAAAAGTGAAGACTTTCAACCGGTCAATAACATCCTCATCTGCAGTATTCAACCAGAACTGGAAGAACTCGAACGGGGTCGTCATCTCTGGGTCAAGCCAAACTGCGTTTCCTTCACTTTTGCCAAACTTAGTGCCATCAGTGTTGGTGATTAGAGGAGTTCCCAACGCATGAACTTTTTGACCTTCGACCCGACTGACGAGCTCTACACCACCCAGGAGGTTTCCCCACTGGTCACTTCCACCAGTTTGGAGGACACAGCTCTCGTTCCTGAACAGCTCCAGGAAGTCTGAAGCTTGAAGAATCTGGTATGAGAACTCAGTGAAGCTGATGCCGGCGTCAGATTCGAGGCGAGACCGGACTGCATCCTTTTTTAGCATCGTGTTCACTCGGAAGAACTTCCCAAAATCACGCAGAAAGTCCAGAGCACTCAGTTGGCCGAACCAGTCCAGGTTGTTCACCAGGCGGAGCCCGTTGGCGCCCTCAGGGTTTAAAAACTTCTCGACCTGAGCCTGCAGTTTGTTCACCCAGCCGGCAACTATAGCTGGGTCGTTCAGGGTCCTTTCCGAGGTGGGTCTCGGGTCACCGATGAGTCCGGTGGAGCCACCGACAAGACCGAAAGGGGTGTGACCAGCCAATTGCAGTCTTCTCATCAGCAGCAGCTGAACAAGGTTCCCGAGATGAAGGGAAGGAGCGGTTGGGTCAAATCCGCAGTAAAAGGAAATCTTCTGGTCGTTCAGCAGCGTTCGGAGCTCACCTTGGTCGGTGGATACTTTCACGAGTCCTCGCCAGAGGAGCTCATCCCAAATGCCGGGAAAGTTGGTGTCGTTGGACTGGGTGTTCATCATGTCTTTTTCCATTCAGTGTCGACATCATGCGGATGTCGGAAGAGGTTGTCAGTGCTGGCTTAAACAAAAGAAGGAGGCTCACCCGCTTTTGCTGCGAGTGAGCCTCCTTCTGAAGAGAGTTGTCAGACCAGAAGAGAGAACGCCGAAACCGGCTCACCCGCGTGGGTATAGCCGTGATAGCGTCCGATGAACATTTCCATGATGCTAACTATATCAGCTTAACTGGTTTGATGCAACATACACTTCATGAAAATGGGTGAGGATCGGTAAAAACAACCCACCGAAACCACTCATGGTAGGATGAACCTAACAACCTTACTCAAGGATTCGCTTACACAATGCTCGAAGAAATCACGATCAAAGACCTGGGTGTCATCCAGGAAACCAAGCTGACTTTCACCCCTGGACTAACCGTACTCACAGGGGAAACTGGTGCAGGTAAAACGATGGTGCTTACCGCCTTGTCTTTGCTGTTGGGAAAAAGAACCTCACCCAGCATTGTCCGACATGGAGCTGAATGCACCAGCGTAGAAGGAGTCTGGAGTACCACCCATTTCAGCAACCTTGACCAGATTCTTGAAGTAGGTGCAGTTGTTGAAGACGAGACTTTGTACATCAACCGAACCGTCACCAAAGAAGGAAAAAGCCGAGCTGTTGTTGGCGGCAAGAGCACCCCGGCATCAGTGCTCGCCACCTTGAGTGGCAACTTAGTCAACGTCCACGGTCAGAGTGACCAGATCAGGTTAAAAAGTTCAGCAGCTCAAGCTGAAGCTCTTGACAAATACGCCGGCGATAAACTTACCAAGAAGCTCACCGAGTACCAGCTCGCGTACAAAGAGTGGAAGAACCTCACCACTTTGGTGCGTGAACTCAAAACCAACATGGTGGCCCGCCAGCAGGAATACGAGAACCTCCTGACTGCAGTGCAAGCCATCAGCAACGTGAGTCCCTCCAAGGGTGAAGACGAGACCCTCAAAGATGAGATTTCTGGCTTAGAGAACGTTGAAGTTCTGCAGACCACCATTCAAGAAGCCTTGAACAGTCTCAGCAGCGAAGAGTATGAATCTCCAGACACCGCTGCAGCTATCAGCAACACAGTTAGCCTTCTGACCAACGTCTCAGATCAGGACTCACAGGTGGCGGAGATGCTCCGTTTGGCTCAAAGCATTCAGAATGAACTCACTGAGCTGCAGCAAAGCATGTCTTTTTACTTATCCTCTCTGGACACGGATGTTTTTGAGCGCCTCAACGAGCGCCAGAGCCGGCTTGTTCAGATCAAAGAGCTCATCCGCAAATATGGAACCAGCCTTGATGATGTTCTGGAGTACTGGGAAACAGCAGACCAACGAGCTCAAGAACTTGACCCGGATGCTAACAATCTTGAAGAGCTGGAGAAGCAGCTGCAGGCAACTCATGCTTCAGTCAAAAAAATTGCGAGTGAGCTCACCGTACTTAGAACCAAAGCAGCAGCCGGTCTCGAAAAATCAGTGAACCTTGAGCTGGCTGGTCTTGCGATGGCAGGTAATAAGCTCCAGATCAACCTCACTCCTCGCAACGAATACAACGCCACTGGTGTTGACGAAGTAAACTTCCTGCTCACAACACCAGGGTCAACTGAACCTCGACCTATCAACAAAAGTGCCAGTGGTGGTGAGCTCAGCCGAATCATGTTGGCGTTAGAAGTCGTGCTGGCTGACCCTAAAACCACTCCTACCTTCGTTTTTGACGAGGTTGACAGTGGTGTAGGTGGAGCAACAGCTATCGAAATCGGTAAAAGGTTGGCCAAGTTAGCCCGAGAAGCTCAAGTCATCGTTGTCACTCATCTCCCTCAAGTTGCAGTGTTTGCAGACAACCATCTCCAGGTGGAGAAAACTGAGACACCTGGAGGTCAGAACACCAAAGTTCGGTCTTTGGACCAGAGTGAAAGAATCAGCGAGCTGTCCCGCATGCTTTCCGGATTAGGCGACTCTGAGACTGGTCTGGCTCACGCGAAAGAGCTATATGACCTGGCTATTGCAACAAAGTCTGCTTGAAGTTAAACACCTGATGTGGTAACTTAGAGCCATCTGGGCAGGATAACCTGCCGGCTAAACTTGAGGATTGTGCAATGGCTAAAAAGAAGTGGACACTCGACTACCCAACGGTCCGGGTTCTGAAGTCGAAAGTGCCTGCCGTTCATAACCTTTTTGCAGAGGTGATGATTGCAGGTGGAGCAGTGGGCTATCAGATGGAGAAGCACCAGCTCGGTTCCGTCTACTACCACCTGACGATTACTGGCTCAGAGTCTCTCTTGGATAAGTTTGAGCAGCGAATCAAGTCAATCTTGACGGCAGTCTGAGTAGGCTGCCCCTTCCGCTTATTATCCTTTTGTGATAAAATTGACTTGACTCTTATTCAGAAAGCATCTACTTATGTCAATTTTTATCGAATCCAGGTTGGATGAGGTAGAGAAAATCTCTGCGGCAGCAACACCTGGACCTTGGGTTGCCTTGGGTGAGGATATCGCTCAGGTTCTGCTGCAGCCATATGAGAACCCTGAACTTGGTGCCAAGCTGGGTGAAGCTTCTGAGTCAGATGCTACGTTCATCGCAATGGCTCGTACGGCAGTTCCTGAGCTGGTCATTGCTCTGAGGTCAGCACTTGCCTTCAAAGAGTCATTCACTGAAGACAAGCTTGCTGCAGCTTTGGCATCAGCTCCTCGTCCAGAGTTTGACTCAGTAACTGGTGAGATGACACAGGAGTCGTCGGTGTTGATGGCTCAGAGTATCCTGAAAGCTCTCACTTTGTAGCTCATGTCTTTTACCAGACACAAGAAAGCCACCCTTCAAGCGAGGGTGGCTTTCTTGTGTCTGACTACTTTGCCGTCAGAGGCTGCAGCTCAGCATGCATCTTTCGTGCAGCTCGTCCAGCAGCATGCTGCCGAGTGAATCCAAATCGGCTGTCCATCACTTCACTACCTCGAAGGTAGTGGGCGACAGCAACCAGGTTCTTGAACCGTCTACGGCTGATAACGCTGTCCAGCTGGCGGTCGCCAACAATCTTGTACCTCTGCTCGTCTTTCATAGCTCTCCCTTTGTGAATTATTTCGTCTTTCTGAGACGGATATGTATCAAACTACCATCGAATACAGTAGAAAGCAAGGGAGGAAACAAGACCCGAAAAGTCCTGTTTCCTCCCTTGTTGTGTTAGCGACTGAAGATGCCAGCGAAGAAACCAGCCTTAGGCTGCTCCCGAGTCTCTTCCTGAGTCTCAGGAGTGACAGCCTCAGCCTCAGCCCTGGCTGCCTCACGAGCCTCGTACTCAGCCATCCAAATGTCGCTGGGCTTCTTGTAGAACTCCATCCAGTCCTCACGGTTACGGTAAGAGACGAAGAACACAGTCGTCTTGTCCGACTCAACCTTGAGCTTACTGGTGTTACCCATGTCGTCATCCGTGACCTCGACCGTGACAGTCTTCGTGACCTCACGAATCTTGTACGAACCGACTCGGTTGTTCAGCTTCTTGACGCTGTAGTGCTTGTCAATCAGCTCGATGGCACCCTCACGGGAGAGGCTACGGCTTGTCAGGTGAACTGCGAACGCCTTGATGTCAGCTTCCGTCAGAGCGAACCAGTCCTGGTAGCTGTACTCTCGTGGAATCTCCTGCTCATCATCCTCAGGGGTACGCTCCTGAGTGGCGAACGCCTCCCGAGAAAGGGCGACCTCAAAAGTGGTCTCAACGTACTCGTTCTTCTCTGAGGTAGGCATTGTTCTTTCCTTTAAAAATTGGATGCGGTATGAATAACCTCATCCTTGCATGCTTTTAGAGAAACTGCAACCCTGTTACGTCAAACTTTCAGTCTGTCTCAGTGGCTCGTCGCAGAAGCTTGCCTTCAGTGACAGAATGGCTGTTCAAATCAACCCAACCCTGTCCGTGAATGAAGAACAGTTTGCCGTTCCCAGAGCTGTCCTGACTGACAATGGCGGAGACTTTTTTACCTGAATACGTCAGCTCCCACAAATCACCAAGCTGTGCTGAATGCCAAGGCTCTTTCTCAGGAAGAACAACCTGAGTCCACTCCTGAGGATTGTAGATGGGATAAACCCATAGCTCTTTAGCGCTGTACTCTTTGAGCAAAGACTCGGCTTTGTGCTTGTAGAGCTGATGCGTCAGAAGTAGAGCGACTGGTTCATGACCAACTCCACGCTGGACAGCTACAACCAGTCCTGAGGCTTTTTTACCTTGCTCATTTGTGAACTCTACGTCGAAAGCCGGACCGAACGGGCTGGGCTTTAAAGTGCTGATTGTTCGAGGACCTGATGAGACTTCAGTCTGCTTCGTCACTTCTTTGACAGCTGAATGAACTGCTGGATTGAACTCCCAGTTCTGAATATTGGGGTTATCGCTTTGGGCTGCCCATCCAAGGTCATAGCTGTAGCACTCATCAACTCGGTCACCGTTGGAAGGGATGTGGCTTTTAGGGTCTTCGCCTCGGAGAACGTAGATCGGGTAGTTTTCGTAGTCGAAACTGTCGCGGGCGACAAGCATATGAGAGTAGCGACCAGTGTCTCCATCTTCATATGCGCTTTTGATATCTCCGTAGCCCCAAGTCATAATCTTCTCCTAATCGATGTCTTTTTCCATCATACCATAAATTAGAGTGATTTACAGAATCCATTGACTCAAACATTTCTTCATGATAGGGTGGCTAATCAAACCACTTTTAGTACGGAAGAAAGCAATGACTGACCAGACTGTTACAGACCCAGCTGAGACTGATGCCATCTGGCGTGCAACTGTCAGCAAGATGCCCCACCGAACAAAAGAAGAAGCGATTCAGCGTTATGCAGCTGGAAAGAAAGTTGATGCTCCTTTCAAGAGGTTCCTTGCTCTGGAGTTTGGGGAAGACCTGTCTCCTGCTGTGCATGAACTCATTTACGAGAAGGCATACTCTGACGGACACCACGCAGGGTACTTTGAAATCCAGAACCAGTACATCGAAGCTGCTGATTTTGCTCGCAGCATCATCATCGCCAACAACAGCTAATTTTTGAAAGGCAACTATCATGTCGCTCACCAAGCAGGTCCTGTTCCGTAACTTCGCAGCTCTCACTGCTGCTGTTGAAGCAGGCGAGACTGTCTACATCCGACCTATCAACCTTTACGGTTGGGTCCTTCCTGAGAAGACACTTCCAAGTAAGGATTACCGCATCGTCTCCGTGGATGCTGACCTGGTACACCTTGTGGATGCTGACGGTAACCAGGAGACCATCCCCGCTAACGCCCAGTGGAGTTTTCAATTCCATCTTCTGACGGCTTTGTATAAGGATTACGAAGTTCTGTACATTACCAACCCTCATGATGGGGTGAAGTTCTAACCATGAAGAAGCTCATCGGCGGTCCCCTTGACGGGGTTGCAGTGTCTCCGAATAATGAAGACAACTCCTGGGTCACTGGGTACACCTTAGACAGCAGGCACTGGATTCCTCGCCAGGGGATATTCGTCTGGGATTTCCCTGATGGTGTCATGAACCATGGCTACCGCAAACAGAAAGATGGGCAGTTCCACCATGTTTGGAGCCGACCTTCTGGAGGCAAAAGGTAGCGTCAGCTTCAGCTAACAACAGATTGAATGATTTCACAGTGGGGTCCTCGTAGAGATTGCGAGGACCCCACTGTCATGATAAACTCGAATCAATACGCAAACCAGCAGGCTTCATTTTTCAAGGAGAGCAACATGGCTCAGATTCGCACTTTCAAGATTTCGGCAACCCGTGGTGATGAGCAGGGTGAGTTCACTTTTGCAGGTGCTGAGAATCAGGGCTGGCACCGCTCCGACTTGGTGACGCAGGGTTGGACGAACATCCTCATCACTGAGACGACCAAAAAGAGTTAACCCAACAGTAATGTCTTTTCCCAGGCAGCTCCAATCTGGATGGTGTTGACAGGAACTTCCGAGAGTGCTTGAATGAGGACCGACGAAAGGGAACGCTCATGATTATCTTCGACATTGACGACACCATCTCCCCTACCCGACCTGGGAAGGACTGGAAGGTGCCTCACGAGACAGCACGTGCCTGGGCGTACACCATCAGCATTCCCACCTATGTGCTGGAGTTCCTTCGCTCCCGCGATGACATTGCTCTGCTCAGCACTTGGGGCAAGTCAGCTCAGCAGGTTGCAGACGCTTTCGGTTTCACCGCACAGGTCATCGTCCTGACGGACGAGCAGGAGGGCATTCAGGGTAAGTATGATGCTGTGCAGAACCTGGATGGTGTAGTTGCCTGGGTTGACGACCACATGAAGCCTGCCATGCGGACGAAGCTGGCAGAGCAGGGCATCCTCGGAATCAAGCCCACCAACGGAGTAATCAGCAAAGCTCAGCTGACAACCCTGGTGAACCACGTTAGCTGAACACAAACCTTCCGTTTGAAGACTATCTATGGTAGTCTGATCCTATGAAGACCCTAACCTCGGAGAAGCTCTCCAAAACGATGGCACATGCTCTCAGGCATGCTCCTGAGGTGTACTCTCTCACCCTCACTGCAGAGGGATTCGTGGCAGTGTCTGAGCTGGCTCAAAAGCTCAGTCAGCACTTCGAGCAGAATGTCACTGTCGAGGCTATCCTGGGTGTCATCGAGGCAGACTCCAAGCAGAGGTACACGCTTGTAGGAATCCAAGTGCGAGCTGCTCAAGGTCACAGTTTTCCTGTGGACCTCGGCATGACTCCCATCGAGCCTCCTGCAGTTCTTTTTCACGGAACCATCGCAGCTGTCGTGCCTTCAATCATGAAGCAGGGACTCATCCCAGGCAGTCGTCAGTTTGTCCACCTATCAAGCAACTTGGAGACAGCTACAACTGTCGGTAGCCGCAGAGGCAAGCCAGTCATCCTGACAATTAACGCTGCTGCCGCTCATGCAGCTGGGGTCAAGTTCCACCAGTCGGAGAACAACGTCTGGCTGGTAGCTGCTCTTCCTGCTGAGTTCATCAGCATCTAACCATTCTCAAAAATAAGAAAGACTCAACATGAGTACCTCAGACTTTAACCTCCACGACTCACGATTCATGCGTGTAGAGCATATTCAAATGGAGCTGTGGGGTCTGGAATGCTCTCCTGCTACCAGCTCTAGTGCTGGGGTGTTTTTCGAGGAACTCCTTGAAGAGATGGAAAGGCTCATTAGAGATTATTCATTGGCAGACTTCGATGCAGCAAAGCTTGAAGCAGAGGGTCCTGCCCAAGACCTGCTCTTCTACCACTTCCTCATCAATGTTCGTGCGTTCGTCTCTGATTATCGCATCATCACTTTTGCAGAAATTTCAGAGCGGCTCAGTCGGGTCCGTAAGTCAGCTTCTGCCTTCATGGCAGAGTGGAGCGGCTTGAGTGCTGTAAGTCGCCGGCTGAGATAACACCCACGCCAATGTCTTTTTTCAAGCACCTCATCTGAACAAGTATCACTTCGAACAGCCCTGCCAGTTAAAACATGGTGGGGCTGTTCGCTTGCATGCTCCTCCTTGCACCTGATACGATGAATCTGAACCTGGCGGAGTTACACCAACCTTGCCCGTTTTTTGACATTCGAACTGAGTTGTCTTCTGGTTCAAAATCATGTACGGTGAAACCCACACGCCGAACACAAACCCTTGCAGACAGGAACGGTCATGATTAACTCCACCTTCACCAACATCCCCGCCACGGACATCCGCCGCGTCATCCCGCAGGGCATCCTGATTCCTTCCTACTCCAAGTACATCGTCAGCGTGACCATCCCCACCGAAGGTGACGCAGAAATCACCGTCAAGGGTGGAGTGGACCCCACGTACCTCTGCTCCTCCACTGAAGCGTTTGAGGCTCTCCAGGTTCTGCACAGCCTCTGACTCACTGAGGCTTCATCTACTAAAAACTGCAGCCCTTCCTCCGTTTGAAGGCTGCAGTTTTTGTTTTTCCAAAAATTGCTTTTGGAGTTGCAATGCACCCAGAAGGTGCATACACTGGAACCACAAGCAAGAACCCGCTCAACAGAAAGCAGCTCATCATGTTCGGTCTTTTCGGTCAGAAGCAGGAAATCGTCAACCCCCGCACCGCTCCTGTCATTCCCACTCCTGAGGCTTACGGTCTGACCGAACAGCAGCAGCTTTCCATCGATGCTCTCATCGTGGATGAGGACAACATGGTGAAGCTGGGTGAGGTCACCCGCAACCTCATCAACATGCAGTGCCAGTACGGTTCGCGTTACCTGGACCAGAAGCTCCAGGACAGCAAGTTCCTGGGCGAGGGTCTCCGTTTCAACGTCGAGGGTTCTTCCTACCACGACTACCGCCTGAACAAGGATGACGTTCTGGAGTTCGTCGCTCGCGTCCGCCAGTACCGCTGGAACATCGGACAGGTTGAGGTCGGCACCATCTAACTGTCTTTTTACAACACCTCAAAAAGAGGGCTACCGACCAGGTAGCCCTCTTTTTGTTTCAGCCATCTCGTTGTAATGAAGGATGCTCCCTACCAAGTTCTGGCGGGAGCATCCTTCATTACAATCTCAGAGCTTTGCAGTCTCAAGCTCCCAGCTGGCAAGATTCTTCTGAATGATGGCATCCAGCTTGCCGTTCTGACGCGACTCCTCCACAAGCAGGTCCACTCCGTCAGCGTCGAACAAACGAACCGACTGGCGGACCTTTTCAGCATCATCAGAGAAGAAGTCAGCCCCAAGCTGGTCGTACATCTCATCCAGCAGCTGGTTCATCGTGACCTCAGTGCGGAGCGTCTTCATGACTCCGATGAGTGCATGGTTGTACTCAAGAACAGCCCAACGAATCAGGTCAGCCTTGTTTTTAACCGTCTGGCTGCCGCCCGACCGCTCAAGACCATCAGGACCGTCAAGCTTGAACAGGTTGTGGCTGTCAGCACCTGCCCACCAGCTGATGCTGTCGTCAGTAAGACCCTGACCCTCCACCGATGCTGCCTCAAGTGCAGCGTCAATCATCAGGTAGCTTGCCTTCAGCTGATTCTTCATCAGCTCGCCAATCGTGGCACCCGTGATGGTCCGCTGGTCGTCATAGAACTTCGCACTCTTGCGGTACGCACTGATGGAAACGCTGTTGCTGAGCTGAGTCGTTTCAGACATTTCGATATCTCCTACGTCAAAAAGTTTGTAGGACCAACCTACATGCCTTTTCTCTCCCTGTCAACAATCTCTGCTTCTTGCCGGCGACAATGCGATGAAGCCAGTCTTATCAGTTAGAGATGAGGCATGTCCACAATATGTCAAGCCAAGAATCCAGCCACCTGCCGCGTCCACGGAACCGGAGGGAAGATGGCCACCCTACTAACGAAAGCCGACACAGCTGTCAAAGAAAACCGTTTAGATGACTACTTCAGCATCCGAAAAGAAATGGAAGAGCTCACTGACGAAACAAATGACCTACAGGTGCTTTCTTCTGGACAAGAGTCAGAAACTCTTACTGATGAAGAGCCTCGAATGACAGGTACTTGGCGAGACCAAGCTGAAGATTTACAGCTGGTAAAGCATCTGACACGTCCTTACAAGTCACGTGAAGAGACAGCAGAACAGGCTGCTACCTATGATGAGCTTGCTCGCAGAGGGTATTCTGAATCAGAGCTCCATGCAGCTTTCATGTTCGGAATAGAGAAAAGGCTGAAGTATGGTGAGAATGGCGATAAGGTTCGCATGAATGTGGGAACTTACATCAACTCGCACATGCAAATCGAAGAAACGTATGATGCTGAAATCTCAGATGCTCAGATAAAAAGGATTGCCCGAGAAAGCTTTGGATTTGTCCCGGCCGAAGTGACTGGTCTTGATGGCAGAGACCACATCTGGATGCATAAAACCAATATTCAGCTCTACTGTTCTCGCATACTGGATGCAGTCAAAAAAACTGCCAGACAAGAGCATTCCCCAGAGCAGGTAGCCAAAGTCAGTCACAATCCTTTCGTTGACATGTTCATCTAATCTTAAACACTGTTGAAGCCCCAGTTTACCCGCTGGGGCTTCAACAGTTAAAGGCATCCAAATTGGTTGCAGAAATTTGGGCTTTCGACTTGCATCTAAACTGCCTGAGGCGTAGTCTTCTATCAAGAGGGAAGCGGAGAGAGCTTCCCCGCAGACTTAGGAGAACACAATGTTCGGTTTCAAGAAGGCAGTTGACCAGGTTGAGCTTCAGGTCTGGTCCCACATCGTCAGCTGGTTCGAGCAGGGTCTGGTCGAGGTCCGCGAGGCTGCCTACATTAACGAGTACACCTGGGATGACCAGCAGTGGGTTTTGTTCTACGAGCAGCAGACGACGCTCGCCAAGACGAACCTTGCTCGTGTCTCCAAGGGCAAGCTTGCCAAGACGCAGCTTCACGTGAAGACGGGAGCGGAGGGCGTCAAGGCTCTCTTCATCCAGATTCGCACCCAGAACGAGAGCCTTCTCGTGCAGTCGCTGATGAACTCGGCTGAGGGCATGGGTGAGGGTGACCGCCGCAAGTTCCGCTCGAACCTGGACGCAGCGAAGGTCTACGGCATCCGCAAGAAGGCAATCCGCCAGGTCTTGGAGGAGAGCTACTGGGAGAGCATCATCTCCCCTGAGTTCGCTAAGGCTAACAACCTCCAGACTGTCTAACATTAACGGAGTAAGCCCCTCACTTGATATGGTGAGGGGCTTACTCGCATTTTCATTATCCTTATGGTAGAATAGAGTAACTTTATTTAGAGATAGGACTGACCGATGGCTATGCGGATCAACGCGAAACAAATTGCTATTGCCCGAGAAGAAGGCATCGGCAGTTTCTACTTCAGCTTGAAGCATCAGGCTTCATTTGGACCAGTGCCATCTCCCTATCGCATTGACTTCAACCACACAATGAACTGGGAGTACCTGTTCAAACGCACAGACATCACTGCAGCCAACATTGCAGAGTTGAACAAGCATTGGATGGAGACATACAAGGAGACCTACACGAATTACTGGCGGGATGCCATGACTCCTAAGACACTGAAGCAGCTTGAGCAGAAGCGTAAAGACTACGAGGCAATCAAAAACTTCACCAAGGCATTTTTCCGAGATTACCCGCTGTGAACAAGTAACACAGTCTGCCGGCGAATCCAAAAAGGTTGATGAGCTGTTAAAACACTGAAGCCCTCCATGTCTTTTCACGCGGAGGGCTTCAGTGTTGGGGTTCAGAGACCTGCTCGGACTCCAACCTCCTGCAGGGTCGCAATTCTGTACGACTCGATGAGGTTGTCACCAGCGGAGAAAGCGGAAGCAGTGATGAGGCTGTCCGTCACGAACTTCTTGATGTAGTCCACACCCTGAGCCGAGGTCTTCGTGCCTGCCTGCACCTCATCGATGACCTTCTGCAGCTCATCCAAGATAGGAGGGACAGCAGACAGGGTAGCCACCTGGTGCATGTTTGCCTGGTTGAGTGACATGCTGTGCTTCAGAGCCAGCTGAAGGTTCTCCTTGTGCGTCGCCACGTGCTGACGCTGAACAGCCACGTACTCAACCAGCTTGTCGAAACGCTCCTGCTTGCTACCCATGATGTTCTCCTAAGTCTATGGGGAAGCTCTCCGCTTCCCTCTTATCTGAACTGTACTCCGTCTCAGATGCAGTTGCAAGCCAAGACAGCTGATCCGTCTAAAAAAGACGAAAAAAGAATCAGTAGGAAAAATTGAGCAAATGGTTGCTTTCTTCCATCAGGCCGACTACGGTAAGAGCAGAAGCACTCATAAACTTGCATCATCAACGAAAAGGAATAACCAATGTCCAGCACTCTCATCGACTTCGACATCCTCAACAACATGGCTGACCTTCGAGACGTCGGCGGACAGCCTCTTCAGGGCTTCAAGGTTGTCCACACGGACCTCATCAACGCAGACGAGCATGACGACCTGTACGCTTCCGTCATCTCCACCCCTGAGGACACCTTCGTGAAGGTCTACTTCCTCTGGAACCACTCGTTCGGTGACGCCATGGTCATCTACGGTGATGGCACGGACAGCATCTCCCCCTCCATCGTGACCCCGAAGGAAGTCACCACGGTCGTCTACGTCTGACTCTTCCTCCACGAAAGGCTCCCTGATAGTCAGGGAGCCTTTCGTGTTTTCTGATCCCAGTTACCCAGGCATAATATGGGTAACATGTCTTTTACCACACGCATCACAGAGCATTAAAAAGCTGACTCCCTACCTGCAAAGGTAGGGAGTCAGCTTCAGTTGGGTTACTTGAGGACAGTTCCCGTGTCAGCCATGCTCCAGTAACGATAAGCGTCCTCCGCACCCTCACGGAAGCTACGGCTCATGTGCATGAGATTGTTCCTGTTTGCCTTACGCATAGCCTGAACGAATCGCTCCTCATAGGCACGGTACGAACCGAAGAACTTCATGTCCTGGTGAGCGTCCATCTTTGCAACCTCCAACCCGACCAGGAAAGCGTAAAGCCAGCCACTGTTGTACTGGTCCTCCCACTGGTGAGCGTTCTTGAGGGTGAAGCCCGTAGGGTTCCAGCCAGCCTCACGAAGAATGGCAAGCTGCTGGTCCCTGACTGCCTGCTCCATCGCCCGAATGAGACGCTCGGACTTGCCCTTGTTCAGGTTGCGGCTGAGGAAAAGCTTCACCGAATCCACAAGACCACCGAACTCCACGGTGTCGAACTTCGTCTCCTGCGTGACCGTCATGACTACTCCTAAAGCATTCGTGGAAGTTCGTTTGACTCCCTATCAGGACAAAGCCTACATCGCCTTCATTCAAAAAGCAACTGTAATCCCGTCAAAAATAATCAGGAACGCAGTTGCATCTTTGCCCATGATGGTTATAGAGTTTCCTCAGAACGGAAAGCACACAGCTTCCCGAAAGACTTAGGAGAGAACCATGAACGGTCTGCAGGAGATTCAGGACAACTACAACACTCTCGGAGAGCAGAACCCGAAGAACTGGTCTGACATCCGCTTCCGTGTCACTCTTAGCGACGGAACGGTTCTTCCTGCTTCGTACCTGCGACTGGATGACCAGCCCATCGGGGAGTGGGACCTGACGAGTGCGACTGCTGACGACTCTGCCGCCATGCGTGACCTCCTCGAACTCTCTGCCAAGATGCGTCTCATCCTGGACCTCCCTGCCCCGCTGTTCCACCCGACGCTCGACCTTCCTGCCTACGTCTTCAAGAATGGCGACGTGAAGGTGGAGAGCTTCATCCAGAAGTAATTTCTCTTCGCTATGAGCAGACTGTCAACCTGACAGTCTGCTCATAGCCGTTTAAAGCCTTGTACGCCTCTGTAAGCCTTTGGGAGCTATCATCCACCTACTCGTTCATGTTTGGGGTATAAAAGCCTCACAGGGGCTTCTGAGGGCTTGCTGGGAGGTGATTCAAGCTATTGATCTGAGAAAGTTTCTAAATAGGGTGTGCATCTCCGATCAATGTGTGATACGGTCAAATCATTCAAGCCCCGAACTTTCCAAACAAGGAGCCGAAATGCCCACCAGCACCGCCACCCAGAACCCTGTCCGTGACGAGCTTCGCAAGGCGTACAACGACGGTATGGAGATGCAGCGTGTCCGCTCGGCATGCCTCCTGAGCCGCCTGCTCTGCACGCACGAGGACGCTGACAATCTCGCCAAGGTCGTGGCGGAAGTCACAGGCATGTCGGTTGACTGCATCAAGTCCCAGATGGCTTCTGACGCCATCCTCGCCAAGCTCGACAACTAACCAACCCTCAGAAAAAGGAAAACCTCAAATGACTACCGTGATTTCTGACCCGAACATCGACCTGAACCCTGGTCACACGTCCTCCCTCCTGACGAAGCAGGGGCAGATTGTGGAGAAGCTGCAGCTTGCTATCTTCCACCGTCGCCGCCACGCTGAGCTGCCGCACCTCATCAGCTTGAAGGAAGAGCTGCACGCAACAGCTGACGCCATTCAGAAGGTCCTTGATGAGCAGACCGAGAACATTCTCAACATGAAGACCGAGCGAGACGCCTACGTGCTTGCCATCAACATCCTCGACGCCAACACGAAGACCGACAAGGGCAGCGTCACGGGAACCAAGCATGCCATCAACCAGCTGACCAACCTCGCCTACTACCTGTAACAGAAACCAGGTGTGACCTCCATCCGTAAATGATGGAGGTCACACCTGGTTAAAGGCTGCTAACGAAACGGTAACTGTCTCACCTTAAGGTTGAAGTTGAACCTTACCTTGCCGTAGGATGGAGAAGTTCCCTACAGAAAGACTCCCATATGAAGAACTTCTACTTGCTGGTCCAAGCAACACGTCCTAAGAACCCTGAGGATTTCCGACGAGCTGCTATTTCTGCTCTGCTGGTACCTGCTGGGCTGTTCGTCTTCTTCTACATCGCAGCTACGACGCACAGCATAATCACTCCACTTGTCTGGTTTTTTATCCAAGTTCCGCTGCTGATTGCCATTGCAGTTGGGTCATTCCATCTGTTCGTGTTCTGGCGAAAAATGCAGACCCAGCTGACGAAAGCCAGCTGAACACCATGTCTTTTTACAGGGACTTACTCAAACGGGTGAGTCCCTGTTCCAGTTTCATCTCAGTCGATGCAGTCCAAGAGGACAATGGAGGCTTGTTCCATGCCCCGAGCAGTAGCCTCTACTGACTCTGCAAGGAAATCTGCATAGATGGCTTCGGTAATCGACCGAGCATCTTCAAAAGTTTTTGCAGTTGTGATGCGTTCTCCGTAAACATCAATCACCTTCAGAGCTCCGCCGGCTTTCAAGGTAATTCGTAGCTTGTCTTCAAGTTTTTCAGCATGAAGAGCTTTGCCCAGAAGCATGTCAACCATCTCTGTGATCTTAGGTATTCCGTTCGCGTTCAAGAAACTAATCTTGCCCTGTTCAATTTCCTCGAAAGTTGCCATGTAGAACCAGCTTTCTGATAATAGGATCATTTCACCTTTTCACAGTCTACCACATCTGACTCTAAAACTGAGGTTGCATCTCGGCCACAGTAGATGTTCAGGCAGGAGAGTTGACACGCTGATGACGAAGGGTTAGGCTGTAACCATGTTCAAGAAGCTGGCAGCACTGCTCCCCATCCTCGCCCTCACCCTCACGGGATGCACGGTGGCAGGTCCGGACACCACGACCCCTCAGCCTTCCTCCTCGGTGAGTGAGTCGACGGCTCCTGTCGAGTCGGCAACGCCTGCTGCTGGAACGGTCGAAGGCACTGCTACTCAGGAGACGGTTGTTCAGCTCAACGAACTCACCGTCACTGCTGAGGCTGACGAGGACAAGTACGACCAGGACCAGTTTAAGTACTGGGTTCGTAAGAACGACACAGGCTGCGACACCCGTTTCGCTGTCCTGAAGGAGGAAAGCCTCATCCCGATGACTTCGGACGGTTGCGACGAGACTGCAGGTGAGTGGTTCTCTTCCTACGACGGCGTTACGGTGACGGACCCCTCTGACATTGACATCGACCACATGATTCCTCGTTCGGAAGCGTGGAACTCGGGTGCCTCCAAGTGGACTGCTGAGAAGCGTGAAGAGTTCGCCAACGACCTGACCAACCCTAAAACCCTCGTGGCGGTGTCTTTTTCCTCGAACCGCTCCAAGGGCAACAAGGACCCTGCTAAGTGGATGCCGACCACTGACGGTTGCGTGTACGTGTCTGACTGGATTGACGTGAAGCACGAATGGAACCTGTCTGTTGACGTTGCCGAGAAGAAGGCAATGATTAACGTCCTCTCGTTCTGCAAGATGGACGACGCTACTGCTGCTCTGCTCCCCGACCCTGCCACGGTCGAGAACGCTGACGGAGCAATCCCTGCTGCTCCTGCTACGGAGGAGGCTGCTCCTGCTCCTGTGGCTGAGGGTGGTAACGACCCGCAGTACGGCAGCTGCAAGGAAGCTCAGTCCAACGGCTACGGTCCCTACATCAAGGGTCAGGATGCTGAGTACGAGTGGTATCGTGACGGCGACAATGACGGTGATGTCTGCGAGTAAAACTGCACGATGATTTAGGACAATGACGTAAACTTAGGTTTACGTTTTTCGTCTTTTTCAGCCCAGTGTGAAAATGGATTGGACAAACACGGCGTTTTGTGGATAGGCTGTAACTATCACGCACAACGTAGGAGATTGAAATGCTGAAAACCCTCAAAATCCGTTCCACTGTTTCCAGTGCAGACCTGCTGCGGGTCGAGGACGCTCCGCTGAGTGTCGTCCGCCAGATTCGTAAGACGCTGACTGGCTCCTACTTCACGAAGGGGGAGCTGAAAGCTGCTGACCGTACGGTGGATTCCTCCATCACAGACGCTCTGATTGGCGGAGGTTCTTTCCGTGGAACTGACTCTGACCGCATGTTCCGTCAGGCAGGTCAGGATTCGCTTCTGAGGGAGAGGCTGGTTATTCACTTCGCGGTGAAGCAGAACCTGCGATAGCTCTTCCCCTTGCTAGCAGGGTTCAAAATAAAACAGCCAAAAGGGTTACCCAATCCTGTGGTTGTGTGATAAGCTCAAAATCATCAGGAAGCAAAAGGCTTCCTCTAAACATTTGGAGAAAAACAATGGGCAACTATCCTGGTAGCTTCGGCACCTCCACTCCTCCCGTCGTTGCCCCTGATGTTGTCATCGTGGAGTCGACTCCCGCCACTGAGCTGAACCTGCGAACCCGAGAGCTGAACCTGCTCTCGAAGAAGGGCTACGCTCTCATCAGCACTGTCGTCATCGCGGACGGCACCACCATCATCGACACCCTCCAGCTTCGCAAGTAGCAACCCGAACAGAAGACATGACCCGCCAGGTTCTTGGCGGGTCATGTCTTTTTTCACAACCTCTGATTCGGCATCTGTGATTCCGTTAACAAAACAACTCCGCTGCAGCTGTTGCAAACAACCGACCAAAGTGATAGGCTGAGAAAAATTAGTTCACAACGAGTAAGGATTAGACCATGACTGACCAGATGGACCTGTTCAACCTGTACATCTCCCTCCAGAACAAGGTTGGCACGGCAGTTGATGACTCCGCTCGCAAAGCGTACAAGGATGCCGCTGACGCTCTGTACGTGGTGCTGAAGCCTGACCCTGCCACTCAGGCAGACCCGAACGCTGAGCGTTTCCACGAACTACGACCCAAGTTCTCGAAGAACAAAGTTCTGCAGATGTCCACTGACGGCAACTCGGTGACGCTTTCCATGCATGCTTTCGAGCAGATTCACGCTCTGCTCCCTGAGTGAACTGAAAATCAATCCAAGGAGAACCCATGACACGCCCAACACTCAGCCCTAACTCAGTAGGGTACCGAATCCGTAATGTAGGGCATACCCTTCTGTCGTATGCCCTGATGTTCGTCAGCGGGGTGTTCACCGCTTGGGGTGTCAACGGTCTCATCAACCTTGCACAGTTCCCTCACACGTCTCCTGTGACCTTGGTCATGGCAATGGTCCTCAGCACCATCATTCTGATGATTGTCGGCACTCTGTACCTTCTGACGTTCCTGTCGATTCGTCATCAGTCTTCACGCAAAGAAAAAACGAGAGCTGTTCGCAAAGCTCGCTGACTTTGCCAGTTGCAGAAAACCAGAATTAGCCGTACACTAAGAGCATACGTACTAACTGACAGCCCTCAATCATTGGACACCAAATGACGAAGCTCCACATTCCCGCCAACCCGCAGCTTCGTGCTGAGCAGGTGGCATCCTGGGCGTTCCAGGCTGCTGACTGGAGCAACAACTCGGAGCGGTCCACCATCGAGGGACACTACTCTGCCAACGCCCTCCTGGAGGCAGTTGCAGAGGAAGAGAAGCCTGCCCTGCGAGCTGCTTGGGCTGAAGGTTACAAGCACGGCAAGGACCGCTGACCGATGACTGTCAGTGAGCTTGCCGACCAGACTGAACTGGCTGAACTTTCCCGTGACAGTTCAGCTGAGGTTCGGGAAGCTGTCGCCTCCAACCCGAACACTTCCCCATTCACCCTCGACTTTCTTTCCCATGACCTGTCCCGAGGTGTTCGTATGAGCGTTATCAAAAACATCTCAACTCTTTCGTCCAGTCGGAAGGCAGCTCAGGACCACAACGACAGCCCGTGGTACGAGTAGCAAGCCGGCGACCCAAAAAAGTTCTGCTTCTGAGTTGACACCTGCCCTCAGATGGGTGCTATAGTTGAGTCAACGGAGAGCGAGAGACTCTCCACCAAGACTTAGGAGAGAATCATGGCTGCGAAGAACAAGAAGCCCAAGCACAGCAACCTCCCCAACCTCGACCTGTCGCAGGCGATGCACGGCAAGAACTCCTCCTCCGCTGCCAGCCCGATGGACAACCGTCCCAAGCGTCTCCGCAGCCGTGCAGCGGTCAAGAAGTTCTCCACCAGCTACGGCTGGTAAGACCTCAGACGAAATCCCCGAACAGACAAAGTTCGGGGATTTCGTCTTTCTGCTTGCCTATCCAAGAAAAAGGGTATAGCTTTAGATCAGAGGACAAGCAATCTACTTGTTCCGACCTTGAACTTACGGAGAATGATATGGCTCTCGACACTCCCACACTGCAAGTCGCCTTCACTCAGAAGACCATCCAGGTCCTCAAAGACCAGGGCATCGCTAACTACGAGTGGGTCCAGAACACCATCGAGCGACTTTCCGACCCGTCCGCTCTTGGCAAGACGGTCGTCCTGGGAGACATAGCTTACTTCCCTGCTGACAGCTGGGACGCCATCATCCTCCAGAACTACACTTTCCTTCTCGCTGCAACTTACACGATTGGTGAGGTGTTCTACGTGCAGACCTCGACAGGTGAGGTTATCGCCCTCCACGAGGAGGAGTTCTACTACCCTGACCGTCCCCGCAACTACGACTACTGAGCTTTCCTGAATTGCCTCACCTGCTGAAGGTGAGGCAATTCGTCTTTTCTGGACAAGATCAAGCTGACCATAAATACGGGAATAGGGAACAAACTTACTCCCCCACACAAAAGACATCACCCTCACGAGTTGGACTGTGAGGGTGATGTCTTTTTACATGCAAGACCCGAAGCAGTTACTTCGACTGAGGCTGGTACACCCATCCGAGAGCAAGCAGGTTCTCTGCAAACTTACCGATGTCGTACCCTGCACCTTCATCACCGTAACCGTCAATGTCAGAAGCGTAGTACGCCTCTGCCAGACTCGAACCGATGATGTGCTGTTCCCAGCTGTCCAGATTGTCGTAAGCTCCAGGTCCAGCAAGCTCACGGTCCTTCAGGGCTTCACGAGCCGCCTCGATAAGCACCTTCTCAGCTGCAATCGCTTCAGCCACACGCACCTTCTCAGCTGCCCAGTAAGCTTCGTTCGCCACACGTGTAGCCTCAGCACGAGCCGCCGAAGCAGCACGTTCCTCATCAGTCTTGACACGCACCTCACTGAAAGGCTGCACTTCGACAGCCTTGAACTCCTGGTCGTCCCAGATGCGGATATAGCCCAGTATTGCCTTGCCACGGGCGATAGCGTCCCAATAGCGACGCTCAACGTCATACAGAACATTGCCACTGCCGACTCGCTGGTTGTACCAGCCACCATCAGCGGAACCGAACTGCAAAATGTAACGATACTTTCTCATGCTCCAATCATACTGCTTGCCTCAGTGCAATGTCAACCGTTTCACCCATAAATATGTTGCTGGCGGCCGTTCCTATTTGCATGAAAATATGGTAAAGTAGTGAATACTATTCGTTATAGAGATGAGAAAATTATGACCACGGTTCAGGATCGCCATTTCGAGGAAGTCAATGAGATTGACGTTCTCGCTCATGTTGTCATGAAGTCAGTTTTTCCTTACGGGAGCTTGGAGGAGAACCTCACCCGTCTGCTTGAGGTTTCAAGTGAGTTTGTGCAGAGCCACCAAGCATATGTTGAGAGCCTGAACATGGGTGGTGAAGTACTGAGTGCTGATGTTGTAAGCGTTGGAGCTGAGTGGAACTTCTTCCTTTTCTACTCCAAGCTTGTTGAGTTTTTGGAAGCAGCACCGAGTCTCCCCCTGTCTCGCCTTTCAGAGTCAGTCATGCGTGTACGCAATGCTGCAGTTGGCTTCACTTCATGGAAGGGTCACGCGTGATGTCTCTCACTTCATCCATAAAAAAGTTTCTGGCTGTCGCAGTCATCGCAGTAGCTTTGACTGGTTGTGCAAAGCAGCCAGAGGTACGCCCTGAAGACTCTTCCCCTGTAGAAGTACGCAACGAGGACGGAACTAAGACGTTCACCTCGGATTCGGCAGAGAATGGTCCCTGGCAAGGGTTCACAGCCGCGAATGTGGAACTTCCTGACGGACGAGTTGTTGTCTGCGTCTACCTCGGAGATGGTTACCGCACAGGACTCAGCTGCGACTACGACCACCCAATTGAGGCGCCGGCAGAGTAACTTTCGCTGAGCTCGGCTCCATGTCTTTTTACTTCACCGTGAGTTTGCGATGAGGTCTTGCAATTTCACAGTGAATGTGAGTAGGATAAGGAAGAGATGGAAAAACTATTTCATCCCCCTCACTTAGGAGTATCAAATGGAACCTGTCACCCTGACACAGGACGCACTCATCGAGCTGGTCAGTGAGGCAGCCGCCAAGGGCATCACCGCAGGCGTCAATGACTCTTTCAACGCTATCGAGTCGTTCCTGAAGACCTACAAGCGAAACCTGTCACGACTCGTCACCAGCAACAGCGGTACAGCGGCGGCTCTGACTGTCCTGGATTCTCTCCAGACTGTCAACGGAATCCTCACCCAGCTGGATGACATCAAGAAGAACGTACTGACCCAGGTCGTTCGGTAGCTTCACCCACGAATGCCGTGCCTTGCTGAAGGCACGGCATTCGCCATGTCCAAAACTTTTTTCAAAAAAGTTGGCTCAGGAGTTGCATCGATGCAGACCCAGGGGTTAGAGTTGAGTCAACAGCAAGAGAAACCCTCCAGAGAAAAGGCAAACCTCATGAGCTACGACGACGACAGCAACTTCATCATCACCGACGAGTTCGACAACGAGACCCTTCGACTCATGGACGAGATGGGCATCTAACTCCCGCTTCTCTTCAAGCATCCCCTCCTCTAAGACTGAGGAGGGGATGCTTCGTTAAAAAATCAGACCTAACTCGATCCGAAATCTTTTCCTCAATCTTGGTCACAGGAGTTGCATCCTTCTCAGAGTGTGCGTATAGTTGGATTCATCAGGGAGCGAGAGACTCCCTCCAAAGCACAGGAGAGCATCATGACCAGCACGCAGACCCAGCAGGACTCCTTCACCATCCCCGTCACGTTCGCCAAGAACCCTGCCTGGACGATGCTCGCCGCTTGGGGCATGTTCGCCCTCGCTGCCATCCTGTTCGCCGCTGCCATCATCTCCGCCATCGTGAACATCTTCACCCACGACGCAGCCGTGTTCACCGCTGTCACGTTCTGGGCAGGCATCCTCTCCGCTTTCATCGGCGGCTGGAACATCAAGCGGACCATGAACCGCTTCGGCACGGCTCGCATCGGTCGCTGAACCAGCTTCACCGCATGGACCACTGACATTGCAGTGGTCCATGCTACTTCAAGGCAACACTTCACTCCCATAGACAAGGTAACATCATGGCGTAGTTCGCCCAGCTGGAAATCTCTTCCATCCGAGCCTCCGCATGGCTCCATGACTTGGAGACTTTTCTGGTAGGCACAGGCTGGAGAGTAGCAAACGCCAGAGCTTCTCGCCCTCAGGACGCACACCTCCTATTCTTTAAAAACATGCAGACTGGCGAGCTGAAGCACAAGCCCATCCAGGACCGCTACCTGGTGAAAATTGGACACTCCTTCATTGGTTCAATGACTGCCGAGGAGATGAAGGCAAACTACGGAGCTGAAGTGACATCTCAGCTGGTTTAGAAAAAGGAGGAGACCAAGCCTGTAGAGCTTGGTCTCCTCCTTTTTAATCAGCGACTGTTTCTACCTTGCATCTTCCTCAAGGTCCGAAGCCGTGCGATGAACTCTTGAACATCATCATGATGGATACGGAACTCATGGTAAGACGAAGAGCTAACGTCTACGTTCAAACCGTCACCCAGCTGCACCACGCCGGCTTGTCCGCTGAGATGCTGAGAGATGTACTGCACCTGCTCGCCCAGTAGATTTCTGGTGACATCACCCAGACGGACCATTCCATTGGAATCCACCTTCATCTCATTCAAAGTCTCCTCCTGCTCATCAGTGAACAAGTAAGACTCAGGTGTAGGGACCACGACGACAGGCTCAGCCTCTACAGCTAATGTCTTTTTACCTCGACCGAACAGTGCCATGTGTTTCCTCCAATCAGGGATCATCCCTTTCTTCCATGATACAGGAAAAGCTGCCAGGACAGCCATCCTGGCAGCTTTCAGGGTAACCCTGCGACTCAGAAGCGGTAAGCCTCACGCTTCGCCTGGATGAGCAGGGGACGCAGGAGACCGAGGATGAAGCTGCTGACGAGCCAGATGATGGCGAGGACCACGGTCGGGGTCCAGGAGAAGTCGGAGAACGCAGCGATGAAGCCCGTGATGATGGCACCCCAGAAGCCGAGCCTCTTGCCCAGCAGGAGGATACCAGCGAGGAAACCAGTGGCGATGAACGAACCAGCAGTGAACATTATTTTCTCCAAAGATGCGGGAAAGAACTGGTTGTTCCTTCTGAAGATGAGCCTACGCCTAAGAAAATTGCTTTGTCAACTTTTCTGTTCAGAAAAATTTGCAGCCCTACTCGGACTGCACGGGACGAGGAATTGTGTTGCACTTCAACTCCAGACCATGTACACTTGAAAGCAACACCCCACCTCAGCAGCTCGGAGAATGTCATGACTGTCCACGCCACCACCTTTGTTCAGACCCGCATCATCGAAGCTCTCCCCACTGACGGTGCGACCACGGAGGAAATTGTCACGTTCCTCGACGGCACAGGCTACTCTGTCACCCGTAAGACCCCGAACGGTGAAGGCATGCTCTACAAAGAAGGTCATGACTACGACGGTCACATGATGTTCAGGAACAGCATGTACCTGGTCAAGGTGAACGGTAACGTTGCCGCTCCCGTGAAGGACTACATGCTGCACACCATTTACGGCTGAACCTGCTTCCATCCTGGGAAGAGTTGACACAGACCTGCAGAGGGTCTAACCTGAACATAACAACCCCAATTTTTAGGAGAAGGTAATGGAACTGGTCGGAACCAACCTGGACAGCAGCGGACACTACGCGATGTACCTGGATGCAGATGAAATCCTGGTCACCATCAACAGCCGCACCCGTCTCGGTGCAGGTGAAGAGTTCCGTCAGGAGCTTATCCCTGTCACCGTTCCTTACGTCTACGACGAGGAGGAGTGGTACGACTACTCCGACAACGGACACACGGCATACTTCGACATGTACGGAGAGGCAGTCATCCTCGACGGAACTTCCTACAAGCTGGGCGAGCTTCTCTGAAGCTTCCGAAACAAGAACTGCCTCAACTGTTTTTCGGGTTGAGGCAGTTCTTGTTTCCAGCTTGCACAAGCTCTCAAAGAGGCGTAGGCTTCCAGTAAGAGGAAAGCGGAAAGCTTCCTCGCAGACTTAGGAGAACACCATGTTCAGTTTCAAGAGGGACGACCACTCAGTCTACACCAACCTCCCCAGCGAGCTTTACCGATTCGAGGGTTCCTTCCGCAGCAAGAAGAAGGCACGTACTGTAGCTGAGAAGCTCCGTGCCAAGGATGCAGACATGTACGTGACTGTCGTGCAGGAGCCGAAACCCTCTTACGCTGTTGGTCATCTCGGCTAAACAAGTGACACAGAAGACATGGAGGAGCTGACACTTACAAGCTCTTCCATGTCTTTTTCCATTGACATAGGTCTGATTACCTAACCAAAATGGTTTGACTTCAGGCTCAACGAGCGTGTAAGCTGAACTCAGTAGCCAACCACCAACTTCCCACAGGAGGCAGTCATGTCCACTCAGTTCCTTCGAGCGACGCACAAGACCACCAAGAAGGTCATCCAGGGCATCGACTCTGACTTCCCTCACGACCTGTTCGCAGCTCTGAAGGAGGAGGAAGGCTCCAAGTTCAACCCTGAGAACTGGAACTACTCGCTCCTGGACTACAAGTTCGACGTTGTTCAGAAGCGTTGGAACTGGAAGCGAGTCTGGACTGACTACGACCTGAACGGTGAGAGCATCAAGAACGAAGCAGGCGGAATGTACCTGAAGGACCTGCTGAAGAAGTAAGCAGGGAAGGAGGAGACCTTGGGTAAGGTCTCCTCCTTCATTTAACAGCTCTTCAGAAGCTGAACAACACTTGAAGTTTTTCAGCAGTTACCTGGAGCCGGCTCAAAATAGCTTTCCGTTCACTGTCTGAGTAAGGGTGCTCGTACAGCTCATCCCAGGAGTGTCCTTCACCTTCCCAAAGGATCGTCATGATATCGAGCAGTGCAGGTTTACTCATGGGTACATCTCCTTAGTTGGCTGTCCTACCAGACTACCAGCTGGGTCATTTCGTGTCTGAAAAAGACGAAAGCGGGCAACCTCACCATGAGGTTGCCCGCTTAGGAGTTGGGTTCAGCGGAGGTAGCCTTCGATGTATCCGACTGCCAGGTTCCAGCCTTCGGTCTCGGGGGCGTTTCGCGTGTGGATGATGCCCATTGCACGGATTCCAGCGAGAAGGTTGTTCGCCTCGTCCAGCTTGCGGACCGTCTTCAGCTTGTGACCGTAGATGTCGAGAACCTTCCGCACGCCGTCACCCTTCTGGCGGAGACGCTTCACGCGAGCCTTGTCGTTACCTGCCTCCAGGGCAAGGCTCGTGAGGGTCCCGATGGCGTTGTGCAGGGTCTCTTCGATTTCCTCGCGGAGCAGACCGACCTGAGCGAGTTCAGCGTTGATGTTCTCAGTCATGATTTTCTCCTAAGTCTGTGGGTAAGCTCTCTCCGCTTCCCTCTTGATAGAAGCATACGCCTCCATAGACGCAGATGCAAGCTAAATCGAGGATTTAGCCGAAGCGTGCTGAATCAGACTCAGCAATCAGGATGGTTAGGAGTGGCTGTTCTTTTTCACCAGTTCGTAAGAACGGATTACTGCGTAAGTAAAACCACCCAAGATGGGGAACATCAACACGATGGAACCTGTTGCCAGGCTTGAAGGAGCAGTGGCAGCAGCGTTAGCCATGGCAACAGATGCTGTGAGAGCGACAGTAGCAAAGAGAGCTACTGTGAACCAGCTCCACACGGTGGATAGACGCTGGATAGCAGTTGATCGAACTGCAGCACGATGAGACATGTGTTCTCCTTGATAAAATACTCTGTATAAGCATTCTACCTCACATGTCTTTTTACCGCAACCTTAGGGGCGCCGGCGGTTACCCTGTATCAGCTGATTGAGCCTTCTCCGAAAATCGTCTTTTTCTTGGCTCTCTTCACCTCTGTCATGTGCTACAGTAAGAACCAACGAAAGGAAAGAGGACAACATGAAGCGTACCGTTCTGGCTAAGCCCGCCACCCGCACCACTCCCCGCTGGGCTTCGTACAGTGCCGTTGCTGTTGTTCGACAGGCGAAAGAGGCAGGGAACCTGAACCTGGTTCGCAAGACCATCGCTTCCATGGACGCTCGTGAGCTTCGCATGCTGCAAGCTCAGCTCCCCGAACTTGCCGTTTTCATCAACTGAAACATATCTTGTACTTCAAAGGCACCCCTTGTTGGGTGCCTTTTTGTTTTGCCAGGGTTGCGTCCCAATCGAAAGACTGGTAGGTTTGAGGTTATGGACACCACACGAATCGGCATCGCAGGAGACTGGCACGGCAACACTGCCTGGGCGGTCGCCTGCCTGCAGGATTTCGCTCAGGAGAACATCACTGCCATTCTGCAGCTTGGCGACTTCGGAATCTGGCATGACGAGGCTGGTCAGAAGTACCTGGGTACCCTGAACCGTATTCTTGCTGAGAACGGTCAGCACCTGCTCGTGACTCTCGGCAACCACGAGAACTACGTCATGGTTGCCACTCTGGTCACTCTCACTGAGGGTGAGTTCGCAGGTTGGCAGGTCAACCCTGAGTTCCCTCACGTTCTTTACGCGACCCGTGGGCAGCGTTGGGAGTGGGAGGGTGTTTCTTTCGTTTCCCTCGGCGGTGCACATTCCATTGACAGGTACACCCGAACTGAGGGTATCAACTGGTGGGCTGGTGAGCAGATTAGCTACGCTGATGTCATGCGTACCGCTGCTGAGGGTCACGCTGACATCTTCATCTCCCACGACTGCCCTGCAGGTGTTAACCTGTTCGGCACCCACCGTGACAACGAGACTGGTCCCAAGTGGACTGAGCAGGCTCTTGACTATGCGGCAGGTTCGCGTAACGACCTCCGTGCTGCAGTGGATGCAGTCAAGCCTGACATTCTCTTCCACGGTCACTACCACCACTACCTTGACACGGTAACGGAGCTGGTGGACGCTTACGACGGAACCAACTACAACCTCCGCACAGTTGGACTCGACAAGGATGACTGCAGCAACAACCTTGGAGTGTTGGAGCTTCCCAGCAAGACATTCACCATCATCCGCTGAAAAAGAAGGAGAGTAGCCAGTTGCAGCTACTCTCCTTCTTTTTCAGTCATGTCTTTTTACCAGACCCTGTAACCACCATGTTGCACCAACCTCAGAGCCTGATCGATTAAACGAAGAAGGGCAGTCCCGTTTCCAGGACTGCCCTTCTTCGTTTTTAAGCCAGCTGCTGAGTACCCGACCAAAGCTCAGGGAACCTCGTGTCCAGCTCCAGACCAAAGTCCACTGCCTTTTCCAAGTCTCCGAAGTGCTGGTGAGCAAGGTTCGTGAGTCGTACCGTCTGGTGACCCTGAGGAACGTTCTCCAGGCAGTCCTGGGCAGTCTTAGCGAAACCCTCCACCGCTGCGGCCGGGGCTTCCGGGTAGAACATGTACAAGGCGCTAAAAACGTCAGACAATGAAATCTGTGCAGGCATGACAACTCCTAAGTTTTGAGGAAACCAGCCGGCTTCCTGATGCTTTGAGCATACACCCTTCTTCTGCTGGATTCAACTAATCTTTTTAGGAAAACTTCTCCAGAAAGGTTGCATCCACTTCCGTCAGGCGAGTAGAGTGGGGTTATCAGCAAGGCACACGCCAAGCACCTTAGGAAGGGAACACCCCATGTCCTCCACTGCTACCGTCACCGAGAAGACCTTCGACTTCCTCACCGTCGAGGACCTGAAGTTCTCCTTCCGTCGCACCCTTCGTCGCATCTTCAAGGGTTCTGTCTTCGCCCAGTTCGAGCTTCGTTACGCTCAAAGCTTCCTCAACGCTGACCGCCGCGAAGCTCGACTGTGGAAGGGTACCCAGCGTGAGAGGGACACCGACGCTCTGGTCCTTCGTTCGCTCAAGGACAAGGGTCTGGAAGAGAAGCTGGTGACCCACATCGCTGTCAGCAGGGCTAACCGCCGCTAATTTCAGACTTAGCGAAAAAGCCTTTTTGCTCACCCAGCAACGAGGCTGATCTTTCCCCGAAAAAGTTGTTCTCTGTGCTTGCACAACGAGGTAGCCCCTGTTACAGTGGGAACTACCAACCCAAGTTCTTCACCGAGAGGCAGTCAGATGATTCAGGTCCAGCAGCAGAGCTTCGAAGCCGTCATCAAGCACGGTTCCTTCCACGGCAAGGGTTTCACCCTGGTCAAGCAGTTCGCAGACAAGCTGGTCGTCCTGGACACCATCCAGGGCATGGGAGCCAACACCTACCCCATGTACTTCTACTACATCGTCAAGCCCGAAGGTCTGTTCGCTCGTTTCCGCAAGCCTGTCATCATGCAGGCATGTGAGGAGGTCTACTTCACCAAGCAGGAGGCGTTCAGGGAGTTCAACAAGTACGTCACGGGTCGACTCACCGCAGGTTACACGCTCGTTAGCTGACAGCACTCAAAGGAACAGCCCAACCACCTGAAAAGGAAGGTTGGGCTGTTCCTTTTTACTCGCCAAAAACTTTTTCAGAAAAAGTTGGTTCAGGAGTTGCACCACTGGTAGCAGGCATGTACGCTGTAACCAAGAGGGAAGCGGAGAGAACTTCCCCACAGACTTAGGAGAACATCATGAACCGCATCGCTTCGAAGCTCCAGAGCCGCAACAACCGCCGCACGTCTGCTCCCAAGTTCCGTCGCCTCAACCCGCTGTCGGTTCTCCGCACCGCCCCTCGCGGCTTCCAGTTGTTCTTCGGCTTCGTCGCCCTCGTCATGGTGGGAAGCATCGGCTTCGGCATCTTCCAGGCAGCCAGTACCAACACGGTCGCTGAGAACTGCATCGTCGCGGACAAGAGCATCACGTTCAACACGCAGACCAACAAGTCCGACATGCGAATCTACACGGAGAACTGCGGAACCTTCCAGGTCGGTGACAACCCGCTCAAGGGTGTCTGGAACTCCGCTGACCTGTACGGTGCCATTTCCAAGGGCGAGACCTACGACTTCCAGACCACGGGCGTTCGAGTCGGACTCGTCTCCGCCTTCCCCACCATCTACCAGGCGACTCCCGCCAACTAACACCCCGCCAGGAATCCCCTACCTCAGTCCGAGGCAGGGGATTCCTGCATTTGTGCTGCAGCTCACCGCCCACCAATGATGCAACCAGAGCGGATTAAAAACTCCATGTCTTTTTACCTACACCTCCAGCAGAGGCATCTGTCAGAGAGGCAACTCCTCCATCTCCGACATCGCAAAGGAAACCAGGTAGTTGCTTTCGAACCCTGAATAAGGTACCCTTAGAAGGTATAGAACATTTTTACTACCAGGAGAGTGGCATGCCTTTTTACGACCTTGACGATGACCTTCACAGCTACGCATTTGATGATTACCTTGATGAGCTGCAAGCACAGTTCGACCTGACAGACGATTCAGAGGTCTACCACATCATCACCAGCACGGACCACTCAGGTAACGCCCTGTCCTTCAAGGTCAACGTGGACTACCAGGGTAAGACGGTAGCGTCGACCAATCGCCTGACTGACGCTTTTGGAGACTTGACTCGTCATCGCATCTGTACCGTATTGGAGCAGGCTGAAACTCGTCTTTACTCCATGGTTCGTCCCAGTCAGCTTGCTGCATAAAGTCAACAGCTAAATCGTCTGTCCCTGGTTGAGAGTCCAGGGACAGACGATTTTCGTCTTTTTTGAAAAACGGCAGGGTTGGTGCAACTCCGTCAGGTTCAAAACTAAACCTACCCCTAAGCCATGCATTCCGCAACAAGGTGAGCAGCTGCAACCGTTAAACAACTGCACCCCACGACCGAAGCCATGGGGTGCAGTTTGAGCTTGCTTAGCTCTCGTCCGCCGAAACCGAAGCGAACGGAGCCGCGATGACGCCCAGCCCGCGAACCACGACGTGGTACTTCGTCGGGGTGACCTTGCAGACCAGACCCTTCTTGCCACCGTAGCGTCCGCCACCAGCGAGGACAACAGGGTCACCATCCTTGAACACGACAGCTGCAACCTCAGCCGTGCGGACCTCCGTGGACCACTCACGGTCGAAACCGAGGTCCGTCACGGGAAGGTTGCGAGGCAGGTTGTACTTCTTGCCCTGCTTGTCAACAACCTGGTAGTTGGCACGGTTGACCTTCGTGATGAGGTACTTCTTGCCAGCGTACTCAACCGCCCAGCCCTCACCGAGGAACGGGTGAGCAGAAGGAGCGGAGACAGTGGGAGTCGAGGTGGTCATGATGTTCTCCTAAGCTTTGGAGGGAGTCTCTCGCTCCCTGATGACTCAACTGTACCAGGTCCCACCGACAATGCAACCCCTCAATCTCAAACTTTTTCAGACTCAAATGTCCGTCCTTGCTTGAAGCGGACAAATGTTTTTTGACCTAAAAGTTGCATTGCCTCAAAAGAGCAGGTAGAGTCAAATCATCAAGTCGAAGCAGCAAAAAGAAAAGGATGAAATCATGGCTCAGGACACCACCCCTCAGACCGAGCAGGTCCAGCTTCCCCAGGGATACGACACCGTGGAAGAGCTGCACGAGAGTGTCCACGCTACAATCACCCTCATCCTGGCTGACGTTGACTACGGTTTCTACACGGCAGAAGAGGCTCTTGACAAAATCGTTGTTGCCCGTAAAGAGGTAGCCGACTACCTGGAGGCTAAGTTCAAAGCCAGCCAGCTGTAGACCCCATTTTTTTCTCCTTGCCTGACAAAAGGAGAAAAATCTACTTAGCACACCCACCACTGCACTCTGCAGTGGTGGGTGTGCTTTTTAATCGAAAAGTGAACAAGTTTCCAAATTCGGCACCCATCGTGTCCCTACTCATGCTACGCTTTAGCCAACAAGGAAAAGGAGAACATCATGAGCATCGAGAACAACACCAGCGGAGACAAGTTCGACCGCATCTCGTTCTCTCCTGAAGAGGACTACGCATTGACTCTCATCGAGACCAGCCACAACATCATCGGACGCACCGAGTTCGACCGCATCACGTTCTGCACCGAAGAGGCGTTCAGCATGACCCTCGAAGAGGTCATCGAGACCGCTGCATACGATGACGGTTACGATGGCATGCCCATCTCGGGAAACGTTCTCGCTGCTCTCCGTAATGCTGAGGCTGAGGATGCTGACTTCGACTACGAGGGCTAAACTCTCCCAACACTCCTAATCTTTGAGAGTCTCGACTGTGAAAAGTTGAGACTCTCAACCTTTTTAAACCCGAAGCTCCTGGTTATTGCAGCCCTACTCGGACTGCACGGGACGACTAGCACTCCTTAGTGGTCGGCAACAATGTAGCTCAAATCGTAAACTGAAGTTTCCTTTGAGTCGCTAAAGATCACCTGCCGGCAGAACTGATATGACAAGTTTCATTCGCTCAAAATTTCTCTTCTCCAGGAGTTGCATCCTCTCCTGATCGTGCGTATAGTTGAATCCAGCAGGGAGGAACAGCCTCCCAAGACTTTCAGGAGAACCTCATGGCTCAGCAGGTTGGCAACATCATCGACACCACGGACGCAGCCATTGATGAGTTCATGGAAGAGGGTAGCGAAATCAGTGACTGGCAAGAGCTGACCCAGCAAGAGCAGGAGGAGTACATCACTGCAGCTGTCCAGAACCGCATCGACCACGGCTTCTGGTTCCACTGGTCAGACGGGACCATCCGAGACTGGACTGAGTAACCTCTCCAGCTTTGGCTCTGCAGTCTTTTGATGAACGAGCCAGAGCTGCTTGATGTCTTTTTCCCGTAGCTCATCTGTTCTGGTGTGTGATACGCTTACAATTGACCCTGACGGAGTGACACCAACCCTGCCAAAAAACTTTTTTAAAAAAGTTGCTCCAGAGGTTGCACACGTCTGCCTTCCATGGGTATAGTTGAGTTCAGCAGGGAGGAACAGCCTCCCCAAGACTTTCAGGAGAATCTCATGGCTGCCAAGAAGAACCCCAAGCACAGCAACCTCCCGAACCTCCCCCTCTCGCAGGCGATGCACGGCAAGAACTCCTCCTCCGCTGCCAGCCCGATGGACAGCCGCCCGAAGCGTCTCCGCAGCCGTAACGCTCAGAAGAAGTTCGCCACCTCCTACGGCTGGTGAATCGAGAAGGAATCCCCTCACTGGAAACGGTGAGGGGATTCCTTCGTTAACAGCTGCTGTCTCAGTCTTTCGTCTGTCCCCTTCTCACTCACTTGGAGCTATTTCGTTTTTTTGAGACGTGATCGAACTCCCTTTCAAGCGGAGCTCCAAGTTGACGGCTCTAATCGCCCTTCTGTCACTACCCAAGTTTTTGACGCCATCCAGCCGGCGAATGAGGCCGGCCAGAGTCCTCTCCTGGCAACCTGAGGAACTCCTCCTGCCTACCTACATTTGAGATTTGCCGCTCATCTCACGAGTGAGGGGCTGAACAGCTGCCGTGTTGGCAGGCATCCAGCCCCTCATTTTTGAACTGTGGCAGGTGTCAGTCAGCGTTGATGTCATACTCGATGGTCGTGCGAAGCTGAGCCACGTGGTACCAGAACTTCTCGGCGTACTGCTCGCACAGTCGGTGAACTCCTGCAACCTGCTCTGCCTCCGAGCTGTCGCCCTTGACCAACGTCAGAACCTCTTCGCTCATGGTACGGAACTTGTCACCCTGGTTGATGCAGTACAGCTTCACCATGCGAAGGTTCTCAGCGTAGTCAATCATGGGGTTAATCCTTTGGGTCAGGGTGTGCTGCTTGATGGTTTCAGCTTACACAGCCAAGACAGGTCGTGCAACCTGAAAACAGAGTTAAAGCAGTTTGCCTCCTCTGACATTCAGGGGAGGCAAACTGCTTTAGAAGCTTAGAGGCTGTCCACAGCCGCTCGGATGGTACGGAAGTGCTGGCTGAGGTTGACGCGGAAGTCAGTGCTCGAAATCCAGAAGTCACCCCCGACCGTGTAGCGACTGGTGATGCAGAACTCCACGCTGTCGTACATCACGCCGTCATCACCCAGCATGTCAGCGAACGTTGCCGACAGTCCGTTACCCTTAATCGGAGCAGTGGTCAGCATCTCTTCCACGTTGTCCAGCTCACGGGACACCATGTGGAGGGGCAGGCTCGTCATCTGAGCAATGTTCTCGTCCGAGAGAGTGGTGAAGTTCAGGATGACCGACATAATTTACTCCTAAGTCTTTCGGGAGGCTGTTCCTCCCTGCTGAATCCAACTATACGCACACTCTCGCGTCTATGCAACTCAAAATCAGAAAATCTTTTTCGTCTTTTTCAGACCAATCCTTAAACAGGTAACGCCCCTCCGAGATGAGGGGCGTTACCTGTTAGGGGTTACTTGTCGAGCGTGACGCTGAGCATGTCACGCGTGAACTGGGAGATGTTGACGCGGAAACGACGACCCTCGACCCAGGTGTCACCGTCCACCGTGTAGCGGTCGCTCACCTGGAACTCTGCGTTCTCGTACTTCACGCGGTCGTCACCCGTGAGGTTCGTGAAGCTCGCCCAGAGCTTGTCCTTCAGGTCACGCTTCACCATGTGCGACTCCAGAGCCTTGATGTCACGCACCGCAGCCTCCTTCTGCCACTCGGGCATCGTGGCAGCAGCGGCACGAGCCTCCGCACGGTCCTTCTTGCTGACAACGACGCTGAGAGTGATGACCGACATGATTTGCTCCTAAGTCTTTCGGGAGGCTGTTCCTCCCTGCTGAACTCAACTATACGCACGTCTTCCACGTCTATGCAACCCAAAACCAGAAAATCTTTTTCGTCTTTTTCGGACAAGAAAACCAGCTCAAAGTTTTTGGTCAACTGCGTTGCATCTACTCATCTGGTCAGGTACGCTCATAACAACAAGAGGGGAAACACCCTCCACCTCTACTTAGGAGAACATCATGCGAAACGACCAGGGTCTGAGCATCGAAGACGCCAACGCTGTCTACGACATCCTCGTGAAGCACGCTGACGAGCTGGAGGACGAGTACAGCCGTGAGGACTTCGTTCTCGCCCAGACGCGAGAGTACATCTCCGAGTACCGCTTCATGGGCGGTCTTGGCTTCGGTGGCAAGTTCCGCCGTCACAGCGACGACCACTGGTACGTGGACTGCTACTCGGAGAACCTTAACAAGCGAACCCGAGCCATCATCAAGGCAACGAACGATGCCCTTGACGCGTACCGTGCGACCCGCTAACCGCAACTGAACGAAAAAGTTCCCTCCTTTTCTGGATTAGCTCAGGAAAGGAGGGAACTTCTGTTTTTACTCTGCTACAATCATCTCCGCTCAACGGGAAGGCACCCGTTCATCAAAGGAGAAAATATGACCAGCATCAAAACTCAGGCTTCCCCGAAACTCACTATCTTTATCTTCGCCTCTATGGCAGTGAATGTCTCAGGTAGCTACCTTCTCTTGAACTTGTTCCGCCAGGACATCCTGGCAGCAGTATCAGAATTGGCTGGTTTCCTCCTCAGGAGTTAAAACAAGTGGGGCTGAACTCATCTCAGGTTCAGCCCCACTTGTTTGTCAACTGGGATTCTGGATGTGCCAGGCGTTCTCCTGCTCCCACTTGTTCACAGCAACAATGACAGCGAAAATCTCCTGGTCGCAGGACCAGAAATCCTCTTCCAGCTCCAGACCCTCCTGAAGGGCAACCTGCAACGCAGCAACCTTGGCGTCATCCTTGAAGAACTTCACAGCAGCTGTCATCAGCTCCATCTTCGTCTGAGGACGCACCTCAGTACTCATCTCACTCATTTTTCTGCTCCACTGCAATTGTGTACCTTGAAGGCACTCTTTGATTACTACACGTTTATGCCCATCAGCCTACTACATAACCTTCCAAATATCAACAGCTGACTGATCCCAGGTACGACCCCTTCCAACCAGCTACCACGCAACGTTCAGACAAGAAGTTGGTACTGTCAAAAAATGTCCCTTATGTTCGATTTAGTAGGGAGATGCGTTAAGCCGGCAGAATCTGGTCAGAATTGTTTGCTTCTGAGCTTGCAAGCTGGCATCTGAAGCAGTAGAGTTGGATCAACCCAATCGGAACACCCACAGGAAGAGAAAACCGTGAACCTCCTCAATGCTCTCCGCATCGTCTTTTTCGCCGTTGGAACGAACGCACTTGCCGCGATTTTTTTCGTGGGTCTCACCATCGCGGGTGTCACTGATTCAGTTTTCTACTTCTACGCAACTGTGGTTGCTGCCATCTGTGCAGCAGTCATCACTCACATCCTCTGCAACACCGAAACCGTGCGGATGGGTGTTGCTCCTCAGTCCGCCCCGCTCACATTCGACACTGACGAGGCATGGCGTGCCGAGCGTTACGCTCAGTATCAGGCGGACAGCGAGAAGACCGCTGCATGGGTGAACGCACGATGAATGTCACGGCTAAGCAGGTGGAAGCAGAAGACTCCATCCTCCTCGACAGCACCTTTCACAAGGTTGCACATGTCACGCCTTCCTGGTCGAAGCTTGGACACCTCAGCATAACACTCAGCAACGGTACAGTCCTGGTGGAAAAGCCTGATACGGTAGTCACCATCAAGCAGGCAGAACAGAACCGCCGCACTTCACGCCGCTGAGCTGCACCGCTTCAAAAACTTCCGACTCGCACCATCATTAGGAGAACATCATGGACCTCTTCCCTCTCTTCGCTGGAATTATCCTGGGTATCCTTTTCTCTACCATCGTGACACTGTTCCTGTGGGTCATGTTTGACAAAAAGCGAAAAGCAGCAGGAACTACTGTTCAACCCATCATGCAGGATGAACAGGTTACCGTCGAAGCAGCACCTGAGCCGAATAAGGTTCTGACTTATGAGGAAAAACAGGCTCACTTAGCAGGCATCAATGACGCCAAGCTCTTTGGCGGTTCCCATCACCTGATAGGTTCTTGCTATCACAATGACTATGATGACCCTCATCTGCGTAGCATCTACGCCGAAGCATTTAACGAAGGCATCGAGCTGGGCAAGCAGATTGAGATTAATTTGCTGGAAGCAGAGCAGGTTGTGTCAAAGAATCTGACCCAGGTTCAAAGCTGAACCTATCAACCTCAGCATCATGTCTTTTTCCATTAAGTAAAACAGTTCAAATTTTATCATGAGAGTTGCATCCTTCCTCTTCCTCATATAGTGTTGCATCAACAAGGCAGCCAAACATCCTTCACCTGCCTCCCAAGACTTAGGAGAACACATCATGGACATTCAGCAGGAGATTGTGTGTGGAGTTTTCATCTTCCTCGGGTTCGCTCTCTACGCGTTCCTCTGGTACCTAGCCTACGGTAGGGAGGACATCAAGGATGGTCTTCGAGATGGTAAAGCACTCGGACTCATCGGTCGAACAGACGACGCAGCTGTCAAATTCCACTACAGAAACCCTTACGAGACCGCCATCGAAAGAACAAGATACGACAAGGCTTTCAAGCTTGGAACTGAGCAGGGTCAAAAAATCCGCAAGCTGAACGAAGCCAAGCGGGAGACTTTTGAAAACAAGCTGGTTGACAGCAAGTAAAATCACGAGTTGCATTACTTCAGCTCCTCATGTACTGTTTGAACCAACGGCACATGAGGAATACCTCACCGCCACAACTTCTCAGGAGAACATCATGGGCGTCATCATCGTTGCCTCCATCATCCTTGTCAGCATTGCCCTCATCTTCGGCATCCCCGCCTACGTGGACATCAAACGGCAGAAAGCACGCTACGCACGTGAAGCGGTGGAATTGGACGAGACGTTCCGACGAATCGCTGAATCCCGAACAGCGTACTGGAAGACCGTGGGTGACAGGTTCCTTAACGCGTAGCTTGACTCGCAGCTGAACTCCCGTCAAAAAAGATGGGAGTTCAGCTGTTCACGTTTGACATTTTCCAGAATAAGCACTAAGCTCATAACTGAACCTGCCGGAGTTCCACTACCCCTGCCAAAAATAAGTTACTTCAAGAGATTTCCAAAAAAGTTCCTGTTTCGAGTTGCAGCATTCCTACTCTCCGTGTACCTTTGAACCAACGGCACCGAGGAACACCTCACCGCCACAACTCTTCAGGAGAACATCATGAGCAGCAGCATCAAGTTCCAGCTCGCAGATGGAACCGACGTTCACGACCTCACGTACCTGGAAGCCGCACTGGCAGATGGTGTCCAGCTCCTGGTCACCGCTGACGGAGAGAACATCCTCACGACTCGCTTCGCCAAGGTGAAGAACCCCAACTTCCCTCCTCACGTCATCCTTCACGGCATGAACGCCCGCAACCTCGACCAGGTTGCCAGCTACGTCAGCGGCGACGCCCACGACCGCTCCAAGGTCCAGTGGTTCGACGGCAACCGTTGGCACGACTGGTTCTAATTCTTCTCCAATTGAAGCCCTGACCTCCTCTGGTCAGGGCTTCACTTGTTTTATGATACTGACCTCAATGTCTTTTACCATGTTGCACTTTCACATGGTAACGAGTAGCATCATGGTAATAGCAACGCACCTTAGGAGAAAATGATGCTCACCACCACCGAGTTCACAGAAGCCATCGCCACTGTTCCTGTTCCTCGAACAGGACGGATGCTGAACGACACGCAAGAAAATATTGCAGCTCGGGTGAACACCTACAATGACGTAGTGTACAACCTTAGGCTCCACTGGTCAGCATGGCTGCACCAGGAGTACGGCTCTGCTCTTACCTCAGAACAAAACAAGCTGGTATTTGCCAAAGCCTACGCAGACCGCGAAGCTGACGGCTACAAAGCCGTCGAAACGCACTACATCAGTCTTGTCCTACTCATCCTCCTCACCAGAGATTCTTCAAACTCAGGCGAAGAAACAGTTGCAAACAAGCTGAATACCATGTATGCTGCAACTCTACCCAACTAATTCTTTACAGCAGGAGGAAACAGATGCTTACCACCGACCAGCTCAACGAGGCACTTCGTGACAACACTTCCTACCCTGCTCGCGTTCCGAACGAGTCGAAGGCATCTTTCGACTCCCGAGTGAACTGCCACTACGACCAGGTGAACGCTTTCGTCTCCGAGTGGAGCGAGTGGCTGCACAGTGAGTACGGTTCCGACCTGACCGACGAACAGCACGAGATGGTCTACACGAAGGCGTACGAGAACGGTCACGCGGGCGGTTACAGCGAAATCGAGAACGAGTACATCGAGCTGGCTGACCTCGCCACCAACCTCATCCGCTCCGTCCGCTAATTCCTTCCCCAGCCGTTCAGCCCTGCCCCGCAAATGGTCAGGGCTGAACGGCTTTAAACTTTTTCCAAAAACTTTCCTTTTCGAGTTGCACTCCTCTTCGAAGCGTGTGTATAGTTGAACCAACGGCACCGAGAAAAACCTCACCGCCACAACTTCTCAGGAGAACATCATGCAGTCCACCAACGACCTCCTCCTCGCTCTCGACCAGCACGCTTTCGACTCCTACCCCAGCCCTGCCGCTTACCCCTCCAAGTACGAGCGTTCCGTCGCTCTCACCGAGTACCAGAACAAGGTGAACACCCTCGTCAGCGAGTGGAAGACCTGGCTGTTCGATGACTACGCTTCCCACCTGAACGCTGCTCAGCAGGAAGTCCTCTACACGAAGGCGTACGCTGACGGTCACTCGAACGGCTACCGCGAAATCGAGAACGAGTTCGCTGAGCTGGCTGAACTCGCCACCAGCCTCTTCTCGCTGGGTAAGTAACACCCTCAGCTCTTCACTTTCAGCCTCGACCCGAAACGGTCGGGGCTGAAAGTTTTTAAAACCAGGTTGCATTCCTCCTCTGAGCATGTGTATGCTTGAACCAACGGCACCGAGGAACACCTCACCGCCACAACTCTTCAGGAGAACATCATGCCCAGCACCCAGACCATCCAGCTGCTCGACGCCAAAGCCAACGGTCACCGTCACGGCATGCAGCACACCTACGGTCAGACCAACCGCAAGAAGGTCTACTCCAACGGCTACGCCACCGCCGCTCAGCGTGACGCCTACGACAAGGCTTTCGACCAGGGTGCAGCAGACGGCACCAAGCTCCTGAAGGCTTTCAACCAGTAGGACCTTGCTTCTCCTGATTCACCCCTAACCAACTGATTGATTAGGGGTGAATGTCTTTTTACCCAATGTCTTGCATTCAGAACAAAAGTCGAGTAGTTTTACCTCAATAGCTTTCAATCAGTCAACAGAAAGAGAATCATCATGCTCACGTTCCAGGAGTGGAAGACCATGAAGGCGTCACAGGTCCCCGAGCTGTCTCAGAACGGCGTCACGCTGCACCGTTACTACAAGAAGTACTGCGATAGCCTGCGAGGCTGAAACGCTTCCTCCTCATTCGTAGACCTGTACCGACAACCTGATTCATCCTGAGGAGTTGTATTCTCCTCAGGATGCGTGTATGGTTGGATTCAGCAGGGAGGAACCGCCTCCCCCAAAGTTTCGGGAGAACATCATGTCGAACATTCTTTCCCTCGTCATCGTCCTCGGTTGCCTTATCGCTGTCGCAGCCGTGGCAGGCGTCCTCACCTGGTTCCTGGACTACAGCCCTCAGGCAAAGACTCGTGCCGCCCGCAAAGAGGGGTACCAGAACGGGTACACCTTCGGCAAGGTCTGGGTCGGCTCCAAGGTTGAAGCTGACGGATATCAGTACGAATACAACAACATTTACACGAACCCTGTTTTTGTAGATGCCTATAACCAGGGGTTCCTGCAAGGCAAAGCAGATGGCACCCAGGCAAGTAAAACTCAGACCCAGAACAAGGCAAACAACTTCGCTAAACTGTAACCTGAGAACTTTTTACCGCCCTGCACTCTTCACTATGCAGGGCGGTAAAAGTTTTAAACTTTTCTCCCCAGGAGTTGCATCCTTCCCAGGGTGTGCGTATAGTTGGATTCAGCAGGGAGGAATAGCCTTCCTAAGACTTCCAGGAGAGCATCATGCAGACCATCGAGACCGTCATCCTCCGCCAGCAGCTCATCGAAGATGTCGCCCAGCTCGTCAGCGACAACTTCGGACTCCGTGACTACCAGAAGGCAGACCTGGTGCAGGAACTCAACACCCCCAACTTCTTCGAGTTCTGGTTCTCGGGTGGAACCTACGGCTCGTTCAAGCTCTTCGTCACCACGGCAGGTACGCCCTACATCTTCGACCAGAACAAGACCAAGACCCACAAGAAGCTTGTCGACCAGACCAACGCCGCTTTCGTCGCCCTGGTGGAGCAGTTCCAGAAGGACTACGCCGCGTTCTCCAACTGAACCAACTCAGAGGAGGGACCTGCACTATCAAGAGTGCAGGTCCCTCCTCTTTGTTTTCACATGGTGTACAATAGAAATATCATGCCAGATCATACAATCTCATCCGTCGCTGAAATAGCTGAGTTCACAGCCCTGACTCCGAATCAAGTAGCTCGCCTGCTTGGTGTCAGCATCCGCACGTACCATCAAATGGTCAAGGGACTACCGCTTACAGACCAGCAGGCAGTCCAGCAGCGATTAGTGCTGTCTGCCCTGAATCGTTTGACACAGACCACTCCAGCACAGAGAAAAGCAGCATTGCTTGCCTCCAGTAAAGGACCCAGCCTTTTTGCTCAACTGAAGGACTCAGCAGTACAGCATCAGCAGCTGCAGTACCCACTTTCAGTGAAAGAGAAGCTCGGAATTTAACCGCCGGCTAACTCATGTCTTTTTTCACCACCTCTAAACAAGCCTCCAAGCAAAATAACTCTAAATCCTCCGCTCAACTGAGTGAGGGTCAAAAACTTCAGAAAAAGACCAGCTCTTCAGCTTGCAAATCTTCTAGTGCAGTGTGTAAGCTCATAACTGAACCTGCCGGAGTTTCACTGTTCCTGCCCAAAAATAGTTTTCCAAATTTTCTGCAGAACAATCGTTTTGGTGTTGCATAGTGCAACGCTTTCCCCTATGCTTGAACCAACGGCAAGGGAACAGCCCAAGCCACACACTCTTAGGGGAACATCATGACGAACGCCACGCAGACTCGCATCAAGTTCGTTGCTGTCGCTGCCACCGTTCCCATGTTCGCTGCGTTCGCATTCCTCGCAGTCTGCTTCCTCCTCAGCATCGACGCCCCCTTCCTTGCAGCCATCGCTGCTGGCTTCCTCGTCGCCATCATCAGCAAGCTCGCCACTGTCGCCCAGAAGCTCCACCACAAGTAAGCCCTTCAAAAACTTCACCACTGGAGGTTGCAGTCTTACTCCAGTGTGCGTATAGTTGAATCCAACAGGGAAGAACAACCTCCCCCAAACTTTCAGGAGAACACCATGGCTTACCTCATCATCGGCATCCTCAGTGCAGCTGCAATCATCGCTGCCGTCGCCCTTTACGGTAAGGTCCTCTTCGACACGTTCAGCCCGTTCTTCCCCGAGGAGACCAGCAAGTAATTCAGCTCCTTAGTTCAGCCCCTGACATTCAGTTGTCAGGGGCTGAACTGTTTTCCGAAGAAAACTGGTTTCTACAGCTTTCTTCGGAAACTTCGATTGAGTGTTGCATCCTGCAACACTGGCGTGTAGACTCAAACCAACAGCAAGGGAAAAGCCCAGCTGACAAACTTAGGAGAAAACCATGCGTACCATCCTCGGTTGGCTTTGTGCAGCTATCATCGCTTACGGCTGCTTCGCCGCTGCCTTCTGGATGCTTCTGTCGCACTGATGGTGTATCCGCCACCATCATGGCATTTGTCGCTTTGCTTGTTGGCGGCTTCTCCATCTTCGGCGGAATCGTTTGCTTCGGTCCTGACAAAAAAGAAAGCTACGGCTACTAAGCCTCCTCAACCGTTTGCCCTGACCGAGACTGGTCAGGGCAAACCTGTTTAAAAATTCTTCCCCTCAGGAGTTGCATCCTTTCCCGAGTGTGCGTATAGTTGAGTTCAGCAGGGAGGAACAGCCTCCCCAAGACTTTCAGGAGAATCTCATGGCTGCCAAGAAGAACCCCAAGCACAGCAACCTCCCGAACCTCCCCCTCTCGCAGGCGATGCACGGCAAGAACTCCTCCTCCGCTGCCAGCCCGATGGACAGCCGCCCGAAGCGTCTCCGCAGCCGTAACGCTCAGAAGAAGTTCGCCACCTCCTACGGCTGGT